>PVMM01001191.1_pt1 | contig 995609 bp, 731 predicted proteins | sample 1853381 | NCBI WGS metagenome assembly PVMM01 (sample SAMN08533509, study PRJNA380276) | Human gut metagenome, whole genome shotgun sequencing project. | isolation source: participant 1, synthetic long reads | host: Homo sapiens | collected 2017 | reverse complement strand
AGCACTCATAGTTGTTCGTTTTTAGTTTTCAGAAGTCGTTTTCAGAGAAGTAATCAGGTTGTACCGATTCTCTCTGAGGTCCTGAAGTGAATTCATAACATTTTTAATCACAGAATAAGGAGTATCCGCATCGGCCTTGATTGCAATACGTAAATCAGAATTCACCGCGCGTGCATTACGCACCCATGATTTGAATTGGTTATCAAGACTATCACAAGGAATACCTTCGTTCTTCAGTACTGCGTCCTGTTTGTCGGTCGGCAGGTCGAGATAGGTTTTCATGTTTTTCATCGGCACTCCGAAAGTAGAGGCCAACATGAATTTCTTTTCCTGTTCCGGAGTAAATGTGACACCATATTCCTGTCCCATGCTCTCCAATACCGCTTTCAGGTCGGACTGCTTGTCCATACTCATAAATATCTTTCCGTTCGGATCGACCAATATCTGAAGAATATTTTTCTCGGGAATCTTAATTTCCGAAACCGAAGCGGGTGTTGTCACTTGTACCGGCTCTTTCTTCACAAACGTAGAGGTCAGCATAAAGAAAGTAAGCAACAGTACCGTAACGTCACTCATCGCTGTCATGTCGATGAACGTACTTTTCTTTTTAATTTTCGCTCTGCCCATTATTGTCAGAATTTAGTAGATTCTAAATTATTTATGAGTAGCTGCAAAAGTCTGCACAATAGAGAAACCGACCTCATCGAGACTGTAAGTCAACTTATCGATTTTGTTTGTATAGTAGTTATAAGAGATAACTGCCAACGCACCGGTAAGAATACCGAAAGCTGTGTTAATCAAAGCCTCAGAAATACCTTGCGACAAGGCCATTGAATCAGCAGAACCACCTGCAGCCAAAGCGGCAAACGAACGGATCATACCGATAACCGTACCAAGCAATCCCATCAAAGTACCCAAAGTAGTAATAGTACCAATGATCGGAAGATTCTGTTCCATCATTGGAAGTTCAAGCGCCGTAGCTTCTTCCAGTTCCTTTTGGATGGCAAGTAGTTTCTGATCTTTTGAGAGAGAAGATTCATTCTCCATTTCCTCATACTTCCGTAGTGTAGAAGTTACAACGTTTGCTACAGAGCCACGCTGTTTGTCACAGATTTCCTGAGCTTTCCGAAGGTCTCCTACCGACAAAGCCTCTTTAATGTTAGATACAAATTTAACCAAAGAACCTCTACCGAAAGCTGAACGAAGAGCAAAATAGCGTTCAATGCTCAATGCCAATACAGTCAGCAATAACGTTTGGATAACAGGCACAATCACACCACCTTTGTAAATGGTTCCCATAAAATTTCCCGGAAGCGGATGGTTGTTAGGGTCATTGTTCATAAAGTTAGTGGGATTTCCCAAAATAAAATGATAGATACACACTGCTATAATAAAACAGCAGATAATAACCAATCCGGCATTCTTGATACCTACAATCTTAGTTGACTTTTTTTGAGTAGTTTCCATAATAAAGTTTTTTTTGTTAAAGAATTTGTTATTAAGAATTTAAAGTAAATACGATTAGACACACCACAGGCCAAACCCTACTGCCTCATTCTAAAAATGAGGCTGTATTGTCAAACACAGCAGTATAGTAAGTTAGGAATTAAATAAGAATACGTCTCAAAGCAAAAATGTAGTAGTGGCAGCTTATAGACGCATAATGCGGATCTTTATCCGAATAATAAGACTTACTTTGGTCTAATACCAACAAATTCTCTCTTACCAGGCACCACTTACGCATGGTGTCTTTGAAAAGGTCAGAATCTTCAAGAATTCTGCGCAGACGGAGGTTATTAGAAGAGTATGTTTCAGAAACAGGTTTAAAACCCAATTCAACATCAGAGACAGATAGAGTTTGTGATTTATCAAAACCGGTGATATCACTGCCATAGCGATAAGAATAGTTAGCATCCAAAGAAGATGCGGAAACCTGGCAGGAATTAACCGATTTATGAGAGCATTCCGTAATATTCAATGCATTTCCACTTATGCTAAAGGATAGCATCAGCAGAACAAACATTAATATGAATTTTACAGAAGTTCTCATCGTCCTATTTTTATTGATAAACTCTCTTTTCGATTTTCGGGACAAAAATAGTAACTAATTGCATAGAGTCACCACAATTTACATCTTTTAATTATCAAAAATTGAACTCTATCATTAAAACACTCTCAATCGGTTTTTGTTTTAACTAAAAGATTCTTTCTTTTATATAAAAGATTAATCAAGTTAAAAAAAATAGGACTGACCCCCGATTCCGGCTCTGCTCCTTATCTCGATATAAAATAAAAAAGGCTGATAATCGATTAATTATCAGCCTTTCTTCTTCTATTTAGTTGCGGAGGCCTGACTCGAACAGACGACCTTTGGGTTATGAGCCCAACGAGCTACCAACTGCTCCACTCCGCGATGTTTCTGTTTTGTGAGTGCAAAGGTACGGCTTTTATTTGAACTACCAAATATTTCGGCATTTATTTTTTTATAAAAGAGCTACTTTTATACTATATACTTGAGGATCAGTGCTGAACTAGATTGATTTTTTTTATCTGTTTTCACATACAATTGTTAATAATTTATTTGTTTTCTTGTGTGGACGAAAGAAAAGAATTACTTTTGCACAAATAATTCAGCAATGTGCAATTAACCTATGACCGTATCAAAGACAAAAGCCAAGTTAGTAGACGTTGCCCGTCAGCTTTTCGCAAAGATGGGAGTGGAGAATACTACAATGAATGATATCGCTCTTGCTTCTAAAAAGGGTAGACGTACGCTCTATACTTATTTTAAAAGTAAGGATGAAATCTATTTGGCTGTTGTAGAGTCTGAACTGGATATTCTGTCGGATATGATGAAGCGTGTGGCAGATAAAGATATCTCTCCTGATAAAAAGATTATAGAGATGATTTACACCCGGCTGGATGCGGTAAAGGAAGTAGTATATCGCAATGGAACCCTTCGTGCTAATTTTTTTAGAGATATTTGGCGTGTGGAAAAAGTTCGGAAGCGCTTTGATGCAAAAGAAATGCAACTGTTTAAAAGCGTGCTGAAGGAAGGACAGGACAAAGGAGTGTTTCATGTAGATGATGTGGAAATGACTGCTGCATTGGTACACTATTGCGTAAAAGGTATCGAAGTGCCTTATATCCGGGGACATATAGGAGCTAATCTGGATATGGAAACCCGAAAAAGATATGTTGCCAACATCGTGTTTGGCGCACTACATAGAACAGAAATTAATCAATAATTTAAATTTAGTATGGGATTATTAGATGGAAAAACAGCCATTGTGACCGGTGCGGCTCGTGGTATTGGTAAAGCTATTGCTTTGAAATTTGCTTCTGAAGGAGCAAATATTGCATTTACAGATCTTGTTATCGATGAGAATGCACAGAATACAGCAAAAGAAATCGAAGCAATGGGTGTGAAAGCCAAAGGATATGCGTCGAATGCTGCCAATTTTGAAGATACTGCAAAAGTAGTGGAAGAGATTCATAAAGATTTCGGCCGTATCGATATTCTGGTAAACAATGCAGGTATCACTCGTGACGGATTGATGATGCGTATGAGCGAACAGCAGTGGGATATGGTTATTAATGTGAACCTGAAATCTGCTTTTAACTTTGTGCATGCGTGTACTCCGATCATGATGCGCCAGAAAGCCGGAAGCATTATTAATATGGCTTCTGTAGTGGGTGTTCATGGTAATGCCGGACAAGCTAACTATTCAGCTTCAAAAGCAGGTATGATTGGTTTGGCTAAATCTATCGCTCAGGAGCTTGGCTCTCGTGGTATCCGTGCCAATGCCATTGCTCCGGGATTCATCATTACTGACATGACAGCCGGCCTTTCGGAAGAAGTGAAAACAGAATGGGCTAAGAAGATTCCATTGCGTCGTGGCGGTACTCCTGAAGATGTGGCTAACATCGCTACTTTCCTTGCTTCTGATATGTCTTCTTATGTATCAGGTCAGGTGATTCAGGTAGATGGTGGTATGAATATGTAATATTCGGTATGACCGTCATATACGAAGACAATCATATTATAGTAGTTAACAAGACCGCTTCCGAAATCGTTCAGGGAGACAAAACGGGTGATACTCCTCTTTCAGAAACTGTCAAGCAATATCTGAAAGATAAATATCAGAAACCCGGAAATGTCTTTATCGGTGTAACCCATCGGCTGGACCGCCCCGTGAGCGGTCTTGTTATTTTTGCGAAAACCAGTAAGGCTCTTTCCCGCTTGAATGAGATGTTTAAGAACAGTGAAGTGAAAAAGACCTATTGGGCCATCGTGAAGAATTGTCCGAAGCAACCCGAAGGAGAATTGGTTCACTATCTGGTGCGTAACGAGAAGCAGAATAAAAGCTACGCTTATGATAAGGAGGTTCCCAACAGTAAAAAGGCGATTCTGAACTATAAACTTATCGGACATTCGGATCATTACTTTCTACTCGAAGTTGATCTGAAGACCGGACGTCATCATCAGATTCGTTGCCAGTTGGCAAAGATGGGATGTCCCATCAAAGGTGATTTGAAATATGGTTCTGCACGTTCCAATCCGGATGGAAGTATTTGTTTGCATGCCCGGCATGTGCGTTTTGTTCATCCGGTGTCTAAAGAATTGATTGAACTCGATGCTCCTGTACCGGATAGTAACTTATGGCATGGATTTCAATGAAAAAGAGTGATGGTTTCATTTAGATGGATCCTCAAATAATTTCAACCGGAGCACAACTTTGGTTATCTACTTTCCTATATAAACGCAAAAAAGCCATTCCCTGAATAGACGAAGTAGGAATGGCTTTTTTGTTGTAGTGTGCTTACTATTATTCGGCAAACTGTGCAAATGCTCCTGATGCTGCGACCGTTATAGCGGTTGTGTCGGCTACTTCTTTCTTAGGCTCAGTTTTTGCAGTGTCTTTGACCTCTTTCTTTGGGTCTTTTTTCACCGGATCCTGTGCCATTGTAAAGAACGATCCACAAGCAAACATAAACATAGCTACTACTAAAACTAACTTTTTCATAATTATTTTCTTGTTAAAGTTCTGATTGTCTGTTTTTAATTTCATGTTAAGGTCTAGGTTAAAACCATCACAAACAAACATAAACATTGCTACTACTATAAAACTAACTCTTTAGTTTTATCTTTCATTTGGTTAAACACTTGTATTGAGTATTTCCCAAATCTTGTGCCAAAAAGAATACGTGTGAACTAATCTGTTGATTTGTAGGTGAGTAAAAAATGAATGGAAATGGGATGCAGTGTGGAATGTTGTGGAAAATGTGGAAAAGGGTGTGGAAATATTCCACACCTTGGTGTTCTTTAGAGGTCGATTCCGTATAGTTTCAGTTTATTGTATAATGTTTTGCGGTCAATATCGAGTAATTGTGCAGCACGGCTTTTGTTGTTTCCTGTTTGTCGGAGTGCTTCCAGTATATGTTCCTTTTCGGCATCTTCATCCCGTAATGTCATTTTGGGAGTTGATAGTTGTGTTTCCAGAATTTCACTACCCAGTTCTGCAAGGCCTATGAAACTGCCTTGAGCAAGCAATGTGGCGCGTTTGATGATATTCTTCATCTGCCTTAGGTTGCCGGGCCAGTGATATTCGAGTAATGCCTTTGAAGCATTGGCATCGAAGCCGATCAGTTGCTTGTCAAGCTCTTTATTAGCCTGGTCGAGGAAGAAGTTGGCAAAAAGAAGGATGTCTCCGCCACGTTCTTTCAGAGTAGGCATGCGCAAAGTAAATTCATTGATTCGGTGGTAGAGGTCTTCGCGGAATGTACCTTTTTCGATGGCTTGTTCCAGGTTCTCGTTGGTTGCAGACACCAGACGGATATCGACAGTAATTTCTGAGTTTGAACCAACAGGGCGTATTTTACGTTCCTGTAGTGCACGAAGAAGTTGAATTTGTATTTCGTAACTCAGGTTACCGATTTCATCAAGAAAGATGGTACCCCCGTTCGCTGCTACAAAAGCACCGGTTTTATCAGAGAGAGCACCGGTGAAGGAGCCTTTGATGTGACCGAAGAACTCAGAAGCGGCCAACTCTTTGGGGATGGAGCCACAGTCGATGGCAATAAACGGTTTGTCGCTACGTTTGCTTAATTGGTGAATACGATGGGCTACATACTCTTTTCCGGTTCCACTGGCACCGTTGATCAGGACTGACATGTTGGTGGGAGCTACCAGGCTGACATAGTTATAGAGTTGTTTGGCAGCATCACTTTCTCCTTCCAGATAGGAATGAGATTCTTGTTTGGTTTTAGGGCTTTTCTCCGTGAGGGGAGTTTTGGGAAGAGGAGCTTCTTTCTTTTGAAGTGCTTCGCTCATTTTCTTAAGCAGCTCTTCGGGATTAACGGGTTTGGCAATATAGTCTTGTGCACCCAGTTTCATTGCTTGTACGGCTGATTGGATATCTGCATATCCTGTCATGATAATCAATGGGATATGGAGCTCTTTCTCACCCATCCATTTCAACAGGTGAATACCATCGTGGTCGGGAAGTCGCAAGTCGGAAAGAATCAGGTCTACCGGTTGTGCATCGATGTGCTTTTGCGCACGTGCAATGTTACTCACTGATGATACATTAAACCCTTTTTTGCCTAACCAGGTTTTTAGCATCATCCCGAACGTAATATCATCTTCAACTATCAGTATGGATCTCATGATGTTAGCTTTTGCCTCTTTTTGTGAGCTACAAAGGTAAGAGGTTTTGAGGTAAAGTCGTATATTTGCAGACTTAAATTAAATAAAAGCGTTATGAAACAGAATTTTTGGATATTATTAATTATACTGGCTTGCAGCGCAGTAGCTTGTAAGTCGGGACAAAAGAAAGATGGAAACATGGAAAAAGAAACTGTATTGAAGATTGAGACCTCTATGGGGGATATCAAAGTAAAGTTGTATAATGAGACTCCGAAACATAGAGATAATTTCATTAAACTGGCTAAAGACGGAACATATAATGGAACGTTGTTTCATCGTGTCATAAAAGACTTTATGGTGCAAGCGGGTGATCCGGAATCGAAAAATGCTCCGAAAGGTAAGATGTTGGGTTCCGGTGATGTAGGTTATACAGTTCCAGCTGAATTTGTATATCCGAAGTATTTTCATAAGAAAGGCGCTTTGTCTGCTGCCCGACAGGGAGATGAAGTGAATCCCAAGAAAGAATCATCCGGTTGTCAATTCTATATTGTTACCGGAAAGGTGTTCAATGATTCGACACTTCTGAATATGGAACAACAGAAGAATCAGAATAAGGTAACTGAGGCTTTTAATGCTTTGGCGCAAAAACACATGAAAGAAATCTATAAAATGCGTAAGGCCAATGATCAGGACGGACTTTATGCTTTACAAGATACTCTGTTTATACAGGCTGAAGCGGAAGCTGCCAAACAACCCGATTTCCACTTTACTCCTGAGCAAATAAAAGCTTATACAACCGTCGGAGGTACTCCGCATCTGGATGGTGAATATACTGTTTTTGGCGAAGTTGTCGAGGGCATGGACATTGTTGACAAAATCCAGCAGGTAAAAACAGACCGCAGCGATCGCCCGGAAGAGGATGTGAAGATTATTAATGTTTCTGTTATTGAATAAATATGCTGCAAATCAACAGGCATATTCTGGATAATGGTTTGAGATTGGTTCATGCGCAGGACACCAGTACGCAGATGGTTGCGCTCAATATTCTCTATAATGTGGGAGCCAGAGATGAAAACCCGGAGCATACCGGGTTTGCCCATCTTTTTGAGCACCTGATGTTTGGCGGTTCTGTGAATATACCCGATTATGATGCTCCGTTACAATTGGCAGGAGGGGAAAATAATGCCTGGACCAATAATGACATTACCAATTATTACCTCACTGTACCCAGACAGAATGTGGAAACCGGATTTTGGCTTGAATCTGATAGAATGTTGAGCCTCGATTTCAGTGAACGCAGTCTGGAGGTTCAGCGGGGAGTGGTAATGGAAGAGTTTAAGCAGCGTTGCCTTAATCAGCCCTATGGTGATGTTGGGCATTTGTTGCGTCCGCTGGCTTATCGGGTTCATCCTTATCAATGGCCTACCATCGGTAAGGAGCTGTCTCACATAGCCAATGCTACATTGGAAGAGGTCAAAGATTTCTTTTTTCGTTTTTATGCACCTAATAATGCTGTTCTGGCTGTTACCGGCAATATTTCGTTTGAAGAGGCTTTACATCTCACAGAAAAGTGGTTCGGTCCTATCCCCCGCCGGGAAGTTCCTTTGAGGCAATTGCCTCCGGAGCCGGTACAAACGGAAGAACGCCGTTTGGTAGTGGAGAGAAATGTACCGCTTGATTCGCTTTTTATGGCGTACCATATGTGTGACCGCGCGGATAGCGATTATTATGCTTTTGATATCTTGTCGGATATCTTAAGTAACGGACGTTCCAGCCGTTTGAACCAGCATCTTGTGCAAGAAAAGCAATTGTTCTCGAGTATCGATGCTTATATATCGGGAACACTTGATGCCGGCTTGTTCCATATCAGTGGGAAACCGGCAGCCGGTGTGTCGTTGGAAGAAGCTGAGGCTGCGGTGCGTGAAGAGTTGAATGAACTGCAATCTGCTTTGATCCAAGAACAGGAACTCGAGAAGGTAAAGAATAAGTTTGAATCTACCCAGATATTCGGAAATATCAATTATCTGAATGTTGCCACCAATCTTGCCTGGTTCGAATTGAACGGGCGGGCTGAAGATATGGAAAAGGAGGTTGAACGCTATCGTGCCGTGACTGCCGACCGTTTGAACGCGGTGGCACAAACTGCATTCCGAGAAGAAAATGGAGTAGTACTTTATTATAAGAGTAGTAGAGGAGAGAAGGATGAGACTTATATATAAGAATCATTATAAAGCATTGTTTCTTCTCGGCCTTCCCATTGTTATCGGGCAAGTGGGGGTTATTGTGCTTGGCTTTGCCGATACCTTAATGATTGGTCATCACAGCACCAACGAACTGGGAGCAGCCTCCTTTGTCAATAACATGTTTACGCTTGCCATTATTTTCAGTACCGGATTTTCATATGGATTGACTCCTATTGTAGGGGGCTTTTATGGGACTCGTAGATTTGCGTCTGCCGGGCAGGCATTACGTTGCAGTTTGCTTGCCAATCTTTTGGTCGGTATTTTATTAACCGTAATTATGGGCATTCTCTATCTGAATGTTGAAAGATTGGGGCAACCGGAAGAGTTATTACCCTTGATCAAGCCCTATTATCTGATACTACTTGCCTCGCTGGTCTTTGTGTTGCTATTTAACGGATTCAAACAGTTTACCGATGGAATAACCGATACTAAGACAGCTATGTGGATACTTTTGGGTGGAAATGTACTGAATATCGTGGGGAACTATATCTTGATTAACGGTAAACTTGGATTGCCCGAACTTGGATTATTGGGTGCCGGAATCAGCACGTTGTTCTCACGTATTGTCATGGTGCTGATATTTGTATTCGTGTTTTTTAGCAGCCGCCGTTTCTTACGTTATAAACTGGGATTTATTCGCTTGGGATGGTCGCGTACATTGTTCCGTCAGCTGAATGCCTTAGGATGGCCTGTAGCTTTTCAAATGGGGATGGAAACCGCTTCATTTAGCTTGAGCACAGTGATGGTAGGATGGTTGGGGACTATCGCCCTTGCCTCACATCAGGTAATGCTTACTATCTCACAGTTCACGTTTATGATGTTTTATGGGATGGGGGCGGCAGTAGCTGTGCGTGTCAGCAATTTCAAGGGTCAAAACGATATTGTTAATGTACGTCGTACTGCGTATGCCGGGGCACATATCATATTGGCTATGGGAGTTGTTCTGCTGTCTATTGTCTTCTTGTTCCGCTATCAGGTAGGAGGATGGTTTACCGACAATACCGAAGTCTCTGCGATGGTAGTTGTTCTGATGGTGCCTTTTCTGGCTTATCAGTTCGGCGATGGGATGCAAATCAATTTCGCTAATGCCCTGCGTGGTATTTCGGATGTAAAGCCTATGATGCTGATTGCTTTTATCGCCTATTTTATCATTTCTCTCCCGGCCGGATATTTCTTTGGATTTGTTATGGGCTGGGGATTACTCGGGGTCTGGATGGCTTTTCCTTTCGGACTGAGTAGTGCGGCCATTATGTTATGGTTACGTTTCAGATATAAAACAAGATAAGTTATGGCTATTCCTTCCCGTTTCACAAAAGTAAAGATCGCGGCGGGGTATACTTTGTTGCTGGTTGTGCTGCTGCTCTCCCTGTTGTTTGTACACAGGGAGATGGAGAAACTGTCTGATACGGACGATGTACAGAGTTTGCAGACGGATAGTTTGCTGCTTTTACTGAAAGAGAAAGATGAAAATACCATCCGGATGCTTCAGATCATTAATGAAGCGAACGAGAGTATGATTACTCCGGTTGAATTGGATTCCATCATTGCCGAACAAGATACAGTGATCACTCAACAGCGTGTGCAACATCGTATCATCACCAAGCGTGACTCTGTGATTACGAAACGAAAGAAAAAGGGTTTTTTCAGGAGGTTGGGCGAGGTGTTCGCTCCTTCGAAAGAAGATACGGCTGTGCTGGTAAATACAGCTGTGGAATTTGCGACCGACACCATTCTTGAACCTTACAATCCGATTGATTCACTACATCAGCGCATACGAACGGTGACCAAACGGAAGTCCAGGCCTGTGGTACGGCCCAACTACAATGCCCGTCTTCGCCGGATGAATAAGGAATTAACCACTCGTATTGACAGCATGATTACGACCTATGAGCAAGTAGTCACCCAACGTGCTATGGACAACGCATCCGAACAGCAAGAACTTCGGAACCGTTCAACTCGTACGATTGGCGGGATTGCCATTGCCGCCGTGTTGCTGTCCGCCTGCTTCCTGATTATGATTTGGCGGGATATCACCCGGAGCAATCGTTACCGGAAGGAATTGGAGGAGGCCAATAAGCGTGCAGAGGCGTTGTTGGAGGCTCGTGAAAAGTTAATGCTTGCCATCACTCATGATTTTAAAGCTCCTTTGGGGTCTATCATCGGATATACGGATTTATTGACCGGGTTGACTACGGATGAAAGACAGCGTTTCTATCTGGACAATATGAAAAGTTCCTCGCAACATCTGCTTAAACTGGTAAGTGACTTGCTCGACTTCCACCGGTTGGATCTGAATAAGGCAGAAGTCAACCGGGTTACTTTTAATCCGGCACAACTGTTTGAAGAGATACGTATTAGCTTCAAACCACTGACCGATGCCAAACATCTGACTTTAAGTTGCAGTATAGACGCCGAACTGGACGGACGCTTTATCAGTGATCCGCTCCGTATCCGGCAAATTGTAAATAATCTGCTTTCCAATGCTGTGAAATTCACAGCTAAGGGTAGCATTGCATTGAATATTACCTATCATTCGTCCAGTGTCCGCATCGAGGTGGTGGACACAGGTAAAGGTATGGCACCTGGTGACCGTGAAAAGATATTTCAGGAATTTACCCGGTTGCCGGGAGCGCAAGGTGAGGAAGGCTTTGGACTGGGGCTTTCCATTGTACACAAACTTGTGACCTTGCTCGAAGGATCGATTAGTGTTCAAAGTACCTTGGGTGAAGGGAGTCGTTTTATTGTCATTCTGCCGCTCTATCCTGTGGGGCCTGTGACAGGAGAGAAGCGGGAAGGAAATGTGTCTTCGGTTTCAACGACAGATCAAGCCGGTGAGGACGGGGTAATGGCATCTCCAAAATTAAACCGTGTTTTATTGATTGATGACGACCGGATTCAATTGGCTCTGACTGCCGCTATGCTTGAACAACAAGGCATTCAGGCTGTTTGCTGCCAACAGCCGGATGAGTTGATTGAGCAACTTCGTACGGCTACATTCGACGTGTTGCTGACTGACGTTCAAATGCCTGCCATCAATGGTTTCGATTTACTGAAACTATTGCGTGCATCCAATATACCTCAGGCGCGTACTATTCCGGTAATTGCTGTTACCGCCCGGAGTGAGATGAATGAACAGGACTTTCAGGAACACGGCTTTGCAGGATGTTTGCATAAGCCTTTTACGGTAAAGGAACTCTTGACGATTATCAGTGGTGAAGAAATGACCGGTTCGTCAGCTGAATTGACACCGGACTCCCTTAACTTTCGGGCGCTGACTGCTTTTTCCGAAGATGATCCGGAAGCTGCCTCTACCATCATTCAAACCTTTATTGAAGAAACGGAGAAGAACCGGAACCGGATGGAAAGCGCTATCCGAGCCACTGATGTGGATGGGATAGCCGGCATGGCTCACAAATTATTGCCTCTGTTTACGTTGCTTGGGGCTTCCGAGGCACTTCCTCTGCTATTATGGCTGGAGCAGCGTCGTGGCGAAGCCGTATCGGACGAAATGATACAAAAGGCGAATGAAGCTCTTCGGCAGGTAGATATCGTAATGGCTGAGGCAAGACGATATGCAGCGGGAGATTGACAATCGGTGATTGCCGTAAGTGTCTATTCGTATACAAAATCGTCGTCACTTTAATCTTTTTCCGGAAAATTTTGTTTCCTTTGTATCACTTTTTACATTGAGAGACAAGCTTCATGAAACGAAAATGGATCAAATGGGTAAGCTGGATTTTGCTTACCCCCCTCATACTCTTTGTGATACTGATGGTATTACTCTATATCCCTCCCGTACAGAATTTTCTGAGAAAGGAGGCTGCTGCTTATGCTTCCGAAGCAACCGGCATGCAGATCAATGTACGTCGCATCGATTTACGGTTTCCTTTAAATCTGTTGGTACGGGGAGTTGAAGTCATCCAGGCTCCCGATACATTGCTTTCACTTGAAAGCCTCAATGTACATGTGCAGGCACTTCCGCTTTTCCGTGGCAAGGTTGAGGTAGATGACATCAGCCTTCAGCAGGTAGCTGTTAATTCTGCCAACCTGATAGACGGTATGCGGCTGAAAGGAGTTCTGGGTAGTTTTAGGCTGGAGAGCCATGGGGTGGATCTACCCAATGAAATAGCCATTATAAACCGGGCCGAACTCTCTGATACTCATGTACAGTTGCTTTTGAATGATACCACTGCTACGCCTAAAGATACTGCTCAAAGTGAGGTCCGCTGGAAAGTAGACCTGCGTCATTTGAAATTGAAGAATGTCTCTTTCAGCATGCAGTTACCGGCAGACAGTATGCGCTTGGCGGCTCATGTGGGAGAAGCACAAGTGAATGATGCGGAAGCCGATTTGAAGAATTTGCATTACGGGCTTCGTAGTTTTCTGGTATCGGGTACCTCGGTCAATTATGATGTGGGCACCGCGGAGCCGGCGGAAGGTTTCGATCCTTCACACATCGCTTTGCGCGATATTCGTATCGGACTCGATTCGATGTATTATCGCGGACGCAATATGAATGCTGTTATCCGTGAGTTTTCGATGAACGACCGTTCCGGATTAAGTGTCACTTCGCTTACCGGACGTGTGTTTGCCAATGATACCATTATCCAAGTGCCGAGTTTGAAACTGCTGACTCCACATTCCGAAATGGATCTTACTGCACAGACTTATTGGGAGTTGGTGAATATTCCTACTACCGGACGTCTGACTGCTCGCTTTAATGCGATGATCGGGAAACAAGACGTGTTGTTGCTGGCCGGTGGATTGCCGGATAGCTTCAAAGAGGCCTATCCCTTCCGTCCGTTGGTGATACGTGCCGGTACGGAAGGAAACCTGAAAGAGATGCAGATAACCCGGTTCAGTGCCGAGTTGCCCGGAGCTTTTTCACTTTCGGGCGGTGGAGAGTTATTGAATCTGACCGATAGCCTGGAGAGGTCCGCCATTATTGACCTGAGGATGCAGACACAGAATCTTAACTTCCTGACCGCTCTGGGCGGAACGAGGCCGGATAGTTTACTTGTTATTCCCAATCAGATGTCATTGGTTGCGAAAGCCCGAATGAAAGGGCCTCAATATATGGCGCAACTCCTGTTGAAAGAAGGAGAGGGAATGCTGAATTTAGATGCTGCATACAATGGAAGCACTGAGGCTTATCGGGCTGACCTGAAGGTGGACGCTTTGCAACTTCATCATTTCCTGCCCAAAGACTCGATCTACGAACTGACTACATCGGTCGCTGCTGTGGGAAGAGGGATCGATTTCACTTCTTATCGTACGACTGCCTCTTTGAAGGCCTCACTGCAATCGTTGCATTATGGGCGTTATCAGATTTCGGGAATTGAAGTGACCGGTGATGTAAAGAACGCACTTGCCACAGCCCGTTTAGTGAGTGACAACCGCTTGTTAAAGATGAATGCCAATGCCGAATATCACCTTGCCAAACCTTATATGGACGGAAAGCTTGATATGGATGTTACGCAACTTGATTTGTATGAACTGGGGATTGCCCCTAAACCCCTGAAATATCCTTTAGCTTTTAATTTTACGGCAGAAGCCCGGCGCGACCGTATTTTCACTCATCTTACGGCCGGTGATATGAAGCTTAACCTTTCGGCACGTTCCAGCCTGGATAAGCTGATTAAACAGTCAGCACATTTTGCTGATGTGCTGGTCAAGCAAATAGATAAGAAAGAACTTGATCACGGGGAATTGCGAGAGGCGTTGCCGACCGCTATATTCTCGATGTCGGCCGGTAAAGAAAATCCGTTGGCCTATTATCTGGCAACGAAAGATATCGCTTTTCACGATGTGGGTGTGAAGTTTGGCACTGCTCCCGACTGGGGGATCAACGGAAAAGCCTCTATTCATGCATTGAAGATGGATACCTTGCAACTGGACACGATCTACTTTACTGTCAAGCAGGACACGACTCGCATGAGTTTGCACGGAGGGGTCATCAACGGCCCCAAGAATCCGCAGATCGTTTTTAAATCGAGCTTTGCCGGAGAAATACGCAACGATGATGCCGAACTCACGCTACGCTATGAAAATGCGAAAGGCGAAACCGGGGTACTTTTCGGTGTGAACGTCCGTCCATTGGTCGAAGGAAACGGAAAAGGCGATGGGCTTGCTTTTACGCTGATACCGGAAAATCCCATTATTGCTTTCCGAAAGTTCCACTTCGTCGATCATCACAACTGGATATACCTCCATAAAAACATGCGCTTGTATGCCAATGTCGATATGGCGGATGACGAAGACATGGGATTCAGGATAAAATCAAACCGGAGCGATACTGTATCGTTGCAGAACATTGATGTGGAGTTGCAACGCATCCGCCTGTCTGAGATCAGTGAAGTGCTTCCTTATCTGCCTGACTTGTCCGGGCTCTTCTCGGCTGAGGCTAATTACGTGCAGACAGCTACTTCCTTGCAAGTATCGGCTGAGGCTAATATTGATGAATTGACTTATGAACGTCAACGCATCGGCGATGTTGCACTCGGTGTGACCTGGCTTCCGGGTGAAAGAGGAAAACATTATATCAGTACTTATCTGACCCATGAGGGCGAGGAGATATTGATGGCTGACGGTTCGCTTCATCCTTCGGTGACCGGTAAAGACAGTATTGAGGTGAATGCCATCATGGAACATTTTCCGTTAAAGATAGCCAATGCCTTTGTACCGGATCAGGTAGTCACCCTTTCCGGCGATATGGACGGTGGGCTTCACATCACCGGTGATACAGACCGGCCGTTGGTCAACGGGGATCTGGTCTTGGACAGTGTGTCGGTCTTTGCCCGTCAGGCAGGGGCGCGGTTTACGTTCGACAATCGTCCTGTACAAATCAAAAACAGCCGTTTGACTTTTGATAAGTTCGCTATATTCACTACCGGAAAGAATCCTTTCACGATTGATGGTACAGTCGATTTTCGGAATTTGACCGATCCCAGGGTTAATCTGTCCATGCTGGCAGAAAACTATATGCTGCTCAATGCTCCCCGTACAAAGGAGAGCCTGGTATATGGCAAAGTGTTTGTCGACTTCAATGCAACCGTGCGCGGACCGGTAAATGCGTTGGTGATGCGCGGCAATATGAATTTGCTGGGCAATACGGATGTCACTTATGTATTGATGGACTCGCCGCTTACCGTGCAGGACCGGTTGGGAGACCTGGTTACTTTTACTTCTTTCAGTGATACGACGACCGTACAGAAAGAAGAAGTCCCTGTTGTGTCACTTGGCGGACTCGACATGATTATGACTGTACAAATCGATCCCGGAGTCCGGTTGAAGGCCGATCTGAGTGCTGACCGTAGCAGCCGGGTAGAGTTGCAGGGAGGAGGCAATCTGAGTATGCAATATACACCGCAAGGTGATTTGTCCTTATCAGGCCGGTATACCCTTACGGGTGGTATGATGAAGTATGCACTTCCCGTGATACCCCTGAAAGAATTCAATATAAACAATGGTAGTTACGTGGAATGGACCGGTAATCCGATGGACCCGATGCTCAATCTCAAAGCTACCGAGCGCCTTCGTGCTTCCGTAGGCAGTGAGAACGGGCAATCGCGTATGGTCAACTTTGATGTGTCGATTGTAGTTAAGAACCGTTTGGATAACCTTTCACTGGCCTTTGAGATCGATGCGCCCGATGATGCGGAAGTGCAGAATCAGCTGGCTTCTATGAGTGCTGATGAACGGGGTAAACAGGCCATTGCAATGTTGGCTACCGGGCTCTATCTGGCTAATTCGGGAAGTTCCGGAGGTGGGGGACTAAATATGGGATCGGCATTGAACAGTATACTTTCCAGCCAGATCAATGCATTGGCCGGAAACCTGAAGAATGCCAGCTTCTCGATGGGAGTAGAAGACCACGATGCGGCTGATGCGGGAGGAAAACGTACCGACTACAGCTTCCGTTATTCGCAGCGTTTCTTCAATGACCGTTTCCAGATCGTACTGGGTGGTAAGGTGTCTACCGGAGCACAGGCTACGAATGATGTCGAGTCGTTTATCGACAATATCTCTCTCGAATATCGTCTCGATACATCCGGTACCCGTTACATTCGCCTTTTCCACAATAAGAATTACGAAAGTGTGCTTGAAGGGGAGATAACGGAAACCGGTATCGGTCTGGTACTGCGTAAACGTATCGACAGATTGGGTGAGTTATTTATTTTCCGTAAAAAGAAGAAGACACTTCCTGATACGCAAAAAGCTCCGTCTGACGGCGAAGCACATCAGTAATTGATTAACAACAGAGATTTAAACAGGATGATACGTAAAGAAACAGTTCATATAATATGGGGTACCATACAAGCCGGTCTTGTAATGTTGCTGTTGGGAGCATGTTCCACAACCAAGCACCTGCCCGAAGGGGAAATACTCTACACCGGATCGAAGACTATTGTTGAAAACGAGCCACAAGCGCCTTTGACAGAGGATGCGCTGACCGAACTTGATGCCGCACTCGATAAAGCTCCGAGTACAAAAATTTTAGGCTTTGTCCCCATCCCTTTCAAGATGTGGGCTTATAACAGTCTGGTTCGCTATAAGAAAGGTTTCGGACACTGGCTCTTCAACCGGTTTGCCGCCAATCCTCCCGTGTTCATTTCTACGGTCAATCCGGAAATACGTGCCAAAGTAGGCACCAACCTGTTACACGACTATGGCTACTTTAATGGGACGGTCCGATTTCAGACCGTGCCCGACAAGAAAGACAGCCTGAAGGCAAGTATACGCTATACGGTTGATATGAAAGACCCTTATTACATCGATACGGTTTATTACACTCGTTTCAATCCGCGTACGTTGAGAATCATGGAGAGAGGACGCAGAGGATCGTTGTTGACCCCCGGTGAACAGTTCAACGTGAGTGATCTGGATGGAGAGCGCAGCCGTATCAGTACTTTATTGCGTAATCGCGGGTATTTTTACTTTCGTCCGGACTATATGAAGTATCAGGCGGATACTCTGTTGAATCCCGGGCATGTCAGTCTCCGGTTGATACCTGTACCGGGACTTCCGGATGCGGCCCAGCGCCCGTATTATGTCGGTAAGACATCGGTCTTTTTGTACGGAAAGGGTGGAGAAGTGCCGAACAGTACACTCGAATACCGGGGACTCGATATTCATTATTATAAGAAGATGCAGGTGCGTCCGAATATGCTTTACCGTTGGTTGAATTATCAGGCTTATGTCCGCAATGATTCTTTGCGCAACTCTGCTCATAGCCGTTTATACAGCCAGTATCGGCAAACGCGTATCCAGGAACGCCTTTCGCAACTGAGTATTTTCCGCTATCTCGATCTGCAATATATCCCTCAGGACTCTACGGCAACTTGTGACACGCTGAACGTGCGTTTGCAGGCTACGTTTGATAAACCGTACGACGCGGAACTGGAATTCAACCTGACCACCAAGAGCAATAACCAGACCGGCCCCGGTGCATCTTTCGGCCTGACCCGTTACAATGTATTTGGGGGAGGAGAGACGTGGAATGTCAAGTTAAAGGGCTCTTACGAATGGCAGACCGGACAGAATAAAGGAAGTTCATTGATGAATAGTTGGGAGATGGGAGTATCTACTGCCTTGACTTTTCCCCGGGTCGTGTTCCCTTCTTTCGGAGGACGTGAGTATGACTTCCCGGCAACCACTACTTTCCGTTTGTATATCGATCAGCTTAACCGTGCCAAATACTATAAACTATTGGCGTTCGGAGGAAATGCCACTTATGACTTTCAGCCGACCCGTATCAGTCGTCACAGCCTGACACCTCTCCGGGTGACTTTCAATGTGCTGCAACACACAACGAAGGCCTTTGAGGAAATTGCTGATCAGAACAAAGCCTTGTACCGTAGTCTGCAGAATCAGTTTATTCCGGCAATGGAATATACCTATACTTTTGATAACGCGGCTTTGCGCGGAGTGCGTAATCCTATCTGGTGGCAGACTACGTTTACTTCCGCCGGTAACATAACTTCCGGTATTTATCGTATTTTCGGAAAGGAGTTCAGCCAAAGAGACAAGAAACTGTTCGGTGTTCCTTTCGCACAGTTTCTGAAGGTGAACAGTGACTTCCGTTATACCTGGAAGATCGATAAGAACCAGTCCATAGCCAGCCGTGTGGCTGGAGGAATTATCTGGGCGTATGGCAATACAAATACGGCACCTTACAGCGAGCAGTTCTATATCGGAGGTGCCAATAGTGTGCGTGCGTTTACTGCACGCAGTATCGGACCGGGTGGATTCCGGCCGACAAAGACTTCGAAAGGGCTCTATCTGGACCAGACGGGAGATATCCGGATGGAAGCCAACGTGGAATATCGTTTCCGCATTTACGGTGACTTGCACGGTGCTGTCTTTCTGGATGCCGGTAACGTCTGGATGTTGCGTAAAGATGAAGAGGCACCGGAAAAGCAACTGCGTTGGAAGACTTTCGGCAAACAGATTGCGTTGGGAACAGGTGCCGGTATACGTTACGACCTCGACTTCCTGATTCTGCGTCTGGATTGTGGTGTGCCTTTGCATGATCCGTACGATACCGGCAAGAAGGGATATTACAATGTGACCGGTTCTTTCTGGAAGGGGCTGGGACTACACTTTGCCGTAGGTTATCCGTTCTAAAATAGTCGATGACGATGGGCGGCGTAAGAAAATTCTTCATACTTCGTTCTTCATTCTTCATTCTATTTTGTACTTTTGCAACGATATCTGATGAGACACATCACTAACCTTTTAATATTCACAGTTATGAAACCAACATTATTTGTGCTTGCTGCCGGCATGGGCAGCCGTTACGGAGGCTTGAAACAATTGGACGGACTGGGTCCCAACGGCGAAACTATCATGGACTATTCTATTTACGACGCCATTCGTGGTGGATTTGGTAAAGTAGTATTCGTTATCCGTAAAGATTTTGAGCAGGATTTCCGTGAAAAGATTCTGAGTAAATACGAAAATCATATTCCGGTGGAACTCGTATTCCAGGCATTGGACAACCTGCCCGAAGGCTTCACTTGCCCTGCCGACCGCGTAAAACCCTGGGGAACCAACCATGCTGTCCTGATGGGTAAAGACGTCATCAAAGAACCGTTTGCCGTTATCAATGCTGACGACTTCTACGGACGCGACAGCTTTGCTGTATTGGGTGCCGAACTGTCTCAGATGGACGGTAAAAAGAACGACTATTGTATGGTAGGTTACCGTGTAGGCAATACGCTTTCAGAAAGCGGATCTGTGGCTCGTGGCGTTTGTGAGACAAATGCGGAAGGCTATCTGACTACAGTGGTAGAACGCACTGCAATCGAGCGTATCGATGGTAAAGTATCGTTCAAGGATGAGAACGGCGAAATGCAGACAATCGGCGATAACACTCCGGTTTCAATGAATATGTGGGGATTCACTCCCGACTATTTCGCTTATTCGGAAGAGTATTTCAAAGAGTTCCTGAAAGAAAACGAAGGAAACCTGAAATCAGAATACTTCATTCCGCTGATGGTAAACAAACTGGTGAACGAAGGTACTGCCCGCGTAAAGGTTCTGGATACTACAAGCAAATGGTTCGGCGTGACTTATGCTGCCGACCGTCAGGGTGTAGTAGATAAGATTCAGGCATTGGTAGATGCAGGCGAATATCCTGATAAACTGTTCTAAAGCTAATTTGCTTATTTCTATAATGTAGATTTTGAAAGGGACGTCTTTGCGAAGATGTCCCTTTTTTAATATCAGGCCGGATCACACCTCTTTGGTACGCTCCCTGCCGGTGAACTTTAAATCACCCTCCGGGAGTCGCGAGGGAGGAGATGGTCGGTTTGTCAATGTGTCAAATTGATAATCGTAACCCTCTGTTTCTCGTTTTTTCGGGCCACAATCCGGTAAAGTCTATAAAAACGGCCTACAGGCAAATATCCATTCATGGTTTTGATCTTGTTTCATCCCTAATGGAAATAAAAGGAAAGGAAGTATGATTTTTTTGTTTCCTAATCTTTTCTTTGCGGAGCTTTTCCTGCTTTTCTGACACTTTGCAGCGGTCGGGCGGGGGGAGGCAACCAGGAGAAAATCAGTCACTCTTGTCGCCCGATTTGCATTACAATAGATGTAATCTGCCAAAACATATAGAGATATTCAGAAAAGAAGTAAACATTTTCGGGAAATGCTTACTTCTTTTCACCCGAAGACTTACTTCTTTTGGGGTAAATGCTTCCTTCTTTCCGAAAAAACAAAGGTGCAACCGGCTCAAAAGCCCGGATTTCCTGTAGAAAAAGCTTTTTACTGTGCTCTGTTTCTTCTGCTTTCACCCGAATATGAAAAAGGCTTGTAAGCGAATTCTGCGATTCAGTGTCTTTTTGATGTCTATGTCTGCAAATGACTGTCAATTCTTTATGAGGAAATAAAGTGTGCAGGGTTTCGGGGCAGATGAGAAAAGGGCGAATGTCCGGTATGTGTCGGATATTTATATTCTTTTCGTTGCTTATTTCAGAATATGTGTTTATATTTGAAATATTCCTTTAGGCTTAACTCTGATTATATATGAAGAAACTCCTTTGCCTGATAATACTCCTTTTCTCTTTTATTCGGTCGGAAGCCCAGTCTGATCATATCTGTCCTCACGAGAAACTTTATGTCCATACGGATCGTGCCAATTATGAGCGTGGTGATACGGTCCGTTTCCGTGCTTACCTGATGGATACCCGCCACGAGGCAACGGCTTACAGCCGCTACGTTTATGCCGAACTGCTGGCTGACAGTCAGGTCATCTCCCGTGAGATGGTCAAGGATGATCACGGTGTCTTTTCCGGTTACCTCTCTTTGGGCGATACACTTCGTTCGGGCAATTATACGCTTCGTTTCTATACCCGTCATCTTTCTTCTTTGCCCGCTCCCCGTTACTTCTATCGTCAGATCATTGTCGGCGGGCGTCCCTTTCAGGATTACCGCAAGGAGAGCGTGACTCGTATGGCGGCTTCCTACCATGTCTCTTTCTTTCCGGAAGGGGGACGTCTCCCTTCGGGTTGTGTCAGCCGTGTCGCTTTCAAGGCTTTGAGTCCCGATGGTTTGGGAACAGATGTGCAGGGCTTTGTGGTCAATCAGCGTGGAGATACCGTCACCACGTTGCGTTCCGTCCATCGGGGGATGGGCTTCTTCAATCTTGAACCTGTTTCGGGTGACAGCTATACGGCGGTGTGCCGTAATCGTGAGGGGATGGAGCTTCGCTTTCCATTACCTCCGGCGGATCCTTCTGCCGTCAGCCTCCGTGTCGATGTCCGTAAGGATGACTTTCTGGTGCGTTTGAATTCAGGCGTTTCCCTGTCTCCGGGTCATTCCCTTCGTGTGGAATATCGGGATAGTATTCTTTTGCATGCGGCTTTCTCCGGTTCCAGGCCTTTGCGGCTTCCCCGCTCTCCGCTGCCTCCGGGTGTACTCCGTTTTGTTTTGTTGGATGGTTCGGGCGTTCCTATAAGTGGTCGTACCGCTTTCAATCAGAGTTCTTCCGTGCGTGCCGACGTTGATTTCTCGGCTCGCTTGAAAGAAGAGAAGGGACGTTCGTTTTGGGATGTCAGCTTGGGGCTTCGTGATTCCTCGGGTGAGCCGTTGGGCGGTACCCTTTCTGTTTCGGTCACCGACGACCGCTATGCACTTCAGGATACCACGGTGAATATCCTTTCTTCTTTTCTTCTGAGTTCTGACCTTCAGGGCTATGTTGAGGCTCCCTCTTTCTATTTTTCCGGTGATGACTCCCGTACCTCGTATCTGTTGGACTTGTTGATGCTGACTCAGGGCTGGGTGAAATACAGCTTTGTTCCGGATTACGGTTCCTTTCCGGTGGAGCGTAGTCAGTGTGTCAGTGGCAAGGTGGTTTCCGAATATTCGGAAAAGAAGTGTATCGTTGATGCGGTTGTCACTTTATTCTCTTTCGATAAAAAGATTATGCGTCAGACGACGAGTGATGCTTCGGGCTGTTTCCGTTTTGACAGTCTTTCCTTCCCCCGGGGTACGCATTTCCTTCTTCAGGCGCGTAAGAAAAAGGGAGGTACAGATGTGGCGCTGTTGGTCGATCGGGATTCCGTTCCTTCTGTACATTCTTCTCTTCCCGTTTATGCGGATTGGTTTCGTGCAGAGATGGATGAACCGGTTGTTTCCGAACAATCCGGTAATGATCCTTCTCCGACCAGTGCGAATGTGTTTCAACGACCTTCTACCGCCCCTTTTTCCATGGAGCAATATTTAGACGAAGTTGTTGTTTCCACTAAAAAGATTGAGAAAAAGAAACGGTATGCAATCGAATCTTTAATGGCTCACTCCGATTGGAATAAGACTTATCATGTGGACGAAATGACTCTTTCGCCTTATTCATCTACTAAAGATTTGTTGATTAATACTCCCGGAGTAGGGTGGGCAGTCGATTCGAACTCAGGAGATTTCTTTTATATAACACGGTTGCGTGCAGGAAGAAGTTCCACTCCTCCTCCGGCTCTGTTAATGGTAGATGGGCTGGAAACTTCTTATTCCGAACTTGTCGGTATCCCTGTATCCATAGTTGAATCCATCGAGTTGGTAAAAGATGCCGCTCAGATGGCATATATCGGATCTAAAGCATCGAATGGCGCTATTTTGATTAGTACAAAATCAGGTTTAGGCACTGTTGGTAAGAAAGCATCCAATTTTAGGATAATTCGTCCCATAGGATATCAGGTGAAGCGTGAGTCTTATTCGCCTTCTTATCCGGTTGTTTATGGTGCAATAAATAACGGTGGGAATAGTTTCAGAACAATATACTGGTCACCGGATCTTCTGCTTGATAAAGCGGCTTCTCATTTGGAGTTCGGTAATCCGAAACAGGGTCGACTGACTCTTGTTGTTCAGGGAATCACACCAGATGGAAAGTTGATAAATTTGACTCGGACTTTAGGTAATGAATAATAAGTCTTTTTATCAGTATATTTAGAGTAATCGGGTGTTGTCTTTCTGTTCTGTCTCATACTGCTACATGAATGATCATTGTGAGGTAGATCATTTCATCGTGTTTTGTAGTGTATGTCTGTTTGGCTTTCAGTTTTAGAGGGGGTGTATATTTATTCCGTTTCTTTTTTCGCAGTCTGTATAAATGAGTATCTTTGCTGCCTCAATTCCCTTATTTATAGAAAGAAGTGATTTCAGTAGAAGGATTAACAGTAGAATTTAACGCCACACCATTGTTTGAGGACGTTAGTTATGTCATTAATAAAAAAGATCGAATAGCCCTGGTGGGTAAAAACGGTGCCGGGAAATCAACTATGTTGAAGATCTTGGCCGGATTGCAAAGTCCTACACGAGGTGTTATAGCTATTCCGCGTGATGTAACGATCGGCTATTTGCCACAGGTGATGATTCTTGCCGATAACCATACCGTGATGGAAGAGGCGGAATTGGCATTTGAACATATTTTTGAATTACAGGCCGACCTGGAACGCATGAATCAGGAATTGGCTGACCGAACCGATTATGATTCGGAAGAGTATCATAAACTAATAGACCGTTTCACGCATGAGAATGACCGCTTCCTGATGATGGGAGGCACTAACTTTCATGCGGAGATAGAGCGTACGCTGATAGGATTGGGATTCAGCCGGGAAGATTTTAATCGTCCGACCAGTGAGTTTTCCGGAGGATGGCGTATGAGAATCGAACTGGCCAAACTTCTGCTCAGGAAACCGGATGTGCTGCTTCTTGACGAGCCGACCAACCATTTGGACATCGAGAGTATCCAATGGCTGGAGACTTTCCTCTCTACCCGTGCCAATGCAGTGGTGCTGGTCAGCCATGACCGGGCCTTTTTAAACAATGTAACCACTCGTACCATCGAAATTACTTGTGGGCAGATATACGATTATAAAGTGAAATATGATGAGTATATCGTTTTGCGTCAGGAGCGTCGTGAGCAGCAGTTGCGTGCTTATGAGAATCAGCAGAAACAGATTGAGGATACAGAGGCGTTTATCGAGCGCTTCCGTTACAAAGCAACGAAGGCTGTGCAGGTGCAGAGCCGCATGAAGCAACTGGAAAAGATAGAACGGATTGAGGTTGACGAAGTGGATAACTCCGCATTGAGATTAAAGTTTGTCTGTTCCAGCCGTAGCGGAAACTACCCGGTGATCTGCGAAGACGTGAAAAAGGCCTATGGGGCACACGTTGTCTTCCATGATGTCAACCTGACCATTAATCGTGGTGAAAAAGTGGCCTTTGTAGGAAAGAACGGTGAAGGTAAGTCTACCCTTGTGAAGTGTATCATGAGTGAGATTGATTATGAGGGTAAACTTACACTGGGGCACAATGTGCAGATTGGATATTTTGCCCAGAACCAGGCACAGATGTTGGATGAGAATCTAACGGTCTTCGATACTATCGACCGGGTGGCAGTGGGAGATATCCGTCTGAAAATACGTGATATTCTGGGAGCCTTTATGTTTGGTGGAGAGGCATCGGATAAGAAGGTGAAAGTGCTTTCGGGAGGTGAGCGTACACGTCTGGCAATGATAAAGTTGCTTTTGGAACCTGTCAACTTCCTGATTCTCGACGAGCCTACCAATCATTTGGATATGCGTTCGAAGGATGTGCTGAAAGAGGCTATCCGAGAGTTTGACGGAACGGTGATTATAGTTAGTCATGACCGTGATTTTTTGGATGGACTTGCGACTAAAGTATATGAGTTTGGTGGTGGCGTGGTGAAAGAGCATTTGGGAGGTATCTATGATTTTCTTCAAAAGAAGAAAATAGAGAACCTGAATGAACTTCAGAAGGCGAATCCGTCATCCGCCTCGCCCGCAAACAGTAAGAAAGAGGAAGGAGCCGAAGAAGGAATATCCGAGAATAAGTTGTCATACGAGGCTCAAAAAGAACTCAATAAAAAAATAAAGAAACTGGAGCGCCTGGTAGCAGACTGTGAAGCTGCTATCGAACAGACAGAGTCGGCTATTGCTATTCTTGAAGAAAAGATGGCTACACCCGATGGTGCTTCGGACATGTCGCTATATGAACAACACCAAAAACTGAAACAGCAACTTGACCATACGGTGGAAGAGTGGGAGCGCGTTTCGATGGAGTTGGAAGAGATGAATGAAAAATAATAGTTTATTAAGTGTATGAAAGTAATTAAGTATTTACCAATTCTTGCAATCTGTTGTATGGCAACAGGATGCAACAGTAAGAAAGAGGCCGTACTTACGTCCGGCATTGACCTTGCCAACCTTGACACAACTGCCCTGCCGGGTACCAGTTTTTATCAGTATGCTTGTGGCGGATGGATGAAAAACCATCCTCTGACAGATGAGTATTCACGTTTCGGTTCATTCGATATGCTCGCCGAAAACAACCGTCAGCAGTTGCGTGGACTGATTGAAGGGCTGGCTACCGAAAAACATGAAGCCGGCAGCATTGCACAGAAAGTTGGTGAACTTTATAATATAGCTATGGACAGCGTAAAACTGAATAAGGAAGGCGCTGCTCCCATTAAACCCGAACTGGAGAAAATAGGTGCCATCAAAGATAAAGCTGAAATCTATCCGTTGATTGTAGAAATGCAGAAGAGAGGGATGTATCCGTACTTCATTCTGTATGTCAGTGCTGATGACATGAATAGCAATGAAAATATGGTGCATACCATGCAAGGTGGCCTGGGCATGGGCGAACGGGATTATTATTTGGAGGATGATGCGCAGACGAAAGAAATTCGTGATAAATACCAGCAGCATGTAAGTAAGATGTTCCAACTGGCCGGATATGATGAAGCTACTGCCCGGAAAGCTGTGAAAGCAGTGATGAATATCGAGACTCGCCTGGCCCGGTCGGCACGTTCGCAAGTAGAATTGCGTGATCCGCATGCCAACTATAATAAGAAGACTTTGGAAGAATTGCAAAAAGAGTATCCTTCTTTTGCATGGGATGTATTTTTCTCAACTGCCGGACTGAATAACCTGAAAGAAGTTAATATTGGTCAGCCTGATGCATTGAAGGAGGTGAATGCCATCATCGATACGGTATCACTCGAGGAGCAGATTTTGTACTTGCAGTGGAATCTGATCAATTCGGCTGCCAACTATCTGAGTGACGACTTTATAGCCCAGGATTTTGATTTCTATGGCCGTACCATGTCGGGTAAGAAAGAGATGCAACCTCGTTGGAAGCGTGCTGTCAGCACTGTTGATGGTTCATTGGGCGAGGCTGTCGGACAGATGTATGTAGAGAAGTATTTCCCTGCTGCGGCTAAGGAGCGTATGGTAGCGCTGGTCAAGAATTTGCAGGAATCTTTGGGAGAGCGCATCAAGGGGCTGAGCTGGATGGGTGAAGAGACCAAAGAAAAAGCACTTGAAAAACTGGCGACTTTCCATGTCAAGATCGGGTATCCGGATAAGTGGAAAGACTACTCTTCTCTGGAAATAAAGGATGATTCATATTGGGCCAACATTGAGCGTGCCAACCAGTGGAGTTACAACGAGATGATCGGCAAATATGGTAAACCGGTCGATAAGGACGAGTGGTATATGACTCCGCAGACAGTAAATGCGTATTACAATCCAACGACGAATGAGATCTGTTTCCCGGCCGGTATACTTCAATATCCTTTCTTTGATATGAATGCGGATGATGCCTTCAATTATGGAGCGATTGGTGTAGTTATCGGACATGAAATGACCCATGGATTTGATGATCAGGGTCGTCAGTATGATAAGGATGGTAACTTGAAAGATTGGTGGACGGCAGAAGATGCCAAGAACTTTGAGGCTCGTGCGGCGGTGATGGCTAACTTCTTCGACAGTATTGAAGTAGCTCCCGGTGTTCATGCCAATGGAGAGTTTACTTTAGGCGAAAACATTGCCGATCACGGTGGACTTCAGGTATCATATCAGGCATTCAAAAAAGCGACGGCTGCGGCTCCGCTGAAAATTGAAAACGGATTTACACCCGAACAGCGCTTCTTCTTGTCTTATGCCAATGTGTGGGCCGGAAACATCCGTCCTGAAGAAATCCTGAAGCGTACGAAGACCGATCCGCATTCGTTGGGTAAATGGCGTGTAGATGGAGCACTGCCTCAAATCGGTGCATGGTATGAAGCTTTCAATATTACTGAAAAAGATCCGATGTACTTGCCGGTAGATAAGCGGGTGTCAATTTGGTAATAGATTGTTGCAAATAAAATAAAAGTAAAAATGGCGCTGACTCATTCAATTGTGAGTCAGCGCTTTTTTATTAATAATTCACACCTTATTTATTACGTACGATAAACAATATTTCGTAACTTTGCGCACCAAATACTTAATAAGCAAATCAATGTCTGAGTCTAAAAGAATAAAAACCGCTTTGGTATCGGTTTATCACAAAGAAGGTTTGGATGAAATCATTACCAAACTGCACGAAGAAGGAGTAGAGTTCCTGTCAACAGGCGGAACTCGTCAGTTTATTGAATCGCTGGGCTATCCCTGTAAGGCTGTCGAAGATTTGACTTCGTATCCTTCTATTTTGGGTGGTAGAGTGAAGACGCTGCATCCGAAAATATTCGGAGGAATTCTTTGCCGCCGTGGACTGGAACAAGACATCCAGCAGATTGAGAAATATGAAATCCCTGAAATCGACCTGGTTATTGTAGACCTCTATCCGTTTGAAGCGACTGTTGCTTCGGGTGCTGATGAGGCTGCTATTATCGAAAAAATTGATATAGGCGGAATCTCTTTGATTCGTGCCGCTGCCAAAAACTTCAATGACGTAATTATTGTTGCTTCACAAGCTCAATATAAACCTTTGCTCGATATGTTGATGGAGCACGGGGCCACTTCTTCTCTTGAAGAACGTCGTTGGATGGCTAAAGAGGCATTTGCCGTATCTTCACACTATGATTCGGCTATCTTCAACTATTTTGATGCTGAAGAGGGTTCTGCTTTCCGTTGCTCTGCCAATAGCCAGAAGACGTTGCGTTATGGCGAAAATCCACATCAGAAGGGATATTTCTATGGAAACCTGGATGAGATGTTCGATCAGATTCATGGAAAAGAGATCTCTTATAACAACCTGCTTGACATCAATGCCGCAGTCGATTTGATCGATGAGTTTGACGATGTCACATTTGCTATTCTGAAGCATAATAATGCTTGCGGGCTGGCTTCTCGTCCTACTGTACTCGAAGCATGGAAAGATGCGTTGGCCGGTGATCCGGTATCTGCCTTTGGGGGAGTGCTGATCACGAATGCGGTTATTGATAAAGAGACAGCGGAAGAGATCAATAAAATCTTCTTTGAAGTTGTGATTGCTCCTGATTACGATGTAGATGCACTCGAAATTCTGGGACAGAAAAAGAATCGTATCATTTTGGTTCGTAAAGAGGCTAAATTGCCGAGAAAGCAATTCCGTTCTTTATTGAATGGTGTATTGGTTCAGGACAGAGACTTGAATATTGAAACAACTGCAGACCTGAAAACGGTAACTGATAAAGCTCCGACACCGGAAGAGGTAGAAGATATGCTGTTTGCTAACAAAATAGTAAAAAACAGTAAGTCGAATGCCATTGTTTTGGCCAAAGGAAAACAATTGCTGGCAAGCGGTGTGGGACAGACTTCACGTGTGGATGCACTGAAACAAGCTATCGAAAAAGCTAAGTCGTTTGGTTTCGATTTGCAGGGTGCGGTGATGGCATCGGATGCTTTCTTCCCTTTCCCCGATTGTGTGGAAATTGCGGATAAGGAAGGTGTGACAGCTGTGATCCAGCCGGGCGGTTCGGTGAAAGACCAGTTGACATTTGACTATTGCAACGAACATGGCATGGCAATGGTTACAACGGGTATCCGCCACTTTAAGCACTAATTAAAAACTTGTTGTATGCCGGACAACCCGTTATGGGCACACTGGTATATTGACGCATTAGAAATTTATTCATTATGGGATTATTCTCTTTTACACAAGAAATAGCAATGGACCTCGGTACGGCCAATACTATCATTATTACCGGTGGTAAGATTGTAGTAGATGAGCCTTCGGTGGTGGCCCTTGACCGTCGGACAGACAAGATGATTGCTGTAGGTGAAAAGGCCAAGCTGATGCACGAAAAGACGCACGAGAATATTCGTACCATCCGTCCGTTGCGCGACGGAGTGATTGCCGACTTCTATGCTTGCGAGCAGATGATGCGCGGACTGATCAAACAGGTAAATACTCGTAACCGCCTTTTCTCTCCATCGCTTCGTATGGTGATCGGAGTGCCTTCGGGTAGTACGGAAGTTGAACTTCGTGCTGTCCGTGACTCTGCCGAACATGCCGGCGGACGTGATGTCTATCTGGTATTTGAACCTATGGCTGCGGCTATCGGTATCGGTATTGATGTAGAAGCACCGGAAGGAAACATGATTGTTGATATAGGTGGTGGTTCTACCGAGATTGCTGTAATTTCATTGGGAGGTATTGTTTCGAACAACTCTATTCGTATAGCGGGAGATGATCTGACTGCCGATATTCAGGAATACATGAGCCGTCAGCATAACGTGAAAGTCAGTGAGCGTATGGCCGAACGTATTAAGATAAATGTGGGTGCTGCTTTGACCGAACTGGGTGAGGATGCTCCTGAAGATTATATCGTTCACGGACCGAACCGTATCACTGCACTTCCGATGGAAGTTCCGGTATGCTACCAGGAAGTGGCACACTGTCTTGAGAAATCAATCTCGAAGATAGAAACAGCTATTCTGAGTGCGTTAGAGAATACACCTCCTGAACTGTATGCCGATATTGTGCATAATGGAATCTATTTGGCCGGTGGTGGAGCGCTGCTTCGTGGCTTGGACAAACGTCTGACTGATAAGATAAATATTCCTTTCCACATTGCAGAAGACCCGTTGCATGCAGTAGCTAAAGGTACAGGGGTTGCATTGAAGAATGTAGACCGTTTCTCATTCTTGATGAGATAAATAATTGACTACGGTTTACGAGCTATAAGTGAGAGGCAGTTGCGTAAGTTGCTGCACGAACTTGTGGCTCGTAGATCGTAGTTTGTAACTTATATGTCTTTATGCGGAATTTACTGAACTTTCTTTTGAAATATAATCACTGGTTCCTCTTCATTCTGTTGGAGGTGATCAGTTTTGTTTTGTTATTTCGCTTTAACCACTACCAACACAGTGTTTATTTCAGTTCGGCCAATGTAGTTGCCGGCAAAGTATATGAAGTATCCGGTGGAATAACTTCTTATTTCCATCTGAAATCGGTCAATGAGGATTTACTGGATCGCATCATGGAGTTGGAGCAGCAGAACCGCAATCTGGAGAATGCATTAGTAAAACATCTCTCTGACTCAACCGAGCTGAATAGTATCCGAAACTTGTCGGATACAGACTATGAAATCTTCAAAGCCCGGGTTATCAATAACAGTCTCAATCTGGTAGATAACTACATCACTCTGAATCGGGGATCGAAGGATGGCATCCGTCCTGAGATGGGCGTGGTCGATGGTAATGGGGTGGTCGGCATCGTATATGAAACTTCTTCTCACTATTCCCGGGTGATTTCGGTGTTGAACAGCAAATCCAGCATTAGTTGTAAAATTGTGGGTAGTGAGTATTTCGGTTACCTGAAGTGGGAATATGGAGATGCCCGGTATGCTTATTTGAAAGATTTGCCTCGTCATGCCGAATTCAATTTGGGAGATACAGTTGTGACCAGTGGTTATTCCACGGTTTTTCCTGAAGGTATTATGATTGGTACGGTAGATGATATGGCCGATTCGAATGATGGCCTTTCCTATCTGTTGAAGGTAAAACTGGCAACGGATTTTGGTAAGGTGAGTGAGGTGCGTGTGATTGCAAGAACTGGTCAGAGAGAGCAAAAAGAGTTGGAACAAAAGAGTTTGGCGCAATGATTATCAACTATATACATAGAATAGGATGGTTTGTCGGTCTGATATTACTTCAGGTGCTGATCTTGAATAATGTGCACATAGCCGGTGTGGCTACTCCTTTTCTATACGTTTATTTTATATTAAAATTTAACTCCGGTACTTCCCGAAACGAATTGATGGTATGGGGTTTCTGTATGGGGCTTGCCATCGATATCTTTTCTAATACCCCGGGTATGAATGCGGCGGCGACAGTACTACTGGCTTTTCTACGTCCGTTGTTTCTTCGCTTGTTTACGCCTCGAGATACTTTGGATAGTATCGTACCTTCGCTGAAAAGTATGGGAATTGCTTCTTTCCTTAAATATTTGGTGGTAAGTGTCTTTGTTCACCATTTTATGTTACTGACTCTTGAGTTCTTCTCATTTACCAGCATACCGTTGTTGCTGTTAAGGGTGGTGTCGAGCACCATTTTGACTATAACCTGTATTATGGCTGTTGAAGGAGTGAGGAGATAGGTATGGCAAAAGATTATGTTTTAGAGAAACGGAAATATGTGATCGGCGGAGTAGCATTGGCTATTGTCCTGATTTATCTGCTGCGTCTGTTTTCTCTCCAGATAGCTACTGATGACTATAAAAAAAATGCCGACAGTAATGCTTTCCTGAATAAGATTCAGTACCCGTCACGTGGGGCAATGTACGACCGGAATGATAAACTGTTAGTGTTTAATCAGCCTGCGTATGATATAACAATGGTGCCGAAGGAAGTTGAGAACCTCGATACACTCGACTTGTGCCAGACGCTGAATATCACTCGTGCACAGTTTCTGAAGATAATGAGCGATATGAAAGATCGTCGCAGGAATCCCGGTTATTCACGCTACACCAATCAGGTATTCATGTCTCAACTTTCGGCAGAAGAATGTGGCGTATTTCAGGAGAAGCTATTTAAGTTTCACGGATTCTATATCCAGCGACGTACCATTCGTCAATATAGCTATAACTCCGCTGCCCATGTGCTTGGTGATATTGGTGAAGTATCAATGAAAGACATCGAAAATGATGATTACTACATCCGGGGAGACTATATCGGGAAACAGGGTATTGAAAAATCATATGAATCTTATTTACGGGGTGAAAAGGGCGTTGAGGTATTGTTGAGGGATGCGCATGGACGTATACAGGGACATTATATGGATGGAAAGTATGATAAGCGTCCGATACCCGGAAAGAACCTGAAGCTCGGAATCGATATCGATCTCCAGATGTTGGGAGAACGCTTGTTGAAAAATAAAATCGGGAGTATTGTTGCTATCGAACCGGAGACGGGAGAAATACTTTGCATGGTTTCTTCACCCGATTTTGATCCGAGACTGATGATTGGCCGTCAGCGCGGAAAGAACCACTTGATGCTCCAGAGAGATCCGATGAAACCTTTGTTAAACCGTTCGATTATGGGAGTATATCCTCCGGGATCGACGTTTAAAACGGCACAAGCGCTGACTTTCTTACAAGAAGGGATTATTCAGACCAATACGCCGGCTTTCCCTTGTGCTCATGGGTTCAATTACGGGAGTTTGCATGTGGGATGTCATGCCCATGGTTCGCCGTTGCCGCTAATACCGGCCATTGCGACTTCATGTAACTCTTATTTTTGTTGGGGCTTGTTCCGGATGTTTGGCGATCGCAAGTATGGCTCTTCACAAAATGCCATTACTGTATGGAAAGACCACATGGTGTCTCAGGGTTTTGGCTATAAACTCGGGGTGGATTTACCGGGTGAAAAGCGGGGATTGATTCCTAATGCTCAGTTTTATGACAAGGCCTATCGTGGACGTTGGAATGGGTTGACGGTGATCAGTATCGCAATTGGCCAAGGAGAGATTCTGGCAACTCCTTTGCAGATAGCCAATTTGGGTGCGACAATAGCCAATCGGGGACATTTTATTACTCCACATATTGTGAAGGAAATTCAAGATGAACAGCTCGACAGCCTCTATCGGGTTCCCAGAAAAACCTCTATCGACCGGAAGCACTATGAAGATGTGGTTACAGGCATGCGTGCTGCGGTCACAGGAGGTACTTGCCGGGTAGCAGGAGCCATTTTACCGGACGTTGAAGTATGTGGCAAAACCGGTACGGCGCAGAACCGAGGACATGACCACTCCGTTTTTATGGGATTTGCTCCCATGAATAACCCAAAGATAGCCATCGCCGTATATGTTGAGAATGGTGGTTTTGGCGCAGTCTACGGAGTACCGATCGGAGCATTGATGATGGAACAATATTTAAAAGGGAAACTCTCTCCGGAGAATGAGATACGTGCAGAAGAATATAGTAATAGAGTGATTATGTATGGAAACGAGGAGCGTTAGTTTATGGAAAACATTGGATTGGGTAACGATCGTCATTTACCTGCTCCTTATAATCGGTGGATGGTTTAGTGTGTGCGGTGCCAGTTATGATTATGGTGATCGTGACTTTCTGGACTTTTCAACACGTGCCGGTAGGCAGTTTGTGTGGATTATCTGTTCCTTTGGGCTTGGTTTTATACTCCTGATGCTTGAAGAACGAATGTACGATATGTTTGCATACCTGATATATATAGGTATGATTCTTCTGTTAATCGTAACCATTTTTATTGCACCCGATACGAAAGGTTCCCGTTCGTGGTTAATATTAGGTCCGGTCAGTCTGCAGCCAGCGGAGTTTGCAAAATTTGCCACAGCTTTGGCTCTGGCAAAGTTTATGAATGCCTATTCATTTAATATCAAGAAGTGGAAGTGCTTTTTACCCTTGGTAGCTTTTATTTTACTTCCGATGTTGCTGATTATTTTGCAGAAAGAAACCGGTTCGGCATTGGTCTATCTTGCCTTCTTCTTGGTGTTATATCGCGAGGGTATGCCTGGAGTAGTTTTGTTTTCGGGAGTATGTGCCGTAGTCTATTTTGTGGTCGGTATTCGTTTCGATCAGGTATTTATAGCCGATACGCCTACGCCTATCGGAGAGTTTGCCGTGTTGTTGATGATACTTTTATTTGCCGGTTCCATGGTTTGGGTGTATAGGAAAAAGTGGGAACCTGTACGGAATATGATAGGCGGTAGTTTGCTTGTGCTGCTGATCGCTTATCTCGTTTCTGAGTATCTCTCTCCATTCAATTTGGTTTGGGTGGAGTGGGGGCTTTGTGTGGTGACCATAGGTTATCTACTTTACTTATCTTTGAGCGAACGGCAACGTGCCTATCTTTTGATCGGATTGTTTGCTTTGGGTTCTATCGGTTTTCTTTATTCAAGTGATTATGTGTTCGACAACATTCTTGAACCTCATCAGCAGATTCGTATAAAAGTGGTGTTGGGGATGGAAGAGGACTTGGCCGGAGCCGGTTACAACGTTAACCAGTCGAAGATTGCGATTGGTTCCGGAGGGTTGACGGGTAAAGGTTTTCTGAATGGTACACAAACCAAGCTGAAATATGTGCCCGAACAAGATACCGATTTCATTTTCTGTACTGTGGGTGAAGAACAGGGGTTTGTTGGTTCGGCAGCCGTTCTTTTGCTTTTCTTGGCATTGATACTCCGTCTTATAGCGACGTCAGAGCGGCAGACTTCTACTTTCGGGCGGGTTTATGGCTATTCGGTTGTGAGCATTTTCCTGTTCCATTTGTTTATTAACATCGGAATGGTACTTGGTCTGACTCCTGTAATCGGTATTCCGTTGCCTTTCTTTAGTTATGGCGGGTCATCTTTATGGGGATTTACGATTCTGCTTTTTATCTTTCTGCGTATCGATGCGGGGCGTAGCAGACGGCTATAAATGTTCTATTTTCAATCCCACATCACTGATCCCGGTTAGTTGTTCATTCTTCATTTCGTGTACTATCTTGAAAGTATAGTTGCCGGGATGTTTAACAAAGCAGTCCTTCAAAGGGAGTGCCGATTGGTAGAGACTTCCCCAGCCGGTTCCTGTCCATTTACCTTCCCGGTCAGTCAGTATAAACTTCAGGGTATCTGTCTTCCATACAGTTGAATCTTCCAGATTATAATGGATGAGGATATTCAGGTTCTGATAAGGGTAGTTACTGCTGTTGCGTACACCAACGGACAGTCGCAGGTTGGCTAGGGAATCTTTTAGAGGCACGTTGAAAAAGAGTGTATCACTCTTCTTCCATCCATCCGGGGGAGTGGATTGGTAAGAGTGATACACAGTATTTTCGTCACATGCAGTCAGAACCCATGTGGTAAGGAGCATGCAAATGCTATTCTTGAGCAGGCTTTTCATTTTCCTGAGCTTTCTCGATACGTTTAGGTTGTTCATTGTTGCGCGGTCCGCGTGATTCGCGAGGAGGGCGCTGTTCACGGGGTTCGTTTTTACGCGTTTCCCGATTCTCGTTGCTACGCGGTCCACGAGACTCATTATTTTTACGTGGTTGGTTGTTGTTTCGATTATTGTTTTTCGGACGTTCACCACGTGTACGCTGTTGGTTTTGTACAGGCTGAGAACCGTTGTTCTCCTGTGCATTAATCGGAGTGGGCTGTGAACTCTGTGTTTCGCCATTGGCAGCTTGTTGCGGGCGGTTATTATTCTTCTTTTTCTTTTTCCGGTTTCCGTTTCCGCTTTCGTCCTTTCCATTTCCGTCTTTGGCGTTACGGCGGCGGTCACGGTCGAAACGCGTCAAGCTTTCCTGCTCCAGCAAATCAACAGGCTTTTTAGGTTCCGGTTTGCGTTCGGCTTCCAACAGACTGTCCGGTTTAATACCTCTTTTGTTCAGTCCTATCACTTCGAATGCACGTTTTCCGCTAATGGTCACTAAGTTTGCTGCAAAGTTTTTGTCGGTTGAATACGAAATCTGATTACTGAGGATATCTGCTTTGAAGAAGTAATAGGTTCCGTCTTTGGTTTCCAGTTCGATTTCTCTTGAGGGCAGACGTTTTTGTGCTTCTACATAGCAGTCCACTTCATAGTTCAGGCAACATTTTAACTTGGCACACTGTCCGGCCAACTTTTGAGGATTCAGTGAAATGTCCTGATACCTTGCTGCACTGGTTGATACGGATACAAAACTGGTCATCCAGGTGGCACAGCATAACTCACGTCCGCAAGGGCCGATACCTCCGATGCGTCCGGCTTCCTGCCGTGCACCGATTTGCTTCATTTCGATACGTACTCTAAAAGCTTCGGCCAGTACTTTAATCAATTGGCGGAAGTCTACGCGTTCGTCGGCGATATAATAAAAGATAGCTTTATTGCCGTCTCCTTGATATTCTACATCACCAATTTTCATATCCAGATTCAGACTGGCTGCTATCTGCCGTGCACGAATCATTGTGGTATGTTCTTTGGCTTTTGCTTCTTCATATTTCTCCATATCTACAGCTTTTGCTTTGCGGTAGATACGCTTGATTTCGGCATCCTGTTTAAAGTTTGCCTTTTTCATCTGGAGGGGGACTAATCGTCCTGTCAGGGTGACAGTACCAATATCGTGTCCCGGAGTAGCTTCTACAGCTACGATATCGCCTTTCTCCAATTTGATTTTGTTACTGTTACGGTAGTAGCCTTTACGGGTGTTCTTAAATTGAACTTCTACCATATCACTCTCCTCTGCATTGCCTGGTATGTCGGCCAGCCAATCATAGGTATTTAGTTTTTTATCTTGTCGGGAACAGCTTTTACAACAAAGACCTCCGCTCCCATTATGCAGTTTAAATTCCATATACTTTATTTTAAAGTTATTGCTTTAACAGTACGATCATCTTCAGCGAGAAGTCGAAAAATACCATTTTAGCATTTACGTTCTGTTCAATATGTTTTTGAGCTTCACTCAGTTCATCCATGATGCCCATTACATTTCGTTCGTTGACAAAAGGGGCAAACCGTGTAGCGAAGTTCTGTTCTTCTAATGTCATATAAGTCAACTCTTTCCGGTGTAGGTTGTAGATAAAATTCTCCCGGATCATTCGTTGGCAGTATTCCAGAAAATTTTTCTGGCGTTCGCGTCCCATACCTGCCACTTGTTCACTCCATAATTTCATTTCCCGGATTTTCCGTTGGTAAGAGAGTCGCATCAAACTGACAAACAGTTCGAAAAACAACTGATTCTCTTCATTCAGGTGAATTGTCTCGAGGGCTTTGATAAAGTTTCCGTTGGCCAGGTGGGCGATCGAAATACTGGTTGCCTGCTGGATCCCGTATTTGCTTTGTAAAGCCTCGGCCATACACTCTTCCTCAATTTTACGTAGATTGAAGCGTTGCGTGCGGCTCAATATCGTTTGGAGAATTAAATCGGGAGCTTCCGAGACCAAAAGGAAGATTGTCTTTTCGGGTGGTTCTTCCAGCAGTTTCAATAACTTGTTGGCACAAGCCTGTTGCATCTTTTCCGGCAGCCAGAGGAGTGTAATCTTAAATCCGCCCTCGCTGGATTTAAGGCTGAGCTTTTTCATGATCTCATCACTCTCTTTGGTGTAGATTACGGCCTGTGCATTTTCTGCATTTATTTCGTTCAGCCAATGATTGATGGTAAAATAGGGATTGTTTAACACCAATTTTCTCCATTCTACAATGTAGTCATCGCTTCTCCCGTTTTTTACTACCGGAAAAACGAAATGAACATCCGGGTGAACCAGCTTATTGAATTTCACACATGACGGACAGACTCCGCAAGCATCAGTGTCACTACGATTGGTGCAACTCAGATAGCGTGCATAGGCCAGTGCCAGCGGAAACTTGCCTACCCCTTCGGGCCCACAAAAAAGCTGGGCATGGGGGATGCGTCCTTCGCTGACTTCTTGTATCAGTCGATACTTGGCCTCTTCTTGTCCGATGACGTCTCTGAAAAACATGGCTTAATAAATTGCTTTGGCTACTTCTTTGATACTGTCCACTGCTCCGATGGAGTAGAAATGGATACTGGGCACACCGGCTGCCATCAACTCTTTGCATTGGCTGATGCACCATTCGATGCCTACCTGACGGGCTTCCTCATCGGTTTGGCACTTCAGTGCTTCCTTGGTCAACTCTTCCGGAAGGTCTACCTTGAACGTTTTAGGCACCATATTCAGTTGTGATATCTTTTTAAAGGGCTTAATACCCGGGATGATAGGGATGTCGATACCTGCCTGATGTACCTTTTCTACGAATTCAAAGTACTTTTTGTTATCGTAAAACAGTTGGGTAACGGCATATTCTGCACCGGCTTCCACTTTCTTCTTCAACCAATAGATATCCATATCGATATTAGGAGCTTCTTCATGCTTTTCCGGATAGCAAGCCACACCGTATGAGAAAGGAGTATTAGTCACTTTCATCTCCGATCCGTCTACAAAAATACCTTTGTTGAAGTTATTGATTTGTTGCTGCAGATCCAAAGCATGATGATGTCCGTCTCCCTCAGGAGTAAACACGGTTTCATGTTTGGCTTTATCGCCACGAAGCACTAATAGATCTGTAATACCCAGGAACTGAAGGTCGAGCAGTACATATTCTGTCTCTTCCTGTGTAAACCCGCTACACAAAATGTGGGGTACTACTGTGATGTTGTATTTATTCTGGATGGCAGCAGCTACAGCTACGGTTCCCGGACGTCTTCTCAGGCGGTTGCGCTGAAAAAGTCCGTTGCCTAAATCCCGATATACATACTCACTGCGATGAGTGGTGATGTTGATATACTTTGGGTCGAACTCACGTAAGGTATCTATGGTTTGGTACAACTTCTCGATGCCCGTACCCTTTAAAGGAGGGAGTATTTCGAAAGAGAAAGCTGTTTTTTCGTTGCTATGTATTAAATCAATTACTCTCATTATTTTTTTATTCGTCTTTGCTATCCTTGCAGAAGCATGCATATTGGGACAAAAATACGAAAAAAAGATGAAACGAAATCGTTGTAGAACCTGAAAAGATTGCCTTTGTTCCCAGTTATGATTCTTTTTCTGTTGTTAACCTGAACTTTTAATGAATAGGAGGCAAAACTTTTATAGAAAGATATTTATTGTAACTTGTTTGGAGATATTTAGCTGGTTTGTATAATGCTTACATACAAGCGGTGGCTATTTCAGCTTGAGTTGTAATGGACGGAATGGAGAAATAAGTTTCTACTTCAAGATGATTCAAACATCATTATCTGTATCGGGCTAAACATTATTTCAGTGGAGGGAACTTTTCTATGTTGTTAATGCTATAATGGGGATGATTGATGCAAAACGATTAGGCATAGGGACAAGGAGTGGGTGAGTGTGGTTTATAGAGTAGGCTAAGGTTGATTCATATAGTCTGGCACTGTCCAGAATTTTGTGTAAATAGAAAACTTCAGGATTCAGGTTTTATACTTGAATCCTGTATAGTCTCTTCTCAAATCTATACATCTCCTTATTCTCTTTCTTTCTTTCTTTCTTTGAGCAGCTCTCTATTTCCCTAAAAATACCCCTATAACCTCTTTACACAGCCATCCTTTTATCTTTAAAACCAAGACTCCTTACCTTTTAAGCCAACAACACCCCTTGGCTTTAAACCAACATGCCTTTGGTTTGAAAGGTAGGCTTCTCCTGTTTTTACCCTAAATTTTGCTTATGAAAATACTTTATAATGAAACTTTCCTGATCGCAAATGTTCTTCCGGATTGCACCGGCACTTGCTTTAATTGCACCTATACCTGCTCTGATTGCATCCATACCTGCTCTGATCACAACTATACTTACTTCATTTTACACTACCCAATGTCCTGTGGGTTTTAATAGTAAGCTCCTCCCGCTTCCATTCCCAACCTTGCTTTTAAAATCCCCTGCCCTCATACTTGCCCTAATCGCAACTATCCCTTTCGGTCCGGCACTTATCCCTTCTCCCAGTAAACACTCCTTTGTCTCTCTATTGTATTCATCTTCAATTCTTTTCTTCCTTTCTTTTCTTCTCTTCCTATTACTTGATTTAACCCCCTGTTAAATCAAGTCTTTTGTCTCCAAATAACAAGGCTTTTAGAAGCAGAAGCCTTGTTATTTTCGTCCTGGAAATAAATGTTTCCCCAACCGCATTAACAATGTTAACGCAGGATTCCGTTCAATTCTCGTTCAATTCCCGTCTGATTCTTGTTTGATCCTTGTCTGATTTCTGCTCAATTTCCATTCACTCCCCGTCTGATTTTCGTTTAATTTCCGTTCACTCTCCATTTGATTCCGGTCCAATCCTCGCCTGATTCCTACCGACTTTTCAGTTTAACCCTGTTTGACTACCATCTGACTCTTATCTGACTTCCGTTTGATTCCCGTTCAATCCTTATCAAAATCCCGTCGTATTTTCTGTTTACCTCCTGTTACCCCCCCCCCCTGTTACCCTCCCTATTTTCTCCTCAATTTCCTCCCGCAAACACTTCTCCTTCTCCCTTTCTCGGCAAATCCCCTTTTCCCTCTCCCCGATAAATTTCCCCTATATAATATAATAATGTGTCCCTTTCCTTCCCCGACCTTTTCCTTTTCCATAATCGATTATCAGAACCGTCCTCTCCCTCAGCCCTTTACGTTTTTATTCAAAATATTTTCAAAAAAATCCCCTTTTATATTTGTCTCTTATCTCCTAATGCCTTACTTTTGCATCCGCTTTCCAAGAGACGGACAGCATTTAATTTTGACATGTTGCAACGGCGTAGGATTTGCCTTAAAGAATAACAAAAATAATTTTCTTTTTATTTGGATCATTATTATAAAAGTTGTTATCTTTGCAGTCCGATTTGCAGAGCGAGGGTCTTTGTCCGACACTTCTTTCCCTTTCGCACAGAGAGGCTTGGAAATAAAAGACGGGCATTGAGAAAAAAAACTTCCCAAAACATTTGGTAGTTTAAAATAAACCCCTTACCTTTGCACCCGCTTTTGAAACGAAGCAGAATTTAAAAAGAAGAGTTCTTTGAAAAATTGATAAACAATACAAGTAGTACAAGTCAAATTTAGAACCGTCAATACTTATTATATAGGTATGTAAAAATGACCGTCAATAAATTTTCGACATCCTGAACAGAGCTAATATCATCCCTTATGGGATATATAACAATACTTTTACAATGAAGAGTTTGATCCTGGCTCAGGATGAACGCTAGCTACAGGCTTAACACATGCAAGTCGAGGGGCAGCATGAACTTAGCTTGCTAAGTTTGATGGCGACCGGCGCACGGGTGAGTAACACGTATCCAACCTGCCGATGACTCGGGGATAGCCTTTCGAAAGAAAGATTAATACCCGATGGCATAGTTCTTCCGCATGGTAGAACTATTAAAGAATTTCGGTCATCGATGGGGATGCGTTCCATTAGGTTGTTGGCGGGGTAACGGCCCACCAAGCCTTCGATGGATAGGGGTTCTGAGAGGAAGGTCCCCCACATTGGAACTGAGACACGGTCCAAACTCCTACGGGAGGCAGCAGTGAGGAATATTGGTCAATGGACGAGAGTCTGAACCAGCCAAGTAGCGTGAAGGATGACTGCCCTATGGGTTGTAAACTTCTTTTATACGGGAATAAAGTGAGGCACGTGTGCCTTTTTGTATGTACCGTATGAATAAGGATCGGCTAACTCCGTGCCAGCAGCCGCGGTAATACGGAGGATCCGAGCGTTATCCGGATTTATTGGGTTTAAAGGGAGCGTAGGCGGACGCTTAAGTCAGTTGTGAAAGTTTGCGGCTCAACCGTAAAATTGCAGTTGATACTGGGTGTCTTGAGTACAGTAGAGGCAGGCGGAATTCGTGGTGTAGCGGTGAAATGCTTAGATATCACGAAGAACTCCGATTGCGAAGGCAGCCTGCTGGACTGTAACTGACGCTGATGCTCGAAAGTGTGGGTATCAAACAGGATTAGATACCCTGGTAGTCCACACAGTAAACGATGAATACTCGCTGTTTGCGATATACAGTAAGCGGCCAAGCGAAAGCGTTAAGTATTCCACCTGGGGAGTACGCCGGCAACGGTGAAACTCAAAGGAATTGACGGGGGCCCGCACAAGCGGAGGAACATGTGGTTTAATTCGATGATACGCGAGGAACCTTACCCGGGCTTGAATTGCAACTGAATGATGTGGAGACATGTCAGCCGCAAGGCAGTTGTGAAGGTGCTGCATGGTTGTCGTCAGCTCGTGCCGTGAGGTGTCGGCTTAAGTGCCATAACGAGCGCAACCCTTATCGATAGTTACCATCAGGTGATGCTGGGGACTCTGTCGAGACTGCCGTCGTAAGATGTGAGGAAGGTGGGGATGACGTCAAATCAGCACGGCCCTTACGTCCGGGGCTACACACGTGTTACAATGGGGGGTACAGAAGGCAGCTACACGGCGACGTGATGCTAATCCCGAAAGCCTCTCTCAGTTCGGATTGGAGTCTGCAACCCGACTCCATGAAGCTGGATTCGCTAGTAATCGCGCATCAGCCACGGCGCGGTGAATACGTTCCCGGGCCTTGTACACACCGCCCGTCAAGCCATGAAAGCCGGGGGTACCTGAAGTGCGTAACCGCAAGGAGCGCCCTAGGGTAAAACTGGTGATTGGGGCTAAGTCGTAACAAGGTAGCCGTACCGGAAGGTGCGGCTGGAACACCTCCTTTCTGGAGTGACGTCTCGACTCGATCGTTGGTTCTTGAAGTGATGCTTCCATAAGAACCTCTTGTACTGCGCGTACTTGTTTATTAAAATATACGAGAAAAGTAGAAGCCGAGCCGTAAGGCGAGGGTTTGACTGACAGTCCTATAGCTCAGTTGGTTAGAGCGCTACACTGATAATGTAGAGGTCGGCAGTTCAGCTCTGCCTGGGACTACTTCAAAGTTGAAAGCTGAAAATTGAAAACTGAAAATCGGGAACTCTCCGGATTTTCCACTTTCCACTTTCCGTTTTCCACTTATAAGAAGGGGGATTAGCTCAGCTGGCTAGAGCACCTGCTTTGCACGCAGGGGGTCAACGGTTCGAATCCGTTATTCTCCACTCCGTTTTGATTATTGTTTTATAATTGAAACACCGTTCTTTGACATGATGTGACCAAAAAAGAGTAAAGTTAAAAGCTGAAAGTATATATCGACCATACGTGATCGGTAAGACAAAAAGTAAGTAAGGGCACATGGCGGATGCCTTGGCTCTCGGAGGCGATGAAGGACGTGATAAGCTGCGATAAGCTGCGGGTAGGTGCAAATGACCTTTGATCCGCGGATTTCCGAATGGGACAACCCGGTACTTTGAAGAAGTATCATCCTGCATTGCAGGAGGCTAACGCAGGGAACTGAAACATCTTAGTACCTGCAGGAAAAGAAAATAAACAATGATTCCCCCAGTAGTGGCGAGCGAACGGGGAATAGCCCAAACCATCCATGTTACGGCATGGGTGGGGTTGTAGGACCACGCCGTGGCAAGAAAGTTGGTGAGCAGAATGTTCTGGAAAGTACAGCCATAGAGCATGAGAGCTGCGTATGCGAAGCCAACCGAAGCCTAGTGGTATCCTGAGTAGCGCGGAGCACGAGGAATTCTGCGTGAATCTGCCGGGACCATCCGGTAAGGCTAAATACTCCCGAGAGACCGATAGTGAACCAGTACTGTGAAGGAAAGGTGAAAAGCACTTCGAACAGAAGAGTGAAATAGTTCCTGAAACCATGTGCCTACAAGCGGTCGGAGCACCTTTTGGTGTGACGGCGTGCCTTTTGCATAATGAACCTACGAGTTACTTTTTCCGGCGAGGTTAAGGATTTCAGATCTGCAGCCGAAGCGAAAGCGAGTCTGAACAGGGCGTATAGTCGGAAGGAGTAGACGCGAAACCAAGTGATCTACCCTTGGGCAGGTTGAAGGATGGGTAACACCATCTGGAGGACCGAACCAATAAGCGTTGAAAAGCTTCTGGATGACCTGAGGGTGGGGGTGAAAGGCTAATCAAACTTGGAGATAGCTCGTACTCCCCGAAATGCATTTAGGTGCAGCCTTGACTTATACTGGCATGAGGTAGAGCGACTGATAAGATGCGAGGGCTTCACCGCCTATCAAGTCTTGACAAACTCCGAATGCGTGTCAGTTCTATGTCAGGAGTGAGGGCATGGGTGCTAAGGTCCATGTCCTAAAGGAGAACAATCCGGACCAACAGCTAAGGTCCCGAAATGAATACTAAGTTGAACTAACGAAGTCAGATTGCTAAGACAGCTAGGATGTTGGCTTGGAAGCAGCCATTCATTTAAAGAGTGCGTAACAGCTCACTAGTCGAGGAGTTTGGCGTGGATAATAATCGGGCATAAGTATTCTACCGAAGCTTTGGGATGAGAAATCATCGGTAGGGGAGCATTCCACTCTGCGTCGAAGGTGAAGCGCGAGCTTTGCTGGAGCGTGTGGAAAAGCAAATGTAGGTATAAGTAACGATAAAGGGGGTGGGAAACCCCCTCGCCGAAAGACTAAGGTTTCCTGATCAACGCTAATCGGATCAGGGTAAGTCGGGTCCTAAGGCTCAGCCGAACGGCGAGGCCGATGGCAGAACCGGTTAATATTCCGGTACTACCTGTGGGAGTGACGTGGAGACGGAGTCGTGACAGCGCCGCGGACTGACGGAATAGTCCGTTGAAGGGTGTAGATGCTGATTGTTCCAGGCAAATCCGGAGCAAGAGTCGAACCTGACAGTATGGAGCGTTCTTAGAACAATCCAATAGTGCGTGTAATCATACTTCCAAGAAAATCCGCTAAACTTAATCCTGCAGGTACCCGTACCGCAAACGGACACACGTAGTCGGGTTGAATATACTAAGGCGCTTGAGTGATTCACGGTTAAGGAACTAGGCAAACTGACCCTGTAACTTCGGGATAAAGGGTCCTCGCTTAACGGCGAGGCGCAGAGAATAGGTCCAGGCAACTGTTTAACAAAAACACAGGGCTGTGCAAAATTGAAAGATGAAGTATACAGCCTGACACCTGCCCGGTGCTGGAAGGTTAAGAGGAGATGTCATCGCAAGAGAAGCATTGAATTGAAGCCCCAGTAAACGGCGGCCGTAACTATAACGGTCCTAAGGTAGCGAAATTCCTTGTCGGGTAAGTTCCGACCTGCACGAATGGTGTAATGATCTGGACGCTGTCTCAACCGTGAGCTCAGTGAAATTGTAGTATCGGTGAAGATGCCGATTACCCGCGATGGGACGAAAAGACCCCGTGAACCTTTACTATAGCTTAACATTGAATTTGGGTAATTGATGTGTAGGATAGGCCGGAGGCTTCGAAGCAGGTACGCCAGTATTTGTGGAGCCGCTGTTGAAATACGGCCCTTTGATTATTTGAGTTCTAACCCGTTGATGCGGGGACACTGTTTGGTGGGTAGTTTGACTGGGGTGGTCGCCTCCAAAAGTGTAACGGAGGCTTCTAAAGGTGCCCTCACGACGATTGGTAACCGTCGGCAGAGTGTAATGGCATAAGGGCGCTTGACTGGGAGACTTACAAGTCGATCAGGTAGGAAACTAGAGCATAGTGATCCGGTGTTTCTGTATGGAAAGGACATCGCTCAAAGGATAAAAGGTACTCCGGGGATAACAGGCTGATCCCTCCCAAGAGCTCATATCGACGGAGGGGTTTGGCACCTCGATGTCGGCTCGTCACATCCTGGGGCTGGAGAAGGTCCCAAGGGTTGGGCTGTTCGCCCATTAAAGTGGCACGCGAGCTGGGTTCAGAACGTCGTGAGACAGTTCGGTCTCTATCTATCGTGGGCGCATGAAATTTGCGTGGCTCTGACACTAGTACGAGAGGACCGTGTTGGACTGACCTCTGGTTTACCGGTTGTGCCGCCAGGTGCATTGCCGGGTATCTAAGTCGGGATTGGATAAGTGCTGAAAGCATCTAAGTACGAAGCCAGCCACAAGATTAGATTTCTCAGGGTCGTTGTAGACTACAACGTTGATAGGATGCAGGTGTACAGGCAGCGATGTCATAGCCGAGCATTACTAATTGCCCGTCCACTTTTTGCCTTCCGTGTATGGAGGTATATACGTTCAGTAATATATGGACACTTTACTTTTTTCTCATCATGTCTGCCTTATTCAGGTGACTACAGCACCGGGGTTCCACCTCTTCCCATTCCGAACAGAGAAGTTAAGCCCGGTCACGCCGATGGTACTGCGTAACAGTGGGAGAGTAGGTAGTCGCCGTTTTCAGAAGAAGCCTCCGTGTCTGATAAGGATACGGAGGCTTTGTTCGTTTTATATCTTTACATATACTTGGATGCCGGCATGGATTGTTCTTGTGTTTTAGGCCATGAGTTTTCTGCTGATTTGTAGTGATATCAGGGTGAAATGAACATAAAAAAATGAATATTTTACTCTAAATACTACATAATGAGGATAATTATTCGTATCTTTGTCGCCCGAATAAACAAAAGAAGCTTTGGGAAAGTTTGATAAATACAAAATAGACCTGAAAGGTATGCAAGCAGATTCATGCAAATATGAGTTTGTGCTAGACAACCTTTTCTTTGCCAATATTGATGGACCGGAAGTGCAGAAGGGTAAAGTCAATGTGGTGTTAGTTGTAAAGAAAACATCTCGTGCTTTCGAATTGAACTTCCAGACAGACGGAATGGTGTGGGTGCCATGTGACCGTTGTTTGGACGATATGGAACAGCTTGTCAGCTCGACAGATAAGCTGCTGGTTAAGTTCGGTCATGAATATGCCGAAGAAGGTGACAATCTCATTGTAATTCCCGAAGAGGAAGGTGAGATTAATGTAGCATGGTTTATGTACGAGTTTGTAGCTTTGGCCATCCCCATGAAGCATGTGCATGCTCCGGGTAAGTGTAACAAGGCAATGACCAGCAAATTGAGTAAGCATATGCGCACTACTCCGGATGATGATATGGCTGAGGACACATTTGCTCCGGAAGAAGAGGTGGAGCTGATGAATGAAGAAGAAACGCAGGTAGACCCGCGTTGGGACGAATTAAAGAAAATATTAGATAACAATTAAAGATTAAAGAAAATGGCACATCCTAAGAGAAGACAGTCAAAAACAAGAACTGCGAAGAGAAGAACTCATGATAAAGCAGTAGCTCCTACACTGGCTATTTGCCCGAATTGTGGTGAGTGGCATGTATATCACACTGTATGTGGTGCATGTGGTTACTATAGAGGTAAGCTTGCAGTTGAAAAGGAAGCTGCCGTATAATTACGGTCAGTTTGACTAAAACTTATACTTGAATATCGGGCGTCTAAAAAGATTTGTAATTTAATAAGCAAACCTTTTTAGACTACCGTTGTTTCAGTAGTTCTATAAGTAAACAAGATTTTAATGGAAAAAATAAATGCAGTAATTACAGGAGTCGGCGGTTATGTACCTGATTACGTCTTGACGAACGACGAAATCTCAAGAATGGTGGATACGAATGACGAATGGATTATGACTCGTATCGGAGTAAAGGAAAGACGTATCCTGAATGAAGAAGGGTTAGGTAGTTCCTATATGGCGCGTAAAGCTGCCAAACAGCTGATGCAACGTACTGGCGCGGATCCGGATGATATAGATCTGGTGATTGTAGCTACTTCCACTCCGGATTATCATTTCCCTTCTACAGCTTCTATTTTATGTGATAAGTTAAGGCTGAAAAATGCATATGCTTTTGACTTGCAGGCAGCCTGCAGCGGATTTCTTTATCTGATGGAGACTGCGGCCAATTTCATCCGTTCTGGAAGATATAAGAAGGTTATCATTGTGGGAGCCGACAAGATGTCGTCAATGGTTGATTATACAGACCGTGCTACTTGTCCTATCTTTGGAGACGGTGCTGCAGCTTTCATGCTCGAGCCGACAACAGAAGATGTAGGTATTATGGATGCTATTCTGAGAACCGACGGCAAAGGTTTGCCTTTCCTGCATATGAAAGCGGGTGGGTCGGTTTGTCCTCCCTCTTATTTTACTGTAGACAACCACATGCATTACATTTATCAGGAAGGACGTACTGTGTTTAAGTATGCCGTATCCAATATGTCGGATGTTAGCGCGGCCATTGCCGAGAAAAACGGTCTGACAAAGGATAGCATTGACTGGGTGATTCCGCACCAGGCCAATCTTCGTATCATTGATGCTGTGGCACATCGTCTGGAAGTTCCTCGTGAGAAAGTACTGATTAATATCGAACGTTACGGCAATACCAGTGCTGCTACGTTGCCTCTTTGCATCTGGGACTTTGAAGATAAGCTGAAGAAAGGCGACAACCTTATTTTCACTGCATTCGGCGCAGGATTTACCTGGGGAGCCGTGTATGTGAAGTGGGGATACGACGGAAAGAAGCAGTAACATACTATTGCTAAATAATAATATGATAAAAACGCATCCTATTTCGATTCGATGCGTTTTTTTGTCTCAATTCAAATACTGAAGTCATGCACAAAGCAGGTTTTGTAAATATCGTGGGAAATCCGAATGTGGGCAAATCCACATTGATGAACGTTTTGGTAGGTGAGCGCATTTCTATCGCCACTTTCAAGGCGCAGACCACCCGTCATCGGATTATGGGCATCTATAATACGGATGACATGCAAATTGTGTTTTCGGACACTCCGGGTGTATTGAAGCCAAACTATAAGTTGCAGGAGTCCATGCTGAATTTCTCCACTTCGGCATTGGCGGATGCGGATGTGTTGCTGTATGTGACAGATGTGGTTGAGACTCCCGACAAGCATAATGACTTTGTGGAGAAAGTGGGACACTTGGACGTTCCGGTATTGCTGCTTATCAATAAGATTGATTTAAGCAACCAGGAAAAGCTGGTGGAACTGGTGGAAGCATGGAAGGAATTGCTGCCGAAGGCGGAAATTATTCCTATCTCTGCTACTTCGAAATTTAATGTGGATTATGTCATGAAGCGGGTGAAGGAACTGTTGCCCGACTCACCTCCTTATTTCGACAAGGACCAGTGGACGGACAAGCCGGCGCGTTTCTTTGTGACCGAAATAATCCGTGAGAAAATTCTGTTGTACTACGATAAGGAAATCCCTTATTCGGTGGAGGTGATGGTAGAACAGTTTAAGGAGGAGGCAAAGAAGATTCATATCAGTACCGTAATCTATGTGGAGCGTGATTCGCAAAAAGGTATTATCATAGGCAAGCAGGGGAAGGCTTTGAAAAAAGTGGCTACTGAAGCGCGCCGTGATTTGGAGAGGTTTTTCGGGAAAACAATATTCCTGGAGACGTTTGTGAAAGTTGATAAGGATTGGCGGAGTTCGGACAAAGAACTGCGTAATTTTGGTTATCAGCTGGATTAAGAGTTATTCATACGACTGTGACAGTCGCAAAAAACAAAGAGTGTAAACTATGGGAAATTTAGTTGCAATCGTAGGACGTCCCAATGTGGGAAAGTCTACATTATTTAACCGTCTGACCAAGACACGTCAGGCAATTGTGAATGAGGAAGCGGGAACCACCCGTGACCGCCAATATGGAAAGACCGAATGGTTGGGACGTGAGTTCTCTGTGGTAGATACCGGCGGTTGGGTAGTGAACTCTGATGATATTTTCGAAGAAGAGATTCGTAAGCAGGTATTGATGGCGGTGGACGAAGCCGACGTGATTCTGTTTGTGGTGGATGTGATGAACGGAGTTACGGACCTCGACGAGCAGGTGGCTGCCATCTTGCGTCGTGCCAAGAAGCCTGTGTTGCTGGTTGCCAATAAGACTGATAATCATGAACTGCAATACAATGCCCCTGAATTTTATAGTTTGGGTTTGGGTGACCCTTATTGTATTTCTGCTGTAACGGGTAGCGGTACGGGCGACATGATGGACCTTATCGTCGGCAAGTTCAAGAAGGAATCTGATGAAATTCTGGACGAGGATATTCCCCGCTTTGCAGTAGTGGGACGCCCTAATGCCGGAAAGTCTTCCATAGTCAATGCCTTTATTGGAGAAGACCGCAACATCGTGACGGAGATTGCCGGTACCACGCGCGATTCTATCTATACCCGCTACAATAAATTCGGTTTTGATTTCTACCTGGTAGATACGGCGGGTATCCGTAAGAAGAACAAGGTGAATGAGGATTTGGAGTACTACTCTGTTATCCGTTCCATTCGTTCCATTGAGAATGCAGATGTATGTATTTTGATGGTAGACGCTACGCGTGGCATCGAAAGCCAGGATTTGAATATCTTTTCTTTGATTCAGAAGAATGCCAAGGGGCTGGTGGTTGTGGTGAACAAGTGGGACTTGGTGCAGGACAAGACTGTGAAGGTGATGAAGACTTTCGAAGATGCTATCCGCAACCGTTTCGCTCCGTTTGTAGATTTCCCTATTATCTTTGCTTCGGCACTGACCAAACAGCGTATTCTGAAGGTATTGGAAGAGGCGCGTGATGTGTACGAAAATCGTATGACGCGTATTCCGACAGCTCGTTTGAACGAGGAAATGCTGCCGCTTATCGAGGCGTATCCACCCCCTTCAATTAAGGGTAAGTATATCAAGATAAAGTATATTACGCAGTTGCCCAATACCCAGGTGCCGTCATTTGTTTATTTTGCAAATCTTCCACAATATGTGAAAGAGCCTTACAGACGATTCCTGGAAAATAAGATGCGTGAGAAATGGAAGTTGACCGGAACTCCGATAAATATCTATATCCGGCAGAAGTAAAATATATCGTGATGATATAGTCGATTCTATTAACTGGTTTTATGAAGAGAAAGCGTCCGGAACATAGCTTCCGGACGCTTTCTTATGTAATAGGTTAGAAAATGAGGTGTGGTTTTATCCTTCAAGGTTCTGTATCTCCACTTCTTTGACTTTCCGGAATAGGTCAGATGCAAATATGAAACTGTTCAACCGCTCGTTGGTGGAAGTGAAGATATCGTCTTTATTGCCTTCCCATTCTTTGTGTCCTTCGTAAATATAGATGATTTTTTCTCCGATACCCATTACAGAGTTCATGTCATGAGTGTTGATGAGAGTAGTCATATTGTATTCTCGGGTTATATCTTGTATCAGTTCGTCGATGACAAGCGAGGTCTTGGGGTCAAGTCCTGAATTCGGCTCGTCACAGAACAAGTATTGCGGGTTTAGGGCAATGGCACGGGCAATGGCTACGCGTTTCTGCATACCGCCGCTGATTTCTCCGGGAAATTTGTCTTTGGCTTCAATCAGGTTTACACGCTCCAAGCAGAACATGGCACGACGAGTCCGATCGCGCAGGGTATCGTTGCTGAACATGTTCAGTGGAAACATCACATTGTCCAGTACCGTCATGGAATCGAACAGCGCGGCACTTTGGAAAATCATTCCCATTTCCCGGCGGAGCGCTTTCTTTTCCTTCTTTCCCATGGCGAGGAAGTTGCGGTGGTCATACAACAATTCTCCTTTGTCTGGTGTCAGCAGACCCACGATACATTTCATGAGTACGGTTTTTCCCGAACCGCTCTGCCCTATAATCAGGTTGGTCTTTCCATTCTCGAAAGTGGCATTGATATCTTTCAGTACCTCTTTTTCTTCAAATGATTTGCAAAGTCCTTTCAGTTCAATCATCCCATTAAAAGTTGAGTTAATATTAGGTCGGCGAATAAGATAAGTACGCTGCTGCATACTACGGAGTCGGTGGACGCCTTGCCCACTTCGATGGAACCGCCTTCGACGGTGTAACCGAAGAATGCCGATACGCTGGCAATGATAAAGGCAAAGAACAGCGACTTGATGATGCCGCACCAAATAAACCATTCGACAAACATGTACTGCAAGCCGTATTCCAAATCTACTGCCGACATGATGCCGCCGAACCAGCAAGTACAGAAAGCACCTATGATACCGGCGAATATACTGAACGTCACCATCAGTGGAATGGTTGTCACCATAGCGGCAATTTTCGGTAGGATAAGATAGTTGGCAGAATTGACACCCATAATTTCAAGGGCGTCTATCTGCTGGGTGACCCGCATGGTGCCCAGCTCCGAGGCGATGTTTGACCCGACCTTTCCTGCCAGAATCAGACACATGATGGAGGAGGAGAATTCCAGCAGCATGATTTCACGGGTTACATATCCCACTGTCCATCGGGGCATGAAGGGACTCTCGATGTTCAACTTTATCTGTATGGTGATTACAGCTCCGATGAAGAACGATATCAGCAATACGATGCCGATAGAGTTCACGCCGAGCTGTTCCAACTCGTTGACATATTGGCGGAAAAACATACGCATACGTTCGGGACGGGCAAATACGCGTCCCATCAGTATGATATATCGTCCCACTGTCTTAAGTGCTTTAAACATAACATATAAGTATTTGAATGCAAATGTACACTATTTCGGCTTATTTTTGCTACATTTGCGGCGAAAACCTTTAGAGTATGGAAGAAGAAAAAGGCATAAAGGACAATGTAGAGGAAGTTAAGGAAAATCTGCAGGCCGGACCAAGCTTGACTGCCGGGGCAGAGCCACGGGAGGAAGGTAGCATGGTGCTGCGTACGGAGGATTTGGTGAAAAAGTACGGAAAGCGTACGGTAGTGAGCCATGTGTCCATTGATGTGAAGCAAGGGGAGATTGTCGGTTTGCTGGGGCCGAATGGCGCCGGTAAGACAACTTCGTTTTATATGACCGTAGGGCTGATTACTCCCAATGAGGGACGTATCTTCTTGAATGATTTGGATATAACGAAATATCCGGTATACAAGCGTGCGCAGACGGGTATCGGTTATTTGGCGCAGGAGGCTTCCGTGTTCCGTCAAATGAGTGTGGAAGACAATATTGCATCTGTACTGGAAATGACCGACAAGCCTTTGGAGTATCAGAAAGACAAGCTGGAGAGCCTGATTGCAGAGTTCCGCTTGCAGAAGGTAAGGAAGAACAAGGGTAACCAGTTGTCAGGTGGCGAGCGGCGCCGTACAGAAATTGCCCGTTGTCTGGCCATTGACCCCAAATTTATTATGTTGGACGAGCCTTTTGCTGGTGTAGACCCGATTGCAGTGGAGGATATTCAGCAGATTGTGTGGAAGTTGAAAGATAGGAATATCGGCATTTTGATTACTGACCACAATGTGCAGGAGACGCTGAGCATTACCGATCGTGCTTATCTGCTATTTGAAGGAAAAATTCTGTTCCAGGGTACGCCGGAAGAGTTGGCCGAGAATAAGATTGTACGTGAAAAGTACCTGAGTAATAGCTTCGTACTTCGTCGCAAGGATTTTATGAAGTAATCCCGGATACTGTCGATTGATAGAAATAAAAAAGACCACTCATTCAGTGGCCTTTTTTTATTTCTCCTTAAATCTCTATGATTAATATTTTGGAGGTCTTGCTTCTTTCACTACCATCTGGCGGCCGAAGAATTCAGCACCGTCTAGTTCGGCAATAGCTTTAGCTGCAGCAGCGTCATCTTCCATTTCTACAAAAGCGATGCCTCTGAAACGTCCGGTGGTGCGGTCATTGATAAATTTTACAGAAGATACTGTGCCGTAATCTTCCATTGCCTTCTGCAGGTCACTCTCCTTAACGCGGTAGTTAAGGTTTCCAACATAAATGTTCATAATGAAATTGATAAAATAAATATAATGAATAAAACTCTCTTGGAAGGAAGGCTGAATAATAAATGGATTACAACGACAGAGAGTTTACAAAAGCGTTCTTGAAAACGGAAGTAAAAACCATGTAATGGAAATCGAAAAACTAATGCGCCATCATTCCGCGACAAAGAAACGCATAAAATTCGGATAAACAATGTTTTTCCTTAATTATTTTTGTAGATTGTCGTGCCTTCGGGCAACTCCCATTTCTCTTCATAGAAACTGGACGGTTCGGTTTATCATCGTCTTTTCCCTGAGTATCTTTCCCATAAACGTCCTCCGTTGTCAGTCCGATGGTTGGGCTCTTCTACCGCTCTATCCAAGAATTAAACTGAAATAAATCGGCAATGTTCTTTTGATAATTGAAAGAATAACGCTAATTTTGCACGCCCATTTGAGATATGGAACAAAGTATAAATCAAATAAATAATTGTCAGAATGAACGTTTCATTACAAAACATTGACAAAGTAAGCGCACTGCTTACTGTAAAGCTTGAGAAAGCAGATTATCAGGAAAAAGTAGACAAATCATTGAAGAGCTTCCGTCAGAAGGCACAGATTCCCGGTTTCCGTAAGGGAATGGTTCCTATGAGCTTAGTTAAGAAAATGTATGGTAAGTCTGCATTGGCTGAAGAGGTGAACAAGCTGCTTTCAGAAACAGTATATAAGTATATCCAGGACAATAAGGTAAATATATTGGGCGAGCCTTTGCCCAACGAAGACAAGCAGCAGGAAATTGATTTCGATACTATGGAAGAGTTCGAATTCTTGTTTGATATTGCTTTGGCTCCGGAATTTAAAGCTGAAGTCAGTGCAAAAGATAAGGTAGATTACTATACTATTGAAGTTACAGACGAAATGGTGGATAACCAGGTCAAGGCTTACACTCAACGTAACGGCAAGTATGACAAGGTAGACGTTTACGAGGACAATGACATGCTGAAAGGTTTGCTTGCTGAACTGGATGAAGAAGGTAATACCAAAGAGGGTGGTATTCAGGTGGAAGGTGCTGTAATGATGCCTTCGTACATGAAAAATGATGAACAGAAAGCTATCTTTGCCGGTGCAAAAGTGAACGATGTGCTTGTATTCAATCCGAATACTGCTTGGGACGGAAATGCTGCCGAATTGTCTTCTTTATTGAAGATTGACAAGGAAGCTGCTCCCGAAGTAAAATCCAATTTCAGCTTCCAGGTAGAAGAAATCACACGTTTCGTTCCGGGTGACTTGACTCAGGAAATTTTCGACCAGGTATTTGGCGAAGGTAATGTGAAAACGGAAGAGGAATTCCGTGCCAAAGTGAAGGAAGTTATTGCCAACCAGTTCGTGGCAGACAGTGACTATAAGTTCTTGATTGACGCACGTAAGATGCTGACAGAGAAAGTAGGCAAGCTGGAATTCCCGGATGCATTACTGAAGCGCATTATGCGTCTGAACAATCCTGACAAGGAAGAAAGCTTTGTAGAGGACAACTATGACAAGAGCATCGAAGAGCTGACTTGGCACCTGATTAAAGAACAGCTGGTGAAAGCCAATGATATCAAGGTTGAGCAGGAAGACATCACAAACATGGCTAAGGAAGCTACCCGCGCACAGTTTGCACAATATGGTATGATGAGTGTGCCTGAAGAAATCCTGGAAAACTACTCAAAGGAAATGCTTAAGAAGAAAGAGAGCATAGAAGGCTTGGTTAATCGTGTGGTTGAATCTAAATTGGCTACAGCATTGAAGTCTCAGGTGGAACTGGAGCATAAGAACGTTTCTGCTGAAGAGTTCAATAAGATGTTTGCATAAGAGTAATGTGAGCCTACGGCTAAAATTTATAAAGAAACACAGAGTTTGACAAACTATAACTCTGTGTTTTTTTGTGTCTCTGTGTTCTTTTTTGTTTCTTTGTATCCTTATAAATTAAAAAATAGAAAGAAATGGATGATTTTAGAAAATACGCTACCAAGCATCTTGGTATGAACAGTTTGGTGCTGGACGATGTGATTAAATCACAAGCCGGCTATTTGAATCCCTATATCCTCGAGGAACGCCAGCTCAATGTAACGCAGTTGGACGTGTTTTCCCGTCTGATGATGGACCGCATCATTTTCCTCGGTACGCAGGTTGATGACTATACAGCCAATACTTTGCAGGCTCAGTTGCTTTATCTGGATTCGGTGGATCCGGGCAAGGATATTTCCATCTATATCAATTCGCCGGGCGGTTCGGTATATGCCGGTCTGGGTATTTATGATACCATGCAGTTCATCAGTAGTGATGTGGCTACCATCTGTACTGGAATGGCGGCAAGCATGGCAGCCGTATTGCTGGTTGCCGGTGCCGAAGGCAAACGCTCCGCATTGACCCACTCCCGCGTGATGATACACCAGCCGATGGGAGGTGCCCAGGGGCAGGCCTCGGATATTGAAATCACGGCACGTGAAATCCAGAAGTTGAAGAAAGAACTTTATACCATTATCGCCGACCACTCCCACACTCCCTTTGACAAGGTATGGGCAGATTCTGACCGTGACTACTGGATGACAGCCCAGGAAGCCAAAGAATATGGTATGGTAGATGAGGTTTTGATTAAAAAATAAATATGGCAGATTCAAGAAAGAATAAAAATAGATGCAGTTTTTGCGGTCGCACCGAAGATGAAGTCGGATTTCTCATAACGGGGATGAATGGCTATATCTGCGACAGTTGCGCCACCCAGGCTTATGAGATTACTCAGGAGGCTTTGGGGGCTGGCAAGAAGGCAAGTGCCACGAAGCTGAATCTGAAAGAACTTCCTAAACCCGTAGAAATAAAGAAGTTCCTCGATCAATATGTCATTGGTCAGGACGATGCCAAGCGTTTCTTGTCTGTGTCGGTGTACAACCATTACAAACGTCTGCTCCAGAAGGACGGCGGTGATGATGTGGAGATTGAAAAATCGAACATCATCATGGTAGGCAGTACCGGTACGGGAAAGACGTTATTGGCGCGTACTATCGCAAAGTTGCTGCATGTTCCTTTTACTATTGTAGATGCAACAGTTCTGACAGAGGCAGGTTATGTGGGTGAGGACATTGAAAGCATTTTGACACGTCTGCTCCAGGTGGCGGATTATAACGTGCCCGAGGCAGAGCAAGGTATCGTGTTTATTGATGAGATAGACAAAATAGCGCGCAAGGGTGATAATCCTTCCATAACCCGTGATGTGAGTGGTGAAGGCGTGCAGCAGGGATTGCTGAAACTGCTGGAAGGTTCTGTGGTGAATGTGCCTCCCCAGGGTGGGCGCAAGCATCCCGACCAGAAAATGATTCCGGTCAATACCAAGAATATTCTGTTCATTTGCGGTGGGGCTTTCGATGGCATTGAAAAGAAAATTGCCCAGCGGCTGAATACGCACGTTGTCGGGTATAGCGCTGTACGCAATACGGCAACCATTGATAAGAGCAACATGATGCAGTACATTGCTCCGCAGGATTTGAAGTCGTTCGGACTGATTCCCGAGATTATCGGCCGCCTTCCGGTGCTGACTTATCTGAATCCGTTGGACCGTGCGGCATTGCGCTCCATTCTTACGGAACCGAAGAATTCCATCATCAAGCAATACATCAAACTGTTTGAGATGGACAATGTGAAGCTGACGTTTGAAGATGCTGTATTTGAATATATCGTGGATAAAGCGGTAGAATATAAGTTGGGAGCCCGCGGCTTGCGTTCCATTGTGGAGACAATTATGATGGATGCCATGTTCGAAATTCCGTCAGAACAGAAGGACAATTTTGTTGTGACGTTGGACTACGCCAAGCGCCAGCTTGAAAAGGCAAATATAGCACGACTGCAAAGTGCTTAAGAATCAGATGGTAATACGGGGTAAAACCGACTATTTTACTTTTTATTGAAAAATATTCGATGGATTATGCTTGAAATTTAAGAAGTTGTTTATAACTTTGTTAGGGTTCTTTGTGAAAACAAGGCGGAGTACCACTATTAAAAGTTAACTCAATAAACAACAACCTAATGAATCATGGCAGGGAAGAAGATTAATTTGATAGACCAGCTGAAGAAATACTTCGGGTTCGATACATTTAAAGGAAATCAGGAAGCAATCATAGAGAATCTGTTGGCGGGTAATGATACATTCGTGTTGATGCCTACCGGTGGTGGAAAATCTTTGTGCTACCAACTGCCGTCCTTGTTGATGGAGGGCACGGGTATCGTGATTTCTCCTCTGATTGCCTTGATGAAGAATCAGGTCGATGCGATGCGTAACTTCAGCGAAGAGGATGGGATAGCCCACTTCATCAATTCTTCCCTAAACAAGAGCGCGATAGACCAGGTCCGGTCCGACATACTCAGTGGTAAGACAAAGCTGTTGTATGTAGCTCCGGAATCACTGACGAAGGAAGAGAATGTGGAGTTTCTGAAAACGGTGAAGATTTCGTTCTATGCCGTGGACGAAGCCCATTGTATTTCTGAATGGGGTCATGACTTCCGTCCTGAGTATCGCCGCATCCGTCCCATTATCAATGAAATAGGAAAAGCCCCTCTGATAGCGTTGACTGCGACGGCTACACCGAAAGTGCAGCATGACATCCAGAAGAATCTGGGTATGGTGGATGCGCAGGTGTTCAAGTCATCGTTCAACCGCCCGAATCTCTATTATGAGGTACGCCCCAAGACTGCAAATGTAGACCGGGACATCATCAAGTTCATTAAGAACAATCCCGAAAAGTCAGGCATTATCTATTGCCTGAGCCGGAAGAAAGTGGAGGAACTTGCTGAAATCCTGCAGGCAAACGGAATCAATGCCCGTGCCTATCATGCCGGAATGGATTCGGCTACACGAACACAGAACCAGGATGATTTCCTGATGGAAAAAATTGATGTGATTGTAGCTACCATTGCTTTTGGTATGGGGATTGACAAACCGGATGTGCGCTATGTCATCCATTACGATATACCCAAAAGTCTGGAAGGATATTACCAGGAGACCGGACGTGCCGGAAGAGATGGAGGAGAAGGGCAGTGTATTACTTTCTATACCAATAAAGACTTGCAGAAGCTCGAGAAGTTTATGCAAGGCAAACCTGTAGCAGAGCAGGAAATTGGCAAGCAGCTTCTGCTGGAGACTGCTGCGTATGCCGAATCTTCCGTATGCCGCCGAAAAGCATTGCTTCATTACTTCGGCGAAGAATATATAGAAGAAAATTGTGGTAATTGTGACAATTGTTTAAATCCGAAAAAACAAGTGGAAGCTCAAGAATTATTGTGTACCGTGATTGAAGCTATTCTCGCGGTGAAAGAAAATTTTAAAGCGGACTATATTATAGACATAATACAAGGTAAGGAAACTTCAGAAGTGCAGGCGCATCTGCATGAAGATCTCGAAGTGTTCGGCTCTGGTATGGGCGAAGAAGACAAAACGTGGAATGCTGTGATCCGTCAGGCACTTATTGCCGGTTACCTGAGTAAGGATGTCGAAAACTATGGCTTGCTGAAAGTGACAGATGACGGTAAGAAGTTCCTTAAACATCCCAAATCATTCAAAATAGTGGAAGACAATGACTTTGAGGATGTGGAAGAGGAAGCACCTGCACGTGGAGGCGGTGCGTGTGCGGTAGACCCGGCATTGTACTCCATGTTGAAGGACTTACGAAAGAAGTTGTCCAAGAAGTTGGAAGTGCCTCCTTATGTCATTTTCCAAGACCCGTCTTTGGAAGCGATGGCGACCATATATCCGGTGACTTTGGACGAGTTGCAGAACATACCGGGTGTAGGAGCCGGAAAGGCAAAACGCTACGGCGAGGAATTCTGTAAACTCATTAAGCGGCACTGTGAGGAGAATGAGATTGAACGTCCCGAGGACTTGCGTGTGCGTACTGTGGCCAATAAGTCAAAAATGAAGGTGGCCATCATTCAGGCCATTGACCGTAAGGTGGCATTGGATGACATTGCCATGTCAAAGGGCATTGAGTTTGAAGAGCTGCTGGATGAGATAGAAGCTATCGTCTACTCCGGAACGAAATTGAATATCGACTATTTCTTGGAGGATATTATGGATGAAGACCACTTGCTGGATATCTATGATTATTTCAAGGAATCTACCACTGATAAGATTGACGATGCTCTGGATGAGTTGGGTGATGACTTTACGGAAGAAGAGGTACGTTTGGTACGCATCAAGTTTATTTCAGAGATGGCAAACTGATTGGTTTTAGTTGATAAAAAAGAAAAAAATGTTGCGTGCAAGTATACGGAATGGAATAAAAACCGTATATTTGCACGCAATAAATTTTAAACGCATAGCCCTATGTCATTTATTGCTGATAAGATTGTAATGGATGGATTAACTTATGACGACGTACTGTTAATCCCCGCTTATTCTGAAGTCTTGCCCAAAACAGTCGAACTCTCGACTAAGTTTTCACGAAACATTGAGTTAAAAATCCCGTTTGTAACTGCTGCCATGGATACGGTTACCGAAGCGAAGATGGCTATTGCCATTGCCCGCGAAGGTGGTATCGGAGTTATTCATAAGAATATGTCCATTGAGGAGCAGGCACGTCAGGTAGCTATTGTGAAGCGTGCCGAAAACGGTATGATTTATGACCCGGTGACTATCAAGAGAGGTTCTACGGTAGCTGATGCGCTGGCTTTGATGGCTGAATACAAGATTGGTGGTATTCCGGTGGTAGATGATGAAAGATATTTGGTAGGCATTGTTACCAATCGTGACCTTCGTTTTGAGAAAGATATGAATAAGCGTATCGATGAGGTAATGACTAAGGAGAACATCATTACTACCAATCCTACGACGGATATGGAGGCTGTTTCTCAAATTCTGCAAGAACATAGAATCGAGAAGTTGCCGGTAGTAGATAAAGACAACAAATTGGTAGGTCTGATTACCTATAAGGATATTACCAAGGCAAAGGATAAACCTATGGCGTGCAAGGATAGCAAAGGTCGTCTGCGCGTTGCTGCCGGAGTGGGAGTGACGAATGACACTTTGGAGCGCATGCGGGCTTTGGTGGATGCAGGGGCGGATGCCATTGTCATTGATACGGCTCACGGACATTCCAAGGGGGTTATTGAAAAATTGAAAGAAGCCAAGGCTAACTTCCCTCATATTGATATTGTTGTTGGTAATATTGCTACCGGTGAAGCTGCGAAGGCATTGGTCGAGGCTGGTGCTGATGGAGTAAAGGTGGGCATCGGTCCGGGTTCCATCTGCACTACCCGTGTAGTTGCCGGTGTGGGTGTTCCTCAGTTGTCTGCGGTTTATGATGTGGCAAAGGCACTGAAGGGCACGGGTATTCCTTTGATTGCCGATGGCGGTTTGCGTTACTCGGGCGATGTAGTGAAGGCGTTGGCTGCCGGTGGTTACAGCGTGATGATCGGTTCGCTGGTTGCCGGAACGGAAGAGTCTCCGGGCGATACGATTATTTTCAACGGTCGTAAGTTCAAGTCCTATCGGGGTATGGGGTCGCTGGAAGCTATGGAAAATGGTTCCAAGGACCGCTACTTCCAAAGCGGTACCAGTGACGTGAAGAAATTGGTTCCAGAGGGCATTGCTGCCCGCGTTCCTTATAAAGGTACTTTGTATGAAGTTATTTATCAGTTGGTTGGCGGTCTGCGTGCCGGTATGGGCTATTGCGGTGCAGCCAATATAGAGAAACTGCACGATGCTAAGTTTACCCGCATTACTAATGCAGGTGTACTCGAAAGCCATCCGCATGATGTATCTATAACCAGTGAGGCACCGAACTATAGCCGTCCAGAGTAAGATAATAACAAAATAATAGTGAATGCCCGGAGAGAGATTGCCGCTTTCCGGGCATTTTGTTTATATTTGCAGCCGTATAAAAAGAACGGATGGTGCTTATGGTTAGATTGTTTTGGGTGTTTTTCTTCCTCGGGTTCGGATTGGCTGTTTCGGCCCAGGACGATCCGGTACTGATGCGTATCAATGGAAAGGAGGTCCTCCGTTCTGAATTCGAACGTAGCTATAATAAGGGCGGTACCTCTGTCGGTGCAGGCCGGAAGGCATTGGATGCATATGTGAATAAGTTTATAGACTTCAGGCTGAAAATAGAGGCTGCCGAAGTTGCGGGATTGGATACTTCCCGTGTCTTCCAGAAGGAGCAGGATGAGTATCGCCGCTGTCTGATTAAATCATACTTGACAGATGAGGAGACGGCAGAGCAGGAGGCACGGCAGTATTATGACAAGATGAAATCCGGCCGGCGTGCGGGCCGGGTATATGTGAAGCATATTTTTAAATATCTCCCCCAGAATATTTCCGGTCATACCTTACGTGAGATGGAGTCCAGGATGGATTCTATCTACAGGGCTCTTGCAAAGGAAGGGGGAGCTGTGCCGTCTTTCGATGCTTGCGTCGAGCAATTTTCCGATGAGAAGAAAGCGTTTTGGGTGGGTTGGCTGCAGATGCCGGTGGAGTTTGAGGATATTGTATTCGGGTTGAATGCCGGAGAGATTTCCCGTCCGTTCCTCACTCCTCAAGGCATTCATATCGTGAAAGTACTCGAACAGCAGGAAATCCTTCCTTTTGAGAGGATGAAGGACAAGATAATCCGTTGTCAAACCCGTCGTCATGGAATGGATAAAGGAACGCGGGCTTTTGTGGATAAACTGAAGAAAGAATATCACTATATGCCGGATAAAGCCGGTATCGACGAACTGCTGGCCAAAGGAAGCACTTCTCGTGTATTGTTTACACTGGATGGCAAGGCATACGGTGGAAAAGAGTTTGCCGGATTTGCCGCTGTTTATCCGGCAGGGACGCGCAGACAGTTGGAGGCTTTTACAGTAAAAACGATTCTGGACTATGAAAACTCCCGTCTGGAATTGAAGCATCCCGAATTCTGTGCGTTGGTGCAGGGGCATCGTGACAGCATGTTGCTTGCCGAAATCACTGACCGTGAAGTGGGAAAGAGGAGTGTGGTGGATGAAGCGGGATTGAAAGCATATTTTGAGGCGCACCGTTCGGACTTCCATTGGGACGAACCGCGTTATAAGGGTATTGTGCTGCATTGTACTACCAAGCGGGTGGCGAAGCAAGTACGGAAATTTCTGAAACAGATTCCGGAAGAGGAGTGGATGGATGCCATCCGTCTCACCTTCAATGCCGGCGATACTCCCAAGGTGCAGGCAGAGCAAGGATTATTTGCCCCCGGTGATAATGCATATGTGGATGATTTGGTGTTCAAAGGGAAGGATGCAACCCCGGTTTTGTCATTTCCCTTTACTGCTGTACAAGGTCGTAAGCAGAAGGGACCGGATAGTTGGCAAGAGGTGCGAGAGCCGCTCGTAACCGCTTATCGGAACTATTTGGAAACGCATTGGGTGGCAAAGTTGCGTGCTGCCGGTAAGGTTGAAATTGACCAAGAGGTTTTAAAAACCGTTAATAATCACTGATGCAACCGATTAAAACACTATCTTCGTACCTCAAAACGAAGTAAATATCAGTTGGTGATGCGAACAACCTGCTTTGGGCTTTTAATTTTCCTTCTCTGTGCGGCGTGCAGCGAGCAGCACGACCATAAAGGGCGGACACCGTTAGTGGAGTTGGACGGCAATTTCCTTTACCGGGAAGATTTGCAATCGGTACTTCCTGCCGGTTTGTCCAAAGACGACAGTCTGTTGTTTGCAGAACATTATATCCGTAATTGGGTGGAAGATATTTTGCTGTACGATAAAGCGCAGAGCAATATTCCCAATAACGGTGAGATTGATAAACTTGTGGAGAATTATCGCAAAGCATTGATAATGCATACCTATCAGCAGGCTTTAATACATCAGCGGCTATCAGAGGAGATTTCAGAACAAGACTTGACGGAGTATTACGAGAAGAACCAGGCGCTCTTCAAGGTGGAACGTCCGTTGATGAAAGGCTTGTTCATCAAAGTTCCTTTGACAGCCCCGCAGCTGGGCAATGTCCGTCGCTGGTACAAGACGGAAACCCGTGAGGCGGTGGAACATCTGGAAAAGTACAGTCTGCAGAATGCTGTGAAGTATGAGTATTTTTATGATAAATGGGTGCCGGTATCGGAAGTGCTGGATATGCTGCCCTTGAAGGTTCCTGATGTGGACGAGTATCTGGACAAGAATCGCCATGTAGAGCTGAAGGATACGGCTTTCCATTATTTCCTGAATGTGAGCGATTATCGCCCGGTGGGAGAGCAGGAACCCTATGAGTTTGCCCGTAGGCAAGTGAAGGATATGCTGCTGAACGTGAAGCAGGTGGAATTCATGAAGCAAGTGAAGGATGATTTGTACCAACGGGCGGTGAAAAGAGACAAGATTAAATATTATTTAGAATAAGACACCAAGAATGAAACAGTGTATGAACTTTAAGTTTGTAATTTTATTTGCCTTGACGCTATTAGTCGGTTCTACCGTTTATGGACAAGACAACGTAATTGACGAGGTAGTGTGGGTAGTAGGTGACGAGGCTATACTGAAGTCCGAAGTGGAAGAAGCACGCATGAGTGCATTGTATGAAGGACGCAAATTTGACCGTGACCCTTATTGCGTGATACCGGAGGAGATAGCCGTGCAGAAGCTGTATCTTCACCAGGCTGCCCTCGACAGTATCGAAGTATCCGAGAGTGAGGTTATCCAGCGTGTGGACTATATGACGAACATGTATATCGCCAACATCGGTTCGCGTGAGAAAATGGAGGAATACTTCAACAAGACTTCCAGCCAGATTCGTGAAACGCTGCGCGAGAATGCCCGTGAAGGATTGAAGGTTCAGAAGATGCAGCAGAAACTGGTGGGTGAGATTAAGATAACTCCGGCTGAGGTGCGCCGTTACTTCAAGGATTTGCCGCAGGACAGCATTCCTTATATCCCTACCCAGGTGGAGGTGCAGATTATCACTCAGCAGCCCAAGGTTCCTTTGGAGGAAATAGAAGATGTAAAGAGGCGTCTGCGTGAGTATACCGACCGTGTCAATAAGGGCGAAAGCTTTTCCATGTTGGCTCGTCTGTACTCCGAGGACCGTGGCTCGGCCATGCGTGGCGGTGAAATAGAGTTTTCGGGACGCGGTATGCTGGACCCCGCTTATGCCAATGTAGCTTTCAACTTACAAGACCCCAGCAAGGTTTCCAAGATTGTAGAGTCTGAATATGGTTTCCATATCATTCAGTTGATAGAGAAGCGCGGTGACCGTATTAAAACGCGCCACATTCTGTTGAAACCGCATATTCCGGAAGAAGCTCTGGCTGCCGGTTGTGCCCGTTTGGATTCTATTGCCGATGATATCCGCAATAACAAGTTCTCTTTTGAAGAGGCTGCCTCAGTGCTTTCGCAGGATAAGGATACGCGTAACAATCATGGTTTGTTGCCGAATCCCAATACGAACACTTCCCGTTTTGAGATGCAGGAACTTCCCCCTGAAATAGCCAAGGTGGTGGATAAGATGAAAGTGGGCGAAATCTCCGAAGCCTTCACCATGATTCCGCAAAAGACCGGAAAAGAAGAGTGTGTGATTGTGAAACTGAAGAGCCGTACGACGGGACACAAGGCTACCATTGCCGATGACTATCAGAACTTGAAAGAGATTGTGTTGGAGAAACGCCGCGACGAAGTGCTAGACAAGTGGATTCGTGAGAAGCAGAAGCACACGTATGTCCGTATCAAGGATAATTGGAAGAATAACTGTACGTTCAAGTATCCGGGCTGGATCAAAGAATAATCCGGAAGGATTTACATGGATTTGTATGCAAAAGAAGAATACAAAAAATCATTTCCTGAACAAGCATAGATACCTCCTGGTAGGCATTCTATGCTTGTTTGGCATCTGTCTGCTGAGTGCGCAGGACAAAAAGAAGAGTACTGGTGCACCGGAGAAGAGGAAAGTGGACTCGATTGAACAGAAAAAGACGGAGACGTCGGAAAAGAAGAAGACGCGCGTCGATTTGTTGTACGCAGATGAGGCGCAGGCAGACAAACAGTTGCGTCCTGATGTGCAGGTACTCATCGGTTCGGTGAGGATGAAGCATGACAGTATGTACATGTTCTGTGATAGTGCGCTGATATTCGAAAAGATAAATTCTGTGGAGGCATTCGGCAATGTGCGTATGGAGCAGGGTGACACCTTGTTTATCTATGGAGACTATCTGTATTATGACGGCATGTCGCAGCTGGCCATGCTGCGTGAGAATGTACGTATGATAAATCGTAATACGGTGCTGACAACCGACAGTTTGAACTATGACCGTCTGTACGATTTGGGTTATTACTTCGAAGGCGGTACGCTGACCGACGAGGATAATGTGCTGACTTCCGAGTGGGGAGAATATAGCCCTGCCACCAAGTTGGCTGTCTTCAACCACGACGTGAAGCTGGTCAACCCGAAGTTTGTCTTGACTTCGGATACCTTGAAGTATAGTACAGCTACCAAGATTGCTACCATTCTAGGTCCCTCCGACATTGTGAGTGACCAGAATCATATCTATTCCGAACGTGGCGTGTACAATACGACTACTGAGCAGGCAGAACTGCTCGACCGTTCCGTACTGACCAACGACGGCAAGAAATTGACCGGTGACAGCCTTTTCTACGACCGCATCTTGGGATACGGTGAGGCTTTTGACAATGTACAGATGAATGATACGGTCAACCGGAACATGTTGACTGGCGACTACTGTTTCTACAACGAACTGACCGGAAGCGCCGTTGCCACCAAACGTGCCGTAGCTATCGACTATTCGCAGGGCGACAGTCTGTTTATGCACGGTGATACTTTGCGGCTGATTACCTACCATATGAATACCGATTCCATGTACCGGGAGATGCGTGCCTATCATAAGGTGCGTGCTTATCGCACGGATGTGCAGGCCGTATGCGATTCGTTGGTGTATAATTCCAAGGACTCTTGCATGACGATGTACACCGACCCTATCTTGTGGCACGGGGAACAACAGTTGTTGGGCGAGGAAATTAAAATTTACATGAACGATAGTACCATCGACTGGGCACATATCATCAATCAGGCCCTGACGGTAGAGAAAAAGGACAGTATTCATTATAACCAAGTTTCCGGTAAGGAGATGAAAGCTTTCTTTATAGATGGAGACATGCGTCTGGTGGAGGTGAACGGCAATGTACTGGTGGTGTATTATCCGGTAGAGGAGAAGGACAGTTCGCTGATTATGATGAACTATTCGGAAGGCGGACTTTTGAAAATGTACTTGAAGGAGAGAAGGATGGAGCGCGGAGTCTTTGTTGGAAAGACTACCGGTACAGCCTATCCTCTGGACCAGATTCCACCAGATAAGAGCAAGCTGCCTTCTTTTGTCTGGTTCGACTACATCCGTCCGCTCAACAAGGAGGACATCTTCGAGTGGAGGGCTAAAAAAGCAGGTGAAGTATTGAAGAAAAGTGACCGGAAACCTGTAACTTCGCCAAGGAATATGCATATTAAACGAAATAATAAGTAGCGTCATGGGAATGTTTGCAATGCGGAAGCCTCGTGGCTTCAATCATAGCTATATCTATGTGGATGAGCGGAAAGAGAAGTTGGCGAAGATGGAAGAAAACGCCAAGCGTGACCTGGGTATGCTGCCGGAAAAGGAATTCTCGCCCGAGGATATACGGGGCAAATTCATAGAAGGAACAACTCACCTGAAGCGGCGTAAGGAGAGCGGACGTAAGCCGATGCATTTGGGCATAATCCTTGTTGTCATGGCTGTGTTGATTTATCTGTGGTATGCCATCAGTAACGGAATCATTTAATAATGATTAATCATTAATCCCTAATCATTAAACATTATCATGAGCGATATCATTCATTTGCTGCCCGATTCGGTTGCCAATCAGATTGCTGCCGGAGAGGTGATTCAGCGTCCGGCATCTGTTGTGAAAGAATTGGTGGAAAATGCAATTGATGCCGAAGCAGGGGAAATACATGTGCTGATTACCGATGCGGGCAAGACCTGCATTCAGGTGATTGATGACGGGAAGGGTATGTCCGAAACGGATGCGCGCCTTTCTTTTGAACGTCATGCGACTTCAAAGATACGCGAGGCTGCCGATTTGTTTGCCCTACGCACCATGGGCTTCCGTGGAGAGGCGTTGGCTTCTATAGCAGCGGTAGCTGAAGTGGAGTTGAAAACACGTCCGGTCAGCGAGGAGCTGGGGACGCGGCTGCTGATTGCCGGCTCTAAAGTCGAGAGCCAGGAAGCCGTTTCCTGCCCTAAGGGAAGCAATTTTTCCATCAAGAACCTATTCTTCAATATTCCTGCCCGGCGCAAATTCCTGAAAGCGAACTCTACGGAGTTGAGCAATATCCTTACGGAATTCGAGCGTATAGCGTTGGTGCATCCTGAGGTAGCCTTCTATCTGTATAGTAATGATACGGAATTGTTCAATCTTCCGGTAATGCCTTTGCGGCAACGCATCATGGCAGTCTTCGGAAAGAAGCTGAATCAGCAGTTGCTGTCCGTCGACGTCAATACGACCATGATAAAGATTTCCGGTTTTGTAGCCAAGCCGGAAACGTCGCGCAAGAAAGGAGCGCACCAATACTTTTTTGTGAACGGGCGCTATATGCGTCACCCCTATTTCCACAAAGCAGTGATGGACGCTTATGAGCAGCTGATTCCTGCCGGTGAGCAGATCTCCTACTTTATTTATTTCGAGGTAGACCCTGCCAATATCGATGTGAACATCCATCCGACGAAGACGGAGATTAAGTTCGAGAATGAGCAGGCTATCTGGCAGATTCTGTCGGCTGCGGTCAAGGAATCCTTGGGCAAGTTCAGCGCTATACCTACTATCGATTTTGATACCGAGGACATGCCGGATATTCCTGCATTCGAGCAGGCTCGTCCGATAGAGCCTCCGAAGGTACACTATAACACGGATTTCAATCCCTTCAAGACGTCTTCCGCTTCTTCCTATGGAGGTGGTGGCAATTATTCGCGTCCCAAAGTGGAGTGGGAGGGGCTTTATTCCGGTTTGGAAAAAGCCAGCAGGATGAACGAGCCGATGGAGGAAGAACCTTTTGCAGAGGATACGGTTACCGGTACGGCTCCAAGAGAGGAGGAGAGGGTTCCTTATTTCCAGGAAACGGTTCCTTCCGGGGCAAGCGCCTCTTTCTACGGCAATGAGGCAACGGTAGAGAAAGGAGCGCAACACTTCCAGTTCAAGGGGCGTTTTATTCTGACTTCCGTTAAATCGGGTCTGATGCTGATAGACCAGCATCGGGCGCATGTCCGGGTATTGTTCGACCGCTATATGAGTCAGATTCGACAGAAACAAGGGGTATCGCAGGGGGTATTGTTTCCGGAGATTATCCAGTTGCCGGCTTCGGAAGCTGCCGTGCTGGACGGTATATTGGAAGATTTGTCGGCAGTAGGCTTCGATTTGAGCCCGCTGGGTGGCGGCAGCTATGCCATCAACGGCATACCTTCGGGCATAGAGGGGTTGAACCCGGTAGAATTGGTCCGGAATATGGTACATACTGCTATGGAAAAAGGAAATGACGTTAAGGAAGAGGTACAGACAATTCTTGCATCGACCTTGGCGCGTGCTGCGGCCATCGTCTACGGACAAGTGCTGAGCAACGAGGAAATGTCCAATCTCGTGGACAATCTGTTTGCATGCCCATCCCCGAATTATACTCCGGACGGAAAGACGGTGCTGGCGACCATTAAAGAAGACGACATAGAAAAGCTTTTCTCCAAATAAGGGAGAGTGCTTTCTTTTGCATCAAGGCAAAAAAAGTACAAATATTCAGAACCTTTTAGTTCTGTTGGCGTTAATTAGACAGTTTGAATGATAAAGGATTTAATTAACCACTTAACTATTTTAAGGTATATGAAAAAGATTCTAATGTTACTGGCCTTAGCCGGTGTGTCTTCTGTTGCCATGGCGCAGCAAAAGACTGAAGTTGTGGAAGAATTTGGTGTTATCCAGGTTCAGGATAAATATCAGGTAATCACTAATCCGTTCTGGAGTAATTGGTTTTTCTCTATAGGCGGTGGTGCCGAAGCAACTTTTGGAGATAATGATAAGGCAGGAAGTTTTGGCAAGCGTATCAGTCCGACGCTGAATTTTGCCATCGGCAAATGGTTCACCCCGGGACTGGGAGTACGTCTGCAATATAGCGGCCTTCAGGCAAGAGGATATACGTATGATGCAGGTGCTGACTACGTGAAAGGCACTCAGATGGATGACGGCTACTACAAACAGCGTTTCGACTATATGAATCTGCACGGAGATGTGATGTTCAATCTGAATGCGCTGTTTGGAGGATACAACCAGCACCGTGTGTATGAAATCATTCCTTATGTAGGTGCTGGCTTCACTCACAACTACACAAAGCCTCACCGCGAAGCTCTGTCTGTAAACGCGGGTATCATCAATCGCTTCCGTATTTCGAATGCGATAGATATTAACCTGGAGCTGAGCGCAATGGGTGTTGAAGATAAGTTCGATGGCGAAGTTGGCGGCGATCATGGATATGATGGCGTGCTGAGTGCAACGGTAGGGTTGACATACCGTTTCCCCGCCCGTGGATTCCGTCGCCCGATGCCTCAGTTGATTTCTCAGGTAGAGCTGGATGCCATGCAGGCACAGCTTGCAGAGATGGGAGCTGCCAACCAGCAGCTGCAGAATGCATTGGTGGCTGCACAGAACCAGCCGGTGGCCGAAGTTACGGAAACCGAAGTGATTGTTCCCGATCCGGATATAGCACCGCGTACCGTATTCTTCAATATCGGTTCTGCCGAAGTTTCTCCACGTGAAGCAATGAACTTGTCTTATCTGGCAGACCAGATGAAACAGTTCCCGAACGCCACTTACACTGTAAACGGATATGCAGACTCTGCAACCGGTACGCCGGCATTCAACAAAGAGTTGAGTTTGAAGCGTGCACAAGCCGTGGTCGATGTATTGGTAAAACAATACGGAATTCCTGCTGACCGCCTGAAGGTGGATGCCGGTGGTGGTGTCGATAAGTTCGGACAGCCGATTCTGAACCGTGTGGTATTGGTGAAATCTGCCAATTAGAAAGCTACGAGCTACAAGGAGTTACGAGTTATAGAAATGAGAAGGGGCATGCGTTATTATGACGCATGCCCCTCATTTTTTGTAACCAGTAACTTGTAACAGGTAGCTCCTTGTAACTCGTAACTTCTGTAACTCGTATCTCCTATCCCTTATTCTCCGCCGAATTTCTTTACTTGCTCTGCAATCAGTTCCGCATCATCAAAGTAGTTTATCTTCATAGCCTTGCGTACATCGTCCAAGGTTGCGGCAGCGGTTTCCCTGGCAGTTTCGCAACCTTTCTTCAGCATGTCGTAGATGGCGGGGATGTCTTTTTCAAACTCCTTGCGGCGGTTGCGGATAGGCTCCAGTGTCTCCTGCATAATTTCGTTGAGGAACTTCTTCACTTTCATGTCGCCCAGACCGCCACGTTGGTAGTGGGCTTTCAGTTCGTCCAGATTCGGATATTCGGGCAGATAGAGTCCGAAGTGTTCCGGACGGCAAAAGGCATCCAGGTAAGTGAATACGGTGTTGCCTTCCAATTTTCCGGGGTCTTGCACACGCAGGTGGTCGGGGTCGGTATACATGCTCTTCACCTTCTTCTGCACCTCGTCGGCAGAGTCCGAAAGATAGATACAGTTGCCGAGGCTCTTGCTCATCTTGGCTTTGCCGTCCGTTCCCGGCAGGCGCAGGCAGGCTGCATTGTCGGGCAACAGGATTTCCGGTTCCACGAGGGTTTCACCATATATATAGTTGAAACGGCGTACGATTTCACGAGCTTGTTCAATCATCGGCTCCTGGTCTTCGCCCACGGGCACGGTAGTGGCGCGGAAGGCGGTAATGTCCGCTGCCTGGCTGATGGGGTAGGTGAAGAAACCTACGGGGATGCTTGTCTCGAAATTACGCATCTGGATTTCGGTCTTTACCGTCGGGTTGCGTTGCAGGCGGCTCACGGTCACCAGGTCCATATAGTAGAAGGTCAGTTCGCAGAGTTCCGGTATCTGGGATTGGATGAAGATGGTACTCTTCGTCGGGTCCAGTCCGCAAGCCAGGTAGTCCAGTGCCACCTCGATGACGTTCTGGCGCACCTTTTCCGGATTCTCCATATTGTCCGTCAGCGCTTGTGCGTCGGCGATGAAGATGAAAATCTTGTCGTATAAGCCGGAGTTTTGCAGTTCCACTCTTCTTCTCAATGAGCCTACATAGTGTCCTATGTGCAGGCGTCCTGTGGGGCGGTCGCCCGTAAGGATGATTTTTTCTTTTGCCATATTATGTATTTTTTAGTTTCTTCATTGTATAAAAGCCATTAGGACCGGCAAAGATACCTATAATTATCGAAACCTCAAGGGATGACGCTTTCTTTCCTTTTCACGTATACCTTATGGCTTCCGATGCCGCTTGTATCGATTCCGCTGCCGGGAGTATGTGCCCATTTGCGCAGTTCCACGGTGGCGGTGGAGCGGACGAGTCCGGTCAGTTGCCGGTAGATGCTGACAGTAAGGAAGGCATGCTTGTCCAGATACTGATGCGCCAGAGCCAGACGTTGTTCGGGAGTGTATTTCTTCGATGAGCGTGCGGGTTTCCAGGAGGCACGTTCCAGTTCGCACCAATGGTTGGTTTCTCTAATCAAGGCCTTGTCTGTGCGGAAGTTCACGCCACTTACGTAGATGCTCCGCGCGTTTCGCTTCGTGGTGCTTTCTTGGGGCTGTTCGCGTTCCTTGTCGGGGTAGATGGACAGTGCGGGGGTGAATACGCCCAATCCTTCTATCTTCACCGAGCGTCCCATTCCCATTTCGTGGGCCAGGGCTTCGCCCAACTCGCAGATGATTCCTTCGGTTACGCCTTTCGAGAATCCCGAGGTCATGGCGATGTATTCCGCCAGTTCGCGCGTGCTGGTCTGTCCGGTCATCACCATCTTGGGGTAGGTGATTGGTTCGCCCGTGCCTTGCAAGTCGGGCATTTCTTTCATTTGGTAGCGTGTGGTCATTGTTGCGTTCTCCTTTCTTTTCTTTCCTTCGTTGCAAAGTCCTTTTCCCTGCGGAGCAAAGTTCTTTTGGTGGCGGAGAAATCTTAGAATAAAGCCTTTATTCCAAGGAATAGAAATTTTATTTTTAAGAATAAAGGCTTTGTTTGTAGAAACAGAATCCTTGTTCTATTTTTGTATAGGCACAAAGGTAAGTTTCCGTGGCGAGAAAAGCAAGTTTTGGTGGGGAGAATCTTCATATTTATCTGCAAATGCCTTTACTGAGATATAGTCTTTCTTTTTTATATGGAATCGCATTTTTCGGAAAAAGATTTCGGTTGTGGGCGACGGCCGCTCTTCTATTATGGAGGATGACGTTTCTTTTATGCAAAAAAATATGCCACAATTTGCTCTTTTCGTAAATAAGTCGTTACTTTGCACAAATTTTAAAGAGACTATGCAATCGCAGGAAATGAGAAGCAAATATAACCTCCGTTCGAATGAATTTCATTCGGGAGCCGTCAGTTTCTCTTTTTTCGAGAAAGATATTTTTAGTTCTTTGGTAATGCGTTAATCCTTTATTGGGTGACGCATTTTTTTTGTGAAATAGCTACAACTCGTAGTTCGTAGCTTGTAACTCGTAACTTAATAGACAACAAGAGAATATGGAAAAGAATTTAAAGAAAGTGCTTGTCTTGGGTTCTGGTGCGCTCAAGATTGGTCAGGCCGGAGAGTTTGACTATTCCGGTTCGCAGGCGCTGAAGGCGTTGCGCGAAGAAGGTATCGGTTCTGTTTTGGTAAACCCGAACATTGCTACTATCCAGACATCGGAAGGTATCGCCGATCAAGTTTATTTCTTGCCGGTGACTCCCTATTTTGTGGAAGAAATCATCAAGAAAGAACGTCCCGACGGCATTTTGCTGGCATTCGGCGGACAGACGGCGCTGAACTGCGGTACGGAACTCTACCAGAACGGAATTCTTCAGAAATATGGCGTGCGCGTGCTGGGTACTTCCGTTGAGGCGATTATGTACACCGAAGACCGTGACCTCTTTGTGAAGAAGCTGGACGAGATTCCGATGAAGACTCCGAAGAGCCACGCTGTGGAGAGCATGGAAGACGCACTGAAGGCAGCCCGCGAGATTGGCTACCCCGTGATGGTGCGCTCGGCTTATGCTCTGGGTGGACTGGGAAGCGGTATTTGTCCGGACGAGGAAGCCTTCATTAAATTGGCCGAAAGCTCTTTCACTTTCTCCAAGCAGATTCTGGTAGAAGAGTCTCTGAAGGGTTGGAAGGAAATTGAATTCGAGGTAATCCGCGATGCCAACGACCACTGCTTCACGGTGGCAAGCATGGAAAACTTCGACCCGCTGGGCATCCATACGGGTGAGTCCATCGTAGTGGCTCCCACTTGCTCATTGACCGACGAGCAGGTGAAAATGTTGCAGGAGCTTTCCACCAAATGTATCCGCCACCTGGGCATCGTGGGCGAATGTAACATCCAGTATGCGTTCAACGCCGAGACAAACGACTATCGTGTCATCGAGGTGAACGCCCGTCTGTCCCGTTCTTCCGCATTGGCTTCCAAGGCTACCGGTTATCCGCTGGCATTCGTGGCTGCCAAGATTGCGTTGGGCTATACGCTCGACCAAATCGGCGAGATGGGAACTCCCAACTCGGCATATGCAGCTCCGCAGCTTGACTACCTGATTTGCAAGATTCCGCGTTGGGACTTGACAAAGTTCGTAGGTGTCAGCCGCGAAATTGGCTCCAGCATGAAGTCGGTAGGCGAAATCATGTCTATCGGACGTTCCTTTGAAGAAATTATCCAGAAGGGCTTGCGTATGATTGGTCAGGGAATGCACGGATTCGTGGGCAATGAGGGAGTGGAGTTCGATGACTTGGATTACGAACTGTCACATCCCACCGACCTGCGCGTCTTTGCCATTGCCGAGGCTCTGGAAAAGGGATATGCCATCGACCGCATCTTTGAGCTGACCAAGATTGACCCCTGGTTCTTGGGCAAGCTGAAGAACATCGTAGACTACAAGCAGAAACTTTCCCAATATAATAAGGTGGAAGACATCCCCGCCGACGTGCTGCGCGAAGCCAAAGTGCTTGGCTTCTCCGACTTCCAGATTGCCCGCTTCGTGCTGAATCCGCAAGGCAATATGGAGAAGGAAAACCTTGCCGTACGCGCCCGTCGTAAGGAGCTGGGCATCCTGCCCGCCGTGAAGCGCATCAATACGGTGGCTTCCGAACATCCGGAACTGACGAACTACCTCTACATGACGTATGCCGTTCAAGGTTATGATGTGAACTATTATAAGAATGAAAAATCAGTGGTTGTGCTTGGTTCGGGCGCTTACCGCATCGGTTCGTCTGTAGAGTTCGACTGGTGCTCGGTGAATGCCATCCAGACTGCCCGCAAGCTGGGCTACAAGTCCATCATGATTAACTATAACCCCGAAACCGTTTCTACGGACTACGACATGTGCGACCGTCTCTACTTCGACGAGCTCTCCTTCGAGCGTGTGCTCGACGTTATCGACCTGGAGCAGCCGCGCGGTGTCATCGTGTCCGTGGGTGGACAGATACCGAACAACCTGGCAATGAAGCTTCACCGCCAGTCAGTTCCCGTGTTGGGTACTTCCCCCATCTCCATCGACCGTGCCGAAAACCGTAACAAGTTCTCTGCCATGCTCGACCAGCTGGGCATCGACCAACCGGCTTGGCAGGAACTCACCAGCCTGGAAGATGTGAAAGGCTTTGTAGAGAAGGTGGGCTATCCGGTACTGGTGCGTCCGTCTTACGTACTCTCCGGTGCTGCGATGAACGTATGCTACGATGAAGAAGAACTGGAAAACTTCTTGAAGATGGCTGCTGAGGTATCTAAGGAATATCCGGTGGTGGTATCCCAGTTCTTGCAGAACACTAAGGAGATTGAGTTCGACGCTGTTGCCCAAAACGGTGAAGTGGTGGAATACGCCATCTCCGAGCACGTAGAGTTTGCCGGTGTACACTCCGGTGACGCTACGCTGGTATTCCCGGCACAGAAGATTTACTTTGCAACGGCACGCCGCATCAAGAAAATCAGCCGCCAGATTGCGAAGGAACTCAATATTTCCGGTCCTTTCAATATCCAGTTCCTGGCACGCAACAACGAGGTGAAGGTTATCGAGTGTAACCTCCGTGCATCGCGCAGCTTCCCGTTCGTATCCAAGGTGCTGAAGCGTAACTTCATCGAGACTGCTACCCGTATCATGCTGGACGCTCCCTATACACAACCGGACAAGTCGGCATTCGACATCGACCGTATCGGTGTGAAGGCAAGCCAGTTCTCCTTCTCCCGTCTGCACAAGGCAGACCCGGTATTGGGTGTGGACATGTCGTCTACGGGCGAGGTAGGCTGTATTGGCGACGACTTCTCCGAAGCATTGCTGAATGCCATGATTGCTACCGGATTCAGAATCCCCCGTCCCGAGAAGGGCGTGATGTTCTCCTCCGGAGCCATGAAGTCCAAGGTGGATTTGCTGGATGCCAGCCGCATGCTCTTTGCCAAAGGCTATAAGATTTATGCTACGGCAGGTACAGCCGCTTTCCTCAACGCCCATGGCGTGACGACGGAAGCCGTTTACTGGCCGGATGAACGCCCGGATGCGGAAAACAACGTGATGACGATGATTGCCGACCATGCCTTCGACCTGATTGTCAACATTCCGAAGAACCATACGAAACGCGAGCTGACCAATGGCTACAAGATTCGTCGCGGTGCCATCGACCACAACATTCCGTTGATTACCAATGCCCGCCTGGCAAGTGCCTTTATCGAGGCATTCTGCGAAATGAAGCTGGAAGATATCCAGATTAAGAGCTGGCAGGAGTACAAATAAATTGTTTGCTCTGTAAACGATTGCAGGAGCGGAAAGCCGAAAGGTTTTCCGCTCTTTTGGTATACTGCGTTTATTTCCGTATTTTTGTTCGGGGCTGAGTCTCTGTATGAATCAAAAGAAGAAATAATATGAATGAAGTGGAAAAAATGCGTAGCTCCCAGTTGGCGGATATGTCCGTTCCGGAGATACAGGTGAAGTTCGAGCATGCCAAGCGCTTGCTGGCAAAAATGCGTGTGATGAGTACTTACGATGAGGATTACCGGAGTTTGCTGGAGGAACTGGTGCCAGGTATTCCCGCTACTTCCATCATCTGCCCGCCCTTCCATTGCGACCACGGGGATGGGATCCGGCTGGGTGAGCATGTCTTTGTCAATGCCAATTGCACTTTCCTGGACGGGGGATATATCACGATTGGTGCCCATACGTTGGTCGGTCCATGCGTACAGATATACACTCCCCATCATCCGATGGATTATATCGAGCGTCGTACGGAAAAGGAATATGCCTATCCGGTGACGATAGGAGAGGATTGCTGGATTGGCGGCGGTGCCATTCTGTGTCCAGGCGTCACCATCGGCGACCGTTGTATCATCGGTGCGGGTAGTGTGGTGACGAAAGATATTCCATCCGATAGCATAGCCGTTGGTAATCCGGCAAAGGTCATCCGGAAAAATGAGGCAAAAAAGTGAACGTACTAAATGCTTGAGAAACAGAGCGTGTCGCTAAATGACTAAAAAAATATCGAAAAATATTATGCAAAAGTTTTGGTAATGTCAAAATAAGCTGTACCTTTGCATCGCTTTTGAAACGGAAGTGTACGGGCGTTTAGCTCAGCTGGTTCAGAGCATCTGCCTTACAAGCAGAGGGTCGGCGGTTCGAATCCGTCAACGCCCACACAAAATCCAAGCACTTTCGTTCATCAAAAGGGCGTTTAGCTCAGCTGGTTCAGAGCATCTGCCTTACAAGCAGAGGGTCGGCGGTTCGAATCCGTCAACGCCCACTGGAAATTTTCATTCGAAGGTGGTCTTGCAAGTGATTGTAAGGCCATTTTTTTTATCCATTAACTTCCTTTTCTTAAAATCTTTATCCTTTATGTCTTGTTACTCAGAAAAAAGCAGTAATTTTGCAGTCCGATAATTATCATCATAAATACGACGTATGAAACTTGATTTACTTACCGCAATCTCTCCGATTGACGGTCGATACAGAGGCAAAACGGATGTTTTGGCTGCCTATTTTTCAGAATTTGCACTGATTAAATACCGTGTACAAGTTGAAGTAGAATACTTTATCACGCTGTGTGAGCTGCCTTTGCCGCAGCTGAAAGGGGTGGATAAGGGTGTTTTCGAAACCTTGAGAAACATTTACCGTAACTTTTCCGAAGCCGACGCGCAACGCATCAAGGATATTGAGAGCGTGACGAACCATGATGTGAAGGCTGTGGAGTATTTCTTGAAAGAAGAGTTTGATAAGTTGGGTGGTATGGAGGACTATAAGGAGTTCATCCATTTCGGCTTGACTTCACAAGATATCAATAACACGTCTGTTCCTTTGTCTGTAAAAGAGGCATTGGAGCAGGTGTACTATCCTCAAATAGAGGAACTGATAGCACAACTCCGTGTTTATGCGGAAGAGTGGGCCGCTATCCCCATGCTTGCCAAGACACACGGGCAACCGGCTTCGCCTACCCGTTTGGGCAAGGAGGTAATGGTGTTTGTCTACCGTCTGGAACGCCAGTTGGCAACGCTGAAGGCTTGTCCGGTGACAGCAAAGTTCGGTGGCGCTACGGGTAATTACAATGCCCATCATGTGGCTTATCCGGAATATGACTGGAAGGCATTCGGCAATAAGTTCGTTTCCGAAAAGCTTGGCTTGGAACGCGAGGAGTATACTACCCAGATATCCAATTACGATAATCTGTCTGCCATCTTTGATGCCATGAAGCGCATCAATACGGTGATGATTGATATGAACCGTGACTTCTGGCAATATATCTCTATGGAATATTTCAAGCAGAAGATTAAAGCCGGTGAGGTGGGCTCCAGCGCGATGCCGCACAAGGTGAACCCGATTGACTTTGAAAATGCGGAAGGAAACCTGGGCATGGCGAATGCTATTCTTGAGCACTTGGCGGTAAAACTGCCGGTTTCCCGTTTGCAGCGTGACTTGACGGACTCTACCGTGCTCCGCAATGTGGGTATGCCGTTCGGGCATATCATTATTGCCATACAAAGTTCTTTGAAGGGTTTGCGTAAGTTGCTGTTGAACGAACCGGCCATCTACCGTGACCTGGACAATTGCTGGAGCGTGGTGGCCGAGGCTATCCAGACCATTCTGCGCCGCGAGGCCTATCCGCATCCTTATGAAGCGTTGAAAGCGTTGACCCGTACCAATCAGGCCATTACGGAAGCGTCTATCAAGGAATTTATAGAGGGACTGAATGTAAGTGAAGAGATAAAGAAAGAATTGCGGGTGATTACCCCCCATACTTATACGGGAATTTAAGCAACCACAGAAGTGTACCGGAGGAATTTCAACTTTTTACTCCGGCAATTGTTATAGAAACATATAAAAATCAAGGTATAATAGAGACAATGAATGGCCGTGAGGCCAAGGTTTAATTTTATTCGAATAAAAAACAATGAGTACAGAAAACGAAACTTGGCGTGATGCTTCTTCCGCAGAGGAGAACTCAGGTGCCGGCCGCGATGGTAACCAATTTAACAAGGAAGGTGGCTACAGCCGTCCGTCTTACAACCGTGATAATGGCGACCGTCCTTATCGCCCCAGATTTAACAGTGAAAACGGGGACCGCCCGCAGCGTCCTTATAACAGTGACCGCCCTTATCGCCCGCGCTTTAATCCTGGTGCGGACAATGGTGACCGTCCGCAGCGTCCTCGTTACAATAACGATAATGGCGACCGTCCCTATCGTCCGCGCTATAACAGCGAAGGCGGCGACCGTCCGCAACGCCCTTATGGAAACAATTCGGGTGACCGTCCTTACCGTCCGCGCTATAACAGCGAAGGTGGCGACCGTCCGCAACGCCCTTATAATAGTGACCGTCCGCAGCGCCCGCGTTATGGCAATGAGGGTGGTGACCGTCCGCAACGTCCTTATAACGGCGACCGCTCCTACAACAGCGACCGTTCTTATAATACGGACCGTCCCTATCGTCCGCGCTACAACAGCGAAGATGGCGACCGTCCGCAGCGTCCTCGCTACAATAATGAGGGTGGTGACCGTCCTTATCGTCCACGCTTCAATTCGGGTGGTGGAAGACCTGGCGGATACGGCAACAGAGACAGCTATAGCCGTCCAGTCCGTCGTTCGGCCGATTATGACCCCAATGCTAAGTACAGCAAGAAGAAACAGATAGAATATAAGGAGCAGTTTGTGGACCCGAACGAGCCTATCCGCTTGAACAAATTCCTGGCCAATGCCGGTGTTTGCTCCCGTCGCGAGGCTGATGAATTCATCACTGCCGGAGTCGTTTCTGTAAACGGAGAGGTGGTGACGGAATTGGGAACCAAGATTAAGCGCGGTGATGAAGTGAAGTTCCACGACCAGACGGTCAGCATAGAACGTAAGATTTACGTACTGCTGAACAAGCCGAAGGATACTGTGACTACTTCGGATGACCCCCAAGCACGTCGCACGGTGATGGATTTGGTGAAGGGCGCATGCGACGAACGTATTTATCCGGTAGGTCGTCTGGACCGCAATACTACAGGTGTATTGCTGCTGACAAACGATGGTGACCTGGCTTCCAAGCTGACGCATCCCAAGTATCTGAAGAAGAAGATATATCATGTGCATTTGGACAAGAACCTGACAAAAGCCGATATGGAGCAGATTGCAGCCGGTATTCAACTGGATGACGGGGAAATCCATGCAGATGCCATCAGCTATACGGATGACTTCAAGAAAGATGATGTCGGTATTGAAATCCACTCCGGCAAGAATCGTATCGTGCGTCGTATCTTCGAATCGCTGGGATACAAGGTGATGAAACTGGACCGTGTGTATTTTGCCGGTTTAACCAAGAAAGGCCTGCGCCGCGGCGAATGGCGTTACCTCACGGAACAAGAGGTGAACTTCCTGCGCATGGGTTCTTTTGAGTAATATATAATAAGGTATAATAACTGTTTTATGGAAAAGATTAGTAGAACAAAGATTGTTGACCTGTTGAAGCGTGAAGATTTTGGCGCTATGGTCAACGTGAAGGGCTGGGTTCGTACCCGCAGAGGTAGTAAGCAAGTAAACTTTATCGCGCTGAATGACGGTTCTACAATAAATAATGTGCAGATTGTAGTAGACTTGGGTAACTTCGATGAGGAGATGCTGAAAGAGATTACTACCGGTGCTTGTTTGAGCGTAAACGGTGTGCTGACGGAATCTGTCGGTTCCGGTCAGAAGGCCGAAGTGCAGGCCCGCGAAATCGAAGTGCTGGGAACTTGCGATAACACGTATCCGTTGCAGAAGAAAGGTCATTCCATGGAGTTCCTCCGTGAGATAGCCCATCTGCGTCCCCGTACCAATACGTTCGGGGCTGTGTTCCGTATTCGTCATAATATGGCGATTGCCATCCACAAGTTCTTCCATGACAGAGGATTCTTCTATTTTCATACTCCGATTATCACGGCTTCCGACTGCGAAGGCGCAGGCCAGATGTTCCAGGTGACTACGAAGAACCTTTACGACTTGAAGAAAGATGAGAACGGTTCCATTATTTACGATGATGACTTCTTCGGAAAGCAGGCCAGCCTGACTGTTTCCGGACAGTTGGAAGGCGAACTTGCCGCTACTGCATTGGGAGCCATCTATACATTCGGTCCTACGTTCCGTGCCGAGAATTCCAATACTCCCCGCCACTTGGCAGAGTTCTGGATGATTGAGCCGGAAGTGGCGTTCAATGATATTACGGACAATATGGACCTGGCGGAAGATTTCATCAAATATTGTGTACAGTGGGCTTTGGACAACTGTGCCGACGATGTGAAGTTCCTCAATGACATGTTTGATAAGGGCTTGATTGAACGTCTGCAAGGTGTCTTGAAAGAAAGCTTCGTGCGCCTGCCTTATACGGAAGGTATCAAGATATTGGAAGAGGCTGTTGCCAAAGGGCATAAGTTTGAATTCCCGGTGTACTGGGGAGTTGACTTGGCTTCCGAACACGAGCGCTATCTGGTGGAAGACCACTTCAAGCGTCCGGTTATCCTGACTGACTATCCGAAGGAAATCAAAGCGTTCTATATGAAGCAGAACGAAGACGGCAAGACCGTGCGTGCCATGGATGTACTCTTCCCGAAGATTGGAGAAATCATTGGCGGTTCCGAACGTGAATCGGATTACAACAAGCTGATGACGCGCATTGACGAACTTCACATCCCGATGAAGGATATGTGGTGGTATCTCGATACCCGTAAGTTCGGTACATGTCCCCACTCCGGGTTCGGTTTAGGCTTTGAGCGCTTGCTGCTGTTCGTTACGGGCATGACGAATATCCGTGATGTCATACCGTTTCCGCGTACGCCGCGCAACGCCGAGTTCTAAGTTTCGGAATATACAAACTGGATAAAATCATCCGCACAAACATTCTGTTGTTTGTGCGGTTTTTTTATACCCAAAAATGTTATAATCTCAAAATAAATCTTTATATTTGTGTCTAGCGGAACGACATAACGTTAACCAACATCATACGAATATGAAACGGAACTATTTCTTTACCATGCTGGCAGCGGTGCTGCTTGCGGTAGCGGGAGCCAATGCGCAGGAGAGCGCAGAGTTTAGGCCTGCGGAACTGGCAGGAATTTGGCAGTTATGTCATTATGTGTCCGAAATCCCGGATGTTCCCGGGATATTGAAACCGAGTAATACCTTTAAAGTGCTGAGTGATGACGGCCGCATTGTCAACTTTACAATGATTCCTGGCAAGGATGCCATCATCACGGGGTATGGGACTTATCAGCAGCTGACGGATAATTCCTATAAGGAAAGTATTGAGAAAAACATCCATCTGCCCATGTTGGACCACAAAGACAATATATTGGAGTTTGAAATAGGGGACGACGGGGTAATGTACCTGAAGTATTTTATAGCTAAGGACTTGAATGGGAATGAACTGAATACATGGTTCCATGAAACATGGAAGCGGGTGGGCATGCCCGCGAAATTCCCCGAGGACCTTGTCCGTTGATATTTCTTTCTCTTTCCCGTTTCTTTCTCAATGCAGCTTTGAAGGTCTTCTATGACGGCATTGGCCGATGAAGGCCGCATCATAAAGAGTTGTTCTAGCGGAGATTCTTTCGTTTCTCCGCAGGATAACTTTGTCTGTTGTATATCAGCCAAGTGGCTCTCTAAAAAAAAGTGGAAAACTTTTGCCAGTTCTAAGAAAAACCGTACCTTTGCAAGCCGATTATTATCTCAAAAGGATAAGCATTTAATTCATAGCGAGTTAATCTTCCATTGTCCGGGATGACTGGCTTGCGGTGAAGAAAAACATTTTAGTAGTAACATTTTAAAAAACAATTAAGAGTGGATACTTTAAGTTACAAGACCATTTCTGCAAACAAAGCTACAGTGACTAAAGAATGGGTCATTGTTGACGCTACAGACCAGGTATTGGGCCGTCTGGGCGCAAAAGTTGCGAAACTGTTGAGAGGAAAGTATAAACCTAACTTTACCCCTCACGTAGATTGTGGCGATAATGTGATCATTATCAACGCCGACAAAGTAAAATTAACCGGTAACAAGTGGAATGACAAGGTATATCTGTCATATACAGGTTATCCCGGCGGCCAGAGAGAAATCACTCCTGCCCGTTTGCAGGCAAAACCGAACGGTGATGACAAGTTACTGAGAAAAGTAGTAAAGGGTATGTTGCCTAAGAACAAGTTGGGCGCAAAATTGCTGGGCAATATGTATGTATATGCCGGCAGCGAGCACAAACACGATGCTCAGAACCCGAAAATGATTGATATTAACGTACTTAAATAAGAGATAATGGAAGTAGTAAATGCATTAGGCAGACGTAAAAGTGCAATTGCACGTATTTTCGTAAGCGAAGGTACTGGAAAGATTACTATTAATAAGAGAGACCTCGCAGAGTACTTTCCATCAAGCATTCTTCAGTATGTAGTTAAACAGCCGTTGAATAAGCTGGGTGTTGCTGAAAAGTACGACATCAAAGTTAATCTCTGCGGTGGCGGTTTCACCGGCCAGTCTCAGGCTTTGCGTTTGGCAATTGCCCGCGCACTGGTGAAAATCAATGCTGAGGACAAGGCTGCTCTCCGTTCTGAAGGTTTCATGACTCGTGATCCTCGTTCTGTTGAACGTAAGAAACCGGGACAACCGAAAGCACGTCGTAGATTCCAGTTCAGTAAACGTTAAGAGTTGGAGAACGGTTGGGGCGGACAAGTTGCTTAATTCTCGACTTTCACCTCTCAACTCTCAACTGAAAAAGCGTTTAGTATCTAAACTACCGGGACTCTTCAGATTCAGACTACCCGGCGGTTGGTTTAGAAGAAACAAAAAAGAAAGTAAACGATTAATTTAAAAGAAAATGTCTAGAACAAATTTTGATACATTATTGGAAGCCGGTTGCCACTTCGGTCACTTGAAAAGAAAGTGGAACCCTGCAATGGCTCCTTACATCTTCATGGAGCGCAATGGTATTCACATCATTGACCTCAACAAGACGGTTGCTAAAATTGACGAAGCTGCTGAAGCTTTGAAGCAAATCGCTAAATCAGGAAAGAAAGTCCTGTTTGTTGCTACTAAAAAACAAGCTAAGCAGGTGGTTGCCGATAAGGCTGCATCTGTAAATATGCCTTATGTAATCGAGCGTTGGCCGGGTGGTATGTTGACTAACTTCCCGACTATCCGTAAGGCTGTCAAGAAGATGGCTACCATCGACAAGTTGACAAGCGACGGTACCTATTCAAACCTCTCCAAGAGAGAAATTCTTCAGATTTCACGTCAACGTGCAAAGTTGGACAAGACTTTGGGCTCTATCGCTGACCTGACTCGTCTGCCGTCTGCTCTGTTCGTTATCGACGTAATGAAGGAAAACATCGCAGTTCGTGAAGCTAACCGTCTGGGGATTCCCGTATTCGGTATCGTTGATACAAACTCCGATCCTACGAATATCGATTTCGTAATCCCGGCAAATGATGACGCTACTAAGTCAGTAGAAGTTATTCTTGATGCTTGCTGCGCTGCTATGCAGGAAGGTCTGGAAGAACGTAAGGCCGAAAAGGTAGACATGGAAGCTGCCGGTGAAGCTCCTGCCAACAAAGGTAAGAAGAAAGCTACAAAAGCAAGACTCGACAAGTCCGACGAGGAAGCAATCAATGCCGCTAAGGCTGCTGCTTTCATGAAGGAAGAAGAGGCTTAATCATACTGTTGAGAGTTGAGAATTGAAAGTTGAGAGTTACTTTACGGCAATTCTCAATTCTCTATTCTCAACTCTCAATTACTTTATAAGGATATTATTAACAATTAAAATAAAAAGATATTATGGCTGTAAGTATGGCTGATATAACCAAGCTCCGCAAGATGACCGGTGCTGGTATGATGGATTGCAAAAATGCTTTGACTGAAGCTGAAGGCGATTTCGACAAGGCAATGGAAATTATCCGTAAGAAGGGACAAGCTGTTGCAGCTAAGCGTTCAGATCGCGAGGCTTCTGAAGGCTGTGTGCTGGCTAAGACTACGGGTGACTTTGCCGTTATCATCGCTCTGAAGTGCGAAACTGACTTCGTGGCTCAGAATGCTGATTTCGTGAAATTGACTCAGGACATTCTGGACCTTGCCGTGGCTAACAAGTGCAAGACTCTGGACGAAGTAAAAGCTCTGCCGATGGGCAACGGTACTGTACAGGATGCTGTAACAGACCGTAGCGGTATCACTGGCGAGAAGATGGAGTTGGATGGTTACATGACTGTAGAAGGTGCAAGCACTGTGGTTTATAACCACATGAACAGAAATGGCCTCTGCACTATTGTTGCTTTCAACAAGGCTGTTGAAGAAGGACTGGCTAAGCAGATTGCCATGCAGATTGCTGCCATGAACCCGATTGCAGTAGACGAAGATGGCGTATCTGAAGAAATCAAGCAGAAGGAAATAGATGTTGCTATCGAGAAGACAAAAGCTGAACAGGTACAGAAGGCTGTTGAGGCCGCTTTGAAGAAGGCTGGTATCAACCCGGCTCACGTGGACAGCGAAGACCACATGGAAAGCAACATGGCCAAAGGCTGGATTACTGCTGAAGACGTGGCAAAGGCAAAGGAAATCATTGCTACTGTTTCTGCCGAGAAAGCTGCACATCTGCCTGAACAAATGATTCAGAATATTGCTAAGGGCCGTCTTGGCAAGTTCTTGAAAGAAGTTTGCTTGCTGAACCAGGAAGACATCATGGACGGCAAGAAGACAGTTAGAGAAGTCTTGAAAGAAGCTGATCCTGAATTGAAGGTTGTTGACTTCAAACGTTTTACTTTGCGCGCTGAATAATTCCGCTTAGAAACGATTCTATAAAAAGAAGTGGCCGTATATGGAGTTGAATTCCTAAACGGTCACTTTTTTATGCCTCTACAGTTGCAGTGAGACGGATGATGCGTTTATCCCACGGGCTTGGTTTGCGTGTATCCTTCTGCCTTCAGGAGGTCGATGACACGTTGTTTGAAGTCGCCTTGCACGATGATTTCTCCATCTTTGGCACTTCCGCCTACTCCACATTTACTTTTCAGCAATTTGCCCAGTTCTTTCAGATTATTGTCGGTGCCCACGAAACCGGTGACAAGAGTGACGACTTTGCCACCCCGGTTCTTGCGGTCCAGCTGTACACGCAGGCGTTGTTGTGCAGGGGGGAGGGTAGCTTGCTCCTCATCGTCATTCATCTCATAGTTGTAGTCCGGGTTGGTGGAATAGACTATATTCAACCGTTCTTTCCAATCATTATTCTTCATACTTCTTTCTTTTAAACTTCCCAAAAGTACGATATTATGTGGAATTATGCAATTAGAAATTATGTTAAGCTTTTGTTGCATCCGTGTTACTGATTAGAAAAAAAGCACTACTTTTGCCAATCGCAATATTGAGAACTTAAATAAGAAACTATGAGCAGTCCGTTACAGAAAAAAGAAACCATGAAGGTGCCGGAACCTACCTTGCGCCGGCTTCCGTGGTACCTTTCCAATGTAAAGTTGCTGAAACAAAAGGGGGAACGATTCGTATCATCCACCCAGATTTCCAAGGAAATCAATATTGATGCTTCACAAATTGCCAAAGACCTTTCGTATGTCAATATCTCGGGACGTACGCGTGTAGGCTATGAGGTGGACACACTGATAGCTGTGCTGGAGGATTTCCTGGGATTTACCAATATACACAAAGCCTTTCTGTTCGGTGTCGGAAGCTTGGGAGGTGCCTTGCTGCGCGACTCGGGTCTGAGCCATTTCGGTTTGGAGATAGTAGCTGCTTTCGATGTGAAGCCCGAACTGGTGGGTACGACACTGAGCGGCATCCCCATCTATCACTCGGACAAGTTCAAGCAGAAGATGCAGGAGTACGATGTCAATATAGGCGTGCTGACGGTGCCTATCGAAATAGCCCAGCAGATAACGGATTCCATGGTGGAGGGTGGTATCAAGGCCGTATGGAACTTCACCCCGTTCCGTATCCGTGTTCCCGAGAACATTGTCGTGCAGAACACTTCCCTTTATGCCCATCTGGCCGTGATGTTTAACAGACTGAACTTTAACGAAATCAAGTAATGAAGATTATTGCTGTAGGAATGAACTATGCTCTGCACAACAAAGAGCTGGGACATACACATGAGAATAAGGAACCGGTTATTTTCTTGAAACCCGATTCGGCTATACTGAAAGATGGCAAACCTTTCTTTATCCCCGACTTTTCCAACGAAGTGCATTATGAGACGGAAGTGGTGGTGCGCATCTGCCGTTTGGGCAAGAATATTGCTCCCCGCTTTGCCCATCGCTATTACGATGCGGTGACGGTGGGCATCGACTTCACGGCACGCGACTTGCAACGTAAGTTCCGTGAGGCGGGTAATCCGTGGGAGCTTTGCAAAGGGTTCGACAATTCGGCAGCTATCGGCACCTTTGTCCCTTTGGAACAAGTGGGCGGCAATGTACAGAATTTGGACTTCCATTTGACGATTGATGATAAGGAGGTGCAACGCGGTCATACATCGGATATGCTTTTTCAGGTAGATGAAATCATTGCTTATGTCAGCCGCTTCATGACCTTGAAAATCGGTGACTTGCTGTTCACGGGTACCCCTGTGGGAGTAGGTCCCGTCAGCATCGGACAGCACTTGCAGGGCTATCTTGGGGAAGAGAAAGTACTTGACTTCAATATCCGCTGAGCAGCATTCGGGATTTTTGTCCGTAAACCTCTATGTTAGCTTACTAAACTTCTGCTTTATAAAGCTAAAGTACCCCTTTACTAATTTCGTCCAAACATCTTTTGTCCAAAGAACTTTGTAATCAACGGGTAAATGTTTACTTTTGTGATGTAATCTTGAACTATAGACAGAGAAACCGTACTGCATGAAACGTTTGTTTGCCATCCTTTTCGCTTTGTTTTGCACTATGCCTTTATTCTGCCAAGATAGAGAGGTGGATTCATTGCTTCGGGTGCTTGATGCATCTGTGCAGGGGCGTGAACGATATACACTGGAACGTCAGTCTCAAATCAATGCCTTGCAGTGCCAGCTGAAGGCTACCCGTTCCGATGCGGAATTACTGGAAATCTACCAGGAGTTGTTCGGCAAATACAGCGCCTACCGCATGGACTCTGCCTTGTGGGCAGCAAATCGTTGCGTGGAAGTAGCCCAGCGTATGCCCGTAGCATCGCATCTCTACTCTGCTCGTATGCGTGTGGCAGAGGTGATGATTGGTACAGGAATGTATAAGGAAGGACTGGAAATTTTGGAAGACATTCCCCAGGAGGAACTGGGTGCGATAGATATGTTCTACTACTATAATCTTTATCATAAAGTGTACACGCTGATGGCATCCTATGCTTTTTCAGAAGAATTGCAGGCGTCATACTCCCGGCTGGCATATCAGTACAAAGACTCCATTCTGCGTGTGAAGCGTCCCGATTCGCAAGGCTATCAACTGACTTTGGGCGACAAACTACTGTATGAGGGTAAGTATGACGAAGCCATAGGTGTTTTGGAGGGTTGCTATGATATCCATAGCCAGAAGGACTTCAGCCTTGCCATTCCTTCTGTTGCATTGGCAAGCGTTTATGGTGCCAAAGGAGACCACAAGCAGGAAAAGAAATATCTTACCATCTCGGCAATAGCCGACGTGCAAAGCGGAACAAAGGAATACATTTCGCTTTGGAAACTTGCCAACCTGCTCTATGGCGAGGGCGACATAGAACGTGCGTATACCTATATGGAATGCTCCATGCAAGATGCTACCTTCTGTAATGCTCGCTACCGTACGATGGAGATTTCGGGGATGTTGCCCGTCATCAACTCCACCTACGAGGCCAAGTTGCATGAGGAAAAAGAACAGCTGGTCACCTTATTTATATGGATATCCATCCTGGCGGCAGTATTGCTGGTGGCCTTGGTCTATATTTATCATCAGATGAAGCGCCTTTCCCTTGCCAGAAAGACCATGGATGACATGAACAAGGAATTGAAGCACATCAACGGTGACTTGCAGGAACTGAATGCTCGGTTGCAGGAGTCGAACCGTGTGAAGGAGGAGTACATCGGCTACGTCTTCAACATGTGTTCCGTCTATATAGACAAGCAGGAAGAATTCCGCAAGATGCTGGCAAGGAAAGTGAAGGCCGGGCAGCTGGACGACCTGGTGAAAACCATCCACTCCACCACCTTTGTCACCGGCGAGTTGAAAGAATTCTTCCATACGTTCGACAGCGTCTTCCTGAAACTCTATCCTAAGTTTGTGAACGACTTTAATAACCTTTTGCAGGAGAACGAGCGCATCTATCCTAAAGAGGGCGAACTGCTGACTCCGGAACTCCGTGTGTTTGCCTTGATTCGGTTGGGAATTTCAGATAGCGGAAAGATTGCCACCTTCCTGCATTACTCTTCGCAGACCGTATATAATTACCGCTTGAAAGTGCGGAGCAAATCCTTTCTTTCTAAAGAAGATTTCCTGAATATGGTGCAGAAAATAGGGTAAAACTCCTCCTATGCCCTTTATGTGAATCTACTTTCTTACTTTCTGCTGATTTTCACAATATGCTGTTTTTTAATGTTTTATAGATAAAGCTAATCTGCTTGCGTCTACTTTAAGCTTCTACTCGCCTTTTTCGCGGGACAGTTAATCATATACCTTTGCAACATCGACAAAAGATTAAAGTTAACTGTAGTTTTTTGATAAGTATTAGTTAAGAAGATTGGGTATAAGGATTGCATGGAACCGGGCGTGCTTGGTTCCTTTTCTTGGCAAACATTATTTTTATTAACTATATATTGTATTATATGAAAAGCATGATTAAAATCGCAAAGAGTATTCTCCCGTTGCTGGGATTGCTCTTGTCTTTGTCACTTTCGGCACAAGATATTGCAGTGAAAGGACATGTGAAAGACCACACAGGTGAACCACTGATTGGGGCTAACATCTTGATAAAGGGTACCTCTGTGGGAACTATCTCTGATGTGGACGGTAACTTTACTTTGAAAGCTGCCGTCAATGGTATTCTCTCCATTACATGTATCGGTTTTAAGGGCCAGGAACTGACGGTTACCGGCAGCAATACACCGCTCGTCATCACTTTGCAGGAAGACACGGAGATGCTGGACGAAGTCGTTGTAATCGGTTACGGTCAAGTGAAGAAAGGAGATGTCACTGGTTCTCTGCTAACTGTGAAGCCGGACGAGCTGAACAAAGGAAAGCAATTGACTGCCGAAGACGCTCTGGTGGGTAAGGTTGCCGGTGTGAACATTGTACCGGGCAGCGGTGCTCCGGGCAGCGGCGGTACCATCCGTATCCGTATGGGAGCTTCTTTGTCAGCAGACAACGACCCACTGATAGTTATCGACGGTGTGCCTGTCAGCAACGCCTCCATCAGCTCTATCAACCCGAATGACATTGCTTCGTTTACGGTATTGAAAGATGCTTCGGCAACAGCCATCTACGGTTCGCGTGCCTCCAACGGTGTCATCATTATCACTACGAAGAAAGGAAACACCGACGGTGTTTCACGTCCCTCTTTCAGCTACAGTGCCAACGTGACGGTGGGCAATGTGTATAAGAAACTGGATGTACTTTCCGCTTCCGAATATCGCGAAGCCTTTGCCAAGTATGCCAATGCTCCGGAGGCTTTCAAGCTGGGTGATGTCAATACCGACTGGCAGGATGAAATCTACCGCGTGGCAATGGGTACAGACCACAACCTCTCCATGACTGGTGCTTTGAAGAATATGCCTTACCGCGTGTCCGTGGGCTATACCAACCAGAACGGTACGTTGAAAAACAACAACTACCAGCGCCTCAATGCCAGTATCGGTTTGTCGCCCAAGTTCTTCGACAAGCATCTCTCTGTTGACATCAATATCAAGGGTAGCATCGAGGACGAAAAGCCGGTTTCCACCAGTGTCATCGGAAGTGCCGTAGGTTTCGACCCTACACGCCCTGTATATCAGAACTATGACGGTAATGTAGGTTTGGGGTACTATATGTGGATGGGTGTAAGTAATACCCCCATCACGCTAGCTGCCTCAAACCCCGTCTCCGACTTGGAACTTGCCGACAAGCAGAACAAGACCAAACGCTCCATCGGTAATATTGCCCTCGATTATAAAATACACGGTTTTGAAGACTTTCGACTGAACCTGAACATGGGGTATGATTTCCTGACGGAAGACAAACACGATAACATGCCTGACTTGGCCCCCGCCATGTACACCGGCAACGAACAGGATGGTACCGGAAAGCGTTATACATATCATAACGACAAACGCAATACACTACTCGACTTCTACGCCAACTATGCCAAAGACTTCAACGACCATAACCTCAATGCCATGGCTGGTTACGGCTGGCAACGTTTCTGGTACAAGAACCATGATACCACTACCGACACCAAGGGTGAGGATCTTACCTCTCCCAAGCACGAGGAAGCTGAACTCTACCTGCTCTCCTTCTACGGTCGATTGAACTACTCTTGGAAACAGCGTTATATGCTGACTGCTACGTTACGTGCCGATGCTTCTTCTCGCTTCTCGCCCGAGACCCGTTGGGGCTACTTCCCTTCCGTAGCCGCTGCATGGCGTGTGAACGATGAGGCTTTCTTGGCAGACAACAAAGTAGTGTCCGACCTAAAACTCCGTTTGAGCTACGGTCAGACCGGCCAGCAGTCCATCGGTTCCTACTACCAGCATTTGTCCACCTATACTGCATCTTACGATGAGTCCAGATACTTGTTCGGTAACAAGTGGTACACCACCTACCGCCCCAACGGCTACGATCCCAACATTAAATGGGAGACTACGGAAACTTACAACATCGGTATCGACTACGGTTTCTTGAACAACCGCATCTCGGGTACGATTGACTACTACTGGCGTAACACGAAAGACCTGCTGAACGACATTTTTGTACCTGCCGGCAGTAACTTCACCAACCGTATCGAAACCAACATCGGTGATATGGAAAGCAAAGGTCTTGAAATCGGTGTGAACTTGGTTCCCATCCAGACCAAAGATTGGGAATGGAACATCAGCGGTAACTTCACTTGGAATGCCTCAAAGATTACCAAGCTGAACACCATCGACAACGAGAGCAACTACGTAAAGACAGGTAACGCCGGAGGTACAGGCCGCTATCTGCAAGTACACATGGTAGGAGAGACTCCGAATACCTACTATCTACTGAAGCAAGCTTATGACGAAAACGGACAGCCGCTGGACGGTAAATACATTGCCAAAGACGGCTCCATCACTTCTAGCGAAGAAGACTCTAACAAGTACGTCACTGGTAAGAGTTCCAAGGCCCCTTACTATTGCGGTCTGTCCACCCGTCTGTCCTACAAGAATTGGGATTTGGGCATCAACGGACACGGTAGCTTCGGTTTCTATGTCTATAACTATGTGGCTGCTTCCAACTCCTTGGATGCACTCTATGGCAGCAACGGCGTTTCCAGCAACATCCTGCGTTCTACGCTCGAAAACAAGTTTACGCAAGACCGCCAGTTCACCGACCATTTCCTGGAGAGAGGCAACTTCTTCCGTATAGACAATATCACCATCGGTCATACGTTCAATAAACTGTGGAACGACGGGACATCGCTCCGTCTCTCCTTCGCCGTACAGAATGTATGCACTTTGAGCGGATACTCCGGTCTTGATCCGGAGCTTTATGACGGAATCGATAAAAACATCTATCAGCGTCCGCGTACGTTCATGCTGGGAGTTAACCTTAATTTTTAATGACTAAAAACAGATACATGATTATGAAAACTAGATATTTCAAATTAGTAACAGTATGTTTGCTGGCTGTGTCACTTTTTGCTTCTTGCCTGGGCGACCTGGATACATTGCCGCTGGATGATAACGAACTGACCGGTGAGATGGTGTACTCTACTCCCGAGGGCTATATCGGCATGATTGCCAAGTGTTATGCTGCCCTGATACAGACAGGGCAGAAGGGTGGTGACGGAGGAGACGGCGATGTGTCGGGCATCGATGAAGGATATTCTGGTTATACTCGTGCCTTGTTCTACTTGCAGGAAGCTTGTACGGATGAAATCGTATTCCAGTCCGGTGGCAGCAAGGGTGTACGTGCCATGCTTTACTTGAATTGGGATGCTTCTACTGAGATTGTGGGTTATCCTTATTACCGTCTTTTCATGACCATTAACTATTGCAACGAGTTCCTACGTGAATGTACAGAGAGCAAATTGCAGGAGAGAGGTGTGTATGAAGCCTTGAAAGACGAGTATCAATACTATTGTGCCGAAGCCCGCTTCATCCGTGCTTATAGTTACAGTATGCTCTGCGACCTTTACGGTTCTACACCCTTCGTGGACGAAACGATGGAAGTAGGTGACATGCCCGAGCAAGCCACTCGCGAGGAAATCTACAACTTTGTGGTGTCCGAACTGGAAGAATTGACCACCCTGCTGAAAGAACCCAAAAAGAACGAATATGCCCGTGTGGACCGTGTAGCAGCCTGGTTCTTGCTGTCACGTGTTTACTTGAATGCCGAAACTTGGGTAGGAAAGAATGAATACACAAACGCATACAAATATGCCAAAAAGGTAATTACGGAAGGTAATTATCCGCTGGCTTCCGATTATCGCCACATCTTCTTGGCAGACAATGAAACTTGTTCCGAAATCATCTGGCCGCTGGTGCAGGATGCAGACTATGCGCAAGGCAGCGCAGGTACTAACTTCCTGATTAAGGCGTTGATGAATGGAGATATGGGCAACTATATCCGGATAGGTGTGAACGGCACCTGGGGCAATGCCCGCGTAAAGACACAGCTGGTGGATATGTTCGAAGAAGAAGACCAGACTTTTGTGGCAGACGACATCTGGGGGAACGGCAAGAAAGACAAGCGTGCCCAATTCTTCTCTATTGGCCACACCAAAGAAACTTGGGTAGAAGGCAAGGAGTTCCAGAGCGATTTCAATAACGGCTACGCCTGCATCAAGTGGAGAAACGTGCGCAAAGACGGCAGTGAACTGGAACCAGGCGGCACGAAGTACTCCTCTGTCGATTATCCGATGTTCCGTACGGCAGATGCCTACTTGATGGCGGCTGAGGCTATTCTGCGTGGCGCCGAAGGTGGTTCGCGTACCGAAGCGTTGGAGTATGTGAATGAAATCAGAGACCGTGCTTACATGTCCGGCAAATATGGTAATGGCGTATCGGGACGCATCAGCGACAGTCGGTTGAATCTTGATTTCCTTTTGGATGAACGTGCCCGCGAGTTGCACATGGAGTTGGTTCGCCGTACAGACCTGATTCGTTTTGGTAAGTTCACCAAGGGATATAACTGGGACTGGAAAGGTAGTGACAATGGCGTGGCAGGTTCTTACATAGGTAAGGATGTGGACGACAAATACAACCTCTTCCCCATTCCGCAGGACGAGTTTACCACCAATCCTAATTTGACACAAAATCCTGATTTCTTGAACTGAAAAGCTTTATTATCCTATGAATTTTAGATTGAAACGAATCGTTTTTTCTACCATTCTTTTTGCCGCATCGGCTGTGCATACATCGTCGTATGCACAAGCCACGCGCGAAGAAATCTTCGATAACATTGCCGTTACCGGAGGAGTGTATTATGCCTATCCGGCACCGGGTGTACAGACCAAGGCACCGAAGGGTTACGAGCCTTTCTATATCAGTCACTTCGGACGTCATGGCTCGCGCTGGCTGATTTCTGACGAGGAGTATATCCGTGTGATGGAAGTGTTTGAAAAGGCACATCAGGCAGGTAAACTTACTCCGCTGGGCGAAGATGTGCGCAAGCGGTTGGCTATTGTCTGGGCAGATGCCGAAGGACGCGGTGGAGACTTGAGCCCAGTGGGCGTGGATCAGCAGCGCGGTATTGCCGAACGTATGTATCAGGCATTTCCCGAAGTCTTTAAAGGTGCGCCGGAGATGTCGGCATGTGCTACACTCGTAATACGTTGCGTACTCAGTATGGATGCCTTCTGCGAACGTCTGAAGGAATTCAATCCCCAACTGAAGATTGAGCGTGAATCTAGCAACAAATACATGCCTTACTTGAACTTTCATACGCAGGAAGCCATGAAGTTCACTTCGCACAAGGGCCCTTGGTACGAGGAGTTCCGCAAATTCGAGAAGAGCCATGTTCGTCCCGAACGTCTGATGAACTCACTTTTCTCCGATAAAGAGTTTGTCCATAAACGTGTGAATCCGGAGGAACTGATGCGCGGTCTTTATGCGATAGCCTCGGACATGCAGGACGTGGAGCAGGAAGTATCGTTCTATGATATTTTTGAGAAGCAAGAGTTATTCGACATTTGGCAGATACACAACTACAAGAACTACGTGTGCGACGGTCCCTCGCCCATGACCAACGGACTGATGGTGGCAAACGCCAAACCGACACTGGAGAACATCATTGCCGCTGCCGACGAGGCTATTGCTTCGGGTAGAAACTCGGCTACTTTCCGCTTTGCACATGATGGAAACATTATCCCCCTGGCAGGATTGATGAAGTTGGAGAACTGCTATAACGAGGAGGCCGACCCCGATAAGTTCTATCAGGCGTGGTGCAACTACAAGGTTGCGCCGATGGCAGGAAATATACAGCTGGTGTTCTTCCGCAAGAAAGGCTCGCCGGAAGATGTGATTGTAAAACTGTTGCTGCACGAGCATGAAGTAAGTATCCCGGTGAAGACGGATATGGCTCCTTTCTATCACTGGCAAGATGTGAGAGCTTTTTATAAAGGAATTGTAGACAGTCTGCCCGACAGACCGTAACATATTCTTCATACTCCATACCGATTGCACGGTTTACGTTCGATTTTCTTTCCACAAGGGGAGCAAAAAACGGCGTAATCCGTGCAATTTGTGTCTTGTTCCTTCTCTTGTTCCTATTTTTTCCGTACTTTCGTATCAACTTAAAGAAGTAACGATATGAAGATACGTGTAGGTTTCGGCTTTGATGTCCACCAACTGGTGGCAGGGCGCGAGCTTTGGCTGGGCGGTATCCGCCTGGAACATGAAAAGGGATTGTTGGGGCACTCGGATGCAGACGTGCTCATCCATACTATCTGTGACGCATTGCTGGGAGCGGCGAATATGCGCGACATCGGCTATCATTTTCCCGATACTGCCGGTGAGTTCAAGAATATAGACAGCAAGATTCTGTTAAAGAAAACAATAGAACTGATAGCTGCTAAAGGCTATTTGGTGGGTAATATTGATGCTACCATCTGCGCTGAGCGGCCTAAGTTGAAGTCCTATATTCCCGAAATGCAACGTACGCTTGCCGCGGTGATGGGAATAGACGAGGATGACATCTCCATCAAGGCCACCACCACGGAGAAACTCGGCTTTACGGGCAGGGAGGAAGGTATATCCGCCTATGCCACTGTATTGATAGTGAAGGAATGACATGAAATAATATCAACTCAATTTAATCATCCACTTATATGAAGAAAATCTCCTTGACCTTTTGTCTGGCACTTTTATCCTCCTTGTTCTGCCCGGCACAAGTATCGCCTTTACAGTTCAACAAGAATGGAGAGTTTAAAATCGTCCAGTTTACAGACATCCACTTTAAGTATGGTAATCCGGCTTCAGACATTGCTTTGAAGCGTATTGGCGAGGTGCTCGATGCTGAGCGCCCCGATTTAGTAGTCTTTACCGGCGATGTGGTCTATGCCGCACCTGCCGATACAGCCATGCGCAAGGTGCTTTCCTATGCTACGGACCGTAAGATTCCTTTTGTCGTAACCTTTGGTAACCACGACAACGAGCAGGGAAAAACACGTGCCGAACTTTATGATGTTATCCGTTCCATGCCTTTCAATATCCAACCCGACCGTGGCGGAGTTGAATCCCCCGACTATGTCCTCACACTGAAATCCTCGGACGGCAAGAAGGATGCAGCCCTGCTTTACTGTCTGGATTCCCATTCCTACTCCAAACTGCCCGATGTAAAAGGGTACGACTGGCTCACTTTCGACCAGGTGAACTGGTACCGCCAGCAGAGTGCCGCTTATAAAGCAAAAAACGGTGGGCAACCTTTGCCTGCACTGGCATTCTTTCATATCCCTCTGCCGGAATATAATGAAGCCGCTTCTGACGAGAACGCCATACTGATAGGTACCCGCATGGAAAAGGCTTGCGCTCCGGAACTGAATACGGGCATGTTCACTGCCATGAAAGAGGCCGGTGATGTGATGGGTATGTTTGTCGGGCACGACCATGACAACGACTATGCCGTGATGTGGAAAGGAATCCTTCTGGCCTACGGCCGTTTCACAGGTGGCAATACTGAGTACAACCACCTTCCCAACGGTGCACGTGTCATTGTGATGAAGGAAGGCGCCCGTACTTTCACCACCTGGATTCGTCTGAAAGGTGGTGAAATCATTGATAAGACGGTCTACCCCGACAGCTATGTGAAGGACGATTGGCGTAAGCGTCCGTTGGTGACGGAATAGACTGAAATGGAGAGCCTTATCCCATAATGGGTGGGAACCTATACTTTCCCGATAGAAACATTATTGTTTTTCATGTACGAGATGCACATCTTATGCTGCGTGAGATGTATATCTCGTACAGGATGAGATGTACATCTCGTGCATGAATACCTATTGTCTTTTGATTCTTCTCCCTTACTCTTTCACGTTCACGGCTAAAGGTCTGTTCCGTTTCTGATTGTAATCAGAATGCTGCTCTTTCCAGCCACGTTGACCTCCTCGTTTAGATATCCGGATTTGCGGAAAACAAGTATATCATCTTCCGGTACCTCTATGGTATATCTGCCGCTTTTATCAGTGACACCCACCACCCGTTGCTGTGCGGTAGAGTAGATTTCCACTCTGTCTGCCGGAGTGGCCTGCACATCGCGCACCATGCCTTTGATGGATATAATGGTTCCTTTACCTATTTCTTTTCCGGCTTGTCTTTGTTCTGTTTGGTGCCCATCGGCAGAGGTCTTTCCTATACTGATGATGTCTTTCAACAAGATATGGTCTGAAGCATCTCCCATTTGTATCTCAAAGTTACCAGGTTCTACTGCCGTCTGTCCGTTTTCGTTAGTAAAGGCTAAATCTTCGATGGCAAAGTGCAGGGGGACTTGAACTTCTTCATCGGGTTTCAGCTCTACTTTCTGAAACGCTTTCAACTGCCTGACCGGGGTGGATATGGAGCTAAACACATCCCTTACGTAGAGTTGCGGTACGGCTTTACCCGCCCGTGTTCCGGTGTTTTTCACTGTTACAAGGACTTTTACCGAATCCGTTGTTTGTTCTATCTGCAAATCCGCATACTCAAAGGTTGTATAGGTCAGTCCGTGCCCGAAGGCCCATAAGGGACCGGGAGAGGAGAATACATAGTCCCGACCGGGCTGTTCATAACTTCCCGGTTTATGATAGAATCCCCGGTCCGTAGGCAAGTGGTTGTAATAGGCAGGCAGATGTCCGCTGCTTTTGGGGAACGAGACGGTCAGATGGCCGGAAGGATTTGTCTTTCCGAACAGAATATCGGCGATGGAGCTGCCTTCCTGCTCTCCTGCATACCATTGTACAAGGATGGCGGGTATATGCTCCTTTTCCCATGCGATGGCGAAAGGCTTTCCCGTAACCAAGACCAGCACGACCGGTTTCCCGGTGGCATGGACGGCTTGTATCAACTTCCCTTGGGCACCTGTCAGAGAAAGGTCGGTAAGGTCGAAGCCCTCTCCGCAGTTGGTTTCGTGGTAATCCCTTGCCAGCGAGGCGCTAGCGCTGCCGCAGAACAGAATAGCTGCATCGCTCTGCCGTGCCGCTTCAACAGCCGCCGCAATTTGCGTGGTATCCATGGACATCATGTTGCATCCTTTGGCATAACGTATCTTTATGCCGACCGGTTCCACCTGCTTGCGTATGCCTTCCAGCGGGGTGATGCCATCTTGGTTGGTACGGCTCCAAGTATAATCTCCAAACTGCACCTGGTCTGCGTTCGGTCCGATGACAGCAATGGATTTCAACTGAGATAGGTTTAGCGGTAGCAGGTCCTTGTCATTCTTCAAAAGGACGGTAGATTCATCGGCTATCTGTCGCGCTACCTGGATATTCTCCTGCGAGTGCAAGGAGTGTCCTGCAAATCTGTCTCCATAAGGGTCCTCGAACAATCCCATACGGAATTTGGCAAGAAGAACCCTGCTCACTGCCTTGTCGATAATCCCTTCATCTACTTTTTTCTCCTTGACCAGTGCAGCCAGATGTGGGAAACATTCGCTGGAGGCTTCTACGTCCAATCCGGCAACAATGGCTTGCACCGCTGCTTCCGCTTGGTTGGAGGCGGTACGCTGGAAGGTGTGTAGCATGTCTATGGCTCCCCAGTCAGAATATATATACCCTTGAAAGCCCCAGCGGTTGCGCAGGACCTCGGTGAGCAGATAGTGTGAGGAGGAGTTGGGGACACGGTTCCATGAATTGTAGGTGGACATCACAGCGTGTATCGGCAGGGAGGTGACAACCCGTTTGAACGGTTGGAGATAGACATCATGCAGTTCTCCCACACCGCAATGGACCGAGGCAAGGTTGAGACCTCCCAACGGGTTGCCATGCGGACCATAATGTTTCAGCATAGGGGATATTCCGTTGTCCAGATAGCCTTTTGCCTCTTCATAAGCGAAGATGCCATTCAGGAAAGGGTCTTCGCCGTAACTCTCTTCTACACGCCCCCATCTTAAATCGCGCACCACGTCTATGCATGGTGCCAGAATCTGACAGATGCCTTGATAATGCAGTTCTTTGGATATCTCTGCGGCACGACGGTAGGCCAGCTCCGGATTGAAAGTGGAAGCCAGTGCGATGTTCTGCGGGTAGATGGTGGAGCCTTCGTGTACCGAACCGTGCAAGGCTTCGGCAACTGTGAAGACCGGAATTCCGAGCCGGGTATGCTTCACCATATATTCTTGTATGCGCCGCATGTGCCGGTGGCAGCTTTCTCCAGTCAGCGGGAATCCTTCTACAAATCCCCAGCACAAGTCACCTACGAATTCTTGCAACTTGGTTTCGTTGAGGTCTTGCTCGTCAAAGATATTCCAGGAGTGAATGTGGCGTATTTGGGCGATTTTCTCTTCCAGTGTCATCCGTCGGAGAAGGTCGGTGGTACGTTCCTCGGGCGAGAGTGTGGGGTCTTTATAGGACTGTGCCTGCAGGGGTAGCGTAGCTACCCCGCAGAACAACAGTATGGGTGTTAAGAAATGAGATAAAAAGGTCGGTTTCATAAAATGGCTTTTTTCTTATTGGGCGAAAGCGTGTCGATAGCCTTGTATCTTGTTCCATGCTCCCCGTGTGAAGTCGGGCACTTCTACGGGAACCGAACCATTCTCGATGGAGAGTTTGGTCAGCGGGATGAGTGAGCACCACTCGGCAAGGTCGTAGACGTCCATATCCAGCGGCAGACCGTTGTGCAAGCAGTAGATGAGGCGTGAATCCATGATGAAGTCCATTCCGCCATGTCCACCCACTTCCTTAGCTCTTTCTTCCATGTCCTTGATGATGGGGTCCTTGTATTGCTCCATCAGTCTGCTTTTGGCAGCTTCGGGCATGTATTCGTGGGCAGTGAAGGTCTGCCCGCTGGTGATGGTTTCTGGAAGGTTCTTACTTTCCAGAGCATATCCTTCCATCGGATATTTATCGGCAAATCCTTGTGTTCCGGATAATTGGTACAAACGGCTGTAAGGGCGGGGGGAGGCCACGTTGTGCTCAATCTGGATGGTTTTACCTTTTTCTGTACGTATCAAGGTAAGTGTGACTTCTCCGTTCTGGAAGTTCTTGGCATCTTCGGTCCTTCCGTGCTTATCCAGGTAATCGGGAAGGGAAACGGGATCGCTGTCCATGGCCACCAGATACTTCATACGGTCGCCCCGGTGAATGTCCAGCAACTGGCATGCCGGACCCATTCCATGAGTGGGGTATACGTCTCCCCGGTGGGCCATGTTGTACTGCATGCGCCAGTCGGCATTATAGTCCGGCCAGATATCGTATAGACAATGGTTGTATGCTCCTTTCACATGGGTGATATTTCCGAAAAGACCCTGCTGCGCCATGTTCAGGGTGGTAATCTCAAAGAAGTCATAGACACAGTTTTCCAGCATCATGCAGTGTTTGCGGGTACGTTCTGCGGTGTCTATCACTTTCCAAATTTCATCCAGTGTCATGGCGGCGGGTACTTCGCAAGCCACGTGTTTTCCGTGCTCCATAGCATAAATCATCATGGGAGCATGGTGTATCCAGTCGGTGGCTATATAGATAAGGTCTATGTCATCGCGTTCGCACACTTGTTTCCAGACATCTTCACTGCCGTAGTAGGTGGTTGCTTCGGGCATGTTGGCGCGACTCAGCATGTTTTGGCAGCTGTCCACTCGGAACTGGTTCAAGTCGCACAGAGCCTTTACCTGGATTCCTTTTTGATAGGTGAAGCGGCGGATGGCTTCGGTACCCCGGGCGCCCAGACCGATAAATCCGATGCGCACGCTTTCGATAGGTTCGCAGGTCAGCCCCACTACATCGGTCTGTCCGGCAGGGCGGGGTGGTGTGGAGACACTTATCTGTGTTTCGGCTCTCTTTGAGTCAGAGGTGCAGGCGGAGAAATGGAAGAGGCCGCCAAGCAATAGGGCTATCAGTAATACTGTGTGAAAAGTATATCTTGTTTTCATAGGATATTGTATTTAAATGATTCCCCAATCTCCTGAATGGGGACGAGGAGCAATGGATATTAATAACCGGGATTCTGTGTAACCAATCCCTTACCGTCGTTGATGGCCGAGAGTGGTAACGGATATAATTCCTTGTTCTTGTTGGCATAGGCCGTACCTTTTACCGTTTCGGCATGTTCCACGAACTTGTTAAAGCGAATCAAGTCGGCACGGTATTGTCCGTTCTCACACCATAGTTCATGGCTTCTTTCCTTCAGTAGTATTTCCACGAACTTTTCTTCCGTATTGACCTCACTGTTGCTGATACCATCCAGTCCGGCTCTGTTGCGGATGGTGTTGATGTGGGTCATCGCTTCTTCCTTATCCGCAGCAGATGAGCCGGGTTTCAGATAGAGCGCTTCTGCCAGTGTCAGATACACATCTGCCAGACGGTAGATAATCGGGTCGATAGAACTTTTGCCTCCATTGCCAGTGACGTTGGTGTCGTAGCCGTATTTCAATGGAATAGGACCTAACTCAAGGTGTGAACTGGGGTTCTCACGATCTACGATGTCACCGTTTTGAGCCTGGTAAGAAGTCACCAGATAAGTCTTACGGACGTCATTTTCCTCAAAGCTATCATAGAAATACCAGGTGCTGTTCACGCATTCGTATCCACTTGCCATACCATGGTCTGCAAAGTCGGTGGGCAGTACGAACATGTGCCAGTCATTCCAGCTTACTGCTTCCGTGTTGACGGGGATTGCCCATATTATTTCCGTATTGCTCTTACCTTGTCCACCTATCTCAAACATCTTCGTATAGTCTGCAGACAAGCGGTAACCGTAAGACGAACTCATCAGTTCGCGGGCAATCGTTTCTACTTTTGTGTAGTAACTCTTGTCGTCTGGGCTCTCGTGCAGATAGAGCCTGATGAGGAGCATATTGGCAAGTCCCTGGCTGAATCTGCCGTATTCGGCTTCTGCTGGGGTGGGCAGGTAGCTAGCTGCAAAGATCAGGTCTTCTTCTATGAACTTTACCATTTCCTCTTTGGAAAGGCGTGCCAGCGGCTTTTCCACTGTGGGATTTTCCAGTACTTCCAGCGGAGCTATGACCAGTGGACCGAACATGTCGTACAAGGTATAGGAAATGAGTCCGCGGGCACATCTTATTTCCGCAGCGTAGCGTTGTTTCTTCTCCGTGCTCAGGAAGTCGCATGCTTCAATCTGTGCCAGTACGGAGGTGCAGCGGCTGATGTCATTGAGCCAACCGTCGCTGTATGCATCTGTATCTGTGTAGTAGAAGCGGGTAAGGTCGGCGGTGGTTGGGAAAAAATTAAGGTCGGATACGTCTTTCAGGAAACCGGATTTGCAGGTTAGAATTTCTGTGGTAAGGTCGTTTACTACGGTTACTCCGCGTTCACTGGTTGAGAAGAGCCCGTCGAACCAGCTGGAGCGTACAGAGTAGTAGCATGAGTTGACCATCGACTCAACGTCTGTTTCCGTTTGTGGAAAATTGGACGGATTGATGTCGGAATAGTCTATGGGGTCAAGGTCTATGCAGCTGTTCAGAGACAAGCCTCCCATCAGAGCTGCTGCCAATATAAATAGTTTACAGTACTTTTTCATAAGAATACTTTTTATAAATGATTAGAATGAAACATCTACACCGAAGCTGAGGGTACGTGCATTGGGATAGGCTGCCGCATAAGCATCTGTTTCGGGGTCAAGGCCTTTATAGGGAGTGATGACAAACAGGTTGTTGACGGAAGCATGGAAACGTACATTACTCAGCACCTTAGTTTTTGCCAGTAAAGACTTGGGCAGTGTATATCCCAGGCTGATGTTCTGCAGACGGATGAACCAGGCTTTCTGGTAGAAGAAGTCTCCTGCCGTATAGTTAGTTCCGGTGATGTAGTAAGAGCTGGGACGTGTGGTCGACGGATTGTCGAAGGTCCATCTGTCTTTGATGGTTCGCAACATGTTGTAGCCGCTTTGGGCGATTCCGCCGCCGTTTACGCCAAAATCCATTTCAGTGGGGTCCTGCATGATGCGGTCGAACATACCGTTGAACATGATATTGAGGTCGAAACCTTTGTACTTGAATGTATTGGTCATACTTGCCATCCAGCCCGGGTCCAACGTACCGATAAGTTCGGTGTCGGCTTCGTCTATGATGCCGTCGGGGCGTCCCAGCAGCATGAAGCGACCGTTCTCATCCACTTTCGGGTTGCCGTTTTCATCGCGTACATAGCCGTCGAGGTCCTTGATGACAATCTGTCCCGGACGCAGGTCCGGCTGTGCGGTAGGAGCTTCTTCACCTATCTGCATGATATGGTCGGCACGGCGGGAGTAGATGGCTCGTATCGGGTCTGTCTCTTTCTCATATACGTTCGGTTTCCAGTCCGGAGTGCGTTCTTTCCAGCGATCTTTGTATTTGGTATACGTCAGTGATGTTTCCCAGAAGAAGTCTTTGGTGACAATGTTGCGGGTATTCAAGGTGACTTCGATACCACGGCTCTGCGTCTTGCCGATGTTTGCCATTACTTGCTTCACCTCCTGATAGGTATTCAGGGGCTTGTAGTTCAGCAGGTCCGAAATCACTCTCTGGTAGAGTTCCACAGAACCAGTGATGCGACTCTTCAAGAAGCCGAAGTCCAGTCCGAGATTCCATTCAGTTGTCGTTTCCCATTTCAAGTCTGGATTTTCAAGGCGGCTTTTCATGACGCCGCTTACCGTTTTGTAGTCGGAGTTTATCCAGCTGCCTTGTGCTCCGTAGCTGGCAAAGGCATTGGTACTGATGTCTGCATTACCGGTCTGTCCCCAGCTGAGACGCAGTTTGAGGTTGGATAGCCAGTCAATGTTGCGCATAAAGTTTTCTTCGCTCATGGTCCATCCAGCTGCAACCGATGGGAAATATCCCCATTTGTTGTTCTTGGCAAATACGCTGGCACCGTCGGCACGCAGTGTAGCTGTCAGCAGATAGCGGTTCTTCAGAATGTATCCGGCACGGAAGAAGTAGGACATCATCTTATTCTCGGTAGAGGTGGATTTGGTGATTTTGGTACCTGTACCGGCATCCATGTTGTTCCAGAGGAATGCATCTGTGATGAAATTGTTGTTGCCCAGTTCCGATGCGTCATAATTGAATTTTTCGTAAGAGGTGCCTGCCAGCAGGTTGATGCTGTGGATATCTGCGAAAGTGCGCTGATAGGTGGCAGTTGCTTCCATCAGATACTGGTTGTTGTCGGTATTGTAGATGTAGGCTACACCATTCAGATTCTTTCCGTTCAGCGTGCTGCGGGGCTGGTAGGTTTTGCGGTCCACATTGGCGTGGTCCAAACCGGCGTTGACGCGCAGTGTCAGTCCTGCGATGGGTTTTGCTTCGATGAAGATATTACCCAAGAGGCGGTCAGTACGTCCTTTGTCCGTATTGTTCAGCAAGGAGTAGGGGTTGGGCTGTTGTCCCAGTAAGGGGTTGATGGGATACGTACCGGTTGCTTCGTCATACGCCTGGATATTGGGACCCATCTGTATGGCAGAGCGAATGATACCGGAGTTTTCGAATTGCCCGGAACCTAACTGAGTGTTGTCGTTGTCGATGCGGGTCAATGTAAGGTTCAGACCTGCCTTGAAGATGTTCAGAAACTTCTGGTCAATGTTTGCTTTGGCAGTATAACGAGTCATACCGGAATTCTTGACGATACCCTGGTGGTCGTAATAGTTGAACGACACCATGTATTGCGTACTTTCACTACCACCTTGCAGGTTGACGTTGTGTTCCTGTATCTGTCCGTCGCGTGTAATCAGTCCCAACCAGTCAGTTCCGGGGCCGGCGCCTGCAATGTCATTGTCCGAGTAAGGTCGGCTGTATGCCACTCCGTTGGCAGGATTGGCTTGTGCTTCTTCCAGCGTTCTGTTTCCCCAAGGGGACACGTTGTTGTTCCATAACCAGGATTCCCAGGTGGTGCTGTTCTTTTCTACCATCCATTCTTGCAGAGACAAGAGGTCATAATTGTCTGTGTATTTCTGGAAAGAGTAGTTGTATGAGTAGTTCACACGGGCTTTCCCCTCCTTACCTCTTTTGGTGGTGATGATAACGACACCGTTGGCAGCACGTGCACCGTAGATGGAAGTGGCACTGGCATCTTTCAGCACTTCGATGGATTCTACATCGTTCGGATTCAGGAAGTTTAGGATTCCTTGTGTACCCGGGTCCATTTTGGCATCTCCACCCGAGGCTTGGTCCAGCTTAGCGATGGGGAAACCGTCTACGATATAGAGCGGGTCATTGCTGGCATTGACGGAACCGGCACCGCGGACCAGAATGTCCAGACCGCCACCGGGCTGTGCGCTGTTCTGGCGGATATAGAGTCCGGCAGCCTTACCTTCGAGTGCATGTCCGATGGAAGATACGCCGTTCAAGTTTAGGTCGTCTCCTTTTACACTGGACACAGAGCCCGTCAAGTCGCGTTTCTTGACCGTACCGTATCCTACCACTACCACGTCATCCAACATTTTGCTGTCCTCCTCCAGCACAATCTGCCGGAACTTGTTGTTCTTTAAGGTCACTTCCTGGGTAGTGTACCCTATATAAGAGACAACGAGTGTGCTTCCGGTAGGTACTTCCAGTGAATAATTACCGTCTATGTCGGTAATGCATCCTAGAGTACTGCCTTTGACAAGAATGTTTGCACCGATGACGGGGATACTGTTCTTGTCCGTCACTTGTCCTTTGGCAAGTATGACCTTACCAGACTGCGACGGGGCGTTATCTTGTTTTTGGGTTAGAAGAATTCGTTTTTCGGAGATTGAATAGGCAATATTCGTATTCCTCAAAGCTTGTTCCAGGGCGGCGTTAATGGATGCATTCCGTACATTTACAGTGACATGCTGTTTCACGTCTACTTGTTGTTGTTCATAGAAGAATTTAAAGTCTGTCTGCTGTTCAATGCTTTGAATGAATGCGGATAGAGGTTTGTCGGTCAGGTTGATGTTGATACCTGCATTCTGTGCATGAGAAGCAAGAGGGAATATGCCTGCAATAAGCAGTAATAGAAGACAAAGTCCTTTTGGACATCTTGTCAGGGCATTCTGTGACCAGTATGTTCCCATAATGAATTAGATTTTAGTTAATAATAATTTTTCTCTTTAATGTTTTAAGGCCTTTATTAATTAAAGAGTCCGGCAAATATAGAATTACTCATTTGAAAATAGAAATAAAACATTTATTAACATTCATGATGAATATTGTTCCTGCACCTCGTTAAAAAACTCCTTTTTTTTGGCAGATGATATGGAAACCTTTATATTTGGACGCTCTTTAATGTTCTGGTCCCTTTTTTATTAACCCGTTTTGATAATCTGGTTCATATTGTTATGCCTATGAATAACTATACTTGAAAAGGAGGGGATACATGGAAGAACATATTCTCTTTTCCAAAATACAGCAGGGGGATGCCGCTTCTTTTGAGTGGTTGTACAAAAAGTACCATCCCAGGATGTACGTCTTTTGCTACGGATTGTTGCATGACAGTGACAAGGCAAAGGACATTGTCCAGGAGTGCTTTATCGCCTTCTGGGAACATCGTACTCATATTGATGCTCCCGAAGCCATCAGTGCTTACCTGTTCCGCATTATGAAGAATCTCTGCGTGAAACAAATCCGCCGGGATACCATACTGAATAACTTTTCTAAAATAGAGACGATGACCCTGCGGGAACTAGAACTTGCCAGTTATACGGCTGAGCATAATATTTTGAATGATCTTTATTTCAAGGATTTGAATAAGAGGTATCTGGAAGCGCTTGACAAGCTGCCCAAGCAGTGCCAAACCATTTTCAGGATGAATCGGAACCAAGGAATGCGTAGCGACGAGATAGCCGGAGTGCTGAATCTGTCTGTGCGTACCGTTGAGAACCAACTTTACCGCGGACTCAAACTAATTAAGAAATCATTGGGTGATTATCTGCCCGTATTAATTCTGCTATTTGTCAAAGATTTGTTTAAATAACGATGTGATGATGATAAACGAAGATTATTTTATAAAATACCTGAAGAATGAACTGACGGAGGAAGAAACCCGGCAGTTGATAGCTTGGGTGAAGGAAAAGAAGGAGAATCAGGACTTCCTTTTCTCGCTGAAGGACTCTTATGTATATCTCAATTATGAGAATGATTGCAAGGAAGCGGATACGGAACACGAGTGGCAGAAGTTTGCTCAGAGAACCGGTCTGTCACAGCAGGCGGGCACACCTCCAAAAAAGAAGAATGTGTCATGGAGGCGTTTCTTCCTTTACGCCGCTGTTGTCGTGGTCGTTGCCTTCGTGGGCTGGCAGGCCAATGCTTATTACTCCGGTATCAGTTCATCTGTGGAGCTGGTTACTCTGGAAACAGAAGTAGGACAGCAGGCCAGGACTGTGCTGCCAGATGGCTCTACGGTGTTGCTGAACGCTTGTTCCAAACTGACCTATTCATTGGGGGAGTGGCGGAAAGCACGCGGTGTACAGCTGGAGGGAGAAGCGATATTCGATGTGAAGCATAAAAATGGTAAACCGTTTTATGTACATACCCGTCACTATGACATCCGCGTTCTGGGAACGAATTTCAATGTCTCTTCCTATGCGGAAGAAGCCGAGGACATTGTGACCTTGAAAAATGGAAAGGTGGAGATTGATGTGGAAGGTATTGTCGAGAATGCGGTGTTGGTACCCGGGGAAAGTTTTGTCTATGACAACCGCTCCGGAACTTACAAGATAGAGAAGCGTTCGTTGAACCAGATATACGCATGGGAACATAAGGAGATTGTTTTTGAGGGGCATACTCTGGAAAATAAGAAAGAAGAATTGTCCCGGCATTTCGGTTATCGCTTCCAGATAGCGCCGGAGTTGCATCAGCTCAGTTTCAAAGCGACTTTGCGCGATGAAAGCCTGAATGAATTTCTGTCGTTGCTATGTAGCATTACTCCGCAGTTGTCCTATCGCATAGATGCAACCCATAAAGTTGTAGAGTTGGTAAAATTAGAGAAATAGGAAGATGGATAAGGTGAGGACTGCTTTTATCGGTGTGGGATACCGTGGCAAACAACTGTTTAGATTATTGCAGAATATACCTTTCTTTCAGGTTCAGGCAGTTGCCGACCCGGGTGTGAAGTCGTCGGAAATATCCGGTATCCCTTGCTATAACCAAGGGGAGGATGCCTGCCTTGATATGCTGAAGGAGCATCATCCGGAATTGGTGTTTATCGCCTCTCCCTGGCAATACCATGTGCAGCATGCCTTGCTATGTGTGGAGCACGGGTGCCACGTGGCGTTGGAGATTAAGGGAGGGCTCTATATTGATGAATATACTCCTTTGATGGAACTGGCAGAGCAGCATGGCTGCCGCGTATATCCTTTGGAGAATACACTTTTTATGCGCGAAAACCTTTCCATTCTCAATATAGTGGAATCAGGTCTGTTGGGAGAGATTGTCTACATGCGAGGTGGCTATCGGCACGACCTGCGGCACTTGTTGCTGGACGATGCGGGCAATATCGGTAATCGGGAAAAGACGGAAAGCGTCTGGCGTAGCAAGTTCTATCAAGAGGAGAACGGTGACCTTTATCCCACCCATGGTCTGGCTCCCCTTTGCATGATTGCGGGCATCAACCGGAAAGACCGGATTAGAAGTCTTACCTCATTCGCCTCCAAACCGGCGGGCATGTTGCAGCGTATCAAAGACCTCGGTGGAAATACAGATGTAGAGATACGGACGGGAGATGTTGTCATCACTCAGTTGGAAACGGAAAACGGCATCCTTCTCTCGCTGACCCACGACACCACCTTGCCCCGTCCGCGCAGTTTGGACTTCGAGATACAAGGCACGAAAGGAATCTGGCAGGGAGACAGACGGCTTATATATATAGAAGGGAGCAGTCCCGATGAGACTTGGGAGGCGGACCGTACTTATATAGACTGCTATGAACATTCCTATTGGCAACAGTGGGGTAGGAAGGCACTGGAAGTTGATAGCCATCATCAGGGGATGGACTACATCATGTTGAAAGCTCTGGAAGCAGACTTAAAGGAGGAATACCCTTATCCGGCCACATTAGATGATTTGGCTTTATGGACATCCGTCACGCCTTGGTCGAAAATCTCTATCTCTGAACGAAGAACCGTTCGTTTGTGAATTTTAGCTTTCTTGCCCAGCTGAAACTTTATCACTCTCCGTTCATTGAATTATAGCATTGGATTTATTAATTTTGCAGGAAAGAAAAAAGAATATCATATGGACAAAATAAGAACTGGATTAGCCGCTTACGGAATGTCGGGACGTGTTTTCCATGCTCCCTTCATCTCCACCAACCCTCATTTTGAATTGACTGCCGTTACGGAGCGCAGTAAGGAACTCTCCCGGGAAAAGTATCCCGACGCTTGTATTGTGCGGAGTTTTGAGGAACTTATCGGACTGGAAGGGTTGGATTTGGTTGTCATCAACACACCGGACAGCACTCATTATGAGTATGCCCGCCGCGCCCTCGAAGCTGGCAAGCATGTGGTTGTGGAGAAGCCTTTCACTACCACCGTGGCAGAAGCTGAGGAGCTTGTGGCACTTGCCGCAAGCCGGGGGCTGACCTTGAGCGTTTACCAGAATCGCCGGTGGGACGGCGATTTTCTGACGGTCAAGGAAATACTGTCCAAAGGCCTGCTGGGACATCTGGTGGAGTTTGAATCCACCTTCCCCCGTTATCGTAATTTTATCAAGCCGAATACTTGGAAGGAAACCGGACAAGATGGCGGTGGCTTGACCTATAACCTGGGCGCCCACGTCATAGACCAGGCTGTGCAGCTGTTCGGTATGCCCGAAGCCGTCTTTGCAGATATTGCCACGTTGCGCAAGGACAGCAAGGTAGACGACTACTTCATCATTCATTTGCTACGCCCCTCAAAGGCAACCGAAGTAAAGATAACGCTGAAATCCAGCTATCTGATGTGTGCGAGCGAACCCCGTTTCGTCCTCCACGGCAGGGAAGGTTCTTACGTGAAATATGGTTTCGACCCGCAGGAAGCCGCCTTGAACGAAGGCGTATTGCCCGTCACTCCGCACTGGGGCAAGGAGGACAAATCCTCTTGGGGGATACTTCATACGGAAAAGGGCGGTAGAATCGTGCATGAACCTTATCCAAGCCTTCCCGGTGATTATGCAGCTTTTTACGAGAATATCTATCGGCATATTTGTCACGGCGAACCTTTGCAGAGCGATGCCCGCGAGGTGGTCGGAGTCATCCGCTTGATAGAGGCAGGCTGGGAAAGCAGCCGTATGCAGCGTGTGGTTCGTATCTGATAGAAAATCTTTTACCCGGTAGGGATGTGCAGCTTCACATGTGTCAACCGGGTGTATTTCGTACTTCCTATTATATAGGTACGCGCGATGCGTGCCGATGCTATCTCCATCAGTTCCCCTACCTGGTAGGTATGTTCCACGGCGGGCAGCTGGCATGATTTCCGGCTTGCCGTGCGTGCATTCAGCCGGATGCTGACGAAGTTGCCGATGGAGTCTTTCAGCTTCAGCACCTGGCGCACATAGAAATAAGGAGTGGTCCCTTTGAGCTGCGTCTTGTAGGGGTTGTCCTCCAGTCGCACGCTGAGCACCGTCAGCGTCAGGTTCTCCACTTTTTCGCCTTCCTTCCCCAGAAAACGTCCGCCGGTGGTCTGGTACGTTTTTCTCCGTTGTATGTCGAGATGGACCGAATGGTAAATCTTGGCAATCTGTACAAAACGTTCCTGCTTGGGGATGCGTGGTTGGAATTTGAAAGCTATCCACGTAAGATAGGCAGGGTCTATACGGAGGATTTCGTGCAGGAAGTGTCCGTGGTATTTGCCTACGGAGATAATGTCGTCCCCTTTGCTCTGCATTCTTTTGGCATTGTACTCCACAAGCAACAGGCTGCGCGGTGAGTAGAAGCATAGCGTGCTTGCCATCCGCAGCGTTTCGTGAATGTCGGTGGAAAGGTCGCAAATGTAGAAGATGGACTGTCTTCCGGGCAGTGGAGAGTAAATCCATAAAGTATATTGGAGATGCTCCGGTCGGGGCAGTACGACAAGATAGGCGCCCACTTCCTTATAAGAGGCTCTCCCTTGATTGTATGCATTCAGCTTACTATACAATAAGTCTTGTTCAGTCTGCGGTATGCCGGGTATGATTGGATTTGCCATAGCTCGGAATAATTTATTCCAAATATACCTTTTTGGAATGAAAAAAGCAAGGGGAAGTCAGGAAATATCAGAAGCGTACCATCAATTCCAATACCACCTTGTCTTGTTCCGACTCTTTCGCTATGCTGTTTTTGGCATAGAAGTATTTCTCGTAGTTCAGCCGGAGGTCTGTGCGGAATGCCTTGCTGAGGCTGAAGGTGATGCCGCCCGTCAGGCGTTGGCGTTTGTAGTCGGTCACTGTCAATCTGCCGGTTTCCTCATCGGCGGTTTTGGCGTCGCTCTGGTCGGTCATCATGTCGTAGCGTAGCAGGAAAGACATCTTGTTGAATACTTTTCGTAGAGGCAGGTCGTAGTTGATGAAGGTGTTGACGGCGTGTACATCTTTGAAAGCGTTGTCGGAATATTGCTTGTACAAGTATTCGCTTTCGATATGGAAACGGCCGGTTTCGTAGTAAGCGCCGATGTCATAGGACTGCATGCGTACTTCTTCCGGTTGGATACTCTGCACGCTTAGTGTCAGGTTCAGTCCTTTGGTGAAGAGAAACTGGGCTTTGGCGGAGTAGTTCACTTCCTTGTGCCATTCTTTCTGGTTGGTCAGTCCGGAACCGTTGAAAAGTCCTCCTTCCACGGTGATAGGTACATCGGTAGGCAGGGTATATCCTACTGTGAATCCCACGTCCCGTACATTGCCCACTTGCTTGGCGATGAACGAGCGGTTGGGGAAGTATTGCTGGTGCGGCGAGCGGTGGGCGTCGATGGTGAAGGGGACGCGCATTTGTCCGGCGGTGACTGTCAGTCCTTTTGTCGGGAAAAGCCGGGCGTAGGCATCCAGCATCTTGATTTGGCCTTCGTCGGAGAGGTCTATCTCGGCTTTGTAGGCTACGCTGGGCAATACGTTGCCCGTCACGCTGACGCGGGCATTGCGTACTTCGAAACGTCCTGCACCCATGGTGGTCTGATATTCGTATTTGGCGCGGATGGTTCCGTGGACTTCCGGCAGGTAGTCTTTGGTTTCCATTTTCTCCTTTTCAATCTTTTTTCCGTCCTCATTGATGGAGGGCGTTTGGGCAATTGCGGCCAACGGCAGCAGGGCAATCAGTACTGTCAATGCACTTTTTTTCATAATCTGTTGTTGTCGAATGATTTGTCGGCGACAAAGTTCGGACATACGTGTTGTGTTTTTGTGTCATATATGTTGCATTGTTGTTACAAAAAACTGTTGGAGGGAAGAACTGCGATGGGTGCCGTTTTAATCTTTTTATGGCTTGATTTAGTTTCTTGTTTTTATTAAAACGTTGGTTGTTAGGATTGTATGTGCACTGCCACAAATGTTTCAGTCTGAAATATCAATGAAATATTCTTATCTTTGAAGGAAATATCAAGAACGTTTGTTTTAGAACCCTGATGCTTATGAAAAGACAGTTGTTTTTAGCAGGAATAAGTTTGATACTGGGCGGCATGCCGATGCTTGCTCAAGATATATCTCCGGTGAATTCCGTTTCTTACGAATGGAAGAGCGTACCGATAGTGGGAGGAGGCTTTGTGGACGGTATCGTTTTTCACCCAGAAGCTCCTGGTGTCCGTTATTGCCGCACCGATATGGGAGGAGCCTACCGGTGGGACGCTGCTTCCAACCAGTGGACGCCCTTGCTGGACTGGATAAGTCTGGATGAAAGTAATCTGCAGGGGGTGGAGAGCATTGCCATCGACCCGCAGAATCCGCAGAACGTGTATATTGCCTGCGGTACGTATACCAGTAGCTCCAATGGGGCCATACTTTGTTCTTATGATGGCGGCAGAACCTTTGCCCGTGTCGATGTGCCCTTTACGATGGGCGGCAACGAGAACGGGCGTGGTAATGGGGAACGGATGATGGTGGACCCGCAGAATGGGAATATCATTTATATGGGAACCCGTTTGCATGGTTTGTGGCGCAGTATGGATAAGGGGCAGAGCTGGGCACGGGTGGTGTCTTTCCCGGATGTCTCCGAGAAGTTCAATCCTGCCGACCGTGCTGCATGGGGGAATCGCGGTAGTGGCATTGTCTGCATAGTCTACGATGTACAAGGTACTCAAGATGGGCGTGGTACCCGTGACATTTATGTGGCGGCTTCATTGATGGGAAGGGAAAATCTGTTCGTGAGCCACGACTATGGTGAAAGCTGGCAGCCGGTTGAGGGGCAGCCGGTGCAGTATCGTCCCACACATATGGTTTTGACCGGTGACGGCCAATTAGTATTGACGTACGGAGATACTCCCGGTCCGAGTCAGATGGAGGACGGTGGAGTTTGGAAGTACGATATACGTAAAGACAAATGGACGGACATTTCGCCCGTCCGACTGTCCGATGGCGGAAAAGCGGGATTTGGCTATGCAGCTGTATCAGTGGATGCCCGTAATCCGAAACATCTGATTGCCAGTACACACAGCTTGGGAGGCAAACACGGTTATAAGAGTGATGAGATGTTCCGTACGACCGACGGTGGCAAAAGCTGGAAACCGATTTTCAAGACGGGATATGAGTATGATTATTCTAAAGCTCCCTATACAGAGGTGGCGCCCCTGCACTGGATGTTCGACATTGAGATAGACCCTGCCGACGCCGAACATGCCATGTTTACCACTGGTTTCGGTGGTTGGGAAACTTTCAATCTATCGGCCGTGGAACGCGGGGAACCGGTGAAATGGAGCATCATGTCTGCCGGTATTGAAGAGACCGTGCCCCTCGAACTTTATGCTCCCGAAAAAGGCGCGCGTCTGATTTCCGGTATCGGTGACTATGGTGGCTTTACGCATTTCGACCTCAATCGGCCCGATCCGTTGGGCAGTCATGCCAATCCTCATTTCGGTAATACGAATGGAGTGACGGGTGCCTGGTTGAAGCAGGATTTGATAGTCAGAGTGGGAACTTTGTTCGGCCACCAGCCGGGTGCACGCACCATCTCCTATTCAGAAGACGGAGGCAGGAGTTGGAACATGTGTGCTACTGTTCCCGTAGAGAAGGCGCGCAACGGGCATATTGCCGTTTCGGCCGACGGCTCTTCCTGGATTTGGACACCCGACCGTTCCACCGCTTTTCTGACCCGCGACAAAGGGAATTCGTGGATGTCTTGTCAAGGCCTGCCGGAGAATATCCGTGTCATAGCCGACAAAGTGAATCCCAAACGTTTTTATGCCGTGGATGCTGTTGCCGGACTTCTATACAGCAGCGAAGATGGCGGGGCGACCTTCCATACCGATACTCTGCAACTGGCTGTAAAAACACTCCGGCGGGGCAATGCCTCTCTGACGAATCGCAGGGGTGACCCGCGCGGAGGGCAAGACCGTATTTATTCGACTCCCGGTCGTGAGGGAGATTTGTGGATTGCCGCTTACGATGGCCTGTACCATTCCACTACCCGTACGGGATTTGATTTTCGTGCGCTGGACAAAGTCCGTACTATCTATGCCTTCGGGTTTGGCAAGGCAAAGCCGGGCAGTAACTATCCGGCCCTTTATCTGATTGGCGTTGTCAACGGTCAGTACGGCTTTTTCCGCTCAGACGATGCTGCCGTTTCCTGGGTGCGTATTAACGATGATGCTCATCAATACGGGTTGGTTCTGCATATCTGTGGGGATATGCAGGAGTATGGCAGGATCTATATAGGGACACATGGACGGGGGATTGTGACGGGAGTGCCCTCTTCCGATTGACAAGTTCTTTATGTGAAGGCATGCTAAAAAGGCATGCCTTTTCTCTATCTTCTGCTCGAAATCATGTATTTTTGCAGACTAATTCATTGGTTTCTGATATGAGTACACCTGAAAAGCGAGTATTGGTCGGTATGAGCGGTGGTATAGACAGTACTGCCACTTGCCTGATGTTGAAGGAGCAGGGCTATGAGATAGTCGGTCTCACCATGTGGGTGTGGGGAGACGAACCGGTAGAAGCCCGCCAACTGGCAGACAGCATGGGGATTGAACATCATGTGGCAGATGAGCGCGAAGCCTTCCGACAGATAATCGTACAGAATTTTATAGATGAATATTGTCAGGGTCGGACTCCGAACCCTTGTGTGATGTGTAATCCGCTGTTCAAGTTCCGTATTCTTGCGGAGTGGGCAGACAAGCTGGGGTGTGCCTATATTGCTACCGGACATTACACCCGTCTGGAGGAACGGAACGGTAAGGTTTATATCATAGCCGGGGATGATGACAAGAAAGACCAGTCCTACTTTTTGTGGAGACTGGGGCAGGAGTTGCTGAAGCGTTGTATCTTCCCCTTAGGCACCTATACCAAGCAGCAAGTCCGCGAATACCTCCGCGACAAAGGTTATACCGTCAAGGCGGAAGAAGGCGAGAGCATGGAGGTCTGCTTCATTAAAGGTGATTACCGTGATTTCCTGCGCGAACACTCTCCGGAGATAGACCGCGAGGTGGGACCGGGATGGTTTGTCAATTCGGAAGGCGTTAAGCTGGGTGAACACAAAGGCTTTCCCTATTACACCATCGGGCAGCGCAAGGGACTCGAAATAGCCTTGGGCAAACCTGCCTACGTCTTGAAAATCAATCCTCAGAAGAATACGGTGATGCTGGGAGACGCCGAACAGCTGAAGACGGGATATATGCTTGCCGAACATGAGAATTTGGTGGATGAGGGAGAGTTTTTTGAAAGCAAGGAGCTAACCGTACGTATCCGTTACCGCAGTAAACCGATTCCTTGCGACGTGAAGCGCCTGGAGGACGGTCGTCTGCTGGTACACTTCCAGACGGAAGCCTCTGCCATAGCTCCGGGACAGTCTGCCGTATTCTATATAGGCCGAAGGGTAGTGGGCGGTTCCTTTATCGCTTCCCAAAGAGGCATCGGGATGTTCCTTTAATTTTTAATTTTTAGTTTATAATTGTGAAAAGACTTCTACTCCTTTCCGCCTTTGTCCTGCTTGCGGCAGGAGCATCGGCACAACAAGATACATTGAAGTATCGCATCAGCCTGAAGGATAAGGCTGCCACCACGTATTCCTTGGAACACCCGGAAGCGTTTCTTTCTGAAAAGGCGATTGCCCGTCGGCATAAGCAGAACCTGCCGATAGATTCTACCGACTTGCCGGTGTGCCGCAAGTACGTGGACGAAATTCGCCATCAGGGCGTAAATGTTGTGGTTACCGGTAAATGGGAGAACTTCGTCACGGTATCTTGCAATGACTCTACCTTGATAGACCGTATTGCCGCACTACCTTTTGTCTGCGCTACGGAAAAAGTCTGGATAGCTCCCAAAGGTGACAGTCCGATGATGTCTACCGGACGCGATTCTTTGATTAACCAGCCGAGTGTACATCCTGACAGTATCTATGGACTTGCCGTTAGCCAGATACAGATGAGTAATGGTGATAAATTGCACCAGGAAGGGTTCAAGGGGCAGGGCATGACGATTGCAGTTATCGATGCCGGTTTTCATAATGCCGATAAGATAACCGCCATGCAGAACATCCGGGTGTTGGGAACCAAAGATTTTGTAAATCAGCAGGCAGACATCTTTGCAGAGAGCAGTCATGGTATGATGGTACTGTCCTGCATCGGCATGAACCAGCCCGGCATTATGACCGGTACGGCGCCTGAGGCTTCTTTCTGGTTGCTGCGTAGCGAAGACGAGTATTCCGAGCATTTGGTCGAGCAGGACTATTGGTCTGCAGCGGTGGAGTTTGCCGATAGTGTAGGGGTGGATGTACTCAATACTTCATTGGGATATTACACTTTTGACGACAAGTCGAAAGATTATAGGTTCCGTGATTTGGACGGACGCCATGCACTGATGTCCCGTCAGGCTTCACACGTTGCGGACAAAGGAATGGTGCTGGTGTGCAGTGCCGGCAATTCCGGTATGGGTTCGTGGAAGAAAATCACACCTCCGGGAGATGCGGAGAACGTGCTGACCGTGGGCGCTATTGACAAGGAAGCCGTACTGGCTCCTTTCTCATCTATCGGGAATACGGCGGACCACCGGATAAAACCGGATGTGGTGGCTGTCGGCTTGGGGGCTGATGTCATACGTACGGATGGTAACCAGGGTAAGGCAAACGGTACGTCGTTTTCTTCTCCTATCATGTGTGGCATGGTGACTTGCTTGTGGCAGGCTTGCCCTGAACTTACGGCTAAAGAGGTGATAGAACTGGTACGCCGCTCCGGTGACCGTAAAGATTATCCCGATAATATATACGGTTATGGTGTGCCCGATATGTGGAAAGCATATCAGGATTATCTGCTCAAAAGATAGCCATATGGAATCGTTGTCTTTGTATGAGCTCAACGCCCTTGTGCGCCGCAGTCTGGAACAATGCCTTCCTGACGAGTGTTGGGTGCAGGCGGAGTTGAGTGATGTGCGTACCAATAGCACGGGGCATTGCTATCTGGAATTTGTGCAGAAAGATCCCCGCAGCAATAGTCTGATAGCTAAGGCGAGAGGTACCATCTGGGCAAATGTGTTTCGGCTGCTGAAACCCTATTTTGAGGAGGCTACGGGGCAGGCATTTGTTTCGGGCATCAAAGTGCTGGTTCAGGTCACTGTCAGTTTCCACGAACTTTATGGATACAGTCTGACGGTGCAGGACATAGATCCCACTTATACGTTGGGCGATATGGCGCGTCGTCGTAGGGAAATATTGAGGCAGCTCGAGGAGGAGGGAGTACTCACTCTTAATAAAGAACTGGATATGCCCCGCCTGCCGCAACGTATTGCCGTCATATCCTCACCGACGGCGGCGGGCTATGGTGACTTCTGTCATCAGCTGGAAAACAACTCCCGGGGTTTCTACTTTTATACGGAACTGTTTCCTGCCCTGATGCAGGGTGACCGTGTGGAGGAGTCTGTCCTCTCTGCTCTCGACCGGGTAAATGCACGCTTGTCCGAGTTTGATGTGGTTGTCATTATTCGTGGTGGAGGCGCCACGTCCGACTTATCCGGTTTCGATACTTACCTGCTTGCTGCTGCTTGTGCACAGTTTCCGTTGCCTATCATAACGGGCATCGGTCACGAGCGGGATGACACGGTGCTGGATTCTGTGGCACATACCCGTGTAAAGACCCCTACGGCGGCTGCCGAATTCTTAATAGAGTCCATGGACAGCGCTGCTGATGAACTGGAAATGCTTGCTTCCCGCTTGCATGAGGGTGTCAAGAATCTGTTGCAGCAGGAACAGCGCAGACTCTCTGGTTACAAGAACCGGATTCCTTCTGCCGCATACCATCGTATATCTGATGCAAAAATGGCTTTGCTGACTGTGCGGAAAGATGTGATGCAGGCTGTGACTTCCTCTTTGTTCCGCCATCGCCATCGCCTGGAATTGTTGCAACAACGATTGGCAGATGCTTCACCGGAAAAGTTGTTGGCTCGCGGTTACAGCATTACGTTGAAAGATGGGAAAGTAGTGAAGAATGCAGATGAACTGCAGGAGAATGATATGATAACAACCCGTCTGCAGAATGGTGAAGTGGTTTCAATAGTACATATTTAACTCTCATTCATGCAGTGTTTTGCAAATCTCTGTATTTTATGAATATTGCTTAAATCATTTAAAATGAACAAAGATGAAAACACAAAATTTGTTTTTTATGCTGATACTGATAAGTATGGCATTTAGTTTTATTTCATGTACGGATGAGGATGATAAGGTCGAAATTCCTCAACTGGTAGGTAAGTGGATTGTGAAAGAACCAGTCCTGCAGGACGATTTTGTGACCTGCTATACGTTTAATGCAGACAAGACCTATGAAGTTTATACCGGAAGCCCGTTATCTAACGGAGTCCCTTTTCGTGGAACTTATATCATAAGTCTTGATGAAAAATTGATTACGTTGTATGATAAAGAGGGACATTATACTGAACAATATCATATTTTGAAACTGACGTCCAAGGATATGAAGTGGGAGAACGCATCGTCCAAAGACGGGAATTCTGACAAACGGCTTGAGAAGTACAACGATTAATTAATTTCAATTATGCCGGTAACCAAGAAAAAAGAGACCTACTCCGAAGCCATGGCGCGTTTGGAGAAAATTGTCAGCCAGATAGACAACAACGAACTGGAGATAGATGTACTTGCCGAAAAGATAAAGGAGGCAAACGGAATTATAGCATTTTGCAGCGATAAATTGACCAAAGCCGACAAGGAAATTGAAAAATTACTGTCGGAGAAGCGAGAATCTGAAGAATAAAAGCTATTTTTGTTGCAAATTGTACGTAATGCAGTAACTAATACTTTGAGATATGAAAGAACTTGATTGGGCTAATCTGCCGTTCGGATATATGAAGACAGATTACAATGTGAGAATTTATTATCGTAACGAACAATGGGGTGAACTGGAAGTTTGCAGTGAGGAAACCATTCCTATGCACATGGCTGCCACTTGTTTGCACTACGGTCAGGAAGCATTTGAAGGTTTGAAAGCTTTTCGTGGTAAAGACGGTAAGGTGCGCATCTTCCGTTTGGAAGAGAATGCGGCGCGTCTGCAGTCCACCTGCCGGGGTATCTTGATGCCGGAGCTTTCTACGGAGCGTTTCAAAGAAGCCATTTTGAAGGTGGTGAAGCTGAACGAGCGTTTCATTCCGCCTTATGAATCGGGTGCTTCTCTGTATATTCGTCCGTTGCTGGTGGGTACCGGTGCACAAGTAGGTGTGCATCCTGCCAGCGAATATCTGTTTGTGGTGTTCGTGACCCCGGTAGGTCCTTACTTTAAGGGTGGATTCTCAACCAATCCGTATGTCATTATCCGCGAATTCGACCGTGCTGCACCGTTGGGTACCGGTACTTATAAGGTAGGTGGTAACTATGCAGCCAGCTTGCGTGCCAATAAGAAAGCGCACGATTTGGGTTATGCCTGCGAGTTCTATCTGGATGCCAAAGAAAAGAAATACATGGACGAGTGTGGTGCTGCCAACTTCTTCGGCATCAAGGACAATACGTATATCACTCCGAAATCCACTTCCATCCTGCCCTCCATCACCAACAAGAGCCTGATGCAGTTGGCAGAGGACATGGGTATGAAGGTAGAGCGTCGTCCGGTTCCTGAAGAAGAGTTGCTGACTTTCGAGGAAGCGGGTGCCTGCGGTACGGCTGCCGTTATCAGCCCCATCGAACGTATTGACGACGTAGAGAACGGTAAGTCATACGTTATTTCCAAAGATGGAAAACCAGGACCGGTATGTACGAAGCTCTACAACAAGCTGCGTGCTATCCAGTATGGCGATGAGCCGGATACTCATGGCTGGGTGACTATCGTTGAATAATTAGAGATTCTCTTGTGTCGTGAAAGTTTCCCGAAACCAAGATGGCACACAGATGACACAGATTAAACGGATGACCACAGATAAAGAGAAAAAAAATAATCTGTGAAAATCTGTCTAATCTGTGTCATCTGTGTGCACTTCTGTTTTCGGGGCATAGCATATATATATATAGGACCAAGTAATTATGGGAAAAAACAAGTTAGAGAAGTTTGCTGATATGGCGAGTTATCCGCATGTTTTCGAATATCCGTATTCTGCGGTAGATGATGTACCGTTTGACATGAAAGGGAACTGGCACGGGCAATTTTTCAAGAACGACCATCCTATTGTCCTGGAACTGGGCTGTGGTAGGGGAGAATATACTGTCGGATTGGGACGCATGTTTCCCGACAAGAACTTCATCGGAGTGGATATAAAGGGAGCCCGTATGTGGACGGGAGCTACCGAGTCGCTGCAATCGGAAATGAAGAATGTGGCCTTTCTGCGTACGAATATCGAAATCATCGACCGTTTTTTTGCTTCGGATGAAGTGAGTGAAATCTGGCTTACTTTCTCGGATCCGCAGATGAAGAAGGCTACCAAAAGGCTTACTTCCACTTATTTCATGGAGCGCTACCGCAAGTTTCTGAAGAATGACGGCATAGTCCATCTGAAGACGGACAGCAACTTCATGTTTACCTATACCCGGTACATGATTGAAAGAAACCGGTTGCCGGTGGATGTGATGACGGAAGACTTATACCATTCCGGCATGGCTGATGAAATACTCAGCATCAAGACCTATTATGAACAACAATGGCTGGATCGTGGTTTGAATATCAAGTACATCAAGTTCCATCTTCCGCAAGCAGGCGAGTTGCAGGAGCCGGATGTGGAGATAGAACTGGATGAGTACCGCAGTTATAACCGTAGCAAGCGTAGCGGACTGCAAACCAGCAAGTGATGCGAATCAGTAGTAGTTTAAGCCACTGATTCGCATAAAAATAGTAAATAGTAAATTGTCAAATAGTAAATGCAATGGCATTATATCCAAAATTAATCCTTGATGCATTGGCAACAGTGCGTTATCCCGGCACCGGAAAGAACCTTGTCGAGGCAGAGATGGTAGCCGATAATATGCGAATTGACGGGATGAAGGTCAGCTTCTCGCTGACGTTTGAGAAACCGACCGATCCTTTCATGAAGTCGATGGTGAAAGCTGCCGAGACAGCTATACACACATATGTCTCTCCCGAAGTGGAGGTTGTGATTACCACAGAGAGCCGCCAGGCGGCGCGACCGGAAGTAGGCAAACTTTTGCCTCAAGTGAAGAATGTTATCGGAGTGTCTTCCGGAAAAGGTGGTGTGGGCAAGTCTACGGTTGCTGCCAACCTTGCTGTATCTTTGGCAAAGTTGGGTTACAAGGTAGGGTTGCTGGATGCAGATATTTTCGGGCCTTCTGTTCCTAAGATGTTCCAAGTGGAAGATGCCCGTCCTGTGGCGGAGAACATTGGTGGACGTGATTTAATTGTTCCGATAGAGAAGTATGGCATCAAGCTGCTTTCCATCGGTTTCTTTGTCGACCCCGATCAGGCCACCTTGTGGCGCGGAGGCATGGCAAGCAATGCTTTAAAGCAACTGATTGGTGATGCCGACTGGGGAGAACTGGATTATTTCCTTATTGACCTTCCTCCCGGAACGAGTGACATTCACTTGACCGTGGTGCAGACCTTGGCGCTGACGGGGGCTATCGTTGTCAGCACACCGCAGGCTGTGGCACTGGCAGATGCACGCAAAGGCATCAATATGTTCACCAATGACAAAGTGAATGTGCCTATCCTCGGTTTGGTAGAGAATATGGCTTGGTTTACACCTGCCGAACTGCCGGAGAATAAATACTATATTTTCGGTAAAGAAGGAGCCAAGAGGTTGGCGGAAGAGATGAATGTACCGTTGCTGGGGCAGATACCTATTGTACAGAGCATCTGTGAGAGTGGTGATAAGGGCACTCCGGTTGCTTTGGATGAGAATACAGTGACCGGGCGTGCGTTCCTGCAACTGGCTGCTGCCGTAGTCCGTCAGGTAGACCGCAGAAATATGGAAATGGCGCCGACACGGATTGTGGAAGTGCATAAATAAACATGGATATTTTCCTTATGAAAAAGGAGCAATTGCCCGTCGCCGGGTAACTGCTCCTTTTTCATTTAAACTTGTTTAGAGAGAAAATTAGTTTATTTAGTTGGAGTAACAGTGGCATTCTGGACAGCAGGGTTTTTCTCCGGTTCTTGCAGACGGAACATGATGGGGACTGTATATTTTACGTTTACAGCTTGTCCTCTTTGCATGCCGGGCTTCCACTTGGGCATGATGGTAGTCAGACGGATTGCTTCAGCGTCCAGCAGTGGGTCGGCACCACGGATTACTCTGGGGCATATGATGTTCCCTTCTTTATCCACTATAAACTGTATGACCACTCTTCCCTGAATCTTAGCTTTTTGTGCAGCTACCGGATATTTGATGTTTTTACTGATGAATGCCATCATTGCAGACATGCCGCCGGGATATTCCGGCATTTTTTCTACGACTTCGAAAACGGTTACTTCCTCCGGGTAGGTTGTCTCTTCGGGAGCGTAACCCACTACTACCATTTCATCTATCTTGTTTTCAATGGGAGCATACTTAACTTGTGTATTGTCTTCTGTCAGACGGAACATCACGGGAACTGTATATTTTACTCGTACGGCTTCTCCTTTTTGTGTACCGGGTTTCCATTTGGGCATGACACTGACTACGCGCACGGCTTCTTTGTCCAAATCAGGGTCAACACCACGAAGCACTTTCGCATTGGCGATGCTACCGTCTTTTTCCACCACGAATTGTACGGTTACCCGCCCTTGTGTACCTTTCTTCATGGCTGCTTCCGGATACTTGATGTTCTTTTTCAAATATTCCATCAGTGCTGACATTCCTCCGTCGGGGAATTCGGGCATGTGTTCCACTACCTCGAAAATACCATTCGCATCGGGGGCGAGTGTAGGTGGGGTGTACTGATGCTCATCCATGTTGATGGTGCGTGTGGTTTCTCCTTGAGAGAGAACAAAAATGAAGTTGTTCCCGGTTTGGGAGGTGGCATACATCGTGGCATGTTTCAGTCCGTTCATGTCTAAGGTGATGTCGGTCTTTCCATCTCCTCCGGTCTTGAAGTCCAGTTGTTTTCCCGCCAGCGTGGTTTGGATTTTTACGTTCGGCACAACTTTCCCTTGCTTGTCTACTATAGTGACGTGGAAGGTCGTTTCGCCTTTCTGTTCAGGATTCATAATACTGAGGGGCAGCTCTTCTATTGCCGTTAGGGTGGGCATCCATATCTCGGAAGTCCGTGCCACGGTTTCGATATTGCTGACAATCATAAGTAAGGCCGCTAAAGGAAGGAACATCAAATATTTGGTTCTTCCTATTTCTTTTGTTCTCTTTTTGTTCATCATCTTGATGCGTTTTTTTAGAGGTAAAACATTGAAACTGTTATAGATAGTTGCTGCAGCCTTTTGATGTGACAATCCTAACAAATGGTACTGGTAGGTTTTGGAGTCATAGCCGTTTTCCAATACGCGGGCGTCGGCCATATATTCCAGATTGGTACGGATTTCCCGTTTCATGAGCCAGGCAAAGGGATTGCACCAGCAGAAAATGCACACCAGTTCACTGATGATGACATCAATGGAGTGCCATTGCCGGGCGTGTGTCTGCTCATGGGTCAATATTTCGTTGAACTCCTCTTCCGTATGCGAGGACGGATGGATAAAAATCCAGTGGAAAAAAGAGAAAGGCCCGTCTGCCTTGGGAAGCAGATGTATACTTGTGTTGCCTATTTGTATCTTGCGGCATCGGCATGCCAGGCGGATGATGCCTGCCAGTTGCACGACGAGGCGTATCATCAGCAATGCCGCTATTCCCCAATAGGCGATATTGGCATATTCTGAAAGGATGCTTTTCCAGTCGGTCGGAGCCGCTTCGGTGCCTACTGTGAGTTCCGGCAGTACAACGCTGGCATAGAGGTCTGCCATGGCTACCATCGGTTCCTGCTCCGTAATCCACGTTTGTATGTTCAGCAAAGGTACGGCGGCGGAAACGGCAAAGAAACAGAGCAGTGCGGTTCTGCGCCAGCCGAAAAACGTGTCTTTGTAGAAGAATAGCCGATAGAATGCATAAAACAGTACTATCGCTACGTTCACTTTCAGAAAATAGGCTAACATGTTTACTCCTTTCCTTTCTCTATCATATCTATAATGTCTTTCAGGTCATTGGCCGAAATCTTCTGGTCTTTGGCGAAGAACGAAACCATTTCCTTATAAGAATTTTCAAAGTAGTTGCGCACAAAACCGCTCATAAAGGTACGTTTGTATTCGCTTTCGCGTATAAGCGGAGTATACTGGTAGGTGTTGCCTACACGTGCGGCACGGATATACTGCTTGCGCTCCAGGTTTTTCACAATAGATGCTACTGTTGTGTAGGGAGGCGCCGGTTTGGGGTATTTGGCAACAATGTCTTTTACGAAGCAACTGCCCAGTTCCCAAATGTACAACATTGCTTCTTCTTCTTGTATCGTTAACTTTTCCATGGATAAAGTATTTAAATGAATTCAATGCAAATCTACGAATATTTCGTAAAGTAGCATCAAACAGTGAGTTAATTAATCTAAATGCGTTTACTGTATGTATATTCTTTTGTCTGATTGAAAAGAACATGGCTGTTGATAATCTTCTTTTGGTTAAGATTATCTATCTTTGTTGCAATGAATTCTTTTACCTTAAATAAAGCAGAAATATGGGAACAGTTAAATCGTTGTTGCTGGGAATGTGCTTCGTATTGGGTGCATGCACAAGCCAGACTTCTACTGTGCAAACCACAGAGAAGGGAACTCAATGGGAATGGCAGAATGGTACCATTGTTGTCAAAACTCCCGAGCGTCCGGCAGGACAGAAGAGTGTATTGGGACTGACTACTCCGAAGTTGGAGGCAGTCCGTGTGGGTTTTGTTGGTTTGGGGATGCGTGGCCCCGGAGCAGTGGAGCGTTTCACTTATATTCCGGGTACGCAGGTAGTGGCTCTTTGTGATTATGAAGAGGCCCGTGCAGATAAATGTCAGGAGCTCTTGAAGAAGGCATCCATGCCCAAAGCCGCCGTCTATTCCGGTGACAAAGGATACGAGGAACTCTGCAAACGTGATGATATAGATTTGGTTTATATTGCTGCAGACTGGCTGCATCACTTCCCCGTTGCCAAGTGTGCGTTGGAGAATGGAAAGAATGTAGCGATAGAAGTGCCTTCGGCTATGAATCTGCAGGAATGCTGGGATTTGATTAACTTGAGTGAATCTACCCGTAAGCATTGCTTCATTCTGGAGAACTGCTGCTATGACTGGTTCGAGATGAATACGCTGAACATGGCGCAGCATGGCGTATTCGGTGAGGTTATCCGTGCACAAGGTGCTTATATACATAATTTGAGCCCGTTTTGGGACCATTACTGGAAGAATGGAGAAAATGACAAGTTGGGCTGGCGTTTGGACTACAACATGAAGCATCGCGGTGACGTGTATGCCACCCACGGCCTTGGTCCGGTGGCGCAAGCACTGGATATTCACCGTGGTGACCGTATGGAAACGCTGGTAGCCATGGATACCAAGTCTGTGGTAGGCAAGGAGCTGGTAGAGAAAAGAACCGGTGAGGAGTGCAAGGAGTTCCGTAACGGTGACCATACCACGACCATGATTCGTACAGCCAATGGAAAGGTGATTGAGATTCAGCACAATGTAATGACACCACAGCCTTATAACCGTTTGTATCAGCTTACGGGTACCAAGGGATTCGCCAACAAATATCCGGTAGAAGGGTATGCGCTTGACGCTGACCAGCTGAGTGCATCGGGCGTTCAGCCCAAAGTGGATGATTTGAATTCACACGGTTTCCTGCCGGAGACGGAGATGGAGGCACTCGTGGAGAAATACCAGCATCCCATTTTAAAGAAGTACGGTGAGATGGCGAAGGAAGTAGGAGGTCATGGTGGCATGGACTTCGTGATGGACAGCCGTCTGGTATATTGCCTGCAAAACGGTCTTCCTTTGGATATGGATGTATACGACCTTGCTGAGTGGTGCTGCCTTGCAGAATTGGGAGAACTTTCTATGGACAACGGTTGTGCGGCTGTGGCATTCCCCGATTTCACCCGTGGTGAATGGAATGTGGTGAAGGGCTACAAGCATGCATATGCAACTCCGGAAGAGGAAGCGGCTGCTATGGAGAAGGCAAAGGCATTTACTGCTAAACTGAAAGAGCAGGGAGCCAAGGAATGGGCTGAAAAGTAATAGCGGTATACTGATAAAACAAAAAAACAGCAGGTGATAAGCCTGCTGTTTTTTTGTTTTATCAGTTTGTCATTTAGTCACTTTCAGCAACTCTTCCTTCATCTTCTCTACTCCCGGAAAGCCGGTTTGTCTGAACGTGGTGTTTCCTTCGCGGTCTACAATCAGATAAGTCGGTACCCCTTCTATCTTGAATGCATCCGATAGGTATTTCCATTGGGCATCTGTCAGACGGAAATGTTCGCCGTGGATGTCGGGAATCATATTCTCCCAGGTCTTCAAGGGAGAGGTTTCGCCGGTGATGTACAGATATAGGATATCCTTGTCTTTCAGTTCCTCCTTCATGGGGGCCATCGTCTTGTTTGCCATACGGCATGGACCGCACCAGGTGGCCCAGAAATCTACTAACAATACTTTTCCTTTGAATTTGCTGATGATAGAAGTGAACAAATCTTCGTTGCTGACGTTGGCGTCCACTTGGTTGATGGTGTAGCCCGTCTTTTTTTTGTTGGCTTCGAGTTGTGCCAGCAGTTCGTCATTGGCGGCAGTCAGCATTTCACGGTATGCGGCGGGCATGGCGGCAACGGTGGCCTTTTGCTCGTCGGTGAGCGGGGTGAAGTTCTTGATACCCCGGTAGAGGGTGACATTACGGGCTATATCGAAGAAGATACCTTTGTCGGTTCCCCAGGCTTTGGCCAATTCTCCACTCCGTTCGACATTCCTTGAAGCCATTTGTACATACTGGTTGGACAAGACTGCCTGCGGCACATTCAATATACTCATATCTTCGTCGGACACGTAGTTGGCGGGTACTTTCCGGGCAAGTTCCTGATAGTAGTTGTTTGCTTCCTCCCGTTTGATGAGATTGGCGTGTAGGGCAGCCGATGTCAAGATGCTGGCAACGGAAGACAGCATGGCATTTGTAATCAGTTTGTTATTGATAGTCAAAAGTTGTCGGGTAGAAGCACTATAAGGCAACTTGTCTATTGCTTCTTGTGTTTCGTCGGATATTTGAAGTACGTATGCTTTGGCTGCATCAATATCCTTGCCAGCCAGTGCAGCTATGTTTTGATAGAGCTTGTCTTGCATGTCGATGCTGAGGTGGTTTCCGTTCAACTCTTGTGCCACGGTTTCCAGCGGTCCGTTGATATATACCATTTCTCCATAGGGTTTCCCTTCGCTGTGGAATTTAGACTTGCGCCGGGAAGCTTCGCGTAGATTGACGTATATTTCTGTTGTCTTGCCGGGTTCCATGAAGAACTGGAGCATATGCTCTCTACCCAAATATATGGTACATGGGGTAGTGCCGGGCAATGTTACTTCTTTGGTGAAACTGCCGTCAGGCTGGATGTCGAGTGGTATGTCCGTGATGTCTCCTTTGATATTCTCCCACACAGCAATACTGATTGGCATTCCCATATTGGGGCGTGAATCCAGGAGTTTTCCTTTCAGCATGGCTTTTCCGTATTGGATGACCGGTTCGGGAAGTTCGGCATTAGGGTCGGCTTTGCGTACTACGGCGTTCTGGGGAAGTGCCAGTTCCGGCAGTTTCTTGCTTTTCAGTTGTATTCCCCAGATGCTGAATCCGTTTTCCACCTTTTCGCCTTCGGTGAAGTCGAAGGAGGTAGCATTGTCGGATAGGGGAGGAAAGACCAACTGGAATTCCGCTTCGCCCGATTCGGGCATCCAAAATTCTTTACCTGGTATGATGCCTATACCGGAACGCAGTTGGTAGGTTTCTCCGTTATTGTCTGTCAGGTAGCTGTCGGGTGCAATCTGTATCCAGTACTTGGGACGATACTTGGCATAGATGTGGAGCACGGTTGCCGTGTCACTGATGACTACTTTACTCACTTCGATGGAAGTCGTGTTTCTTACGATAAACGGTGGTTGGTCAATCACACGGTTTTTGGCTTGCAGGGTACAGCAGATGCACAGTAGGAAGCCTGCTAAGAGTAAATGAATGTGTCTCATATAAATTGTTTTTTGCGAAATTACGAATGTTTCGTAAAGAAACAAGCATGTGGGAGTTAATTGATGTAAAATACTTCCATTTCTTCGTTTTTCAAAGAAACCTTGTATCTTTGCCATCTGATACTTAACACTTAATATCTTGTCATATGAGAACCAGAATTCTTTTGATGGGCTTGTTGTTGGCCGCTGTTGCCAATGCCCAGACTATCTATCATGATGCTTCCGCCTTCCCCCTTCTGGGCAAAGCAACAGAATCTACCCTTACCCGCTATGAGCGTCTGCCGGACTCTCTGCAGAACATCTCCCGCAAGCCATTGTGGGACTTAGGCCGCAACAGTGCCGGACTCGCCGTGCGCTTCCGTTCCAACTCTACAAGCATTTCTGCCAAATGGGAAGTAAGGAACAATATGAGTATGAACCACATGACACCGACCGGCATTAAAGGCCTCGACCTCTACTGCTTGCAAGACGGTAAGTGGATATTTGCCGGTAGCGGACGTCCGCAGGGCAAAATCAATAAGGCGACTATCGTAAGCAATATGTTGCCCGAGGAGCGCGAATACCTTTTGTACCTTTCTTTATATGATGGGGTTACCTCGCTTTCCATCGGCGTGGATTCTTTATCCGCCATTACCCCGCCGGCAGTAGACTTGCCGAAACGTGAGAAGCCGGTGGTATTCTATGGTACCAGCATCTTGCAGGGAGGCTGCGCTTCCCGTCCCGGCATGGTGCATACCAATATTCTGGAACGTTGGCTCAATCGTGAGTGCATCAATCTGGGATTTAGCGGCAATGCCTTGCTCGACCTGGAGATTGCCGATGTCATAGCCGGTGTGGACGCTTCTATGTTTGTCCTCGACTTTGTGCCCAATGCTACCGTGGAGCAAATGAGAGAGCGTGCCGATAAATTCTATACCACTATCCGCAGCAAGCATCCCGATACGCCTGTCCTTTTCGTGGAAGACCCTCTCTTTACCCACTCTCCTTTTGACACCAGGATTGCCAAGGAGGTAAAGGACAAGAATGAGACATTGAATGCCTTTTTCCGTTCTTTGAAGCAACGTGGAGAGAAAAACATCTATTTCCTTGCTTCCCGTGACATCATCGGCCACGACGGGGAGGCTACAGTAGACGGCATTCATTTTACCGATTTGGGCTTTATGAGGTATGCTGAGATACTTTACCCGATATTGGAGAAACACATGCGACCGTAATTAGGTATTACAACCGTTTGTCTGTTTGCTGCCTTGCCGATGCTGTAGGGCAACTATTTGTTTCCTTTAACAAAACAGTCTGTTTCCTATAAGGGAACAGACTGTTTCAATATGGCGAACAAACTGTTTTTATATATTGGAACAAATTGTTCTGATACGCTGAAACAAAGTGTTCAAACGCATGTGAACACTTTGTTTCGTAGGCTTGGAACAATGTGTTACGCTTCTATACTCTTATGCTTCTTATACTCTTCAATCACATGTTTCCTGCTCTGCAATATCTGCCAGCGATATACCAGGCACGTGGTGATGAAGTAGAAGCCCGTTTGTATCCATAGTGCTTGGTACTCGAAAGAGACTTCATTGAGTGTGGCTCCCATGCTGTTGATGCGTACGTAGCCGTTGATGCCGAAGGTAGAAGGGAAGATGTACGAGAAGTACTTCCAGAAAGCGGGCATAGCAGCTCCCGGCCATGAAATGCCGGAGAGGAACAGCAGCGGCACGGAGGTGAACACGAACAGCAGCATGCACGTTTCGCGGTTGCGGATGGCAATGGATGCTGTCATGGCAAAGAAAATACAAGCGGCCAGGTAGGGCAGGGTGAACAGAGTCAGGACACCGGGTATCGCTATTTGGTTGAGGCTGAAAAGCCATGGAACCACACACAGTATATATACCGATACCAGTGAATATACCATGAAGTAGCTCAGCCCTTTTCCCATCACAATGCGTAGTGTGCCGTTGTAGTGGCGGTTGATAGGCACCAGGTCGCGGAAGCGGTTCTGCTCGCGTGCCGTCCCGGCAGACAAGCCGATGCCGAGTAGCAGCGTTTGCTGGATAATCAATACCAATACTGCCGGAATCAGGAAAGCGGCAAATCCGTTGGTCGGATTATAGAGGGCGACATCCTCATACTCTATCGGGTAGGCGGTAATTTCGTCCTGGCGGTCGGTGGTATTGGCGCTTCGCTCCACTTTGATGTCTGCGTTCATGGCGAGCGACACGTTGGTGTTGGCAGTCAGCAAGGCTTTGTAATACAGCAGTCCGCTCATGTCGCAGAAGATGCTGACCTGCGTCTGCTTACCGCGTACAATGTCGTCGCTGAAGGTGGAGGGGATGTAGATAATACCGTATGCCCTGCGGTCCTTCAACATCAGTTTGGCTTCTTCCATATCAGCGCAGTAGCTCACGAGGCTCACTTCGGGACTGGAGTCCACTTTCCGCAGGTATTCGCGGCTCAACGAGGAGCGTGAGTCATCCACCACGACAGTGGGCACTTCGTGGATAGTTTCGTTGGTATAGATGAAAGCGTATATCAACGGATAGACCAACGGAACGAGCACGAAGAAGATGAGCACGCCCTGGTCGCGGAAGGTGGTGCCGAATTCCCGTTTCCATATATAGAACAAGTCATGAATGCCTTGTATCACTTTCTGTCTGAACGTCAGGTCTTTCATTAGGGCATGTATTTATAGTAAACCAACGCTCCTTTCAGCCTATGGGCTATAAGGAACGGGAGCATCATGAAAATAAGCAGCGCTACGTAGTTGACCCACGAGTAAATCATGGGGTATCCATTCAGTGCCTGGTCCACATAAATCAGGAAATAGTGGCGCAGGGGGAACAGATTTGCCAATGCCTGCAATACGGGGTGCATGCCCATGGCAGGGAATGACAATCCGCACATGGAGAAAGAGAGTACGCCCCATAGGGAAGCGAAACTGAGTCCCAGACGCAGGGTAGGCAGGGTTCCTATCATCAATATTCCCATGCCTTGCGATGCCAGCACCAGGCAAAGGGTGGCAAGCAGCATCGGCAGGATGCCGCTGTTGCAGGGAAAATGGAGGAAACCGTAGAGGTATACATTATATAATATTCCCATCAGGAAGAAGATGGCGGTATGCGGCAGCAGTTTGCCGGCAAGGGAAATCCAGATGGAGTTGTTGCCCATGCGCAGCCATTCGCGGGCGGTGCGGTCTTTTATCTCGACTCCGATGGAATAGACGGTTACCATGAAGATAAGCAGCATCAATACGCCCGGTGCAAAGGTGTTGCACAGATATACGGAGTAGTTCAGCCACGGGTTATTGAGTGGATGCGTATCTATGACGATGGGTTGGAGGAAGGCCATCGCTTGTTCCTCGGTAGCTCCTTTGGCATATAGGGTGCTACGTGCTGCGGCACCGGATGCCAATTCGCTCATCATCTTCATGTCCTTGAAGAGGAGTGAACCTGCGATGAGCAGGGTATTGTTTGTATAGAAAGAGAGTTTGGGCTGCCGTCCGGCCTGCGCTTTGGCAGAGGTACCTTCGGGAATGTAGAAGAAACCGTAAATCTCTCCGCGCTGCATGGCGGTACGGGCTTCGTTGACGGTAGGGTAGCGGGCGACGACGGCTGTCTGCTCAAAAGCGTCCAAGTTACGTATCAGCTGGCGTGAAGTGGCACTCATGTCTTGGTCCACCACACCTACGGGCATGTCCGTAGGAAGCCCGGAGTCCATCAGCGTGGTGAAGAATATGTAGCAGAACAACGGTGCTATCACCATACAGAACAGATAGAGCGGGCGGGAAACAAGACGGCGGCATTCGCGTCTTGCTACATTCCACAAAGCCGTATGTTTCTTATTTCTTTCCATCATCCTCTCCAATAACTCATAACTCCTTTACTTCTTCAATACAACACTCATTCCCGGACGCAGTCCTTCCACCTTCTCTTGCGGAGCGGCTTTTACTTCGAATGTTTTCAGGTCGAACTGGCCGGTAGTCTTGGTCGCTTTCCAGGCGGCATATGTGCCGAGGTCTTTCATATAGTACACTTTCAGGCGGATATTCTTATCGAGTGCAGGGATGAACGCCTCGAATTCGGTATTCATACCCAACCCTTGCAGCAAGTCCTCGCGTACATTGAAGGTTACCCACATATCGTCCAGAATGGCGATGTTCATAATGGGAGCACCCGTGCCCACGAGCTCGCCTACTTTTGGGAATATCTCGGATACCTCACCGGCAGTCTGTGCAATCAGGTAAGTTTCCTTGATGTACGATTCAACTTCGGCCACAGCTCCTTTGGCGCGTTCCACCAAGGCAGCGGCAGCGGCTTTGTCTTCGCGTTCCGCACCGTTCTTGGCCATATCATACTGGGCTTTGGCGGCTTTCTCCGTAGCCCGGGCTGCATTGCGTTGGGCGGTAACTTCGTCAAGCTTTTGTGTAGACATCACGCCTTGGTCGTGCAGGTTCTTCACACGCGTGTAGGATTTTTCGGCAATCTCCAGTCCGGCCAGTGCCTTTTGCCACATTTCATAGGCAGCTTGTATCTGTTCCCGACGGGCGCCTTTCAGAGCTTTTTCGTTCTGGGCTTGGGCTGCCGATTCGGCGGCGCGTGCTTGTTCCAGTTTGGCCTGCACGTCCGGAGCCTCCAAAATGGCAAGGGTGTCTCCGGATTGTACGCTTTGTCCCTCTTTTACACGAAATTCCAGAATACGTCCCGGCACTTTGCTCGATACTCGATACTCCGTTACTTCTGCTTGTCCTTGCACAATTTCCGGCCCTTTACGCAACATGAAGAAACCTACAAGGGCAACGATGGCAATCACTCCCGTCAGCGTGAGGAATGCCAACAACATGTTACTGTTTTGTGATTTTGTATCCAACATATTATTTACTATTTGACTGTTTACTATTTACGATTGAAGAAACTATCAATTATCAATTGTCAATTCCCCCGTTGCCTTTCTCAGATAGATTTCCGTCAGTTTTACGTCAATCTGTGCGTCTATCTTTTCCGATTGGGCAGAAAGCCATGCGGTGTGCGCTTCGAGCACATTGCTGGCAGGTATAACGCCTTCCTCAAAGCCAAGTGTGGCGTATCTCAGGTTCTCGTTGGCTTTTTCCAGGTTCTTTTCGGCCATGGTCAGTTTCTTGGCAGCTTCGTTCACTTGGAAAGCCGACTGGTTGACCTGCAGCTCTATCTTTTCTTTGGCGTCATCCAACTGGTATTGGGCGATGCGTGCTTCCGATTTGGCTGCTTTTACTTTATAGATGCCTTCGCCCCAGTGCCAGATGGGTACCGACACCATGACACCCACATTCCACATCCCCTTGAACTTCTTCTCAAAACTGTTGAAGACGGAAGGGTTGGTTGCCATATAGCTGCCCATTAGTGCTATGGAAGGAAGATATTCCGAACGGGTGACATTTACTTTCTGCTTATAAATCCGTGTGGCAAGTTCCAGGCTGCGTACTTCGGGACGGGTGGCATAAACATTGTTGATGTCGATGGCACCGTTTTTCAGAGTTGTGGGAGCCAGGTCTTCCTTCTGTTCGTCTGCGAGCATGATAGGAGTGGAAAGGTCGAGACCACACAGTTGGCACAGCAGCATCCGGGCAAGGCTCAGGCCGTCGGTTACTTTGGTCAGAGTCATTTCGGCTTCATTCACTTTTACTTTGATGGAGAGTCCGTCTGCTTTGGTGGCAACGCCTTCGGCAATCATTTTGTCAACGTCGCTGTCGAGCTTCTGCAGTAGTTTCAGATAACCTTCTGCCAGCTTCTTTTTATGGGCAAGGGACACTACCTGCCAATATGCCTGGTCTGTACTCAGGATTACTTCCTGCATACCGGTGTTGTGCTGCTGGCGGGCCAGCTCTTCGGCGTATTTGGTGATTTTGTTGTAGGCACGTATCTTGCCGCCCATATATAGGGGTTGGGTCAAGGTCAGTGCGCCCGCATACATATTGCGGGTGTCTGTACGAAAGGCGTCAACCAAGGATTGGCCTGCACCGTCGAGGGCACCTACCAGGCTTTGTCCTAAAGCCGGCAATTGGCCTGCCAGTTCTGGATGAAGCTGTGCGATGACTTGGGCAGCCTGCTGTAACGGTCCGCTGAGACTTGTACCCAATCCGGACAAGGCTCCTTTCTGAGCGTCGCTGAGGATGGACAACTCTTTTTGACTGCGCATATATCCGCCGCTGGCCGAAATGTTGGGAAGGTAATTAGTAAATGCCGCTTTCCTTTGATAGTGGGCGGCGTTGATTTTTTCCTGGCTTATCAGCAGTTCTTTGTTGTTGGAGATTGCCAATGCACGGCAACTATCCAAGCTTAATGCTTCCTGGGCCTTCATGGGGAAGGATAGGTATGCCAAACAGATGAAACAGAAGAACTTTTTCATTGGGCTATACATTAATTAAGGTGATGAATCTGTTGTTTATACAGCAACAATAATTGCATAAACAACGATGCAAATGTATAGGCTTTCAATGATATTGCAAAATAATTTAGATTTTTTTGTATTAATTCAAGCTGAATGATTGCGAACCGATAAGGGTACCGTCAGCAAAAATGTCTACGCGGTAGGTGCCTGCATAGAGGTATTCTTCTACATCCCAATATACGGTGACGGCTTGCTCTTCTCCGTTGTATTCTATATACTTCTTGATGGAATATACCAGTTCCCGGTTCTCGTATGGGAAGGTGTTCGAGGAACTTTTGGTCAGCACGTCATTGTCCGGTTTGGTGATGCGGATGTAGAGGGTACGTTCGCCGGTCTCTGCAGTGATGTTTTTCACGATGGAGAAGTTTATTTTGAACTTCACGATGTCTTTCACCTTCTTGGCAGTCTTGCCGCGTTTGTTTGTGGGCTGCACAGAGATGTTGGTGGCGTCCAGTTGGGCGGCAAGTGTCACGGTCTTGGTAAGGTTCTTCTTCTCTTCGGACAAGTTGCTGATTTGCCGGGAAGCGGCGTTGTACTTCTTGGTGACATCGGCTATGATTTCCTTCTGTTGAGCAGTCAGGCGGTTCAGCGAGTCAATCTGGTTGATATAGCCTATCATGACTTTGCGGAGAGAGGCCAGTTCCTTCTTCAGACGGCGTATCTCGGTGGCATTGCTGCTCTTCACGGTGCGGAGTTCTTCCAATAAACGTTGGGTCTTCAATTGTTCCTGCTCTAAGAGTACGGAGAGGGAGTCGTTGGAGACTGTCAACTTCAGTTCGTCATATTGTCTGGCGAAGTCTGTGTATTGATTTTCAAGGTCTTCTTTATCCAGATTGAATTCCATCACCAGTTCCTTGTTGGTTTGCTTTTCGGAAATCAGCAGAATGGTAACTCCTATTAATAATAAGATAAGGAGGCTGCCTGCCACGATGAGAAGTGTATTCTTCTTAACTGCCATTTTTGATAATGATTAATGGTTAAGTGATTAATGGTTGGTGGCTGATTATTCGTCCTACATTCATTAATCGTCCGCAAAATTAATCATTAATCATTAATCATCGTCCACTAATCATTGGCTAAATGTGTATTTAACTAAAATTATTACGGAAATATTTCTCTAATTACGAAGTTCGCTGTACTTTTGCGTCATCTTTAAAGAACACTTATAAACAAAAAACTTTAGAAATTATGTCAAAAGTAACCGTAGTAGGTGCAGGTAACGTAGGTGCTACATGCGCTAATGTGTTAGCCTTTAATGAAGTGGCTGACGAAGTGGTAATGCTGGACGTGAAAGAAGGCGTTTCAGAAGGTAAGGCAATGGATATGATGCAGACTGCTCAACTGCTGGGCTTCGACACCACTGTTGTAGGTTGTACCAACGATTATGAGAAGACTGCCAACTCCGACGTTGTAGTGATTACTTCCGGTATTCCCCGTAAGCCGGGTATGACTCGTGAAGAATTGATCGGTGTTAATGCAGGTATCGTTAAGTCGGTTGCACAGAACATCTTGAAATATTCTCCGAATGCTATCCTTGTGGTTATCTCCAACCCGATGGATACCATGACTTATCTGTCATTGAAGTCTCTGGGCTTGCCGAAGAACCGTATCATCGGTATGGGTGGTGCTTTGGACAGCTCTCGTTTCAAATATTTCTTGTCTCAGGCTTTGGGCTGCAACGCCAACGAAGTGGAAGGCATGGTTATCGGTGGTCACGGTGATACTACCATGATTCCGTTGGCTCGTCTGGCTACTTACAAAGGACAGCCGGTAAGCACACTGCTGAGCGAAGAAAAACTGAACGAAGTGGTAGCTTCTACTATGGTAGGTGGTGCTACACTGACTAAGTTGCTGGGTACTTCTGCATGGTATGCTCCGGGTGCGGCAGGCGCTTATGTCGTTGAGTCTATCATCCACAACCAGAAGAAGATGATTCCTTGTTCAGTATATCTGGAAGGAGAATACGGTGAATCAGACATCTGTATCGGTGTTCCCGTAATCCTTGGCAAGAACGGTATCGAGAAAATCGTTGAACTGGAACTGACTGCTGACGAAAAAGCTAAATTTGCTGCCAGCGCTGCTGCCGTTCACAAGACAAATGCCGCTTTGAAGGAAGTAGGTGCTCTCTAATTGAGGGTAACTTAAAATGATAAGCAAACCTCACGGTCTTTTTCCGAAAGGAAAAGTCGTGAGGTTTTTTTATTCTCCAAAAACAAGAATCATTATGAAAAAACTACTATTAGGTATTGCTGCCGCTTGCCTGGCAGGTTTTACTTTTGCGCAGGATGCTCCGCTCTGGATGCGTCATAGTGTCATCTCTCCCGATGGGACTACCATTGCTTTTACGTATAAGGGAGACATCTATACGGTGCCGGTTGCCGGTGGACGTGCCATGCAGATAACTACCAATCCTGCATATGATACGGCTCCGGTATGGAGCCCGGACAGTAAGCAGATTGCTTTTGCTTCGGACCGTATGGGAAGCCTGGACGTCTACATTGTGTCCAAAGACGGAGGCGAACCACGACGGCTGACTACCCACTCGGGAAGCGAAACACCGCTTGCTTTTACAGATGCCGGACATGTCTTGTTCTCTGCGGGCATCATGCCGTCTGCCGAGGCTGTTGTCTTTCCCTCTAACGGGCAGTTCAACCAGGTCTATCGAGTATCAGTGGAGGGAGGGCGCCCGACGATGATTTCGTCCATGCCTATGGAGTGCATCTCCATCAATAAGGAGGGAGCGATGTTGTATCAAGATAAGAAAGGTTACGAGGACTACTGGCGTAAACATCACGTATCGCCCATTGCCCGTGACATCTGGATGTATACTCCGGGAAAAGAACCGCAGTACCGCCAGCTGACCACTTTCGGAGGAGAAGACCGTGAACCGGTTTGGGCTCCTGATGGAAAAACATTCTACTATCTGAGTGAGGAAAACGGCTCTTTCAATATCTACCGACGTACTCCCGGAGATGCGAAGGCCGTGCAGTTGACGCACTATACCAAAAATCCGGTACGCTATCTCAGTGCCGCTACGGACGGAAGGTTGTGCTATGGATTTGATGGTGAGATTTACACCCTGCTTCCCGGTGGAGAAGCGCAAAAGGTGAACATCAGCATTGTTTCCGACAGAAACGACAAGGATATTATCCGCCAGATTAAGAGTAGCGGTGCCACGGAAATGGCAGTGTCTCCGGATGGTAAGGAAGTGGCTTTCGTTTTGCGCGGCGATGTCTACGTCACTTCAGTGGAATATAAGACTACGAAGCAGATAACGAATACTCCTTGTCAGGAACGTACCGTAGACTTTGCCCCCGATGGGCGGACACTGGTTTATGCTTCCGAACGTGGCGGGCTTTGGCAACTTTACACTTCGACGATTGTGCGTAAGGATGAAAAGCTGTTTACCTATGCCACAGAGCTGAAGGAAGAACGCTTGACAAACTCGGATGCCGCTTCTTTCCAACCCCAATACAGCCCTGACGGTAAAGAGATTGCCTTTCTCGAAAACCGCAGCACCATCCGTGTCATCAATTTGAAGACAAAGGATGTGCGTACCGTTATGGATGGCAAGTATCAATACTCTTATTCGGACGGTGACCAGTGGTTTCAGTGGAGTCCGGACAGCAAATGGATTCTTTCGGACTATATCGGTGTAGGTGGATGGAACAACAAAGATGTTGTGCTGCTGAATGCCGATGGCAAGGGTGAAATGGTGAACCTGACCGAGAGCGGATACAACGATGGCAATGCCAAATGGGTATTGGGTGGAAAAGCCATGATTTGGACCAGTGACCGTGCGGGGTATCGCAGCCACGGCAGTTGGGGAGCCGAAGACGATACTTATATCATGTTCTTTGATGCTGAAGCATACGACCGTTTTTTGATGAATAAGGAAGAAACCGCTTTACTCGAGGAAGCGGAGAAGGCAGAGAAGGAAAAAGCCGGGAAGAAAGACGAAAAGGATGCCAAGAAGAAAAAAGGGGATGCCGACAAAGATAAGGAGAAAAAGGTAGAGCCGTTAAAGTTCGACCTCGCAAACCGCTTTGACCGTATTGTACGCCTGACCGTCAACTCCTCGCATATGGCAGATGCCATGCTTTCTGCTAAAGGGGATAAACTCTATTATCTTTCTGTTTTCGAGGATGGGTACGATCTTTGGGAACACAATCTGAAAGAGAATGTTACAAAAGTTCTTTTGAAGAAAGTAGGTGCAGGCGCTTTGCAGCCTGACAAGGAAGGGAAGAATATCTTCCTTTGTGCCCGCGACGGAATGAAGAAGATAGAGATTGAAGGCAGCAAGATTTCTCCAATTGAATTTGAGGCTTTCTTCGATTACCGCCCTTATGGTGAGCGTGAATATATCTTCGACCACATCTGGCAGCAGGTAAATGATAAGTTCTATGTGGCAGACTTGCAAGGTACGGACTGGAATGGATACAAAGAAACTTATAAGCGCTTCTTGCCGTATATCAACAATAACTACGATTTTGCGGAAATGCTGAGTGAGATGCTGGGTGAATTGAACGGTTCTCATACGGGAGCGCGTTATTATGCTTCGGGCGCAGCACTTCCTACGGCTGCTTTGGGAGTGTTCTATGATGAAGCTTATGCGGGCGATGGATTGAAGATTAAAGAAATTATAGCTCAGAGTCCATTGACGAAGAAAAAGACGGATGTCAAGCCGGGCTGTATTATCGAGAAAGTGGATGGTGTTGCCATTAAGGCTGGCGCTGATTATTTCCCGTTACTCGAAGGTAAGGCAGGCCGCAAGGTGATTCTCTCGGTCTATGATCCTGTTACCGGAAAGCGGTTTGAAGAAACCTTGAAGCCCATATCTTACGGTGCCCAGAATGAGCTGTTGTATAAGCGCTGGGTGGAAAACTGCCGCAAGAAGGTGGATGAATATTCTGGCGGACGCATTGCTTATATTCACATCAAAGGTATGGATAGTCCGAGCTTCCGTAAGATTTACTCCGATTTGTTGAGCGAAAGCAGTCGTAAGAAAGAGGCTGTTGTGGTGGATACCCGCCATAACGGAGGCGGGTGGCTGCACGAACAAGTAGCGACGTTACTTAGCGGCAAGGAGTATGAACGCTTTGTGCCGCGTGGCCAGTACATCGGCAGCGATCCTTTTGACAGATGGCTGAAACCTTCGTGTATGCTGGTTTGCGAGGATAATTACAGCAATGCCCACGGTACTCCTTTCGTATATAAGACGTTGAGAATAGGCAAGCTGGTAGGTGCTCCCGTGGCAGGAACCATGACTGCTGTCTGGTGGGAAAGCCAGATCGATCCAAGTATTGTATTCGGTATTCCGCAGGTAGGTTGCATGGATATGCAGGGCAACTATCTGGAGAACCGCACGTTGCAGCCTGATATCCTGGTCTATAATGAACCGGAAGCTGTTTTGAAGGGAGAAGATGCACAGCTGAAAGCGGCGGTGGACCACTTGCTGAAGAGGTTGCCGCAAAAGAAATAGATGGATTGGACTTTATAAACAAGAGGCTGAATTCAATCTTGAATTCAGCCTCTTGTTTATAAAGTCGATGGGGTGTCTTATTTATTTTACAGTTACTTCTGACAGTTTTAACCAACCAGAATTAGTGAAGGTTCCCTTGGCAGAGATATCCAGCCCCTTAACATTGCTTCCATTGCCTTTGGTTGTATCGACTAAAGCTACTGCCCAGGTATAGGTTCCTTTTTTTACCCCGTGAAGTTTGGGAGTGAACTCATAGGAAGAGGGATAGCCTTTTATCCAGACGGATAAATCAGTATTGTTGTCCAGATAAGAGTAGACTACTTGATTGTCTTGGTTCAATAATGCGAAAGCTACTTTATACTTTTGGTTCCATTGTGGTATATTGGTTGGGCAATATCCCCAGCCTAAGTTGTTCCAGCGATGTACTATCTTTATTCTTGAACCACTCTTCATTTCTTTGGGAACTACAATGGAATCGGGATATAAACGATAACCTCCTTCGGAGATGAAACGCTCAACCAAAGGATAGGCATCACGGAACCAACTCATGGTTTCGTCTCCTACACGGAAATCCATCATGTTGACATGAGCTTCCTGACCGTCTTCAAATTCTCCGATACGCACATCTTTGGCTGTTTTGTAACCGCTCGGGTCATTGTGATAAGGGTGCTTGCTCACAATCCATCCACCTTCCAGTAGAACCGGGCGTTTCATAATCCAAGGTTTCACATAGTTTCGCTCCCACTGGCCGTAATACTCTCTCATTCCGAAAGCATCATGACGTAAGGAAAAGCCTTTCTCGCAAGCGCTGTCCAACAAGCGTTTACTATCGGGATCAAAATTCTCCTCACCTGCCCAGTCTTTGCCTGCACCCATCCAACGATGGTAGTTGATAACTAAAGGTACTTTGGTGAAGTGTTTGACGTAGAGGTCTGTAATCCAATTGAACACAGCTTCCCGGTTCTTGGGGTCAATGTACTTCATAGTGTGTGCCTCACCCCATTTGCCAAGACCGTAGCCGTCTATAAATTCCACCAGGTCAGGATCATTGTATTTTTGGGCAAATGCTTCTATGAACTTTGCATATTTCTCCTGGAAGATAGGGTCATCAGGATAGGGAGAGCGTTTTCCATTGTCTGTATAGTATTTGGCTCCTGCATCGAATACATAGGCCGGAGTGGCTTCATTTTTTCGGTCGCGGCTGTCGACAACTACACGGAAAGAGAGACGCATACCTCTGTCGAGTGCCCCTTGAATTACTTTTTTCAACTTTTCGTTGGTATCCCAGCCGTAGACTCCTTCGGCGGGATTGAAAGTACTCCAATGCGTACGGATATAGAGTGTGCGTGCATAATCGGAGATTTTCACGGTTGTTCCTTTTTCCGGTACATAGATATGGTCGTATTTCTTCCAGAAGTCATCGCTGACATTCTCATTTGCATAAACAACCCAACCACTTAAAGGGTTTCCCTGCATGGTTTTTCTGTCTGGCCAGATTTTTATATAATCAGCTTCCGTATCTACAGCCATCTTGTATATCTGGCATCCTGCTGCAAGAAACGCACCGACACCGTAAACTTCTGTCATGTCACGCGTCACTTTACGGGGGTCGGCACCGATAGGCTGTACCCAGCCAAGTTTACCGTTTGCATCCACAGCATCGGTCAGTGCCTTCCAGCCTTTTATGATGACTGGCATGAAATCGTCTTCATTCAAGAGTCCCGCATTTACGCCATATGCCAACGCATATACAAAGAAACCGGTGGAGCTGGTTTCGGGAGAAGGATAAGAAGCCGGATCCAGAAGGCTGGCATGCCAATAACCGTCTTCGTTCTGCAATCCGGCGATACGGGTACATAACCGGATAAACAGTTCTTCGTAATAAGCGCGTTCCATCAAGCCTTTGGGCAACTCCTGCAATACTTCTGCCAGACCGGCCAGTACCCAGGCATTTCCACGTCCCCAGAACACCTTTTTGCCATTGGCTTCTTTTTTGCCGAAATAATGCCAGTCGCGGTAGAAAAGGTTCTCTTCCTTATCGAATAGGTATTCGTAGGTAGCCCGGTATTCATTGTCCATGAATTGGAGGTATTTCCGGTTGTTGGTTTCACGGTATAGCTTGGCATAAACCGGAGGGGCCATAAACAAGGCGTCACACCAGGTCCAGCGTTCCAGGGTTTTGTTGTCACCATACTCCAGTTTGAATGTACCGTTGGATGGATGGTTGACAATCCATTCCGTACGTGCCAGGGTAGGAGCCAGTATTTCCTCTTTTTTATATTTACGGTATAAGTCAATGAATGATTGGGAAACGGTTATATCGTCTGCATGGTACAACCGCTGATGGGGTTGCCAGCAGTTTCGTCTTCCTATTTTATAGAGCCATTGATAGTAGGTGCTGTCATTGTACTCCTCTTCTGCCAGTTTAGCCCAATCTACCATACCTACATAAAGTGCTCCATTGGTCCAATCCAGGTCGTGGTGTTCGTGGGCAGTGTTAGGATTGGAAATTTGCCAGTCCGCCACTTGCTTCATTTTCTCTTTTACTTCCTTTTTGCTGAATGGCACTTGTGCCATGATTGCCATACTGATAAACAGAAAGGCCGCTACTGTTAATAGTCTGTGTATCTTCATGATTGTTTATTGATAAAATTAAGGGAATTGCCTTTGTTCTCAATGGACGCGGACAATTCCCTTTATGAGAATCTTGAAAACTATCTTTTTACCTTTATTCGTGTTTTATTTTGTCTTTGTGCTGTTAATATCCTTCGTTTTGCGGGAATTCTGCACCCGTATTTGAATCGATTATGCTCTGAGGAATCGGCCATAATGTGTGGTAATCACGCATTGCAGGACCTGCTTCTGTATTGTATTTACGGGTACGCTCCAATAATTTGCCGGTACGGCATAAGGTAAAGCGGCGTGATTCTTCACCTACCAACTCGCGGATACGTTCGTCCAGCAAGAAGTCCATGGTCATTTCATTGTCCGTAATTTCAGGAGCATGCGCGCGACGGCGTACAACATTGATTGCTTCGCGGGCACCTGAAATATCGTTCAACCCCAACCTTGCTTCGCAGAGTAAGAGATAAGTCTCGGACAAACGGAACTTCATGCGGTCACGGTAGGAACCGGTCAAAGAAAGGTTCTCGGAACGGCCATAGAAGAATTTTGTCAGAGCCGGATAAAGACGGAAGGTCGTAAACCATGTTTCGTCTGTAATCGTGGCTTTTTTACCATAAAGGTCGGGCATGTTTTCGTTGTTGTAATACCAGTTACGTTTGATGTTGTATTCGGAATTACGAATGTCTTCTTCATCAAAGAAACCGGTATCTTCTCCAATCCACCATTTCATTGGTACCAATTGCGACAAGCCGCGGCCACCCAGTGAGTCTGCCAAAACAAAACCGGTAATCTCGAAGTATTTGGGTTCCCAGGCACGGCGTGTCCAGTCATCGGAATTTGTACCGCCACCAGTAGTGTTATATTCAAACTGCATGACCCAAATGCTTTCCATATTGCCGGATGTGCGATTTTGATTGTTTTCAACGAATAGGTCGGAGAACACATCGCCGTTTGCTTTTGCCTTTTCACCGAAGCGGTCTTCCATCAAGTGGAAATATCCGCTGTTGATGACATTCTCTGCAGCAGTTTCAGCCTTTGCATAATCACCCTGCATCAAGTAAACCTCACTTAGTAAGTGTTCTGCCGCCCATTTGGTCAGCTTGCCGACTTTTACGGCATCAGGGTCAGTAGGCAGGTTCTCGACAGCAAACTGAAGGTCTTCTACCATGTGGGCAATAACCTCTTCCTTCGGTGTACGGGTAAAATCGATTCTGAACTGATCTTGAATCTTGTCTACATAAGGAACGTCTCCATACAGATAAACCAGCGTACGGTATGCATAGGCGCGGAAAAAACGTGATTCTGCCTGATAGAGCGCCTTGTCTGTGCTATTATCCCAGTTCGTGTTTATTTCCGAGTATTTTAGCATCTCATTGGCTCCTGCAATCAGACTATAAGCCCAGTTCCAGTAGGAGCCTACAATACCGGTATTTGGAGTTAATGTCAAGAAACCGAACGGTTGGATAGAACCGTCTTTAGTGCCCATGGTAGCAAGGTCAGTGGCAATCTGTAATGCTTCGTAAGGGCAAGCGGCATTGTGCATGAAGGCACCGTTTTCACCCCAAGTGTTGTATTCAGAGCGTGCTTCGGCATAAAGTCCGGTAGAACCTACTTCGAAACCATAGGAACTTGTATATGTGTTGTCCGGAGCCAGTTCACTTTTCAGTTTCTCATCCAGAAAGTCAGAGCAACCGGTAGCAGACAGAGCTACTAACAGAGCTAGAGTTGCTTTTGATATATAATTTTTCATTGTATATATATTTAAGTAAGTTAGAATGATAAGTTCAGTCCAAGTACGTAGGAACGTGCAGTCGGGTAAGAGGCAAACCAACTGTTGTCATAGTTCAATACGCTGCGTATGTCACAGAATGTATAAGGATTCTCCACACTGATATTGATTCCCAAACCGCTCAGTCCCAATTTTTTTACAAAATTCTTTTCAAAATTGTATCCTAAAGTGATATTCTTTATTTGGATGTATGTAAAGTCTTTGTAATAGCTGTGTCCGTCGAAGTTGTTATATGCTGGAGAAGCATATTTGGAATTGGTGTGTTCCGGTGTCCAGTAATCGGCATTATGCAGATAGTTGTATAGGTTGTAACTCCAACTTCCGATATTGGCTTCGTTCAACTCACGCGTAACTTTGAAGGTTCCATTCAGTAGGAATGACAAGTAAAAGTTCTTGTAAGTCAATGTATTGCTCATAGACATGAGGAAGCTTGGATTCTTTGAACCGATGATAACTTTATCATTGGAGTCAATATAACCGTTTCCGTCTGCATCTTTCACTTTGGCAGAACCTGGTTTGGCACCTTTTTGGATCTCTTTTTCTGTACCGTCTGCTGCGGTATAGGTGAATTTGTCACCTTCCTGCCAGATGCCGTCGACGTCATAGTCGTAGTAAACTCGCAAGGGTTTGCCGATGAACCATTTATTGGTGATATCATCTTTCTTGTCACCACGCAGGTCTACAATCTTGTCACGGTTCAGTGAAAAGATGATTCCGGTGCTCCATTCGAAGTCCTTATTACGTATGTTGACGGTGTTCAAAGTAAATTCAACACCTTTATTGCGTGTTTTACCCACATTATCCCAAATGGTTTTATAACCGTTCATGATAGGAACAGTACGCTTCATCAGCAAGTCTTTTGTGTTGGCGACATACATTTCAATGTTACCGTTGATACGGCCGTTGAAGAATGAATAGTCGATACCGACGTTGAATGTTTGGGTTGTTTCCCACTTCAGATTCGGATTTCCGACACCGTCGTTGGCCAGATAAACACCGTTGACACCTGCTCCACCGTCACCCCAAATATAGTTTGTGAGGTGCAGACGGTCCAATGTCTGATAGGGGTTGATGGCTTGGTTACCGTTAGAACCATAAGATACGCGGAGCTTCAGTTGGTCCAACCAGTTTTGTGCATTTTCCATAAAGCTTTCGGAAGCAATGTTCCATGCAGCAGCCACTGACGGGAAGAATGCATACTTGTTGTTAGCACCGAAGGCAGAATAACCGTCGGAACGTCCGGTCAGGGTCAACATATATTTTCCTGCATATGAATAGTTCAAGCGAAGCATATAAGACAACATCGAGGTTTCTGATAAACCGGACTTTACAGTCTTATTTTTCTCACCTGCATTGATATTATGATAGCTGGAGTCATCGTTTACAAAACTTTCGGCACTTGAATTGGAAGTTTTCTTCTGAGTTTGTTGTACACTGAACAAACCTGTAGCGTCGAAACGGTGCTTGCCAAATTCACGATTATACTTGAGCAGATTTTCCCAAGTGTAATCCCAGTAGTGTTCATTGTTGATGCTGGCTTTTCCGCTGGCTGTTCTACCGTTTTTGGTGTCACGGCCATAGTATGTGCCGGTAAAGTCGCTACGATAGTTGTAACCAAAGGTTGTACGGGCTGAAAGACCTTTTACCGGCAACAGAATGTCAGCATAGGTGTTGATGAAAAAGTTACGTCTTGTTTGATCTTGGTCGGCATTGACATTGGCCATCGGGTTAATAATCAGGGATTGGTCCATAGGTTCTTCATAATACTTGCCGTTTTCATCTTTGTAGATACCATAAGGACTTTGCTTTACAGCATGTTCAATATTCGGGGTTATACCACCGCCATCTCTTTGAATAAATTGGGTCTGTATACCGATAGTCAGCCATTTGTTTAATACTTGTGTGACATTCAAATTGATATTGTAACGTTTCATAGCAGAATTGTAGACTACACCTTCTTGATCCAGATAGGAAACTGCCCCCATATAAGTGGTGCTTTCAGTACCTCCGGAAATGCCTACTTGATGTTCCATGGTAAATGCATTGCGGAAAATATAGTCCTGCCAGTCGTTTGTAACGCCTTTCTTGTAATTTATAAGTTCGCTGGCACTCAGAATATTCTCAGGAGCCAATTGGTCCCCGCTCCATCCATCTTTCAGGCGTGCAATGTCTTGTTTAAATGTGATGTATTCGTCTGGAGTCATCACATCAATAGTCTGTTGGGGTTGCGACATTCTGAACTGCCCTTTGTATGTAACTTGGGGTGCACCTTTCTTGCCTTTCTTTGATTGAATCAAGATAACACCATTGGAACCGCGTGAGCCGTAGATAGCTGCTGCGGAAGCATCTTTCAAGACACTAAGGCTTTCGATGATGTTTGGGTCAATATCACTCAAAGAACCATTGTAAGGAATACCGTCCAATACAATGAGCGGTGCATTGTCAGCACTTAATGAGTTTTCACCACGTACACGGAGGGTTTGGTCTGCCCCCGGTTTCGCATCACCAGTAGTTACGCTTAAGCCCGGGATTTGTCCTGCGAGACGGTCCATCAAGTTACTGCTATTTATCATGTTCAGCTTCTTCTGGTCTACTGATACCAGACCTCCAGTCAGGTCGGACTTACGCTGTGTACCATAGCCGATTACCACGACTTCTGCCAGTGTTTTACTGTCTTCCACTAGCTTTACGGTACTGTTTCTACCAGCTTTTACAGTCTGTGTCACATAACCGATATAGGAGATTTTGAGATTACTCCCTGCCGGTGCGTTGATTGTGTATTTTCCGTCAAGATCTGTAATGACACCAGTACTGGTTCCTTCCACCATGACATTTGCTCCGATAATCGGTTCACCACTTTCGTCAATTACTGTACCAGAGATATTCTGTGGTTGTCCGGATATTGCCTTGTTATTCTTTCCGGTATATAAAATAATGTGTGTTGCGTCGATTTCAAATTTAACATTGGTCCCTTTCAATAAGGCTGCTATTGTCTTATTAATAGTTTCATTCTTAACATTCAGGCTGACTTTCTGTTTGATGTCTATTTGCTGCGATTCATAGAAGAAAGTGTATCCGCTTTGCTTTTCCACTTTTGGCATAGCCTCTGATAATGGGATATTTGTGAACTTCAGTGTGATCAGTTTCTCTTTCTTTTGTGCAGAAACCGGGGCACATAGAAGTACCAGTATAAGAATGATGAGTTGTTTTCTTATATCCATAATTGTCTTAAATTTAAAGATTAATGTAGGTGTTTACTTTTCGTTAATTATTAAATAATGTGCATTTCTCATTTGTTTGTTTGGCATAAGTTTTTAATTTTGTTACTGTTTCATTTTACTTTTTGTTTTGTGTCTGCAAACGAAATTGTCAACTCATTCTCTTCGTTAAAGGTATATTTCATAGGTTGGATGCGTGCCATGATGCGGAGTATCTCGTCCAGCGGTTCGCTACGCAACGTAAACGTATAGAAATATTTATTGGATAATGTAGGATCCACGTCTATCTTTACCCGATACCATTTAGAAAGCAGTTTGCAAATGTCTCCCAATGAACGGTTTCTGAATACGAGTTGTGTATTTGCCCACGAAGAGGCAAAATGTACATCATCTTTTTCTACCTTAAGTGTCAGGGTTTTCCGATTAAAAGTAGCTGTTTCGCCCGGTTTGAGGAAACGGTTCTCTGTCTCGGTTTCCAAAGAGACGGACCCTTCTACCAAACTCACCAATGTATTTTCCGAACCGGGGAATGCATCGACATTGAATTTGGTTCCGTGAACCACGATACGCATACCTTCTGTCTGCACGATAAAAGGTTTGTCTGCATCGTGTGCTACATCGAAGTAAGCTTCACCAGTTACATTTACGATACGCTCATCCTTATTCATTTGTGATTCGTATTGCAAAGCGGTCTCTGTATGCATCCATACTTCGCTTCCGTCAGGAAGGAGAACCTTAGACTTACCCGACAAATTGGAGTATAACTGCGGCATGGCTTCAGGCTGTCCGTTAAGAAATCCTATGTAGAATGAGCAACCGATGGCAACAGCTATACATGCAGCTACTGCGTAGCGGTATATCCGTTTCAGTTCGAAGCGTTTCTTTGCAGGTTTTTCAGTCTGCTTAGGCTCGCTGGCGTGCATACGGTTGACAAGTTCATTCCAATAATATTCGGTATTGGGCGTGTAGTTTTCTACATTTGCCTGAATTTTTTCCCATAACAGTTGCAATTCCTTGAATAACGCTTCGTTGTTACTGCTGCGTAACCAAGTCTCCAATTGCCGCTCTTCGTCTGCGGAAATTTCCTGTTTCAACTTAGGAATGATTAAATTCCAAGGAACACTTTTTTTCATGATCATGATGTTTTATAGGCCTTCACTTATATGACACATCACTTGAGTTTAACCCTTATTCCAATTCCAATTATTTTTTTAATAAATTTCGAAGAACGAATAATATTAGTATCTTTGCCGCTCAAGAAGCCCTTATCTAATATAACTTCGATATGCCTGCAGAAGATGATATCCTATTGTTACAGTTAATCAAACAAGATGACGAGAAGGCTTTCAAGCACCTTTTCGATACTTATTTTGTTTCACTCTGCCGCTTCATGTCCCTTTATCTGAGAGACAAGCAGGAGATAGAAGAACTGGCCCTTTCCATCTTTATGAATTTGTGGGAGGGTAGGGCCGACTTGACTCTTAAAATCTCATTCAAGGCTTATCTTTTCCAGTCTGCACGCAATCGTTGCCTGAATGCTTTACGCGATGAAAAGGATACGGTTCCCATCGAGGGAGGAGAAGAATATGGATATGCTCTTGCGGCTGATACTTCGGTGGAGATGGAAGAACTGAACCGATTGATTGAAGAAGCTGTTTGTTCCCTTCCGGACAAATGTGGGCAGGTTTATCGCAAAAGTAGGGAGGAAGGGAAGACTAATCAAGAAATTGCCGGGGAAATGGGGATTTCTGTCAAGACGGTGGAGGCCCAAATAACCAAAGCCTTGAAGCATATCAAGAAATTTTTAGGAGAACAGTATACTTATTTGTTCTAAAATAGAAATCGCAGGCCATCTGCCTTTTAGAATGATGAAAGGAGGATGGCCTGCAATGTAAAAAGAAGATTAATCTATAACCGTGAATTTTACTTTCTGGTCTTTCACTATTACATAATATTCTCCATTCTCAAGGAAACGTTCACCATTGGCATTTACAAAACCAAGATCACGCATCGGGTCTATTTCAAAGCGGAATATATGTGTTTCACCTGCTTTAATTAGTTGCTTTTCGAAGTGCTTCAACTCTTTGCATGGACGGGTAATCGTGCTAAATGGGTCTGAGATAAACCAATGCACCACTTCTGCACCGTCACGTTTGCCTACATTGGTGACTGGGATTTCCATTACCAACTTTTCACCGCGTCTGATGGTTTCTTTGGGCAAGTTGATATTACCATAATTAAAGGTGGTATAACTCAAGCCGTATCCGAATTCATACAGTGGGGTAGAGGGGATGTCTTGATATTTGCCACTTTGTGGACGGGCTGTTTTGCGCTGATTGTAATAGATTGGAATCTGTCCGGTGGAACGTGGAAAAGTAATGGAAAGCTTGCCCGAAGGATTTACCCGGCCGGACAAGACACCTGCCAATGGTTTACCGCCAGGTACTCCCGGTTGCCACATTTCAACGATGGCGTCACAGAGAGGTTCCACTTTAGAGAGTCCCAAAGGACGTCCGTTAGCCAGTACCAGAACAATCGGTTTGCCTGCTTTTTTCATTTCAGCAATGAATTCCTCTTGAATGGCAGGCAGTTCTATGATGGAACGCGATGCGTTTTCGCCACTCCACTTTTTCTTTTCACCCATGCAGAGTAGAATGACATCTGCTTTCCGGGCTACAGCCAGTGCCTCACTGAATTTGGAAGTGTCGTTGCCGTCGAAATCACAACCCTCGGTATAAATCAGTTCAGCTTTGCCTGCAAATTCTGCATCCAGCGCCTTTTTGATGGGGAGGACATCTTCTGCATGTCCATGTCCATACCATGACCCCAGAAGCTCGGCACTGTTTTGTACCAGAGGCCCCATGACGGCGATAGTTGGCTTGTTCCCGTTTGCCAGAGGGAGTACCTTGTTTTCATTCTTCAGTAGAACAATGGTCTCTTCTGCCAGTTTCTCTGCAATAGTCAGGCTTTGTGGAAGGAGGAAGCGCTCTTTTTCTGTAGATGTCGGGGTGTAGGGATTGTCAAAAAGTCCAAGGCGGAATTTGATACGGAGCACGCGTTTCACTGCATCGTCCACCAGTTGCATGCTTATTTTACCTTCTTCCACCAGCTTTGCCATATGTCTGTCATAGCAATGCCCCATCATGTCCATTTCCAGGCCGGCGTTGAAAGCCAGACGGGCAGCTTCTTTGCGGTCGGCAGCATGGCCCTGGTCAATAAGTTGCGGTACTGCAGACCAGTCTGAAACAACAAAGCCGTCGTGTTTCCAACGGTTCTTCAGAATTTCTGTCATCGTGTAATGGTTGGCGCTTCCGGGAGTGCCGCTGATGTCATTGAATGAACTCATTAAAGTAGCGGCACCGGCTTTTACGCCAGCTTCATAGGGAGGAATATAGGTGTCCCACAGAGTCTGATTGGAGATTTCCGTATAAACATAGTCACGTCCTGCTTCAGAAGCGCCGTATCCGATATAATGTTTAAGGCAGGCAGCTACTCGCTTGCTGTCGGACATGTCTTCACCTTGGTATCCTTTGATGGATGCGACACCGAATACAGCATTGGTATAAGGGTCTTCGCCATAGCCCTCTGCAACGCGTCCCCAGCGTCCGTCTCTTGCCACGTCAATCATAGGGGAAAAAGTCCAGTCTACCCCGGACATGCGTGCTTCCTGGGCGGCAACGGCACATGCTTGTTCTACCAATTGGGGATTCCAAGAACATGCTTGTCCTAAAGAGATGGGATAAATGGTACGGAACCCGTGGATGACGTCGTATCCGAAAAGGAGGGGGATACCCAGACGTGATTCTTCCATTGCTTTTCTCTGAGCCTCGTTACGCAGATTGGCATCTTCATCAAAATAAATGAGGGAGCCTAGTGTGGCAGGAATTTTTTTTACTTCCTCACCACGATTGTTCTCGTTGTTATTCCGCCCCAAAGTGTACTGGTTGAGTTGTTGTACCTTTTCTTCCAGCGTCATTCTGCTGACCAGGTCATTCACACGCTCCTCAATGGGAGCTTTGGCATCTTTGTAGATGGGTTGCTTTTTGTTTGCAGCCATTGCTCCGGCCAGGCAACCACTTAAAAGGAGGCAACTGATAAATGTTAGTTTCTTCATGATATATATAATTATGCTATTCTCATTAAATAAGACACGTTTTTCGGAATCTGCTCCTACACAAAGGTCGTTTTTTTAAGGAATATAAACAAGTACATGCAAGGGTTTATTTGAAAATAGGCTTATCGGTTAGTGTCATGGAAGCTTGTTCGTTATTTTTTAGTTCAAATACCACTATTTCATTATTACCTGCTATCAGAGCACCAGCAGGTATTTCCAGGGTCTTTTCTGCATTTTCTTCCCAGTAGGCACCCAAGTATTGCCCGTTTATCCAGACTTCTCCCATTCCCCAGCCAGACACGTCAAGAAAGGTTTCTTGTGCCGGATTGCTTACAGTGACACAACCTTTACGGAAACAAGGGATGGAGGAAGTACCTTCTTTGAAAGTTATTCCGGTCACATCGCATTCCTTAATTTCCAATGGGGTCATCTTCCAGCCTTCTAAATCTTTCTTTCCCAACGTTATGCTGCCGTAGATACCTTTTGAATTGTCCAGAATTTCAGGACCATAGGTAATACGTCCGATATTTTCAGTATAGATACTAAGTTTGTGTATACCTATCGGTAGATTGGTTTTCAAGCTTTTACTGCTATCTTTTAAATATCCTTGCAGTTTGCCGTCTGCATAGACCACAGCATAATCCCGTACGTTTTCAATAGTTAGTGTGGGATTCTCCTCTTCCACATCAACGGTTGTTTCATAGAGGGCATAGCCGAAATCCATATCCAGTTCATTCATGGGCAGTAAGGCATCATCTTCTACTGTTTCTCCATAAACTTGTTCCAATGGAGCTGTTTTTGACATTTTTATCTCTTGTGCTGCTGCCGGTCCGACCGGCAGCAACAAAAGAGCCCAAAGCAAGAATAATTTCATCATATTTCCTTTGTTTATTTCTTTAAGAATGATTCAATGTAGGACTCGTCAACGGTAATTTGCGGAGCGAATTTGTCACTCTTTACGTAGCGGTCAATGCTTTCCAGCAATTGCTGGGTGGCAGGACGTTCGTTGATGTTTTTCTGGGTATCTACAGCCAGTACCAGTAGACTGCCTTTCTTTACTTTTGCTTCGAAACCAATACCGAGCTTTTCATTGTTGTCGTAATGGTCTATTACTTGTATGAAAGGCCGCAGTGCTGCCGGAGCATCCTTCATCTCAATAACCTTGGCATTTTCCAGAATGTCCCACCACTGCCAGTCTGTATGGTAGGAAGTTATGAAATGCTCGAATATAGGCTGGTCGTCATGAATCAGACAGCCAATGGTCATAGGTGGCCATTTGAACATTATCGGATTCCAAAAGTGATTGTGGAACACAGATTTACGACCTTTTACTTTGGAAGGTTTGGGGCAGAGTACCACTTTCTTGCCATCGGCAAGGTGTTGTTTTGCTTTTTCATCGAATACTGTGGTGTAGAGCACTTCACTAGTGGACTGCATTAAGTTGCTATGACGGGGATATACCCAGATATCCCAGCTGTTTTTTACGTGTGCAACAGAAAGATGGACCGTCAGCTTCTGTGGTTCAGTGATATTGTCCAATGCATAACTGAAATTGCCAAGTGGAAATACCCCGTTCTTTCCGACAGTTTGTGTTTTCAGTTTTCCGCTCTTAAGGGTTTTACCGTTGCTGTCGGTGATACTCCAATTGATTTTTGCGTTTTTCAATGGGGTAGGTCCATAATTGTATATTTCCGCTTTTCCTTCAAATACTTCATCATTGTAAAGTGCGCGTTTGTCGAAACGGAGCAATGCAACAGTCGGTGCACAGAACTCTCGCCACTTTTCCGGTGTGATGAGCCCTTTGGTATTCCAGAAAGGATCGAGAATGCCTACCGGTGCATATCCTTGTCCGGTAAAATCATTCAGAGACAGTAATTGGAAACCGCCTTTCAGATAAGTGCGCAACTGAGCTTCTATGACATCCTTGTACTCTATGGCGGTCAAGGCTCCAGAAGCACGGAAGAAGTCATGTGCTTGGTCGAGCATGTGGTTTTTGTCCAGCAGTTCACGGAATATCTCGAAATTACGCGCTTGTACGGGGCCGGTGAAGTTCTTTATTTCCTCGAAATTGGGATAGATGCACCGCTGTCCGGATTCATGCGAGATAATGGGCAGGCCTACTCCCAGTTCCTTGTTTTTGTCCCAGTTTGTATAAGGACGTCCTTCGTAGATGGCCATGTGTCCTTTGGTAGTCTGATGGGTAATGTAGAACTGGTCTGATTTGACACGTGTGCGGGCTGTGGAACCGCTGTATAGACGGCGGTTATCCAACTGACAGGCCGTGGCGGTAAGCTCTTCTATGAAATTGAAATCACCGGTAATTTCGTTTCCGTTACAGTAAAGAATGAAGGAAGGGTGATTCCCATATTCTTTCAAGATACCCCGCAGCTCGCGACGGAAGAAATTCCAGCGCTTCTCATCGGGTTGGGCATCTTTACCCCACATCGGCATTTCCACCTCCAGATAGACACCCAGCTTGTCTGCCATACGGAACGCAGCGGCAGGAGGACACCAGGAGTGGAAGCGCATATGGTTCATGCCATATTCTTTCAGGATACGGAGTACGCGTTCCCAAGAGGCATCGTCCACGGGAGCATAGCCGGTCTTGGGGAACACTGCGTTTTCAACGGTACCGCGCAGGTGTATGGGTTCGCCATTAAGGATGATATGGTCCTCACCAGCCTCTACTTCGCGCATACCGAAAGTTGTGCTTTTCTCATGCGCATAGGATTGGCCCTCTACACTGGAAGTCAGCTTACAGTCCAACGTATAAAGATTGGGATGGAACTCATTCCACAAATGGATATCTTTGCCCAAAAACATCTCTTCCTCGATATAAGTAATGGAATCGGTCACTGTTACCGGTACTTCCTTTTGTAGTCTATAGTCCTCTCCTGTCACGTGGAAGGATATTTTACCGCTGGCGGTATGTTCTGTACAGTTGCGGACAGTCATTTTGACTTTGATGCTTTTGTTCTTGATGTCCGGATAGACCTGCATGTCATCTACATAGACTGGGTCTACAGCTACCAGCTTAATTTCGCCCAATACTCCGTTCCAGTTTATTTGGGTAAATTCGGAGTGGGCATGGTCCCATTTATGGGTATCGTACTGGTAGCGGTTGTCTATACAGAAAGTTATCAGTTCTTTTTTGCCTGGATGTAGCCATTGGGTCAGTTCGTGGTTGTGGGGAATACTGATGTAGTCTATTTTACTCACTTCTTCTTTGCCTACATATACAGAACTGAGCCAGTGTGTACGTTCAAAATAGAGGAAAATGCGTTTGCCTTTCCATGCCGCAGGAATCTCTATTTCTCGCTGGTACCATGCGGGACCCATATATTCGTAGACACGGGTCAGCCTATCCAGGTGGCGGTAAGGAGATTTGTAGCCTATTTTATAGTCATCTGTAATTCCCGGCAGAACGATGCTTTCCTGCAGGCGATGGCAGTAACGTACGTCCAGTGAACCTCTCCGGAAGTCCATGACATCTGTCTGGAATGCCCATTCACCGGACAAGTCCATTTCATTCTTTTCTTGGGCATGCCCGCTCCAGACCATAGAGGTCAGGAGGAGGGCAGCCATGTAATGTTTTATTTTGTGTTTCATTGTTCAGTTTTCTTTTGGTTATAGTAATCGCGCATGATGTACCATGCTTTTTTGCGTTGTCCCTGGTCGGAAACCAGTCCTTTACGGTTCCATTCCCCTCCCTGGTGTGGATGGAAACGGAAGGGAGAACGGAAATCAAAAAGGATCCACGGCGATGTTCCGCGCAGGTTGGGGATATGCTTGAACATTTCCAGATTGTCCTTGTAGAGTTGTGCCTGATAATCCTCACTCCAAGAACTCTTGACTTCCGCATCGCCATGTTTGCCATAGAGCGCTTCGCCTCCGAACTCGGAAATGAAAAGAGGTTTGCCGGGAGCTACATTCCAGACAGCCTGGTCCGGAGCCAGCGGCCAGTCATGATACCATCCCATGTATTTGTTGATGGCTACCATGTCCAGGATGTTGATAATGGAGTCATTCATCTCAAAGTTCCGGCTTTCGCGGTTGAAGCGCACTAAATCGAAGGCGGCCGTAATCAGACGGGTTGAGTCGATGTCCAGGCAACATTGTTTCATGTGTTTCAGAAATTCATTGCGCGGGGCGGAAGTGGCTGTTTCATTGGCAATCCCCCAAAAGGCAACGGAACAACGGTTTTTGTCGCGCATCACCATCTCTTTAATCATTCTGCCTGCTTTCTCACGGGTAGCGGTATTCTTGAAGTCAATCCCTTGCCAGATAGGTATCTCTTCCCATAAAAGGAATCCCATTCTTTCTGCCAGGCGGACAGTATATTCATTTTGTGGATAATGTGCCAGACGAATCATGTTGGCACCCAGCTCTTTGGCTTCGGACAACAGCATTGTTGCGTCCGCTTCTGAGAAGGCACGCCCGCGGCGTTGCGGAATTTCTTCATGGAAGCTGATACTGCGCAGGAAGATGGGCTGGTCGTTCAGATAGATATCTTCGCCTTTTACATAAAGGTTACGGAAACCAATTTGCTCGTTGAGTCGGTCACTTTCTGAAGTGATGGTCACATCATACAGCTTTGGAGCATCCGGTGACCAACGTTGCAGTTTTTTAGTTTTGATGGTGGCCTGGGCAATTCCGTTGGCATCGGTAGTCATGTTCTGTCTGATGCCCAATTCGGGGATGGCGACTTGCACGTTGATGCCGGGCTTTGCTTCGGATAAGGTTACTTTGGCACGAATCAGGTTGGATTGTACCTTGTCCAACTGGATGAAATGGTCTTTGATGTAGCTTTGTGGAACGCTTACCAACATTACATCGCGCGTGATTCCGCCGTAATTCCACCAGTCAAAGGACATGGCAGGGATGGCATCCGTGGTGCGGGTATTATTGACTTTCACCACCAGGAAGTTATCCTTTTGCTTTACCTTATCTGTGATTTCCACCTGGAAGGGAGTGAATCCACCTTCATGACTGGCTATTTTTTCCCCATTCAGATATATTTTGCTACGGTAACTTACCGCACCGAAATAGAGAAACAAACGTTTGCCGTCAGTCTTTGGGGTATCGAAAGAGCGTCCGTACCATGCTGTCCCTTCATAAAATTTCAACTCGGGCATTTGTGAATTGAAATCGGCAGGTACATTCAGAACCAAACCTCCGTCGAAAGAGTATTCATAAAATTGCTTATTGTCCTGAGGTTTTCTGTTTTTGTACACCTGCATCCTTTCCCCTTGGTCATAAAGGTCTACAATGGCTCCCCATTTCCCATTCAGTAGCCGGTAATCGCGTCCGTAAACATTGGACAATAAGTCTTGTGCTTGTGACTTGCCTCCCAGTACAGACACTGCGAGCAAACAAGTAATCATTAATCTTTTAATTTTCATAAATCGTATGTATCAGTTAACGTTTAAAAAGCCTATGAATTATTCTTTGTATATTTTCAATGCGCATCCGCCTCCTTGTGCCATTTTGACGGTCAGTTTACGGGATGCAGGAATGTCTGTGACGGTCTTTTGGTAGTCGGAAGCCAGGCGGTTGGCATTCACTCCGTCATGAAACATTTCCGCTTTCCATCTGCCTGCACCGAGGAAAGAAAGGTCCAGTGTCAGAGTACGCGCATCCCAATTGGTCAGGGAGCCGACATACCAGACATCTCCTTTCCTGCGCGCCATTGTGATGTATTTTCCAATTTCTCCGTTCATGGCTATTGTTTGTTCCCAAACGGTAGGGATGGTAGCGATGAATTCCGTGCATTCTTCTTCACGGTCGTAATTGGTGGGACTGTCGCACAACATGTTCAATGGTGATTCAAATACTACATATTCAGCTAATTGGCGGCAACGGGTTCCCTGGCTCATTGGGGTATCCATTGAGGAGTGATAACACCGTTTGTTGGCATTGTGCATGGCGCCTTGTGTATAGTCCACCGGTCCGGCCAGCATACGGATAAATGGCATGGTGACATCGTAGGTTACCTGGTCGGTACGGATGTCACTCCACTTCATCTGTTCCAGCCCGTGAACGGCTTCATAGTTGATGACATTGGGATAAGTGCGGTTCAGCCCGGTAGGTTTGTACGTGCCGTGAAAGTCTACCATCAACTTATATTTAGCGGCAATTTCGGCAGCCCGGTAGTGGAAGTCTACCATTTCCTGGTCATCCCTGTCCATAAAGTCAATCTTGAATCCTTTGATGCCCATTTCGGAATAGTGCTTGCATACATGTTCCATGTCGCGGGCAAAGGCATGGTAACCTGCCCAAAGGATGAGTCCTACATTCTTTTGCCTGGCATAGGCCGTGAGCTTTTTTAAATCAATTTCCGGTACAATTTGGAAAAGGTCGGCCTCGAGGTTGACAGCCCAGCCTTCATCCAGAATCACATACTCGATGCCATGCCGGGAGGCGAAGTCGATATAGTGCATGTATGTTTCATTGTTTATTCCTGCTTCGAAATCCACACCTTTGATTCCCCAATGGTTCCACCATTCCCAGGCCACTTTGCCCGGACGTATCCATGAGATGTCTTTCATGCGTGATGGAGCAGCCAGCTTATAAACCATATCGTTATCTGCCAGCTCCTTGTCATTTCTTGCCACAACAATGATGCGCCAGGGTAGTTTGGCTTTCGGCTGGCAGGAAGCAATGTAGTTTTCACGCTCTGTGACTAATATTTGCAGTTGGTTATGCCCGCCTTGTTTTTTTGTTTTGGGGAAGGCGGCAAAAGCGGAAGTGAGTGCTGTTCCCCCGTTTCTGTTGATGAGGAACATGCCCGGATAGCTCTCCACGTCGGATTCGGCAATACAAAGTTTACGGCCGTTTTCCTGCTCTATTACCACGGGGGTGAACATCAGTCTTTGGGGGTTCAGTCCGGATAGCTCTATATGTGTATAGGTGTTTTCAAAAGAGTTGGAGAACTGGGCCTCTATCGGTTGTTTATCGCCATCTTTTACATAAGGAACAATCGATTTGTAGTCCTTGTTGAAGTTGAAGGCGGCTTCTTCGTTTGTAACTTTGAACGGTCTGTTTCCGGTCGCTGCGAACCGGTATGCCATTCCTTCATTGTACATTCTGAAAATGAGATTGAAATGTTCCCGGAAACTTAACGTCATTTCATTATAGACATCCTTTACTTCACTGCGTTTGTAGAAAGGAGAGGGAATCACCTCATTTGCCTGGCGATGACTGACTTTCTTAAGATGGGAGCCGTTACCCCAGACTGTCCCATTATCCAGATGTACTGATAAGGGAGAGGGGGCTACCAATGTTTGCCCTTCTTCCGTCAGCTCGTAAGTAATTCGGTCACCTATATATAAGGTAACCTCTAACTTGCCGTCCGGTGAGTTTAGGCGATATTCCTTTTGTCCGAACATGTTCGGGATGATGAAAAGCAGTGTTGTGAGTAAGAAAAGTGTTCTCATGTCGTTATTTATTTTAGCGTTTGTTTTTAATTTCATACTTGTAGACAACATAGTCATTGATTGATGGCAGAGAGATTTCCAGCCTTCCTTTTTTTCCGGTTACTGCTGTCATTGCTTTGCCGTGTCCCATCAATGGGATACATCTTACTGTGACACCTTCTGGCAACCAGGTTTCGACTTCTGCAGTCCCTTCTGGATGATTTTCACGGTACACAATCAAGTATCCTCTATCTTTCTTTAGAGACTGGAAGCCGGTCCAAGAGCGCCCCGACGGTTCATCTCCTATGGGTAGGATAGTGCCGGAATGCATGTCATGCTGAAATTTCTTGTAGGCTTCTGTATGTTCCCGTAATGTAAATGCTTCCTCGGGTAGATTGGTACCTTCCATCCAGGCAAGCGGCTGTCCTGCTAAAGTCGTAGCAAACAGATATTCAAATGAATAGTTTTCTGGAGCGAAGACTTCTCCTTTATATTTATCCGTATTTCTCCATTTGTTCAGGAATTCTATTTGTAGCTTTTCTGCCGGAACATATTTGGAAAGCATCCAGAGGTTACGCAAAGTCCAGTAAGGATAGTAGTTCTGCCAGTCGGTATAACGGTTTTCCAGAAAGATATTTCCATATTCATTGAACATGTGGTAGCCTCCACGGCGGCTGGCTGTCGCATCAAGGTTGAAAATCACTTCCTCGTCCGTCTCTTCCAGCACTTTGTCGAATAGGCGGTGCAGGTTTGTTTCGGCTTCTTTACTGGGAATAGTGAGCCCGTCTATCTTGAATACTTTGATGCCGTATTCGCGATAGAGGCTGATGAGTGCTTGCGCATCTTTCTGCCAATCGGCAAAATCATTCTGTATGCTGGGATTGAACCAAAGACCGATTTCAATACCTAATTCCTTGCCACGCTTTACGATGGGATGCAAACCACGTGGATATTTTTGCGGATCGGGTTTCCAGTAGTCTTTATTGTCCCAAATGTTCTTGAATGAACCACGGGCTACAGCTGAATTAGGGCTTTTACCTATTTGCCAGCCATCATCAATCTGGAAATGGGTGATTCCCAGACGGGCGGCGCGTTCCAGTTCTTTCAAACAGAAGGATTCGTTTACTTTTGAGTCCTGGCTACGGTCTCCCCAGGTGTTCATCATAATCATCTCGTCGCGGTCGGCCCGGTAAGTACGTATATTCTTCTGATATGAACGAAGCGCTTGTAGGCGGCTCAGTTCACCTTCTCCGTATATTCCCAATACGCAACCGTATGTTTTGGTCCAACGGTCGGGAGTCACGTCTTTCTCGGTAATGCCCAGGCCGGTTACTGTAAACTTCCCGAAATCGGTCAGAAAATCCTTTCCTTGATAGGCTAATTGTACCGAAGAGCAGGGAGCCTCTTTTAAAAAGAAGATGCCACAGTTGTCCTCACCATTAAAGGCAAACAGCAGATTGCCGCGATATCCCAGTTTGCGGTAGGAAATAATCTCTTTCTCGAAAACCAGGTTGTTGTGCCAGTCGGTCACATCGGAAAATTCCACGCTGCGGGCGTGCCAATGTTGCCCTTGGAAATGGAACTGGTCTAGCACAGCGGTTATTTCTTTAGATTTCATGTCTTCGGCGAATTCAATATTCTTCCGGTCGGCTGCACTAATTTCTCTACCTCCGAAAATACTGTTTACTGTTCCTCTGAGATAGGTGTCGCAGGCTATGGCTGGACAATCATCATAAATACGATATACCCGTTTTATATCTAGCTTCTCCAGGCTGAAAGAAACTTCTACTTTCAGATAAGCAGGAAATATTTTAGTCTCTTTTACGGGAACTACTTTGAGTGAACCGTTTGATGGTTGCGGCAAATCTTTCGTTACTCTGAAATCTGGAGTAAGGTTGTGGTTCTTCCATGATTTTCCATTACTCTTGTCGGTCAGGCGGTAAGTTATGATATTTCCCCCGTTCCACAAAAAGGTACGTTCGACCAAGCTGTTTCCGATGGTTAAAGTGTCATTTTTCAGACGACCGTAACAAGTATCTTGTGCATGTAACGAATATCCTCCGAAAAGGACAAATAATAATGTTAGAATATTTTTCATGATATGCGTGTTTTATTAATACTTAAATTGTAGTATCAACGTGTTTCTTACTTCTTGTTTTTTTCAATGATAAATATACGAGGCTCTTTTAATAGCTTCTGTTCATTGAACTTCTGATTGTCGGGAATTCCTGCTTTTTTTCCTACTCCCTCTTTCATTAGTGCTTTCAATTCCGGCAGGTGCTTCTGATATACTCCTCTCGGAGTGGTGTTGTACTTTTTACACAGGGAAGCCGCCATCCCGACAACTTCGCCCATCATTCCGGTAGTACGCATTACGCGGACAGTGCCCAGTGCCACATGGGTAACACTGATATTGCGGCCCGCCATAAAAAGATTCTCGATATTTCTGGAATATAGGCAGCGATAGGGCACTGCATAAGGATATATATGGATGTGTTTGGTTGCTGCTTTGAAAGGCGCATCAGGAAAGTGTGATGCATTGAGCGAATCCGGGAAATGCAGGTCGATGCTCCAGGTTGTGACGAAGGAGGCATCTTCGTGATAGACATTTTTATCTATATCATCTTGCTTTAGAATATAATCGCCCAACAATCGGCGTGACTCGCGTTTTCCGGCAATATAGGCTACCCAGTCCAATGCGCGGTTCTTATATTTCTTGTTGTCCTTTAATTCATTTTTCAGAAAACTCCAATTAGAATAGATGACCATTAAGCCATAATCACGTATACGTTCGAAGTCGTCGATTTGATTGAAGTTCATGCCGGTTTCCCATTTCCATTCACCCATCGTCACTTTTTCGCAATTTTTTTCATTGAATTGCAGACCGTACGAGAAAATAGGGAAACGGGTAGGTTTACCTTTGTCTGCAGAGTACCATTGTACGGATGAACCCATTGTCATTTTGTCCGGTTGAATCGGTGCCAGCTCTTCTCCGTATTCGGTACGGGATTCGCGTCCCATGTTGTAGTCTGCACCGGCCAGATACCCGATGGTGCCGTCTCCGGTACAGTCGGAGAACAATGGTGCTTTCAGTTCCACTTCTTTTCCATTCTCTATATGCTTGATGATGACAGATTCTATTCTGTTGCCATCGGTCTTTACAGATATGGCACGGTAGTTGGCATAAAGGGTGATATTCTTTTCATTGGCGATAAAAAGTTCCTTCTTTTCATCTTCATAGTTTGCGGCAGGTTTGGCATTTCCTTCTTTAGAATGTCCGAATTCTCTTATCATACGTCCCAGTCCGGAATTGGGGCCTACTCCGATATTTCCCCCTAAGTGAACCCTGACTTCAGAGCTATTGTTGCCGCCAAGTACTGGGCGGTCGTTGATTAATGCCACTTTGCATCCCAATCTGGAAGCGGCTGCGGCTGCACACATACCGGCTATACCGCCACCAGTTACAATCACATCATAGGAGTATTGCTCCGGTTCGGCTGGAATATCCAGCATCTTTTTACGGAAATTTGTCAGTTGTGTGGCCTGAGCGGGAGGGATCTGCCCTTTTTCCGTAGTAAAATAAATGGCATCGCAACGGCCATTAAAACCGGTCAAATCTTTTAATGTCAGACTAGAGTTTCCTGCTTTTACAGAGACTGTTCCGGCAGGTTGCCACATCCATTGTTTGCCCTCGTCCCCTAAAACCACTGGCAACTTTTTATTGTCGACGGCTAAAGTGAATTTTCCCGGTCCTTTACCATCATACCAGGGAGAAGTCCAGTTGTAGGTGCGTACAAATACATAATATGTACCGTCTTCAGGAAAAGAAATGGTAGTGGAGGCATCCTCAACCGGGACTCCCATTCCATGAGCCATCAGATAAGGTGAACCCATGAGGTCCATGAATTGCTGGTCTACTACCCATCCTCCCTTTCTGTCAAAGCTTTCTGCTTCCACCAATAACTTGCTGGGTACTTGTTTCTTATTGCCTGAGGGCTTGTTGGCTTGTTGGAATAATAGAACCTGCTTGTTGGGTTTTATTTCGAAAGTAATTTTGGTCCCTTTGAACAATTCCTTTAGGATGGCTTCAAGTGGGGCATTGGATACATGCAAATCTTTTCGGGTATTAAGATTGGGCAGTTTGTCGGTATAGAATACATTGTAGCCGCTGGTCTTTTCAATTTGAGGTATAATCTGCTTGATAGTCTGCTTGTTTATAGATAAACTGATTTGGGCAAAGCTATTTCCCCAGAAGAACAGCACTCCCAGTAATATTGAAAATCGCGTAATTATTTTATTTTGTCTCATGTCTTATCATATCAGGTTAATTACTTTTTTACTTTAAGAAAGGTACGACAAAGACTAACCCTAATTAAGCTATTAGAGTATATTAAAACTATATTTCTCGAATGTTTAAATTTTATTGTCGCTGCCAGAAGTCGGTCATTGTGTCTGAGGTAAAAATCCTATAAAATCTATTCCATATACTTTTTGTTTTAGTTAATACAAAGGGTTATTTTTACACTGCTAATATATTATAATCGTATTGTCAGATTCTATCTTGTAATTAATGCCGCCAGCTTGGCTGATGTATTCCAATACATTGTTTAAACTACCGTTTTTAATGATGCCATGATAAGTATATTGTTTTACTTTCTCGTTTTTGAATATAAATTTGCAATTATACATTCGTGTAAGCATAGTACAAATTTCTTCAAAAGATTCACCGTAGAACGCTAGTTCATTGCTTCTCCATAGCAAATAACTTGCATTAGGATGAAGCTCGCTTTTTTCGAACTGTTCATTGGTCAGGTTGCAAACGAGCCTTTCGTTTGGCTTCATATATGCCTCGTGTCTGCCGTCGTCTACTTTAACCTTTCCACTTATCAAGATTATAGCTACTGATTTATCGTCTTTATGCGCACGTATATTGAAGCTTGTACCTAACGCTTGTACATTGATGCCATTTGCTTTTACGATGAAAGGCTTTTCCTTGTCCTTTGCAACTTCAAAATAGGCTTCTCCTTCCAGGGAGACCATACGTGTTTTCTTGTTGTAAGTGTTGTCATATACAATTCTTGAATCGGAATTGATGTAGACCTTTGTGCCGTCAGCCAAAATGATGTCGGCCTTCTGCCCGTTGGATACGGACATGGTGACTTCTGTATTGGCGTCATCGGCCGGCCGTTTGACTCCTGCATAATAGGCTCCGCTTCCCACTACTAATATGATGCAGGCAACTGCAGCATAGCGCCCAATCTGACGCAGGAAACGGTTCCTTGTTTTCAGGACCTTCGTTTCCGTGGTGGAACTTGCGTCTATCTGGCTTAAAAGTTCGGTGAATATTTCATTTTGTACGGCTTTGTCCATCGTGTCCGGAGCCAGTGCCCAGCATTGCTGATAGTATGCGGAAAATTTCTGTTGAAAATCCGGTTGCTTAATCCATGATTTCAACTGTACATCTTCTTCAGGGCTGGTCAATCCTCGAAAGAAACGATCCAAAAGTTCAATATGACTGTCTTTTTTATCCATGTTCTGTAGTATATATCTGTATGCCTGCCAAAACACTCACGGATTTTCATGCTTTAACAATTATTTAGAAAGTAGAAGGAGAGGAAAAGCATGATGAATTTGCGTAATTCTTCTTTCAGTAGTTTCATAGTACGGTAGAAATGAGCCTCTACGGCACGTTCCGTCAAATCTAGCTGTGAGGCGATTTCCTTGTTGGACAGTTCTCCTGTTCTTTTCAGCTGAAAGACTTTCCGTGAAACTTCTGGCAGGCTTTGCAGAAGTTGCTCTATCTGTTTTTCAATGATGGAGACGTCCATATTCATCGTATCTTCCTCGATAGCCTCCACTTCTGTTTTCAACTTGTTTTCTACAAATTTGTTGTGTAATAATCTTCGTTCGGTTTCTTTGTATACCATGTTGCGTGCGATGGTGCATAGATATGCCGGAAAACTTTTCTCGGTATCCAGATTACTGCGTTTTTCCCATATCGTCATGAAGCTGCTTTGGGTGATGTCTTTGGCTAATGATTTGTCATATACGAGAAGGACGATGGTGTTGTACAGCCTGGCACTGTATTTTTCGTACAATGCTTCAAAGGCAAATTTATTGCCTTCTCTCAACTTGGCTACCAATAAAGTATCATTTTCTTTCTGCATATTGATTCATCTTACATTTACGCATTCTGAATGGTAGTGTCTTTGTATAGTAAAGTACTATTCCACATAGACTCTGAAAGAATGAACTACAAAGGTGGTGTTTTTATTATTTATTTAAAAGTTTTTTGCTGAAAATATACTTTGTGTGATTATTATTTAATTCTATATTCCACGATGAAGGAGGATGGCAGAAATAGTCATTTGCAGTATAAGAAGTGGTAAACTGATGGATGGGTTTAGGGGCTTATTGTCAATACATTACATTTACAGCGTTGTTACATCCTTATGTAAAAGACGTTACATGCCGGGGAAAGACTCTTTACACACCGGGGTAAAGGCCGTTACATATCGGGGTAAAGGTAGTTACATCCTGGGGTAAATGGAGTTCCCCACTGAGGTAAATAAGTTATTCTGCTGGAGTGAATGAAGTGATATAGGCTTATCTGATGTCCGCCCCCCACATTAGTTTATTGCGAAGGGTATCAAAGAAAATATGGTTGAACCGTTTCACTACCTTTATGCTATAGTCGGCACGTGAGATGTGCAACTGGGTCGTTTCTTTGCAGGACTCGCTACGGCCGTCGATGGCAACCAAGAAGTTGTGGCTGCGGCTTTCCACATCAAGTGTAATTTCCCAGTCGTCACAAATGACGATGGGACGGACGTTGAGGCTGTGTGGAGCCACCGGGGTGATGGCAATGGTTTTACTGTGGGGCACAATGACCGGACCGCCGACGCTGAGTGAGTAGGCGGTGGAACCGGTAGGTGTGGAGATAACTAGGCCGTCAGCTTGATAAGTGGTCAACGGAGCGCCATTGATGGCGGCGTGGATACTGATCATGGACGAACTGTCCCGCTTCAATACGGCTATCTCATTGAGGGCGTAAGGGGATTGCATCAAGCGTTCATCGTCGCACCTCAGTTGCAGTACACTACGCTCTTCCACCTTATAGTGGTTGTTGTAGATTTCATCGAAGGTCTCTTCCATCTCTTCCGGTGAGATGTCGGCAAGGAAACCCAGCCGGCCGGTATTGATGCCCAATATGGGGATATTCTTCTTTCCTACACGGCTGGCTGCTTTCAGGAAAGTGCCGTCGCCACCGATGCTGATAACCATGTCGGCACAGAAATCATCTCCGTCAAACAATTCGGCGTCAGGTATGTTTAAATGTAAATCGGTAGTCAGGAAGTGATGGAATTCCCGGCAGATGCAGAGCTGTGCATTATGCTGTCCGAGCAACCGGAAGAGGTTTTCTGCATGCGAGGATTTCTTTGCTTGGTAGGTATTTCCGAATATGGCAAATTTCATAATCAATTCTGTTGGATTGAAGTGCAAAGATGCTATTTTTTTCTCAGAATGCTGCCAATATATAACTATTATTTGTACTTTTGTCCCAAACTATAAACCGAATTATGACTAGATTAAGCGTTAATATAAATAAGGTGGCAACGCTGCGCAATGCCCGTGGAGGTGATGTCCCGAATGTTGTGAAGGTAGCGCTGGATTGTGAAGACTTTGGTGCTGATGGCATTACGGTGCATCCCCGTCCTGACGAGAGGCATATCCGCCGTAAGGATGTATATGATTTGCGGCCGTTGCTGCGGACAGAGTTCAATATCGAGGGTTATCCTGCACCCGAATTTATGGATTTGGTCTTGAAGGTGAAACCGCATCAGGTAACTTTGGTGCCCGATAGTCCTACACAGCTGACTTCAAACGCAGGCTGGGATACCAAGACCCATTTTGACTTCTTGAACGAAGTGTTGGATGAGTTCAACAATGCCGGTATTCGTACTTCCGTATTTGTTTCCACCGATGCCGAAATGATAGAATATGCTGCCAAAGCCGGTGCCGACCGCGTGGAGCTATATACGGAACCTTATGCTACGGCTTATCCCAAAGGGCGGGAAGCGGCTGTAGCTCCTTTTGTCGAGGCTGCCAAGGTGGCCCGCAGCTTAGGCCTGGGGCTGAATGCCGGACATGACCTGAGCCTGGTGAATCTGAATTATTTTTATCAAAACATTCCGTGGCTGGACGAGGTGTCCATCGGGCATGCGCTGATTAGTGACGCGCTGTATCTGGGATTGGAGCGTACGGTCAAGGAATATAAAAACTGTCTTCGCTGATGAATGTAATGTTGTTATTGGCCCAAGTGGCTCCGGCACTGACTGACTCTATTGCAGGTGCCAATCCGGTACTGACACAAGTAAACGCTTCCGACGAAATGAACTTATGGAGCATGGCCGTCAAGGGCGGCTGGATTATGGTTGTCCTGGGCTTGATGTCCGTACTTTGCTTTTACATCTTGTTCGAACGCAACTATGTTATCCGGAAGGCGGGGAAAGAAGACCCCCAGTTCATGGATAAGATAAAGGATTATATCCTGGGCGGGGAACTGAAAGCCGCCATTGCTTATTGTCGCAGTGTGGATACTCCCTCGGCCCGTATGATTGAAAAAGGCATCAGCCGTCTGGGACGTCCGGTGAACGATGTGCAGGCTGCCATCGAGAATGTCGGCAATTTTGAGGTTGCCAAGCTGGAGAAAGGCATGACGATTATGGCTACCATCTCCGGCGGTGCGCCTATGCTTGGGTTCCTCGGTACGGTGACCGGTATGGTGCGCGCGTTCTGGCAGATGGCGAATGCCGGAAACAATATTGACATAACGATGCTTTCCGGAGGTATCTACGAGGCAATGATTACCACGGTGGGCGGCTTGATAGTCGGCATCATAGCCATGTTTGCCTATAACTATCTGGTGACGCTGATAGACGGCGTGGTCAACAAGATGGAAGCCAAGACAATGGCATTCATGGACTTGCTGAACGAACCGGCGAAATGATTGATTAAAGAATTAGGAATTAAAAAATAAAGGCGTGTTAAAACGTAGAGTTAAAATATCACCCAACTTCAGCATGGCGTCCATGACGGACCTGATTTTCCTGCTGCTGATTTTCTTTATGATAACATCTACCATGGTATCGCCCAACGCTATCAAGGTATTGTTGCCGCAGGGAAAACAACAGACTTCCGCAAAGCCTTTGACGAGAGTCATCATAGATAAGAATCTGAATTATTATGCTGCTTTCGGAAATGACAAGGAACAGACGTTGACGCTTGAAGAGCTGACTCCTTTCCTGCAATCGTGTGCAGCGAAAGAGCCTGAAATGTATATAGCTTTGTATGCTGACGAAACAGTGCCTTACCGGGAAATCGTGAAGGTGCTGAACATTGCAAACGAGAATAAATTCAAGATGGTGCTGGCTACACGACCGCCGGAAGGAAAATAGATTGATTTACGATTAGACGATTTACGATTTACGATTGGAAGAACCTCGTAAAGAGTAAGCGTCGAAAGTAGCCGTGAGTGGGGAAGTAACTTTAATCGTAAATCGTAAATTGTCTAATTGTAAATAGCAATGGTGAATCGGAAGAAGAAAGGAAAATATATAGGTATGGCAGGTGCACTTGTGGTGCATGTTGCCATTATTGCCCTTCTGATACTGGTAGGATTCACACCGCCGGAACCCTCGGAAGAAGGCGGTGTACCCGTTATGCTGGGAGAGGTGCCCGATGCACTGGGCGCTGCCGACCCTTCTTTAGTAAAGGTGGATGTCATGCCGGAGGAAACCGCTCCTCAGGTGCAGGAAACGGTGGAGCAGGACATCATTACGCAGGAAACTGAAGAAACCGTTGCCATAAAGCCCAAAGCCGAACCCAAGAAAAAGGAGGAGGTGAAGAAACCGGAAAAGACGGAAGCCGAAAAAGCGGAAGAGGCCCGCAAACTGGCAGCGGCAAAAGCCGAACGGGAACGTAAGGAAGCCGAGGAAGCTGCCCGTAAACGGGTAGCTGGCGCTTTTGGCAAAGGTGCCCAAATGGGTAGTAAAGGCGATACGGAAGGCGAAGGTATTCAAGGAAGTCCTACGGGAAATGCTCCGTCCGGAGCCACTTCGGGTACGGGAGGCTACGGCTCGTTTAATTTGGGCGGACGTTCTCTTGGTGAGGGCGGATTGCCGCGGCCGGTATATAATGTGCAGGATGAAGGTAGGGTTGTGGTGACCATCACAGTGAACCCTGCCGGACATGTGATAGCAACCAGCATCAACCGCCAGACCAATACCGTCAATCCCGCATTGCGGAAAGCGGCAGAGGATGCTGCCAAGAAAGCCCGTTTCAATGCGGTAAGCGGCTTGAACAATCAGACGGGAACAATAACGTATTATTTTAATCTAAAATAAGAGGAGGAACAATTATGGGTACAGTTTATGTTTTTTTTGCCGACGGATTTGAAGAAATAGAAGCTTTTACTTCTGTGGATGTGATGAGACGCGCCGGACTGAACGTAGAAATGGTGACGGTAACCCCTGATGAAATAGTGACGGGAGCACACGATGTTCCGGTCTTGTGCGATAAGAATGTAGTGAACTGCGACTTCTTTGATGCAGAGCTTGTATTATTGCCTGGCGGTATGCCGGGTGCGTCCACTTTGGAGAAGTGTGGAGAACTGCGTAATCTGGTACTGCGTTTTGCCCAAGAGCAGAAACCGATTGCTGCTATTTGTGCGGCTCCTATGGTATTGGGTAAGCTGGGATTGCTGAAAGGCAAGAAGGCTACTTGCTATCCCGGCTTTGAACAGTATTTGGAAGGTGCCGAATGTACGGGTGCTCCGGTAGAAAGAGACGGCAATATCATCACTGGTAAAGGACCGGGCGCTGCCATGGAGTTTGCATTGGCCGTAGTGGAGCTGTTGCAAGGCAAAGAGAAGGTGCAGGAACTGAAAGAAGCTATGTGCGTAACAGATTTATGATTTAAATCATAAATCATAAATCATAAATCATAAATGCTTCAGTATGCTCTGATTGTTGCCGGTGGTAAGGGTTTGCGCATGGGGACCGAACTCCCCAAACAGTTTCTCCCGATAGGGGGGAAACCTGTTTTGATGCGCACTCTGGAGGCGTTTTATGACTACAATGCTGAGATACGGATAATATTGGTGCTTCCCCACAGCCAGCAGGATTACTGGAAGCAGCTGTGCAGGGAGTACCGTTTTTCATTGCCGCATGCCATTGCAGATGGGGGGGAGACGCGGTTCCACTCCGTAAAGAACGGTTTGGCTTTGGTCAAGACACCAGCTTTGGTCGGTGTGCACGATGGGGTGCGCCCGTTCGTGGCCCGGGAAGTGATTGCACGCTGTTATGACTTGGCGGCCGAGAAAAAGGCCGTAATTCCGGTAATCGGTGTGGTGGAGACCGTTCGCCGTATGGAAGGGGAAGGCAGTGTGACTGTCGGCAGGGATGATTATAGATTGGTGCAGACTCCCCAGGTTTTTGATGCGGAACTGCTGAAAGCGGCATACGAGCAGCCCTATACACCCCATTTTACCGATGATGCTTCTGTGGTGGAAGCATTGGGCGTATCTGTCTTTTTGACGCCGGGAAACCGGGAAAACATTAAAATAACCACTCCTTTTGATTTAAAAATAGCCACAGCTCTGATAGGTTCATGTTCGATTTAGCCACGCGTGACATAAAATATTTGTCGGGCGTCGGGCCGCAGCGTGCTTCGGTGCTCAATAAGGAATTGGGCATTTACTCCTTGCACGATTTGCTATATTACTTTCCATATAAATATGTAGACCGCAGTCGGATTTATTATATTCAGGAGATCGATGGGACGATGCCCTATATTCAGCTGAAAGGTGAAATACTAAGTTTTGAGACGGCTGGAGAAGGGCGCCAGCGCAGGCTGATAGCTCATTTCTCGGACGGTACGGGGGTGGTGGACCTGGTTTGGTTCCAGGGCATCAAATATTTGGTGGGGAAGTATAAAGTGCATCAGGAATATATTGTGTTCGGAAAACCGACCTTCTTCAATGGTAGAATAAACATGGCTCATCCGGATATAGACTCTGCTTCGGATTTGAAATTGTCGTCCATGGGGTTACAACCTTATTATAATACGACTGAAAAGATGAAACGGAGTTCTCTCAATTCACATGCCATCGAGAAGATGATGAATACGGTGGTGCAGCAGTTGCGTGAGCCGTTGCCCGAGACCCTTTCTCCCGCTATACTTGCCGAGCATCATCTGATGCCGTTGACGGAAGCTTTGGTCAATATACACTTTCCCGCTAATCCGGATTTATTGCGTAAGGCACAGTATCGCCTGAAGTTTGAGGAGCTCTTTTACGTACAGTTGAATATCCTGAGGTATGCAAAAGACCGTCAGCGGAAATATCGCGGTTATATTTTTGAAAGGGTGGGCGAAGTGTTCAATACCTTCTACTCCCGTAATCTTCCTTTTGAACTGACCAATGCACAGAAGCGGGTATTGAAGGAAATCCGTAAGGATGTAGGCTCAGGAAAGCAGATGAACCGCTTGCTGCAAGGGGATGTGGGAAGTGGAAAGACGCTTGTCGCACTGATGAGTATGTTGATGGCGCTCGATAATGGTTTTCAGGCATGCATGATGGCACCTACCGAGATTTTGGCAAACCAGCACTATGAAACCATCCGTGAGCTGCTGTATGGAATGGAGGTACGTGTGGAACTGTTGACCGGTTCTGTTAAGGGCAAGCGGCGCGAAGCTATCCTTGCCGGTTTGTTGACGGGAGACATACATATACTGATAGGTACCCATGCCGTCATTGAAGATACGGTGAATTTTGCTTCGCTCGGTTTGGTTGTGATTGACGAGCAGCATCGTTTCGGTGTGGCCCAACGGGCACGGTTGTGGACAAAGAATGTACAACCTCCCCATGTATTGGTGATGACGGCAACCCCGATTCCCCGTACATTGGCAATGACGCTTTATGGCGATTTGGATGTGTCTGTCATCGATGAATTGCCTCCCGGACGTAAACCGATTGTCACTCTTCATCAGTTTGATAGCCGTCGGATAAGCTTGTATCAGTCCATGCACAAGCAGATTGCCGAAGGCCGGCAGGTCTATATTGTCTACCCGCTGATTAAGGAAAGCGAAAAGATTGACTTAAAGAACCTTGAAGAAGGGTATCTGCATGTTTGTGAAGAGTTTCCCGAGTGTAGGGTTTGCAAGGTACATGGAAAGATGAAACCTGCTGAAAAGGATGCTCAGATGCAATTGTTCGTATCCGGCGAGGCACAGATAATGGTGGCTACCACCGTGATTGAGGTAGGTGTAAATGTGCCCAATGCTTCGGTGATGGTGATTGAGAACGCCGAGCGTTTCGGGCTGTCCCAGCTTCATCAGCTTCGGGGACGTGTAGGACGTGGAGCTGACCAGTCCTATTGTATTCTGGTTACCGGCTACAAGTTGGCGGAGGATACAAGGAAGCGTTTGGAGATAATGGTGCGGACTAATGACGGCTTTGAAATAGCGGAAGCAGACTTGAAACTACGTGGTCCTGGAGATTTGGAAGGGACACAGCAGAGCGGCATTGCTTTCGATCTGAAGATTGCCGATATAGCCCGTGACGGACAACTGCTGCAATATGTCCGTGAAGTAGCGCAAACGGTGGTGGATGCAGATCCACATGGCATGTTGCCTGAGAACGAGGTCTTGTGGCGACAACTGAAAGCGTTGAGAAAAACGAACGTTAATTGGGCTGCCATTAGCTGAAAAAACGGTTAAACATGCACTTTTATTGCATTTTATGTTGTAAAACATGTTTGCTTGTAAATCTCCTATCTATAGGGGATTAAGACATCTTTGCGAGCTTTACAGTTTCCTCCTCTTCGAAAAAATAGTTAATGACTGATGTCGTTTTTCAGAGAGAAATGTTACCTTTGGGAGAATTTTTGAAAATCAATCTGGATATTCGCATAGAACAGGTGGTGTTTGATTTGCCGAGATGCTTGCAACGGATATCAAAATGAATGACGAAACGGATGAATTTTAATTGGATAAAAACTGCTTTATTGGCTGCGACGGCAATGGTTAGCTTGAATTCTTTCTCGCAAGACCTGATTGCCCGCCAGGCCCCCATCGACAGAAAACTTAAGAGTGTTGATTCACTGGCTTTGCAAAAACAGATACGTGCAGAACAATCATTGTATCCGGGTTTGGATTTGTATCCCAACTGGAACAACGAATTCGTACAAGCCTATGGCAATGCGATTGTGCCTGAGAGCTATACATTTGATTTGACCGGTTTCTGTATGCCTACTCCCAATACCCGTATCACGGATGTATTCGGTTACCGTCCCCGGAGAAGAAGAGCTCATTATGGTTTGGATATCAAGGTGTATGTAGGCGATACAATCCGTGCGGCTTTTGATGGAAAAGTGCGCGTTGTCAAGAATCAAGGTCGTCGTGGATACGGCAAATACGTCGTTATTCGTCACGACAATGGCTTGGAAACCGTTTACGGACACTTGTCTAAACAATTGGTTGATACAAACCAGTTGGTAAAAGCCGGCGAGCCAATTGCATTGGGAGGAAATACCGGACGTTCTACCGGTTCACACCTTCACTTTGAAACCCGTTTCTTGGGTATTCCCATCAATCCTGCGCTTATGTTTGATTTTGAAAAGCAGGATATCGTAGCTGATTCCTATACTTTCCATAAGACAAAAGGCTCTTCCGGTACGGCGCGTAGCATGGCATCGGGTGAAGGTCTGTTCTATAAGGTAAAGAAGGGAGACACATTGGGACGGATTGCAGCACGTCAGGGAACCTCCATCGACAAGCTTTGCAAACTGAACAGAATTACGCGTAAAACAATCCTGAGACCGGGACAAGTATTGCGCTGCTCATAAAAACGTAAACAATCTCTATAGAAGAGGGTACTTTAATAGATTTTAGAGTGCCCTCTTTTTCTTTTTCTTTAATTATTCCTATCTTTGCAGCGCACTGTGAAAAAAGGAAATGAAAGATACCAAGCAACAATTTGAACATGTCATTGCGGTTTGCCGTGACTTGTTCTCTAAGAAACTTCATGATTACGGTCCGGCGTGGCGCATTCTTCGTCCGTCTTCCGTAACAGATCAGATATTCATCAAAGCCAACCGTATCAGAAGTATTGAAACGAAAGGGGTGACTTTGGTAGACGAAGGCATCCGTTCTGAATTCATAGCTATTGTCAACTATGGAATTGTAGGATTGATACAGTTGGAGCTTGGTTATGCCGAAGCTGCCGATATGACCAATGAAGAGGCGTTGGTGCTGTATGATAAATATGCCAAAACCTCTTTGGAGTTGATGCTTGCCAAAAATCATGATTATGATGAGGCTTGGCGTAGTATGCGTATCAGTTCGTATACGGATTTGATATTGATGAAGATTTATCGGACAAAGCAGATTGAAAGCTTGTCCGGAGCGACTTTGGTTTCGGAAGGTATTGATGCCAACTATATGGATATGATTAACTATTCTGTATTCGGCTTAATTAAGATTGAATTTGGAGATTGACAAGAAACATATTGTCGGGAAAGTTTGGGTGAACCTCTGCCGTTTTCTGCTGGGGGCTTTGTTCATATTTTCCGGATTTGTGAAAGCTGTTGATCCGTTGGGTTTCTTCTATAAAATTCAAGATTACCTGACGGCTTTCGACATGATTTCCTGGTTTCCTTCTTATGCGCCCTTGCTGGTAGGGATAGCGTTGTCTGCCATAGAGTTCAGTGTAGGTGTTTTCTTGTTTTTGGGTATACGCCGGAAGGTGGCATCTGCATTGGCGTTATTGCTGATGGTTGTAATGACTCCGCTAACACTTTATCTGGCTTTGGCGAATCCGGTATCCGACTGCGGATGCTTCGGTGATGCGTGGATATTGACCAATTGGCAGACTTTCGGCAAGAATGTAGTGTTGTTGGTGGCGGCAGTATCTGTATTCAAGTGGCAGGATTTACTGGTGCGTTTCATTACTCCGAAGATGGAGTGGATGATTTCCATGTATACGTTTCTATTTGTGTTTGCGTTGTCCTTCTATTGCCTGGAGAATTTGCCGATACTTGATTTCCGACCTTACAGAATTGGAGCGAATATCAAGGCGGGCATGGAAATTCCGGAAGGTGCTAAACCAAGCGTGTTTGAAAGCCGGTTCATTTTGGAAAAAGGAGGAAAGCGTCAGGAATTTACATTGGACAACTATCCGGACAGTACATGGACGTTTGTAGAATCGCGTACGATACTGAAGGAAAAAGGTTATGAACCTCCCATTCATGATTTTTCCATGATGAGTCTGGATACATGGGAAGATATAACGGACAGCGTACTGTCGGATAAAGGATATACGTTTCTGCTGGTTGCCCATCGGATAGAAGGAGCGGACGACAGTAACATCGACCTTATCAATGAAATATACGATTACAGTGTGGAGCATGGTTATGGCTTTTATGCCTTGACTTCATCTCCGGAAGACGAGATAGAATTGTGGCGTGACAAGACTGGAGCGGAATACCCTTTCTGCCAGACAGATGATATTACGCTGAAGACCATTATCCGTTCAAATCCCGGTCTGTTGTTGGTAAAGGACGGAACAATTTTGAATAAGTGGAGTGACAACCGGCTGCCTGATGAATATGTGCTGACCGATAGCCTGGACAAGTTGGAATTGGGCAGGCAGAAGCAGGAAAGTGACTTACAGACAATAGGCTATGTGTTGCTGTGGTTCATCATTCCTCTGATGATGGTGCTTTGTGTCGATATTTTAGTCGTAAGGCGCCGGGAGAAACAACGCCTCAGACAACAATAGTATCAAATAGTAAATAGTAAATTGTCAAATAGTAAATACATTAACCCTTTTAATAATAAAACAAAATGAGAAAAAACATTGTTGCAGGAAACTGGAAAATGAACAAAACCCTCCAAGAGGGTATTGCTCTTGCAAAAGAACTGAATGAAACATTGGCTAACGAAAAGCCTAACTGTGATGTAATCATCTGTACTCCGTTTATCCACCTGGCATCTGTTACTCCTTTGGTAGACGCTGCCAAGATTGGTGTAGGTGCAGAAAACTGTGCAGACAAGGAGTCGGGCGCATATACCGGCGAAGTATCAGCTGCTATGGTTGCTTCTACCGGTGCAAAATATGTCATTCTGGGTCACTCTGAACGTCGTGCTTACTATGGTGAAACAGTTGCTATTCTGGAAGAAAAAGTAAAATTGGCTTTGGCTAACGGTCTGACTCCGATTTTCTGTATCGGTGAGGTATTGGAAGAACGTGAAGCAAACAAGCAGAATGAAGTGGTAGCCGCTCAGCTGGCTTCTGTATTCTCTTTGTCTGCCGAAGATTTCTCTAAGATTATCTTGGCTTACGAGCCGGTTTGGGCTATCGGTACCGGTAAGACTGCTACTGCAGAACAAGCACAGGAAATCCACGCTTTCATCCGTTCATTGATTGCTGAAAAGTATGGTAAGGAAATCGCTGACAACTGCTCTATCCTTTATGGTGGCAGCTGCAAGCCTTCTAATGCAAAGGAACTGTTTGCCAACCCGGATGTTGACGGCGGTCTGATTGGTGGTGCTGCTTTGAAGGTTTCTGACTTCAAGGGTATCATCGATGCCTTTAATTAAATAGTTGAAAGCTGAAAGTTGAAAATGGATTGCATGTCGTATCTGCATAACTGTTTTCCATTTTCAGCTTTCCATTTTCCGTTATATAAAGATATTGACTCATGAAAAAGCTTGGTTTACTTTTAGTTGCATGTTTCGCTTTTGCAACGATTTCTGTAGCGCAGAATAATATTGTGAAAAGCCTGGAACGTAATGTGCCGGGACAAGGCAAGGTGACTATCCATCAAGATGCACGCATTGCGGCATTGATAGGTTCGGAGTATGTTCCTGCCGGTTCGGATGAGCAGAAAGTGATTAAAAGTTCGGGTTACCGCATACAAGTTTATGCAGGGAATAATACCCGTCAGGCCAAGAACGAAGCTTATGCGGTAGCTACCCGCATCAAGGAACATTTTCCCGAACTTACAGTTTATACCTCTTTCAATCCCCCCCGTTGGCTGTGCCGTGCAGGAGATTTCCGCAGTATCGAAGAAGCGGATGCCATGATGCGTCAGTTGCGGGCTACTGGTGTATTCAAGGAAGTTTCTATCGTGAAAGAGCAGATAAACATCCCCTTATAAAGAATTATCATGTTAGGAAAAGAAGAAATTGTATCTCCTTCATTAGATGAATTGAAGGAACATTATCACCGCATCCTTACTCTGTTGGGTGAAGATGCCGGACGTGAAGGTTTGCAGAAGACACCTGAACGGGTGGCGAAGGCCATGTTGTCGTTGACGAAAGGGTATTATATGGACCCGCACGAGGTACTCCGTTCAGCCAAGTTTCAAGAAGAATACAGTCAGATGGTGATTGTGAAAGACATTGATTTCTTCTCGCTTTGCGAACATCACATGCTTCCCTTCTACGGAAAGGCACATGTGGCATATATTCCTAACGGCTACATTACCGGACTGAGCAAGATAGCCCGCGTAGTGGATATTTTCTCTCACCGCCTGCAAGTGCAGGAACGTATGACTCTCCAAATAAAAGAGTGTATTCAGGAGACGCTGAATCCGCTGGGGGTTATGGTTGTTGTGGAAGCCAAACACATGTGCATGCAGATGCGCGGAGTAGAGAAACAGAACTCCATTACCACTACATCCGATTTTACCGGAGCATTCAACCAAGCGAAGACCCGCGAGGAATTTATGAATTTAATCAGGCATAATTCTTGACGGAGAACTCCCCGAATTGAATTTAAAAATTCAGGATGACTCTGTCTCCCAGCCGCTTTGCCATGATGCTTTTTACTTTGTTCAATTCGTTGTAGCGCTCCATGATGCTGTTACACTGGGTTTCATCATTGGCTATGGCAGGGTTCTGTAACGCAAATAGGGTATGCTTCAATTCTTCGCAGACGATGGCATATTTGAAGTTTATCATTAACCGTGGAATTAGCTCATAGAGGCGTTCTTCGTCCGTCACCATTTGTTCTATCTGTGATTTCCTTAACTGATAGCGGTTGCTGATAAGCTCCACACTCAGCTTGCTGATGACGGGGTCGGGATGCGCCACAAAATACCGTTCGGCGGTAAAACCCTCATTGTGGATACGTTCGGCAGCCTCTGTCAGGATTTGCCGGTGAAGCGGATTGTGGAAGGCAAGTTCGTCTTCTTTTAAATCATTGACTATATATTCAGTTACAGTGATAGGGGTTTCCTGCCCCTCTTCATTGGTGACATTGCACATCACCCGCTCACCATAGAGCACTACCATCTTCAGAATAAGTCGTTCGTATTTATAGAACTCCTGGCCCTCCTTGCCCTCCTGCGGGATGAAGGATACATATTCTTCCTCGGGTGGAAAAGGTGGAGGTGTTTCGGAAGGGAGACCGGCAGGCAGTGATTGGGACGGATAGCCAGCTTGTTGTGCGTCGGGGCTGGTAGCTGCAGTATGACTGCCATTGACCCCCGCTTCTGCATTGGCTCTTGCGGCATTGGCCGACCGACGCTCACGTTCTGCTCGCTCAGCTTGTTGCTCGGCTTGCTTTTCTCGACGCTTGGCAACCTCAGAAACCAGCAGTTTGTCTTCTACGTGCAATAATTGGGCGCACTCCTTGATATAGACATCACGCACAATGGCTTCGGGAATGATGGAAATGCTTTGCACAAGGTTTCCTATAAGCTCGGCACGCTTGATGGGGTCTTTTCCAGCATCTTCCAGCAACAGATTGGTTTTGAAGCGGATAAAGTCCGTTTCATTCTCTTGTATGAAGGCCTGGAACTCCGTCGCATTGTGTTTGCGGGCAAAGGAGTCCGGGTCGTCACCATCGGGCAGGAGGCAGACTTTGACGTTCATGCCTTCTTCCAGCAACATATCAATACCTCGGATAGAGGCCTTTATACCGGCAGCGTCACCGTCGTAGAGCACTGTCATATTGTTGGTGAAACGATGAATCATCCGGATTTGTCCGGATGTCAATGCTGTGCCCGAAGAGGCAACCACATTCTCTATGCCCGATTGGTGCATGGAAATGACGTCTGTATAACCTTCGACCAGAAAACAACGGTCTTGTTTCACAATGGCTTGTTTGGCAAAATATATGCCGTACAGTTCATTGCTTTTATGGTAAATCTCCGATTCAGGCGAGTTGACGTACTTCACCTTGACGCCTTTGGTGGCGCCGGCAAGCACACGTCCCCCGAAAGCCACCACCTTACCGGAGAGAGTGTGTACCGGAAAGATGACCCGCCCCCAGAAGCGGTCGCGCAGTCGGTGGTCGTCCGTCTCGTAGCAGAGGCCGGTCTTGACAAGATAATCCTTTTTATAGCCTTTTTTCAAAGCTTCCTGGGCAAGGGCATCGTGGCTCTCGGTACAATAGCCCAACTGGAACTTCTCGATGATGTCATCCCGGAAGCCGCGGCTGCGGAAATAGGCCATGCCGATACTCCGTCCGTCTACGTGGTTCTTTAGGATATTCTGGAAGTAGTCACGGGCAAAGTTGTTCACAATGAAGAGGCTTTCCCGTTCGCTCTGTGCTATCTTCTCCTCGCTGGATAGTTCGCGTTCTTTGATTTCAATGCCGTATTTTTTTGCGAGATATTTCAGCGCCTCAGGATAAGACATCTGTTCGTGCTCCATGATGAAATGCACTGCATTTCCTCCTTTTCCGCAGGCAAAACACTTGCAGAGCCCTTTGGCGGGGGATACATAGAAGGAAGGGGTTTTGTCATCGTGGAAAGGGCACAGACCTACATAGTTCACACCGCGTTTGCGCAGGGTGACAAAGTCTGATACGACATCGTATATCTGTGCGGCATCAAGTATGCGGTCTATGGTGGGTTGGTCTATCATTGTCTCTTTTCTAACTTGTGCAAAAGTACATGATATTTCTTGGATAATCAAAAAATATCATATAGGAAAGAGCAGACCGGAACCCTACATCATCATAAAATTCCCGTGGATTGTATAGTCGAGTTTTTCTTTCAATCTTTGTATGTCAACCGGCTTGGACATATATCCGTTAAAGCCATTCTGCATAATCTTTTCTTTGTCCGAAGCAAAGGAGTATGCCGTTACTGCAATGATAGGTACCGTTTTGGATACTTTACGTATTTCGCGAGTAGCTTCATATCCATCCATTTTAGGCATATTGATGTCCATGATGACCACATGCGGATGAAACTTCTGATGGAGTACCACGGCTTCCTCCCCATCCCAAGCATGAACCAACTCATAATCTTTCTGTAGGATAGACTTGAACAGCATATAGTTGCTTTCGTTGTCCTCTGCTATCAGGATTATAGGCTTTTCCTTGCTTCTCTCGTTCAGAAGAGGCATTAAAGTTAGATTATTTTCCTTTTGAGCCTCTTTCGGTTTATAAGGTATTGTAAACCAGAAAGTACTTCCTTTACCTTCTCCTTCGGATTCTACTCCGATGCGTCCTTTCATTTTTGTGACAATGTTTTTGCATATTGAGAGCCCTAATCCCGTTCCTTGTATAAAGGTGTTTACTTTGGTAAACCGTTCAAATATTTTCTTCTGATTCTCTAGTGAGATGCCTATGCCCGTATCTTTTACGTAGAAATAGAGTTCTTCTCCACGGATTTTGTATCCAAACATAATCTCACCTTTCTCTGTAAATTTTGCAGCGTTGACCAGCAGGTTGATGAGGACTTGAGAGAGACGGTTATGTTCTGTCTGTACATAACAAACTGGTACTTCAGGAACGAATTGTAGGGCAACACCTGTTTGCAGTCTGCCTCGTACAGTGTTTTCCACATCTTTTGCCAACTGATTTAAGTCGACATTCTGATAATTGAATTCCAGTGTATTTGCTTCTATTTTTGAAAGATCCAGGATGTCACTTACCAGTTGCAATAGCAACTGGTTGTTGGTTTCTATGATACTGATGAACTCTTTGCGTTCGGTTTCGTTTTCGGTTGCAGTCAGCAGGCTGGAGAATCCTACGATGGCATTCAAGGGGGTACGTATCTCGTGGCTCATATTGGCTAGAAATGCAGATTTCAGCCGGTCGGATTCTTGGGCTTTTTCTCGTGCTCGGATAAGCGCTTCTTCTTGCCTCTTGCGTTCTGTTATCAGTAAAAGGGAGCCGACAAGCGATATTGGACAGCCGTTTTTGTCGCGCTGGTCAATTACTGCGTTGGTTTCCATCCAATCTGTTATTTTTCGCCCTTCTACTTCGGTGATAATACGATATTCTTCTTTGATATGCTGCAACTTGCCTGAAATGAGATTTTCATGTACATGGTGCATACGTTCGAAGTCTTCCGGGTGTATCTTTCGGAAATATTCTGACGCCTTGATAATATCTACTTGGACTGTAGAGTTCTTCTCCTTTGTAAAGTTCATGTGGTCTAATATCTTTTGTGCTTCGCAATAAATCAGATCCTCCTTTAAATCCCAGCGCCATGGTATGATGCGTGCTATGCCCAATGTCATTTCCAGTTTTTTATTAATCTCTCGCAATGTGTTTTCGGCATCTTTGCGCGCTGTAATATCTACGGCAAAGACATCCAAAGTGTGTTTTTGGGATGCCGGGCAAAGAATGAATTCGTAAAAGCTGTTTGTTTGTTTGAAGTAATGAGTAAATGTTACCGTTTGCTTTTCTTGGAATACCATTTCCATGAAATGTGTCAGGTGCTCTATTTGGGAGAAGGCATTTTTTTGTGAACCATCGGTAGTTGGCGTAAACTGGTCGTTGAAAATAATATTGCCGCATCGATAGCTCATATCTGCTATCTGTCCCGTTTTGTCGAAGAAAACCTCTATTTGAGTATAAGATATCGGCATATTACGTAAAAGGGTATCATGGGCACTTAGCAAGGTGATTTTCTTTTGCTGGAACCGATAAATGACTAAAGCTATGATAAGTAGTGAGAGTATCAACACTACTCCGCAAATAATCCACCATTGATACTTCTGCCAGAATGTAAGCGGTTTATTGATGAATACCGAGTCCTTAGGACAGAGTGTGGTGTCCAGACCGTCCATCAGCAGTTGCTGGTAGTTGATGAAGGGATAGGATTTCTTGCTATATGTAAATGGGATATTCTGTGCATCCTCTCCTGCAAATATCTGTTTGAGGGCTGAAGAAAGCGCGTTTTGCACTTCCATGCGGTCATAGAAATATCCTCCCGCAAACCCCTCTTTACCCACATAGGCATTCCTTAATGCAAATACGGGTTGAGGCGATGATGCAACTAACTGAAAGTCTCCACTGATGAGTGTAGGAAAACCGAGTAGATTCTTACGCTCGTAAAACCATGTGGAAAATAGCATACCCGTCTCCGGTTCATCATTTAGCAGATATGCCTGTAATTCGTTTTGGTTTCTTTCATTACCTATTAAGCGTTCATAGTGGAGGTTTGGATACTTTGACGTTATATAGGCATGAATAAGCCGGTCCAAGTCTTGGTTATGATAGAGTTCATCTGCTGCGAATACAATCGTTTTCATTTTTGGCAGCATCTGTACCATCATGTCGATGGTCTCTTTGTACATATACGGCGTTTCGATAAAAGTAAAGTTGTATTGCGGCCGCAGGTCAACCAGAGGAGATGTGATGGCATTGGAAATGTGTATAGGACGTCCGGTGAAATAATATTCCCGTGGAGCATACGTGTCTTCGTTGCCGACCAATACTATTGGAATATTTCCCCACTCACTCAAAATACGTTCCCTTAAAGTAAAAGCCATGTTGCCGAGAAGTACAAGATAATCGGGTTTCTTATCCTGGAAACGTTCGAAAATGCCATTCTCCATCCGGATATACAATGAGTCATTACGAATGAACGTCCCGTTCATGTGTACTACATCGGCTGTGATGTCCTCTATAGGAGATGTTTGCAGCAGGATGGGAGTTATAAGTTCTTGGCTCCAGGGTGCGCTTTCATTGTACGAGTTTATAATAAGTAATCTGCGGTGTTTGCCGACTATGGTTGCTGTGGCAAACGCCGAACTTAAATATAGAAAAATGAAACATAAGCTAATTATGCATCTTTTAGATAAAAATACTTTCATGACCTGATTTTTCAAGCAACATATTGTCTAATGGCAATTTAATTGCTACGTATTATTTATACAAAAATAATACAAATGTATTTTAATCATAAAATATAGTCGCTAAAATTAAAAATAATTAACGGCGTCTTTTTGTTTTATGCACTGGAAGTTTAATGTAATTATTATTTCATATATCTGTCTTGTATTATCTGGCAAGTGTGTACAAGGGTGAGAGCAGATAGAAAAGGGAGTTGACAGATTGTAATAAAAAGATGAAAAGGATATTTTCATCTTGAAAAAAGTTATATTTTTGCACCCGCTTTTGAAAATGGTATCGGAGACATTTTTGTTTTTATATAAATTCAATTGGTATTATGAACATTTTTTGTAAGAAAATCTTTGTTCCCCTTTTGTGCGGAACATTATTTTGGGGCGCTTGCTCAGATGATGCACCGTCCGGAGAAGATAGCGGGCAGCAAACTTATTCATTGGTGGTGAAAAGTGTCACTGCTTCGGGAGAGGATTCCTTCGGGGAACTGCGTGAGGTATCGGTTTTTCAGTTCAGTGGCGGCAGCTTATATAGGACGCAATTGCTGAATCCGAAACAAGATGGTACATCCAGCATCTCTGCACTCAGCGGCTCGCGGTTATATTTTCTTTCAGAAGTGAAGCTGCCCGTTCAGGAAGAGAAACTGACCGAAGAGGAATTGTGTAATATGGCCATTGGCGAAGGGCTTCATGATAATTCCGCTCCGGATTTCATGTCGGCGGTGGTTCAATTGGAAGATGATGTCGAGACGCGCAATAATCCGGAGGTCAGTGTGGGCATGAAACGTGGGGTGGCCCGTATCGACCTGAACACTACGGCCGACGATAAGACGCGGATTGAGGAGATTATAGTGGAAGATGCCCCGGCCGAAACTTTTCCGTTTCAGGAAGGCGTTGCCGTGTCAGACAAGACGGTGAAATATGTGAAGACGTTTGAACCGGCATTCGGAGGAGAACAGCCGAGCGTATTCCGTATTTTTGAAAGCATGTGTCCGGTCCATGTCGTTTTGCGTGGTACGTATGATGGGATTCCCATCAGGCTGAAAATGGAGTTGCCGCGTATAGAACGCAACAAGGTGTATGAATTGTCGGTACTTAACGTAGGGGCTACGGTAGAAGGCGTTTTCGAAATCAAGCCGTGGGAAGAGGGCGAAACGGTGACCGGCAAGCCCGACGCGGACCATCGTATTCTGTTGGATGCTTCCCGGTCTGTCATCCCCGAGGGAGTATCGGTAGATTATGAGAACAACATTGTAGAAGTGCCTATGACGGGAGTAGATGGCATGCAACTGGCGTTTCTTGCCGACACCCGGATAGATATTGCATCTGCCGAAGGAGTTGTGGATGGCGTGATACTGACCGACATGGCGGTGACCGAAGAGGCCGAAGGGATTGTCTCTTCCTTCAGCGTATCTGTTCCGGCGCAAGGCAGCGGACGGTTGGGCTATTCGTTCATGGTACACCTGAAGAATGCGCTTATGGCCGGTTCTTATGACTACGTGGAAGTGCGCGTGGCTCCCAGCGACAAGCAGATTGAAACGGTGGAGATGGCAGGAAGCGTGTGGATGGCTTTTAATGCACGCAGCAGCGACCTCGAAGACCAGATTTATCCGTTGGACGGTGCCACGGTGGAAGACATGTATCGCACCAGCTGGATTAATACAGTCGGCGGTTTGTTCCAGTGCGGCCGCAAGTATATGTATGTGCCTTGGCAGGGATATAACCCTTCCAACAACTTGGGCAACCAGACTGCCGACATGCCTTGGCAGAACGATTCGCACATGCCTTGCCCCGAAGGCTATAGGGTGCCTACCCGCGACGAACTGAACTCATTGCTTCCGAAAGGCCAAGAGATTCCCGGTACTTATACGGCGGGAAACGGAGAGCGGATTACCGCCACGCTCCATGTGGGAGAAGGTACGTTGGTGACTCCTACCGGTGTCACCGGAACACAACATTACGTGAAGTTTACTTCGGAAGATACCGGCCGTTACCTCATCATACCTTTGGCAGGCGGGAAAGGCGACAAATCGACCTCCAACAATCCCTCTTTCGGAAAACGTGCCGTGTTGTGGACTAGCCAGCGCGACGGTTGTCCCGGAGGATATGCCTGGGCCTATTGGATGCAGTTCGAAGGAAAAGATTCGACCGTCATTGCCGAACAGCGATTGCAGATGGAGGCGTTCGCGTCCTTGCGTTGTGTAAAGAAATAGAGGAGGGCAGGACATGAAGATTATAAGAATTATAATGCTTTTGGGATTGCTGCCGTTGCTGGCCAGCTGCTCTTCGGACGGGCTTGGCTTCGACAACGCTGAACAGGCCGGCGCAGGGCAGGTGACCTTCCGGTTCGGCTTGCAGGCAGATGTCACTGCCGGGGTGCGCACCCGCAGCGAACAGCCGGAACCGATAGCCCGTATGTGGTATGCCATAGCCGACGAACGGGGCGAAGTAATCAAGCCGTTGTATCAGAAACTGGAAGCCGATTTCTCCAAACTGACCATCGAAGGATTGGGGTATGGCGACTATACCGTGGTGTTTCTTGCTACCACCCATCCGGAATCGGATATTACGGTTGACGAGCCGGCCCTGCTGTCGGATGCCTGGCTGGTGAATCACGTGGAAAAGGCACCGCTTGATGAGGCCTGGTTCTATAAGAAGATAGCGTTGCACATCGGCCGGGAGCAGGCTCCGGTGATGCAGACCGTCTGCCTGGAACCTTGTGTGGGCAGGGTAGATGTCGATTTGGATGTGTCGTCCGACTATATGTGGCGGTTTATCCGCAACATAGAGGTCTCTTTCGATGATGCCCAAGGGGTGTATGCCGGTATTCAGGCCGGTGGCGAGTACGCAGGTGCCGGAGGAGTGGACGCTTACAACATCACGCAGCGCCGTTCATTCTACTCGTTGCCCGGACGGGAGGCACTTTCCGGACGGGTGACGATTGAGTCGGAGCGTAGCGACGGAACTTCCTTTATGCAGGTCTATCGCTTCAGTGGTTGCAAGATAGAAGCCGGACGCGTGTCGCATATCCGCATCAATTACCGCCATCCCGAAAGTGGCGAAGGCTTGCTCTATGTACGCGAGGAGGATTTCTCCCGATTCCGGACGGATACCATGTTTCTGGCCGACGAACCGCGCGAGGTGTTCTACGATAGCAATCGCCGTTCCTTTCGGGTGAATGCCCCGTTGCAGGTGTCGGTGTCCGATGATCATCAGCTGCTTGTAAAGTTCTTCTCGCCGATTGGCATCAGTGGCGTCAAGATACTGTGCCGTTTCAACAAGGTGAGCACGGAATTCTTCGAACTGGCTCGTTTCGACCGCATTTATCCGTTTATGGAGGCATCGTTCCCCTTGCCGGTGGTCAGTTCGGAACGTACGTTTGTAGCGGAGAACGGTCGCCGGATAACAGTTCCGGCACAGCCGGAACTCTCCAATGACGATGTGACGTTGCTTGTCCGTACGGAAGACCCCTTCATGAAAAAGATAGAGCAGATAGACAGCCGGTGGTTTATCCGTTTCTCCGCTTATTCGGCAGATAACGGGCATGCGTATTGGCGGCACATGGATCCGTTGCTTTGCCGTCACGGAGTGGCGTTGGCGCTCAACATGGCTTTCATGTTCGCTTCCGAAGAGTTCAATGTGGAAATGAATGCCTACGAGGGCAAGCTGAAGGACAATGGAGGAAATCCGATAGACCTGGATGCTTTGCGGCAAAGAATCCGCAACCACGGCGGTCTTGTGTTGGGCCGTGTGGTCGGAGTAGGTGGCTTGGGTGGAGGCAATACTTATGGCCTGGCCGATTATTGTTATAAAGGTGTCTACTTTGATGCCACGGCACCCGGCTCCAATCCGCATAATTATCCTCGCCAGGCCATGTTCCACGAGTATGGGCATTGCTTGGGCTACAGTCATAGCAGTACGATGACATACGGCGACCAGTGGACAGTGCTTTGTGCTACGGTTTTTGTGGCCATGGGGCAAGACGGCAAATTGCCGGTATGTTCAAAGGGGGCGGTAGAGGATTTGCCTATGTGATTCCATGCCGGTTGGCACGGTTCTTTTATTGGGGGGAGTTAAAGGGGGTTATCGTCCTTTACTCCCCCTTTTAGCTCTCACCCGTAATCAGTTCGGATTCCAGGTGGTCAATGCGCCTCTCCAAGGGGCTACTTCGACGGATAGCGTGAGGTAGTGGCTGTCTTTCTCGTCCGGGGTGTCCGGAGTTATGGGAGTGGGGTCGTTTTCTGAAATGCGCGGATGCCCCAGACGGTTGATTCCCGTTACGGAGAGTTTGTAAATATGGTTGCGCACGATGGCAAACTCCATGGGTCCCATCACGTTATTGTCCTGATTGTCGTTGTGGCGGCTCCAGCAGAAGTAGTAGCAGTAATAGCCGGCTGCATCGTAGTCGTCTGTGCTCGATTGATAAAGGGTGAATTGCGCCTTTTTGGCGGCTTTCCTGAAATCTGCCTGGAATGCCTTGTTGTCAATGTTCTGTTCATGCCACTTTTGCCACAGATAGTCCGGACTGGTCTTGTCCGCACTGTAGACGGCTGCCTGTCCATTGCTTTTTATAGCGAGACGGTTCTTGGGTGTGTTTCCGAATACGGCTTTATAGAATCTGCCGGACTCTTCTGCCAGGAATGCTTTCTCGCGCACCTCTTCCCATGTCACGTAGAGCGTATTGGCGTAGGAATAAAGAATGGGGTCTTTGGCCGGGTCTCCCTTGGCGTTTGCAATGGCATCCTGCAATTTCCGGGAGGCTTTGTCGGTTGCCATGATTTGCCCTTTGAGCACGATGCCGGTGGTGATGCCGTTCTGTTGCATTTCTATGCCGGGAATGGTGTTTTCGGTCACATAGCGCCACGTGTGGTAGCCTTTTCCGTTGTTCTTGATGACTTTCGAAATCAGCGAGGTGTACCATTGGCTGCGTGCGGTGGCATCGATGTGCCAGTTGCCTCCTTCGTAGTTGCCGAGGCAGAAGTTGAAGTAGTCCTTGAAAGGATAACCTTTATCGATGTTCCGGGTAACTCCGTTTTTTATGGCAGCGTCCGTGTCTACCACATAGTTGGTTTGGGGGCCATGGCTATATTCCGTTCCGCAAATCAGTGCATCGGCATTGGTACCGTCGTCCGACACGCGTCGCAGGTAGTAGAAGTCGCGGCTCATGTTTACCAGAGCCATTTTAGTCAGTTTCACCTTCAGGGTGGCATTGCCTTTGTCATTTCCCAGCAGGTAGGTTTGGTCTCCGTTTTTACTTCCGTCTTTGAAGTCGATGCGTGCTACGGCGCGTTCCACTCGGATATTGCCTTCGTTGTTTATCTCTTTCTGTGTAGGGTCTTGGCGGTTCGTGCCGGAGAAGTTGAAGGGAGTGTCCTTCTGGGTGTGTTTTTCCCAATGTTCCATTTTTTGGGGTATGCTCTTTTCGATGCTTGCCCTGTCTGCGGTAGACATTAGGAAGCCATGCTGATGGTCTTTCCCTCCCCACACGGTTTCTCCTCTTATTATATTGCCATTGGCGTCTTCAGTGATGTTTTCGGTTTTGTGTATCCATTCTTTCAGCATGAAGTGCTCTTTGAAGAGGTCTTTCAGTTCATTTGTCGGGTTGCAGAAGGCATAGATATGAATCCTGTCTTTGCCTTCATCCAGCGTGCCGTCTTCCTTGTAGTAGGTAGCCAGTGCGGCCTTGTCTATTTTCTGGACGGTGCCGATGGTGCCTTTGGCTTTGTTGAGGGCTGTCAGCGATGCTTGTTCACCGCAGGCAATGAATTTGTCGTCTTTGTCGGCCAGCACAAGCAGGACGCTGTTCACCCGGTTCTCGTGCTCTTTTGTCGCGGTGTTGCTTGTACTGCCATCGCTGTCGGTCTTATTGTTTTCGTTGTCCGCATTTATATTCGCTGTAGGCAGTTGCACCTGCACATTTACGTACACCACATCTTTCGACTTCTCCGGATTTACATCCGTTTTTACGCCTGCTTTTTTGTCAGTGGGGTTGCCGCAACCTGCAATGGTGCAAATTACCAGTATGCTGATAAGAAAAATGTTCCGTTTGCTCTTTTTCATAGCGTAAAATTATTAAAAGTTTTGGCATACAAAAATAAGATAAAGGACAATGTATTCCAATTTTTAACTATTTTTTTCTGATTTTCATGGGTTGACATCGGTTCGGCACTATCGTTTTGCTCTATAAATTTTCGTACGCACTCCGATGCAGTTGTTTTGCCTGTGGTATAGATAGTCTTCTCCTTCTCTGATGTCGAAGTACAGGATGCTGATGGAGTATACCTTCTTTACGTGGTGATACCTTTCTCCCGACGAAATGTGTTCGGTGATGGCTTTGGCCACTCCGTAGAGTATCGGTCGGCAGATGAGTGAGGTGCACATTACCACATTCTTCGGACCGGTCGGCCGTTTATAAGTGAACGACCCGGGTCGTTCGATCAAACGACTCTGGTCGTTCAATCGAACAACGGAGGTTGGTAAACTGAACGACCGGAGTCGTTCAGTTATGTAAAAGTGTCCGGATGTGCTGAAGATAGGGAGTTGCCCGGTAGGGAGAGGGACGGGACGGAATCATGTAGTGGCTGTCTGTGGATTGTCGGTGAACAGGGCGAAAGCCATGGAAGGTGAAGGCTGTGAAGGATTGAAAATCACTCTTTGTGGCAGAGTTGATTCCGGCTTTCTTCCGCAAGGTGTGCGAGGACTTGTTCAGGCACTGCCTCTTTCAGGAGGACGTGTTTTTCTTTGTCCAGCAGGTAGAGGGTGGGCATGGAGGGGAGTACGTACAGTTCGTTGTCGGTGAGGGTGGGGGCGGCGGTTCCGGCCGTCCAGCCGTCGGGCAGTTCGTTTTCCCTATGGGAGTGTGCTTCGGGATAGGACGGGGTTTCACAGTCGTTCTCGGTATTGATGGCGAGCACGGTGAGCCGACCATCGTACAGCATCTGCTTGAATAGTCCGTCGGCGTGTAGCAGGGCGATGGCCTGGCGGCAGTGGGTGCAGTCGGGGTTGTAGAACATCAGGAGCAGGCGCGGGGCGGAGGGAGTGGTGTGCAGCGTCTGTAGGTTTCCCTCCAGAGTGTGGTAGGCGAAGTCGGTGGCTACAGTGCCGGGGCGGTTTTTCAGGGCGGCGACGAGCAGGAAGCGGGGACGCGACTTTTCGGTTTCATTCAGCAGGGAGGTGCGGGCTGTTTCTTCCAGAAAAGGGATGAAGTGCTCTTCGCTCTGCATGGGCGAACCGGTGGTATAGAGGTATTTCTCGGCCAGTCCGGCCAGTAGCAGGTAGGCGGGTTTGTCGGTTTCGGCGCGCTGCATTAGCTGGTGCACGGCTTCGGTGCGGGCTTCGGCGGGCGCGTGGGGGAAGAGGGAAAGGTAGTTGACGAGGTTCTGTTCCATGAAGTCGGAATTGCGGCTGCGCAGGGTGTCGGCGAAGGACATGCCGTCCCAGAAGTGTGCCAGAAGGTAGGAGGCACGTTCGTGGGGAGTGCGCAGAGTTGCGGGGATGGCAGGCAGGGGCAGGTCGGCAGAGAGGGTATCGGGGGCGATATTTGTTGCAGAAGCTGCCCGTGGCTGCGATTGGGAGGGCTGCTGTGCGCTCGTGCTGCCGACGGTGGCGGCAAGCAGGAGGCATAGCAGCGGAAATATTTTATTGCTTGTTTTCATCGGGTGGTGGTGTTCTCGTCTTCTACACAGCGGATGAAACAAGCATCATTGTTATATACATTGAGAGATAATTTACCTCTTGAGATATGGTTAAAATCGAAAGTGAAGTAATTGATATCCCAGCCAATGGTTGTGCCATCTTCCATAGTTGCTTCTTTATCAAGCCAATAAATGGCACCAGGTCGCATATACAAGTCATAAAATAGTGGCTTTAGACTTAACTTTTCACCTGATAGCTTGCCATTTTCAGGGTATGTAGTATATCGGTCGGATGAATATCTAAGTATTCCAAAACTATGGTAATCCCAGCTTGAACCTTCATGAAGGTCTGCTCGTTTACGATGTCCATATCCTGAGGCACCGATGGGGAAAAAGAGGTTTTTGCATGTGTTTTTATTATAAACGAAGCAACCTCGCATTCCGTATCCATCAGTATCAATTCCAGCTCTATATCTATATGCTTGCTGGATATCAGTAGCGGTTTCTGTAGCTTCATTGCCATACAATACTCCATATCCTTGTTCTATTTCGTCAGAATCGAATAAAGCATAAAAATCATTAAACTCGGCAATTCGTGCTCCTGATAATGCAAATTTTCCTACATACTTTGTTCCGTCATTATGTCCCCTATTATATTCTAAATTCCACATGGATTGATTGGGCTGGATTTGGCAATTTGCATTGTTTTGGGAGGAGTTAATTGTCGGGATGTCTCCCCAATTCATTTCTTCCTCCTGTCCAACTATTTTTAATATTGGGAATTTGTCTTTCTCTGCTTCTTGATAATCTGGAAAATCCCCGGGTTTTACATTAATCCATGGCACCCTCTGATTGACTTGGTTACTTGCTGCAATCGGATGTGTCATGTTTCCCAATTTGAACAACGAACCTTCATCCAGCGGTGATTCGGTTTCACTTGAAGCCGTTACCAAGTTATGGGCATGCCATCGGGTTCCGCCTTCCAGTAATGCGTCGGGCGCATCTCCTTGCCGAACAAATATCAAGTGTTGACAAGTATAGTTATGGTAGTGTACTCTAATTATGGCATACCGATTTTGGTTTTCACTGCAATTACCTTCAAAGTTCACCATGAAGTCAATGGGGGTTCCCGTATTGCCCTCCACCAGAGTGCTTCCATTCAGGTTGACAAAACCACTAGTGCTTCCTTCTACAATTTCTGCTTTCCATGGTCCTTCGGATGTGAATTCTACAAACTGTGTGTCATTTTCCCGAGGTAATCTGAGTAGTTTTACGTGAAAAGAGCTATTGTTGTTATGCTTTCTGTAAATACCTTTAGGATTGACAAGGCGTCTTACTTGCAATATTTCTACAGTATCTACCAAAATTTCATTCTCTCTTTCTCCTGGCATTTCCAATATTGCTTTGATTTCTACTGTAGCCTGACGTTGATAAGCCACATAAGGATTATTTCCGGTGTATCCGGTTGTGATAATCATCTGTTTGGCACGCGTATAAAAAGGGATGGCTACATTTATAGTTTGTTCTGCTTCGTTGGGCTCAATTCTAAATTTTCCATCCTTGTCGTCATTCCCTATTTCTTGACTGTCTTCAAGATAGGTGCGAGTACCAATCTTATGTTCATCATAATACTGCTTGTTGTCCGTTACATAAAATGTAGCCTTGTCATTACTTTCAGATTGGACGTTTGTCAAAATCTTGTACTTCGTTTTGCGAAGGGATAGAAATCCGTTCCATGGCTGGTTGGGATTTTCTTTATTTTGGCCTGTATAATCTTTTCTTGATGTCACATCATAATCATACCAATATGCATAGTCCAGCTGGTCTGGATTGCCGGTATATGCGTCGCGAGGTCCCCAGTTGTTGGTAAGGATATTTGCTTCCAGAGATACCAATTTTCCACCTCCTGTATTAATTTTCATAGGCAAATCCATGGTTCTGTTATACAGATAAGAGATGTAATAGGGATTGGGCACTTCAATACCGGGTTTCTTTTCTTCGTATTCGATGTGCCAGTCCACGTCGTTGGCATATTTGTTGAATTTCAGTGTCAGTTTGTAGTGGTGGTTACGCTCTGCGTTGTAGTCTTTATAGACGTCCTTGCCCAACATGAAGCGGTAAATGATATCACCGCTGCCCACCCGGCCGTCGGCATTGGAGATATAGTAGGCTTTTACTTCGATGTAAGTGCCGTAGGGTTTATCGTCTTTGTTTATATAGGTTTCATCATCGGGAAGTCCCGGTGCATCCAGTTCTTTGTCACCGTCTGCGTCCTGTCGTTTGTCTTTTCCTTCTCCCTGCATGTTCTCATAGAAGAAGAGCGCCTCGTTGGTTTCTCCATGGGCCAGTTTGGCATACTCTGCCCTTTTGCTGTCATATTCCGCTTTCAATACGGAAGCTCCTTTTTGGGCATTGTCGATGTAGTAATAATACGGTTTGCCTTTCGTGACACGTGCCGGCCAATGTTCATCGTAGTTCGTTCCTTCGGCATACGTAATGCTTTCGCCCTCTGTCATAAGGTCTCCATAATCTTCAATGTCATCCTTAGGGTTCATGTTGATGGTGCTTTTCTTGCCTAGATAACATTCGGTAGGTATGTCCTTGATGGTAACTGATTTGAGGTATATAAACACATTCTCGTGAAGGTCGGAACCGTCGTATGCAATGGTTACTTTGGAAGCGGCACGGCGTATCCAGGCGTGCAATTTGGTGGATGCCCGGTTTATAACTGCCACTTCATCGTTCTGCACGCTTCCTGTAACGGTGAAATAGCCGAACATCTGGTTGTTGTTGGCTACTTTATCCTTATCCCATTGGAGGGAAATGCTTTTCAGGCCGTTGGCAGTTTTTATGGCTTCGGAATATTCCTCATTCGTAAGTAAGTCCTCCATATTGGCCACCGCATAAATCTGATAGCGTCCGTAGGGGATTTTCAGTTTGAAGTCGGCATGGGGCGTCTGTGCTTCGGCGGGAGGAAGATTCGAGTCAGGATTATTATCCGGTCTGTCTTTATCTTCCAATTGATATTGCCCTTCGTCTGTTCCTTCGGTAAGGGGATATGTCTTCAGCAACTCTCCCTTTTCATTATACAGCAACACACACAAGTTATTGATATTCTTTATTACATTCCCTGCTGTACGCGTATTTCCATTCAATGCAGGAGTAAGAGGCTTGAACTTCACGGTTGCGCTGACGAGGCTTTCGCCTTCGCCTATCTCGCCGCCGTTGTAGAGCGGGTCGTCCTGGCAGGCGGCACTGCCGAGGAGCAATATGCACAAAAGTATGTAGGTCAAAAAGTTGCGTTTCATATCCGTTGCTGTTTTTTTGTATGTATGTTTAAGGATGAAGCCTTCCGGTGTTTTTTCGGGGAGAGGCTCCTTCGGTGTTTAGCGTTTCTTCGGGTCGTCTTTTTCGTCCAGTCCGAATACGGGGTCGAGCACTACTTCCCAATAAGGTTCTACATCCACTTCCAAATCCAATTCTGCCTCGGAAAGGTTCTTGAAATTCACCTTTATCTTGACATGCGTGTTACGGAAGAGTGAGGTCAGATTCGGCAATGTGGCTGTGTAGCTTCTTGCCACTTTAGGGCTGTCCGGAGCAGTCACCTCTTCATTAAAGCTCTCTTCCGTATGGATGGTCACTTTGTACTCCTGCAATTTCAGGTTTGCGTCCTTGCCTTGTGCCAATGTACCGTCGCTTTCGGGCAGGTAGACGGGGGTAGTGAATTTTTCTTCTTCTCCTGCTTTGAGGGAAAATACCTCTATAGCCTTACTGAATGAATAGGCGAAATCTCCGTCCTCTTCTCCTTCTTTGGGCTGTGGCACTTCGTAGTCGGTCAGCCATTGATATTGGGTCGCTTGGCTTTCCACCTTTTCCGATTCCGCCACCATCCACGTTATCCAGTCTTGGGCGGTACCTTCTCCGGTCAATGTTGCTTTGGAAGGATTATTCTTATCCCCGGTATCTGCCACCCAGTATTTTCCGTTTGCATCTTTGTTGACATGCGGCATCAGATACATCCGGTCTTTGATGGCTTTCTTCAGGCTGAATCCGGTCACGTTGATGGTCCGTTTCGCGGTTTTGCCGAATGCAAAGGAGAACTTGGTGGCGGCGCGTACCACGTACAACACTTCGGGCATACCTTGGTAAAAGCCGTTTGCGAAGTCCTTTTCGTGCGCTTCGTCTTTTGGGGGAATCGTTATTTCGTAGACTGACGTCATCGGTATGCCGTTTTCTGCTTCGAGGGCTGTGGCATATTGATAGCCGCCGTCTGTGTCTCCCAGTCCGAAGACATAGCTGTCTACGGGTGCTTTCCCATTTGCATCAGGCAAGAATGTACCGGTACTTGTGAAGTTTAGCAAATTGCCGTTCGTGTCTTCCAGTCCGTTGCAGTTGGCCAGCAGGTAGATGCGTTTCTGACAGCCGGCTTTCACCCGGAAAGTGTACTCGTCCGAGAGTTGTATGTTTGTCTCGGTGATGAGTCGGTTTTCTTCCACCTCCCATGCACTTGCGCCGGCTGTATCGTCGCTCGCCTTCGAAGCGATGACAATTCGCAGTTGATTGATATTTTCATCATCGGGGGTGCCGTCGGCACGTGTAGAGGCTCCCACTACGGCTGTGTGGAAGGCCAGATACACGATATTGTCCTCCTCGGCGGGTGGCTGGATGATGGATTCGTCGTTGCACGAAGTAACTCCCAGTAAGCCGCAGAGGAGGCAAATTCCGATGATATGTCGATGCTTCAATTCCATTTGAAAAACTGTTCTTGGTTTGTTGAAAGTCGTTTGCCGGGTAGTTCGGTTTTTATCTGCCACGCATGCTGTAGTTGTTATAGTTCCACGTCATTGATGCGTACCACCCAATCGTTTACCACAATACATGTATTCAACCAGCTGTCGTTGCCGTCGTTGTTCTTTAGGAAGAAGAAGAGAGTCCAGCGGCTTTCGCGGTCCAGATACTCTTGGTCGCCCATGTCGTAGCGGTCGCTCTGCATCAGCAGCAGGTATTTGTTTAGGGGAATGTCTATCACGGTCGCTTTGTCGGCATGCCGTTTAACTACCAGCCTGGGAGAATTCTTGGCCATCAGGCGCGGCACGCTCAGTTCGGCGTAGGCCACTTCGATGGGTTCGGGTGCTACGCCGGGTACTATGACGGATGCTCCTGTCCGTGCCTGTCCTTTCACCCACGGGGTGTAGGTGACGTCGGTCACCGGCAGCAGGTCGTTGTCGTAGTCGAAGAGGGTGTTGTCGTCCGTAATCTCGAAGTCGAAATCCTCGGCATTGACAATGCCTCCCGCCACTTGCTGCAGCACGATGCGTATGCCGTTGGTGTTCTTCATCATCTTTACCGTGCCTTCGTTGTAAGACTCGGCCGTTTCCATGGTGAGTTCTCCCCAAAACATATCGTGCAGCAATTTCCGTTCGGGCAGGCTGAGGCAGTCGGCGTTCAGCCGGGTCTTGAGCTCGGTGCGTTTGGTACTTGTGTTTACGGTGAAAGAACTCTTTTCGCATGCGATTCCTCCGTATGCCACAAAATGGTATTTGCCGTCAGGCAGGTCAAGCTTCATCCGGTAGTTCTCGTCTTGCAGCTCTGTTCCGGTCACAATCTTGGTATCCACGTAGTCGTCATTCTCGTCGTAGATATAGAGGGTGAGGCAGTCCACTTGGTTGGGGAACGCGTTGGCGTACTCCATGTTGTAGTCGTAGACGAAGCGCAGCGATACGCCGTGGAGACACGGGTCGAGGTCTTCAAAGATGCGCTCGCACGAGGATAAGGCAACGGCTGCCAGCAGGGCGACGAGCACCCTGCCTGCGAACCTTGAAAATCTATTTCGCTTATTGCTTTGCATACTTGTTTTGTTTTTAGAATTCAATGTCGTTTATGCGAACCACCCAGGGAAGCACCTCGACAGAGAGCTTCAGGTAGATGTCGCCCTTCTCGTCCGGAATTCCGGGGTCGACGGGGTCGGGGTCGTTTTCGCTAAGGCGCGGATGGCCAAGGCGGTTGATGTCGACAACAGACAGTTTATACACGTTGTTGCGAACCACGGCAAACTCCATCGGGCCCATTACACCGTTGTTGCCGTTGTCGTTGTGACGGTTCCAGTAGAAGTAGTAGCAGTAGTAGCCTGCACCGTCATTCTCGTCCATGCTCGACTGGTAGAGGGTGAACTGATGTTCATTGTTGGTGGCTACTTCCTTGAAAGCCGACAAGGCGGCTGCATCTTTGTGGCCCTTTTCATTATACCATATATTCCACATGTAGTCGGGGCTGCTGGCATCATCGCTATAGACGGTTTCTGACGGAGTATTTTTCGGTGTTCCGAATACCGCTTTCTTGAATTCCTCGTTTGCCGTTGCGTCAAGTGCGGCTTTGCGTACTTCTGTCCAGCTTACATAAAGTTGGTTGGAATAAGCGTAAAGGATGGCATCGGCGTCAGAATCGCCAGTTGCTCCGTTGATAGCGTCTTGCAATGATTGGGGAGCATCTGTTGTTGCCTGGATTTTCCCTTTAAACACGATGCCGGTACTGATGCCGTTCTCCTGGTTGTTTATGCCGGGGATGGTGTTTTCGGTGACGTAACGCCAGATGCGGTAACCGTTTCGCTTGTGGTCGCTGTTCCATTCGTCATCGTTGTCTTCTTCATTTTGGTTGTCGATAACCTCTTTAATCAGACTGGTGTACCACTGGTCGCGGGCTGTCTCGTCAATACTCCAAGTGTTGTTTTCCTGGTGTCCGAGGCAGAAATTGAAGTAGTCGGCAAAAGGATAGCTTGCATCGACGGCTCCGTTCTTTTGTTCGGCATCGGTATCTACTACGAAGTTCCAGTTTTGTCCGCTGTCGTATTCAGTTCCGCAGATTTCTACGTTGTCGGCCAGGCCGTTATCGGATACACGGCGCAGGTAGTAGAAATGCTTGCTCATGTTAACCAACGCCATCTTATTGAGTTTGACTTTTAGCGTAGGCTTGTTGTTTTTTTCTGCTATGACGTATGTTTGGTCCTTGCTGGGACTGCCGTCTTTGAAATCGAAGCGTGCCACGACACGTTCCACATGGATATTTCCGATATTTCCGATTTCGGTGCCGTTGCTCAAGGTGTTTTTGCCCGAGAAATCGAAGGCGTTCTTTTCATTCGTAAAGTTGTCCCAATCGGTAAAATTCTTCGGAATATACTTTTTTATGTCTTTGCTGCTTGCCGTGGCCATCAGGAAGCCTGCCTTGTGGTCGTTTCCTCCCCAAACAGCTGCTCCTTTGACAGTTCCGTCAGGCTCTTCTTCAAGAGTGGCAATCTCGTCGATCCATTCGCTGTCGGCACCGGACTTTTCGAAGATTTTTTTCAACTCCATTGTCGGATTACAGAATACATAAAGATTGACTTGGTCTTTTCCGGTCCCAAGTGTCCCGTTGCCATAGTAAGCGGCCAATGCGGATTTATTGATTTTCTGGGTGGTGTTGACGATTCCTTCACGCACTACCGGCAATGAGTTGTGTTCACCGGCGGCGATGAAGTTGTTGCTTGCATCCGCCAATACAATCAGGACACCATTCACCTTGTTCTCATAATCCTTTCCTACTTCCGTGCCGTCTGTACTGGTTCCATAATCGTCGTCGGAATCGGAGTCGGTCGAGCTTCTTGTATTTTTCCCTCCCACGGGCAGTTGTATGTTCACATTCATGTATACGGCATCTTCGGGATGTCCCGGGTATACTTCCGGTTCATTGCTGCCGTTCAGTTCGTTGCCGCTGCATCCTGCAATGGTGCACATTGCCAGCATACCAATGAAAAAAATACTCCAGTTCTTTCTTTTCATAGCGTATAATTTATTAAGAGTTTATTTATATTCGGGTGTTATGTTTTTGTTGCTTTCTTTCCTTTATTCCGCGTCTTCCGCCAGTTCTTGTCTTATGCGGTCTATCTGTTGCAACGCGTCTTCCGCCTGTGCCACTCCCTGCTGTAGCGCTTGCTTCAGCAACGGTTGGGCTGCGTCATAGTCCTTCAGCAAGGCGGCGTGTATGCCGCGTGCGTAGACGGCTTCGGGAGCATCGCCCGCCTTGCCCAGATAAGTCTCGGCTCCTTTCAGGTCGCCGAGGTGCAGGGCGGTGTTGGCGGCGTTGAGGTTTGCCACGGGGTCGTCGGGGAACATGCGCACGGCGGTTGCGAAGGTGGCGTTATACTCGTCGCTGCCCGGTTCCATCTCCTGCGCAACGAGGTACATTTCGTTCAGGCTCAGCTTCTGGGGCTGGTTCTTGAGCAGGTGCCTGATTTCTGCAAGGTCTGTATAGGCACGTACCTCGTACTGTACGGCATAGTCGGAATGACGCAGTCCGGGATAGACTTCGCTCAGCAGGTAAGCATAGTCGGCGGGATAGGCCGCCTTGATTTTCCGGTCCTTCGCGTCAGGGTCCAGGTCGCCGCGTATCAGTGCCAGAATGCCTTCTCTGTTCTTCAGCTGCGAGGAGGTCACGAAGCGCTCCAGTCCTTCCCAGTCTTCGGGCTCGAAGCTGGTGGTGAAGAGTGATTGGGGGAAGGCGTACTGCTTGCGTACATATTCTTTCAGGGTTTCGGTACGTCCCTTGGCCAGGCGTATGTTGTTGCTGTACGACCCTTCGGGCGAGGCGTACCCCTTGATGCTGATGCTGATGATCTTGCTGTCCGCATCATTCTTCACGGCGTCGATGGTAGAGAGAATCTTCTTCAGCTCCTCCGGGTTGCGTCGGTAGTCGGGATGTATCTCGGTACGGTTCACGGGGAAGTCGATGTAGGCTGAGCCTTCAATCCGGTTGATTTTCTGCTCGGCCTTGGGGCGTATGTAGGCGTACGCGGGTACGAAAGGTGTCGGCACGCGCTTTTCCAGCCGTAGCTTGCTCAGGGGCGTAGCGGTGCTGGTCAAGGGGGCGTCGCAACATCCGCAAGTGGTTTCTGTGGCGCTGAGCCGGGCTCTTCCCATCCACTTTTCGTAGGGCACCGTCACGCGGTATTCTATCAAATCGCGTTCGCCGTTGCGATAGAGCCGTTCGGTGTCGGAGGCGTTTCGCAGGTGGTGGTAATAACGGTTGCGCCCCGCGATGCGTACGGCGGGCAGGCTGAGGCTGTCGTCTTCAAGGGTGAGCGAAGGGGTGAACAGTACTTCACGGTTGCTTCCTTGCTTGAGTGCGGAGATGTCGAGGTCCATCGCCACGAATAGTTTGTCTTCTTGCTTTGAGACGGCCAGGTTTTGTACCGCTATCTGTCCGTCCGTCAGTGTCTGGCCGTCAGCTCCCAGTGCGTAACATAGGCATAACAAGCCAGAAATCATTTTCTTAGCTAATTTGTTCATAGTGTCCATAACCACCGGATGAATTTAGAATGTGTATACAAGGTTTACCGCGGCCTTGGTAGGACCGACATAGTGGTGCGGTTTGTCTTTCTCGAGTTTTGTTCCGCAGTTGGCGCAAGGGTAGGCGTCGAATCGCGTGTAGACATATCCGAAGCCTATTTCGGCTTCCAGGTTCCAATGCTTGTCCAGAATCCAGGAATACCCGTATACCGCGCCCACGCCCAGGAACCATCCTTGGTAACGCCGGTCGGAGAGTTTGGAGAAGTCGCTTCCCAGAAAAGAGAAGTCGTTTTTCAGCCCGCCGACGTTGTATTGGCCTCCGAGCAGGTGTGCTCCCACGAAGTGTCCTGCCCATCGGTCGCAAAACCAATAGCGAGCTTCGGGTTGCAGAAGCCAATGCTTCCACTTCCGGTCGTGCGAGAGTGTCCATCCGTTGTAGTTGACGGATACGTCGAGCGTCCATCTGTCTGCCAACCCGGTTTCCACGCCTGCGTTCAGTGTAGCAAAGGCGTCGTATAGCAAATTACTTTTCAGAGCCACTTCCTGACATTTGGCTCCCATGCTGAAAAGACCTAAAAACAAAACCGCATAAAGTTTTAAAGTCATTTTTCCCATTATTTAAGATTTGTTAGTGTCATTAATATTTTATTCTCTATTTGTAGAGAAAGATTTATCAAATTACCAATAAATTCCTAAAAGGAATCAAACAAAATTCCGTATGCCCAGCCTATATACCGCTGGTAGTTACAATGAAGAGTATTCAGCAAAAATATAGATACTGCCGGAATTACTATTCACTGTTTTTTTGTTGTATAATTACAATGCGTAATAGTATTTCAAGTTTCTATATTATTTACAGTCTGCGCTGTCAGACTGTAGTTTCAGGATTCATCTCTTCCCAAGAGATGGATAGTGTGATAATTGATGATAACATGTAGCGATGGCACAAATACAAAGCCACATTCCGATATACATTTCAATATACAATTCCACAATTTCATGGATTTCAAATAAAAAACTTGGAAAATGTTTGGAATTTACCACTGCTTATCATACTTTTGCAGCCCAAATCCATCTCTTGGGAAGAGATGAAGTTTTTATCTTAAATCAGTCTGATTCCATCTCTTGGGAAGAGATGTACTTGCCTCTGTAAGTTTAAAGTAGGTTTAAAATGAGCTTGTTGGCTTTGTCTATGATTTCCGTATTGAGTGAGGCCAAATAAATCAGCGTTGTATTTTCGGAGTCGTGTCCCATTCCTTCGCTGATGACAGAAAGCGGAATGTTTCTGCTTTTGGCCACAGTGGCCCAAGAATGGCGGGCGACGTACATGGTGAGCGGTATGGTAAGTTGCAATGAGTTGCTGATAAATTTTAACTTTTTGTTGACAAGATGCAGCGCATTATTGTACTGTTTCCTTTCTTCTTCTCCTGCTTTTAGAATAATAGGGAGCAGATAGGGCGATTCTTGGGACATGGGATATTTTTCAAGTATATCTTGCATGTGCCGTTCCCATCGTATGCAAAGTTGTTGTCCGGTTTTCTTACGTCGATAGATGAGGACTCCGTTTTTCAGGTCGTTCTTTTTCAGATAAGCCATATCGACAAATGACATGCCCCGGGTGTAGAAGCTGAACAAAAACATGTCGCGTGCATAATCCAATGTCCGGCAGTGCGACAAGTCCATGTTTCGGATGTTACGGATGGTGTTTATGGGTAGTCCTCGCTTGATGGTTTTCTCTACGCCCGTATAGACATGCTTGAAGGGGAACACTTGTTTCGTAAAGCCTTTTTCTACCGCCCGGTTGTACACAGCCCTCAGAATCCGGTTGTAGAAGGAAATGGTGTTCATGCCCACCCCGGTCGATTTGAGGTAAGCCTCATAGGAAGCCATCAGGTCTGCATCGAAGTCTTCCCAAAATACATCCTTTTCCTGGCGGAAACGCATGAAGCTGTTGAGCGTACAAGTGTAGGTCTCGCCGGTGCGCACCTTGCCCAGCCGGTGCATACGGTCGATGTTTTCTTGCATGAACGGTTGTAGGGTTGCTTTGGGCGAAGTGCTGTTCTTTGCCTGCTTGCTTTGCGTGGCGGCAAGCTTTGGTCTGTTCTTGATAGATGCCATGAATAAAAAAATTAAAGTGAATAAAATTGTGCTGTTGTTCTGATACAGCTTTCGGGAGGCAAAGATGTAGCTTTTAGTTGGGATACAAGAGTGTGCTCTGGCATCGGGGCACACACTTGTTGATTGTTTATCTAATCTTTTCCCTGATTTTAGTCAGATACTTCTTCATGCCTTCCGCATCCTTATTGCTGATGATTTCCAGCAGGTTCTTCAGTTCCAGACGGATGTTCTCCACTTGTGAGGGGGTGCGTGGATTGAAGAGAATTTCCTGGAGCAGGTAGTCGTCTTCACTCAGCAGGCCTTTGGCAATGGCCATGTGCTTTTTGAAGGTAGTGCCCGGAGCTTCCTGGTGTTTCATTACCGCTGCAAACACGAAAGTGGATACAAACGGAATGGATAAGGAGTATGCCACAGTCTCATCGTGCTCGTCGAATGTATATTCAAAGATGTTCAGCTTCATGGTCTGGTAGAGGTCCTTGAAGAAGATTTTCCCCAAGTGGTCGCCTTCGCTGATGATGATGGCATTCTCCGTATTCAGATTGTTGAGGCTGGCAAAAGTGGGACCGAACATAGGATGCGTCGACACGTAGCGGAAGCCGCTTTCATCGTAGAACTTTTTCAGTCCGGTCTTTACCGAAGCGATGTCGCTGATGATGCAGTCTTTGGGCAGTACCGGCAGCACTTGGCGGAAAGCGTCCAGCGTGTATTTCACCGTAACGGCATTGATGACCAGCTCCGGCTCGAAGTCCTTGATTTCTTCCAGTGTGGTGAAGCGGTAGGTGTTGTAGACAAAACGCAGTTGGTGCGGATTGACGTCGAACACAGCCGTCTCATGCTGGAAACTCAATATATCTGTAAAGAAAGAGCCCATTTTCCCGGCTCCAAGTATTAGTATTCTCATGATGTTTAATGTGCTAATGTGCTAATGTGCCAATGTGCTAATTGCCATGCGGCATCACTGCGCAGCCAATTAGCACATTGGCACATTAGCATATTAAATAATTACTTATTTATAATTTCCATTTGTTGCCTCACACTCTCTTCGTGTATCGCCTCAAATACCTTTTTGATGAATTCAGCATCCATGCCACACAATGCGCCTTGCGAGCCGCGTTTCTCGAGGATTTCGTTGTAGCGTCCGGTTTGCAGGATGGTCATGTCATGCTCTTTTTTGTATGTACCGATTTCACGTGCCACACGCATCCGTTTGGCCAGCTCCTGAATAAGATTGTTGTCGCATTCGTCTATCTGCTTGCGCAATTCGCTGAGGTTCTCGGTGCTTTGTGTTTCCTTGCGGATGACCAGCAGGTTGAGGATGTAATCCAGCACATCCGGGGTGACTTGCTGGGCTGCATCGCTCCAGGCACAGTCCGGGTTGCAGTGGCTCTCGATAATCAGTCCGTTGAAACCCAAATCCATAGCTTGCTGGCAGAGTGGAGCAACCAGTTCGCGCTTTCCACCTATGTGGCTGGGGTCGCAGATAATAGGAAGGTTGGGAATTCGGCGGCGCAGCTCAATGGGGATATGCCATTGGGGCAAGTTACGGTAGAGCTTTTTGTCATAGCTGCTAAATCCGCGGTGGATGGCACCCAGGCGTTTCAAGCCTGCATTGTTGATACGTTCCAAAGCTCCAATCCACAGCTCCAGGTCAGGATTTACCGGATTCTTCACCAGTACCGGGATATCTACGCCTTTCAGTGCATCGGCAATTTCCTGTACGGCGAAAGGATTGGCGGTGGTACGTGCACCTACCCAAAGAAGGTCAATTCCAGCCTTCAGGCATTCGTATACATGTTTGGCGGTAGCAACTTCTGTTGAAACGTACATGCCGGTTTCTTTCTTTACCTCCTTCAGCCATGCAAGGCCGTCTACGCCTACTCCTTCGAAGCCGCCCGGTTTGGTGCGCGGTTTCCAGATGCCGGCACGGAATAGCTTGAGGCCTTTGTCTGCCAATTGTTTGGCGGTGCTCATTACTTGTTCTTCGGTTTCGGCACTGCAGGGGCCGGCTATTACCATAGGGCGTTTGTCTTCAACACCAGGTAATGTGATAGGTTCTAATTCGAGTTCCATATTCTTTATTTGTTTAATAATATTCTTTAATTATGCTTTTTCTTCCTTGTGACGTTTCCTCCTTTTCAGAAGACCTTCTGAGCAAGGTCCCGGAGATTTAGTAAAACGTCGGAGAAGATTTACTAAATCGTTCCTCCCGTTTTAGTGAATCTCCGGTGGAGTTTTAGTAAACGGGATTCCGGCTTTAGGGTGTTCATCTCTTACTTGTAAGCATTTATTTCATGTCCTTGATACGCTTCAATGCTTCTGCCAGTTTATTGTCCTTACAGCAGAGGGAGATGCGGATATACCGTTTCCCGTTACTTCCGAAGATAAACCCGGGAGTAATGAATACTCTGGCTTTATGCAGCACGTGTTCAGTCAGTTCTTCCACGTCTGTACAGCTGTCGGGGATTTTGCCCCAGAGGAACATGCCTACCTGGTTTTCGTCGTAGGTGCAACCCAAGGTATGCATGATTTCTCCTGCCAACTGACGGCGGTTGCGGTAATTCGCGTTGTTGCCGTCATACCAGTCTTGCTCTGCTTCCAGGGCAGTGGCGGCTGCCAGTTGCATGGCACGGAACATACCGCTGTCGATGTTGCTCTTTACTTTCAATATCCATTGCACGAAGTCGGCATTCGAGGCAAGCATGCCGATACGCCATCCCGGCATGTTGTGGCTTTTGCTCATGGAATTGAATTCTATGCAGCACTCTTTGGCACCCGGAATACTGAGGATGCTGATGGGATGTTCGTTCAGGATGAAACTGTAGGGGTTGTCGTTTACGATGACGATGTCCTTGCGGCGTGCGAAGTCCACCAGTTTCCGGTACAGTTCCGGTGTTGCGTTCGCCCCGGTGGGCATATTGGGATAGTTGGTCCACATCAGTTTTACACGGCTCATGTCCATCCGTTCCAGTTCGTCGAAGTCGGGCATCCAGCCGTTTTCTTCTTTCAAGTTATAGTTCACGACCTCGGCACCCAGAATCTTGCTTAATGAAGTATAGGTGGGATAGCCGGGATTGGGAACCAATACTTGTTCACCGGGGTTGACAAAGGCCAGCGTCACGTGCAGGATGCCTTCTTTGGAGCCGATGAGCGGTTGTATCTCTGTGTTGGGATTCAATGCTACACCGTACCATTTTTTGTACCAGTCCGCAAAACCGCGGCGCAGTTCGGGGATACCTACGTAGGGCATGTAACCATGTCCGTCCGGATTGCAGGCAGCTTCGCAAAGTGTTCGGATTGTCTTTTCGGAAGGCGGCATGTCGGGGCTTCCGATTCCCAGGCTGATGACATCCATTCCTTCGGCATTCATTTGTGCCACTTCTTTCAGCTTCTTCGAGAAGTAGTATTCGCTTACGCTTGCCAGGCGGTCGGCAGGCTTTATTCTACACGTTTGATTTTCCATCTTCATATTCTCCTAATATTTTCAGTTCTTTGGTCAGCGGTGTGATGGCCGCAATGGATTGTTTATATCTCAGTACATTGTCGAAGACGACATCTACGTAAAACTGGTATTCCCATTCACGCCCGATGATGGGCAGTGATTGTATCTTGGTCAGGTTGATGCGGTAGAAAGACAAAATAGACAATACCTGGGAAAGGCTTCCTTCAGTATGGGGAAGTGTGAATACCATGCTTGCCTTGTTGACGTCCTTGCTGCGATGCCGGTTCAGTTCATCTACTTGCCAAGGGTCGGCTACGACCAGGAAACGGGTGAAGTTATGTTTGTTGGTTTCGATACCTTCCTGCAGGACCTTCATGCCATAACGCTCTGCAGCAGCTTTGGAGCAGATAGCTGCATGGCCTTTCAGATGTTCCTGTTGGATGATTTCGGCACTGCGGGCGGTATCTTCGCCTTCCACCACTTTGATTCCGGGGTGTTGTCCCAGGAATTCACGGCATTGCATCAGGGCGATAGGGTGGGAGTTGACTTCGGTAATATCATCCCAGTCTTCATCGGGCAGGCAGACAAAACTATGGGAAATACGTAGCTTGTACTCGCCGACAATCTGTGCGCCACTTTGGCGTAATAGCTCATTGTTATGCAGCAAACTGCCTGCAATGGTGTTTTCTATTGCCAGCATTCCTATGGTCTGACTGTCTTTTTTGATGGCACCGAACACGTCTTCAAAGTTGGCGCAACAGATTAACTCTATTTCTTCTCCTTCGAAGTACTTGTGTGCGGCGATGTCGTGATACGAGCCTAATGTTCCTTGAATGGCTACCTTTTTCATTATTTTTATTTTCTTGGTTATGCTATAAAAAAAATCCCGCTTCCATACGATGGAGCGGGATTCTGTATATTTACTTGTTTCTCTATTCAGTCCTTAAGCATCACTGTCACTTGATACATACAAACTCCCGCTCTACTTTCTGGCTAAAGTAAAAGTAAAAAAAGAAGTAATATGCATAAGTAAATGACTTCATACTTGTATTCTCTGTTTTTGAATTACGTGACAAAAGTAATGCTTTTCTTTTATATACAAACAAAAAACAATGTTTTTTTTAGGGATAGTAGCAATTTAACTTATTTCCCTTTAACTTGTACAATGACTTGAACCGGACGATGGTCGGATGAAATGGTGTCTTCTATGACTTTCCGGTATTGTACGTCAAACCGATACCCATTCTTGGAATAGCCGTAGATGTAGTCTATACATCGGTTGGGACGGTCTGCCGGGAAAGTATAAGAGGTTGTGTCATTGAGGGTGGCAAAATGTTTTGCCAATTCCAGCTGGGGAGCGCTTGCTGGTGCAGAGTTCATGTCGCCTGCCATAAAGATGGGCTTATCGACGTTTTGCAAGGCTTTTTCTATCAATGGTACGGCAAGGAGCTGGTCTTCTGGAGTGAGGGACTGGTGTGTGGCACAAAATACATAATCTTTAAATTCTGCAATAATGAGGGTACGTTTTTCTTCCCGTCCGGGCATTGGAATGATTTTGTATTTTATGGGTATCTCTCTGGAGAGGATTCCGATGCCGTAGCTTCCACCCTGAAAAGGAATGGCTGCTGCATAAGTCCCGTGCATTCCGGTCAGTTTTTCTAGTTCTCCGAGAGCATGGATTCCTTTGTTGCGCACCGTTACACTGTCAAGTTCCTGCAGGGCGACTATGTCCGGAGAAGTTTGACTGATAACATTGGCAATGCGTCGGTAATTGTACTCCTTGTCCATACCGATGCAATTATGTACGTTATAGGACAATATGTTCACTTGCTGTGCATGGGCAGGTGCGAACATCAGTACAAAAAGTACTGATAGAAATAAATTTCGTTTCATTGGCGGCAATAATTGAATTTGTTATAATCCTAGGATATTACCGGTACTTCCCCCCGGTTGGTTACCATATTGTCCGTTAAAGTTCTGTATCTCTTTAGGATTGAGTTCCAGTCCTTTCTTCATGTCCTCCGCAGAGCCTTCCTTGTCTCCGTTCAGCAACTTGGCACGTCCGCGCTCATGATAGGCCTCTGCGAAATTAGGGTTCAGTTCTGTGGCTTCCGTAAAGAGCTCGATGGCTTCTGCCAGCTTGTTTTGGGTGATGTAAAGCTGTCCTAAGTAGAGGAAGGCTTGTTCGTTGAAGGGATTCAACTCTGTCACTTTCTGATAACTGCTTTCTGCTTTTTCTTTGTTTCCCGTAGCTTCTTCTATCTTTCCGCGGAGCAAGATGGCACTTTCGTCTTCCGGGTCTTGTGCCAGAATGGTGTCTATGTCTTCCATCGCTTCCTTGTATTGCTGCATTTGGACCAGTGCTTCGGCACGAAGCAGACGTGCTTCGATGAAATCATCTTTCAGTACGATGGCTTTCGTAAGATGAGCGATACACATGATGCCGTCCCCTTGCCCATTGTCTGCTTTGCCTAGCAGGTAGTGTGCCATGGCGTTGCCTTCTTCTATTTCGATAGCTTTCTTTGCCGCTCCTGCCATGGCGGGATAGTCTTCCTGCATGTAGCATACGTTGGCAAGACTGAGGTAGGTGGAGGTATGTTCCGGCTCTATTTCGGTCATACGCTGCAGCAGTTTGTGGGCCTCGTCCAGTTCGCTGGTCTGGGTGTAGACTTGGGCAAGGTAGCCCATGGTTTCAAAGTCTTCTTGAATGGCAAGGGCTTCAGTGAAGCATTTGATGGCGTAGTCTGTACGGCCCATGCGTTGTGCACGCATACCGTCATACTTGAATATCTCAAAATTCTTCTGTTCGTTTTTTTGTTTCTCATTTGCCGGACTGTCTGACTTGCCGGAGAAAAAAGATTTAAAGAATCCCATAGGTGATTAAAAATTAAAGAATTAAAAATTAAAAAGGAAAAGGAGGGGCATGGCTGATAAGAGATGTTCCTCTCAGCGGCAGGACATTCTTTTCCAACGGCAAAAGTAATGAATTATTTTTTGATTTGAAGCATTCCGTTGACAGCAATTACCTTACCTTCGTCCAACAATTCATGTAACACATCGATGAGCATGTTTTTATCGTCCGGTATCTGTTCTGCCAAAGTGGCTGGAGTTTGTGGTTTATCAGATAGGGCTTGAAGAATCTTTTCAGAAAGTTCCTTTTCCGAAAGGTGGCCGGAAGGTTTCTTGTTCTTCAAATTGATGCAAGTGTCGCACTGCCCGCAGTTATGCTCGTTCTTCTCTCCGAAGTAGTGTAGCAGCATTCGACTACGGCACACGGTATCGCTGCTCACGTAATCCAGCATGGCACTTATGCGTTTCTCATACCGCTCTTTGCGTTCCTCGTACACGGCGGGAGAGATTTGCAGGTGGCGCATTTCAACCCTCTCTCGCGTGTATATTATATATGGTGTCTTTTTGCGGGGGATGTAACTGACGATACGTAGCTTGGCTAGGTGGATGAGCTGTTCATACACTTGCCGGCGTGTGAGTCCAGTGCGTATGGCCAGTGAATCTTCATAGATGAAAGCATGGTCTGTGAAGACCCCGGTATAGGAGCGGAGAATGGTTTGGATGAGTTTGTCCATATCTTCGCCGAGCTCTCTCAGTTTATAAAGTTCGTCTCGACGGATAGTGAACAGTAGCCGGGATGCATTGTCTTGTTCGTCTGTATATTCCAGGTATCCCGCTTGTGTCAGAATCTTCAAGGCACTGTCCACGGGAACGGGGAAGTACTTGAACTTTCGGCAAAAGTCTTCTATATTGAACTCGCGTACACAGCCTTGTCCGTCTCCCATTGCCATCTGGTAATAGTATTGAAGATGTTCATATACTTCCTTTATATATTCTTTTTCAGGAAAGGTGTCGGGAATGCGTTTGTGCAGTGTTGCCTTATCCGACTTGGCGTAAAGGATGACCGCGTAGGCTTTTTGTCCGTCCCTTCCGGCACGTCCTGCTTCCTGGAAGTAGGCTTCTATGGAATCGGGCAGATCCATGTGGATGACAATCCGTACATCCGGTTTGTCGATACCCATACCGAATGCATTGGTGGCGACCATGACACGGCTTTCTCCTGTTTGCCAGCGTTGTTGGCGGATGTCTTTGGTGGCGTCATCCAGTCCGGCATGGTAGAAATCGGCGGTGATGTCTTCGTTGTGCAGCAGTTCGGTAATTTCCTTGGTACGGCGACGGTTGCGCACATAGATGATGGCGCTTCCGGGCATACGGCGCAGGATGTGCAACAGCTCTCCCGTCTTGTTTTCCGTCTTGCGGACGATATAGGCGAGATTTTTGCGTTCGAAACTCATGCGGAACACATTTTCCTCACGGAAATGCAGACGGGCCTGGATATCTTTCACTACTTCCGGAGTGGCGGTGGCTGTCAATGCCAGGATGGGTACGCCGGGCAGAAGTTCGCGTATTTCGGCTATCTTCAGATAGGCGGGACGGAAATCGTAGCCCCATTGCGATATGCAGTGGCTTTCGTCTACCGTAATCATACTGATTTTCATCTTCTGCAGTTTGGTGCGGAAGATTTCAGTATCGAGCCTTTCGGGGGAGATATAGAGGAACTTGAAATTGCCGAATATACAGTTCTCCAGTGTGACGATGATTTCCTGCCTGCTCATGCCTGAGTAGATGGCAAGCGCCTTGATTCCCCGCTTTTTCAGGTTTTGTACCTGGTCTTTCATGAGGGCAATCAACGGAGTGATGACCAGGCAAAGTCCTTCTTTAGCAAGTGCCGGAACTTGGAAAGTGATGGATTTTCCTCCTCCCGTGGGCATTAGTCCCAAAGTGTCCCGTCCCTCGGTAATGCTGTTGATGATATCTTCCTGGATTCCCCGGAAGGTATCGTATCCCCAGTATTGCTTCAGAAGCCTCACCCCCAATCCCTCCCCCATAGGGAGGGGAGTTTTGAAGTTACTACTGCTGCTCATGGTCTTATTGAACTTTCTTGCTACTTCTTATCGTTGAATTGATATTCTTTCCTTCTCTATGCTAATAGTAGTGATTACTTATCTTATAGCATCAACCAATTTTCATCATTTCCTTAATATAAGGAGACTATTCTTATTCCCCTCCCTGTGGGGGAGGGGTTAGGGGAGAGGCTTTCAGTTCGGCTTTATGTCTTCAATCTGCAACTGCACTTCACCCCTCTTATGGGTATTCTCTTCAATGGAATAGCAGATGTCGAAGGAACGTTTGGTCTTGATGAAGCGTACGTGGGAACTTTGCCCGAAAGCGATGCCGTTCATTACATTGTTCGATTTATTGTCCACCAGTTCTAGCTTGATATGTTCCTGGTCGCGGCCTACGACTTTGCTGGTACCATAATCATAGACATTGTGCGTACAGAAAATGGGTTTGGCATTGTCCGGTCCGAATGGATTGAATTTCTTCAAGTCGCTGAAGAATTTCGGAGTGATGTCTCTGAAATCAATCTCGGCATTGATGTCGATGACGGCGCATGTCTGTTCCGGCAGGATATTTTGTGATACGAACTCTTCGAAGCGTTCGATAAAGGCCGGTACATTTTCCACCTTCATGGAAAGACCGGCGGCGTAGGTATGACCTCCGAAGTTTTCCAGAAGGTCGCGGCAGTATTCAATGGCTTTGTAGACATCGAATCCGGAGACGGAACGGGCAGATCCGGTTGCCATGTCATCCGTACGTGTCAGTACTACTGCCGGCCGGTAATAGATTTCCGTCAGCCGGGAGGCTACGATGCCGATGACGCCTTTATGCCAGTCTTCATTGTACAATACGATGGAACGTCGGTCGGCAAGTCCGTCCAGGTCAGCTACAATCTTGTTGGCCTCCTCGGTCATGGTCTTGTCCAAGTCCTTGCGTGTCTCGTTGTATTGGTTGATTTGTCCGGCTTTCTCCAGGGCAAGAGAGAAATCTTTTTCAGTAAGCAAGTCAACAGCTTCTTTCCCGTTCTGGATACGTCCGGAGGCGTTGATGCGGGGACCTATTTTGAATACAATGTCACTGACGGTGATGTCCTTGTCCGTCAGTCCGCAGACATCAATGATTGCTTTCAGGCCTACGCTGGGATTACTGTTCAACTGCTTCAAACCGTGGTAGGCGAGAATGCGGTTTTCACCCATAATGGGGACAATATCCGATGCGATACTGACGGCGCAGAGGTCCAGTAAAGGGATAAGGTGATGGAACTCGATACCGTTGTTGAGGGCAAATGCCTGCATGAACTTAAAGCCTACACCGCATCCGGACAGATGTTCATAAGGATAGGTGTTGTCTTCCCGTTTGGCATTCAGAATGGCTACAGCAGGGGGCAGTACATCATCGGGGACATGATGGTCGCAGATGATGAAATCAATGCCTTTCTCCTTGGCGTATGTGATTTCTTCGACGGCTTTGATACCGCAGTCCAATACAATAATCAAACCTACACCACTCTCTGCGGCATAGTCTACTCCTTGGATTGAAACTCCATACCCCTCATTGTAACGGTCGGGGATATAGTAGTCGATGTTCGAATAGAACTGTTGAATAAACTTGTAGACCAATGCCACAGCCGTGGTACCGTCTACGTCATAATCTCCATAAACAAGAATGCGCTCTTTCTTTCCCATTGCCTTGTTCAGGCGCTCTACGGCTATATCCATATCCTTCATCAGGAATGGGTCGTATAAGTCCGGTAGTTGGGGGCGGAAAAACTTCCGGGCATCCGCTGCCGTTGTTATTCCCCGCTCCACCAGCAATTTTCCCAATATTGGGCTAATTCCCAATTCTTGGGCCAGTTGTTGGCTTGCTTCTGCCTGTTCGGGTGTAATGGGTTGATAATTCCATTTGTGAGTCATTTTATATATTATTTTTTCTTTTTCTATCTCAAGATGTTGGGGGAGTAGAGGGGTTCAATACGTGCACTTTTCTCCAACAAGGTGTAAAGGTATGAAAAACTCTTGAAACGGAGGTGAATTCTGCGGAAAAACTTTATAAGTATATGTATTCTCCACTAAAAAACTTTATTTTTGTATCCATTAAAAAATATCGCTATGCTTGTTTTTATCTCTTGTGCAAAGACCATGGCAGCGCGCTGCTCTGTTGTCGTGCCCGAAGTCACAGTCCCGAAATTCGAAACGGAGGCTGTGCGGAATGCGTTGGAAATGTCGCAGTATTCAGTATCCGAATTGGAAAGGCTTCTTCGGGTGAATACCAAAATTGCTGCCGAGAACCGTTTGCGTTTTCATGATTTCTGTTCGGAGGAGAATCGTTCGATGCCAGCCGTTTGCGCCTACACGGGAGCTGTTTTTAAACGCATTCTTCCGAAAGATTTTTCAGCGGAGGATTTTCGTTATGCGCAAGAACATCTACGTATCACTTCTTTTCTTTATGGGTTGCTTCGCCCGCTGGACGGTATCAAACCCTATCGTTTGGAAGGAGATGTCCGTTTGCCCGAAAAAGGTGGAATATCCATGTTTGATTATTGGAAGCCTTTGTTGACGGATTACTTCATAGAGGAAATTAAAAACTGTGGCGGTGTTCTCATTAATTTGGCAAGTGCTGAAATGAAAGATTTGTTCGACTGGAAGCGGGTGGAGCAAGAGGTGCGTGTTATTACGCCCGAGTTTCAAGTTTGGAAGGCCGGACAGCCGAAGACTGTCGTTATCTATGCCAAGATGTGTCGCGGAGAGATGACGCGTTTTATTGTCAAGAACCGTCTGGAGTGTCCTGAGGAGTTGAAATCCTTTTCTTGGGAGGGCTTCGTCTGGGATGAGATACGCAGTACGGAGAATGTATGGCATTTTTCGTTAGGTACATTTATGTAATGAAAAGGTACATTACGTTTGGCTCAGATGTTACTATATGTTGCTTTCGATGTTTGCGCAAAATGAAGAACTAAATACGCAATTTAGGATGAGGGAAAAGAATGAACCCTCTACATTTGCATGCAGTAAACTTAAAAGCAATATACTATGAAGAGAAACGGATTAAGAACAGTTGTTGTATTAGCTTTGACCATATTTCTATTGAATGCTCCGGTTTGTGCTACAGCTTCCAGATTGCAGGATACTTGTGCGGAGGCGCGGGATGAGGTTGCACTGCGGCCTGAGTGGATGAGGAGTCTCCATGATACGCTTCCTATATGTAAGATTTCTATTCCTGGTTCACACGATAGCGGTAGTATCAAAGGAGGGCATATGTTGAAAACGCAAGCAACAGATATTCCTGCTCAATTACGGCAAGGCATCCGTGCTTTCGATATCCGTTTGGAAAAGAAGGGTAATAAACTGGGGGTGTTTCACAGTCATGCCTTTCAGGATATATATTGGGAAGATGATGTTTTACCTGCTTTTATACACTTTCTGCAAACATATCCTTCTGAGACTTTGATTGTTTCCTTGAAAAAGGAAGGGGGAGAATTGCGGGATTATGCTTCTCTGCTGTCCGTTTCTTTAAGCAGCCCTGAGTATCAAAGTTATTTCGTGATGGACTTTCGCCCTGAACTGACGCTGAAAGATTGCCGTGGAAAGATTCTTTTCCTGCATAGGGATCATGCTATGGATAATTATCCTGGAGCAGCATGTGTAGGTTGGGAGGATGACAGTACTTGCCTGCTCACTCTTCGCAATAAAGATGGTAAGGAAGGAGTGGCTTTGCTCGAAGATGAATATCAATATGAATCGGGTGAGGAGGCCGGGAAGAAGGTAGGGGTTTGTGTCCGTAATATTGAAGGGATGTCTGCTGAGCCGGTTTCCTCACGTCGGTGGGGAATTACTTTTGTAAGTGCGACGGGGCTGCCCTTGGGAACCCCTAAAGTCTTTGCTGATAAGGTGAACAAGCCTATTGCTGACTATTTAAAACAAAAGAATAGCCGGAATTGCGGTATTGTTTTTATCGATTTTGTCAGTGAACCTGGAGGAAAAGATTTGGTGGAATATTTGATTGACAGTAATGTTTGCGCAAAATGAAGATTTATATGCGCAATTGGGAATGCTGAAAAAAAAGCATTTTCTTAATTTTGCACATGTTGAACACCTTAATGTTATATACTATGAAACTGTCAATAGATTTAGGAGGAACCAATATTCGAATAGCCCAAGTGGAAAAAGGGAACTGCTTGAATAAAGTGTCTGTTCCATGTTTAGCTCAGCAAGATGCTTCTACTGTGCTAAACCAGCTTTCCCAGCTTATTCGGAATATGATGAATGAGCAGGTAGATGGTATCGGTATCGGTGTCCCTTCAATTGTTGATCCGGAGAAAGGAATTGTATATAATGTAGCAAATATATCTTCTTGGAAAGAAATACACTTGAAGGAAATTTTGGAGAACGAATTCAAGGTGGCAGTTGCCATTAATAATGATTCCAACTGTTTCACTTTGGGGGAGAGCCTGTACGGCGAAGGAAAATCTTATACCAACATGGTAGGTGTTACTATCGGGACCGGAATTGGAGCTGGCGTTGTCATTGACCGTCGTTTGTATGGTGGGCAATATATGGGAGCCGGTGAGATAGGCTCATTTCCTTATTTGGACTCTGATTTTGAACACTATTGCAGTAGTTTCTTGTTTAAACGTTATGGCACTACCGGTGCGGCAGTAGCTGAAAAAGCCCAGCAAGGAGAACAAGCTGCATTGGAGATTTGGAAAGAGTTTGGGAGGCATTTGGGTAATCTTATAAAGGCAATTCTTTTTGCCTATGCTCCCCAGGCTATTGTTTTAGGAGGCGGTATTGTATCGGCTTTTCCTTTCTTTAAAAATGCTATGGAACAAACAATGCAAAGTTTTCCCTACAAGATTATATCGGATAATGTGAGTGTGGTGGCTTCGCATCAAAAGGATTCCAGTTTATTGGGTGCTGCCGCTCTTCTTGAGTAATAATCCCTATACGGTTTGATTGAAAATAATAAATATTTTGCAGTTATATTATTTTACGCATAAATAAGGACTGTTAGAGAATTGTTTCTTTTGTAATAACTATGTAATTCTGCTTTCTGACCTTTGTGGCGGAATTATAATTTTCTATATTATAAACTTTAAATTTTGAATGCATGAAACAAGTAAATCTTAGAATCTATCGAACGATTCTGACCCTATTGTTGGGACTGTTCTTGTCGGCAGGTGCTTATGCACAGCAGATTTCTGTGAAAGGAACAGTAAAGGATCAGACTGGCGAACCTGTGATTGGTGCCAATGTGTTAGTAAAGGGGACGACTAATGGAGTGATTACGGACGTTGACGGAAACTTTAATGTTTCGGCCGATAAAAACGGCGTATTGGTAATCAGTTTTGTCGGCTATGTGACTCAGGAAGTACCAGTGGCAGAAAAACAAATGGTAATTGTGCTTAAAGAGGATACAGAACTTCTGGATGAGGTTGTTGTATTAGGGTATGGTGCGAATACACGTAAGCAGGACTTGTCTGCTTCAGTGGGTGTAGTAAGTAATACTGAAGAATTGGCTGCTCGCCCGGTAACTTCTACCGAAGGCATGCTGCAGGGACAGCTGGCAGGTGTTACCATTACGGCCGATGGTGGCGACCCAACTTCTTCTCCTAACATTGTGATTCGTGGTCAAGGCTCACAAGATGGAGACAATGTACTTTGGGTTGTGGACGGTGTTCCCGGTGCACCTATCTCATCCATGAATGATATTGAAAGTATCGTTGTTTTGAAGGATGCTGCTTCTGCTGCTATCTATGGCGCACAGTCTGGTGCAGGTGGTGTTGTGTTGGTAACTACCAAAAAAGCGAAACAAGGTGCTCCTTCGTTGACTTATGACGGCACTTTTGGTATTCGTCAGGCTACCAATTTGATAGAACCACTGAATGCGGAGCAGCAGATTGAGATGCGTAAGATATCTCATCAAAATGCAGGACTTTCGCTTCCAGTCGGTTGGGATGTTACCAAAAATCCATGGATAGGTACGACTCGTACTGATTGGATGGATGAGATTTTCCGCACTGCCTTCTACCAACGTCATAACGTAGCGTTGAATGTAGGTTCTGATAATTTTTCAAATCGTATATCTTTTGCTTACGATAATGATGAAGGTGTTTTGATTAATACTTTCAAGAAGAATCTTACATTACGTTATAATGGTAAAATGCAGCTGAACAAGTGGGTGAGCGTCAGTGAGGATTTTGTATGGCAGAACACTACCCAACGTTCCAAAGCTACGGATAACGATGCTTATACAGGACCTATCCTTTCGGCTATCTACATGCCGGCAAGTGCCACTGTCTATAATCCGTTGGACGGAAGTTATGGTGGTGTGACTACGGAAGATCCTGCCTATATTGAAAAATATGGTTCGAATTTCTCTGATATCCACGGGGATGCTGTAAATCCGGTACGTCTATTGGAAGCAGAGAATTTGTATGACAAGATAAGTGACATATGGAGCACTACCAGCTTGGAGATAGCTAATGTACTTCCTGGATTGAAGTTTACGAGTCGTTTTACTTATAATATGAAGACTAATCATTACAAGAAGTTCAATCCTATTCGTGATGAAGTAGGTAAACCGGCTTTGTCGAATAATCTTCAAGAAACTACTTACCGTAGAGATGCTTGGAAGACGGAAAATACCCTGACTTATGATAAGACATTCGGTGAACATACGGTTGGTGCCTTGTTCTCGACTACGGCAGATCATTCTGAAACGCGTGGACTGGAAGTGACGGGTAAGGATTTTGCGGATGAATCGGAATTTTTACAATACATGGCGTATGCAGGATCAGTGACAGCATCTGACTATTTGACTGGACCTGATGCCAATGTGTCGTTGATTGCCCGTTTGGCTTATTCTTATAATGACCGTTATTTTGCTACTGCATCTTGGCGTCGTGATTATGCTGGACGTTTGCCTAAGGAAAATAACTATGGTGATTTCCCTGCAGTGACCCTTGGATGGAAAATATCTAATGAAAAATTCTTTAAGAAGAGTGATTTTATCAGTTTGCTGAAATTGCGTGCTTCTTGGGGGCGTGTAGGTAATTTGAGCTCTATAGGGCTTAATTATAAGTCTGCTTTGTTGAAGAAAAGCTCGTGGACAGAACAAGCACAATATGGTCCTGAGGCAAATAATATCTGGAATACTTTGATTTACAACGGCTCTGCGTTAAATCCTGATTTGACCTGGGAAACTTCAGAACAGACTGACTTGGGCTTGGATGTTGAGATGTTTAAAAACCGTTTGTCGGTATCATTAGACTATTTTGATAAACGTACTTTCAATTTGATTCAGACACAATCAATGGGGTGGCCTTCTACTATGGGACTCGATGCCATGTTAATCAATCAAGGTGAAGTGCGTAACCGTGGCTTTGAGATTCAAGCTAATTGGAGCGATAAGATTAACAAAAACCTTTCTTATTTCGTATCGGGTAACTTCTCGTATTTAAAGAACTGGGTATCAGATATAGGTGTGAAGGATGCGGATGGCAATCCGGGTTTGTGGCCTAATGATAAAAGGTTCCGTAGCATCCCTTATATGATGCAGAGTACGGAAGGGGAACCTCTGAATTCCTTCTACTTGATTAAGACAGATGGTTTGTTCCAAAGTGATGCAGAAGTTGCCGAGTGGAATGCTAAACATGGAACATATGTGACCAATGATAATGGTGAAAAAGAGTGGGTAGGTATTCAGCCGAATGCCAAGGCTGGTGACTTGAAGTTTGTGGATCATAATGGCGATGGTAAAATTACGGATGCAGACCGTCAGTATATGGGTAGTGCGACTCCGAAGACGACTTTTGCCTTTACATTGGGAATGACGTGGAAAAAACTTTCTTTCAGTGCCATGTTCCAGGGAGTAGGTGGAGCAAAAGCTTTATATGTAGGAAAGTACATGCTGTTGAGTGATGTAGAAGGAAACTTTAACCGTTCCAGCGAGATATTGAATGCTTGGAGTCCTACAAATACCGGTTCTGATATTCCTCGTTTGTCAAAGAATGACCCGAATGGAAACTTTACGACTGCATCTGATTGGTATTTGGAGAATGCTTCTTATCTGCGTTTGAAGAATGTAACCCTTTCTTATGATTTAAGCGATGTATTCCGCAAGTGGTCTCATTTGAATGACCGTAACAGCCGTTTGTCTGTGTACTTCAGTGGTGAAAATCTTGCTACTATCACTGGATATTCTGGTATGGATCCTGAATGTGGTGGCTGGGATGCTTTGAAATATCCGGTATCTCGCGTATTATCTGTTGGTGTAAAATTGACTTACTAATAATTAATAGAGAAGAATGATTATGAAAAAAAATATATTATTTTTTGCGATGTCTGCCACATTGCTTATGAGTTCTTGCAGTGACTTCCTTGATGTGCAACCAGAGGGAGATGCTACTACAACGACTTATTTTACCAATGACCTGCAGGCTATTGATGCTGTAGATGCATTGTATGAAAGATTTCATCAGGAAGCTGTATATGGACGCGAACTGTTTTGGGAACAAGGTGCCGCGTGCGACGTTGTGTGGGGAAAGACCCGTGATTTTCCAACACTTGCTACATTGAAATATACAGGAGACGAATCCCCTTTGCGTACTATTTTTGATACTATGTACAAAGTGATGGCACGTTCCAACTGGGTAATACAAGAGTTGCTTAAGAAAGGGAAAAGCACCACTTTGAGTGATATTGAAAAGAGAAGTCTCGGTGAAGCTTACTTCACTCGTGGATGGGCTCATTTCTTGATCGCTTATCGTTACGGTCTTGATACACAAGGGGTACCTTTTGTCCGTTATGAAGATTTTGAAGGTGGCTATGACAATTCTATTCCTCCTCAGCAAGCTTCGGTCATCGATAATTATAAATTGATTATCTCGGATATGGACAAGGCAATAGAGTATTTGCCCCGTTTTGAAGAGTATGGAGATAATGATAGAGGACGCGCGCACGATGCGGCTGCAGTAGCTTTTAAAGCTAAAGTTTATGCTTATTGGGCAACTTGGGATGCTACACAATGGGGAAATGTAATCAGTATGGTCAATGAACTGGAAACTGCTTACGGACGTGATTTAGCCGGTACTTATGAAGAGTTGTTCTCTTCTGATTTCTCTAAATGGTGGAATAAAGAGTATATTTGGACTATTCCTGGAAATGGTGGCTCTCAAGGTGGCGGTTCGGAGTTTCCGGGAGTTGTCCTTGAGAACAAAGGCTGGGGACAATATAATGGCTGGGGACAGAACAAGCCGTCTTATGATATTTACGAAGAGATGTTGAAAGACGGAGCTGGTAATGACCGTTTGGTTCGTACGGTTTTAGAGTATGGTCAGGAATTTCAATTCTTGGGTGAATCCCGTGCTTTTTATTCAAGCTCGGATATTGAATCCGGTTTTATGATTAATAAATACATGGATCCCTTTAAGTATGAAGATGCAGCCAATAAGGGGTATATCAATACAAACGGAGACTGGCCGACGGTACGTATTAATTTCCCGGTTATCCGTTTTGCAGAAATGTTACTTTTCCGTGCGGAAGCTTATTTGATGACTAATAAAGCGGACTTGGCTACGGCTGATTTGAATCGCATTCGTAAACGTGCCAATGTTGCATTATTGACGGGCACTGCTACTATGGCTGACCTATATCATGAACGCCGTTGTGAATTGGCATTTGAGTTTACAGACCATTTATATGATTTGAAACGCTGGTATCGCTCAGGCAATACTGAAATAAAGGCTTTGGCTGCTGCCGAATTGAATGCCCGTCCGCGCGTACGTCATTATGCCAACCGCCAGGACCCTGCTTCCACATTCGTTGTAGGTGAGTATGAGGATTATACGGATAAGATTGCTTATCAGGATTACATGATCGTATTCCCTTATCCTTCGGTTCAGATTACCAAATCTGATGGTAAGTTAAAACAGAATCCTCATTATGATTGATATTTTCTCTGAAAGAGATAAAATATAAAAAAAGACCTCATTGCCATTGGTCTAATCTGCAGGGGTTGGTATTTTCGGGTATTGATCCTTGCAGATATTTCTTCTTTTTCTTTCATTTGCAAAGGCTATTCATAAAATCATTTTAATATACGGAGAGACGGCATTCCCGACAGTCTGCAGCGCTCTTCAAATATACAGTCTGATGAAATTAAAAACTCTTATATGTGCAACTACTGCCTTTTGGGCTTGCTGCTCTTGTACATCCGGTGAACTATCTCCCGTAGACTATGTAGACCCTTTTATAGGTACCGGCTTTCATGGGCATACTTATCCGGGGGCAACCGTTCCGTTCGGGGCGGTACAGTTAAGTCCTGACACGCGTGCCGGAAACTGGGATGCTTGTTCGGGGTATCATTATAATGATACGACTCTAAAAGGTTTTTCACACACACATTTAAGTGGGACCGGATGCATTGATCTTGGGGATATACTGTTTCGTCCTACTACGCTGAAACCGGATTTGACTACGGAAAGCATTTACCAGCCAGCGGCTTTTTCCCATAAAGACGAAGATGCTTCTGCCGGATATTATTCGGTTGTTCTGAAAGAAGAAGGAATAAAAGCTGAATTGACGGTAACGGCACACGCCGGTATGCACCGCTATACGTTTCCTTCCGGCAAAGAAGCATCTATTATTATAGATTTGACTCATTTGCTTGATAACGAATATATTTATGAGGCTGAACTTGAACAGACTGCCGCCAACGAAATAACAGGTATGCGCAGAACCAGGGGATGGACGGACAATCAGTACGTTTATTTTGTAGCCCAGTTCTCGAAACCTTTTCAGGCCATAGACTTTATACAGAATAAAAAGATGGTTTCTGCAGGAGTTAAGTTGAACGGTACCGATTTGCAGGCTTGCTTGTCCTTCGATAATAGTAATGGAGAGCCGGTTATAGCCAAAGTTGGATTATCCATTGTCAGTGAAAAGAATGCACGTGAGAATTTGGAAACCGAGGTGATAGGTTTCGATTTTGATGCCGTGCGTAGTGCTGCCCGTTCCGCTTGGGAACAAGCTCTCTCTGCTATTACGGTAAAAGGCGGCAATACGGACGACTTGAAGAATTTCTATACAGCCATGTATCATTCTATGGTTGTACCCAATGTCGTGAGTGATGTCAATGGTGAGTACCGCCGTCATAATATGGAAATTGGGCAATTGCCAAAAGGCAAAGTGCAATATTCTACATTTTCGCTTTGGGATACTTTCCGTGCATGGAATCCGTTGATGACTTTGATTGATACAACTTTGGTCAATAATATGATAAATTCCTTTCTGGACATTTACGAATCTTCGGGTGAACTTCCTATCTGGCCGCTTTCTGCCGGAGAGACGGGAACTATGATTGGTTATCATGCAGTGTCCGTTATAGCAGATGCTTATATGAAGGGTATTAGAGGATTTGACGCGGAAAAGGCGTTGGAAGCTATGGTAGTTTCTTCTGAAAAGAACAAAAAGGGAGCTGATTACTATATTCAGAATGGCTTTATTCCTTCTAATATAAAGAAAGAGTCCATCTCTTGTTTGCTGGAGTTTGCCTATGATGACTGGTGTATTGCACGTATGGCTCAGGAAATGGGTAAGGATGATATTTATCAAAAGTATATTCAACGTTCCCAGAACTATATCAATGTTTTTGATGGTAATACAAAATTCTTCCGCCCCAAGCGGATGGATGGGAACTGGGAAACTCCCTTCAATCCTATTGAGGTAGGTCGTGCCTATACGGAAGCCACAGCCTGGCAGTATCGCTTCTTTGTACCTCACGATGTAAGCGGTATGGCACAACTGTTTGGTGGTAAGAAAGAGTTTATTACCGCACTCGATTCTATCTTTACAGTAGAGTCGGATGTACATGGCGATTTAGTGGATATTACCGGACTGATAGGTCAATATGTTCATGGCAATGAGCCGAGCCATCATATCGCCTATCTGTACGATTACGTCGGACAGCCTTGGAAGACGCAGGAAATGACACGCCGTCTGCTCCATGAAATGTACGCTCCTACGCCTGAAGGAATCATTGGTAATGAAGATTGTGGACAGATGTCCGGTTGGTATATATTATCCTGCTTGGGTATTTATTCAGTTTGTCCGGGAAGCAATGAATTTGCACTGACTACTCCTCTATTTGAGAAAGCGGTTGTCAACCTGGCAAATAGAAAGACTTTGACCATCCTTGCCAACAATCCGAAGAAGAATGTCTATATCACAAAAGTAGAATTGAACGGACAACCGATAGATGTAAATTTTATTACTTATGCACAGTTGATGGAAGGTGGAGAACTTCGTTTTACTTTGTCCGACAAGCCGAATATGGAGAGAGGTGTTTCCTCTGAAGCATCCCCTTATTCCTATACTAAAGATGAAGTCGTTTCCATTCCCTATGTGGATAAGGATTTGAACTTGTTTATGGATAAGGTAACGGTTGCATTGGCCACAACAACCAAGGATGCCGAAATCAGATATACATTGGATGGCAGCGAGCCCACAGAGCAATCGGTATTGTACGAGCAGCCTTTTGAACTGGACAAGACCACTTTAATAAAAGCCAAAGGATTCAAGGAAGGTCTCCGCTCAAGCAGAACATTATCCATATCGGCAACGAAAGCTGAATTGAAGGCTGCTCTTTCTGTAAATCCTACTCAGAATGGTACATCTTATAAGTACTTTGAAGGCACTTACCAGAAAGTGGCTGATGTAGAAAAGTCACCGTTGCTGGAGTCTGGTGTCATGCCCGAACCTTCTATTAAGGGTGCTAAGCAGGAGGATCATTTCGGTTATATCTTTTCTGGATTGATAAATGTTCCCGAAGATGGGGTCTATACTTTCCAGACCCGTTCGGACGATGGCAGTGTCTTGTACATTCACGATGAGCAGGTAGTCAATAATGATGCTTCCCATGCTGCAATTCCTGCTACCGGAATGGTCGCGCTGAAGAAAGGTTTTCATCCTTACAAGCTCTATTACTTTGAAGATTATGAAGGTGAGTATTTGAGCTGGGCTTGGAAACTGCCTTCTGCCGAGAAGTTGGCACCCATCCCTGCATCGGCTTTATTTGTGAAATAATAGTTTAATATATATGCTATGAGAAAGTTATTTTTGTTATTTTTACCTTTGTTCGCTGCATCATGCGGACAGGTGAAGCAGCAGGCACCTGCACCAGAGCCCGTTAATGTCATGAGTTTCAATATTCGCTATGACAATCCGGAAGATAGCTTGGACAACTGGCAATACCGTAAAGACCGCGCGGCAAATGCCATCCGTTTTTATGATGTGGATATATTGGGTACACAAGAAGTACTTCATAATCAGTTGGAAGACCTTAAACAACGATTGCCGGAATACGGAGTCATCGGTGTAGGTCGTGAAGATGGAAAGGAAAAGGGTGAATATAGTGCACTCTGGTATAAGAAAGAACGTTTCAACTTGCTGGATTCTGGCTATTTCTGGTTGAGCGAGACTCCTGAAGTTGCCGGTTCCAAGGGCTGGGATGGAGCTTGTGAGCGTATCGCTTCATGGGCAAAACTGCAAGATAAAGTAAGTGGCAAGGAGTTCTTCGCATTGAATACCCACTTGGATCATGTAGGTGTTGCTGCACGTCGTGAAGGTATAAGCCTTATGCTGGATAAAGTAAATGAGTTGAGTGGTAACTTACCCGTAGTAGTAACGGGCGACTTTAATGCTAGTCCGGAATCGGATGTCATCAAACACGTGACTGACCCTTCCAATCCGGAACACTTGACAGATGCACGCCAGGCATCGGCAATTGTTTATGGTCCGGCATGGAGTTTCCATGATTTCGGAAAGATTCCTTACGATAAACGTCCGCTGATTGATTACGTTTTTGTACGTAATGGACTGAAAGTTTTGAGGTATGGTGTATTGGCTGAAACAGAGAATAATGCTTTCCTCTCCGACCATGCCCCTATTTTAGTAACGGTTGAATAATAAAACAATAATTATGACTAAGATATTAAGAATATGTATCGTTATGCTCTTGGCAGTCTTGCTACTGCCGGTAGAGTTATCGGCACAAAGCCGCCGTGATAAAGAACAGACCTATGTTTTGGACCAACCTTATGAGGTGACAAAGATTACCCCTCCCCAGGGCAAGAAGATAAAGAATGTCATCTTGATGATTGGTGATGGCATGAGTCTTATGCACGTATATTCTGCCTGGACAGCCAATCGAGGCAAGTTGTTTTTGGATAACTGCCAGGTAGTGGGTTTGTCTAAAACCTATTGTGCCAACAAGCTGATTACAGACTCGGGAGCGGGTGGAACAGCCATAGCTACGGGGCGGAAGACAAACTATCATTCTGTGGGTGTAGATACCGAAGGACGTCCTTTGAAATCATTGGTAGACCTGGCTGCTGCTAAAGGTAAATCGACCGGTATAGCGGTGACTTGCCGTCTGTGGGATGCCACTCCTGCTGATTTTTGTTGCCATAACAAGGATAGGGATGCGGAAGCTGAAATCGTAGCAGATTACGTTAATTGCAGTGCCGATTATGTATTCGGTGGAGGTGCCAAGCTTTTCGAAAACCGTGAAGATGGACGTGACTTGTTTAAGGAACTACGCGATAAAGGATTTCAGACTCCTCGCAGTTGGGATGAATTGGCTGGCATAAAGAGTGGTAAGGTATTTGCCGTACCTTATCCCGTCGATACTCCTCTTCCTGCTGAACGTGGCGACCTTTTGGCACGTGCTTCATTGAAAGGTATCGAATTGCTGGACCAAAATAAAAACGGTTTCTTTATGATGATAGAAGGTTCGCAGCTGGATGACTACGGACACTTCAATGACATTGATTTGCTGATGCAGGAAACACATGACTTTGACCGTACTATCGGTGCCATTTATGAATGGGCTGCCAAGGATGGAGAAACATTGGTAGTAGTTACTGCAGACCATGAGACTGGTGGACTTACGTTGGTTGATGGAGATTTGGCAGAAGGCAGAATCGTATGTAAGTTCTCTACCGGTGGTCATAGCGGTGTAATGGTACCAGTGTATGCTTTTGGTCCCGGTGCAGAGGAGTTTACAGGGATTTTTGAAAATACTGCTATCTTTGACAAGATAAAAAAACTGCTCAATTTGTAATTTAAAAAATAACTATTTCCTATGTTGAAACACATTTTATTGGTAAGCTTGCTTTCTTTTTCCACTCTCCCTTTGCTGAAAGCTCAGAGCTGTGGCAATGATGAAAAGTATCATTTGCCTTATAAAAATACATATGTAAAGGAACCGCTGGTCACTGAAAATGAGTATCGTGTGGCAAAACCTGAGACGATTGTGCCGAAAAGCTTCGAAGAAGCTCGGCAGATTCTTCCCAATCCCATTTGGGGTGGACATGACAAGGAACTTGAAATGTATTGGAAGGCATGGGAAATAGCTATCGGCAATATTCGTGCTCCTCAAGCAGGCTCGGGTTTTGTCTCAAGCTATTTGGATACAGCTTATAATGGTAATATCTTTATGTGGGATTCCTCTTTCATTCTGATGTTTGCCCGCTATGGTACCCGTTTCTTTCCTTTCCAGAATACGCTGAACAACTTTTACGCCAAGCAGCATCCCGACGGTTTCATTTGCCGTGAAATAAAGGCGGATGGTGCCGATTGCTTTGAACGCTATGATCCGGTGAGTACCGGACCGAATTTGATGCCTTGGTGTGAGATGGTCTATTTCCATCAGTTTGGTGATACGGAACGCCTGCACAAGATATTTCCGGTACTTTGTGCTTATTATAAGTGGTTGAAATTGAACCATACTTGGAGAAATGGAACCTACTGGTCAAGCGGATGGGGGACCGGCATGGATAATATGCCCCGTGTTCCGTCGGAATACAGCCCTATCTACAGTCACGGGCATATGATTTGGTTAGATACAAACCTACAGCAATTATTTACTGCCAATTTACTACTTGAGATGGGCTTTTATCTGGAACGTTGGCAAGAGATAGAAGAGTTTGAAGACGAAGCCAAAATGCTGGGAAAATATATCCATGACAATCTTTGGGATGAAAAGACCAGTTTCCTTTATGACCAGTATGCTGACGGTACGCTCTGTACAACCAAGGGAATAGGTGCCTATTGGGCTCTGTTTACTGATGTATTGGATTCTGTACAGTTGGACCGCATGGTGAAGGAATTGGATAATCCTGCCACATTCAACCGGAAACACCGTATTCCTTCTTTGTCTGCCGATAATCCCAAGTACAAGGAGAATGGCCGTTATTGGCAGGGTGGCGTATGGCCGGGAACTAATTACATGGTGATGCAGGGCCTTGTGCAGAAAGGTTATGGTAAACTGGCACGGGAGATTTGTTTGAATCATTATGCCCAGGTGTTTGAGGTCTATAAGAAGACTGGAACTTTTTGGGAATATTATGCTCCGGAAAGTGCTGAGCCGGGATTTATGGCAAGGGATAATTTTGTGGGTTGGGCAGGACTTCCTCCTATTGCTGAATTGATAGAATTTATTATCGGTATTCGGGGAGATTATGCCAAAAAGCAGATTATCTGGGATATGAATTTGACGGAGATTAACGGCATAGAACGCTATCCTTTTGGTCCCGAAGGGCTTATCTCCTTAAAAGCTGAAGCACGCCGTTCTGCAAGTGATGAACCCCGTATCACAGTAGATTCTAATATTGATTTTGAACTGTGTGTACTCTATGGTGGAAAAGAGAAAAAGATAAATGTGACATCCGGTAAGCATACCTATTAAAGAAGAAATCAATCATGAAAAACAATATGTCAAGACGCCAATTTCTGAAGACTGGCGGGCTTGCCTTGGCTGCAATGACCTTTCAGCCCGCTTCCGTATTATCTTCATCCGGGACTTTCAGCCAGAGATATGTTTCGTTGCGTCCTTCTGCAAGCAAAAGGAGCTTCATTTCGAAGGCAGTAGATGCTGCTATTGAAGAAGCAAAGCCTAAAATAAAGGACGAGAAGTTGCGTTGGATGTTCGAGAACTGTTTTCCCAATACGCTTGACACTACTGTCAGATATAGAGTGAAGAATGGCAGACCAGATACTTTCGTCATTACAGGTGATATAGATGCCATGTGGCTGCGCGACTCTTCAGCGCAAGTATGGCCCTATCTGCCGTTGATGAAGAAAGATAAGGACTTGCAGTTGATGGTGGCAGGACTTGTCAACAGACAGACTGAATGTATCTTGATAGACCCGTATGCCAATGCCTTCAACGACGGGCCGTTGGGCAGCTATTGGGAAACCGACCATACACAACATATGGTTAAGGAACTGCATGAACGCAAATGGGAGATAGATTCTTTGTGCTATCCCATTCGTCTGGCTTATCATTATTGGCAATACACGGAAGACACGTCTGTGTTCGATGAAAATTGGCATAAAGCTATGCTGCTGGTGGTCAAGACCTTTAAAGAGCAACAGAGGAAACAAGGCTTAGGACCTTATAGCTTTACGCGCGATTGCGACCGCCCTACAGATTCGCAGATTAACAACGGATGGGGAGCACCGGTAAAGCCGGTCGGCTTAATCGTTTCTTCTTTCCGTCCGTCAGATGATGCTACACAATACGGTTTTCTGATTCCTTCTAATATGTTTGCGGTTGTGTCATTGCGCCAATTGGCTGAGATAGAGGATAAAGTTTATGGAAACAAGGACTTCTCCGGAGAATGTATAACATTGGCAGATGAAGTGGATGCAGCTATCCGTAGGTATGGTACTTTCAATCATCCGGTTTGTGGACGTATTTATGCCTTTGAGGTCGACGGTTTTGGTAACGCGCTTTGTATGGACGATGCCAATGTACCCAGTTTGCTGGCTGCGCCTTATCTGGGTTATTGTTCTTTTAAAGATGCGATTTATCAGAATACCCGTAAAATGATATGGAGCGGCAATAATCCTTATTTCTTTAAAGGAAAAGCCGGTGAAGGGGTAGGAGGCCCTCATGTGGGATTGAATTATATCTGGCCGATGAGCATCATTATGAAGGCTTTTACAACGGATGATTCCGAAGAAATACGTGCTTGTCTGAAGCAACTTCGTGATACGGATGGAGGGACGGGCTTTATGCATGAGTCTTTCCATTCGGAGGATGCCGCGGACTTTACTCGTTCCTGGTTTGCCTGGACAAATACTTTGTTCGGTGAACTGATACTGAATACAATCAAGGAATATCCCAACTTATTATCCCAAATACTATGAAGATAAGATATTGGTTACTGGCTATGTCATTCATTTTTCTCTCTTGTGGGAGAGTGGCTGATGATGTAGCGGCAAACTATGGTATTATACCCATGCCGAATGAACTTGCTCCAATGCAGGGAGTGTATGTCTTGCAAGGGGAAAAAACAGTGGCTGTCCCTTCCGGGGAAGCCGCGATGAAAGTTTTTCATTATTTGGAGGATGCGTTGAAAAACACTTCTGTAACGCTGAAGGGTATTTCGGAAACGGGAAAGGCCGATATTTGCTTATCTATAGATAATTCCTTGCCCAATGAGGCCTATACATTGGAGGTTTCTTCCGATAGGATAAATATATCTTCCAATGAAACTGCCGCCGGATTTTTTTATGGTGTCCAGTCTTTGCTGCAGCTCATGCCGGCAGCCATTTATGATGGTGACCGGAAATATGAAGGAAAGATTAGGATTCCTGCTGTCAGCATTACGGATGCTCCCCGTTTCCCTCATCGTGGGGCTATGATGGATGTAGGACGTAATTTTCTGCCCAAAGAGGAAGTGCTGAAGTTTCTTGATTTGATGGCATTCTATAAATTGAATAAATTCCATTTTCATCTGACAGATGACCAAGGATGGAGAATAGAAATAAAGAAATACCCGAAACTGACTGAAATAGGTTCTTATCGTAAACAGACTCAGATAGGACACTCTGATTATTATTTTCCACGGCGTTACGATGGAAAAGAAAAGAGAGGCTATTATACGCAGGAAGAAATAAAGGAAATTGTGAAGTATGCATCCGACCGTTTCATTACGGTCATTCCCGAAATTGAAATGCCGGGACATGCATCCGCAGCACTGGCTTCCTATCCGGAACTTTCTTGCGGACTGGGAAAGACTTATGTGGTGCGTGATTATTTTGATGTTTTTGATGAGGTCTATTGTCCCAAAGAGCATACATTTGAATTCTTACAAAATGTGCTGACCGAAGTTATGGAACTCTTCCCCAGCCATTATATCCACATTGGTGGAGATGAGTGTCCCAAGAAAGCATGGAAGAAGTGTGCCCATTGCCAGCATTTGATGAAGTGGGAAGGTCTGCCCAACGAAGAAGCTCTGCAAAGTTGGTTTATCCATCGGATTGAGCAATTTGTGAACAGTAAAGGGCGTGACATCATCGGGTGGGATGAGATTCTGGAAGGAGGGCTTGCCCCTAATGCTACCGTCATGTCATGGCGTGGCGAGAAAGGAGGTATCGAAGCGGCTCGCCAACGGCATAAAGTCATTATGACACCCGGCAAAAAGTGTTATTTGGATTACTACCAGGAAAGTCCGGAATTTGCCCCGTTGGCTATCGGCGGTTTTCTTCCGTTGGATACGGTGTACAATTATAACCCGCTTCCTGCTGAACTGACTCCGGAAGAACAAGCTTATATAATAGGTGTACAAGCCAATATCTGGGGAGAGTACATACAGACTCCCGAATATTTTGAATATATGGCTTTCCCTCGTTTGCTGGCTATGTCAGAGGTGCAATGGACACAGCCGGAACATAAGGACTTCGAGTCGTTTGCCCGTAGGCTGGATAAGGAGTTTGAACGATTGGATTATTGCGGAGTGAATGCTTGCCGCAACTTCTATGAAGTCAATCAGGCTGGTGCGTGGAACAAGTCGCAGCAGACTTATGAGGTGACTTTGAACACCTTCTGTCCGGATGCCGATATTTACTATGCGGTAAATGATTCAACGGTCAACACTTCATCTTCCCTTTATGAGACTCCGATACCGTTGGACGAGGATGCAACTATTTATTCGGCAGTTTACAGAAGCGGTAAGCCGCTAGGGAAAGTGACCCGCAAGAGTTTTGCTGTAAACAAGGCAACCGGATGTGACTATACTTGTAATCCTGAAGCAGGATGGGAACACTTGAATAAAGGCTTCGGGCTGACTGATGGACGACGTGGCTATGCCCGCGACATGCGTCGCTGGATTAGCTTCTACCAGGATACTGTACAGATTGTAGTGGAACTGAAGAAACCTCAAAAAGTCAAGGAAGTGGCCTTTTCTTCTTTATGGCGGCCGGTAAATGAGATATGGCCGGCAAGGGCGATGAGTGTTTCTGTTTCAATGGATGGTCAGACTTTTATTCCGGTGGGCACTAAACAGCTGACTTATGATTTTACCTTGACGGAAGGCACCCGTTTTCCGGCATCTCTTTCATTTGCCGAAACGGAAGCTGCATTTGTCCGCTTGGAATTATTGAGTGGTGGCTTGTGCCCGAAAGGATATTTTCATGAAGGGTTGCAGAGTGAGTTGGCAATAGATGAAATAGAAATATATTAATCTCAAGAAATTATGAAGAAAATAGTTGTTCTTTTAGTTGTACTGTTGGGCTGTATGCCGGTAACGGCTTTTGCGCAGAAGCAATTCTTTTTTAAGGATGGCAGGTTTGTAGTAGCACAGTTTACAGATTTGCACTGGATGCCGGGTTCTGCAAAGTGTGCCGAAACGGCAGCTACTATCCGTGCTGTCCTGGCAGCCGAACATCCGGACATTGCTATACTGAGTGGGGATGTGGTGACCGATGACCCTGCTATGGATGGATGGAAAAGTGTAGTGGATATTTTCAATGAAGCCAAGATGCCTTTTGTGGTGATGATGGGAAACCATGATGCAGAATACTTGACGCGCAATGAAATCTATGATTTCCTCTTGAAGTCTCCCTACTATGTGGGGGCAAAAGGCCCTGAAGATATTATGGGATGTGGTAATTGTGTGATTTCTATTTATAGTCCGGAGAAGAAGGACCAGGTAGAGGCATTGCTCTATTGCATGGATTCCAACGACTATCAGCCTAATAAAATCTATGGTGCTTACGACTGGATTCATTTCGACCAAATAGAATGGTACAGAAAGCAAAGTAAACACTTTGCAGAGAAGAACGGTGGTAATCCCGTTCCTGCTTTGGCCTTTTTCCATATTCCGCTGATTGAATACAACGAAATCAGAGGTGACGGGAAAACTTATGGCAATGACAAAGAAGGTGGAGTTGCCTCTGCTAATATCAATTCTGGTATGTTTGCTTCCTTCCTTGACATGAGGGATGTAATGGGAGTATTTGTAGGACATGACCATGATAACGATTTTATAGGAATAGATAAAGGTATTGCATTGGGATACGGACGGGTGACCGGTGCGGATGCGTATGGAGAGTTGACGAGAGGAGCCCGTATCATTGAACTGTACGAAGACCAATTCAAATTTGACACATGGATTTCCACTCCTTCGGGAAGGGAGGCTGCCTACTATTACCCTTTAGGTCTGAATTCGGATGAGGAGCAGAGTATGGCTTATTTGCCGGCTACGGGAACTTCTCCCAAGAAGCAGGGCGTGGCATATACCTATTATGAAGGCAAATGTAAACGTGTTGCCGATATTGCCGCCTGCAATAAAGTGAAGGAAGGGGTGATGAAGAACTTCTCGATTGAAGAAGTAGCCGTCCCTGATCATTTTGCTTATGATTTCCGTACGTTGGTGAAAATTCCAGAAAGGGGAGTATACCGTTTCTATACTTTTTCCGATGATGGTTCTAAACTATACATAGACGGTAAATTGATTGTTGATAACGACGGTGGACACAGCGGACGCCGTGCCGAAGGGAAAGTCGCTCTCGAAGCAGGGTACCACGAGTTGCATCTGCTGTATTTCGAAGATTACATGGGCCAGGAATTGGAAGTCGGGTATTCGGGACGGAATGTTCTGGAAACCGTGTTACCTGATACCATGTTGTTTGTACCGGATTAAATCAGCGCTGGTAACTCTTTGTCTGGTACTCTTTCCGATATTCATTGGGAGAGACTTTCTTCAAAGCTTTGAATTGGCGGGACAAGTTCTTCAGATTGTTTATTCCGACTTGTTCCGCCACATCTGCAATCGGAGCATCACTGGCCAACAGCAATTGGGCAAAGCGTTCCATCCTAAGGTTGAAGATGTATTTGTGGATGGATTGCTGGGTGACTTGCTTGAAGCGAATCTCCAATAAACGGCGTGATAATGGTACTTGTTTCACTATATCCGATACAGTGATATCAGCTGCTATATTCTGATGGATATATTTCAGAGCGGTTTGGATATGGGCATCGGTGGTAGAATAGAAGTCGGTCGAAAGCCGGTTGATTATATTAACTGGTTGGAGCACTACGTCCTGATAAGTGGCCTCCTCATCATTCAATAGATGTTCTATGAGGGCAGCTGCCTCAAATCCGCCTCTTACAATGTTTTGGCTGATACTGGATAGGGGAGGGTCTGAAAGATTGCATATAATCTCATCATTGTCGACTCCTAATATTGCTATCTTGTCGGGCACTCTGATGTTGTTGACTTTACAGATTTCCGTAATGCGGTTACCTTGATTGTCATCGCAAGCCATGAGTGCCGTAGGTTGTGGCAATGACTTTAACCAGTTGAGCAGGGGCGGTGCTTCATAAAACCATAAGTCATCAAGGGATTGGTCCTGATAAGAATAGAAATTGTTTCCAAACCCTTGGGCTGCTATACATTCATAGAAACCCTCGCAACGTTCTTGTGACCATACCGTATCGCGATAACCATAGAATGCGAAGTTCTGAAAGCCTTTACTCAGAAAAAACTCTGCTGCCATTCTGCCGGTCTTGCGGTAATCGCCGGTGATGTTTGGAATATTGCTGAACCTTGATTTATAATCCTGGGCCAATGCGATAATTCCGTTTTCACGGAATAGCTCCACGTTGTCATCATTGTCAAATCTGCCGATGATTGCATCTGCATGCCATGTCTTTGCCCATTTCAAGACTCCTTCTATACCATGACTGTTTTTGTAGGAGGGTGGCATACGGCATACTACCCATGGCTCATGGCTTTTGGAATAGGCCAATACCCCCTTTAGCAGATTGTACGAAAAGGACTCTGTAAAATCGGTCAATAATATCAATCGAATCATAGCAGTTGACTAAATGTAACTGATTGTTACTTATACAAATGTTAGCTTAATTGACAAATATAGGATTTTATTTCTTTTTCTTCAAATCTTTTCCCTCATATTTGCAGATTGCTTCAATCCATTTTTCTTCCAGTGGCTTGGACTCGTGTTTGGCGAGGTCGAAGGCTACCATGACGGAGGTACATACGCATTTTACTTCTTGGGTTTCCGTATCAATGACCCGTTGGGCGAGGTGGAAGCTTTTGGTTCCTATCTCAGTGACGGCAGTTTGCACGGCGATATGGTCCGAACCATAAATCTGTGCGAGGAAGTTTGCTTCAATATGGACGACAACGATACCATCCTTTTCCCAATCTACATCCGGGCATACGGAAGCGAAATATTCCGTTTTTCCTAAATCATAAAAAGAGAAGTAAACAGTGTTGTTTACATGGCCGAATTTGTCGACGTCATTGAAGCGTAGTTGTATGGGCAGGGTGTGGTTAAATTGAATTTCTTCCATTGTTTTCTCTTAAACTTTGTTTATAATCGCTGCAAAAATACTATTTTTGCGTGTTAATCCGTGAACTTATATATCAAGAAATGATAGAAGACATCAAAAAAGCCTGCCAGGTAATGAGCGAGGGCGGGGTAATTCTGTATCCGACAGATACGATTTGGGGTATAGGTTGTGACGCTACCAATGAAGAAGCGGTGCGCCGTGTATATGAAATCAAGCAACGCTCTGACAGTAAGGCGATGCTGGTATTGGTAGATTCTCCGGTAAAGGTGGATTTCTATGTGCAGGATGTTCCGGAGGTTGCCTGGGATTTGATAGAACTGGCTGACAAGCCCCTTACCATAATTTATTCCGGAGCGCGTAATCTGGCCCCTAACTTGCTTGCCGAAGATGGTAGTGTAGGTATCCGTGTCACCAGTGAGGCATTTTCAAAACGGCTTTGTCAGCAGTTCCGCAAGGCGATAGTCTCTACTTCTGCCAATGTCAGCGGGCAACCGTCTCCCGGTAACTTCAGTGAAATAAGTGAAGACATCAAGTCTGCGGTGGATTATATAGTAGGATACCGCCAGGAGGAAACGGGACGCCCGAAACCGTCCAGTATCATCAAGTTGGGCAAGGGCGGAGTCATTAAGATTATTCGCGAATAAAAGGAAAAATGGCAGAGGACAAGAGGAGTTTGTTGCAGCGCTTCATCATATGGCGCGAAAAGAATATCAAGGAAAAGCGGTTCATACTGATTCTCAGTTTTCTTGTAGGTATCTTTACGGCATTCGCCGCACTGATACTGAAAGTCATCATACACTGGATACAGAACTTCCTGACGGATAATTTCAATGCGACGGAAGCCAACTACCTTTATCTGGTCTATCCGGTAGTGGGTATCTTCCTGACCGGATTGTTTGTCCGCTACGTGGTGAAGGACGACATCAGTCATGGTGTTACCAAAATCCTATACGCCATCTCGCGGCGGCAGGGACGCATCAAACGGCATAACACTTGGTCGTCCATCATAGCCAGTTCCATTACCATCGGTTTCGGTGGTTCGGTCGGGGCAGAGGCGCCTATTGTGCTGACGGGTTCGGCTATCGGTTCCAATCTGGGAACCATCTTCAAGATGGAGCATCGTACGCTGATGCTATTGGTGGGATGTGGTGCTGCCGGTGCGGTTGCAGGCATTTTCAAGGCGCCGATTGCCGGTCTGGTATTTACGCTGGAGGTACTGATGATAGATTTGACAATGTCCTCCTTGTTGCCGTTGCTGATATCTGCGGTGACGGCTGCAACTGTTTCCTATATCGTGACGGGTACGGATGCCATGTTCAAATTCCATCTGGACCAAGCTTTCGAACTGGAGCGTATTCCGTATGTCATTATGCTGGGTATCTTCTGCGGATTGGTTTCCCTTTATTTTACCCGGGCCATGAACTCTGTGGAAGGCGTGTTCGGAAGGTTGAGAACTCCCTATAAGAAACTGATAATGGGCGGTGCCATGCTGAGTATCCTGATATTCCTTTTTCCACCGTTGTATGGCGAAGGTTACGATACGATAGAATTGTTGCTGAATGGGATGAGCAATGCCGAATGGGACACGGTGATGAATAATTCCTTCTTCTACGGGCACGGCAATCTGTTGCTGATATACCTCATACTGATTATTCTGTTCAAGGTCTTTGCCTCGAGTGCCACGAATGGCGGGGGCGGTTGCGGCGGTATCTTCGCACCTTCGTTGTATCTGGGTTGTATTGCCGGTTTTGTCTTTTCACATTTCAGCAATGAAATAGAGATGACGGCTTATCTGCCCGAGAAGAACTTTGCCTTGATGGGAATGGCGGGGGTCATGAGTGGGGTCATGCACGCTCCGCTGACCGGCGTGTTCCTCATAGCCGAGCTTACGGGAGGATACGACCTGTTTCTGCCACTGATGATTGTTTCCGTCAGTTCCTATCTTACCATCATCATGTTCGAGCCTCATAGTATCTATTCCATGCGTTTGGCCAAGAAAGGAGAACTGTTGACGCACCATAAGGACAAGGCCATCCTTACCCTGATGAAGATGGAGAATGTGGTGGAAAAGGATTTTGTGACCGTGCATCCCGAAATGGATTTGGGCGAACTGGTAAAGGCCATTTCTGCCTCGCATCGCAATGTCTTTCCCGTGACGGATAAGGAAGGGGTGCTGATTGGCATTGTCTTGTTGGACGATATCCGGAACATTATGTTCCGCCAGGAGTTATATCATCGCTTCACGGTGGGAAAACTGATGACTTCGGCTCCGGCACGTCTGTATGATACGGACAGTATGGAGCAGGTGATGCGCACCTTTGATGATACGAAGGCGTGGAATCTGCCGGTGGTGGATGCGGAAAACAAATACTTGGGCTTCGTGTCCAAGTCGAAGATATTCAACTCGTACCGTGAAGTATTGGTACATTTTTCAGAAGACTGAGGACTTTTTGGTATTTACTATTTTACTATTTACAAGTTACTATTTGCCGTTCGGGGTGATGGGGCATTGTAAATCGCAAAGAAGATGCTTCGTACATTGTAAATGGTAAATTGTAAATGGGCAAATGAGTTGCCTCGCAAATGGTACATTGTAAATGGTAAATTGTAAATGAAATGGTGGAAAAGAAGAATTTGAGGATTGTATATATGGGTACTCCCGACTTTGCGGTGGAGGCTCTTCGTTGTCTGGTAGAAGGAGGTTACAATGTGGTGGGTGTCATTACGATGCCCGACAAGCCTGCCGGACGGGGACATAAGCTCCAATTCTCTCCGGTGAAACAGTATGCACTGGAACATAATCTTCCGCTTCTTCAGCCGGAGAAACTGAAGGATGAGGCTTTTGTGGAGGCGTTGCGTGCATGGAAGGCCGATTTGCAGATAGTCGTTGCCTTCCGCATGTTGCCGGAGGTGGTATGGAACATGCCGCGATTGGGCACCTTCAACCTGCATGCTTCCCTGCTTCCGCAGTATCGCGGCGCAGCCCCCATCAACTGGGCAGTGATTAATGGTGATACGGAAACGGGCATCACCACTTTCTTCCTGAAACATGAGATTGACACCGGTGAGGTTATCCAGCAGGTACGGGTACCCATTGCCGATACGGACAACGTGGGTATCGTCCACGACAAACTGATGCTGTTGGGTGGTCGCCTGGTGGTAGAAACCGTAGATGCCATTCTTGCCGGTACAGTGAAAAGTATTCCTCAAGAAGAAATGGCCGTCGTGGGTGAACTGCGTCCGGCACCGAAAATCTTCAAAGATACTTGTCGTATTGACTGGAACCGCCCGGTGAAGCGTATTTACGATTTTGTACGCGGCCTTTCTCCCTATCCTGCCGCTTGGACGGAGTTGGTCCAACCCGGTGGAGAATCTGTTGTGGTAAAAATCTTCGAGACGGAGAAAATAGGGGAATCCCATCAGCTGGCTCCCGGAACCTTGCAGACAGACGGGAAGACCTATATCCGCGTTGCTGCCGAAGATGGCTTTGTCGGCATCTGCTCCCTCCAGCTTCCGGGCAAGAAGAGACTGAAAACGGATGAACTGCTACGCGGCTTCCGGTTGACAGAAGAATACGTGATGAAATAACTGATTGCTATTCAATAACTTCCTACTGCAAAACTACTGCACTCGTTTTGCAGCGTCACTGCAAACCGCTTTGCAGTGTTGCTGCAACTAATATGCAGTGTGACTGCAACTGCTTTGCAGTAGCACTGCAACACGTTTGCAGTGACGCTGCAAAAGGTATGCAGTAAGTTTGCAGTGAGAGTTTTGACTTCCAATGTTAGGCTGAATTAAATCTTTTCTCTATATTTGTACATAACAAAGTTCGTAAACTTTAGAATATAACATTATGAAACCAATCATATCCCCTTCTATTCTCTCTGCCGATTTTGGTTATCTGGCACGAGACATTGAAATGATTAACGAAAGTGAGGCGGAGTGGGTACATATCGACATCATGGACGGTGTGTTTGTCCCTAATATTTCTTTCGGATTCCCGGTACTGAAGTATGTGGCAAAACTGTCGCAGAAGCCTTTGGATGTGCATCTGATGATTGTACAGCCGGAGAAGTTTATTCCGGAGGTGAAGGCTCTGGGGGCACATGTCATGAATGTGCATTACGAGGCTTGTCCGCATCTGCACCGTGTGGTGCAGCAAATCCGCGAAGCAGGGATGCAGCCGGCGGTAACAATTAATCCGGCAACTCCCGTATCCTTGTTGAAGGATATTATTAATGATGTATACATGGTGCTGATAATGAGCGTAAATCCTGGCTTCGGCGGACAAAAGTTCATAGAGCATTCTCTTGATAAAGTGCGCGAGTTGCGTGAATTGATTACGGTTACCGGTTCGCAGGCCTTGATAGAAGTGGACGGTGGCGTAAACTTGGAAACCGGTTCGCGCCTGGTAGAAGCTGGAGCAGATGTACTGGTAGCAGGCAATGCCGTTTTCTCGGCTCCCGATCCGAAGGAGGCCATCCGTGCATTAAGGAATCTGTAATCCGTCTTCTGGATTGATAATCGACAGCTGGCAACGGCATCCTTTCCTTCGACTGTTGATGCCGTTGGTAGTTGGACTTTTGTGTGGAGATGCGTTTCCACACGTGCTTTCTGCATGGGAGTATGTGGCAGGTTTTCTGCTTTTTCTTTTTATCATAGGCAGATACAAGCATACCGGATGGGTGTATGGAGCGGCGGTATACCTTTTCTTGGGTGGTACGGGGTTCTGCTTGATGAGTTGGCAGCAGGGAAAGACGGTATTTCCCTTTTCGGGCAAACCTGCTGTTTATAGGGTTTGTATCTGCGAGCATCCCGAAGAGAGGGAGCGCAGCATATTGTGCAGGGTTGTCCTGCTGGGAGAGGTAGAGCAGGATGCAGTTACGGGTTGCCCCCGGAATCATCTTTTTCTGGCTTATTTTCCGAAAGATTCTGCTACGGCCACTTTGCGCCGTGGTGATGAGTTGCTGGTATCTGCCCGGCTTGTTCCTCCGGCAAACAATGGTAATCCCGACGAGTTTGACTATGCCCGCTACTTGAGGCGGAAAGGCTATAGCAGCACGGCCTACGTGGCTGACGGACATTGGCGGAAGACGGGGCATGATGCCTCCCGCACTGTCAGCCAGGTGGCACTGGATTATAGGGCGAAAGTAGTTGGCTTATACCGGAGTTTGGGTTTTGAAGCTGATGAATTGGCCGTACTTTCTGCGTTGACGGTGGGGGATAAAGAGGAACTGAGTGATGATATTGTGGAGACCTACTCCGTTTCGGGAGCCAGCCATGTACTGGCACTTTCGGGGTTGCACATAGGTTTTCTGTATGCTTTGCTCTTGTTTGTGCTTCGTCCTTTGTGGAGGCGATGGCGGCGGTTGAAACCTTTGTTGCTCTTGCTTCTTGTCCTTTTTCTGGTGAGTTTTGCTTTTTTCACGGGATTGTCCTCCTCGGTGGTGCGGTCGGTCGTCATGTTCTCTTTGTTGGCGTTTGCCGGTTTGCAGCCGGAAAAGCCGCTGACTCTGAATACGCTGGCGGCAACTGCTTTCCTGATGCTGCTGTGCAAGCCGGTCTGGTTGTTTGATGTCGGTTTTCAGTTGTCATTCTCGGCGGTTGCAGCTATTGTACTTGTACAGCCTAAGTTGTATGCCCTTTGGAAGGTCGACAATCGTTTCCTGCGATATTTGTGGGGACTTATGACAGTGTCCATGGCGGCTCAGCTGGGTACGGCCCCTTTGGCCATTTTCTATTTCTCCCGTTTTTCCACTCATTTTCTGTTGACTAATCTTTGGGTAATTCCCATGGTGTCGCTCGTTCTGTATTCGGCTGTCTTTCTGTTGATGCTTACGCCGCTACCTTTTGTACAACATCTGTTTGCAAGGGTAGTAGAGGCATTGGTACATGTCCAGAATGAAGTGCTCCGCTGGATAGAGCATCTTCCCGGCGCTGTTGTCGATGATATTTGGCTGGATATATGGGGTGTTTTGCTCGTCTATCTGTTCTTGGGGATGGCATATTATGGCTTTCTACGCCTTACGGTACGTAGAGTCTGCTTTGCGTTGCTGGCATTGTTGGCAGTGGTTTCCTGGCATTCCCTTTCCATCATGTCCAATGTTCCCCGGCAGGGGATTGCTTTTTATAGCGTGAGAGGCTGTCCCGTTGTCCATTGTATGGCAGACAACCGTCATTCTTGGTTGGCATGTACCGATAGCTTGCCGGATATGCCGCGTTTGTGCCGTGCCCTTTCTCCGCATTGGAACCGCCTGCGTCTGGAGACTCCCCGACTGGTTGCCGGAGATTATACCACTTCCGGCTTATCCATGCGCAACCAGATTGTCTCTTACGCCGGTAAGCGCATCTGTCTTCTTTCCGACAACCGTTGGAGAAACAAGAACTCTTCCCGTCCCCTTTCAGTTGATTATCTGTATGTCTCCAAGGGGTATCAAGGTGGGATAGAGGAACTTACTTCGCTCTTTTCCATGGGCATGGTGGTGCTTGACGCTTCTCTTTCAGACTATTATCAGAATAAGATTGCCAATGATTGCGTTCGCTTAGGTATTCCCTATCTTCTTCTTTCTCAAAAAGGTTCTTACCGCATATTGTTATAAATCACAAACTTTTCGTACTTTTGCCCCTTCAATTTGTTATAAACGCCAAATAGTAAATAGTCAATCGTCAAATAGTAAATAAAAATATGTTGACCAAAGTAATAGAACAATCCAAGATAGACCATTTCACCAAATGGTTTGACCGTGCAGACAAGATAGTAATCGTTTCGCATGTGGGTCCCGACGGGGACGCCATCGGCTCTTCTCTGGGCTTGTGGCACTTCTTCAGCTCGCAGGGAAAGACGGCGAATGTTATTGTGCCGAACGCCTTTCCCGACTTCTTGAAATGGATGCCCGGGAGCAAGGACGTCCTTCTGTACGACCGCTACAAGGAGTTCGCTGACAAGCTGATTGCCGAGGCGGATGTCATTTGTTGTCTGGACTTTAATGCTATCCATCGTATAGATGCCATGGGTGACGCTGTTCTTGCATCCCCGGCAAGAAAAATACTGATAGACCATCATCTCCATCCGGAGGATTTCTGCAAGATTATCATTTCCCATCCGGAGATATCTTCCACTTCGGAACTGGTTTTCCGCCTGATTTGCCGTATGGGCTATTTCAGTGACATTTCAAGGGAAGGAGCAGAGTGCATCTATACGGGTATGATGACGGATACCGGCGGGTTTACTTACAATTCCAATAACCGGGAAATCTATTTCATCATCAGCGAACTGTTGTCGAAAGGTATTGACAAGGACGAGATTTACCGTAAGGTGTTCAATACTTATTCAGAAAGCCGTTTGCGCCTAATGGGATATGTCTTGTCACAAATGAAGGTCTATCCGGACTATCATGCAGCCTTAATTTCTCTGACTAAAGCCGAACAAAGCCAGTTCGACTATGTGCGTGGAGATAGTGAAGGGTTTGTGAACATTCCTTTAAGTATCAAAGGGGTGATTTTCTCTTGCTTCCTGCGTGAAGATACGGAGAAGCCGATGATAAAGATTTCTTTACGTTCGGTCGGTACATTCCCCTGCAATCAGCTGGCTGCCGAGTTCTTTGGCGGCGGCGGTCATTTGAATGCTTCCGGCGGTGAATTTTATGGAACGATGGATGAGGCCCGCAAGGTCTTTGAGCAGGCTTTGGAGAAATACAAACCGCTGCTGAATGCCAAAGGATAAAAAAAGTTCAGTTGTAAAGGTTAAAAGTTACGAACTTTCTATCCGCAGCTTTCAACTTTCAAGGAAATCAGATACTTTTGTACGAAATTACTAAATAACAGAAATGAAGAAACTTACTTTATTCTTTTTTGCCTTACTTGCAGTTTGTTTAGCCTTCCAGGCATGCGATAATTCTAAAACTTATGCCGAAATGCTTGAGGAAGAAAAAGATGCCATCAAAGCATTTATCAAAGATAGTAGCATTGTCGTTATTTCTCAAAGTGAATTCTATGCGCAAGATTCGACAACGGATGTAAGCAGGAATGAGTATGTGCAGCTGGCAAGCGGGGTGTATATGCAGATTGTGGATAAAGGTTCGACGAATCCTGCAGATACAGTTAAACCGAATGATTTGATTTTGGTGCGCTTTGAAGAACAAGGGTTGATAGCTGTTGGAGGGGTGAAATCGTATATAACCAATATGAATAGTCCGACTGTTGTGGATGAGTTTAGATATTCTGTTACTTCTTCGTCTATTGCCGGACTTTTCACTCAAGGCTATATGCTTATATATCATGGTTCGTCTGTACCTGCTGGCTGGCTGGTTGCGTTGAATTATATTCGTAACGGAGCACATGTGAAGCTGATTGTTCCTTCCAAGATGGGACAGTCGGATGCTATGCGGGACGTTCATCCTTATTATTACGATTTACATAAACTCCAAATTTGGAACTAACCGATAAATTTTAAATCATTAACCTATGACTCTAATCAAATCTATTTCTGGAATCCGCGGAACAATTGGCGGTGGTGCTGGCGAGGGATTGAATCCGCTCGACATTGTGAAGTTCACTTCAGCTTATGCTACCCTGATTCGTAAGACGTGTACTGTAAAAAGTAACAAAATCGTGGTAGGGCGTGATGCCCGCATCTCTGGCGAGATGGTCAAGAACGTAGTAGTCGGTACCTTGATGGGTATGGGCTGGGATGTAGTGGATATTGATTTGGCTTCTACTCCGACTACCGAGCTGGCTGTAACCATGGAAGGTGCCAGTGGAGGTATTATTCTGACTGCCTCACACAATCCCAAGCAGTGGAATGCGTTGAAACTGCTGAATGAAAAGGGCGAATTTCTGAACGCTGCCGAAGGCCAGGAAGTACTCCGCATTGCCGCCGCCGAAGAATTCGACTATGCCGAAGTGGACCAACTTGGCTCGTACCGTCAGGATTTAAGCTACAACCAGAAACACATCGACAGCGTATTGGCACTTGACCTCGTAGATGTGGCAGCTATCCGAAAGGCAAACTTCCGTGTAGCCATCGATTGTGTAAACTCTGTAGGTGGTATTATTCTGCCGCAACTACTTGAACAACTTGGCGTTCAGCACGTAGAGAAGCTCTATTGCGAACCGACCGGTAACTTCCAGCATAATCCCGAGCCTCTGGAAAAGAACTTGAGTGACATCATGAATCTGATGAAAGGGGGGAAGGCAGACGTTGCATTTGTTGTAGACCCTGATGTAGACCGCCTGGCAATGATTTGCGAAGACGGCAAGATGTACGGTGAAGAATATACGCTGGTTACTGTTGCCGACTACGTATTGAAACATACTCCGGGCAATACGGTATCCAATTTGAGTTCGACCCGTGCCTTGCGCGATGTAACCCGCAAGTATGGGCAAGAATATTACGCTTCCGCCGTAGGTGAAGTGAATGTAACTACCAAAATGAAGGAAGTAGGTGCCATTATCGGTGGCGAAGGAAACGGTGGGGTAATCTATCCGGCCAGCCACTATGGACGTGATGCCTTGGTAGGTATTGCCTTGTTCTTGAGCCATCTGGCACACGAAGGTAAGAAGGTGAGCGAACTCCGTGCATCCTATCCTGCATACTTCATGGCAAAGAATCGTGTAGACTTGACTCCTGAAACAGATGTAGATGCTATTCTTGCCAAGGTGAAGGAGCTGTATAAGAATGAAGAAATCAATGATATAGACGGTGTGAAGATTGACTTCCCCGACAAATGGGTTCATCTGCGTAAGAGCAATACGGAACCGATTATCCGTGTCTATAGTGAGGCTGCCACACCGGAGGCTGCCGAGGAAATCGGCCAGCAGATTATGAAGGTGATTGAAGACCTGGCTAAATAAGGCCGAACGAAATGTTATAATGAATGTCCCACTTTCCCGTGAAAGAGAAGTGGGACTTTTTTTAAACCTTCCCATGAACTCCTCCATCAAACTACTACTATGAATGGTATTTTAGATTCTATAGGCTCAGCAATAACCACTGTCAGTGACTTTGTCTGCGGGTATCCCTTATTTATCCTTCTGATAGGGGGAGGACTTTTCTTGTTCTTTTATTCCGGAGCTGTGTCCCTCTGCCGCATCGGATATTCGATAAAGGCCTTGCGCTATAAATCGGAAGTGGCGGGCGAAGGACAAATCAGTTCTTTCCAGGCCTTGATGAGCGCCATAGCGTCAACAGTGGGTATGGGGAATATTGCGGGGGTGGCTATCGCTATTACAGTAGGAGGTCCCGGAGCCATTTTCTGGATGTGGGTAAGTGCCGTTGTGGGTATGTCCACCAAATTCTTTGAAGGGGCTCTTGCCATTATGTACAAAGGACACGATTCTGCCGGAGAACCGCAAGGGGGGACGATGTATATCATTCTTCATGGGTTGGGCGAACGCTGGAAACCGTTTGCTTATTTCTTTGCGGTGGTGGGGTTGATAGGTACGTTGTGTGTAATGCAAGCCAATCAGTTGGTCGAGTCTGTCACTACGGTATTTACTACTCCGGCAGGAATAGAGAATACACTCGGTCTGCGTTTTGTGATGGGTATTGTCATCAGCCTGGTGGTAGGGGCGGTCATTATCGGTGGCATCCGGCGCATTTCGGTTATCTCGGCTAAAATAGTGCCGGTGATGGTTACTTGCTATATGCTGCTTGTCTTCGTTATTCTTTGTTTGAATTTTGATAAGTTGCCGGGAGTGTTGGCTTCCATTTTCCAGTCTGCCTTCAGCCTGGAAGCCGGTATCGGTGGAATTTTGGGAACTGCACTGACTGGTGCCCGCCGTGCTGCCTACGTCAATGAAGCAGGCGTAGGTACAGCCTCTATGATGCATGGCGCCTCCCGTAATGACAATCCCATTCGTGAGGGGCTGGTAGCCATGATTGGACCGGCCATCGACTCGGGGCTTGTTTGTACATTGACGGCCTTCCCTATTCTTATAGCTGGAAACTATGCGTCGGAAGGAGGCATAAAAGGCCTTTATATTGCTTTGAATTCTTTTGAGCAGCTCCTTCCCGGCTATGGGCATTATCTGTTGATGGTGATGGTCTTTTTCTTTGCCTTTTCTACCATGTTCTCTTATTCGTATTATGGACTGAAGTGCACCAACTTCTTGTTTGGTGCGGAGAATGCCAAGTATTATAACTACTTCTATTTGGTGATGATTGTTGTGGCTGCCATGATTCCGTTGGGAGCAGTGGTTGCCATCATGGATTTGGCTTTTGCCTTGATGGCATTGCCTACGATGACGTCACTGCTGTTACTTGCTCCACGGGTCAGGAGAAAGATGAAGGAATATTTTGCGAACTGATAGAAAGCAGCTTCCACTACAAGTTGATGACCTTTCCTATCTCTCCTTCAAAATTCGGGGTGAATACACCTTTACCGATATTTGCCTTGATTTCATCGGGGCTCCAAAAACGTCCTCCGTCCAGCTCGTCACTGGGATGTATTTCACCGTCGTAGACAGTTTTGTGTACGAAGACCAGTTCCTTTTCGCGGGCAGACTCGAAGACGTAATGCATGACGGTTTCGGGAATAAAGTCGGTAATGCCGAGCTCTTCGCGTACTTCGCGTTTCAGCGCCATCTCTACACTTTCACCTAAATCGACGTGTCCGCCTACGGAGGTGTCCCACTTCCCCGGTTGTATGTCTTTCCATTCGGGACGTTTCTGCAGATACAGCTCACCTTTGGAATTGAATACATGAAGATGGATTACCGGATGCAGCAGTTTGCTGCCGTTATGGCATTCGCCACGGGTGGCGGCGCCTATGATGTTGCCTTGTTCGTCGACAAGGGGGAACATCTCTTGATTGTTATCGTGGTTCATTGTGCTCAGGGTATTAATAATGATGAATCTCCATAGCTCAGGAAGCGGAAATCATGTGCCAGTGCATAGTTATAAATCTTTTGCCAATCACCGTGTACGAAAGCTGATACGAGCAGCAGCAAGGTGCTTTGCGGTTGGTGGAAATTAGTCACCATAGCCTTCACGATTTTGTATTCATATCCCGGAGCGATAATGATTTGAGTGCTGGTATGCAGAGCCTCCATGCTATGTCTGTCCAGATAGGCAGCAATGGCTTGCAGGGCTTCCACTGCAGAGGTGGCGGTGACCTTGGCAGACATTTCATAAGGTTGCCATTGGTGGACGTGCAAGTCTTCCTCTGTGGCTTCTGGATTATTCAGTAAAGTGACTCCGATGTGATAAAGGCTTTCCAATGTGCGCACTGAAGTTGTTCCTACGGCCACTGCCTTGCCGCCGTGTGCTATGAGTTTTTCCAATGTGTTGCGCGAGACAGAGATGTATTCCGTATGCATTTCATGCCCTTCTATTTCTTCACTTTTCACCGGTTTGAAGGTTCCGGCTCCCACATGGAGTGTCAGCTCTTCCAATTCTACTCCTTTATTGCGCAATGCGTCCAATACGCGTGGGGTGAAATGCAGTCCCGCTGTAGGAGCAGCCACCGAACCTTTGATTTTGGAGTAGACAGTCTGGTAAGTCTCCTTGTCACTTTCCTGGGTCTCCCGGTTCAAGTAGGGGGGGATGGGCAATTCACCGAAGACCTCGAGAATGTCGGCAAAAGTCACTTCCGGATTATTCCAGCGGAAATTTATCCAATGGCTGGTTCCGTGGCATTCGCCCCGTTCGGCGGTTAGGGTGAGTGGCTTGCCTTTCACGGTCATCTCACGTCTCAGCATGCCTTCCTTCCATTTTTTCAGGTTGCCGACCATGCAGAGCCAGGCGGCATGCTCGGTTTGCTGGAAGTTGAGGGCGTAGTCGTTCGGCTGTATGGGTTCCAGGCAGAATACTTCAATCAGTGCGCCCGTTTCTTTCCGGAAATGCAGGCGTGCTTGGATGACTTTGGTATTGTTGAATATCATCAGGCTTCCCGATGGCAGATACTCCGGCAGTGAAGTGAATCTGTCTTCTGAAACTTCTCCGTGGCGATACAATAACAGTTTGGACTGGTCACGTACGGACAATGGGAACTTTGCAATGCGTTCGTCCGGCAACGGGTAGTTGAACTCGCTGATTCTGATATGTCTGGGGTCTTCTTTCATGATGGCTTTCTCTTTATAATATCGGCTGCAAAGGTACGGATATTTGGGAAGATTTGAAGAATAAGGGAAATAATTCCTAACTTTGCAGGAAGAAAGTAGGAAAAGACAAACTAAAAGATAAGTTACTATGAAGATAGGAGATAAAGTCCGTTTTCTCAGCGAAGTTGGGGGCGGTGTTGTGACAGGATTTCAAGGAAAAAACATCGTGTTGGTGGAAGATGCCGACGGTTTTGACATACCGATGCCCATAAACGAATGTGTGGTGATAGAGACCGATGATTATAATATCCCCACTCCGGCAGCCAAAGCGGCTGCCAAGAAGAAGCGGGAAGAAGAGCAACAATTGCGTACTACTGCGGCAAGGTCGTCTGCTATGGATTCTCAGGTTTCAGAGCCTCAAACGGTCCGTTTGGAGAAACCGCAGATATCTGTTTATCGTCAGCCCGAGATGAAAGGTGGAGATATCTTGAATGTTTTTCTGGCTTTTGTTCCGGAGGATATCAAGGCTGTCAGCACTACACCTTTCGAGACATATTTGGTGAACGACAGTAATTATTATATGTATTATACCTATTCGAGTGCTGAAGGAAAGTCCTGGACAGTCCGTTCGCATGGTTTGATAGAGCCGAATACGAAACTTCTGCTGGAGGAGTTCGAAAAGTCCGAGTTGAACGACCGTGAACGTGTGATGGTACAGCTGGTGGCATTCAAAGATAACCGTGCGTTCACAATGAAACCGGCTGTCAGTGTGGAAGTCCGCATAGATATGGTAAAGTTCTATAAACTGCATACATTCCAGCAGACGGTTTTCTTTGAAACACCGGCTTTGGTGTATGATATTGTCCGGAATGACCAGCCTGCCAAGCAGGTGTATGTTTCGGCAGAGGAACTGAAGGAGGCTTTAATACAGAAAAAAACGGCAGATACTCCGTCCAAACCGCAGACGGTTATCAAGCGTGGTGGCAAGAATGGGATTGTCGAGATTGACCTGCATATCGGCGAGTTGCTGGATGACACCTGCGGTATGAGCAACAGCGAAATATTGAATTACCAGCTGGATAAGTTTCGTGAAGTGATGGAACAATACAAAAAAAAGCGCGAACAACGCATCGTCTTTATTCACGGCAAGGGAGATGGAGTGCTGCGTAAAGCCTTGCTGGACGAGCTGAAACGTAAATATCCTGACTGCCGCCATCAAGATGCTTCGTTCCAGGAGTATGGATTTGGGGCGACGATGGTGACGATTAAATAAAATCAAGTATTTGAATAGTGAATAGGGCAGTTCAAACATTGGAATGCCCTATTCATTATTTATAGTCTGACATTGACTCTTGTATTTTTCCTTATGTGTATTTCTTGAGTGGAAGGATTGGACTGCATCATTTCTGATTCTATTTGCTGGATTGCTCTTTTGGCTTTGTGTACAAACCTGCCTTTGGGATATTTTCGCAAATATTCTTCGTAATCTGCTACCGACTGGCAACTATAGAAGAGGCGTTCTTCATTTTCTCTTCTGACTTCTCTTATATCAGTAATGGGAAGAACTGGCTGTGAAGAAGGTTGTGGATGCGGGTGGACAATCTGTTTTTTAGGTTCCTCTTGGAACTGTTCAAGTTTTGCAGTATCCGTTTTTACCGAGTCCATAACGATGTTTTCTTCTCTATTTATTGGGGAGATTGGATTTACCTTGTTTCCCAAAAATTGTTTTATAAAGTTTGCATGAGATGAGGAGGGGTATTCTTTTAGAAAATCTCTGTAGTCTTCTTCTGTACGGCATGCAGCGTACTTGCGCTCTTCTTCAAGGTGTCTAAAGTATATGGAACCTCCTTTGACAAGCAATAGAATCAATACTATACCAAGGCCGGTCCATCCTGCTATGCGTTTATGCATGTTCGAAGGACAGAACTTTTCTTTAAGGCGTGGTGATGTTGTTTTAGGAAAAAGTGGAGCAATAGGCTTCAGCTGTACTGAAGGAGAGTCTGTCTTTGTTTGTTTTAGTATGGAGCAAGCAAACTCATAGGCTTGTTGGGCTGTGGGGCGGTCCCAAGTGTTGAGGGCAAGGCATGCGTGAACAAACTGGGACAGTTGGGAAGAATATTTCTCATCTAATGCTGGAATATGTGCACCATTCAGTTGGACACAACCTCCCATACCTTCCCATAATACAAGACCAGTGGATAATTCATAAACACTCATCCCTAAAGACCATATATCGCTGGTAGCCACAATCAGTGGTTTCTCTGCAAAACGTTCTGGTCCCATATAGGCAAGTGTTCCGGAACTTTCTACTTTGTTGATACTTTTACGAAAAGTATGCTCCAGTTTACGGCTGATGCCAAAATCTGAGATGATGAATTTGTCATCATCCCCTATTAGAATATTATCGGGTTTTATATCTTGATGAATGATAGGAGGATTCTGATTATGAAGAAACATCAATCCGCAGGATACATCGCGTATGAAGCGCCAGATTTGCTTTTCAGACATTTTGCCTTTCAAGCTCGCTGAGGACCCTTTGGGACAGTAAGGCATTACCAAAAAAGGGCACTGTCCAAAAACATCAAAATGATTAAGGTGCAGTAGATTGGGATGGTGTAATTTGTAGGCAAGTTTGAATTCTTCCCGGAAATCTTTTATGCCGTTGTCATCCAACAGTCCGTACAACTTTATGGCAACGTCTACATCTGCCAATATATTTCGGGCAAGCCAGACTTCACCAAAGCTTCCGACTCCTAATAGTTTCTTCAGCTGATAGTGTTCAGCAAATATATCACCATTTTTCAGTTGCATAGTTTCACAATAGTAATCAATCTGTTAGGGTAGTGTTAGTAGTGTCTGTCTCTGTAACCAGAACCGTATCTGCCTGATATAGTATCGTTTTCCATTTTGCATATTGCTGTGGATTTCTATATAAATAGAAGCCTGCCGCTAAAGCCAGTACCAGGAGTAACAGAAGAATTTTCCGGATTTTGTGGTGGTTGGGTTTGCTGAACACTGTATTATTCAACTTTACTTTGGGCTCGGTATCCTGTAGCATGATGTGGCATAACACAATCGTAATATTGTCATATCCACCTGCTTCAAGAGCAGCTTCTATCAACCTATCCTTGCATGTCATTAAATCATCCTGGTTCTCTTCTATAATTTGCATTATCTCTTCGTCGTGGCATAAACCACATAACCCATCACTACACAGTAGGAGAGTATCGCCATCCTTTAAATTATAGGAACGGAAATCGGGATTGGAACGATTGGTCGGGTCTCCCAAACAGCGGGTAATGATATTACTGTAAGGATGGTCAAACGCATTTTCAGGATCTAGTTTTCCCTGATCTACTAAATCTTGTACATAGGAATGGTCTTTAGATAAACGGCAAAAACCTGAATTGCCATTGAATACATAACAACGACTGTCGCCACACCAACAGATATAGGCTTTATCGTTCAATATCCAAGCAATAACAATAGTAGTACCCATTCCCTGGGTACTACTATCTTCTTTACTTGCATTGACAATATTTAAATCAGCGGTTTTGACAGTTCTACCCAGAAATTCTTCAACGGCTTCTTCTGAGGTAACAATGCCTTCCTGCGTAACGATATCTCCTAAATTCTCGGGGGTGAATGCATTTTGCACCGTCTCAATGGCTATGGCAGAAGCAACTTCTCCGGCATTGGTGCCGCCCATTCCGTCGGCCACTACCAATATGCTGCCATACCGTCCTAAAGAAATGGGCTCTATCGATTGGGGGATAATCCACTCTGATTGGCATAAATCACGATTGACAACAAAATTGTCTTCGTTGTTTTTCCTGACTAAACCAACATTGGTACCTGCCGCTAATTTAATGCTTATCTCGGACATGTTTAATTTTAATGTATTAAATTTCTGATTGGAACTAAACGATCCTTACCCTCTATGCTTCCTACCATGAAACCCACTACTTTGTAAGAACCATTTTCTAGAAGGAATGCTGGAGAACCATAATAACCGGGCTCTGCCACACGATTCTGTAATATGGTAGTCTCATATTTTGTGTCGGCTATATTGGTATGGTCATTGAAATGAGCCGGAGTAAGATTATGAATATCAGCATAACCTGCATAGCCCACCATTTGAACTTCTGTACCTCCACTCATGTTGTCTGCGGCGGTAATGTCGTAAGGCAATCCCTCACCATAAACGCCTTTTCCTCTAATGTATGCCCAACTGTTGGCAGCAGGGGTAACAATGCTGACACTGATATATTTCCTACGTGTATAGGTCAATTTTATCCCATGTTCCCTTAGTTGTACCCTGATGGATTTATCTACTTCTATTTCGGTCACTTGTACATCATTTCGTCCGTCTTTGGCAAAATCGCTACTGGTAAATGTCAGAGGCTTTCCAGTTCCTTTGGTACTGTATGCGCGGTAATGGATAATGATATTACATCCTGCTCCTTTGTATACAGCCAATAGTTTACGCCATGGGTCTTTCCACTCTGTGTTGGAGTATATCCATGGCTCGACATTCTGTCTGTCTGTTACAAACATTCCGTTTGATAGCATGAAGCCAGTTCCGCAGATTATATCTGAAACTTGTATGCCCGGATCAAACTTTGTTCCATTATATTCGATTTCAATACGGTCGACTTTAATTGTATAGATATAATCATAATAATCTTTCAAATCTCCTGAAGCATTACTGTCTTGTTCATCTGCTATATCAGGGTCTTCATAATATTGGTCTTTGGAGAGTCTGGTGCCTTCTTGTATATTTGCGTTAATGGCATTGCTTGAATTCTCAATGCTTTTAGTGCTTATGCTGTTTGAGAGATTGTCCAAGTCTGATTTGACCTTATAGAAACTTGCATTGACATTCTTTAATTGACCATTAACGTTGTCCAACTGTGTTTTTAAGGCCTCTGCATTACCGTCACTGTTTCGTAATTTGGCCTCTAACTCCCGTTGCTGTGCTTCTAGAGATGCCCTTTCGGTTCCCAGTGAATCCAATTGGTTTTGGTATCCTTTCAGTTGAAGTTCTTGTTCTTCTGTCTTCTGTGCCAACAAATCATTTTTTACACCTAAACTGTAGTTCCAGGCAGCCAATCCTGCCACCGCCAGTACGAAAACAATTCCCATGATTGTTAATGCGGTCTTGTAGGGGCGTAAGGCTTGTTTGCGGAAAAGGCTCATTCTCTCAGTCAATCCAATGCTGGAAGTTAATGCTTGGCGACCTTGTGGAACAATGAATCCCAAGCGTGGTCCGCCAACGGATAATTGTATTTCATCTCCTGTTTGTAAATAGTAGGACCCATTTATAGGATGTCCGTTGACCAATGTCGGATTGGAGTGTGAAAGGTGGATAAGTTTCCAGTTTTCACCGTCGCGTACAATTGCAGCATGTTTGCGGCTAACTGTTTCGAAACTTTCATCAAAGCGTACTTGGCAGGAAGCGTCTCTACCTAATTCTACTTGGTCGACAATGATTTTTTGGGATTCTCCCGCTTGATGATACTTTGAAGAGGTCTTGTGCTCCAAAATAAAGTAAGTTCTACCAGAAGCACCCATTAATGCCCCCATACCAGCCCCTACTGAGCCGGCTAAGGTACGTTTGTAATTTTGTGTATCCATACTACTTGATATATAATTAATAGTTTTCAAATCTCATTTTTACATCTCCAATGGAGATGATATCTCCAATTTTCAGTATATGCCCTTGTTTGGTGACTTGGGTGGAATTGACATAAGTCCCATTACTAGACTCCTGCCACAACTTTAACTCCTTCTGCCATTGCCCGTCTCGAATAATCCATTTATCAGTGGCGGGATTTGTTTCTATTGTGCAATGATGGCGTGATATATAGGCACTTTGCTGTTCTGTTATATGTAGCAGATTGTCGCGTTCTCTCCCGATAGTAAGGATTCTATTGCCATATTTTATAAGTTCACTTAATTGATATATTTTTCCGTACTCTTCACCTTGCATAATACGTATACAGAAACCATTGACTGTTTGCGGTGGACAATATCCTCTTTCCATAGGGACTTGGCTTATTGCTGGCAGGTGTTCCAACACCTCTTGCACAGACTGGAAACGTTTTTTGAAATCTGGATTAAGACATCCTGCAAAGAGTTGCTGCCACTGCTCTCTATGTTTCAACTGTGTCAATTTCTGCCGGTTCCAATCTCCATTTTTCCCACGTTTCTGGTATAGTGCCAATTCATTATGACTGCTCAATTCGCCAAAGGGCAAACTGCCAGTTAATAATTGAAAGGCTAATACTCCAAAAGAAAAAATGTCCGTAGTGGGTAGGACAGTGGCCTCACCTCGCATGCGGTTCACTTGTTCTGGCGGCATATATGCATAAGTCCCGAAGATTTGGTTGGGTTTACCAAAAATATTGCGTTCAGTCATACGTTTGTTTCTATCCCCTGCTATACCGAAATCTGTCAACGCAGCGATTCCGTTACTCTTGAAAAGGACATTCTCCGGCTTTAGGTCACGGTGAACCTTGCCTCTGGTATGCAAAGCATGTAAACCTATTAGAATTTGTTGGCAAATTAGAGGAATCTTACTGCTTCCAGAACCTAAATAAGGTGTTAAATCTCCTCCGGAACAGTATTCCATTACAATATAAGGGTTGCCTCCAACTGTACCGTAGTCCAATGAACGCACTAAATAGTCACAATCAATTTGCCCAGTTTTGAATTCCATCTCGAAACGTTCCATTAATGGTTTACGTATTTCAGGAGGAACTTCCCATAATCTCAGTAGTTTAAGCGCATAATCTTTGCTTGCGCTGTCCGTAACCCGATATACTTTACCGAATGAACCTTCGCCTAATGTTTGGGAAACCCTATAACGGTTATTGATATATTCCCCTACATTATAATCACATCTGTCGACAGTCCGGTTATTCACAAGAGGTTATATTTAGTCACATTCAAACTTGAATCTTCGGTCACCTAGTACAATGATATCATCCGGTATGATTTCTATTTTTCTGTTTACCTGGATATAGGTCGTTTGAAGCATACTTCGGTCAAGCAGATACCAATGACCATCATCGAAAACTATTTCAGCTTGTTCCTTTGAGGTGATTGTACGATTAGACATTTCTGTATTTTCCCGGTTCAAGATGATGGAGTTCCCTTCATATTCAAATCTTTCCGGAAGAATGTTCTCTTCTTCTTCCGGTATAATTGTTAATGAACAGTGAGGTTTGGTTTCCGGTTCTGTCTCTGTGATGTTCTTTATTTGTCGGCGTATGGTTGGCCGATGTACGCGGACACCGCAGTTCGGGCAAAAAGAGCAGGTTATTGCTATCTTACTTCCACATTCATGACAGAGCATTTTCTCTTCAGAAACGGAAGGTACTTCCTCTTCTACTCTTATTGTTTTGTATTCATTGTTTGTTGATATGTTTGCTCTTTTTAATGGAGTTCCGCAGCAAGGGCAACTTGTGAAATCTCCTACTACCGGGTAATTGCAATTGGGACATTCTATAATTGGCTGTACAACAGTAGAATGATTCTCTTCTTCATTTGTTGTGGAAAACACCACAGTTTTTCTGCATTTTTCTTCATTGGAGCTGACATTCAATACTGTCGGTTTGGGTATAGCTTCTCCATGGCCTTCTTTTGAAATAAAAATGTCCTGACTATTGGCATAATTCTCCGGCATTCGCAAAGGTTGCCCGCATTTTAGGCATACTGTTGTGTTGGAAAGGTTGTCCCAACCGCAATTCATACATCTCATAAGATTTTACTTTAATAATGGAATTACTTTGTATAAATCAGAGTTTCTCACCATTGTCGGTTTACCATGAATTTAGAATAGACCTCCCTTTTTCTGGGAGAGAATAATTGAAGATATTTTTCCTCCTTTGCTTTTAACTATGAGAGTTCCTTCTCTGGCCTTCTTGGTTTTTCCCACTTTTAGAATGAGTTTGCCACGGTCTTTTGCTATAGCTTCACACCATTCAGGAATATCTGCAACTTCCCATTCGGCATTGGAGTCTACTTGCAGTTCCTTAATTTCTCCTTTGGAGCCGAATTCCAATTTATCTAATGCGATATTAATGAATTCTTCTTGGCCACCTTGGGTAACACTGACCGTAGCTTTCATCTTTTCATTACTGATTGTAATGGTGGCTTTACGTTCGGTAGTCAGCCAATTGGTCTGGCAGCTTATGGAGAGTTTCTTCTCACCGGGAGTCACTTGACACCAGTCTGCATCTGATATTGCAGTCCATTGTTCTGGAAGACTTTCTATTTTTATACTTTCTGCAGTCTTTGTCTCACACCCAAATTCCAGGCTTTTTCTGTCTATGGTAAGTCTGGTGATTTCGGCAGGAGGCGCTGGCTTGGGAGCGGGATTTATTTTTTCCTCACACTCTTTGATTTTATTTTTGCATGCTTGCTCCAGATTGCTGTCGCATTTCATGGCTGCTTTAAAACTTTTAATAGCGTCTCTGTATCTTCCTCTTTTCATGTATGTCTCTCCCTTTTGATAGATGGAGGCGCATTGCCCCCATATACTTATTGGCATAGAGAGAGCGAACGCTAAAACAATCAGTCTGATAAGTTTATTCATTTTCATTGTTGTCTATGTTTATATATGGTTCTATTTTTTTTGCACGGTCTTCAAAAGTCTGGGCTGCTACGGCTTGGTCAAGGTCTTTCATGATATTTGCCTTTTCTTTAAAAACATGATAGGCAGAATCCAGTATGGCCTCTACTTGCTGTTTCAGTTCTGTTGCATTTAAGTATATTTTTGCGGAGATGGAATCTTTGTAATAATTTATTTGTCGGTATTTGCCAATGGCATTTATGTAAAAATCCTCAAATACGGAATCATTGTTTTGCTTTAAAGTGTCAATGTCAAATCGGAAAACATCTCCTTGTATTTTAGAGTTTTCGCCTTCTTGAATGATTGACAGACACATTTTGTCGTAATCAATCGTTGGAGTCGGTTCCGGTATGGATTCCACTATTGGTTCTTTGCCGCTTATTAGCGAAAAGATGATGACAATTGTTGCGAATATAGCTGTGATTGCTGCTACGACTATAACTTTTTTGCGTTTCCCTTTGTCTTGATAGAGTGACATCTTATTTATGTCAGAAGAGTGTGCGCTAATGGAATCCTCATGGGTTTTGTCCTCTTCCTCTTGCAAAGTATCATGGCTGTTGTTTGACAGACTAAAGGGGACGGGACTTCCATTGATATGTTGGGAAGTGTAGTCTGCAATTTGTCTGGCTGTGGGTCTGTCCCATGGATTTAAGGCAAGGCACTTGTAAATGATATCCTTTAATTCTTGAGAAAAGTCTTCGTTGATAAGTGGAATGTCTGCACCGTTTTTTTGCAATACGCCTCCATGATCACCATAGGGCGGCATACCGGTTAGAAGCTCATACATTGTTGCTCCCAATGACCAAATGTCACTAGCCATAATAGGGGCGGGAGATGGACCAAAACGTTCTGGTCCCATATAGGCCAAAGTTCCTCCACTGGATTCTTGGCCTTGGTTCCTGCGTAATGTACTTCTAATCCGTGCGCTGATTCCGAAATCCGTAATCATATACCTATTCTCATCATTAATCAGAATATTATCGGGTTTTATATCCTGATGGATAACCGGGGGAGTTTTTGCATGAAGATAAGCCAGTCCCTCTGCAACATCATGGAGCAAATGCCAGCTTTCCGTTTCTGTTATCCGGTTGTTGTCAGTAAGGTATTGGAAGGCCGAACCATTTTTGCAAAAAGGCAAAATCAGGTATGGCATCCGTTCCCAGCAGTCATAATAAGTAGGATGCAGTAAATTGGTATGATTCATATCAAATACGAGGGAGAACTCTTGTGTGAAAAGGGATATCCCCGCATCGTCAAGCCCCATCCCCGGAGCATATATTTTTATGGCGACCTTAACATCCGTAAGTTTGTCTTGTGCCAGCCAAACTTCAGAAAATCCTCCTCTTCCTAGTTGTTTGAGTAGCTCGTATCTATCTGCTATGATTTGTCCACTGTCTAACATAGAACTTATAAATTATGTAAAAGAACTGTTTTCTTTTGGAAACAGCCTTTCTTTGTGTGATTGTATTATTTTGTTTGATTGAGTATATTCGCAATTCTTTATCCACAAAGTAATTAATAAAAATGTAAATAAGAAAATGAGAAAAAGTTTGAAATGTACTAAAATGTTGTTTTAATGGTTTATGTAGCTAAATATTGTACTATGATGTGATTTTTTGTTTCGTTTTAATAAAGCGGTAGCGTATGCTCTTTTGTGGTTGAGAAATACGCCTTATGCTTGACGGTATTTCGCAAAAATATTTTAAGTTTGCAGATGTATTGAATAAATAATCTAATTACGAGAAACATGGGAGAGAGGATGGATAAGCGAATTCGATTTTATATTTATTGGATATTAGGGTTTGTGCTTCTAGGAGCTTGTGCGCCCGGAGATAAAGAGGACGTATACACAGAAATGAGAGCTTTTGAGGATTTTTCCCATATAAATGGAGATTCTGTGGCCATTGTGCCCCGAAAGGTAAGGTTGAAGGCTTTTCAAAAGATGGAAGAGGCAAAGGATAGCTTGGTCAAGTATAATTATCTGGCAATGACACTGAAAACATATTTGATTACTTCACAGCTTGATTCGGCACAAATCGTAATCCAGCAGATACATGACTTTATAGAAAGGCAGCATAGTTCTTCTCAAATGGCAGATTTGGAGTCTGAATGTTTCAATATGAAGGGAAATATCTTTGCACGTGTTGGGAATATGGATTCTGCCGAAATTTGTTTCCGGAAGGCTTATGAATTACGGATGAGAGGGACTAGGATTGAAGTGGTGCCGGATATTTTGATGAATCTTGCTGATGCGAATAACCGTTTAGGAAAATTGGATATAGGGGCAGCTTGGTATAGGAGAGCTTTATTGATGTGCGACTCTTTGCATATAGCTTCTACCAAGAAACCTCCCATTTATTATGGTTTGGCACAAGTATATGTTACCATGCGTGATTTTGAACAGTGTGATTACTATTATAATCTAGCAGGAGAAAGCTATGACAGTATGCTACCTTATGAAAAATATATTTATTTGAATAATAGAGGGACTTCTTACTATTATAGGGAGGATTACCAGACAGCGATAAAATATTTCCAAAAGGTTATTGATTTAGTCGAAGGATATGCTGATATGAGTTTTGAACTTAATCTGGGGAGGTTGAATTTAGGAGACTGTTATCTTCAACTGAATATGGTTGATTTGGCTGTTAAATATATAAATGAATGCCAACTTTTTTTTGAGGAAATGGGGGTAAGTACTGCACTATATTATATCGATACGCAGAAAATAGAATTGGCTCTGCTTCAGAAAGACTTTCAAGAGGCACGTCGTTTATTGTCCGAGAGTGTAGTCCCTCCGGGCATCGACCCTGATATGGTACATATCCGTAATAAATACCTTCAGCAGTTTTACGAGGAAACCGGCAACTACAAGAGGGCCTATCACTATCTGCAGAGGAACAACCTGCTTGATGATTCTATCAGGAATGAGCGTGTCCGGATGCGTACGGCAGACTTGACTTTGCGTTATCAGCAGGATTCTACCTTGATGGCACATCGGGTTTTGCTTCAAGAGCAGAAAAACGAGGTGCTGGTGCTGAGGCAGACACAGTTTGTCGTGTTTGCTGTAGCTGTTGTATCTATATTGACGGCGGTTTTCCTTTATCTGTACAGCAAAAAGAAACGTGCTTTGTTGCTTGCACGGAATCATCGCACAGTCTCTACACTTCGTCTGGAGAATATCCGTAACCGCTTGTCCCCTCATTTCATCTTCAATGTGCTGAACCGGGAGATGGCGGAGCGGAATGTAGAAGAAAAGCAAGAGCTTTCGTCGCTGGTAAAACTGATGCGTCGCAATCTGGAATTGGCGGAACAACTGTGTGTAACCTTGGCAGAGGAGCTGGATTTTGTGAAAACATATATTAATCTGGAACGCCGTTCTTTAGGTCCGGATTTTCATTCGGAACTGAAGATAGAAAAGGATGTGCAGCCGGAGCAAATAAGGATTCCGTCTATGATGATTCAAATTCCGGTTGAAAATGCAGTGAAGCATGCGTTGCGCGAGAAGGAAGGTGAACGTAATCTTTGGGTTTCGGTCTGCCGCCGGGGAAACGGTATCTGTATAAAGATAACGGATAATGGTGGCGGTTATCGTCCGGACAGTCGGAACCGGGGCACGGGGACGGGAATGAAAGTCATTATGCAGACCATTCAGATTCTCAACAATAAGAACAAGGAGGCCATTGATGTTTCAGTACACAATGTCTCTCTACAGAGTGGTGAGATGAGCTGTGAGGTGACTTTCTGGCTGCCTGACAACTACGATTACGGAATTTAAAAGAACCGTTTAATCTTATTTTTTGCAAGGATAGGCATGTTTACGGATAAATAGTCCGTAAATGGCCTTCTATTGCTTTGTATGGGAGTAGGATTATGTATATATTCGCGAGAAGAAAAACATAAAAGGAACATGGATAAATATAAGGTTGCAATAGTTGACGACGATGAGGTGGCTCTTGAGAATCTGAGTTTTGAATTGGGAAAGGATGCACGCTTCTTTTTGAAAGGAACTGCCCGTAATGGTAAACAAGGGAAAAAACTCATTGCCAAGGTACAGCCGGATTTGTTGTTCTTGGATGTGGAACTGCCGGACATGACTGGAATGGAATTACTGCAGGAAATACGTGACAGTGTTTCGTGGAACATGCGGATTGTTTTCTATACGGCTTATGATAAGTACATGATTCAGGCTATCCGGGAGGCTGCGTTCGACTATCTGCTGAAACCTTTTGAAGAGCAGGAGTTGCGGGATATTCTTGCGCGTTTTGTAGAGCAGGCAGAGGCTGGGCAGAGAATGTCATATCCCATTGGTGCACCGTTGCATACCGGACAGACATTTATCGTATTTACGCCAACTAATGATATGCGTGCGTTGCGTCCGGCTGAAATCGGTTTTTTTCGCTATTGCTCCGAGCGTAAACAATGGGAGGTGATACTAAACAACCAGCCGCCGTTGGTGTTGCGTCGCGGAATGACTGCTGAGCAGATTACTCAATATTCATCCAGTTTCGTGCAGATACATCAATCGTATATTATCAATATTGATTATCTGATGATTATAAAGGATAGCAAATGCATGCTTTATCCACCATTTGACAAAGTGACGGAACTGCTGGTTTCCAGAAAGTATAAAAAAGAACTGCAAGACAGATTCTGCTTGTAAAGTGATAAGAATTATTTGGTTAGGGAGTTGACGCCGCAGGTTTTGGTGGCGTTGACGTAAAGAAAAGGCATTGAACCTCTAAAGTCCAATGCCTTTTTATTTATCAAATACTATTTTCGTATTTATCAGAAGCGAAGTTTATTTCACTTCTATACCTTTGTTCTGCAGTGTGACGTTCAATACTCTGGCATAATCAGCATACTGCTTTTCATTCAGAGTCTTTTTCATCAACTTCAGATTACCATAAACTGCATTACGGAGTAACTTCTCCTGATTCTTCTTGGAATTTGTAGCGCGTTCCATCTGTTCTGTAAAATATTCGCAGATGTTTGCCACTTCTTCATGCTGGTTGGAATCCAGATTCAAATACTTGCTCAACTTTGTTATGTTGATATTACCTTCCCATTTTGCAGTTGTAGGTTGGTTTCCTGCTGCAAATGTTGTAGCAGTCAGGCAGACTGCTGCCACTAATGTTAATCCTAAACGTTTCATAATACCTACTTTTTAATTGTTATTCCTAAAAACTAATCTCAATCTAATACCTATTGAAAACTCTCTAAGCGCTTAGCTTTTTCTTTTTACCTATGCAAATATAGATATATGTTTTATAACACAAAAATGGATAAGTAAAAAAGTGTAGTTTATACCTTCATTTCTTGACTTAAATCAATTTTGTAGTGTGAAAATGCTTTATTTGGATGCTTTTTGTAATACGAATGTAATGTAGGTTAAATGAAATTCAGTTTATTATAATGGATAAAAGGGGTTTTATTAGTCAAAATGTTATCGCCAAACAGTTTCGGGCAATTCTATGATTACTCTGCTTTCCGAGCAGACTCCCACAAAGCCTAATCCGCCTATGACGTTGCAAGGCAGACTGATAGGTTCCATTAAAGCATCGTCGTAATCCCCATCATCCAGGCAGTTTAAGGCTTTCAGGTAGCGGTATTCGGCTTCAGTGATGCTAAGCAGCCGTACGGTGATGGTTTGTTTGCGGGATATATGGTCGTAGTAGTGTCCCTCTACCGGATAATATTCTTGGTAGAGAGGGGTATATACTTTTAATGTGGCATACGAATCACGGAAAGTGTTATCATTGAATATATTGTATTTGTTATTGATGGTGGGAAACAATTCATTTTCTTCATCATCATAGTTTCCGGGATGGCCGTCAGTCAGTATAACATCTTCCCGGTTAATGATTTCGTTCTGCCGGGGAGCAAGGATGGTAGTGTCTCTGGGTATGAAGGCCCAATGCCAAGAACCGTCCTCGTCTTCCACTTTGATGAGGCTGCCGTTTTCATCTTCCAGGTATTCTTTCCATTTGCAATAGTAACTACGGTCATTCCAAATGTCCAGCCGGTAGTAGTTCTTCTCGTTGGGGCGGTCTTGCAATGTAATTTTGTATTGGCGGTAAAGGGTTTGTCCGCTGTACTCGCGCAGGTAGGCCAAGCAAGTGTCCACGTGCAGGCTCTCTATCGGCTGTGGCACGGTGACTTCGGCACTGGCATGGTATTTTCCGTTTTCGGCAGTGGCTTCCAGACGTATGTTGTCACCGGGATGCAAAGGGGTGTTGAGGCGAAACAGCTTATACAAGACAGCATTGTATACAAGGATGGCGTCTTCCGGATAATTTTCCGGTGGACCGAAGATTTCTTCCGGTGTCAGTGCTTGAGGAGTTTCAGCAATGCGGTTATTGATAAACAAGGTCAGGGTAGCTTCGTTTAAACGCACTATGCTGCTGCCTTTGCTCAAGTGCAGAAAGACTTCATTAACGTCTTTTCCTGCATCCAGTTGGGCATTCATGATGAGTAACGGCTGTTGGTTGTCTGGATTGTAAGGAATTTCATTTTCACATGATGCCAACAAGACAATAGCTACTATATATAATAGGTGTAATTTCATTTGGATCTTCATATGCTGATGTGTTTAAAATCTGTAAGTATAGGTAACTGAAGGGATGCAGGGCAGGATGGTCAGTTTTTTGATACTGATTTTCCCTTCCTCTTTATGTTCTATGAATCCTCCATTACCATCCGGTTGGTATAGATAATAGCTTTCCTTATATTTGCTGTAAACGATGTTCGGATTCATGGCATTGTATGCATTGTAGACGCTGATGTTCCAGGTACGTATGCCATGTTTGGTCTTCTTGTTGAAGTTGACACCTAGGTTCAAACGATGGCTGGCAGGCAGGCGATAGTTGTTGCGTCCGGAGATGTAGCCGGTCTCTTCGATGACTCCATCGGGGCTGACGATAATAGTAGCCCTCTCGGGGATAGTGATACATCCACCGGTATTGAATATCCAGGAAGCTCCTGCATCAATGCGGTCACTGAACTTATGGCTGAGATTGAGGCTGATGCTGTGGCGGCGGTCATATTTGTAGGGGAACCATCGGCCTTGGTTGATGGTACCGTTCTTAAAACGGTGATCGGTCTTGGATAGGGTATATGCCAGCCAGCCGGTAGTCTTGCCCAATGTTTTCTGTACCATCAGTTCCAGACCGAAGGAGCGGCCTTCGCCCATTTCCACTTTTTCTTCCCAGTTGGTAGAGGTGCCGAAGAAGGATACACCGTCTTGATATTCAAGTATGTGTTTCATCTGTTTATAATATCCCTCGACGGAGAACTCCCAACCCGGCAGTCCGGAATAGTAGCCTCCTATGGAGAACTGGTTGGCATACATCGGACTGATGTCTTTGGTAATGGGTACCCAGAGGTCGGTAGGCATAGACAGCGGAGTAGAGGACAGCAGATGCACATACTGTGCCATGCACGTATAGGATGCTTTGGCAGAATATCCTTGTCCGAGGTCATAGCGGGCGGAAAGGCGGGGCTGCAGCGAATAGTAGCTTTTCCCTTGTGTGTGGAACAGCGATGTGCGTACACCTGCATTCAGACTGAGCCTGGCGTTTATATTGAAATTGTCTTCGGCGTAAAGGGAGATTTCTTGTCCGCGCATGGCATGGCTGTTGCTGGTATTGTAAACCGTATCTTCCTGGAGGGCGCCATTATCTATATCTTGTATTTTCGAGGTAGCTATTCCCGGACGGAACGTATGGTGGATGTACTCTGCACCGAACTTGATGTGGTGCTGCGGCATGGGGGTGTAGTCAAAGTCCATACGCGCACTCCAGTCACGGATACCGGAGTTGAACTTGGAGGAGTAATAGTATCTGTCTTGTACTTTATTGGCGACAGTATAGGTATCTTCCATGTTTCCGTCCAGCCCCATCTCATATTTGTTGTATGAGACGGTGGTGTTGCAAAACAGCTTGCTGTTGAATACATAGTTCCAGCGGCCGTAGGCGATGGTGTTTCCCCAATTCAGATGGCTGTTGTCCTTGGAATAATTCTTAATGCTGTTGTCGTAATTGTCACCGTGGTAGTCACTGTCATAATGATAGTGGTCTTTCCCCTTGTAGAAACTGAGGAAGATGCGGCTACGGTCGCTGAACTTATGATTGACCTTTGCATTGACGTCGTAAAAATAGTAGTTGTATTTGTCGGAATAGGTGTCGTCTTTGTCTACAATGAGATTTTTGAAGAATAGGGTGGGGATGGCTCGTGCGCTGAAACTGAAGGAGGTCCGTTCTTTCCAGATAGGGCCTTCGATATGCAGTTTGTCCGTCAGCAGGCCTATGCTGAATGCGCCGTGGTATTTATGCATGTCCCCGTCGTTGGTCCGTACATCTACTATAGACGAAAGACGCCCGCCGTAGCGGGCAGGAAAAGAACTTTTGAAGAGTGTGGTGTTCTTTACCGCTTCGGGCGTAAAGATGGAGAATACTCCCAGCAGGTGGTCTGCGTTGTAAACTGGAATTCCGTCCAGCATAACCAGGTTTTGGTCGGGACCTCCCCCTCGCACATACATGCCTGCAAAACCTTCCATACCGGCTTGCACACCCGGCATCAGCTGAATGGTCTTCAGCAGGTCGGCTTCTCCCAATATGGACGGGGTATGCCTGATTTGTGTCATCGGTATCTCATGCGCTCCCATGGCTGTGCTTTCTATGCCGGCCTCCCGCTTGTCCGAGAGCACCACGACCTCTGCCAGCTGGTTATTGCTGTCCAGCCTGACGTTGAGTAAGGTGTCTTTCGTCAGTTCGAACCGGCTATGCCGGCTTTCGTAGCCCAGGTAGGAGAAAACCAGTTCCGTTTCCCCTTCCGGCAGGGTGAGGGAATAGAAACCGAAAGGATTGGTGGCAGTACCTGTGGAACGACGACTCTCAAGGATATTGGCACCAATCAGCGTCTCGGAAGACGCTCCGTCGGTCACGTATCCGCTGATGGTGAACTTACGGCTAACGGGTTTCTGCGGCACGGGCCGCTTATGGAGTAGAATGTGCTTTCCGGATATTTCGAACGTGATGGGTTCGTTTTCAAAGGCACGTTGCAATATCTCACTGATGTTCTTTTGTTTCATCTCCAGTGTGATGCGGTGCGTGAGCTTTACTTCTTCCCCATAGATGAAGGAGAATCCGGTTGCATTTTCCAGTTGCTTCACGAAACTCTCTAAAGTTGCGTTACGGATATTCAGGTTTATACGTGTTTCCTTGTTTTGTGCCTGTGCATGGAGTGAGGCGCTTAAAAGAACCACACACATCAGAAGTACGGTTCTGATGCGGTGGTGCGAACAGATAGTAGAGCTGGTCATTGTCAGTTAAGTTTAGTAGTAAGGATAATAGTGTTGTTTTCTTTTTTATAGGTAAAGTTGCCGGCGTCCTTCAGTAGGTCGAGGATTTCTGTAAGACTCTCCCCTTCGCGGAAGGTAGCTGTCATATGATAGTTCTTCAGGCTGTCTCCTTCGATACGTATATCGGTACGGAACGTTTCGGAAAGTTGACGGACGATTTCCTGCAAGGGTTGCTGATCGAATGTCAGTACGCTATGGATTACTTGGGTTTCCTCGGTAGTATGTATGGCTTCTGTGGGAATGGCTTCCCGTGGTGGTGCTACGTATAAGAACTGATAGGCTGCCCAGCTCGTTACACAGAGCAGGACTACGGCTGCGGCACTGGCTGTACGCATCCAGAACCGCTTCATGCTGCGGCGCTTTAGCAAACGGCTTTCCAGCAGCCTCCAGCTGTTCTCTGCCGTAAAGCGTCCTCGTGGGGAACGGGTAGAAGCAACCAGTTTGTTCAGTACCTTGTCGAAATTCTCGTTATTCACTTTCATTTTTGGCAATTTATTAAGAGCCTATGACTCCTTTTCTGCATGTAAAGACAGCTCCTTTTCAGGAATTCCCTATGCCTATATCCTGAAATAATGTTAATCTAAAGCTCTTTGTCCGTGAAAGTCCGTCCTGCCTACGTATGACTTCCTTGTTTCTCTGTTTCAATCAATAGGGAAGGTGTGCTCGAGATGTGCATCTCATGTTGTGCGAGATGTGTATCTCATGCAGCTCGAGATGTACATCTCATACATGCATATGCGGCTTCTTGCAAGGAAGATGAAGCAGAGTTCACTCCGTCAGCAATGCTTCCTTGAGTCTTGTGAGTGCTTTTTGCAGTTGCGCGTCTACTGTCTTTGTGCTGATGTTTAGCTCCTCTGCCACTTGTGCATAGCTTTGTTTCTCTTCGCGCAGGCGGATGAATACTTCACGGCAACGCTCCGGCAGGCGGTCGAGCGCCTTGACATATCGGGCAAACAGTTCTTCGCTGATAAGAGTGTCTTCGGGGGAATCGGCTTGGCCGGAAAGTTCGGGAAGCTGTTCGGACGAAAGTGTAGGGTGCCGGTTCTCTTTTTCCAGGTAATTGAGGGAGGCATTTTTGGTAAGGATAAAGCAGTAATCCTCTATGTTGTTCACTTCCGGCAGCCGGGCGCGTTGTTCCCAAAGCTTCATGAAGACGTCGAGCACAATTTCTTGCGCCCATTCTTCGTGCTTCACGAAATAGCAGGCAATACGGAACAAGCGGTCGTAGCACAGATTGTAGAAACTGTGGAAAGCCCGTTCCGAGTCTTCTTCCTTCATTTGGCGCAAGTAGCGTCTGACTTCTTGTTCGGTCATGCAGTCTCCCGGTTTTGCTGTTAATCAATGAACATCAGGTCGCTTATTATGCCGTCCGAAACAAAGATGCCTTCCCGGGTCAGGCGCAGGCGGTCTGCCTGCATCTCCAGTTTGTGGCTTTGGAGGTAGGGGGCTGCCATTTTCGTGCAATATTGGCACAACTCTGTGCCGAAGGCTTCTTCCGTATATGTCAGGGAGATTCCCCACATGGTACGCAGGGAAGTCATGATGTATTCATTGTAACGGGTCACTTTATCCAGAATTTCTGTTTCGGAGGAACGGTGCCCCTCTTCAATGGACTTTATGTATCCTTCCAGAGAAGCTGTGTTCCATTCCCTTGTCTCCGCATTGAAGGAGTGGGCGGAAGGGCCGCAGCCCAAATACGGAATGCCTTTCCAGTAAGCAGTGTTGTGGCGTGAGTACATGCCGGGCTTGCAGAAGTTGGATATTTCGTAATGCTCATACCCCGCGGCTCCCAGGGTGTCCATGAGCGCCGAGAAGAAGCGCAGGCTACTCTCTTCGTCCACTTCGCTGATACGATGGCTCTGCAGCATTTCGTAGATGCGGGTGCCTTTTTCGTAAGTCAGATGATAAGCGGAGATATGCTCCACATCAAGGCCGACGGCTTGTTGCAGGTCGCGTTCCCACCGTTGGTCTGTTTCATCCGGTAGTCCATAGATGAGGTCGATGCTGATATTCCGGAAGCCGGCTTGGCGGAGGCGGTGTATGGCTGCGATGGCTTGCGCGGCATTGTGCCGGCGGTTCAACAGTTTCAGGGTGGGGGCGTCGAATGTCTGTATCCCCATGCTTATGCGGTTGAAGGGGAGGGTGCGCAGCATGGACACATATTCTTCCGTCAGGTCGTCGGGATTGGCCTCGAGGGTAATTTCTTCGGCATGTTCTGTTCCATACACCTCTTTGATAGTCCGGAATATCTGCTCGAAATCTTCGTGAGCGAGCTGTGAGGGAGTTCCTCCGCCAAAGTAGATGGTCTCTATCGGTTCTTCCTTCAGATAACCCTTGCGGGTTTTCAGTTCAGTGCACAAGGCACGGATGTACTGCTGCTTCAATTCGCTGCGAGTGGTGGAATAAAAATCGCAATAGATACAGCGTGTCTTGCAAAAAGGTATATGAATATAGATGCCTGCCATGGTATGCTTATGGATATTTGTTGCAAAAATAGTCTTTTGGCAGGAGAATATATCGGTTTTCGGGACATTTAATGTAATATGGAAGTAGTCAGTGTCTTGGTGGATATTCTCAGTTTTGTCTGTAATCCGGAAAAATAGAACATTTTTTGAGTCGTATGGAAATTCATTATTCCGAATAAACTCCTTTCCTTTGTTATCAGAAAAAGGAATGGGTGTCTATTAAAATAATGAGTAATATGTTTGAAGGACTTGACTTTTGGTTTGAACAGATTATAGCTTATTGCATTGCCCTCGTACTGGTGCAGTTCATGAAGAAACAAATATAGCGGCAAATACTTTATTCACTTCCGTCGTAGCACGGCTTAATCTTAGGCTTTTTCTTGTGATTTCTGAGCTTTTGGGGTACTAATGACCGATATTTACCCCTTTTTGAAACAATAGTGCCCCCGAAATTACCGGGAATGGGGTAATTTTGCAGTATTGAAAAACAAACTTAAATAATATCATGAGAAAAAGTAACTACTTATGGCTGCTGCTGGTGGCAGTTTTATTGCTGCCCGCTCAGGAAATGGCTGCCAAGAAGAAAAAAGAGAAGGAAGTGACAGACCGCGAACTTTGGGCCGGGGTGTTGTATCAAATGGCTGCTCCGGTACTGAGCAATATGAGTGAAGGGAAGCTCCAGGAAAATATGCAGGTGGAGCTTAGCCCCACTTGGGATGGACGCGACAAACGGGTGACCTATATGGAATGTTTCGGACGTCTGATGGCGGGGTTGGCACCCTGGCTCTCTTTGCCGGACGATGACACTGCCGAAGGCAAGCAGCGCAGGCAGCTCCGCGAGTGGGCATTGAAAAGTTATGCGCAGGCGGTAGACCCGGAAAGTCAGGATTACCTACTTTGGCGGAAAGAGGGACAGCCGCTGGTCGATGCCGCTTATGTTGCTGAAAGCTTCCTGCGAGGATACGATGCTTTGTGGGTGCCTCTGGATAGTTTGACTAAACGGCGTTACATTGAAGAGTTCACCCAGTTGCGCCGTGTGGACCCTCCTTATACCAACTGGCTGCTGTTCTCGTCTACGGTAGAATGTTTCCTGCGCAAGGCTGGTGCCAAGAGTGATGCTTACCGTATTGTCTCCGCTCTGCGCAAGGTGGAAGAGTGGTATGTAGGTGACGGCTTCTATAGCGACGGACCGGGATTTGCCTTTGACTATTACAACAGCTTCGTACTCCATCCCATGTATGTGGAGTGTCTGGAAGTCTTTACGAACAGTGGAAAAAATAAGATATGGAATGCGCCGGATTGCAATTTCCAGCGTGCCCAGAAGCGCATGCAGCGTTTCGGCATGATTCTGGAACGTTTCATCTCTCCCGAGGGGGCCTTCCCCGTATTCGGGCGTTCCATTACCTACCGCACCGGTACCCTCCAACCATTGGCTTTGTTGGCATGGCGTGGATGGTTGCCCAAGGAATTGTCGAACGGACAGGTACGTGCTGCCATGACAGCTGTCATCAACCGTATGTTCGGTGACAACCGGAACTTCAACGAGAAAGGTTTTCTGACATTGGGATTCAATGGTTCCCAGCCTCATATCTCCGACTGGTATACTAACAACGGCAGCCTTTACATGGCTTCCCTGGCATTCTTGCCCCTGGGCTTGCCCGCCGACCATCCGTTCTGGACAGATGCTCCGCAGGCATGGACCTCGAAAAAGGCGTGGGGTGGTGAAGAATTCCCCAAAGACCATGCCTATTATGAGTAAGACTGATTCATTTTTTATAGTATTTATATTAATTGTTTGGGGGATTGGTGGATTTCCGGTGGCACTCTGTGCGCAGGGTGCTGCCGGTGTCCTTCCCGAAACGCATCTGGTGGAAGTGGGGAAAGGATACAGCCAGACTTCCGTCAACACCGCCGTATTCCGTAATAATTCGCTGGTGACGCAAGGTGACGAGCAATACATCAGTTACTATGATGCGGAAGGGTTCCTGACTCTTGGAAAACGGAACCTCCATGCCGGACAGTGGACACTGCACCGTACACAGTATAAAGGGAATGTGAAGGATGCCCATAACGTCATCAGCATGATGCTGGACGGTGACGGGTATATTCATGTAGCCTTCGACCATCACGGACAGCCCTTGAACTACTGTCGCAGCATTGCACCCCATTCGCTGGAATTGGGTGAGAAGGAGCCCATGACGGGCGTGGATGAAGGCAATGTAACCTATCCGGAGTTTTATCTGCTGTCCGGAGGCGACCTGCTGTTTGCATACCGTTCCGGTTCTTCCGGCCGAGGCAACCTGGTGATGAACCGCTATTCCTTGAAAGAGAAGAAATGGAGCCGTGTGCAGGATGTGCTGATTGATGGCGAGAACAAGCGCAATGCTTACTGGCAGCTATATGTAGATGAGCTTGGAACCATCCATCTGTCGTGGGTCTGGCGCGAGACTTGGCATGTGGAAACCAACCACGACCTATGCTACGCCCGTTCCTTTGACAATGGCGTAACATGGTATAAGGCAAATGGCAAGAAATATGATTTGCCCATCCGTCTGGGTAATGCAGAGTATGCCTGCCGCATTCCTCAGAATTCGGAACTGATAAACCAGACCAGCATGAGTGCCGATGCAGGCGGCAATCCGTACATTGCTTCCTATTGGCGCGACCCGGACAGCGACGTCCCGCAATACCGGATTGTCTGGCATGACGGGCAGATGTGGCACAGCCGCCAGGTCTCCGGGCGTACCACTCCGTTTTCCCTGAAAGGTGGAGGCACGAAGATGATTCCGATGGCCCGTCCGCGCATCGTAGTAGATGGCGGGGGGATATTTTATGTATTCAGGGATGAAGAACGGGGGAGCAAAGTCTCTTTGGCGCACGCTACGGATGTGGCAAACAGTAAGTGGAGCATCAGCGATTTGACCGACTTCACTGTCGGTGCCTGGGAACCGTCTCATGACACGGAATTGTGGAAGAGCAGGAAGCGGCTGCATCTATTTGTGCAGCATGCCAAGCAAGGAGACGGAGAGCGGGTTGTGGAGTTTGCACCGCAATCGGTATATGTATTGGAAGTAATAAGATAAAAGAACAGTATTAGTATATGAAAACGACATGCTTATTTTTATTGGGTTTGGCTTTTTGCTGGGGACTGTTCTCATGCACCGCTCAGCAGCCGAAACCGGAAGAAGTGATTGAGATTATCAATCGGGTGAACAACTATTGGCAGGAGACCCATCCGCAACATGGGCGCTCTTTCTGGGACAATGCCGCCTATCATACGGGAAACATGGAGGTGTTCTTCCTGACCGGTAATCCGGAATGCTATGCCTATTCCGAGGCGTGGGCAGAACATAATGAATGGAAAGGCGCGAAGAGTGACAACAAGGAAGAGTGGAAGTACAGCTATGGGGAGAGTGATGATTATGTGCTTTTCGGTGATTATCAGATTTGTTTCCAGACTTATGCGGATTTGTATACCGTGAAGCCGGATTCCGGGAAGATAGCCCGTGCGCGCGAAGTGATGGAATACTAGATGAGTACGGACAAGAACGATTATTGGTGGTGGGCGGACGGACTTTACATGGTAATGCCCGTTATGACAAAGATGTACAAGCTGACCGGCAATCCGTTATATCTGGAGAAACTGCATGAATACTGGACCTATGCCAACAGTATCATGTACGATTCGGAGGAAGGCCTATACTATCGCGACGGCAAATATATTTATCCAAAACACAAAAGTGTGAATGGTAAGAAAGACTTCTGGGTACGTGGCGACGGTTGGGTGCTGGCTGCTTTGGCAAAGGTACTGAAAGACCTGCCCGAAACAGACCAATACCGCCAGGAGTACATAGACCGCTTCCAGACGATGGCCAAATCCGTGGCTGCCTGCCAGCAGCCGGAAGGCTACTGGACACGCAGTATGCTCGACCCTGAGCATGCTCCCGGTCCTGAAACCAGCGGTACGGCTTTCTTTACCTATGGTCTGTTATGGGGGATGAACAACGGCTTGCTGGACAAGGCTGCTTATCAACCCGTAGTGATGAAGGCGTGGAATTATCTGACTACTGTAGCCTTGCAGCCCGATGGCCGCATAGGGTATGTACAGCCGATTGGCGAGAAAGCCATTCCCGGACAAGTGGTTGATGCCAACTCTACTGCTAACTTTGGGGTAGGGGCATTTCTGCTGGCAGCTTGTGAGATGGTGCGTTTTTTGAATGCCGACTGATTGGAGAGATTAAATAAGTGTATATGTTACACAACATATACACTTTCTTTGTATTATAATGTATATAGTGTTAATTTTACACCCGTTAAAAGGTTTAATATAAAAAGATTATGATTGTACGGATGAAAAACACTTTCCGGATGCTTTTGGCGGCAATGTTATTGTCGTTGTTTGCACTTCCGGGATATTCCTGGCAAAAATCCTTTCCCGAAAAAGATTATGTAGCTTATTTGTTCACTTATTTCACTGGGAATAGTGGCGATGAAGAAGCTGTGCGCTATGCTGTAAGCATGGACGGTTATACCTACTGGGCATTGAATGATAATGAACCGGTAATCGACTCGAAAGTCATCAGCTCCACCGGGGGAGTCCGCGACCCGCATATCCTTCGTTGCGAGGATGGCAAGACTTTCTATATGGTAGTGACAGATATGGTTTCAGCCAATGGATGGAGTTCCAACCGTGCCATGGTTTTGCTGAAATCTACCGACTTGGTCAACTGGTCCCACTCCGTTATCAATATACAGAAACGTTATTCAGGTCAGGAGGATTTGAAGCGTGTATGGGCTCCGCAGACTATCTACGACCCGGAGGCGGGAAAGTACATGGTGTATTGGTCCATGCTGCATGGCGATGGAGCCGATGTCATATATTATGCTTATGCCAATGCGGAGTTTACGGATTTGGAGGGAGAGCCCAAGCCATTGTTTCTGCCGGAGAACGGGAAATCGTGCATCGATGGAGACATTGTCTATAAGGATGGTGTTTTCCACCTTTTCTATAAGACGGAAGGGCATGGAAACGGCATAAAGGTGGCCACCACCCGTTCCCTGACCTCCGGGGCATGGACGGAAGAGCCCGATTACAAGCAACAGACTAAGGAAGCCGTAGAGGGTGCGGGCATTTTCAAACTGATAGGGCAGGATAAGTATATCCTGATGTACGACGTCTATATGAAAGGAAGCTATCAGTTTACGGAAACCACTGACTTGAAGAATTTTAAGGTGATAGACAGCGAGGTGAAGATGAACTTCCATCCCCGTCATGGGACCATTATCCCCATTACCCGCCATGAGCTGTTGCGCATTACCGATGAATGGGGCAAGCCGACAGAACTGGGCGCATTGCCCAACAATCCCGTATTGCCGGGTTTCCATGCCGACCCGGAAATCCTTTATTCCCATCAGACCCAAAAGTATTACATCTATTCTACTACGGACGGACAGCCGGGTTGGGGAGGCTGGTATTTCACCGTATTCTCCTCCACGGATTTGAAGACCTGGCAGGATGAAGGCGTCATGCTGGACTTGAAGTCGGAGCAAGTGCCCTGGGCAGATGGCAATGCTTGGGCGCCTTGCATTGAAGAGAAAAAAGTGGACGGTAAGTATAAATACTTCTTCTATTACAGTGGAAACCCCAAGAATGGCGGCGGCAAGCAGATTGGAGTGGCTACGAGCGATTCTCCTGCCGGCCCTTTCACCGATTTGGGACGCCCTGTCGTTACTGCCTCACCCGTCGGTGGCGGGCAACAGATTGATGTGGATGTGTTTACAGACCCTGTTTCGGGCAAATCCTATCTTTACTGGGGCAACGGCTACATGGCAGGTGCCGAGCTGAACGACGATATGGTGTCCATCAAGGAAAATACCGTTACGGTGATGACACCGGCGGGAGGCACCTTGCAGGACTATGCTTTCCGCGAAGCAGCTTATGTCTTTTATCGCAACGGGCTCTACTATTTCATGTGGTCGGTAGACGATACCGGTTCGCCCAATTACCATGTGGCATACGGTACATCCAAGTCGCCGCTCGGTCCTATCGAAGTTGCCAAGCAACCCGTTGTGCTGATTCAGAATCCGGAAAAGGAGATTTACGGTCCGGCACACAACGCTGTATTGCAGATTCCCGGTACAGATGAGTGGAGAATCGTTTACCACCGTATCAATAAATGGTACTTGAAAGATGGTCCCGGCGTTCATCGTGAAGTCTGCATAGACCGGATGGAGTTCAATGAAGACGGAACCATCAAGCCGGTGGTGCCTACCCTTTGATTTAATGATGTAACATAATAATTTAATACCATGAAGAATAGATTGAAATTACTGGTTTGGCTGTTTGCCCTCTCAGGTCCGCTGGCAGCACAGAGTGTATCTGTCAATGGTCCGGATGGAAAATTGCAGCTTACGGTATCCTGCCCGTCAGCCAACGGCGAAGTGTCTTACGCCGTCACCTACAATGGAAAGCAAATGCTGGAATCTTCTCCCTTGGGGATGGAGACAAATGTGGGTGATTTCTATAGAGGATTGCAGTTGAAGGAACATAAAGTCACAGCTCTCGATACGGTTTATGAACAATCCCGGATCAAAGCTTCGCGCATCCATTACTGGGCAAACGAATTGCTTTGTTCATTCGTCAACGGTGAGGGGAAGAATGTGCAGATAACTTTCCGCGTCAGCAACAATGACGTGGCTTTCCGTTACACCCTGCCGAGGGAGCAGGGAAAAGGAAGCGTCACGGTGAACAGCGAACGGACCGGCTTCCGCTTCCCGTCGCAGACCACCACTTTCCTTTGTCCGCAGAGCGACGCCATGATAGGGTGGAAGCGTACCAAACCCAGTTACGAAGAAGAATATAAGGCAGATGCCCCGATGAACGAACGTTCGGGTTATGGACATGGATATACATTTCCCTGCTTGTTCAAGGTGGGGGATGACGGCTGGGTACTGCTCAGTGAAACCGGAGTGGACAGCCGTTATTGTGGCTCGCGTTTGAGTGATTGGGATAACGGCGTGTATCGCATTGCTTTCCCCATGCCGGAAGAGAACAACGGCAATGGAACGGTGGCACCTGCCTTTTCCCTGCCGGGCTCCACGCCGTGGCGTACTGTGACGGTGGGGGAAACCTTGAAGCCGATTGTGGAAACCACCGTCCCCTGGGATGTAGTGGAACCACACTATACCACCACCCATGATTACAAGCCGGGCCGTGGCACATGGAGCTGGATTCTTTGGCAGGACGGCAGCATCAACTACGACGACCAGGTGCGCTATGTTGACTTGGCAGCCGCCATGGGATACGAATATGTATTGATTGACAACTGGTGGGACAACAACATCGGTCGCGACCGCATGGAACAGTTTATCAAGTATGCCCGTAGCAAGGGTGTGGAGGTATTCTTGTGGTATAGCTCCAGTGGTTACTGGAACGATATAGAGCAGAGTCCCGTCAACCGGATGGATAACTCCATTGCCCGCAAGCAAGAGATGCGCTGGTTGCAAAGCCAGGGTGTGAAGGGTATCAAAGTAGACTTCTTCGGCGGTGACAAGCAAGAGACCCTGCGTTTGTACGAGGAGATTCTGAGCGATGCCGATGACCACGGTCTGATGGTTATCTTCCACGGCTGTACCTTGCCTCGCGGCTGGGAACGGATGTATCCCAATTACGTAGGCAGCGAGGCGGTGCTGGCTTCCGAGAATCTGGTATTTAGCCAGCATTTCTGTGATAACGAGGCGTTCAATGCCACGCTGCACCCTTTCATCCGCAATGCTGTGGGATGCATGGAGTTTGGCGGTGTGTTCCTGAACAAGCGTTTGAACCGCAGCAACGATGGCGGAACTATTCGCCGCACCACGGACATCTTTCAGCTGGCAACGGCAGTGCTGTTCCAAAATCCTATCCAGAACTTCGCCTTGGCACCTAATAACTTGACGGATGCTCCGCAAATCTGCCTCGACTTTATGAAACAAGTGCCCACTACTTGGGACGAGACCCGTTTCATTGACGGCTATCCGGGGAGATATATTGTTCTTGCCCGTCGTCATGGAAACACGTGGTACATAGCCGCTGCCAATGCAACGGTGGAACCGTTGAAACTGAAACTTGACCTTCCTATGCTGGCAGGACAAGAGGTGTCTCTGTATAGTGATGACAAGAAGATGCAGCCTCAATTAAAGCTACAGAGGATAAAGGCTGACGGCTCTCTGCAACTCACGGTTCAGCCGCAGGGAGGGGCGGTAATCGTGGAATAAAGAAGGCATGGAGCAACCCTTGTTTTGTAATGATATATCATAACGGATTACTCCTTTTGCAAATCTTTGATTATCAGAGGTTTATAATTGTCCTGATTCAGTCGTATACTGAATGGCATTCACTATACGACTGAACCCTATTCACTATACGACTGAATGGCATTCAGAATACGGCTGATTGTGACTATCGAACTAAATGTGAATGATTAATACCGACTTAATACCATGAATAGATTCTTGAAATTATTGTCCTTGTGTCTGTTCTTGACACTGACCGTTCCTTTGCAGGCTGTGACGAATGGAGTGGCGAATGAACCCGATTCAGTCTACCTCTTTTCCTACTCCCATGCCGACGGCAGTGGCGGTCTGAAACTAGCCTGGAGTCCCAATGGCAACCGATGGTTCAGCGTGGCAGAGGGCAGCTCCTTTGTCAACTCGGACTTCGGCCCCTGGGGGCAAATGAAGCGGATGCTGAAACCGCACTTGATGCAGACCCGTGCCGACGACCGTTGGCACTGTATCTGGGAACTGACGGAAAGCGGAAACTCCCTTGCATACGTCGAGTCTCCCGACTTGCTGCAATGGAAAGCGCAGAAATACTTTGACCGTTCTCGCCTTGCCGAATACCGGCCGGCGGAGGTCTATCCTAACGTGCGGAAGGAGGTTCTGCTGAACGGTACCGTACAGCAGGGTTGGATGCAGCGTGTACCGTATGCCACGGTGCAGCGTGTCATCTCCTTTGCAGAGCATAAGAAGTACCGCCAGGCACTCCATGCCGAACGTACCGAGCAAGACCCCGTACGTTTTGCCGGACTGAAACCGGTGGAGGCGACTATCGAAGTGGAGACGGAATGTGCAAAAACCATCAGCAAGCATCTGATAGGTATTTTCTTCGAAGACATCAACTATGCTGCGGATGGAGGACTGTATGCCGAGCTGGTACAGAACCGCGACTTCGAGTATTCGTCTAAGGACGGTTCACACCAAGGTTGGGACGGCACATATGCCTGGGCGGTGAAAGAGGGCGATGCTGCGGCTGCCGTTACCATTGCCGCTGCCGACCCCATTCATCCCAATAACCCTCATTATGCCGTATTGGAGGCGCGTCCCGGAGTGACATTGCAGAACGACGGTTTCGACGGCATCAGCTTGAAGAAAGGGGAGAAGTACGATTTCTCTCTCTTCGCCCGCGTGGCACCGGGCAGCAAGGGAGGCAAGGTGGTTGTTTGCCTGCTCGACCAGACGGGCCGTGAGATTGCCCGCTCTTCCGTCAATGTGTCCTCCAAAGAGTGGAAGAAACAGCAGACGGTGCTGACGGCAAACGCCGATGTGCGTGCCGCCGTGCTCTCGCTTCAGCCGCAGACGGTGGGGACACTGCATCTCGATATGATTTCCCTTTTTCCGCAAAATACATTCAAGGGCCATAAGAACGGCTTGCGTGCCGACCTGGCGCAGACGCTTGCCGACCTGCATCCACGCTTCGTCCGCTTCCCCGGCGGCTGCGTGGCTCATGGCGACGGCATTGATAATATCTATGACTGGAAAGGCTCTATCGGACCGCTTGAAGCGCGTAAGCCGTTGCGCAATCTGTGGGGGTATCATCAGACACGCGGACTGGGCTACTTCGAGTACTTCCGCTTCTGCGAAGATATAGGTGCCGAACCTCTGCCGGTATTGGCAGCGGGCGTGCCGTGCCAGAATTCGGGCACACACTCGCACTATGCCGACAACTGTCCGCAGGGGGCCAACAAGGAACTGATGCGCTACGGCCAGCAGGGTGGCATCCCGATGGAAGAGATGCCTGCCTATATCCAGGATGTGCTCGACCTTATAGAGTATGCCAACGGCGATGCACGCCGCACCGTGTGGGGCAGGAAGCGTGCTGAGGCAGGCCATCCCAAGCCTTTCAATCTGAAGTATATCGGCATCGGCAACGAGGATATGATTACCGAAGTGTTTGAGGAGCGCTTTGCCATGATATACAAGGCTGTCAGGGAGAAGCATCCCGAAATTACGGTTGTCGGCACTGTAGGTCCCTTCTACGAAGGCACGGACTATGCGGAGGGCTGGCGCCTTGCCACGGAACTGGGCGTGCCCATGGTGGACGAACACTATTACGTGGATCCGGGCTGGATGATTCACAACCAGGACTACTACGACCGTTATGACCGTACCAAGTCCAAGGTCTATCTGGGCGAATATGCCGCCCACCTGCCCGGACGTCCCAACAACATAGAGACAGCGTTGGCAGAAGCTCTCTATCTGACTTCTGTGGAACGTAATGCCGATGTGGTGGAAATGACCTCATACGCTCCGTTGCTGGCAAAGGAAGGGCATACGCAGTGGAATCCCGACTTGATTTATTTCAATAACACGGAGGTGAAGCCTACCGTGGGCTACTACACACAGCAGATGTACGGACAGAATGCGGGTACGCAGTACATCACCTCGCACGTCACACTGAGTAATGGGCAAGAGGCTGTCCGCAAGCGCGTCGGCATTTCGGTGGTAAAGGATGAGGCCACGGGTGACCATATCGTAAAGCTGGTGAACCTGCTTCCGGTAGAGGTTTCCTCTACAGTGAAGCTGAAGGGCATCGACTTGCAGAATCCCTCGGCAGTGAAGACGCTCCTGACGGGTGACCCGAAAGACAAGCAGGCACGTTCCGTGACTTCCACCTTCGACATCGGCGGTACGGAGTTTCCTTATACCTTGCCTGCCTATTCGTTTACGGTGATACGTATCCATGAGAATAAGGGGAAATAAGGATAAATCCGTGTAATTCCGTGCGTGGGAACTTAAAAACTTAAAAGATATGAAACGATTATTGACTTTGGCACTTGTTGCAGCCATGACCGGCAGTGTGTCGGCACAAAAGCAACAGACTTTGCATTCCGGTTATCCCATCGACCCGGTTCCTTTCACTTCAGTGAAGGTGACGGACAGTTTCTGGGGACAACGCTTGAAGGCAAGCCGCGAGGTAACCATCCCGTTGGCTTTCAGTAAGTGTGAGGAAACGGGACGTTATGAAAACTTTGTGAAAGCTACTCATCCCAGTGATGAGTATAAGGTGGGAGGCTTCTCCTTTGACGATACGGATGTCTATAAGACGATTGAAGGTGCAAGTTACTCCTTGCAGACTTACCCGGACAAGAAACTGGAAGAATATATCGACAGCGTATTGGTCATAGTGGCCGCCGCCCAAGAACCGGACGGGTATCTTTACACCGCACGTACCATGAACCCCAAGCATCCGCACGATTGGGCGGGGCCGGAACGCTGGTCGGAGGTGGAGAATTTGAGCCACGAGTTCTATAATCTGGGTCACATGGTGGAAGGGGCTGTGGCTTATTATCAAGCTACAGGCAAGCGGAACTTCCTGGATATAGCTATCCGTTATGCCGACTGCGTATGCAAGAATATCGGTGAAGGCCCCGGACAGAAGCGTGTGATTCCCGGACATCAGATTGCCGAAATGGCATTGGTACGCCTCTATACCGTGACAGGAGATAAGAAATATCTCGACCAGGCCAAGTTCTTCCTCGACGCGCGCGGCACTACGGCACGCAAGGACATCTATTTGCAGTCGCACAAGCCTGTACTGGAGCAGGAAGAGGCAGTGGGACATGCCGTACGTGCTGGTTACATGTATTCCGGTATGGCTGATGTGGCTGCCATTACGGGTGACAGCTCCTACATCAAGGCTATCGACAAGATATGGGAGAATATCGTCGGCAAGAAGATATATATTACCGGCGGTATCGGTGCGCGTCATGCGGGCGAAGCTTTCGGTGATAACTATGAATTGCCGAATCTGACTGCCTACAATGAGACCTGTGCCGCCATCGGCAATGTTTACATGAATTACCGCCTCTTTCTGCTGCATGGCGATTCCAAGTATTTCGACGTGCTGGAACGTACGCTTTACAACGGATTAATCTCCGGCGTTTCATTGGACGGAGGTAAGTTCTTCTATCCCAATCCGTTGTCTTGCGATGGTAAGTATCACTTTAATGCCGACCATACGATTACACGTCAGCCGTGGTTTGGTTGTGCCTGCTGTCCCAGCAACATCAGCCGGTTCATTCCTTCTTTGCCGGGATATGTGTATGCCGTGAAAGACAATCAGGTGTACGTCAACCTTTTCTTGTCCAACCGTGCCGAGCTGAAGTTGAATGAAAAGAAAGTGGTGCTGGAGCAGGAAACCGGATACCCCTGGAACGGAGATATTCGTGTGAAGGTGGCTCAGGGCAACCTGCCGTTTACGATGAATATCCGTATTCCGGGTTGGGTGCGCGGCAGTGTACTTCCGAGTGACCTTTATTCGTATGCCGACGACCTGAAGTTGGGCTATCGTGTATTGGTGAATGGCGAGGAGGTAACCGGTGAACTTCGTAAAGGCTATCTCCGGATAGACCGGAAGTGGAAGAAAGGGGATGTGGTAGAGGTGCATTTCGACATGCAACCCCGTGTGGTGAAAGCCAATGAAAAAGTGGTTGCCGACCGTGGACGGGTGGCCGTTGAGCGTGGTCCTATCGTTTATTGTGCCGAGTGGGCCGATAATGATTTTAATATACAGAATATCATCCTGAACCGTCATCCGAAATTCCAGGTGACGGAGAAGCCCGAACTGCTGTATGGCATCAACGAAATTACCACAGAAGTGCAGGCTCTTGGTTTTGATGCTGCCGGAAAGTTGGCAACCAGAGATGTGACGCTGACCCTGATACCTTATTATGCATGGGCACACCGGGGTGAGGGCAAGATGGATGTATGGTTGCCGGTAAATAGGATTGATGTAGAATAGGTAAGTATGTCGTCATAATTTAGCTTATGCTATCGTTATAAACAGATTAAAACCATGAAAAGACTTTTATTTCTATTGACATTGTTCGTTGTTCTTGGCATGCAGGCGCAACAGCATGTGATGACTGTTGATGTATCAAAACCGACGGCTCGGATAAATCCTGCCATGTATGGAATCTTCTTCGAAGACATTAATTTCGGTGCGGACGGTGGTTTGTATGCCGAACTGGTAAAGAACCGCTCTTTTGAGTTCCCGCAGCCGCTGGTGGGGTGGATACCTTTCGGCGAGGTGACGGTACAGGACGAGCGGCCCTGCTTCGACCGCAATCCGCATTATGTGCGCATTACCAATGACGGCTGTCTTTTGCGTGCCGGACTGGATAATGAAGGTTATCGTGGCATCGGCCTGAAAAAAGGAGAAGATTACCGTTTCTCCGCCTATGTCCGTACGCTGGATACCAAACCAATGAAGCTTTCCGCCGAACTGGTGAATTCCAACGGAGAGAATCTCCTGAAGAAGGAACTGGAAGTGAAAGGCAGTGAATGGCAGAAGCTGACGGCTGTGCTGAAAGCTCCTTTTACCGATGTTCGCTCGCGTCTGCGTGTTGTGTTGCAGACGGAGGGTACGGTAGATATGGACCACATCTCTCTCTTCCCGGTGAACACTTGGAAGAAGCGTGAGAATGGATTGCGTGCCGACTTGGTACAAGCCCTCTATGACCTCAATCCCGGAGTATTCCGTTTTCCCGGCGGTTGTATCATCGAAGGCAACAGCCTTGCCACCCGTTATCAATGGAAGAATTCCGTGGGTCCGGTAGAGAACCGTCCTTTGAACGAAAATCGCTGGAACTATACATTCAAGCATAAAGCTTTCCCGGATTATTTCCAGAGTTACGGACTTGGCTTTTACGAATATTTCCTGCTGAGTGAAGACCTCGGTGCAGAGCCTCTGCCGGTACTGAGCTGCGGGCTGTCCTGCCAATACGAAAGCAACGAAGTGGTTCCCCTTGGAGAACTCGGCCCGTACGTGCAGGATGCCCTCGACCTCATCGAGTTTGCCAACGGTGCTGCAACCTCCAAGTGGGGAAAGGTGCGTGCCGATATGGGACATCCCGAACCGTTCGGTCTGAAAATGATTGCCATCGGCAATGAACAGTGGGGGGAAGTCTATCCCGAGCGTCTGGAAGTGTTCACGAAAGCCATCCGTGCGGAATATCCCGATATGCAGATTGTAGGTTCTTCCGGTCCGAGTGCAGATGGGGACAAGTTCGATTACCTCTGGCCCGAAATGAAACGTATCGGGGTGGATTTGGTGGACGAGCATTATTATATGGCTCCCGACTGGTTCTTTGCCAATGCTGCCCGCTATGATGACTATGACCGTAAAGGACCGAAAGTCTTTGCCGGTGAATATGCATCGCATGACCACCCCACCGGGAAAGCCAATAATTTCTTGGCGGCACTGTCCGAAGCAGCTTTTATGACGGGACTGGAACGTAATGCTGATGTGGTGCGCCTGGCTACCTATGCTCCGTTGTTTGCCCATGTGGATGCCTGGCAGTGGAATCCCGATTTGATTTGGTTCGACAATCTCCGTATGATGCGGACTCCCAACTATTACGTACAGCAGATGTACGGTATGAATGCCGGAACAGATGTGCTGAACCTGCAAATGGACGGAAAACCCGTGACGGGGCAGGACAGCCTTTATGCATCGGCAGTGCTGGATGCTCCTACGGGAGAAGTAATTCTGAAGCTTGTCAATGCGGGCAGCAGATCGGAGAAGGTACAGATAGAGTTCAGCGGATTGAAGAAGCGGCAGCTTGTCTCGGGTTCCTGCACCTATTTGCAAAGTGATGACTGGAAAGCCAAGAATACACTGGAGCAGGAGGCTATTGTTCCACGTATTCGTCCGGTGGAGGTGGCTTCCCGTTCTCTGAGCCTGGAGCTTCAGCCCCGTTCGTTCGGAGTCTATCGTTTGCGGATAAGTACTCAATCAAAATAAATTCCCATTTAGTCACCTAATTTAATTATGTGAACTAGTTATGAACACTTATTTAAAGAATTAAATTCAGCCTTTTTTGAACGATTATTCTTCCTTTTAATTATAGGATAGGCGTATCTTTGTGACGGCATACCGGTTCTGCTTGTATGCCGTTGCTAATTTTTATAAACTATTTACCATGAAGAAACATTTCATTACCGGACTGCTTGCGACTTTTGCCATTGCCGCAAGCGCACAGTCCTTCACTGAATGGCAAAACCCTGAAGTGAATGCCGTGAACCGTGCTCCGATGCACACCAACTATTTTGCCTATGAGTCGGCAGATGCTGCGGCTCGTGGAGCAAAAGAACATTCTTCCAATTACATGACTCTGAACGGTATCTGGAAATTCTTCTGGGTGAAGAATGCCGATGCCCGTCCCACGGATTTCTGGAAAGTGGGGTTCAACGACAAGGGATGGAGCGATATGGCCGTTCCCGGTATGTGGGAACTGAACGGTTTCGGCGACCCTATCTACGTGAATACCGGATATGCCTGGCGCAATCAGTTCAAGAACAATCCACCGCAGGTGCCAACGGAGAATAACAATGTAGGTTCCTACCGTCGTGAGATTGTAATACCTGCCGACTGGAAGAGTAAGGACATCATGGCTCATTTCGGTTCCGTGACTTCCAATATGTATTTGTGGGTAAACGGCAAGTACGTAGGTTATAGTGAGGACAGCAAACTGGAGGCTGAATTCAACCTGACACCCTACTTGAAGCCGGGACAAAAGAATCTGATAGCCTTTCAGGTATTCCGCTGGTGTGACGGGACGTATCTGGAAGACCAGGACTTCTTCCGTTATAGCGGTGTAGGGCGCGATTGCTACTTGTATGCCCGTGACAAGAAGCGCATTCAGGACATCCGTGTCACTCCCGATTTGGATACTGCTTATAAGAACGGTTCCCTGAAAGTACAGCTTGATGTGAAGGGTGGCGGCAATGTCAGTCTTGAACTGCTGGACGCTGCCGGAAAACAGGTGGCTACAGCTGTCGCTAAAGGTAGCGCTACTGCCTTGATAAATGTGGAGAATCCTCATAAGTGGACGGCGGAAACGCCTTACTTGTATACCCTGCGTGCCACTTTGCAAGGCAGCAGTGAAGTGATTCCCGTAAAGGTGGGCTTCCGAAAGATAGAGCTGAAAGGAAGTCAGATACTTGTCAACGGCCAGCCCGTTCTCTTCAAGGGAGCCAACCGCCACGAGATGGATCCGGACGGTGGTTACGTCATTTCTCGCGAACGCATGATTCAGGATATTCAGGTGATGAAGCAGTTCAACCTGAATGCCGTGCGCACCTGCCACTATCCCGACAATAATCTCTGGTACGACCTCTGCGACCAATATGGTATTTACGTAGTGGCCGAAGCCAATATCGAATCCCACGGAATGGGTTATGGGGAAGAGACACTTGCCAAACGTGAGGACTATAAGAAAGCACATATGGAGCGTAACCAGCGCAATGTGCAGCGTAGCTTCAATCATCCCAGCATCATTTTCTGGTCTTTGGGCAACGAAGCCGGCTATGGCGCTAATTTCGAAGCTGCCTACGATTGGATAAAGGCTGAAGACCCGAGCCGTGCCGTACAATATGAACAAGCCGGTAAAACAGGCAAGACAGACATCTATTGCCCGATGTATTATGGCTATGACGGATGTAAGAAATACAGTGAGGATGATTCTATGACAAAGCCCCTGATTCAGTGCGAATATGCTCATGCGATGGGAAACTCGCAAGGAGGTTTTAAAGAATATTGGGATTTGGTGCGTAAATATTCCAAATTCCAAGGTGGCTTTATTTGGGATTTTGTTGATCAGTCTGTACGTTGGACAGGAAAAAACGGTAAGATGATTTATGCCTACGGCGGTGACTTTAACCGTTTTGATGCCAGCGACGGTAACTTCTGCGATAACGGTCTTATCAGCCCCGACCGTGTGCCCAATCCCCACATGTATGAGGTAGGCCGTATCTATCAGGACATCTGGACTACTCCGGCCGACTTGAAGAACGGTGAAATCAATGTGTTCAATGAATACTTCTTCCGTGATCTTTCTGCCTATTATATGGAGTGGGAGGTACTGAAAGGCGGTAAGGTGATACGGACCGGTCGTGTGGATAATCTGAATGTAGCTCCCCAACAGACAGCCAAAATCAAGTTGGACTTGGGCAAGACTTGCCAATGCACCGAGTGGTTGCTGAATGTTTCCTATAAGCTGAAGAACCGTGAAGGATTGCTTTCCGCCGGACATGTAGTGGCAAAAGACCAGTTGACGCTCAATCCTTACCAAGCTCCTTCCATGGAATTGAAGAACTGCGAACAGAGCAATATCGAGATGACGGCTCCCCAAGTACAGGATAACGATTGGAACTACCTCATCGTCTCCGGTGATGCTTTCCGTGTAGAAATCAACAAGCACAACGGTTATCTGACTAAGTACGAAGTGAATGGCCGGGATATGATTAAAGACGGCGAGGCTTTAAAACCAAACTTCTGGCGTGCGCCTGTTGACAACGACTACGGTGCCAATCTGCAACGCAAATATATCGCTTGGAAGAATCCGGAAATCAAACTGACCTCTTTCAAACAGCGCACGGAGAACAATCAGGTGATTGTAGAATCTGCTTACGACATGCCGGGTGTTTCAGCTAAGCTGAACCTTGTTTATGTCATCAACAATGCCGGTGCCGTCAAGGTGACCCAGAAGCTGACTGCCGACAAGAATGCCAAAGTATCGAACATGTTCCGTTTCGGTTTGCAGATGCCTATGCCGCGCAGCTTTGAAACCGTTGAATACTATGGACGCGGTCCGGTTGAAAATTATATTGACCGTAACCATTGCGCCGACTTAGGTATTTATCGCCAAAGTGTGGCCGAGCAGTTCTATCCCTACATCCGTCCGCAGGAAAACGGAACAAAGACCGATATTCGTTGGTGGAAGATGTTGGATCAGTCTGGTAATGGCATCAAGATTGTGGCAGCCGCTCCCTTCTCTGCATCTGCCTTGCACTATACCATCGAGTCTTTAGATGAAGGCTGGAGCAAAGGGCAAGGACACTCGCAAGAGGTGGATGAAGCTGATTTGACTAATCTTTGTATCGACAAGGTGCAAGCCGGTCTGGGTTGCGAAGACAGTTGGGGACGTATAGCCCGTCCGGAATATCAGGTTCCTTATGCCGACTATGAATTTACGTTTATCATGATGCCGGTGAAAAATGAGGTAGGAGTGGAATGATGTTTAAGCCTCTTTGAGTATAAAGGTAAAGTTAAAATGCTCCAATATAATATAGAAATCACCCTTGTTGCAAGCATTTGTAGCAGGGGTGATTTCTGTTAGAGGGAGAGTTTTGACACACTCATTGACGATTTTATCATTTCTGCTTCACGTATTCCGACGGCGTCATTCCGAATTCATTCTTGAAGCATTGCCTGAAGTAGGCTACACTGCTGAATCCCGTCATGTAGGCAATCTCTGATATGGAGTATTTTCCGGAGAGCAGTAGTTTTACCCCGTTCTTCATTTTCACCTTGCGGATGAACTCATTTGCCGACATATCTGCCACTCCTTTGATTTTCCGATAGAGAGTGGAATGGCTCATGCACATTTGGTCGGCAATGAAAGCAATATCCATTTTTTCCATTTCCAGATTGTCTTCAATGATTTGCGTGATGCGTTGCACGAATTCATTGTCCAGCGGATTCATTGAATCGGCGGTTTCGTCGGCAGGCTCCGAATGAGGGGTGGCAACCGCCAGGCCGGCGGCCAGCTTCTTGCGTGCTTCCAGCAGATTATTGATGCGGCTATGGAGCAGTTTGGCACTGAACGGCTTGGTCAGGTAGGAGTCTGCGCCTGCGGTATAGCCTTCCTCCTTGTCGTGCAGGGAGTCTTTGGCTGTCAGCAGTATAACAGGAATATGGCTGGTCCGGATGTCATCCTTGACTGACCGGCAAAGCTGTATACCGTCCATCACCGGCATCATGATATCACTGACTATAATGTTGGGAATCCGTTCTTGGGCCAACGTCCAGCCTCTGCTGCCGTCTTCAGCCGTCAGTATGTCAAAATCATCGCCGAGAGACTGGCGTATGTATTCGCGTATATCCTGATTATCTTCTACTACAAGCAGTAACGGACGGCTCTCTTCAATTTGTTCTTCCATATTGAAGCTTTCTTCCGACAGATTGTCTTTGGCTTCAGATTCGTTTTGCCCATTTGACGGATGAATGTCGGTATGCAGGGCATTGGGATAAATATTGTCTGTTAACAAACGTAGCCTGAAAGTGGTGCCGACTTCCAGCTGGCTGCTGACGTCGAGAGTAGCTTCGTGCAGGTCGGCCAATCCTTTCACCAAAGCCAGTCCGATGCCGGAACCGGAGGCTTGGTATTTGCTGTTGGCTTGATAGTAACGTTCAAAAATATGTGGTAAAGCTTCCGGAGAGATTCCGTGTCCGGTGTCGCTGACACTTATTTCTGTATATCTCACGCTGTTTTCTTCTATAGAATTTAAGCTGAGAGTGATGTTACCTTCTGAGGTGTATTTGGCCGCATTGGAAAGGAGGTTGTTTAAAATTGTAGTCAACATGTCTGCGTCATAAAAAAGCAGTGTTTCTTCTGTATTGATGTGGACGTGGAAATTGACTTTGGGATTACGGTTCAGCTCTTTATACCGTAATCCTATTTCTTGTACCAGTTCTGAAAGGTCACCTCTTGCTACGGAGAGTTTTCGGTTTTGCGTTTCCGTTTTTCGGAATTCCAATATACCATTAATCAGATTCAACAGACGGGCAGCACTATCATGGATGATACTGATTTTATTGGCATGCTTGGGAGAAAGGCTGTTGTCGCTGAGCAGGTCCTCCAGTGGCCCCAGAATCAGGGTTAGCGGAGTGCGTAACTCGTGGGTGATGTTGGTGTAGAAGCGTAGGCGTTCGTCGTTCAGTTCTTGTTTGTTCTGACTGTTTTTGCGCTCTACTTTAAGGCTGCTTTCCAGGTCTAATTTACGTTTATAGAAACTGATAAGAATATATACAAGAGTAGCTGCTATAAAGAAATAAAGTAATTTGGCATACCATGCCAACCAGAAGGGAGGACGGATGATAATGGGAAGTGTGGCAATCTTTTCTTCCCATTCTTGGTTGCGGAATCGGGTTCTCACTTTAAAAGTATATTTTCCTGGAGGGATATTCCGGAAAGTTACTTGCTTTTCTCCTTGGGTGTTATACCATACATCTTCCAGCCCTTCCATCATATAGGCAAATTCCACTTGCGAGTTTTGTGTATAGTCCAGTACATTGAACGAAACTTTGAAGGTGTTTTCATTGTATGGCAATGTAATTTTGCCGGAAGCCAGAGGTAACGGTGTTTCTACATCTTTGCTTTCCGTCTGTTTGCTGTATACAAAAAAACGGGTGATGGTGACGGGCGCTATGATTTGTGCGGCGAAAAGTGATGAAGGGTCAAAATTGCATGTACCATTTTGTGAGCCGAAATACAGTGTACCGTCACTGTCCAATAGGGAGGCCCCGTCCATAAAATCGCCTAAGGGAATGCCGTCACGATAGTCGTAATTATAGAACACTTTCCGGCTTTCATTCAGTCGGGAGATGCCGGCGTTGGTGCTGACCCAAATATTACCGTCCCGGTCTTCACAGACAGCACGGACTTGCGTGTTTTCCAAGCCTTCGGGATTGCCGAAAGTAAGATAATCGTCGGGTGTGCGGGTATCCTGAAAGAGGATGGCGCCTTCGCGCGTGGCTACCCATATACGTCCTTGCGAATCAGCAGTCAAGGCATTTACTGCGTTAGAGGGGAACCCGTTACCTTTCTGTTGGTTTTTCAAGAGTTTTCCTTGCGGACTGAAAATGAAGATTCCTTTGCCGAAAGTCCCTACCCACAATTTGCCTTGTGAGTCGCGATGAATACCGTGTATGATAAGGTCCTCTAACTGTTCGTTTATACGTTGTTCACAGACCAGCTTTTCATTGGAAAAGGAGTAGATTCCATTTCGACTGCCTATCCATAACTTTCCATCCGGTTCTTCATAAAAACACCGCACATCCAAAGGCTGTGAGTTGTTTTCGTGGATTTGGGTGAATTTTCTTTTTTCCGGTTCATAATAGAATAGCCCTGCTTCCCAGGTACCTATCCAGATTCTTTTTTTATTGTCCTCATGAATAGCTCTGACGTAGGCATGCGGATGGGAAGTGGAAGTAGGCAATGGTATTACTTGTACTTTTTCTCCTTTCTTATAAAGTGCCAGCTCGCTTTCTCCACCCATCCACAACTGTCTGTTGTGGTCTATACAGAGGCTCCACACTTGTTTGTAGCGGGTTTTCCCTTGTTTTTCCGTTGTATAGCGCAAGGTACTGAAAATGCTTGGTTCATAGCTGATGAAGTCCAGTCCGTCACGGTAATTGCCTATCCAGATGTTACCGAAAGAGTCTTGTAACATACGTCTTACATAGGGACCGGTCAGTCCGTATTCGTCATTTGTAGCGGTGATATTTCGGAAGCGGATATTGCGGGCATCCGTGAAAGTGTTACTTTGCATGTTTAGTATGCTGATACCTCCCATGCTGGTGCCAAACCAAAGGTCGCCGTTTTTCATCTGCTTGATGTCCATCACTGTTCCGGGGAGCAGGGAGTATTCATCTTCTTTTTTATGCTGGAATACGGTGAACTGTTGGGTATCTGGATGAAAGAGGGCCGCTCCTTTGTTGGTTCCTACCCATATGTTTTTGTTGTGGTCGATACAGATGGAATAAACTTCATCACCGGGAATACTGTTAGGATTGTGCGGGTCGTGCCGATAGTTGGTGAAAGTCTTTTTCTTGAGGTCGATGATACTGAGTCCGTCGACCACATGGCCTACGTAAAGATTTCCTTGAGCATCATCTCTGGCCGTCCAATATCTTCCTGGCAATCCTTTCACTGTATTTACATTATAGTTGGTAAATTGATTTTTTTGGCTGTCATAGTGTTGTATTCCCATATGATAGTGGGTAATCCAAATTCCTCCGTCCGATGCTTGAGACAGATAGGGAATGTCATTACTTGCCAGTTGGCTTTCTTCAGTCTTTATGCAGGTAATTGTTTCCGTTTCATAATCAAAGCAACACAATCCGTCGCGTTGGGTACCTATCCATATCTTATCTTGTTTGGGATCGGCAAGTAGGGCATTCAGTTCATTGCTGCTCAGTCCGGAGTTGTTTTTATTGTAAACAATAAACTGCTGTCCGTCAAAACGGTTCAGTCCTGATTCTGTAGCTATCCAGATATAGCCTTTCTGGTCTTGTGCCAGGCTGACTATATAATTATTGGAAAGTCCGTCGTCTACCCCCAAATGCGAGATACGGTAGGGTTGTGCTGATGTATTGGCTGTTATGGCCAGCAGGACTAAAAGATGAATTACGGAGATAATGCCGGTGTGTTTCATGGTGCGGTTTATTTTGTCTGCACAAAAATAGCACATTTCTTTGAATGATGTTCTTGCAGAGGCGAGTAGAAACTCTGCATTCTACCACTAAAAACTCGTCACTAAAAGGCAAATAAATGGTCAAAAATACACTTATTCCTTCCCGTGAACGATTTTCTACCCTTCTTGCATAGTTTTTATCCTCCCCCATATTATAATATTTTTTAAGTTTGCATTGAAAAGAGAAAACAACTATTAAATCTTTAATGCATATGAAAACATAGAATTAACCTTCGTTTAGAGAAATGGGAGACGAAAAGTTAACCTTTATTCTATATATGTAGGAAATGGAAAGAGAGAAATTATCAATTACCTTACTTATCTAATAACAAAGAAAACAATGAATCTTAATTCGTTCAAAAGAAATCGCAAGGCACTTACAGCCTTATTGATCTGCACCGGTTTCATTGCAGCACATCCTTTGGCAGCATTTGCTGAAGAAAATGTCCCTGCTGTGCAGATGGTCCAACAACAGAAACAATCCGTTTCGGGTGTAGTGAAAGATTCCACGGGTGAACCGGTTATCGGTGCCAATATCCGTGAAAAAGGCAATCCCAGTAATGGTACTATTACCGATATTGACGGTAATTTCAGTATCAAAGTGAATCCGGATGCGACATTGGAAATCTCTTTTATCGGTTATAAAACGGTAGAAGTAAAGGCCGTCGCAGGCAAGCCACTGAATGTAATCTTAAAAGATGACAGTGAGATGCTGGAAGAAGTGGTGGTAGTGGGTTACGGAACAATGCGTAAGAAAGACCTTACGGGGTCTGTTGTGCAGATTCGTCCCGACAAGCTTGCCAATGAAGCTCCCAAGACTGTACAGGATGTATTACGCGGTACTCCAGGACTAAATATCGGTTACAATGCCGATGCAAAGGGAGGCGGTACGATGATGGTACGTGGACAGCGTTCTGTTTATGTGACTGATAAGAATAATCCTGCCAATGATACGCACAATACACCGTTGATTATCCTTGACGGTATGCAATTCTATGGCGAGCTTTCAGAAATCAATCCGGAGGATATCGGTCAGATAGACGTGTTGAAAGATGCTTCGGCTGCTGCTATCTATGGTGCGAAGGGTGCCAATGGTGTTATTGTAGTGACTACCAAGAAGGGTAAGATGGGCAAGCCGACAATTAATGTCAGTGCAACACTTGGTATCAATACTAAGAGCGCTTACCGCGATGTATTCAACGCTTCTGAGTATATGCAATACCGCGAGGATTGGTATAAAGTCGGTACATACGGCGTGAATCCGGCAACCGGCAAGTACGAAGCTTACCAGACTGGCCAGACTAATCCGGGTTATTACGATCATCCGGACAATTTGGGGCGATATGGAGTTACGCAGGAGCAGTGGATGGCATATAGCAAGAATGAGTCAGGAGAATCGGCATTAAGCATTTATGCCAAGCGTTTGGGCTTGGAGGATGCTGTGCTGCGAAACTTCTTGGCTGGAAAAACTCATGACTGGTATGACCAGACTTTCCGTACCGGTATCAATCAGGACTACAATGCCAGTGTATCCGGTGCCAGTGAACGTATGAGCTACTACATGTCTTTCGGTTATCAAAAGAATGAGGGTGCTGTCAAGGGTAATGATTATAGTGCCATGCGTGCCAACTTGAAGGTGTCTGGTAAAGTGACTGACTGGTTGGAAATCGGTGCCAATGTGAATTTTCAGGACCGTACAGACGGTGATATTGCCGTTAGTCTGGGAACCAATTACTGGGATGCCAATATGCTGCGCAACAGTCCGTATTCTGACTATACTAACGAAGACGGCAGTTTGGTGCAATATCCGATGGGCAGCACAGTGAAACGCGGCTATAATTATGAATTCGACCGCCAATATCTTGATTTGGATAAAGGCTATACGGTATTGAATACTATATTTAATGCTAAGGTGAAGTTGCCGTTTAATATTACCTATGACTTTAATATAGCTCCGCGATATGAGTTTTTCCATAACTACTACTTTATGTCGGCTGAGTTGCCGGACAGCAATCCTGCAAGTCGTGGTGTAGACCGTGAACACAGCAAACGCTTTGATTATTCTTTGAATAACACTATTACCTGGGATCATACTTTTGCTGAAAAGCACCATGTAATACTGACATTGGTGCAAGAGGCTGAAGAACGCCGTTATTGGAATGACAAGATAGAAGCTCGCAATATTCTGCCATCGGATGCACTGGGTTTCCATAATACCCAGAACGGAACCAAGGACAACAGTAATTTCAAGACAAACGATACGCATGAAACGGCTGCCGCTTATCTGGGACGTTTGTTCTACTCGTACGATGACCGCTATATGTTCACCGGTACTGTTCGCCGCGATGGTTATTGTGCTTTTGGTGCCAACAATCCGTGGGCTACTTTCCCGTCACTTTCTGTAGCGTGGTCATTTGTTAATGAGAAGTTCTTCAAATGGGAACCTATGAGTACCGGTAAGTTGCGCGTATCTTGGGGTAAGAATGGTAACCGCCAGTTGGCAGACCCTTATCTTGCTTTGGCAAATCTGGCTTCGGGTACCGGAGGTACAATGGGTTACTATACTGGTTCGGATTATGTTGATATGAAATACCTGAGTGTTGACCGTTTGGCTAATGCCAACTTGAAATGGGAAAAGACATCTTCCTGGAACTTCGGGCTTGACTTCGGTTTCTTGAACGACCGGATTAGTGGTAGCTTGGAAACCTATTTCATGAAGACCAACGATATGATTATGAGTCAACGTCTTCCCGGTTTTTGTGGATTCGGTGAAGTGACCACTAATTTGGGTGAAGTACAGAATAATGGTTTTGAATTCTCTCTGAACACTGTCAATATCAGTAACAGCGACTTTGAATGGCGCACCACTTTTGGCTTTGCTTATAATAAGAATCAAATCAAGCATCTCTATTATGAGTATGAGGATGTGTTGGATGAGAATGGTAATGTGGTCGGTCGTAAAGAGCAGGATGATACCAGTAACAAATGGTTTATCGGCAAGCCTATCGGTGAGATATGGGATTATAAGGTAACGGGTATCTGGCAGACGGATGAAGTGGAAGAAGCTGCCAAGGTAGGTCAGAAACCGGGTGATCCGAAGGTCGAGAACTATTACACAGCTGATGATAAAATCAATGCTGACGGTAGCCGCACTCCGGTTTACAATGATAACGACAAGCAGTTCTTGGGTACTACGAATGCTCCTGTCCGTTGGTCTTTGCGTAATGAGTTCACTATTCTGAAGAACATAGATTTCTCTTTTAACCTTTATTCTTATATGGGACATAAGAGCCTTGAAGGATACTACCTTAACAATGATAATGGAGGTTCTTTGATGACCTATGGCTTCAATACTTTCAAGAAGGATTATTGGACGCCTGAAAACCCGAGCAATACCTATGCGCGTCTTGAGGCGCAGGGTCCCGATGGTGCGACCGGTGCACAACGTCTCCATAACCGTAATTTCATTCGTCTGGATAATATTTCTTTGGCTTATACGTTGCCTCAAAAACTGACGAAGAAATGGCAGATTGACCGTGTAAAGCTTTATGCTACCGTACGTAATGTAGCCACTTGGGCTGCCGATTGGGAATATGCCGACCCTGAAACCGGTGGTTTGGCTACCCGTACCTATACATTCGGATTAAATTTAACCTTCTAAAAACTAGAAACAATGAAAAATAATATAAAAAATAAGCTTTCTAAGGGTTTTCTGATTCTTATGGGAGCAGCATTTCTGTCAAGCTGTACAGATGATTTCTTGAAACCTGACCCCTTGTCTTTCTATGAACCGGAAACAACATTTACAACAGAATCCGGTTTGAAGTCCGTACTTGCCATGTGCGACCGCCATCTGCGTTTGTACTGGACCAACTATGAGGCCAATAATATACGTGTACCTATTGGTACTGAATATCTGTTCTCGGATGTAGCCATTTACGGTAAGACGGATAATGTGGGTGGAGCCTATGGAACCTGGGCTACCCGGTTGACACCGACAAGTGGCATAGCCAATGGTGACGACAACCAAATTAAATATTTCTGGGACCAGCATTATTCCGGTATCAAATATGCCAATACAATTTTGAGCTACATTGATGCAGTAGAAGGGTTGGGTGAAGAGAAGAAAAACGAGTATAAAGGTCGTGCTTATTTTCACCGTGCCTATCGTTATCTGGCCCTCGTATTTCAATTTGGAGATGTACCTTTGGTGACGAAGATTCTGGAAGGTCCAAAACGTAACTATAAATCCACCAAGAAGGAAGCTATTCTGGAAATGATTACTCAGGATATGGAGAAAGCGGTAGAATGGGTACCCGAACAAGCTCAGACCGAATATATTGGTATGGTGAATAAGGGAGCTTGCCGTCAGTTGCTTATTAAATGTTATTTGGCTACCGGACGTTTTGCTGAAGCTGAAGCCCAAGCTGATATCCTCATCAATCAGTCGGGTTATTCTTTAATGCAAGAGACTTTCGGCACTTTTAATGATGGTGGGGAACCGGAAACTTGGAAAATCACAGACAATGTGATTTGGGATTTACACCGTCCTGAAAACAAACTGATTGCAGCTAATAAAGAGGTGATAATGGGTATGCCCAACAATACGGCAGATTCTCATACAGACTTTTTGACTATGCGTATCTTTGGTCCGATGTGGAGTGATAATGGCTATCTGTTGTCTCCGGATGGAAAGGCGGGGGCTGTGAATTATGCACGCAATCATGCGAATTATGACAAGAGTCTTGACTTTTTACGTGCTTTTGGCCGTGGTATCGCTACTGTCAGCGGTGTTACCGATTTCCAACAACATGGAATGTGGGTGGTGAATGGTGTAGAAGATACACAAGACTTGCGCCACAACCATGAAGTGGGTAACTGGGTACGTATGGAAGACTTGAAGTACAATAATCCTGAGTCTGAATATTATGGTAAGAACTTACAGCTCTATGACGACCAGGGTAAAATACTCTGTACAAACTTGATTCGTGACTGGTTTGATTTCCCGCATTACAAAATCTTCTTGGATGACGCAACAGCTGAAGCCAATCAGGGAGCTAATCAATTTAATGGTGCCACTACCGGAAGTAATGCAAACTGGTATCTCTACCGTTTGGCAGAAACTTACCTGCTGCGTGCAGAGGCTAAATTATATCAAGGTAAAGATGCTACGTCGGATGTAAACGAAGTGCGTAGACGTGCCAAGTGTTCACAATTTTACACTTCTGTAAATATCGGTGATATAGCTAACGAACGTGCTCGCGAATTGTATCTTGAAGAATGGCGTGCTATGGAGTTGAAGCGTATTTCGTATTGTCTTGCACTGAGTGGGAAACCCGATGAATGGGGGAACACGTACAGTAAGGATAATTGGGACAAGCAGGCGGGTACCGATGCAACCGGTGGTAGTTACTGGTATCAGCGTTTGACACGTTATTCTGTTTACAATCAGAATCCTGACGGTATTACGTCCGGTCCTAACACATTGTATTTCACTTTGGATAAGCGTAATGTATACTGGCCAATTCCTAACGATGCCATTACCGCCAATAACAAGGCCCAATTGGCACAGAATTATGGTTATGACGGTTATGATGCCAATATCCAGATGTGGGATAACTGGGAAGATGCAGTAGCTGATGAGGATATCACGGAATAAATGAGATAATAGTAAATCGCTCATTTTTAATAGGTATTATTGTAGATAGCCCACCCTTTGACCAGGAAGGGTGGGCTGTTTCATTTAATCTTAATAACCATGAGAAAACTGAACTACTTTATTTTCATTGCATGCGCTATGTTTTGTATAAGTACTCTTGGAGTTTGCGTCAATGATGAGAATGAAACTCTTGTTTCAATTGATATTCAGGATATTTGTAGGGTTTATACTTCGCAACAAGTGAAAATGACCTTGAATGGTGAGTGTGAAGGGAGTTTATAAGGTATATTGAATTTGGATTTGACCTATTCTATTACTTCCTCAACTTCTATATTAGATGTTATCGGCAGACGTCTGGGCGGTCCCTTTGTGTGGAGCTCGTTCCGGAAGCTTCCGTACATCTGAATATAAAGCCAGAGGGAGTGGGTGATGTCATTACAGTGCCAGGAAGGCATGGCCTTTGTAACCCGAATAATGGTTTTGCTTATTTTGTGACAGACCAGGACGGTGCATCGTGGTTGACTGAAAAGATAATGGGGAGTTCATTCTTTAAGTATAATCTCTTCTTTTCTTCCATCAATGACTATTTCTATTTCGTACCGGTCTTTTATTTGAAAGATGTTCAGAACGAGCTGAAACTAGCCTTTGATACTCCGGTCAATTCTTACTTTTATGGCTTGCTGTTTGAGTGGTTGGAAAATGCGGGAATGACGGAACTTTCTTCAGAGGAAATGGAGAAGGCATATAAACTGGCTCACTTACTTCAAGATAAAACGATAAGATATATCCGATTGACGGGAACAGCCCTTGAATAAACTTTTATAATAGTTCTTTTTTATATGAAGACAGTTAAATTTCTTTTTGTTTTACTTTTTATCCTGAGCACTCCGTTGCAGCTTTTCGGTCGAGTTACGGAGTCTGCTGAAAACTTGCTGCATGTCATTCACAGAGTGAACCGTCACTGGCAGGAAAACAACTCTCCGCAAGTACGTTCTTTTTGGGACAATGCTGCCTATCACACGGGCAATATGGAGGTTTATGAATTGACCGGCAACACCGCTTATTTGAAATATTCCACCGATTGGGCGGAATACAACCATTGGAAAGGAGCCGCTTCGGACAATAAGGCAGAGTGGAGATACGGTTATGGCGAGACTCCGCAGTATGTACTCTTCGGCGATTGGCAATGTTGTTTCCAGACCTATGCCGATTTGTATGGCATCCGGGGGGATGACCGGAAGATAGCTCGTGCCCGTGAAGTGATGGAGTATCAGATGGGGACTGATAAAAATGACTATTGGTGGTGGGCCGACGGGCTTTATATGGTGATGCCCGTGATGACCAAACTGTATAGAATCACGAAAAATCCTCTTTATCTGGAAAAGTTGTACGAATACTTTTCGTATGCAGACAGTGTGATGTACGACCCGGAAGTAGGTTTGTACTACCGTGACGGCAGCTTTGTCTATCCCAAGCATTCCATCCTCGGTGGCAAGAAGGACTTCTGGGCACGTGGTGACGGATGGGTACTTGCAGCTTTTGCCAAGGTTTTGCAGGATTTACCGGAAACAGACAAACACCGTCAGCTTTATATCGACAGGTATCTTGCGATGGCCGGAGCTTTGGTCAAATGCCAGCATCCCGATGGATACTGGACCCGTAGTCTGCTCCAGCATGATTTTGCTCCGGGACCGGAAACAAGCGGTACGGCTTTCTTCGCTTATGGATTGCAATGGGGTATCAATAACGGCCTGCTCGACGGCGTAGTTTATCAACCGGTGGTAGACAAGGCTTGGAAATATCTGTCCACCGTAGCCTTACAACCCGATGGCAGTGTAGGATATGTGCAGCCTATCGGTGGAAGTGCCATTCCCGACCAGGTGCTGAGTGCAGGTTCTACGGCAAATTTCGGGACAGGCGCCTTTCTGCTGGCCGCTTGCGAGAGATACCGTTATCTCCAGCGGGAGAGTTGGAAGGATATGGATGGAAATTACATCAATGCCCACGGAGGTGGCATATTGCCTTACAATGGTAAATATTACTGGTTTGGCGAACACCGCCCGGCAAAAGGCTTTTCCACACAAGTCGGGATAACCTGCTATTCATCCGTTGATCTGAAAAACTGGAAGAATGAAGGGGTAGCTCTGGCTGTGTCCGAGGAAGAGGGTTCGGACATAGAACGTGGATGTATCATGGAGCGTCCTAAAGTGATATACAACGGAAAAACGGGTAAGTTCGTCTTATGGTTCCATCTGGAGCTGAAAGGTAAGGGATATGGACCAGCACGTGCTGCAGTGGCTGTCAGTGACCGTCCCGAAGGGCCTTACCGTTTCGTCTCTTCCGGTCGTGTCTGTCCGGGCAGATGGCCCATAAATATGACGGAAGAGGAACAGAACGCCACTTGGGAGGATGAAAAATATCGGAAATGGTGGACACTGGCATGGCACGAGGCGATAGAGAAGGGGATGTTTGTGAAACGCGACCGGCAAGGCGGGCAGATGTCACGTGACATGACTCTGTTTACAGACGATGACGGCAAGGCCTATCATATCTATTCTTCGGAGGACAATCTGACTTTGCAGATAGCCGAACTGACGGAGGACTACCTTTCCCATTCGGGACGCTACATCCGCATCTTCCCTGCCGGACACAACGAGGCGCCGGCCATCTTCAAGAAAGACGGCACTTACTGGATGATAACCTCCGGATGTACCGGTTGGGCACCCAATGCGGCGCGTCTGTTCTCGGCTCCTTCCATCTGGGGACCGTGGACACAGCATCCCAACCCTTGTCGGGGTGAGGGAAGTGATAGGACTTTCGGCGGTCAAAGCACTTACGTATTGCAGCTTCCCGGTAACCGCTACCTTTTCATGGCCGATATTTGGCGGCCCAAGAGCCTGATGTATTCGGAATATCTTTGGATTCCGGTCCGGTTTGATGAAGAGGGGATGCCTTATCTTACCCTTTCCGGCAAATGCAATCCGTCAGATGGTCGTTGATAAACCCCGAAGCTTGCAGATGGGCATAGCAAATGGTAGAGCCGAAGAACTTGAATCCCCGTTTTTTCATGTCTTTGCTCATGGCATCTGATTCGGGAGATGATACCGGAATCTCACTCAATGACTGAAAATGATTGATAATGGGGTTCCGGTCGGGGAAGAAGGATAGCGTATAGTTGTAAAAGCTGCCGAATTCTTTCTGTATGGCAAGAAACAGCCGTGCATTGGTGATGGTCGACTTGATTTTCAGACGGTTTTTCACGATGCCGTCAAAGTGCATCAGCCGTTCCACGTCTTCGTCGGTCATTTGCGCCACTTGCGTGGCATCGAAATTGCAAAAGGCTTTGCGGTAGCCTTCCCGCTTTTTGAGGATGGTTATCCAGCTCAGTCCCGCCTGGGCACTTTCCAATACAAGAAACTCGAATAGTGTCTTGTCGTCTGTTACCGGTTTTCCCCACTCTTCATCGTGGTATTTCACATACAGCTCGTCGGTTCCGCACCAGCCGCAACGTCCGTTTATAATGTCTTGCATAAGCGTTATTTTTGTAATGAGGTGCTAAGGTAGTGCTTTCATTCCGAATAAACAAATCTATCTATTCTAAATGGATAGATTTGTTTATTCGGAATGGAATGTTTATATTTGTATCTGAATATAAATGACATAGCCCTATGATAAGCAAATCGGATATAGTAGAAGCCATACGTGTGCAACGTGAACGGTTGAGGAAATTTCAAAGTTTTCGACGTGACCTATTGTTGTCTTTACCTCCCTTGGTAGCAGACTATGCACTGATTATATCTGGTATTCGCCGTTGTGGTAAGAGTACATTGCTGGCACAATTATCGGTGGATAGATACAAGCCGGAAGAGGTGCTCTCCTTGAATTTTGATACCCCTTTACTGTATGGATTTGAATTCAGTGATTTCCGTATAGTGGATGAAGTTATTAAGGAACATGAAGGGTGTATCGCTCTTCTTTTTGACGAAATACAGATTGTTGATGGTTGGGAGGTGTATATTCGGGGCAAGTTGGATGAAGGGTTTTATGTGGGAATCACCGGCTCCAATGCTTCGATGTTGAGTCGTGAATTGGGCACGAAGTTGACAGGAAGACATATTACGAAAGAACTGTTCCCTTTTTCGTATGCTGAATATTGCGGTTTTACGGGTAAGACTATCGGTGACAGTTCCTTGTACGACTATCTGCATCAGGGTGGCTTCCCTCAATACTTGCAACTGGATGATCAGGATGTTCTGACGGATTTAGTCAATGATATAGTATATCGTGATATTGCCGTGAGATATAATATACGTGATGACCACTCTTTGAAAAGTCTCTTGGCCTATTTGATGGGGAATGTGGGCAATCTGGTGTCTGCTACAAAACTGAAACAGATACTGGGAATGAAAAGTACTTCTACTGTGTCTGATTATTTCTCTTATTTCGAACAGACTTACTTGATAAACTTTGTTCCGAAATTTTCATATTCATATAAAGCGCAACTGTTGAACCCGAAGAAAGTGTATTGTGTGGACAATGGTGTTGTATTTGTCACCTCTCCATCTTTCACCCGTGATGAGGGTCGGAGGCTGGAGAACATGGTTTTTGCGGAATTGCGTCGCCGTTATTCTGAGATATTCTATTATAATGAGAACCGGAAGGAATGCGACTTTATAGTTGTACGCAATTCTGTGCCCCAGCTTGCCATCCAGGTATGCTATGCCTTGACCGCAGAAAACCGGAAAAGGGAAGTAGATGGCTTACTGGATGCCTTGTCTTTCTTCAAGATGGGGCATGGACTGATACTCACTTATAACCAACATGACAAATTTTCCGTAGGAGATAAAACGATAGAAGCATTGCCGGTGTCTGAATATTTTAAAGACTAATCTTCTTGTCTCTTGCACTCCACCACATGATACAGCGTGCCGAACCGTGTTCTGCGGGACGGCACTTCATGTTTCTGCAGTATCCTTCCGAATACATTCACTCTCTTGGTGGACAGCGGGATGGCGCTGTACCGGCGCAGGCGGTTCAGTATTTCGGCAGACGACAGCCATTCTCCCTCCTCGTCATTTCCGGCAACGCGGAAATAGTGGTAGAACAGTTGCTCTTCGGGCGGTATCTGTTCGAAATCGTGGTTGTTTTCCGTCATAATCCGTTCGTCCGACTGGTCGAACCAATAGCGTTCGCCGTGGTCCAGTTCGTGCATGGCCTGGGCATAAAGCTGGTTGTAGTCTATCGGGCGGTTGGTGTCTATTGCTTCCGTCACTTCTATGCAGATGAACCGGCGACTGCCGCTGGGGTCGGTCAGCAAGTCCTTCTGGTTGCTGGTGGCGGGCTGTGCAAGATAGAACTGTATGGAGTCCGGGCGGTACATGGCTTCGGGGTCGAAGGAGAGGCGGGAGTACTGTTCCAGCTTGGGCTCTTTCAGCAGAATGTCGAAAGGCAGTTGGGGCTGGTAGCATTTCACGGCAAGGCGGTAGGCATGGGCGTGGAATACTTCGGCTTCTTCCCGTTTGCCCGGCAGCGAATTGTTCGGACGGGTGAAGGTAGTCCAAATCTTTACAGTCCGTCCGCTGGAACCGGCGAATACGAGCCGCGTCTGGGGCTGTTCCCAGGCAAGACGTTTCACAAGGGCTATTTCGGACTTGCCGGAAAGCGGGCCTACGGTCAGTTCCACGATGCCGTTGTAGGTTTTCATCTGGCAGACACCGTTCGTCTTGCGGAATTCGGCTGCCGGGAGTACTTTGGGCAGTCGGTCTGCCTCGTTGCAGCGCTTGCCGGGCAAGCAGTATCGCAGTTGCTGGCGGAAAGTGGATACGGGCTGGGTTTTGGTCTCCGTTTTGATTTTCTGTAGGAAGGTGTCCAAGTCTGTCGTGCTCAGTGTCAGATTCCCGTCTTTTTCTCTCAGTTGGGTGATTTTCATTTCTATTTTTTGTTTTGTCACATGCAGGCAAAATGGTTTGCTTACAGTGTACTAAGGTACGACAATTAGGCTCTTTTTGCAAGTGATTCCATGCTTTTTTAGGTCGATTCCAGCGTTTTTCTGTGGAAAATCTGATGTTTTGAGTCGAAAAAGCTGGTGATTTGGGATGCTTTGTGCAGACTTCCACGCTGGTTTTGCTTGTCGGAACAATAGTTTCCAGCTATTGAAACAAAAGGTTTTACTTGTTGAAACCAATGGTTTTCCTAAGGGAAACTCTCAGTTTCTCTTGTTGAAACTTTTGTTTTAGAAGGTTAAAACCAATAGTATTTGCTTAAGAAACTAAAAGTTTCATACTGAGAACTAGGCATATAGCACTATTCTGTGGTGAATGAAGTAAGTATCGGATACTGCTTTTGTTATGGCGTGATGGATGGTTGTGAAGATTTTTATCTATCACGGGTATCTTTCACGCTTTAATCGGTTTATAATCAAAAGGATATCCCCCTCTGCGTGATAGCATGACAGATGTTTTTCAAAAATAAACTTTGTAAGAGCTGAGCTGTCCGGATGCTTCAATCGTTGTAGCTGTATTCTTCGCTGTATCTCTCGAATTTCGGTTCTTCGGCAATTCCGTATTGTTTGAAAACCTGACGGATATATGCTTGTGCCTTTGGAAACAAGCCTTGTTCCTGGCGGTAAAAGCGATAATAGGTGGTCTTGCCAAAGTGTCCTACAAGCTGGTTCCTCATCGGGGCTGCACATTTGTGGGGTACATTGTCCAGCAGATGCCGGATGCCCCATGCTACTCGGTACTTTTGGGCTTTCCGAAAATAAGGGCAGTCGGTGGTATCGGCAGGGATACGGTTCGGGTTGATGATACTTAAGGTGGGATATTGCGAGGTACAATTGATAGCGGCCAGATGGTGCAGGCATTCTTCCTTATGGATGCACTGGCTGTGGAAGCAATGCGCAAAGCCATAAGGCACAGACTGGTAGTCGAATTTATTTTTCATATGTTGTTTGCTTGTCTACGGTTAGGGTGTAGAACACGGCTGTAAAGGTAAGGAATAAAGTTGTTATAACAAGGCTTTTCTTGAAGGAGTTAGAGGGGGAGCACGGCTCTTTCATTTAAGGGAGTTATCGGGAGTTAGAAGGAGTTATCGCCCTCTAACTCCTTCAAGAAAAGCCTCGTTTGAAGTATTTGCAGACAAAAAAAGAGTATAATTCTTCTTTAAAGTGAGCTGAACTTGCTATATTTGTCATAATTCCTAATATCTGGTATATGAAAAATAGAGTAAGTTTTTTTTGTTTGCATACGTGTCTTCTCCTGTTCAGCTGTTGGACAATGTATCCTGCCTTGGGGCATGCGGCTGATGGGGATGTTATTTCCCGTTTGAAGTTCAAGCAGATTTCTACATTAGACGGATTACCGACGGATGAGGTCCAGAAAATATATCAGGATAAGGAAGGGTTTTTGTGGTTTGCCACCCGGTATGGTTTCTGTAAATACGACGGTTACCAGATTACTGTCTATAAATCGAGCTTGAATACTCCCGGTTTGTTGACCAGTAACAACATTTATTGTTTTGCTGATGACAATGACGGCTTCTTGTGGATTGGTACACAAGAGGGGTTGAACACACTCAATAAGAAAACCGGAGAAATCCGTCAATATACTGCGCCTGCCATTCCCAACAATGCGGTCTCATGCCTGTTGGTCACCCGGGAAAATGAGGTATGGATTGGTACGGATTCCGGCTTATGCCGGTATGTGGCAGAGAAGGACTCCTTCGTGATGTATGACAGCAAGTCCACCGATGGTATATTTCCCGCAGCTTCCATCAAATCGTTGTTCGAGGACTCGGATGGGGATTTGTGGGTCGGTACCTGGTCCAGTGGTCTTTTTCGTTATTCCCGGAAGGAGGATAAATTCTATGCATATCCCAAAATCAATGAACGGAACTCGGCACATGTTATCTATCAGGATTCAAACCGGAAAATGTGGGTCGGTGGCTGGGATTGCGGATTATTTCTCTTGAATCACCCAAAGGATATGGCAAACGTGTCTTATACGCATTATTCGCATAGGATAGGGGATGATGCCAGCTTGTCGGACAATATTGTTTATGATATTGTGGAGGATGTACACACCCATACCTTGTGGATAGGGACCCGGGTGGGGCTGAGCATTATGAAGCAGGAGAATCCCGGTACATTCATTAATTACAAGTCGTTGCATTCGGCATATCATATACCTTGTGATGAAATAAATTCACTGTTGCGCGACCGCTTCAATAATATCTGGCTGGGTTCCATTGGCGGCGGTGTCCTGATGATAGACACGAAACAATCTCCGTTTGCTTTCTATTCTTTGAATCTGGCAGAGGATGACGTGCCTACTACTGCCGTCCGCGCTTTGTTTGCCGATGCAGATAAAGACCTTTGGCTGGGTACCGGAAGTTATGGGCTGGCACGCAAGGATTATGAAACCGGTGTGTTGTCGTTCTTTTCCCATATCCCGGAATTCTCGGATATTCCCGGTGTACCCACGGTCAATTACATTATTCAGCGTAAGAATGGAGAAGTATGGTTCGCTACCTATGACGGTGGTATCTTGATTTATGAGAAAGGAGAGAAAGTGAAGGTGCTGACTGAATCCGACACGCCTTATCTCTATTCGGATTGCGTTTCGGCCTTGTGTGAGGACAGTAAGGGGAATTGTTGGGTAGGCTGTCGCGGCGGTATGGGAATCAGTTTGGCCGATGGAGGGCATTATAGGTTCGGAACACTTTCTTTTGCCGGAGGCGGGTTGGCGGATTGGTATCATGTGAAGGATATTGTGGAGGATGCGGATGGCAGCTTCTGGATTGCGACAGCCAACTATGGAATTATACATATTATGGGGGATGTGCAGCATCCCGAAACGCTGAAATATAGTAACTATAGTTATAACAACGGCCAGCTGGCAACGAACTCGGTGTTGTGTTTGCATGTGGATAAATCGGGAAGGCTATGGGCCGGAACTGAGGGAGGAGGGTTGTATCTATATGATTATAAGGAAAATGTATTTACGGAAAAGAATCAGGAATATCAGCTGTCTGCCGACATGATAGGGTCTATAGAGGAAGACAGGCAAGGGTGTCTATGGATGGGGACTAATATGGGGCTGGTACAGCTTTTTGTACCGATGGACGAGAATTTGGCTACGGTCCGTGTCTATACGACAGCAGACGGTCTGCAGGATAACTTTTTCATATCACAGTCTTCTTGCAGTAGGGAGGGCGAGTTATTCTTTGGAGGAAATAAGGGTTATAACAGTTTCCTTCCTGCATCTCTGGAGAAAGACAATGAAGCTGTGCCTTATCTGATTACGGATATAAAAATCTTCAACCGTTCTTTTGCGGTATTGGAACCGGAGGTCAGAGAACGGATTTCTTCTGTCATGCCTTCGTTTACGCGGAAGTTAGATCTGCCTTACGGATATAATAATTTCAGTATTGAATTCGCATCTCTTACTTATAAGAATCCCGGTTTAAATCGGTATGCTTATCAGCTTGTAGGTTTTGACAAGGATTGGCAATATACGGATGCCAACCGCCGTTTTGCCTATTATAATAATTTGAAGAGCGGTACTTATCGGTTCCGTCTGAAAGCCACCAATGAAAATGGCATTTGGAGTCAGGAAATCCGTGAACTTGAGGTGGTGGTATTGCCACCGTTCTGGGCTACATGGTGGGCTTATATCATTTATGCACTGATAGGGGCAGCTATTGTCTGCTTCATTCTCCGGACAGCAAAGAACAGGATGCAGCTGCGTAATGAGCTGCATCTTCGGGAGATGGAGAAGTCCAAACTGGAAGAACTGAATCATGCCAAATTGCAGTTCTTTACAAATATCACGCATGAACTGCTGACTCCGCTGACCATTATCTCGGCTACCGTCGATGAGTTGAAGATGCGGTTTCCCGGGCATGACGACCTTTATACGGTAATGGGTAGCAATATCAGCAGGCTCATCCGTCTGTTGCAGCAGATTCTTGAATTTCGTAAAGCAGAAACCGGCAATCTGAAGTTGCGTGTCTCTCCAGGAGATGTGGCGGCGTTTGTGAAAAATGAAGCCGAATCTTTCCTGCCGCTTGTCAAAAAGCGCAAGATACATTTCTCCGTACTCTGTAATCCGGAGTCGATTATCGGTTATTTTGATACGGACAAGCTGGACAAGATTCTCTACAACCTGCTTTCCAATGCCGCCAAATATAATAAGGAGGGTGGCTATATACAAGTCACGCTGATGTATGCCGAAGACAGGGACTTCGTCCGGTTGCATGTAAAGGATAATGGCAGTGGCATTTCAAAGGACAAGCAGAAGAGCCTCTTCAAGCGGTTCTACGAGGGGGATTACCGGAAGTTCAACACCATTGGTACGGGCATCGGCCTTTCTTTGGTAAAGGACTTGGTGGAGCTGCATGGAGGAAGCATTGAAGTGGAGAGCGAGGAAGGCCGGGGAACGGAATTCATCGTGACCTTGCCCGTAGACCGCTCTTACTTTAAGGAAGAACAGATTGATGAGGAAGCTGTACTTCCGGTACAGAAAACCGTTACCTATCTTGAAGAGGAGAATGCGGAGAATGTGGTTGCTGAAAAGCCCAAAGCGCATACCATACTGGTGGTGGAGGACAATGAGGAGCTTTTGCAGTTAATGGTCCGGCTGCTGAAACGTGAATACAATGTCCATACGGCCGAAAATGGTCAAGAGGCTGTGACTGTGCTTGACAATGAGGATATTGACCTGATTGTTTCGGACGTGATGATGCCCGTAATGGACGGCATCGAGTTTTGCAGGTATGTGAAGAACAAGTTGGAACTCAGTCATATTCCCGTGATTCTTCTGACAGCCAAGAACAAGGAGGAAGACCGTGCCGAAGCTTATGAAGTGGGGGCGGATGCCTTTATCAGTAAACCGTTCAACCTGGCCGTGCTGCATGCACGCATCCGCAATCTGCTGAAATACAAAGAACGCAAGGCGCATGACTTTAAGAACCAACTGGTGTTCGAAATCAAGGAACTGGACTATACCAGCATTGATGAGGACTTCATGCAGCGTGCCATTGACTGCGTAAACCGCCATCTGGAAGATTCAGACTTCGACCAGCCCCAGTTTGTGGAGGAGATGGGCACCAGCAAGTCCACCCTTTACAAGAAACTGAAATCCCTGACGGGACTGAATACTTCTGCCTTTATCCGTAACATCCGTCTGAAAGCGGCCTGCCGCATTATGGAGGAGAAGGGGAGTTCTGTGCGTGTTTCCGATCTGGCGTATGCCGTCGGTTTTAATGACCCGAAATATTTCAGTTCTTGTTTCAAAAAGGAATTCGGCATGTTGCCGACGGAATATCAGGAACGCTTCATACAGTCATAGATCAAGTCAAATTATGCTTCAATTAGGTCGAATAACTAAAATTCTACCTCGTAGAAGCATTATTGGAGGTCTTCCTATCAGCATTCGCCTACATTTGCCATTGTTTTCACGGTTAAAATGAAGAGTGAAAGTGAAACAATTAATGTTTAATCTTAAAGTTTATACAATGAAAAGACAGAGATTCTTTGAAGGACTCGGGCTGAAAGTGTATGTCACTTTGGCCATTTGTATGGCCCTTCTGTTGAATGTTCAGTTCTTGAACGCACAGAGTTCGACAATCAATGTAAAAGGTGTGGTTAATGATGCGATGGGACCGGTGATTGGCGCCAGTGTAGTGGAGAAAGGGAATGCGACGAATGGAACAATTACCGACATTGACGGTAATTTCTCTTTGAAAGTCCCTTCGGATGCCACTTTGACAATCAGCTTTATCGGTTATAAGACGGTAGAGCTGCCGGTGGCTGGAAAAACATCCTTTACTGTGACTCTGAAAGAAGACAGCGAAATGCTGGACGAGGTGGTAGTGGTAGGTTTCGGCACGCAGAAGAAGGTGAACCTGACAGGTTCTGTGGGGCTGGCTACGGCGAAGGAAATTGAAGCACGTCCGGTAGCGAATGCCACGCAGGCATTGCAGGGCTTGGTACCGGGCTTGCAGATTACGACCAATACCGGTGAACTGGACAAGAATATGTCCATCAATATCCGTGGCAACGGTACCATCGGTGACGGCTCAAGCGGAAGTCCGCTGATTTTGATTGACGGTATGGAAGGTGACATCAATACGGTGAATCCGCAGGACATCGAGAATATTTCTGTATTGAAGGATGCTGCCGCTTCCTCTATTTATGGGTCGCGTGCACCGTTCGGTGTTATCTTGGTGACTACCAAGAAAGGCAAATCGGGCAAGCCGACTATCAACTACAACAACAGCTTCCGCTTCAACAGTCCGGTGAATCTGCCGGAGATGATGGACTCCTATACCTTTGCCAACTACTTCAATGAGGCTGCACGCAACGGTCAGGACAATGCCCAGTTCTCTGATACAGTGATGCAGCAGATGCTTGACTTCCAGGCTGCGGGAGGTACTAATCGTGGCGGTTTGCCTACTGATGGCAATGTATGGGGTAAACCGGCAGGCGACCCGTTTACTACGGCGTATGCCAATACTGACTGGTTTTCCGAAATCTACAAGGGCTCTTCCTTCTCGCAAGAACATAATTTCAGTGTAAGCGGTGGTGGTGACAAGTTCAATTATTATGCTTCATTGGGCTATCTGGATCAGAATGGTTTGCTCCGTCATGGTTCCGATGACTTGAAGCGCTATAATGCTACTGCCAAATTTGGTGCCGAGCTGACCAAATGGTTGAAGTTCAATTACAGCTTGCGTTATGTCCGTCAAGACCTTGGCCGTCCTACCAATTTTGGTGGCGGTTTGTATGAGAGAATCGGCCGTCAGACTTGGCCTAATCTTCCGGTTTATGATGAAAACGGCTATTATTTTAATGGTAATGCCGATACGCCGGCGATGTCACTTGCATTGGGTGGTGAGCGCGATGTGCAGACAGATAAGGTTTATCATCAAGCAAGCTTGGTATTCGAACCCGTGAAGAATTGGATTACCAATGTTGAGTTCAACTATAGTACCAATTCTATAGATACACGTGAAACCGGACTTCCTTACTATAACCACGATGTGAGTGGAAATATTGTGGATACGCAAGGAACCTCAAGTCTCTATCAAGACTACAAGAAAGAGAGCTACATGAACTGGAATATTTACTCCACTTATTCTCTTGCTATCAATGATGATCATAATTTTAAGGTAATGGGTGGTTTTCAGTCCGAAGAAATGCGCCAGAAGTTTTTTAGTGCCAAAGGATATGGTTTGCAGGTGGAAGACCTTCCGGAACTGGACTTGATTTCGAATATTGACGGCGCCGGTAAGGATAAGGTGCCCGAGGTGGGTGGCTATCGTAATGAGTGGGCCACAGCGGGTTTCTTTGGCCGCTTGAACTATGATTATAAAGGTCGTTATCTGGCAGAGGCCAATTTGCGCTATGATGGTACCTCCCGCTTCCGCCGTGGCAATCGTTGGCAGTTGTCTCCCTCCTTCTCTTTGGGTTGGAACATTGCCCAGGAAAACTTCTGGGAAGATTTTGCGGATGTTTGCAATCAGTTGAAGTTCCGTTTCTCTTATGGTGAACTGGGGAATATGAATACAAACGGCTGGTATCCTACTTATCGTGCCATGACATTGAAGCAGGCAAACGGAAGCTGGCTGCAGAATGGACTGAAACCAAACACTGCTTATGTAGGCGACCTTATCAGTACAGCCTTGACTTGGGAGAAAGTGCGTACCTGGAATATCGGTCTTGACTGGGGGCTGTTCAACAACCGTCTGACCGGGTCATTCGATGCTTATATCCGTTATACGGACAATATGGTAGGTCCGTCTGTAGAGTTGCCCGCTACATTGGGTATTGCGACTCCCAAGACCAATAACTGTGACTTGAAGACGAAGGGTTGGGAACTTACCATCGGATGGCAGGACCGCACCAACTTCGGTATGGGCTATGGCATTAAGTTCAATGTTTCTGATGCACGTACTTATATAGACAGATACCCGGGTAACCCGACAAACTCAATCAATACTTATATCGCAGGCCGCGAGATTGGTGAAATCTGGGGCTTTGAAACCGTGGGAATTGCCAAGACAGATGATGAGATGCAGGCGCATCTGAATAAAGTGGGCGGACAAAGTGCCATCGGTTCCGGCGTTTGGACTGCCGGTGACATCATGTATGCCGACCAGGATGGCAAACCGGGCATCACCAAAGGTGCACAGACTTTGGAGGACCACGGTGACTTGAAGGTGATAGGCAACAATACTCCCCGTTATCATTTCGGTCTTGACTTGAATGCCAATTACAAGGGATTTGATGTTCGCCTCTTCTTCCAGGGAGTGATGAAGCGTGACTACTGGCAGGGTTCCAATATCTTCTGGGGCGTTGGCCAATGGGGTATGTGGTGGTCAACCGGTTTGAAGGAACACGAAGATTACTTCCGTGATGAACCCGTCGGGCTGGCCGGTCATGAGATTGCCGCCAATGTCAATTCATACTATGCGCGTCCGAGATTTGACAGTACCCAGAACCAGGAAACCCAAACCCGCTATCTGCAGGATGCGTCTTATATCCGTTTGAAGAACTTCCAGCTTGGCTACACATTGCCTGCTTCCATGATTCGCAAAATCGGTATCACCAACTGCCGCATCTTCGTATCGGGCGAGAATCTGTGGACGGGAACCAAACTGAGCAAGTTGTTCGATCCCGAAACCATCAGCGGTGGTAACACGGACAGCAATGCTTCTGCACCTATCAAGAGTGCCGGTAATGCATACCCGCTTTCAAGAACTTGGTCTTTTGGACTTAGCGTATCACTTTAATCCCATAAATAATGAAGAATATTATGAAATCGAATTATAGATATATTGTAAAAGCGTTCATGGCAATGGCAGTGATTGCCGGAACGACTTCCTGCGATGATTTTCTGGACAGAGAGCCGATGTCAAGCATTTCTCCCGAAACCTATTACTCCACTGCGGCCCAGTTGGAAGCCAATCTGAATGATGAATATCCCAATGTCCTTCCGTCATTCGGCCAGTGGACTTATGGCATCTTCGGTGAAGACAAAGGAACCGATAACCAGATAGAGGTGAATGCCAATGACCGCTATACCCAGGATCGCTGGAAAGTACCTCATAGCGAAAGTGACAATTGGAAGTTCGAACGCATCTATCGTATTAATTTCTTTTTGTCTGAAGCACTTCCCAAATTCGGTGAGGACATGAGCGGTTCACAAAATACAATTTCCGGGAGTGTAGCCACCATCAAGCACTATATCGGAGAAATGTACTTCCTGCGTGCTTACGAGTACTTTAAGAAGCTCCAGTTGTTCGGCGACTTCCCGATTATCAACCAACCGCTTGCCGATGAGATGGAAGCTCTCCGTGAAGCCAGCAAACGTTTTCCGCGTAATGAAGTGGCACGTTTCATCATTTCCGATCTTGACAAGGCTTATGCCTATATGAGTGATGTCGATATGGCGACGACCCGTATCAATAAGGATGTTGCGATGCTGGTTAAGTCACGTGTGGCACTGTTCGAGGCTACTTGGTTGCAGAATTTCAAGGGTACGGCATTCGTACCTGGTGGAGAAGGCTGGCCGGGGGCATCTCTTCACAACAATTATCAGTATCCGAGCGGAAACATTGATAATGAAGTGAAGTACTTCTTGGAACAGGCCGTAGAGGCTTCCAAACTTGTAGCAGATAAATACAAAGGGAGTTTGACGGAGAATACCGGTGTGTTGCAACAATCAGCTGATGACCCGTCAAATCCTTACTTTGATATGTTTGCACAAGAAGACCTTTCGGATGTGAAGGAAGTACTGTTGTGGCGCCAGTATGCCCGCGGACTCTCTACTCATAACATCAATGCCGCTGCCGGACGTGGTAATTACCGTATCGGTCTGACCCGTGGATTCGTACAGAATTTCCTGATGAAGGATGGTACTCCGGTTTATGCTCACGGTTCTTATGCGGATGGTGACGGCTATTATATGGGCGACAAGACGGTTGCTGATGTACGTGTAAACCGTGACCCGCGTCTCAGTATCTTCCTGAAAGAACCGGGACAGAAGAACATCCTTTTTGAAGTTGATAATAATGAAGGTACGGAAGTTGTGATGGAAGAGCCCTATCCGGCCATTACGAGTGGTGACGGTGAGCGTGGCTATGCTACCGGCTATGCATTGCGCAAGGGTGGTTCATTCAACCGTAAGTATTATGCCAATGGCGGTGGTTATACGGCAGCTGTATGTTTCCGTGCGGCTGAGGCTCTGCTGAATTATATGGAAGCAAGTTATCTGCTCAATGGAACGCTGGATGCTACGGCTCGTGAATATTGGACTGTACTTCGTCAACGTGCCGGCATCAGTACTGATTTTGACAAGACTATCGCTGCAACGGACATGAGCAAGGAGGCTGAAAATGATTGGGGAGCCTATACGGGTGGAAGTGTCATCTCTGACAAGACTCTGTATAATATCCGTCGTGAACGTCGTTGCGAGTTCCTGGCTGAAGGTCTTCGCTACATGGACTTGTGCCGTTGGCGTTCTATGGACCAACTGATGACTGCTCCCAGCCATCTGGAAGGTATGCATTTGTGGAATACTCCGATGGAGGACTGGTATCTGGATGATAATGGAAAATCCATTTTGGTTGCTGACGGGACAGACAAGGCTAATGTCTCATCGAAAGACAAGAGTGAGTATCTCCGTCCGTTCGAGAGAAGCAGCAACCAGTCTGCCTATAACGGCTGTACTTGGAAGATGGCACACTATTTGAATCCTATCATGATCAAGCAATTCCAGTTGACAGCCACTTCGGGAGCGGATGTATCGACTTCCATTCTTTACCAGAATCCTTATTGGCCGGTGGTAGCTGACCAGCCGGCTGAGAAATAAAGGCATTTTTCAATAGGTATTTGATTTAGGGGGTAGGATACACTTTCCGGTGAGAAGGCGTCCTGCTCCCTTCTTTATAAATAGAAACAAGACAGAGTATGACTAATTTTAATTTCAAGTTTTTAGGGGCATGGTTGGTTATCGTAGCGTCAATCACCGGCCTACAGGCACAAAATGATTTCACCTTAAAGGGAAAGGACGAAATGGTTCCGGCCGGAGTGTGGAACGATGTAAACGGGGAGTATATTAATGCACACGGTGGTGGTATACTGTTATTTGACAGTAAATATTATTGGTTCGGTGAACACCGTCCGGCAAAGGGATTCTCTACGGAAGTGGGAGTAACTTGCTACTCTTCTACCGATTTATGTAACTGGAGATACGAGGGGGTGGCCTTGTCTGTATCGGAAGAAGCGGGCAATGAAATAGAGAAAGGCTGTATTATGGAACGTCCCAAGGTGATTTACAACAAAAGGACGAAGAAATTTGTCATGTGGTTTCATTTGGAGCTGAAGGGTAAAGGCTATGAGGCTGCCCGTGCGGGAGTGGCTGTCAGTGATTCTCCGACGGGACCTTATCGTTTTGTTTCTTCGAGTCGTGTCTGCCCTGGAATATTTCCGCTGAATATGACGGAGGAAGAACGGGACATGCAGTGGAATATGGAACAGTTTGAAGAATGGTGGACACCCGAGTGGAGAGAGGCTGTAAATAAGGGGTTATTCGTGAAGCGTGACTTGGAGGGCGGACAGATGTCCCGTGACATGACATTGTATGTTGACGATGATGGGATAGCTTATCATATCTACTCTTCGGAAGAGAATCTGACCTTGCAAATAGCCGAACTGACAGATGACTATCAAGGACATTCCGGAAAATATGTCCGTCTCTTTCCGGGGGGACACAATGAGGCACCGGCCATCTTCAAGAAAGATGGCACTTACTGGATGATAACTTCCGGTTGTACCGGCTGGGCGCCCAATGCGGCGCGTCTGTTCTCGGCTCCTTTCATCTGGGGACCGTGGACACAGCATCCCAACCCTTGTCGGGGTGAGGGAAGTGATAAGACTTTCGGCGGTCAAAGCACTTACGTATTGCAGCTTCCCGGTAACCGCTACCTTTTCATGGCCGATATTTGGCGGCCCAAGAGCCTGATGTATTCGGAATATCTTTGGATTCCGGTCCGGTTTGATGAAGAGGGGATGCCTTATCTTACCCTTTCCGGCAAATGCAATCTGTCAGATGGTCGTTGATAAACCCGGAAGCTTGCAGATGGGCATAGCAAATGGTAGAGCCGAAGAACTTGAATCCCCGTTTTTTCATGTCTTTGCTCATGGCATCTGATTCGGGAGATGATACCGGAATCTCACTCAATGACTGAAAATGATTGATAATGGGGTTCCGGTCGGGGAAGAAGGATAGCGTATAGTTGTAAAAGCTGCCGAATTCTTTCTGTATGGCAAGAAACTGCCTTGCATTGGTGATGGTCGATTTGATTTTCAGACGGTTTTTCACGATGCCGTCAAAGTGCATCAGCCGTTCCACGTCTTCGTCGGTCATTTGCGCCACTTGCGCGGCATCGAAATTGCAAAAGGCTTTGCGGTAGCCTTCCCGCTTTTTGAGGATGGTTATCCAGCTCAGTCCCGCCTGGGCACTTTCCAATACAAGAAACTCGAATAGTGTCTTGTCGTCTGTTACCGTTTTTCCCCACTCTTCATCGTGGTATTTCACATACAGCTCGTCGGTTCCGCACCAGCCGCAACGTCCGTTTGTTATGTCTTGCATAAGCGTAATTAATATATGTAATGAAGTGCTAAGATATTGTTTTCATTGCGAACAAACAAATCTATCCATTCAGAATGGACAGTTCTCATATTCTTTCTTACTTTTGCAAAAAGGTAACGGGTGGTTTGAACGCCTGAAAAACAAGAAAATTAATAATAAAGAATGGAAAAGACTTGGAGATGGTTTGGCAAGAAAGACAAGATAACCCTTGCCATGTTGCAACAGATAGGAGTGGAAGGCGTTGTCACTGCCTTGCATGAAGTTCCCAACGGTGAAATATGGACGTTGGAAGCCATTGAAGATTTGAGGGATTATATTGAATCCTTCGGATTGCGCTGGTCTGTAGTAGAAAGTCTGCCGGTGTGCGAGGCTGTCAAATATGCGGGGAGTGAGCGTGACCGATTGATAGAGAACTACAAGATAAGCCTTGCCAATCTCGGCAAGGCAGGCATCCGGACGGTATGCTACAACTTCATGCCGGTGATTGACTGGATTCGCACGGACTTACAACATCCCTGGGAAGACGGGACATCTTCTCTTTATTTCGACAGAATCCGTTTTGCCTACTTCGACCTGAAGATATTGGAACGGGAGAATGCGGAAGCCGATTATTCTCCGGAAGAGCTGGACAAGGTGGCAGAACTGGATAAGGTGATTACGGAGTCTGAAAAGGCAGAGCTGGTAGATACGATTATCGTAAAGACACAAGGATTCGTAAATGGCAACATCAAGGAAGGTGACAAGGAGCCGGTAACCCTGTTCAAACGTTTGCTGGCGCTATACAAAGGGATAGACCGGGAGGCTCTGCGCGAGAATATGCGTTATTTCTTGTCTGCCATCATGCCGGTATGCGAGGAATATGGGGTGAATATGTGTGTACACCCCGATGACCCTCCTTTTCAGGTATTGGGGTTGCCGCGCATTGTGACAGACGAGGCAGATATTGCCTGGATACTGAGTGCAGTGGACAATCCCCATAATGGCCTGACTTTTTGCGCCGGTTCATTGAGTGCGGGTGAACAGAATGATACCCGTGAACTGGCAAGGAAGTTTGCCAGGCGTACCCACTTTGTGCATTTGCGCAGTACGAAGGCAATACCGGGTGGAAACTTTATCGAAAGTTCCCATCTGGAGGGAAGGGGACACCTCATTGATTTGATTCGTATCTTTGAGAAAGAAAATCCGGGATTGCCGATGCGTGTGGACCACGGTCGCATGATGTTGGGCGACGAGGATAAAGGGTACAATGCAGGTTATTCTTTTCATGGCCGTATGCTGGCATTGGCTCAAGTGGAGGGAATGCTGGCTGTGGTAGACGATGAATTGTACGGAAAATCTGTTTGATTGATTTTAAGTTAGGCATGGATTACGCGAAAAATCATGGATATTCTTCATTTATTATCCATGATTTTTCATGTAATCCGTGTCTAAAGAATCTATTAGTGTTGTAAATCCGGCCTAATAGTTGAAAGCCTTGGATTTTACGTAAACCTTGAAGTCTTTGATTCCACCCGGTACCTCGCTTTCCATTCTGGGTAGATATTGTATGCCGGTCAGGGTGCGGGTACTACCCAAGTCAATCACGACAGAATGCGGGTATGGAGTGTCTTTTGTTGTGCTCCAATAGGTTGATTCCTGGAGGTCGAAGATTTTGTCCGCAGAACAGTTGACGTGGGATACGTCTTCGCTGTCGGCATAATTGACAATCCAGGGTTCGCGTGACAGACGTTCCCCATTCTCATCCAGCAGATACATTTCGGCAATGCAAGCCAGGTCTTTTCCATCTTGTGCACTCAAGGCTTCCAGGCAGACATAACGTCCGGTGACGGGTTGGTCGAATTTGCGTTCCTGCCAACCGTTGCCGGGATTGAAGCTGCCGGAGAGGACGGGCTGCTCACCGGACAAGTCGAGATTTTCACCCTCATTGCGGTGCGTCAGCGGTTTGGTGACGAGCAACTGGTCCAGTAATGGCTCGCTCAGTCCTTCGGACTTAACTTCTTTGGGACCGATGATGTCGAAGACAATCACTTCATTCTCACCTTTCTTCAACCAGCATCCCGGGATGTAGAGGGTCTGTTGCGGGCCGATTTCCCAAATGCGTCCCATGGCGTGCCCGTTGACGTAGACAAGTCCCTTGCCCCAAGTCTCGAAGTTTAGGAATGTGTCGCTGGGCTTGTTCACCTTAAAGGTGGCACGGTAGCAACCCGGAATGCGTTGTCCTAACTCATCTTTCAGTGAGCCGATGGGCTGGAACTTCATGTTCTTATAGAAATCGTATGTATCTTCGAGATTATAGACTTCCCAATCCTTCAGGTTGCAGGTGAAAGGACGGCCGTCGATGTCTACGGTAAGTTCTACGCTTTGGGTGATACCCTTGAAGTCCTTGATGGCACGTCCAAAGTTGATGCGGCCCATGGCTTCTACCAGAATGTCGAGGCGTGCACCTTTGGGGCAGGCGGGGAATTCCAGTTGCTTTTCACCGTTGCGGCGGTCCAGTTTGCCGATGTATTTGCCATCCAGGAAAACTTGGGCATAATCGTGCGCATCGTTCACAGTGAGCAGGGACGGGGTTTTCATCTCGGGCAGTGTGGTGCGGTAGAGAATACTTCCGAATCCCTGGTTATATTCCTCCATGGTACGGATATTGCGGTCTTTCTTGGCAGCAGGAAGATTGTCGAACAAAGGAGCCATCTCTGTAAATTGGAAAGACGGAATACGGATGGGCTTGATTAAAGCGGGAACTTTAGCCTGCTTCTCGCCGTTCATGTATTTGGACAATGCTTTTCGCAATTCCCAGTATTTGGGAGTGGTCTGTCCCGATTCGCTGATGGGGGCGTCGTAGTCGTAAGAGGTTACGTCAGGGGCGAATCCGGGTGAGTTGGCTCCTGCCCAGTGTCCCCAGTTGGTCCCTCCGTGGGTCATGTAGAGGCTGAAGGAGATGCCTTTGGACAACATCTCGTCAATGCCGGCAATCATGTCGGCAGCCGGACGGGTTTCGTGGTTGGCTCCCCACTTGTCGAACCAGCCGCTCCAGAATTCGGAGCACATCAGCGGGCTATCAGGACGGAGTTTCTTCAGCGGTGCAAACTGTTGGTCGATGTTGGCTCCTGTACCGAAGTTCATGGTCCATACCAGGTCGTGGAGTCCGTTCTTGGTGAAGTTGGACGCCCAGTCGCATTGGAACAGTGCTACGCCGGGGTAGTTGGCGCGTACGATGTCGCGGATTTGCGATACGTAGCCTTTGTCTTCCCCGTAGGAGCCGTATTCGTTCTCTACTTGTACCATGATGATGGGACCTCCGTTCTGTATGGTCATACCAGCTACCTGCTCGGCAACGGCTTTTTCGAAGATACCTACACGCTCCATAAAGTAGGGGTCGGATTCGCGCAGGCGGATATCTTTTTTCTTGAGTAACCACCAGGGCAGTCCGCCCATTTCCCATTCGGCACAGACATACGGTCCCGGGCGCAGGATGACATACATGTCATTCTGCTGGCATAGGCGGCAGAATTCCGCCAGGTCATTCTGTCCGGTGAAGTCGAACACTCCCGGCTGAGACTCGTGGGAGTTCCAGAATACATAAAGGCAGATGGTGTTCATGCCCAGTGCCTTGCATAGCTTGATGCGTTGGTCCCAATAGGCTTTGGGGATACGTGGATAGTGCAGCTCTGCGGCTTTGATGACAAACGGCTTGCCATTCAATAGGAATGTTCCTTTGCCGGCAGAGAAGTCGCCTTGTTCTTCCCATTGGGTACGCGGGTCCCAGCTGTCGCGCCAGGGTATCGTGATTGTGCCGTCCTTGCCGAATTCAAGCGGGAGCCATACGTAGCGTGAGTCCTCAAGGTTTTTCTTTTTCCAGCGGTCGAACATGGCAATGTAGGCATTTCCTTTTCCGTATACTTGCTGCACGTAAGTGCTTTGTGCATAGAAGGTCTTATCTGCATCAGGACCGGTACACGGATTGCCGATGGTAGTCCATTGCCCCATGATGGAGTCGGCCACAGCCAGTTCGGCAACATTGGGATCCCAGCCGGTACAACCGGAAGAGAGCATATAGTACTTGCCGTTATACTTGAATACGGCGGGTGCTTCGCGGCTTTGCTTCACGAAATTGCGTGTATAGCGACCAGTGGGCTTCAGGTAGTCATCCGTTAGTTCGCTTATATATAAGGTAGCGTTGTTTTCCGACGAGTAGAACTGATATGCCTTGCCGTTATCATCAACGAACACTGTTTGGTCGCGGCTCATCGCACCGTTGGGACGGAAGCTGCCTACATAGGTGAATGTCCCGGTAGGAGAATCGCTGACCGCTACGCCGGCACATGCCTTACTGTAGTCGGCGCTTTCCACATGCGCCCACATGACGAATTTCTTTGTCTTTTCGTTGTAAATCACTTTGGGACGTTCCAACACCTTGCTGGGGTGCAGGTCGTGTTTCTCGTCATCTTTCACGGCAGGAAGTACAATACCCTCGAACTTCCAGTTCAGCAGGTCTTTTGAAGAGTAGCAGCTGACACCGGTTACGTCGGTGCGGTAGCATTCCCACGTAGCCCATTCGGGCAGGATGGTTTCCCCTTTTTTGTATTCGCCATACCAATAGTAGGTCCCTTCGTGGTAAAGAAGGCCGCCGCCATGGGCGTTGATGGGATTGCCGTCGGTGTCTTTCCATACTTCCCCGGGTATGATTGCGGCATTTTTCGTTTGTGCTTTTGTTTTTGCAGATGGCAGGCAGCAAAGGCAGGCCAGCAATGCAAAACTCCAAATAATTTTCCTTTTCATTTAAGAATTCGGTATTAGATAATTAATAAATCGTTTATGTTTTGGGCAAAGATATGCGAAAGTTGAGAAATGGAGGGTATGTAAATGTGTCAAAAAGGAGAGATTATAGCTCTAATCTCTCCTTTTTGTGATGTTTTTCGGTCTTTTCTATTTGGTTTGTACTTGTTTCATCACCCGGAGGAAATTTCCACCCCATATCTTGGCGATGTCTGTTTCTGTAAATCCATGTTCCAGCAGACGGACGGTGATATTGATGAAATCATTGTCCCCATTGCATCCTTTGACCCCGCCTCCACCGTCGAAGTCCGAGCCAATGCCCACGTGGTCTATGCCTGCCACTTCAACCATGTGCAGCAGGTGTTTCATGAAGTCCGTAAGGTTGGTTTTCTTGGCATCCGGGTTCAGGAACTCGTCTACCAGGCAGGCTTGAGCCACACCGCCATGTGCGGCAAGGGCGCGTAGCTGTTCGTCGGTCAGATTGCGGTCGTGTCTGTAGATGGCGCTTGCAGAGGAGTGGGAGACTATGACCGGTGCTTTTGAATATTTCAGTACATCCCAGAAGGTGCTTTCGGCTGCATGGGAAAGGTCTATCATTATTCCCAGCCGGTTCATTTCTTTCACCACTTTTCTACCGTAAGGACTTAAGCCGTTCCAACGGGCAGTCGTGTCCGAAGAACTGTCGCAGATGTCATTGTTGCGGGTGTGGCAAAGGGTGATGTAGGTAACGCCTGCATCATGGAAACGGGTGATATTCTTCAAATCCTTGCCGATGCCGTATCCGTTTTCGATGCCAATATAAAAAGCTTTCTTTCCTTCGGTCTTGAGCCTGGACAAATCATCGGGCGTGCGGGCTATGGCACATTGCTCCCCGTTCATCTCCACTTGTCGGTAGATGTGGCGTATCAACTCATCCACTCGGTCAATGGCTTTCAGACTGTTCTCTTCATCGCACGGGCCTTGACGCACCCAGCATGCCAGGTATTGTCCATCCAATTTTCCTTCTCGCATCTTGGGCAGGCAAACCTGCGTTTTTTCGCGCGTACCTATATTATAGGAAACGTCAAAATCAAGTGGGGTGTCTGTATGCGTGTCGAGGGAGAGGATGCGGCGATGAATCTCTTTGGCATGCCGGTAGGTAGCTGCCTTTTGAACCAGAAAATAGAAGAATCTGGCAGAGATGCTGTCGCCTGCCGTAGCCAGAGCTTCGGGATGGAATTGCACACCCCATATCGGATATTCGTGGGAAGACTCTATAGCTTCGGGAATACTGTCTGACGACCAACCCGTTACGCTGAATCCCGGGGCAACTTGCTTGACCGCCTGGTGATGGTGAGTATTGGTGAAAAGTTGTGTCTGTCCGGTTATGGATGCCATGGCAGAACCGGGAGTGAGGTGGACGGTATGAGTTGGTATACTGCTCGGTTCCTGCTGCTGGTGGCAGACAGTGGTGTCGGGATGCTGGGTAGGGATATCCTGATAAAGGGTTCCGCCGAAAGCTACATTGATTAACTGTTCTCCTCGGCAGATGCCAAACATCGGAATGTTACGTCGGGTAGCCAGGCGGATGAGTGCCATGTCGTATACATCACGCAGGGAGTCCACCTCTCCCAGCTGTTCGATGGGCGATTCATTGAAATAGGAAGGGTGGATGTCTCCTCCTCCTATCAGAATGATACCGTCCAGCCGGTTGGCAATGTCTGTCAAGACAAGGCTATCGGTAGTGATGGAAATCAGTATAGGTGTTCCACCTGCCTGGATTACAGACTCGGTATACGTCATCTGTGTGGATGAGCTTCGGCCCGGATGTGAGCAGGAAATGCCGATGAGAGGGGCTTTCCTGGTTGTTTTTTGGTTGGACTGTCCCATTGCCAAATATGGACATAGAACGAGCAGTGTTGTTAACAGTAGTTTGTTCATGGTTTTCGGGGGGGATTCTTTTTCCTGCAAAGTTATAAGAAATATTTAAGCCGTCCAAGAAGTTGGATGACTTGTGAATTCGGGCAGTTTATTGGCAGAAGAACATTATATTCTTTGTTGGTGGAGGAAGTGTGTTATATAACATGCTTCCCGATGTTGCTTTTCTTTGAATTAATGCCTAATTTGCGCCTCACAAAAAGTTAACGGCATCATCGTATGTCAGGTTATTCACTTAAAATCTTAATATATCATGAAAGTATATCAGACGAATGAAATTAAGAACATTGCCCTCCTTGGCAATGACGGCTCGGGTAAAACCACTCTCACGGAAGCGCTGCTCTTTGAGAGTGGTATTATAAAACGTCGCGGCAGGATTACTGCCAAGAATACAGTCAGCGATTACTTCCCGGTGGAGCAGGAATACGGCTATTCTGTGTTTTCCACCGTTTTCCATGTGGAGTGGAACGGCAAGAAACTGAATATCATTGACTGCCCGGGTAGTGATGACTTTGTAGGGGCTGCCATGACGGCGCTCAACGTTACAGATACTGCCATTCTGCTGCTGAACGGGCAATACGGTCCCGAGGTAGGTACGCAGAACCATTTCCGCTACACCGAGAAACTGGGCAAACCGGTTATTTTCCTGGTAAACCAGCTCGATAATGAAAAGTGCGATTATGATATGGTGCTTGAGCAGTTGCAAACCATATACGGTCCGAAGGTGGTGCCCGTGCAATATCCGCTGGCTACCGGACCGAACTTCAATTCGTTGATCGATGTACTTTTGATGAAAAAATATTCGTGGGGACCCGAAGGTGGCGCTCCCATTATTGAAGAGATTCCGGCCGAAGAAATGGAAAAGGCTACAGAACTGCACAAGGCTTTGGTAGAAGCTGCAGCCGAACATGACGAAGGCCTGATGGAAAAATTCTTTGAGCAGGACTCTTTGACAGAAGACGAAATGCGCGAAGGTATCCGCAAGGGACTGGCTTCACGAGGTATGTTCCCGGTATTCTGCGTCTGTGCCGGCAAGGATATGGGTGTACGCCGTCTGATGGAGTTCCTGGGTAATGTGGTGCCGTTTGTGGACGAAATGCCACCGGTGCACAATACACGCGGTGAGGTGGTGAAGCCGGATTCTAACGGACCGACTTCCTTGTATTTCTTCAAGACTGCCGTTGAGCCGCATATCGGTGATGTTCAATACTTCAAGGTTATGAGTGGTAAAGTGCACGAAGGTGATGATTTTACCAATGCAGACCGCGGTTCCAAGGAACGCATCGCGCAGATTTATGCTTGTGCCGGTGCCAACCGTATCAAGGTAGAGGAAATGGTAGCCGGTGACATCGGCTGTACAGTGAAACTGAAGGATGTACATACCGGCAATACATTGAACGGTAAGGGCTCTGAAAACCGTTTCAACTTCATTAAATATCCGAACTCCAAATACTCACGTGCTATCAAGCCGTTGAACGAGTCGGATACAGAAAAGATGATGGTTGCTTTGAACCGTATGCGAGAGGAAGACCCGACATGGGTGATAGACCAGTCTAAAGAATTGCGTCAGACTATTGTACACGGACAAGGTGAATTCCATTTGCGTACCTTGAAGTGGCGTCTGGAAAACAATGAAAAACTGCAAATCAAGTTTGAAGAACCGAGAATACCGTATCGCGAAACGATAACCAAAGCTGCCCGTGCGGATTATCGCCATAAGAAGCAGTCGGGTGGTGCAGGCCAGTTCGGTGAAGTTCATCTGATTGTTGAGCCTTACTACGAAGGCATGCCGTTGCCCGAAACCTATAAATTCAATGGTCAGGAGTTCAAGATGAACGTCAAGGGTACCGAAGAAGTTCCATTGGAATGGGGTGGCAAGCTGGTATTCGTCAATAGTATTGTGGGTGGTTCCATTGATGCACGTTTCATGCCGGCCATCTTGAAGGGTATCATGTCACGTATGGAGCAGGGACCGTTGACTGGTTCGTATGCTCGCGATGTACGTGTCATCGTATATGACGGAAAAATGCATCCGGTTGACTCCAATGAAATCTCCTTTATGCTGGCGGGACGGAATGCGTTCAGCGAAGCGTTCAAGAATGCAGGCCCGAAGATTCTAGAACCCATTTATGACGTGGAAGTATTTGTTCCGTCGGACAAGATGGGTGATGTGATGGGGGACTTGCAGGGACGCCGTGCCATGATTATGGGTATGAGCAGCGAGGCCGGTTACGAAAAACTGAGTGCTAAGGTGCCTTTGAAGGAAATGTCATCCTACTCTACGGCACTTAGCTCACTGACCGGTGGACGTGCTTCGTTCATCATGAAGTTTGCCAGCTATGAACTCGTTCCGAGTGATGTGCAGGATAAACTGATTAAGGAATTTGAGGCAAAGCAAGCTGAAGAATGATTTTCAGGGGTTGGTAGTTTGGCTGTTGTAACTACCGGCTGCTAATATAACAATTGTTAAAGCCGTTGTTACTTCATGGCAAGTAATAACGGCTTTTTTCATTAACGTAGATTAAGAACATGCAGAATTGTGAATTGAATGATTAATTTTTTATTAAATTTGCAAACCAAAGGCTTGTGTTTTTGTTATAATGCTCATAATACAACCTAAAAAATGGTCTTCGGTTAATTTACGAGAACGTCCGGTTAAATCAGGTTAATTGGTTAGGAGTGTTAATTAGGGAGTGTTAATTTTGTGACTATGAAAAAGTCAACTATATGGATATTAGGTGTTGTTATGGGGCTTTCCTTCCTTAGTTTGCTGTATCTGCAGATAAGCTATATTGAGGAAATGGTGAAGATGCGTAACGGACAATTTGATGAATCGGTGAAGCGTGCGTTGATGGCTGCTTCGAAAGAGGCAGAGTCCGCAGAGGTTGTGCGTTGGCTGAATGAGGATATCTCCGAGGCGGAAAAGAAGGCGTGGGAACAATCGCAAAGCAGTAGCGGAGTGATGCGTACCCAGCGGTTTGTGATGACAGCTCCGGATGGCAGTGTCCGTTCTTCGGTGGAATTGAAAACTTTCAGTAACGAGCCTTCTGAATTGCCAAGAGCAATGATTTCACGCAAACATGGAGCAAAAACCATTCCTCAGACTTCACGCTCGCAGATAGAGATGCTTAAAAACCGCTATCTTTACCAGCGTGCATTGGTAGACGAGGTGGTGTTGCAGATGGTATACAATGCCAGCGACAAGCCGATTGAGGAGCGTGTTAATTTCAAAAGTCTGGACCAGTATCTAAAAGCAGGTCTGATAGAGAATGGTCTCGGTGATATGGATTATCACTTCAAGGTGATAGACCGGGAAGGTCGGGAGGTATACCGTTGTGCGGATTATAGCGATGCAGGGAGTGAAAGCTCTTATTCGCAGCCATTGTTTTTGAATGACCCACCAGCCCGTATGAGTATCGTCAAGATACATTTTCCGGGAAAGAAGGATTATATCTTCGATTCGGTCAGGTTTATGATACCGTCGATGATATTTACTTTTGTACTGCTGGTGACGTTCATCTTTACGATTTACATCGTATTCCGCCAGAAGAAGCTGACGGAGATGAAGAATGATTTCATCAACAATATGACGCACGAGTTCAAGACGCCGATATCGACGATTTCTCTGGCGGCACAGATGTTGAAAGACCCGGCTGTGGGCAAGTCTCCGACTATGTTCCAGCATATATCGGGTGTCATCAACGATGAAACGAAGCGTTTGAGGTTCCAGGTAGAAAAAGTGCTTCAGATGTCGATGTTTGACCGTCAGAAGGCTACTTTGAAGAATAAGGAACTGGATGCCAACGAGCTGATAGCGGGTGTTATCAACACGTTTACACTGAAAGTGGAGCGTTATAATGGAAAGATTGAATCGGAGCTTAAAGCTACCAACTCTGCCATTTTTGCCGATGAGATGCATATCACCAATGTGATTTTCAATCTCATGGATAATGCAGTGAAGTATAAACGTCCGGATGCGGATCTGCAACTGACGGTGAAGACTTGGAATGAGCCTGGCAAACTGATGATTTCCATCCAAGATAACGGCATCGGCATCAAGAAGGAGAATTTGAAAAAGATATTCGAGAAGTTCTATCGCGTGCATACAGGTAATCTGCACGATGTGAAAGGCTTCGGCTTGGGACTGGCTTATGTGAAGAAGATTATCATGGATCATAAGGGAACTATCCGGGCAGAAAGTGAACTGAACGTAGGAACTAAATTTATTATTGCATTACCTTTATTAAAAAATTGATTGATATGGACGAGAAACTGCGTATTTTATTGTGCGAAGATGATGAAAATCTTGGCATGCTTTTAAGAGAATATTTACAGGCAAAAGGTTACGCTGCCGAGTTATATCCCGATGGAGAAGCAGGATACAAGGCTTTCCTGAAGAATAAATATGACTTGTGTGTGTTTGATGTGATGATGCCAAAGAAAGACGGATTCACACTGGCACAAGAAGTGCGTGCGGCCAATGCCGAAATACCTATTATCTTCTTGACGGCAAAAACATTGAAGGAAGATATTCTGGAAGGTTTCAAGATTGGTGCCGATGACTACATCACCAAGCCCTTCAGTATGGAAGAGCTGACTTTCAGAATTGAAGCTATCCTGAGACGTGTTCGCGGAAAGAAGAACAAGGAGAGCAACATCTATAAGATTGGTAAGTTTACATTCGACACGCAGAAACAGATTCTGGCGACTGCCGAGAAGCAGACTAAACTGACCACCAAAGAATCCGAACTGCTGGGCTTGCTTTGTGCACATGCCAACGAAATTCTGCAGCGTGACTTTGCGTTGAAGACTATTTGGATTGATGACAACTATTTCAATGCACGTAGTATGGATGTATATATCACAAAGCTGCGTAAGCACCTGAAAGAAGATGATTCGATTGAAATCATCAACATTCACGGAAAAGGATATAAACTGATTACTCCGGAAGCTGAGTCTTGATGAGACTCGGCTCCTCTGGGGGAGAGAAAATAAAAAAGGCGGTTTGCATGTATATGCAACCGCCTTCTTTATTTCTTTTCTTTTGATATTAGTCGACAATTCTCTTGTTGATGACAATGTAGGAAATCAATCCCACTACAACCAAAACGGCAGAACTGCCCAAGATGGCATTGTTGTTAACATTGCCGGTAAAAGAACATGCAACCAGGATTACAGCTCCTATTACGACTAATATCAATCCCAGATTTTTTAATAAGCCTTTCATGTGTGTGTATTTTAATTAGATTATTATATTCTTTCGTATTCTTGTCACAAAGAAAAGCATAATTCTTTAACAAGCGAAATTATTTTTGCAAAAAATCCATATTTTAATAAAGAATGGAAGATGAGGAATGAAAAATGACGCTTCATCCCCTTGTTTTCTCCTCCCTTAATCTCTAATCCTTAACCCCTAATCCCTATATCTTAGTCCTTCGTATTGAAGAAAATCTTCCTCAGCACCTCCTGGCTCACACTGAGCTCTTCGATGGTGATGCCTTTCAAGGCTTCTTTGAGGGTCTGGTTGGCAATGACGCGCGCGCGTTCTTCCAGCTCCTTGCCGTCCTTGGTCAGATGTATCAGATTGGTTCGGCGGTCTTTCTTGTCCGATATGCGCACGACGAGATGCTGACGCTCCATATTGTCTATCAAGCGCGTCATGCTGGGCTTGTCTTTGAAAGTTGCATTACACAACTCTTGTTGCGTCACCCCGTCCTTTTCCCATAAGAAGATGAGGACGGTCCACTGTTCCGGAGTAATCTCCAAACCGTTCTGGCGGAAGTTGCGGGACAGCTTTCGGTTAATGGCAGCCGACACTTTACCGTTCAGTATGGCAAAGATAAGGCGGATATCAAAGTTGAATTGCTCTATCATGAAATTATTGTTTAAACAACTTTGCAAAGATAGTGCAAGCCGAAGACAATTCCTATATCCCTACACAAAAAAACATTAAATGTTTGTAGTTCAAAATAAAATGTCTACCTTTGCACCGCATTTTTAAAACGAATAATTTATTTATTTAATTAAACGAGTATGAATCAATACGAAACCGTTTTCATTTTGACTCCCGTTTTGTCTGATGTTCAGATGAAGGAAGCGGTAGAAAAATTCAAAGGCATCCTTACTGCTGAAGGTGCTGAGATTGTAAATGAAGAAAACTGGGGACTGAAGAAGCTGGCATATCCTATCCAGAAGAAGTCAACCGGTTTCTATCAGCTGATTGAGTTCAATGCAGAACCTACTGTCATTGAGAAATTGGAAATAAACTTCCGTCGTGATGAGCGCGTTATCCGTTTCTTGACTTTCAAGCAAGACAAGTACGCTGCTGAATATGCTGCGAAGAGAAGAAGTGTTAAATCAACTAAAAAGGAGGATTAATCATGGCACAACAAGTTCAATCAGAAATCAGATATTTAACTCCGCCCTCAGTAGACGTTAAGAAGAAAAAATACTGCCGTTTCAAAAAGAGCGGTATTAAGTACATCGACTACAAAGATCCCGAATTCTTGAAGAAATTCTTGAATGAGCAAGGTAAAATCCTTCCGCGTCGTATTACCGGTACTTCTTTGAAGTTCCAACGTCGTGTAGCTCAAGCTGTGAAGAGAGCACGTCACTTGGCGTTGCTGCCCTATGTAACTGACATGATGAAATAATAGGAGGAGGAAAGTATGGAAATTATATTGAAAGAAGACATCGTAAACTTGGGTTATAAGAACGACATCGTAACAGTAAAGTCTGGTTACGGTCGTAACTACCTCATCCCGACTGGTAAAGCTGTCATCGCTTCACCGGCTGCAAAGAAAATGTTGGCTGAAGAGCTGAAACAACGCGCTCACAAGCTGGAGAAAATCAAAAAGGATGCTGAAGAACTGGCTGCTAAGCTGGAAGGCGTATCATTGAAGATTGCTACTAAGGTTAGCTCTACTGGTACTATCTTCGGTTCTGTTGGTAATATCCAGATAGCTGAAGAGCTGGCTAAATTGGGTCACAACATCGATCGTAAGATTATCGTTGTTAAGGACGCAGTGAAAGAAGTGGGTAACTACAAGGCTATCGTTAAGCTGCACAAGGAAGTTTCTGTAGAAATTCCTTTCGAAGTAGTTGCTGAAGAAGCATAAGAAAAGACTTCATAATGATAAGGAAGCCCGGTTCTGATAAAGGACCGGGCTTTTCTATGTTCGGAGCGTATGTGTGTGGGCTTATTGAGGGATACGTAAAGCTGCGGTTTACGCATGCTGACATAGAGGTTTACGCGCGCGGTATAGAGGTTTGGCAAGAATACTCTTGTGTCTCTTTACGAGGTTACTAATGCAAAAAAGAGCATACCCACTCAGGGGTATGCTCTTTGCCTTATTGTCAGTCAACAATTTTTTAGTTTCTTGGCAATGCTTCTTTCACTACCATCTGGCGGCCTACATATTCTGCTCCATTCAGTTTGTTGATTGCTTGTTGGGCTTCAGCAGCTTCGGGCATCTCTACGAAGGCAAAACCTTTTGATCTGTTTGTATTACGGTCCATAATCAGTTTTACTGACTCTACTGTTCCATACTCTTCCATTACTTGTCTCAAATCTGATTCCCTAACGTTGTAGCTAAGGTTTCCAATGTACATATTCATAAAATACAAAAATAAAAAATTAATAATTCAATAAAGGAGTCTTAGGAAGTTGTAGTCAGAAATGAAAATTCTCAATGTGGTTAATCGAGGAGAAACATAATGAAAAGCAGATCGTAATAAACCTCTTATTGTTTTGTTGATGCAAAGTAACGGCTTTTATTTGGTATATGCACTATACTTTATCGTTTATCTGCCGTATAATATCCTTTTTTGTGAAATAAGACCAAGACTTAACAATTGGAAGGGAATAGAAGGGGAGGATAGGGTATAAAAAAAGTCTGGTGTGCTTATATGCACGTCAGACTTTCAATTCTCTCGAGTGTTGTACTGAAAATTATTCAGCTACAACAGCTGCGCTATCTACTGCTACAGTGTCAGCTGCTGCGGCTGCTGCTGCGGCTTCAGCTGCTGCTGCTTCTACAGCTGCGATTGAGTCAGCGATACGGATAGAATCTGCAGTTGCTTGTTCAGCGTTAGCTGCTTTGTTGCCACAAGATGCGAAAGATACTGCTACGATAGCTGCAGCCATCAAAACTAATTTTTTCATTTTCTTTACTTTTAAAACGTAATACAATCAATTGCTTTATTAAAACGTTGCAAAGGTATGTACTTTTTGAATATGTTGTTCTCGAAACCCCAACTTTTTTTATATTTTTTTTGGAGCTTCGGCTGTTTTTATCCCTATCTATATGTTTTACAATATATTAATCTTCGGCAATGCTGTTGTATAAGTATCTCTTGATACTTCTTTTGGGCGTTTTCTCAAATTCAGTCGGATAAAGTTGGATTTGGCTTACTTTTTCATAGGCTGCCACACTATTATTCAGATTTTTGAGATTCTCATCCATAATGGTTTTGAGGTTGTCCGGCTGGTTCAACCCTAAAGAATCCAAGGCTTCATAGTCGGCATAAACCAGTGCTACCAGTCTTTTATTCCGTTCGATGACAAGACTTTCCAGGACGAAAGGCATGTTGTTGAGCCGTGCTTCTATCTCTTCGGGGAAGATATTCTGTCCACTGGAACTGAGAATCATGGTCTTGCTGCGTCCGCGTATGTATAGGTTGTTGTCGTCGTCCAGTGTACCCAAGTCGCCGGTGCGAAGCCATCCGTCTTCGGTGAAGACTTCTTTGGTGGCTTCGGGGTTTTTGTAATAACCCGTCATCACGTTCTCGCCACGTACTTGTATTTCGCCGAGTTTGTCGTCCGGGTTTTCCTTGCAGATACGGGCTTCCATGATGTCGAGTACCCGTCCGGAGGAAGTCGGGACGAATTCATTCCAGGGAGCATAGCTGATGAGAGGGGCACATTCAGTCATGCCGTAGCCGATGGTGAAGGGGAACTTGATGCGGTGGAAGAATTCTTCCACTTCCGGGTTCATGGCTGCGCCTCCTATGATGACTTCCTTGAAACGTCCGCCCAGTGCGTCAATCAGTTTCTTGCGGATTTGCCCGTATATCTGTCCGTCGAGCAAGGGAATGCTGAGCGCCCATTTCATGGTCTTTTTGTTGATGATGGGCTGTATGACATTCTTGTATATCTTTTCAATGACAAGGGGGACGGTGATAATCAGGTTGGGTTTCACTTCCTCGAAAGCTTTCATCAGAATCTTTGGGGAAGGCACTTTTCCCAACAGTGTGACGTGTGTGCCGACGGCCGTGGCGGTAAGGAAATCGAATGCGCAGCCGTATGCATGTGCCAAAGGCAGGAAAGAGAGCACTTTGTCCCCTTTCTTCAGCAGCTCGGTACGTATGCCGAAGGTGACGTTGCCGGCCAGGTTGTTTCCCGTCAGCATGACGCCCTTACTGAATCCGGTGGTGCCCGAGGTATAATTCAGCAGCATGACCTTGTCGTTGGAAAGGTCCGTGTAAACGATGTCTTCCTTACGGAACCCGTTCGGGTAGGTCGCTTCCATCTCATCGCCCAGATGCTTGAGGAAACGCTGGATGGTTTCGCCGTCCCGCTGATACAGACAGCGGAAGTCGCTCAGCGAGAACACACCGCGAAGTCCAGTAAGCCGTTCTTCTTCCAGATGTTCCCAAATGGCATCGCTGGTGAAGAGGAACGTCGATTCGGAGTGGTTTACGATATGATGGACATCATTGGGGTTGAAGTCTTGCAGAATGGGGACTACGATACCACCGTAGGTGATGGTGGCCATATAGGCGATGCACCAGCGGGCATTGTTCTTGCCGATGACGGCTATCTTGTCGCCGCGGCGCAGTTGGCAGTACTTGAAAATAAGATGCAGTCTGGCTATTTCTTGTGCCACTTCGCCATAAGTATAGCTCTCATTTTCTCCATAGTTGGTATAGCAGGGGAGGTCCCAATTCTCGCGGAAACTATGCTCGTATAGTTTGATAAAGTTCTCTTGTATCATTGCACAAATTTTAGTTGAGTGTGCAAAAGTAGGAAAAATAGATTAATAATGTATATATTTGCAGCATAAATGTGTTTATAAGCTCATGATAGATACCAATATATTTCAAGATAAGACGGCGGTTTACTATACGTTGGGGTGCAAACTGAACTTCTCGGAGACCTCTACTATCGGTAAAATTTTGCGGGAAGCGGGCGTACGTACGGCGCGCAAGGGTGAGAAAGCGGATATTTGTGTAGTGAATACCTGCTCGGTGACGGAAGTGGCAGACAAGAAGTGCCGCCAGGCCATCCACAAACTGGTGAAGCAACATCCGGGTGCATTTGTCGTGGTGACCGGTTGCTATGCCCAGCTGAAACCGGAGACGGTGGCAAAGATAGAAGGTGTGGACGTCGTGCTGGGAGCCGAGCAGAAGAAGGACCTGCTCCACTACCTGGGCAATCTACAGAAGCACGAGACCGGCGAGGCCTACACTTCCGCTTTGAAGGATATACGTTCGTTTGCCCCGTCTTGTTCGCGTGGCGACCGGACACGCTTCTTCCTGAAAGTGCAGGATGGCTGCGATTATTATTGTTCCTATTGCACCATTCCCTTTGCCCGCGGACGTAGCCGTAACGGCAGCATTGCTTCTATGGTGGAGCAGGCCAGCCAGGCGGCTGCCGAAGGTGGAAAGGAAATTGTATTGACCGGCGTCAATATCGGAGACTTCGGCAAGTCTACCGGTGAGACTTTCTTCGACTTGGTGAAGGCGCTGGACGAGGTGGAAGGCATTGAGCGTTACCGCATATCCTCCATCGAGCCGAATCTGCTGACAGATGAAATCATAGAATACGTGTCCCGTTCCCGGCGTTTCATGCCTCATTTCCATATACCGCTGCAGTCGGGCAGTGACGAGGTGCTGAAGCTGATGCGACGCCGTTACGATACCGCCTTGTTTGCCTCGAAGATAAAGAAGATAAAGGAAGTGATGCCCGATTCCTTTATAGGGGTAGACGTGATTGTGGGTACCCGTGGAGAGACGGAGGAGTATTTCGGGCAGGCTTATGAGTTTATCAAGAGCCTGGACGTGACGCAGCTCCATGTCTTCAGCTATTCGGAGCGTCCCGGCACGCAGGCCTTGAAGATAGACCACGTGGTGGCACCCGAAGAAAAGCACCGCAGGAGCCAGCAATTGCTGGAGCTTTCGGACGAAAAGACCCGTGCTTTTTATGCGCGCCATATCGGGCAGACGATGCCGGTGTTGCTGGAACGTCCCAAACCCGGACTGCCGATGCACGGCTTCACTCCCAATTATATCCGTGTGGAAGTCCCTCATGATGCTGCCTTGGACAACCAGCTCGTGTCTGTGCGCCTGGGCGATTTCAATGCCGACGGCACCGCACTCTTGGGAGTAATGGAATGAGGAATGCCGCCTTTGCAACAAATAACTCATAACTTATAACTCATAACTGACGAAGTGAAATCAAAAATTGTCTATTGGTTGACTTATGCGGGCATGTGGCTTGTGGCACTTCTGCCTTTCCGGGCGCTTTATGCATTGTCTGACGGGCTGTACTTCCTGATGCGCCACGTCGTGCATTATCGGAAGAAAGTCGTTCGCCGCAACCTTCGCAATTCCTTTCCGGAGAAGTCGGAAACCGAATTGATGGAGATAGAGCGCAAGTTCTACCATTATATCTGCGACTATATGCTGGAAGAGGTGAAGATGCTGCGCATGTCTTTCGAGGAGCTCTGCCGCCGGATGAAGTATGATAATAAGGAAGAATACCTTGCCATGATAGAGAAGCATGGAGGCATTGTACTGTTGATTCCCCATTATGCCAATTTTGAGTGGATTATAGGCATGGGGGCCATCATGCATCCGGGCGACATCCCGGTGCAGGTGTACAAACCGCTAAGCAATAAGTATCTGGACGAGATGTTTAAGCATATCCGCGCCCGGTTCGGAGGATACAATGTGGCGAAACATTCCACGGCACGCGAAGTGATAAAGCTTCGCCGTGAAGGCAGGCGGATAGCCATCGGCCTGATTACAGACCAGTCGCCCAACCGCAGCGAGGCCCATTATTGGACCACTTTCTTGAATCAGGACACCGTGTTCATGGATGGCGCCGAGCGCATTGCCAAGCTGATGGACTTCCCCGTCTTTTATTGTGAATTGGAACGGACATCCAGGGGATATTGCAAAGTGCTCTTCGATTTGGTTACCGAAACTCCCAAGCAGACGGCGGATGGCGAGATAACCGAGTGCTTCGCCCGTCGTCTGGAGCAGACCATCCGGCGCGAACCGGCTTATTGGTTCTGGTCTCATAAACGCTGGAAAAATAAACGAAAAGAATCTGTGCAACATGGATAAGATTGCTGTTGTCATATTGAATTGGAACGGATGTGATATGCTCCGTTCCTTCCTTCCCTCTGTTGTGCGTTTTTCGGAGGCGGATGGTGCTGTGGTGTATGTGGCGGACAATGGCTCTACGGATGCTTCTGTGGCAATGCTCCGTCGCGAGTTTCCTTCTGTGCACTTGATTCTGCTGGAAGAGAACCACGGTTTTGCCGACGGATACAATCTAGCATTGAAGCAAGTGGAGGCAGAATATGTAGTGCTGCTCAATTCCGATGTAGAGGTCACCGAGCACTGGCTTGTCCCGTTGGCAGAGTATATGGATGCCTATCCGGAGACGGCCGCTTGCCAGCCGAAGATACGCAGTTGGCGTAACAAGGGGCAGTTTGAGTATGCCGGAGCTGCGGGAGGTTTCATCGACCGCTATGGCTATCCCTTCTGCCGCGGCCGTATTATGGGCGTGGTAGAAGAGGACAAGGGGCAATACGACACGGTGATACCCATTTTCTGGGCTACGGGGGCGGCTCTGTTCATCCGTCTGGCAGACTACCGGGAAGCGGGTGGGCTGGACGGACGTTTTTTTGCCCACATGGAGGAGATAGATTTATGTTGGCGGCTTCGTGCCCGTGGCAGACAGTTGGCATGTATACCGCAGAGTGTGGTATTTCATGTGGGAGGGGCCACTTTGAAGAAGGAGAATCCGCGCAAGACCTTCCTCAATTTTCGTAATAACCTTGTCATGCTTTATAAGAATCTGCCGCAGGAGGACTTGGCGTCCGTGATGCGTGTACGTGCGGTGCTCGATTATGTGGCTGCGTTCAGTTTCATGCTGAAAGGCCAGTTACCCAATGCTTTGGCCGTATTCCGTGCGCGCCGTGCCTACCACTCCCTCCGCACTTCATTAGCAGCGTCCCGCAAAGAGAATCTGAAAAAAACTACGCTTGCCGTAATACCGGAACGGACAAAAAACAGTATATTGGCGCAGTTTTATCTGCATGGAAAGAAATTCTTTTCCCAATTGTAGGAACTGTTGCCTTTTATAATTGTTCAATCTATTAAAGGTTTTGAATTATGGAAAAACTAGTTAGAAAAATCGGATTAGTGGCACACGACGCCATGAAGAAAGACCTCATCGAGTGGGTACTGTGGAACTCGGAATTGCTGATGGGGCATAAATTCTATTGTACGGGCACCACGGGTACCCTTATCCTCGAAGCCCTCCGGGAGAAACATCCTGATGTGGAGTGGGATTTCACTATCCTTAAATCCGGTCCTTTGGGCGGTGACCAGCAGATGGGCTCGCGCATTGTGGACGGAGAGATTGACTATCTTTTCTTTTTCACCGACCCGATGACCCTTCAGCCGCACGATACGGATGTGAAGGCGTTGACCCGCCTTGCCGGTGTGGAGAACATCGTGTTCTGCTGCAACCGCAGTACGGCAGACCATATCATTTCCAGCCCGTTGTTTGTCGACCCGACGTATGAACGCACTGTTCCCGATTACAGCAACTACACCAAGCGGTTTGCAAATAAGCCGGTGGTGGCCGAAGCGGTGGAATCGGCAAAGAAGCGGAAACGGCAAAAATAAGGATGAAACTCGGTTCTACTGGGCATTCTTAATCTATCGCTACCCTTCGTTCATGGACAGCCCACACTGGTGCGATAGCCCACCCTTGCCGTTTGAAGTCATAGAGTTGCACAATAATGGTGTTGGTGAATCTGCCCATTCTATGTCGTTGAGGTATTGGTAGGGGAAGCGGAACTCTGTGAGGTTTATTTTCAATAGTTCATTCCTTCTGAAGTCTGCATAGTTGTATGGGTTTGTAAAGTCGTAAGGGGTGGGCAGGTAGAGGGCATTTCTCCAATGAAACTCGGAGCTGTATTTGATAGCAAGCGGCCGGTAGCAGGAAGAGAGCGACGATGGGGAGTAATGCCAGTCGTTGTATAGCGTTTCTCATTGACTTTTTGTTGATGATGGGGCAAAGGTACGGAATATTGGTATCAATGGTTGTATTCTACGGCAGAAAAGTTGCTGCATGCTCACTGCAGAACTTCTGTATACATTTTGCAGTGCTACTGCATATCTGTTGCAGCGTTACTGCAAAGCTGTTGCAGTACTACTGCAAATATATGTGCAGTGTTACTGCAAACCGTTTGCAGCGCCACTGCAAAAAGCATGCAGTGTCTTTGCAGTGGGAAGTGTCTGTGTATCAATAGTGAATGGGGTGATTCGGCAATCTGTCATTCTCCGCGGCGTTGGCATATTTCCACTCCTGCAGCCTCTATATCCGCGCCCATCGGTGGATTGCGCTTTGCCAGCTTGAGGGTTATTTCTTCTATCTGTGGGAAGTCGTGGAACAATCGGTTTATAATTCGCCCGCATACATGTTCCAATAGTTTGGAAGGAATGTCCATCTCTGCCTTCACAGCTGTATGTACATCGGCATAGCTCACGGTGTCGGCTACGTCGTCCGTTTCTGCCGCACGCCGGATATCAACTTGCAGGCGCAGGCTGACGGTAAACTCATTGCCTACCACGGTTTCTTGTTCGCCCACGCCGTGATGGGCGAAGAAGCGAAGCGTGTCAAGGAAAATATAACTGGTCATTACTTGTAGATTGTTTTCTGCAAACTTACTGATATTTTGTGGTACGGGCAAATCAGTATCCGGTTATTACGATTCAGGTTGCGGATTGTATTCTGTAAAATATAAAAATAGCGCGAAATTGTTTTTTATAGAATACAATTATGTGAGGGTCGGAATGAACTTATCGAATTATTTTAGGCACGGAATTATACGGGTTATCACGGTTACTTTCAATATTATCCGTGATTGTCCATGTAATCCGTGCCTAAAATAATACTTTGCTAAGAATCCTTTCTTATCTTCCGGTGCTTTCTATCATGCTCCTTATTTTCTCGTTCAGGCTTTCTGCCTTCATCAGTTGTTCCAGTGTCAGGTGCATGCGCCAGCGCCAGTAGTGCCGCGGGTTGGCAGGAATATTGATGCGTTCTTCCTGCACGTTCGGGTTGCGCCATTTGCCGTCCATGGACATCCAGTCTTGCAGGGAGAGGATGCAGAGGATGGAGTTGCTATGGAGGTGATTGCGAACCACTTCTTCGCAGAGCTCCGGCGTGGCCGTTGCCGGTGCGGCACCGTAGTGCCCGAGCATGGTGTTGTAGTAACGCTGCGTCTGTTGGAAGTCTTCTTCCCACCAGCCGCGCAGGGTAGACATGTCGTGCGTGGAGATGGTGCAGACCGAACGGTATGGATACCAGTCTGTGTGGCCGAATTCTTGTTTCGGGTCTTTCGGCATACGTTGTATCTCCAGGGAAAGGATACGCAGGTCGTTCATCACCCATGCCACGCAATCGGGAATCATGCCTAAGTCCTCACCGCATACCAGCATGCGCGTGGACTGTGTCAGTTGCGGCAGTTTCTTCATGGCTTGCTGTCCCCAGAAGTCGTTGTGGCGGTGATAGTAGTACTGGTCATACAGCCGGTTGAAGGCAGCCTTTTCCCAATCGTTCAGTGCGCGGTAGATGTAGTCGTGCTGCACGCCGATGCGCGGATGGTATTCGTGCGGATTGTTGCGGTCGGGCACGAACAGCACATCGCTGATAAGGGCGTAAAGCCCGTCACGAATCCAGATGCTGTCATCGTCCGTTTTTCCGGCAAAGTAGGCTTCCACCTTGCGCTGGGTGTCGAACTCGGGACGCATGCGGTAAACCTCCCACGTGTCTGTCGGCTCTATGAAGGTCTGTTTCACATAGTCTGTATGCGGGCCGAAGATTTGTCCGAGGAAGTACTCATGGATATAGGGCTTCAGGAAGAAGTCTTCGCGGAATGCCAGCCCGTAGCTTTCTATCTCCTCGCGCGTCATGGGCAGGGCGGGGACGAATTGTCCCAACAGCCCGTGTACGGCGTGCATCGGTATCTCCCAAATGCGGAAGAAGCCGAGGATGTGGTCTATGCGGTAGGCATCGAAGTATTCTGCCATTTTGTGGAAACGTTTCATCCACCAGGCATAACCGTCTTTTTCCATGACATCCCAGTTGTAGGTGGGGAGGCCCCAGTTCTGTCCGTTCACGGAGAAGTCATCGGGCGGTGCACCGGCTTGGCCGTTCAGGTTGAAGTAGTGGGGTTCCTTCCAGGCTTCCACACTGTTGCGGCTGATGCCGATGGGGATGTCGCCTTTCAGCACTACGCCGTTGGCGCGCGCATGTTCGGTGGCGGCAAGCAGTTGCAGGTGCAGATTGAACTGGATGTAGTAGTAGATGGCAATATGCGGATAGTCGGCAGAGTCCGGCCGGCACAATGTCTCTATCTCCTTGGCATCGTAGGTGGCATACTTGGGCCACTCGCGGAAATTCGGGGTCTTGTAGGCATCACGCAGGTAGCTGAAGACGGCATATGGCTGCAACCATTCCTTGTTGGCTTCGTAGAAATTACGGAAAGCATCCGATGCCAGCACCTTTTCCCCTTCCTGCTTGAAGATGAGGTGGAAGTATTCCCACTTTGTCTTGTTCACAGCTTCGTAGTCCACGGCGGGCAGGGCATTCAGTTCCTTCTGGCGTTTGTTGAATTCGGCCATCACCTTCTTGTCCTTCAAGCTGCCCAACTGCTTCAGGTCGGCGTACATGGGATGGAAGGCATAGATGGAGATGCTACTGTAAGGGTAGGAGTCTGTCCAGGTATGCGTCATGGTAGTGTCGTTGATGGGCAGAATCTGCACCGCCTTCTGATTGGTGGCAACTGCCCAGTCAATCATGCGCTTCAAGTCGCCGAAATCGCCTACACCGAAGCTTTTCTCGGAGCGCAGGGAGAATACGGGTACGGCTACTCCGGAACCTTTCCATGCAGGAAGATTGAAGTATACATAACGGTCGCCGACAGCCAGCGTTTCGTTGGCGGCTATCTGCGGGTCGGCCATATAGCGGTTGGGATTGTTCTCCCAGGCCACGGCACGGCGCTCTTTCTTGTTGTAAAGGACGAATTTATACTCTAGCGGGAAGCTGATTTTGCCGGCATCCACTTCTACCTGCCATTCGGGGAAGTCGATGTCGCTCATAAGGGCAGCTTTGTCCGGGTTCCAGTCACCCAGCGCCTTCTGGTTTCCGCAGAGTGCCAGGCAATGGTCACTGTCTATGCAGGGGGCGTACGCCTTTATCAGCAACCCCTTTTTGTAGCTTTTCGGGGCGGCACTGCGTTCGCGATGCGCCAGCAGGGATTCTGTGAAAGCGGATGTATAAAAATACTGCTGCTCGGGCAGATTCTTCCAACAATCTTCTATGCGGTAAACTTTCTTCGGATTGTCTGCAACGTGCAGGATGCGTGGCAGGCTGTTCCACTCTGTCCGTATGGTTCTGCCATCTCGATAGATGTGGTAACTGTATTCGACGCTTCCATTACCGGGAATCTGGATATCCACTTCCGCGGTCCAGTGAATGCCGTCTACAGTGTGCAGGGGGGTGGCTTTGTTGGGCTGGTTGTTGCCAAGTTCCGGGATGGAACCCAGGACTCTGACTTCTTCACCCCAGCTGGTGCGATACTCGATATTGAATATTAGTGTCATATTATATTAGATTTAGAAATAGCAATAGCTGCAATGATTATGCAAGTATAGAAATTATTCCTCATAATCATGCAGCTACCGTTATCTAAGTCATTTAAATTCCTATGCAAACGTTTGTGCTTGCCGTGGGATTATCCACAGCGAGAAGCTCCGCACGTCTTGCAGATGAGGCAACCTTCTTGGTAAACCAGTGTTTCGTTACCGCAGTTGGGGCATTTCTTGCCTTTGGCTTCCGTGCCGTCCTGGATGTATTTCTTCAGGGCGCGTTCCACACCGTTCTTCCAGGTGTTGATGTTTTCGCTGTCCAGTTGCAGTGAACCTACCAGCTTGATGACCTGCTCGATAGGCATGCGGTAGCGCAATACACCGGAAATCAGCTTGGCATAGTTCCAATACTCTTTGTTGAACTTCTCGGACAGACCCTCGATGGTGACTTTGTATCCGCGCTTGTTCTCGAACTGGAAGTCGTAACGCTTGTTTCCGTGCTCATCCACATTCTTGATGATGTGGCCCGACACCACATTCTTCGGCAGGATGATGCCTTCATCATCATCCAGCACACCGGTGAATATTTCGTAGGGATGATTGTCCAGCAAGCCGACGAATGCCACCCATTTCTCCTTGTTGTTCTGGAAGCGGACAACGTCTGCATCCAATATTCTGGGACGTGTTTCAACGACCGTAGGCGGTTTGCACGGGGGAAGTTCGGACTTCTTGTCACTCTTGGTAGAGATGAGCACGCCGGAACGCGAACCGTCGCGGTAAACCGTACAGCCCTTGCAGCCGGATTTCCATGCTTCTACATACAGACGGTTCACGAGGTCTTCGTCTACGTCGTTCGGCAGGTTGATGGTTACGCTGATAGAGTGATCCACCCATTTTTGGATACGTCCCTGCATCTTGACTTTCATCAGCCAGTCCACGTCGTTGGAGGTTGCTTTATAATAAGGTGATTTCTCTACCAGGGCATCCACTTCTTCCTGCGTGTAGCGTTTGGCGGGGTTGTATCCTTGTGCTTCCATCCAAGTCACGAACTTGGGGTGGAACACGATATATTCTTCAAAGGCATCTCCGGTTTCGTCGATGAAGTCCACATGGACGTTCGTATCGTTGGGATTCACTTTGCGGCGGCGCTTGTACACGGGCAGGAATACGGGCTCGATACCGGAGGTGGTTTGAGTCATCAGGCTGGTGGTGCCGGTCGGGGCGATGGTCAGACAGGCAATGTTGCGGCGTCCGTACTTCTTCATCTCCTCGTACATTTCCGGGTCAGCTTCACGCAGGCGGTTGATGAACGGGTTGTTCTTTTCGCGTTCTGTATCGTACACCTCGAATGCGCCGCGCTCTTTGGCCATTTCTATGGAGGAGCGATAGGCGTTGAGTGCCACCGTCTTGTGTACTTTCTCCGAGAACTCGGTTGCCTCTTCAGTACCATAACGCAATCCCAGGGCGGCAAGCATGTCGCCTTCTGCCGTGATACCTACACCGGTACGGCGGCCTTGGGCGCTTTTCTTGTAAATCTTCTGCCACAAAACGCGTTCTGTATGTTTTACGTCTTCACTTTCGGGGTCGGCATCTATCTTGCTCATGATGCGCTCTATCTTCTCCAGTTCAAGGTCGATGATATCGTCCATGATGCGTTGGGCCAAAGCTACATGCTTCTTGAATAGCTCAAAGTCAAAGTAGGCGTCCGGCTTGAACGGATTGACCACGTATGAGTAAAGGTTGATGGCGAGCAGACGGCAGGAGTCGTACGGGCACAGTGGAATTTCGCCGCATGGATTGGTGGATACGGTACGGTAGCCCAGGTCTGCATAGCAGTCGGGCACGGATTCCTTTAATATGGTATCCCAGAACAATACACCGGGTTCTGCCGATTTCCATGCATTGTGCACAATCTTTTTCCATAATGCGGATGCGTCAATGTCTTTTTGAAATGCCGGCTCTGTGGCGTCAATCGGATATTGCTGTGTATATGGTTTGCCTTCGATGGCGGCCTGCATGAAGTCGTCGGTCAGTTTTACGGAAACGTTGGCTCCGGTCACTTTGCCCTCAGTCATCTTGGCATCGATGAAGGCTTCCGAGTCGGGGTGTTTGATGGATACGCTGAGCATCAGTGCGCCGCGGCGTCCATCTTGAGCTACTTCGCGTGTAGAGTTTGAATAGCGTTCCATGAAGGGAACCAAGCCGGTGGAGGTCAGTGCCGAGTTCTTTACCGGTGAACCTTTCGGACGGATATGGGATAAGTCGTGTCCCACGCCGCCACGGCGTTTCATCAGCTGTACTTGTTCTTCGTCTATCTTGAAGATGGCACCATAAGAATCCGCTTCGCCGTCCACACCGATAACAAAGCAGTTGGACAGAGAGGCTACCTGATAGTTGTTTCCGATTCCGGTCATCGGGCTTCCTTGCGGAACAATGTACTTGAAGTGGTCGAGTAAGCCGAAAAGTTCCTCTGAACTTAATGGATTGGGGTACTTGGCCTCAATGCGGGCTACCTCATTGGCTATTCGCCAATGCATGTCTTCCGGAGACTTTTCGTAAATATTTCCGAAAGAATCTTTGACTGCATATTTGTTTACCCAAACTCTGGCAGCCAACTCGTCGCCTTGGAAGTATTTTAAAGATTCTCCGTAGGCTTCGTCATAAGAATAATTTTTCTTTTCCACAATGTTGTATCTCTTAGGATTAGTTACAAATAAGTAAAGTTGTAGAAGTTGTACTTATCGTTAACAAATGCATTTGCAAAGCTATGAATGTTTTTCAACTTGGCAAAATTAAAATGAATGTTTTTATCAACCGATGTATAGTTTTCTATTGATTGCTATTAATTTATTGGTTTATAATGTTTTAATGATTTGAGTAAACGAATAAGTTTTCCAAAATGGAATTTATTAACAACTTGTTGGGCTGAAAGGTTCTCGGTTTAGTCGAACATAAGGTTACTTTTATCTGCTCGTAAAGATAATAATTGTTCATTTCTTGTTGAAAAGATGTATTTTATTCCGGATATATGATGATAAAAAAAGTGTGAACTCTTGAATGAATTGTTCGTGGATTACATTATCTTTGCAAAAAAAGAAAGAATGGAAAGCTTGAAACAAAGGAGAACAATCCGAAAATACCAGCAGAAGGATATTTCTGCTGATTTGTTAAATGATTTGCTTGAAACCTCTTTCCGGGCTTCTACAGTCGGGAACATGCAGGTTTATAGTGTGATTGTGACGCGTGATGCAGAGCGTAAAGCCAAACTGGCGCCTGCACATTTCAATCAGCCGATGGTTCGGACGGCGCCGGTAGTGCTTACTTTCTGCATAGATTTGCGCCGCTTCAGCAAGTGGTGTGAGCAACGTAAGGCTGAGCCGGGATACAACAACTTTGAGTGGTTTGTGACGGGGGCTGTCGATACCTTGCTGGTGGCACAGACTTTTTGTGTGGCTGCCGAGGAGAAGGGGTTGGGCATTTGCTATCTGGGAACTACCACTTACAACCCTCAGATGATTGTCGAAGCGTTGGAGTTACCGGAATTGGTGTTTCCCATCACGACAGTCACAGTGGGATGGCCTGCCGAACAGCCGGAACAAGTGGACCGTTTGCCGCTGGAGGCCATTGTACACGAAGAGGTTTATCATGATTATACTCCTCAGGACATTGACCGGTTGTATGCCTATAAAGAATCGCTTCCTGAGAACAAGCAGTTCATCTTGGAGAACAATAAGGAAACGCTGGCGCAGGTCTTTACAGATGTGCGTTATACGAAGAAAGACAGTGAGGCAATGTCGGAGAATCTTTGGAAGATAATGAAAAAGCAGGGATTTTGAAAATTAAGGATAAGGGATAAGGGATAAGGGGTTAAGCTAATGCATACTTAGCTGCATTTAATCCCTTATCCTTTATTCTTATCCTTTTTTCAGTGCGGCTTGAATCTCGTCGATTTCCGCACGGAATGATTTGTCCACCTCTTTCAGTTCTTTGATGGTTTTACATGCATGCAATACGGTGGCATGGTCTTTATGTCCAATTAGCGCACCGATTTTTGCAGTAGAGAAGTCTGTATGGTTTTTGGCTAAATACATGGCTATTTGTCGTGCTTGCACCACTTCCCGCTTTCTGGATTTTGTGTGGATGGTGGCAGTTTCCAATCCGAAGTGCTTGCATACGGTGTTGATGATTTCATCGACAGTCACTGCCTTGCTTTCGCTGTTCACTACCTTGCGGACGATACGTTGCGTCAGTTCCAGGTCTATTTCTTTATTGTATATGGTGGAATGCGCCATAATGGAAATGACGATGCCCTCCAGGTCACGTACACTGTCGCCCACGTTCTCTGCAATATAGTCAATCACTTCCTGGGGGAACTGCAGGCCGTCACGGTGTATCTTGTTGCGCAGAATGTTCTTGCGGAGTTCTACGGTAGGTTTCTCCAGCTCAGCCACCATTCCCCATTTAAAACGTGTAATCAGACGCTCTTCCATGCCCTGCAGCAATACCGGTGCACGGTCGGAAGTGAGGATGAGCTGCTTGCCGTTCTGATGCAGATGGTTGAAGATATGGAAGAATGTATTCTGCGTTTTGGTCACGCCGGCAAATTCCTGAATATCATCAATGATTAGAATATCAATGGTCTGGTAGAAGTTGATGAAGTCGTTAGTCGTATTGTTACGTACGGAATCGGTGTATTGCACTTGGAATAGGTGTGCAGATACATACAATACCCTTTTCTCCGGGTATAGTTCCTTGATTTTGGTTCCGATAGCATTGGCAAGATGGGTTTTGCCTACACCTGATGCTCCGTATAGGAACAGCGGATTGAAGATTGTTTTAGCCGGATTGAGAGCGACAGCTTCTGCAACGCTGCGCGACAGCTTGTTGCTGTAACCTTCGATGAAGGTTTCAAAGTTGTATTCTGGATTAAGGTGCGGGTCAAGTTCGGGGACGGGAATCTGCGGAATCCTTTTGTCCATCACTTGTTTTTGCGGTATGATGGTGCGCTGTGTAGACTCCAGGTCGACGGTTTTCCGCGAGCTCTTGTCCACCATTACGTTATACATCAATTTAGTTCCCTCACCAATGACCTTATAGAGAGTCTTGCGCAACAAATCAACAAATTTGTCCTCCAAAAACTCATAGAAGAACTGGCTGGGCACTTGTACGACCAGCGTTTTGTCTTCATATTTTAAAGGTATGATGGGAAGAAACCATGTTTTGTATGTCTGCTCCGGAACATTGTCTCTGATGATTTCAAGACAGCGGTTCCACAGCCCGACATGATCTATTTCACTCATAACGGCTATAAATACATTTATTAATTAAGCATAACTTCTACGATTGCAAAATTGGCAATCTTATTCGAGAAAAACAAATCCTTTTTTTCTTGCGTTTTTAGGGAAAGTAATAAGCTCTTTACTTTCAGCTACTTATCGGTTACTATGAGTATACTCCTTATATAAGGTGTGTTGCATTTATCTAATACTTTGTCATATAGTGGTTTATGTAGCTTTGCGTCTCTTGTTTTCTTTCTGTGCCCAGAGCAGGAAAAAGCCCTTTTTCGCTCCTTGTATAGAGCAAATGAGGGCTTTCCTTTTAATTCCTTTATAGACTTATTATTTAGACAAAATCTATATAACGTCCATCTTTTACTTATCTTTCTTGCCGAATAGGGAGAAATGGACGTATCGTTTCGGATGCGATTTCAAGTCTTCCAATAAACTTGCTGCGTTGGCAGTGGTGGCGTTCAGATTATTATATAGAGAAGGGTCGTTTAGCAAAAGTCCGACGGTATTGTCTTTCTGGTTCAATTTGTCTGTAATCATTTTTACATTGTTCAAAGTTGCGTCTACCTTTTGCATGGCGGCAGCATAATCTATCTCCTTTAAGTTGTTGGAAATGAGTGCAAAGTTGTCTCCAATGGTATTGAGCTTGCCGGTCAGTTGTGGAATATCATCCTTCATTAGAGTTTGTAACTGGCGGCTTGTGACGGCCATACTTGCTGTTAAATCTTGTACGTTATGCAAGGTTGCAGGGATGGCGGGGTCGGCTAGTATGACATTTAAGGATGCGAGGATGGAATCCAGCTTGGGCAGCATCTTCTCTACTTGCGGCATCATGGTGGCAACTTTTTCCATCATTCCGTTGTTCAGCACGCCGGGGATTGTGTCTCCAATCTGGTATTTCTCCCGTGGGTTATTGGCAAGCAGCAGGTTCATCTTTACGCCGCCAAGCATTTCGGCTGCCAGTTCTGCCGTACTTCCTTTGGGAATGCGCAGCTCTGGGTCAACATCTATTTCGGCAACGACTTTGCCCGGTTGGGTATAGTCGTAGTACAAGTCGCGGACAATACCCACGCGGAAGCCGTCGGCAAAGACCGGGCTGGATTTTGTCAGCCCATTGACATTCTGGAATTTCACGTAGAAATAGCTGGAGGGCTTGAACATATTTATCCCTTTCAGGTAGTTGATGCCGTATACCAATATGCAAAGTGCAGCTATGCCTGCTATTCCTATTCTAACTTCTTTTGTAATATACTTCATGATGTATCTTTTGTTATTTATTTCTGTTCTTTTTAAATTCGCTGATGGCTGTGTTGACGTTTATCTTTTCTCCATTCTTGAACGCAATGATGAATGCGTCCTTGAATTTGTCCGTAATGCTACGTTTGCTGCGCAGCACCTTGTTGTAATCGGGTGATGCGCCGTACGTATATTTGTAGATTCCGCCTTCTTTATAATAATCCACGTCTTTCAGTCCTTTCAGTCTTTTGTCATTCTTGGCCAGAGGACGTGAAGAAGTGAGTATCTGTATCTTAAACACGATGCCGCTCTGTTCTGTTTGGGAAACGGCTGCATTTTCTGACCTTTGCGGGCGTTGGGCAGCTTGGTTACTCTCCGCTTGAGGTGCATTTTTCTTTTCCGGTGTCGCTGTAGCTGCGTTGCCTTCTTCTTGAACGGGCTCGGGTACATCCTCCGGAAGAATGGTATTGCTGCTTCCGTTCAACCGGATTTCCTGCTCGCGCTTATAGGTGAGGAAAGCGCGGAAGATACCGTTGGCAAGTGAGGTGGTTCCTGCTTCAGTGTTCAGGTACCGTTCCTCTTCCGGTGTGGAGATGAATCCGAGTTCCACCAGTATGCTTGGCATGGCACTGGCCTTCAATACCAGAAAACCTGCCTGGTGCACGCCCCGATCTGTACGTTTGCAGGTTTGGCGGAAATGCTTTTGTACGAGGGAGGCGAGGTGCACACTCTGTGACATGTATTTGTCTTGCATGAATTCGAAGATGATGTAGGACTCTGCCGAGTTGGGATTGAAGCCGGCATACCGCGTCTTGTAGTCGCTTTCGTAGAGGATAACGGCATTTTCGCGCTTGGCTACTTCCAGATTGGCATCCGATTTTGCCAGACCCAGTGTCCAGGTGGAGGCTCCTTTGGCCGTCCGGTTTTTGGCCAGGGCATTGGTATGTATGGAGATGAACAAATCAGCTTTGGCGTTATTGGCAATTTCAGCGCGCCGGTCCAGGGGGATGAATATGTCCCGGTCCCGCGTATAGATAACTTTTACATCAGGGCAGTTCTTCTTGATTTGTTTGCCAAGTTTGAGTGCTACATTCAGGTTGATATTCTTCTCTTTGGAAATTTTTCCCACTGCACCCGGGTCGTGTCCACCGTGTCCGGGGTCTATAACGACAACAAAGTCTTTCGCTTCAGCGCTGCCACTGCAAAAGGGGGAGATAAGCAGCCCTAAGCATATACTTATATATAATATGTATCGTCTGTATAGTTTCATATAATTGTAGCAAAGACAATGCTTCCTTTTCGCTTGGCAAATGTAGTGGAAATTTATAGAAAACTAATGGATTATGTTCAGTTTTATTGTTCTTCTTCTCATTTTTAGTGTAATTAATGTCTGTGTTTGAGCAATTAGTGGCTTAATGTATTGATAATATGCGTAACTTTGCGGTGGATAATTAAAATAGCAAATCAAGTATGCTGGTTCGTTTTATAAAGAACTGGACGTTGCCTTTGGCAATGCTTGCCGGTACTTTGGGATATTTCTTTTTTGCAGACATTCCTTTTGTGGCGCCTGCCAAACCTTATGTGAATGGGTTAGTGGCTTTCCTGACTCCGCTTTTGATTTTTTCCCAACTTCTGCTCACTTTCTGCAAGGTGGAGGTGCATGAACTGAAACCCAAATCGTGGCATGGATGGTTACTGCTGTTCCAGACGGTTTCTTGCTTGATTGTTGCGGTATTGTTGGTGTGTTGCCCTATGGAGGAGGTCTACCGGGAAGTGTTTGAAGGTGCGATGGTCTGCCTCATTTGTCCCACTGCGACTGCTGCGGCTGTCATTACCGGTAAACTGGGTGGAAGCGCATCCAGCCTGACGACCTATACGTTGTTGTCCAATCTTCTGGCGGCTGTGGCTGTTCCTTTGGTTTTCCCGTTGGTGGAGCCTCATGCTGACATTACTTTTTTTGTTGCATTCCTGAAAATTCTGAGTAAAGTCTTTCCATTGCTGCTTTGTCCTTTCTTGCTGGCATGGTTTCTGCGTGCGTTTGTGCCGAAGGTGCATCATTTTCTGTTGGGTTTCCATGATGCAGCCTTCTATTTGTGGGCGGTAGCTCTTGCCATTGTCTCAGGGCAGACGGTACGTTCATTGGTCAATAGTGATGCACCGGTATTTGTTGAACTGCTGATAGCCCTGGCGGGACTGATAACCTGCTGTATACAATTCTATTTGGGAAAGAGAATCGGCGGTCATTATGGTGAGCGCATCAGTGGAGGGCAGGCGCTGGGGCAAAAGAATACGGTGCTTGCCATCTGGATGGCATATACTTATCTTAATCCGTTATCTTCCGTCGGTCCGGGATCGTATGTGCTGTGGCAAAACATCATCAATAGTTATCAGCTGTGGAAGAAAAGGAAAAATGAGACGGAATAACTGCTGAGTATTTTACATCTTATTTGCTTTATGGACATAGAGGGTGGTTGCAACAATTATCAGTACAAATGCCATAATGAGGAATATTATCCGGATAAGACGATGTTTTGAAAATAGGTTGGCCATGCAGGCAGAAGCCACGCTGAAACGGGCTATTATAGAATCAATTGTGGCGTTTTCGAAAAAGACTGATGCAATACTCCATAGTGCAATAATGGTTAATATAGCATTGGCTGATAAACAAAGAATTTTATCAAGTGGCATTCTAAATACTTTTCTTGTTCTCATATATAGGACTCTATGTTTAACTCCTTTCATTCCTGCCTTTCGCTGAATCAGCCAAAGGATAGGGCAAAAATAAAAGAGAACTTCCTGACAGAATCAATATTGTCTTGGAATATTGTTAAATGATTGAATTTCTAAACCTATGTTTATTCTTTGCTGTCAAAACTCTGTTTGTGTCTGATGCGGCTCATGTGAATAGGGGTTATTTTCAAGTAAGACGCAATTTCTTTTAGGGGTACCATTTGTAGGATTTCTGGACATTTTTTAAGAAGTTGGAGATAGCGTTCTTCCGATGTAAATCTGAACAAATCCAAGTAACGTGAATACGACTGAAAAAATAATTGTTCGGCTGCAATGCGGGCTATTCGTTGATTTTCTTTGTTCTCTTCAAATTCTTGTAGAAGTAATTCGGAAGAACAGATGTAGATTCTACATGGGGTTATTGCTTGTATATTCAATTCAGATTCTATGTCGTATAAACAATTGGGATAATCAGAGATAAATTCATTGGCAAAAGAAAAACCTACATTATATGTTTTGTTTTCAGTTTGGTTGATGCAGGTATATTTGATTACACCGGATACAATAAACCCGAAGAAAGAACCGACTTCTCCCTCTCGGAGGATAAATTCATTTCTTTTATAATACCGTAGTTCTCCGTTTCTTAAACACAGTTCCCTAAAAAAGTCAGTGTCTATATTGCCCATGTATGAATTAAAATCTGTCATTTACAACACATGTTTTTCGAAAGGTACAAAATTATTATTTTATTCCTGATTTTTTGTCATTGTTGGTAAGTTGGTTGTGGATTCTCTTATTATAATACTTTAAAAATTTAACTTCACCTACGTTTTTTAAAAGCTTTTGGTTTTCAATGAAGTTTTGTCCGTATTTTAGCCAACGTTTGGTAAATCTTTTGAATTTAGTACATGGGAAATCAGAACACTGGAAACAATGTGTTATTCCTTTTTCCAAGCAACATAAATGGAATGTTTTACATTTTTCACAGCGAGAACCATTCTGTTCTGCTCCTTTGCAGGGACTTTTTTCTCTTGTGTATATGGGACAACCACCACAAAAGACACCACAAGCAGGAATACGTCCGTTATACGATTTCATTCAGCCAGCCTTTTCGCCATCCAAAAATTGGTGAGATAAAGTTGGTTGGCTTTGCGTTTCTGTTCCACTTCTACTATATAGCCTCTTTTCTCAAAGAATGGACGGGCTGTCAGGCTTACTTCTGATGTAATTCGCATGATTCCTCTTGCGGTTGCATACCGTTCTATCTCATTTAGAAGTATGGTAGCAATGCCTTTACCTTGAAAATCTTTATGAATAAACATAGAATGCAAATATCCTTGGTGGGTAATGGATGAAAAGCCGACAATCTGTGACTGTTGATTGGTTGCCACAATAAAATAATGTGTCTTAATCATGTCTTTTATGTGGGAGAGGTCGTTTCCACACGATGCCCAATCTGCCACTTCTGCTTCTGAATAGTCACGCTTGTTTATATGGAGGACTGTCTCTTGAAACAAACTCATAAGTTCAAGGGCATCAGACTGTTGGGCAATTCTAATTGTAAAATCTGTATTCATGTTTTTAAGTGCTAAAATGTATGCTTTTAGATGTTCTATGTTCTAACAGAAAGTCTTTCAATGTATTTATTGTGTTTGCAAAGATAATCTTTTCATTTCTAATTTATTGGTTTAGGAAAATCAAGTTGTTGATTCTCTGCTTCGAATATAAAAAGTATGCGAATTTTTATGAAGCATGGGAATCTGCTTTCAATCGCCAGCCAATGGCTGATGAATTTAACCGGGTAGATTTCTTGCCAATTGGTTTCAGACCTGCTTATAAGAACAATTTATAACAAAGTACTCCCAATAAAAGCAAGACTAAAGCACATGCTGCAAGAATCGTCTTTGCCCTGAATAGATGTTCTTTATCTGACAATTCCTTTTCAGTAGTATTTCTTCGGATTTTTTCTATTTCCTCAATGGTTACATCGGCTCTCTCAGGACCTTTTCTGTCTACAAGGTATTTGTAGTGCTCCCGCATCCGTCCTCTGCTCAGCTTGCGGAGAGCACGGTTCTCTTTATCCCTTTGTAGCATGTCATTGATGCAGCCTAATGTTCCCATAAGCAGATTTTTATCATGTGTAAGCAAAATGGTTTGCTTGCACGTGTACTAAGATACGGCATTTATGTCGCTTTCGCAAGCGATTTTGTGTTTTTTGATATAAACTGATGTGACGATACGATTTTGATAGTTATGTTAACTCATTGTCTGCCAGAGAGTAATTTTGCCAACCCATTGCCATGCTTTTGGCAAACTTTTGCCATGCCTATGGCAAAGTTTTGCCAATAGGGTGGCAAAATCTTGCCAACTTGTCGGCAAGAAAGATACACACTGTTCCCTATACCTTTATTATAGTGTGATAGCGTGACAAGTGTTTTTCCTTTTTAAAACTTTTGTGTAGAATGATGATGGGCTTCTTTTATTCTGTTTTGCCGGACGGCATCAGCAGTTCTTCTTCATTGTAGCGCGGTCGGTCCTTCACCTCAATGTATATTTTGCCGATGTATTCGCCTACAATCCCCAGCGACACAAGTATCACACCTCCTACCAGCCAGACGGAAATCATCAGTGATGACCATCCGGGGACGGCGTTATGCTGTGTGTAAGAGTGAAGTGTCCATCCGGTGACACACAGTGCCACAAGAATAAAGATGCAGCCTATCCAAAAAATCATACGGACCGGTTTGACGGAAAAGGAAGTGATACCGTCGATGGCAAAATTAAGCATCTTCCGGAAAGGATACTTTGATTCTCCGGCAAAACGCTTGTCACGATTGTAGTACACGCTGTCCGTCTGGTAGCCGATGAGGGGAACCAGCCCTCGAAGAAAAAGGTTGCGCTCGCGGAAGCGGCATAGGTGTTGTATAGCCCGCTGGCTCATCAGGCGGTAGTCGGCATGGTTGTAGACGGATTTTACCCCCATTGCCTTCATCAGCCGATAAAAGACCAAAGCGGTGTTGCGTTTGAAGAAAGTGTCGGTCTTCCGTTCTTTACGTACGCCATAAACGATGTCATTGCCCGCTTTATAGCTGTTTATCATGTCCGGAATCACCTGGATGTCATCTTGCAAGTCTGCATCAATGGAGATGGCTATCTCGCAACGCTCTTTTACTGCATTGAGTCCTGCTAGCAGGGCATTCTGGTGTCCTACGTTTCCTGCCAGGTTCAGTCCGCAGGCATAGGCCGTATTTTGGTGCAGTTCTTTGATGATAGCCCATGTCTGGTCGGTGCTTCCGTCGTTTACATATAATATATAGCTTTCTGGGGAAATTTGCCGGGCTTGTATCAGCCGGTCGAATAATTGGCTCAATCGTTTATGGGTTTCATGCAGCACTGCCTCTTCTTTGTAGCAAGGTACGACAACGGCGAGTATGGGAGAGTTTTCCATCATAGAACAAATCTTTTTGCAATATTCGTAAGAAATCGGGAGAAAAACAAATTATCACTCTTTTCTTTTGAAAACGAAACGTACGAGTAAGAAGTTGACCGGAATGGCGATGGCGAAAACCGGAATGGGGGCCAGAGGTTTGGGGATGCCCATCCAGAGAGAGAGGTTCAGCAACCCCATGTGTAGCAGATAGCTGCATAAGTGTGCCCCTCCAAATCCGAAGGCTTTTCTCCATGAGGGCTTCCGGCCGAAGGTAAAGTAAGCAGTCAGATAGAAATTGGCGATGAAGCTGAGAGCATATCCCAGTGTATAGGCTATGTTTACATTGATAACCCGTTGTAATACAAAATACAATCCGTAGTGCAGAGCTGTCGCAAAGATGCCCACCATTACGAAGCGTACAAATTCCGGTAGTTGTTTCAGCCGCTTCATCTTAACATTAAATATCTACTCTCTGTTGCCATTATCATTACGGCGGCAAAGTTAGGTATTGTTTCAGAATTATTTGTAATTTTGCTTTGCGAAAATAAGCTGCATCTCAGCAAATTGCAAATAAATTTGCATCTGCTTTCGGTTTGCGCTATCTTTGCGTCCAGAAAACATAAAAAACAAATAAGGTATGTCGGACAGAAAGAAGGCGTTCTGGTTTATTGCGCTGCTGAGTGTGCTTGTGGTTGTTCCCTTTCTGGGAGAAACCATTTTTTATTCCAAGGGGGAACCGCGGGAGGCGATTGTTGCCCTTTCTATGCTGGAAAGTGGAAACTGGATACTTCCGGTGAACTATGGTACTGATATTGCTTATAAACCCCCTTTCTTCTACTGGTCAATAGCCGCCGTCTCTTCCCTTTTTGGAGAGGTGACGGAGTTTTCCGCCCGTTTCCCGTCTGCATTGGCTTTTTTAGCCATGCAGTTGATGTTCTTTGCCTTTGTGGCAAAACGTAAAAACGTTCAAACGGCGTTTCTGGCCTCTATTCTTCTTTTGTCTTCTTTCGAGGTGCATCGGGCGGCTGTCGCTTGTCGGGTCGATATGGTTCAGGTTGCCTTTATCGTTATTTCCCTTTGTCTGCTGTTCCGCTGGGATGAGAAGGGATGCCGCGGAGTGCCCTGGCTTGCGGTGTTGCTGATGGGATGTGCCACGTTGACCAAAGGGCCGGTAGGCTCCATATTCCCTTGCGCGTGTATCGGTGTGTATCAGTTGTTGCGCGGACGTTCTTTCTGGAAAGCGTTTTTCTCGTTGGTAGGTATCGGCTTGCTTTCTTTTGTTCCTTATTTAGCTTGGGTATACGTAGCTTACAGACAAGGTGGACAACCGTTCCTCGATTTGGTTCTGGAGGAGAATACCGGGCGGTTTATGGGCAAAATGTCCTACGAGTCCCATGAAAATCCTATATGGTATAATTTCCTGACTTTGATTTGGGGATGGATTCCCTGGACGTTGGTTCTGGTAATTTCCTTGTTTGGCTTGAAGTGGAAAAACATGCGTTGTCTGCCGGAAGGGGAGACCCTGCAGTTGCGGTTGAAGAAGGGCTGGACTGCTTTCCGCAACCAGTCTCCGGTACAATTGTTCACGTGGCTGGTCATTCTGATAATCTTTGTCTTCTACTGCATCCCCAAGAGTAAGCGGAGCGTTTATCTGCTTCCCATCTATCCGTTTATGGCAGTGCTGATAGCTGAGTATCTGTTGGCTTTGGTACAAAAGGGGGCACGAGTTTTCAGGATTTGTGCAATCATCTTTGCTTCTTTGGGCTTGTTGCTTACGCTTGTTTTTGTCGTAGTTCGTCTCGGCCTGGTTCCCGACAGCGTTTTTGGAAGCGGACGCCATGCCGCTGAGAATGTAGCCTTTATGCATGCGTTGGAGGATGTGGCTTTGTCTGTTCCCAAGTGGCTCCTGGTAGCGCTTCCCGTAGTAGCCGCTGTCTGCACATTACGCATGGTGATAAAGCGTGCGGATAGCCGGTCATTATTATATGGCATAGCAGGATGTATGCTCTGCCTTTTCGTATCATTGGATTCGGTTTATCAGCCCACGGTGCTGGCTGTGAAATCAGATAAACATTTGGCTGAAAGGGTCAATACGTATGTTCCGGAAGGTGTGGTCTATTCTTACTCGAAAATGAGTTTCTATGGTGTTAACTTCTATCTGAAAGACCGCATGCGGCACATTGAAAAGGAACGTCCGTCCAGCGAGGAGGGCTATTTGTTGGTTCCCGTAAAGGAGGAGGAGAATATGTTGGGAGAGCTGGAACAGACGTATCATCTGGAAAAGATATTCCGTACAGACAGACGCAGTTGTGATATGCGTAATGAAATCTGCATGTATAAATTTAGGGCGATTGACATTCATAACCCATAATTTATAACTCATAACTCATAACTTAAAATGAATCCGATAGATATCATTAACAAATATTATCCGGAAGAGAATGAGTTGCGGCATATACTGTTGACGCACAGCCGTTCCGTAGCCGACAAGTCGTTATGGATTGCCGACCGCCATCCGGAACTTTCATTGGATAAGGATTTTCTGTACGAGGCTGCCATGCTGCACGATATAGGCATTTTTCTTACAGATGCGGCAGGTATCCATTGTTTTGGCGACAAGCCTTATATCTGTCACGGTTATTTGGGAGCCGACCTGATACGCGGCGAAGGCTATCCCCGCCATGCTTTGGTTTGTGAACGCCATACGGGTGCCGGACTTTCATTGGAGGGAATCATTGCGCAGGATTTGCCCGTACCGCATCGTGAAATGGTTCCGGTCAGCTTGGAAGAACAAGCTATCTGTTTTGCCGATAAGTTTTATTCAAAAACTCATTTGGAAAAGGAGAAAAGTGTAGAAAAAGCCCGTAAAAGTTTGGAACGTTATGGTGAAGAAGGGGTACGGCGCTTTGATAATTGGTGCGAACAGTTCTTGTAGCAATCTAAATTTCTTTAAAAAGGGAGATTATCCGTATAAATTATGTACTTTTGCCCCTCCAAGCGTAAACTATTAGTTAATGACGCCATTGAAAGCAAATACATTCATATCATTCATACTACTATTCGTCTTGCTTCTTCTCTCCGGTGGGGCTGCTTCTCAGCGCCGTAGAGCGAAGGTCGCGCCTCCGAATATTCAGCGGACAGACACGTTGCAGGTAGGGGATAGTTTGCAGATGGGAGACTTCCTGCAAGGGGGAAAGGGGCTTCCTGCCGATTCGTTGCAACAAGATACGGTAGCGGCTGCGCCTCCCAAGAAGGATGCATTGGATGCTCCCGTAGCCTACGAAGCCAATGACTCCATTGTATTTACGCAGAGTGGCTTTGCCCATCTTTACGGCCAGGGAAAGGTGAGTTATCCGGGTGCTGACCTGGAGGCTGATGTCATCTCTATGGATATGGACAACAGTACGGTTTTTGCCCGTGGCGTGGTCGATTCTGTAGGAACAGCCAAGGGAAGACCGGTCTTCAAAGACGGGGACACCTCCTACGAAACCGATACTATCCGTTATAACTTCAAGAGTAAAAGAGGTCTTATCAGCAATGTTGTCAGCCAGCAGGGCGAGGGATACGTGACCGGTAATAATGCCAAGAAAGGGAATAATGATGAACTCTATATGAGGAGCGGTCGTTACACGACTTGTGACCATCATGACCACCCCCATTTTTATATGCAGATGACTTATGCCAAGGTACGTCCGAAAAAGAACGTGGTGACGGGACCTGCCTATCTGGTAGTAGAGGATGTGCCGCTTCCGCTTGCCGTTCCATTTTTCTTTTTCCCGTTTTCTAGCAGTTACCAGTCCGGTTTTCTGATGCCTACCTATATGGATGACTCCAATCGTGGCTTCGGTCTGACGGACGGTGGATATTACTTCGCCATCAGTGACCAAATGGACTTGAAGCTGCGGGCGGATATCTTCACGAAAGGTTCTTGGGCGCTGAATATGGAGTCGAACTATGTGAAGCGTTACAAATATTCCGGTTTGCTGCAGGCAAGCTATCAGGTGACCAAGACCGGTGACAAAGGCTTGCCCGACTACTCGGTTGCCAAAGACTTCAAGGTGGTGTGGTCTCACCGGCAGGACCCGAAAGCGAGTCCGAATTCTACTTTTTCTGCCAGTGTGAACTTTGCTACCAGTAGTTATGAGCGTACCAATATCGGCAATATGTACAACTCCCAGGCAATGTCGCAGAATACCAAGACTTCCAGTGTCAGCTATTCGCGTAACTTTCCCGACCAGCATCTGAGCATCTCCGCTTCAGGTAATATTGCCCAGACCATGCGTGACTCCTCTATCGCGGTGACTTTACCGGACATGACCATTTCCTTGAGTACCATTTTCCCTTTCAAGCGCAAACATGCAGTGGGAGATGAAAAGTGGTATGAGAAGATTTCCGTTCGCTATACTGGCCGTGTGAAGAACAGTATCAAGACGAAGGACAATCTGTTGTTCAAGAAGAACCTGATACGCGATTGGGAGAACGGTATGCAGCATGAGATTCCGGTAAGTGCCACGTTTACTTTGTTCAAGTACTTCAATGTGACGCCTACCGTAAACTATACGGAGCGTTGGTACACCCGCAAGGTGAAGAAGGACTGGGACGATGAGCAAGGCAAGGAGGTGAATGATACGACCTACGGTTTTCACCGTGTATACGACTACAGTGCCAGTCTGGGTATCAATACCAAAGTTTATGGTATGTACAAGCCATTGTTTATGAAGAAGAAGGAGATACAGATACGTCACGTCATCACTCCCTCCATCAGTTTCAGCGCTGCACCCGATTTCACTTCGTCCCGTTTTGGCTATTATGACTCTTATATAAAAGACCAGAACGGCATTCGCGATACCGTGCAGTATTCCTATTATGCCGGTCAGGTGTTCAGTCCGCCAAGTGGAGGAAAGCAGGGGCTTATCAGTTTCAATATCTCCAATAACCTTGAAATGAAGTTCAAGGATAAGAACGACTCTATCCGCAAGGTGAGCCTGATTGACGATTTGAGTATGGGTATCAGTTACAATACTGCCGCGCAGGTACGTCCGTGGAGTGATTTGAGTTTTAATCTCCGTCTGAAGTTGAGCAAGAGTTATACGTTGAGTATGAATTCTACCTTTGCCACCTATGCCTACGAATTTGATGAGAGTGGAAGGGTAGTGCCCGGTAACCGTACGGAATGGTCGTATGGCCGTTTCGGTCGTTGGTCGGGATATGGTACGTCGTTCAGCTGGACCGTGAACAATGATTCGTGGAAGAAAATAAGGAACTTCTTCACCGGTCAGAAGGATGACGAGGAGCAGGACCAAGACCAGAATGCCTCGACGGAGGGAGACAGTGACATGGAGGGCGAAACCACCGAGGACGGCACTCCGAAGAAAAAGAAGGAAAAGGCTGCTGCCGATGCTGACGGCTATCAGGTATTCAAGATGCCTTGGTCCATCAACTTCAGTACCGGTTTCAATATTACGGAAGACACCAGTAAGCCCATTAATCGTAAGAACATGCGTTATCCGTACAAATTCAGCTTGAACTCCCTTAATATAAACGGTAACGTCAAGCTTACCAACAAATGGGCTATCAGCTTCAACTCCGGTTATGACTTCAATGCGAAGGAGATAACGCAGACCGCTTTCAACATCACACGTGACCTGCACTGTTTCAGCATGACGGCTGCCATATCACCTTTCGGACGCTGGAAATACTATAACTTTACCATCCGTGCCAATGCAAGTATCCTGCAGGACTTGAAATGGGAACAGAGAAGCCAGACCCAGAGTAATATTCAGTGGTATTGATGTTTACCAAATTATTTCCGTCTCTCCATGTTCCCGCAAATACTCATTTGTTTTGCTGAAATGCTTGTTCCCGAAGAAGCCGTTATAAGCGGATAGGGGAGATGGATGTGCCGAGGTAAGTACCAGATGTCGGCTACGGTCGATGAATGCCCCTTTGCGTTGGGCGTAGGCTCCCCAAAGAATAAATACAAGATGCTCTTTTTCTTCGGCGAGAATGCGGATGGCCGCATCTGTAAATGTTTCCCAACCGCGGTTTTGGTGAGAACCGGCTTGGTGTGCACGTACGGTGAGGGTAGCATTGAGCAGCAATATGCCTTGCTCTGCCCAGCGTGTCAGATTGCCGGTAGTGGGGGCATCAGTGCCGATGTCATTTTTTATTTCCTTGAAAATATTAAGTAAGGAAGGAGGGAAGGGAACACCGTCATTTACGGAGAAACAAAGTCCGTGTGCTTGTCCCGGACCATGATAGGGGTCTTGACCGATTATCACGACCTTTACTTTGTCAAAAGGGCATAGGTTGAATGCATTGAATATCAGCTTTCCCGGAGGATATATTGCATATTTCCCATATTCGTCCCGTACAAAATCAGTCAATGTACGGAAATAATCTTTCTCAAATTCAGGTTGCAGATGTGCTTTCCAGCTTTCTTCTATTTGAACATTCATAATTGGAGCTGTTAGTAGTTTCGGATGCTAAAGTACAAAATAAAAAATAAAGTCCAACCTTTTGAGGGGTTGAACTTTATATTATATGACGGGATAAATGTATATCAAATCAAGTGTATATTGTGTTCCTTGCACTCTTTGCGCATATCTTCCGGCCAGATACTGGCTTGTATCTCACCGATATGTGCCTTGCGCAGATAGAACATACAGAGGCGGGACTGCCCTATACCGCCACCGATGGAAAGCGGCAGTGTATCATTCATCAAGCGTTTGTGGAAGTAAAGTTCCAGACGGTCCTCTTCGCCTTCCTCTTTAAGCTGGCGAAGCAGGGCTTCCTTGTCTACGCGGATACCCATGGAGGAAAGTTCGATGCTGCGTTGCAGGATGTGGTCCCATAGCAGGAGGTCACCGTTCAGTCCGGGGAGGTCGTTCAGCCCTTTGCTGGTATAGTCATCGTAGTCCGGGGCGCGTCCGTCGTGCTTCTTGCCGTCGCTCAGCTTGCATCCGATACCGATGATGAACACTGCACCGTATTTCTTGCAAATGGCATGTTCGCGGCATTTGGGTTCCAAGTCCGGATACAGTTGGCGCAATTCTTCGGCATGGATAAAGTGAAGTTTCTGGGGCAGGCAAGGCTTGATTTGCGGATACATCTCATATACCATATATTCGGTGCGCACCATGGCTGCATAGATACGGGTTACTATCTCCTTGAGGAATTCCACATTGCGGTCTTCGGCGGTAATGACGCGTTCCCAGTCCCACTGGTCTACATAAAGGGAATGCAGATTGCCCAGTTCTTCATCGGCACGGATGGCATTCATGTCTGTGTAGATGCCATATCCCGGTTCGATATGGTATTCGGCAAGCGTGAGGCGTTTCCATTTGGCGAGGGAGTGCACCACTTCAGCTTTGGCGTCGCCCAAATCTTTGATAGGGAAAGTCACGGCACGCTCCACTCCATTGAGGTCGTCATTGATACCCATTCCTTTCAATACGAACAGTGGAGCTGTCACACGTCGCAGGCGCAGTTCGGAAGAGAGGTTCAACTGGAAGAACTCTTTAATTTGTTTAATCCCTAATTCAGTCTGTTTTAGGTCCAATAAAGGTTTGTAACCTTTAGGTGTTATCAGGTAGCTCATAAATTTATTCAGTATAACTTCTATTAAATTGCTCGGCAAAGATAGGAATAATATTAATACTTGCTTCTGTTTTATGGGAAAAAAGAACAAAATGTTTGTATAATTGCGGTTAATCTTCTCAAAGTAACAATGAAAATATTCTTCGGTTTGATATAAAAAGCGTTTGAATGTTAGGAATCTGCTAATTTTTTTATACTTTTGCATCCACATTTGGCTCCGTAGCTTAGTGAATAGAGCGTCAGATTCCGGTTCTGAAGGTCGTGCGTTTGAATCGCACCGGGGTCACAAAGAGAATCCTTGATAATCTGTTGATTATTGAGGATTTTTTGTATCCATAAGGTTGTTTGGGAATACGAAAAAAAGGCGATTTTTGCTTGAATTTCTGTATTTGTTGATTAATAGTTGATTAAATTAAGAACAGTAACGTGCTGACATTCAAAGCAGAAGTGATGCATGATGAGTAAAAAAACAGGTGGAAATTTTAATAGATGATTTAATAAGAGGTTACCAAGCAATATGTATTTCTTTACCAATGAAGTTGGAAGAATTACACATTGGATGAAATAATCAATAGTTCATGAGTATATAGATTATGGAAACATTGGATTACAGTACGTTCTTTAATTTTATTTCTCTGTTTCTAGCACTATGGGTAGGTATGAATTACAATACTGTCCCTTGAAATATGATTTTATCATAATGAAAGCTTTTCTCCTATTTCCCTGAGGGATATATTCTCATATTAATTATTACTCAAAATAGCAGTAGTGATTGCTTTAAGCATTTTGGTGCAACCATGACAGAAACTCATTTCCTTATATCTCAAAAGGTAGTTATCTAATCTATTGAATTTTACCATCATTTGATATACATAAATTTGATTGTGTTTTAATAATATATATATTTGTGCAACAAATAGTTTTTAATTAGCATGAAAAAAGTTGTTATCATATTGTCTGTTATATGTCTATTCGCAAAATGTTCATATATGGAGGATGTTCAGTTGGTAAATACATACCGTCAATCTGAACTATATATTAAAGGTTTCAAGGCACAGTTTGATAGTTTACCGGAATCTAAAAAAAAGGTGGTGATAAAGGAAATAAAATCATATATAACACGGCTTGACACTGAATTGACAAAATCACAAAACTATCGTAAGCTAAAGTTAGAACGAATTACTAATCTACAAAAAGAAATGGCTATATCCAATTATAATCGATATACTAGGTATGATACACTGTATAAGGAATATATGCATCTTAGTTTTGATTCGGCTTATACGGTGGCAAAAAAGGCTCTTGCGTTAGCGAAACAAATAGGTTCTAAAGACTTAATAACGGACGCCCATATCAAGTTAGGTGATATGTTTATTTCTGGTGGCTATTTCCGTGAAGCTGACCATGTCATCAATGATTATAATCCTGAAGGATGTAGTAATGAAATGTATAAAAAATGGATGCTAGCTCGTTTTAGACTTGAATACGAGAACGGATTCTTTTTTGCCTGGAGACTTTACCAACCTGATATGGCATTGAGTAATATGACAGAATTATATAATGAACTGTTGCCATTATGTCCAGACGATTCATATGAATTGTATAGACTTAAAACTTCAATGGCTTTTTATCGCCATCAATATAAGGAAGGAGCAGGTTTTGCTTCTATTCTTTTGACTAAAACACCGAAGAACTCATCAGAATATATTATAGCTCTCGGTGATCTTGGATTTAATCAGATGGGGGAAAACAAGTTTACAGAGAGCATGAAAAACATGGTAGAATCTGCAATTATGGCCATCCAACAAGGATCAAATAATTATTCGGCTATTCGCAAAATAGCTGAAATGATGTTTGTTGTCGGTGACATTAAAACTGCATCACGATATATAAAGGTTGCAATGAACAATGCTACTGAATACAACTCTAAATATCGGATAATTGAAAGTTCAAAAGGATATCCTATTATCAACCATCTGTTACAAAAGGAAATAGAACACGATAAACAAATGATTACTATTGTAGTCATAGTATTGGCTTCAGTAGTTTTATCTATGATAGTGAGTTTAATTTATATCCTACGTCAGCGTAAACAAATTTTTCAACAAGTAGAGTTGATTTCAGAGTATAACGTTAAATTAGAAGCAAAAAACAAAGAAATAGAGAGTTACAATCAAATTTTTAGAGATAATTACGCTATAGCTAGTGTTCTCGTTGCAAAGATGATTACTAATAATGCTCAAAGTAATATTCTTATCAATAAACTACAAAAGGATTTATTGACTAAAATTAAGGTACGTCAATATGATACCATACCTGGCGCTGTTGATGTATGCAAAAAAGAATTTAATGTACTTTGCCCTAATATTGATGAAGTATTACTAGCCTTTTTCCCAAATTTTGCGAGTCAATTCAACGCTTTACTTCCTGAAGACAGTAAGCTTGATATTACTACTCCTAAAAAACTTCCGGTTGAGATGCGTATATTTGCTCTTTGGCGCATAGGTGTGAGGAAGAACGAGAATATCGCCAACTGCATGGGATATTCGGTCAATACAATTAAAAGTTATAAAACCAAGATAATTAATGCTACTGGACTTGAAAAGGATGATTTTTATAGTCAATTGATGAAAATAAGTGTAGATATGTAAGTCGTAAAGTGTAATAAAGGTATATTTAAAAAGCACAACCATTTTATATTCAAGTATATAGTTACAATAAGAGTGTATATTCAGTAGATTAATTGTCACTAGCTAACAGCTGGCGTAATTTTGTGGCGAACTGATCATCAAAGCGATGGTTAGTTCGCTTTTTTTAATTTAAAAATATACCATGAAACAAGTAAAAATTAGTCTATTTATCCTTCTTCTCCTCGCAGTAGGAATTAGTTCTTGCCGTGGGAAAAAACAAACTAAAGTTGGAACCACTGCCAATCTTCCTCGAGTAGAAGTATCGGCAAGACTCAATGATTCCATTATTCATCTATTAACCGAGGCTGAAGCCGATAGCATGGATATCCATAGTATTATGGTAGTCCAGGGTGGTAATATCATTTTTGAAAATTGGATGAATGAAGGAGATGCCAGTAAACCGCATATCCTCAATTCTGTAAGTAAAACTTTCACATCAATTGCTATAGGAATAGCAATAAATGAAGGTAAAATCAAGCTCAGTGATAAACTGATATCTTTTTTTCCTACACAACTACCCTCTAATATTAGTGACAATCTTGCAGCAATAACAGTTAGAGATCTTCTTACAATGACTTGTGGGCATGCTATTGATCACACTTATGAGATGCAAAGACTGGCTAAAGAGTATCCGTCTATGGATTGGATTAAATGTTTTCTAAATTATCCTGTTGAATTTAAGCCAGGCGAAGTATATTGTTACAATAGTGTAGGTACATTTATGCTTTCAGCAATTATACAGAAAGCAACAGGAGAAAAACTCATTGATTATCTGAATACACGCTTGTTCATTCCACTCCAGATTGAAAATGCATATTGGACGGAAAATTCTCAAGGTATCAACTATGGCGGTTGGGGACTCTATCTCAAAACAGAGGATCTAGCTAAAGTAGGACAACTTTTATTGCAAGAAGGTAAATGGAATGGAAAACAGCTCATTTCCAAAGGTTGGATAACGGAAATGTCAAAAAAACAAGTTGATAGCGCTCCGGCAGGAATCAATACTACACAACTTATACAGACCACTGCAGATCCAGATTGGGTACAAGGCTATGGTTATCAAATGTGGCGTTGTCGTAATAATGCTTTTCGCGCAGATGGAGCTATGGGACAATATATACTTATACTCCCTGACCAAAATGCAGTAGTTGTCATGACTGCTAATACTCACAAAATGCAAAAAGAACTTGAATTAGTATGGAAATACATCCTTCCTGTATTGAATAATTTAAAATGAATAAACAATGAAACTACGTATTATTTCATTATTTGTTTTCCTTTGTTTGGGAATGATATGGACTCTAAAAGCTCAAGAGTTAAAGAAAATTTCTTATGGAAGTAAAGACGGTATGGACCTTGTAATGGGGGTTAAGAAACCTAAGAATCCCAATGGCGCCGGTGTGATTATGGTCGTCAGCGGTGGATTTAAATCAAGCTGGGAACAGGCTTTGAACATGTCACACCTCTCTTCTCCCCTTACTGCCCGTGGTTACACACTGTTTTTTGTTATCCATAGTTCACAACCTCGTTATGCGGCACTTGACGCAATAAACGATGTACGTCGTGCGGTCCGATTTATCCGTTATCATGCGGAAAAATTTGAAATAGATGGTAATCGTCTCGGCATTACAGGCGGTTCTTCTGGTGGAGAGACCAGCCTATGTATCGCTACTCAGAGTGATGATGGAAATCCTAGGAGTGAAGATCCCGTGGAACGTGAATCATCTCGGGTACAAGCTGTGGCTTGTTTTTTTCCACTCACAGACTTCATTAATTGGGATTTCAAACATGATGAATACGGACTCGGTCTTAAACAGAGAGCCAATCAGAGCCCATTCGGGCATGTTCGATTAAATCCTATGACGCAAACGTATGAATTGCTCTCCAATACTAGCGAGATCGATTCTGTTGCCCATCAGCTGTCTCCCTACTATTATGTAGACGTACAAACTCCTCCAGTATTTATTGCACATGGAGATGCCGATAAGGCTATTGCGCTGGATCAGAGTATCCGTTTCATTGACAAACTGAAAGAATACGGTATACCTTGTGACTTAATTATAAAACAAGGTGGAGCACATGGAAAATGGGACGATATGACTATATATTATGAAAAGTTTGCTGACTGGTACGACAACTATTTGAAATAATATCAACAATAAATACTATCGTTTATGAATTTATTAAGATTAAAAACTTCCTTATTTATTAGTTTAATATCCATTATGGTAGCAGCACAGCAACCAGCTATTTTAGCCGTAAGAATGGATGATATGGGTGCTTTCCATTCAGTCAATAAAGCCATTATGGATATTTATTGTAATGGTATTGCTAAGTCTGTGGAAATCATGCCAGTGGCATCTTGGTATCCGGAAGCTGTACAAATGTTGAAAAATGCATCAGGCCTAGACGTTGGAGTACATCTGACCATCACTAGCGAATGGGAAAATATTAAATGGCGTCCTCTCACTAGCTGTCCCTCATTAACTGACGAAAAAGGATATTTTCTACCGATGATGTATCCTAATAGTAATTATCCCGGACTGTCAGTCATTGAGCATGGGTATGACCTTAAGGAAGTGGAACGTGAATTTCGGGCACAAATAGAACGTGTTATCGCTGATGTCCCTCAAGTGTCCCACATATCCGGACACATGGGTAGCATCATCTTTGACGAAAAAGTCAACGAACTGGTCAATAGGCTTGCCAAAGAATACAATCTGTCTTCCGTGGACAAGACACATGCAGCCAAACACGGATATGAATTTGTCTCTTATGCTGATGGTGCTTATGGTATGTTGCATGGTAAACATAAGACATTGGCAGAAAAGGAGGAGTCTTTCATCAATATGCTTAAGAGTCTCAAACCTGGCAAGAAATACATGTTTATCGAACACCCTGCATATAATGACGTGGAAATGGAAAATGTTTTTCATATTGGATATGAAAATGTAGCTACCGATCGTCAAGGAGTAACTGATATGTACAAAAGTGGTCGAATTAGGAAGGCCATTGAGGATAACAATGTGGAATTGGTTACCGTTAACGATTTAATGACTGCACTGCCTCGAAAAAAATCGAGGAATATAGCTACTGCCATAGATTCTTATATGAAAACTGCAGGTATGAAAGGGCTTGACATTCATTCCGTGATGATACTCCAACATGGTATGGTAATAGGAGAAAAATGGCAAAGTAAAGGTGACCCTTTGGTCCCTCACATCATGAACTCTGCCAGTAAGACATTGACTTCTACTGCAGTTGGATTTGCTGTGACAGAAGGTAAACTGAAACTCGATGATAAGGTGATTTCCTTTTTCCCCGATAAACTACCTGCCTCTGTTAGTGAAAATTTGGCAGCCATGACGGTACGAGATTTGTTAACCATGACATGTGGTCAAGAAAAGGCAAATACGACTGCTCAACGTCAAACTAAACAGGATTGGGTAGAGGCCTTCCTGGCAGAACCAGTTCCACAGAATCCCGGCACCTATTATGTGTATAATGGGTTGGGAACATATATGATTTCGGCCATTGTACAAAAAGCTGTAGGCAAAAAAATCTTCGACTACCTGACCCCACGTTTATTTCGTCCTCTGGGTATCGTAGGCATTTCATGGGATGAGAGTCCCCAGGGGGTTAATTGTGGCGGTTGGGGCGCTTACCTAAAGACTGAAGATATGGCTAAGATTGGTCAGTTCTACTTACAAAAAGGAAAATGGAATGGTGTACAGCTCCTTCCGGAGAGCTGGATAAATGAGGCTTCAACTGCACACGTTTCCTCACGGGCAGGTGGTATGACCGATGAAAACTACAAGAAGAGAGATCCGGAACACAACGACTGGCTGCAAGGTTATGGCTATCAAATCTGGCGTGGTCGTCATAATACTTACCGTGCTGACGGTGCCCGCGGACAATTCATTATCATAATGCCTGATCAAGATGCCGTAATAGCTATCACCGGGGATCTTGCCGATATGGCGACTGAGTTGAATCTTGTATGGGATATAATTTTACCTGAGTTAAACCCAATTTAATACTAATATTATTATGAGAAAAATTTCACTTTTTTTTGTTGCTATAGCCATGAGCTGTAGTACATTTGCTCAGACATACACAGAACCAATAGCTGTGGAGGGTGGTATGGTCAGAGGTATAATAAATGATAATGTGACAGTTTACTGTGGAATCCCATTTGCCGCACCTCCAGTTGGAGACCTTCGCTGGAAGACTCCGCAACCGGTACTGCCTTGGCAAGGGGTGCTGACTTGCGATAGATTTGCTCCAGCACCGATGCAACGGGAAACTGCGCGGTATCCGAAAGGCTGGAGAAACACTAACGAGATGAATACATCTTGTAGCGAAGATTGTTTATACCTTAATATTTGGACCCCAAGCAAGAAATCGGAGAAACCGTTGCCAGTCATGATTTGGATATTCGGTGGAGGATTTCATATCGGTGGGACCGATGGACCGGTATATCGTGGTGACGCATATGCTAAAAGAGGAGTTATTATGGTTTCTATAGCTTATCGGCTTGGAGTATTTGGCTATCTTGCACATCCTGAACTTAGCAAAGAAAGCGGACATGGTTCTGGGAATTATGCTCTATATGATCAAATGGCAGGTATCAAATGGGTAAAGGAGAATATTGCAGCTTTTGGTGGTGATCCTAATAATATAACAGTGTTCGGACAAAGTGCCGGTTCACGTAGTATACAGGGGATTATTTGTTCTACGCAAGCCAACAAACTGTTCCAACGTGCCATTCTACAGAGTGGATGTGCAATACGTGATGATGCAAAATGTCTTCCTCTCATTGAGAATGAAGCATTAGGCAAATCATTCTTTGAGAGTATTGGTATCACGAACCTTAAACAAATGCGTCAGATTGATGCTGTGACTCTTGAAAAATTGTATGAGAAGTCTGCATTCATCCCCAAATTTCGTCCTGCCATTGACGGATACCTGATCACGGAGGACTTTAATGATGCTACTATTGCAGGTCGGTACATGGATATTGACTATATGATTGGTTACACAAAAGATGATGTCCCTAAAGCTAATTTCCCGAAGTCCATTGGTGCGTGGGCGGACAATCAAGTGGATAATCTAAGACGTCGTCCAATATATGTATACAGTTATGATCATCCTCAACCTAAAGATCCTAAAACTTCTCCAAAAGAAGGAGGGGATGAATTTGGTGCTTCAGGTGTAGTACATTCCGCAGAGCTTCCTTATATGTTCGGGCAAGTACATAACAGTACTAAACCAATGACAAAAGAAGATTTTGAACTTTCTGAGCGGATGGTAACTTATTGGACTAACTTCGCTAAGTATGGTAATCCTAACGATAAGAATACTGTGGAATGGAAAGCTTATACAAAAGAAATTCGCAACGTACATCATTTAAATATAAAATAGTCGTTAATTTTAAATACTAAAAATATGAAATCTGTTTATTTATCTGTTTTTTGTGTGAGTATTGCCTTAACTGCTACTGCTGTCAACAAAAATCCTCAAGACACGGTACGAGTTGTAACATCTGAGAATGTTAAATCCGCTAAGGATGCTGTTGCCCTACTCAATGCTTCTAGTGCGAGTGAGCCTCGTGCAGTCCCTATAGGTTTACCTGCTGCTTATACTGTAGTACGCCAAGACGGGCTTCCTGTTACTTATTTTTGGGATCCGAATGCTACTAACCTTCATTGGAGACAAGAGGGGTCTCTACAAAAGACATCCTCACTTCCCATGTCCATGACTGCTATCCTTGAAGGTGAAATCGGTGTCGGTGTAGATACTTATACAAAGCTTGGTGGAGAACGACTACAAGGCAATGCCAAATATGAATTGAACACACTTGGTAAACATAACTTTGATATCGGTGTATCAGGCAAAGTGGCCGACAAATGGTATTTCTCATTAAGTGGATTCAATACGCTTGACCCAGGAAATGTCAAATTGCAATTCACACCGTATGCAGACCGTGCTTCATTCTACACAGGTACCCTTACTCATAAGTATAATCCTAACGGAAGCCAGCTTACATTTTTTTATCGTCATACCAACACACACAATTTACTGAGCACTATCCAGCAGGCTCCATTTTATTGGGTTGGTGATGGCTCCATTAAAGAGTTCGAAAATTTCACTATCGGCAAAGACAATTACGGTTCTAATGATGGAGTTGTATCTTATATAGATATGAAAACAGGTAAGCAAAAGACGGAAAACTATTATGATCTTGGACATGCTTATACCCATGAAGGGAAGTTCATGTTGGATCACTACCTTTCAGATAAAATGAGATTTAATCTTCGGGCAAAGTTTTCATATACTGACCGTAACGCTATCAGTGATGCAACACAGAATATTCTCAGAAATCAAACTCGTGAATATATTGATGGCAGTGGAAGCTATACTGGAGATGTACAGCGCCGATTAATACAGATTCAAGATTGTAGCATCAAGGATTATATGATCGTAGCCTCGTTGCAAAACAAGACAACTCATCATGATTGGAATTTCGGAATCTTTGATTATTTGGAACATACAGAAATGGCTGGTTCTTCAACACAGTATGATCATGAAGTGGCTGCCAATCCCCGTAAGCTCTTTTTCAATGGGAATCAATTCTTTAACAATAATGCTAGTGCACAATATGTAAAGGGATGGGAAAACAAAGCTGGAGTATATGCTTTGGATAAATGGCAAGTTTCTGACTATATAAAATTCACATATGGAGCACGTTTAGAATATTTTTATCTGAATGCAAATAGTAGTATGGATGCCCGATATCAAGGCTTCTATCTTGGTGCTCCGACCAAGGATGGTACAGGAACCGTACAATTGACCAACTCTAAACTGAAAGGGTTGAACTATTCTTTTTCATTCATTCCGACCATTAACTTTACTAGAAATTTTGGATTTGACGGTGAAATCAATTATATCAACATGTATAGACATTTGCAAGGATTTTATGGTGCTAACCCACCGTTAAAAAACACCCGGCCACATATTCTCGGCCGTGCAGGTTTGTTCTACAACACCAAATATTTTAGTGTGGTAACTTCATTTGCTTATTCATTCCGTAAAGGTGACAGTGGACGTATCACTGTCACAAGCGACGACCCTAATGAGGGTTCTGTCATGGTTCCTTACGAACAAGCAATTCAGACTATCGGCTGGAAAACAGACGTTTTGCTCACTCCAATAAAGGATTTATCATTCAATATCATATTTACACTTCAAGATCCGAAACTTCATAAGTATGAATTCAGTGCATTCGGCAAAAATTATGATTTCTCAGGAATGCAAATGACCGGATTATCGAAGATACTTTTGGAATTCAATCCTCGTTATAAATACAAAAATTTTAATATTTGGGCAAGTGCGCGTTATTCAAGTAAAAAATATGCCAATGTTGGTAACTCAATTGACTTTGATGGATATTGGGAAACATTTGCAGGCGCTAGCTGGAAAGCGTTTAAAAATGTTACTTTTACTGCGAATGTCGTAAACTTCCTAAATGCGACTGGTCCTTCTGGAAATGTGCCAGGAAGTGCCCTCATTACAGACGGTAGCCAATATGCCGGAACATTAATTGCCGGTACTTACATCCGTCCCTTCCAAACTCAGTTCGGTATCAATATTAATTTCTAGCAAATAGGCATGAGAGAGAATGTTTATATTATTTTTGCTATGTTTCTGCTCCTACCTTTGGGAGCAGAAGCCCAGCAAAACATAGACTTCCGTATTTCAAAAGTTGTGTCACCCATCATTAACAGTGATAATAGTGTGACATTTTATATAGAGGCTCCCCAAGCAAAAACAATGACCGTTATAGGTGACTGGTGTGATGATTCAGCAGGTAAAATTATGAAAAAAGGGGAAAAAGGTATTTGGACATTTACTACAGATATTCTGTCATCGGAGATGTACACTTATCGTTATGTCATGGACGGTGTAACAATCATTGATCCTGCCAATCCGTTTATACGTAGGGATGTAGGTAACATATTCTCTATATTTTATATTAATGATGGGCCTGCTGACTATTATCAAGTACATGATGTCTCTCATGGGAATGTGGCAGAAGTCTGGTATCACTCTGACATGTTGAATTTGAATCGCCGCTTGCAAGTATATACTCCTCCTTGTTATGACCATTCTAACCGTAACTATCCGGTGCTATATTTACTCCATGGAAGTGGAGGTGATGAAAATGCTTGGATAGAATTAGGGCATGTGGCACGAATTATGGATAATATGATTGCAGAAGGGAAGATAGAGCCAATGATTGTTGTAATGCCGAATGGGAATCCGGGGAAACAAGCTGCGGCCGGTGAAACGAGTGAGAACCTTAACTATCTTCCTTCAATGTCAAACTTCCTTCCTGGATTCAAACAAGGTCTATATGAGATTGCTTTTCCCGAAATTGTAAATTTCATCGATGTCTTGTATAGGACTGTTCCAAATAAAACGCACCGTGCCATAGCCGGTTTATCAATGGGTGGCTTTCATGCATTGACTATTTCTGCCAATTATCCGGATATGTTTGACTATATAGGGCTTTTTTCTGCAGGTTTTCCTGAATCTAATTTAGATATAACAGCATATGCTGATATAGACAAAAAGGTGGAGAGGCAAGCTAAAAAAGGTTATAGTCTCTACTGGATTGGCTGTGGTAAGGATGATATTTTCAAGCTCTACCCTAAAGCTATTGACTTTGCTCAGAAGCTCCAATCCTATGGTGGAAATGTCGTTTTTCATGGTTCGGAAAAAGGACATGTATGGAGCAACTGGCGACAATATCTTCTTATTTTTACACCTCAATTATTCAAATAAATACCATATTTGACAGCGTAAAAATACCTATAAACAATATTTAGTGAATACTGACTGAACCTTAGAACAAGTAATAGACGTAAATATGCGATATAAACTATAGCTTCCACATCTTGGAAGCTATAATTCTTTAAATTCCTATAATTTTATTTACAGATAAAGCTGTTGAGAATACTTTTTCTTCTCAATTATTTTTCTTAGTTGCATTTTAGACTAAACTATTCCTTTTTACTACTATGTTGGTAACTTTACTAATAGGCTTAGATTAAAGTCACTTTCAAACATGGTTTCTATCATTGCTTCTGTTGTAGAATAGACTTGGATTCCTTTGTTGTTTTACCATAACTTATATCTAAAGTATGGTCTAGTATGAGAGTAGTCTCTGTTTTTTCCCACTTTTATTCTTCATATTTTCCGCAACATTTGGTGTGGTATCCTGAAATATTTATCCATCTTCCCTATGAAATTGCCTGCATGCCCCATTGGTGGTATTGAGACAGATTTTTCATCCAGAACAGTCAACCATACGGTTCTCTTTCTTGTTATAATTTCCATAGGGTTAGAGGTATGAAACAAATAATATTTATTTTTGCAATGTTAATGACTTGTCTGTCCTATGCCGGTAAGCCGGAAGGACAGTCAGAAAGGAGAACAGACATGAACCCAATGAAAGAGATTTATCTGGCAGGAGGATGTTTTTGGGGTACCGAACATTTCCTGAAACAAATAGAAGGTGTGGAGGCTACCCAGGTGGGATATGCCAATGGAAATATTGCCACATTAACCCCGCCTTGTTCGACTTGGCACGTAAAGCGAAGATGAAGAAAGAAGGAGATGGCGAGTATTTAAACTTGGAAAAGTAACGGACAATGGATATACTGTTAATAAGTAATGAAGATACGTGCCGCAGCCGTATCGCGCAGGAACTCCTGCATGCATTTGGCAGGGGAATGAATATCTCTACGGCAGGAATTATGGAGGGGAACTGCGTTCCCGATGCCGTGTGCAATGTGATGGAACAGAATGGTTTCAGCGTGTCTCGCAAGAAACCCTCTGGTGTCGGGACCTATACGCACCGGTCATGGGACTACGTGATTACCCTATGTAAAGAAGCCGGAGAAGAACTGAAATTTATCACTCTGGATGCCAAGCAGCAGGCGCATTTTGATTTTGAAGATCCCTTTAAAAATCGTTTTCAAAATGAAAGTGAGCAGGAGCAACAAGTTGCCGCACTCTATGAAACCATGTACCGGCGGCTGTATGAATTTTACCGCGATGAACTGAGCGAGCAGCTGTTGCCTCGTTGTACGTGCGGTGCAAATACCTATTGCCGTTGCGAATAGCGAAATATGTGTTTTTTTTGAAGCAATCTCTTGACTCGTCCCTAAGGGCAGGACCTATCTTTGCTTCATAAACAAAATGCGCATGAGTTTATGAAGAATAAAATGAAGTTTAAAATCGGAGAGTTTTCCAAACTTTGCCAAGTGACCGTTAAGACGCTTCGTCATTATGAAGAGATAGGATTGATGATACCCGTTGAAGTGGATGAGTGGACGGGGTATCGCTATTACGACATCAGCCAGCTCCGGTGTATGAGCCGTATTGTTTACCTCAAGCAATTAGGGTTCAGCCTCGAAGAGATATCCGAGTTGTTTGCCGATGGCAAGGAATTTCCGGATGCTGAATTGTTGAAGGTTAAAATAGAACGTTGCAAAAACGAGATTGAACACTTGATATGGCGGCAGACCGAACTTGCCAAATTGGAAAATTTACTCCATAAACAAGAGAATGTTATGGAAAAAGTGTTTAAGAAATCCCTCCCTTCAAGAATTTTTGCTACCCATCGCCGTAAAATAGACTCTTATCAGGAACTGTTCAATCTTTGTCCGAATATCATCGGGCCTGAAATGTACCGTTTGGGTTGTGAATGTCCTGCCCCGGAATATTGTTTCACGGTGGAATATAATGAGGAATATGGGGTTGATATTGATATCGAGTTTTTTGAAGCGGTGGCTGAACGCAAGGAAGATTCGGAACTGATTAAATTCAAGGAACTTCCGGAAGTACCGGTTGCGCTCTGTGTCAACCATTACGGTGCTTATGAGCATATGCCCGAAACTTTCGCCGAGCTTTTTGCGTATGCCGAGGCAAATGGATACGAGGTCATTGACCGTCCCCGGTTTTGCCATATTGACGGCATTTGGAACAAAGAAACGGTGGATGAATGGATGACGGAAATTCAGTTGCCCATCAAACTTTCTTAATCAGCCTTTGATTTTTGCGGAAAGCTTTCAACCGTGAGAATACCTAAAAATAGGGATAGGTAGTCAACTTATTTTCTGCGAACTTTGCAGACTGAAAAAAGAATTGAAATGAGAAGCCTGCATATTCTGTTTATATTGGTAGTTGTCACTTGGCTCGGTTTTCCGCTGAGAGCGCAAGAAGCTATTTCTATCGGGACTCGCCACACTTTGTTTTCGCATGTCTTGAATGAGGCTAGAGAATATTGGGTGTATGTACCTGCAACCCGCCCGGGTGAAAAAGAGGAAAGTTATCCGGTTCTTTATTTGCTGGACGGTGATTCTTTTTTTCATTCGGTGGTAGGTTTTACTCGCTTGTTTTCCACCTCCAAAGTTTCTTCCTTACCGCCCTGTATCGTTGTGGCTGTCCTGAATACAAACAGAACCAGAGACTTTACGCCAACCTGTTCCGCTGCCCGGCGTGACGGAACTGTCCGTCCGGGCGATAAACCGGAAGGGGGTGGGGCAGGACAATTTTGCCGTTTTCTGACGGAGGAGCTACGCCCCGCAGTGGAACAAGACTTGCCGGTGAATGGACAACACTTGTTGGCCGGACATTCTTATGCCGGGTTGTTCACGCTGCATGTTTTGCTGAATTATCCCGGTACATTTGATACATACATCGCCATAGACCCCAGTTTATGGTGGGATAAAGGATGTTTTCAGAAACAGGTAGAACGGCAGGTAGATAAGGTTGACTTTTCAGGAAAACAACTGTATGTTGCGTTTGCCACTCAGCCGCGTCCTGATAGGAAGCTGAGCCACTTTTCCCTGACAGATGATTTTATAGGGAGTGCAGTTCCTCGTATGGAGAAGCGGCATTTGCGGGTGGTATCAAAAAAGTTCCCGGAAGAGACGCATGGAACGGTTGCTCTTCCGGGATTTTATGACGGACTGAAAACGTTGTTCTTCCGTTCTGCGGTTGGAATTTCTCTGCCGAACAAACCTCTCTGAAAAAAACTCTATTTTTCAGTAAGCTGAATGATATGCACCATTGTACTAAGGGGACTACCTATACCATGGTGAGGTCTGCCAAAATCCTGAAAGCGTCATAGCCTGAGTCGCCTTCCGGCAGGAAGCGCCGAGAAGCGCCATTTCCTTATAAATCAGTATTTTCAGCTCCGGAGAAGGTTGAGTGTCCTTCTCCGGACACACTGATTAAAAAACTACAAAAGTGCAGCCGGGGCTTCGTTGACTCCGGGCAATTGGAATAGTAGTACAACCACTGTTGTACAATGAGCGCAGCACCATATGCCCTGCTACCGTACGGAAATGCATAAAAAAAAAACAGTTGCCTGGAGAAACCCTCTCCAAGCAACTGTTTTCAGTTTCTTGATACTTTATAATCTACATATTCTAAATCTTTCTTGTCATCAATCGTCAATGTCAATCACCCTCATTTTAGAGTCAAATGTAATTTCCCAACGATTAGACAACTTTATCTCATACTCATTGTCATCGTACTCAATCTGAAGAATTCTTGCATCCGGATAATTGGTCTTTACATAGTTACGTATCGCTTCCGGTACAATCTGTACAGGAACTTCACTTTGTCTGCATCGTACCTCTTTCCATTCCCCCGATTTATCAAATTCTACCTTCTCCCCATTCGTGAACACCACATCATAGCTTTTATAAAACATTCCCGACTCCAATTTAGCCATTGCCACCTTATGGTCTTTAAAATAAGTCTTGATAAATGTCTGCGCCTTCGCCGGCAACTGGCTCACCTCTATCGGCTTATCATTATCCGCCATTACCATTGTGTGCACTGCAAACATACAAACCAACATCATAACTAATTTTTTCATACTTCTCTATTTTTAATAATTAATACTTTATTTGTTTTCTGTATTACAAAGATGGGAAGGAAATCTGGAAAGAATTGGGAAAAAAACTCTATTTTTGGAAATGAAAGAAAAATCTATTTTTGAAAATGGGTGTTGCGGCTCTTCACCTATGAATTTTTGTTTGCAATGAATATTATTTAAAGACACAATAGACTATTATGGCTATGAAAATATTAAATCAGTTTATCGATGATTTTGTAGGTGTTTTCCAATATCGGTTTATGGATACCTTTCAATATTTTAAAGAAAGGAAGAAAAGTAAATATTTGGGAGATAGATTTGAGGAATGGGTTGTGAAGAACTCTAATATTAGTAAAGATGGTTATCCGGACCTATGTGACAAGAAAATATTTTGGCGGCTTTTAGATTGGAGAGGTGATAAATACATTGAGGGTTATAGACCTCTGTCTTCATCATCTCCGGATTTGTTGATGGAGTGTGTTACCACTACGAGTACCATTCATGAAGTTGGAAATATTATAGCTGTAGAGTGTAAATGGCGAAGTAAGATAGGTTTTTATCTCGATATAAAAGACATTGAAAAGTACGAGAGGTATATGAACTCTAATCTGTTGAACCGTCCGATAAAAAACTTGTTTTATGTTTTTGGCTTTGGATGGTGTGGTGACGGTCCGGAATCTGTTTATGTAGTTCCTGCCAGAGAATTGTACGATTATGATAAAGATACTCGTAGGATAACGTTCCCTATTAAAGAAACCGAGAAGGAGAAAATGAGTAGATTGGAGCGTTTTAAGAAGAAAGACAATAGATGCCTTCTGTATATCAAGTAATGGTATTACTTGGTTATATAAGCTCCAATCAACTGTTATATTGTTTGGGTCGCCGTCAATCTTTGTGGCGAAGGCTATTACTGGCATCTAATGCGGTTTGCAACCTTTCCCAGTCGTCACAAAGCGCCTGCATGGACGGAAACAATAATTCTGCTCCGGCATCCAGTAATACCTGCCTGTCCAGCGGACCGGTATTGACTGCCACAGTGAATATGCCGGCTGCTGTTCCGGCTTGTACTCCGATAGGTGCATTTTCTACAACTATAGCTTCGTTGGCTTGTACTCCGGCTTTTTCCAGTCCCATTAGATAAGGCTCAGGATGAGGCTTTCCGTATTTCACATCAAAGGCGGTCACCATGTGGTCGCGCTGAAACATACCAGGGAAGTTGTGGGCAAGGCGGTTCAGCAGGGAGTGTTGGCCCGAACCGGTGACAAGTACCGGAATAAGTCCTGCCGCTTTTACCTTTTGCAGCACTTCCCAAGCACCCGGCATACGTTCCGGTTCCGGGTGGGTACTGAATTCGGCGCTTTTCTCTGCATAGATGCTTTCTATCATCTCGGGAGTGGCATCCTTGCCATACTGGCGTTGATAAACGATGTTGATGGTGGAGGCTCCGGTACGTCCCTCGTGCATGTATGCCTCTTCACGGCTCAAGTGCAGGCCATGACGTTCCATTACTTTATGCCAGGCATCGGCATGGTAGGGCATGGAGTTGAATAACACACCGTCCATGTCAAAAAGAACGGCTTTCAGTTGGATGTAGGGGTGCCCGTGCTTTTCCAGATAACGGGCGATAGAGTTTTCGAACACTTGGTAGATTGGGGATTGAGAATTTAAAAATGCGGGGTAGATAAATAGAGAGTTGAGAATCGGGGAACGGTTCTCTTCGCACTTGTTGTGCAGCCATTTCTCAATTCTCAACTCTCAATTCTTAATTTATCAAAGTCTTGCCTGGATAGCTTTGGACTCTTCTTCGTAGCCGGGCTTGTTCAGCAATGCAAACATATTCTTCTTATATGCTTCCACACCCGGTTGGTTGAACGGATTGACTCCCAAAATATAACCGCTGATACCGCAAGCTATTTCGAAGAAGTAGAGCAGACCTCCGATGCTTTCTTCATTCAGTGCAGGGATAACGATGCGCATGTTGGGTACGCCGCCGTCAACGTGGGCAAGCTGTGTGCCCAATTCAGCCATCTTGTTCACTTCGTCCACGTGCTTGCCTGCCAGGAAGTTCAGTCCGTCGAGGTTGGCTTCGTCCGAAGGTACTTGCAGGGAGTGCTGTGTCTTCTCCACGGAGATGACAGTTTCGTAGATGGTACGTTCGCCTTCCTGAATCCATTGTCCCATGGAGTGCAGGTCGGTGGAGAAATCTACGGCAGCAGGGAAGATACCCTTGTTTTCCTTACCTTCGGATTCACCATAAAGCTGCTTCCACCATTCGCTTACGTAGTGCAGTTTGGGATTGTAGTTTACGAGGATTTCAATTTTCTTACCGTTCTTGTAGAGCTCGTTACGCGTAGCTGCATAGATGGCAGCAGGATTTTCTGCAAACGGAACATCTTTTCCACAAGCCTTTTCCATGGCAACTGCACCTGCAACCAATTTCTCAATGTCGAAACCTGCTATTGCGATGGGCAGCAAGCCTACCGGAGTCAGTACGGAGAAACGTCCGCCCACGTTATCGGGGATGATGAAGGATTTGTAGCCTTCGTTGTCGGCCGTTACGCGGGCAGCGCCCTTTTGGGCATCGGTGATGGCAACGATAACCTTCTTTGCCATATCCTTGCCGCGTTGGTCTTCGCATTGCTTTTTCAACAGACGGAACGCCAAGGCCGTTTCAGTGGTAGTACCGGATTTGGAGATGTTGATAACACCGAATTTCTTGTCTTTCAAGTATTCGGTGAGTTCATATAGATAATCTTCACCGATATTGTGTCCTGCATACAGAATGACCGGAGCCGTTTTCTTGTCTTGCAACCAAGTGAAGCTGTTTGACAAAGCCTCTATCACCGCACGTGCACCGAGATAACTTCCGCCAATACCGGCAACTACTACTACTTCGCAGTTGTCACGCAACGTCTGTGCGGTAGCCTTTAGGTCAGCCAGGTGCTCTTTAGTGATGGAAGAGGGGAGGTGCAGCCAGCCTAAGAAGTCGTTGCCCTTACCGGTACCATTCTCTAATGCTTCCTGTGCAGCCTTTACTTGGGCTTCATAGGCGAAAACGTTTTCTTTGGAGATGAATCCAAGAGTCTTTTCAATGTTCAAACTAATCATAATATTCTAGGTTTTAAATTCAGTATTTCGTTTTATCTTTTTTCGCGCTTACCGGAATGAATCGGTAAGCAGCTTGATTTCAATCGTCGGCGAGATACGCTCATACAGAATGTTGTATACTGCATCTACAATAGGCATGTTGACATGATAATGCTTGTTGATTTCCTTGATACATTTTGTACCGTAATATCCTTCAGCAATCATTTCCATCTCAATCTGCGCGCTTTTCACGGAGTATCCCTTGCCAATCATCGTGCCGAATGTGCGGTTACGGCTGAAATTGGAATATCCCGTCACCAGCAGGTCACCTAAATAAACGGAATCATTTACGTTTCTGTTCAGTGGATGTACTGTTTGCAGGAATCTGTTCATTTCCTGTATGGCATTGGACATAAGCACAGCCTGAAAGTTGTCTCCATATTTCAGACCGCTGCAAATACCGGCTGCAATGGCATATACATTTTTCAGCACCGAACTGTATTCAATGCCGGCAACATCATTACTGACAGAGGTCTTGATGAATGAACTGGCCAGTTTGCGGGCAATGGTGCAAGCCTTGTCGGTGTCGGGACAAGCAATGGTCAAATAAGAAAGGCGTTCCAGAGCCACTTCTTCCGCATGGCAGGGACCTGCCAATACAGCAATATTCTCAGCCGGGACGCCATATTCCTTAGTGAAATATTCCGAGACAATCAAGTTGTCATCGGGCACAATACCTTTAATGGCAGTGATGATGAATTTATCCTTAATCTTAGTCTTCAGTTTCTTCAAGTGAACCTTCAGATAAGGGGAAGGTGTAACGAAGATGAGCGTATCAGATTCTTTCACGACATCATTGATGTTGGAGTTGAAGTTGATACGCTTGGTATCAAACTTGACGCCCGTCAGGTAGGCAGGGTTATGACCAAGCCGTTTGAAGTCGGCAATACGGTCATCGCGTCGCATGTACCAATTTATAGACTCCGCTTGTGACAGAACCATTTTTGCAATGGCAGTTGCCCAACTTCCTCCGCCCATGATGGCTATCTTACCGGGTAGTTTCATATCGAAATTAATAATTAAAAATTAAAAATTAAAAGAGGGGAAAGGAGTACCTTCCTCCTCCTCTTATCTTTAATCTTGCCTATTTAATTCTTTAATTTTTAATTCTTAATTCTTCCGACCCAGTCAGCAACTTCGTTTACGGTCGGGTTTGCCAGTTCCAATTTATATTTCTTGTTGATACCGCAGATGTCCATGTGGAGTTTTTGCGGATTCACATCTTTCATGTCACTCACCAGGTTGTAGCCGGCTTTCTGGATTACAGCCACCCAGTCTTCGGGGATGCCCAGCTCTGTGTATCGTGCAGGAGCATCTTTGGGGATAACCTTTTCCGGACGCATCTGCGGGAAGAAAAGCACTTCTTGGATAAAGGATTCGCCCGTCATTAACATGGTCAGACGGTCGATGCCGATACCGATGCCCGATGTGGGAGGCATACCGTATTGCAATGCTTTCAGGAAGTCCTGGTCGATGAACATCGCTTCGTCGTCTCCCTTTTCGCTCAAGCGGAGTTGGTCTTTGAAGCGTTCTTCCTGGTCTATCGGGTCGTTCAGCTCGCTGTAAGCGTTGGCAAGTTCCTTGCCGTTCACCATCAGCTCGAAGCGTTCGGTCAGTCCCGGCTTGCTGCGGTGCATCTTGGTCAGCGGGCTCATCTCTACGGGATAGTCGGTGATGAAAGTGGGCTGTATGAAAGTACCTTCGCAGAATTCTCCGAAGATTTCATCAATCAGCTTGCCCTTGCCCATGGTGTCGTCAATTTCCATATTCAGTTCCTTGCACACCTGGCGGATTTCGTCCTCGCTCTTGCCTTCGAGGTCGTATCCGGTCTTTTCCTTGATGGCTTCCAGGATGGGCAGACGGCGGTAGGGAGCTTTGAAGCTAATGCTCTTGCCGTCTATCTCGGTTTCTGTGCAGCCGTTTACGGCGATACAGATGCGTTCCAGCAATTTCTCCGTAAAACTCATCATCCAGTTGTAGTCCTTGTACTGCACGTACAGCTCCATACAAGTGAATTCCGGGTTATGGTTCTTGTCCATACCCTCGTTACGGAAGTTCTTGCCTATTTCATATACACCTTCGAATCCGCCCACAATCAGTCGCTTCAAGTAAAGCTCGGTGGCGATACGCAGGTAGAGGTCTATATCCAGAGAGTTATGGTGGGTGATGAACGGACGGGCGCTTGCTCCACCGGGGATGGATTGAAGAATCGGCGTCTCCACTTCCGTGTAGCCGGCTTCATCCAGCACAGCACGCATGGTCTTGATGACGGTGGCGCGCTTCAGGAATTTTTCTTTCACGCCGTCGTTCACGATAAGGTCTACATAACGCTGGCGGTAGCGGAGTTCGGGGTCTTCGAAAGAGTCGTAAGCCACGCCGTCCTTATATTTCACGATAGGCAGGGGCTTGATACTCTTTGCAAGTACGGTCAGCTTCTTGGCATGGATGCTGATTTCGCCCATTTGGGTACGGAATACGAATCCTTCAATGCCGATAAAGTCGCCTAAATCGAGCAAACGTTTGAACACGGTATTGTACATCTCCTTGTCCTCGTCCGGACAGATGTCATCGCGGGTGATATATACCTGGATGCGTCCTTTGGAGTCCTGCAATTCGATGAAAGATGCTTTACCCATGATACGGCGGCTCATGATACGTCCGGCAACGGACACTTGGCGAGGCTCTGCATCGTCGTTGAATTCAGCTTTAATATCGGTAGAGAAAGCATTTGTTACATACTCTGCTGCGGGATAAGGCTCAATGCCCATCGCGCGAAGTTCATTCATACTGTTGCGACGAATGATTTCTTGTTCACTTAGTTCTAATACGTTCATTTCGCTATATTTCACTCAATTTGGGTACAAAAGTACGAAACATTTTTCAGATAGCGAACCTTTTGACGGAAAATACGTACCTTTGCACCCGGTAAAAAGAAATAGGTATATAGTATGACAGCACAAAAGACACCCACAGCGTTGGGTACGGAGAGCATCGGAAAACTCTTGATGCAGTATGCCGTGCCGGCAATCATTGCCATGACGGCATCTTCTTTATATAATATGGTAGATAGTATTTTCATCGGTCACGGTGTGGGGACCATGGCTCTGTCGGCATTGGCACTGACTTTCCCGTTGATGAACCTCGGGGCTGCTTTCGGTGCATTGGTAGGCGTAGGTGCTGCTACACTGATTTCGGTAAAGCTGGGACAGAAGGATTATGATACGGCGCAACGGGTGCTGGGCAATGTGTTTGTACTGAATATTTTGTTGGGTTTGGCGTTTACCGTTATAGTCTTTCCTTTTCTTAATCCTATCCTTTATTTCTTTGGTGGCAGTGATGAGACGGTGGAATATGCGCGGCAGTTTATGGAGATAATCTTGTTGGGCAACGTTGTTACCCATCTCTATCTGGGTCTGAATGCGGTGCTGCGTGCTTCGGGACATCCCAAGCAGGCGATGTATGCCACTATTGCTACGGTGGCTATCAATACGATATTGGCTCCTATTTTTATATTTATGTTCGACTGGGGGATTCGCGGGGCTGCCATTGCTACGGTGTCTGCGCAGGTCATTGCCTTGCTGTGGCAACTCAAGCAGTTCAATAACGCCAATGAATTGCTGCACTTCCGCCGGGGTATCTTCCGTCTGAAGCGTAAGATTGTATTTGATTCACTGGCTATCGGTATGTCTCCTTTTCTGATGAACCTGGCGGCTTGCCTTATTGTAATCCTTATCAATCAGGGATTGAAGAAGTACGGAGGCGACTTGGCTATCGGTGCCTTTGGTATTGTGAACCGCTTGGTGTTTATCGTAGTTATGATTGTGATGGGATTAAACCAGGGAATGCAGCCCATTGCCGGATATAACTTCGGAGCAAAGTTGTACGACCGGGTGAACAAGGTACTGAAACTGACAATAATCTATGCCACCTGTGTGACAACCTTTGGCTTCTTGGTAGGGATGCTGGCACCTAATCTGGTGGTGGGTATCTTTACATCAGACGCAGAATTGACGGAACTTTCGGCTACGGGATTGCGTATTACGGTGATGTTCTTCCCCATTATCGGTTTCCAGATGGTAACCTCCAATTTCTTCCAAAGTATAGGGATGGCGGGCAAGGCGATATTCCTTTCACTTACGCGGCAGATGCTGATTCTGCTTCCTTGTCTGCTTATTCTGCCGCACTTCTTTGGCGTGGCCGGGGTGTGGTATAGTATGCCGGTATCCGATTTGCTTGCAAGCTTGATAGCACTGGTGATGCTGGTTTATCAATTCCGTAAGTTTAAGACTGCTGCAGCACATTAAAATAAAATTTTTCATATGCTTTCTGTAGATATTCCGTAAGAATATTTATATTTGCTATCTGCAAACTAATAGATTAACAAGCATATGGACAATAATTTTATAGTCAATATAGGCCGTCAGTTGGGTAGTGGTGGACGGGAGATAGGCGAGAAGCTGGCTACCCGTCTGGGAATTGATTTTTATGATAAGGAGCTGATTAGGCTGGCTTCCGAAGAGAGTGGACTATGTTGTGAGTTTTTTGAAAAAGCTGATGAGAAAGCTTCACAAGGCATTATTGGAGGGCTCTTCGGCATGCGTTTCCCTTTTGTCAGTGACGGGGCTATCCCTGCTACGAATTGCCTGAGTAATGATGCTCTGTTCAAAGTGCAAAGTGACGTGATACGCCGATTGGCGGAGGAGAAGTCCTGCGTGTTCGTGGGACGTTGTGCTGATTATATTCTTCGGGATAATCCACGCTGTGTCAATGTTTTCATTTCCTGCTCCAATGAAGAGCGCATCAAACGCCTTTGCCGAATGCATTCCATTTCTGAGCGTGAAGCGGAGGAGATGATGAACAAAGCGGATAAGAAACGCGCCGAATACTATAACTACTACAGCTATAAAAAATGGGGGGCTGCCGAGACATATCATTTGTGTATCGATTCCTCTGTATTGGGAGTTGAGAGAACGACGGATTTCATCGAGGAATTTGTGAAACAGAAACTCAATCTTAGGTGAACTGAGTGCTCGGTATGTCACGATTGGGATTCCTCTTACTGCTGTGGGTGTTCTTTCTGCCGGGTATAAAGGTATACGGAAGTTCCGAGACTTCGGCAAGTGTGGACCGGATGTCTTTCAATGCACACTGGAATACTCCTATCGAATCAATGAACGGTACACTAAACCTGGCGGATGACTATTACCTGACGGACGGTACTCCGGTGACCGACCGTAACTACGGGGAAATGAACAATGGAGTATTGGATGTGACGCGCCCCAATGCCGCCCATTTTGCCAACCGTGACCCACGGCTTTACAGCACTTTGTTTGTACGCGGCATGTCGTGGAACGGCAAGGGCGGGGAAGGCAATTGGTACGGTGGCGCAGCCGCTTCTTTGTCCATGGTCTACGTCATGAAATATTTCGACCCTAAGGACACCGGTAACTCCTGGGACAATGGGCAGGACTTCTACGTGGTACGCTATAATATCAGTATCGGCGATGGTATTCGTCCCAAAGAAACCCGTGCAGGGATGTTTTCGCCGAGCATACATGTTGCCGGTCCTGCGAAACATGTGCTGGTAGAACACAATATTATTCATGCCAATGCAAAGCCGGCTGCTAACGTGGACCGTACGATGATTACTTCCGATTCTTGGGATGGTTTTGCTGATGACACGTTTTTCAAACAGAATACTTTCTATGCTGCCGAGGCAAGCAGATTCTCTATGACAAGCTCTACAAACAATCTGTTTGACGGCAATTGGTACATTGGTACTTACCAGCAATTGCCTGCTGACGAAAAGGCGCATACCGTTTCAGAAACCTATCAGAAGGAGGTGCTGGATGTGGACCGGAATGGGTATGAAGGGTTGCTTATGAACAACCGCATGGTATGCGGGGTGAAAGGCTACTTTGTGGATAAGGAGGCGATATAATCTTTCTTTGATCGTTGCCGTTGATGGATAATCTTCAAAATAAAGCCTCCAGTCTTTTCAAAACTATAATATGAAAAGACCGGAGGTTTTATTTTAAGGAGGTTATTGCATTTCCTATTACATCATTGTCAGCAATATCATCTGCCCCGCCAAAATACGCAGGAACATAGTCAACGGATATACTGTAGAATAGCCTACTGCCGGAGCGTCATTGCCCGATGTCTGGTTGGCATATGCCAATGCAGGAGGGTCTGTGTTACTACCGGCAATCAGACCCATTAACGTGAAGTAGTTCACCTTGCAGTAGAAGCGGGCAATCATACCGATTATCAACAAAGGAATAACGGTTATCAGGAAACCATATCCCACGTACAGCAATCCGCTGCCTTCTACCACGGTCTGCACAAAATGCTCACCGGCTTCTATGCCGACGCTGGCAAGGAAGAGCACGATACCGATTTCACGCAACATCAAGTTGGCACTCATGGTGGTGTATGTCACAAGATGCATTTTGTGACCGAAACGTCCGATGAGGATGGCCACTACCAGCGGACCACCAGCCAAACCTAACTTAACCGGTGTCGGCATACCCGGGAATGCGATAGGCAGACTACCCAGCAGGATTCCCAAAAAGATTCCCACAAAAATAGTTACGATATTCGGAGTGTCCAAACGTTTCAACTGATTACCCAATACGCCGGCTACACGTTCTACGGCATCCTGCTGGCCGACCACCATTACACGGTCACCTACCTGAAGTACCAGATTGGGATCGGCAAACAAGTCCATACCCGAACGGTTGATACGGGTTACATTTACACCGTACATGCTGCGGAAGTGGAGGCTTCCCAACTTCTTGCCATTGATTTCGGACTTGGTGACGAGGATACGGCGGGAAACCATCGGAGTGTCCTGCTTTTCCCAGTCTACGTGTATTTCTTTTCCGATAAAGGCAGCCACCGCTTCGGCATCTTCTTCGGAACATACGATGAAGAGCTGGTCTCCTACGTGGAATATTGTTTCATGATTGGGGATACTGACGTGCCCCTCGTGGCGTATGCGCGAACATACAAACGGACGTCCCAGGAAATCCTTTATCTGGAGCAGGGTCTTTCCGGAAATTGATTCATTGCGTACTTCGAGGTGAAGCATGTGCGGCTGATGCTTAACATCGGCTTCCTGCGTGTTGAGTTCCTGTTCCTCTTTCTTGAGGTTCACCCGGCAGATATAGCGGATGGCTATGATGGAACCTATGATACCTACCACACCAAGCGGATAGGCGCAGGCATATCCCAGTGCAATGGGGTCTCCCGTATAGTTTATCTGGTTCAGGGCTTCTTGTGCGGCACCCAGACCCGGAGTATTGGTTACGGCACCATAGAGAATACCTACTATCATTGGCAAGTCTATCCCTCCGTCAATGAAGTAGATGCTCAATGCTACTGCGATATTCAGCAATACGATGCCGACAGCAAGCATGTTCAGCCGCATACCCCCTTTCTTAAAGGAAGAGAAGAAGGAGGGCCCGACTTGCAGACCGATACAGAATACAAATAAAATCAAACCGAATTCGCGGATGAAATGCAAAATGTGTGTTTCGCCCGTGAAGCCAAAATGGCCCATCAGGATACCGGCAAAGAGGACGAATGTAACCCCCAACGATACCCCGAAAATCTTAATCTTACCCAGCAATACGCCCACAGATATTACGAATGCATACAAACAAACGATGTGAGCGACAGATGAAGGGTCCCATAGCAAGCTTTCTAACCAATTCATAGTACCTTATTAATATGTCGTTTTTTAAATTTCGCGCAAAATTACTTAATAAAAAGGAGGTAGCAAAGGCTTTGTGGTACTTTTTGCTATATCAACTTTGCAAAAGTAGAGTATGCTTCCGGTGAATACGCTGAATCCGTATGGACACGGAGTCATCTGTAAGTGCAATTTTCTCTAAAAAAAGATTTTGTTCTAAGTATTTGTTTATATTTGCAAGTCTCTTGATGACAAAAATGAATAGTATTCATCTATTTAAATTTTAAATAAACTATGGCAGACAGTAAAGAAAAACTCTTCTCCGACTTTTCTCCCGTTTCCACTGAGCAGTGGATGGAGAAAGTTACCGCAGACCTGAAAGGGGCGGATTTCGAGAAGAAGCTCGTTTGGAAGACAAACGAAGGATTTAAGGTGAAACCTTTCTACCGTATGGAGGACCTGGAAGGTTTGAAGACGACAGATGCCCTTCCCGGCGAGTTTCCTTATCTCAGAGGTACCAAGAAAGACAACAATGAATGGCTTGTTCGTCAGGAAATCAAAGTGGAATGCCCCAAAGAGGCCAATGCCAAGGCGTTGGATATCTTGAATAAAGGTGTAGATTCACTCTCTTTCCATGTAAAGGCCAAGGAATTGAACGCAGAGTATATTGAAACTTTGTTGAAAGATATCTGCGCGGAATGTGTCGAGTTGAATTTCTCTACCTGCCAGGGGCATGTGGTGGAACTTGCAGAACTTCTTGTCGCTTATTTCCAGAAGAAGGATTATGACTTGACGAAATTGCAGGGCTCCATCAACTATGACTACTTCAACAAAATGCTGGCCAAAGGTAAAGAAAAAGGTGATATGGTGGCAACAGCCAAGGCGCTGCTCGAGGCTACCGCTTCCCTTCCGAAATACCGTGTATTGAATGTGAACGCGTTGACATTAAACAATGCGGGTTCTTATATTTTTCAGGAACTGGGTTATGCTTTGGCTTGGGGTAATGAATATATGAATCAGCTGGTTGATGCCGGTCTGCCGGCTGCAATGGTAGCCAAGAAGATTAAGTTCAATTTCGGTATCAGTTCCAACTACTTCCTTGAAATAGCCAAATTCCGCGCTGCACGTATGCTGTGGGCTAATATTGTGGCTTCTTACAGTCCCGAGTGTCTGCGCGACTGCGACAACAAGGGTAAGGATAACGAATGCCGCTGTGCAGCCAAGATGAAGATTCATGCGGAAACTTCTTCATTCAACTTGACTTTGTTTGATGCACACGTAAACTTGTTGCGTACGCAGACTGAGGCGATGAGTGCCGCCCTTGCCGGCGTTGACTCAATGACGGTTACTCCGTTCGACAAGACTTATGATGCTCCTAACGAATTCTCTGAGCGTATGGCGCGTAACCAACAACTGCTGTTGAAAGAAGAATCGCACTTCGATAAAGTTATTGACCCAGCTGCAGGTTCTTACTATATTGAGAATTTGACCGTCTCTATTGCCAAGCAGGCTTGGGACCTCTTCCTCACTGTAGAAGAAGACGGTGGTTTCTATGCTTCCGTGAAAGCCGGAAAAGTGCAGGCTGCCGTAAACGAAAGCAACAAGGCCCGTCATGCTGCAGTCGCCAAGCGTAAGGAAGTGTTGCTGGGTACCAACCAGTTCCCCAACTTTAATGAAAAGGCGGGAGATAAGAAACCGGTTGAGGCTACTTGCTGTTGCGGCGGCGGACATACCTGCGAAAAAGATGTTCCGACACTGAACTTTGACCGTGCTGCCAGTGAATTTGAAGCGTTGCGTCTCGAAACAGAGGCTTCCGGCAAACGCCCGAAAGCGTTTATGCTGACTATCGGTAATCTGGCCATGCGCCAGGCACGTGCACAGTACTCTTGCAACTTTCTGGCTTGTGCCGGATACGAAGTTGTGGATAACCTCGGTTTCCCCACCGTAGAAGAAGGTATAGAAGCAGCTATGGCTGCCAAGGCCGACATCGTGGTATTGTGTTCAAGTGATGATGAATATGCAGAATATGCTGTTCCTGCCTTCAAGGCTCTGAATGGCCGTGCCATGTTTATCGTAGCCGGTGCTCCTGCTTGCATGGACGACTTGAAGGCTGCCGGTATCGAGAACTTTATCCATGTCCGTGTCAACGTATTAGAGACATTAAAAGAATTCAACGCCAAACTTTTGAAGTAAGCAACTTCAATCGTAAATCGTAAATCGTCAAATCGTAAATAACATGATGCGAAAAGATTTTAAAAACTTAGATATATATGCCGCTTTCCAGCCTGTCAACGGTGCTGAGTGGCAAAAGGCTAACGGCATCCATGCTGATTGGAAAACGCCGGAACACATTGAGGTGAAGCCTGTTTATACAAAAGAAGACCTCGAAGGGATGGAGCATCTTGGTTATGCTGCCGGACTTCCTCCTTATTTACGTGGTCCTTACTCTGTGATGTATACGCTGCGTCCCTGGACAATCCGTCAGTATGCAGGTTTTTCTACCGCCGAAGAGTCCAATGCTTTCTATCGCCGTAATCTGGCTTCCGGACAGAAAGGTCTGTCCGTAGCTTTCGACTTGGCTACTCACCGTGGCTATGACCCCGACCACGAACGCGTGGTGGGTGATGTCGGCAAGGCGGGTGTATCCATCTGCTCACTGGAAAACATGAAGGTGCTGTTCGACGGTATTCCTTTGAATAAGATGTCCGTCTCCATGACCATGAACGGTGCTGTGTTGCCGGTCATGGCATTCTATATCAATGCCGGTCTGGAACAAGGCGCCAAGCTGGAAGAAATGGCTGGTACTATCCAGAATGATATTCTGAAAGAATTCATGGTGCGTAATACTTATATCTATCCGCCTGCATTCTCTATGAAGATTATCTCTGACATCTTTGAATATACTTCCCAGAAAATGCCTAAGTTCAACTCTATCTCCATCTCCGGCTACCACATGCAGGAAGCGGGTGCTACGGCAGACATCGAGTTGGCTTACACCCTGGCAGACGGTTTGGAATATCTGCGTGCCGGAACGGCTGCGGGTATTGACATCGATGCTTTCGCACCGCGTCTCTCTTTCTTCTGGGCCATCGGAACGAACCACTTTATGGAAATTGCCAAAATGCGTGCCGCACGTATGTTGTGGGCAAAGATTGTGAAGCAGTTCAACCCGAAGAATCCGAAGTCGCTGGCTTTGCGTACGCACTCCCAGACTTCCGGCTGGTCGCTGACAGAGCAAGACCCGTTCAACAATGTGGGCCGCACTTGTATCGAGGCGATGGCTGCTGCATTGGGACATACCCAGTCACTGCATACCAATGCTCTTGACGAGGCTATTGCCTTGCCGACGGATTTCTCTGCACGTATTGCACGTAATACGCAGATTTATATTCAGGAAGAAACTTACATTTGCAAGAATGTAGACCCATGGGGTGGCTCTTATTATGTGGAAAGTTTGACTAATGAGTTGGCTCACAAGGCTTGGGAATTGATTCAGGAAGTAGAGAAGCTGGGCGGTATGGCAAAAGCCATCGAAACCGGTATCCCCAAGATGCGTATCGAAGAGGCTGCTGCGCGTACACAAGCCCGTATCGATAGCGGTTCGCAGACCATTGTCGGTGTGAACAAGTATCGTCTGGAGAAAGAAGCTCCGATTGATATTCTTGAAATCGACAATACGGCTGTCCGTCAGGAACAGATTGAGAACCTGAAGCGTCTGAAGGAAGGACGTAACCAGGCGGAAGTGGACAAGGCATTGGAGGCTATTACTGAATGTGTAAAGACCGGTAAGGGAAACTTGCTGGAACTGGCAGTCGAGGCAGCTCGTGTCCGTGCTACTTTGGGAGAAATCTCTTATGCTTGCGAAAAGATTGTAGGACGTTATAAAGCAGTAATTAGAACTATATCAGGCGTGTATTCATCAGAAAGTAAGAATGACAGCGACTTCCACCGTGCTTGTGAATTGGCGGAGAAGTTTGCGAAGAAAGAGGGACGTCAGCCTCGTATCATGGTAGCCAAGATGGGCCAGGACGGTCACGATCGCGGTGCCAAGGTTGTTGCAACCGGATATGCCGACTGTGGCTTCGATGTGGATATGGGACCCTTGTTCCAGACACCGGCCGAGGCTGCCCGCGAAGCGGTTGAGAACGACGTTCATGTAGTGGGGGTTTCTTCATTGGCTGCCGGACACAAGACATTGGTTCCGCAGATTATCGAAGAGCTCAAGAAGTTGGGACGTGAGGATATCGTAGTGATTGCCGGTGGTGTAATTCCCGCACAAGACTATGACTTCCTTTACAAGGCAGGTGTAGCTGCCATCTTTGGCCCCGGTACTCCGGTTGCCAAGGCTGCTTGCCAGATATTGGAAATCTTGTTGGATGAAGAATAATCCGACACGTTAAATGTTAAAAGAGGGACGGTATGTGTTTACATATCCGTCCCTTTTTCTTAATCTGTGTTATAGAACATACTTTTTTAGTTGGATAATTTGCAGATTTATCAGAAGTCCGTATCTTTGCAATGTGTTTTTCATAGTATTAGATTTAAGGTTAACAAAGGTTGGAGTACAGCGGTACTCCTTTTTTTATGTCCGTACGTCAGCTTTGGGGGAGAAAAATCACCTGGTCTATGTTATCGTTTCTTGCTTATCGTTTCGTTCTTGCCCCCTTTTTATTACCTTTGTCCCGCTAAAAGAATAACGAATGATAGTTTGTATTGCCGAAAAGCCCTCTGTGGCGCGTGACATAGCCGATGTATTGGGAGCGAAAGAAAAGAAGGACGGATACATCGAAGGAAACGGATACCAGGTGACCTGGACATTCGGCCATCTTTGTACGCTGAAGGAGCCGCATGAATATACCCCTAACTGGAAGTCATGGAGTTTGGGAAGCCTCCCCATGATACCTCCCCGTTTCGGCATTAAGCTGATTAGCAATCCCACATACGAGCGCCAGTTCCATACGATAGAGAACCTCATGCAACATGCCGATATGATTATAAACTGCGGTGATGCCGGGCAAGAGGGAGAATTGATACAGCGCTGGGTGATGCAGAAAGCCGGGGCACGTTGCCCGGTGAAACGTCTTTGGATATCTTCATTGACAGAGGAAGCTATTCGTGAGGGGTTTGCCAAGCTGCGTGATGCGTCGGATTTCCAGCCTTTGTACGAAGCAGGCTTGTCGCGTGCCATTGGCGACTGGCTGCTCGGGATGAATGCCACCCGCCTCTACACCATGAAGTATGGGCAGAACCGGCAGGTACTTTCTATCGGCCGTGTGCAGACGCCGACACTGGCGCTGATTGTAAACCGTCAGTTGGAAATACAGAATTTTGTTCCCAAGCAATACTGGGAGCTGAAGACCGTCTATCGTGATACCACTTTCTCCGCCATCCTCCGGAAAAGTGAGGAGGAACTGGTACTGGAAGCCGAGAAGCAGAAAGAGGCCATAGCTGCTGGGAAGAAACCTAAAAAAGAAGAAGAGAATCGAGGTATCGACCCCATTACCGACCGCGAACGTGGGCTTGCTTTATTGAACCAGATTAAGAATTCTCCTTTTACCGTGACGGATGTCACTAAGAAAGAGGGGAGGGAGGCGCCACTCCGCTTGTTTGACTTGACTTCTTTGCAAGTGGAATGCAACAAGAAGTTTGCCTATTCCGCTGATGAGACGCTGAAAATCATCCAGTCTTTGTATGAGAAGAAAGTGGCTACCTATCCACGTGTAGACACTACCTATTTGAGTGATGACATCTATCCCAAATGCCCCGGCATCTTGAAAGGTCTGCGTGATTACGAGACATTTACAGCCCCTTTGGCAGGAACTGCATTGTTGAAGTCCAAAAAGGTTTTCGATAACTCGAAGGTAACAGACCACCACGCCATTATTCCTACCGGCCAGCATCCGCAGAATCTGACGGATATGGAGCGTCGCGTATTCGATTTGATAGCACGCCGTTTCATTGCTGTATTCTATCCCGATTGTAAGTTTGCCACTACCACCGTATTGGGCGAGGTAGAGAGCATAGAGTTCAAGGTCACCGGCAAGCAGATTCTGGAACCGGGTTGGCGTGTTATCTTCGGCACCCCCTCGGCACAATCGCAGGAGGAGAAAGAGGAGAAGGGAGAAGAGGAGAATGTGCTTCCGGCTTTTGTGAAAGGAGAAAGCGGACCGCACGTCCCCGATTTGTATGAGAAGTGGACGCAGCCGCCCCGGCCTTATACGGAAGCCACCCTGCTGCGTGCTATGGAAACGGCGGGCAAGCTGGTGGATAACGACGAACTGCGTGATGCGCTGAAGGAAAATGGTATCGGTCGTCCGTCTACCCGTGCAGCCATCATCGAGACGCTGTTCAAGCGAAACTATATCCGCAAGGAAAAGAAAAACTTGATAGCCACCCCTACCGGTGTGGAGCTGATACAGATTATCCATGAGGAGCTGTTGAAGTCGGCGGAACTGACCGGTATTTGGGAGAAGAAACTGCGTGAGATAGAAAAACGGACTTACAATGCCGGACAATTCTTGGAAGAATTGAAGCAGATGGTATCGGAAGTCGTGATGAGTGTACTTTCTGATAACAGCAACCGCCACATCACCATCCAAGCGCCTGCTCCCGAAAAGGGCAGTAAGGCTTCTGCCAAGACAGAGGCTGCCGATAAGCCGAAAAAGGAGCCGAAGAAAAGAGCACCGAGAAAGTCTGCCGCCGCAGGTAAAAAGACGGAACAGGCTTCGGGCGCTGTGGCAGCTTCAAGTGTGGAGGTTCCCGTACAAGCTGACGATTTCGTCGGTCAGCCTTGTCCGCTTTGCGGAAAAGGTACCGTTATCAAGGGGAAAACGGCTTACGGTTGTTCCGAATGGAAATCCGGATGCACATTCCGTAAGCCGTTTGAATAAGGGTAATCACATTAAATAATTCTCTCCGCCATGTATTTCCAGAGGGGAGCAGCCATCAGCGCCTGGCGGATGCTTCCTTGCTGCAGCAATTCCTTGACCTCCTGCAAGGAAAGCAGGTGTACGGTCAGGTTCTCCGTATCTTCCAAGTGTTGCTCGGAGATTTTCTCCACGTCCGTAGCCAGGAAACAGTAGGTAATGTTGGTGTGGGTACTTGGATTGGGAGAGATTTGCATGAACTCTTTCCATACTCCGTTTCCATAGCCGGTTTCTTCCAAAAGTTCCCGTTGTGCGGAAACCATCGGAGAGCCGTCCTCTTCTTCGCATACCCCTGCACAGAGCTCATAGGACGTTTCTTGTATGCCATGCCGGTATTGGCGGATAAAGACAAATTGTCCATCACGGGTGATGGCGATGGTATTCACCCAGTTTGGATATTCCAATATATAATAGGAGGGGATGTGGTTGCCGTTGGGCAGCACTACATGGTCCTTACGCACAGTGAGCCACGGAGCCCGATGAAGGTATTCGCTGGATAAGACGGTCCAGGTGTCTTTTGATTTTTCCATAATGGTAAAATTGACTATATTTTAAACAGCATCCCTCCGATATTATCTGTCGTGGCTCCCGTCACCGAGGCGAGGCATCCGGGTGTGTCCACCATATAGAGGGCACCCAGGAAAGCAAAGATTAGGGCTTCCTTGTATTCTATGATTTGCCGGCTGGGAATCACGATTTCACACGGACACAAGGCGTCGATACGTTCTATGAGGAACTTGTTGAATGCACCTCCACCGGTAATCAGCAGTTTTCCGTTACCATCGGGCAAGGGGCGGGCGGTGATGATGCGTGATATTTGCCAGGCGGCATGCTCGTAAAAGGTACGTAGCATATTCTCCATACTCAAGCCATAACGCTCGAGCATGGGATATACCAGCGTTTCCACCCACTCCCGTCCCAATGACTTCGGTCCGGACTGATGGTAGAAATCCATTCCGTTCAGTTCGTCCAGCAGTTCTTGGCAGATGTTGCCTTGCCGTGCTATCTCGCCGTCACGATCAAATTCCAATCCTATTTGCCGGCAGTAATGGTTGATGACGTAATTCACCGGACTGATGTCAAAAGCGATGCGCCGCCCGTCCTGCTCGAATGAGATGTTGGAGAAACCGCCGATATTCAAACAGAAGTCGTAGTCGGCAAAAAGCAACCGGTCGCCAATAGGTACGAGTGGAGCGCCCTGCCCACCCAGCATGATGTCCAGCCGCCGGAAATCCGAAACGGTAGGTATACGGGTTTCAGCGGCAATGGCGGCTCCGTCACCTATTTGGTACATGATTCTCTTTTGAGGCTCATGGAAGATGGTATGCCCGTGGGAGGCGATAATATCGGGGTGGACTCCAAATTCTTGCATGAACTCGTTGACACGTTCACCGAGAAACTTTCCATAGGAGCTGTGGAAAGTGATGAACTCCAAAGCACTCATTGTCTGTGCACCGGTACCCAATATCTGCTTCATGGCGTCGGGGTAGCTATAGCCTTTTGCACAGTCTATGTGGAAAGACCATTTTCCGGCTTGCTGCCGGAAAGTGCAACAACATACGTCCAGCCCGTCAAGGGAAGTGCCGGACATCAGGCCGATGGCTTGAATTTGGAAGTCTTTCATCCTGATTTTCTTGTTTTATTTATAATTGAGGTAGAATTCGACAACAGCTTCTATTCCTTTACGGAAGATGTCCAACGGTATATTCTCATTAGGTGAGTGGATGGCGTTGGATTCGAGCCCGAAGCCCATCAGAACGGTTTTGATGCCCAGTACTTGCTCGAAAGTGGAGATGATGGGGATACTTCCACCCCGACGCACTGCCAGCGGTTTCTTTCCAAAAGCTTTTTCAAAACCTTTTTCGGCGGCTTGGTAGGCGGGTAGGGTGATGGGACATACATATCCTTGGCCTCCATGCATCGGAGTGACTTTTACCTGTACTGAATCCGGCGCTATGTCCAGAATGTAGTCGGCAAAGAGCCGGGATATCTTGTGGTGGTCCTGGTGGGGAACCAACCGGCAGGATACCTTGGCGTATGCCTTGGATGGGAGCACGGTCTTGGACCCTTCACCCGTATATCCGCCCCAGATGCCGCATACGTCGAAAGACGGACGGCAACTGTTACGTTCCAGCGTACTGTAACCTTTCTCTCCGAAAAGTGCTTTTACATGGATAGCCTTTTTGTATTTCTCTTCGTCGAAAGGAATGCGGGCTATCATGTCGCGCTCGGTTTGGGGAACTTCTTCCACATCGTCATAGAAGCCCGGTACGGTGATACGTCCCTCTGCGTCCGTCACTTGGCTGATTATCTGGCAAAGTACATTGATGGGGTTGGCAACAGCACCGCCGAAGTGACCGCTGTGTAGGTCGCGGTTGGGGCCGGTCACTTCTATTTCCCAATAGGCCAGTCCGCGCAGTCCGGTGGTCAGTGAAGGCAGGTCTGCACCAAGCATGCTGGTGTCCGAAACCAGAATGACGTCTGCTTTCAGCAACTCTTTGTGCTCCTGGCAGAAGCTTTCTAAGCTGGGCGAACCGATTTCTTCTTCTCCTTCGAAGATGAATTTTACGTTGGTTTGCAGCAGTTCGTTGCGTACGAGGTATTCAAACGCTTTCACTTGTATGAAAGATTGCCCTTTGTCATCATCAGCACCACGTGCCCAGATATGTTCGTCGCGTATTTCCGGTTCAAAGGGGTCGCTTTTCCAAAGTTCGAGAGGTTCGGCTGGCATCACGTCGTAGTGGGCATATACCAATACGGTCTTGGCGTCCGGGTCTACGATTTTCTGTCCAAAAACAATCGGGTTACCTTTGGAGGGCATTACGAGGGCTTCATCCGCTCCGGCTTCGAGCAGCAACTGTGCCCAGCGTTCGGCGCAGGCAAGCATATCGTCGTGATGCTCGGGTTTGGCACTGATGCTTGGAATGCGAATGAGGCTGAACAAGTCTTCCAGCATTTTAGGCTCGTTCTCGGTGATGTATTTCTTTATTTCCATGGGTGAATATTATAGTTGTGTTGTTCTGTCAATCAGGTAATAATCCAACAATGTCATTGCTGTCATTGCTTCCACGATGGGTACTGCGCGTGGCAATACACACGGGTCATGGCGTCCTCGGGCTTTCAGGGTGGTGTCTACACCGTCAATGTTCACGGTGTGTTGTTCCATCAGTACGGTTGCCACGGGTTTGAAGGCTACACGGAAATAGATGTCTTGCCCGTTGCTGATTCCACCTTGTATGCCGCCCGAATGGTTGGTGCGGGTTTCGATACGTCCGTTGTTATTGTAGAACACATCATTCTGTTCCGAGCCTTTCTGCTTTAATCCCTTGAAGCCGTCTCCATACTCGAATGCTTTTGCTGCATTGATGCTGAGCATGGCGGCTCCGAGTGCTGCATGGAGTTTGCCGAATACGGGTTGTCCCAGTCCGATGGGGCATCCTTTGACGACACAAGTCACCACTCCTCCGATGGTATCTCCTTCTCCCTTTATTTTGAAGATGAGTTCTTCCATTTCTTTTGCCTTCACCGGGTCGGGACAGCGCACCGGGTTGGTTTCTATCAGGTCGAGGTCGTATGCGGTATAGTTTTCTTCAAGGCGGATAGGGCCTACTTGCGAAGTGTATGCCGTGATGCGTATGCCCAACTGCTTCAGGGCCAATTTGGCCAGGGCACCCGCTACTACACGCGAGATTGTTTCACGGGCTGATGAACGTCCACCTCCGCGGTGGTCGCGGATGCCATATTTCACTTTATAAGTATAGTCGGCATGTGACGGTCGGTAGACTTCTTTCAGATTATTGTAATCGTCAGAATGTTGGTTTTGGTTCCATACAATGAATCCTATGGGGCAGCCTGTGGATTTTCCTTCGAAGATGCCGGAGAGGAACTCCACTTTATCACCTTCTTTCCGGGCGGTAGTGATACGTGACTGTCCGGGGCGGCGTCGGTCGAGCTCTGCCTGGACGAAATCCATATCAATGACTATTCCTGCAGGGAATCCGTCTATCACTCCTCCCACGCCCTTACCGTGCGATTCCCCAAAACTGGTAAGACGGAGAATATTTCCAAATGAGTTGAACATATCAAATGCTTTAAAGGTTTATATATGAGGTTAATGTGCCAATACGCTTTATAAGAAATGCTTTTGACTTTATAAAGATAACAACTTTTTTTCATAAAACGTTTAAGGAAATAAGATAAAAAGTCTTTTCCGCATAAAGTTGCCTGCCTTTGCCAGAGTTTGGCCAATGGCTTGTTCTTTATAAAAATGGCTTACTCTTTATGAAATCTGCATCCGAATTTCACTCGTAATGATGAAAAAAGGAACATTTATTTTTTAGAAAAGACCTTGTACTGTAACCTTAAAAAGTGTTACTTTGCACCTTCGATTTAAAATGGGAAATTAATAGCTCCCTTGGGAAGCTTTTTATTAACTAAACAAGTACTCAAAAAAGTATGAAAAAGAATTTATTTTATTTATTTGCATTGATCTGTTCAATGAGTTTATTCACGGCTTGTAGTGATGATGACGACGACAAGGTAGTATGTCCTGTGCCGCAAACAGAGTTTACAGTTGCAACAGGTTTGAACTTGACTTATAACGGTGGATCAATGTTGGGAAAGAAAGTAACTTTTACTCCGGATGCTTCTGATGCAACCAAGGCTACTTTGGTATTGGCTGGCAATTTGGATCTTTCCGGTATTCTTACACGTGAAGTGGCTTCCGGTTCTTTTGGTGCAGGCGTATTCCCTGGTTCTCCGGTTGTAACCCTTCCGGTTACTTTGAATATACAAGGTGATGAATGTTCGTTTTCCGGCACAAGTGAGACCGATTATTGTACTTTTGACTATGCAGGAAAGGTTACTGCTTCTTCCTTGAAATTAGATTTAACTAATGTTGCATTGAAAAATTCCGCTTTATCCGGAACAACTTGGGTTCCTACACCCCTTAATTCTGATTATCCGGAAGAACCGATTCATTTGATTTGGGAATCCAATAAGAATGTAGAGGTAATGCCTGGCTGGGAGCTACCGATTCAAACAATTTTGACGTCAGCTCTTCGTATGCCTTTAATTGACGCAGGTGGTGATGATAAAGTGAATGTAGAGGATATGTTGTGTAGTGTGTTGCATGATATTACTTTGGGTGTTGACGGTAATATTTCAGCTTCTTATGTTGATGCCGCTCAGGGAGGTACCTCTGTTGTTAAGACTCCTGCGAATGTTGCACAATATGTAGTTCTCAGTGATACCCAAATGAAGGTATATTTGAATCTGGATGCCATCATTGCCAATGTAAAACGTCTGGGCAGTTCTACCAAGGCTATAGATATGAGTGAAATTTTGTCTCAGGCTGTTACGTCTTTGCTTCCTTTGGTAACTGACGGTGTGCCTTTGACTTACGAAAAGAACGAAGGTAAATTAAAGGTTTATTTGAATACGGATTTGTTATTGCCTTTGATGAAAAATATAGTTGCTCCTTTATTCTCGGATGAGGAGTTTGTAAATATGCTTATCGAAGCAATGAAAGCTGATCCTGATTTTGGAAGTATGGCCGGTATGGCAGAAGGTATGTTGAAGGGTTTACCTGAAATAATTAATGAAACAACTCGTTTGGAAGTTGGTTTGAACTTGACTGCCGCTAAATAACTTTTTTTTCGATATGGAATTTTCCCTCCTTTGTCTCCTGATTTTCAGGTTATAGAGGAGGGATTTTTGTTTGTTTTTTCCTACATTTGCATGATAAATAATCAAATTGTAGAAATGATATGACAGAAACGGAAAGACGACAGATTATTGCTTTGGTTAAATCTGAAGTAATTCCTGCCATTGGTTGTACAGAACCTATAGCTGTGGCATTGTGTGTAGCAAAGGCTGCGGAAGTGCTGAATAAGCGTCCCGAAAAGATAACTGTATTGCTGAGTGCCAATATTCTGAAAAATGCAATGGGAGTGGGTATTCCAGGTACGGGGATGATTGGATTACCGATTGCTGTGGCGCTTGGCGCCTTAATAGGTAAGTCGGCATATCAATTGGAGGTTTTGAAAGAAAGTACTCCTGATGCAGTGGAGGCAGGAAAGCGTTTCATAGAAGAAAAGCGTATTCATATATCTTTAAAAAACGATATGGAAGAGAAGCTTTATATAGAAGTATGTTGTGAAGCTGATACGAACAAGGCAACAGCTATTATTGCCGGTGGGCATACTTGCTTTACTTATATAACGCGCAACGGTGACATCTTATTGGACAAACAAATTGCCTCTTGTATCGAAGAGGAGGATGTATTGGACTTGACTTTACGCAAAGTGTATGACTTCGCCATGACAACCCCATTAGACGACATCCGTTTTATTCTTGATACGGCACGACTGAACAAGACTGCCGCCGAACGTTCCTTCGAAGGTGAATATGGTCATGGACTGGGTAAAATCCTACGTGGCACTTACGAACACCGGATTATGGGCGACAGTGTCTTCTCTCATATCCTTTCTTACACTTCGGGAGCATGTGATGCCCGTATGGCCGGTGCCATGATTCCGGTGATGAGCAATTCCGGCAGTGGCAATCAAGGGATATCCGCTACCCTTCCCGTACTGGTCTATGCCGAAGAAAATGGAAAATCGGAAGAAGAATTGATTCGTGCTTTGATGTTGAGCCATTTAACAGTAATCTATATCAAGCAGAGTTTGGGACGCTTATCTGCCTTATGCGGTTGTGTGGTTGCTGCCACGGGTTCCAGTTGCGGTATAACCTGGCTAATGGGAGGAACTTATGAACAAGTGGCATATGCTGTGCAGAACATGATTGCCAATCTTACCGGAATGATTTGTGATGGTGCCAAACCCAGTTGTGCATTGAAAGTAACTACCGGAGTTTCAACCGCAGTGCTTTCAGCCATCATGGCCATGGAAAACCGTTGTGTGACTTCCGTAGAAGGTATTATTGATGAGGATGTGGATCAGAGTATCCGTAATCTGACAAAAATCGGTTCTAAAGGAATGAATGAAACGGATAAATTGGTATTGGAGATAATGACAAGTAAATAATATAGAATTTGAAAATTAAAGAATTAAAAATTAAAGAATTACCATGCGGCATGCTTAATACTGTGTAGTCTGATTCTTTAATTTTTAATTCTTTAATTTTTAATTCTTAATTCTTTAGTGGCAGCATCCACCTCCACATTCATGGTCGCCGCATCCGTCGCCACAGTCACCACAACCGCAGCTGCCGCAACCGCCACCCATCATACGGGCAACTTCAGCAAGCTCTTCGTTCGTAGCCGGACGGCTTTCCACCACTTCTCCGGTAAAGTTCAAATCACAACCTGCGAGTGGATGATTCATGTCCATTACAACTACGTCTTCCTTTACTTCTACTACACTTCCATTGATGCGTTGACCTTCAGAAGTCATCAAGGGGATGACGGCGCCTTCCACTACACGGTCGCTGTCGAATTCTCCTTCTATCATGAAGATTTCTTTGGGGAGGTCAATAACATGGTCGTCGTCATATTCACCATAAGCTTCTGATGCCGGAATGGTAAAGTCGAATTTATCGCCTATCTGCAAGTCTTTTATCTGGGCTTCAAAGGGTTCGAGTGTCATTCCCAGACCTGAGATAAACTGAAAAGGATGCTCTACGGGTGCTTCTTCTTCGAAATCTTTTTCTCCGTTTTCGATTGAGTACAGCTTATATGCTACGGTGATGTACTTGTTTTCTACTGTTTCCATTAATTTTCTATCTTTATTTAATTAGTAAATACTTTTTTTTGAGTATTTGAAGAGACAAAGATACGAATTATTTGTTTCGGGATGTAGAGAGCCTTTGGTAATTTTCAGATTATTAAATGGTTTCAATGATTGGCAATACATTTACATTGGCTGTCTGAATGGTGCTATTTAGAACTGTTAAGTGATAAAATAGGATTTTAGGGCGATATTTTCTTACGATTATTCATATTTATCTTATTTTTTTCTTCAATTTGTTTGGAGATTATAAAAAAGCCCTTACCTTTGCAGCACGTTTGAAACAAAAAAGAAGAATTAAGTTATGAATTTACATACATCTATTAACCTGGCAGTCCTGCATATTATTCGCGTCGTGGTGGTGGCATCAAGAGCGTGAGAAAGGTTATGTATGTATTCGTACGTTAGAAGATAATTTATTAAGCCTTTCTCACTATAGTGGGAGAGGCTTTTTCATTAAAAGGAGATTTGAAAATGAAGCATCAGTTACGTAGCTCGTTCAGCACACAAGGTCGCCGCATGGCGGGAGCCCGTGCATTGTGGACGGCGAATGGTATGAAGAAGGAACAGATGGGTAAGCCCATTATCGCTATAGTCAATTCATTTACACAATTCGTCCCCGGACATGTACACCTGCACGAAATAGGCCAGTTTGTAAAGGAAGAGATTGAAAAGCTGGGGTGTTTTGCTGCGGAGTTCAATACGATTGCCATTGACGACGGTATCGCTATGGGACACGACGGTATGCTTTATTCCCTGCCTTCAAGAGATATCATTGCCGATAGTGTGGAGTATATGGTAAATGCCCATAAGGCGGATGCTATGGTTTGCATCAGTAACTGTGACAAGATTACTCCGGGGATGCTGATGGCGGCTATGAGGCTGAATATACCGACTGTGTTCGTTTCAGGCGGTCCGATGGAAGCCGGAGAATGGAACGGACAGCATTTGGATTTGATTGATGCCATGATTAAATCTGCTGATGAAAGTGTGGGCGATAAAGAGGTGGCACAGATTGAGCAACATGCCTGCCCCACTTGCGGATGCTGCTCAGGCATGTTTACCGCTAATTCCATGAATTGCCTGAATGAAGCGATTGGATTGGCACTGCCCGGTAACGGCACGATTGTAGCCACTCACGAAAATCGCAAGAAACTGTTTGAGGATGCAGCCAAGTTGATTGTAGAGAATGCCTTTAGATATTATGAAGAAGGGGATGAGAGCGTACTCCCGCGAAGTATTGCTACCCGCGAGGCATTTTTGAATGCCATGACGCTGGATATTGCGATGGGCGGTTCCACTAATACAGTACTTCATTTGTTGGCTGTGGCTCACGAAGCCGGAGCGGATTTTAAGATGGACGACATCGACATGCTCTCCCGCAAGACCCCCTGCTTATGCAAGGTGGCTCCCAATACCCAAAAGTATCATGTACAAGACGTTAACCGTGCCGGTGGCATCATTGCCATCATGGATGAGCTTGCCAAGGGCGGATTGGTCGATACGAATGTCCGCCGTGTGGATGGAATGACGTTGGCAGAGGCAATCGACCGGTATAGTATTACCAGCCCTGATGTATGTAAAGAGGCAATCAAGAAATACTCCAGTGCGGCAGCCGGAAAGTTCAATCTGGTACTTGGTTCACAAAATGCGTCTTATAAGGAACTCGATACGGACCGTGCGACCGGTTGTATCCGTGATTTGGAACATGCATACAGCAAGGATGGCGGTCTGGCGGTTTTGAAAGGAAATATAGCTCAGGACGGTTGCGTTGTCAAGACTGCCGGTGTAGACGAGAGTATCTGGAAATTTACGGGGCCGGCGAAAGTCTTCGACTCACAAGATGCGGCTTGCGACGGTATTCTGGGTGGAAAGGTGGTCAGTGGAGACGTCGTCGTCATCACTCACGAAGGGCCGAAAGGCGGACCGGGTATGCAAGAGATGCTTTATCCTACTTCTTATATCAAATCCCGCCATCTGGGTAAGGAGTGTGCATTGATTACCGACGGGCGTTTTAGTGGCGGTACTTCCGGACTAAGTATCGGGCATGTTTCTCCCGAAGCGGCTGCCGGTGGTAATATCGGCAAGATTAAGGATGGGGACGTTATCGAAATTGATATACCGAACCGTTCTATCAATGTGAAGTTGACTGATGAAGAACTTGCAGCACGCCCTATGACTCCGGTAACCCGCAACCGTGAAGTCTCCAAAGCATTGAAAGCATATGCCAGTATGGTGAGTTCCGCTGACAAAGGTGCTGTGAGGCTGATTGATTAAAAGCCCCCCTTTCCGAAAGCGAGGGGAGGAGAGAATGAAACAAATTTTTCAAGCTACTATTGAGCTTTTAAATATAATGAATAGATAAAGTATGGCTGATAATAATAAAAAGAGTAACTTTTCCTCCCTCTCCCGAGGAGAGGGTCGGGGTGAGGCTCTAATAACAGGCGCAGAAGCATTGATGCGCTCTCTGGAGCATCAGGGAGTAAAGACTATTTTCGGTTATCCGGGAGGGAGCATCATGCCGGTATTCGATGCCTTATACGACCACCGGAAGGAATTGAACCACATCTTGGTTCGCCATGAACAAGGAGCAACCCATGCGGCACAAGGCTTTGCACGTGTATCAGGCGAGGTTGGCGTTTGTCTGGTTACCAGTGGACCGGGTGCTACCAATACTATCACGGGCATTGCAGATGCCATGATTGACAGTACGCCTATCGTTGTCATTGCCGGCCAGGTAGGGACGAACTTTCTGGGTACGGATGCGTTTCAGGAAGTGGACTTGGTAGGCATTACTCAGCCTATCACGAAATGGAGTTACCAGATTCGTCGTGCAGAAGATGTGGCCTGGGCAGTGGCACGTGCTTTCTATGTGGCAAAGAGCGGACGTCCGGGACCGGTCGTGCTGGATTTTGCTAAAAACGCCCAAGTGGAGAAAACAGAATATGCGCCTACTAAGGTAGACTATGTCCGTAGCTATCTTCCCGTTCCCGAAATGGAGCCGGAGGCCATACGGCAGGCTGCTGAATTAATAAATGGTGCGGAACGGCCTTTGGTGCTGGTAGGACAAGGCGTGGAGTTGGGAGAAGCCCAGCAAGAGCTTCGTGCTTTCATTGAGAAAGCCGGAATGCCTGCCGGATGCACTTTATTGGGACTTTCCGCATTGCCTACGGACCATCCGTTGAACAAAGGAATGCTTGGTATGCACGGTAACCTGGGGCCCAATATCAATACCAATAAATGTGATGTCCTTATCGCCGTAGGCATGCGCTTTGATGACCGTGTGACGGGTAAATTGGAAACATATGCCAAGCAGGCGAAGATTATCCACTTTGATATTGACCCTGCCGAAATAGATAAGAATGTAAAGACCGATGTTGCTGTCTTGGGAGATTGCAAAGAGACACTGGCTGCCGTTACCCAATTGCTGGAACCCGCCAACCATCAGGAATGGATTGACAGTTTCCGGCAATACGAGGAAGTGGAAGAGGAAAAGGTAATCCGTCCGGAATTACATCCGGCAGGAAAAGCGCTAAGCATGGGTGAGGTGGTGCGTGCTGTGAGTGAGGCTACCCATAACGAGGCAGTATTGGTGACTGATGTCGGCCAGAATCAGATGATGTCTGCCCGTTATTTCAAATATAGCAAGGAACGTAGCATTGTTACTTCCGGTGGCCTGGGTACTATGGGCTTCGGCCTTCCGGCAGCTATCGGTGCCACTTTTGGACGTCCGGACCGCACGGTATGCGTATTCATGGGAGATGGCGGCTTGCAGATGAACCTGCAGGAACTGGGTACCATCATGGAGCAAAAGGCTCCGGTGAAGATGATTCTGTTGAACAATAACTTTTTGGGCAATGTTCGTCAATGGCAGGCGATGTTCTTCAATCGTCGTTATTCGTTTACTCCGATGATGAATCCGGATTACATGAAGATTGCTTCGGCATATGATATTCCTGCACGCAGGGTAATGACCCGCGAGGAGCTGGCAAAAGCGATTGACGAGATGATAGCAACCGACGGGCCGTTCCTGCTCGAAGCTTGTGTGGAGGAAGAAGGAAATGTAATGCCGATGACACCTCCGGGTGGTTCGGTCAATCAGATGTTGTTGGAATGCTGAAGTCATGCGAAATTAAAGAATTTACTCTATCTATGGATAAAAAACTATATACAATCATTGTTCATTCGGAAAACTTTGCCGGTTTGCTGAATCAGGTGACGGCTGTGTTTACCCGCCGGCAGATAAACATCGAGAGTTTGAATGTATCGGCCTCCTCCATCAAGGGGGTACATAAATATACCATTACCGCTTGGACGGATAAGGATACCATTGAAAAGGTGACCAAGCAGATTACCAAGAAAATAGATGTGTTGCAAGCCCATTATTTCACGGATGATGAAATCTATCAGCACGAGATTGCCCTTTATAAAATAACGACCCCTACGCTGGAAGAAAAACCGGAGGTGTCCAAAGTAATCCGTAAGTACAATGCCCGTATTGTGGAGGTGAATGCTGTATTTGCCATTGTTGAGAAGAATGGCATGAGTGAGGAAATAACCAATCTTTATGAGGAGTTGCGCCAGTTGGATTGCGTACTTCAGTTCGTCCGTTCGGGTCGCGTAGCCATTACGACCAGCTGCTTTGAGCGTGTCAATGAATATCTGGCGGACCGTGAAGCAAAATATCGTCAAAGTAAACACCAGGAATCATGATGAGCGAGAACAATAAAATAGGTACCTACAAGTTTGTTGCCGAACCGTTTCATGTCGACTTTACCGGACGGCTGACAATGGGAGTATTGGGCAACCATTTGTTGAATTGTGCGGGTTTCCATGCCAGCGACCGCGGTTTTGGCATCGCGACTCTAAACGAGGACAATTATACTTGGGTATTGTCCCGTCTGGCTGTCGAACTGGATGAAATGCCTTATCAGTACGAAGATTTCTCCATTCAGACTTGGGTGGAGAATGTCTATCGCCTTTTTACAGACCGTAATTTCGCTATCATCGATAAGGAGGGTAAGAAGATTGGGTATGCACGTTCCGTTTGGGCGATGATTAGCATGAATACCCGTAAGCCGGCAGATTTGCTGGCTCTTCATAGTGGCAGCATTGTAGATTATGTTTGCGATGAGCCTTGCCCGATAGAAAAACCTTCGCGGATAAAGGTGGCCTCAAAGGAACCGGTTGCTGCTTTGGTAGCCAAATACAGTGATATTGACATTAACGGGCATGTGAACAGCATCCGTTACATCGAGCATATCCTTGATTTGTTCCCGATAGAGATGTATAAGGAGAAGCGCATCCGTCGTTTTGAGATGGCATATGTAGCCGAAAGCTATTATGGGGATGAGTTGACTTTGTTCATGGATGATGCCGGTGAGGGCGTTTACGATGTGGAGGTGAAAAAGAATGGCAGCGAAGTGGTCTGTCGCTCTAAAGTGATATTTACAGAGAAATAAATAAATTTATCAACGTTGGCGTAAGCCACAAATAAAAATTAAAACAAAAAATGGCACAATTGAATTTTGGCGGTGTTATTGAGAATGTAATGACCCGCGAAGAATTTCCTTTGGAAAAAGCACGTGAGATTTTGAAAGATGAAACAATTGCAGTAATCGGTTATGGCGTACAAGGCCCGGGCCAGGCTTGCAACTTGCGTGATAACGGTTTCAATGTGATTGTAGGACAACGTCCGGGTAAGACATACGAAAAGGCTGTGGCTGACGGATGGGTACCGGGTGAGACTTTGTTCGGCATCGAAGAGGCTTGTCAGAAAGGTACTATCGTCATGTGTCTGTTGTCTGACGCAGCTGTAATGTCTGTATGGCCGACTATCAAACCTTATTTGACTCCCGGGAAGGCTCTTTACTTCTCTCATGGTTTTGCTATTACCTGGAACGACCGTACCGGCGTGGTTCCTCCTAAAGATATTGATGTTATTATGGTTGCTCCCAAAGGTTCCGGTACTTCACTTCGTACCATGTTCCTCGAAGGGCGTGGCTTGAACTCATCATATGCCGTCTATCAGGATGCTACGGGTAAGGCTTTTGACAAGACGATTGCACTGGGTATCGGTATCGGTTCGGGATATTTGTTCGAGACAACTTTCATCCGCGAAGCCACTTCCGACTTGACCGGTGAACGCGGTTCATTGATGGGTGCTATCCAGGGATTACTGTTGGCTCAGTATGAAGTATTGCGCGAAAACGGCCATACTCCTTCTGAAGCATTCAATGAAACAGTGGAAGAGTTGACTCAATCTTTGATGCCATTGTTTGCCAAGAACGGTATGGACTGGATGTATGCCAACTGTTCTACTACGGCACAGCGTGGTGCGCTGGATTGGATGACCCCGTTCCATGATGCCATCAAGCCGGTTGTACAGAAATTGTATGCAAGTGTGAAGTCGGGCAACGAAGCCCAGATTTCTATCGACAGTAACTCCAAACCCGATTATCGTGAGAAGCTGAATGCAGAATTGAAAGCCTTGCGTGAAAGCGAAATGTGGCAGACAGCTGTTACAGTTCGTAAACTTCGTCCGGAAAACAATTAATCAGCTTTATATAAATAGGTGAAATACCCTCTTCGGTGTTACCGGAGGGGGTATTTCTTTATTATTGATTCCCTATATTTTGAATAAACTCCAATAGCTTCCGGTAAAAACCGTGATGTTTCAGCGTCTCTGCCTCTCCCAATATCACCAGCTTCATACGTGCCCGGGTGATGGCTACATTCATTCTCCTTAAATCATTCAGGAATCCTATCTGTCCTTCTTCGTTGGCACGGACAAGGCTGATGAAGATAACATCGCGCTCTTGCCCTTGGAAGCCATCCACCGTATTTACAGTGAACAAGCTGCGATAAGGCTTGAGTGAAGCGTCTGCCTTTATCTTGCTGCGGAGATATTGCACTTGTGCCTTGTAAGGGGAGATGATGCCGAAGTCTATTTTTTCTTCCAGAATGCGGCTGCCACCGATACGGTTGATGTAGATTTTCAGTTCTGATAGGAGCAGGTCCGCTTCCGCCTTATTAATGCGTCCGAAAGTCTCTCCCACAAATTCTTCTTTGAAATCCATTTCGGAGGTGTCAATCCAGTGGATGGGGGTATCCCAGTCCAGGATGCCCCGGTAACGCACTTCGGGAGCGGCTTCCAACTCGCCATTATAAAACCATTGGGAAGGAAATTTCATGATTTCCTCGTGCATGCGGTATTGCACTTTCAGCAAAGAGACAACGGCAGGTTTGTTGGACACCACTTTCTCCATCAATGTTCGTTCCAGACCTCCACGGGCGGCTTCGTGGCATTTTATGGTGGGCGGAAGTTGGCAGTGGTCACCCGCCAATACCACGCGGTCTGCTTTTCGGATAGCTATCCAGCAGGCAGCCTCTAAGGCCTGGGCTGCTTCATCAATGAAAAGGGTGCCGAAACGGCGTCCGTTCAGCAGCCGGTGATTGCTGCTTACCAGCGTGGAGGCTATGACGTGTGCCCCATCAAAAAGCTCTGCATTGATTTGTATTTCCAATGCGGTGGCGCGGTCGCGCAGGCGGCTCATACGGCTGCGTACTCCTTCGCGTTCGTCATAGCTGCCACGGCGGGCACGGCTGCCCAGTTCACGGAGATTTTTCCGGATGCTCCACAGTTCCGGATAAAGCGGATGGTTCTCGAAACGACGCTCGTAGGTAAAGGAAAGCATCTTGTCGTTGACACGGGTCGGATTGCCGATACGCAGGACATTGACGCCACGGTCCACAAGTTTTTCCGAAATCCAGTCGACGGCGGTATTGCTTTGGGCACATACTAGTACCTGCGGTTCCCGATGCAGGGTTTCGTAGATGGCTTCCACTAAGGTGGTCGTTTTTCCGGTTCCTGGAGGACCATGTACAATGGCCACGTCGCGGGCACACAGCACTTTGTTTACAGCTGTCTCCTGCGTGGAGTTCAGCCAGGGAAACCGTACGGGGTAGAGCTCTCGGAAACCGGCTTTCGAGGTTCCCAGCAATATGTCCCGCAATTCGGCCAGGCGGTTGCCTTTGGAGCGTAACGTATCTTCCAAGGCTTCGAACATGGTCCGATAGGATGTTTCGTCGAAATAAAGTTGCACGCCGAGGTTGTCCGTTTCCTGCACTTCCATAACGGCACCGGCTCCGGGCATTATCGCTACCATCCGTGTCTCGTCGGCATAGCTTACGGTAGCGGTGAAGTTCATATAGGTTATTTTTCCATCGGCAGACTGGCGGAAAAAACATACGGGACGGCCGAACTCAAAATTATGTTCTATATCGGTATTTTCTGTGTGTGTAATTTCTATTACTAATTGATTCAGTGAATTATAGTAACTTCGTCCCGGAGTGGCAGGATACCAGCAAAGTCCCCGTTTCACTTTCCGGGCAACCCCCATGTTTTCGGTTTGGCGTTTGAATTCCTCTTTTTCGTATTCGTATTCCATGCGCAGCAAAAGTTGTTGCTGCTGGAGGTGAATAATAGGACTATTTGAATCTTGTTCCTTCATGGTTGCAAAGGTAATCATTCTTCGCTTCCGACAGAAAAAATGCTTTATTTTGTTAAACTATTCAGCCTTTTTATTTGTTTATGATATTAATTTGTAATCTTTACAATAATGAAAAACTAAAAAATAGTGGTTATGGTATATGATTTAACGATGCTCAAAACGTTTTATGCCGCTTATTCGGAGAAGATAGAACGCGTACGGAACGTACTGCGGCGTCCGATGACTTTAGCAGAGAAAATTTTGTATGCTCATTTGTATGATGGGGATAAAGTGAAGAACTACAGACGGGGAGAAGACTATGTGAATTTCCGTCCCGACCGTGTGGCCATGCAGGATGCAACGGCTCAAATGGCCTTATTGCAATTTATGAATGCAGGCCGTGAGCAGGTTGCCGTGCCTTCCACTGTGCACTGTGACCATTTGATTCAAGCATATAAAGGTGCAAAAGAAGATGTTGCGACTGCTACGAAGACCAACGAGGAGGTCTATAATTTTCTCCGTGATGTTTCTTCCCGCTATGGCATAGGTTTTTGGCAGCCGGGAGCAGGCATTATTCACCAGGTGGTATTGGAGAACTACGCATTTCCGGGTGGAATGATGGTAGGCACGGACTCTCATACGCCCAATGCCGGAGGTTTGGGCATGGTGGCCATTGGTGTGGGTGGTGCCGATGCGGTGGATGTGATGACTGGCATGGAATGGGAATTGAAAATGCCGCGTCTGATAGGCGTACACTTGAAGGGTAAATTGAGTGGCTGGGTAGCTCCCAAAGATGTTATTCTGAAGTTGGCGGGTATTCTTACTGTAAAAGGGGGAACCAATGCCATCATTGAATATTTTGGACCGGGAACCGCTTCATTGTCTGCCACTGGAAAGGCTACCATCTGCAATATGGGGGCAGAGGTGGGGGCGACTACCTCCCTTTTCCCTTACGATGAGCGCATGGGTACTTATTTGAAGGCTACCGGACGTGAAGAAGTGGCAAAAATGGCTGCTTCCGTAGCTGCCGACCTTCGCGCCGACGACGAAGTGCTGGCAAATTCGGAAAAATATTACGACCGCATCATTGAAATAGACCTCTCGCTGTTGGAACCGTATATCAACGGGCCCTTTACGCCGGATGCAGCAACACCGATATCGAAATTTGCCGAGGTAGTGATAACCAATAACTATCCCCGCCGGATGGAAGTCGGCCTGATAGGGTCGTGCACCAATTCGTCCTATCAGGATTTGAGCCGCGCAGCCTCCCTTGCCCGGCAGGTAAAGGAAAAGAATTTGAAGGTTGCTTCCTCGCTGATTGTCAACCCCGGTTCGGAGCAGATACGTGCCACTGCTGAACGCGACGGCATGATTGCCGCTTTCGAAGATATTGGCGCAACGATAATGGCGAATGCCTGTGGACCTTGTATTGGCCAGTGGAAGCGCCATACTGATGACCCCGAACGTAAAAATTCCATCGTCACCTCTTTTAACCGTAATTTTGCCAAACGTGCCGATGGAAATCCCAACACTTTTGCTTACGTCGCCTCCCCGGAGATAACGATGGCGCTGACCATTGCCGGTGACCTTTGTTTCGACCCGTTGAGGGATACGCTGGTCAATGCCAAAGGAGAGATTGTGAAACTGTCCGAACCGGTCGGTGAAGAACTGCCGGCACATGGGTTTATAGGAGGAAAGGAAGGATACATTGCTCCAGGTAAAGGACAGACGGAAATTACGGTCAATCCTCATTCACAGCGCTTGCAACTGCTGACTCCCTTCCCTGCCTGGGATGGCATGGATTTGCTGAATATGCCTTTATTGATTAAAGTGCAGGGGAAATGTACCACCGACCACATTTCCATGGCGGGGCCATGGCTCCGTTTCCGGGGACATTTGGAGAATATTTCGGACAATATGCTGATGGGGGCTGTCAATGCTTTCAATGGAGAGACGAACAAGGTTTGGAACCGCTCCACCAATACCTATGGAACAGTGTCAGGCACTGCGAAGCTGTATAAATCAGAAGGCATCCCTTCCATTGTCGTTGCCGAAGAGAATTATGGTGAAGGTTCCAGCCGTGAGCATGCTGCCATGGAACCACGCTTCCTGAATGTACGCGCCATTTTGGCGAAAAGCTTTGCCCGTATCCATGAGACGAATTTAAAGAAACAAGGCATGTTGGCGCTGACCTTTACGGATAAGGCCGATTATGACAAGATTCGGGAACGCGACCTGATTTCTGTCATGGGGTTGAAAGATTTTGCTTCGGGACGTACGTTGAAGGTGGTTCTTCATCACGAGGACGGGAGTAAAGAAAGTTTTGAAGTACAACATACGTATAACGAACAGCAGATAGCCTGGTTCCGGGCCGGTTCTGCACTTAATGCAAGATAGAATATGGAAAAAATTACTGTACCTTTTATTACCGGCGATGGAGTGGGAGCAGAAGTGACCCCATCCATGCAGGCTGTCGTGAATGCCGCTGTCAAGAAATCCTATGGTGACCGGCGTGGCATTGAATGGAAAGAAGTGCTGGCAGGAGAACGTGCTTTCCACGAAACCGGCTCCTGGTTGCCGGACGAAACCATGGAAGCCTTCCGCACCTATAAGGTGGGCATCAAAGGTCCTTTGACAACTCCCGTCGGTGGAGGTATCCGTTCCTTGAACGTAGCCTTGCGTCAGACGCTCGATTTGTATGTCTGCCAACGTCCGGTACGTTGGTATAAGGGCATTGTTTCTCCACTCAAAGAGCCACAGAAGGTGGATATGTGCGTATTCCGTGAGAATACCGAGGATATTTATGCAGGCATCGAATGGGAAGCCGGAACTCCGGAGGCTGAAAAGTTCTATCGTTTTCTCCGTGATGACATGGGGGTGACAAAAGTCCGTTTTCCCGAAACCTCCTCGTTTGGCGTGAAGCCCGTTTCAAGAGAAGGAACAGAGCGCTTGGTGCGTGCCGCCTGCCAATACGCCCTTGAGCATCATCTGCCTTCCGTGACGTTGGTACACAAAGGAAACATCATGAAATTTACGGAAGGCGGCTTCAAGAAGTGGGGGTACGAACTGGCAGAACGTGAGTTTGGTAAAGAACTGGCAGAAGGGCGTCTGGTCATCAAGGACTGCATTGCCGATGCATTCTTGCAGAACACGTTGCTTATCCCCGAAGAATATTCCGTGATTGCCACGTTGAATCTGAACGGCGATTATGTGTCCGACCAACTGGCTGCCATGGTAGGCGGCATCGGCATTGCACCGGGTGCGAATATCAACTATAAAACGGGGCATGCCATTTTTGAGGCTACTCACGGGACGGCTCCGAACATTGCCGGGAAAGACATTGTGAATCCCTGTTCCATCATCCTTTCCGCTGTGATGATGCTTGAATATCTGGGTTGGAAGGAAGCAGCCTCTCTTATAGAGAACGCCTTGGAGCAAAGTTTCACAGAAGCCCGTGCTACTGCCGACTTGGCCCGTTTTATGCCGGGTGGCGTCTCGCTGTCCACTTCGGCTTTCACCCGGGAGATTGTAAGGAGAATAGAAAATGGGAATAACGAATAAAACGAAACGATTATGAAGAAGGAGTATCTGATTTACAAGCTTTCCGAAGATTTGAAGGAAGCTACCCGGATTGAGAATGAACTGTTCAGGAAGTTTGATGTGAAGCGCGGTTTGCGTAATGAGGACGGCACGGGAGTCTTGGTGGGGTTGACCAAAATAGGCAATGTGGTCGGCTATGAACGCATCCCCGGTGGAGGGCTGAAGCCTATTCCCGGCAAATTGTTCTACCGCGGTTATGATGTGGATGACTTGGCACACGCCATCATCAAAGAGAAGCGTTTCGGTTTTGAGGAAATTGCCTACTTGTTGCTTTCCGGTCGCCTGCCCGACAAGGAAGAACTCTCTTCTTTCCGTGAACTCATCAACGACAACATGCCGCTGGAGCAGAAGACCAAGATGAATATCATTGAACTCGAAGGAAACAACATTATGAACATCCTGGCGCGCAGCGTGCTCGAGATGTATCGTTTTGACCCTGATGCAGATGACACTTCCCGCGATAATCTGATGCGGCAGAGCATTGAGCTTATTTCGAAATTCCCGACCATCATTGCGTATGCCTATAACATGCTTCGCCATGCCACCCATGGCCGTTCGCTGCATATCCGCCATCCGCAGGAAAACCTTTCCATTGCCGAGAATTTCCTCTATATGCTGAAGAAGGACTACACGGAGCTGGATGCCCGCACGCTCGACTTGCTGCTGGTTCTTCAGGCCGAGCACGGTGGTGGTAACAACTCCACTTTTACCGTACGCGTCACTTCTTCTACCGGGACGGATACTTACTCTTCGATAGCGGCAGGTATCGGTTCCTTGAAAGGGCCGCTTCATGGAGGTGCCAATATCCAGGTTGCCGATATGTTCCACCATCTGCAGGAAAACATTCAGGACTGGACGAACGTGGATGAGATTGATACTTACTTCACCCGCATGCTCAACAAGGAAGCCTATAACAAGACCGGCTTGATATATGGTATCGGACATGCCGTCTATACCATTTCCGACCCGCGCGCCATTCTGCTGAAAGAGCTTGCCCGCGACCTTGCCCGCGAAAAAGGGAAAGAACGCGAGTTCGCTTTCCTTGAACTGCTCGAGGAGCGCGCCATTGATGTGTTTGGCCGTGTGAAGAATAATGGCAAGACGGTTTCGAGTAATGTGGATTTCTATTCGGGCTTTGTCTACGAGATGATTGGACTGCCGCAGGAAATCTTCACGCCTTTGTTTGCTATGGCACGTATTGTCGGTTGGTGTGCACATCGCAATGAAGAATTGAACTTTGAAGGTAAGCGTATTATCCGTCCTGCCTATAAGAATGTTTTGGATGAGGTGACTTATGTGCCCATTAAGAAACGGTAAGGATTAGACTTGTATCTTTTAAATCGTTCCATCACGGGGAAAAAATCGTTCCACCATGGTGGAACGATTTTTTCTCCATGGTGGAATGAAATTTACTCCATGATGGAACGATTAGATTTTCGTATCTCTACTGCTTAATCTTCTCAGTAAAAAACACTGGTTTTTGTATGAAAAAACAATTATCCGGGGAAAACGATTTGTTTGTTGTGAGTTTTCTTTATCTTTGCTTCGCATAAATAAAGAACTATGAATCAGGAAACTTTTCAGATATTTCTGTGGGTAATGAGTGCTGTGGCATTGGTTGTCTTTATTGCGCTCTATTTTGTCAAAGCGGGTTATGGCATGTTCCGTACTGCCTCGTGGGGAATCTCCATCAATAATAAACTGGCGTGGGTGCTTATGGAAGCGCCGGTATTCATCGTCATGTTTGGGTTGTGGGGGAAGAGTGGAGCGGGATTTGCCGTGCCGGTATATTTCTTCTTCCTGCTGTTTCAGTTGCACTATCTTCAGCGGGCCTTTATTTTTCCGTTCCTGCTGAAAGGTAAAAGCCGGATGCCGGTAGCTATTATGGCGATGGGTATCGTCTTCAACCTTTTGAACGGGATGATGCAGGCGGGCGGTTTGTTCTATTTCGCTCCCGAAGGCTTGTATGCCGATGGCTGGGCCTATTTGCTGAAACCTCATGCCTTGTTGGGAGTCATTCTGTTTTTTGCGGGTATGTTCGTCAATTTGCATTCCGACTACGTGATACGCCATTTGCGCAAGCCGGGTGATACGAAGCACTACCTTCCCGGAAAAGGACTTTACCGATATGTCACTTCTGCCAATTATTTCGGTGAGCTGGTGGAATGGACGGGGTTTGCCATACTCACAGCTTCCCCTGCCGCTTGGGTGTTCGTCTGGTGGACGTTTGCCAACCTTGTTCCCCGTGCCGATGCCATTCACCGCCGTTATCGGGAGGAGTTTGGCGATGAGGCGGTAGGAAAGCGCAAACGCATCATTCCATTTCTTTATTAATGGAAAATGGAAAGTTGAAAATGGAAAATGAATAATTCATAACTTATAATTCATAACTCATAACTCATAACGATGGAATCCAAGTTATTCACACCCGTCACTTTCGGACCGTTGACCTTGCGTAACCGTACCATCCGTTCGGCTGCTTTCGAGAGCATGTGTCCCGGAAACGCTCCGTCGGACATGTTGCTCGACTATCATCGGTCGGTAGCGGCGGGAGGTATAGGTATGACTACTGTTGCTTATGCGGCAGTTACTCAGAGCGGCCTGTCTTTTGACCGCCAGTTGTGGATGCGTCCCGAGATTATCCCCGGACTCCGTAGGCTGACTGATGCCATACATGCGGAAGGGGCTGCGGCAGGCATCCAGTTGGGACACTGTGGCAACATGTCCCATAAAAGTATTTGCGGTTGTATGCCCGTCGGCGCATCTTCCGGATTCAATCTTTATTCTCCTACCTTTGTGCGCGGACTTCGTGCCGATGAGCTGCCGGAGATGGCGCGTGCATACGGACGCTCGGTGAATCTGGCACGGGAGGCCGGATTTGATTCTGTAGAGATTCATGCAGGGCATGGTTATCTCATCAGCCAGTTCTTGTCCCCGTCCACCAATCATCGGAAAGACGAATTCGGGGGCTCGTTGCAGAACCGTATGCGGTTTATGGATATGGTGATGGAAGAAGTGATGAAGGCTGCCGGCAGTGATATGGCTGTGCTGGTGAAGATGAACATGCGCGACGGTTTCCGTGGAGGGATGGAGCTGGACGAGACGATGCAGGTGGCGCGCAGGCTGGAGCAGTCGGGAGCACATGCGCTGGTCTTGAGCGGTGGGTTCGTCAGTAAGGCGCCGATGTATGTCATGCGGGGCGAAATGCCTATCCGCAGCATGACGCATTACATGACCTGCTGGTGGTTGAAATACGGTGTACGCATGGTAGGCAAATGGATGATACCGAGCGTACCGTTTAAGGAAGCCTATTTCCTGGAAGATGCCTTGAAATTCCGTGCCGCCTTGAAGATACCGTTGGTTTATGTGGGTGGCCTGGTTTCCAGGGACAAGATAGATGAGGTGCTGGATGACGGTTTCGAGGCTGTGCAAATGGCACGTGCTCTGCTCAATGAGCCGGGGTTCGTCAACCGCATGCGTGCCGAAGAGAATGCACGTTGCAACTGCCGGCATAGTAATTATTGCATTGCCCGGATGTATTCCATCGAGATGGCATGCCATCAGCATTTGAAGGAGGAGCTTCCACTTTGTCTGAAAAAGGAGATAGAGAAAATCGAAGCGAAAGGCTGATTTTTAGTTTTTAATTTTCAATTTTTAATTATTAAAGTGAATTTAGCTGTTATAACCGGGGCAGACGGTGGCATGGGCATGGAAATTACCCGCGCAGTGGCAACTGCCGGCTATCAGGTCATCATGGCATGCCGTGCCCCCCAAGCTGCCGAACCCAAGCGGCAACTACTGATGCGTGAAACCGGTAATCCGCGTATTGAGACTGCTCCCATTGATTTGGCATCTCTGGCTTCAGTGGCCGCATTTGCAGAGCATCTGTTGAAGCGGGGAGAGCCGTTGGCGTTGCTGATGAACAATGCCGGAACCATGGAAACGGAACGCCGCATTACCGAAGACGGACTGGAACGGACGGTGAGTGTCAATTATGTAGGGCCTTACCTGCTGACCCGCAAGCTGCTGCCATTGATGGGAGAGGGGAGCCGTATTGTGAATATGGTATCTTGTACGTATGCCATCGGTCATCTTGACTTTCCGGATTTTTTCCTCCGGGGAAGGAAGGGTGGCTTTTGGCGCATTCCTATATATAGCAACACGAAGCTGGCATTGACTCTGTTCACCATCGACTTGGCCAGTCGCGTCAAACACAAAGGTATTGTTGTGAATGCGGCTGACCCGGGGATTGTGTCTACCAATATCATCACCATGCATATGTGGTTTGACCCGCTGACAGATATACTTTTCAGGCCTTTTATCCGTACTCCCCGTAAGGGAGCTGCAACGGCTGTCGGCTTATTGCTGGATGAGGATGCCGGTAAACGTACGGGGACATTGAATGCCAGTTGCCGTCCCAAGTCTCTTTCGGAGAAGTACACCCGGCATGTACAGATGGAAGAACTGTGGGAGAGGACGGAAAGTATAGTGAAAAAATGGTTGTAAAAAACAGAGAAGGCGCATATGTCGCCTTCTCTGTTTATGGGGTATCTGAACAGTCTGTCATTAGATAGACAGTTCTCTCAATACATTTACAAGGTCTTTCTTGATGGGTTTGTCATTCTTGATGGCCTTCGTGAAGGGAACGTATACCACTTCATCGTGGTCAATGCCTATCATGACATTGCGCTGTCCTTCCATGATGGCGTCGATGGCGGCTGCGCCCAGACGGCTGGCAAGGATACGGTCGTGTGCCGTAGGGCTACCACCGCGTTGCAAGTGACCGAGGATGGTTACGCGTACGTCATATTGGGGGTATTCGTTCTTTACACGCTCTGCATAGTGCATTGCACCGCCGGTCAGTTCACTCTCGGCTACCAGTACGATACTGCTGTTCTTGGATTTCCGGAAACCGTTCTTGATGAATTCTTCCAGTTGGTCCACTTCCGTACTGAATTCCGGGATAATGGCTGCTTCTGCTCCGGAGGCGATGGCGCCGTTCAGAGCGAGGAAACCGGCATCGCGTCCCATGACTTCTACGAAAAACAAGCGCTCATGGGAAGTGGCTGTATCACGGATTTTGTCCACAGCATCCAGGATCGTGTTCAGCGCGGTGTCGTAGCCGATAGTGGTATCTGTTCCATAAAGGTCATTGTCGATAGTTCCCGGCAGACCGATACAAGGCACGTCAAACTCTTGTGCAAAGATACGAGCACCGGTCAGCGAACCGTCGCCTCCGATAATCACTAAGGCGTCAATGCCTTCTTTCTTCATGTTGTCGTAAGCAATCTGGCGGCCCTCGGGAGTCGTGAACTCTTTGCAGCGGGCTGTCTTCAGGATTGTACCACCCAGCTGGATGATGTTGCTGACATTTTGGCTTTTGAATTCTTTGATTTCGCCGGTTACCAGACCTTTGTAACCTCTATATATACCTTTAACTGAAAGTCCGTTGTAAATAGCCGAACGTGTCACGGCACGTATGGCTGCGTTCATTCCCGGAGCATCACCTCCTGATGTCAAGATACCAATGCACTTAACTGTTCCCATAACAATCTTTTTGTTTAGTATTAATAATCATGATGAAAAATAGATTTGGACTATTTTTTCATGCCGCAAAGATAGTAAAAAGCTGAGGCGGTGACTAATAAATTACGTTAATTTGCTGTTCCAAAAGGATGACAAACTGTTATTTAAGTTTTGACTTTATGGCTTCTGAAATTTCTTCCATCAGCCATTTGGGGGTGGAAGTGGCTCCGCAGACACCGATGGAATTGGCACCGGCTAACAGAGAACTATCTATTTCTTCGGCACTGTCTATCAAATGTGAATTGGCATTGACTTTTTTACACTCACTGAACAGCATCTTGCCGTTAGAGCTTTTTTTGCCGCTGACAAAGAATATTAAATCATGGGAAGCTGCAAATTTCCGGATATTAGGTATCCGGTTTGCCACTTGTCGGCAGATAGTGTCATAGGACTCGAAAGTGACTTTCGGTGAGATATGTCCCTCTATGTATTTCACAATGTTTTGAAATCCGTCCAGAGACTTTGTGGTCTGGGAGTAGAGACGGATGTCTTTGCTGAAATCCAGTTTTCTTGCCTCTTCCTGCTTTTCGATGACGATGGCCTTTCCGGTGGTTTGTCCTACCAGACCCAGTACTTCGGCGTGTCCATTTTTGCCATAGATGACAATTTGCTTGTCGCGGTTGTCTTCCTGGACGTACTCTTGCTTAATCTTCTTTTGCAGGCGGAGTACGACCGGGCAGGTTGCGTCAATGATTTCTATATTGTTGCGGCGGGCAATGTCATAAGTTTCAGGGGGCTCTCCATGAGCACGCAGCAGCACTTTGGCGTTGTGGAGGTGGTTGAATTCCTCATGGTTGATGGTAATCAGCCCCATTGCCTTCAGGCGTTCCACTTCACGGCTGTTGTGCACGATGTCTCCCAGACAATAGAGGGTTCCTCCTTTCGCCAGTTCCTCTTCTGCCTTGTTTATTGCGGTGACAACTCCGAAACAGAAGCCGGAGCCTTCGTCTATTTCTACTTTTGCCATATCCGGTTCAGTTCTTCTCCTTTATAACCCGTTCGAATTGTTCCGCCAGCCATTCCTTTTGTTGGGAAATGCTCAGGTGGCTGTTGTCCAACAATAAAGCGTCAGAAGCTTTGCGCAGCGGACTTACATCCCGGTTTTGGTCAATATAGTCCCGTTGTTTCACATTTTCCAGAATTTCGTCAAAGCTGGCTTCTTCCCCTTTGGCCTTTAGTTCGTCATAGCGGCGTTGTGCCCGTATCTCGGGGGTGGCGGTTACAAAAATTTTCAGCTCGGCATCCGGAAAAACGGTAGTGCCGATGTCGCGCCCATCCATAACGATACCCTTGGCCTTGCCCATCTCTTGTTGCTGTGCTACCATAGCTTCGCGTACGAAATCCAATGTTGCAATGGGGCTGACACGTGAAGATACTTCCATGGTACGGATTTTGTTTTCTACATTTACTCCGTTCAGGTAGGTATCTGGGCGTCCGGTTTCGGGGTTCAGGCGGAAAGAAATATGTATATCCTTTATTAGACTTTTCAGTTTTTCGGCATCTATGCGGTCACCCTGGAAAATACCATTCTCTATACTATATAATGTTACTGCCCGATACATGGCACCACTATCTATATATATGTAACCGATTTCGCGGGCGAGGTCTTTGGCCATAGTGCTTTTCCCGCAAGAGGAAAAACCGTCGATTGCTATTGTTATCTTTTTCATGACTTTTATGCTATAGTTATATAGGTATAACACCTGCAAAACAGAAAATTTCAATATTTCATTTAAAATTCTTGCCAAAGATACGGTATTTTTAAAATATCTCGTTACATTTGTGGCACAAAAGCACATGGAGGTTTTTGAAGGATTAAAAAAATGAAAATGGAGCGCCTATTGTGTAAAAAAAAACAGCAGAGCGTGAACATTCTTGGGAAAAGTGCTATATTTGCCCCAAATGAGAAACACTAAAATTATATTATAAATTATGGAAATTAAGAAATCACCTAAGGCAGACCTGGAGAGTAAGAAGTCGACTTGGCTGCTTGTCGGTTATGTAATCGTGCTCGCTTTCATGTTTGTTGCGTTCGAGTGGACAAAGCGTGACATCAAGATTGACACGAGCCAGGCTATTACCGACGTATTTTTTGAAGAGGAAATCATCCCTATTACAGAACAGCCGGAGCAGGTTACTCCTCCGCCTCCCGAAGCCCCTTCAATTGCAGAGACGTTGACTATCGTTGAAGACGATGCTGACGTGGAAGAAACGGCCATTGTATCTTCTGAAGAATTGAACCAGGCAGTGGAAATCAAATATGTTCCCGTAGCAGTGGAAGAGGAAGAACCGGAAGAACAGACTATTTTCGAGGTGGTAGAACAGATGCCTGAGTTCCCGAATGGTGGTATGGCTGGTTTGATGCAGTATTTGAGCAAGAATATTAAATATCCTACTATTGCACAGGAAAACGGAACTCAAGGCCGTGTAACTGTACAGTTCGTGGTTAATAAGGACGGTAGTATCGTAGATGCTAAAGTTCTGAGAGGCGTTGACCCGTATTTGGACAAAGAAGCTGTCCGCGTGATTATGGGCATGCCGAAGTGGAAACCCGGTATGCAGCGTGGTAAACCCGTTCGTGTTAAGTATACCGTGCCTGTAATGTTTAGATTGCAGTAATAAAATATCTATAAGTGGGAGAGGCTGCCGGAATGCAGCCTCTTTTCATTATCCGCTATTCCCTAAATTCTGAAAATGCCATGTTTACAGCTTCCGAGCTTTTAGAAAGAATAAATTCTCATATTGCAGAATTGCAGTTTACCCGTACTCCTCAAGGTTTATATGCTCCCGTTACCTATGTGTTGTCCATGGGCGGAAAAAGAATCCGTCCGGTATTGATGTTGATGGCCTACAATCTGTATCAGGAGGATATTACCCGTATTTTTAACCCTGCAACGGGGATTGAAGTGTATCATAATTATACTCTTTTGCATGACGACTTGATGGACCGTGCAGACCGTCGCCGTGGTAAGGAGACGGTACATAAAGTTTGGGATGACAATGCTGCCATCCTTTCGGGGGATGCAATGCTTGTATTAGCTTATCAGTTTATGGCTCAATGTCCGGTTGAACACCTGAAAGAGGTGATGGATATATTTAGCCTGACTGCACTGGAAATCTGTGAAGGACAGCAGCTGGATATGGAGTTTGAACATCGGAAGGATGTGAAGGCAGAGGAGTATCTGGAAATGATTCGTCTGAAAACTTCGGTATTGTTGGCTGCAAGCTTGAAGATTGGCGCTCTTTTGGGAGGGGCTTCTTCTGAAGATGCGGAGCAGTTGTATGATTTTGGCATGAACTTGGGTGTCGCTTTTCAGTTGAAAGATGATTTCCTGGATGTTTATGGCGATGCTGCCGTCTTTGGAAAGAATATTGGAGGTGATATTCTGTGCAATAAAAAGACCTACATGCTGATAAAGGCTTTTGAACATGCGGATGAGGAGCAGTTGACCCGCTTGAATGCTTGGGTGGATGCTGTTGCATTCAACCCGGAGGAGAAAGTTGCTGCGGTGACGGAACTGTATAACCGGATTGGCGTCAAGGAACTGTGTGAGAAAAAGATGGAAGAGTATTGTGAACGCGCAATGGAAAGTCTGTTGGCGGTGAAGGTGGCAGATGAAAAGAAAGAGGAATTGAAGAACCTGATGGCTAACCTGATGCATCGGGAAGTATAACTTTAAATCCGGGAGAAAATGCCTTATAGAAGATTGCCTAATACAGATCAAGCGAGAATACGGGCGCTGAAAGCAGTGGTCGTCAAGGGTGATATATGTAATGTGTATGATTTGGCCGTATCTTTGAAGGCGTTGACTGATGCGCGGAATTTTCTTACAAAGTTTGAAGCTGCGCAAGCTTATTATGCCGACTGTTTTGAGCGGCAGGCTCGGGCGGGACGTAAGCATCAGGCTAATGTAAAGACTGCCCGTCTGTATATTTCTCATTTTATCCAGGTGTTGAATTTAGCTGTCATCCGTTCTGAAGTGCGTATTGCTCATAAGGAATATTACGGTTTGGACACAAGCAACAATAATGTGCCTGATTTATCGACAGAGCCTGCCTTGGCAGAGTGGGGGCGTAAAATCGTGGATGGGGAAAACAAACGTATATCCCAGGGAGGAATTCCCATTTATAACCCTACGATTGCAAAAGTGAGGGTGCATTATGATATTTTCATGGATAGTTATGAGAAGCAAAAGAATCTTCAATCTTTGACAGCCCGCAGTTTGGACACCTTGGCCTCGATGCGTGCAGAGGCGGATGGTTTGATTTTGGATATATGGAACCAGGTTGAAAAGAAATTCGAGGAGGTCACTCCCAATGAGAAACGTTTGGATTTATGCCGTGATTATGGAATAATCTATTATTACCGTACCGGTGAGAAACGCAAAGAGTAAGTTGAAGAATGAGATTGATTGATTCACATTCCCATCTTTTTTTAGAAGAGTTTGCAGAGGATTTGCCTCAAGTGATGGCTCGTGCCCGTGAGGCAGGAGTCACGCATATTTTTATGCCCAATATCGATAGTACCACCATAGGACCTATGCTTCGGGTGTGCCGTGAATATAAAGGGTATTGCTATCCGATGATTGGATTGCACCCTACCTCTGTGGGTGCGGATTATGAAAAGGAGTTGGAAATAGTGGCCCGGGAGCTGGCTTCACCGAATGAATTTGTTGCGGTTGGCGAGATTGGTATGGACTTGTATTGGGATAAGACTTTTCTTAGAGAGCAGCAAAGGGTGTTGGACAAGCAGATTGAGTGGGCTTTGGAATACGGTTTGCCGGTAGTGCTGCATTGTAGGGAAGCGTTCGACCATATATATAATGTGTTGAAACCCTATCAGCAGACTCCTTTGAAAGGAATTTTCCATAGTTTTACGGGAACCTCGGAAGAGGCCTGCAGGATTATGGAATTTGCGGATTTCATGATAGGAATAAATGGTGTGGTGACTTTCAAGAAATCAACTTTGCCCGAAGTCTTGAAGAATATTCCTTTGGAACGCATCGTGCTGGAAACCGATTCCCCTTATCTGACTCCGGTTCCCAATCGAGGCAAGAGGAACGAAAGCGCATATGTTAAGGATACTTTGGTAAAGGTGGCCGGAATCTATGGGAACTCTCCTGAAAAGGTGGCCCAGGTTACTTCTGATAACGCTTTAAAAGTGTTCGGAATGCTCAAATAAGCTCTTTAAGATTTTAAAGTTTATTAATTTTGAGATTTTATTTAATATAAAACGGGGAGAATGAGGCAGAACAACAAAAAAAAGAATACATTTGTAGCTGAAAACGCTGGTGGTTCGCATTTTTTTTGTAATTTGCACCCGATTTCAGAAAAGGCGTCTATTGGAGAGATGCTCGAGTGGTTGAAGAGGCACGCCTGGAAAGCGTGTATACCCCTAAAGGGTATCCGGGGTTCGAATCCCCGTCTCTCCGCAGTGTGATAAAATGGAGATAAAACAACAAATTATAATAAATAAATTAATTAATTAATCTTAAAAATTAGACACACAATGAAAAAGTTATTTGCAATTGTTGCTGTGATGGGAGTCTTAACATTTGGCTCAACTCAACTTGCTCAGGCTCAAGATGCTCCTGCAGCTGAACAAACTGAACAAGCAGCTGTAGCACCTGCTGCTGACGCTGCTGCTCCTGCCGCAATGGAAGCTGCAGAAGGTGGTATCCACAAAGAACTCAAAACTAAGTTTATTGAAGGTACTGCATCTTTCATGAGTTTGGTAGCTATCGCATTGGTTATCGGTCTTGCATTCTGTATTGAACGTATCATTTATTTGAGCTTGGCTGAAATCAACACAAAGAAGTTCTTGGCTGCTATTGAAGCTGCTTTGGAAAAAGGTGACGTTGAAGCTGCTAAAGACATCGCACGTAACACTAGAGGTCCTATCGCTTCTATCTACTATCAAGGTCTGATGAGAATTGACCAAGGTATCGACGTAGTAGAAAAGTCAGTAGTTTCTTACGGTGGTGTACAAGCTGGTTACCTGGAAAAAGGTTGCTCTTGGATTACACTGTTCATCGCTATGGCTCCGTCTTTGGGATTCTTGGGTACTGTAATCGGTATGGTGCAGGCATTTGATAAGATCCAGCAGGTAGGTGATATCTCTCCGACGGTTGTAGCAGGTGGTATGAAGGTTGCCTTGATTACAACTATCTTCGGTTTGATCGTTGCCTTGATTCTGCAGGTATTCTATAACTACATCCTGGCTAAGATTGAAGCTTTGACCAGCGAAATGGAAGATTCTTCTATCTCTCTGTTGGATATGGTTATCAAATATGACTTGAAATACAAAAAATAATTAAGATGGCTAAGTTATCATATAAAGTATCATACTATGCACTGTATGTCATGTTCGCTATCATCTTGGTAGTGTTGGGCATGTTCTTCTTCGGTGGAGATGCTCAGGGCGATGCAGTGTTGGCAAGCGTTGACGCAGAAATGTGGCAACCGGCTCATACAGACGCATTGATTTATTTGATGTACATTCTGTTCTTTGTAGCTATTATTGCTACCGTGGTTGGTGTTTTGTTCCAATTTGGAGCTGCACTGAAAGACAATCCGGGAGCAGCGTTGAAATCTTTGATTGGTTTGGTTATATTGGTTGCAGTTGTTGTTATTTCTTGGACTATGGGTAGTGAAGAACCACTTGTTATTCCGGGTTATAGCGGAACTGAGAACGTACCTTTCTGGTTGAAGCTTACTGACATGTTCCTTTATTCTATCTATATCTTGTTTGCTGGTACAGTCTTGGCAATCATTTTTAGTAGCATTAAGAAAAAATTATCATAATCAATTGAGGTAACTCAATTTAAAGATATAATTACAATGGCTAAAAAGAAAAGAGAAGTTCCTGAAATTAACTCAAGTTCTACTGCGGACATCGCTTTCTTGTTGCTGATTTTCTTCTTGATTACAACATCTATGGATACCGACCGTGGTTTGGCAAGACGTTTGCCGCCTCCACCGGAAAAGGACCAGAAGTTGGACGATGCAAAGAAGAAGGAACGCAACGTATTGCAAGTCTTCTTGAACATGCAGGACCAGTTAATGTGCGGGAATGATTATATTACTGTTGACCAATTGCGTGCAAAAGCAAAAGAATTTATTGCCAATCCGTATAACGAAGATACAAAACCGGAAAAGATTTCTAAGAATGTTCCTTTCTTCGGTACAGTACAAGTGACGGAAGGCCATGTGATTTCTTTGCGTTGTGACCGTGGTTCTTCATACAAAGCATATATGTCTGTACAGAATGAGTTGGTAGCAGCTTATAACGAGTTGCGTGATGAATTGGCTCAGGAAAAGTGGCAGAAGAATTATATGGAGTTGGATCAAGAACAACAAGATGCAATTCGTGAAATTTATTCTCAGAAGATTTCTGAGGCAGAACCTAAAAAGTACGGAGAAAAGAAGTAATGGGAAAATTTAATAAGACTGGTAAACGTGGAATGCCGGCGTTGAACACTTCTTCTCTGCCTGACCTTATCTTCACCTTGTTGTTCTTCTTCATGATTGTAACAACGATGCGTGAGGTAACATTGAAGGTTGAGTTTAAGGTTCCGCAAGCTACAGAATTGGAGAAACTTGAAAAGAAGTCTTTGGTTACGTTTATCTATGTAGGAAAACCTACTGCCGAATTTCGTAAGAAGTTAGGTAATGAGAGCCGTATCCAGTTGAACGACAGCTATGCTGAAGTTGCTGAAATTCAAGATTACATTATTGGTGAACGTGCCAGTATGAAGGAAGAAGATCAGCCGCAGATGACAGTGTCTTTGAAAGTTGACCAAGATACGAAAATGGGTATCGTAACAGATATCAAAGAAGCGCTTCGTAAGGCTTATGCTTTGAAGATTAACTATTCTGCGCAACCGCGTCAGTAAAAGTTAGTTTAATGATATAATAAAGGTCGTTTCATTTGTTGAAACGACCTTTATTGTTTTAAGTATATTGGGTTTTTAAGATTTCACATTATATACTTCGCGGTAGATGTGTTCCTTTACAGAGTCAAAATCCTTTCCACATTCTATATCTCCATAGGCCATGATGAGCATAGGCAGGTAGTTGTCGCCTGTTTTATAGGGTGGTTGTTGGTAGGGCTTTTCCCATAAGGAGAATCCTTGCCGTTGATAGAAGTTAATGCGGCGTTTAGCCATTTCTTCTTCGGGTATTTCCACTTCCAAGACGATGGGATGTTTTAAGAGTTGGCATAAATGGTTTAGTACGCTCTTTCCATATCCGCCGTTACGCTGTGCGGGGTCAATGGCAAAATGCTCTATATAGTAAAAATGTCCGAAATCCCAGTAAGTGATGAGACCTACCGGGGTGTTGTTATGGAAGATGATATTGTTATAGAAGTGCGTTTTGGTATCTGTATACTTGCGCAATTCCTCCAGTTCCCGGTACTCCTCTGAAGGGAACGATTGAGTCATTAATTTCTCCATGTAGCTGTACAAGTCTGTGTCAGCTGTTGTAATACGTTGAAGTCTGATCATAAGTTCTTTTAGTTTAGTTTGTTTTTATTCAGTATAAAATTCAATGACGCGGCAGATGGCCCGTTGGCAGACCGGGCAGAAAGTAGGGTATTCATTGGTGCGCATGCGGCAATTGTCTGCCGGACGGTAGATGCCTTTGGCAGAATAGCCAGCTCCTTCATATACGCCTACGGGATATGTTCCACTTTCAGAAGAGGGAGTAGGAACGGGAGTTCCTTGAGCAAGCATATCTTTCCATTTGGAAGTGAAATCGATTCTTGTGCTGATGTTCTGTTCCCAGGGTTCCACATCTAGTGGATAGGTATCTGTCATCACGTCATTGTCGTAGAAGTATTCATCGGCCAGTCCGCCAAAGCTATGCCCGAACTCATGTACCACAACGGGGCGGAACATGGGATGGTGGGCGGTAGTAAGGGTATAGGAATTATAGATTCCACCGCCTCCGTATTCTTCCGTATTGGCAAGGATGATGATGTGTTCATACGGTATTCCCGCCAGCGCATCGTGTATGGATTTGACACGGGAGGTTGTCAGATACCGGTCTGAATAGAATGTGCTGAAATGAGAGCTGAATGCTGTCCGTTTCCATTCTCCGAGGCGTGGTACGCTTACTCCGCTGTCTTCGGAGGGGCTGGCCACTGCTACAATGTTGAAGTGCTTTTTCATGGACCGGAAGGGTTCGTGGGCAAACAGACTTTCGCAGGCAATGGCTGCGTCTTCGTAGAATACCGGCATCTCTTCGGGAGTATATCCTTCTGCAAGGATGGCTACGTCGATGCATTTGGCCGTATTGCCGCTTTGCAGCAGATATTTATGTGGTGTGATGTGGGCAGTACCTTTCTGATGTATCAGGATGTCGTCGGGACTGACCGTATGTTTCATGCTTGCCCGTACATTTCTACGCGGGTCGAGAAGTGTTATTTCTATTTCTGCAGGACGGAGGGGATAGGGAAGGAGAAAGGTGTTTTCGAATCCTTTGGTCACCGCTTTGGCTTCATCCGTTTCCAGCCACTCCTGGAAGAGCGAAGAAAAGGATGTTTTGTAGATTACGCTGCCATTGGCTGCATCTCGCATAATGATTTGTCCGTTTCCTTGCAGGGGCAACTCAGATAAATGATGCTTCCTTCCTGCCCAAGAGGGGAGACAAGACAATCCGTCCAGGCATATCTCTTGTTTGGCTGCATTTCCGGTAAAGATATAGTCGACACGCAGGGTTTTATCTGCAAAATAATCGGCAAAACTTTGGGCATGCAAGGATATTGCTGCCATCAGGCATAATAGGAATAAGGAATACTTTTTCATAACGGTTCATTATTATTGCTACTACAAAGATAATATCTTTAAAGCTCATCTGCAATTTTCCGGTCGTGCGAGATGGAATTTTGCATATGCACTTTGAAATGCCTGATATGCGGTATTATTCTTTTTTTTGCAAGAAAAGTTATAAACCGTATTTTTATTGGCGAAAAAATAGCTAACTTTGCATGTTGCCGTATAGATATGCGGGAGATATAGTAATTTATTAATCATTAGAATTTGAAATGGGACATCATCAATTGGATACTTTAGACGAACAGATTTTAAAACTTATAGCCGATAATGCACGCATTCCTTTTCTTGAAGTGGCCAGAGCTTGTAATGTATCGGGAGCAGCCATTCATCAGCGCATTCAAAAGCTGACAAACTTAGGTATATTGAAAGGTTCTGAATATGTGATTGATCCGGAGAAGATAGGATATGAAACATGCGCCTATATCGGTATCTATCTAAAGGATCCTGCTTCCTTCGATGCTGTAACGAGAGCATTGGAAGCTATTCCCGAGATTGTGGAATGCCATTTTACAACGGGCAAGTATGATATGTTCATAAAGCTTTATGCCCGCAACAACCATCATTTGCTGAGCATCATACATGATAAGTTGCAGCCGCTGGGACTGGCGCGTACGGAAACCTTGATTTCTTTCCACGAAGCCATCAAGCGGCAGATGCCTATAACGGTAGAAGAAGAGGAAGATTAATTTTACCGGTGGATATAATCGACGAATGCATAAGGGCAGGGATGCTTCTCATCTGCGGGATGAGACTCCCTGCTTTTTTCTTGCCATACAGTCGGAGCGACTTCGGGAAAGTAGGCGTCCACCTGAGTGGCTTCTGCATCCACTTCGGTCAGGCAGAGGGCATCCGCAAAGGGGAGTGCCTGGCGATAAACACTTGCACCGCCGATGATGTAGACGTGTTCGTCGGGCTGGCAACTGTTCAGTGCTTCTTCCAGTGAGGGAAAAACTTCTGCACCGGGACAGAGCAAATCTTTTTGAGTGGACAGAACAACGTTGCGGCGGTTGGGAAGCGCGCCTTTGGGGAGAGATTCAAAGGTCTTTCGGCCCATGATGATGGTATTTCCCGTGGTGAGGGCTTTGAAACGCTTTAAATCATTGGGAAGCCAGAATAGCAATCGGTTCTGATAGCCGATACCTCTCTTTCTATCTACTGCGGCGATAATACTAATCATATGTGTGTAAAATTCTTTTCTCCCTTAATTCCGCAACACTATAATTTAACTTTATTTATAAGTTCCTGAGCAACAATAAGTTGCCTAGGATTTTGCCGTGTCAGATTTTTCACTTATCTTAGTGTTGCAATTAGAAAACAAGCGAAAATCGTAACAAGGCGCTGCAAAGGTACAAATAAAATTCGAAAAACTCACACCTTTTGGAGGAATTTTTTCAATCATGGAGAAATTTGACTCCATGCTTTCACCCGTTATCGACTCAACACTGGGTCAGAGATGCAGCAGTATCTTCGGATATCAGTTCAGCGAGATAGTCCGTTCGCTGATGAGCGTTTATTTCTGTGGCGGCTCATGCGTGGAAGATGTAACGTCACAACTGATGCGCCATCTCTCGTATCATCCTACCCTTCGTACATGCAGCTCTGATACCATCCTCAGAGCCATCAAGGAACTGACACAGGAAAACATCTCCTATACTTCCGACCAAGGCAAGACCTATGATTTCAATACTGCAGACAAACTCAACACATTGCTTATAAACGCTTTGGTTTCTACAGGCGAGTTGAAGGAAATTGAGGAATACGATGTTGACTTTGACCATCAGTTCCTTGAAACGGAGAAGTATGATGCAAAACCGACCTACAAAAAGTTCCTCGGCTACAGGCCTGGCGTATATGTTATCGGTGACAAGATAGTCTATATCGAGAACAGCGATGGTAACACGAATGTGCGTTTTCATCAGGCAGACACCCATAAGAGATTCTTCGCTCTTCTGGAATCCCAGAACATCCGTGTAAATCGCTTCAGGGCAGACTGCGGTTCCTGCTCGAAGGAAATCGTCAGTGAGATAGAGAAGCATTGCAAACATTTCTACATCCGTGCCAACCGATGCAGTTCGCTCTACAATGACATCTTTGCTCTGAGAGGATGGAAGACGGAGGAGATTAACGGCATCCAGTTCGAACTCAATTCCATTCTCGTTGAGAAATGGGAAGGCAAGTGCTATCGTCTTGTCATCCAGAGACAAAGACGCAACAGTGGCGACCTTGACCTGTGGGAAGGCGAATACACTTACCGTTGTATTCTGACCAACGATTACAAGTCATCGACAAGGGACATTGTTGAATTCTACAATCTGCGTGGCGGCAAGGAACGTATCTTTGACGACATGAACAACGGATTCGGTTGGAGCAGGCTCCCCAAGTCATTCATGGCGGAGAATACTGTCTTTCTTCTGCTTACTGCATTGATACACAATTTCTACAAGACCATCATGAGCAGGCTTGACACCAAGGCTTTTGGGCTCAAGAAAACGAGTCGCATAAAGGCTTTTGTCTTCAGATTCATCTCCGTACCTGCCAAGTGGATCATGACTGCAAGGCAATACGTGCTGAATATCTACACAGAGAACCGAGCTTATGCAAAACCCTTCAAAACAGAATTCGGATAAGAATCCTTTCTTTCCGGTTTGAATCTGCGTATTACCTCAAGTCGCATCGTGGGGTAAGGGGATGGTGGCTACATATTGATGTTGTGCTGTTGCTTTTTACTGAAAGCTGCTACTAACGACTCATAAATCTACCCTTAATCGTGTATTGGATGATAGTTGCGGATTTTAGGTTCTCTTTCTATCTTTTTATTATAAGATTTATACTGACACTTTCCCTGCAATATGCGGATGCGGGTTATAGTTGATCAGCTCGAAATCCTCGAACTTGAAGTCGAAGATGCTTTTCACATCCGGATTGATCCTCATCTGCGGCAGATCCCGCGGTTCACGAGATAGTTGGAGCTTTACCTGCTCCAAATGGTTCAGATAGATGTGGGCGTCTCCTAAGGTATGGATGAAATCCCCGGCTTTCAGTCCGGTGACTTGCGCCATCATCTGCAGGAGCAGGGCATAGGAAGCGATGTTGAAGGGCACTCCTAAAAAAATGTCCGCACTACGCTGGTACAGTTGCAGGCTCAGCCGTCCGTTGGCGACATAGAACTGGAAGAAAGCGTGGCAGGGAGGGAGGTTCATGTTGTCCAAATCGCCTACATTCCATGCGCTGACTATAATCCGGCGTGAGTCGGGATTGTGCTTGATGGTTTCTACAGCTTCGCTGATCTGGTCGATGGATCCGCCTTTATAGTTTGGCCAGGAGCGCCATTGATATCCGTAGATATGTCCTAGGTCGCCGTTTTCGTCTGCCCATTCGTTCCAGATACGTACACCGTTGTCCTGGAGATATTTCACATTGGTGTCTCCCTGGAGGAACCATAGCAGTTCGTATATGATTGATTTAAGATGCAGCTTCTTGGTAGTAAGGCAGGGGAAGCCTTCATCCATGTTGAAACGCATTTGGTGGCCGAATACGCTGATGGTGCCGGTACCCGTACGGTCGCTTTTCTCTACGCCTTCGGTCAGTACGCGGTTCAGCAGGTCTAAATATTGTTTCATGATGTAATGCTCTGTTTTTATCCGAACGCAAAGGTAGGGGAATTAATTAAAGATTAATAATTAAAAATTAAAAACTTAGAGGAAGGGGGTCATCAAGTTTCCCACCCAGCCTACGAATTTCTTCCATCCGGAACGCTTTTTCCAGACTTCAGGAGTGAGCAGCGTACTGTTTTGCATGTCTCGTTCGAACATGGCATTCAGTTCATTGGTGGTCTTGGGGTCGAAGATGAAAGCGTTTGTCTCGTAGTCGTAGCGCAGGCTGCGGCTGTTGAGATTGGCGGTACCTACTGTGCAGAAAGTGCTGTCTACCATCATTATCTTGGAATGGTGGAAGCCGCCGTTGAAGAGATATATCTTGGCTCCTTTCTTCATCAGCTTATGTGCTATATAGAATGAGGCATCCGGTGTAAAGGCTATGTCTGACACGGCAGGTATCATGATTTCCACTTCAGTACCTTTTTTCAGTGCGTTCTTGATTGCCTTGCGGATTGATTTGGTCGGAACGAAATAGGGATTCACGATTCGGATATTCTTCTGTGCGGCTTGTATGGAAGCTGCATAGGCATGGCTGATGGAGCGTGGTGTTTCGCGTGGCGTGCGGTCCACGATGGCTATTTCTTCGGCAATACTGTCGGGCAGTTGCGGAATGTCCGGAAAATAGGCTGGACCTCCAACGTGTTCTCCCGTCTCCCGGTTCCACATGGTCAGGAAGATGCCTTGCAGATAGCGCACAGCATCTCCTTCAAGATGTATGTGCATATCGTGCCATTTACCGATTTTAGGCAATCCGTTGATGTAGTAGTCGGCGATGTTCATGCCACCGGTATAACCGATCTTTCCGTCAATCACTACTATTTTCCGATGGTCGCGGTGTATGGCATGATTCACCCAGGGAAAAGTGATAGGATCGAACTTAACGATTTCGATGCCTTGGGCGCGGATGGATTTCAGATGGCGTTCTTTCAATGGTTGGTTGTTGGACCAGTTGCCGAAGGCATCGAACATGGCGCGGACTTCAACTCCCTCCTTGACTTTCTCTGCCAGAAGACTGAACAAGGCATTGGCTATGGAGTCGTTGCGGAAGTTGAAGTATTCCAAATGGATATGATGCCGGGCATGGCGGATATTCTCGAAGAGATCGACGAACTTGTCATGGCCGGTCATCAGCAATTTCACTTCATTGTTATAAGTGACGGGGGCGCCCATTTCCTTCAAGTAATTCATGACGATGGAATCGCTTGTTGCTTGCGCCCCGGCATTCCCAATAGAAAAAACGAATAATATGATGAATAGAATCTTTCTCAAAACTTTCTCCTCTTAGTTAGTTTTATGAGGGGACAAAGATACGATTTATCATTGAAAAACAACTATGCCATAGATGAAATCTTGCGGTAACCGAAATAGAGCAATACCACTCCGGCAATGATTAACGACTTGGGGTCAAGCTCCGAAGCTCCGCTCCGGATGGCAGTATCGAAGGTTTCGCGCAAGGTGTCCAGTATCAGCTGCACTCCGTCGAGGGAGACGAACAGTACGAGGGCCAGAGTAAAGCAGAATGCTGTCCATATCTGCGCCAAGTGGCGGCTACGGTCGGGCAGATGTCGCAGTACGCGGCGGCTGAACCCGTTATCGGCTATTTCCTGCCGGTGTTCGGCAAAGAATGAAGTCAGGAGTTTATCATCATTTTCCATCATAACCATTTTGTTTTAAGTAGGAAGCCATTTTGTCTTTCGCCCGCGAGAGGTGGCTTTTTACCGTTCCCGCCGGACATCCGGTGATACCTGCAATCTTTTCGATGCTTTGGTCTTCCATGTAGAAGAGCGTGATGCAGGTGCGTTCCATTTCCTTCAGTGTGGCCAGGGCACGGTAAATGTCCATGTGCTGTCCCACGTCCTGCTGCAGTGTGCTGCATTGAGCGTCCACTCGGTACGTATCCAAATCGTCCGTTTCTTTCCGGCTGCGAATATAATCATAAAAAACGTTATAGGCAATACGGTAGAGCCAGGTTGAGAAGCTGGACAGATTCTTGAACGAAGCGATGTTTGTATAGGCCTTGATAAACGTATCTTGTGCCAGGTCGTCACTCAACTCGCTGTCGCCGCAGGTCTGGTGCAGGAAGAACCGCCGCACGGGCGACTGGTACTTCTTTACCAACTGGTCGAAGGCCCTGGTGTTGTGAAACACCACGACCTGTGCGACTAACGATATGTCACCCATCTGACTCATTTTTCTTCGTTCTTCTTCTGTTGGCTGTAGAAAATCACCAATTGTCCGAAGCCGGTGAACATGACGAGCAAGCCGATACATCCGAGACCGAATTCTCCGGTAATGGCCCAAAGGAAGATGAACAGGCCGATGCCGACGAATATGTTGTTGATGCCTTTGCTGCGGATATCCGTTGCTGCGGCTTCTTTGAAGAAGTTTTCAGGCAGTTGCTGTCCGCTGGCCAGGGCCTGTTCCGCCAGGCGGTACTTGGCTTTCCGGTTTTTATAGCGGAAGAAGAATACTACGAATATGATGAGTAGCGGCAGTCCGAATACAAAGACGATGGCTGTTACGGCAATCACGGTTTCCGAGGTCTTGCTCCCGAGGTCGAACCCGTTCCAGTCCATACCGCTGCTATGGTGGGTTCTCCATTTTTCCGGAGCATTGCTACTGCCGGCACCGTTTTCATAAGTCATGACACTGAGTGTGTCTGTTACGGTTTCTCCATTGATGACAGTGTCCCTCAATTCGATGACTCTTTTCTTGTTCCCCTGACCGTCGTTCTCTGTTACGGTTCTGTTTGCGCCTTGCATCAGTGTGCAGAACATCATGGCAAGCATTAATCCAAAAATGATACGTTTCATAATCTATGGTCTTTTAATTTGTTTCTTTGTTGGTTAGACGTATCGTCACCTTTATAAAGTTGCAAAGAGAAGATATTTTTTTTAGAAAACCGGAAATAAGACGATATTTTTAATGGAAATGCTCTATTGTCTTTTTCCTGGAATAACAAGAAGTAGGTATTTGTGACTGTAAATAGAGGTAAATATATAAACCGGGTTGTCTCTTATTGTAAATACTGTTATCTTCGCACATCTGTTTTATTGGGAAGTCATGACGAAGTTGAAGAATATAATGAAGTATATCCTCCCTCTGCTGTTCATTGCCTATCTGGGAGGGATTACGCTGTTTACCCACTCGCATGTGGTGAATGGTGTCATCATTGTGCATTCCCATCCATTCAAGGGCCAGCATGAGCATACAGAGGTGCAGTTGGAAACCATTTTCTATCTTGCCTCTTTCGTTTCCTCTTCCCTTCCGCCGTTTCCGGTTGCCGCGACGGTTTTACTTGTTTTGTTGCGTGTACTGAGCATGCCTGCCACGGAATGCATTAAGTGTGTAAAGCCTCGTGGCGGCATCTGTTTGCGCGCTCCCCCTTCCTTTCTTTAAATCCGATAGATTATGGCGATTCCGTTGTGGGATTGCGTCAACCTCATTGATTAACATATTATTTTAGAAGTACATGAAAAAATATATATTTTTTGTGGTGGGAGCAGTATGTCTGTTACTCTCATCAACCGTTTATGCCGAAGATTTGAAGAGTACCGATGCCAATATTGTCGGTCATGTAATAGAAAAAAGTACAAGGGAACATTTGCCTTATATGACAGTTTCGCTGAAAGGCACCACCATCGGGACCATGACCGATGCCACCGGTCACTATTTTCTAAAGAATCTGCCCGAAGGTGAGTTTACCTTGTCCGTCAGTGCTGTAGGGTATAAGTCGCAGGAGCGCAAAGTCGTTCTGAAACGTGGCAAGACCTTGGAGGAGAACTTTGAATTGGAAGAAGATATGGTGGCACTGGATGGAGTGGTAGTTACTGCCAATCGTAGCGAGACTGCCCGGCGCTTGGCACCTACCTTGGTCAAAGTGGTCACTCCTAAACTGTTTGAACAGACAAACTCGCATACTTTGTCGCAAGGACTGGTCTTTCAGCCCGGTGTGCGGGTAGAGACCGATTGCCAGAATTGCGGCTACTCACAAGTACGCATCAACGGCCTGGATGGAAAATATACCCAGATATTGATAGATTCGCGTCCCATTTTCTCCTCTTTGGCAGGTGTGTATGGGCTGGAGCAGATTCCGGCCAATATGATAGAGCGTGTGGAAGTGGTGCGTGGAGGCGGTTCCGCCTTGTTCGGCTCTTCGGCCATTGCCGGAACAGTGAACATCATTACGAAGGAACCGGTCCGTAATTCAGGTTCTTTCTCGCATACCATTTCCAATTTCGACGGTTCCGGTTCGTTCGATAACAATACGGCCTTGAACCTCTCCCTTGTCTCTTCGGACAATAAGATGGGGGCTTATGTGTATGGACAAAATAGGCACCGTTCGGCCTGGGATTCCAACGGAGACGGTTTCTCCGAATTGCCGAAACTGAAGAACCAGACTATCGGTCTGAATGCTTACTACCGTACAAGCGCCTATTCCAAGCTGAGCCTTGAATACCATCATCTGGAGGAATTCCGCCGTGGTGGAAGTGGTTTCGGCTTGCCGCCCCATATAGCCGAGGATGCCGACCTGAATGGTACCGGAGCACCCGGACTTGTGGAACAGCTGAAGCACTCTATCAATACGGGTGGGCTCAAGTTCACAGCTTTCTCTAAGGACCAGAAACATACGTTCAGCACCTATGCTTCGGCTCAGCACATCGTGCGCGATAGTTATTACAGCGCTTATGGGATGACTACGGACTTTACCGGTGTGCTGGGTGTCCAGTATATTTATCATTTTGACAAGTGCTTGTTCATGCCTGCCGACTTGACCGGAGGCATTGAGTTCAATCATGACAAGCTGCACGACAAGGCGACGGATGCGCAGAAGTACCGCGATGCTGCCTTGGCCGAAGACCCTGCCGCAACGGGCGACCGCTTGCAACAACTGATTGAGAAATATACCCCCGCCCCATTGCACCAAGTGGTGAACATAGCAAGCGCCTACGTACAGAATGAGTGGAAAAACGAGCAGTGGAGTTTCCTCATCGGTGGGCGCGTGGATAAAAACAGTATCATGGACAAGGCTGTTTTCAGCCCCCGTGCCAATATCCGTTATAATCCTACCCAGGATGTGAATATCCGTTTCAGCTATGCCGAGGGCTTTCGCGCTCCGCAGGCATTCGATGAGGATTTGCATATTAGTAATGTGGGAGGTGAACTGGTATCCATTGTCCGTGCCAAAGGATTGAAGGAAGAGCGTTCGCGCAGCTTCAATGCTTCGGTAGACTGGTATCATTACTTCGGAGATTTCCAGGCAAACTTACTGGTGGAAGGCTTCTACACGAAACTTTCCGACCCGTTTGTCTTGACGCCTCCGGTGAAAGACCCGGACGGTAGTGCTTATCTGATACGGACCCGCATCAATGGTTCGGGAGCTAAAGTGTATGGCGGCACATTGGAAGGAAAGGTTGCCTATAAGGATAAGGTTCAGTTGCAGGCAGGGTTGACACTTCAACGAAGTATCTATGACTCTCCCGAAGAATGGAGTGCGGATGAGGGGCACTTGTCGGAGAAAGAACGTTACAGCGACAAGATACTGCGTACTCCCGACGTCTACGGCTACTTTACAGCTACCTATATGCCGGTTAAAGCCTTCTCAATAGCTTTGAACGGCAATTATACCGGGCGGATGTACGTTCCCCATTTGCTTTCGGAGGTGAACGGTGAGGCAGACGTATTGGTAAAGAGTCCGGACTTCTTTGAATTTGGGGCCAAGATGGCTTATGATATTGATTTCCAGGGGTTCTGTTTACAGCTCAATGCCGGTGTACAGAATATATTCAATTCTTATCAAAAAGATTTTGACAAGGGGGCAAGCCGTGACTCCGGTTATATCTACGGACCGGGTGCACCGCGTTCCTATTTTGCAGGGGTGAAACTCAGTTTTTAAAAAGAGTATTGAACCGTGCTTTTTGTTTAGCCCCGTAGATTGGTGAAACGTATTTTGCACTATCTTTGCTGCCATAAAACAGTTCAAAGCATGGAGTTACCCTCATCTTTCACCGATTATACACGCGCCCTCTTGGGTGTGGAAGAATATGAAAAGCTGGCTGCTGCCCTGGAAGGGGAGCAGCCGGTCAGTATCCGACTGAATGAAGATAAATTACCGGAATCTTCATTCAGTCTTTTTCGTTCCTCTTTGGAGCATGTTCCCTGGTCTGCTGCCGGATACTATCTGGACAAGCGGCTGACATTCACTTTCGACCCGCTGTTTCATGCAGGCTGCTACTATGTGCAGGAGGCTTCGTCCATGTTTGTGGAGCAGGCTTTGAGGCGGTATGTGGGCGAAGGACCGGTGGTGATGCTTGACCTCTGTGCGGCTCCCGGCGGGAAATCCACGCATGCCCGTAGCGTGTTGCCCGCAGGCAGTTTGCTGGTGGCCAATGAGGTAATCCGCAACCGCTCGCAGGTATTGGCGGAGAATCTTACGAAATGGGGGCATTCCGGTGTGGTGGTCACTAATAATGACCCGGCGGATTTTTCTTCCTTGACGGACTTCTTCGACGTCATATTGACGGATGTCCCCTGCTCTGGCGAGGGGATGTTCCGTAAAGACCCCGTTGCGGTAAGTGAGTGGAGTGGGGAGAATGTGGAAATCTGCTGGCAGCGCCAGCGTCGCATCGTTACGGATATCTGGCCTTGCTTGAAGCCCGGAGGCATTCTCATCTACAGTACTTGTACCTATAATACAAAGGAAAACGAAGAGAACATCCGTTGGATACGGGATGAATTCGGGGCGGAAGTATTGCCGTTGGAAATCTCTGCTGACTGGAATATTACGGGTAATCTATTGTCGGGAGAGGACTTTCCCGCCTATCGTTTCCTGCCCCATCGGACGAAGGGGGAAGGATTCTTTTTGGCAGTTCTCCGCAAACCGGGCGTGAGCGATGGGAATACCTGGGCCGGGCAGGTGAAATCCTGGGAAAAAGGAAGAAAACCTCAAGGAAAAGGAGCGAAAACTCCGGGTGTTTCCAAAGAACAGCTTTCGGCACTGCATGAGTGGTTTGCGGTTCCGGATAATTACGAATTTATCGTCAATGGCAACAACGTCAGCGCTTTCCCTAAAGCGTATCTCTCCGAACTGTCGGCTTTGCGTTCGTCACTCCGTATCGTGCAGGCCGGGGTGGATGTTGCCGAGTTGAAAGGAAAAGACTGGATGCCTGCTCACGGGCTCGCCATGAGTATGGCACTGAATCCGGATGCCTTTGCCCATGAAGAGATAGGCCGCGAGCAGGCCATCAGTTATCTGCGCAAGGAGGCTGTTGTCCTTTCGGAGACTGCTCCGCGCGGCATTGTCTTGCTCACCTACAAACAGATACCTCTAGGATTTGTCAAGAATATAGGTAACCGTGCCAATAATCTTTATCCCCAGGAATGGCGCATACGCAGCGGATATTTGCCGGAAGGGGTGCTGGAATTGGCAACAATAACCGGGTGAAATCAATCACGTTACTGCAAGGCTGCTGTATATATTTTGCAGTAGCACTGCAGAGCTGTTGCAGTGACACTGCAAATATATATGCAGCGCGACTGCAACACATATGCAGTGGTGCTGCAACACATATGCAGTGCGACTGCAAAAAATATGCAGAACTTTGCAGTATAATAATAGAGTAGGAATGTACTATTTTTTATTGTTTCTTCAATGCAGTATTTTGTTTGTTCAAGCATTTTCTATATATAGATAACTGTTTTAAAACTAATACTATTTGCTTATGCTTAAAAAAACGATTACTGCCTTAAGCCTACTTTGTATCCTTGCAGCCTGCCAGAGTGACGACAACTCTTCACCACAACCCAAGCCCCGCAAAGACATTGCCTTGACCCGTGCCGAGCAGGAGATGACGGATTTAGGAACGGATTTCGCTTTCCGTTTCTTTAATCAGATTTGTAAAACTGAGGTGGAAAAGCCCAATCTGTTCATCTCTCCTTTGAGCGCTTCGCTCTGTCTGTCTATGATTGCCAATGGAGCGTTGGGAAACACACTGTCTGAGATGACAGATGTCCTGGGCTTTTCGGGCTATTCGTTGGAAGAAATGAACAACTATAATAAGAAGCTGGTGGAGGCGTTGCTCGATTTGGACAATACCACACAGTTGGGAATTGCCAATTCCATCTGGATAAAGAAAGGGTTCGGTGTTCATGACGACTTTGTAAGCGTAAACAAAAAGATGTATGACGCGCAAGTGCAGGAGCTGGATTTTTCCTCTCCCAAGGCTCCGGACATTATAAACGGCTGGTGTGCCGGGAAAACGAATAATTGCATCCCCAAAGTCTTGAATGAGATTCCGGAGACGGCGCGTCTTTATCTGTTGAATGCGCTTTATTTCAAGGGGATTTGGAAGAATCAATTCAAAAAATCGGATACGGCAGAAGAGGCTTTTACGAATGCTGACGGAAGCAAATCGACTGTACACATGATGAATCTTCGTGACGAGAGATTCAACTATGCCGAGAATGAGTATTTCTCAATGGCAGAGTTGCCTTACGGCAATGAGGCTTTCAGTATGGTGGTGCTCTTGCCGGCAGAGGGAAAATCGTTGGATGAGTGCCTGCCGCAGCTGAATGACGAGCGCTGGGGGGAATGGAACAGTAGTTTATCAAGCTCTGCCTTGAACCTTAAGTTACCCCGGTTTGAAATGGAATATGATAAAGAACTCATTGACGATATGATGGCAATGGGAATGCAGGAGGCTTTTACTCCATCGGCCGATTTTTCCGGAATGGCGGATGAGGATTTGTTTATCAGTTTGCTGCAACAGTTCACTTATGTGAATGTGAATGAAGAGGGGACGGAAGCTGCGGCTGTAACTGTCGGAGGAATGGACGTGGCCGCTCCCGGACCAAGTACGGTAATTCCGTTCTATGTGGACCGTCCTTTCATCTTCCTGATAAAGGAGAAGAGTACGGGAGTTATTCTGTTTATGGGTAAAGTCACAAAACTATAACTACAATATATTGAAATAGAAAGAGCTGTCTGCCAACCGCAGACAGCTCTTTCTATTATAACCGGCTCTTGTATATCTGTGCCATTGCCTTCTGATACTGGTTTTCCAGTTCCAGGAGGTTTGTCTTGCTTTGATAGACAACCGATATTTCAACGAAGTATTCAATCATACTGATTTGTCCTCCCATAAGTGCTTGTTTCAGTAAAGAAAGGTCTTGCTGTTGATGGAAGGTGCGCTCGTATTCCTCCATGGAAGCGTGCAGGTTCTTGGCCTCTTCATAGAGTTGCCACAAGGCGGAGCTGGCTTGCAGTGCGGCGTTCTCCTTTTGGTAGTCAATGTTGAGCGCTTGTGTCTTGGCTATCTTGACCTTATTGCGGTTTTCGAAAAGCGGGAAAGAGAAGCCTACTACTACGCCGTTCAGCGGATGCCCCGATTCGGTATTTCTACGGTAACCCAGTTCCAGTTTGGGCAGCCAGCCTTGCTTGCTTGCCGAAATCTGTTTCCGGGCGGCAGAACTTTCACCTTGCAAGGATTGCAGGGTGGGGTCTGAAGCCAGCAGTTCGTCGGCCAGTGGGCGGAAGTCGGTTGGTAATGGCACTGCCGGATACTCTGTCAGTCCAAGTGCCTGGGCGTTAGGGGTTACACCGGGCATGGGACGTCCCGGTGTGAACGGCTGGTTTCCGTTGAGGACAAGCAGCTCTTTCAGTTTGTTGTTAAGTGCCGTCTGGTTCATGCGGGCTTCCGTGCGTACATTCAGCAACTCCAGATTAATCTTGTTGGTTTCCAGTGCATTGGCATCTCCCGTTTCCAAACGTCGGGTGTACATGGCCGACAGCTCCTCCGCATTCTTTAACCGTTCGTCGAGCAGGGCTTGCTGGCGTTGCAGCATGATGATGTCCAGGCATACTTCCTTCGCTTGCAGCAATATCTGCTGGCGGAAGGCGGTGGCTTGTGCATCCAGTGCATTTGTCTTGAGTCGGTTCATCTTCCCTCGGGTGGCGTAAAGCGTGGGGAAGTCGAAGCTTTGCGAGATGACCATTTCGCCGACTGTCTCGTCACTGTTCTTGGAGTCCCAAAGGTGGGCGTATGACAGTGTAGGGTCAGGGAGGTTGTTGTTTGTCTTGTTCTCCAGTTTTTGTGAGGAAATGAGGTGGGAGTTAGCCTGCAACTCCTTGTTGTTGGCCTCTATCTGCTGGAGCACGGCATCAATGCCGGACGTTTGTGCGCTCATCCCCGCAAAAGCGAGGATGGCGGCGCTGAATATGAAAAATCTTTTATTCATTGTCTGACGTTTTAGGTTGTTGGTTACGGTGCATCATCAGGTAAACAATCGGAATGATGAAACCGTTCAGGAACGTGGATGTTAAAAGGCCGCCCAAGATAACCTTTGCCATCGGGCTTTGTATCTCGTTGCCCGGCAGGTCGCCACTGAGAGCCAGCGGGATAAGTGCCAGTGCACTGGATAGGGCGGTCATCAGGATTGGATTCAGACGGTCGAGCGAACCGCGGATAACGCTGTCGTAGACGCCATAGCCTTCTTCCTGCTGCAAGTGGTTGTAATGGCTGATGAGCAGCATTCCGTTTCGGGTGGCGATACCGAACAGTGAGATGAAACCGATGATGGCGGGGATACTCACTTCTCCCGTTGTGATGAGCAGGGCGAATACACCGCCTATCAATGCCAGCGGCAGATTGATAAGGATGATGGCACTCTCTTTCACATTGCGGAATTCATGGTAGAGGAGCAGGAATATCACCACGATGGACATGAACGAAGTAAGTGCCAGCGTGCGGCTTGCTGCCTGCTCGCTTTCGAATTGTCCGCCGTATTCGATGTGGTATCCTTCCGGCAGTTTGATTTGTGCGTCTACCTGGGCTTGTATATCGTTGACTACACTTCGCAGGTCGCGGTCGGCCACGTTGGCGGAGATGACGATTTTACGCTTTACATTCTCGCGGCTGATGGTGTTCGGACCCATGGCCGAGCGGATTTCCGCTACATAGTTCAGTGGAATTTTCTGTCCGTCGCCCGTATCAATCATCAAGTTGCGTATTTTTTCCATTTCGTCGCGCAGGTTGTCTTTCACGCGTACGGTCAGGTCGAAGCTCTTTCCCTTTTCGTAAACTTGGGAAACGGCTTCACCGGCCAGGCAGACATTGACAAACTCCGAAAATTCGGGCAGTGAAATGCCGTATTTGGCAAGCATTTCCCGTTTGGGTGAAATGACAAGTTGCGGACGCTCAATCTGCTGTTCCACGTTCAGGTCGGCAATACCGGGAATCCCCTGGATGGCACTCTTGATTTCATTGCCCAGAGTGAACATGCGGTTCAGGTCGTCGCCGAACAGTTTGATGGCGATGTTCGCCTTTGTACCGGATAGCATGGCGTCTATACGGTGGCTGATAGGCTGGCCTATTTCCACGTTTGCCCCTACAATGGTACCCAGTTTTTCGCGGACTTCTGCCACGAGCTCGCTGCGCGAGCGGTCTTTCAACTCAAACGGTGCCTCGATCTCAGAGACGTTTACTCCCAGAGCGTGTTCGTCCAGCTCTGCACGTCCCGTTTTACGGGCCACGGTCTGTATTTCGGGGATGGAGAGCAGCAGCTCCTCGGCACGGTGCCCCATCTTGTCGCTTTCTTCCAGGGAAATGCCTGGAAGCGAGGAGATATTGATGGTGAACGAACCTTCATTGAAAGGCGGCAGGAACGAGCGGCCCAGGGTGAAGAAACAGCCGAGCGCTACTACAAATAGTCCGATAGTACCTCCCAGTACCCCTTTCTTATGCCCCAATACAAAAGTCAGTGCAGAACCATACCATTGCTTCATCTTGCGTGCTACGGCAGAGTCGCTGTTTTCGTTGTTTTGTTTCTTTATTTTCTCTTTTCCCAATAGATAGGAGCAAAGTACAGGCGTTACGGTCAGTGCCACAACAGTTGAAGCCGCCAATGCCACAATGAACGCAATACCCAGTGGCACCAGCATCCTACCTTCCATACCACTAAGGAAGAACAGTGGTACGAAGCTGACAATGATAATCAGCGTTGAATTGAGGATAGGCATACGCACTTCTTTCGAAGCATTGAACACCACTTCCAGAATAGGAAGTTGCTCGCCGGCAGGTTTCAGCCGGTTTTCCCGTAACCGCTTGTAGACGTTCTCCACGTCCACGATGGCATCGTCTACCAGCGAACCGATGGCGATAGCCATACCTCCCAGGCTCATGGTATTTATCGTAAAGCCCATATAGTGCAGGGCAAGGATGGAGGCAATCAGTGACAACGGCAGTGTCACCAGCGAGATGACTGTGGTACGTATGTTGGCAAGGAACAGGAAAAGCACGATGACAACGAAAATACCTCCCTCCAACAACGACTTCTGAACGTTTCCGATGGAACTTTCGATGAAACGGCTTTGACGGAAGATGTCTGTGGAAACCTTTACGTCTGCCGGTAAATTCTTCTGCAGGTCTTGCAGGGAAGCTTCCAGTTTGTCTGTAAGCTCCAGCGTGCTTGTGGCGGGTTGCTTGGTGACTGTCAGCAGTACGGCATGCTTACCGCGTTCCGAGGCGGTACCCAGTTTAGGAAGTTTGGCTCCGACTTGAACGTCGGCAATATCTTCCAGCAGGATAGGGGCACCGGAGACCCCGTTGCTCCGCACCACGGCCTTGGCTATCTGGTCTACCTTGTCGGTAGAAAGTACGCCGCGTACGATATATTCATTGCCATATTCATAGAGCACTCCACCATTGGCATTCAAGTTCATTTCGCGGGTGATGTTCATCACTTCGCTCAATGTTACGCCGTAATGGCGCATCCGTTCCGGGTCCAGCTGCACTTGATATTCCTTGATGTCGCCACCCAGTACGGCTACTTGTGCCACACCGCCCGTAGAGAGCAGGCGGGGACGTATGGTCCAGTCGGCAATGGTACGCAAATCCAGCATAGAGGTCGAATCTGCTGTCAGACCTACAATCAGCATCTCGCCCAAAATGGACGATTGTGGGCCTAGTGTCGGCTTGCCTACGTTGGCCGGTAAGGATTCGCTGACGACTGCCAGCTTCTCACTGACAATCTGCCGGGCAAGATAGATATCTGTATCCCAGTCGAATTCTACCCAGACTACAGAAAAACCGTTCGTTGAGGAAGAGCGTACACGGCGCACACCCGTTGCACCGTTTACAGCCGTTTCTACGGGAAAAGTGACCAGCTGTTCCACTTCCTCTGCTGCCATACCATTTGCTTCGGTCATGATGACCACGGTCGGCGCATTGAGGTCAGGGAACACATCCACTTCCGTATGCATGGCGGTATAAGTACCGCCAATCAGCAACAGCACCGATGCTACCAGCACCAGGATGCGGTTCTGAAGAGAAAAACCAATTATTTTGTTTAACATCTTTTTATTTACTATTTACAATGTACAATTGGGCTGCGCAATGTCAGCCGCACTTGCTGTTTTATCTAATATTTCTTGTTTATCTGACTTTACACTCCCCATTCGTCACGTAACCCTTATACTGCATAGCGAAATGGTACTTTGTAAATTGTCAAATTGTACATGAGATTAGTGTTCATGGCTATGTGCCGGAATAGCATTCGTTGCCGATGCCAGCTTCACTTGATAGGCTCCTTGGGTTACGACGCGATCGCCTGCTTTTATGCCGGAAAGGATTTGTACACTTTCGCCATTGTCGGCACCCAGGGTGACAAGCTGTTTTTTGTAGCCCTCTTCATCCAGTTGCAGGTAGACAAAGAAGCTGCCTTGTTCCTCGGTCAGCGCACTGTGAGGAAGAGACAACACGTTCTCCATTGGTGAGGATAATAGGAATACTTCTACAAACGAGCCGGGAATAACGTCTCCCTTATTGTCGAATTCAAAAGTTACGGGTACATAATATCCGTTCTCACCCGAAGCCTTTCCATAAGAAAGCATGCGCCCGCCCAGTTCTTTCAATGTATATACCTTATTATTATAAGGAGTACAGAAGTTGGCAGAACCGATGCTGTTTAGGTAAGGATAGTACTTTTCGGATACATCCGCACGCAGGAAAAGCTTGCGGTTCTGGGTGACGCTTACCAACGGCTGGCCGACGCTGACGTAGTCCCCTTCTTTCACCAACAGATTCTTCACATAACCGCTGATGGGAGAAACAACAGCCTGGCCGCTTGCCGAATGGTTCTTTGCGACTGCCTCGTAACTGATACGGGCATTTTCGTAAATCTGTTCGGCTTGCGCGAATTCCTTTTCAGATACGATTTTGTTGCCTACAAGCGCTTTCATACGCTCGTATTCTTTTTTGGAAACCTCGTAGGCTATCCGGGCTTTCTGCACCGGGTCTCCGTCGGCCATGTTTTTGGATGACAATACCACCAAAGGAGTACCTTTGCTGACACTCATTCCTTCGATAACTTTTCCCTTGAAGGAAACCACGCCTGCTACTGTAGCTACGGCTACGCTCTCGTCTCCCTGGGCTGCCATCACCTGGCCGCTGGTCTTGATGACTTGATGGAAACTACCCGGTTCAACAGTGCTGACTGCTACGCCGGCAGCTTGCGCCTTTGCTGGTGGCAGGATGATTTCATCGCTTCCTCCGGCATGGTTTTCCTGCTCTTCGTGCTCATGGTTGTGTCCCTCATGTTCGTGGTCATGTCCCTCGTGGTCATGTCCGTCATGATTGTGCTCTTCTGTTTCGTGATTATGTCCTTCGTGGCTGTCTCCGGACTTGCTGTTACAGGAGCCTAAAAGGAATAATCCCAAGACTCCCATGAAAATAACTTTTTTCATGATGATATTTGTTCTTACTTTTTGATTTTGAATACAAAGTTAGGGCATAGGGCGTGCAACCAAATTGCATTGTTCCTTATGCCGGATAGAAATCTGTCCCGGTGATGTTCCGGTAACAGTTAAGCAAGAAGAGACGGAGGGGCACGAAGTCCCGTAGCACATATGATAAATGTGCTATGAAGAGATTCCAGATAGATACACTCCTGCCTGCTTATGTCAAACTCGGGTAGGATGAGTAACTTGGAAAAAGGTTCAATGAGTAGGGTAACTGCCCACAAGGCATCCGGATGTGAACACACATCATTGGAAGAGCTGGGCGTCTGTTGTACAAAGTGGGTTGTCATGCATCCCGTGTCGCAACAGCAGTGCTCGTTGCCCGGGCTATGACGGTGTCCGCAGCAATCGGCGGTGATATCATTCTTCATGCATATCATTCCGTCGGCATGATGATGGTGGGGAATGACGGGTATCACCAGCATTATCAAGCTGATGAAAAAAAGAATATAGGTTATGTACTGTTTCTTTTTCATTCCTCTATCTTTGGACGGATGCAAAGATAGAGGTTAAGGACTTAATTACCAAATAGAAAATGCTAAAAAGGTTTGAATAACATATTCAATCCCTCATTCATGCTGGGGTGGGTGAAAATGAAGTCCCGCAGGAAATGGTAACGCTGTCCCGTTTTCATGATTGATGCTACGGTATTGATTACTTCTGGTGCATCGGCACAAAGTAGGGTACAACCCAGAATCCGTCCGGTATGGATGTCTACAATAGCTTTGAGCATACCGTCTATGCTGTGTAGCGTACGGGCACGTGGAATCATGGCAGCAGGGATACGTGCCACATGTATGGAATAACCGTTCTTCATCGCTTCCTCTTCCGTCAGTCCTATATGTGCCAGCGGTGGGTCGGTGAAAATGGCAAAGGGGATTGGATACTGGTCTTTTGTACTCCTTTTTTTGTTTTCAAAGAGTTGATTACGGATGATACGGAAATCATCGATGGACAAGTTGTCGAACTGTTCGTCTCCTTTTACGTCCCCCAGGGCCCATACGTGTGGGGCTGTAGTCCGTAATTGGTTGTCGACAACGATGGCTCCCCGCTTGTCTGTTTGTATACCCGCTTTTTCCAGATTCAGCTCTGCAGTCATAGGCTTGCGGCCGATGGCTACCAGCAAGGCATCTCCTTTCAGGTAGTAGGGAGTGCCGTTTGCACTGTCCGTATAGGTCAGAGTTATTCCTTCGGCTGTGTCGTACACGGATTGGACACGGGCGTTCAACCGGACATTGATACGCTTTCGGTTCAATGCTTCCAGCATGGAGGCGGCAATGTCGCGGTCCACTTTAGGCAGAAAGCGGTTTCCCGCTTCCAGCAGTGTGACATGGCTTCCAAAGCCTGCATACATAGTGGCAAACTCCAATCCGACAGCACCGCCGCCGATGACGAGCAGGTGTGCGGGCAGTTTGTTCGATTGCAGCAAGGTCTCACTGGTATATACGTACTTGCTCTCCTTGAGTCCGTCGATGGCAGGCAGGATAGGGGTGGACCCGGTGTTGATGAATATCTCTTTTCCCTCAAGAATCGTTTCGTCCTTGCCGGAGACTATACGGATTGTATTTTCGGACAAGAAAGAAGCAGTTCCGTCATAGAGGGTTATATTAGGCTTGTTTTTTACATTTTCATAATTTTTCTCACGCAGGAAGGATACAAGCTTGTCTTTCCGCGCCACGGCAAGTGCATACAGTTTGGACTGGTTCTTATAATCGTCATAGTATCTTTTTTCCGCATATTCCGATTCGTGAATCAGAGCTTTGGTAGGGATACATCCTACGTTTACACATGTTCCTCCGTACATCTGAGGGGAACGTTCCACGATGGCTACTTTCCAATTCCGTTCGGCCAGTTCGGCGGCCAATAACTTGCCGCCCTTGCCGAATCCTATTATGATGGCATCATATTGTTTCATTTTAATATCTCTTAGTTAAGTGTTTAGTAAAATGAAAACAATATGTATCGGCCATTTGTTCGGACGCCGGGTTTAGCAGATGCTTATCGTTCCAGTTCGCGGAGGGAGTCCATTTTCTTCTTTTCAAGGAATTCGTAGATGCCGCTCAAGTGCTCTTTCACTTGTTTGTTGCCGAATTCATATACCTTGCTTACCAGTCCGTCCAGGAAGTCACGGTCGTGGCTGACGAGGATAAGGGTACCGTCAAAATCCAGTAACGCTTGCTTCAGGATATCTTTGGTTTTCATGTCCAGATGGTTGGTCGGTTCGTCCAGTATCAGCAGATTCACCGGTTCGAGCAAAAGCTTTATCATGGCGAGGCGCGTGCGCTCTCCACCGGAAAGCACCTTGACCTTCTTCATGGACTCTTCGGGGCCACCGAACATGAAGGCACCCAGCAGGTCGCGTATCTTGTTGCGGATTTCCCCTTTTGCCACATCGTCGATGGTCTGGAATACGGTCAGGTTCTCATCCAACAATGAGGCCTGGTTTTGTGCGAAATATCCAATCTGCACGTTGTGTCCTATCGTGAGGGTGCCTTCATGTTCTATTTCCTTCATGATGCACTTCACTAACGTTGACTTTCCTTCACCGTTCTTACCAACGAAAGCAACCTTGTCTCCCCGTTCTATGGTGAGGTTGGCATTCTTGAAGACCACATGGTCACCGTAACTTTTCCCTACTCCCTCCATGATGACGGGATAATTGCCTGAGCGGGGAGAAGGAGGGAATTTGAGGCGTAACGCTGAAGTGTCTTCTTCATCCACTTCCAGCAGTTCCAGCTTCTCCAGCATTTTTACGCGGCTTTGCACTTGCAGGGTTTTGGAGTAGGTGCCTTTGAACCGTTCGATGAATTCCTTGGTTTCGGCAATGAACTTCTGCTGGTCGTCGTAGGCTTTCTGTTGCTGTTCGCGGCGTTCCTTGCGGAGTTCCAGGTATTTGGAGTAGTTTACTTTGTAATCGTATATCCGTCCCATGGTCACTTCAATGGTACGGGTGGTGATGTTGTCTACGAATTTACGGTCGTGGCTGATGACGATGACAGCCTTTCCATTGCTGATAAGGAAATCTTCCAGCCATTGTATGGATTCTATGTCCAGATGGTTGGTAGGCTCGTCTAGCAACAGCACGTCAGGCTTTTGCAGCAACAGCTTGGCAAGCTCGATGCGCATGCGCCATCCGCCGCTGAAGTCACTGGTCTGGCGGTTGAAGTCTTCGCGTACAAAGCCCAGTCCGAGCAGTGCTTTTTCCACATCCTCCTCGTAATTGGTGGAGTCGATGGCATAGAACTTTTCGCTTAAGGCGGAGACATTCTCGATAAGTTCCATGTAGCTGTCGCTTTCGTAGTCGGTACGCGTTTCCAGTTCCTTGTTGAGGCGCTCTATTTCAGCTTCCATTTCATGCAGGTGGGCAAAGGCTTGCGCCGCTTCCTGGAATACGGTACGTCCGTCTTCCGTCATAAGGTGCTGTGGAAGGTAAGCTATGACACTGTCCTTGGGGGCTGAGATTTTTCCACGGGTAGGTTGTCTTACACCTGCCAGGATTTTCAACAATGTACTTTTCCCCGCTCCATTTTTACCCATCAGGGCGATACGGTCTTTTTCGTTGATAACGAAAGATATGTCACTGAATAAAGTAGTTCCGCCGAATTCTACGGCCAGTCCGTCTATAGAAATCATTATATATTTTTTTAATGAGCTGCAAAGATAGTGCAAATCTATTATTTTTTATATCTTTGCCCCTATATAAACAAAACGCATAGGTCATGGAAATAGAAAAAGTGTCAGGAGATTACCGTCCGCTTATTCTGGTTGCGGAAGATGATGATAGTAGCTTTAAACTGATAAAGGCTATTATCGGCAAGAAATGCGAGATACTATGGGCAAAGAATGGTGAGGATATTGTAAATTTGTTCGAAGAGAATCGCGACAAGGCGGAAGCTATTCTGATGGATATAAAAATGCCTATTATGAACGGGCTGGATGCTACGGTGATTATTCGCAAGAAGGATAAGGAACTTCCCATCATCATGCAGACCGCTTACGCCTTTACTGCCGACCGCGAAAAAGCCTTGGAGTGCGGAGCCTCGGAAGTGTTGGTAAAACCCATCACTCTGTCTGCTTTGCGTACATGTCTGAGCCGTTATTTACCTAAATTAGTTTGGTAAGGCTTTACTGATAATAAAAAGGGAACCGGATGACTAAGTAATGAATATATCATCCGGTTTCCTTCTTTTTATTCTTATGCATTGTCTTTTCTCTCTTCCATCTTCTTTTTTACAAATTCGATTTTGAGATTGGCTTCTTCCATATTCTTCTTTATTTCCGTCATGGATGACAGCAGTTGTGCCAGTTCGTAGACGCTGGCAAGGGCCTGGCGGTCGGCGGCAGTCATGGTGATGGAATAGGGACGTTCCCCTTGATAGTTGACTTTGATATTCTTGTCCTTGTTCAGATAAAGGAACCCCATGACGTTTCCGTCTTCTCCCAGTTTGAAGTCTGCCTTTTCAATCTTTTCACCGAGGTCAGTGGTTTCGTAGCTGTCTTTGGCGGCGGGTGTTTCGGCAAAGCTACCATCGGGAGCAGTGACTTTGACGGCCACATGGTGGATATTATGGGCTCCGCAATAAATGGAAGTCATGCTCATGACTCCGTTTTCGTCTACCTGGAAGCGAAGGAAAGAGCGATGCAGATTTTTTTCTATCACTTGGGAAGGATGAAGGTAATTGCCGATATTCTGGTATTCGGCATCTTTTTCAAAGGTGTATTTCCCTTTGATTGCATCGAAATCCTTTTGCTTGGCTTGAAGCATACTGTCCAGATAGACCAGGCTCTTTTCCTGCTCTTTCAGTTCCACTTCCTGCATCAGGCCGATGCCTGCACGGCGAGTTTCAAACGCTTTGGGATAGAGCATCTTGATGCTGTCAATCAGAATCTTCGCTTCATTGTAGTTGCCGAGTTCAAACGCTTCGCGGGCAGCTTGTAGTTTTTCACCGGCCTTCTTCTCCACATCTTCGCAAGAGAAGAGTGTACAGCATAGGCATGCAAGGAGTATTACTTTTTTCATATTTGTTGTTCTTGGAGTTAGAGTCCACAAAAATAGAAATAATATCTTTATCTTTGCAGCATTTTAATGTGCAAATGTGCTAATAGACCATTAACACATTTGCGTATTCATTACATTAGCGCATTATTTATGATAGATTTGACGGCAGAAGAACTGAAGCAATATTTTAGTGATGATATATTCAAGCGGATATCCGAAACGGCTGATGAATTGGGATTGGAATGTTACGTAGTCGGTGGATATGTACGTGATATTTTCCTGCAACGTCCTTCCAAGGATATTGATGTGGTGGTGGTAGGCAGTGGCATTGCCATAGCCGAGGCGCTGGGTAAGCGTCTGGGGCGTGGGGCGCATGTTTCCGTCTTCAAGAATTTCGGTACGGCACAATTGAAGTACTATGGTACGGAAGTTGAGTTTGTGGGTGCAAGAAAAGAATCGTATACACACGATTCCCGCAAGCCTATTGTAGAGGACGGTACATTGGAGGATGACCAGAACCGCCGTGATTTTACCATCAATGCACTGGCTGTTTGCCTGAACCGGGTGCGTTATGGCGAGTTGGTCGACCCCTTTGGCGGTATTGGAGACTTGAAGGAAAAGACCATCCGGACTCCCCTCGACCCTGATATAACTTTCAGTGATGACCCTTTGCGCATGATGCGCTGTGTCCGTTTTGCCACCCAGCTGGGATTCTATATTGACGATGAGACATTCGATTCTCTGGAGCGTAATCGCGAACGCATCTCCATCATCTCCAAAGAACGCATTGCAGACGAACTGAACAAAATCATCTTGTCACCTATTCCGTCTAAGGGATTCATTGAGCTGGACCGCTGTGGTCTGCTGGAACTGATATTCCCGGAACTTGTTAGGCTGCAAGGCGTGGAGACGCGCAATGGACGCGCCCATAAGGACAATTTCTACCATACGCTCGAAGTACTCGACAACATCAGCAAGAAGACCGACAACCTTTGGCTACGCTGGGCAGCTCTTCTGCATGATATAGCCAAGCCTGCCACCAAGCGTTGGGAACCCCGTGCGGGCTGGACGTTCCATAACCATAATTTCATTGGCGAGAAGATGATACCCGATATTTTCCGCAAGATGAAGCTCCCTATGAATGAGAAGATGAAATATGTGCAGAAAATGGTGAGCCTGCACATGCGTCCCATTGTGATAGCGGATGATGTAGTGACCGACTCGGCAGTGCGTCGTCTCTTGTTTGAGGCAGGTGATGATATAGACGACCTGATGACACTGTGCGAAGCCGACATTACTTCCAAGAATATGGAGCGTAAGAAACGCTTCCTTAATAATTTTCAGTTGGTACGCCAGAAGCTGAAGGATTTGGAGGAACGCGACCGTATCCGTAATTTCCAGCCTCCGGTCAGTGGTGAAGAAATCATGAAGACTTTCGGCCTTTCTCCTTGCCAGCAGGTAGGTGCCTTGAAGAGTGCCATTAAGGATGCCATTTTGGACGGCATCATTCCCAATGAATACGAAGCCGCCCGTGCATTTATGTTGCAACGGGCGGAGAAGATGGGGCTTAAGGAGTTATGAGTTATAAGTTGCATGTTATGTACCATGCGTTATAACTCATAACTTATAACTCTTCTTTTTCTACTTGGAACTTGCGGCTTACTTTCATCAGGTTGATGGTGTAGGTCACTACGTTCTGGGCTTCTTGTATCATAGTCAGGTATACCATGCTGACTTTGATGCTGCCGCTCTGGCTTTGGATGCGTTGCAGCTCTTCGCGTTTCAGGTGAGACAACTGTCCGTTGAGGTCGTTGGCTTTGCGAATCTCTGTTTCCAGTTCATCATAATTGTTCGTTTCCAGCTTGTGGCGGCATACTTGTAACAGATAGCAGATGTCTTCGGCTACGTCTGTAAATTCTCCTTTCTGAATGGCATCCAGCGGATTGAAGTTATTGTCTATGTGCTCTAAGCAAGGTTCGCAAAGACGGCCTACGCTGTACACCAGTTCGCTGGCAAAGTCGTTGCCTTGATAGTAATAGAGTCCTTTTTCCAGTACGGTATTGTTGTCGAGACGGCACATGGCAAGTGTTCCGGTACGCTTCATCTGCTTGATGAGTTGTTTTTCGAATTTTACTGAGCCCATGGCACGACGCAGTCCGCGTAGATTCTCGTGTAGGAAGGAAGTGACGGTACGTTCAAAATTCTCTTCTGTGAATTCCATAATCTTCATCAGTTCTTCACGGGTATGCTTGCGGAGCAATTCGATGACTTCATTGTTGTCCGTACTCTTCATCAACTGTTTCAGGGTCTCGTTGCCTTTTTCTTTCTCCTTGCGCTTTTTGTACATCACTTGGCTACGAATCAGCATGAAGACTGCCAGACCAATCAGTGCCAGGATGGCAACCGTACCGCCGAAATGGATAATCAGTGCTACGAAGAAACAGATGGTGAACGCTGCTCCGGCAGTGATGAACCAACCGCCGATAACGCTGAGCACACCCGTAATGCGGAATACCGCCGAATCACGTCCCCAGGCACGGTCGGCAAGCGATGTACCCATGGCTACCATAAAGGTGACGTAAGTGGTGGAAAGGGGAAGTTTCAAGGAAGTTCCCAAGGCGATGAGCAGACCAGCCAATACGAGATTGACGGAGGCGCGAACCAAGTCAAAAGCGGCGCCGTCGGCTATGATGGCTTCATCCTTCTGGAAGCGTGTGTTCATCCACCGCTTGCTGCTTTCAGGCATCGTTTTGGATATTCCGTTAGCCAGAGTCATGCTGAAGCGTACCAGCGTACGGGCTATCGGGGTACTTCCGAAGTTCTCTTCACCGTCATCCTGGCGGGCAAGGTCCACGGAAGTCTTGATAACGTTGTGGGCTTTCTTGGATGTGCAGAGTGCATAAACCATAATGGCGCCTGCACCGATAAGGAAATACCACGGGGTTTTGGCTGCACCGAGGAGTGAGGACATCAGGAATCCGTCGGGGCCGGCGGCCGTACCATTGGCTGTATAGTCAATAAATGAGGAATATCCTGCGAGGGGGACACCGATAAAGTTCACCAAGTCATTGCCGGCAAAGGCAAGAGCGAGGGCGAAAGTACCCATCAGAACCACTACTTTGAAGACATTTATCTTGCACCAATGCAGTATCTGCATCAGTATGGTGAAGAATACAAAGAAACCGGTTATCAGCAATGCGGTATTGTCGTGTATCCATTGCTTGTTTTCAGTGGTCATGAATGAGCTGTCTTTCAGCCCCTTTATCAGCATGAAGTAGATGATGCTGGTGGCAGCTATACCACCGAACAGCGCGATGCTGTATTTCATGTTTTTCTTGTAGTTGAAGGTGAACACGATACGTGCCAGCCACTGTACCAGCATACCGAAAAAGAAGGCAATGGCTACGGATACAAAAATGGCCATGATGACAGACAGTGCCTTGTCTGTATTGATGAGGTCGCCCAGTCCCAATGCATCGCTATTATAGACCTTGATGAGCGCCAGTGCGAACGTACCTCCCAACAGTTCGAACACCATGGATACAGTGGTGGAGGTAGGCATTCCCATAGTGTTGAAGACATCTAATAGCACGACGTCCGTCAACATGACGGCAAGCAGAATGCACATGATTTCGGCAAAGTAAAAGTGCTCCGGTTGATAGATGCCGTGTCGTGCAATGTCCATCATGCCATTGCTGAGTGCCGCGCCGATGAAGACGCCAATGCCTGCAATGAACAGTATGGTTTTGAAAGATGCTGCCTTTGCTCCGACAGCCGACTGAAGAAAATTGACCGCATCATTACTGACACCTACCACGAGGTCGAAAATCGCGAGTACGAACAGAAAGATGACGATACCCAGATAAATTGTTTCCATAGACATGTATTTTATTTCCGGCTGCAAAGGAAAGAGTTTGGTGTTGCAGGGAAATGTCATACATGTTACAGAAATGTTACAAAGCGATTGACGATTGATAATTGACGATTGATAATTATCGTTAATCGCTAATCCTTAATCCCTTGTTTCAAGTATTCGTAAAAGCTATATTGCGACCGTACCTTCTCCTTTTGCGGTCGCGACGACTTCCAGCGGTTTCGCAACCGGTCGTCCACAAAGCAGGCTTTCCGTTTGTCCGACAGTTGTATGGATAGCATATCGATGAGCTCTTGCTTCAAGTCCGGGTCCAGAATGGGGGTGACGGCTTCGATACGGCGGTACAAGTTACGCCGCATCCAGTCCGGCGAGCCGAGGAAGAGCTTGGGTGCGCCGCCGTTGCCGAAGTACCACACACGGGCATGTTCCAGAAAGGTATCCACGATGCGTGTCACGCGGATGTTGTGGCTGTACTCCTGCCCGGGGATGAGGCAGCAGATGCCGCGGACAATGAGGTCTATCTCTACACCGGCTTGCGAGGCTTCGTAGAGGCGGTCTATCATGGCGGGGTCTTGCAGGGCATTCATTTTTAGGATAATCCGTCCTTGCTTGCCTTGCCGGGTCAGTTCTATTTCGTGATTGATGAGGCGGTTCAGTTCAGGAATCAGGTTGAAGCGGGCCACAAGCAGGCGGTGGAACACTGGATTTTCCTTTCCCTGCAGAGTACGGAACAAGTTGTGCAGGTCGTTTACAATCACCGGGTTGCAGGTGAATAGTCCGCTGTCCGCATAGAGGGTGGCGGTCTTTTCGTTGAAGTTGCCGGTGCTGATGTAGGCGTAGCTTGTCAGTTTGCGCCCTTCCTTGTCGCGGCGTAGCACGAGGGCTACTTTGGCATGTACCTTTAGTCCTGGTATGCTGAAAATGATGTTGATGCCGGCGGCTTTCATCATCTCGGCGGTGGCGAGGTTGTTTTCTTCGTCGAAGCGGGCTTTCAGTTCCACAAAGACGGTGACTCTCTTTCCGTTCTGTGCAGCGGCTATCAAGGTGTTGATGACGGTGGAGTTCTCTGCCACGCGATACTGGGTCACCATGATTTCGCGCACGGTGGGTTCATGGACGGCTTCATATAGGAAATGGATGAAGTGGTCGAAGGAGTGGTAGGGATAATGCAGCAGCAGGTCCTTCTTCTCCACATAGCGGAAGATGGATTCGCGTTCGTCCAGGCAGGTCAGCTTCATGGGCTGGGGTTTCTTGATGGGACGTACGCTTTGGTTGGGATTGGGCAGATGCCGCAAATCCTCCATGTTGAGGTGCTTGTCTCCCGGCACCAGCTCCCGGCGGTCTATGCGGTAGGCATCTACCAGAAAGTCGAGGAAGTCCTGGGGCATGGCGCGGTCGTATACAAAACGGCACACGGCGCCTATCTTGCGTTTCTTTACCTTCTTCTTCACCTGCTCGATGATTTCGGAGGTATTGGCGGCATCGTCTATCAGAATATCCGCATCGCGTGAAATCTTGATGCAATAACTGCTGTCCACTTCATAACCGGGGAAGATGGTATCCAGATTGGCCTTGATGATGTCTTCAATGAACATCAGATAATAGTCTTTCCCCACCTTGGGCAGCTGGATGAAGCGCGGCACTTTGCTGTACGGCAGTTTCATCACGAAATACTGGATGCAGTTTGGAGAACTGGCGGGAGCTCCTTTCAGATGAAGCCGTACGGCCAGATAGAGACGGTTGTCGCGCAGGAATGAAATCACCTTGTCCTTGCTTACGGGCACCGGGGCCAGATAAGGGAATATCTCTTCGCGGAAGAAGTTGCGCACAAAGTCGCGGTGAAACGGTTCTACGTTGCGGCTTTGATAGAATATGATGTGATGTTTCCGCAGGGCGGGCAGTATCTTCTGTTCGTAGATGCGGATACGTTCCTCCAGTTGGCGGTTGACTTCTTGGTTGATTTCATCTACCAGTTCGGCGGCAGACTGCATAGTCTCTTCATCGCTTTGCGAGGCTCCGGTGGCTATGGCCTTATGGTCGGCTACGCGTATCTTGTAGAATTCTTCCAGATTGGAAGAGTATATGGAAATGAAGTTGATGCGTTCGTATAGCGGCAGTGTATCGTCTTCGGCTTCCAGCAGCACGCGGTAGTTGAAAGACAGCCAGCTGATATCACGTTTGAAATATCTGTTTTCCATAGTTTAATGTGCTAAAGTGATTAATGTGCCAATGTGCTAATGAAGAGAAGTTCGCGGATGGTGCGCAGCCAATTAGCATATTGGCACATTATCACATTAGCATATTGATTTCTTTCCCAAATATAATTACCTTTGTTTTAATAAACAAAGGAAAAATGACAAAAGTTGGTTTATTATCGGATACGCATGGCTACTGGGATGAAAAGTACCTGCAATATTTTGAAGACTGTGACGAGATATGGCACGCCGGCGATATCGGTTCGCTGGAAGTGGCACAGAAGCTGGCGGCTTTCCGTCCCTTCCGTGCCGTGTATGGCAATATTGACGGGCAGGAGATACGGCAGCTCTATCCGCAGATTCTCCGTTTCACGGTGGATGGGGCGGAGGTGCTGATGAAGCATATCGGCGGTTATCCCGGCAACTACGACCCTTCCATCAAGGGCAGCATTCTGGTGCGTCCCCCAAAGCTGTTCATCAGCGGGCACTCGCATATACTGAAGGTGAAGTATGACAAGACGTTGGATGTACTCCACATCAATCCGGGCGCTGCGGGCATTCAAGGTTTCCATAAGGTGCGTACGATGGTACGCTTTGCGGTTGATGGGGGAACGTTTAAAGATTTGGAGGTGATAGAACTTGCTGACCGATGATGTAGTTTGTTTATTTTCAATGGATTGTATTTACCGATTGCTTGCGCTATAGTGTAAAAGCCGTTACATGCTAATGTAAAGGTCGTTACGCTATTGGGTAAAGGCCGTTACACTATTTGGTAAAGGTCGTTACACGCTGAGGTAAAGACCGTTTCATCAAGGGGTGACGGCCGTTACGCACTGAAGTAAGCAAAACAATGTACCGGAGTAAGCAAAGCAATGAAGTAAAAAGATGAAACCAAGCCTTCACTTAATCGAATTTTTCCATTATCTTTGTACCCGAATAGCAAGTAGAGCCGTGGGGCATCGTCCTCCTTCTTATTTTATTCTCCATTTTGAAGTATCACCGAAAAAGAACTGAAATATGAAAGGAATTATTCTTGCAGGTGGCAGTGCCACTCGTCTCTATCCGTTGTCCAAGGCTATCTCCAAGCAGATAATGCCCGTCTACGACAAGCCGATGATATACTACCCGCTCTCTACACTGATGTTGGCGGGAATTCGCGAAGTGCTTATTATCTCTACTCCACGTGACTTACCCATGTTCCGCGAGCTGCTGGGAACCGGTGAAGAACTCGGTATGTCCTTTTCCTATAAGATACAAGAGAATCCCAACGGACTGGCACAAGCCTTTGTGCTGGGTGCAGAGTTCTTGGACGGCGGACCGGGCTGCCTTATTCTGGGCGACAACATGTTCTACGGTCAAGGCTTCTCCGCCATGCTGAAGCGTGCCGCTTCCATAGACAAGGGTGCCTGCATCTTTGGTTATTACGTCAAGGACCCCCGTGCCTACGGTGTAGTGGAGTTTGATGCCAACGGCAAAGCCGTCTCGCTGGAAGAAAAGCCTGCCAATCCTAAAAGCAACTATGCCGTCCCCGGACTGTACTTCTACGACTCCACCGTGACAGAGAAAGCCGCCTCCTTGAAGCCCTCTGCTCGCGGCGAATACGAAATTACCGACCTCAACCGTCTCTATCTGGACGAGGGCACGCTGAAAGTGGAGCTCTTCGGCCGTGGCTTTGCCTGGCTCGACACCGGCAATTGCGACAGCCTGCTGGAAGCCAGCAATTTTGTCGCCACCATCCAGAACCGTCAAGGCTTCCGCGTGAGCTGTATCGAAGAGATTGCCTGGCGCAAGGGCTGGATAGATGTAGACCAGCTGTATCGCTTGGGTGAACAGCTTGGCAAGACCGAATATGGCAAATACCTGATGGAACTGGCTGAATCGAAGCGATGAACTCTTTGTTCCCCAAAAAGAGAAGGAGAATAGTTCTCCTATAAAGGCCCGCTGACTTTAATTTTTAATTTATAATTTTTAATTCTCATGAAGACTTATCTCGTAACCGGTGCCGCCGGTTTTATCGGCGCCAACTATATTAAATATATCCTGGCAAAACATAATGATATTAAAGTGGTGATACTGGATGCCTTGACCTACGCAGGCAATCTGGGCACCATTGCCAATGACATTGACGATGAACGTTGCTTTTTTGTAAAAGGTGACATCTGCGACCGCGTGCTTGCCGACGAACTGTTTGCCAAGTATAAATTCGATTACGTAGTGAATTTTGCTGCCGAGAGCCACGTAGACCGTAGCATAGAGAATCCCCAGCTTTTCCTGATGACCAACATCCTGGGTACACAAAACTTGCTCGATGCCGCCCGCCGTGCCTGGGTCACGGGTAAGGACGAGTCCGGTTATCCCACTTGGCGCAAAGGCGTTCGTTACCATCAAGTGTCTACCGACGAAGTTTACGGCTCACTTGGTGCCGAAGGCTACTTCACAGAGCAAACCCCGCTCTGCCCGCACAGCCCTTACAGCGCCAGCAAGACGAGTGCCGATATGGTAGTGATGGCCTATCACGATACCTATAAGATGCCCGTCACTATCACCCGCTGTTCCAACAACTACGGTCCTTATCACTTCCCCGAAAAGCTGATTCCGCTTATCATCAAGAATATTCTCGAAGGCAAGAACCTCCCCGTCTATGGCGACGGCAGTAACGTGCGTGACTGGCTCTACGTGGAAGACCACTGCAAAGCTATCGACCTGGTTGTCCGCGAGGGTGTGGAAGGCGAAGTCTACAACGTAGGCGGTCACAACGAAAAGACCAATCTTGAAATCGTGAAGCTGACTATTGCCACCGTCCGCCGCTTGATGGAGGAAGAACCCCGTTACCGTGCAGTGCTGAAGAAACAAGTAAAAGCCGCCGACGGCACGATTGACATCAGCTGGATAAACGAAGACCTTATCACCTTCGTCAAAGACCGCCTAGGTCACGACCAGCGTTATGCCATCGACCCCACAAAGATTACCAATGCCCTGGGCTGGTATCCGGAGACGAAGTTCGAGGTCGGCATCGTCAAGACCATTGAATGGTACCTGAACAACCAGCCGTGGGTGGAAGAAGTGACCAGCGGTGATTATCAGAAGTATTACGAACAGATGTATGGAGGTAGAGGTTAAGGTTTAGGGATTAAGGATTAGGGATTAAGGATTAGGGTTGCAGCTAACTGCTAATCCTTAACCCCTGACCCCTCAATTCAGCGCCACCGCTAACAGTAATCCTAAGAACAGCATATTGCGCGACGTCTCGCCCAGTATGCTGTTCAGCTTTTTACCGCTACCTATCTGTATCATTTTGCGCCACGTCAGTGCGTGCATATAGAGATAGACGCAGGGAGCCCAGATAAATTCCAGTGGAGTCAGCTTGCCCGTGTAGACAAACCAGAAGCAGAGCAGCACGGCGGCGATGCCCAGTGCCAGATACATATTCTCACCGAACTTCTTGCCGTAGCGTACCACCAGCGTACACTTGCCGCTCACGGCATCCTGCTCGCGGTCGCGATAGTTGTTCACCATCAGCAAGGTGTCTATGGCGAGGCCACTGACGAGCGACAGCACCACCACATCCATATTCAGCGTATAGGCCTGCACGTAGTAGGTGCCGCATACGGGCACGAAGCCGAAGAACACCAGCACCAGTACGTCGCCCCAGCCCCGATAGGAGAGCAGCGTGGTATAGAGGAAAGCAAACAGTATGCACACCACGCCCAGCACCACCAGTTCCCAGCCTCCGTGGGGCAGCTGCCCCCAGACGGTGAACAGCACTGCCAGCCCTGCCAGGCACGACAGTGTCAGTGCGATGCCGATGCCGGTTTTCATGGCTGCCGGCGTAATCCAACCTTCGGCGCAGGCGCGCTGCGGCCCCAGCCGGTCTTCCCGACGGTCGGTCCCTTTCTGGAAGTCGAAGAGGTCGTTGATAAAGTTGGCGGCAATCTGCATGCCGCAGGCAAAGAGGGCGCACAGCAGGGCGGGTGCGGTCTTGAACTGTCCGTCGCTGAAGGCAAGGGCACTGCCCAGCAATACCGGGATGATGGCTCCCGTCAACGTCTTGGGGCGGGCGGCGAGAAACCATGCGTAGGGTGAATTCTGTTTAATCTCGTTCATCGTAGTTCCAATTTAGTTCGGCATCTGCCAGCAAAAATACTGAAAATCCCTATATTTGTACCCACTTATGATGAAGAAGTTAGTCTACATATCCATTCTTTCTCTGCTGCTCTTGTCTTCCTGCCGTTCCAAGCGGATGATTACCGTGTCGTTGCCGCAGCCAGTCATGCAGGCAGACAGCACGCAGCTTGGCGATACTATCGGGTTGCCTGCCCGCCTTTCGCCGATGTTCACCTTTGACCAGTCTGATTTGCGTAATGTCCGCCGCCAGCCGGCGAAGGGCGAGGTAAAGAAACAGCAGATAAAGAAAACGGCACCGGTACAAAAGGTAATTGTGCAGCGAGGTACAAGAATCACATCGAAAACCACCCACGTAGGCTCGGCCTATAAGGGCGTCAGCCGCATTAAGACGTACGACTTCACGCATCGCGACGTGCCTGCCGCCTTCGAGGGCTTCCGCATCGCCTTTGTCTCCGACCTGCACTACAAAAGTCTGCTGAAGGAGGAGGGATTGAAGGACCTGGTCCGCCTGCTCATAGACCAGAAGGCCGACGTGCTGCTGATTGGCGGTGACTTTCACGAAGGCTGCCAGTACGTGCCGCCCGTCATGGCTGCCCTGGCGCAAGTGAAGACGCCGTTGGGCACCTATGCCGTGCTTGGCAACAATGACTACGAGGCTTGCTATGACGACATCGTGCGCGAAATGAGGCATTATGGCATGCATCTGCTGGAGCATAAGGTGGACACCCTGCGGCGTGGCGGTGAGCGGATTCTTGTGGCGGGCGTGCGCAATCCTTTCGACTTGGGCAAGAACGGCACATCGCCCACACTCGGCCTTTCGCCCGACGATTTCGTAATCCTGCTGACGCATACGCCAGACTATGCCGAGGACGTCCCGGTGACAAACTCCGATCTCATCCTGGCCGGACACACGCATGGCGGGCAGGTGACGCTGTTCGGGCTTTATGCACCGATAGTCCCCTCGCACTACGGGCAGCGGTTCCTCTCCGGGCTGAAGTACAACTCAAAGAACATCCCGATGATTGTCACCAACGGCATCGGCACTTCGCAGAAAGCCATCCGCATGTTTGCTCCCGCAGAGGTGGTGATGATTGTGCTGCACCGGCTGACGGACTGATTTATTCTTCGGGCATCAGCACCACTCCCAGTTTCTTCTTGCCATCCATCTTTACCACCATTGGCTGGTGGAAATGTACATGCCGCAGGTACTTCGTCTCGTGTACGGCAGGCTGTGCATTCAGGAATTCCTGGTTGTATACGCCGTCATTCATAAAGGCGTTGATGGTAAAGTATCCCACTCCAAAGGAGGTCAGGTTCTGGAAGAAGTGGGTTCCCTGGCTGGGGTCTACCCGGTAGTTGGTCAGTCCGGCTTCCACTATCACGCGGGCAGCGCTGATGTGCGGCCACTTCACGGGGATGCCGAGCCAGGTGTCACTGCTACCCCAGCGTCCGGGACCTACAAGGACATAGTTGCGGCCTTCGTCCAGGAACTGCTGGTTCAGCTTCTCTATCTCCCAGGCAATCTCCTGGTTGTGGGAGGCACTATAGTCGTCTGTCTTCACATAGATAATGTCATGTATCTCGTTCATGATGCCATGTCCCAATGAGTTGTTGGAACGGAGCAGTACCTGGTCGTCCGGAATGGCGGTAAGGTCTTCATCCAGCATCTCCTTGGTGTCGACTATCGGGCGGATTTGCAGCAGGTAGAAGGTGCCGGTTTTGTCCTTCTCACGGCTCATGGTGGTGGCAAACTCTATCTCTACGGGACGGCGCATCTCCTGCTCTCCGTATTTCAAAGCCAGTTGCAGGATGCGTGGCAGGGGGAATACGTCGTGTTGCAGGATGTTGGCAAAGGTGATGACTTTGCGTCCACCGGGATAAAGCCCGTCGCGGATAATCTGGTCGTAAGGGTCGTAGGTGGAGGCTATGTAGTTCAGTGCTCCGTCCTTTTCCGCTTCTTTGACGTGCAGTTTCAGCAGGTTGAAGCCGTCGTCGATGGAGAAGTCGTGACCGGCATTGCGCAGGTCGAGGGCATAGAAGCGGGTCTGAGTCTCTTTGAGGGCAATCTCCATTTCGCTGGTTTGCAGCACCTGGTTGGGGTGATAGGGCGAGAAGCGGAGCGTCATGCCGCCGTCCACAATATATTTGCCCAAGCCGAGTGCCAGATTGACGATACCTTCTTCTGCCTTCTCGTCGCCGATGGGGTAGTAGTTGAGCGAACGTGCCACACCGGACATGCTGGGGTAGTAGCGGTCACCATACTGGTTGCCCACTACCTCTTGCAGGATGACAGCCATCTTTTCCTGGTCGATAACGTTGCTCGTTGCCTGCATGTATGCCTTCGAGTCGCGGAAGTAGACCGAAGCATATACTCCCTTGATGGCATCGCTCAGCATGCGCAGCATCTCGTACTTGTCGTCCAGATAGGGAATCATGTAGGTGTTGTAGATGCCGGCGAAGGGTTGGTAGTGCGAGTCTTCCAACAACGAGGACGAACGGATGGCAAGCGGCGACTTCACCACGTCGAAGAAGGTGAAGAAGTCCTCCACCAGGCGGTCGGGCAGCTTTGCTTTGAGGAAGTAGCGCAGGATGACGTCATCGTCGGCATCGGACAAGGCTATCTGATACAGATTGTTGGTATCCATAAACTCGTCGAACACATCGGTACAGAGCACGATGGTCTTGGGGATGGCGACACGGGCATTCTCAAACTCTTCGAACTCGGGGTGATGCTTCACCAGGTTGTCGATGAAAGCCAGTCCGCGCCCCTTGCCTCCCAGCGAACCGTCGCCAATACGGGCAAAGTTGGAGTATCGGTCAAAGCGGTCGCGCCTGAAGACTGCCACTACTCCCTGGTTTTTCATCTTGCGGTATTTCACGATAGCCTCGAAGATAATTTTACGGTGGGCATCCACGTCTTGCAAGCTATTCCAGGTGATGGGCCGCAGGAACTCTGCCACGGGAAACATGGCACGCGAGTAGAGCCAGCGGCTGACGTGGTTGCGGCTGATGTGGTAAAGGAATGATTCTGCCGGAACAGCAAAAAGAATGTTCTGCAGCTCTTTGAGATTCTTTACGCGGGCAATCTCTTCCAGCGTGTCCGGGTTGCGGAAGATAAAGTCGCCGAAGCCGAAATTGTCTGATACAATACGGCGCAGGTCCACATCCATCTTTTTGGAATTCTTGTCGATGAAGGCGGCATCGTATTTGGCTGCATACGCTACGTTGTCCGATTCGCTGGACTGTATGATAAGGGGTACAAACGGGTCTTCCTTGCGGATGGCGGCACAGAGCTTGATACCGGCCAGTCCGTCCTTCTCGCCCCGTTCTACGCGGGGGAAGCGTACGTCGGTGATGACACCTAATATATTATTCTTATATTTTTGGTAGATGCCAAAGGCTTCTTCATAGGTACGTGCCAGTACAATTTTGGGACGTCCCCTCATGCGCAGTGTGCGCTGGTGGGCATTCAGTGCTTCAGTAGAGAATTCCTGGCTCTGCTTCAATACGAATTTATACAGATTGGGCAGGATGGAGGAGTAAAAGCGGATGCCGTCTTCCACCAGCAGGATGAGCTGCACACCCACTTCGTTGACGTCGTGCTCCAGGTTCATCTTGTCCTCTATCAGCTTGATGATGGAAACCAGCAAGTCGGTGTTTCCCAGCCAGCAGAACACATACTCAAAGGGACTGAGGTCTTCATTGGCAATACGCTTGGTGATGCCGTGGCTGAAAGGGGTAAGTATCACCATCGGAATCTGTTCATACAGGTTTTTGATGTATCGTGCCACGTCGAAGCTGTCGTTGTCTCCCGTGCCCGGCATGCAGATGATGAGGTCGAAAGAGATGGAGGACAGCTGTGTCAGCGCCTCCTCGCAAGTGGAAACCTGCGTGAAACGGGGAGGGTAGCGCAAGGAGAGCGAAGTGTATTCATTGAATATCTTTTCGTCGATGCGGCCGTCATCTTCCAGCATGAAAGCATCGTAAGGATTGGCTATCAGAAGGACGTTGAAAATGCGCCGTGTCATGAGGTTGGCAAACTGTGTGTCCTTGAAATAGAGCTGGTTTAATTTGAACTTACTGAGCATGGCTTCTCATGATTTGTTGGTTTCGGAAGGCAAAAGTAATAGAAATCGAACCTATTCGGATAGTTTTTCGACCGTTTTTTTTATATTTATGCGTAATATTGCATCCGAAAAACAATATATGACCTATGTCTGCTCCATATCCGTTTCCATATAAATCCGTTGCATGTACATTTCTGCTGTTATGGGTGTTCGTTTTTTTGTCCGCTGACTTGTTTGCCGGTTCATTCCGCACCTTGGGTATCAAGGAGGGATTGGGCAGTCGGCAAGTATTCCAGATAAACAAGGATTCGGCCGGATTTGTCTGGGTGTATACTCATGTCGGGATAGATCGTTATGACGGGAATGAAATCAAGCATTACAAGTTGGACGGAATGGTTGATTCCAGGGACAATATCCAGTCTTCCACTACCATGATGTGTGATAAGGAGGGTATTGTCTGGGTTGCATTGAAGAATGGAAAAATCTATGCATACAACAAACTGACGGACTCTTTCCAATTGCGTGTGGACTTGGCCGATTACCTGCCTTCTCCGGTATTGTATAATATGCTGTTTGATGACGAAAACCGTTTGTGGTTGTGTATGTCGAAGGGGCTTTATTCTTGGGAAGAAAGTGCAGGACTGTCTTTTGCCGGATTGAAGGGGCAATCTGTCCGTTGCATGGTCCAAATGGAAGATGAAGTGTTTTTTGCAGGCACCGACAAGGGTGTCTTCCGGCTGACGAAGGCAGGAGCGGCAGGTTCTTCGTCTTTTGAGACGAGGCCGGTTGACCTGCATACAGAGATGCATGTGGAATCGCTCTATGTCTTCGGAGCGAAGCTGTTCATCGGTACCTTTTCAAACGGCGTATTTGTGCTTGACGGTCCCGAAGGGCAAATACATTCCTTGAATGACCGGATTCCTCATGTGCCTATCCGTTCGTTTGCAAGGACAAAGGATAATTTGCTGCTGGTGGGAGCCGACGGTGCAGGTGTTTTTTGCATGGATGTCGCTACCGGAGAACTTTTGAACCATTATATGAATAACGGGGATGATGACAAAAGCTTGAGTGGTAATACGGTATCCGATATTTGTGTGGATGAATCCGGAGTTGTATGGATTGGCACTTCTACGAATGGCATCAGCTATCTGGATCCGGAGATGCCGGATGTCTATAGAATCAGGCACGAACGCAATAATGATAATTCCCTGAAGTCGGACCATGTAAATGTGATGTTTCAGGACTCGGAGGGAGATTATTGGTATGGTACAAACAACGGCGTCAGCCTCTATCAACCTCGGTCACGCAAATGGACCCACTATCTGGACGGTACGGAATATAGTGGCAAAGTGGTATTGGCACTTGCCGAAGACTCCGGGGGAAACATCTGGGTAGGTGGCTATGGTATCGGTGTCTATTGTATTCATAAACAGACCGGACGGGTACAGAAGAAAGAGAAAAGAAATGCACATCCGGAGAAGGGAATGGCCACCGACTATGTTTATGCCATTTATGCGGAAGGGGATTATGTCTGGTTCGGTGGTATTGAAGGAGAGTTTACCCGTTACGATATACGGACGGATACTTATACATATTACCCGATTGATTGCATAGGTGACATAAAGCCGGGTAAGGGGGGCTCATTACTGATTGCCGGTTGCAGCGGGTTGGCCGTCTTTGATAAGAAGTCGGGAGACACGCAGTGGCATCAGACGTTTGGAGACATCTCTCTGCATTATCCTGTCCGTTGCCTGATGCAGTCCTCATCCGGTGATATTTGGCTGGCGACAGACGGGGAAGGCCTTATACGTGTTGGTCCGGATGGGAAAGAGGCGCATGCATATACCGTAGATGACAATCTGGTTTCCAATTCCATCAACAGCCTGCTGGAGGATAACGAAGGGCGTATCTGGTTCAGTACGGAGAAGGAATTGTATTGCTTGGACTGCTCCCGGGATATTATCATCAGTGCCAATGATTTTTTGGATGTCAGCTGGGGATATTACAACCCGAATGCTGCCCTTAAGTTGAAGAATGGATGTCTTGCTTTCGGCACCGCAGAAGGGGTTCTTTCCTTTCTCCCGTCTTTGGACTTGGGGACTCATGCACCCGTTGAGCTGATTCTGACAGACTTTAAACTGCTTTATGAATCGGTCAAAGCGGGAATGAAAGGCTCTCTTTTGCAAACGAATATCAATGATACCCGGAAAATAGATTTGAAGTATAATCAAAACTCCTTCTCTATTTCCTTCTCTGCCATCAACTTTGCAGTCCCGCATCGTATCAGGTATGAGTATAGGCTCGAAAATCACAATGAGGAGTGGGAACACTCCAATTCAGTGCGGAACGTGAGCTATATGAATCTCTCGTCCGGTAAGTATGTATTCCGCTTGCGGGCATTTGATAAGTACACCGGGCAGCAGGTGGGAGAAAGAAGTCTGGACATTGTCATTCATAACCCTTACTGGGTTTCGTGGTGGGCGCTGCTCCTCTATTTCATCTTGTTGTTTGTCTTTGTCTGCATGTTTGTGCAGTATAGGAGGCATAAGGTGAACGAGGGGCGTATAAGGGACAAGATACGTTCCTTTATCAGTATAGCCCATGATATCCGTACACCGGTTACTTTAATAAAGGCTCCGCTGAGCGAGCTCGAAGCGCAGGAGGGACTTCCGGAGCAGGGTAAGAAAACCGTTGCGGTGGCAATGAAGAATGTGGAAAAACTGATGGGAATGATTACTCAACTGCTTGAGTTGCAGAAAACGGAACTGCATGCCGAGGAGTGTCTGAAGGTTTCTCCATACGACATTAAGGCTTATCTGGAGGAAAAGATGGCGGAGTTTCATTTAGCCGCCATGCAGAAGAGCGTCGGGATAGAGTTGGAGGTGGAGCCGGATATGCCCAAGGTTTGGATTGACCGGGAGAAGATGGATCATATCATAGACAATCTGCTCTCCAATGCCTTGAAGTATACAGAGAAGGGAGTCATTCACATACTGGTGAAGACTGCAAGAAAGAAGTGGACTATTGAAGTGAAGGATACGGGTATCGGCATTCCGAAAGAGGAGCAGGGCAATATTTTTCACGAATATTATAGAGCCCAGAATGCCATGAACTTTGAGGAAACCGGTTCGGGTATCGGTCTGATGATTACGCGCCGCATTGTGAAACAGCATCACGGCACCATCTCTTTCAGTAGCGTGGAAGGGCAGGGAACTACGTTTACGGTAACTTTCCCGCAGAGGATAAAGGCGAGCGTGGCGGTGGAAGCGAAGGCTGACGGCCGGGAAGAAGCTCAGGCCGCTACCGGGGCTGTGCATGAAGAAACGGAACGTGCCGGGAAGAATGTCCTTCTTCTGGCGGAGGACGATGCGGATATGAGGGAGTATCTGGTGGACAGCTTGTCTTCCGAATATAAGGTAGTTGCCGTGCCCGACGGCGGAAAGGCATTGGAGACGGCAAGGGAAATCAATCCTGATATCATTATCTCGGACATTGTGATGCCGGTACTGGAAGGTGATGAATTGTGCCGGATTCTGAAGTCATCGGTAGATACAAGCCATATACCTATTATATTACTGACCGCACTGAGTGAGAGGGAAAATATCATCTTCGGACTGGAGGCCGGTGCCAATGACTACATCATCAAGCCTTTCGACTTGTCTGTGCTGAAAGTGCGTATCAGGAATATTCTTCAGAATAGGCAGCATTTGCGCGAAACCGTGTTGGCGATGGATGCGCAGCCCGAAGAGACAGACTATACCAGCCAGTTGGACAAGGAGTTCCTGGACAAGGTTATGAAAGTGATTGAGGAGGAGTTGTCCGATTCGGAATTCTCCATCAATGACTTCTGCCGGATGCTGGGCATGAGCCGCACTTCTGTCTACAATAAGATAAAGACGCTGACCGGGCAGGGACCGAATGACTTCATCCGCATTGTCCGTTTGAACAAGGCAAAAGAGCTGCTGGTTTCCCGGAAATATTCGATAGGGGAAGTGGCGAATATGGTCGGATTTTCTGACCCGAAATATTTCAGTACATGCTTCAAAAAGCAGTTTGGTACCAGTCCCAGCAAAATTTAGAGCCATGAAGACTGCTTTTGAACCACCGCTGACAAGTATTAAACCTTTTTTGTCAGAGAATAAACCCTTGTCTCCCTGATAGTGCGTAATATTGTGGACAGTAAACAATATTAAAAAACGCATATAAAAAATGGAAACGTATTTAGGTCTTGATTTAGGAGGCACGAAGTTGCTGATTGGCGAAATGGATAGCCGTGGCAACATTTTGAGGTATAAGAAATATGACTCCGGTTACTTTAATCAGCAGGCTGCGCTGGAAATCATCAAGTCGTCGCTCGATGATTATATCCGTACCGTGGGCTGGTATGACCAGAAACCGGTAGCGATGGGTGTTGGGCTGATAGGGCGTGTAGATCCCAACGAAGGTGTCTGGCTGCAGATTGACCCGAGCAGGACACAGCGGATTGAGTTGGCAAAGGAACTGTCGGATATATATGGCATGCCTTGCCATATAGACAATGATGTGAAGAGCGCTACAAGAGCCGAACGCGTCTGGGGATTCGGACAAATTTCCAAAAACTTTATATACGTAAATGTAGGTACAGGCATTGCCGTGGGTACGGTGATAAATGGGAGACAAATCCGTGGCAGTCATTTCAATGCCGGCGAAGTGGGACACGTGCGTGTAGGTGTGAACATAGGCATTAAATGCGGTTGTGGACGGATGGACTGTGTGGAGGCGATTGCTGCCGGCATAGGTTTTGACAATTGTGCCCGTCTGCTCCGCAACCAGTATGAGACCGGCCTGCATATTCCGGCTGAAAAAGGGGAACGGGTGATTGTGAGTGAGGTGTTTGCACTTAGTCAGAAAGGTGACCCTCTCTGTACGGTGCTGGTGGAGAATGCAGCTGAGGCGCTTGCCAATCTTATCATGAATCTGGTACGTGTGATTGACCCGGACACGGTGGTGTTGGGTGGAGGCATTGTGGCCGACGGATATATGCACGAGAAGATTCTGGAGAAACTTCATCCTACGACCATGCGTTTTGTCAGCAACGGGGTTGTCATTACGAAACTGAATCCCGGATTTATCGGGCTTCTGGGGGCCGGCGCGGTGGCGATGAATATGTGATTAGGAATTAATGATTAAGAATATGAAAATAACAATAACAAAGAATGAAAAGGAGTTTGACTGCACGGCTGCATGGCGCATCATCGGGCAGATGTTGAATGAACCGGAGAGTGTGATAGGACTTTCGACGGGACGTACTACCGGCAATCTTCATCGGTTGGTGGGAGAAATCTATACTAAATATCCGTTTAAGGTGGATACCGTTACTTTCTTCGGATTGGATGAGGTAACGAATGTGCCGCGCGAATATGCCGGAGCATGCTACACGATGCTGAAAACGGAGTTGATGGATACATTGGGCATCAAGGAAGAGAATTTTTTGATGCTGCCTACCATTTCTGGTGATTTTGAACAGTCATGCAGGGATTTCCAGCAGGAAATTGCGAACCGTGGCGGCATTGATTTGCTGATTTTAGGGTTGGGTGAGAACGGACATCTGGGATTCAACCAGCCGGAATCTCCCTTTGGCGGTGAAGCATGGGTGACCCGGATGAATGTGGAACTGGAAGAACGCATCCGTAGAGAAACGGGTACTCCTCCCGATAAAGAGTTGGGAGGGGCTACTTTGGGAATAAAGAACATTATGCAGGCACGCCGGATTGTACTGGTTGCCAAAGGGACTAATAAAGCGGATATTGTCAAGCGGATGCTTGAAGGGCCTGTGACAACAGATGTTCCTGCTTCCATCCTTCAGCTTCATCCCAACTGTGAATTTCTGCTGGATGAGGCGGCGGCAAGCATGCTTAACTGCTAAGTCGCCTTGCAGGCGGCTGATAACTAATTATTTGAATTAATAATCAAAATACTATGACACAACAAGAAAAACAAATAAACTATATGGGGCCATTCATCACGATGGTGTTCTTGTTCTTTATTGTAGGTTTCCTTACGACTGCCAATACTCAGTTTCAGGGTCCTCTGAAAGAAACTTTTCTTTCGGAAGTGGGCGGGTTGAAAAATACTTTTGCTACTTTGATTACTTTCTCCTGGTTCCTTGCTTATCCGGTTTGTGGAGGGGTAGGCTCGTCGTGGATTAGTAAATACGGATATAAAGGAACATTGATGCGTGGATTGCTGGTGATGATTGTGGGGCTTGGTTTGTTCTTTGCCTCTTCCTATTTCACAGTACACTTTCCTGAAGCGAATTGGCATGCAGGAAATAATGTTATCCCTGGAGGGTTCTTGATTTTCTTACTGGGTTCTTTCGTGGTAGGGGCTTCGGCTACCATTCTGCAAGTGGTTATAAATCCTTATCTGACGGCTTGCCATGTCAAGGGTACCCAGTCCATTCAGCGTTTGGCTATAGGCGGTTCTGCCAATTCTGTGGGAACTACGCTTGCTCCTTATTTCGTGACTGGTGTCGTGTTTGGCGGTCTGTCTATGGAGGACATTCAGATTGACCAGCTGATGGTTCCGTTCCTGGCATTGATGGCTGTTATTTCTTTGATTGTATTGTTGTTGATGAAATTGTCTTTGCCCGATATCCAAGGAACCAGGGTAGAGAAGGGAGAAAAGCTGGAAAAAAGTGTATGGTCCTTCCGTCATCTGACATTGGGCGTGGTGGCTATCTTCTTTTATGTAGGAGTGGAAGTCTGTATCGGGGCCAATATCAATCTGTACGCCATCGAGATGGATTATGCTTCTCCGGCACTGATGGCTACGCTCTATTGGGGTGGTATGCTTGTGGGCCGCCTGGTGGGGAGCAGCCTGAGCAGGATTTCTCCCCGCGTGCAGTTGACGGTTACTACGGTATCGGCAGGATTACTCGCCCTACTGGCCATTCTTCTGAATAATCCGTGGCTGCTCACGGCAGTAGGTCTGTTCCATTCCATCATGTGGGGAGCTATCTTTACTTTGTCCGTTGCCCATTTGGGAAAATACACTTCGGTGGCTTCGGGTGTGTTCATGATTGGAGTGGTAGGCGGTGCCATATTGCCCTTGTTGCAAGGAGTGCTTGCCGATGTTCTTGGAGGCTGGAGATGGTCATGGTTCATCGTTCTTTTTGGAGAAACGTTTATGCTGTATTATGCATTGATAGGTTCACGGGTCCGTCAGACCTGCGATAATTTGTAATTAAAGATAGTACTTATGAAAAAAATTAAAATGATGATGGCTGCTGCTTTGGGCGTATTGGTTTCATGCGGTAGCGTTAAGTCGGGAGAAGAGGCCATTGCGGCTTCCCGCGAATCAAAGGTTGTGGTTGCTTATGTCACTTCGTGGAGTGAGGTGATGCCCGACCCGCAGTACATGACGCATATCAACTATGCGTTCGGTCATGTAAACGAGAGCTTTAACGGTGTCAAGATTGATAATGAGGAACGTTTGAGACAGATTGTTGATTTGAGGAAACAGAAGCCGGAGCTGAAAGTGCTGCTTTCCATCGGCGGCTGGGGAAGCGGACGTTTCAGTGAGATGGCTGCCAATGATGAATATCGCCGTGCTTTTGCCGCGGACTGTGACCGTGTGGTGAAGGAGTTCGCTTTGGATGGCATTGACATCGATTGGGAATATCCCACCAGCTCTATGGCAAATATATCCTCGTCACCGGACGATACGGAGAATTTTACACTTCTGATGCAGGATATCAGAGCTGCCATCGGCAATGAAAAGGAACTGACACTTGCCACCGTAGCTTCTGCCCGTTACATTGACTTCAAGGCTATCTTGCCTTCCGTCGATTTTGTGAATATCATGGCTTATGACATGGCTTCTGCTCCCAAGCACCATTCGGCGCTTTATCCGTCAGGACATAGCGGTGACATTACTTCGGACGGTGCCGTTACTGCACACTTGAAAGCGGGCGTACCGCCTTCCAAGCTGGTGATGGGTATGCCCTTCTATGGTCGTGGAGGTGACGGTTATCCCAGCTTCCAAGACTATAATAAGGTAGGGAATACGGATACCCAATATACTGAAAAGTGGGATGAGGTGGCTCAAGTGCCTTATCTGGCCGATAAGAATGATACGTTGGTATTTGGTTTTGAGAATCCCCGTTCACTTGCCATCAAGTGTCAGTATATTCTGGATAAAGATTTGCTGGGAGGCATGTATTGGGATTATAGCGGAGACAATGAACAGGGTGATTTGCGCCGTACGGTAGCAGAAAACCTATTGGGCAAGCCGCACAAGGCGAAGGTACTGGTGTTGACGGAACGTGGCGGACAGCACGGAGGATTTACGGATGCCGGTTTGAGGTGGTTGGCGGCCGAAGGTGTAAAGGGGAATTTCAGTATTACCGAGATAAACAATGCCAGGAACATAACGGAGGCTTACTTGTCGCAGTTCAGCCTGGTTATTCAATTGGATTTCCCGCCTTATACTTGGCCGAAGGAAGCGGAAGATGCGTTCGTCAAGTATATAGAAGAAGGCCGTGGCGGCTGGATAGGTTTCCATCATGCTACTTTGCTGGGCGAGTTTGACGGTTATCCCATGTGGCAATGGTTCTCTGATTTCATGGGTGGTGTACGTTTCAAGAACTACATAGCTCCGCTGGCCAACGGTACGCTGATTGTGGAAGATAAACAGCATCCGGTAATGAAAGATGTTCCGGCCTCTTTCGTGGTGCCCGATGACGAGTGGTATACTTATGACAAGAGCCCGCGCCCCAATGTACATGTACTGGCCAATGTAGACGAATCGAGCTACACGCCTGCATCGGACATCAAGATGGGCGATCATCCGGTGGTTTGGGTCAATGAAAGCAAAAAGGCACGCAATGTTTATTTCCAGATAGGGCATAGCAGCAAATTGTACGAAACGGAAGGGTTTACGACCATGTTCAGAAATGCCATTAACTGGACTTTAGAAAGGTAATACTTTTTATAATCAATGGATTTAGAAGAAAACGGGTACGTACAGAAACGTATCCGTTTTTTTATGGGTTTAAACTTTATCACTTTAAGTTTAAAATAAAACGTTTTTTATGGATGTGTTAGTAAATGAACTCCTTATGAGAAATATTCAACTTCCATTTCTTGTTTAGTACGTAATTTCGCTTATCGAAGTATTGGAATTTGTATCAATACAATATGAATAACTTCCTATTTTATAAACTAATACTATTATCATGAAAAGAAAAAGAGTCCTTTTGCTGCTTTGCATTCTCAGTTGCACTTTGCAGCTCTTCGCACAACAAATTAATGTGCAGGGTGTCGTTTATGACCCTTCCGGAGAAACGGTTCCGGGTGCTAATGTCAGTATGAAAAGTAATCCGGCTGTGGGTACTGTGACGGACATTGATGGGAATTTCAGTCTGAAAGCTTCTGTGGGTGATGTGTTGGTCTTCACTTTTATTGGTTATGAGCCTATTGAGTATAAACTGACTGCTGCAGATACAAATCTGAAAGTCCGTTTTACTGATTCTTCTGAGTTGCTGGACGAGGTAGTTGTAGTAGGCTATGGTGTACAAAAGAAGAGTGTACTTTCGTCTGCTGTGAGCCGTGTTACCAGTGAAGAGTTGGATAAAGGTAATCCTACAAATATTCAGAATGCCTTGAAAGGTAAAGTTTCCGGTGTACAGATTATCTCTAATTCAGGTCAGCCCGGTGCGGAATCAAAGATTCGTATTCGGGGTACCGGTACGGTCAACAACTCCGATCCGCTTTATATAGTAGACGGCATGCCGTCTGAAAGTGGTATCAGTCATTTGAATCCTTCTGATATTGAGTCTATTGAAGTGTTGAAAGACGCAGCTTCCGCCGCTATTTACGGAGCCCGTGGTGCTAATGGTGTTGTACTGATTACTACGAAGAAGGGTACTAAAGGAAAGGCTACTTTGAACTATGAATTTACGTATGGTATTCAGAATCCTTCCAAGAAGGTGGATTTGCTGGGTAGTGCGGATTATCAGATGTTGATGAATGAAATGGCTGCCAACGCAGGTAAGGACCCTTATTTCCCGACTGTTTCCAGCGTCAATACCGACTGGCAAAAGGAACTGCAGAACAAGAATGCTCCTATTATGAACCACAAGGTTTCGTTGAGTGGCGGTACGGACAACTCTACCTATTATGCTTCTTTCGGTTATGTAAAGCAAGAAGGTATTTATGCTAAAGGACATGCTGATTATGAACGCTACAATGTACGCTTGAATTACAATAATGTATTACTGGACACGAAATCACGAAATTGGTTGAATAAGATTAGTTTTGGTGCAATTGCAAGCTATTCCAAGTCAATCCAGACAGGTAATACTATTGGCAACAGTGAAGCTGCAGGCTTGATTACTTCCATGAATATGTTGCCTCCTACCGAGCCGGTTTATCAGACCGACCCTGCTATACTGGAGCAATATGCCGTAACTTATCCAAATCATGTCATTGCTCCCAACGGCCTGGCATACAATATCATCGAGATGCGTGAAATAACCAATCCGCTGGCAGCCATGCAGGTCAGTCATAACCAAAGGACTATGCCTCAGAATTTCGGTGCGAACTTTAACCTTGATGTCGACTTGTTGCCAGGCTTGAAGTTCAAGACTACCTATGGTGCGGAATGGGTGTTCAATTCCATTAAGAATGTAACTCCGGTCTACGAGCTAAATGCTACCAGTAAGAATGCCACTTCCAAGGTAGAGGATAAGAAAAGGGAGTCTTCCTATTGGCAGTGGGAAAATGTACTGTCGTATACAAAGTCTTTCGGCCGTCATAATATAGGTGCACTGTTCGGTACAAGTATGTCTTCCTACCATTACTCCAATTTGGAAGCGGAAGATTATAATCTGCTGGTGGTGGATATAGACAAGGGATATATAGACACGGCCACAGCGCCCGAAGAGCAGTCCAAAGTATGGGGTGGGGCAGAAGACCACCGCATTGCATCCATATTCGGACGTATCAATTATAATTATGATGAAAAGTATTTGTTCGAAGCGGTAGTGAGACGGGACGGTTCGTCAAACTTCAGTCGCGAGCACCAATATGCTACATTCCCTTCGGTTTCTTTGGGTTGGGTGTTGACTCGTGAGAAGTTCATGGAGAACAGACCTTCCTGGTTGGATTTTGCCAAGATACGTCTAAGCTGGGGACAGAATGGTAACGAACGTATTGGCTCCTTTGCCTATACAAGTATGATGAGTCAGGGTAAGAATGCAGTCATAAATGGAAAGGTATATACGGGCATGCTGCCCAGTGGCTATGCCAATGCCGATTTGAAATGGGAGACCTCCGAACAGACCGACTTGGGTATTGACTTGCGTTTCTTCAACAGTGCATTGACATTCTCTGCCGACTATTTCGTGAAGAAGACGAAGGACATGCTGCTTTCCATGCCGATTCCTCTTTATACCAGTTATGGCAGTATGACGGTCAATTCGGGTACAGTGAAGAACGAAGGTATCGAGTTCGAAGCGTCCTATCGCTTTAAGGTGGGTGAAGTGAATCTGGGTATCAATGGAAATGCTTCTTATGTGAAGAATACCGTAACAGACCAGGGCCCCGACCGTGTCGGTCTCAATAATATCGGCGGTGGTATGGGCGGCCAGGTCAGTTGGAGAGAGAACGGGCGTCCGTACGGCTTCTTCTACGGTTACTTGCATGATGGCATTTTCCAGAATCAGCAGGAGATAGATAGCTATACCTACGTAGATTCTAACGGAAAGACTCAGCTGATACAGCCGAATGCCAAGCCTGGAGATATTCGTTTTAAAGATTTGGATGGTGAAAATGGGTTGAATGGTGATGACCGTACCATGATAGGCAAGCCGAACCCTGACTGGACATATGGATTCACTCTTTCTGCCGATTGGAAAGGAGTTGATTTCAGTGCATTCTTCCAGGGAAGTATTGGAAACGACATTTATAAACTGTACAGACGTTCCAATGTGACTTTTGGTAACTACGACAAATCTTGGCTGAACCGTTGGCATGGTGAAGGCACTTCCAATTGGGTGCCACGTGTGATAGATGGTGACAACAATAACTATCAGGTTTCAAACTTTTTTGTGGAAGATGGTTCGTATATGCGTTTGAAAGTGTTGCAGATTGGCTATAGTCTGCCCGGACAGATGTTGCAGCGTGTCGGCGTCAAGGGGCTGCGTTTCTTTGTGCAGGGCGAAAATCTGTTTACAATTACCAACTACAGCGGTTATGATCCTGAAGTGGGAACACGTGATGGATTTGACGGGGGAACATATCCGCAAGCACGTACTTATACTATCGGTGCGAATATTACATTTTGATTAACCTAAAAATTAGATACAATGAATAAGATATTAAAGGTATTGGCTTTGGGTGCGATGGCTTTGTCGACCACAGCTTGTTCAGATTTTCTGGAAGTGAATCCGAGAACTCAGGTGTCAGAAACCGAATTCTATAAGACGGAAGACGATATGATGAAGGGCTTGTATGCCGTGATGAATGAAATGCAGACCCGTATGCCGGAGGTTTGGTCTTACTCTTCTTTGCTGGGTGATGAGTCCGAAACCGGCGGTGGTATCGGTGAGGGGTCTTACAAGACGAAATGGGATACTTTTACCTATGACGCGACTTCTTGTTTCGGTGCATGGGGATATGGTTCTTGGTGGAATGAGTGGGATTTTGGCTTGTTCAATGGAGTCATTGCTGCCAATCTGTTGATTGACAAATTGGCCGGATGCAACCTCAGTGCAGACTTTGTCAATTCCATTTCTGCCGAAGCGCGCTTTTACCGTGCCATTTTCTATTACCATCTGTTTATGGGGTATGAGCAATTCCCGCTTATCAAACATTATCTGGCAGCCAGTGAAATGTATAGCGTTGCCAAAGGAACCCGTGAAGAAATTTATGAGTTTATGATGGGTGACTTGGATGACGAAGTGACTAAGTATCTGCCCCAGCGCAGTGCTACACAGCAGGGACGCGTTTGCCGGGATGCTGCCAAGCTGCTTCGTGCTAAAATTATTTTGTTCCATCGTGATGAGACTAAATATCAGGTGGCATTGAATGACATGAAAGAAATAATCACCAGTGGAAGATACCAGTTGAACCCTGATTATCAAAGCTTATGGGTGAAAGACGGAGAATGGTGTGCGGAATCTATCTTTGAGGTATGTTATGCCGGCAATAACTCCGGCGAAGGGTTTGGGCTTGCACGTTCTTTGGGTGGTCGTAACATTGTTGACCCGAGAAGTGCCGAGCAGGGCGGATTGGGCGAAGGTTATGGGCAGAATACCATGCCGAGTTCCGTTTACAACATGTTTAAGGAAGGCGATACGCGCCGAGAAGGAACAGTCATTGTCTATGCGGACGAGGCTAAGAAAGTGGCAGAAATGGTGGCCAAAGGTGAACTGCCGGCAGGAAGTGCTTTCCAAGTCAGTGACCAGCAGGAAAATTACGAAGGCCTGGGGCACTATAAGATTCATCCGAGAAAGGAGACGACGTCTACGGTGAACCCTACGGATAACTATTATAACTCTTGGCGTATTTACCGTTATGCCGATGTTTTGCTGCTGGCTGTGGAGCTTGATGTACGCATCAACGGAACTGCCAGTGCCGATGCGCAAGGCTGGTTCGACCAGGTCAGAGACCGCGCTTTCAAAGACAAAGAGCATCGTATCAACTTGGCGGGAAAGAGCAAGCAGGAGTTGTTGGATATTCTTTTTGAAGAGCGTGGGTATGAGTTTATGGATGAAATGCAGCGTTGGTTTGACATTCTGCGTTTCGATAAAGGAACAGAGATTTTAGGTAACAAAGGTTGGACGGAGAAGTTTAGGTACTTCCCGATTGACCAGTCGGAAATGGATAGAGCTAAAGGTGGCTTGACACAGAACCCTGGCTGGTTATAAGTTTAGATTGGTTTTCTTTCTGAAGAGTCCCCGGTATTTCCTTTTGAAATACTGGGGATTTTTATGTGTAGGCAGTGGCGGTATCTCTCACTAAAGTTTATTTCGGCAAAACATCTGTCATGCTGTCACGCGAAGAGATTATTCTTTTGATTATAAGTTAATTAAAATGTGATGGATACCTGTGATAGATAAAAAACATTACAACCATCCATCACGCTTTCCAATTTTTGTAAAAGATGGTATGCATACTTGTTTCGTGGGTCGTTGAAATAGTTATAATCTTAGTTCTCAGCATGAAACTTTTAGTTTCAAGACTAAATACGAAAAGTTTCGACAAGTAAGACTATTGGTTTCAACAAGCAAAACCAAAAGTTTCTTTCGATAAAACCATTCGTTTCACACCGGAAAACTCTTGGTTTCGACTATAGGAAACTATCATTCCAACTTGTCGGGACCAGCAAGGGTATCTATATGAAACAACCGAAACAGATACCTTTTCCTTCGAAAAGTATCTGTTTCGGCATAAAAGTGTTGTATTTTGGAGAAGATTTGAAGAATACTATCCTATTTTATTCTTTTGATTACTGTTATGGGAGTTGTTTCATTTGAGGAACGGGTCACCGTTCTTGTCTTTGCTCACTACCCAGCGGAAAGCATTAACCAATAGCAGGTTCTGTGTACCGTCGATAAACTCTTCGTCACCATGTCCCATATTCAGGTAAATCATTCTGTAATTCTTGTTGGACCATACGATGGGGAAGTCGCCAAAATTCACTACATCCTTGATACCCAGTGGATAGTTCTTGGGAGATAGGGACAAGAGTACTTCTACGTCCTTGTTCTGGCGGGGGCTGGGAGTCCATTGGTACCATTCGCTGGCGGGAGCCACGAATGATGCAGGCAGATTCTTGGTAACGGGATGTTCTTCGTTGTCGACTTCGACCAATACCGGCTGGGGAGGCCAGTTGTTGCAATAGAACACCCCACCACCAAGAAACTTAACGAACCAGGGCCAATGCGTGTTTTTGTCGTTGTAGGCAGCTGCGTGGAAACCTACCCAACCGCCTCCGTTTTCCATGTATTGCTCAAAAGCATCGCGTTCGGCCTTGGTGTTGGGGGATGTGTTAAGCATGATAATGACATTGTATTCTTTCAGTTTCTCGTATGGGTATTTTGAAAAATCGGTAGTAATATCCAGAACAAAGCCGTCACCGTAATTGAGCTTCTTGAAGAAAGTGGTTGCTTGTTCTGCAAATTGTACGTGTGCTTCTTCCGCATGTTGCGTGTAATAAATCAAGGCCTTGAAGCGAGGAGCTTTGGCATAGTTTGCCGGATAACCTTCGGGGACTTGTGCGTACGTCAGCAGGGTGCAAGCCGTAAACAATAAAATAAACAGATGTTTCATAATTTGTAATTTATAATTTATAAGTTATTAATTCTCCATTATCTAATATTCCGCAATCAGAGACAGCCATTTGCCTGCCGAGGTAATCCATACCTCTTTATAACAGGCATTGTTGGTTTGCGGCCAATAGGGGACATCGTCGTTACCCAGGGTACGGATACCAACGGGCATCTCTCCTGTCATTTCTCCCGAAGAGAAGGTATTCAGTTGCGGATAGTTGTGTCCTTCTCCATAAATCAAGGATTGTCCGAAAGGATTCTTGCCTACGGTCCAGTACAACTGTTCCAGACCGATGTTGAGCAGTTCCTTGTCCTTCAGGAAGTTTCCGCAGATGGCGGCGGACTTTCCGTTGGAAAGATGGATGGCGGTATTGCCGTTGAAAATGTTGAACCACACGGGGAAACGTTTCATGTAGTGCTCTTTGTCCAGTTGTACTCCTCGTTTAATCTGTTCCGTGTACAGTTCCTTGGCATTGGCAGGGGGAAACAGATGGAGGGCGTAGAAGTTGGTGGTATCCTTATATTCCTCTGCATGGTAAACACCGCTTGGAATCATACCGTAGGGATGGGTATACTTCATCATTCCTTTCAGATACTCTCCATATAGTTGTATGGAATTCACCCATTTAGGATAATCGGGGTGCTCCTTCTGGGTTTCGCAAAGCATCACCATGGCCTGCATATAGACCTGCTCGCGCGACTGGTGTATGTAATGTACGATAGATTTGCGGGATTTGTCCCGGTAGAAGAATCCGCGTGTCCCGTCTTTGTCTTTCAGCGGTTCCGTGCGCTGGCAGTCGAGGGTGTAGCGGATGTATTCGGCGGCGATGTCCGCATAAGAAGACTTTCCGGTCAGCTTGTATAATTGGCTTGCCGACCAGGAGATGGTAGCCATATATTGACTTTTCGAAGTATTGTAGCTGTGTTCGTAAGGCTGGACGAACTGGTCGAAACCGGCTCTCTTGAATTTCTCCATGGCGAAAGCGAAATCTTCTTCGGCCACGCGCAGAAGATATTCCTGCTGCATCGGGTCGTGGTCCAGCGTCATGGAGGCGTAAGCTTCGTATCCGGCATAGAGAAAGTTGTCAAATGCCATGTTCTGTACACGTACGGAAGATATGTCGTCCAATGTATTGAACACACCGTCTTGCCAGATAAGCAATCCCATGCTGCTGGCGCGGTAACCATCGCCGTAGCGGTTCTTTAGGATGAACTCTACTCCCCATTCCGCTTCTTCACGCAGGCGGGCGGCGAGGGCTGGGTTGATATTTCTTTGTTTATTATAGGCTTCGAGCAGAGCAAAGGTCACGTCTCCCGTCTGCAAGGTTTGCTGGGACAAGTCTCCTGCATCGTGCCATCCGCCGGAGTAGGAGATGCTGCGTCCGTCATGTCGGGACATGAGGTCTACGTGGCAGGTGGAATGCTTGCCGGGAACCGGATGTCCACAGCGCTGGCAGAAGATGAAGTTCAGCACTTTCCATTGTGAATCTTCCCAAAGTCTTTCTCCAATCCGGAAGGTGGGAGTTAGCGATGTTCCGACCTTCAGCTGATACTCTCCGGGATTATTGAAGGAGGTGAAATCAATAAGGCCAAATTCTCCGAGAGTGGTTTTCTCTTTTCGGATGTCTCCTTCGTAAGCTATTTCTCCGGTTGGGGTAAGCAGTTGGAAGCGCTTTCCGGCGTCTATGGTGAGGTTTGTGTTGATGAGGGCGGTTTTGGGGTGGTTGACGGCATAGCCGGTTGTCGAGTAGGAGATTTTTCCATCGGCAGGTATCCATCCGCTGACTTTCTCAGGGGCTTTCACCGTTTGCAGTTGTAGATTGTCCAGGTAGTAGATAGCTGAATCTCCTGTAGTCCGGTCTTTGCCTTTGAGGGCTGTGCTGAAGGTGATGGACATCACCTTGTCGCGCTGATACTCGTCTATTTCGAGGAAGCATTGGTTCCACTCCTTATTAATAAGGTTAATGAGGTGTGAACCCGAAGGCTGATTATATCCTTTCTTGGCAGGAGTATCTGCATTGCGAAACGTGAGGTTCATGTTGACGATGCGCGCGCCGTCGCAATCGGGATAGATGGAGAATACGATGCGGTTGTACTTCTCCAGATTGGCGCCGTCTAGATGATAGGTAACACTGCTGTTTCCGTAGGTGGCATAGTCTGGGTCGGAAGGAGAGCCGGTCGCCCTTTTCCCGGTGAATGTGGGGAATTGCAGTTTGATGCTGCCTTTGCCGGAAACGGTCTTTTCCGTACTGAAGGACATGCTTCCTGCGCCGGAATGACTCCATCCCTCTGTACCTGCCGAGCGGGTGAGAGGAGCGCTTTGCAAGACCTCCTTTTTCCATCCGTTGGTTTCGAAAGAGTTTTCAATATCCAGGGGGAGGGGTTGATGTATCAGTCCGCTTTCGTGGAGTTGTCGTTCCAGTTTGGGGTCTTGGGTCAGACGTGTCTGACCGTATGCGGCAATACTGCCGAGAGATAAAAGGTATAAAAATAATAATGTCTTTCTCATGTTGATGTCAACCTTTGGTTTCGGTTGCAATGTTAGCCATTATTAGGCAGAAGGAGGTTTGAAAACTGCCATAAAAGCTTTAAAAGCTATCCGAAGTAGAGGAAATATGAATTTCGGTAGATGTATAATCCCTATGATGTACGACTTATAATGCCAAAGAAAATACTAAAATCGTATTTTCATAACAGAAGAAAATTGTAACTTTGCGAAGTTATGTCACAATGTTAACCTATGATGCGTATCTTGATTTTAATAATAATGCTGTTGCCATGTTCGCTTGGTATGTATGCATCTGCAATAGATAGCCTTTTGTCTGTTCTGGATAAGACTATCGTAATGCGTAGACAATACGAGGAAGAAAAAGAACGGTATATTTCTTTGATAAAGGATGAGTTGAAGCAAGGGAGGCTTACTGACATGGAGCGTTATCTGATACAAAATCGTCTTTTTGCCGAATATAATTCTTATATTAGTGATTCTGCATTACATTATATAAATGAAAATATTCTTATTGCCACACGGCTAAATAATAGGCAATGGATAAATAGTTCTATATTAAATAAAGTACATATTCTAAATACTTCGGGCCTTTTTGTTGAAGCAATGGAATTGCTGAAATCGCTTCCTCGTAACACGTTGGAGGGTGAAAATATAGTGGACTATTATGTATGTTTTGAAAACCTATATCTCTATCAGGCAGAGTACGCCACTGATCGGAACTACGTGAACAATTATCTTCGGATAGCAAATTTGTATAGGGATTCTATAATCAGCCTAGTACCGGAAGATACTTATAGATATGTAGTCGTGCATGCACCTCAGCTCATTGACCAGGGAAAAAGTCAGGAGGCTATATGTTTATTGAAGAATTTTTTACCTCGGTTGAAATCCAATACGCGTGAGTATGCAGTAGCTACTTCAATTCTGGCTTTTGCTTATCATGTCGTGGGGAACAAGCAAAAAGAAATGGAAGCACGTATTAGCAGTGCCATTGCTGACATTAGGGCAGTGGTGAAAGAAAATTATTCTTTGTGCGCATTAGCGGAATTACTTTATGGAATGGGCGATTTGGAACGTGCTAATCACTATATCAAGATTAGTATGGAAGATGCTAATTATTATACTACTCGGTTGCGTAGTTCGCAGAATTCCAAGATGCTTCCGCTCATAGATCGTGCTTATCAGCAAGAAAAGGAAATACAGCAACAGCGGCAGAGAATGTTTATTACAGGCATATGTATCCTTTCTGTTTTCCTTCTATTGACAGTACTGTGTGTGCTATGGCAAATGAAAAAATTGTCTTATGCCCGTAAAAAAGTTGTTGCTGCCAATTCCCAATTGAGTATATTGAATAGTGAATTGAAGAAGCTGAACAAGTCTCAATATGAGGCTAATGAACGATTATTGCATACTAATCAGACTCTTACGGAAGCCAATCATATTAAGGAAGAGTATTTGGGACGTTTCCTCAGTTTAAGTTCCTCTTATATAAGTAAGATGGAAGAATATCGCCGCATATTGAACAAGCAGGCTGCTGCCGGTAAACTTGAGGAGTTATATCGTACATTGAAGTCCGACCGTTTCATAAATCAAGAGTTGAAAGAGTTCTATCACAATTTCGATGTATCTTTTCTTAAGATATTCCCTAACTTTGTAGAAGAATTTAATCGTTTGTTGCCAGTTGAAGAACAATTGCATCCTAAAAATGAAGAATTGCTTGTTACCGAACTGCGCATATTTGCACTGATTCGTTTAGGTATTACAGACAGTGCGCGTATTGCAGAATTTTTGCGTTATTCCATAACTACCATCTATACTTATCGTTCCAAGCTAAAAAACAAGTCTCTTTGTAAAGAGGACTTTGAAGAACGAGTGATGAAAATAACTTCTTTTTGATTTTATCCTCCTTTTGAGGCTTTCTTCTGCCTTAAAAAGTCTAGAAATGATTTAGAAATTAGTAGCAATAGCATTTTCGTAATGCGTTGTATTATAGTTGATTGCCTGTTGTAGGACTTTAGATTTTTATCTCAGTCCAAATCGTGCGTTTGTTTTGATAATACATTTGCATCAATCTATTTATTGTTTAACTAATTTCTAATAAGATGAAAAAGAAAAGTCTAAAGAGATGCCTTAAAAAGCGCATGATCCTTTTATTGGGTTTTCTTATGATGACTGGTGTTGCTGTTGCGCAACAACTTCAGGTACAAGGAAAGGTGACCGATGCAACGGGTGAAGGTCTTATCGGTGCAAGTGTATTGGTAAAGGGTACAACTTCGGGGGTGATAACTGACATTGACGGTAACTATGTGTTATTGAATGTCAATCCTGATGCAATACTTATTTTTTCTTATGTAGGTTACCAAACGCAGGAACTGAACGTATCCGGTAGAAACAAGATTGATGTTGTCTTGCATGATGACCAGCAGGTGTTGGAAGAAGTTGTAGTAGTGGGTTACGGTTCATTGAGTAAAAAAGAAGTTTCCAGTTCCATTGTACAAGTGGATAAGAAAAATTTTAATTTGGGGGCTATGAATAACCCGATGGAAATGGTATCGGGAAAAGTCGCGGGCTTGAATGTCAATACGCAGGCAGCTGCCAATCCTAACTCCAGTTCTTCATTACAAGTACGTGGTGCAACATCTGTTTCTGCAAGTAATAGTCCTTTGATTGTCATAGATGGTGTGGCAGGTGGCGATATCCGTAACATCGCTGCACAGGATATTGAATCTATTACGGTATTGAAAGATGCGGGTTCAGCTGCTATTTACGGAACGCGAGGTGCTAATGGTGTGATTTTAGTTACAACGAAACGTGGCTCGGGTGAAGCTGGAAAAACGGTAGTCACATATGACAGTTACATCGCTTTTAATGTAGCCAAGCCCTCTCCGGATATTCTGTCGGCTGATGAATTCCGTCGTTCGAGACGAGGTACAGACTATGGAGCCGACACTGACTGGTATGGACTGATTACTCGTGATGTAGCATACGACACAAACCAATATATATCTATTGATGGTAGCACAAAGAATGGTTTCTATGGTGCTTCCTTCAATTACAAAAGTGCCAATGGACTTGACATCGTGAGTGGTCGTGAAGAATTTGGAGGTCGTTTTTCTATGGAACAGCGTGTACTGGAGAATCGCTTACAATTCAACGGTTCGTTGAGTGCACGTCGTGTAAATGAAACCTGGGGAAATGATGGTTTCTTCGATAGGGCACTCACAATGAATCCTACAATGCCGGTATATAATGCAGACGGTTCGTATTATCAGCCTACTTCTCCTACGGGTGCAACCAATCCGGTTGCGGAGCTTGCTTTGAGAGATAACAACGGCCAGCGTATGTATTTGTTGGGTACGGCTGAGGCTAAACTGAATATTTTGCAGACAGAAAAGCATTTGTTGAATACAACATTAAGTTACTCATTGCATTACAATGACATGAAGCAACAATATTATGCTTCGTCTGCCGGTTCGGAGTCCTATTGGAATGGTTATAAAGGACGTGCGGAAATGAAGTATCAGAAATGGTACACCAATCGATTGGAGTGGTTGGGAAATTATGCACTGAACTTGGGCGACCACAATATTAAGGCTGTAGTGGGCTATACTTATGAGAAGTCTATCTGGGAACAGATTGGTGGTAGTAACAACGACTTCTCTTTTGATAATACGAAATATTGGGATTTGGGCAGTGGCTCTTATCTGAAGGATGGTTTGGCAAGTTTATATAGCGGTCGCTCTGAATCGACACTTATTGGCTTCTTTGGTCGGTTGAACTATAATTGGAAGGATATGCTTTTTGCATCGGCTTCGTTGCGCTATGAAGGCTCTTCCAAATTTGGTGCTAACCAAAAGTGGGGGTACTTCCCAGCAGCTTCTTTGGCTTGGGAAATGATGGAGATGGGCTTTATGAAGAATACCCGGAAAGTGTTGACCAGTTTGAAACCGCGTGTTTCTTTCGGAATTACCGGTCGTTCGGATTTTGATGCTTATAAATCACTTTCTACTTACAATACCAATGGTAGTTATCTCTTTGACGGGCGTTGGGTAACGGGCTATGCTCCCTCTAGTAATGCTAATCCGGATTTGGCTTGGGAAAAGAGCGTTGCGATTAATCTGGGTGTTGATTTTGTTCTATGGAATCGTTTACGTGGTTCAGTGGAGTATTTTGACCGTAGTTCTAAAGACTTGCTTTATACGTACACGGCACCTCAACCGCCTTTTGTCTATTCCACTATTTTGGTTAACGTTGGAACAACGAAAAATACCGGTATAGAAGTATCTTTGGATGGTGATATCCTTACTAAAACAGCAGTGAAGTGGACGAGCGGAATCAATTATTCTTATGGGAAGACTAAGTTGACCAAACTTTCTAACGATATTTACAAGGCATCTTATCTCGACCTTTACTTAAAACCGGGTACTGGCTCCAGCGAATATTTCTTCCGTGTGCAGGAAGGGGGAGAGATAGGGCAGTTCTACGGTTATGAATATGCAGGTGTTGACGAAAATGGCAATATGCTTATTTTGAATGATAAAGATGAGCAAATACCGATTTCTCAGGCTGATGCCAAGTATAAACGTTATATTGGCAATGGTGCTCCCAAGCACTTCTTGTCTTGGAGTAACAACCTGACTTGGAGAAATTTTGATTTGAGTGTATTCTTCCGCGGTACATTCGGTTTTGATGTATTCAATATGCGTAAATATGGTATGGGGCTTCAGGGATGTGGTACAGATAATGTTCTTCGCTCTGCGTATCTGGAAGATAAGAATATCCGTACCGGTGGTGGAGTAATATCTTCCTATTTCCTGGAGGATGGTAGCTTCATAAAACTGGAAAATGTAACCTTGGGATATAATTTTACTCCTAAGAACCGTAAGTTACTGGATAATATGCGCATATATCTGTCTGCCAAGAATCTGTTTACCTTGACCGGATATTCTGGTAATGACCCTTCAATTATAGACGTGAATGGTATCCAGCCGGGAGTAGATAGTAATAGTGCTTATCCTACAGCAACTCAATTGAGTTTAGGTGTGACTCTTCGCTTCAAATAAATGAGAAACAAATTATTAAAAATATGAAAGATATGAAATATATAAAATGTCGTTGGTTATTGGCGATGATTATGTCATGTTCACTTTTCTCTTGTACTAATTTGGACGAGGAAGTGTTCGATCGTGTGGATGCCGGAATTTATTATCAAGATGAGACGAGTGTTCAGGGGGCAGTGGCAGCCATCTATTCGAAAGCTGCATATAGTTATTTGGAATACTTCTGGTATTTGCAGGAGTTTTCTGCCGACCAGGTGGCATGGCGCAGTTGGAACGGTGGACTTTGGGGATGGGATGAGGCATTGAAGTTTGCTTTGTCTTCACATACCTGGACGTCAGAATCAACCATTATTCGCCAAACTTGGGAGAATGCGTGGACCACTATTGGGCTTTGCAATACGCTTATTACAGATTTGCAGGCAATCAGCCCCGCATCTATACGCATGACTGAGGATGCTTTGAATAGTTATATTGCCGAAGTACGTACCCTGCGTGCTTGGGCATACTACAATATCTTTGAGATTTGGGGTGGAGCACTTCCCTTGAACATTTCTTCGGGTGCGGAAATCCCTGGTTCTGCAGATACTGATTTTGATAAGGGGTGCAAGATTATCTACGATTTTATCAGTCAGGAATTAGATGAGTCAGTTACAGATCTTATGAAAGAAGATGGTTCTGGAAAGACTCGCAACCGCATGAACCAAGCTGCCAATCGTATGATTAAGATGCGCTTGTTGCTGAATTCTGAGGTGTTTATCAAACAAAACAGTTATAATGAGTGTGCCACTCTTTGCCAAAAAATTCTGAATGGCGATTATGGTACTTACAGCATTACCGATGACTATCGCGATATTTATTCGATAAACAATGTAGAATGTCCGGAAGTTGTAATGGCATTGGCGATGGAAGTCGGTCAGGTCAATACCGGTTGGATGCGTAACATGCCTTTCATGCCTTACAATTGTTGGGATTACTTTGGAGGTACATACAGCCAGAGCGGATGGAATTGTGTATGCTTGGCACCTTCATGGGATAATTCTGGAAATGTACAGCCGTATGGTGGTACTGACAATCCTAAGAGCTTTCTTACCGACTACGGTGATAAGTTAGGAGCAGTTTATGAACGTTTCCACGATAAAGATATCCGTAAGCAGAACTATGTGTATAATGAAACAACAGGAAACTATCAAGGCATTTTTTTGAAAGGGGCTATTAAAGCCAACTATGGTAAGGGTGCGGCTTTGAAAGCAGATGCCGACCGTGACGGTCAGGATTTGGTTTATGTGGATCAGGTGGGTACATTCCTTAATTTAGGACGTAATCTGGAGACTGTCATGTCACCTCGCTGGGGTGAAACGAATTCAGGTGTCCGTTTGGTAAGATATCCGGTTTATCCGGAGAGTGCAGGCATTGATTTCCAAAACATCGATGAGGTGGAATTCCGTTTGAGTGAAGTGGTCTATACTCTTGCTGAATGTAAAATGCGTGCAGGTGATACGGAAGGTGCTAAAGAACTGGTATATAGAGTTAAAACACGCTATTTTACAGATAAATCGGCTCTCGAACAGCCCGGGCCTGGTTTTACATCCTTTGATATGGATTGGATGTTGAGTGAATGGGGACTTGAATTCTTGGGAGAGGGGCGTCGTCGTCGTACAGACTTGCGTCGTTTCGATAAGTTTACGCAAGGGCAATGGTGGTTCTTTGGCCGTGCCACGGACGACGGTTTAAGCTATCCGGCTAAACGTGACCGCAAATACGAGTGGTATCCCTTGCCCCAGTCTGCCCTTATGGTAAATCCGGGACTGGTACAGAATCCTAATTATTAATCATCCTATAATAATAGTAACAATGAAAAAATATATATGTAATCCGCTATGGCTTTTGTTGCTTTTTGTAGCTTTCATCAGTAGTTGTGACAAGGAGGAAATTGTGTTTGACCATGAGTTGCCGCAATTTGAACTTCGTAGCGATGCTATCTTGCTGGAGGTGATTATGCCCCAAGGAACTGGTGCCGATGAAATAATTTATATTGCAGGCGATTTCAATGGAGGTCAGGATGCTGCTTCCGGAGACCTTAAGTGGCAGATGGAGAAAGCTGCAAACAATGATGTTAAATGGGGCATATACCTCTATCCGGAAGATTTTGTTAATGGAAAGACACTTGCCGATGGCTTTTATTTCGTTTCTAAGACACAAGGTATAGAGCGTACTTTGCAGAATGGGGATGCTTTACATCAAATTTCGGCTAAGGTAGGTACTCGCACTGATATAACGGTAACCCGCTGGAATGCTTATTTTGAGGAGCCGGAAGACCCAAGTGAAGTGACCCACGACGGTTATGCTGTGTTCGTGATGGACAATACAGGTTGGGATGCACTGACACTTTATGCGTGGGGAAATGATTTGCCGGAACTTTTTGGAGGTTGGCCCGGTATTTCACCTACTGGTAGCGTTGAGATAAAAGGAATTACCTATAAATACTTTGATACAGGTGAAGCAAATAAGGGATTGGTTTACAATTTGATATTTAACGATAATGGAGTAGGTTCACAATTTGATGGACCACAGAACTTTACTCTTGACCGTGACATATATTTGGAAATCACAGAAAGCGGTTGGACGGAAATAGATCCGGATGCAGTGGTCATCCATGATGGTTATACCATTTTTATTGAAGACCAGTCCGGATGGGCAGAAACAACCATATATGCGTGGGGAAATGATATACCGGAACTCTTTGGCAGTTGGCCAGGAATATTACCAACCGGTAGTGTTGAGATAAAAGGTGTCACGTATAATTATTACGATACAGGTGAAGCAAATAAGGGATTGACTTACAATCTGATAATGAATAATAACAATGGAGGCTCACAATTTGACCTCGCAGCAGTGACGTTTGATCGAGATTATTATTTCCGTATTACGGACATAGCTGGTGAGGAGATTGACCCTAACAATCCGGACGGAGACTCTGAACCGGAATCTGAAGCGGCTTTTGTTTCTAATCAGAATAATTTCTTGAAATGAGTTTTGTATAGTAATGAAGATGTTAAATGACCTATTGGTGGAATGAGATTGGGGATAGGATATCTCTTTTCAATCTTGCGGATATATGTCCCAAGGCTTGGTTTTTCTATCCCAAGTCTTGGGATAGAAAAACCAAGCCTTGGGAAGAAGTTATCTCTTAGCTCTTTTGTTTTTTAGTATTGGCTTCCGGGATTTTTAGTATTAAGGCTTAGTATCTTTTCTGCCAATGCCCATTACTGGAGAGTTTGGATGCTCCTTTTGCAGATATCAGTTCCGCCAATGAGTATAAGTATAGATAAAAAGTAGAAATATGAAAAAAGTAATAATTGCGACACTGCTCTTTACGATGCTACATTCTTGTATGGGGTGTAGTGATAGTCAGAGTGACATGGAACCGATTCCCGTCCCACAGGAAGAATACATGGCTTCGGATATGGTGATTTATGAGACAAATCCCCGCATTTTTGCCGAAGAAAATGCGTTCTCTGCCATCAAAGCAGAGCTTGACCGTATTCAAAGCCTGGGGACTACCGTGCTTTGGCTGATGCCTGTAAATGAGCCGGGAGTACTGAAAAGTGTGAATTCACCTTATTGTATAAAGGATTATAAAAAGCTGAATACACGTTACGGAACAAAAAAAGACTTGAAAGAACTGGTAGATGCTGCCCATGCCAAAGGAATGAAAGTGATTCTTGACTGGGTTGCCAACCATACTTCGTGGGACAATGCTTGGGTGACTGAGCATCCGGATTGGTATACACAGGATGCAAATGGCAATGTGGTACAACCTCAAGAACAGCCTTGGGCGGATGTTGCTGACTTGAATTTTGACAACGAAACCATGCAGCAAGCCATGATTGATGCCATGAAGTATTGGGTAACAGAAATTGGTATTGATGGATACCGTTGTGATTATGCCGAGGGGGTACCAGATGCTTTCTGGAAGAAAGCAATCGCCGAGCTCCGTACACTTGACAATAATTTGCTGATGCTTGCCGAAGGCGGAAAAACGTCTTTAATGAACAATGGTTTCAATCTGCTCTACGGCTGGAACTTCCATAGTAAACTGAAAGACTATTATGCCGGTAAATGCTCACTTACTGACCTTTATGCTATGAATACTTCCGAATTGGAGGGAATGCCGAAGGGTACGTTACGGTTACGCTATTCTACTAATCATGACCAGGCAAGTGAGGCATCACCGATAGAATGTTATGGCGGTGAGCGTGGTGCCATGTCTGCTTTTGTATTAACGACTATGCTCGAGGGGATACCTCTTATTTATAGTTCGCAGGAAGTAGCCTATCCGCGGTCACTTAACTTTTTCAATTACGGAGTTATAGACTTGAAGTCCAATGAAGTCTTTGCGCAAGAGATGGCAGAAATCATCAGAGCCTATAAAGCTACGAGCAGTGTACGTGGTGGTGAACTGGAAGTTTATACTACCGGAGATGTCGCTTCATTTTATCGGGCAGCAGGCAGTCATGGCATGTTGGTCATGGTGAATACCGCCAATGAGTCTGTACAAGTGAAAGTACCTATGGAGCATGCTGGCAAGACCATGACCGATGTGATTGCCGGTGTGGATGTGGAGTTGCCTACAGTAATGACGATGGAGCCTTATCAATATTTTATATATCAACAATAACGGATGTATATGAAACATGTATTATTAACAGTTGTATTTCTGGGAATTGCTTGTGTGGCGATGGCACACGAATTGTTATCTCCCAATGGGAATCTGAAACTCAATGTTGTGCTTGATTCCGAGGGGGGGCCGGTCTATAGCTTATATTACAAAGGAGAGCCGGTTGTAGAACCTTCTGCCTTGGGAATACTTATGGAAGAAGCGGATTTGTCAAATGGCTTCCGGATTCTTGATGCAACAAATTCTACTTTTGATGAAACTTGGATGCCTGTATGGGGAGAGTATGAAAAAGTCCGTAACCATTACAATGAACTTACTGTCACTTTCTCACAACCGGCAAAGCACGACCGTACGATGATTGTACGTTTTCGATTGTTTGACGATGGACTCGGATTCCGTTATGAGTTGCCGGAGCAGAAAACCATGAATTATCTGACGGTAAAAGACGAACTGACTGAATTCAATCTGACCGGTAATCATACACTCTATTGCATTCCCGGTGATTATGATACGAATGAGTTTGCCTATACTACTGCGGCCATTTCCGAAGTGCGCGAAGCTATGGAACGTAATCTACGTAAAAAAGGATATGAAGCTAAAGCGACTTCATTCACAGTACAAACACCCCTTATGATAAAGACTACCGAAGGACTTTATATCAATATTCATGAAGCTGCCTTGGTAGATTATTCTGCCATGTTGCTGAATGTGGATGATAAAGAGTTTAACTTTTCTGCTCATCTTACTCCCGATAAATTAGGAAAGAAAGGATATCTGCAATTACCGTTGCATACCCCGTGGCGTACAATTATGGTTAGTGACGATGCACGTAGCATCCTTGCTTCTCAGTTGATTCTTAATCTGAATGAACCTTGTAAGCTGGAAGATACTTCTTGGATTAAGCCACAGAAATTTATCGGTGTCTGGTGGGAGATGTTTACTGGTGGAGGAGGTACATGGGCATATAGCGACTATTATAAGGCTAAACCCGGCATAACCGACTATTCAAAGTTAACTCCTAATGGACATCATCCGGCCAATACTGAACATGTGAAAGAGTACATAGACTTTGCGGCGGAGAATGGTATTGATGCGGTATTGGTTGAGGGTTGGAATGAAGGTTGGGAAGATTGGGCATCCTATCGTAAGGATCGTCAGTTCCTTTTTGACAAACCTTATCCGGACTTTGATGTTGCGGTACTACATGCCTATGCCAAATCAAAGGGGGTAAAGATTATCATGCATCATGAGACGGCTGCTAATGCTGCCGATTATGAGCGGCAGCTGGATGTAGCCTTTCAATTTATGGTAGATAATGGCTATAATTCTGTAAAGACAGGATATGTGGGCTCAATCATTCCCCGTAGTGAATATCATTCCTCACAATGGATGAACAATCATTATATACATGTGGTGAAGCGTGCTGCTGATTATAAGATTATGGTAGATAGTCACGAGGCTGTTCGTCCCACCGGCTTGTGTCGGACCTGGCCCAACTGGGTAGCGCAAGAATCTGCCCGTGGTGGTGAGTTTGAATCTATGGGGGGCAATGATCCGGATCATACTTGTATCTTGCCGTTTACTCGGTTGAAGGGTGGTCCGATGGATTACACTCCTGGTATTTTCCAGACAAAACTTTCGTATTATAATAGTTCGAAACCTAAAGGTCAGGCGGGTACTACATTGGTAAAACAATTGGCTCTATATGTAACGATGCCCTCTCCGTTACAGATGGCAGCAGACCTGCCGGATAATTATCGCCGTTTTCCCGATGCGTTTCAATTTATTAAGGATGTAGCGGTGGATTGGAGCAATTCTTGGTATTTGGAAGCCGAACCGGGTGATTATATCACAGTGGCTCGTCAAGCCAAAGGAAAACAAGAGTGGTATGTAGGTGCTATTACCGACGAACATCCTCGTACGGCAACTATTCCTTTCTCTTTCTTACCCGAAGGAAGGAAATATATTGTTACCGTTTATGCAGATGGTCGGGATGCAGACTGGAAAGATAATCCGCAGAGCTATGACATCCGTCGTGGCATAGTAACGTCAAAGAGTGTGCTGCGTCAACCTTTGGCAAGTAGTGGAGGGGTGGCTATCAGTGTTCGAGAAGCAACAAAAGAAGAGGTAAAAGGATTGAAGAAATTATGAAGCTTGTCCGTACATAGTAATTATTATGTTGCGGATTTAATACAAGCATTTAAGAATTAAAGTTAGCAATTGGAAAGGCATAGTCCGTGAGGATTGTGTCTTTTTTCGTAAATTATTCGTCATTTCTTATTTTCTTTATTATAATTTTTCTATATTTATGCCGTTATGGCGAATTGTTGACAGAATAGGAAAAGAATAGACCATTTAGGTATGAATAGAGAATGCTGGGGATTTGACATTTTATCATTCTTTAATCAAAATATAACCGTAAAATTTAGCTGTTTTGAAAAGTTTTCTTATATTTGCGGTGTTATTCATTGACATTTTGTTTGAATAGCGTAAAGTCAACAAGGTAATAACCTTTAAAACGTAATATTATGAATATCGAACGTATCATGACCTCTTTAGAGGCAAAGCACCCCGGCGAGTCTGAGTATCTTCAAGCCGTAAAGGAAGTTCTTCTTTCCATCGAAGATATCTATAACCAACATCCCGAGTTCGAGAAAGCGAAAATTATAGAACGTCTGGTTGAACCTGACCGTATCTTTACTTTCCGCGTAACGTGGGTGGATGATAAAGGTGAAGTTCAGACGAACCTCGGTTATCGTGTGCAGTTCAACAATGCCATTGGCCCGTACAAAGGCGGTATTCGTTTCCATGCTTCCGTAAATCTTTCTATCCTCAAATTCCTGGGATTTGAGCAGACTTTCAAGAATGCCTTGACTACATTGCCTATGGGTGGCGGTAAGGGTGGTTCCGACTTCTCTCCGCGCGGAAAGAGCGATGCTGAAATCATGCGTTTCTGTCAGGCCTTCATGCTGGAGTTGTGGCGTCACCTCGGTCCGGATATGGATGTTCCTGCCGGTGATATCGGTGTAGGCGGTCGCGAAGTGGGCTATATGTTCGGTATGTATAAGAAGTTGACTCGCGAATTTACGGGCACATTTACCGGTAAAGGCTTGGAATTTGGCGGTTCGCTGATTCGTCCTGAAGCAACAGGATTCGGCGGCTTGTACTTCGTGAACCAGATGTTAGAAACTAAAGGTATTGATATCAAGGGCAAGACCGTTGCCATCTCCGGTTTCGGAAATGTGGCTTGGGGTGCTGCTACCAAGGCTACCGAATTGGGTGCCAAGGTTGTTACCATCTCCGGTCCAGACGGTTACATCTACGATCCGAATGGTATCAGTGGCGAAAAGATAGATTATATGCTGGAACTTCGGTCGTCGGGCAACGATATCGTGGCACCGTATGCCGACGAATTCCCCGGCTCTACTTTCGTGGCAGGCAAACGGCCGTGGGAAGTGAAAGTGGACATCGCTCTGCCTTGCGCTACTCAGAACGAGCTGAACGGCGAAGATGCACAACATCTCATTGACAACAAGGTGACATGTGTAGGAGAAATCTCCAATATGGGATGTACGCCCGAAGCTATTGATCTTTTCATTGACAACAAGATTATGTATGCACCGGGTAAGGCTGTCAATGCAGGTGGTGTGGCTACCAGCGGATTGGAAATGTCGCAGAACGCCATGCACCTCAGCTGGAGTGCAGCCGAAGTGGATGAAAAACTCCACGCCATCATGCACGGAATTCATGCTCAATGCGTAAAATATGGGACAGAACCTGATGGCTACATCAACTACGTGAAGGGAGCGAATATCGCCGGCTTCATGAAGGTGGCTCATGCCATGATGGGTCAGGGAATTATCTAAGAGAGAAACTTTGTTTAGTTGTATTTGTATTTGTGGTTTGTGCTGCCCTACGCCTGTGAAGGTATGGGGCAGTACTTTTTTTATTCTCAATTAAAAAAGTTGTATCTTTGTATCCGAGAAACCATAAATGACAAAGAGATGTTACTACCTGAATTGAAACTGAGACGTGATAAAATACGCTCTCTCATGGCTCAACAAGAGATTGATGCCGCTCTTATCGCTTGTAATGTAAACTTAATCTATACGTACGGACGTGTCGTCAGCGGTTACTTGTATCTGCCGTTGAATGCTCCCGCCCGTTTATTCATCAAACGTCCCAACAATATTGAAGGGGAACATATTCATCCTATCCGTAAACCGGAACAACTGCCTGACTTACTAAAGGAATGTGGTTTGCCCATACCTGCGAGGTTGATGCTGGAGGGGGATGAGTTGTCTTTTACGGAATATAACCGTTTGGCAGCGTGTTTCCCTGAAACGGAGGTGCTTCCTTGTGGTACGGCACTTATCCGGAAGGCCCGAAGTGTCAAGACTGAAATAGAGATTGAGATGTTCCGTCGTTCCGGCATTGCACATGCTAAAGCTTACGAACAAATACCCTCGGTTTATAGACCAGGAATGACAGACCGCCAATTATCCATCGAAATAGAGCGCCTGATGCGTCTGGAAGGTTGTCTGGGTATTTTCCGTACCTTCGGACAAAGTATGGAGATTTTTATGGGAAGTCTGCTGGCAGGAGACAATGCCACTGCGCCTGCCCCCTATGATTTTGCTCTGGGAGGCGAAGGACTTGACCCGTCACTGCCTATCAGTGTGAACGGTGCACTGTTGCAACCCGGCCAGAGCTTTATGGTTGATATGGGGGGTAACTTCTATGGCTATATGGGAGACATGAGCCGTGTATTCTCTATCGGAAAGTTGCCGGAAAAGGCATATGTTGCCCATCAGGTTTGCCTGGACATACAAGAGGCTGTTGTAGAAAAAGCGAAACCGGGTGCTGTTTGTGAGGACCTTTACAATCTCGCTATCGATATTGTCACCAAAGCGGGCTTTGCCGACAACTTTATGGGAGCCACTCAAAAAGCCAAGTTTATCGGTCATGGCATCGGTTTGGAAATCAATGAAATGCCGGTATTGGCTCCGCGTATGAAGCAGGAGTTGGAGCCGGGTATGGTCTTTGCTTTGGAACCGAAGATTGTTTTGCCAGGCATTGGTCCCGTCGGTATCGAAAACTCTTGGGTTGTAACAGCGGAAGGAGTGGAGAAACTGACGTTGTGTAAGGAAGAGATTGTGGAACTTTGAAAATTGATAATGGATAATGGAAAATTGCCATGCGGTTTCAATAAATACGCTGCACTGTTTGTTTTTCCATTATCCATTTTCAATTATTTTACCCTTCTGTTAAGCTGATTATTCGCTTTCGAAGGTTTGGATTTACCAATCCGTTTTCCGGTTGGCTTGGCCTTGTTGCTCCGTTTGGGCTTTATGCCGGAATGGTTACTCGCCTTCATAATATTCACATAAGTAGTAGCGGGCTATAAAGTCCCAATATTGATGCAGTGTTTCTTTTCCTTTCAAGAAGGGAAGTTCCACATCGGGTAGAATTCCTTTGGTCATTCCGTATTTCAGCAGGTCGAACGGACACTCTCCGGGTTGGCAGAACATCTTGTAACCCTCTGCAGCAGCGCGTTTGGCATCGTACATCGGGTTATGTTCTTCACAGAAATAGGCGGCCACGTTGTGGGCTACGAGCATACCTTTGGCGTTGGCATAAATCACGAACTCTTTTTGGTATTTCAGGTCGGGCAATAATGCGGACCGTTTGTTTTCCCATCCCAAGACATCGACAAAGAAAGTGCAAAGCTCCTTGTAATCGGTGAAGTATAGCAGCGGTTTCCCCTGGCTGTATTCCAGACAGCGGGCGGCATCTTTGCTCAGTTTGGTTTCCGGAGTGACTTCCGGCAGCGGAGTAATGGGCATATCCAGTAAATCAAGTCCCATTACCCAAAGGAAGGAAGATTCTCCCTCGCTGATGGGAGCTTCTTCGAAACGTGCATCCATCAGTTCATAGGCGCTTTGGCTTAATGCAAGCAGGTCTTTGTCATAAGGACTGAACAAGGTGTATTCCTTGTCAAAAATACTGAATTGTGATTTCAATGTCCACAGTACGAATGCAATGTCTTCCTGATTTATTTCATCGGGCGTATAATCGTCACCCAGTGGATAGAACGGCAGGTAAGTTCCGTATACTCCCTGAAAGGCTTCGGAGAAAAGTTTCCAGCCTCCGCTTTGGGCAATGGCATCTTGAAAGTACATGCCGAGAGAGATGGCTGCGTCAATTTGGGTACGCAGGTCTTCCTTGTTGAACAAGGGAGAGGTCTTGACGAGGGGCAGGATGCTTGTGGCAAAGTCGAGGTACCATTTGTCCGTTGGCAGTACGTGGGTGCGTTCATTGGCCCCCAACCAATATTGCATGTTGATTGTTGTCATGATTTGTTTTAGATAAATATTATAGTCTTTTTAATGCCAATTTGATGACTTGTTCCACCGGTGCGCTTGGTTCTTCCTTCAAAATGGCAAGCACTACTTTTTGTGAGGGGGCTTGTGCAAAGCCCAGCATGGTAAGGGCGGCTACGGCTTCTTCTTGTACTTGTACGTTGGCTACCGATACCAGTGTACCTATGGTCCCTGCGTTGCCGGTGGCAACGCTGCCGGTCTTGATTTTGTCTTTCAAATCCACAATCACCCGTTGTGCTGTTTTTAGCCCGATACCCTTGACTGTTTTCAGTAGAGTGGCGTTTTCCGTGCTGATGACATTTATCAGTTCGGATGGCGAGAGTGCCGAGAGAATCATGCGGGCTGTATTTCCGCCGATGCCTGACACGGAGATGAGCAGCAGGAATAGTTCGCGTTCCTGCTTGTCGGCGAATCCGTAGAGGACATAGGCGTCTTCACGGATAGCTTCGTATACATATAATTTGCATTCTTTTTTACCCTGGATGGCAGCATACGTGTTCAATGAAATATTGACACCGTATCCCAGTCCGTTACAGTCTATTACTGCGGTTGCCGGACTTAGTTCGGCAATTCCGCCTCTGATGTATTCTATCATAATTCTTTTACTTGTTGGCCCAAAATGCACCTTGCGCACATATCATCTGCGAATGTATGAATTATTATTGGACTTTCACTCACTAAAAAAAGAAAAAACTGTGTAAAACAGCAGTGAGTTCTGCCGGTATAATAAATTAAAATGCTTACTTTTGCGCCGATAAAGTAGAAAACTGATAAATAAACTCATAAAAAGAATGAAAAAAGTAAGAGCAGCCATTGTTGGCTATGGCAATATCGGGCACTATGTGTTCGAAGCCCTGCAAGCAGCTCCCGATTTCGAAATTGCCGGTGTAGTGCGCCGTGCCGGAGCTGAAAACTGTCCTGCGGAACTGGGTGCATATCCCGTTGTGAAGAATATCAAGGAACTGAAAGACGTGGATGTTGCTATCCTTTGTACGCCTACCCGCAAAGTGGAAGAGTATGCAAAGGAGATCCTTGCTTTAGGCATTCATACTGTGGACAGTTTCGATATCCATACGGGTATCACTGCCTTGCGCCGCACACTGGATGCAGAGGCTAAAAAGCATAATACAGTATCCATCATTTCTGCCGGCTGGGACCCGGGTAGTGACTCCATTGTCCGCACTATGCTGGAAGCCATTGCTCCGAAAGGCATTACCTATACTAATTTTGGTCCGGGTATGAGCATGGGACACACCGTGGCTGTAAAGGCCATCGAAGGTGTGAAAGCCGCTCTTTCCATGACTATTCCTACAGGAACCGGCATTCACCGTCGTATGGTGTACATTGAATTGAAGGATGGTTACGAATTTGATAAGGTGGCTGCAGCCATCAAAGCCGACCCGTACTTCGTGAATGACGAAACACATGTAAAATTGGTTCCGAGTGTGGATGCACTGCTCGATATGGGTCATGGGGTAAACTTGACCCGTAAGGGTGTGTCCGGCAAGACGCAGAACCAGCTATTTGAGTTCAACATGCGTATTAACAATCCTGCCCTCACGGCACAAGTGCTGGTATGTGTGGCGCGTGCCGCTATGCGTCAGCAGCCGGGTTGCTATACAATGGTTGAAGTTCCGGTAATAGACCTGCTTCCGGGCGATAGAGAAGAGTGGATCGGCCATTTGGTATAAGACACAGAAAAAACAGATGATGTGTTTGGCTCAAACGCATCGTCTGCTTGCCCCGAACACATCATCTGTTTGATGTAAACGCATCATCCGTTCTACCGCGAATGGATGATGCGTTTTTTTATGTCTTGTTCTTTAAAAGAAATACCTCAGTATATCATTGAAGTTTGCCCAAATCAGCAAACCGAACAAGAGGAACATGCCCACCATCTGCGCACGTTCCATAAACTTGTCGCTGGGCTTGCGGCGTGCAATGATTTCGTAAATGAGGAATAACACGTGTCCACCGTCCAGTGCAGGGATGGGCAGAATATTCATAAAGGCAAGGATGATGGAGAGGAATGCCGTCATGTACCAGAACTGGTGCCAGTCCCACGTGGCGGGGAAAATACTGCCGATGGTTCCGAAACCTCCGAGTTGCTTGGCTCCTTCCTTGGAGAAGAGATATTTCATCTGGCCTACGTAGCCTTTCAGAGTCTTTACCCCCAAAGATACGCCGGCAGGGAAAGAGGAAAGGAAACTGTATTCCTTGCGGACAACGGGCAGCAGTTTGTCGGTTGCCGTACGTGCTGCTACGCCTATTTCATAGTCGGCATTGGTCATCATGCTCAAGGTGTCTGTCACACCGTTACGGACGTATGTCAAGGTTACCTCATGGGATGCATTGGCTTTCTTGCGCTTCAGCATCTCTTCTTTGAAGTCGTAGTAGGCTATTGACTTTCCATCCAAGTGGGTGATGCTGTCACCTACTTGCAGACCGGCGGAAGCGGCAGGGTATCCTACAATCAGGCTGTCGACTACATAAGGGAAACGGAAACTGGCGAAACGCACGCTGTCTGCCAGCAAGCGGTTCATCATGTCTTCGGGGATGTAGACTGAAGCAGCTTCCCCGTCACGCAATACGCTTACCTGGCGGGCATCGACAATACTGGTCAGCAGGTCGCCGTCATAGCGTTCGAATGGTACCCCGTCGGCAGATATTAGGATATCGCCGTCGCGGAAGCCTATGGCTTTGGCTGTTTCGTTAAAATCCATACCCAATGGGGCTTTTTGTACCGGTATATATTCGTCGCCCCAAGTAAAAAGTATCATGGAATAGATGAACAATGCGAGCAGGAAGTTGAATAATACACCGCCTACCATAATCAGCAGGCGCTGCCATGCCGGCTTGGCACGGAACTCCCATGGCTGCATGGGTTGCTTCATCTGTTCGGTATCCATAGATTCGTCTATCATACCTGCTATTTTTACATAACCACCTAAGGGTAGCCACCCGATACCATATTCCGTGTCACTGTGTTTGGGCTTGAACTTGAATAATGTGAACCAAGGGTCAAAGAATAAGCAGAACTTTTCTACCCGCGTCTTGAACAGACGCGCAAAAAGGAAGTGCCCCCCCTCATGAACAATAACGAGCAACGAGAGGCTCATAATGAGTTGCAGGGCACGAATCAAGAATGTTTCCATCTAATTATTTGCTGTTTTACGATTTTTATAATTTTCGCAAAGGTACGTTTTCTTATTTAACGTATCAAATGAGTAGATGTTTTTTATAATTCTTTTCATTCCGGTGTATCTATCAAATCAGCTCTTCTGCTATCCGTCGGGCTTCGGCATCCGTAGCCACATAGTCTTCATAGGTGGGCTTCTGTAAGTAGGATACGCGCGACATGGTCTTTTCTATTACTTCACTCATGCCAAGGAACGAAATTTTGTCCTGCAGGAAGGCAGCTACCACCACTTCATTGGCGGCATTGACAATGCAAGGCATATTGCCTGCACGATGTAGCGCTTCGTAGGCCAGGGCGAGGTTACGGAAACGGGTGGTGTCCGGTTGCTCGAACGTCAGTTCCGTGCACAGCTTGAAGTCCAGGCGCGGGAAAGAGGCTTTCAACCGGTCGGGATAGGAGAAGGCATATTGGATGGGCAGGCGCATGTCCGGCATTCCCAGTTGTGCTTTCACGGCACCGTCCTCAAACTGTACCATGGAGTGGATGACGGATTGCGGGTGTACCACGACTTCTATCTGGTCGGGACGTACACCGAACAGCCATTTGGCTTCGATTACCTCGAACCCTTTGTTCATCATGGAAGCAGAGTCTATCGTGATTTTGGCGCCCATGTCCCAGTTGGGGTGTTTCAGTGCTTGCGCTTTGGTGACGGTTGTTAGTTGCTCCATAGTGCAGGTGCGGAACGGACCTCCGGAGGCAGTCAGTATCACTTTTTCTATTTGGTTGCCTATCTCACCGGCCAGGCACTGGAAAACGGCGGAGTGCTCGGAGTCGACGGGCAGGATGGGGACACCGCTGAAGCGTGCCAGGTCATTGATGAGCTCTCCCGCCACCACCAGCGTCTCTTTGTTGGCAAGGGCTATCGGCTTACGGGCTCGGATGGCATTCATGGTGGGCTTCAGCCCTGCATATCCCACCATGGCGGTCAATACCATATCAATGGGATTTTCGGTCACAATCTGGCAGAGGGCATCTGCGCCGGCATATACCTTGATAGGTAGGTCGGCAAGCGCTTCTTTCAGTTGCGTGTATTTCGATTCGTTGGCTATTACCACTGCCTCAGGCTTGAATCTGCGTGCCTGGGCTATGAGTTCCTCTACGCGGTTATTGGCGGTCAATACGTATGCTTCGTACTGGTCGGGATGTTCTTCGATGACCTGCAACGCTTGTGTACCGATGGAACCGGTAGAACCGAGTATGGCAATCTGTTTCATTTACTATTATGCTATTTACAATTTACTATTTGGAGACTAAAATACGATGTAAAGCTCGGGATTTACGGCCCTGCCCTTATGCCACAGCTCGAAGTGAAGGTGGGGACCGGTGGACAGCTCGCCGGTGTTTCCTACCAGTGCGATGGCTTCACCCCCTTTCACCGCATCGCCTTCCCGTTTCAGCAGAGAGCCGCAATGCTTGTAGACTGACACGAAGTCCTGGTTGTGCTGTATTTCTATCAGATAACCCGTCTCGGCAGTATAGGTACTCAGTATGACGGTACCGTCTAAGGTGGCCAATACGCTTTCGCCCGGATTGGCGGCAATGTCCGTGCCGAAGTGTTTTGTTTCGGCATTGAAGGGAGATGAAATCATGCCGCGTGTGGGGCGGTAGAAAATCAGTCCGTCTATTTCGGGGCGAGCGGTGATGCTCGTCAGGTTGTACTTTTCTGTCTCCTCGTACTGTTTGCGGAATTCGGCTTCCCGTTGTGTACGTTCCATGAGCGAATCTTCGCGCAGGTGGGTCAACGAGTCGATGGAATGTATGGTATCTGCCTTTATCTTGCCCTGGAAGATGTCCTGGATATTCATGATATAGAGGTTCTGTCTGTTCACCAGTTGCTGGAGGGAATCTACGCGCAAGGCATTCTCCACTACCTGGGCACGGATTTCACTGTTCATATATCCCGGCAGGTAGTTGCGCAGCGGGGTGAAGGCTACGATTAGGGAGGCGATGAGAAACAATACGAACAGCACGGAGAGCAATACGGACAGTCCGTTCAGCTTGGATACGCGCAACGTGATGATATCCTCAAGGGTATTCTCGTTCGTAATCGTCAGTCTGTACTTGAACTTGATGTTACTCCAAAATGCTTTTCTTCGTTTCTTTTTCATACCTCTTCTGTTTCGTCCAAAGCTATCAAACCTTCCGGCAGGTCTACGGTGATGACCTTGTGCTTCTGGTCAATGTCTATGATAAACTCTTCTTGTGCCGGCACCAGCAGTTCTTCTCCCTGATAATCTACCACAAACAGTGTGTTGATGGTCGATGTGTCCACGTCCGTCACTTCTCCCAGCGCGCCGTGATGTACTTCCTCCATACGAAAACCGACGAAGAAGTCCCAACTCAGTTCACCTGGTCCTGCCTCTTCTGCATGCTTTACGGGGAAGTAGACCTCAATATTGGTGAACATGCGGGCGCGTTCTGCCGTGTCTACGCCTTCCAGTTTGACAAGGGCGGTGGTGTCGGAGCGGAAACGGTATTCTTCCAAGAAGAAAGGCACCAGTATACCATCCAGCAGGCAGATTAGGTATTCGGCTTCCACCCGGTCGAAGATGTCATCCGTAAAAGTGAACGATAGTTCTCCGTGAATGCCGTGGGGCTTGTTGAATATACCTATCTTATATACTTCTTCTCTCTTTATCATCTTATTCTATTCTTGTTATTCTTGCTCCGAGCGCATTCAGTCGCCCTTCGATGTTCTGATACCCACGGTCTATCTGCTCTATGTTGTGGATGCGGCTGATGCCGTCCGCACTCATGGCAGCTATCAGCAGGGCGATGCCCGCACGGATATCGGGCGAGGTCATGTTGCCGCCACGTAGTTTAAAGCCGTGGTCGTGACCGATGACAACGGCGCGGTGCGGGTCGCAGAGGATAATTTGCGCTCCCATATCTATCAGCTTGTCCACAAAGAACAAACGGCTTTCGAACATTTTCTGATGAATGAGTACACTGCCTTTTGCCTGGGTGGCAACCACCAGCAGCACACTGAGCAAGTCTGGTGTCAGTCCGGGCCAGGGTGCGTCGGCAATGGTCATGATGGAGCCGTCGATAAAGGACTCTATCTGGTACGTCTCTTGTGCGGGCACGTAAATGTCGTCTTCCCACTGCTCCATCTTGATGCCGAGTCGACGGAAACTGTCGGGGATAATTCCCAAGTTCTCGTAGGAGACATTCTTGATGGTCAGTTCGCTACGGGTCATGGCTGCCATGCCAATGAAACTGCCCACTTCAATCATGTCGGGGAGGATGGTATGCTCGGTTCCGTGCAGCTCGTCTACTCCTTCGATAGTCAGGAGGTTGGAGGCGATGCCTTCTATCTTAGCTCCCATCCGGTTCAGCATTCTGCAAAGTTGCTGCACGTAGGGTTCGCAGGCGGCGTTGTAGATGGTGGTCTTGCCTTTGGCAAGGACGGCTGCCATTACGATATTGGCAGTTCCCGTAACAGATGCCTCGTCGAGTAGCATATAACTGCCATGCAGTTGTTTGGCTGAGATTTCGTAGATGCCACGCTCCTCATTATAGACAAAGTCGGCTCCTAAATTCTGGATACCGATGAAGTGTGTATCCAGACGGCGGCGTCCTATCTTGTCTCCGCCCGGCTTGGAAATCATGGCCTTGCCGAAACGTGCCACCATCGGCCCCACCAGCATGACGGAACCGCGCAGGCTGGAACATTTTTTCAGGAACGCGTCACTTTCCAGATAGGCGAAATCAATGTTGGCAGCTTGAAAGCTGTAAGTGTCAATGCCTTTTTTAGATACGCTGACTCCCATATCCCGCATCAATTGGATAAGGTTGTTGACGTCCAGTATGTCCGGGATATTGTGCACAGTCACCTCTTCGGCAGTGAGCAATGTGGCGCAGATAATTTGCAACACCTCGTTTTTTGCTCCTTGGGGGTAAATGTCACCGGAAAGTCTGTGTCCTCCTTCGATTACAAATGATGCCATGAAATTAGTGATTAGGGGTTGGTGATTAGTGATTAGTGGTCTGCATGGTGATGCCGCATGGCATTAATCACTAACCACTAATCATTCAATTTTAGTATTTCCGTTTATTGTTCCGGTTGTTGTTCCGGTTATTCTGGTTGTTCACTTTCGGACGGTAGTTCTGGTCAATACGTTCGGCCATGAGACGGACGATACTGTCTGTCATTTGCAGTTTTCCGTCAGAGAGTTCGGTGAGGTCATCTGAAATCTTACGGTCATCGACGGTATCTTTGTTCCATGCCATGTAGTCTTTCTTCATGTGGTTACAAATGAGCGCTATCAAGTTCTGCTTCTCTTCTCCTTCCGGAAATTCGATGGCTTTCTTTATCAGTACTTCCAGTGTACGGCCATAGTGGCGGTAGCGGATTTTGGTACTGGGGTAGGGGATGCTCTCCGGCTTGGTATTCAGATTGTCCTTGCGGATAATTTCGTACGGATAATCTATATCCAATTGGAAGTTGGCCATGATGGCAAGGTGGTCCCATAGCTTATGTTTGAAGTCGGGTACATCGCGCAGATGGGGAAACATATTTCCCATGATGTTGATGATTGTGTTTGCGCAACGCTGGCGTTCTGCACGGTCTTCGATTGTCAGCGCGTGGTCTACCATATTCTGGATGCTGCGACCATATTCGGGCAGGGGCATCCGTTTTTGTTGAGTGTTATATTGCATCTTTAATTAGTGATTAATGTTCAATGATTAGTGATTAGGGTTTAGCGATTAGTGGTTAGTGATTAATGGGCTACGTAGTGATACCGCATGGTATTCATCCCTAATCCCTAATCGCTAAACCCTAAATAAGTTTCTTTGGCGTGCCGGCTACGAATTCCTTCAAATAGAAGGGTTCGAAATAGGCCACATCCTTGAAGTCTTGTTCGGCTATTGCCTTCTCTGCCAACGGGAACATCATGCCGGCAAGCGGGCGGATGCCGTCGATGAAGTGTGCATTGGGATGCGTGATTTTCTCTTTGCATTTGGCTGCACCGTCACCGAAGAAATAGACGGGATGTTGCTCTAAAAATTCCAGGTAGGAGTTTTCGTCCACAATATCGGCTGCAATGTCGCGCACCGATTTCAAGGCACGGTTGTAGATGGCAGCATAGACTTCCATGCGGCGGGCGTCAATCATCGGGCAGAGTAATACGTCGTCGGGCAACTCATCGTGGTAGAGCAATACCGGTACACACTGAACTTTCAGGGTTTCCAGCCCGATAAGTGGCAGGTTACGTCCATAGCAGACACCTTTTGCCATTGACACGCCGATACGCAACCCGGTATACGAACCAGGGCCGCAGCTCACGGCGACTGCATCCAACGGCATGGCATGGCTATCGGCAAAGGATAGCGCCTCGTCCACAAAGACTCCCAATGAAACGGCGTGTGAAGGGCCATTCAGGTCCTCTTTCTTGAAAACGTTCTGTCCGTCCTCGCTCACGGCTACGGAGCAGGCAGAAGTGGACGTTTCAATATGCAAGATACATGACATAACTTTTATTCTTGATTTTATTGTGGCAAATTTACGTGATTATTTTCACTAATTAAAATAATCGTGTAATTTTGCGCAAAACTATAACATTATGATACAATCTATGACAGGCTACGGCAAAGCAACCGTCGAACTGCCTGATAAGAAAATCAACGTTGAAATAAAGTCGCTCAATAGTAAGGCAATGGACCTATCTGCCCGCATTGCTCCGCTTTATCGTGAGAAGGAGATGGAAATCCGTAATGAAATATCACGGAAACTGGAGCGCGGAAAGGTGGATTTCAGCCTTTGGATAGAAAAGAAAGAGAGTGCGGAAAGCGCCACTCCCATCAACCAGACATTGGTTGAGGGATATTACAAGCAGATTTGTGCTATATCAGAAAATCTAGGAATACCTGTGCCGGATGCGACGGACTGGTTTGCCACGTTACTCCGTATGCCGGATGTGATGACGAAGAATGATACGCAGGAACTGAGTGAGGAGGAATGGGCTGTGGTCTATTCGGCTGTGGAAAAGGCTGTCGGTGCGCTGGTGGACTTCCGTAAGCAGGAAGGAGCTGCCCTTGAAAAGAAGTTCCGTGAGAAGATCGCCAATATCTCCCATTTGTTGGAGACTATCGCTCCCTACGAGAAAGAGCGTGTGGCCAAAGTGAAGGAGCGTATTACCGATGCACTGGAAAAGACCTTGAGCGTGGATTATGACAAGAACCGTCTGGAGCAGGAACTCATCTACTACATCGAAAAACTGGATGTGAACGAAGAGAAACAGCGTCTTGGCAATCATCTGAAATATTTTATCAATACGCTGGAAACCGGAACCGGACAAGGCAAGAAGTTAGGGTTCATCGCCCAGGAGATGGGACGTGAAATCAATACCTTGGGCAGTAAGTCCAATCATGCGGAGATGCAGAAGATTGTCGTTCAGATGAAAGATGAATTGGAGCAAATCAAGGAACAAGTATTGAACGTCATGTAGTATCAAATAGTAAATCGTCAAATCTTAAATAATTCGATGGCAAAACTTATCATATTTTCAGCCCCTTCGGGCTCCGGCAAGTCAACGATTATCAACTATCTGCTGACTCAAAATCTGAACTTGGCATTTTCCATCTCAGCGACCAGCCGTCCGCCCCGCGGAACGGAGAAAGATGGAGTGGAGTACTTCTTTCTGACTCCTGACGAGTTCCGTCGTCGCATAGCCAATGATGAATTCCTGGAGTATGAAGAGGTATATCAGGACCGTTTTTACGGAACACTGAAGGAGCAGGTGGAAAAGCAATTGGCTGCCGGACAGAATGTAGTGTTCGATGTGGATGTAGTGGGTGGTTGCAATATCAAGAAATTCTATGGTGAGCGTGCTTTGTCTGTTTTCATTCAGCCACCTTCAGTGGAGGAATTGCGCAAACGCTTGGTGGGGCGCGGAACAGATGCTCCCGAAGTGATAGAGAACCGCGTGGCGAAAGCCGAATACGAACTGGGCTTTGCACCGAAGTTCGATACCGTGATTGTGAACGATGACCTGGAGACAGCCAAAGCGGAAGCATTGAAAGTAATCTCTCAATTCTTGAACGAATGAAACAACGTGGAGGAGTGTACAACCAGTTGGCACCGAGGAGGAAGAATAGCCCGAAGCTGAACAAGGCATTGCTAATTATTAATAGCGTTCTGTTCGTCTGCTCCCTTGTTGTGGGTGTATTGTATATACATCATGGCGAGCCTCGTTCCAGTATTTCAATGTTTCTTATCTCTGTAGTGACGATTTTCAATGCTTGGGCTGCCTGGCGTGCGTTGCAAAGACGTCCTTTGTAAGGTTGTATATGAATAAGAATAAATGAATATAGGAATCTTCAGCGGCTCGTTCAACCCGATACACATCGGACATTTGGCCCTCGCCAACTATCTTTGCGAATACGGGGACCTGGACGAAGTGTGGTTTATGGTCACCCCCCACAATCCGCTGAAGGAAGAAAACGAACTGATGGATGACAAGTTACGTTTGAAGCTGGTGCAGCTAGCCACTGAGGGTTATCCCAAGTTTCGCGCTTCCGATTTTGAATTCCATCTGCCTCGGCCTTCTTATACTGTTCATACGTTGGACGCACTGAAACGGACTTATCCCCAACACACTTTCCATCTTGTCATTGGTTCGGACAACTGGAGGCTGTTCCACCGTTGGTACGAGTCGGAACGCATTATTGCCGAAAATCATCTTCTGGTTTATCCCCGTCCCGGCTATCCGGTAGAGGCCACCTTTTTACCGCAGAATGTGCGGACAGTTTCTTCTCCGATATTCGAAATCAGCTCCACTTTTATCCGTCGGGCCATAGAGGAGGGAAAAGACGTACGCTACTTCCTGCATCCGGCTGTGTGCGATGAACTCAAACGGATGCGGAATGAATCTTTAAATTGAAATAAATGTCTGTATTTGTACGTGTTTTCATATTTATTTCTTATTTTTGAACGTATCAACCTTGAATGCATGGAAGAGTTTTCTTAATACATAGATATTCCTTAATTTAATAATCCGCTTATGAGAAAAGAACTACTGTTACTGGGAGCATTCGGTATGCTGACGACAGCGACGCTTTGTGCGCAAGAGTTTCATTTGCAACCTACTCCCCAAGAATATATTACGCAAAAAGATTCTGTTGATATTCCCCGACAATACCAGATCCTTTCCGGCAATTCCGTGCAGGACGGACCTGCGTTGCCTTTACTCCGTTCATTGATGCCGGAAGAGGTGCTTGGCGCTTCTTTCCGTGTATATATAGGAGTGAAAGGAGATAAGATTATTAAGAAATACCAACATCGGATTCCACGCAAATCCGAAGGTTATTTCCTGAAAATAGAAAAAGACTGCATCGTCATAGCCGGTGCTGACGAACGGGGAGCGTACTATGGTGTACAGACTCTTGCGCAGTTGCTTGCTTTAGACAAGCTGCCTTTGGCTGAAGTGACGGACTATCCTGATGTTCCCTATCGGGGTGTGGTAGAAGGTTTTTACGGTGCTCCCTGGAGTCAGGAGGCGCGTATACGCCAGCTTGATTTTTATGGTCGGAACAAAATGAATGTCTATATCTATGGACCGAAAGACGATCCTTATCACCGGACTCCCAACTGGCGCAAGCCTTATCCTGTTCGAGAAGGAGAAGAGTTGAAAGTATTGGTGAATAGGGCGAAGGAGAACAATGTTATTTTCTATTGGGCCATTCATCCGGGTCAGGATATTCGCTGGAATGAAGAAGACCGCTCGTTATTGTTGCAGAAGTTCGAAAGCATGTACCAGTTGGGTGTGCGTGGTTTTGCCGTTTTCTTTGATGATATTTCGGGTGAGGGGACAAAGGCGGACAAGCAGGCTGAACTGTTGAACTATATTGACGACCATTTTGTAAAAGTCAAGCGGGATGTTGCACCATTGATATTGTGTCCCACAGAGTACAACAAGTCATGGACCGATGTGGAGGGAGGCTATCTCACTACGCTTGGTGATAAGTTGAACGAGGGTATCAAGGTGATGTGGACCGGTGATATGGTAGTTGCTACTATAGATAAGTCTACGCTGGACTTCGTCAATCCGCTGCTGAAACGTAAGGCGTACATTTGGTGGAATTTCCCCGTTTCGGATTATGTACAAGACCATTTGCTGCTAGGGCCAGTTTATGGAAACGGGCTTGATATAAAAGATGATATGTCTGCTTTTGTTTCCAATCCGATGGAACATGCCGAGGCTTCCAAAATCTCTCTGTACAGTGTAGCTGATTATACTTGGAATATGGAGAATTATGATAGTGAAACTTCTTGGAAACATGCAGTCAGAGACCTTATGCCACTTCATGCCGAATATTTGGAAATCTTCGCTGCTCATAATTCCGACCCGGGACAGAATGGACATCGCTTCCGTCGTGAAGAGTCCGTTGCCATTCAGCCTGCTCTCTCTGCCTTGTTGAAAGCCTATCAAGAGAAAAACGAGATAGATGAAGATGCCTATCGGCAGGTAGCTGAGGAATGCCGGAAGATAATTGTTGCCGCTGATGGATTGCTTGCGTCGGGAAATGAGAATCGTCCGTTGATAACTGAAATAAGGCCTTGGCTCATTCAGTTCAAACAAGTGGGAGAGTATGGTGCGGAGGTGCTGAACATGATACGCCTGCGCCAGCAGAAGGATGCATTTATAGGTAGCTACGAACACGCCCGCGCCCTGCTGGTGCTGATGGGTGAGACGGATGCCCAATATAAAGCGGGCATAAAGAGCGGCAGCCTGCATCTGATGCCTACTTTCAATGCTTTGTTCGAAGCGGCGACAACGGGCTATAATGCAGCGTTCCATGCCGGGCTTGATACAAAGGCTGTTTATTCTCCCTACACGTTGAAGAGCGACGTGAATCAGTTGGCTTCGCTTCCTATTCAGCAGAAGGGAAAGGTGAATACAATTATTCCGTCCAATGAAGTCATCAACTGGCAGGCAGGCGGTGTGCTGACCATTTCGATGGATTATGCCCGCCAGTTGAGTTCGGTGCTTATCGATTTGGGAGATGCGGAGGTTGCTGATTCGAAGTTTAAACTGGAAGTAACTTCGGATGGTACAAACTGGCAGGCGGTGGATTTGAAACCGGGATACAGAACGCAGGTGAAGGCATCTCTCAAGGATTTGAGCGTTGCGAAGATGAGGTTGGTGAATGTTTCCGACACAGAGCAGAAGGTGTATTTCAAAATGTTCCGTTTTACGGAGAATTGATATGGTTCCTGATTCTTAAAATAGAGTTACGCGTCTGGGGCGATGCTCCCCGTTGTTCTTAAGATCGGAATGACGGGGAGCACTTTTTTAGGAAGTTATTCAAGGCATTTGTCCAAGTCGCGGATGATTTGCTCTTTATCCATATTTTGTCCGATGAATACTATCTTCAGCATGCGGTCGCCGTATTGTTCGTCCCAGTCTCTTAGCAATCCCGGTTCTTGGCGCATCAGTTCTATCATGTCTTCTTCGGGAGCGGTGGCATACCATTGTCCGGCTTCAGTTATTTTCTTCTGTATACCTGCTTGTTCAAAGAGGAAGGACATGTCGCGGTTGTGGCTGAAGTAGCAGACACCCTTGGCGCGGATAACGCTGCGGGGCCATTTGGTAGCGACATAGTGGTCGAACTTATGAATGTCGAATGCAGGACGGCGGTAGTAGACAAATGTGCCAATACCGTATTCTTCTACTTCACCTCCTTCGTGATGGTGGTGATGACATTTCTCGTGATGATGTTCGCTTTCATGATGATGTTCATCTTCATGATGGTAATGCGCCTCTTTTTCCTCCTCTTCGCTTACTTGTTGCTCTATGCCACGAATCCATCCGGCGGAAGTTGCGGCACGTTCAAAGTTAAAGAGGTGGGTATGGATAATCTTATCCAGGTCTACATCTGCATAGTTGCACTCTATAATTTGGGCACCGGGTTGCAAGGTGTGGATAATCTGCCTGATACGTTTTAATTCCTCGGGCTGTACTTCTGCTGCTTTGTTCAGCAGAATAATATTGCAGAACTCAATCTGCTGAATGATGAGGTTTTCTATATCTTCCTCATCAATGCCTTTGCGTGTCAAATCATCTCCGCAAGAAAATTCACTTTGCAGACGTAAGGCGTCCACCACGGTGGTAATGCAGTCTAAGCGGCAAATACCGTATTTAGTATACGCTCCTCCCATATGAGGAATGGAGCAGAGTGTTTGGGCAATAGGCTCCGGTTCACAGATGCCACTCGCTTCAATCACGATGTAGTCGAAGCGTTGCATCTTCATGATTTCGAACATCTGCTCTATCAAGTCTGTCTTCAGCGTACAGCAGATACAGCCATTCTGCAGAGCTACCAGGCTGTCGTCTTTCTTTCCCACCACGCCACCTTTCTGTATAAGGTCTGCATCAATGTTCACTTCGCCTATGTCATTGACGATAACGGCAAACTTAATGCCACGTTTATTAGAAAGGATGTGATTTACCAACGTCGTTTTGCCACTACCCAGATAACCGGTCAACAGCAGTACGGGGATTTCTGTTGTATTTATAGTCATTTCTGTTATAGATTAAACTTTCTTGTATATTTATCTTTCTGCCTCTATGGTGTAGGTAAAGCTGTCTGCACGATAGTATCCTATATTGTATTCAATGGGAGTTCCATTGATATCATAAACAAATCTTTTCCTTATTAATATAGGGTCGCTGGATTTGATATCCAGTTTTTCTGCGATATATTCTCCGGCCAACCGTGCGGATACTTCCTCTTTACTGGTTTTTACGATGATGTCATATTTATTTTCAAGTATTCCATAAAGAGGTTGGGTGAAGTCCTCATCACCGGTCAGTGGTATACTCGGATTGAAATAAGAGATGAAGGAGACAAAAGGATATTCTTTATTACCGCGTACTCTTTCCAATACCATACATTTTGTTCCCTTTTCAGGGTCTATATTGAAAAAGGTACATATTTCTTCGGATGCTTTCTTAAAACTGACATGCAATTCGAAGTTTTTAATTTCGATACCTAGCATTTTCATTTCTTGTGAGAAGCTCAACCAGTTCTTTACTCCTCCTATAATACCTTTTTTTACAACCTTTGTACCATGCCCTTTTTTTCTGACCAATAATCCCTCGAATACCAGTTTGTTGATTGCTTGGCGAAGTGTATTTCTCGATATGTTTAATTGTTCAGACAATAAAACTTCATTGGGAAGAAGTTTCCCATTTTTGTATTCCTCTGATTCTATCAGCTTTCTCAGCACTTCTTCTGCTTGAATGTGAAGAGGTTTTTCTGAGCTTGGGTCTAATTTCATGGTTATATTTCTCCTTTTATTCGTTGGTATTGCAAAGATAATTCTTTTTTTTGAAAAAAACTTCAGAGTTTCTTTTGTTTTATATTTAAAGATTATATATTTGCACAAAATAAATATATGTTCATACATTAGTGAATATTTGAGCGTACATAATTATGAGAAAAGTAAATTACGACAAGTTTCCTTCTACAAAGATTTCGGGAACAATTCTTCGGGGATGGAATGATATTTATACCTTACTGATGGGGTGTTTTGAAAGTAGAAAGGTGTTGGCTGTTGAACTCTATGCAGGAGTGCGTGAAGATGAAGTTATAAATGAATTGAAATCGTTGTCACCTACCTTGCTTATTAATACACGTGACTTGATGAAGCCGGAAAATGAGATTAAGGAAATGACAGGGCGCTTTATGACAGAGGATGTTCTTTTTGGCTATGTGACGAACTTGTCTTTGAAAGACTATTTTGATGCAGATAAGCTGGATGTGGCCCGGAAGCTGGTAGCGACAGGTGATAGAGTGATTGTGGTGGGTTCGGGCGCTGCTATGGTAGCTCCGGCAGAAGCAACGCTGGTGTATGTTGATATGGCCCGTTGGGAGATACAACAACGCTTCCGTACACACGAAGTAAAGGCTTTGGGAGTGGATAATCGTGAAGATGCTGTATCTTTGCAATATAAGAGAGGATATTTTAATGATTGGAGAGTCCTTGACAAGTATAAGGAAGGTTTGTTTGATAAAGCAGATTTCTGGTTGGATACGCACATTGCAAACGACCCGAGACTGATTGATAGAGAGACTTTCTTTAAAGGAATAGAAGAAACAATTAAGACCCCTTTTCGCGTAGTGCCTTTCTTTGATCCGGCACCGTGGGGTGGACAATGGATGAAGGAAGTGTGTGGATTGAATCCTGAAAAAGAAAATTATGGTTGGTGTTTCGATTGCGTGCCTGAAGAGAATAGTCTTTATTTTGAGGTGAACGGTGTGCGTTTTGAATTGCCGTCAGTCAATTTGGTGCTGCTGAAATCAAGAGAGCTTCTTGGTGAGCCGGTAGAAGCACGTTTTGGTAAGGATTTCCCTATTCGTTTCGATTTTCTGGATACGGTAGGCGGTGGAAACCTTAGTGTGCAGGTACATCCTACCACGCAATTCATCCGTGAGAATTTCGGTATGTATTATACTCAGGACGAGAGCTATTACCTTCTGGATGCTAAGGAAGGAGCTTCGGTTTATCTTGGTTTGAAGAATGGTATCAATAAAGATGACATGATTAATGATTTGCGTGAGGCTCAGAAAGGCAATATTGTTTTTGATACGGAAAAGTATGTGAATAGATTGCCTGCTAAGAAACACGACCATTATCTGATTCCTGGTGGAACAGTACATTGTTCCGGTTCGGAGGCACTTGTATTGGAAATCAGCTCGACACCCAACTTGTTCACATTCAAACTTTGGGACTGGCAGCGTTTGGGATTGGATGGCAAACCGCGCCCCATTAATGTGGAAAGAGGCAAGTTCGTGATAGATTGGAAACGGAATACGGAGTATGTACAAGAACATCTTGCTAACCATTTTACTGATGTAGCCGAGGGAGATGGTTGGAGAGAAGAACGCACCGGATTGCATCCGAATGAATTCATTGAGACTCGCAGACATTGGTTTACTAAATCTGTAACACATTATACTAACGGCAGCGTGAATGTACTGAACTTGGTGGAAGGTGAAGAAGCGGTGGTTGAAAGTCCGACGAATGCATTTGAACCGTTTGTGGTGCATTATGCCGAAACCTTCATTATCCCTGCAAGTGTAGAAAAATACACGATTACCCCTTATAGAGAAGCAATCGGCAAGGAGTGCGGAACTATTAAGGCTTATGTGAGATTCTGAGAAATATTTATTTAATTTTAATCTAATATAATATGTATGAACATGACGAAAGGGTGGTGATGACTTTAGATGCCGGTGGAACGAATTTTGTTTTTTCGGCTATCAGAGGGTGTGTGTCTGTTGTGGAGCCTGTGTGCTTACCGTCTGTACCTGATGATTTGGATGGATGCTTGTCTGTGTTGGTAGAGGGCTTTCGTAAAGTGAAAGGTTCCCTTATGGAAGAGCCGGTTGCCATTAGTTTTGCATTTCCTGGTCCGGCAGATTATGAACATGGAGTGATTGGCGATTTGCCTAACTTTCCTGCTTTCTGTGGTGGAGTGGCTTTGGGACCTTTTTTGGAAGAAAAGTTTGGTATTCCCGTTTTTATCAATAATGATGGCAATCTGTTTGCTTATGGTGAAGCTTTGTCTGGAGCATTGCCACAACTTAATCATGAACTTGAAGCGGCTGGAAATCCTAAACGCTATAGAAATCTGTTGGGAATTACTTTGGGTACTGGCTTTGGGGCAGGTGTGGTTATTGATAATTGTTTACTGACCGGTGACAATGGTTGTGGTGGTGATGTATGGCTGATGCGTAATAAAAAGTATCCGGATATGCTTGCTGAAGAGAGTGTCAGTATTCGTGCTGTTCGTCGCGTATATCGTGAACTGACCGGAGAGGATACGGATGTTCTGGCTCCAAAAGATATATTTGATATTGCTGAAGGTATACGCGCAGGTAATCGTGAAGCTGCAATAAAGTGTTTTGAAGAGTTGGGTGAGATGGCAGGTGCCGCTATTGTCTGTGCACTCAATATTGTGGATGGTATAGTGGTTATAGGTGGAGGAGTGTCAGGTGCATTCAAATACATATTACCGGCTATGATTCGTGAGATGAAACGTTCTATATCTACTTTTGCAGGATTGAATTTTGATTGTTTGCAAAGCAAGGTTTATAATCTTATGGATGAAAAGGAGCATTCTCTTTTCTTAGAAAACAAAAGCGGATATGTGAAAATGCCATTTACGGAAAAACTTGTTACTTATGATTGCTCGAAGAAGATTGGAATTATGGTTTCTGATTTAGGAGCTAATAAGGCGATTGCTTTGGGTGCTTATGCCTATGCTCTCTCTCAATTGAATAAGAATGTGGCTTTTTAGCGGATAAGACTTTAATAATCATATCAGCCGAAGGGTTGTTACTTGTTTTGGAATTTATTAACCAATATTGACAAGGAAAGCTTGTTTTTTTTATGGAAAGTAAATATTTTTTTTAAAGGTGTTACCCGTGCTATTCGGATTCTGGATAATGGGTTTTGTTGATGTGATAGGCATTTCAGTGAGTTATACCAAAGAACAGTTTGGATGGAGCGAAATTCGAGCTGGGCTCTTACCGTTCATGGTGTTTTTTTGGTTTTTGGTGCTTTCGGTACCCGTGGCCTCACTTATGAATCGTTTCGGACGTAAAAATGCTGTGCTACTTAGTATGCTGTTTACTTTTGTGGGTATGGTGTTGCCTTATTTTTTGTTTAATGAGTGGACTTGCTATTATGCTTTTGCCCTGCTTGGTATAGGTAATGCTATTTTACAGGTATCGCTCAATCCGTTGCTGCAAAACGTGGTTAGTGGTAAAATGCTTACCAGCTCGCTTACGGCGGGTCAACTTGTCAAAGCCTTGTCAGCATTTGTAGGTCCCTTATTGGCAGGTTATTGCTCATATCATTTGGGTGGATGGGAGATGATGTTCCTAATCTATGCAACTATCACTCTGCTTTCCACTGTTTGGCTTTATTTTGTCCCGATTAGTAGAGAAGAGATTATAGATGGAGGCTCATCAATAGGCACTACTTTGGGCCTACTTAAAGACTGCCGAATATTGGTTCTGTTCTTGGGCATTATTTGCGTGGTAGGGCTTGATGTGGGTATGAACACTGTTATCCCCAAACTGCTTATTGAGCGTATTGGGATGGGGATTGAAGAGGCTGGTTATGGTACAAGTGCCTATTTTGCAGCCCGTACTTTGGGTGCATTCTTGGGTGTTTTTATCTTGGCGAAGGTATCTGAAAAGCTCTATTTCACCAGCAATATGCTTATTGCTCTATTGGCTTTGGTTGGACTTATCTTGGTAGATTCTTATATCGGCATACTGATTTTTGTATGTATTATTGCTTTTTGTGCAGCTGGTATCTTCTCGGTAATCTACTCTTTGGCTATGAAAACGATGCCCCATAAGTCGAACGAAATCTCAGGGCTGATGATTACCGGTGTTTCGGGTGGTGCTATAGCTCCCCTACTTATGGGAGTCGCGACCGATGCCTGTGGTACTCAGATAGGTTCATTGTTGGTCTTGGGTGTATGTATAGCTTACTTGTTGTTTTGTTCGTTTACAGTAAAGACTCTGCGAAATGTCAATGAATAGATTGTTTTATATATGTATATCATTATTATTAATATCTTGTCAACTGTCCAGAAATGATGAGTTGGCGGAGAGTGATGAGAATCGTGCTAAGCTCGTTTCCATAGCTAACCTGCCATGCTATCAAGTAAAATATCAACTTGGCACCAACGTGCATTGCATGTGTGAGTCTCATTCTGTTAATACTGGCGGACTATTGGGTAGTGCTTATAGTGGCATCCCTTATCCTCAAGATATTGAGTCGTGGCACAAAATATTCAAACATTTGAGTTGGTTTGGATTTAATTGGATACGTTTGGGATTTGAACACAATGACATACAATATGAAAAGGGAAGATACGTATGGCAAAATCTTGATGATTTCGAGGAGAAGACACGCAACTACAAGAATATGCTTCTCTTTCTAAATTGGGCTGAAGAAAACCGGGTAGATGTGCTACTTCAAGAATTTGCCCAAGCATGTGACTGGAATTGTATACCCGGGCAGAAGATTGGTCATAGTGCTCCTCGCGATTTGGAGCAATGGGCAGAAGGATATGTAGCTTTAGTGAAGCATCTGTTGGAAGAGAAAAGATATACCTGCATAAAAATGCTTAATATATCCAATGAACCAGAAAATTGGTGGGATTGGTGGAAAGGACGTAAAATATGCGAGGGGTACAAAATTGTGCGCCAAAAGCTCGATGCAGCCCACATCGATATTCCGCTGGCTGGTCCGGAGTATATGTCGGACTACAATTATACTAAGAACTGGCATGAATGTAAACCTTATATTGATATTTTCGAAACACACAATTACGATGACAGTCATAAAAATACCATTGCATTTCGTCCCATAGCAGATTTGAATTATCCAACTATTTGGGGTGAATACGCAGGAGGAGACAATCGTGGATACGAATGGAATTTGTGGGTGGCCAAGTGGCAAGTGGGCGGTTACAACAACGGTATCGATGGATTTGCACGTTGGAATTTCCTTAATACGAACAATATTGATGGTAATTTCTCTTATATCATAACGTGGGATACTATTACTGACAAGGTGTTGAGTGGAGAGTTTCATAAACAGCCAAACTTATATCATATAGATGGTCTCATTTCAAGATATGTACCTCGTAACTCTTATGTGCTTCCTACCGCTTGTACTGAGAAGAACCTCATTCCGGTGGTGTTTAGAACTCCGGGTGGAAACTATTCGTTGCTTGTTGTGAGCCAAATGGAAAATGGTAAAACAGTAGATTTTACTTTACAAGGATTGGACAAGGAAATAGTGCTCTACAAATATTCCATTACTCCAGAGCAGGAAGGCTTGGAAAATGTAGATTTAAAAACTGGTAAAATGTTTATGCTCGATGCAAAAAACAACGCATTTACTGATGAAGTGAGCAAATGGAGCATGAATGTTTATTCTACTTTTGACTTGTCAATGGCCGATAATGGTGTGGTGGAGGATGGTGTTGGCAGATTAGAAGAGTTTAATGTTCCCTTAGATAGTAATGCCAAAGTGGTGGACAGCGAAAGTGACTATCTAGTTTTTTCCAAGTATTTCGGGAAGGATTATATACAGGGTGCTTATCATGGGAGTGAGCGCATCTCTAATATTCAGAAGGCTTTCTATGAGTTCTCGTTCAAAGGTGATGGTTTCAGATTATACGGTTCTCAAGATACAAATGGTGCTTTAGCTTCTGTATATGTCAATGACAAATTTGTTGGTTATGCAAGTAACTATGCACCTGGCAATAAAATCGGAATGATGATATTTGACAGCGGTAATCTTCCTTTTGGAACCTACCATGTTAAAGTGGTGAATCAAAACATAAAAACCGTTACGAGCAAAGACTGCTTTGTTAGTATTGACGCGGTGGCTCTGCCATCTATGCAGTCGAAGTTCTTATTATAGCGTATAGACGGATGTAACAACAGATGGATAGTTACTTATAATGAGCAATATGTGAATTTATTTAATTTTAATCTTTTATGAAACACAAAATTTATTTATCATTGATTTTTCTAATGATGTCAATAATGGCTTTCGGACAGAACATTAGATTATCCGGAACTGTCTCAGATGACAGTGGTCTACCTTTAATTGGGGTGAATGTAATTATAGTTGGTACAACACAAGGTACTGTTACGAATTTAGATGGTCAATACACTGTGTATCTGCCAAGTAAGGGAACGCAAGTAAAGTTTAGCTATATGGGTTACAAGGATGTCCTTGTAACTTCTGATGGCGGTGTGCGAAATGTTACGATGAAGGAAGAGTCGCAATTACTTGAGAGTGTTGTTGTGATTGGTTACGGTTCGGTACAAAAGAAAGATGTAACAACTTCTGTTGCTACTGTTTCACCGGATGAATTAGCCAATAAACCCCTTTTCTCTGTGGGCGAAGGTTTACAGGGTAAAGCTGCAGGTGTGCAAGTTGTGTTGCCTACCGGTAAGCCCGGTGCAAAACCTTCTATTAGAGTGCGTGGCGCAACTTCGGTTTTAGCCAGTAATGAACCTCTTTATGTGGTAGATGGTGTCCCTACAACTGACTTGGGTATAGTGAACTCTACCGATGTTGAAAGTATTCAGATTTTAAAAGATGCTTCATCGGCTGCCATTTATGGCGCACGTGCTGCTAATGGCGTGGTAATTGTAACTACTAAAAAAGGAAAGAAAGGAAGTCCCAGAGTTCATATGGGAGCTTACTTTGGTGTGTCGCAGGTTTCTAAACGGATTGAAGCACTTAATACAACTGAATATCTCCGACTTTTGGATGATATGAATATTGCTATTCCAGCAGGTGTGAACCGAGATATTAATACTAATTGGTTCGATGAAACTTTCGAAATTGGTTTTAAACAGAATTATGAGCTTTCTGTAAGTGGTGGGTCAGATAATTCATCGTATTATATATCAGGGGATTATATTTCTGATAAAGGTATTCTGTCAGCTGCGGAATGTGATAAGTTTTCTTTGAGAACTAATTTGAATTCAGAGGTTAGACCTTGGCTGAATTTGAGTGCCAGCATGAATTATATTCACTCTACGTCGAAGGATGTACCCGACAACAAAGGCTCTGATAAGGGGGGCGTTATTATGAGTATTATGAATACTCCTCCTTTTATGCCTATTTGGAATCCTGATAAGCCCGGACAGTATGCTTCTAATCCCTTCTCAGGGACGTTCGAAAACCCTCTTGCTACTCTTTCTAGTGAAAATAATGGTAAGTGGAATCAGTTTGTTGGTAATGTGAGTGCTGAGTTTAAACCCTTTAAGGGATTCTCTTTCAAAACATCTTTTGCTGTAGATGTAAGTTCTTCGGAGTGGGATTCCTATACCGATAATATAAAGACTGGTTGGGGACGTCAAAACAATGGCTTGGCTTCTTCGGGTAAGTATAATAATTATACTTGGCTGAACGAAAATGTGTTGAACTACGAATTTAGCATTAAGAACCAACATAATTTCAAGGTTTTGTTAGGTAACTCAAACAATGCCAACACTTATAGCCAAACTTATGCAAGCGGTTCTGACTTTCTAAACAACTCGATAATTCATACCGTAAATGGTGCTAATTATCTAACAGATGGTGGCTCTTCAAAATCGGAGTGGGCTATTGCTTCTTTCTTTGGTCGTATCATGTACGATTTTGAACATAAATACTTATTTACAGCCAATATTCGTTATGATGGCTCTTCTAAATTGGCAAAGGGCAATAAATGGGGCGCATTCCCTTCATTTTCTGCTGGTTGGCGTGTATCTGAAGAGTCTTTCTTTAAAGATAATGTAAAGTTTGTTGATGATTTGAAAATCCGTGCCGGTTGGGGCAAAAATGGTAATCAGGAAGGGATTGGTAATTACGCTTGGTATGGTAAACATTACATTCAGCGTGTACCTAAAACGGATCCTCTTTCAGGTCCTGCCTTGGTTAGATACAGCCTTGAAAACAGAGATTTGACATGGGAAACCACTACTCAAGCCAACATTGGTATTGATTTGTCTATGTTTAATAACCGTGTAGTATTAAATTTGGATGCTTATTACAAGAAAACTAAAGACCTGTTGCTTAATGTGCCCCTTCCCTCTAGTACAGGGGTAGGTTCGCTTACTAAAAACGATGGTGAAATTACCAATAAAGGTATTGAATTAAACTTGGTAACTCGCAACTTTGTAGGCGATTTTACTTGGGATACTGAATTTAATATTTCGCACAATAAGAACACTATTGACAAACTCGGTCTTTCTAAGAGCTATTCTTTCGGTTGGATTCCCGCTAACAATGAATCTGTCATTCAGATGGAAGAGGGATTGTCACTTGGTACATTCTATGGATATAAATCACTTGGTGTTAATCCTGAAACGGGTATGATGGACTATGCCGACATGAATGAAAATGGTTATATCGACCCCGACGATAGGGTGGTTATCGGTTGTGCCCAGCCTAAGGTAATTTACGGTATGACCAATAACTTTTCTTACAAGAACTTCTCGCTCTCTGTTTTCCTGCAAGGCTCGCAAGGTAATGATGTGTACAATGCGTCACGCATTGATACCGAGGGAATGTTTGATTTCCGTAATCAGTCAAAGGATGTGCTTAACCGTTGGGAAACTCCGGGTGATATCACTTACATCCCCAAAGCTTCTTCCGATGGTAATATGTATAATGTGCATAATTCAAGTCGTTTCGTAGAAGATGGCTCTTACCTGAAACTGAAGAGCCTGACATTGGCTTATGACCTTCCTAAAAAGCTCTTGAATAAGGTTTCGATGAGCAGATGTCAGGTGTATTTTACGGGATATAACTTGTTGACTCTAACGAAATATACAGGATACGACCCTGAGTTAAATACATTTGGTAATAGTGGCGTGGAGTTAGGCGTAGACTTTGGTACTTATCCTCCTTCCCGTTCATTTGTATTCGGTATTAACGTAGATTTCTAACTTAAATTTCTAATTATAATAGATAAAGCAATGATGAAAAAATATATTTATATGCTGATGGCTGTTTGTGCCTTCAGTTCGTGTACAGATTTCTTGGACAAGAGTCCATTATCAGAATATACAGATCAAGATTTGGGAAACAAAGATGAAAACTCAGGTCCTTCCTATACCACAGCTGAAGATGCCGAAGATTTGCTGAAAGGTTGTTATCAGGAATTCCGTTCGGAGTATTTTATATTAGATAGGTATGTGTTACAAGAAGTGATGTCCGGCAACTGCTATGTAGGTGGTAACGGTGCTTCGGAGAATCAGATTGAGAACTTTACCATCGAGGCTACTAACAGCATTGTTGAACGTGATTGGCGGTATCTCTACGGATTTGTGTCGAAGACCAATACTATCTTGAAGTATGTGCCTCTTATTGAAGACCCGGCACTGACTCCGACCCGTAAAAACGAGATTCTTGCCGAAGCCTCGTTCTGTCGTGCTTATGCCTATTTCGATTTGGTAAGATACTTCGGTGATGTTCCTTTGATTTTGGATGTACTGCCTTCTATTAACTCGGGTAACATTGACGAGGTGTATCCGCTGATTTATCCTTATCGTGCTCCTAAAGAGGATGTTTACGAACAAATCTACAAAGACTTGGCTTTTGCGTTGAAGAATGCAAGGGACTTTGACCAGGATAAGAACATCATTACAAAAGGTACAGTCCGCACATTACTTGCGAAATATTATGCTACGCTTGAAGATAAGGACTGGAACAAGATTAACTCGCTTTGCGATGAGATTCTGCCCTCTTACCCTATGGTACAGAACTATGCCGATTTGTTCGATGATCATCATAAAAACTCATCAGAGGCAATCTTGGAGATTTATTACGATGGTAACAAATCAAACGGAACGGAAAACTGGGGAGGATGGATTTTTGTCGGCTGGGATTGGAAGCGCTACAATGTGCCCTCTGTTAGCCTTGTCAAGGAATTCGGACCTACCGATACCCGTAAAGACGCTTCGTTCTTGTTTGCCGATGTAACCAACATGTGGGGCGACAAATACTGGACTGATTTGACAAAATTCCCTTTCTCTTACAAGTTTAAGGACTATACTAACGGTACTTCGGATGCTATATTGCTCAGAGCTGCCGATGTGAAACTTCTTAAAGCAGAAGCTCAACTTGAAATGGGTAATGTGTCTGATGCTTGGGGCATTGTAAACGAAATTCGTGGTCGTGCGGGTGCTGAACTGCTTCCCGATGCGGACAAGAACAATGCTACAGCCGTGAAGAATTACATTATTCGCGAGCGCAGACTTGAATTGGCTCTTGAGGGCTGTTTCTGGTTCGATTTGCTGAGAATGGGTGAGGCCATCAATTATATAAGCAATGTGCAAGATGCCGAGGGCAACTATATTTATAGGGGCAAGATTAATGACAACCGTCTTATTTTGCCTATTCCCCAAGGTGAGCGCATGCTGAATAAGAATCTTACCCAAAATCCCGGTTATTAAAAATCCGGTTTTAACTCTAACAAACCATTTTATGAAAATAATAAAAACATTTTTAACTTTGTTTACGGCTTGCCTCTTTCAGGTTTCCTCTGCATTTGCACAGTTGCCTGAAATAGGCGGTGAAGTCTGGATTGAGCCGGGACAAACGAAGGAGCAGATAGACACCTTCTTCCGGATAATGAAGGAGAACAAGATGACTACTGCTCGCATGTTTATCATGTGGAATCAAATCGAAACCGACCCCGGTGTGTTCGATTTCACTCCCTATGACATGGCTTTTGAGGCAGCGGAAAAGTACAACATCAAGGTAGTTGCTACCTTGACCGCTGCTGAACCGGCCCCCTGCGTAAACAAGCGTTCAAACTATCAGCTGCATACGCATCTTATCATAGAGGACAGAGCGGAATATCCGGCGGCCGCCCGATACATAAAACAGGTGGTGGACCGATACAAAAAACATCCCATGCTTGAATATTGGTGGTTGCTTAACGAACCGGGACAATATCCTGTTCCAAGTAAGCTCGCTGTGGAGGAATTTAGGCAATGGCTTAAAGTGAAGTATGCTGGTGATATTCGCTTGCTCAATAAATTGTGGATTACCTATTTTCCTGACTTTAATTCGATAGAATACAGTCCGGTATGGGACAAAGTGGATGGCTGGTCCAGTCAAATAGCCTACTACGATTGGCAAAAGTTTTGGCGTCCATTCCTGACGCAGTATATGCAGTGGGTGTCCGATGAAGTGAAAAAGCATGATGACAAGCATCCTATTACTGTAAATCCGCATACTGTGTATGATAACCTGGCTCGTTATGATTTTGCAGAGTGGCGTAAGTTTATTGATATACTAGGTATGTCAATACATCCTTCATGGGCACTTACTGATTTCCAAAAGCATCATTACGCCTATGGCATAGCCGGATGTTGCGAATTGATGACCGGATTTCATAAAGACAACAACGAGATTTGGGTGTCTGAGATTCAAGGTGGTTCCAACATCTTTAGCGGCTGGGCTCCTGGAGCTCCCGATAAAACAGACATTGAGCAATGGTTGTGGACTTCGATAGGTTGTAATGCTAAAAGGGTACTGTATTGGTCCGTTAATCCTCGCCCGCAAGGCAATGAAGCAGGTGAGTGGGCTTTATTTGGTTACGGAGACAAGGTGTCGGAGCGTGTGCGGATGACTACCGATGTGATTGATTGTCTGTATAAAAATAAAAAAGTGTTCTCCGAGACCAAGCTGATGGAAACGCCCATCACCATTATTACTACTCCCGAGTCGCGTTTTATGTTTGATTGTCGCGGTGATTGGCGAGAGTTCCGTAACAGTAAGTCCTATCTTAAAAGTTACATGGCTTGGTACATTATGCTGATGCGTTTGGGATTACCCGTGCAGATTCTCGAGGCCAAGGACTACAATTGGGATGATGCCGACCAAGGTCGTGTAGTTATTTTCCCAAATACCATCTCTGTCCCTTCTACTTTACAAGACAAAATTAAAGGTTTTGTGAAGCGTGGGAATAAACTTATTGCCGATGGTTTGGCTTTCCAATTTGATGAAGAGTCCCGTAGCTATGGTGTAGTGGGTAATCCTTATGAGGATATGTTTGGAGCATCTTTGCTTGATGTGATGTATCAGATGGATTCGGATGTAAAAATTAATTTTAATGATTCTGACATTGTATTGTCGGCTTCTGATTTGCGTGGTGAACTGATACCAACCACTGCTCAAGTATTGGCAGGTACCAAAGAAATGGCCTATGCTACTCGCAACAAATATGGCAAGGGGGAGGCTGTGTGGGTTCCCCATGTTATTGGTGTAAGAGAATTCAACCAACACGATTCCAACTATGCTAAATTTGTATTTAGTGAGGTGGAGAATGTATATAACAAGCATCCTTTTGTACTAGACAATAAAGATGAAGACTTGATGATGCAAACCCTACAGGCAGATGGAAAGTATGTTACTATTGTGATAAATTGTTCACTCAAGGATGTAAATTCCAAAATCATCAATCGTTCTGCTAAACAAAAAGCTGAGGTGGTTTGGGGCAGTAAGAGTGCTCTTGGTGAAGGTGGAAGCATTAATTTGCAACCTCGAGAAACGCTTGTGATAATTTGGGAATAACTTGATAATAAAGGTTGAGAAACATTTCGAACATAAATTAAAAGATAAAATTCAATTTTAGATAAACGTATTGTTTTTCTGCTAAATTAATAAGAAATATGAAACTATATAATATTTTTTCATTGCTGACTGTGGCTACTGCCATGTCGTTTTTTACAGCTTGTGAGCCTGATTATACAGTAATAAAAATTAAAGCTGTACCTCCTGTTGTTGAAAATTTTACATTGGAAAATGGACAGATTGTATATGGACAAACTCCTAAGGGTACTCTTTCAATAGTAGACCCCGAATACAACTTGAAAGAGGTTAAAATTGATGTTATCGTAGAAGGTACTAAAGTTTTTACCGAGACAATTGAAGAGATTGGATCGACTGAATTGGATTATTCCTTGGCCGAATTGGGCGAAATCCTTCCTTTCGAACCCAATGTAACAGATAAGTTGGGAGTCATCAGTGTTACTGCTACGAACGTCAAACTGAAAACCATTCAGGAGGAGTTCGATTTTACCATGAAGCGTCCCGCTTTTGATAACCTTTATGCTTATGTAAATGGTATTGAATATGTGCTCGAGAGCCTTGATGGGGTATTGTACACTATTGATCTCACTACTCCCCTTGTAAACGGTGTTACAGGTTACATTTACAGCGAAATCGGTCAACAAGGGTTACGTTGGGGTTACGATATCGCTGAGCAATCTGTTTCACTCGATGCTGCCGATCCCATTCCTTTTGTCGACTCTGAAAATGCCGATGGTAACGTAACTTTTATCAGTTTCGATGTAGTGAAATTTCAACCAGCTCCTCAAGAAAAATTCTTGGGCGTGAATGGTGTGAATTTTGTTTCTTCTAAGGATGAGAATGTTGTGTGGGCAAAAAATGTTTCTGTAGAGCCCCAATCGATGGTAGAAGCTACTCTTTTTGACTTGGACAAAGTGACCTTTGATCCTGACTTTTTCCAATTAGTAGACGAAAATAAACTGAAATATATTGGCCGCAGTACCAATGTGAATCTCTACTACAACACTGAGATGCAATTTGTGTTTGTAGAGAGTGATGAAAATCCCTTCCATGCATACGTGGATTATCCTAATAGTAACACTGTGATACTGGGTTACGGTGTGGCATGTCCCGGTGCATCGGCTTGGACTCCCGGATGGGATTTCAACAATGGGATTGCTTTCCGTAAGGTTTCTACAAGTGAGGGAGACTTGGTATTTACCCAAACTATTATTGTAGACGGTGGTTATACTCAATTCAATTTCTATTCAGGCGATGATTGGGGTTATCCTGTATCGGCCGAGCATGTAACATTCCTTGATAACGAATTCCATTCATACGAAGAAGAAGGTAAACCCGGCAATTTTGCTATAGAGCAAACAGCTTTCGATAACAGCAAGTGGTACATTTATAAGATTGTTTACACTGTAAACAGCGAAGGTACAGCTGGTACATTTTCTGCTACCAAGATTAAAGAAGTATCGAAATAACAGATTAGAAGATAATGAAAATGAAGAAACTATTACTTTTATTGATATTTATCCCTATGTTAACTTTAGCGCAAACCAAGCAGAATCTCAATGGGGATTGGCTGTTCAAACAATCTAATTCGGTACAATGGCTTCCCGCCATTGTACCGGGACAGGTTCATACAGACTTGTTCCGTAATAAACAGATTGAAAATCCTTTCTTTGGGATAAATGAAAAGAAACTGCAGTGGATTGGTGAGAAAGACTGGGAGTATAAGCGTACTTTTACCTGCGATAAGGCAATTCTACAAGCCTCTAATGCCGAGTTGGTTATGGAGGGAATTGACACTTATGCTGATGTGTACATAAATGATGTGCTTGCTACCAAGTGCGACAACATGTTTAGAACTTGGAGGGTAAACATCAAGCCTTATCTCAAAGAAGGTGAGAATACTCTATATGTTCGCTTTACTTCTGTGTTCAAAGTTGATATGCCGAAGTATCTGGATGCGCCATTCAAACTTCAAGCCTGGCCCAACAATGACCAAAACGATGTAATTTGGCTTAGCCTCTACGCACGTAAAGCCGGTTATAACTATGGTTGGGATTGGGGACCACGCCTCATTACTTCGGGCATTTGGCGTGACATTTACATCGAAGCATGGAATGATATAAAGGTGGATGCTGCTCAAGTAGTTACGGCTCAGCTTTCTGGTAAACAGGCCTATATGGAGTCAAACTGTAACCTCGTGTCTGATGGTAACAAACAAGCCATTGTGGAGATTTGGAATCAAGGCAAGCTCATGGCTTCGAAAGAGGTATCTCTTATAAAGGGTGAAAACCTGGTAGAGATGAGCTTTAACTTAAAGAATCCCCAATTGTGGTGGAGCAACGGCTTGGGTAAACAGCCTATGTATGACTTCGACTTTAAGGTGAAGGCCGATGGTAAAGATTTAGCATCCAAGAGTATCCGAACAGCTGTGCGCACCATAGAGATTGTACGTGATAGGGACAAAGACGGACAGTCAATGTACGTGAAGCTCAATGGCAAGAATGTGTTTATGAAAGGTGCCAATTACATCCCTCTTGACAATTTCCCGGCTCGTGTAGCAGACAAAACCTACGAACATATCATTAAGTCGGCTGCAGATGCCAACATGAACATGCTTCGTATCTGGGGTGGGGGGATTTATGAGAAAGATGTATTCTATGATCTTTGCGATAAATATGGTATCTTGGTTTGGCAAGACATGATGTTTGCCTGCGGCATGTTCCCTGCTGATGAGGATTATCTGAACAATGTAACACAAGAAATAAAGGACAACATCAAGCGCCTGAGAAATCATCCTTGTATTGCTCTATGGAACGGCAACAATGAAAATGAAATCTCTTACTATGGCTGGGGATGGAAAGGGACGCTTTCACCGGAGCACCAACGGATATACGAGGCCAATCTGGTGAAGCTTTTCCATCAAGTAATACCTGCTGCTATTCTGTCGCAAGACAAGTCGCGATATTATCATCCCACTTCACCCAATACTGGTTACAACGACATAGGCATGAATATGGGTGATGTGCATTTTTGGTGGGTATGGAAAGGTGGTTGGGTGGAAGAATATCTAAAGCCTGAAAATATTGGCCGTTTTATGAGCGAATATGGTTTTCAGTCTTATCCAGAGATGTCGACCATTCGTAAGTTTACTCATGAACAAGACCGCTATATTGATTCCGAAGCTGTTTTGAGCCACCAAAGAGCTAAAAACGACAACACTCGGGATCCGCACTTTGGTAACAAGATGATGATGATGTACATGAATAAGTATTTTAACGTTCCTGAGAATTTTGAACATTTTGTGTATGTGAGTCAGTTGCTTCAAGGCGAAGCCGTGAAAGTGGCTATCGAAGCTCATCGTCGTGCTATGCCTTATTGTATGGGTACACTCTTCTGGCAGATAAATGATTGTTGGCCGGCAGCATCGTGGTCAAGCATAGACTACTACGGCAAGTGGAAGGGACTGCATTACATGAGTAAACATGCTTATGAAGAGGTGATTGTTTCGCCTTACCGTAAAGATGGTAACATTAATGTCAAGGTGGTATCCGACCGTCAAAGTTCTTTTGTCGGCAAACTTGAGGTTGCAGCCATGAAACTTGATGGAGAGGTAGCTTACTCTAAGCAAGTAAATGTGAAGCAGGAGGCTAATTCTGTGCAGGATGTATTCTCTCTCTCGGAGAAAGAATTGTTTCAAGGTGCAGCAGACTATGTATATACTAAACTTTCCGAAAATGGTAAGGTGATTTCCACCAACTTGATTTATACTAAATATGCCAATGGTTATACTTATAAGAATGCCACTCCACAGATGACTTATGAAAAGGTCTCCGATGGCATTTTGCTTAAAATCAAGTCTGATTACCTGATTCGTGGTTTGTACCTTTATCTCAATGACGAAGAAACATCCTTTAGCGACAACTATTTTACAGTAGTTCCCAACGAAGAGAAAGAAGTGTATGTGAAAACATCGTTGACGGTTAATGAGTTCAAAAATGCTCTGCATTACTTAACTTATAACCAAATAATGACTCAAGGCAAATAATGTCTTTAAGTGTGGTGAAGTTTTTCCTCCTTTGTCAAACATAGACCAAATGTGAGGGAATTCTTCATCATATACGTTTCTAATAACTATATACTTGTTTATTATGCGAATTTTAAAACTTAGTTTCTTCTGTTTGTTGATATTTTTTTCCCTATTCTCTTGTTCTTCGTGTAGTTCTGATAAGGGGGGTGACGAAGGTCAAAACAGTATCCCTCCTGTTGTGATAACTGACTATCAGCCCATAGCCCTTACCCAAGATGCTGAAGGCAGTTTCTCCACAACAGAGGAAGGGGCGATTACAGTGAAGCTCAACAGTAAAAAGGCTATTTATGGTGTATGTTTGCCTCAAGTGGCATGTGGGCATTTTATAGCTGAGGTAACGAGCGATAAGGAGACGAACTTTGGCTTGGCTATTGTGCGTGAGAAGAACGGAGTTCCTGATTACGAGAATTTTACTTCGGTGAGTGTGTGTCTCGAAGCTGGAATACCTACCGCACGTGTCATAGACCGTCAGTATGGGAAAGATAATGTACTTGATAATACCAATACCATAAAGGATGGCGATCGCGATTTTCGTTACTCTATCCCTTTTACCGGTAAGTACTTCTCTATCCCTTTTAAAGGTTCTACCGGAAAAGCGCGTATCATACGCAACGAAATTTCGGGCTTTTTTCATTTTTATGTGAGTGTGGGAAAGGAGATAAACGGTAAGTTCTACGAGAACTGGATAGAATTGGCCCAATCCAAAGACTGGGGTGATATAAACCAAAAGTACTTTATCTGCCCCATTGCCAGGACAATGAACAGTAAAACAACTGAGGTGACCTATACTGATATCTGTTTCGAAGAATTTGCTTCAGACGATTTGGCTGCAACGCAAGAATTTGGTGTGCAGAAACGTGATTTTACTTGGGCGGGTTTTCCCGGCAAGGCTACTGTGATAAACTTCAACCCAAAGCATTGTCCTGCAGCTGAGGATAATCGTGAGTTCGTGTTCTGGACAGAAACCAATTACGTGCCTGCATGGCGTATGAACAATGAACTCCTTTATTGCTACGAATTTGCCGAAACATGGAGTGGATTGGCTCCCGGTTGCTACGAACCTATGTCGGATCGCTTGTTAGCTTATGCTAAGGTAGATATTGTGGAGGATAATAAGGTCAGAAAAGTGGTGAAGTACCACTATGCACTCGTTAATCCTGACTATAAAGCTCCTTATCCCGGAGGGTTCTACCCAGAAGTGGATGAGTACTACACTTTCTATGCTGATGGTGTGGGGGTCCGGCGTATAGAATACACACAAAAAGAGGAGGGGCGTTCTGAGTTCCAGTGGCGGTACCATGAGTTAAGCGAATTGATGGCCATTGCCGGAAGTTCTACTGTTCCTGCTGAGCATTATGCAAAGCCTACGCTTAGCATTACTAATCTTAGCGGAAGCAAATATAATGTTTACCCCGAACGTCCATTTGAAGAAGTGAACCGTGAGGTAAAGAACTGGGAGGAGCAAATTTACACTGTTCATTTGGTAAACGCTCCCGATGCTTTTGCTGTGTTTTCTTATTCGCCCAATCGTCCTGAAGTATCTCCGCTTCCCATTGAAAACGACTTGATTTGGCATGATATAGGCTACCAAATGTCACATTGGCCAGTGGACAAACAGCCTTATCTATCGGCTCGTCATGGTGATTATGACAAGTCGAACGCCACTTGGAAATCCAATATATCACACTCCTCACTGATTGGCGTTGAGGCTAAAGGTGGACTCGACTGGAACTCTCATTACCAATTGCGTGACAATGGGGATAAGTATAGGGTTTACTTGATGCTATTCGGTATCAACGAACGTAACAAGGGGCAGGACATTCATGCTTATACTCGCACTTGGTTGCATCATGGCAATTTTTCTGAACTTGATGGGGTAGAATATAACCCTTCTGTAACCGGATATTCAAAGAGAGAAATAGTACTCTCTTCGCGAGGTGGTAGCAACTTTGGGTTTAAATATGCTCCCATGGGGGAGATGAAGAATCCCGTGTTCCGTATTGACGATTGGAACGGCAAGGCTGAAATAGATTTGACTGTCAATGGTGAACAGCTACTTTTCAATCAGGATTATCTCTGTGATAAAGTTGATGGAAGCTTAATAATATGGCTCAACAAGTCTACTTCTTCGGTTATTTCTGTAAAAGTTTCTTCTAAATAACTTTTTATGTGGTATGGGGAGCGAATTCATCAGTTTTTTCTCCTTCCCCATACTTTTATTGGATTTGTATATGAAGAATGTATATGGTTTATTGCTCGTATTGCTCTGCGCATCGTGTGTTAGGCAAGTCGGAAACAATGTAACCGATGTTGTCTGTGTAGAGAATGTACTGTATAGAGGATGGTACGATTGTATCAAACTCTCCAATAGCAAAGTATCAATTATCGTAAATCCCACCTATGGAGGTCAGATACTTTATTTTGGGCTGAATGAGACCAATGAGAATGTTTTGTGGGCCGATTCTGTAGTAAACGGATGGACGATAAACGAATATGCAGAAAAACATCGAAGTCCTGATTCCGGTCGTTTTGATATTGGACCGGAACGTATTACTGAGCACATCCATGATTCCATTTGGGCGGGGTTTTATCAATCTTTTGTAGAAGTGGATGCTGTACGTTTGCAGAGCCCTGATTCTCAAACCATGGGTATTAAGGTAGAAAAGATTTATAAACTTGATAGACAAAACCCTACGTTGCATGTGATACAAAAAATGACCAATATATCCCGACACGAGGTGGAATATTGTTTTTGGACTCGTACCCTTCTCCCGTCTGGAGGTATATATTTTTGCGATGCCCACACTGATACTAATCATCTTACTGCCTATAGCGAGATGTCGCTCTTGGACGATTCACTTCATCCTTCTCTTCCATCTGAAGACCGTGTGCATTGTGCTAATAACATCTTTACGGCATATCCGGGTGGAGAAAAGGAATACCGATATGGTATCAATTCTACCACTGGTACTTTTTGCTATTTACGCAATCATTTGCTCTACGTGAAGCAAAATGTTTATGTCCCAAATGGGACATACGATTGTAATAACGGGATAAATTTTACCAATATGATTTACTTTTGTAATCAGTTTATTGAGATGGAACCACTCAGTCCTATGGTAAAGTTGCAGCCTGGTGAGTCCTATCAATATGAAGAAGTGTGGAGCTTGTACAATTGGTAACTTTTTCATGTGGGCATGAAGAGGAGAATTGAAATCTGCATATTATCAGTGTTAAACTACGAATTACGGTTAGGGCATTCCCTCCTAAAAATATTTGCTGATAATCAGATGTGTGATTTGTGGTATTTGACAAAATATTAAACTAACAAGTGTTGATTGTCAGAATGTTGTCAATTTAATGCAACTACTTTGTCTCTGGCAGGGTAAGTCTATTCTATTTATGGAAAATTGTATTTACCGGTGTAATGCAGTATATATATTTTTGATTGCTTTCCGATAAAACATTTTAAGCCTCTAAAAACTGGATTGATTCTATTTGTAAGAGTCAGTCCTTTTTTGTCATATTTGATATCATTCTATTCAATAATGGGGATACTCAGAAAATGTTATAAAATTAGACAACTAACTTGCAATAAATTAGTTGTCTAATTTTATGACATTTTCTGAGTATCCCTTTTTATAACAACTATGGCTTTTATTCTTACAGAATCCCTTGTGCCATCATAGCCTTCGCTACCTTCATAAATCCGGCCACATTGGCACCCTTCACGTAGTTTACATAACCGTCGGCTTCTGTGCCGTATTGTACGCAAGCTTCGTGAATATTCTTCATGATACTCTTCAGTTTCTCGTCTACCTCTTCTGCACTCCAGCTCAATTTGATGGAATTCTGAGTCATTTCAAGACCGGATACTGATACACCGCCGGCGTTGGCTGCCTTACCTGGAGCATACAGAATCTTTGCATCTTGGAATACGCGGATTGCTTCAGGGGTAGAAGGCATGTTTGCACCTTCGGACACAGCCATGACACCATTAGCAATTAGTTTTTTTGCATCATCTCCGTTTATTTCATTTTGAGTTGCAGAAGGCAAGGCGATGTCTGCTTTTTCACCCCAAGGACGTGCACCTTCCACATATTTCACACCCGGATATTGTTCAGCATATTCGCGGATACGTCCACGATAGAGGTTTTTCAGCTCCATGATGTAATCCAACTTTTCGCGGTCAATGCCGTCCGGATCGTATACATAACCGTCAGAATCAGACATGGTCAATACCTTACCACCCAATTCCAATACTTTCTCGGCCGTATATTGAGCTACGTTACCGGAACCGGAAATCAGACAAGTTTTGCCTTTCAAGTCAGTACCCTTAGTCTTTAACATTTCCATCAGGAAGTAGATGTTACCGTAGCCGGTAGCTTCCGGACGAATCAGCGAACCGCCGAACTCACGGCCCTTACCGGTGAAAGTACCCGTAAATTCATGAGCCAGCTTCTTATACATACCGAACATGAAACCTACTTCGCGACCACCTACACCGATATCACCAGCAGGTACGTCTGTTTCAGGGCCGATATGACGCCATAACTCCAGCATGAAAGCCTGAACAAAACGCATGACCTCAGCATTTGACTTGCCGCGCGGAGAGAAGTCCGAACCGCCTTTACCGCCACCCATAGGCAGAGTTGTCAATGAGTTTTTAAATGTCTGCTCGAAAGCAAGGAATTTCAGGATGCTCAGGTTTACAGAAGCGTGGAAACGAACACCGCCTTTATAAGGGCCGATAGCGTTGTTGTGCTGCACACGATAGCCCATGTTGGTTTGTACGTTACCTTTATCGTCTACCCAAGTAACACGGAATTGGTAAACGCGATCGGGGATGCAAAGACGTTCAATCAGATTGGCTTTGTCAAACTCCGGATGCTTGTTATACTCTTCTTCAATCGTAGAAAGAACTTCTTCTACTGCTTGATGATACTCCGGTTCGTTGGGGAACCGTCTTTTCAGGTCTTCTAATACCTTAGCTGCATTCATAATCTATTTCTTTTATTGGTTGCTACTATATATTACCTAAAACAATTCGATTTTCGGTTTGTTTCCTTTTCCTCTCATTGCGGTTGCAAAAGTACACATAAAAATGAAACGAGCAAACATTTTATAAAGAAAATGCGGTATAAAACAACAATTTTATTGTTTTATACCGCAAAATGGAATAAAAAGATATTATTTATCCTCTTTTTAGAGACTTTATGACGGGAATAAATACTAAAGCCGCCGAAATGGTAAGCGTTAGGATGATTGGACCGTCAATTCGTTCGACAGATATCAAAACAATGTAGCAAAGTGCTGCCCAAAGCAGCATAATGCAAACTATTTGGAATTTTGATAACGGTCGTTTCATTTGGCTGCTTTCTTTTTGTCTACGATAGCATCGATAACTGCCACTGCGGTGATATTCACGATATCTCGCACGGAGCTTTCAAAATCGGTGAAGTGGATAGGCTTGTTCAGCCCCATTTGGATAGGACCAATCAGTTCGGAGTCCGTATCCATCGCCTGCAACAGCTTGTAAGCAGAGTTTGCAGAACTCAAGTTCGGGAAAATCAGTGTGTTTACGTCTTTTCCTTTCAAGCGCGTAAACGGATACTTGGCATCACGCATTTCGCGGTTCATGGCGAAATTCACCTGCATTTCTCCGTCAATGGCAAGGTCAGGATAGTTTTGTTGCATATAATCCACAGCTTCGTGTACACTTACCGGGCTGCCTTCTTTATCCGCACCGAAGTTGGAGTAACTCAACATGGCCATTACCGGTGTATGATTAAAGAAGCGGACGGTATATTCCGATAGCTTGGCAATATCGATTAGCGTTTCGGCATTGGGATGACGGTTAATCAGCGTATCGGCCAGGAAGTATGTACCTTTTTTGGAGTTCAGGATATGCATGGTGCCGAAATGCTTGTATTCCGGACGGATGCCGATGACTTCCTTGGCAACCTTGATGGTATTGCTGTATTTGGTGTAAAGACCTGTGATGAAAGCGTCTGCTTCACCCGTCTCCACCATCATCATACCGAAGTAGTTACGTTCGAACATTTTGTCGTTGGCTTCTTCGTAAGTGGCTCCTTCGCGGGCACGTTTTTCAGATAGAATGCGGGCATAGCGTTCACGGCGCGGCGCTTCATCCGGATGACGCAGATTTACTATCTCGATACCTTCAAGGCTAAGGTCTAGTTCTTTTGCCAGCTTCTCGATGGCTTCGTCGTTGCCCAATATAATAGGATGGCAGATACCTTCAGCCTTGGCTTCCACAGCAGCTTTCAGCATATTGGGGTGGATGCCTTCGGCAAATACCACACGTTGTGGGTTGCGGCGGGCGGTGTCGTAGAGTTGGCGGGTCAGTTTGCTTTCGTAACCCATCAGCTCGCGCAGTTGCAGGCGGTAGGCATCCCAGTCTTCGATGTCTTTGCGAGCTACACCGCTTTCCATGGCAGCTTTGGCCACAGCGCAGGACACTTCGGTGATGAGGCGCGGGTCAACCGGTTTCGGGATGAAGTATTCGGGACCGAAGGTGAAGTTGTTTACATGGTATGCTTCATTCACAACATCGGGCACGGGCTGCTTGGCAAGGTTGGCAATGGCGTGCACGGCAGCAATTTTCATGGCTTCGTTGATGGCTTTTGCCTGCGTGTCGAGGGCGCCGCGGAAGATGTAGGGGAAACCGATTACATTATTAATCTGGTTAGGATAGTCGGAACGACCGGTGGACATCAGTACGTCCGGACGTGCTGCCATGGCGTCTTCGTAAGAGATTTCCGGAGTAGGGTTGGCAAGGGCAAACACGATGGGATGGTCTGCCATGCTGCGAACCATGTCCTGGGTCAACACATTACCTTTTGACAGTCCGAGGAATACATCGGCGCCTTTGATGGCTTCTGCCAGAGTATGTACATCGCGACGGTCGGTGGCAAAGTAACGTTTCTGCTCGGTCAGATTCTCGCGATCGCTGGTAATGACTCCCTTACTGTCCAGCATCAGGATATTCTCACGGCGTGCGCCGAGCGCTTCATACAGTTTGGTGCATGAGGTGGCGGAAGCCCCGGCACCGTTTACGACGATTTTCACTTCCTCTATCTTCTTGCCTGCCACTTCCAGGGCGTTCAGCAATCCTGCGCTGGAGATGATGGCGGTGCCGTGCTGGTCGTCGTGCATCACGGGGATGTCCAATTCCTCTTTCAGGCGGCGTTCTATTTCGAAACATTCGGGTGCTTTGATGTCTTCCAAGTTGATACCTCCGAATGTTGGGGCAATAGCCTTGACAGCTTCGATGAACTTGTCGGGGTCTTTTTCATTTACTTCGATGTCGAATACGTCGATACCTGCATAAATTTTGAACAACAGACCTTTACCCTCCATGACGGGTTTGCCGCTGAGGGCGCCAATATCGCCCAGGCCGAGCACGGCGGTTCCGTTGGAGATGACAGCTACCAGATTGCCTTTTGCTGTATATTTATATGCATCTTGCGGGTTTTTCTCAATTTCGAGGCACGGTTCTGCAACGCCCGGAGAGTAGGCGAGAGAAAGATCGGTTTGTGTACTGTAAGGCTTGGTGGGTACTACTTCAATCTTACCCGGTTTGCCTTGCGAATGGTAGAGCAAGGCTGCTTCTTTGGTTATTTTAGCCATGGTAGAATAGTTAAATTGGTTATAATTTGGCTGCAAATGTAGGTATAAAAGTTCTAAATTGTAGCTCGCTGTCAATAAAATCTATTACTTTTATCAGTTAATTAGCTTAAAATGCTTATTTTTGGCATCAGATTTTAGAAATTACCCCCATTTATTAACTTAACACATGAGTTGCATGAGAATTTTGAAACTTCCTCTGGCAGGATTATTATTTTGTGTAATGGCACTATTTGCTGGATGTAAAACGAGTAATGAACCTAAGGCACCGGTTGCTCTGACCTGGGAAATGGGTGCAAGTGACATCGAACCCGGATATTATGAGAATACCTTTATTCTCAAGAATATCTCTCAAAAACCTCTAAAAAAGAACTGGACGATTTACTATTCACAGCTTCCCCGAGGGGTGAAGCAGGAAGGAGCCTCTGAAGTGAAGGTAGAGGTAGTGAACGGTAATTTTTTCAAAATGTATCCGACAGACGAATTTGCTTCGCTGGCTCCCGGTGATTCCATGCGGATTACTTTCCTTTGCACTTACAAGCTGGACCGGAACTCCCATGTACCGGAAGGAACTTATTGGGTGGAGACTGTGGATGGTAAAGAGGGCAGTCCGTTGCCCGTGGCTTTGAAGGCGCTGCCGCTTCCTTCTCCCGAGTCAATGAGCGGCTATCCGGATGCGACTAAGATTTATGAATCCAATCTTCGCTTGGCTGGTGCTCCTGCTTTGGTGCAGTCAGACATTCTTCCGTCTGTAAAGAAAGCGGTAGCCATTGAAGGCGATAATGTCGTATTGGAAGGTAAGGTAGCTTTGGCATTTCCGGAGAACTTTGCCGGTGAAGCCAAGTTGCTGAAAGAGAAACTGACTGGTTTGTATGGTTTGGAAGTTGTCGGAAATGCTTCCGTGAAGATTGTGCTGGAAGAACTGCTTGATAGGAAGGAGGCCGTAAATGATGAATATTATACTATCAATATAGGTGACAACCTGATAAAAATCAGTGCTGCCACTCCTCATGGCATTTTTAATGGTACACAGACACTTTTGTCAATGTTGAAGGGCAAGCAGACACCTTATTTGCTGGAGGCAGTCTCCATTCGGGATTATCCGGACTTGGCATATCGTGGACAAATGATAGATATTGCCCGTAATTTCACCGCTCCGGAGAACTTGAAGAAACTGGTGGATATTTTTGCATCTTATAAATTGAATGTCCTGCATTTCCATTTTTGTGATGATGAAGCCTGGCGTTTGGAGATTCCTGGTTTGGAGGAACTGACTGCTGTGGGTAGCCGTCGCGGGCATACCACTGACGAAAGCCAGTGCCTCTACCCATGTTATGACGGTGGCTATGACCCTGATGCAAAGACTGTAGGCAATGGATATTATAGCCGCGAGGAATTTATTGATTTGCTGAAGTATGCTGCCGAAAGACATGTCCGCATTGTTCCGGAAATAGAATCTCCGGGGCATGCCCGCGCTGCCATTGTCTCCATGAAGGCACGCTATAACAAATATTTTGAAACTGATCCGGGGAAAGCTACAGAATATATGTTGAGTGAACCGGAAGACACTTCACGTTATGTTTCTGTACAATATTATACGGACAATGTGATGAATGTCGCCTTGCCTTCTACCTACCGTTTTATGGAGAAGGTGATTCAGGAACTTAATGCGATGTATCAGGAAGCCGGTCTTTCATTGTCCACAGTGCATTTGGGGGGTGACGAAGTGCCTCACGGCGTGTGGATGGGCTCTCCGAAATGCCAAGAGCTGATGAAGGAGAAAGGCATGACGAAAGCTCATGATTTGTCGGAGTATTTCATTACGCAAATGGCGGATGTGATGCAGAAGAACGGACTGAAATTCAGTGGTTGGCAGGAAGTTGCTTTGGGGCATACCGAAGAGACTCATCAACAGTTGAGGGGCCAGGCTGCCGGTGTGTATTGCTGGAATACTGTACCGGGCTCTGATGAAGTGGTTTATCAGACAGCCAATAACGGTTACCCGGTCATCCTTTGCAACGTGGGCAATTTCTATATGGATATGGCTTACAATGGTCATCCGGACGAGCGTGGACTCGATTGGGGAGGTTATGTGGATGAGTCTGTCTCTTTCTCTATGCTTCCTTTCAGCATTTATCGTTCGCTGCGTGTGGATATGGCAGGCAATCCCATTGATTTGAATAATGCGGAAAAGGGGAAGACTGCTTTGACAGAGATAGGCAAGAAACATATTATGGGTGTACAAGGGCAATTGTTCGCCGAAACTATCCGTAGTTTTGATGGCGTGGAATATCTTCTTTTCCCAAAAATATTAGGGCTGGCAGAACGTGGCTGGAATGCCCATCCGGTATGGGAAAATCTGTCCGGCGTGCGGGAGCAGCAGGCTTTCAATCAGGCTTTGGCACTTTATTATGAGAAAATCAGCAAGAGTGAAATGCCTTATTGGGCAAAGAATGGGATTAACTTCCGCTTGCCTCAGCCGGGATTATTGGTAAAAGATGGAAATCTGTATGCTAATGTGGCCATTGATGGTGCTGAAGTACGTTACACAACTGATGGTTCGGAACCTACTGCCCAGTCAACCTTATGGAAAGAACCGGTGAAGTGTGGTTCCCTGGTCGTGAAAGCAAAGACCTTCTACCAAGGCAAGGAAAGTTTGACGATTATATTGAATGTTGAGTAATAGAGAATATTGAAATGAAAAGGGAGTGCATTGTCCGAAAATGCACTCCCTTTTGTTTATTCCTTTAGGCGTTCAGCGCTTGTTCTATATCCGCAATAATATCCTCTGCATTCTCTATACCTACCGAGAAGCGAATTAGGTCGGGGCGTACACCTGCCTCCATCAGTTGCTCGTCTGTCAACTGGCGGTGTGTATGGCTGGCTGGGTGCAGCACACAAGTACGTGCATCGGCCACATGAGTCACGATAGCCGCCAGTTTCAGTGAATCCATAAACTTGATAGACTCTTCCCGTCCGCCCTTCAAGCCGAAGGTGACAACGCCGCAAGAGCCGTTCGGCATGTACTTCTGTGCCTGCTCGTAGTATTTGTCGCCCGGCAGACCACAATAATTCACCCAAGCCACTTTATCGTTCTGGGCAAGATACTCGGCTACCGCTTGTGCATTCTTGCAATGTTGGGGCATACGCAGGTGCAGTGTTTCCAGACCCAGGTTCAGCAGGAATGCGTTTTGTGGAGACTGGATGCTGCCCAGGTCGCGCATCAGTTGGGCTGTAGCCTTGGTGATGTAAGCCATTTTGCCGAAGGCTTTCGTATAAGTCAGTCCGTGGTAAGACTCGTCCGGTGTGCACAGTCCGGGGAATTTGTCGGCGTGTGCATCCCAATCGAAGTTGCCGCTGTCTACAATGGCTCCACCTACGCTGGTGGCATGTCCGTCCATGTATTTGGTGGTAGAGTGTACTACGATGTCGGCACCCCACTCAAACGGACGGCAGTTGATGGGGGTAGGGAAGGTGTTGTCCACAATCAAGGGCACGCCGTGGCTGTGGGCAATGCGGGCAAACTTCTCTATATCGAGCACTTCGAGCGTAGGGTTGGAGATGGTTTCGCCGAATAGGGCCTTGGTATTGGGGCGGAAAGCAGCGGAAATTTCTTCCTCGCTGGCATCCGGGTTGACGAAAGTGACGTCGATGCCCAATTTCTTCAAAGTTACTCCGAAGAGGTTGAATGTTCCGCCATAGATGGTAGAGGAGCAAACAAAGTGGTCTCCTGCCTGGCAGATATTGAAAATGGCATAGAAGTTGGCTGCTTGTCCGCTGGATGTCAGCATAGCGGCCACACCACCTTCGAGGGCGGCAATCTTGGCGGCTACTGCATCGTTCGTAGGGTTCTGCAGGCGGGTATAGAAATAGCCGCTGTCTTCAAGGTCGAACAAGCGTGCCATCTGTTCGCTGGTATCATATTTGAAAGTTGTACTTTGATAGATGGGGAGTACACGGGGCTCGCCCTTTTTAGGAGTCCATCCGGCTTGTACGCACAGCGTCTCCGGCTTGAATTGCTTTGCCATAATGTTATCTGTTTTAAAAGTTTCTTATCTATTATCGCGTAAGTTGTCGCAAAAGTAGGGAAAAAATTATAATTTTGTGCTTAAGTATGGTAAAATGCTATAAATTAGCGGCTGGAAATTTGTAGCGAACCGAATAAATGATGAATAATTGGAATATGAAACGCATATTTTGTTTACTGACCATCCTCTTTTGTACTTCGTTTGCTTTTAATGCTTCGGCTCAGGAAGAGCGGGATAGTCCGAGACGTGGAGAAGGAATCTCTGCTTTCCTGGAACGTAACAAGCGCCCGGGGAGAGCCTATTATAAGGAGTTTTTGGAGCTGAACAAGAAACTTCTTAAAGGGAAGGAGGAATTGCGGCTGGGAGTGAAGTATGTACTGCCCCCATTATCAAAGCCGGCCGGTAATGGGAAGAAAACAATCAATGAACCTTTGTTCGGGAAAGCGCTTGCCGATGTAAAAGTGACATCCAACCGTTTGCAGGGCGCTTGTTTTTATGTAGTGAGCGGACATGGAGGCCCCGACCCCGGAGCTATCGGCAGAATCGGCAAAATAGAACTGCATGAAGATGAGTATGCGTATGATGTGGCTTTGCGCCTTGCCCGTAACTTGATGCAAGAGGGGGCGGAAGTCCGTATCATTATCCAGGATGCTAAAGACGGAATCCGTGATGACAAGTACCTTTCCAACAGCAAACGTGAGACGTGCATGGGAGCTCCCATACCCTTGAACCAAGTGGCACGTCTCCGGCAACGTTGCGCCAAAATCAATGAGTTTTACAAGAAGGACCGCAAGAACTATAAATATTGCCGTGCCATTTTTCTTCATGTGGACAGTCGCAGCAAGAGCCATCAGACCGATGTGTTCTTTTACCACTCTAAAAGCAAGCCCGACAGCAAGCGTCTGGCTAAGACCATGAAGAAAACTTTCGAATCGAAATATGACAAGCACCAGCCCAACCGTGGGTTTACCGGAACTGTCAGCGCACGCAATCTTTATGTGTTAGCCAATACTTCTCCCGCTTCCGTATTCGTGGAATTGGGAAATATCCAGAACACTTTTGACCAGCGCCGTTTTGTAATCAGTTCGAACCGCCAGGCCTTGGCCAAGTGGATGATGGAGGGTTTCATCACGGATTATAAAAAGGCGAAATAAGGACAATCAACTCTCACTCTCCTTTTTCTTTTCGTGTACCACCACGACTGTAACGGCCGTTATTATCAGCGCCATGCCGATGGCGCTGGCCGGTGTGAAGCTTTCATTGAATATCAGGCAACCGATAACTACGGCTGTCAGAGGTTCCAAGGCCCCGAAAATGGAAGTCAGTGTAGGCCCTATGTATTTAATGGCTTTTACCAGGGTGATGTTGGATATAGCTGTTGCCGGCAGCGCCAGTCCGAGAATATTCAGCCATGTGTGGGTATCATTGGCCAGCCGGATGCCTCCGGTCAGATATCCTCCTATAATAAAGAACAAGGCTCCCAGCCCCATTACGTAGCATGTCAATGCAGTGGAGGGAATCTGCACGGCACGGCTCTTCTTTACTCCTACGATATATCCTCCATAAAAGAATACGGACAGGCCGGCAGCAATCAGCCCGATGATCGTGTTTCCTCCTTCAAAGTCTATTTTGCCGGATGACAAAAGTCCAGCTCCGCTTAGTGACACCAACACGGCAAACAGAATGGCGAATGACCTCTTTTCTCCGAAAAAGCCCATCATGGCCAGTGCCACGGCCAGCGGATACATGAAATGAATGGTGGATGCCACTCCGCTGGCTATGTTCTGATAGGCGATGACCAGACTGAAGGAGGTAGCTGCCCGGAGCAGGCTGAGGATGAACACCGTTCCCCAGTCTTTCCTGCTGATGCGGAATGTCTCGCCCAGCATAATGCCGAAAACGACCAAGGCAAGTGAAGCTATTCCCCATCGGTAGGCCAATACTTCGAAAGAGGAGAAGCCCGCAAGGAGTAATGAAATGGTGAAGAAAGGAGCCAGCCCGAAGGTGGCAGAGGAGAGAGCCGCATATATAAACCCTTTTATGGAAACATTTTGCATCTTTTATCTTGATTTTAATGGAGATTTTAAAATTATCTGTTTGCGTCAATTGCTTGATTCGCATTGCGTCGTGCAAAATTAATGAATAAAAACAAGCATACAGACAAGGGAGTGTCCCTTTTTTACAATACAGTATAGATATGGGTATCTAATATAGTATCGACCGGCTTGCCTGATATTTATTCGTTCCATCATGAGGTAAAAATCATTCCACCGCGGAGTAAAAATCGTTCCACCATGGTGGAACGATTTTTACTCCATGGAGGAACGAATACTTGTTCGCTGTCCGGCTCCTAAACTCTTCCGGGGAGAAAGCCTGATGGCGCCGGCAGAACAGTTTGCCTACTCTACCGGAATATAAATTTCTGTCAACAGTTCCTCCGGCGCCGTATCTGCGGGGTTGTTTAGGTAACGTTCCGCACTGGACTCATCCCGTAAGCTACATTCCATTTCGGGGATATACTTCCCGTAGATGGTGTCGTATACGGCCTGCAGATGTTCGTATGGACCTTTGTATAGGAATATGGCATAGCGGCCTGCCGCGAGCTGTTTAAATCCTATGTCTCCTTTGGCCGTTGCAAATGAGGGTAGGACCATACATACATCGGTACGCAGCTTTTCAGCGGGTGTCACTTTGGGGTCATCGTGATAGATACAGTAGGGCATCACTTCTCCCATAGGCAGTTTTTCTTCCTGGATGAACTGGCAAAGGCGCATCCATGCGCTGCAATAGTCGTTCAGTTTATAGTCGCCAAAGAGGCGGAGGTAAATTACATTTCGGGCAGGAACTTCTTTGATTTCGTGTTTCAGTTCCAGTTCCGGACGAATAATGGCTGGTTTCATAATTACAAAGTTTTTATTGTTACGATACTCTAATGGTGAAATGCCATAGAACTGCTTGAATACTTTTGACAGTGACGAGGGCGAAGAGTAGCCTATACGGTAGGCTATGTCCGCTATCGGCATGTCCGAGTAACGAAGCAACCGGGCAGCGGCTTCGGTACGCGTCCGGACAATGAACGTACCGACGGGTTCACCCAGGAAAGCTTTCATGATGCGGTGGAAGTAGAAGGGAGAGAAATGGGAAATCCTGGCCAAAGATTTCAGGTCAATTTCTTCTCCGAGGTGCAGATTTATATAATCCACTACTGCGTTCACGCACTTTTGGTATTCCTCCTGGGTTGTCTTTTTCTGTTGCATGGTTCTATTGGGCTTTTTCATGTTGCAAAAATAGGAGGAAAAGAAATAGGTTACTTGTCCGATGTTGCTATAAATGCAATATCTTTAAATAAGATAAACTATATCCCGGCACAACTTTTTCGTGCAAGCATGAAAGTTTTGCATTCGATTTGCAATATCTTTGCATTTCAGATGAAAAAACAAATGCTTGCAGATGACCGAGGAGATTAAAAGACAACTTTGGGAGTGGGCGGCGGCCTATCATTGCGCCGGCTTCATTCAGAACGACCCCGTACAGTTTCCACATCGCTATGAACGGAGGCAGGATATTGAAATCAGTGGGCTGCTGACTGCTATCATGAGTTTCGGCAACCGTAAGCAGATATTGAAAAAGGCTGATGAGTTGCATAGGTTGATGGGGGTATCGCCTCATCAATACGTATTATCTTGCCAATGGAAGAAAGACTTCCCTGCTACGGACAGAAGCAGTTTTTACCGAATGCTTTCTTATGCTGACTTTCATTCCTATTTCAGGCGTTTGCATGCTGCCTATTCTGCTTTTGACAGTCTGGAGGATGCCTTATGTACGTATGCCGGTAATCCGATGGAAAGGTTATGTGCATTTTTGGAAGTCTCGGCGAAGAGTCCCCAAAAGAAACTGAACATGTTTTTGCGCTGGATGATAAGGAAAGGTCCGGAAGTGGATTTTGGTATTTGGGAGAGATTTGATTGCAGGGACCTGATTGTGCCTTTGGACACGCATGTCTGCCGTGTGGCTTATGCTTTGGGACTCACCGAGACAGAAACATTTTCTTTGAAGAATGCCCGCCGGATTACTGAAGCTCTGGCAGAGGCCTTTCCGGACGACCCGTGCCTGGGGGACTTTGCTTTGTTTGGAAGCGGAGTCAGCGGAGTATTGTAGCGTGTTACCAGTCAATTTCTTGTATCCCTCTGCTCCGTAAGAAATCGTTGGCTTTACTGAAGTGCCTGCAACCGAAGAATCCGTATTCGGCAGAACGTGGGGACGGATGGACGGTAGTCAGAATCAAGTGCCTGCTGCTATTGATTAAAGCGGCTTTTTCTTTGGCGTACGCTCCCCAAAGCATGAATACAAGATTCTCCCGTTCATCACTCAGTTTCTTGATAACAGCGTCTGTGAAGATTTCCCATCCCATGTTCCGGTGCGAGCCGGTTTCGTGGGCACGTACTGTGAGGACGGAATTCATAGGAAACACGCCTTGCGCTACCCAACGGTCCAGATTTCCGGAAGTCGGAATGGGCTTTCCCAAGTCCTGATGTATTTCCTTGAATATGTTTGCCAGAGAACCGGGAATGGCTACTCCTTTCGGTACGGAAAAACAGACTCCATAATACTGACCGGGATTAGGATAAGGGTCTTGTCCGAGGATGACGACTTTCACTTTCTCGAACGGGCAAGAGTTGAAGACGTGGAAAATCTGATGGCCGGGAGGCAGCACGTTGGCATGCCCGTATTCACTTTTTACAAATGCTACCAGCTTCTCAAAATAAGGTTTGTCAAACTCCTCTTGCAGGTGTTTTCTCCAGCTTTCTTCTATTTTTACGTTCATAAGAGTCTTGCAGTTACATATGAATAGGAAACGATGTTGCAAAAATACAAATAATCCGGATGAGGCGGATGCATTTACGAGTATAAAGAATGTTTTAATTATTGTATGAAACGATAGTTATTTTGAGTAAGTTTATTACTTTTGTGGTGTAATGCCGGACACTAAGCATAGAGCCGCCATTGCTGAGGTTAAACTGATTGGTAAAATAAAGGAATGGAAAATTTTCATCGTATGGATGCTTGTCCGGTACGGGATGTACTGAGCAGGTTGGGAGACAAATGGACAATGCTTGTGCTGGTCACACTGAAAGCGAATGGAACGATGCGCTTTTGCGATATACAGAAAACCATAGGGGATATTTCCCAGCGGATGTTGACGGTTACATTGCGCTCATTGGAGACGGACGGGCTGATTGTCAGGAAAGTCTATGCGGAAGTTCCTCCCCGTGTGGAGTATAACCTTACAGAAACCGGATGTAGCCTGATGCCGCATATTGAATCTTTGGTAGGATGGGCATTGGAGCATATGAATGATATTTTGAATCGGCGCAGTCTGCAGAACTGATGGGTCGATATGCAAAGAGGGTGTGTCGAAACTGGTATTCACCACAGATTACACAGATTTGCACAGATAAGCATCTTTGATTATCAGTAGATTAAGCTCATTCTGTGTTAATCCGTGTAATCTGTGGTGAATTTTGACACACCCCTTCAGAAGTTTCCAAGTGCTTGTTTTATTTCTTAGCATCGGCAAAATTGTGAACCTTGTTTTTCAGATTGTCAGCTTTCTCTGCGGCCTCATGGGCCTCATGGGCCATCTTGTCTGCTACTTTGGTGCCAACGTGCAATGCTTCTTCTTCAGCAGTGTTGATGAACTCCTTGGCTTCGCCATTTGCTTTGTGGATGGCACGGCATATGGCATCTTCCAGCTTTTTAGCTTTCTCCGTACGGGAGAAGTGGTAGGCCAATGCACCGGCAACCGAACCTATTCCCAGTCCGATCCAGAAATTAGAATCTTTACATTTCATAATCAAGTCAGTTTTTAATGGTTAAAGTTAGAATCAATTCTGATGAGACAACATACTTGCCAAAGATTGGTTCATCCGGCGGGAAAGGAATTAATAACAATTTACTTTTGTTGGTGGAGATATTTATTCTGCTTAAATTTGCGATGCACTTAAAATTTATACAAGTATGATTAGATTAAATGTTTTTATTCAGGTAAGTGCGGAGAACCGTGCCGCAGTATTGGAATCTGCCAAAGAACTGGTCGCATATTCCTTGAAGGACAATGGATGCATTGCTTATGATGTGTTTGAGAGCGCCACTCGCAGCGATGTTCTTATGATTTGTGAAACATGGAAAGATGCAGAGTCATTGTCTGCCCATGAAAAAGCAGACCATTTTGTGGCCCTGGTGCCCAAAATCCAGGGGCTGGCTGCCATGAAGTTGGAAAAATTCGAGTTCTGAATCAGTAATTTGAGGTAGTAAGGGGTTGTGTGATCATGCGTAAATAAGTATATTTGTGCATTCTTAATATACATATTTATGCTGATTACCCTTATTATCCTTGTTCTCTCCGCTGCCTTTTTTGTAGCAGGCAAAGTCCGTTCGGACATTGTGGCGCTTTGTGCGCTGATTGGTTTATTGATATTTCAGATTCTTACTCCTGAAGAGGCCCTTTCCGGCTTCTCCAACTCGGTGGTGATTATGATGGTGGGCTTGTTCGTTGTGGGCGGCGCCATTTTTCAGACCGGGCTGGCTAAAATGATAAGTTCGCGCATTTTAAAGCTGGCGGGCAAGAGCGAACTGAAACTCTTCTTGCTGGTGATGCTGGTTACCTCTGCCATTGGTGCTTTTGTGAGCAATACGGGAACGGTGGCTTTGATGCTGCCTATCGTGGTGAGCTTGGCACTGAGTGCCGGAATGAATCCTAGCCGTCTATTGATGCCTTTGGCTTTTGCCAGCAGCATGGGCGGTATGATGACACTTATCGGTACGCCTCCTAACTTGGTCATTCAGAATACATTGACGGGAGCGGGCTTTGAACCGCTGTCTTTCTTCTCCTTCTTGCCGGTGGGCATTGTGTGCGTGATAGTGGGAACTTTGGTTTTAATGCCTCTGACCAAATGGTTTCTCTCCAAGAAAGGCAAAAAGAATGACGGAACATTGTCGGGTAAATCATTGGACCAACTGGTACAGGAGTACGGACTTTCCAGCAACCTGTTCCGTTTGAGGGCTGTCAATGATTCCCGTCTGATAGGAAAAACCATCATAGACCTGGATGTACGCCGCAAGTATGGTCTGAATATCATTGAAGTACGGCGTGTAGACTCTTCCCAACATAGATTCCTGAAAACTATTACCCAGAAATTGGCATCACCCGATACGACTATTTGGGTGGGCGACGTGCTTTACATTACGGGAGAGGTGTCGAACGTAAATCGTTTTGCTGAAGACTTTTTAATGGAAATGCTCGACGGGCATACCACTGAAGAAGCCTCTAAAGCCGACAAGTCCCTTGACTTTTATGACATCGGAATTGCCGAAATCGTGTTGATGCCCTCTTCCAATATTGTGAACCGGACGGTGAAGGAAGCGGGGTTCCGTGATAAATTTAATGTAAATGTATTGGGCATCCGTCGTAAGAAGGAATATATATTACGTGAATTGGGACGTGAGCGTATGCATAGTGGCGATGTTTTGCTGGTGCAGGGTGCGTGGCAGGACATCGCACGGATAAGCAGGGAAGATTCCGATTGGGTGGTATTGGGGCAGCCTTTGGCAGAAGCCGCCAAAGTGACGCTGGATTATAAAGCGCCCATAGCTGCCGCTATCATGGTGCTGATGGTTGCCATGATGGTCTTCGACTTTATTCCCGTGGCCCCGGTGACAGCGGTGATGATTGCCGGCTTGCTGATGGTGCTGACGGGATGTTTCAGGAATGTGGAAGCCGCCTATAAAACGATAAACTGGGAAACAATTGTACTCTTTGCAGCCATGCTCCCCATGTCTCTTGCACTCGAAAAAACCGGTGCCTCGGAATATATATCCAACAGTCTTGTAAGTGGATTGGGCAGTTATGGTCCTATTGTGTTGATGGCAGGTATCTATTTCACCACTTCATTGATGACCATGTTTATCAGCAATACGGTGACGGCAGTGCTGATGGCCCCTATTGCTCTTCAAAGTGCGATTCAGATTGGAGTAAGTCCCGTTCCGTTCTTGTTTGCCGTGACGGTTGCGGCAAGCATGTGTTTCGCTTCTCCGTTCTCTACACCGCCCAATGCACTGGTGATGCCGGCAGGACAATATACATTCATGGATTATATAAAAGTGGGGCTCCCGTTGCAGATTATTATGGGAGTGGTGATGGTATTTGTGTTGCCGTTGCTGTTTCCTTTTTAGATATATTCTTATTAATTGGAAAAAACACACTTATTGGTTGAGTGTAAAGAGGAGATTGTACGTATTAAAAGGAAAAAAGATAGATACTATGAAAAAGATTCTTTTATTAATGGCAATTTTCTTTTCTGTATTATTGCAGGCACAGCTCAACACTCTGTCTATGAATCTTCCCCAAGGGCATCCGCGTTATCTGACTGATGCCGGTGGAAAAGAGGCTACTTTGAAGTTGATAAGTAATGAACCGTGGGCGGAAGAAGTGTTCAGAAAGCTGAAAAGCAAGACGGATGTTTATGTCCGGTTGACAGAAGCACAGCCGGAATGGTTGCTTTCGCGACTTGCCATGTATTGGGAATCGCATGCCACGGATGTATATGTAAAAGGTGAAACCTTTGATTATGCCGGTGGAGAAAAAGCTCCAGTTCCAACCGTACGCTATACGGGGACACGAGGGACCTTTGCTACACACAGTCGTCCGAAGTTGGAAGATGTCGTTCCTTACGATGATGCCGACGGTAATGTTACGTTCTGCAACAACTCTTTGCCGGGACGTCCTATGGAAAGTGTGCACCCTTCCAAAACCGGTCGTAACATAGAAAGCCTGAACCGTGAAATTATGGGCATTGCCCGTGATGCAGCTTTCCTTTACTGGCTGACGGATGATGAGAAATATGCAAAATTGGCAGCCGGAGTTTTTGATACCTACATGCAGGGCATCTATTATCGGAATGTCCCCGTTGACCTGAATCATGGGCACCAGCAAACTTTGGTGGGCATGACTTCTTTCGAGGTAATCCACGAAGATATTCTTAAAGATATAGTTCCTCTTTATGATTTTCTTTACGGCTATTTACATAGCAATTATGCCGATAAACTGGAAATCTATGCCGGAGCTTTCAAGAAATGGGCAGAGAATATCATAGCAAACGGAGTGCCTCATAACAACTGGAACCTGATGCAGGCGCGTTATGTCATGGACATTGGCATGATTTTGGAAGATAATAGATGTTATGCCGACGGTAAGGGGCGTGAGTACTACATTGATTATGTGCTCAACCGTTCCAGTATCCGTCAATGGAGCCTGAAGAAACTGGCGGATTATGGCTATGACTCAAATACCGGTATTTGGGCGGAGTGTCCCGGTTACAGTGGTGTTGTACTTAATGACTATGCCAACTTCACCAATCTGTTCGACCGTAATTTGGGATATGATTTGACTCTGGATTTGCCGGTTATTCCGAAAGCAGTAGCCGCTACTCCCCAATATCTGTTCCCCAACCGGATGATGTGCGGATTTGGTGATACCCATCCCGGTTATTTGAATACTTCTCCAATAATCCGCATGATAGAGAATGCCCAGGTCAATGGCAAGAAAGAGCAGGAGGATTATTTCACGGCTTTGTTGAAGTGCTTGAAGCCAGATATGGGTGAGGCGAACGGGAAACGGAATGCCCGTGTCTCCATCAATTCTTTTTTTGACGATAAACCATTGGTGCTGAATCCTGATATTAAGGCTGGTAAGATAGAAGATTATGTATCACCGTTGTTCTATGCTCCGAATGTGTCATGGTTGGTGCAGCGCAACGGGATGCATCCACGCCACAGCCTTATGGTATCGCTGAATGGCAGTGAAGGCAATCACATGCACGCCAACGGAATCTCTATGGAGCTTTATGGCAAAGGCTATGTTTTGGGTCCCGATGCCGGTATCGGCTTGTATCTGTATAGCGGATTGGATTACTTGGAATATTATTCCCAGTTTCCCAGTCATAATACGGTTTGTGTAGACGGTATATCGAGCTATCCGGTAATGAAGAGTAACCATGCTTTCCGTGTGAACTCTTGCTTTCCGGCACCGGTATCAAAGAAAGGAGAATTTTATCCGATTACATATAGTGAAGTTTACTTCCGCGAACCGGAGAGTTGTGCCGACCAGACTCGTCTGACGAGCATCGTCACCACGGGACCGGAAACCGGTTACTATGTTGACATATTCCGTAGCCGCAAGGTGCAGGGTGGAGACAAAATGCATGATTATTTTTATCACAATCTTGGGCAGACGCTTTCACTGACCGGTACAGACGGTACCGATTTGGGGTTACAGCCTACCGAAGAACTCTCTTTTGCCGGCGCACATTTGTATGCCTATTCTTATATCTACAACAAGAAAGTGGTGCAGACGGCTAAGGATGTAAAGGCCTCTTTCACTATCGACATGAAAGACGGAGACGATATTTCCATGAACTTGTGGATGAAAGGGGAAAAAGACCGTAAAGTCTTTACCGCTTTGTCTCCCATGACTGAAGGCTATAGCCGTACTCCGGGGATGCCCTACAATATCAAGGAACAGCCTACCCTGACATTTGTTGCCAGACAGTCAGGAGAGGCATGGAGCCGTCCGTTTGTGGCAATCTATGAGCCGTCTTCGGTAAACGAACCGGGACAGATTGAGTCTGTCACTTTTCCGGAGGTGGAATGTAAGGACAAAGGGAGCCATGTCGCAGTTTGCGTTGAACAGAGGAATGGTCGTAAGGATTGTATTTTATCCTCAGACAACGCGTCGCACCTTTGCGGCATGGGGGATATGAAGGCAAAAGCTGTTTATGCTTTATGCGGAAACAAGGCGGGAAAAGAAACTACATTGTTTTTGGGAAACGGTACTTTGCTGCAAACTCCTCGGGTTACTATAAAATCTGAAAAACCTGCAAATGTTTTGTTGGAACATCAACTGGATGGGTGGTATTATGAAGCCTCTGCCGATTGTACGATTACAATAAAGGGACAGACATACAAAGCTAAGGCTACAAAAGGATTGGAATATTTGGGAAGATAGTTATATCATTCCCTCTATTTTTAAGCTTGAGGTAGCTATACAGTTGATGTTTTTCCGTATATTTGCACCATAGAGTAAAGACTACAGTGTAATGAAAAACATAATAAAATACATTTTTCTTTTTCACTTGTTAATGTTCTGTGCATGGGCCTATCCAAGCACGTATACCTTACGTGGCTTGTCGGTATCCGACGGACTGTCTGATTTGCTGGTCAATGCCATTTATAAAGACTCTTTGGGATTTGTCTGGATAGGTACGGGTAATTCTTTGGAGCGTTTTGACGGAAGCCATATCAAACACTATCCGATAACCGGTTCCAATGAGAAATTGAAACGTGTCAATGTTATTGCCGAAATGGAAGATAACCAATTGTGGATGGGGAATGGCATGGGATTGTGGCGTTTGAACAAAGAATTGGATGCTTTGGAACTTATTGTCCCCGATATGATAAATTGTGCAGTCCACTCTTTGCTTCATGATGGAAAAGGGACACTCTATATCGGTAGTGCGAAAGGGCTCTTTTTATACAAGAAAGGAAACTTGGAGCAAATATTACTGGATAAAAATGCCCTTTCTGCTTCGAATGTTGTAACCGGACTTTCATTGGATGAGCAGGGCATGCTATGGATGGCAACCGAGAAGGGACTGTATTCGTTACGATTGTCCGACAGAAAAGTGAAAGCCTATCATAATGTAAAAGACGGCAAGCATGTGTGTGCTTTTAACAATATCACCCGTATCGGTTCTACCATTTATCTGGGTACTATGGACCAAGGGATTATTTCCTTTGACACCCGTTCCGGAGAATTTGAGCATTTTGTGGAGGTGGGGTGCAACATCATCTCTTCCCTTTCCAGCGACGGCAAAAATATGTTGTATGTAGGAACGGATGGCAATGGAGTGCATTTCATAGCCACAGACCGGCGGAAGGTGGTCCGTACCATGCGGCATGAGACGGGTGACAATGAAAGCTTGCGTTCCAATTCCGTTTATTCGCTTTTGGTAGACCGGAACGGAATGATTTGGATAGGGTTCTACCAGTTGGGACTTGATTATACTTTATATCAGAGTGATTTGTTTACTACTTATGCTTTCCCTCCTTATTTCAATTCCAGAGACATGCCTATCCGTGCCCTTGCCATCAATGGGCATGAAAAGCTGGTAGGTTCGCGTGACGGCTTATTCTATATTGATGAGAAAAGGAATCGTTTCAAAAGTTTCCAGTCGCCCGAAATGCGCTCCGGCATGATATTCTGTATTTTATTTTATGAAGGAGAATATTATGTAGGAACTTACGGCGGAGGAATGTACATCTTCAATCCGGAAAGGTTGACCATACGTGACTTTGCGCCTGACGGTGAACAGCAACCTTTTGTAAAAGGACATATCTTCTGTATCAAGCAGGATGCGGAAGGAAATTTATGGATAGGAACTTCTCAAGGCGTTTATTGTTATAAAGACGGCAGGCAGGTGGCTCACTATACCAGTTCCAATTCCAGGCTTCCTGAAGGCAATGTCTACGAAATATATTTTGACTCTACCCATAAAGGATGGATTTGTACGGAAAATGGCGTATGTATCTGGGACCCTTCTTCTGAAAAGCTTCGTACGGATATATTTCCTGAAGGATTCATCCATAAGGAGAAAATCAGGGTCGTTTATGAGGACTCCGGGCATAATCTTTATTTTTTTCCGGACAAAGGCTCTCTGTTCATATCCGATTTGTCTATGAACAGCTTCCGGCGTTTGCATCCCGGTACTCCTTTGGAGGGACGGGATGGGATGTTCATTATAGAAGATCGTAAAAAATGGCTGTGGATGGGGACGAGTGACGGCTTGTTCCATTATGACAAGAATGACAATTTTATCCCTTATAACTTTGTAGACGGTATTCCGAATTCCATTTTCACCCTTTGCCCACCGGTTTGTGACGCGGAAGGGAATCTCTGGTTTGGAAATTCTAAAGGATTGGTCTCTTTGGATGTTACTCGCATGAATCAGAAGAAGCATGATTTCTATCCGGTTAAGGTAACCGATGTGCATATCAATGGCAAGCCGTCTACTTATCCGATGACCATTGTAGGAAGTGGTATTTCGAGAGTAGGGTTGGAGCCTTCGGAGAAAAATGTCACTTTCTGTTTTTCCGACTTTTCCTATACTTCTCCTGCTTTTATGTCCTATGAATACCAGTTGGAGGGTAGGGATGACGGTTGGATAGCAATTACAGGGCGTTCGGAAGTGACCTATTATGATTTGCCTTCCGGTTCTTATGTGTTTAAGGTGCGCCGTATGGGGGAACCGGATTCGGAAACTCTGCTGAAGGTGGAAATCGCTTCTGTTTTCAGTGGTTGGCTTGCTTGGGGGATTGTTGTAGCAGTACTGTTGGCCGGTGGAGGCTATTATTTCTTCGGGCGTGGAAAAAGACAAGTTCCTGAGCAGGTACAGGTTGTGAGAGAAGAACAATCTGTTGCGGTGGAGACAAAATCGGCATCCGAAGAAAAGTATAAAAGCGTAAAGGTCAGCTCGGAAGAGTGCAGGCGGCTGACGGACAAGCTGGAAAAAATCATGCATAAAGACAAGCTTTATAAGCATCCTGATTTGAAGATAGCCGATTTGGCTGCTGCCATTGATACGTCTGCCCATACGCTTTCTTATCTTTTCAATCAATACTTGGAACGCAATTATTATGATTATATCAATGATTACCGCATTGCCGAGTTTAAACGTTTAGTCAATACGGAAGAGTATTCCAAATATACGCTGAGTGCTCTTGCCGAACTTTGTGGCTTCAGTTCCCGCGCTTCCTTCTTCCGTTATTTCAAGAAAGCTACGGGAATTACTCCGAATGAATATATCCGAAGCATAGGAGGGAACAACGAATCATTGTCCGACTGACATGCTGCTTTCCATGAATTTTATAAGATTTATGGAATTGAATCCATGAATTTTATAAGATTTGTGGATTTTGTCTTTTGATAGTTGTATCTTTGTCCTTGACGAAATTCTATAGGATTATGATAGAACGGATATTGAGGCAGAAAATAGAGGGAATGATTGGCTCTGAAAAGGCCGTCATTATCATGGGCCCCCGGCAAGTAGGCAAGTCTACCTTGTTGCATGAGATGTTTGGAGCGTCACAAGATGTATTGTGGTTGAATGGGGATGAACCGGATGTACAAGAGTTGTTTGCCAATGTTACTTCTACTCGTTTAAGGGCAATCATTGGTAAGAAGAAATATGTGATTGTTGATGAGGCGCAGCGTATTGCTGATGTAGGAGTAAAACTGAAACTCATCACTGACCAGATAAAGGAGGTTCAACTCATTGCAACCGGAAGTTCGTCTTTTGAATTGGCTTCCAAACTGAATGAACCGCTTACGGGGAGGAAACGGGAGTATAAGATGTACCCATTGTCATTTGGCGAGTTGGTGGAGCATACCAACCTGTTGGAAGAGAAGCGGATGATTCCTCATAGATTGGTGTATGGTTATTATCCTGAAGTTGTGACCAATCAAGGAGATGAAAAGCTGATTCTGAAAGAGTTGGCAGATAGTTATCTTTATAAGGATATCCTTGCTCTGGATTCGATAGGAAAGCCGGACAAGCTGGTGAAACTGTTGCAGGCATTGGCATTGCAGATTGGTTCGCAGGTGTCATATAGTGAAGTAGGGCAGTTGGTGGGACTGGACACTAAAACAGTGGACAGATATATTGATGTTCTTGAGAAGAATTATGTAATCTTCCGTTTGAATTCCTTTGCCAGAAACCTGCGCAATGAGTTGAAAGTTAGCCGGAAGATTTATTTTTATGATAATGGAATCCGTAACGCGGTATTGGCTAATTTTTCTATACTCGAAAGCCGTACTAACGAAGAAGCTGGGGCTTTATGGGAAAATTTCATTATATCGGAGCGCTTGAAGCGGAACGCTTATTTCGGCAGTTATTGTAATTACTGGTTTTGGCGTACTCAGCAGCAGAAAGAAATAGATTATATCGAAGAAGAGGATGGTAAGATTTCTACTTTTGAGTTTAAATGGAATCCTCTCGCCAAATACAAATATCCCAAGCAGTTTGTAGAAGCCTATCCGGGGAGCAGTTTCACGGTTGTCACCCCTGCCAATATGGAGGACTTTTTACTGTAATAGTCTCAAATTATTAATTGATACTGTGAGTCTCATATTCTTAAGTCGCTATGTGTTAGCGACTTTCTTTGTTTTTAGTCTAACCGTATTAGTTGAGATTTGTATGCCTTTCAGAAATGCCGTTTTTATTAAAATAGCAGTTACTTTTGCATTGTTCAATCGAACGGAAAACATGAATCGTAATCTAATTTATTATGGAAAACTGCATGATGACATCCCCCCAATTGATAGCCGATTCTTATGAACGTTATCATTTTTCGGTTTACCTGTATATATATAATAAGGTGAATAATAAGGAAGAGGCTGAAGACCTTTCCCAAGATGTATTTGTCCGTCTGATGGACTATAAACAAATGCTCCGTCCCGATACTGTCAAGTTTTTCATTTATACCATTTCGCGCAATCTGGTGAGCGACTATTTGCGTGCCTACTATAGAAAGCAGGAATATTCTGTCTATCAGTATGACAATGCAGTGCGTTGTACCGATGATGTGGAAAGCCGTGCCATTGCTGCCGATTTGTTAAGTCGAGAGAAAGGCAGGTTGAAGATGCTTTCCGCACAGCGTCGGAAAGTCTATGTGATGAGCCGCTTCGGCGAGAGAACCGTTTCAGAAATTTCCGCTGAATTAAGCCTCTCTTCTCGCACGGTCGAGAACCATTTATTTGCCGCCCGTAAAGAAGTGCGCAAATACATGCGGCAGTGTATCTGATGAGAACTAAAGAGATAATAGATAAGTATATGTTTAATTTTAATTCTAATTTTATGAGGAATGACATTTTTAAGCTCCCATCAAAGAGGGTTCTTTTCTCTGCGATGATGGTTTCTGCACTTTTGGCAGGTAGCCCGCAGACGGCGTTGGCAGGAGATACAGACGGGGTTCTGGCTGTTATGCAGGAAAGTGTGGTAAAAGGAAAGATTGTGGATGCAATCGGTGAGCCGGTTATCGGTGCCAGTGTTCAAGTAAAGGGCACATCCACCGGAGTAATTTCCGATATAAACGGTAACTTCTCTATTGCAGCTCCCGGTGATGCCGTTTTGGTTATTTCGTATGTGGGGTATCGTACACAAGAGATAAAACTCAACGGCAGAATGAACCTTAACATCAAGCTGGAAGAAGATGCAGAGCTATTGGACGAGGTAGTTGTTGTAGGTTACGGTACGCAAAAGAAAGCGTCACTGACAAGTGCCATCAGCCAGATTAAGGGTGAAGAGGCTTTTAAAGACCGTAGCGTGAGCAATGCAACGGTAGCTTTGCAAGGGTCTGTACCGGGTCTGACTATTACACGTGGTTCTTCACGTCCGGGTAGTGAGGATGCCAAGATGCAAATCCGTGGTTCCATATCTGTGAACGGTGATTCCAGTCCGTTGGTTCTGATTGACGGTGTGACGGGTTCGTTGGACGAGTTGAACTCTATGGATGCAAATGATATTGAAAACATTTCTGTATTGAAAGATGCTTCGGCTGCCATCTACGGTGCCCGCTCGGCTGCTGGTGTCATCCTGGTGACAACCAAGCGAGGCAAAAAGGGAAAGGCGCAGATTACTTACAACGGGTCATTTACTACTTCTATTAATGGTATAGAGACACCGCTTACAACAAATGAACAGTTTCTTGATATGTTCTACGAGGCGCAGTATAACGATTATGCCGTACAGAATCCTGAGTTGGCAGGTAAAATAGGTGAAGACGGAAATAGTGCCCTCGAAGGATTAGGTGGTTTCTGGTGGATATTCGGTTCTGTAGTGTCCGGTAATGATGTCAATACGGGAGAGTCTTATATAAACCGCAAAATGTGGGAAGCCTTGCGCAATGGAAAGACGTTGACTTTGAATAATAACGGTGTGGTTTCACGTTATGCTCCGGGTACATATCTGATGGATGAAATGTATGGTTCATCTTTCTCCCAGAAACATTCTGTCAGTATTGCCGGGGCTGATGAGAAATTTTCTTATCGCGCTTCATTGGGCTTTGCCGATAACAACTCACAGCTGAAAATAGCGGAAGATGGTGAAAAGAAATACAATGCCCGTCTGAATATGGACTATCAAGCTACTAAAATCCTGAAGCTGGAAAGCGGTATGTCGTATGAAAGACGTGACATCACTGCCCCGAGTACGGATGTAGGCGCCGGTTATTACGATCCGTGGTTCTGGCCGTTGCAGAATGAAAACGGACAGTGGTATGACACATTTGGTGGACGTAATCCTATTGCAGGTCTGACAGACGGTGGCCATATCAATACCGATTTCAATATCCTGCGTGCCAACATGAAGGCTACGCTCGATTTGTCAGAGTTTGTTAAGGGGCTTTCGTTCTCGGCCTCCGGAGCCTACAAACAGACGGAAAAGAATGTGCAAACCCAGAAGAATATGATACAATACTACGACTGGGAGGGCAATGCACAGAAAAACCGCCAGGGACCGGGTTCGCTGAAAGAAGAATTCTCAAGATGGACGAACTACAATGTTGGTGCTTTCGTCAACTATAACCGTGTGTTCAATGGCATTCACAATGTGTCCGCCATGTTGGGTATGACTGCTGAAGACGAGAAATGCAAGAAACTGTCTGCAGAGCGTAACAAAGGACCTATGTATGATGGTTCCGGGTTGTCTGATTTGGATGTTTACGTCAGCAGCACCAGTAACAAGGCAGGTGGTGGCCAGAACAGTTGGGCTTTCCTTTCGTATGTGACCCGTTTGAGTTACGGTTACAAGGATAAATATCTGGTGGACTTTCTGGGTCGCCGTGACGGTTCATCCAAACTTTCAGTCAACCAGCGTTGGAAAAACTTCTATTCTATATCCGGTGCATGGGTTCTCTCGGAAGAGAAATTTATGGAAAGCACCCGGAGCTGGCTCGACTTCTTGAAGTTACGCTATAACTATGGTAAAACCGGTAGTGTGGAGGGAATTGGTGACTACGAACGCTATGCTACCATCAAGACGGGTACGGCTTATTTCGGTTCCGGTGACTTAAGTGCGCACACCTCAGCTTGGATTGACGGAATGCGTTCGTCCAACCGTACTTGGGAGACTTTGGACAGCCATGACTTTGGTGTGGATGTCACGGTATTGAACAATCGTTTGTCGGCTACCTTCGACTGGTTCCGCAAGACAAACAACGGTATGTTTATTCCCGTCACCTATCCTTCCTTACTGGGTGCATCAGCTCCTAAAACCAATAACGGTAAGTTCCGTTCTCAAGGTTGGGAACTTTCCATGAACTGGCGTGATAAGGTTGGAGAAGTAACCTATAATATCGGTGCTCAACTCTCGGATGCCAAATCGGAAGTAATGGCTTTGGAAAATAGCGAGAATGTTCCCAATGAAGGCACTAATAAAGGCCGTCTGGTGGGTAAGCCACTGAATGCGATTTATGTGTATCAAACTGATGGCATCTTCAAGACACAAGCCGAAGTGGACGAATATTATAATAAGTATTACTGGAATGCGGATAAGTCCGGTCCTAAGCCCAACAACATCATCCCTGCTCCTCAGGAGAAGAAGACCAATACTCTCCGTCCGGGTGCCCGCAAGGTGGCAGATGCCAATGGTGACGGTGCCGTTACGAAAGACGACTTGGTATATGCCGGTGATGCGGCGCCACATCTTACCTTCGGCATCAAAGCCGGATTGGAATGGAAAGGGATTGATTTCTCGGTTTTCTTCCAAGGTGTAGGCAAGCAGAAGGTGCTTCGCACCGGAAACATTTATGCCCCGTGGGTGACTAACTATACATTGCAGAACGCCAGTTACATGGGCAAGATGTGGAGTGAAGAGAATCCGAATACTGAATATACCATTGCTTCGCGTGATGCGGCTTTCAACAGATGGAACTATCAGAACAAGGATGTCAGTGTGCAAGATTCCAAATACATCCGTCTGAAATCGCTGGTTGTCGGCTATACGCTGCCACAGACATGGACTCGGAAAATAGCTTTGAACAAGGTGAGAATCTACTTCTCGGGCGATGACCTTTGGGAATGGACCAAGATAAAAGACGGTTATGACCCTGAGCATGGAGAAGCCTCCAACAGTACTTTCCCGTTCAGCCGCTTGCTTTCATTCGGTGTGGATGTTACATTCTAAATTCATGAACTTTAAAAGACAAATAATATGAAATACAAAAGTATATATATCCTTTCGCTGGCTATGGCTCTGACGGCTACGGGATGCAGTGATTTTCTTGATAAGGAACCGCTTTCGTCAGGAACGGATGCTATCTTCTTCCAGAACGCAGAGCAGTTCAGGCAGGCTTCTTACAGTCTCTATAAGTTTGAAGGATGGAAAGACAATCAGTCGAAGGCGCAGCCTACTTACTATAAGATGGATCAGGGATTGGATATCTCCGGTTTGAATAGTAACGGCGGCGGTGCGGCCTCTGAGAACGATTGGCGTTGGGACCGTGTCTATGGTTTTATCCGTGAGTGCAACATCTTGCTGGAGAAAGCAGCAGGATATAAGGGTGCACAAAGCGAAATAGCCTCTTCAGTAGGTGTGGCTCATTTCTTCCGTGCATGGCATCATTTTGCGCTCCTTCAACGTTTTGGCGGTGTGCCCATTGCAGACAAAGTGATGGATGTGGATAGCCCTGAACTGTATGGAGCACGCAGCAGCCGTTATGAAGTAGCTGATTTTATCATTAAGGACTTGCGCCAGGCTATTGAGGAACTGCCAATGGAGAGAAACATTTCTTCTTCGGACAAGGGAACGATAAGTAAGGAAGGTGCGCAGGCGTTTCTTGCCCGTGTGTTGCTCCATGAGGCTACATGGGAAAAATATGTTCCATCCATAGACTACGACCTTGACGGAGATGGCAGCAGTAAGGGAGCCGGCGTTGTGAAGCCAAGTGATTATCCTTCTGTGAACGACATGCTGACTGAAGCGCGTGATCTGTCGAAAAAGGTGATTCAGGAAGCTGAAACCGGTACATTTGCCTTGTGGAATGAATGTGATTCACTGAGCTATTACTACCTTTTCAATATTGATGACAAGGGGGGCAATATATCCAACTTCATGAGTGCGGGCAAAACAACGAACAAGGAATTTATTCTGAGTGCGAAGTACGACTACGATGTAAATCGTGGAGGCATCAATTTGGCTCATACCATTGCCACCAATCAGGGCACCAACATCAGTGCCATTTTCGCGGAGTCTTTCCTTTGCCGCAACGGGTTGCCTATCCGCATTAGTTATACGGGCAATATGGAGGATGCACAAAATAATCCCCAGTTTGCCGGATACGACAGCTTCTATGGTGAATTCCGCAACCGGGACTATCGTTTTATCGGTTGCGCCGATTTGCCCGATCGCACTTCATGGAGGTCTACCCAAGACTATGGTACCCCTTGTACGGTAAAAGGACAGCCTTATCCTACTCCCGTATATCCGGAGGCGACCTATAATCCCAATGATCCCGCTTTCAGCAGCAAGAATGCCATTTATACTCCTGTTATCAGTGGCGGCACGCACAATACTTACGGTTGCCGCAAGTTCAATCCCGAAGGTGCGGCACGCGCCAATCAGACAGAATCTCCCGATTTCCCGATTCTCCGTCTGGCAGAGGTGTATCTGATTTATGCAGAGGCTGTCTGCGAATTGGGTAATGGTGAGATTTCCGATGCCGACCTGGAATTCTCTATCAACAAGAACCGCAAACGTGCCGGTGTGGCTCCGCTTACTAACGCTTTGATTGCCAATGTTTGGGATGCCGGTTACTGGGATCATGCCCAGAACAAGACCGTCTGCAAGAAGATGACCATGCTGGACGAAATCCGTCGCGAACGTGCTTGTGAGCTTTTCGGTGAAGGATTCCGTGAAAATGACCTGAAGCGCTGGGGAATAGCTCATATCAATCTGACCGGACAGAAACTCGGCCGTCGTATATTGAATACAGCTTATATGACCGGTATTGCCAACGATGCCACTTATCATGGGCAACTTTCCTATGATCCGAGTGTTCGTCCGTTAACTTATGGAATTTATATGGGAACCGGTGAAAGTGACCCGGATTATGGTCGCAGCATTGCCAATTTGGCGGCTAATTTGCTTTATTCCCAACGTGATTATTTAGCTCCGATACCGCAAGACCAGATGCGTTTGAATCCAGCGTTGAAGCAGAATCCGGGATGGTAATATGGTAAAGATTAGGTAAACAGATTGTATAGAACAAGACCCGTTGGCTTTCAATACGAAAGAGATGGGTCTTGTCTTTTGCTGAGTATAATCTTAATATAATGTATGCTCCTTGTCACCCATGAGAATAACATCTGCATTGTTCTCTACAATGAGTTCCAAAATCCTTGTTTTCCGCCATAGGTCGGAACTCCGCTTCCAGTGCATCCGCTATGCTTTGCAACCGGAAAGGAGCGATATTCATCCTCTCTTTTCCGCTTTGCAACCGGAAGAAACTCAATAACGAGTTGAACATAGCAATCATCTTATGGAAATGTCTTGTTTCTGCGGTTTGTTCTTTCATGGTTTGCTGCTACTAATTGATTATAATACAGCCCGTAGGTCTTTATCGGCTTACGGGCTGCATAGTCTTTGTGGCTTTATCCAATGTGATTACTATATCAAAATGTTTTTATAGTGTTCTCAATAGACATTTCAAAATCCTCTTCCTATATCGTAAATTTTTTGTAGATATTCGGTATTTAAAATTGCACCTTTCTCATTGACGCTATTTACAAGATAATGGCCTCTGTTTTCCCATCCCCTATCTTGCGCAATGAGTTCAAATGAACGCACTATACCGTCAAATACATGAGGATCTTCCAGCTCTCCACACGAAAGAAGCATACATTCCTTAATAGGCACATTCTTCTTACCTATGATGAAGGAATAAAACTTGTCTATGGCAGCTTTTATCTGGGTAGGAAACGAGTACCAATAAAGAGGTGTGCAGAATACGATGACATCACTTTCTGCCATCAAAGATGCCAGTTCATTGAAATCATCATTGAAAACGCAGGCTTTTCCCTTGCTGAAACAGTTGTCGCAAGCTCTGCAACCTTGAATATGTTTATGTGCAGTATCAAACCGCACGACAATATTGCCTGCCTCTGACGCTCCCTGTGCAAAAGCGTCCGCCATCAGGTCACTGTTACCTCCTTTTCGTGGACTGCCGGTTAAAATCAATATGCGCTTGCCCATTTTCCCTTAATCTCTATATTCAAATCATTTATTCTCCCATACGGAAATCACCCACGTTGTCATGGTTTAGTGTGACCTCTTCGATACGGCTTGTGCATCCGCCGCGTTGTGGGCACTGGCTGCTGATACCGAGATAAATCCGGTCGGGATAGTAATTACGGTACAGACGTACCATGTGCCACTCCTTTTTGTCTAATGAATAGTAGCTGGCGATAGTCCGGGTGTCGGAAGATATTTTCATATAGACCGATGGGGCATCTATCTTGTCATGATTGTTGTCGTCCGATGTGCCTTGTGTCCGTACCGATACGATGCGGTGGTTGCCATATTCGTCCTGTTCGAAGGCCAGTTTCTGCCAAAGCGTATCATTGACATACACAAACAGGTCGGCTGCATTGTAAAGCCCCTCTGCGGTGAATTCCGGAGTCACCTTGGCTGTCAACGTGAACGGTTGTGTATTGTCCGTGGAAACCAGCAACACGGGCAGGGTGTTGTTGGACAGCTTCCCTTCGTTCGGGTCGCAGAAGAAATCAAGTCCTTCGGCACAACGAAATTCCAATGCCCCGTCTGCCAGCAAGCTTACACACGTATCTGCGCCATTGATGGCATGGGTAAAAGTGACATCGCCCAAAGTGACTTTGCAGTCTGCAATTCTGCTTGTCACATCGGTGCTTCCGGTTTGTCCGGTTTCATTCGTTGTAGCCTCATTTTTAGGTTGGCATGCGGCCAACGTGAGGCATCCGGCAAGGATTGCCTGATAGATAATTGTCTTTTTCATTGCCTAAGTTGTTTTTATTAGTAATTTTGCTACAAAATTAGGCGAAATAGGACAATGCCGCAATGGTGAATAATAACCAATTTTCCGGATGCACGAACAAGAACATAAATTACAATCCCTGCTGACAGGGCAGAATTTCAACACGAAAGGCAACCTGAATGAATTGCTGGAAACAGCCAAAGGCTATACCCATGCGTACGCTCAAGCTACCAATGGCATTGCTGTCCTCTCTGATTTCCAAAACAATGTGAACCATATTTATTCCGGTCTGTTCGGACAGACATTAGGATTGCCGGAATATGCTGAGAACAAGGATTCCGTATTCGAGCATGAAGTGTTCGTCAATATCTCCGATGAGGAATTGGTAGAACGCCATATTCTCGAACTTCGTTTTTTCCGTTTCTTGGAATCTGTTCCGGCAGCCCAAAAGACTGACTTCAACGCCACTTGCATTGTGCATTTTCAAAGGCAAGGGATGCCGCCCTTGTCCGTGCTCCACACTACCAGGTATTTGCTTTGCCATGCCAATGGTAGCATACGGTTAGGACTTTGTACTTATATGCCTTTTCCGCAAATCAACGAAGTCATGGAGGGCTGTATCATCAACACCTGCACCGGTGAAACCATTTGCTTGAAGCTGTTTGATAGCCAATTGCTTAGCCGCCGTCAAATAGAAATTCTTTCCCTGTTGGCAAAAGGCGAAGGTAGCAAACAGATTGCGGACAAACTCTCTATATCCGTCAACACGGTCAGCCGCCACCGCCAAGATATTCTCACGCGGCTGCGTGTCACCAATACTGCCGCAGCCGTGGAGATAGGTTTACGTATGCGTCTCATATAGACAACGGATTTCACATTATTTTTAGTATCGTTTGATATTGAAATGAAATCTTTTGTACTTTATTAACTGCATCACATCTTAGTCTTTCAGACAAGCCAGTGGCATGACCTTGACACCGTCTGGGCGGGAGTAAGCCATTTCTCCCCCAGTAATGACCATCATCAAGTCGGGTTCACGCAGCTTAATCTGCCTTTCCGTCTTGTTGTGTTCCTGCACTGTAGCTAACACTTGAAAAGGGACCCGGGTAGCATTTGAAACGTGTACCACCCGATAGGTTTTGCAAAGTTAATTAAATTTGTTTATTTATCATATCTTGTGTTTCTTTCATTCTGTACGATTTTCCCGTCATGTTCAGTAGAATCGCCTTGTGCGTTAGCCTGTCTACCATTGCTGTAACTAGTACTTTGTCTGCAATAATCTCGTCCCATCTGTTGAATGCGAGATTTGTTGTAATGACGGTTGTTTTCTTGTCAGTTCTGAGTGACAGATGGTTGAACAACATCTCCGCTCCCGCCTTGTCACAAGAAACGTATCCGAACTCGTCGCAGATGACCATGTCGTATCGTTCGAACTTGTTCTCGAGTGCCCTTAGTGTCATTGCGTTCCGGCATTCCCTTATCTGCGTAAGCAGTCTGGGCACGGAAGTGAACAGTACGGAGTATCCCGCGTTACAGGCCGCAATCCCCAAGGCTGTAGCCAGATGGGTCTTTCCGGTACCGGGATTCCCGTATAGTATAAGGTTGCGCCCTTCCTTGATGAAATCAAGTGTCTCAAGGTTTGGCAAGGCCTTCCGCGCTTCTGGCGGAAGCGCGTCCGTGTCTATTTCGTTGAGGTATCGCAACTGTGGGAACGCGGCATTTTTGATGCGATGCCGACGCTGGTTCTCCGAGCGGTTTTCTTTTTCCTGACGCAGGAGTTCGGCCGTGAACATCCACAGGTTCCATCGTTCATCAAGTCCTTGCTGTATAAGCAGGTCGATGTCGCGTCGTACCAGAGGGAGTTTGAGGTCGAAGGCATACGCACGTATCCGTTCGCGTATGGAGTCTTGATTTTCGTTTTGTTCCATTGCTATGCAATTTTTATGTTGTTAGACGGTAACTTTGTTTACAGGTTGTTGTGTGGCGCCACATCCGATCATCGCCGAAAGTGTGTCCAATGTCTGTGAGGCCGATTCTTCAATGGCGGTCTGTTGTGGATCGGACGGGGTCAGGGTGGCCGCGTCTTGACGGACGTTTGCGGTTCCATTGCCGTCACTGGCCAGCATCTCGGCGCTCAATTGTTCGGAAGACAGGCGTTTGAGTCCCCGGGAGGACAGACGGTCTGCCGCAGCCAGTATGTCGGCATAAGTGCGCTGGTTGTCACGGGTAAACACGAGCAGTTCGACAAACGATCTGGGAGAATCCGTAAAATGTTTGCGAAACAGTGCCGCCACGTCCGGGTGTACCTGTCGCATGGCCGTGGATCGTCCCAACGCCGCAGGCTTGCGAAGGAACGTGCCCAGATAGTGCATCAGGTCGATACACCAGTCACCGAGACGCCGGGAGCGTACATGCGTGGCTACCTTGTCGCGACCGTCAAGCACGACAATACGCTCGGAATACATCTTTATGGGTACCTCCCGACCGACAAGCCGGTCAGGCACAGAGTAATGCACACCATCGACGGTAATGGTGGAATACTTCCCGACACGGGCATGCCGCTGCTCAAAGCAGCCCATGTCACCGTGGTCAAGCGGCCGCAAAGCCGCAATATCGGCCTGTACGCGCTCCTTCTTCTCTTGCGCAGACATGTTGGAAGCCTCCCCGTTGAGCCTGTCACAGACCTTGTCAAGATGACACTGCGCCTGCTCCAGCGAACCGAAACGGACATCATAGGCGAAAGCCCGCCGGCGGATATGTTCCACCGAACGCTCCACCTTACCTTTCTCCCATCCCGAACGCGGATTACAGAAATGAGGGGTGAAACAATAGTGGAGTTCCATGCGGCGCAGGGCATCGGTATGTTCGCGCTCCTGTCCAAGGAACTTCTTGACGGCCACCCGCATGTTATCGTAGGCCATTACTTGCGGCGTGCCCCCCAAAGCACGGAAGCAGTTGCGGTGTGCTTCCATCAGGGCCAACGTGTCCTCGCGGGGAGAACAGGTATGCCCGCCGCAGGTTGCTATGGTTCATCGTGAACACGGCCATGTGCAGCTTCGTCTTGACACCGGCAATCCAAAGTGTCAGCACGCCCCAGTCAAACTCGCACCGGAACCCCGGTTCATACTCCTGGCGGATGAACGCCGCCGGGGACTTGGCTGGAGCGGACACCGCCACTTCCAATGCACGGGCATACTGGCATACCGTCGAATAGGCAATCTCTATGCCTTGATCGCGCAACCGGCGCCACATGTCAATCTTGCGCATCTGCTGCTTGCGCAATCCGGCCGCGGCATTAGACCGGTTGCGGGCCATGAAGCCGTCTATCGCCTCCATCACCTGCTGGTTCATCACTCTGCGGACACGTTTGCTGCTGTCATAGCGCACCGGCTGCTGCAGGTACGTGTCCATTGCTTCCGCATCGGGGTTGTCACCGACCGCTTGTTCGAAAGCCCGGAGATACTTGCGTACAGTCTTGCGGCTCATGCCGTTACGACGGGCGATCTCACGGATGCTCAATCCGTCACGCCTATAGGCGAGAATTATGGAATCTCTTTCTTCCATGTGGTACATATTATGAACGCCATTGGTTTTTATGAATATACCAATTTTGTTCGGTTAAACATACCCATGGGTGGGGCACTTTTTAAATGTTGTTCCGGGTCCCTTTTCAAGTGTTAGCTACATACCTCTCCGCCCATTATCTGCGCTCCGCCATAAACTGGTTCCTGGAACGGTGGGAGAGGGAATACGGTTGCTGCGTGGAGGATAAGAAGGGCACGCCTTTCAGTGTCCGGCTGAGCAATGTCATAGAGAGCGCCTATAGGAAAACGGGGAAAACGGTGGTGGTATTGGTGGACGAATACGACTCCCCCATGCTCGACACCAACAGTGACGTGGCCTTGCAGAGCGAGTTGCGGGGAATCATGCGTGATTTCTTCAGTCCCCTCAAGGGGATGGGGCAGTATCTCCGTTTCCTTTTCATCACGGGCATCAGCAAGTTCAGCCAAATGAGTATCTTCAGCGAACTGAACAATCTGCAAAACATTAGCATGCGTGATGACTTCAGTGCTATCTGCGGCATCACCGAGCAGGAGTTGTTGACGGAACTGAAGCCTGACATCGAGCGGATGGCCGAGGCGAACAACGAGACCTTCGAGGAGGCATGTGCCCACTTGAAACAGCAGTATGACGGTTATCATTTCAGCAAGCATTGTGCCGACATCTACAACCCGTTCAGCCTGTTCAACGCTTTCAATGCAAAGGAGTACAAGAACTTCTGGTTCTCTACGGGCACTCCGACTTTTCTGATAGACTTGCTTCGTGAGTCCGATTTCGATGTCCGCTCCCTGGAAGGCATCGAGGCTACCGACGAGCAGTTCGACGCACCAACCGAGCGCATCGTGAGTCCGATTCCGGTGCTCTATCAGAGTGGTTATCTTACTATCAAAGGCTATGACCCCGATTTCCGCATTTACAACCTGGCTTACCCCAACGGGGAGGTGCGGCAGGGATTTGTCGAGTCTCTGCTTCCCGCCTACGTGCACCTGCCGGGCGAGAACAATACCTTTTATGTGGTTTCGTTCATCCGCGACTTGCGCAAGGGAGACATCGAAAGCTGCTTGGAGCGCACCCGTTCTTTCTTCGCCTCCATACCGAATGATCTGGAGAACAAGACCGAGAAGCATTACCAGACTATCTTCTACCTGCTATTCCGCTTGATGGGGCAATACGTGGAGACGGAGGTGAAGACAGCCGTGGGGCGTGCAGATGCCGTGGTGAAGTTGCCGGATGCCGTCTATGTCTTCGAGTTCAAGTTCGACGGCACTCCGGAGGAGGCGCTGGCACAGATAAACAGCAAGCAGTATGCCGTTCCCTATCGGGCGGATGGCAGGAGGGTGGTCAAAGTCGGTGTGAACTTTGACAGTGCCACGCGCACGATAGGCGGCTGGGTGATTGAGTGAGTGCTTCCGGCACTTATTGGCACATCATTTGGTAAATGTCACCCCTTCCACATGCTCGCCGATGAAGAAGCGTGCCATGTCTCCCGTCTTGTACCATTTAGGCTTGCCCGGCATGTCGTCGTCAATCACTTCTCCGTTGATTCTGAGATTCTCGAAACGGATGTTCTTCACTTTCCGTTCTTCGTTGTAGCCGGCAATGATGGATAGCTCGGCGTTCTCTCCGTTGTAGGTGATGTCCTTGAAGAGCACGTTTTCAATCCCTCTGCCCGGGGCCGCACAATATTTCTTGTTGAAGAAGATGCGTAGGTTGACGAGTTGGCCTTGGCGGAAATCTTCTATGCGGATATTCTCGAAGCGGACGTTGCGGACGAGGTTGTTGTCTCCTACGTTGATGGCCATGCAGCCTTGATAGTCTACCTGCTTTTCTTTATGGTCGAGGATGTCGATGTTGATATAGTTGAGGTTCTCCATTACTTCTTGACCTTCGGCATCGCCGTGCAGTCCGATGAAGATGGGATGAGCCACGTCCGCCCAGAGGGTGGAGTTCTGCATGGTGATGTTCCTGCATCCGCCTTTGAAGCCCATACGGGTGGCATAAACGGTGGTACAGTCGTCCGAGTTTCTGCAAAATACGCCATCGAACAGTACGTTGTTGCTGGCAAACACGTTCATCCCGTCGCCCCATCCGTAGGAGCTGATGGCCTTTACGTTGCGTATCGTCACGCTGTCCGAGCCGCCGGTGGGGCATTGGGTGGTAATCAAGCCCTCTACCCGGATGTTTTTGGAGTTGATGATGCTGACTCCTGCTCCACGTCCTTCGGGATGTACTTCTCCCCGGCCGAAGATAGTTACATTTTCAGCATTCTTTGCCCGTATGCACCCTCTGACGATGGCTCCTCCGGCAATATATACGGTCTTGTCTGAAGGTACATCCAGCGTGTCGCCCGGCAATTGGTGTATGCCCGGACCGAAATAAATCAGGTTGCGGTTCTTTTTTAATTTCTTCGGGTTCATGCCCGGTTTCAGAGGATTGTTCCGGTCTATCGGATTGGCGAAGAGGTGCAGGTTGTGGAAGATGTCGCCGTTGACTTCTATCGACAAGTTGTGGGGAGAGTTTAGCTTGAAAGTGAGCGTGTTGCGGCTGACCTGCGGAGTGATGCCGTAGGAAAGAGGACGTATGCGGGCTGTTTCTATCTCTTCCTTATGGGCGGTGACCGATACTTCCACTTCACCGTTGAAGTCGAAATAGCTCATGGAAGCCAGTTCTACATGGTGGCGGGCCTCTTTTACTTCGTCCACTTTGACGGGGTAGGTGGCTATCGTTTGCCACTCTCCACCCGGCTGGCGTACTTTGACGGTGAAGTCATTTTTAAGTACCGCATCCTGAGGGGCAGGATAGGTGATTAACTGGTTCTGTGCGCAGGCCATTCGGGTGAAACCGAGCAGGATGCCTGAAAGGATTAACAGCTTTCTAAGTTTCATGGGTATATGTGTTTTTATATTCTTATACCATTAAAATACGTTTTGCAGGCTGCATTCACTTAACGACCGGATGAAATTGACAAGGTTTTAAGTAAACGAGTTGACAAGGAAGAATGTCCTTAATCAAGTATTTCACATAAAGTTTTTCATTAATCGATGCCTCTATTATATAAATCGATGTCTCAATTACTATTCCCCTTGTCAACTCGTCAACTGAAATCCTTGTTAACTTGAGTCACTAATTCTTTTTTAGAACTTTATACTCTTTTTCTTTCCTGCATAGTTCACTGTCTTTCCGCCTTCCATCGGTTTGTCTCCTGTGCCGGAAGTCTGGTTCACCAGAACTACTTTGAATTTGCGTTTGTCCAGCATACCAGGGAAGCTGCCTTCACGGGCATTGATGGTTAGGCGGCGGGCTTTGTCGTCCCAGTGGAAGCGGATGGTGGAATAGACTCCCTTTTCGTAATTGTAGTTGTCGTTTTCGTCCTCGTAGAGGATGAAGGTCCCGTCGGCACCCGGATAGATGCGGATTTCCAGGTTATCCCAGTTCTTTTCGGTGGAGTATTGCACTTGGGGGCCGAAGGGGAGGATACTTCCGGCTTTGACGTAGACGGGCAGTATATCTTTTGTCACGCTACGTTTCACCGTTTGTCCGCCTTGTTGCTGTTCGTTACTCCAGAAGTCCCACCAGTCTGTTCCTTCGGGAAGGTAGACCGGCCATTCCGTCATTTCCGGTTGGGTGACCGGAGCTACCAAGAGGGAGCGTCCGAAAAGGAATTCGTTGCCGGTTTCGTAGCTCTTCTTGTCGGCCGTGAAGTCCATCAGCAAGGGACGCATGAATGTGCCGTCGTTATGTGAAACATCCCAAGAAGTACTGTAGATGTAGGGTAGGAGACGGTAACGCAGGTTTATCATTCTTTCCTGAGCATCAAAACACCAGTCGCCCCGTTCGCCGAAATTCCATATCTCGCGAGGAACTTCCGTGCCATGCGAACGCATCATCGGGCAGAAAGTGCCGAATTGCATCCAGCGCACGTATAGCTCTTGGAACCGGGGATTTCGGGCTCCTCCTCCTTCGTTCCAATGATTGGCGAAGAAACCTCCTATATCACTGTTCCAGTTCGGAATACCCATCAGAGTGTAGTTCAGCGCGGCAGGAATCTGTTTTTCCAGCATTTCCCAAGTAGACATCACGTCACCGCTCCAGGTATTGGAACCATAGCGTTGTTGCCCTATGAACCCCGAACGGGTGAGGAGTACCACGCGCTTGTCCTTGTTCTGGGCTTTCTGGTGCGAGGCTATTCCGCTGTTGTGCATCAGCGAATAGGCATTCTTTACGCTCCGGTAAGAACCCAGGTGGGTGGGTAGGTCGTAATCCGATTCTTTCCGGTCGATATGGTCGGGTTCGGTGGAGTCGAGCCACCAGCCGTCGTTGCCGATGTAGCTGAAGATTCCTTTATTCAGATATTTCCAATAGATATCCCTTGCTTCGGGGTTGTAGGCATCATAGGGACGTGCACCGCTTTTCGGCGGCCAAGTGTCGAAATTGATAATCATCCCTTTGGCGTCCAGTTCCTTGCGCTGCTCGGTGTGGGTGCCGAAGCCGGGCCATGCCACAATCATCAGTTTGGCATTCAGCTTGTGTATCTCGTCTGCCCACTTCTTGGGATTCGGGAAGCGCTCGGGGTCGAAACTGTGTGAGTTCCATGCGCTGTCCGTGTGCTGGTATTCGGGCCAGTAGCGCCAGTCCTGAATCATGCAGTCGATGGGTACTTGCAACTCCCGGTATTTTTTCAGCACATTCAGGTTCTCTTCCTGTGTGTGATAGCGTTCCTTGCTCTGGAAGAATCCGTAAGCCCACAGTGGGAGCATGGGAGCGTGTCCGGTCAGATCGCGTACTTGAGCAATGATGCCGTCGGGATTCTCGCCATACATAAAGTAATAGTCGGCACAGTGTCCCAGGCTGTGGAAAGCCAGTTCCTCCGGCGTGTCGGAAAAGCGAGAGATGGAATAGTTGTCCCAATATACGGCATAGCCTTTGGAGGGGGACATGAAGTAAGGAGAATAAGTGAACATATTCTCATTCTGCATACGGTGTACGGAGTTACGGCGGTTGAACTTACCGTCCATTACCTGACCCACTCCGTAGACGGGTTCTTCCTTTTCCAAAAGGAAAGCCTCTCTTATCTCATAGGACGGAGTGCCGGCATCGTCCTTTTCCGTGAATACGGTCCCGTCTTTTTTCTCCTTCAGCAATTCTTTGCCGTCGGCTGTACGGAAACAGATGCTTTCCGTGGTTGGATTGACAAGAACTTTCAGGATGGAAGATGTCAGGACGGTTTCCCCTGATTGCTCCGAAAAATTCACTTCGGTCGTTTCGGGGGCTTTTACTACCACCAGACTTTCTTTGTCGAACGGTTTGCCTACGGGAGTCTTATAGACCCGTACGATGGAAGGCGAATAGAATTCCACACGAATGTCCATTCCTTGCGTGGTACACTTGATTCCTTGGGATGTGCGCTCTGTGTTCTGGGCGGCACATAAGTTTGCAAGCAGGGTTGCACAAGTCAGCACGAAGCTGATTCTTTTCATGAAGCTCATTTTCATAGTTTTTAAATTATGCTGCAAAGATAGGCTACAATACCCTCAAAGGGGCAACACTCTTGTTGAAACGGACAACACTCAGGTTGATTCCTTTGTTTTTTCTGCATATTCGGAAGGACGGCAACCGTACATTTCCTGGAAGCACTTGCTTAAATAACTGGAACTGCTGAAGCCGGTGCATTCTGCAATTTCCGTAATGCTGAGGTTGCCTTCCAGAATCAGTTGGGCGGCCCGTTGCAAACGGATGTTACGGATGAACAAGCTTGGAGACTGGTCGAGCATGCCTACCAGTTTCCGGTAAAGCCCCGTACGCTCCATGCATAAATCACGGCTCAGCTGTTCGACGGAATACCCGGGTACATGCAGATTCTTTTCTACCAGTTCGATGGCCCGTGTCAGGAAAACTGATTCTGCGGAATCTTGCTTGTTCCCATCGGCTGACGCCTCATTCTCACCGTGGAGGTTTGGTTCCTTTGCATCTTTATTCCGTTCGGCTTCATATCGGTTGCATTGTTCTATCAGGTTGCGGATGCGGAGCAACAGGATTTCTTCTTTATGGCGTCGTTCCAGTTCTTTTTGGGTGCGGTGCATGTATAGGCGTATGCTTGCTGCAATCGTTATGATTGCCAGGAGCAGATAGGCGGCATAAGCAATGCGGGTTTTCCACCAGGGAGCGTGGATAGTGAGCTCTATTCTTGTCATTTCTCTGTCATTCCAATGATTGGCGTCACCCGAAGCCATGACCTTGAATGTATAGTGTCCCGGGGGCAGATTGGTGTAGGGGGCTTGGAGAATCCCGTTGTTCTGTTTATTGCCGAAAACATGGACCCATTGTTTGTCGATGCCTTCCAGTTGGTAGCGGTAATGAGTATGGTTGCGGTTGAAATAGTTTAAGGCAGAGCACTCGAATGTGATGAAATTCTGGTTATGGTTCAATGATATTCTTCGGGTGTATGGAGCTGCCTGGGGCAAGGCTGCCCTCTCACCATGAATGTAGAATGCGGTAAGAACCGGTGGGTAGGGCAGTCCGACGGAGAGGGACTCTGGGTGGTGGCAGAAGATGTCACAGCCGTCATTGCCTCCGAAGTATAGCGTTCCGTCGTGGGAAACAAAGGCGGCGCCCGAACCGTATTCTCCTTGCAGCTCTTTGGGAAAAGCAGAAGCCTCTATCGGAACGAGTCTTCGGCTACTGTCTGCCTGCATGTCCAGCCGGTAAATGGCGGACTGGTCTTTTATGAAGATGCGCCCGTTTCTGTCTTCTGCGAAGCTTGAGGTCACGGCGTTTTCCTTAATGGATATAGGAAAATCTTTCCGGTCTATATGAATCCGTTTATACATGGAGGGATGGTAATAAAGCAGCCCTCTGTTGAGCATCCCGAGCCACAAGGCTCCCTGCCGGTCTTGGAAGATGGTGCTTATTTCTGTGGCAACGATGTTTCCCTTTCGGGTCCTCAATACCGGCAGATACTGCTGTGTTCCTTCTATAAGGTCAATAATCCAGAAGCCCCGGACGCAACTGATATAGGCTTTGTTGTCCGGGGAAATCATCAATGTATTGAGGGTGTAGTCTTTTTCCAATATTTTGCTCCATGCCCGTTTATGGAAATCAAAAAAGAAGAATCCCCCTTTCGACCCATTTCGCAGTTGGTAGAATCCGTCTTTACCCTTAAGGATGAGTGAGGTGTTTTGAAACTTTTCCTGTTCTGCCTCGGGATATGCGGCAATATCGTATAGTTGTTCTCCGGTAGAGATAGAGTAGCAAGCAATTCTGCCGGTATTGTAAAACAGATACAGAAAGTCCTTGTCTGCCATAAGGTCCTGTATGTTTCCCTGCTTGTCGGGTAGCGCCATTCGGAAGGAAAGTTCGCGTTGTATGATTTCTCCGGAAGTAATTGCCCAAACGTGTCCCTGATAATCTGCAAAGAGGTCTTCTACCGGTTCCTGGATGCCCCGGCTCCGAAATAGGGAGTCTAAGTCGGTGATGTATTGCTCATTATGAAGATTGACACACATCAGCCGTTGATAATCCTTAATCCATAAGAGGGAGTCTCCGCTCAGATAGATGTGATAGAAGCCTTTGTACTGTTTGAGTGGATATACACTGCCGGGGTCGGGAGGGAGGGAAGTGAAATGCGCCCCATCATACAGATTGATGCTTTCGGTGGTGGTAAAGGCCATTCTTCCGTCCGGCAGTTGGAGAATGTAGCGTACTTGGTTATCACTCAGCCCTTGTGAGGTGTCGATGGTGGTAAATAGGAAGTCGTCGGCACATAAGGGCAATGCCATGTTGAGGCATAATGCCAGAAGTAGCAGGAATCTCGTATGTATCGGGCAGTGTGTTTTCATCCTTTCTTTTGGTTTACAAAGTAAGCTATTCTTGGATAAATAGATGCATCCGGACGATGTTTTTTTAAATGGTTATTTGCATAAAGAATTTTAGTGTGGTTACTTTGGGCTTTGAGTATTTTTATTGACTCGTTCGTATGTTTAGTCAAACGAAGAACCTATGAGATATAAGATTATTATTGCAGCGATGTGCTTCGGCATGTGCGGTACGCTGTCTGCACAATCCATCTATCCCGGGCAACATGCAGGGAAGATGAAGAAGGAAACGGTGGCCCCGATTCAGTTGGAAAGTTTTGATTTGAAGGATGTCCGGTTGTTGCCAAGCCGCTTCCGCGAGAATATGATGCGTGATTCTGTCTGGATGGTTTCTATCGATGTAAACCGTCTGCTGCATAGTTTCCGCACCAATGCAGGCGTATTTGCCGGACGTGAAGGTGGGTATATGACCGTGAAGAAACTGGGCGGATGGGAATCTCTGGACTGCGAGCTGCGCGGACATACTGCCGGACATCTTTTATCTGCTTATGGATTAATGTATGCGGCTACCGGTAGCGAAATTTTTAAATTGAAAGGAGATAGCATCGTAAATGGCTTGGCAAGTGTTCAGGAAGCTCTCGGTAACGGTTATCTCAGCGCTTTTCCCGAAGAACTGATAAACCGCAATATCCGTGGAACCGGCGTTTGGGCTCCCTGGTACACGTTGCACAAACTTTACTCCGGACTGATGGACCAATATTTGTATGCCGACAATGCACAAGCCTTGGAGGTCGTGAAGAAGATGGGCGATTGGGCCTATAATAAACTGAAACCACTGAGTGAGGAAACACGCCGTCGGATGATTCGCAATGAATTCGGTGGTGTGAACGAAGCCTTCTACAATCTTTATGCACTGACCGGAGACGAGCGTTATCGCTGGTTGGCCCGGTTTTTCTACCACAACGAAGTGATGGACCCGTTGAGGGAATTGCGCGATGATTTGGGAACCAAACATACCAATACATTTATTCCGAAAGTGATTGCCGAGGCGCGTAACTACGAACTGACAAAGGACGAGACAAGCCGGAAACTGACCGGTTTCTTCTGGCATACCATGATTGACCGGCATACGTTTGCACCAGGATGCAGCAGTGACAAGGAGCATTACTTCGACCCTCAAGAGATGTCGAAACATTTGTCCGGATATACGGGGGAGACATGCTGCACCTATAACATGTTGAAACTAAGCCGTCATCTCTTTTGCTGGACGGGTGATGAAGCGGTTGCAGGCTATTACGAACGTGCCCTTTACAATCAGATTCTGGGACAGCAAGACCCGGAGACAGGGATGGTGTGCTATTTCCTGCCTTTGCTCAGCGGTGCGCATAAGGTTTATAGTACAAAGGAAAACTCTTTCTGGTGCTGCGTGGGGAGTGGTTTCGAGAGTCATGCCAAGTATGGGGAGGCCATCTATTATCACAATGACAAAGGAATTTATGTAAACCTCTTTATCCCTTCTGAAGTGAATTGGGAGGACAAAGGACTGACGCTCCGCCAAGAAACAGCCTTCCCGTTCGAAGAAACGACTGTACTGACTGTGAAAGCGGTGCAACCGGTACGGACTACCGTCTATCTGCGCTATCCGTCGTGGAGCCGGAATGTGTCGGTACGTGTCAATGGCAAGAAAATGCCTGTAAAGCAGAAACCGGGTTCCTATATTGCCTTGACCCGTCAATGGCAGGATGGTGACCGTATTGAGGCTACTTATCCGATGCAAGTGCGTATAGAAACCACGCCGGATAACCCCGATAAGGGCGCTTTGCTTTACGGGCCGCTGGTCTTGGCTGGCGAGAGGGGCACGGACGGCATGCAGGCTCCGGCGCCATTCTCCGACCCGAAATTGTATAATGACTATTACACCTACAATTATCAGATTCCTGCCAATCTGCAGACCACGTTGCAAGTGGATAGGAAACATCCGGAACGAACCTTGCAGCGTGTCGGGAAAGAGTTGAAGTTCACCACCGGACAAGGGGACATTGTCCGTCCGCTGTATGATTTGCATCACCAACGGTATGTGGTTTATTGGGATTTTGTAGGACAGAACAGCAAATAGAATTAAAAGGAGATTATTCAATATGGTTACTTTACGTGCTTTTATTATTAGAGTTGTATTCAGTGTAGTTCTGATTTCCGGCTTTATGCCCCGGGCGATTGCTGCCGAGTGGCAATGGTCGGTTACGATTCCTTCAATCACTTCGGCTGAAACGGAGGAGCATCCGCAGGCTTTCTTGTGGATACCTTCGGATTGCCGGCAGGTGAAAGCAGTGGTAGTGGGCCAGCATAACATGTGTGAGGAAACCTTGTTTGAGAATCCGGCTTTCCGGAGGAAAATGCAGGAAGCAGGCATTGCTTTGGTGTGGATTACTCCGATACTCGATTTCCCCTGGGATGTGACAAACGGGTGCAACGATGCCCTATTGACTGCATTGGATGATTTGGCGGAAGTAAGCGGTTATACCGAATTGAGGTTTGCTCCGATAGTGCCTTTGGGACATTCTGCCATGGCGACTTTTCCTTGGAACTTTGCTGCTTGGAATCCGGAACGGACGCTGGCGGTGGTTTCTTATCATGGAGATGCGCCGTGCACCAATCTTACCGGTTACGGAGGTGCCAATCTGGAGTGGGGACGTTCGCGCAATATCGATGGTATTCCCGGACTGATGGTCGAAGGGGAATACGAATGGTGGGAGGCCCGCGTCAATCCGGCGTTGGCTTTTCGTATGATGTATCCCGAAAGTTGTATTTCTTTTCTTTGTGATGCCGGACGGGGGCACTTTGATGTAGCCGACCGGACTGCGGAGTATATCGGACTGTTCCTGAAGAAAGCGGTAGAACAAAGGATTCCTGAAACAGCCGATTGCAGCCGCCCGGTTGCTCTAAAAAAACTCCATCCTCGCGACGGATGGCTTGCCGAACGGTGGCGTACCGGAAAATACGAGCCGCAAGGCGAAGTGCGTACCGCCCGTCTTGCCAGACAGCCCCGCCGTTCCCGACCGGCTCCTTATTCTCAGTATAAGGGAGACAAGCATGATGCCTTTTGGTATTTCGACGGGGAAATGACAGAACTGACCGAAGCGATTTATCGTCAAGACCATGATTTGCTGCCGCAATATGTCAGTTTCATGCAGGCAGGCGAATTGGTTCCTTATAATCCTGCATCCCACGTCACTCTTTCCGCACGTTTCCTGCCGGAGGCTGATGGGGTGACATTCAGGCTGAAAGCAGTCTATACGGATAGTCTTCGTTCTTCCTTGACAAAGGAGCACGCTGCCTCCACTCCCCGCATCAGCCGAATCTGTGGGCCGGTGAGACAAACGGATGATACGACTTTTGTACTCAACTTTTATCGCATGGGCATGAACAACAAAAAGCGGACAGCAAGTATCACCCTTGTGGCAAGCGCCGATGGCGACCGGCAATATAAAGAATGTGTGCAGGAACTCAGCTTCTCTATCCCTTATCCTTTGACGGAAGGCAGGCGGCAACATATTCTTTTCCCTGGAATAGAGGATGTAAGCGCAGATACGAAGTCAGTCCCTCTTCACGCTACATCGGATTGTGGGCTGCCGGTATATTATTACGTGAAGGAAGGACCGGCTGAAGTGGAAGGCAACGGACTGGTGTTGAAAAAGATACCTCCTCGCAGCAAGTTTCCGTTGAAAGTGACGGTGGTGGCCTGGCAATACGGGCTGTCCGGAAAGGTGCAGACGGCCGAGCCGGTGGAACGTAGTTTCTATATTGAAAAATTGAATACAAAGTGAAGTGGATTGTTGAGTGAATTCCTTTCTTTATTCGTATTCATATATAAATTTAAGTTTCGCATGTCTTTGACCTGCTTTCAGTGAACAAGTTGACAAGGCTACAAGGAGGGATAAACAGCCTCCTGCCTATATCTTGCTTTTTTAAGTGATTATAAGGAAAAGCCTTGTAGCCTTGTCAACTTGTTCACTGAAAGCAAGTCCTTGAACTTGCGAAACTTGAGTAAACTGTAAAAAACGTATTGTTGAGAATATGAAGAAAAGAATAGAATTTATCTTAGGAGCGGCTTTTGCTTGTACGGTTTCGGCTTTGGCAGGTGATGCCAAAGACTTGAAACTGACTTCTCCCAATGGGGTACATACCGTCTTGTTTCAGCAGAAGCAGATTTCTCCGGAAGTGAATGAGGTGCATTACCGGGTGAGTTATAAAGGGCAACCGGTACTTGAAGAGTCTCGTGCCGGGCTTGGTCTGGACAACCGCATCTGGGAAATGGCGTTGGGTGTACGCGATTTGAAACAACCTGCTTGCTGGATGGACAATATGGAAGTGGATTCTGTGGCTTACCTGCCTGCGGTGGATAATCTCTGGCATCCTTTTTACGGCGAACGCAGCACGGTGCGCAATGCCTATCATGCTGCCACGATGTATCTTTCCAAGAAAGACGGTTCCCGGTATCGGCTCAATATCGAGGTGCGTGCCTACGATGAGGGTATCGCTTTTCGTTATTTCTTCCCCGAACATCCCAAAGCCATTTTTCATAAAGTGGTGGCCGACCTGACGGAGTATACCTTTCCGGAAGGTACGATGGCATGGACGGAGCAATGGGCGCAAGCGCACTTCGAGCATTTGGCCATTGATGACATCAAGCGACCCGTGGAACGCGCCCTGACACTGGAACTTCCCGGTGGAGTGTGGGCTGCTCTAACTGATGCGGATGTGGATGATTGGTGCCTGACCAAATACCTCGCCTCTGACAAGAAGGAAAATACGTTGATTTCCGTGATGTATAGCCCCGTGGATATTGTGACTTATTATGCCACTCCGTGGAAAATCATTATGGCTGCCGACAAGCCGGGTGAGCTGCTGGAGCATAACGCGATTATCGAGAATCTGAATCCTCCTTGTGAGATAGCCGATGCTGCCGCATGGGTGAAACCCGGAAAGATTATGCGCGAGACAACCATCACTACCGAGGGGGCTATGGCTACCATAGACTTCTGTGCCGCCCATCATATTCCTTACATGCTTTTTGACTGGTTGTGGTATCTGCCTTGTACGTCGCATGACGGTGACGCCACGAAAGTGGTGGATAAGCTGGATATGCCGCGAGTAGTTGCTTACGGAAAGGAAAAAGGGGTCGGCATCTGGGTATACGTCAACCAGCATGCACTGATGAAGCAAGCGCGGGAGTTGTTTCCGATATTGCGTCGGTGGGGTATTGTGGGTGTGAAGTCCGGTTTTGTGCAATATGCCAGCCATCGCTGGGCCACTTGGCTGCACGACCTTGTGCGGTTGGCTGCGGAGAACCATCTGATGATGAACATCCATGATGAGTTTCGTCCTTCCGGTTTCAGCCGTACCTATCCGAATCTGTTGACACAGGAAGGAATCTGTGGAAATGAGGAGTTTCCGGATGCTACGCATAATACGATACTTCCTTTTACGCGTATGATAAACGGGGCGGCAGATTATACCATCTGCTACTTTGACAAGCGGATTAAGACTACCCATGCTCATCAGTTGGCTGCTTCACTTGTATTCTACAGCCCTTTGCAGACTATTTTCTGGTATGACAAGCCTTCCTTTTATCATGGAGAGCCGGAGATAGAATGGTTTGAGAACCTGCAAACGGTGTTTGATGATACAAGAGTACTGGATGGCGCACCCGGCAAGAATGTGACGATGGCTCGCCGTAAAGGGCAGGAATGGTTTTTGGGGGCGATGACCAATAATGAAGGTTCCCGGGAAGAAATTCCTTTGGATTTCTTGGATAAGAATAAAGTCTATCTTGCTTCTGTCTATACCGATGGCGGCGAAAAGGTGAAGACACGCACGCAGGTGGAATGCAGCTATTTATTGGTGGATGCTTCCATGACGATGAAGTTTGACCTGAAGCCCAGTGGCGGTGCTGCGGTTCGTTTTGTACCGGTGGAGGCGAAAGAGGCGAAGGGATTTAAAAAATATAAAGGAAAAATATTATAAAGGTTTAGGTGTAATTCTCCCTTTGAACGTATAGATGATAGATTATTCAAGTTTCGCAAGTTCAAGAACTTGCTTTCAGTGAACAAGTAAACAAGGCTACAAGGCTGTTTCTTGTAATCACTTTAAAAAGCAAGACATAGGCAGAGGGCTGCTTATCCCTCCTTGTAGCCTTGTCAACTTGTTCACTGAAAGCAGGTCAAAGACATGCGAAACTTAAATAGATTATTCAAAGAAGGTGTTGTTATGGTAAAGACGTTTTTTATATTGTTTGGAGTACTTGCATTTTGTCAGGCTGTATGCGGGCAGTCTGTTTCCAAAGTTTGGGTTGCCGACCGGAAGGATGGGACGTATATGAATCCTGTTCTGCACGCTGACTATTCCGATCCGGATGTGTGTGCGGTGGGCGATGATTTTTATATGACTGCTTCCAGCTTTAATTGTACTCCGGGGTTGCCCATTCTCCACTCCAAAGATTTGGTGAATTGGAAACTGGTGAACTATGCGTTGAAAGTTATCGAGCCGGAAGAGTTCTACAATAAGCCTCAACATGGAAAGGGCGTGTGGGCTCCTTCCATCCGTTACCATAACGGCGAGTTCTATATTTATTGGGGAGACCCGGATTTCGGGATTTTTATGGTGAAGGCCAAAGACCCGCAAGGTGAATGGGAGAAACCGGTATTGGTAAAGGCCGGAAAAGGCATGATAGACCCTACGCCTTTGTGGGATGAAGACGGTAAGGTTTATCTGGTTCATGCTTGGGCAGGAAGCCGCGCTGCTTTCAACAGTGTCGTCACGGTATGCGAAATGAATCCGGAAGGAACGAAAGTCATCAGCGAACCGGTGCTGGTATTTGATGGCAATGACGGGGTGAACCATACGGTGGAAGGCCCCAAATTCTACAAACGCAATGGGTATTATTATATATTGGCCCCTGCCGGTGGGGTGGTTACCGGTTGGCAACTGGCACTCCGTTCAAAGAATGTTTATGGCCCTTACGAAGTGAAGAGGGTGATGGCGCAAGGAAGTACGGACATCAACGGCCCGCATCAGGGCGCTTGGGTAGAGACGAATTCCGGTGAATCCTGGTTTGTACATTTTCAGGATAAAGCAATGTATGGGCGGGTCATTCATCTTAATCCGGTGAAGTGGACGGAGGGTTGGCCTGTCATTGGTGAAGATAAGGACGGTGACGGTTGCGGAGAACCGGTAAGACGGTATCGGAAACCGAATGTCGGGAAGACATATCCGGTAGAGACTCCGGCAGAGAGTGATGAGTTCAATTCCCGCCGGTTGGGGCTGCAATGGGAATGGCATGCCAATTATCAGGATGCTTTTGGTTTTACTTCCGATTTGGGGTATATGCGTATCTATGGGCATGTGCTGTCCGAGGACTTCGTGAATTTCTGGGAAGTGCCGAATCTGTTGTTGCAAAAGTTTCCGGCAGAAGAGTTTGCTGCCACGACCAAGTTGAAGGTGGTGGCTAAAGCTGACGGACAGCAATCCGGATTGATTGTGATGGGATGGGACTATTGTTACATTGGAGTGGAGAAGCAAGGCGACAGATTCGTGCTGAAGCAGGTGGTCTGCAAAGATGCCGAGCAACAAAATAAGGAAACTTCTACCCGTTTGATGGAATTGCCGGTAAGCCGGAAGCTTGAAGCCGGACTGTTCCCCAATTATGAACGGGACATCTATTTGCGGGTAAAGGTAGGTAAGAATGGGGTCTGCCATTTCCATTATAGTTTGGATGGAAAGAAATATCAACCGGCCGGTGAACCGTTTACTGCACGTCAAGGCAAGTGGATTGGCGCTAAAGTCGGTTTGTTCAGTACGGCTCCGTTCGGTAAAGATAGAGGTTGGGTTGATGCTGACTGGTTTCGCATAGAAAAATAAAAAGATAAGATAAATGAAAACAAAAACACTATTGGCAGGCTTGGGACTATGTTTGCTTGCTGCTTGTTCAATTTCAAAAGAGGAGTTGATTGTTGATAAGGAACTGGATTATTGTAATCGTCAGGTGCATCGTACTTTGGACATCATGCGTGGAAAGGGAGGTAAGATTGACTATACGATGATGCCTCGTAATATCTTGGATGGCCAGTACGACTGGAATTATCGCAAGGCTACGAAAGATGAATGGTGCAGCGGCTTCTGGCCGGGTATTTTGTGGTATGATTACGAGTACACCGGTGATGAAAAGATTAAAGAGGAAGCGGAGAAATTCACAGCTTCTCTGAAATTCCTTTCCGAAATCCCGGCTTTCGACCATGATTTGGGCTTTTTGGTCTTTTGCAGTTATGGAAACGGGTACCGGTTGACCCATAATCCCGAATACAAGCAGGTGATTCTGAATACGGCAGATTCATTGGCTACCTTGTTCAATCCCCGTGTAGGCACTATCCTTTCGTGGCCGCGCAATGTGGAGATGTTCGGTGGGCATAATACGATTATGGATAACCTGATTAATCTGGAGATGCTGTTCTGGGCAGCCAAGAATGGTGGTAATCCATATTTGGCAGATATAGCCGTCTCTCATGCCGATAAGACCATGAAGTACCAGTTCCGTCCGGATTATACTTCCTGCCATGTAGCAGTTTACGATACGTTGACGGGAGATTTTATCCGGGGATGTACCCATCAGGGGTATGCGGACAATTCAATGTGGGCCCGTGGGCAGGCTTGGGGAATTTATGGATATACTACGGTCTATCGTGAAACAAAAGATGTCCGTTATCTGGATTTTGTGCAAAAGGTGACGGATGTATATCTCAAGAATTTGCCGGAAGATTATGTGCCGTACTGGGATTTTAATGACCCTGCCATTCCGGATGCTCCACGTGATGCATCGGCTGCCGCAGTAGTAGCTTCCGCATTATTGGAGCTTTCTACTTATCTGCCTGGTGAAAAGGGGAGGGAGTACAAGGGTGCTGCCATAAAGATGTTGAAAAGTCTTAGTTCGGATAAATATCAGAGTAGAGAGAGCAAACCTTCTTTCTTGTTGCACTCTACCGGGCACTGGCCTGCCAAGTCGGAGATTGATGCCTCTATCATCTATGCTGATTACTACTATATGGAGGCATTGTTGAGGCTGAAAAAGCTGGATGAAAAGGAAAACGGATAAAGTTTGTTTCGAGTGTTGGGATAGGAGCAATACCCTGATTTTCGGGACTTATCTATCTGTTTTCCGATGAGCCTGGCTTTATCTTCTTAACCTGATGAGGTTACTGACTTTCCGTTGTATTGCCAGTACGTTCAGCAGTGATACTGCCAGAAACAGCAGACCGCCGGTCAATATGCATGGAAGCAGTGAACCGCTCTCCAGTTGCGGGAAGAGGTTTTGGACTACTTCTATATAGTAACTGCGTACCCATGCCACGCAGCCGATGGCGAGGAGCAGGACCAGTACATTCAGCCCTACTGTCAGTATATAATAAGGCGTGGCTACCCGCGTCGGGCTATATCCTATCAGCAGCAGGTTTTCCAGTTTTACCGTATTCTTTTGGAGAAGCAGGAAGATGCTCAGCATCAGGATGTAGAATGACAGAATGCTGATGAACAGTCCTACTCCCATGACAATAGCTGTAATGAGGCGCAGGAAATAAGTTGTCTTTCCGGCATCCAGATTGTTGCCTTCGGTTTCGTAATTCTTTTGCTGGAAATAGTCGGTGATGGCTGTGTCGGTAGGATTCTTCACTTCCACAATAAGTCGGGACGGTTCAGCTTCTTTTTCCGGTGCAAAATTCTTGTTGGCCCAGTCCATGAAGGATTGGGGGACGAGAATGGTATTCAGCCGGTTGGAGAATCCTACAATGTTGCCTTTATATTGTTCCATACGTCCGTTACCCCGCATCATCACATCCATCTGTACCAGACTCATCAGTCCTTCGGAGAGTTTCGGCAGACTCCGGCTTTGTGCAAAGCCAAAGTTATAGAGGTTCAGATAATTGCGCGGAACGATGATGGGAATTACCCGGATATCTTCTTCAAAATGCCATTTGTCCAGACTGACATCCACATATTCGTCGGGTACAGACTCGAAAAACATCTCTGTCGACAAGCGGATACCGGCTTCCTGCATACCGAGTCCGGCAGAGACTTTGAACAAGGAAGGAGTGAACGCGCCTACCGCTTTGGTGAAAGGTTGGGCTTTCAGATCTTTTATCTCATCTTTGGAGAAGGTATTGCTTTTCCCGGCAAAGCTGCCCAGAGTACTGATTTTCTTGGTAGCAATGATATAATCCTTCTTCATGAAACTGTCCCCTTCCGTAAAAACGGGAAGGACGTCACGATAGAATTGCACGCTCAGCAATACAATCATCATGCCGAAGAGATTGGCGAGGAAAAAGCCTGCCAACTGTCCGACACTGATGTGCTGGCGGAGAAGTTTCCAAACAAGTCGGTTCATATTAGCCACATTTATAATTGATAAATTTCATCATAATCCAATTCCAGATGTTTGCCGATGGAAGTCACTATGATTCCCGCTCCTTGGCGGCTGGCTTCTTCTGTCAGCAGCCTGCCCATGATTGTTCCGTTCTCGTCATCCAGATGGCTGATGGGTTCGTCCAGGAAGATGAAGTCGAAAGGCTGGCAGAGGCTGCGGATAAAGGCGACTCTTTGTTGCTGGCCGAAAGATAGCTTCCCGGCTTTTTCGTTTACCTTGTCGGCAATGCCGATTGCCTCGAATAGGGTAAGGACTTCTTTCCTTTTTTTGAAGTTGGTAAGCCGGTTCTTCAGTTGTATGTTCTCGATGGCGGTAAGTTCGGGAAAGATACGCAACTCCTGAAAAAGAATGCTGAGGGAGTGTTTGCGTATATCTGTCCAGTCATTGACGGAGAGTGAACGGATATTGCGCTCATCAAAGTTGATGATTCCCTGATAATCGTTGCGGTAACCGTAAACATAGCTGCAAAGCGATGATTTTCCGGTGCCCGAAGCGGCTTCTATGAGATAACGTTTCCCTTTGTGGAACGTAATGTCCCGATGCCATACGTCTGAGGTAATGGCATCACGGTCGGCAAACACTTGAGGTAGTGTTTGCCGTAGGTGAATCCTATTCATGAGTGGTATTAATCCTTAATCTCTAATCCTTAATCCTTAAATTACATTCCTGCAAACTGCTTGATAAAGTCCACAATCTGTTTCAGTGCATTAACATTCTTGTTCTTCAGCTGCAGGGTGACGGTTGCCTTGTCCTCGTTGCCGACAGCTTCCAGATACGAGATATTGCCGAGCAGCGAGTAATAGGTGCTATACTCTTGTCCGCCAAATCCAGCTAGCATTTTTACAACGGGCAGGTCAAGTACGGCTTCCGCATTGATGACAAAGGCTGTGCGCTTGCCTTTCAGACTAGAAGCGAAGTCCGTCTCTTTGGCAGACGGGTCAGCGGTCTTGCATGCATTCTTATACAGCAGTTCGTCATTGGTGGCGTACATCTGTTTGTCTCGTATGCCGAAGAATATGTTGATAGCGCGTGATTTATAGACATATTCATTCTCATTCAATTTCACGATGTCTTCGCCGCGTTTCAGTCCCAGTTCGGACTTTTTCTCATAAAGGGCTTTCAAGGGAGCGTCGTTCTTTACGCTGGCATAGGCCAGGAAAGAAGGATTGCTGTTCATGGTTACATTGATAAGGCCTATGGTCAGGTCGTTGTGGAAAGCACTGAACAAGTCTTTTACTTCAGCGGCTTTGGTAATGGAGAAATCGTTGCGGAACTGCTCATTCTCTTGCAGCACATTGTAGAACTCTTCTCCATTGATACCTATGCTGAATAGCGCCAGGGTAGATTTTGGGAAATACTTCAAGAACGTGTTTTCGATGGGACAAGTACTTTTGATTTGCTTTTCGAAAAGTGCTTTCAATTCTGTGTTCTCGGTATAGCTCTCTACTTTCAGTTCTATTTTCCCTTTTTCGAAGGAGAGACTTCCCAGCATCTTCAAGTCTTTCAGGTCGATATTGTGGGATATTCCGTAATTCAGCGGATTGGCGTATGCACTCAGCAGGCTGGAAGGAGAGATGAGCATATTGATGTCTCCATCCTGCTTTTGCATTTTCTTGAAAGCGGTGTTACTGTTGATGCTGTTTTCTCCGGTCTGTTTCAGCAAGGCGAGAATTCCTTCTTTGACTTTTTCCAGTTGCGATGTGCCGGTGTAGTTCACCACCATAAGCGTGGTAGGAGTGAAAGCGAGCAATGCCCGCTTGTTGATTTGTGCAAAACTGTAACCGTCCGCTTCTGCCACATGGCTGATTATCTGTTCTTTCTCCGTAACTTCCAGAAGCTTCAGCAAATCATCCTCACTTTGAACCTTGGCTACCATGGTGGTGTAGGGGAACGAGGGAGCGTTGAAGACATAAATCGGCGCATTGACGTCCACTCCCGATTTGGCAGGGTCTTTCAGTACAGCCTCCAATTGTTGGAAAGTGGCTGCATTCATATCGCTTTTCAAGGCATCTGTCAGCTTTTGCAGTGCTTCTTTAGTCTCTTTATCTTTGGTACCGGCCTTGTCTGCCAATGATTTTAAATTGACAGCGATGACTTGCGAGGCATCGGAAGGAATAACGTTGGTGTATTCTGGCTTTTTGGACGAACAAGCGCTTATCAGCACGATGAGCATTGCCAGTACTGAGAAGTGGAAGAATAGGTTCTTTTTCATATAGTTTTTGTTTTAGTGAGTATCATTGATTCTGTAAATTGAGGATGTGGCAGGCAACCAGTGCCGCCGTCTCTGTACGCAACCTTGATTTTCCCAAGCTGATGGGGATAAAACCGTTTTCCGTCGCCTTCCGGACTTCCTCTTCGCTGAAGTCTCCTTCAGGACCGATTAGTACGAGAGCGTCCTCTCCGGGATGTACCATATCCTTCAAAAGCGGTTTTTCGCCTTCATAACAGTGGGCGATGAATTTCTGACCCGGAAAAGGCTGTGTGATGAACTTGTTGAAGTCTGTCATTTCATTCAGTTGGGGCAGGCGTGCCTTGAGCGACTGCTTGATGGCAGAAACCAGAATTTTGGAGATGCGCTCCGTCTTGATGACTTTCCGTTCCGAGAAACGGCAGTTCAGGAATGTCAGTTCATCAAACCCTATTTCCGTCGCTTTCTCGGCAAACCACTCTGTACGGTCCATGTTCTTGGTAGGTGCCATGGCAATGTGCAGATGACCTTTCCACAAGGGGGCTTGCGGAAGGGTTTCCAGAATATTCACCAGGCAGCGTTTGTTGGTAGCCGTACTGATTTCAGCGCGATAGAAGCAGCCCTTTCCGTCTGTCAGCATAACCTCGTCGCCTGCTTGCAGGCGTAAGACCCGTACGGCATGTGCTGCTTCCTCTTCGGGCAGTTCTGCGTGGGTCTGTATGTCGGGAGTATAGAATACGTGCATGTTACAAATTGTTTTTGAGTTGGTTGATTTGGTCTCTTATCTGTGCGGCTCGTTCGTAATCCTCTTCTTCGATTGCTTTCTGCAGGGCTGTTTTCAATATGCCTATTGTGTCTTCCTGCAACAGTTCGTCTTTGTCCGGCTCGCTGCCTCCCATAGGGTCGGTGGTGCTTTCGCCGGTTTTCAGACATTCTGTTTCGAGAATCTCTTCGTAGACAAAGATAGGAGCATTCATGCGCAATGCCAGGGCGACGGCATCGCTGGTACGGGCATCAATCCGGAGAATAGTCTCTTCGGCTTTCATGTAAAGGTAGGAGTAGAATACTCCGTTGTCTACTTTATAGATAAGAATACGCATCAGTTTTACACCCAGCACCTCAAGAACGGAAGCAAATAGGTTATGGGTCAGCGGACGGGGCGGTACAATACCTTTCATCTCGATGACCATAGCTTGTGCTTCGGTGGCGCCTATAATAATCGGAAGCTGGCGTTTGCCACCCACTTCACCCAGTACCAGGGCATAGGCACCCGCTTGCGCCTGGCTGTTGGAAATGTTTAGTACTTGTAGTTCTATCTTTTTCTTATTCATACCTATTAAATCAACCTGACTCTCAATCAGTTTTTCTCTATTTTTTCCGGATTATGTTTATAGCGGAACACCATTCCAAATAGCAGACCAATGACTAAAGCATATCCTGCAAAGATAAGCCATACCGGTGTCCAGTCGCGGCTTACCAGTCCTCCGCCTTCGGCATATACCGAGAAGGCATCCACCACGGCTCCGCTGGCATAACCTCCGATGATGGCTCCCACACCGTTCGTCATCATGAAGAACAAGCCTTGTGCGCTGGCACGGATACTGGGATGTGCCTCCATTTCTGTAAACAGCGAGCCCGATACATTGAAAAAGTCAAATGCCATGCCGTAGACAATCATCGAGAGAATGAGCATCCAGAGTCCGCTTCCCGGGTCTCCGAGGGCAAAGAGCCCGAAACGGAATACCCATGCAAACATACTTATTAACATAACACGCTTGATTCCGAAATGTTTCAGGAAGAAGGGGATGGCAAGGATAAACAGCGTCTCACTCATTTGCGAGATGGAGAGCAGGATGACGGAGTGTTTTACACCGAACGAATCTGCATATTCGGGTATGGAAGCAAACGAACCCAGGAAAAGGTCGCCGTATGTGTTTGTTATTTGAAGGGCGGCTCCCAGCAGCATGGAGAACAAGAAGAAGATAGCCATCTTCTTGCGCTTGAACAGCACCAGTGCGTCCAGTCCGAAAGCGGAGAGCATCGTTTTTCCTTCGCTGCGCATGGGGGGGCAGGCTGGCAAAGTGAAAGCATAAAGTCCCAGCATGGCTGCCGATATGGCTGCCACATAGAGCTGTGCCGAACTTGCCTTGAACCCGGTGAGGTCCACAGCCCACATGGCACAGATAAAGCCTACCGTTCCCCATACACGGATGGGAGGGAAGTCTTTTATCAAATCCATCTTATATTTTTCCAATGCATTGTAGGATACGGTGTTGGCCAGAGATAGTGTAGGCATGTAAACAAGCATGTTGAGCAGCATGGCCCAGTACATGTGGTTGTATGTGGTGGCAGTTGAAGCATAAATCAGAGCACCGGCACCGATGAGGTGGAGTATGCCATAAAGGCGTTCGGCGTTTATCCATTTGTCGGCGATGATACCGGTCAGTCCGGGCATTATCAGTGAGGCTATACCCATGGTTGCAAAGATTGCTCCGATTTGTCCGCCTTCAAAATGTAACGTACCGCCCATGTAACCACCTAATGAAATCAGCCATGCTCCCCAAACGAAGAATTGCAGGAATTGCATGGCAGTGAGTCGGAATTTGATGCTCATAATATTAGCTTTTTATGTTTTGAATTATGTAATAGATGCAAATGTACAATGAGGCGGGGAGAAAAACAAGCTCTGTACGGCTTTTTCTTTCAGCGAAAGGGATTAATATAAGGGATGTATTTGTATATAGCCGCATTGAAGTGGATTCTTCTGTTCATCAGCAAGACCCGGTCGGGTCATTATCTACAGTCTGGAGCCATCATCAAAAGATAGAAAGTAGGACTTGAAATCAGTTTTCTTGTTATGATACATGTTATCAGAGACTGCATTGAAGTAACGCACAAAAAAGTCCTTGACCGCTTCAAGGTCAATAACATACATTGCAAAGTGTTCAATTTTCATTCTTTAGTTCTTTATTACATTATTCATCTGCGTTATTTTTCAACCATTCCAGACGTCTCTTATCTGCTAAATGCTTGATTGAAAAGTTCTCAAACTTAGCTTTGAAACCGTTTCCGTCAGGACAAGCCCCCATAATCCCCACCATTACAGGATGGTTGTCTTGAAGCCATGCATTGCGCATCATCGTGTATTCTTTATCATCGTAGGAATAGAATATTTCCACAGCATCAAGACGACGCACCGCTTTAATCCATACAAATGGTACCGGCTTGTCTAATGTAATAACGCTCCAATCGCTTGTGTGATGAGTTACAACAGTACTGAGATTATATTTGCCATCTACAAATTCGATACCGGCCTTGATATAGTTTTCGTGGTCAATACGCAACATAAGTCCTGATTGATCGAATCGAGTCTTATAGTCTCCTGAGATTTTTACTTTTACTTCAAATTCTCCACCACGCGTAGTATATAAAAAAGGAGCATCATCTACAGTAAAACCATAGTGAGATATGCGCCAGTAATCAGTTTGGGGTGTGACATTCATTGAAAGCAAATCACCTTTGATTTCCCACTGTGCAGGTTCATTGAACCATTGCATTTTCTCTAATGATTGAGCCATGCTGGTAAATGAAGCAACACCCATTAATCCACTTAATAAAATCTTTTTCATCTTTCTCTGTTTTTATATTGTTATTATAATTTCCGAATTACGTGGCATGGATTCCCAACGGCTAAAGAACCTTTTTTTTCTGCCAATCTCTGTAGGCAGTATATGATTGTATTCGTGGCGGATTAGCTTGCAAGTTCGCCTTTCTGCAATCAATTCCGCATCATTATTGGCATCATATAACGTACCTAAATGGCATTTTTCTTTCTCACTTGTCATGAATAACCATGGCTTTAATTACATTTGCAAATGTAAGGCGTTGTAATTTGCTACACAATAGTTATAAATAACCATTTTATATCAGACTAATGGATACTAAGGATATACTAAACAAAGAGTTCTTTGCGCAAAATTTTTCGGAAGGACAACCATATGCAAAGATGTTAAACATATACAAGGGGATTGCTTGCAATTATGCGCGGATGGAAAATGCCATTGCAGTGTTAAGTGACTGGCACACGAATGAAAGCTATATCTATTATGGCGGCTTCTCGCAAATGCTTGGAATTGAAAAAGACGTGAAGGACAGCAAAGTGGCTTCTATTTGGGAAGAAGAAATATTCAAAATTGTCCATCCGGATGATTTGGCTGAAAAGCACTTACAAGAACTCTGTTTTTATAATTTTGTCAAGCGGCAACCCAAAAAGAAACGTACTGATTACTATTTGATGAGTAAACTACGCATGAAGAATAAAAGAGACAGCTATATTCCCGTCTTACATCGAATATTTTATGTTTCCATGCCTACTAATGATACTTTATGGCTGGCATTATGTCTTTATACTCCTTTAGCATTTGATATTCCTGCAAAATGTATGATAATTAATTCTATTGACGGGCACGTCACAGAGTTGGAGGAATATAACAACGAGAAGATTTTGTCGGTGAGAGAAAAACAAGTATTGAAACTTATAGACAAAGGGTTGATGAGCAAAGATATTGCAGAAATGCTTTCTATCAGCATATATACGGTAAATCGACATCGGCAGGAAATTTTAGGTAAACTGCAAGTAAAGAACTCAATTGAAGCCTGTAGGATTGCCAAAGACTTAAAACTGATATAGAATTATTCTTTTGTTATAAAAAAAGAAGGGTATCTATCCCAGACACCCAATCTTTATTAACCTTAAATCTAATACCATGAAAAACACAGTGCAAATATACACGGTTTATGTTATATAACATGCTGTTTTGGCGTATTTCTGCTTTTTATTAACTCTATTTAAGAAAAGCAGGCTAACAAAGCCTGCTTTTTCCTTTATTCTACATATAGAACCAGTCCTTTCAGGTATTCCCCTTCCGGATGATAGATGCTGACCGGGTGGTCGGCAGGTTGCGTCAGTTGGTGCAGGATGCGTACGCTGCGGCCGGACATGGCAGCGGCTGTGAACACGGCGGTGCGGAAGTTTTCTTTGCTGACGGCTTGCGAACACGAGAATGTGAAGAGGATGCCGCCGGGCTTGATTTTCTCGAAAGCCTTGACGTTCAGTTTGCGGTAGCCTTGCAGGGCATTGCGCAGGGCATCGCGGTGCTTGGCAAAAGCAGGAGGGTCAAGAACTATCAGGTCGTATTGGTCGCCCATGCGTTCAAGGTATTTGAAGGCATCTTCTGCATAGGCGGCATGGCGGGTGTCACCCGGGAAGTTCAGTTCGATGTTCTTGTTGGTCAAGTCGATGGCTTTGGCGGAGCTGTCCACGGAATGCACCAGTTTGGCGTCTCCACGCATAGCATATACGGAGAAGCCGCCGGTATAGCAGAACATATTCAGTACGCTGCGGCCTTTGGCATAACGTTCCAGTAGCGAACGGTTCTCGCGTTGGTCTACGAAGAAACCGGTTTTTTGGCCTTTCAGCCAGTCGATGTGGAACTTCAGGCCGTACTCCATGGCTACATTGTCCGTGCTGCCGCCTTTCAAGAAACCATTCTCCGGATAGAGGTCGGCCTTGAAGGGAAGGGTCGTCTCCGATTTGTAATAGATATTGTCAATCTGGCTGCCCATCACTTCGGTAAGGGCATCGGCAATGGCCATGCGGTCGAGGTGCATGCCGGCAGAATGTGCCTGCATCACTGCGGTACGGGCATAAATGTCGATAACCAGCCCCGGCAGGTTGTCTCCCTCCCCGTGCACCAGGCGATAGGTGTTGTTTGTCGGGTTTCCGGCTATGCCGATACTGCGGCGCATGTCGTATGCTATGCTGAGTTTGCGTTTCCAGAAGTCCGCATTGATTTCTTCTTCTTGACGGAAGGTCAGTACGCGTACGGCGATACTGCCAATCTGAAAATGCCCTTTGGCTATGAATTCCTTTTTGGACGTGTAGATTTCAACAACTTCCCCTTCTTCGGGCTCTCCGTCGAAATGTGCGATGGCGCCGGAAAACACCCACGGGTGAAAACGCTTTAATGACTCCTCTTTATTGGGTTTAAGGTATACTTTGTACATATATATATATAATGTGATTAATGTGGTAATCTGATAATGTGCATCACATTACCACATTATTATTGGCTTCTATCTCAAAATCTCCTGTCCGTTTCAGTTCTTGCAGCCTGTTGTAGATGTTGAGGCATGCCCAAGCATCGGTGGCGGCATACAGTTTCTGCGGTTCGGTCAAGGTTTCGGCTTCCCAGTTGGAAAGGCGCTGGCTTTTCGAAATCTTTTCCCCGAAGAGGATGGCGTATATCTTCTGCAGGCTTTTGTCCTGGATGCCGAAAGCGCGGACATATTCCTGCAATTCGATGCAGGCATGCTGTTCGAAGGGCGCGCGTTTGTGCAGCATCATGAAGTCGTCCCGCAAGGAAAGGCCTACTTTCGTTACGCTTGGGTTTTCCAGCAATGTGATAACCGGCAGAGTCAGTCCCGTCAGGTTGAGGCGGAACAGAAAGCAATGTTCCTCTGAAGAAATCTGCAGCAGGGCTACCTTGTGTATCTGTCCTTTTGTGAACGACGGACGGGTTTCGCTGTCTATGCCCAGCAACGGGCAGGACTTCAGATAGGCAACTGCCTTCTCCGCTTCCCACGGTGTCTGTACGACATGTATCTGTCCCGGAAAGGCGGCTTTGGGCAGGTCTTTCACTGTTTCTTTATCTATTGTTCTTTTGATAACCATAATTTAATATTCAAAGTCTGCGGTTTCCTCCTCTTCATCCTCGCCTTGCGCATACTTCACCTCGTGCAGGGCACGCAGGGTGTTGACAAGCTTTTGTCCCCAATGGAGGCGGAAGTTTTCCTGGCAGATGGCAAGCGAATCGTTCATCGTCTCGTTGAAACCCAGCTGGAATACGAAGATAAAGTCCTTGATGTCCTGGTATATGTCGGCCAAGTCTTCGGAAATGTTCCTGGTGATGGGCTGGTCACTATACTTCATGTCGGATACGAATACGTCCAGGTAGTCGTCTTTCTCGGCCAGGATATTGGCGAGGTTCATGCGGAGTACCTCATAGGTCTCTTCGGTGACGAATGTTTCCGGCGCCTCGTCTCCTATGGTTTCGCACTCGGGCAGCATGGAGGCCTTCAGGTAGAGCAGCGGAAGTATTTTTAAGGAGGTATCGACGAACGCGGAACGTTTCACCCCTTCCGCTTGTTCCAGAAACTTGCAAAACTCGGCGGCTACGGTCACAAACTCTACGGCATTCCGGTCGAATATCACTTGACTTTCTTTTTTCATATCTTCTTGATTTGAAACGCAAAGATAGCGCAAACCGAAAGTAGAAGCAAATTAATTGGCAGGATTATTCTTTTTTCACTACATGATATTCTGTTCCTCTTGTCTTCCGGCGGCTGCTGATGCCCAGTTTGTGGAGTGCACGTCCGAACAGAGCCACTTTATTGATGGACAGCCGGTCTTTGGTCTTGGTTTGCAAGAAGGAGAGAATCTCCATAGGGGTCATCCAGTCTCCTTCCTCTTCATTTTCGGCGGGATGGAAGTGGCAGAGGAAGAGCTGTTCCAACGGTGTGGGCTGTTCAAACTCCCGGTTGGTCTGTTTCAAGATGGCTTCGTCGGAATCGTCCAGCCAGTAGCGTTCACCTTTGGCTATGGCATCCATGGCTTGTGCGTAGAGTTGCCGGTAGTTGATGGTGACATTGGTATGGATGGGGCCGGTGACTTCGATGCAGATGAAACGGCGGCTGCCGCTGGGGTCTGTCAGCAGGTCTTTCTGGTTGCTGGTGGCTATAAAGGAGGCGTAGCGTCTTATTTCCTGGATGGCGGTGCCGTAAGGCTTGCGCAGGTTTGCCACGGGTTTCTGCAGCAGATGCTTTAGAAAACCTTGCTGATTGACGCTGATTTGGTCGAATTCGTCGATGTTTATCAGGAAAAAGCGGCCGAGGCTCCGCTCTGCGTCCTGCTTGCTTTTGAAGTCGATACTGTCGGTATATCCGAAGCGCAGTTCGGGTGGCAGCAGGATGCGGCAGAAGGTACTTTTACGATAGCCTTGGGCTCCGACCAGTAGGGGAGACGTGTTGTTTCCATGCTGACGGTCGATGTTTTGCCAGTGCGCCGTCATGCTGAGAAACCAGCGGTAGAAGAGTTCCCGCCAGTACGGATTGTTGCAGGGGACGAGGTCGGCCAATGCGCGGATACGGTCCTTGCCGTCCCAATGTCCGGTGCTGTTCAGATATTCTTCGATGGGGTTGTACAAGGGAATGGCGTCCGAGTTGAGGTAGCGTGCCACATCTCTGTCCCATACGCTGATTCCTTCTTTCAGGGCATTCTGTCCGATACTGCTTCTTACCCGCTGGTCGGCAGGGCGGAAATGGAAGTGTATGGAGTCCCGTTGGCGGAATTCCAATTCTCCCAGCACGGTGTTCCAGCGGAACTCATAGCGTCTGTTCATGAATTCTTCCAGGCGGAAGGCGGTGATTTGGTCGCGGGTCATGCTGCTGCGGGTGCCGAAGCCTTTGCATTCGCGGTAGAGGTTGTGCAGGGTCATGCGCACCAGCTGTTCATCCGCTTCGCGGTAGTAGTGCATCATGACTTGACGTACTGCCTCTTCTTCGGGAATGCCGGCTTTGTAGCAATGCCCGGCAAGCAGGTAGAGCAGGGGGCGTAGGTCATCGCCCCGTTTCCAGTTTTCCAGCTCTTCGAAGGTACGGTTTAGGGCGGCTTCGAAGAGGATGGAGAAGGTTTGGGAGGCCGGATAGCCGGGGGCAATACGCATCAGCGGGTTTGCTTCGGTCTGTTTCCGTTGGCCGAAGGTGGGCTCGTCGGGCACGGACAAAGGCTGTTCCAGACAGAAAGGGACGGCAGACGGATTGTAATAGGGACGGTCATCGAGCGTCATGCGGCAGCTTTGCTCCACGGCAGGTTCTTTCAGTGTGACGGGGTAGGGGAGCAGGGGCTGGTAACAGTTTACGGCGAGCCGGTAGGCAGCGGTATGAAACAGCCTGATTTTTTCTTCCTGCCTGGGGCGCGAACCGTCGGGGGTGGCAAACAGTACCCATATTTTTACGCTTCGTCCGCTGCTTCCGCAAAAGGCGGCAAAAGTTTGCGGCAGCAGGGCCGCCTGGTGCTTTACTTGCTCCACTTCCACGGCATTGGCCAGGTGGTTGACTTCAATCTGTACCAGTCCGTTATAGGTTTTCAGGTATCTTTCCCCCTCTTTGCTGCGGGCATATTCTGCGGCAGGGCAGATGCGTGGCAGTTTGTCTATGCAGGGGTAGTGTCCGTTGCTTCCGGTGATGTGGGGAATGAGGCTGCGCAAGGCGGATATGTGTCCGGCTTTGTTCTCGGTTTTCATCTTCTCCATCAAGGTGTCGCTGGGCCATGTGCTGAATGTCTCTTTGCCGGTTTCACGAGCGGTGCGTATAAGGGTAAGTTTCATGGGGTGCTTGCTGTATTAAAGTCCGCAAAGCTACTGAAAAATGACGGGACAGCCGAGGAAAAGTGGAATTATGATGAAACTTCTCATATTTATTCTGGCTGTACGTCGTAATCCGACTGGTTTTTCACGCCGACAATGTCTTGCTTCTTCACCTCGGTTGTTAATATGTGCTGCAACTGCTGTGAGGTCAGCGTCTCGGTGGGAGAGAACTCAGCCGACTTCATATAGCTTAAAATGGCATTGCGCAGCTGACCTCCTTCCGGAGTGTGGCGAATTGCTTCGAGATTGCTCATACAAACCAATACCTTACCGTTGTCTACGGCAAATTCGAACAGCAAGCCTAACTTGTGGTTCCGTTCCACATTGTCTACTACTTGGATAAGCGGCTTGTATTCGTGGCGCGTAGCATTCAGAATAAAGGGGCGGGCATGGCGTACGATGCTCCACCATTGCCAGTTGCTATGGCACTCGGTGGGGAACTGCCGGAACAAGGGATGTTTCTCGTCCATCAGCAAGGAGAGGGTGCCCGGCGAAACTTCGCGGCCGGCGTTTTCCGAAATGCTTTTGAACATGGCATAGTTCCAGTAGTCAGGAGTAAAAAGTCCACCTACACTCTGTTCTTCAATGGCTTTGTGGTCGGGTATAAGCAGTATCTTCCCTCCTTGGCTCAGTCTCTTTCGCGCCTCGTCATCCAAGGACTGACAGATGAAGATGTCCGCTTCGCTTTCCGGTGTCCGGTCGGGGTATACCCATAAGTTATAATAGTTATGATAATTCCCGGTGGTCAGTGTCAGTCGCAATTGGGCAGGCTTGTCTATTTCGGTAAGGGTGCTTTTCAACTCGCCCACCTGCATTACTTTTCCTTGCTCTACATGGGCGGGGACTTTGCCTTCGCGAACAAAAGTTACGCTGTCACTCAGGCTTTCCAGACGCCAGTATAATGCATCAGACCATGGTTGCTCTTCGTAATTTGTCAGGGCGAGTCCTATGTTCAGCTCTTCTTTGTTGCTGTAACAGTAGGTGTCCATAAGCGCCAGCGGTACCACCGGAGCACAAAAGCCGCGGAATGTTTCGGGAGTGACAATGCCTTTGCTGTCCATGAAAGCATCCAGAATGCCTACCAGTGCCGAGCCTTGTCCGGGAAAGTCTTGAAGGTCGAGCATCTGGAATCCGCCTAAACCGGCAGTGCGCAGGCCGTATTCAATATCAGCCTTGTAGCATTCGACGGCAAACCGGCCGGTGGCCTGATGGAATGCGTCAATCTGGTTCTGCAGTCCATTTTCATTGAGCCGGTCACGGAATATCTCCAAGTTATATGGATGCAATACGCCGGTGTATTTCTCCAACTCCTTGTAGTCGGGATAAATTTGGAACTGTCCGGTTTCGTGACTGATGACCGGTCGGGGAGATTTCGCTATGGCAGCAGTATAATCCGCACGGGTATTGGGACGGGTGTTGTTCAAGATACCTCCCTTTTCGGCATCGACAAAGGCAAACGAACTGCGTACGTGCGTTGTATAGCCTTCGCCTCCTCCTACCCGGCAGGTTGTCAGATAATCTTCACCGTCTATGGCACCTCCCCAACCCAGGAAGTTGTTGGAACCGAACGAATAGAGATGGCGGTTGTCATGTTTTCTGAATCCGTCCAGCCAATTGCGCATCAGGTCAACGTCGCCACCCAACTCGTTGCCCAGTCCCAACATGGTGAATGAGGGGTGATTGCCCATGTAGTCGAGGGTCATATAGGCTTCGTTCAGCAAGAAGTCATTCAAGCGATGGTTGTCCGGTGAAATGCTTCCCCATAAAGGCAACTCGGCTTGGAAATAGATACCCTCGATGTCGGCAGCGGCAAAAGCGGCGCGGGGCGGGGTGTAGGAATGGCAACGGTAGTAGTTGATGCCATAACTCTTGGCTGTCTGAAAAACTTTTCGCCAGGACTTTACATCCATCGGCGCATATCCGGTAAGTGGGAATACGCAAGCGTCGTGTTTGCCGCGCAAGAAGGTCTTGAAGCCGTTTATGGTGAACTGAGTACCTTCGGTGGCAAAGTCGCGCATACCGAAATCTGTTATTATATTGTCTTTACCCTCGTTTGTGGCAAGGGTCACGTTCAGTGCATAAAGTGTGGGGTGGAATTCGCTCCATGTCTGCATCCGGTTGCCCATGTCGAGCGTCAGTTCTATCTTATTTTCACCTTTGCTCAAGCCGACTTGTTTTTCCATGTCCGGCAACTGGTGTTCTTGTTGGGTGTTCCACGTCTTGGCAGAAAGGGTCACTATGCCCGATTGCTCTGAATCGCTGTATATGTTTACATGGATGCGGGCCTTTTTCTCCTTTACAGATGGGTAGACTTGTACCTGCTTGAGATAGGTGTGTGGGGTCGCTTCGATGTAGAAGTCGCCCAGAATACCGTTCCAGTTGGTTTGTGTGCCGTCGGTCCAGGCATGCGAGCTTTGGATTTCGGCTGGTACGGAGCTGGGGGAATTGTCAATGCGTATCTTTATATGGTGGCTGCCGGGTGCCAAGGCCGGCAGGCTATAGCAGTGAGGTGCATAGATATGTCCCAACGTGCCTATACTGTCTCCATCTATCCAGAGAGTGCTGGGTTTTGTACGCTCCATGAAAAGTATCAGGCGTTTCCCTTCCATCTGTACGGGAATTTCAACATCTTTTTCATATTCTACGATGCCGGAGTAGGGATAAGTCCGTGTCAACTGGGAGGTTACATTGGTGGGATGCCTGCCGTCTCCCAACTTGTTTTCATCCGTCGTACCGGGCAATGTGCAGTTCCCTAATGAACTGTTCCAATTTCCTGATAAATCGATTCGTTCTCTTATTGTCTGGAATTCTTTTTTGTCTGTACATGATGCCAGACATGCCAATAAGCATAATACAATGAAATTTCTCATAAACTACCTGTTTTTCATGGCCGGTGATTGATTGACCGGTTGCAAATATAGGGCATTGCTCCCGTCTCTCTGTATACAAAATGTTTCCAATTATGTGACGGGATGTTTTTTATTGCTATCTTCATGCTTGATATTAGTGTTGTTGAGTGTTCGTCATTATAACCAATCTTTTCACCATACGTCGTTACTCTATTGATTTTTCCGTGTGCTGCAACCGGTAAAAGTTTTTCTGTCTTTCAATCTTGTTCTGCAGTTCCTCTTCGGTGGGCATATAAAGCATGCATTTGGATACTGTTACTAAATTGGAAAAACGGCAATTTGTGTAGGCGTAAATCTTGGAAAAGTGGCATAAATCCTTTATATTTGCAATGGAAAAGAGGCATAGTGTGATTATTGCATTTAATAATCGAATAAACAAGAATAGGTTATGATAAAAAGAAAGATAGATGATTACATTCGCAATTACTACGAAACTAACCGTAACGCCCTGCTTATTACCGGAGCACGACAAATAGGTAAGACATATTCCATTCGTCAGTTCGGTAAGACGTTTAAAAGTTTCATTGAAGTCAATTTCGTCGAGATGCCCGAAGCGGTGGATTTGTTCAAGGGAGCAAAGAGCAGCGGTGATATTCTGCTCCGTCTATCGGCAATCACCTCCGTGCCGCTCATCAAGGGTGAAACGCTCGTCTTTTTCGACGAAGTACAGCAATGTCCCGATATTGTTACGGCAATTAAGTTTCTGGTGGATGACGGTTCGTATCGTTACATCTTGAGCGGTTCGTTGCTGGGCGTAGAATTGAAAGACCTGCGCTCGGAACCGGTTGGCTACATGGGTGTAAAGGATATGTTCCCACTCGATTTCGAGGAGTTTATTTCGTGTGTGGGTATAAATGACGCCGTTATCGGGGCATTGCATGAGGCATGGCGGAATCGCACTGCCGTCGATGAGTTTGTCCACGGCAAAATTATGGAGCTGTTCCGGCTCTATCTTGTTGTGGGCGGTATGCCTGCGGTCGTGAGCAAATATCTCGAGAGTAACAACCTGCAAGAGGTGATGACTGTGCAGCAGGATATCATTCGTCTGTACAAACGTGACATCGCCCAGTATGATCCTAATAACAAACTCTACATCGAGGAGATTTTTAATCTTATTCCCCCTGAGCTAAACGCTAAAAACAAACGCTTCATACTGAAACGATTGAATGAGCACGCAAAGTTCGACCGGGTCGAGAACAGTTTTTTATGGCTGACGAACGCGGGCGTGGCGCTACCCGTCTATAATGTGGAGGAGCCGAAAATGCCGCTCCTGCTTGCACGTTCACGCAATCTGTTCAAACTCTTCCAAAGTGATATCGGACTGCTGGCCAGCCAATATGCCGAGGGCATTCAGATGCGGATTATAAAAGGTGATAAGGACATCAATTTCGGTTCAATTTACGAGAATGCCGTAGCGCAGGAGTTGGTGGCTCACGGCATTGTTCCCTACTATTACAACAACAAGAAGCGCGGTGAATTGGATTTTGTTATTGAGCTTGAGGGTAAGGTACTGCCTATTGAGGTAAAATCAGGTAAAGATTACGAGACACACCGCGCTTTGTCCAACATCATGGATTGCGAGGAATACGACTTCTCCGAAGCAGTTGTGTTCAACAACGGTAATCTGCGCGTCGCAGGTAAGATTATCTATGCCCCGATCTATATGGCGATGTTCTTCGAGAAAAGCAATGTTGCTCCGACTTTTTATAAAGTGGATTTATCGGGACTGTAAAGTGTTCTATTCGGAAAATAATGCTTGCTATTGAAAAAGATTAGCATTCCTTTGCCAAGCCCCCTGCTTTTCATTATCTTTGCCTCTGTAGTTTGTAGTTGCGCACAGTCGTGGAATGTCTTTCTCATAGTTGTGAAGAAGGTGTATCACAAATATGAAGAAGGTGAACCACAGCTGTGCGCATCTTTTGTTGATAAGCTTTCAGCAGAAGGAAGAACGCTTCTTTGCGTAAGGAAGACCTATGCTCTGCCTAATAAAAGCCGGTACTTTGCATGAGCGAAACCTGCAGACAGCAACAGAAATGAATCTAAAAATGGAGGAAAGAATATGGCAATTTTATTTGATTGGTACGAAAACCCGAAAACGAAGGATAAACAAGGGGAAGAACTGACCCTGCATCCCCGGATTAAACTGAACGGCTCCACGACGACCGATGAGCTGCGCAGGCATATACAAGAATACTGCTCGCTGACCGAGACGGATGTACTGGCGGTACTCGATGCTTTGTCGCATTTTGTGGGACGCGAGCTGGGGGAGGGCAGGCAGGTACATTTGGACGGCATCGGTTACTTTGTTCCCACGCTGACCTGCACGGAACCGGTGACACTGGAGACAAAGCGGAAAAGTACTAAGGTGAAGTTGAAAAACATCACTTTCAGACCGGACAAGGCGCTGCGCAGTGAGATAGGAGTATTGAAGGTAAAGCCGCTGAAATTGCGGAATCTCACGAAAAAGAGGCTGACGGATGATGAGGTGAAGCAAAAAGTGGTGAACTATCTACGTAAGAATGAGTTCATCACCCGCAGTGTTGTACAGTCGATTTGCGGCATGACCCGCACGACTGCGACGCGGCAGATTCGTCGTCTTTGTGAGGAGAATGTGTTGGTGAACAAAGGGTTGCAGAAACAGCCGATTTATTTTTTGAAGGAAAAAGAGTAGGTTGATGCGTATAGGGCTTGCATGGATTGCGTCATGTAGGCAAAATCTGCCTGCATGCTTGCATGAGGTCTGCTTGCATGGCGCAATTTGTTGTAAATTAGTGCGATATGTCATTTCATGCAAGCATGTAAGTAAAACATGCGATAAAACTACAGTTGTAGATTAGGAATACCTATAATCGGCAGACGAGAAATTAAAGAATGAAAACAACGCGGCAGAAGGATAGTTTTTATTATTTTTGCAATCAATTCTCAATAGTTATTTAAAAAATATGGCAAAGAAAAATTCAACAGCTAAAGATACGGAGCTGTCACTCTCGTTTTTTGGGAAAGTGGCAGCGTTATTTAGAAGTGAAACTGTTCATTTCGTTATCGGCTTGGTACTGGTAATCTTTTCGGTTTATTTGTTGCTCGCCTTTTCGTCGTTCTTTTTCACGGGAGCGGCAGACCAGAGCATCATTGACGGAGGCAGTGCGCAGGAGCTGATTTCCACCAATAATGGGGTGAAGAACTACGCCGGTAGCCGCGGTGCGCAGTTGGCCAGCTATCTGATAAATGATTGTTTCGGCGTATCGTCTTTCCTGATTCTCGTGTTCCTGGCTGTGGCGGGATTGAAGCTGATGCGGGTGCGTGTGGTGCGTTTGTGGAAGTGGTTCATCGGCTGTTCGTTGATGCTGGTGTGGTTCTCGGTATTTTTCGGTTTTGTGTTTGTAGACCAGTACAAGGACTCTTTCCTCTATCTGGGCGGTATGCACGGATACAATGTCAGCAACTGGCTTGTGTCTCAAGTCGGTGTGCCGGGAGTATGGCTGCTATTGTTGGTAACTGCCATCTGCTTCCTCATCTATCTGAGTGCACGGACTGTCATCTGGTTGCGCAGATTGTTCAGTCTCAGCTTCTTGAAGCGTAAGGAGAAGGCGGAAAGTGTGCAGGGTGAAACGCCGGAAGAGTTCAAGACCTCTTGGGGTGCAAAGGAAAAGGCGGCTGCTCCGACACCGGAAGCTGCGGAGCCGGAAAAGGTTCTTGAAAAGGAGGAGGAGATTGCCACAGAGGAAGAAGAGCCCGAATCGCTGAATGAAATCACCCTTGACTTGGGTGGAAGTGATGGAAAGATAAAGCCTGCCAAGTCTGCGGATGAGGACGTTACCATGACTTTTGAGACTCCTGTACCGGAGCCGGTACCCCCTTTTCGGGAACAGCCGGTAGAGAAGGAGCCGGCATTCCAGGTTGAGAAGGCTGAAGAGGAGGAGTATGTGGGAACGGAGAAGGAGCCGTACAATCCCCGTCTGGATTTGGAAAACTATCATTACCCCACAATAGACTTGATGAAGCATTACGATGACAATGGTCCGACCATTGACATGGTAGAGCAGAACGCGAACAAGGATAAGATTATCAATACTCTGCGTAGTTTCGGTATAGAAATCAGTACCATTAAGGCGACGGTAGGTCCTACGGTGACACTGTATGAAATCACTCCCGAGCAGGGCGTCCGCATTTCGAAGATACGCGGTCTGGAAGATGATATTGCCCTCAGCCTTTCGGCGCTCGGCATCCGTATCATCGCTCCCATTCCGGGAAAGGGTACGATTGGTATCGAAGTGCCCAACTCCAATCCGAAGATTGTATCCGGTCAGAGTATTATCGGCAGCAAGAAGTTCCAGGAGTCTACTTACGACTTGCCCATCGCACTGGGTAAGACGATTACGAATGAAGTGTTTATGGTGGATTTGTGCAAGATGCCGCACGTGCTCGTTGCCGGTGCTACCGGTCAGGGTAAGTCCGTGGGGTTGAATGCCATCATCACCTCCTTATTATATAAGAAGCATCCGGCAGAGCTGAAGTTTGTGCTGGTAGACCCCAAGAAGGTAGAATTCAGCATCTACTCCGTGATTGAGCATCACTTCCTCGCGAAATTGCCCGACGGGGAAGATGCCATCATTACAGACGTCACGAAGGTGGTGCAGACCTTGAACTCTATCTGTGTGGAGATGGATACTCGCTATGACTTGCTGAAAGCTGCCCATGTGCGCAATATCAAGGAGTATAACGAGAAGTTCATCAACCGTCGTCTGAATCCGGAAAAGGGGCATAAGTTCATGCCTTATATCGTAGTCGTTATCGACGAGTTCGGTGACTTGATTATGACAGCCGGTAAGGATGTGGAACTGCCCATCGCACGTATCGCCCAGTTGGCGCGTGCCGTGGGTATACATATGATTATCGCTACACAGCGACCGACAACAAACATCATTACGGGTACGATTAAAGCCAACTTCCCGGCGCGTATCGCCTTCCGTGTATCGGCAATGGTCGATTCGCGTACCATCCTCGACCGTCCGGGAGCCAACCAGCTGATAGGCCGCGGTGATATGTTATTCCTGCAGGGAGCTGACCCGGTGCGTGTGCAGTGTGCCTTTATCGATACGCCCGAAGTGGCGGAGATTACGAAGTTTATCGCCCGCCAGCAGAGTTACCCCACTGCTTTCTATCTGCCCGAATATGTGGATGAAAATGCAGGAGGTGATTTGGGGGATGTGGATATGGGACGTCTCGATCCTTTGTTCGAGGATGCAGCCCGTCTCGTTGTTATTCACCAGCAGGGTTCCACATCGCTCATTCAGCGTAAGTTTGCCATCGGTTATAATCGTGCCGGCCGCATCATGGACCAGTTGGAGAAAGCGGGGATTGTGGGACCGGCGCAAGGTAGTAAGGCGCGTGAGGTGTTCTGTATAGATGAGAGCGACCTGGAAATGCGGTTAAACAATTTGCAATAAGGAATGGTTATTTATAGAATGATGAAACTTGATAAGCTTTTACTTGGTGTGCTATTGCTGTTGTTTGCTGTGCCGATGTCGGCACAACAACCGGATGCCAAGAATATATTGGAGCGTACAGCCGAAGCCTTTCGGAAAGCGGGAGGGGTGAAGCTGGCGTTTACCGTGAACGAACAACAAGGCTCTTATGCGGGAGTTCTCTATCTGGAAGGTGAGAAGTTTGTGGTTGAGACCGAGGGAATGAAGACTTGGTTTGACGGACATACGCAGTGGAGCTATGTGGCTTCGGCAGATGAGGTGAATGTATCGGAACCTACGCAGGAGGAATTGCAGACTCTTAATCCGTATGCTTGGTTGTCCCTCTACAAGCAGGGATACAGATTGAAGTTGAGCAGTGTCGGTGGTAAGCAAGACAAGTCTGTTTATTACATCACCATGACTGCTGCCGACAAGAGAAAAGACCCTGAAAGTGTCTATCTGTTTGTGACAAAGGATACGTATCGTCTGCATCAAGTGGACTTGGCACCACGGGGGAGTAAGTATATGACTACTATCCTTATTGATAGCTACCAGACAGGACAATCCTATCCGGATAGTTTCTTTGTCTTTGACAAAAAAGCCTATCCTACAGCTGAAGTCATCGACATGCGCTAAATAGTAAATTGTAAATAGTCAAATAGTAAATAATATAATGATGGAAACAGAAAAAGTAAAATGTCTGATTATCGGTTCGGGTCCTGCCGGCTATACTGCCGCTATTTATGCAGGCCGTGCCAATCTTTCACCGGTACTTTATGCAGGATTGCAGCCCGGTGGCCAGTTGACAACCACTACTGATGTGGAGAATTTCCCCGGTTATCCCCAAGGTATCGGAGGTCCGGAATTAATGGAAGACCTGCGGAAGCAAGCCGAACGTTTTGGTGCAGATTTGCGTTATGGAGTTGCTACCGCAGCCAATCTTGCTGAAGCACCTTACAAGATTACGATTGATGACGAAAAGATGATTGAGGCTGAAACGCTGATTATTGCTACAGGTGCCGCTGCGAAGTATCTGGGGCTGGAGGATGAAAAGAAATATGCGGGAATGGGTGTCAGCGCTTGTGCCACTTGTGACGGTTTCTTCTACCGCAAGAAAACGGTAGCTGTTGTAGGGGGTGGAGATACTGCCTGCGAGGAAGCTGTTTACCTTGCCGGACTGGCTGCCAAGGTTTATCTGATTGTCCGCAAACCTTATCTTCGCGCTTCCAAGATTATGCAGGAGCGTGTGATGAAGCATGACAAGATTGAAGTACTGTTCGAACATAATGCCGTAGGCTTGTTTGGAGAGAACGGTGTGGAAGGTGTACATTTGGTACAGCGTATGGGTGAACCTGATGAGAAGCGCTATGATGTAGCTATTGACGGTTTCTTCCTGGCTATCGGCCATAAACCCAACTCAGATATTTTCAAACCTTATGTAGATACGGACGAAGTAGGTTATATCGTCACCGAGCCGGGAACACCGCGTACGAAAGTGCCGGGCGTATTCGCCGCCGGAGACGTTGCTGATTCTCACTATCGTCAAGCCATCACCGCTGCCGGAACTGGTTGCCAGGCAGCCATTGAAGCGGAAAGATATTTGTCTGCGAAAGGACTGATTTAGTGATTAGTGATTAGGGGTTAGGATGGTAACAATGTGTTTTTATTATGCTAACCCCTAATCGCTTATCCCTTGTCACTTATTCCTTATCCTATCTTGCTGATTTTCTTCAGCTTTTCTTCGTCTATGATTTTGATTTTACGTCCGTCGATGGTGATTAACCGTTCTGTGGCAAACTGTGACAACGTACGTATGGCGTTGGAAGTGGTCATGTTTGACAAATTGGCCAGATCTTCACGCGAGAGATAGATACTCAAGGTGGAGCCGTCTTCCTCCAAACCATAACTTTCTTTGAGGAACAGCAGGGATTCTGCGAGTCTTCCGCGGATATGTTTCTGCGTCAGGTTTACGGTACGTTCATCGGCAATGCCCAAGTCAACGGACAATTGCTTGATGAAGAACATGGCAAGGTCGTTGTTTTGTGTGAGCAGAGTCATCAAGGCAGTCATGGGGATTTGGCAAACAAGAGACGGCTCGAATGCAGATGCTGCCGTGACATAGTCTGTTTTTGCAAAGTAAGGGCGGTAACCGAAATATTCGACAGGTTTAATCATACGGATAATCTGGCTTCTACCACCGACTCCGTCTTTATAGATTTTGACCTTTCCACTCAGCAGACACATCAAATGCGTAGGTGTCTCGCCTTCGCAATGGATGACTTCGTTTTTTTTGTAGTTCTGGAGTGTGAAGTGGTTGGCGAGGAATTCCCGTTGTTCGTCATTCAAGGGAGACCATATATCTGCAATCAACTCCGGAACATTAATATCAGACAAGTTTACTTTTACCATAACTGCTGCAAAACTGTGTTATACAGCACAAATGTAAAAAGAAAAAATTAAATATTGCACAAATATGACAAAAAGATGTCGTAGGGGGGGAGATAAAGGAAAATCTATATATTTACGATTAGACGATTTACGATTGAAGTTTGTATTGTTAAACAACTGCTCATTAGCAGGTGGGTTTATGATTGTATGAGTAACTCCAATCGTAAACCGTCAAATCGTAAATCGTAGTAACTTAATTGTTTATCGTAGTATCTCTATCCCCCTCCCTGCGGGGGAGGGGTTAGGGGAGAGGCCTACTTAGTGAACAGCAGCTCCCTATACTTCGGAAGCGGCCAGATTTCATCATCAATTTCCATCTCAAGGTGGTCGATGTGGTCACGGATACTTTCCAGATAAGGGCGTACGGTTTCTTCGTAAGCGAAGGCCTTGTCTTTGTAGTTATCCATGTGGTTGGCTACTTTGCGGGCTTCGGTCATTTCGCGTACTTGTACCTTGATGGCTGTTACGCGCTTGGAGATTTCGCGTACAAGCTCTTTCCGGTCGGCACTGAGGACTTCGTATTCTTCGGGAGAGAAGGTCTCGCGCAGGCCACGGAGATTTTCCAGCAGACGGTTTTGGTAGATAACGGCAGTCGGTACGATGTGGTTGATGGCAAGGTCGCCCAGCACACGGCTTTCTATCTGTACCTTCATGGTGTATTTCTCCAGTTCTACTTCCAAGCGGCAGGCAAGCTCCGTTTCGTTGAAGATACGTTCGCCGATGAGTACGGAACGGGACTGGTTATCCATGTAGTGCATCAAGGCTTCGGGAACGTGGCAGATGTTGGTCAGCCCACGGCGGGCGGCTTCCTGCTTCCATTGTTCGGAGTAGCCGTCACCCTCAAAGCGGATAGGCTCGGAGGCGATGATGGTCTCTTTCATAATGCGGAAGATGGCTTCATCCTTGCCGACTCCTTCTTCCATCAGTTTGTCGATGGATACTTTGAACTCGTTCAGCTGATTGGCCATAGCCGCATTGATGGCAATCATGGCGGCGGCGCAGTTGGCAGATGAACCTGCGGCACGGAACTCAAAGCGGTTGCCGGTGAAGGCGAATGGAGAAGTACGGTTACGGTCGGTGGTATCCAGTAATATTTCGGGAATACGTCCGATGCCTAATTTCAGTGTTGTCTTTTCTTCCGATGTCATCTTGCTGCTGCTTATCTGGCGGGCTATCTCGTCGAGGATGGAAGACAGCTGTTTGCCCAGGAAGATGGACAGAATGGCGGGAGGCGCTTCATTGGCTCCCAGACGGTGGCTGTTTCCGGCACTCATGATGGAGGCGCGCAGCAAGTTCTGGTTTTTGTATACCATCATCAGTACGTTTACCAGGAAGGTAAGGAACAGCATGTTCCCTTTCGGATTCTTGCCCGGTGCAAACAAATTGATACCCGTATCGGTGCAAAGCGACCAGTTGTTGTGCTTGCCGGAGCCGTTCACGCCGTTGTAGGGTTTTTCGTGAAGCAGTACGGCGAAGTGATGCTTGCGTGCGATGCGTTTCATCAGATCCATCACAAGCTGGTTGTGGTCGTTGGCAAGGTTGGCATTCTCAAAGATAGGCGCCAGCTCAAACTGGTTGGGAGCTACTTCGTTATGGCGGGTCTTGACCGGGATACCCAGTTTGTGACATTCGATTTCCAGTTCTTTCATAAAAGCTGTGACACGTGGGGGGATGGAGCCGAAATAGTGGTCCTCCAGCTGCTGGTCTTTGGCCGAGGAGTGTCCCATCAGGGTACGTCCGGTCAGACAAAGGTCCGGGCGGGCATTGTACAGTGCCGAGTCGACGAGGAAATATTCTTGTTCCCAGCCTAAATTGGTATAAACGCGTGTGATATTCTTGTCGAACAACTGGCATACGTCTGTCGCTGCTTTGTCTACGGCTGCCAAGGCTTTGAGCAATGGAGTCTTGTAGTCGAGCGCTTCGCCGGTATAAGAGATGAAGATAGTGGGGATGCAAAGTGTGGTATCTACCACAAAGGCAGGTGAGGAAACATCCCAAGCAGTATATCCTCGTGCTTCGAATGTGTTTCTGATACCTCCGTTGGGGAAAGAGGATGCATCCGGTTCCTGCTGGATGAGCAGTTTGCCGGAAAAACGTTCGATCACTTCTGTTCCTTCGCCGAATTCGATGAAGCCGTCATGCTTTTCAGCAGTTCCATCCGTTAGGGGTTGGAACCAGTGCGTGTAGTGGGTGACGTTGAGGGATTTTGCCCAACTTTTCATGCCGTTGGCAATCAAGTCTGCCATTTCGCGGTTGATGGGAGTGCCTTTTTCAATGGCGTCGGTTACGGCTTTGTAGGCTTCACGGGGCAGGTATTCCTGCATTTTCTTACGGTCGAAGACATGGCTGCCGTAGTAGTCGGACAGTTTGTTTGAAGGGGTGGTCACTTCAAGAGGTTGCCGATTGGCAAGTTCTTGCAAAGCAAAAAATCGCATTTTTGACATATAAGTCTCTCCTTTTATTGGTTGTTGGGCGCAAAAATACATGTTTTTTCTGAACTACCCCCTCTTTTTTAGGGGGTATTCTCGAAAATATTAGTGTTTTTTGAGAATAGACCCCCTGAAAAAGCCTGCTTGTTATGGAAAAACGACCCAAAGCTTGCGTTTGTTACATGCCATGATTAGTAATCTTTCCGCATCACGATTAGTAATCTTAGTGCGTCGTGATTAGTAATTTTCATGTGTCACAATTACGAATCATTCTGTACATGACACTTGTGGCACCCTTTTTATAACAATTAATATAGGTTCGTATTTATCTCGCACAAACTATGTGTGCTTGTGTATTATTGTCTCGCGCGCGTAACATATGTTTTATAATAAAGGGTGTCACAAGTGTCATTCCCGCTTCTTTATGGAACATGTTTTTGCATTACACAAATTCTTCCGTATATTTGTCCCGATTCTATAAGGAGAAATTGCGGTTGAAACGTTTGTTGTTTATATGGATTTGGATTTGCTTCTTGTTTTCTTTTGTACAGAAGGCAGGGGCGGAGCGTGTATCTTATCCGGTTGACAAACATGTGAGTTCGGCAGACTCCATCATGGAGAAAGTCATCTTCTTTGCCCCCCTTTATGAACGTATTATTGAAAGTTACAAGGCTGAGCTTTACATAAAGGGCTGGGTGAATATCCGTAAGAAGAATCATATTCTCCGCTACATCCCTTCCATGTTCCGGCCCAAGAAAGGGGTGCGGGAATATATGATGGAAACTTATAGCGATTTGCATTTTACTGCTCCCGACATCTATGACCAGAAGGTAAAGGCAAGTGTCGGTACTGCTTCCGAGTTTTGGGAAATGGACGGACGGCTGCCGGAATATTTTCACATCAACATCTATTCTTCTACCTTATTATATGACAAACTACTCTCTCCTTTAGCACCCAATGCCAAAAAATATTATACCTATCGGATTGATACGGTGATGGGGGAACGGCATGCCCTTCAGTATAAAATCCGTTTTATGCCAAAAAGCAAAAGCTTTCAGCTGGTGGGCGGTTATCTGATTGTGAGTGATAACGTGTGGAGTGTACGCGAGATGCGTTTTTCCGGACGTAATGAGATGGTGCGGTTCAATAATCTGGTGAAGATGGGTAATGTGGGCGATTCGGACGAATTTCTTCCGTTGCAGTATGATGTGGATGCAACGTTTCGTTTTTTGGGAAATGTGGTAGATGGCACTTATGAAGCTGTACTCGATTATAAGAACATCATTCAGAAAACTTCTGGCAGTGATATACGGAGGTCGGTGAAGAAAAGTAAATATGACTTGTCCGATTCATACACGTTGCGTACTGATACGAATGCTTATCTACGTGATACTGCTTACTTTAAAACTTTGCGTCCCATTCCTTTGACTCCGCATGAGGAGACACTGTATCAGGATTTCTTCTTGCGTCGGGATACGCTCGCCCGGAAAAAGAAACCGGTGAATAAGAACTTGGAGTTTTGGGGGCAGATTGGAGATGCATTGATCAGTCGCTATACGGTAGACCTTGATAAATTGGGGAGTGTGCGCTGTTCACCACTAATCAATCCTTTTCTTTTGAGCTATAGCGGCAAGCATGGAATTTCGTATCGGCAGGAGTTCAAGTACAACCGTATTTTTACCGGTGATCGCCTGCTGCGCATTGTTCCCCGGATAGGTTATAATTTTAAGGAAAAAGAGTTTTACTGGAGGGTGAGGTCCGATTTTGATTATTGGCCCCGTAAGCGTGCAGCATTGCATCTGGAGTTTGGTAACGGTAACCGGATTTACAGCAGTGATGTGCTGGACGACCTGAAAGCCATCCCCGACAGTATTTTTGACTTCAACCAGATACACTTGGATTATTTCAAGGATTTGTATCTGAATCTGCGTCATAGCTGGGAAATAGTAAACGGTCTGTCGCTGGAAGTGGGTGTATCCATGCACAGACGTACGGAAGTGAACCGCTCCCGGTTTGAACTGAACTACCCGAGCATGCCGCCTACCAAGTCGGCCACCCGTGTCGGTTCCGGAGGTTCATCCTTCTTTCCGAATTTTGACCCGAATATCCTGAACAAGTTCCGCCATACCTATAATAGTTTTGCTCCCCGCGTCCGCCTCACCTGGACTCCGGGACAATACTATTATATGAATGGCGACCGTAAAGTAAATCTTCATTCCAAGTATCCTTCCATCTCAGTAGATTGGGAGCGGGGACTCAGTGGAGTGTTGCAGAGCAGTGGTTCGTACGAGCGTGTAGAGATTGATTTGCAGCATCAGGTTTCTTTGGGCTTGATGCGTGATATTTATTGGCGTTTTGGTTGGGGAGAGTTTACCAATCAGAAGGAACTGTACTTTGTGGACTTTGCCAATTTGCGGCGTTCCAATCTTCCTATGGGTTGGAGTGATGATATTGGCGGGGTGTTCCAGTTGCTGGACGGCCGCTGGTATAACTCTTCCCGTAAATATATCCGCGGACACCTTACCTATGAAGCGCCTTTCCTCCTGCTCCGCCATCTGATGAAATATACCCAATATGTATTGAATGAACGTCTGTATCTGAATGCATTGGTGGTTCCTCACTTGAAACCTTATCTGGAAGTAGGGTATGGCATTGGTACACATATATTTGACTTTGGCTTGTTTGCCAGCTTTGCAAACTGGAAGTATCAGGAAATAGGTTGCAAATTTACCTTCGAACTGTTTAACAGATAGCAATGTGGTAATGTGATTAATGTGCCAATGTGTCAATGACCAGGGCGTGATGGCGTAGCATAAACATAGCGCAGCCAATTAGCCAATTAGCATATTGGCACATTATCACATTAATCAATTGTCAATTATTGATTCTTTTGTAACTTTGCTGCAAATTACTTGGAGCTATGGGTATAGTAATAGGAATAGATGTGGGTGGAAGTACCACGAAAATCGTTGGAATCAATGGAGAACAGATACAGTCTCCAATGTTTATTACGGCTACCGACCCGGTGACTTCCTTATTCGGAGCATTCGGTAAGTATATTTATGACAATGGTATACAGCTGGCCGATGTGGAGCAGGTGATGCTGACGGGAGTGGGAAGCGCATTTGTCAACAGCCCTCTATATGGACTGCCTACTCGCAAAACGGATGAGTTTATTGCCAATGGTTTGGGAGCTAGACATGCAACGGATATAGACCAACTGATTGTAGTCAGCATGGGTACCGGCACTTCTTTTGTGAAAATAGACGGAGACAAGGTGCAGCATATTGGCGGCTTGGGGATTGGTGGAGGTACCTTGCAGGGATTATCGAGGTTGCTGTTGAAAACTCATGATATTCATCAGGTGTCCGAGTTGGCTGAGAAAGGGGATGTAACTCGTGTCAACTTGCAGATAGGTGATATTTGCAACACTGCTTTGCCTGACTTGCCAGTGAGTGCTACCGCCTCTCTTTTCGGGAAAGCAGATAGCAATGCTTCTCAAGAAGATATTGCCTGCGGTATAATTTATACGGTACTTCAAACCATTGGAGGAGCTGCTGTACTGTCAGCTTTGAACAGTCCTATCAAGGATTTCGTTCTGATAGGAAATCTCACCCAACTGCCCCAGTGCCGGGAGGTGTTTTCTAAAATGGAAGCCATCTATCATGTACATTTTCATATACCGCCCTATGCTGAATATAGAACAGCAATAGGAGCGGCATTGGCATACGTAAAAGAAAGGCAAGGGTAGTGGTTACTTCTTGCCTGCCTTCTTCATATAGCTGTTTATCAAGGTACATGCGGGAGCGGCCACCGTACCGTGGTCAAATCCCTCCATCTGATAGAGGACGGTTTTTTGTCCCAATGCTTTGAGGAGGGCATATAGGTGGGCGTTTTCCTCGTAGCGTGCCAGCATCTCCAGCTCTTTGTCACCGGTAATAAGTATCATGGGCGAAGCGTCTTTTCTTACGTTATTGGAAGGGGCATATTTGTCTATAATCGGAGTGTCGGAAGGCAATCCCCGTTCCTTGCGGATGGTGTAGTGGGTGGTGGTCTGTCCGCTGATGGGGAAAGCGCCTGCCAGATTGTTGGCATCGATGTTCCACTTTGCCAGATAGCTTTTATCCAAGTTGAGCATCAGGCTGAGATAACCACCGGCTGAATGACCGGCTATGTATATTTTGTCTTTATCTCCTCCGAATTCTTCTATATTCTCGAAAGTCCAAGCAACGGCCTCTGCGGCATCTTCCGTGTAGGCAGGATTTTGGGCACGCGGGCTGAGTCGGTAGTTTACGGCTATCACGGCGTAGCCTTGCTCCAGGAACTCCTTCGGAAAATGTTTTTCTCCGGCTTCCAGTCCTCCGCCGTGGAACCAGATAAGGGTGGCAAATCCTTTTTTATCAGTAGGATAATGGAGGTCGAGCTTACAACGCTCCAGCTTATAACTGTCCTTTTCGCCGGGATGAAGATAGGAAATGTTCTTTTGCGTACGGTAGTTGTTGTCCGTTGTCTGATTTTGGCTATAACATAATAATGTATAGCAAATGATGGAAATGCATGCGATTATCTTTTTCATGATAAATTATTGAGATTATGTATAAATGAAACGATGCAAAGGTAACATTTTTTTTATTCTTTAATTGATTATTCCACTGCTGTTTTGAATGCTTTTTGTTTTGTAGTTCAAGAAAATACTTCTATCTTTGCGCCCGATTTACAATGAGTCAACATAAAGTCTCACTTAATTAACGAGTTAAACAATTTATTTATTAATGGAAAATTTAAAGAATGTAGCTCCTATTGAAGACTTCAACTGGGATGCTTATGAGAACGGCGAATCAGTAGCCAGTGCAAGCCACGAAGAACTGGAAAAGGCGTATGACAATACGTTGAACAAGGTTAACGACCGCGAGGTAGTTGATGGAACCGTAATCGCAATGAACAAGCGTGAAGTAGTTGTGAACATCGGTTACAAATCAGACGGTATCATTCCGATGAGTGAATTCCGTTACAATCCTGAACTGAAGGTTGGTGATACTGTTGAGGTATACATCGAAAACCAGGAAGACAAGAAAGGACAGCTCGTTCTGTCTCACCGTAAAGCTCGTGCTACCCGTTCTTGGGATCGCGTAAACGCAGCTTTGGAAAACGAAGAAATTATCAAGGGTTACATCAAGTGCCGCACAAAGGGTGGTATGATTGTAGACGTATTCGGCATCGAAGCTTTCTTGCCGGGTTCTCAAATCGACGTGAAGCCTATCCGCGACTACGATGTATTCGTTGGCAAAACTATGGAATTCAAGGTTGTTAAGATCAACCAGGAATTCAAGAATGTGGTTGTTTCCCACAAGGCTCTTATCGAAGCCGAACTGGAACAACAGAAGAAGGAAATCATCGGTAAACTCGAAAAAGGACAAGTTCTCGAAGGTACCGTTAAGAATATCACTTCCTATGGTGTATTTATCGACTTGGGTGGCGTAGATGGTTTGATTCACATTACAGACCTTTCTTGGGGCCGTGTTAGCGATCCGAAAGAAGTGGTTGAACTCGACCAGAAACTCAACGTCGTTATCCTTGACTTCGATGATGAGAAGAAGCGTATCGCTCTCGGCTTGAAGCAACTCACTCCGCATCCTTGGGATGCACTGGATGCTAACCTGAAGGTTGGCGACCACGTGAAGGGTAAAGTTGTAGTTATGGCTGACTACGGTGCATTCATCGAAATCGCTCCGGGTGTTGAAGGTCTGATTCATGTATCTGAAATGTCTTGGTCACAACACTTGCGTTCTGCACAAGACTTCATGAAGGTAGGTGACGAAGTAGAGGCAGTAGTCCTGACTTTGGACCGCGAAGAACGTAAGATGTCTTTGGGTATCAAGCAGCTGAAGTCTGACCCGTGGGAAACTATCGAAGAGAAGTATCCTATCGGCAGCAAGCACACTGCAAAGGTTCGTAACTTCACTAATTTCGGTGTATTCGTTGAAATCGAAGAAGGTGTTGACGGCTTGATTCACATCTCTGACCTGTCTTGGACGAAGAAGGTTAAACATCCGTCTGAATTCACTCAGATTGGTGCAGACATCGACGTACAAGTTCTGGAAATCGACAAGGAAAACCGTCGCTTGAGCCTTGGCCACAAGCAACTCGAAGAAAATCCCTGGGATGTATTCGAAACTGTATTTACAGTAGGTTCTGTACACGAAGGTACTATCATCGAAATGCTGGATAAGGGTGCTGTAGTTGCTCTGCCTTATGGTGTAGAAGGCTTCGCTACTCCGAAGCACCTCGTTAAGGAAGACGGATCACAAGCTCAGTTGGACGAGAAGCTTGAATTCAAGGTAATTGAGTTCAACAAGGACGCTAAGCGTATCATCCTTTCTCACAGCCGTATCTTCGAAGATGCTGCAAAGGCAGAAGAAAGAGCTGAAAAGAAGGCTGCTACTAAGAAGTCAACCGGTAAGAGAGAAGACGTTGCTCCTGCTATCCAAAACCAGGCTGCATCTACTACTCTGGGTGACATTGATGCTTTGGCTGCCTTGAAGGAACAGATGGAAGCTGGAAAGAAATAATTACTCCGTTCTATAAATGAAGGAAGGGTACTTGCGCAAACAAGTGCCCTTCTTTTTTATGATTTGTCAATAGAATTTTATGGAATTAAGGATGGTTTTTCCATAAATGTTTATCTTTGCAGGGTGGTTACTTTTGCAATCATAGAAATATTCAATAATTTAATTTTCATTTATTATGAAAAACATGTTCAAAAATGCAGGGAAGATGGTGTTGTTCACTTGCCTGTCGCTGATGTTACTAACCGCATGCGGCCAGAAGTCTAAACTCAAGCTGGCTATCGCAGCTGCCAACAAACAATGTCCCATGGATATGGGAGCTTCCGGCGAAATATCCAGTATTACTTTTGATGGGGCGGATGTGGTATATGTACTGCTTATGAATGAAAGTTTCCTCAATATAGACGCTTTGAAAGAGAATCCTGATGCAATGAAGTCTGCTGTGACTGTTATGTTCGGTAATCCACAAGGGTCCATTAAAGAGATGCTGGATTTGGTTGTCGGTACTGATTCCGGTATAAAGTTCATATATAAAGGAAAGACATCCGGTAACGAAGTGGAATGTTATCTGACTACTCAGGACTTGAAAGATATATTGAATGGTGGTGGTGCATCTGCCGACAGCAGTGACGAGAAGAAACTGGAAGAGCAAGTGAAGATGACCAACGTATCGTGCCCGATGCAGGTGGATGAAGCCACTATGCTCAATAAACTGACAATCGAGTCGGATAAGGTGCTTTATCATTATACGATTGACGAATCTGTAGTACAGATGTCTGCTTTGAAGGAAAATGCCGAACAGATGAAGGCAAATGTGAAGAACTCTTTGAACTCCTCCGATCCAGCCTTGCACATGTTCTTGGAAGTATGTGTGAAGTGTGATAAAGGGGTGGGCTATCTGTATAAAGGGAATAAATCCGGAGAAACTTTTGAAATATCCTTTGGAGTTTCAGAGATAAAGGCTCTTCTATAAATCAAGGAGTAGAAATCAGTTCGGAAGGTTTGGAATGGAAAAATTTGAGTTACATATTCTTGGTTGTGGTTCCGCTTTACCCACAACGCGTCATTTCCCTACGTCTCAAATTGTGAACGTGCGCGACAAGTTGTTTATGATTGATTGTGGGGAAGGGGCGCAGTTGCAGTTCCGTAAATCACATCTGAAGTTTTCACGTTTGAATCATATTTTTATCTCTCACTTGCATGGAGACCATTGTTTTGGCTTATTAGGACTGATTTCTACACTAAACCTTTTAGGACGTACAGCAGAGTTGCATATCCATTCTCCCAAAGGGCTGGAAACATTACTGACACCTATGCTGGATTTTTTTAATAGGCAGATGACGTACAAGGTCCTTTTCCATGAGTTTGATACGAAAGAACCGATGCTGATTTATGAAGACCGTTCGTTGACGGTTACTACCATTCCTTTGCGTCATCGTATGCCGTGTTGTGGTTTTTTGTTTGCAGAAAAGCGGCGTCCTAACCATATTATCCGTGAAATGGTCGATTTCTACCAAGTGCCGGTATACGAATTGAATCGTATAAAGAATGGGGCCGATTACGTGACACCGGAGGGAAAAACTGTTTCCAACAACTTGTTGACCCGTCCTTCTGCTCCGTCCCGCAGTTATGCTTATTGCTCGGATACCATCTATCTTCCTTCTATCGTGGAGCAGATAAAAGGGGTTGATTTACTTTTTCATGAGGCGACATTTGCGAATGAGGATGCGCCACGTGCCAAAGAAACATTTCATACAACTGCTGCACAAGCGGCTGAAATAGCCAGGAGGGCTGAAGTGAAGAAGTTGTTGATAGGACATTTTTCGGCACGATACGAAGATGAAAATATCTTGCTTCAAGAAGCATCCGCTATTTTTCCGGATACTCAGCTTGCCAAAGAAACACTTTGTGTATCGGTATGAATTAAACTTTTCGTATCTTTGGCAGTCTAAAACAACAAATGCGAATAGAAATTTATGACCCCTTCCTATAATGAACGCGAAGTGTTGGCTCTTCTACAAGAAGAAAGCACACAAAAGCGGGGATTTGAGATGATTGTTACCCAATATAGCGAGCAGTTGTATTGGCAGATTCGTCGTATGGTCCTCTCTCATGAAGATGCCAATGATTTACTTCAGAATACTTTCATTAAAGCATGGATTAATATAGATTATTTCAGGGCAGAGGCTAAACTCTCTACCTGGCTCTATCGCATAGCCTTGAATGAATGCCTCACTTTTCTGAACAAACAACGGGCTGCTTCCACAGTCTCTTTGGATGACCCCGAGGCAGATGCACTTCAAAAGCTTGAAAGTGATCCTTACTTCTCCGGTGATAAAGCAGAGATGGCTTTGCAAAAAGCCTTGCTTGCCTTGCCGGAAAAACAACGTATGGTGTTTAACCTGAAGTATTACCAGGAAATGAAATACGAAGAGATGTCCGATATATTTGGTACTTCCGTAGGTGCCTTGAAGGCTTCCTATCACCATGCCGTGAAGAAAATAGAAAAGTTTTTGGGTGAGGAGTATTAAACCTTTGCCACAAAACAATGTCTAATTAAACAGAAAGGAGAAAGCTTATGAAAGAAGAAGATAAAATACAGAAAAAGATAGGGACGGAAAATCCTTTCCGCGTTCCTGAAGGCTACTTTGAGAATCTTACTTCAGAGGTAATGAACCGGCTTCCCGAAAAAGAGAAACTCATTGCTGTGCAGACAGAGCCTACAATGTGGCAGAAGGTAAGGCCTTGGTTGTATATGACCGCCATGTTTATAGGTGCGGCATTGATTATCCGTGTAGCTTCTTCGGAGCATACTCCCTCTGTAGAGCGTATGGCTGCTGATGATACGGAAACAGAAATGGAATATATTAATATGGCCGTAGAGAATTCCATGCTGGATGATTATTCATTGTATGTTTATTTGGCAGACTCTGATGCAGAATAAGGTAACAACACTCAACTATTTAAAAATGAAGAAACTAATTGTTTTATTGGTTATGATATGTGGCATTATGCCTCTGCTTTGGGCTAGCGATGGATGTGACCAGCATCTGTCACCTGAAGAGTTTCGTGCCAAACAAAAAGCGTTTATAACGGAGAAAGCCGGACTGACGAGTGAGGAGGCAGCCAAGTTCTTCCCATTGTATTTTGAATTGCAGGACCGGAAAAAGCAGCTAAATGACGAGGCTTGGAAGTTGCTCCGACAAGGGAAAGATGAAAAAACAACCGAAGCCCAGTATGAGGAAATTATGGAAGGTGTATATGATGCCCGTATCGCTTCTGACCGGTTGGACAAGACCTACTTTGATAAGTTCAAGAAAATATTGCCTTGTAAAAAGATTTATCTGGTGCAAAGGGCTGAAATGCGTTTCCACCGTGAATTACTGAAAGGCATGCATAAAAAGGGGGATGCTTCTCCACGAAAAACACAAGGAAAAAGATGAATAGTGAATGAATACAAATAAGGAAGGTTGCCACAATGATGTGAGCAACCTTCTTTTGTTAATGATAGATACCTCGCTTTAGCCAGCTAAACCTGACCTTTAGAAGAATCATCTTGTTTGCTTTCTTTTTCCAATGCTTTCGCTTCATTCCATAGCTTATCCATTTCTTCCAGCGTCATGTCATGGAGATTTTTACCCTTCTTGATGCTGTGTGCTTCTACATAGTTGAATCGGTTGATGAACTTCTGGTTGGTGCGTTCCAGTGCATTGTCCGGATTGATTTTGTAGAGGCGGGCAGCATTGATGAGGCTGAACATGACATCGCCGAATTCGGCTTCAGCCTTTTCTTTATCCATGTGGGCGACTTCAGCCTGGAATTCCTGGATTTCTTCTTTTACCTTATCCCACACTTGCTCGCGTTCCTCCCAGTCAAATCCTACATTGCGGGCCTTGTCTTGGATACGATAGGCCTTGATGAGTGAGGGTAGGGCAGCGGGTACACCGCTCAGCACTGTTTTGTTCCCATCTTTTTCCTTCAATTTTAGTTGTTCCCAGTTTTCAGAAACCTGGCCTGCGGTTTCGGCCTTTACATCGCCGAAGACATGGGGATGGCGGAAAATAAGTTTCTCACAAAGACGGTCGCATACGTCTTTCATATCGAAATCATCGGTTTCGGAGCCTATCTTTGCGTAAAAAGCCACATGCAGCAACACATCGCCCAACTCTTTGCAGATGTCATTCTTGTCATCGCGCATCAAGGCGTCACAAAGTTCATAAGTCTCTTCGATAGTATTGGGGCGCAGACTTTCGTTGGTCTGCTTGCGGTCCCAGGGACATTTCTCGCGGAGCTCGTCGAGTATGTCGAGGAAGCGGCCGAAGGCCTCCATCTGTTCTTTTCTTGTATGCATGGTTTTGAAATTTAGTTTTTCCATTCTTCGTATGAGATAAGCAAGCCTATTACTTCCGAATAGTTCTTGCGTCCGCTTTGAATCTTGTTTCCTTTCAGGTACAAGTCATACACCCAGTTCTGAATGTTTCCGATGAGTGGACTGTATTTCTCCATCCAGTATTGTTGATTCTTTTGGGCCAGTTCTATGATTTCAGGACGTATCCGGCTGAAAAGCTCTGCGTATTCTTCTTCGGTCATCAGCCTGCGGGCGTTACCCAGCACATGTGAGAGTACAGAGAAATACCCGCTGAAACGAATCTCTTTCACTTGCGAACGGGTACAGACTTGATAAGCGTAAAAGTTTGCTTCAGCCTCACTGGTGATGCCCAGTAGGTGGGCCAGCTCGTGGGCATAAGTAGCGGGATATTGCGACGGGAGCAAATCACCGTTCAGTGTAAATTCGCAGAAGAAGGGTCCCATGCTTCCCGTGACGCCTACCATGGAAATGAACGGGGTGAAAAGCATGGTTTTCACACGTGGAGAAGAGTGAGGAGGGCGGTGTACCCCCAGCGTATCACTGATTTGGTTGTATCCGTATACGCTTTCCCGGCAGACAAGTGGCTCGTCAATGGAGGTGATGTCCGTATAAGAAGCGTTTAGCTTGTCTATATAGTTGTCTACAAATGTCCGGAAGATTTCGGGAGTATAGGCAGTATAAGGTATGTTTGTCCTGCCGTAGAAATCTTTCTGTGAGTAGTTCAGTCCCCATGCCAGATAGAACCATACGTATATCCACAGCAAGTATTCCATCTCGTTCAGCAGAATCTGTTTCCACTTCTTTTTCTGGATATAGCGTGCCCTGATGGGATTGAAAAGGAGTCCGATGATGCTGAGGAAAATAAACAAGTCGCCTACGGCAAAAGGTATGAGTTTTGAAAAGGAGGACAGAATATGGGAGATTACCGGATATACAGACTGCGCATATACTTCTCCCAAACTTGGTATGAGCTGTGTTGCCCATGTGACAGACAGTAACACGATTAATATGACATACCGGATTTTTAGCTTCCCCCTCATTTTATATACTGTTTTGTAGGGACAAAAATATATATTTAAATTTTAATTCATTAATTTTGCGCCCGTTATTCGCAATAAATTAATTATAGAGATTTAAAAACATGGAATTAGCAAGTAAGTACAATCCCGCTGACGTGGAGGGAAAGTGGTACCAGTATTGGTTGGACCACAAATTATTCAGTTCGAAACCCGATGGTCGTGAGCCTTACACCGTCGTCATCCCGCCCCCCAACGTCACTGGTGTGTTGCATATGGGACACATGCTTAATAATACCATACAAGATATTCTGGTACGCCGCGCCCGTATGGAAGGCAAGAATGCCTGCTGGGTGCCGGGAACCGACCATGCATCCATTGCTACCGAGGCCAAGGTGGTGAATAAGCTTGCCGCACAAGGCATCAAGAAGACGGACCTTACCCGCGACGAGTTCTTGAAGCACGCCTGGGAATGGACCGATGAACACGGTGGCATCATCTTGAAGCAGCTCCGCAAGCTGGGCGCTTCCTGCGATTGGGACCGTACGGCTTTTACTATGGACGAGAAACGCAGTGAAAGCGTGCTCAAGGTCTTTGTCGACTTGTATAACAAAGGTTTGATTTACCGTGGTGTCCGCATGGTGAACTGGGACCCGAAGGCGCTGACTGCTCTTAGTGACGAGGAAGTTATCTACAAGGAAGAACACAGCAAGCTGTACTATCTGAAGTACATGGTAGAAGGTGACCCCGAAGGACGTTATGCAGTGGTTGCTACCACCCGTCCCGAAACCATCATGGGAGATACTGCCATGTGTATCAATCCGAATGACTCCAAGAATACTTGGTTGAAGGGCAAGAAGGTGATTGTTCCGTTGGTAGGACGCGTGATTCCGGTCATTGAGGACGATTATGTAGACATCGAGTTCGGTACCGGTTGCCTGAAGGTAACCCCTGCCCATGATGTGAACGACTACATGCTGGGTGAAAAGTATAACCTGCCGAGCATCGACATCTTCAATGATAACGGAACGCTTAGTGAAGCTGCCGGCTTGTATATCGGCATGGACCGTTTCGATGTGCGCGAGCAGATTGAGAAGGACCTGGCTGCTGCCGGATTGCTGGAAAAAGTGGAAGCCTATACCAACAAGGTAGGTTTCTCCGAACGTACCAATGTGCCCATCGAACCGAAGCTTTCCATGCAATGGTTCCTGAAGATGCAGCACTTTGCCGACATGGCTTTGCCGCCGGTAATGAATGATGAATTGAAGTTCTATCCTGCCAAATATAAGAACACGTACAAGAACTGGCTGGAAAATATCAAGGACTGGTGTATCAGCCGCCAGTTGTGGTGGGGACACCGTATTCCTGCCTATTTCTTGCCGGAAGGTGGCTATGTAGTGGCTGCCACTCCCGAAGAAGCCTTGGCTTTGGCAAAAGAGAAAACGGGTAATGCCGGTCTTAAACAGGAAGACCTTCGTCAAGACGAAGACTGCTTGGATACTTGGTTCTCTTCCTGGCTGTGGCCTATCTCTTTGTTTGACGGTATCAATAATCCGGGCAATGAGGAAATCAGCTACTATTATCCTACCAGCGACTTGGTGACCGGTCCGGACATTATCTTCTTCTGGGTAGCCCGTATGATTATGGCAGGCTATGAGTACGAAGGCAAGATGCCGTTCAAGAACGTTTACTTTACGGGTATTGTCCGTGACAAGCTGGGACGTAAGATGTCCAAGTCGTTGGGTAATTCTCCCGACCCGCTGGATTTGATTGAGAAATACGGTGCCGATGGTGTACGTATGGGCATGATGCTTTCAGCTCCTGCTGGCAATGACATCCTCTTTGACGATGCACTGTGTGAGCAAGGACGTAACTTCAATAATAAGATATGGAACGCTTTCCGTCTGATTAAAGGTTGGGAAGTCAGTGCGGAAGTTCCGGTACCGGAAGCTTCAGAACTGGCAATACGCTGGTTTGAGGCCAAGCAGAATGAAGTGGCTGCCGAAGTGGCTGATTTGTTCAGCAAGTACCGTTTGAGTGAAGCGCTGATGGCTGTTTACAAACTGTTCTGGGACGAATTCTCTTCCTGGTATCTGGAAATGATTAAACCGGCATACGGCCAGCCCATCAACCGGAAAGTGTATGAAGCAACTATCGGTTTCTTTGATAACTTGTTGCATCTGCTCCATCCGTTCATGCCATTTATTACAGAGGAGTTGTGGCAGCATCTTTGCGACCGTACAGACGGTGAGAGCTTGATGGTAAGCCCGTTGTCAATGTCGGCATTGGTAGATGAGGATATCATCCGGGAGTTTGAAGTGGTGAAAGAGGTTATCAGCAATATCCGTTCCATCCGTTTGCAGAAGAACATCGCCCAAAAAGAGGCACTTGAGTTGCAGGTTATCGGTGAGAATCCGGTTGTGGCATTCAACGCGGTTATCATGAAAATGTGTAACCTTTCCTCCATCAATATAGTGGAGAACAAGGCCGACGGTGCTGCTTCCTTCATGGTAGGTACTACGGAATATGCCGTACCTTTGGGTAATATGATTGACGTGGAAGCCGAGATAGCCCGTATGGAGGCCGAACTGAAGCATAAGGAAGGATTCTTGCAGGGTGTGCTGAAGAAACTGGGTAACGAGAAGTTTGTGAATAATGCTCCTGCCGCCGTTCTTGAGATGGAACGCAAGAAGCAGGCAGATGCTGAAAGTATCATCAAATCTCTCAAGGAAAGTATTGCAGCATTGAAAAAGGCATAACTGTCCATCACATAAAACAGAGAAAAAGCTCCGGAACCTTCAACTCCGGAGCTTTTTTTAGCGGTATAATGAACTGTTTATTTGAACAGTTCTGCTACGCACCACAGCAGGCGTGCGGTAGTGTGTGTCCAGATTTCCTTGTAGGTACAATTGTTCTGCATCGGGAAGTAAGGCTCATCGTCATTTTCGAATGTTTCGATTCCTACGGGCACGGCTCCCACAACATTTCCGGCGTATGCCCCGTAAAGCGGCGGATAGTCATATCCGTCTCCATAAACGGTACTCATGGCAAACGGGTTGTAGCCTAATATGTATTCTACCTGGCGGGTTGCAATATCCCTTAACGCTTTGTCGTTGAATAGGCGTGCAAGAATAAAGGCAGCTTTGGCTTTGCCCATGACAACAGCGTGGAATCCCCTGAACTGATAGGCGACGGGGAAACGGCGCAGATAGAAATCCTTCGAGAGAGGGATGCCGTTGCGCACTTGTGCATTGTATTCTTCCAGGCTGGGAAGCCCTACCTGCTCTCCTTCGTGGTACAGATTCTTATAATCGGTATTATCCACCTCGTATACGGCGCTTGGCAGTATGCCGTACGGCTCAATCAGTTGTGAAATCCCGCGTAGATAGTCTGCATAGGCTTCACAGGATGCCTTCCACAACGGGACGTCCGGATGGGTAGGGGCATCTGTCAGTAGCATCGAGAGTCCTTCGGCCATCAAGTGCTCTTGGCTTTGGTGATAATAGGCCAGAATACGCTTTTTCCGGGAAGATTCATAGAAGAAACCTCGCAGGGGGATTTTCCAGTCGGTACGCTTTTCCAACTGTTGGCCCGCCATGACGGTACGTGCCAGCCGGGTTGCCCAGTCCAGATAGTAAACATCTTGTGTAAGGCGGTACAAACGCATGGCTGTGACGGTGGCAAGGGCATAAAGTTCGGTTTCGTTCTGTTCCGTCCTTTGCGTATCCAGCAGGTCGATGGCGAATTGGAAGTCCTCAATGGCACTGTTCCGGCACCACCGTGCAAACACTGGGTCTTTCTTTTCAAAATGAGGGGCGGCGAGTGCGCAACTGGAAGCGGCTTTCAGATTGTCCGTAGGCGTATTTCGTGCTTCTGTCTGCATGTCGTCTTTGTCACCACGGATATTCTTTGTCCAAATGCCGATAATCAGTCCACCCAGTCGGTAGCCGTCACCGAAGCGGGTACGCAGAATCCAGTTCACTCCCCAGCGTGCCTCTTCCAGCAGGCGTTCGTAGAAGATACTGTCTTTGCCTTGTACGGCACCGGCCATTTCGAGGAGGGCGATGCACGATTCGGCTGTATTTCCCGTTCCTTGAGTCAGGTCGGCTGCATCGTGCCATCCTCCGGCAATGCTCATGCTCCGTCCGTCGGGATGATAGGCGAATACATCCTGATGGCATTCCTGATGAATGCCGGGCTGGTCGAAACCGCAACGTTCGGAAAAGAAGAAGTTCAGCGTGTGCCAGGCGGTAGACAGGTAGGCATCATTTCCGATGGGGAAAGGCTTTGATTGTACATCACCGATGGAGAGGAAGTATTGTCCGGGCGTATTGAAACTGCTGAAGTCCAGTACAAGAAATCCTTTGTCCAGCTTCTTGTCCTGATTCAGAGGACTGGCCGTACCTTGATAAACGGTTTGTCCCGTGGCGGCATCGTGCAGGCTGAAAGCCCTTTCCGGCATGTGCTGCACCAAAGCCTGCTTGCGTGCTCCCGGCTTGTATCCGCTGTGGCAGTAGGCCATTGCATCTTTTCGCAGGTCGAATCCCCGGCTGTTTTCCGCTTCTACCTTTTCGATGCGCATGTCGTCTATGTATAGGCTCATGCATTCGCTGGCTCCTGCAGGAGCACCTGCCAGCATGATGTTTACCGAAAAGCCGGTGACACAGTCACGGTATAGGTCCGGTATCTCCCATATGATGTGCTGCCATTTGTTGGGATAGACAGTCTCGAAGTGTTGTCCTTCAAAGCGTCCGGGAGTCGGCATGATTTTCTCTCCTTCATTGTATAGGGTGAATCCGGCAAAGGTCAGATAAACGCCCGGTGCATCCACATATACCCAAACGGAAAAGCGGTTGTATTCCCGCAAGTCTTCCCGGTCGAGGGGACGGATAATCTCCGGGGTGGCGTAATTCCGGTTTGTTGGATTCTTCTTGCCCAGGGAGGCAGGAGTGTCCAGACGGACACTTCCTTTGCCTGAGACAGTGACTTTACGGTCCACATGTATGGTTCCGGGTCCGGTGTGGCGCAGAGCGCCGAAATCTTCGGCCAGGGGGAGTACCCTGCTTTTCAATACCATACTTTTTCATAATGGCGAAATTTTCGAGTCTTTCTCAGACAGCCAGTGAGAAATTACGTTATATATAGAAAGTGGGACTGCCACCTGTGCATACTCGAAAGCATCGCCAAACGCTTGTACAAACACACAGATGAGCAGCCCACTTGATATAGGTTGCCCTCTGTGCCTTGTTTGTACTTTTGTTGAATTGGCGATTCTTCGAGTATCAAGGCACTTTCCTTGTAAATTACCAACAATGTCATTGCCTCGAAAGGCTGTGGCAAAGATAGTTGATTTTATCCAAATGAAAAGAATAAGAGCCGTTTATTCTATGCTAAAATGGCATTAAAGGGGAAATTCAAATGTCAGTTCATAACTTTCTCCATCAAGCCACGGGGAAGCAATAATCTCCACTTTGTTAGAATATCTATTTACCTGAATAGGGAAGCCATCGTCATTTTGAATTTCCGGATAATTTTCTGTTTTCAAAAATCCATTAGTACATTCAGTGTCACTTATCAAATCAAAACTTACCCATCGAAGTTTATCTGGTTCTCTATTTGGCTCAATCGGTAATGGGTCTTGCGACAAATCAATCGCAAACCGTTTTACTCCATTGCTTACCGTAAATTCAACCCTTTCAGCTCGTGACTGAATATTATAGTCATAGGCTTCACCCCAATATGTCCCATCAACCAAGTCTTTATCGGCTTCTTTTTGATTCACCGTAATCGTACGAGTCATTCCGCCACCGGAAATAGCTATAGAAGAACTTCTTGAATTTCCTGTGTTTTCTTCAGCAGCAACAGTAACAGTTCTATTTCCACTCCCACTATCGGGAGTTACTGTAATAAAATCCTTTTGCATAATACTCAATATTACTATCTATTTAAATCAACTTTTGTTATCCACAAGTAATTATCGGTGCCAAACTTGAAATCTTCTTTATGGATAGATTGGGTACGTTCAAGCAAGGCTTGTTCGGTCATACCGTTTACAAAGTTATGCCCGATGTTCAGTACAAGAGTAGTGATGTCTTGTGCATCACGGACTTCGTTATATCGACATTCACGTGTCTTTAGGTGTACATCATTCACAAGGAATACACGATGTTCATCTAATACGTCAAGGATAAGAACCTTACAATTACAGTTCATAACAAGCCCTTGACAAGTCTTCAAAATGTTTTCATCCAATTTCATATTCAGTAATTTTAATGATTGATACTGAATATATAACGTAATTGTAAAGAAGTCGTATAGTTCATTAAATTTTGGCACAGGATTTGTAATAACATAAGTAGCGGAAGTTTAAAACTTTTGTATCCAATTTGGCTCATCTACTAAGCCAACAAGTCCGTGAGGATATGTAGACAGGCTTTTATAGACTTCTTCCCCTGTAACCTGAAGATACGAGATTTTTATAATTGTTTCTATTTTACAAAAAAACAATGACAGCTTACGATTTAAAGAACATTGCATCTGCAGGTGGAAATATTGTCGTTAGTGCAAAAGATTTTTCAGCGTATGATTTAAAGAATATTGCTGAAAACGGAGTAGCAACAAAGGCAAAGCTAACCATCAAAAACGCAGGTGGATTATCTGGATATGATTGCAAAAATATTGCATCAGCCAATCCAGGGAATGTAACATTTGATTTTAGCGAATAAATCCCAAACCTATTGGGAGTAGGAATGGGATTTATTCAAGTGTATAACGGCAACCTGAAACACGTTGCCACTAAAGACAGAAAGGAGGTATTTATGAGTCCTTATGCTAATTTGAGAGGTAACTCTCCAGTCGTTGGCTATGAGATTGAGGCTACACGTATAACCGTGTGGTTTAAAGGCGGCAAACCATATTCTTATAGCTACAACAAAGCAGGAAGGGAAAACGTGGAAGAAATGAAACGTCTTGCAAAGAGTGGTGCAGGCTTAAGTGCATATATTACACGCAACGTTCGTTTTCTTTACGATTAAACTAACTGCTTTTTAGGATGACGCCCTGACAGAGTTACTGCTTTGTCAGGGCTAATTTTATGCCATAATGTCATTCCTTTCTGTAAAACAGCGCAAATATAATAACTTCTATAATACAAACAAAGAATATTATCTTTGGTTCGAGGATTTCCCGACTCCAGCCTTTCTATGATTTTCCAGTGTAGATATGTATATCAATACCTTTTCTTTTCCCACCGCGTCAGTCCGGCGTGTGCGGGATTAGCTTTCATTATGCGGTGCACATGATTGCTTTGCTGTAATTGTTTCTCCAGTTCCGTATCGGGTTTCCACGGAGCTTGTGCTTGTGCCTGCATGCAGCAGCATGCCAGCAGCAGTGTTCGGATGATGTATTTCATGGTATTCAGTGTTTGGTTTCAGGGTAAGCATGAAAAGGAGCCTTGAACTCCGGACGTAATGTATAAGTATCCTTCAGTGGGAAATCTGTGGGAACTTCTTGGGTGACGGCACCGGTGGCAGCCCATTCGCATCCCCGGAGTAAAGTCACCTGGAAACCGGTGCAGCGCATGGAGTAAGTCATGTTCGGGTCGTTGCCGCAGTGCCCCAGGAGGTCGACGAATATGCGCCCTTTCCCGTAGCTTACTGTCCACATCAACGGTTCATGCCGTCCGCGTTCGTAGGCGGTGGCCAATATTTCCATGTTTCTTACCGGACCGCGTAGGCGGGTATATATCTCGTCCTTGAAGTGTTTCCATTGAGGAGGCAATCCTTGCAGGATAGGATGATGGGGGGCGCGGTGTTCTATGACGGTTTCGTGCTGCAAGCCGTGGTAGCCGGCATACCCCGGAGAGTAGTCGTAGACGTATTGTCCGTCTTTCCAGTACAGATACGGACCGTCCTTTTCGTTTCGTCCGTCCCAGGCTCCCATGCCTATTATCTCGTTGTATTCTTTCCAGTCGGCCATCGGGACGACGGAAGAATGTATCACTACCACACCGCCTCCATCGGCAACGTATTTCTCGAAATTCTTGCGTACGGGCTCTGTCCATGTAGCTCCGCCGTAGTTGATGACGATTAAATCATATTGGTGGAAATCGGGTTTGAAGGTGGCGATGTCTCCACCAAAGTCGGGTGTAAAGGCAAAGTCCACTTTGAACATTCCGCTGTTTTCCAATATCTGCTTCATGGCTTCGCAGGCGCCTTGCCAGTAATGGCTGCCGTCCTGCCCGGCTATCATCATGGTTTTGATTACTTTCTTTTGCTGTGCGTGTGTGTGCGAGGCAGCTCCTATATAAATAAGGAGTACCAGGATAAGTGTCAGTCTTGTTTTCATTTTCCGGAAGATTTAAAGTTTTTGCCAGTAGGGTTCCATTCTATACGGTCGTAGCAGCGTGTGGTGCGCAGATTGTAACCTTGTTCGTCTACGCTGAACTTTCCGTCTTTGAAGTAGGATATGTAGAGTTCGGAGATGCCGTCCTTGTTGCGGTCTTCTACAAGGAGATTGTACTTGTCGGTGACATAAATCTCGTCGGAAATGTATTGTATTTCTTTGGTATAGTTGTCTACGATTGCATAGTAGGCCTTGAAAAGGTCGAAAGTGGGGTAGTGCCCGTTGTCACATCCGAAAAGCATTACTTCTTCAAGGGCATCGTCCCCGTCCATATTGGCAAGTACGGATTGCTGAAAGGAAAATCCCGGTTTTTGTACTTGTGGAGGGATATTGTTCCATCCTTCCTGATGGGCTGTCACTGAAAATTGCGCTTGTGCATGGATGACGTACACCAGCGCCGACAATAGGATAATCAGTTTTCTCATTGCGTGCATTTTGAGGTTATGATAATAATAGGGTTACTTCTTGCTTATATGACCGGTGGCCCGGAGTTTTCCCTAACTTTTTTTAGAATAATTAATGAATACGGGATGTATAGGGACTTAGTGCCTCTCCCATCAGGACTGAACCGGTCTGACCCGTATACTGAGAGGTCATAACATCCGCATCCTTTCCATTAAAACACCCGGATGTTTTTGGGCAATACACCCGGATGTTTTATGGTAATACATCCGGGTGTTTTGGGTGAAAACATCCCCATGTATTGGGGTAAAACATCCGGATGTTTTGACCTCTCAGTCCTATACTCTTTAGGGCTAAGTCCCGGTGTGTAGTCGGCACGGTATAGGGGACGTTCTGCTTGTGTATGGTCTTAATGCGAGGTGAGCAGGTGCATCAATATCAGTGGCAGATAATCTTTCAGCTTGACCCTTAATATCTTCAAAGCCTGCTGAATGCGGTAGTCTACCGTTTTGGGGGAAACGTTGAGTAGTTCGGCAGCTTCCTTGTAACTCAGATTCTGGAAACGATGCATGATGAAAGCTTCCCTATAAGTAGGCGGCAGTTCGTTGATGGCCCTTTGTATATGCTTGCTTAATTCGTTGATTTGATAGATATCCACCTCCTGCAGCATGGCGAACATTCGTTCATAGTAAGCGGTGTCTGCCCGTTGCTTCACTTCATTTTGGGCAATCCGGGTCATGCAACGATGGTAGACAGCCTTGAACAGATATTGCTTGAGCGAATATTCGATAACGGGTCTTTCTCGGTTTTCCCAAAGCCATAGCATGACGTCCTGAACAATCTCTTCTGCATCTTCCAACCGGACAAAACGATAGCAGTAGGTGCAGAGCACTGAATAGTACTTTTGAAATAACACATCAAAAGCACTTCTATCTCCTTTTTGTATGGCGGATAATAAAGATGTATCTTCTAATGGTATGTTTCTCATAGGGTGGGGGTTCATTATTGTTGGGCAAAAATAGCTTTTTTTCCTATTATAATCTAAGTATATAAAATATTTTTAGTTTTTTGTTTAGGAGTTCTTTTCACCCGTTTGTCTTTAGATTAAAGCTAGCAATAAAAATTATGGTAAAAAGAGAGGGAATGGAGAACCTGCTTCTCAGGTATTATGAAGGAGAGACAACGGAGGATGAAACTGCTCTGATAAAGGAGTGGCTGGAAGCATCGGAAGAGAACCGCAGGACAGCCCGCCAGGTTCAGACACTCGGTCTGGCGGCGGACATGGCGCAGATTTCATCCAGGCTGGATGTAAAGAAGGCCTTGGAGGATGTACATCGTAAGATGAAACAGAAAAAGGTCAATAGGTATCAGGTATTATTTAGAGGGATGCAACGGGCGGCCGCCATTTTATTCATCCCTTTGATGGTATCGTGGTCTATCCTTTATTGGGACAAGGATAAAGAAGAGATACATATGATGGAAGTCAGGACAAATCCGGGAATGACTACTTCTGTCGAATTGCCGGATGAAACGGAAGTCGTTCTGAACTCGTCGTCGTCGTTGCGCTATCCTTCCCGATTTGCCGATGATAAAAGGGAAGTGAAGTTGGTGGGTGAAGCATTCTTTTCTGTCGCAAAAGATGAAAAGAAGTTCATTGTCGGCACGCTGAACAATTCCAAGATAGTGGTACATGGAACGGAGTTCAACGTAGAGGCTTACAAAGGGAGCAGGACGGTACAGACCACTTTGGTTTCGGGTAAAGTCAGTTTCTCCTATGTGAATAACGGCAGGAGAAATAATGTAATGATGATACCGGGGCAAAAGGTTATTTATGATATAGTGCGGGAAAAGGTCGTTGTGAAAGAAGTCAATGTAGACGTGGAAACATGTTGGAAGGACGGACGTTTGATTTTCAGGAACACTCCGTTTGAAGATATATTGAAGAGTTTGAGCAAAAGATATAATGTGGAATTCATTCTGAAAAAGGCTTCATTGAAGCAGAATTCCTTTACGGCTACATTTACCAAACAACGTTTGGAGCGAATATTGGAGCACTTCCGAATATCCTCGAATATTCATTTCAAGTTTGTTGAAGATGGTGATGTGGATGCCGAGAGACAGGTAATAGAAGTTTATTAACCCTTTAAAAAGTAGTATGATGAAACACAAGTCCGTTTAGAAAAACATGCAGGAAAATGTTGGCGCATTTTCCTGCATGAAACACAGTAACTTTTAAATATCTGTTTGGCGACAGATAAAGTAACTTTATTTTTTCACTAGAAATCAATACAAAATTATGAAAAAACACTATTGTATCCAATCATTTAGGGAAAAAAGTGTCCTGATGAGATGCATGAAAAAAATTCCTCTTGCTATGAGATGCACATTATTTATGTTGTTTTGTTTGGTTGGTATGACTTTTGCCAATGAAGGTTATGCTCAAAAGACAATGGTAAACATTGCTCTTGAGAACAAGACTGTTGATGAAGTACTGACGGAGCTGGAACAAGGTACCGAATTTGTTTTCTTCTACAACAACAAGCAGATTGACGTTAAGCGCCGTGTATCGGTCCGGGCAAATAACAAAACCATATTCAAGGTTCTGAACGATGTATTCAAAGGAACCAATATAGGCTATAAGATATTGGACCGTAATATAATCCTTTATGATAAAGCTGTAGGAGCTGATGGGGTACAGATGGCTTTGCAGGCTGCGACGGTGAAAGGTTCTGTGGTCGATGCAACCGGTGAACCGGTGATTGGTGCCAGTATCTTGGTGCAGGGAACTACCAACGGTGTCATAACAGACATTGACGGTAATTTCATTCTGACCAATGTGGGCTCTGATGCTACTCTTATAATAAGCTATGTAGGTTATAAGACACAAAACATAAAGGTTGCAGGCCGAAATTCGTTCAAGATAGTTTTGGTCGAAGATGCTGAGATATTGGATGAAGTGGTTGTTGTAGGATATGGTGTACAGAAGAAAGAATCACTGACCGGTGCCATTGCAGCCATTGGTGCTGATGAAATAGCTACGACCAAGACCGAGAATCTGATTAGCAATATTCAAGGTAAGATGCCGGGACTATTGATTCGCCAGAAAACCGGAGAGCCGGGAACTTTCGACAATATGGTGAGCATTCGCGGTTATGGTGACCCGTTGGTGGTAATTGATGGTATCACGCGTGAAGGTACTGAAGAACTTGCACAGCTGAATTCTGAGGATATAGAAAGTATCTCTATTTTGAAAGATGCTTCTGCCGCTATTTATGGTATGAATGCGGCTAATGGCGTAATCATTGTTACTACCAAAAAAGGTGTGGCCGAAAAGACTAGAGTATCTTACTCGGCATTGTTCGGTATGAAGAATGCCACGGGTATGGAAGAAACGGTAGATGCTTATACTTATCGCATGTTGGCCAATGAAAGGGCACGTAATGACCAGGCTGCCCCTGAATACACTGACGATATTCTGGAACTGTATAGAACCGGGGCTAAGGGTTATACAGACAATAACTGGATTGACATGTTTATGAATAAACTGGCGTTCCAGCAATCGCATACTGTTTCTGTGAGAGGTGGAACGGATAAGGTGAAATATTATGTGAGCTTCGGCTATAATGGCGATAATGGTTTGCTGAAGAGTGGTATCCAATACTATCATAGATATAATCTGAGAAGTAACCTGACTGCAGAGCTTACGAAAGGGCTGAAACTGAATGTGAATCTGTCCGGGCGTTGGGATGAAACCCAAAGGCCGAGAGAGGATTTTATGTGGACTTTTAAGACTTTGATGGTTAATGACCGTGGTATCGGTACTCATACAATTAATAATCCCAATCATTTGTCTGCAATCGGTCCTGAAAACAAGAATCCTTTTGCGTTGGTTGATCCGGATATAGACGGTTATCGCAAGAACAGAGGCCTGACGTATTCTGCCGATGTGGAATTGAATTGGCAAGTTCCTTTTGTAAAAGGGTTGGCATTGAGTCTTTTGGGGTCATTTGACGGTAACAATCGTAACAACTCTTCTTTAAACCGTTCTTATCCGTTGTATGATTATTATACAGATGCGCCTGCCGGTACGGGAGGTAGTACTGACGCTTATTCCAATACGATGAGAATATATCAGAAGATTTATGGTAGGGTGCAGGCTCAATATATGCGTTCTTTCAATCAGCACAATTTGAATGTGACAGCTGTGGCAGAGTTGAGCAGTACACGACGCGATGAATTATCCGGTTCCCGGCAATATTCAGAGTTGTTTACTAATGATATTTTGAATCAGGCAAGTCCGGGTACAGCTACCAATTCAGGGTATCGTAGTTTTGGCCGTTTGGCAGCCTATCTGATGCGTGCGAACTATGATTATGCCGGTAAATACTTGTTGGAGGTAGTAGGACGTTATGATGGTTCTTATCGTTATGCTCCTTCTAAGCGTTGGACGTTCTTCCCGTCGGTAAGTGCCGGATGGCGGCTTTCGGAAGAAAGTTTCATCAAGGACAATTTGCCGTTTATTACTAATTTGAAAATCAGGGGTTCTTTTGGGCAAAGTGGATATGATGCCGGTGATCCTTTCCAATATGTATCTGCTTATAATTCAGCTTCTAATGGTTATGTTTTTGATGGTGCCAGCCAGATTATGGGTATGGTAGCTCCTGGTGTAGTGACTGACCGGCTTTCTTGGGTTACATCTTCTATTTCCAATGTAGGTCTGGATTTTGACTTATGGAACGGTAAGTTGAGTGGTACTATCGAGTGGTTCAATCGTAAGAATGAAGGCATTTTGGCCGACCGTGCACAATCTGCTCCTGATACATTTGGTGCAAGTTTCCCGAAGGAAAATCTGAATTCTAACCGGAACCGGGGTTTTGAGATTGAATTGGGACACAGAGGACAAATCGGTAAGGACTTCTCATATTCAGTAAGTGCTAATTTTACGTATGCCCGTGAAAGAAGTCTGCATGTGGAACATGCAGAATATACCAGTTCTATGGATAGATGGCTGAATGGAAAGGAAAACCGTAACAGTAATGTGATGTGGTTGTATAAATACGATGGCCAATATACTTCTTTGGAACAGTATGAAACGGCTCCTTTGATTGGTGGGAACTTGGGTAACTCTAAGATGCTTCCGGGTAGTTACAGATTGCTTGACCTGAATGGTGATGGTAGAATTAACAGCAGTGACCGTGTTCCGGAGTTTTGGGCAACCGGTGCAAATCCTCCTATCCAGTATGGGTTGACTTTGGCGGCTTCTTATAAGAATTTTGATCTCAATATGCTGTTTCAAGGAGCTTCCGGTTACTCCATCGGATATGCCAATGATGATGTTTGGGGATATGGTGGCAAGACAAATAAATCTTATTTAATTGCGAAATATGTAGATCGTTGGCATCCTGCAAATATAACAGATGATCCGTATAATCCTGCCACACAATGGGTAGCCGGTTATTATCCGGCATTACGCCACAATTTCTCCAATACTTCGGATAATGGTAGCAGATGGAATTATGGTATTTCCGTTTGGCTTCCGCAAGCTACTTATCTCCGTTTGAAGAGTATGGAGATCGGTTACAATCTGCCAAAATCATTTATGAAAAGAATCGGGTTGAACAGTGCCCGTATCTTTGTCAATGGTTCAAACCTGCTTACGTTCTGTAACAAGGCTTTGAAGGATGCTGACCCCGAACGTGAGGAAAGGGATTGGGGAGCCAACCTGGCATATCCGTTGATGAGAACTTATAACTTTGGGTTAAACATAAACTTTTAATTCTGAAATACCATGAAAAAAAATATTTTATCGATATTCTCATTATGTGCATTGATGGGATTGTCCGGTTGTAATGCCTTCTTGGAACTTGAACCGCTGGATAAAGTGTCTCCCGAGCAGTTATTGGAGACAGAAGGTGGTGTAAAGGCACTATTGGCAAACATATATACCATGATTCCTATGGAAGATTTTAATTATCGTCCGAATGCTGGTTTTAATCAACGCGGTTATGATGGTGTGAATGAAACTACTAATTTGGCATTTCTCACCGACGAAGCTACCCGTAGTGACGGAGGAGTGGGTATAGGTTATGAAGGATTCAATTATTGGCCCTATGGAGATATTCGTCAGGTGAATATCTTTATGCAGAATGTAGAAAAAGCCAAGGAAGCCGGAACAATTTCTGTTGCAGATGCGGCTCGTATGACTGGTGAAGCCCATTTTGCACGTGCTTATATGTATTATGGGCTTGTAAAAAGATATGGCGGTGTTCCTCTGATTGACAAAGTGCAGGACGATGATTATGCCAATGGTGGACCGGGTGCTGTGGCAGTTCCCCGCAGTACAGAGTTGGATACTTGGAAATTTGTATTGAATGAGTGTACCCTTGCTGCTGCTACTTTGCCCGATGCGACTTCTGGTTCGGATTTGTATCGCGTAACCAAGTGGGCAGCTTATGCGTTGAAGTCAAGAGTTGCACTTCATGCAGCTTCTGTAGCCAAGTATTGGAATCTGGCACCTTTGGCTGGTGAGGCTGTCACTCAGAAACTGGTGGGTGGAATGACTTCTGCCGATGCCGATGCATTCTATAAAGAATGTATTGAAGCATCTAAGTTCCTTATAGAGAATTCCGGTAAATCTCTTTATAAGCCTGCTCCGGCTACTGTTAAGGAGGCTGCATCAAACTTCCAGGCCTTGTTCCTGAATGACCAGAATGAAGAGATTATTTTCAGTAAAGCGTATCTTAATGGAACAACCAATACTAATCAGGGACATAGCTATGCTCAGTTTAATATCCTTCCTCAAGTCAATCCGGGCGCTCTGAAATATGGACGTTTCAATCCGATGTTGGAAATCGTTGATTTGTTTGAAGATTATACGGATGACGGCACGGGAAAAAGTGCAAAGATTGTAACTCGTATGGATGGGAATGAAGATGCTTATATCGCTAATTTCCATAATATGAATAATGCTTCTGTAGTGAACACCTTGATGTCGGTACCTTTTGTTAAATACAACGATTTGTATGAACCGTTTGCCAACAAGGATGCACGTCTGTTGGCAAGTGTGGTTGTGCCGGGTTCATCTTATGCCGGCACTGAGATTATTATCCAGGGCGGATTTATTAAGGACAATAATAGCTATGTGGCTTATTTAAACGAGTCTACTCAGAAAAATGGAACAACATATTATGCTTTAGGAGCCGAAGGTGAAACCATGTTCTCTGGATTTAATAATGTGAACAGTGGTGAGGATGCTAATTGGACTGCTACAGGTTTTGGAGTTCGTAAGTATATGCCCGAGGGCGAGAGCATGTCTCCCGACCGTCTTTCGTCCACTACCTCTTATATTGATATGCGTTTGGCAGAAGTCTACCTGAATTATGCTGAGGCTGTTGTGGAAAATGGTAGTGGATTTGGCGATAAGGAATTGGCTGAGAACTATTTGAATGCTTTGCGACGTAGAGCCGGACATACCGACCGGATATCTTTGACATTAGAGAGTGTTTTGAAGGAACGTCGTGTGGAGATGGCGTTTGAAGGAAAGCGTTTTTGGGATATGAATCGTCGTAGGGAATTCCATACTGAGTTCAGCAATAATAGAATTCGTAAAGCTTTGGTGCCGATGCTTGACTTGCGTGGTGCAGAGCCTAAATATGTCTTTGCAAGGGTGAACTACTTTGGTGACGAAACAAGAGGAGGGCGTACTTTCCAGAACATCAACTACTATAGGGGCATACCTAATATTGCCACGAATGGTTTAGTCCAGAATCCAGGTCATTAATTTGAATAATATTAAGTAGAAAGTTATGAAAAAGATATTGTTATTTGTGTCATGCTTCTTATTTGCATTGACATCTTGTGAAATTGATAATTATGAGGGACCGGATGCTTCCATACATGGTTCTATCCTTGACGAACAGACAGGTGAACTTGTAGGTTCTGATATGGAAAACGGTAATGCAATTAAAGTGAGGGAGCATGGATTTACTAATGCTACGGATCAAACCTGGTATATCACAAATACCGGAGAATATCGTAACAATATGGTTTTTGCTGCCACTTATGATGTTCGTTTTGAAAATGGGAATTTTTATCCATTTGAAGTGAAGGATTTTGTTGTTAAGTCAGGGGATAATGTGTATGATTTCAAGGTTATTCCTTATATTCGCGTCAAAAGTCCAAAAGTAGAAAAGAATGGCAATGTAATTACTGCTACATTCTCGTTGGAAGCTGGTAAACAAGAAGTGAAATTGAAAGAGATTCAGTTGTTTGCTTTTTCAGATATGTGGGTAGGTAACAATGTGAAATTGACGTTGAATGGAGGGACTGATAAGCAAGTGTTTAGTCCGAGTACTGCTATAAATAGCGCTGATATTTATACATTGTCCATCGATCTGGGACAAAATGCTGATGTCTTGAAATACAGCAAGAATTATTATTTCCGTATTGGCGCTCTGGCTGATGTTTCGGGTGTGGGCACTGTACGGCATAATTATGCGCCGGTAGTAGTTATAAAATTGTAATTTATAGCAGAGGGAGACGTTCTGCTTGACGGCAGAACGTCTTTTTTTATCCATACATTAAAAATAAGACCATGAAGAAATTGAACACGATTATTTTAATTTTGCTGGGGATGATATGTACTCAGTTGTATGCTGTACAATTGAATTCGATTTATCCTCTAAAACCCAATGACTCCGAAGCTTTTTATTTCACTCCCGAGAACTATCCTATAAAGGCGGATGGAAAGATGGATGTATCGGATGCTTTGCAGGCAGCGATTAATCAAGTGAAGAAAGAAAAGAATTTCGGAATCCTTTTTATCCCTGAAGGTAAATATAAAATCAGCAAGACCATTTATATTCCTACGGCTATTCGTTTGATTGGCTATGGAAAGAATCGCCCGGAATTTATTCTGGCTAAGAATTCTCCGGGTTTTCAGGAGGAAGTAGCTGATGATAAAGGAAAAGCTAAATACATGTTCTGGTTTACGGGAGCCGTTGTCAAGGAAGGTGAGAAACCCCGTGATGCCGGTGCCAGTACGTTCTACAGTGCCATGTCGAATATCAACTTGCGCATAGAAGATGGTAATCCGCATGCAGTGGCGCTACGCACACACTTTGCCCAACACAGTTTTATCAGTTATGTGGCCGTATACATAGGTAAAGGCAAGGCTGGTCTGTTCGATGTGGGCAATGAGTTGGAAAACGTTGCTTTTTACGGGGGAGATTATGGCATTTATACGACAAAAGCTTCTCCCGGATGGCCGGTAATGATGGTCGACTCTTATTTTGAGGGACAACGTGTAGCTGCTCTTCGTTGTCAGGAGTCCGGTTTGGCAATGGTGAATCTGTATGCCAAGAATGTTCCGGCTGTATTTGATATTGACCCTAATTATTGCGACAAGTTATTTTTGGAAAACAGCTATTTTGAAAATGTAAGTGGTCCGGCAGTGGTGATTACCAACGAGAACAACAGCAACAATCAGATAACCTTTCGCAATGTATATTGTAAGAATGTACCGACCTTGGCGAAATATACCCGTAGCAATACGGCCACCCATGTTGCTCATAAAATCTATAAGGTAAAGTCATACGACCACGGCTTGCAGATGGATAACATGGTGGATATGCCGGAATATGAAACGTTGGTTGATATTGAACCGATACAGAAGATGCCGGTTGCCCAACTGATGGACATCCCTGCACTGCCTGCAATGGCAACATGGGTAAATCTGCGCGAATTCGGTGCAAAGGGAGATGGGGAAACGGATGATACGAAGGCCATCCAGGAGGCTATTGACAAGTACGATAATATCTATGTGCCCCAGGGCTGGTATCGCATTACCGAAACTTTGAAGATGAAGCCCGATACCAAGTTGATAGGCCTGCATCCTTTTGGCACTCAGTTCCGGCTAGACGAAAGTACTGCTGCATTCAGTGGTTTTGGCGGTCCGAAAGCGATGGTGGAATCTTCGGAAGGCGGTGCAAATATGCTGATGGGCATTGGTATCAATACCGGTGGTTATAACTATCGTGCTGTAGGTGTGAAGTGGATGGCAAATGCAGATTCTTATATGAATGACGTGAAGTTTGTAGGCGGGCATGGCGGTTTATGGAAACCTAAACCGGGTGTTGAGGAACCACGTGGCCGGTGGAACAGACCGGCTCGTATCAGTTCTCCCGATAATCCGGTAGCGGCTTCGGGCATGGATCTTGCTTGGGACAACCAGTATTGGAGTCTGTGGGTGACCAACAACGGTGGTGGCACCTTTAAAGATATCTGGACAGCAAGCACATATGCCACCAATGGTTTCTATGCCAACAATACTTCTACTCCGGGGCGTATCTATGCCATGTCCATCGAGCATCATGTAAGAAATGAAGTACGTTTCAGCAAGGTGTCCAACTGGAAGGTGTATTGCATGCAAACCGAGGAAGAGAGCCGCGAAAGTACCGATTGCCAACCGATAGAGATGGATGACTGCAAAGATGTGACCTTTGCAAACTTGTATATGTTCCGCGTTATCCGTGTCAATGAACCGTATCACAGTTCTGTACGTATCCGCAATTGCGAGAACATCGCATTTCTGAACCTGCATAACTATTCTCAGATTAAATATACGAATAACATTGCAGTGTTCGATGTCAACAAAGACATTGACATCCGCCCGTGGGAACTTTCTCGCTTGATTGTAACCGGAAAAGAACCTCATCAGCAATCGTTAGGCAATGAAATAGGTAAGGTGAACCAATTGGCTTCCGATTTGGAATTTGCCGAAGGCATTGCGCGCGACAGTAAAGGTAACATTTACTTCTGCGACCATCGGATGCGTCGTATCTTTAAGTGGTCGGTAGAGACAAATAGCTTGTCGCTGCTGGCAGATTTCCCGTGGAAACCCTCCAACCTGGCTTTTGATTCAGAAGATAATCTATTGGTATTGTTCAGATATGATGCGCAGCCGGGATATCTGATTAATGGTAAGCCGGAGGAAATGCCGGTAATGCCTGATACAAAAGGTACTTCTTTCAGCGGATATGGTAATTCCGCATATACAATGAGAGTCTACTCCATTGACCCGGAAAATCCGGAAGAGACCATCAAACTGTTGCCGCGTGTTCCGATGGGTCAAGTGAAGAACGTGTATAAGGCTCTTTATCCTTCTAACCGTTGGAGAGACTTCCACGATTTCAATGCGGTGTCGGTCTATGTTCCTGAAATGTGCTTCCTGGCACCGGATGGAAAAACTATCATTCCTCATTATTTCGACTTGTCACGTAGTTCTTCCCTGCTGGAAGCCTATCCGGGAAAGCCTTTCTATACATCTGATGAATATGACCGCAGAATGGTGAAGATGGATGTGGCCAATGACGGCACGCTCTCCAACTTGAGCTATTTTGTGGAGCAGGGCGAATTTGGTTCTGCTGTAGATAAGGAAGGGAACTTGTATGTGGCTGACGGAGAAATATATGTATTTGATAAGGATGGCAAGAAGAAAGGGATGATTCGTGTTCCCGAACGTCCGTCCACATTACAGTTTGGCGGTAAGGATGGCAATACATTGTTTGTCACAGGCCGTTCCAAGTTCTTTGGTGTACGTATTAAATAAGGAAAATCCATATTAAAACAATCTGTGTAATGAGAAATTATCAAATAATGAGATACCTGCTGATAGTCTGTTGGATTATCGGTAATATGCCGTCCGGGTGGGCGGCAGAGGGTGGTTCCGCCTATACGCAAAGACCGGACGATCCGGAAGCATTCTACTTTACCCCGGAGAATTACGGCTTCAAGGCTGATGGAAAGTCCGACGTGACCGATGCACTTCAAGAGGCAATCAATCAGGTGAAGCGCGAAAAGAACTTTGGGATACTGTTTCTGCCGGAAGGAAATTATCGTATTAGCAAGACGATTCAAATTCCCTCATCCATTCGGCTGATTGGTTATGGGAAGAAACGGCCGGTGATTTATTTGGGAGCCGATACACCCGGTTTCCAGACTACTCAAAATTATATGATATGGTTTACGGGAGGGCTGGCACAAGAGGGTAGGAAGCCTTCGGATGCCGGTGCAGGTACTTTCTATAGTGCGGTGTCCAATGTAGATTTCCGTATAGACAAAGGTAATCCTCAAGCCGTCGCCATTCGTGCGCATTTTGCCCAGCATGGATTTATCAATCATTGCGACATTCGGATTGGTTCGGGGAAAGCCGGCATGTATGATGTTGGCAATGAACTGGAAGACGTCAGGTTCTATGGCGGTGAATATGGGATAATTTCCTCCAGGACTTCTCCGGGGTGGCCTATGATGATGGTCGATACTTACTTTGAGGGGCAGAGAAAGGCGGCTGTCTATTCAAAAGAGGTGGGATTTGCCATCGTCAATATGCATGTGAAGAATACGCCCGTTGCCTTTGAAATGGCAGAGAATCTGGCAGACCGTCTTCATGTGGAGAATTCGTTGTGGGAGAATATTTCGGAAGCCGGTGTCAGGGTAAGCGTAGAGGGAAATACTTTTTCGCAATTGAATCTGGTGAATGTGGATTGCAGGAATGTTCCCGTACTGGTGGGCTATGCTCAAAGTGGAAAGAAAGTTGCCGGAAAAGCAAAAATGTACAGAGTCAAGGAGTTTACTTACGGTCTGGTGTATCAGGATTTGAATGATGCTTCTTCTTTCAGGGAAATATGTGAAATAGAGCCGGTGGCAAAACTGCCGGTTACACTTGGCAAGGACCTTCCGGTTCTTCCGGCAATGGAGACATGGGTCAATATCCGAGACTTAGGGGCAAAAGGTGATGGCGAGACTGATGATACGGAAGTTTTTGAGAAAGCTGTCTCTTTGCATAAAAACATCTATGTGCCCCAGGGTTGGTATCGCCTGACGAGAACGTTGAAGCTGTCTCCCGGTACTAAGCTGATTGGGCTGCATCCTTTTGGGACTCAATTTCTGTTGAAGGAAAGCGAGCCTGCATTCAGTGGTTTCGGTATGCCTGTGCCTTTGGTTGAATCTTCCGAAGGCGGCGACGACATGCTGAATGGCATAGGTATTAATACCGGTGCGTATAATTACCGTGCTGTTGGCTGTAAATGGATGGCGGGTGAGCGTTCGTACTTGAATGATGTGAAGTTTGTAGGCGGGCACGGCACCTTGCGCAAACCGGCTCCGAATGCTTTCGGACAGTCGTCTTACCGCAGGGGCGAGCGTCGAATTAGTTCCCCGTCTTCTCCGGTCATGGAAACCGGTAAGGATATGGCTTGGGACAACCAGTATTGGAGTTTGTGGATTACAAACAATGGCGGCGGGACAATTAAGGATGTTTGGACAGCTAGTACGTATGCTGCCAGTGGGCTTTATATTAGCGAAACGAAGACTCCGGGACGTATTTATGCCATGTCTTTGGAGCATCATGTCCGTACTGAAGCCCGTTTCCATAATGTGGCCAACTGGAAAATTTATGCTTTCCAGTTTGAGGAAGAAGGTCGTGAAGGGCCTGATTGTTATATGGCAGAAATGTCCAACTGTCAAAATATCGAAATGGTAAATGTGTGGATGTATCGCGTAATCCGTGCCTTTATGCCGAAGAGGATAGGTTTCCGCATATGGGATTGCAAGAATATCACTTTCCGTAATATGCACAATTATACGCAGATATTACCAGTCATAGAGTTTCCTATATATGATATGAATAAGAAGTTGCCCGTTTATTCGTGGGACTTTGCCCGTCTCACTGTTTCGGGTAGCGAGAAGAGCCTTCGCCCTTCCTGCACGGTCATGGACAAGCCTGTGAAGCTGGCTACCGGTTTTGAACTGGCCTCCGGAGCTACTACCGACAGTAAAGGAAATATCTACTTCTGTGAAAACCGTCTGAAGAAAATCTATAGATGGTCGGCAGACACGGAGCAGATTACTTTGATAGCCGATTATCCCTGGAAGCCTTTTACATTGACTACTGATACGCAAGACAATCTGCTGGTTATTTTCCGCTATGACCCTCAGCCGGGTTATCTGGTGAACGGCAAGCAGGAAACGGTAGTGCGCTTGCCGGATGATAATCCGATGTACAGTGGTTGGGGTAACAGTGGCTGGAGTGCTTGGGGGTATTCTTTTAATCCGGATAACGTGGATGCTACGATGAAGCCTATGCCACGTGTCGTTACAGCCGGTATGAAGAATATACAGAAAGTCATTCACCCTTCCAGTCGTTGGAGAGGTGACTTTGACAAGGTGGTTGCCAGTATGCCTGAGTATAGTTTTGTCGCTCCGGATGGCGTGACAATTATTCCGGATACCTATGATTTGGGACGTTCTTGTGCTTTGACTGTTACAGTTCCCGGTCAGTCAGAACCGGTTTATATTGTAAATGAGATGAATAAAACGACAGTACAACTTTCCGTTGGTGGGGATGGCCGTTTGACAGAACAAGGAATAATATGTCCTTATGGCCAATACAGTAATGTGACCGATGCTGACGGAAATGTTTATGTTGCTGATGGTGAAATATTTGTCTATGACAAATATGGTAAAGAGCAGAGACGTATTCAGATAGAAGAACGCCCGATTTCCTTGGCAATTGGTGGGAGGCAGAAGGATATGCTTTTTGTTACTACCTCAAGTTCTTTCTATGGGATTAAGATACGTTAGGTATTGTATAGGTAAAAAAGAATTAGCCCCTGCGGTCGTTTTATATCGCAGGGGCTAATTTATTATAAGAAGGTCTCTTTTCCTTATAGGCTGATTGTTTGGAATATTATTTTTCCAGCAGCTCTTTCAGAAAAGAATCCAGTTCCTCATCCAATCCTTTCAGTAGCTCTTCATTGACCAATAGAGTATCATCATCCATCAGCAACAGTTCTGCTATTGTTTCTTTATCATCATCCACCAGTACAAAAGAGAATGGTTTCAGGATAGTCAGCTTGTCGAACTTTCCTTCATTTTTCATGTTGCAGAGCAGTGAGGACAAGATACGCTCTACATTTTCGTAGAAATCATCCCCCTCGTATGTCATCCATTCTTCAATGGAAGTATTGGCAAGCTCTTCATCTTCATCATCAAAGATAGACAGTTCGCCCGAATTCTGATTCGGTTGCAGATGAATGTCTGTAACGATAGTCTGTTCGCAACCGCAGGTGTATTTGCCGATTGCTTTTTTAAGAGTGTCCTCCAAGAGTGCTAATGACGATTGACTGAGCTTCATAATAACTTTCTTTTCTTAATGGTTGTTCAAAGGTATAAAAAAAACGGTTATCTCTGCATCATTTGACTAAAAATCATCATCAAATCTGTTCATTTGCATGTTCAGGCGTGCCATTCCCTCTTTTCGTTTCTCCAATTCGTCTACATACATGCTGATAAAGATATAATAGGAGATGGTTCCATCATGTATTTCGCCTGTCTCTTTTTTGTCTGTCTTGCTTTTCTCACGGGCAAGGGTTTGCGCTTTTAATGCCCATTCCAAGGCAGTATCTATGCTGTCTTGCATTTCGTAGCCCAAAGCGGTGTTATAGGCTGCATACATTTTCTGTTTTCCTTTTTTTGTTTCGTAGGTCTGCTTCCAGAGCTCTACTGCTTTACTCCAATTTTCTTCTTTGGCATATACGGCTGCGTCACGCATATTTACAGAACCACCACTGAAGAGATAGCGGTTACTGGTTTTCCAATAGGGGAGTAGATGTCTTACCGGAACCGTTCCTGCAAATTCAGATGCTTGCTTCACCATGTCTTCTTCGCTGATGAGGCGGGAACGTACTGACGCTTCACCATTTCCTGCCTCTTCCCAGAAAATACTGTCATTGCTGTTGACGGTCACCATAGGACCTTTGCGGTTAGGTAAATATATTCTGACGGTAGGATATACCTTTACATCCACTGTGCCGAGGAACACACCCCAGTCGGGCATATAACTTATCTTGCGATTGGAACGCATTTGTATGTTTTCCAGGGCTATCAGGAAATCTACGTCCAAATTCTGTGTAAGTTCCAGTACTTCATCTCTCGATAATGTGCTTTCGCGGGGATTGATGTCTTTACTCCGGAGGGCAGAGTCGCATATCACAACCTCTTCAAAGTAGTTTTCGTTGGCAAGGGCCTCTGCAAGAGATTCGGTTGTTATTGCGGCGTCTCCATTGTAGTAGTTGGTGAGGCGTGCCACCTCATTCTCGCTTTTTTTCTGTTCTTCCTCACTGATGATGAGTTTGTTGTCCGGTACGTTTGGCATGTTGTTGACAACAGCCACACGTTTCAATGTTGCCGGGAAACTGACTTCTGCCGGCAGCATGTAATCAATGGACAGTTGTTCTACACTCTGACAGCTGCCTAACAGCAGAGAACCCATCAATAACAGACAATAGTGATATTTGGTCATAGTCTTTGGTTTTGTTCTTCGGAGCAAAAGTACTCTTTTAGCTGAATATTCAAAAGCTGGAACGAATAAAAAATGTGATAATGTGGTAGGAGAAAAAGTGATAGGGTGATAAAAGATACCTGACGGTATCATCTTATCACCCTATCGCCTTATCATTTTATAGCTTTGCTTTATGCATTCCTTCCGTGGCAGTTTTTGTATTTCTTACCGCTTCCGCAAGGACAAGGATCATTGCGTCCTACGGTCTTCTCGGCACGGATAGGTTCGCGTCTTGGTTGTTCACGTGTATCTTGTGCCGCAGCGGCCTGCTGGTTCGGGTCATTCAAATCAACCTTCTGTTCGCGATACTTGCTCATATCCTGGCGTTGTTCCGGAGCAGCCTGGCGCACCTCTACTTGGCGGGGAGCCTGGGGAGCCTCAGGGGCTTCAGCCGGAGCCTCTTGTACCGGGATTTGTCCACGCATTAAGATAGAGATAGTCTGATTATTAATCTTATTCACCATGGCATCAAACAAGTTCACAGATTCCAGCTTGTAAATCAGTAGCGGGTCTTTCTGCTCGTAACTTGCATTCTGCACGGAGTGTTTCAGCTCGTCCAGCTCGCGCAGGTTTTCTTTCCATGCTTCGTCGATGACGTGCAGCAAGATGGATTTCTCGAATGACTTCACCACCTCCTTACATTCTGTCTCATAAGCTCTCTTCAGGTTGCAGGAGATGTTGTACATACGTTTTCCGTCTGTGATGGGGATAAGTATGTTTTCGTACATGTGTCCCTGCGTTTCGTATACTTGTTTGATGACCGGATAGGCTATCTGTGCCATACGTTCTGTCTTGCGTTTGAAGAGTTCCATGGCAGCGTCAAAAGTTCTGTCTGCCAGTTTTTCTTTCTTCTCATTACGGAATTCCTCTTCGGTGAAAGGTACTTCCATGGCAAGTGTCTGGAGCACATCCATCTTGCAGTTTTCGTAGTCGGGCGCTTCAATGGCATTGGCACAACGGTCCCAAATCATGTTCACGATATCCATGCCGATACGTTCGCCCATCAAAGCGTGGCGGCGTTTGGTGTAGACTACTGTACGTTGCTTGTTCATCACGTCGTCATATTCCAACAGACGCTTACGGATGCCGAAGTTGTTTTCCTCAACTTTCTTTTGCGCACGTTCAATGGATTTGGAAATCATGCTGTGTTCAATCATTTCACCTTCTTTGAAACCCAGTTTGTCCATTACACTGGCAATGCGGTCACTGGAGAACAAACGCATCAGGTCATCTTCCAAAGATACGAAGAATACAGAAGAACCCGGGTCGCCTTGACGTCCTGCACGACCACGTAACTGACGGTCCACACGGCGTGATTCGTGGCGTTCTGTACCGATGATGGCAAGACCGCCTGCAGCTTTCACTTCCGGACTCAGCTTGATGTCGGTACCACGGCCGGCCATATTGGTAGCGATGGTTACAGCACATTTCAAACCGGCAGTAGCCACAATATCCGCTTCCTTCTGATGCAGTTTGGCATTCAATACACTATGTTCAATCTTACGCATGGTAAGCATTTTGCTCAACATTTCAGAGATTTCAACAGAAGTGGTACCCACCAGTACGGGGCGTCCTGCTGCCACCATTTTTTCTATCTCTTCGATGACTGCTTTATATTTTTCACGTTTTGTCTTGTAAACGCGGTCATTCATGTCATTACGGGCAATGGGGCGGTTAGTCGGAATAACCACTACATCCAGTTTGTAGATGTCCCACAACTCGCCGGCTTCTGTTTCTGCCGTACCGGTCATACCGGATAGTTTGTGGTACATACGGAAATAGTTCTGTAATGTAATGGTGGCAAAAGTCTGGGTGGCAGCTTCTACTTTCACGCCTTCTTTGGCTTCGATGGCTTGGTGCAAACCGTCAGAATAACGACGTCCTTCCATGATACGTCCCGTCTGCTCATCCACAATCTTCACTTGGCCGTCAATTACCACATATTCGTCATCTTTCTCGAACATGGTGTATGCCTTCAACAGTTGGTTGATGGTATGCACACGTTCGCTTTTGATGGCATAGTTGGTCATCAGGGCATCCTTCTTTTCAAGGCGCTGTTCGTCTGTCAGCTCTGTTTCGTTTTCCAAGGCAGAGAGTTGCGCTGTGATATCGGGGAGTACGAAGAAAGTGGGGTCCTCTACATTGCTACTAATCAAGTCTACGCCCTTGTCCGTCAAATCCACGCTGTTCATTTTCTCTTCGATAACGAAGTACAGCGGGTCAGTCACCTCGTGCATGCGCTTGTTGTTCTGCTCCATGTAGATTTCTTCGGTCTTCAGCATACCGGCCTTGATGCCTTGTTCGCTGAGGAACTTGATGAGTGCCTTGTTCTTGGGCAGGCACTTGTGACTGCGGTACAAAGCGAGGAAGCCTTCTTCCTGGTCTTTCTTATCGTTTGATGCAATCAGGCGCTTGGCATCGGCCAGGTATTGGGTAGCCAGTTTTTTCTGAGCTTCTACCAGACGTTCCACTTGCGGGCGGAGCTGTTCGAAGAGTTGGTCATCGCCTTTGGGAACCGGTCCGGAGATAATCAGCGGAGTACGGGCATCATCAATCAATACTGAGTCCACCTCATCGACAATGGCATAATTATGTTGGCGTTGTACCAGGTCTTTGGGGCTGATAGCCATGTTGTCACGCAGGTAGTCGAAACCGAATTCATTGTTTGTACCGAACGTGATATCTGCCAGATAAGCTTTGCGACGGGCATCAGAGTTGGGCTGGTGCTTGTCGATGCAATCTACACTCAAACCGTGGAACATGTAAAGAGGACCCATCCATTCGGAGTCACGTTTTGCCAGATAGTCGTTCACTGTTACCACGTGCACGCCGTTACCAGTCAGGGCATTGAGGAATACCGGTAGGGTAGCTACCAATGTCTTACCTTCACCGGTTGCCATTTCGGCAATCTTACCTTTATGTAGAACCACACCACCGAATAGCTGTACATCATAATGTACCATGTTCCATACAGTATCGTTACCACCTGCTATCCAATGGTTCTGGTAGATGGCTTTATCGCCTTCGATGCGTACAAAGTCTTTAGTGGCAGCCAGTTGGCGGTCAAAATCGGTAGCTGTAACCACTATTTCTTCATTTTCAGAGAATCGTTTGGCTGTTTCCTTTACAATAGAGAAAGCGGTGGGTAATACTTCGTCCAGCGCTTTTTCATAAATCTCCAATATCTCTTTCTCGATTTTGTCGATTTGGTTGAAGAGGTCTTCGCGTTTTTCCAGTTCGGTATCTTCAACGCTGGCTTTCAGTTCTTCCACTTTGGCGCGTTGTTCGGCTGCCGAATCGTGGATGTAGGCTTTCAGTTCTTCTGTCTTGGCGCGTAGGGCGTCGTTGTCGAGTTTGGCTACTTCCGGGTAAGCGGCTTTGATTTTCTCCACCCACGGTTGTATTTCTTTCATGTCGCGTGTGGATTTGTTGCCGAAAATCGAGCTTAAAAATTCATTAAATCCCATTATATATTTGTTTTTATTATTATTGCTGAGTTAGTTGAGCGTGCAAAGTTACTGATTTCTATACAGATTATCCAGATTTGCACAGATTATTTTAGAATCAAAAGTCGAGGGGAGATGCTGTACTTGCATTAGGGGCGCGGATGCGCATTACACTTGCCAGGGTAGGGGCAATGCGGTCGATACTGATGGGTATACGGATGATTTCAGCCTTCATTCCTCCTCCCAATAAAATGAGGGGAGTAGGAATATCGGCCGTACGTACTACACGGTTATCAATACTATTTTCCTGCATGATAGTCCAGCCCGGAAGTATTTCAATGAGCAAATCGCCAGAGCGCTTGCGGTGAAAACCATTGCGTATACGTTCTATTTGTGGTGACCAGGGGCCCAAAAGCAGGCGATGAGCTGAATATACTTCGCTCACGCCACTGAACTGAACCAGAAATTCGGCAGATTTTTCTTGAATTTCAATCAGGCTCAGCTGCTTGTTCTCAATAAGTTTATGGTTGAGATAGATTTGTTGGTCATAATAAGCTTCCACATATTGTCCCTCGCCATAGGATGCCATGAGGTACATGTTCAGCAGGGCGGCACAGCGGTTCAGGTAGAATTCACCACCCGGTATCCGATATACGCCCGGGTCGGCAGCTTCCGGGTCGGCATAGCCGGTGGAGGTGATGCAGAAAAGTACGTTGTGGAGCCCAACTTTACGTTCTATGAGCTCTAATAAGGAAGCTATACTACGGTCCAGCCGTACGTAGGTATCTTGCATTTCCATGGCACATTCCTGCGTACTCCGGTGGTTGTAATTTCCTGCGTAGTAAGTCAGCGATAATAGGTCGGGTACGTCATCTTGTCCGATAGTGCTCTTGTTCAGCAGCTCTTCGGTCAGCAGGTTGACTTCCTCGTTGATGAAAGGACTGGTAATCAGGCGGCGAAATTTGTTTGCCCGTTCACCGTCCAGCTTGTATTTGAATGGTTCGTTACGCCATTCGGGCAGAAATGTATAGTTGGTAAAAGGAAGTGCAGGTGTCCATACCATATCCTTGATACGGTAGTCGGGAGATTTCCGGTCGTTGTATTGACTCAGCCACCACGGAAATTCATTATAATAAGTTGTACTGCACCATTTTCCGGTATTGTTATTAAGCCAGAAGGCACCGTTCCCCGCGTGTCCGGCACCCAATATGGCGGCATCGCGGAAAGGCGCAATGGCATAAACCAGACCTTTGTTGCGGGTAGCTATTTTTAGCTCGTCGGCAATGGTGGAGGTCAGTAATTGGGAGGGGGAAGTGCTTTCGTCGGTATAGTTGCCCATGAAGTTGGGGTCTTCTACACAGTCTATGGGGCGTAGTGTACCTGCATCCAGCCACTGCTCTGCAATGATGCCGTTCATGGACGGTGTTGTCCCGGTATAGATGGCGGCAATGGCCGAGGCTCGGTCCGTTCCGCAAAAAGGAAATTCTGCTTGACGGAAGACTTTACCTTCACGCAGTAAGCGCTTAAACCCCTTTTCTCCGTATAAGGACGAAAATGCTTCCATATAGTCTGTACGCAACTGGTCAATGGTCAATGTTACCACCAGCTTTGGGGAGGCAGGCAGCGGTTGGGCTTGCAAACCACTGAATGTAAGTGCGAGTATGGAAGTTATCAGTCCTTTTTTCATTACTTTCGTTTGTATGTCAGAATGAGGTTGCTTGCAGAACGTATCAGCAAACACAGTGCCAAAGGTAATATTGCTGGCGGAATTCTCTGCGGAATTATTGCCCAAAGCCCTATAAAAAGTGTTAAAACTGTAAAGTTAACCAGCATATAGCGGCTTATTTCCCTTTTTCGTACCCTGGATAGCATGAATGGAAGGCAAAAAAGGTGAAATGGATGGAATACAAATAGTATATAATTGGGACTTACTGCCGGATGCTGTGAGAATAGTGCTAAAAATGCCAGTATACATCCAGCCATTCCGGCAACCAAGAAGAGTATGAGGTCCATGCCCCAGAGAGTTTTTCCTCTTCGTATGCCGTAAATGCTGATGCCTGCTACAAGTATCAGTAATAGCGAAGCCGACTGCATCGGTGTGATGCCTCTGCTGACGAAGTCGGCTGGTGTTTTACCCGTTACTACGATTTTTTCTTCTTTGGCAACCAGTGGCCGTGCTTGTCCTTCTTTGTCCACAATCTGCGCTTTATTGAAATACTCCTGCATGTAGAAGGGGACGAACATTGCCAGCCGGCGGTTGATGGGTTCGTCTGCTTGGCTGCCCATGCATAAGTCCATGCCGAAACGTGACCACAAATGGCCTTCACTGTATTTATGCAGCAAATCCCTGAAAGAGATTCCCGTACTGTTATCAGTCATATTGTCAGCGTATTGCAGCGTGCCGTTGATGGCACGTTCTATCTGGTCTCGCGGGCGGGTGGCGCAATTGTCGTAGAAAAAATTGTAGCGGTATACTCGGTTTTCGGGGCGGTAGTTCTCTGTCAATAGTGTTATCAGGCGTTCTTTTTCTTCTTCTGTTAGGTTTAACGTCTGTTGCCAGACATCGCGTCCCAGATAGTTATATTCGGCGGCGAAATGCTCATAATCGGTCACTCCAAGTTGATAATCCGTTTCTCCCAAGGCAAAACGGAAGATGAAGTTAGGGGCGTTGAAGTTGAACATGCCGTAATTGAAGACGGCGTCAATGCCGCGCGTATAGTTCTCGTACCGTATGGCAGTGTGTCCGAATAGGGAATAAATCTCTCCTCCTGCAGCGCAAGTCAGTAGACTGACGCGCACGGAGTCTGTTGCAGCACTCTTTTGCTGTTGTGTCACCTGGGCATTCGCTGCAGGCAAACAGAAGAAAAAGATTACTATATATATATGTATAAGTAGGCTTCGTTTCATGCTGCAAACTTACGGAAAAAACTAATATTATCCCAATTTGTGATGAGGAACTAAAGTGGTTATTCGTGTTATCCCAGTCATCTGTGTCCGAAGAATCTTTTTTAATTATGAACTTGATACAATTCTTGATTCGCATTATTGGCTGTTTTGAATCAACTGCCAAGTACGAGCGGTAAGTGTTTTCTATTTACAAATGATATAGGTGAAAGAATAGTGGTATATTGAACCTGGTTCAGCCGTATACTGAATGCCATTCAATCGTATACTGAATAGGGATCGGTCGTATACTGAATGTAATGCATCTCAACTATATTGATAATCAGGTGGTTGTGGTATGGTGTTGTGGTTTTAATAAATCTCAACAAATTATTGGAGTGGCATTGTGCTTGTTTGGTACGGATATGAATAAGAATTCTTGTGCGGTTGCTCTTCTAATAAAGAGGCAGTTTCTGCTGAATTTCAATATTAATGTTATATCTTTGCGCCGCTAAATTTATGCAATACGGTGAATCTCATTATTGATATAGGAAATACAATTGCCAAGATGGCGGTGTTTGATGGTGGACGTATCGTAGAGGTGGTGTATGACTCCAATCTGACGTTGGAACGATTGCCTGAAGTGTGCCGTACATATACGATTGAAAAAGCGATAGTGGCTACTGTCATTGATTTGAGCAGAGAGGTGTTGTCGCAACTGGAAGGTATGGCTGTTCCCATTCTGTGGCTCAATGAAAAGACTTCTCTTCCGGTAGAAAACCTCTATGAAACTCCCCGGACGCTGGGGTATGATCGTATGGCGGCGGTGGTAGGAGCCAATGAGCAATTTCCTGGCAGGGATATACTGGTGATTGATGCCGGTACTTGTATCACTTATGAGTTTGTCGATGCTGCTGCCCGCTATCATGGCGGGAATATCTCTCCCGGCCTGCAGATGCGTTTCAAGGCGCTTCATCAGTTTACCGGACGGCTTCCAATGGTGACTCTTGAGGGGCGGATGGTGCCCATGGGGAAGGATACCGATACGGCTATCCGTGCCGGAGTACTGAAGGGTATTGAATATGAAATTTCAGGTTACGTTACGGCTATGAAGCATAAATATCCTGAACTTTTGGTTTTTTTAACGGGCGGGGATGATTTTTCTTTTGATACAAACTTAAAAAGTATCATCTTTGCAGACAGATTTTTAGTGTTGAAAGGATTAAATAGAATTTTAAACTATAATAATGACAGGCTATAGACAAACACTGTTAGTGCTCTTGCTTACGATATTATCAGGAGCGGCAGTCGCTCAAAATAATACGAATTCTCCCTATACACGATATGGATATGGACAGTTGTCTGAACAAGGCTCAAGTAACAGCAGGGCGATGGGTGGTATTGCCTATGGTTTACGAGACAAGTACCAGACTAACTTTGCTAATCCGGCATCCTATACGGCGGTAGATTCGCTGACTTTTATCTTTGATGGAGCAGTCTCTTTACAGAATACAAACCTCAGTAACGGTACTCTGAAACGAAATGCCAAGAATTCCAGTTTTGATTACATCACGATGCAGTTTCGTGCAAGTAAATGGGCTGCCATAAGCTTGGGATTGTTGCCTTATTCGAATGTGGGATACAGCATGGGAGAGTACCGGGAAGATACGGAATTCCCAGACAAATCTACGACGGTAAGCTATTCGGGAGAAGGAGGTCTGCATCAGCTTTATTTAGGTGCGGGCTTTAAAATAATTAAAAATCTTTCTGTCGGTGCGAATTTTTCGTATCTTTGGGGAGATATAACAAGAACCGCTGCGGAAACCTTTCCGTCCAGTTCAAGTGTATTTCCTATTACAATACAGTCTAATGTGGCTGTAAAGAGTTATAAGTTGGATTTTGGAGCGCAGTACACCCATCAGTTTGGGAAAAAGCATGTTGCAACGTTGGGAGTCGTCTTTTCTCCGGGGCATGATTTGAGTAACGATGCGTACGAAGTTACGCAGACTGGTGATAGCAATACGGGAGCTACTTCGGCAACGAGGGATACTATTGTTACTTGCGGCATTCCGACAACATTTGGCGCAGGTGTGACGTACGTGTACGACAATCGTCTGACGGTAGGAGCGGATGTGATGTTCCAGAATTGGAGCAAAGTGAGCTATATGAACAATGACGAGGCGTTTTGCGACCGTGGAAGAATATCCGTTGGTGCAGAGTATCTGCCGAATCCTATGGGAAGAAGTTATTTGTCTCATGTGAAGTATCGTTTGGGAGCTTATTATTCCAAACCTTATTATAAGATAGACGGTGTACGTGCCGCTGATGAATATGGTGTTACTGCCGGTTTTGGATTACCCATACCGAGAACCCGTTCTGTATTGAGCCTTTCTGCGCAATACGTGCGAACCAAAGGAACCCAAGCAGCGTTCTTGAACGAAAATACATTGCGCATTTGTATCGGAGTAACCTTTAACGAACGTTGGTTCTTCAAGCGTAAAGTGGATTAATGGAAATTGAATAGACAAAAATATAACAACTAAAATTTAAATACAATGAAAATTAAGACGCTTGTGGCTGTCTTGCTCCTTTCGGGTGGAGTGACCAGCACTTTCGCACAGACTGAAAATTGTAATTCGAACAGTAGTATCTCTCATGAAGCAGTGAGAGCTGGTAACTTTAAGGATGCATACGCTCCTTGTATGGCTGTATTGAAGGATTGTCCTACACTGCGGTATTACACATTTACAGATGCTCAGAAGATTTTAGTGGGTTTCTTGAGTCAGATTAAGGATAGAAATTCTGCTGATTACAAGAAGTATTTTGATGAGTTGATGGATGTATATGATTTGAGAATGAAGTACATTCCTGAATTCATTGGTAAGGGAATGAAGGGCGTGCCGAGTGTGGCTGATGCCTTGGGTGCCAAAGCTGTGGATTATCTTCAGTTCGCTCCTGCTCCGGACCTTAATACGGCTTATAATTGGCTGAAAGAATCTGTTCATGCTGAAAAGGGTGGTTCCAAAGGTGCGGTGTTGCACTATTTCCTGGATACTTCCATGCAGAAGGTAAAGGCTGATGATAATCATACCGACCAGTTCTTCCAGGATTATATTGATGCTTCCAAGTATGCAGATGACGCACTTGCTGCTGAAACCAAGGAAGCTAAGAAGGCTAACTTGCAAGCTATCAAGGATAACCTCGTGGCCATGTTCATTCAGAGTGGTGTAGCTGATTGTGAATCTTTGCAGAATATCTATGGTCCTAAGGTGGAAGCAAGCAAGACTGACTCCGCTTTCTTGAAGAAGGCATTGAACATCCTGAAATTGATGAAGTGCAACGAAAGCGAAGTTTACTTCAAGGCATCTGAGTACATGTATCAGATTGACCCGACTGCCGATGCAGCTGTAGGTGTAGCATACATGTACTATAAGAAAGGTGACTATGACAATGCCGTGAAGTATTTTGATGAAGCATTGGCTAAAGAAACAGATAATGACAAGAAGGCTGAAATGGCATACGCTACTGCCGCAGCCTTGATGCAGGCCAAGAAACTCTCTCAGGCAAGAAGCTACTGCCAAAAGGCTATGAGCTTTAAGGAGAACTATGGAGAGCCTTATATTTTACTGGCACAGCTTTACGGCTCCAATCCTAACTGGACCGATGAGCCTGCTCTGAATAAGTGTACTTACTTTGTAGTAATTGACAAGCTGCAGAGAGCTAAAGCTGTAGATCCTTCAGTTACAGAACGTGCTAACGAATTGATTAGTACTTATTCCCGCCACACTCCCCAGGCTAAAGACCTCTTTATGTTGGGTTACAAAGCTGGTGACCGTATCACTATCGGTGGATGGATAGGTGAATCTACAACTATCAGATAAAATCATGTTGCTACAACCCATCAACATTGTTTATCATAAAAATGCGAGCATAACCATTGTCCTTGGGGCAATGGTTATGCTTCTTTTATTTTCTTCGTGTTCCGGGAAGAAGAAGGAGCTGGGAGATGCCATTACCGAGCGTGACTCTATGGCAGTGATGGATACCCGCGGGGTGACTACACTGGTTTCTGATTCCGGTGTAACGCGTTACCGCATCAATACGGAAGAGTGGCTGGTCTTTGACCGGAAGAATCCTCCTTACTGGGCTTTTGAAAAGGGGGTCTATTTGGAGAAGTTCGACTCTATCTTCCAAGTGGAGGCAAGTATCAAGGCTGATACAGCCTACTTCTTTAATAAGGAGGAGTTGTGGAAACTGATGGGGAATGTGCATATACAGAATTTGAAAGGTGAGCAGTTTGATACAGAGCTGCTGTATTGGGACCAGCGGGCACAAAGAATTTATTCGGATGAGTTTATCCGTATCGAGCAGCCTGACCGTATCATTACGGGACATGGCTTTGAATCCAATCAGCAGATGACTGTTTACACGATTCGCAAGCCGGAGGGTATCTTCTATGTTGACGAGGAGACTGCCGCAGCAGACAGCTTGCAGACTGATACCATAAATTGATAAAATGGATACCGTTATTTTTTTATTGATAACCATGGCTTTCTCTGCTTTCTTTTCAGGAATGGAGATTGCCTTTGTTTCCGTAGATAAACTGCGCTTTGAGATGGAAAGGAAGTCAGGCGTCACTTCCGGTATCATTTCCTATTTCCTTCGTAACCCGAATAACTTCATCTCGACCATGCTGGTGGGTAATAACATCGCGCTTGTCATTTATGGTATCTTGATGGCACAAATCATAGAGGTGAATCTTCTTGCCGGAATTATTTCCAATCATTTTGTAATGGTGTTGGTGCAGACTGTAATTTCCACTCTTATTATTTTGGTAACCGGTGAGTTCTTGCCGAAGACTTTGTTTAAAATCAATCCCAATCTGATGCTGAGGGTATGTGCCATTCCTTTATTCATATGTTATGTCATTCTGTTTCCTGTTTCAAAGTTTGCATCGGGATTGTCGTATCTGTTCCTTCGGATATTTGGGATGAAAGTAAACAAGGAGGCGTCGGCCAAGGCTTTTGGCAAAGTGGATTTGGATTACTTCATCCAGTCGAGCATAGAGAATGCGGAAAGTGAAGAAGAACTGGATGCAGAGGTAAAGATATTCCAAAATGCGCTTGACTTTTCGAATATAAAGATACGCGACTGTATTGTACCGCGTACAGAGGTGGTAGCTGTAGATCTGACCACTACATTGGAAGAATTGAAATGTCTTTTTGTGGAGTCGGGTATTTCCAAAATCATAGTATATGATGGAAATATAGATAATGTGGTGGGATATATTCACTCGTCGGAGATGTTCAGGAATCCGGTGGACTGGAGGAATAACGTGAAGGAAGTGCCTATTGTACCCGAAACGATGTCGGCCCACAAACTGATGAAACTGTTCATGCAACAGAAAAAAACGATTGCTGTAGTGGTGGACGAATTCGGTGGTACGGCGGGTATCGTCTCTTTAGAGGATTTGGTGGAAGAAATTTTTGGCGATATTGAGGATGAGCATGATAACACATCCTATGTGTGTAAGCAGTTGGGTGAACGTGAATATGTGCTTTCGGCCCGTCTGGAAATAGAAAAGGTAAATGAGACTTTCGGGCTCGACCTGCCGGAATCGGATGATTATCTGACAGTGGGCGGTCTGATTTTGAACCGTTATCAAAGTTTCCCGAAACTGCATGAAGTGATTGAAGTGGATAATTATCAGTTTAAAATAATCAAGGTAACAGCCACTAAAATTGAGTTGGTAAGACTGAAAGTCATTGAATAATTTCATTTAGGCGTAATTTTTTAAAGAATAAATGGATGCGTATTAGCATTTTTTGTATCTTCGTGCGCTAAAATGAACATGTTAGGAAAATAATAATAAACAAATAAATCATATTAACTAAAATGGCAACATTACAAAACATTCGGTCTAAAGGACCTTTATTGGTGATTGTTATTGGTTTGGCGCTGTTTGCTTTCATCGCAGGTGACGCGTGGAAAGTGCTTCAGCCACACCAGTCACAAGACGTAGGTGAAGTGAACGGGGAATCAATTTCCGCTCAGGATTTTCAAGCATTGGTAGAAGAATATACAGAAGTCATCAAGTTCTCCAGTGGCAACAGTGCATTGAGCGATGAGCAGACAAACCAAATCAAAGATGAAGTATGGAGAACATACGTCAATAATAAGCTGATTGAAAAGGAAGCAAAGAAACTCGGTCTGGTTGTATCGAAGGCTGAGATTCAGGCTATCATTAATGCCGGTGTGCATCCGATGCTGCAACAGACTCCGTTCCGTAATCCTCAGACCGGTGCGTTTGATAAGGATATGTTGAAGAAGTTCTTGGTGGACTATTCAAAAATGAATAAGGCACAGATGCCTTCACAATATGCAGAATACTATGAATCCATGTACAAGTTCTGGTCTTTCCTCGAAAAGTCCCTTATCCAGGCACGTCTTCAGGAGAAGTATCAAGCTTTGATTACAAAATCCCTTTTCTCCAACCCGGTAGAAGCTCAGGACGCTTTTGATGCAAGAGTAGAGCAGTCAGACCTGCTGCTTGCTGCAGTTCCCTATTCTTCTATCGTTGACTCTACCATCGTTATCAAGGATTCTGATTTGAAGGCTGCATACGACAAGAAGAAAGAACAGTTCAAGCAATATGTGGAAACTCGCAATATCAAGTTCATTGATGTGCAAGTTACTGCAAGTGCAGAAGACAGAGCTGCTCTCCAGAAGGAAATGGAAGAATACACTGAACAACTTACTGCCAATCCTTCTGACTATACTACCTTTATCCGTTCTACCGGTTCCGAAGCTCCTTATACAGACTTGTTCTACACTACTAAGTCTCTGCCTGCTGATGTGACAGCCCGTTTGGACTCTGTTGCGGTGGGTGGTGTATTCGGACCTTATTATAACGTATCGGACAATACTCTTAACTCTTTCAAGAAATTGGCTACTGCTGCTATGCCGGACTCTATCGAGTTCCGTCAGATTCAGGTAGTTGCCGAAGATGCTGAAAAGACGAAGACTTTAGCCGACAGCATCTACAATGCTATTAAGGGTGGTGCCAGCTTTGCTGAAATTGCGAAGAAGTACGGTCAGACCGGTGAGCCTACCTGGATCTCTTCAGCTAACTACGAAGGCGCACAGATTGACGGTGACAACTTGAAATATATTACTGCTGTCACTACTTTGGGACAGAACGAACTGACCAATCTGGCGTTGGGACAAGCAAATGTCATTTTGCAGGTAACCAACAAGAAGGCTGTCAAGGATAAATATAAGGTAGCCGTTATCAAGCGTCCGGTAGAATTCAGTAAGGAAACTTACAGCAAGGCATACAATGAATTCAGCCAGTTTATCGCTGCAAACAATACTTTAGAGAAAATGATTGCCAATGCGGAAGATGCCGGTTATAAGTTGTTGGATAGAGCCGACTTGTACAGCTCTGAACATGGTATCGGTGGTATCAGAGGTACCAAAGATGCTTTGAAATGGGCGTTTGAGGCAAAGGCCGGTGAAGTTTCCGGTTTGTACGAATGTGGCGAGAGCGACCGTATGCTGGTAGTAGGTGTTGCAAGTATTGTTCCTGAAGGTTATCGCCCACTGGCTTTGGTAAAGGACCAGTTGAGAGCTGAAATTCTCCGTGATAAGAAAGCAGAGAAGATTATGGCTGATATGAAGGCTGCCAATGCAACTTCGTTCGAGCAGTACAAGAATATGGCAAATGCTGTTAGTGATTCTGTAAAGCACGTTACTTTCTCTGCTCCTGCCTATATCCCGGCATTGCGTAGCAGCGAACCTCTGGTAGGCGCATACGCTTCTATTGCCGAAGTGAACAAGCTGAGTGCTCCTATCAAGGGTAATGGTGGTGTATTCGTTCTGCAACCTTATGCAAAAGAGAAACTGAACGAAACATTCAACAAGGAAACTGAAGAGGCTAACTTGGCTAACATGCACGCACGCATGGCAAGCCAGTTCATCAGTGACTTGTATCTGAAAGCCAACGTAAAAGACCAACGTTATTTATTCTTCTAAGAATAAAAAAACATATTGAAAAGCCGTCCGGTATTTCCGGGCGGCTTTTTCATTCTCTGTACATTTCATTTTCTATACTCTCCGTTGTCTTTGTGCAACTTTATTCCTACCTTTGCATTCTTGAAAGAGTTTTGTTTTAATGAAAAACGATATGCAGAAACGACCTCTATTGGGCTTGACGCTCTCTGAATTGCAGAATGTGGTGAAGAATCTGGGAATGCCCGGTTTCTCTGCCAAGCAGATAGCTTCCTGGCTGTATGACAAGAAGGTGACTTCTATAGACGAAATGAGCAATCTTTCGTTGAAGCATCGGGAATTGCTGAAAGAAATCTATGAGGTAGGTGCCGAAGCGCCGGTAGATGCCATGCGCTCTGTAGACGGTACGGTGAAATACTTGTACCGGGCAGGCGAGGGGCATTTCGTGGAAGCTGTCTATATACCCGACGAAGACCGGGCTACGCTTTGTGTCTCCTCTCAGGTGGGCTGTAAGATGAATTGCAAGTTCTGTATGACCGGCAAACAAGGTTTTACTGCCAATCTGACATCCAACCAGATTATTAATCAAATCAATTCGTTGCCCGAAAGGGACAAGCTTACCAATGTGGTAATGATGGGCATGGGTGAACCACTTGATAATCTGGACGAGGTATTGAAAGCGCTGGAAATAATGACCGCCTCTTATGGGTATGCGTGGAGTCCCAAGCGTGTTACACTTTCTTCTGTGGGATTGAAGAAGGGCTTGCAGCGTTTTATTGAGGAATCGGACTGCCATCTGGCTATCAGCCTTCATTCGCCGATACCTTTGCAACGCCGCGAACTGATGCCGGCAGAGAAGGCGTTCTCCATCACGGAGATTGTGGAATTGTTAAGAAACTATGATTTTAGCAAACAGCGCAGACTATCTTTTGAATATATTGTTTTCAAAGGAGTGAATGACTCGTTACCGTATGCAAAGGAACTTCTGAAGCTGCTACGCGGGCTGGACTGCCGGATTAACCTGATTCGTTTTCATGCCATACCTGGAGTGAATCTTGAAGGGGCTGATATGGAAACCATGACTGCGTTCCGTGATTATCTGACTTCGCACGGTCTGTTTACCACTATACGGTCATCGCGTGGAGAGGATATATTTGCCGCTTGTGGCATGTTGTCCACTGCCAAGCAGGAGGAGAATAAAGAAGAATTAATATAAATTATTAACTTAGGTAGGGAGGATATTACGCATTCTTCGTAGCTTTGTGAAAAACTAAAATGATAGAGATATGAGAAAGCACTTGTTTTATTTAAGTATGGTTCTCGTACTGACACTTTTTTCCGCTTGCGGTGGTGGTAAAAAGGGTGTGTTTACTCCGACCTCCAGTGGTCGTGCGTATGAAGTTCTGGTAGTGGTGGAGTCCGGCTTGTGGGAACGTCCTGCTGGTAGGGCGCTTTTCGATGTGCTTGATTCTGATGTTCCGGGGCTTCCCCAGTCAGAACGTTCATTCCGAATCATGTATACTGCCCCTTCCAATTATGATGCCACTTTAAAACTGATTCGCAATATCATTATTGTCGATGTGAACAAGGACCTCTATACCCAGCCTAAATTCAAGTATGCAAGGAATGTATATGCTGCTCCTCAGTCTATTCTCACTATTCAGGCACCGGACGAGGCTTCGTTCGAGAAATTTGTGGAGGAGAATAGGCAGGTAATCATCGATTTCTTTACCCATGCGGAAATGAATCGTCAGATTTCAGTATTGAAGGACAAGCATAGCGACTATATAGCAACGAAGGTGAAAAGCCAGTTCGATTGCGATGTATGGGTGCCGGGCGAACTGACATCTACCAAGGAGGGTGAGAACTTCTTCTGGGCAGGTACGAATGCAGCTACCGGCGACCAGAACTTTGTAATCTACTCTTATCCTTATACGGATAAGGATACGTTTACTAAAGAATATTTTGTTCATAAACGCGATTCCGTGATGAAGGTTAATATCCCTGGTGCCCGTGAAGGCATGTATATGTCGACGGATTCTCTGATGACCGATGTACGCCCCATCAGTGTGCAGGGAGACTATGCACTGGAGGCCCGCGGCTTGTGGCGCATAAAGGGTGACTTCATGGGCGGTCCGTTCGTATCGCATGTACGTTTGGACAAGGCCAATCAGCGTATTATCGTATCTGAAATATTTATTTATTCACCTGATAAAATGAAACGTAATCTGGTACGTCAGATGGAGGCTTCGCTCTATACCTTGAAACTGCCCGGCAGCAAGCAGGAAGGTACGGAAATTCCGGTAGGCGTAACCTCAAAAGATACTACTAATAATAAGTAATAAAAATGGAAGACAACAAAATAAGAGTCGGCATTACACAAGGCGACATTAATGGTGTAGGGTATGAAGTGATTTTAAAGACGTTTGCAGACCCGGTGATGCTGGAATTGTGCACGCCGATTATCTACGGTTCGCCTAAAGTGGCAGCTTATCATCGTAAATCATTGGACTTGCCTACCAACTTCAGTATCGTCAACTCCGCCTCCGAAGCGGTTCCTAATCGCTTGAGTGTAGTGAACTGTACGGATGATGAAGTAAAGGTTGAGTTCTCTAAACCTGACGTTGAAGCTGGTAAAGCTGCACTTGGTGCACTGGAAAAAGCCATTGAGGAATATAAGGAGGGAATGATAGACGTGATTGTCACAGCTCCCATCAACAAGCATACCATCCAGTCGGAGGAGTTTGCCTTCCCCGGACATACGGAGTATATAGAGCAAAAATTGGGAGATGGCGAGAAGGCCCTTATGATTCTGATGAAAGATGACTTCCGGGTAGCATTGGTGACCGGACATATTCCCGTTAAAGAGATAGCCGGAAGCATCACCAAAGAACTGATACAAGAAAAACTGAATATATTCAACCGCTCCTTGAAGCAGGATTTTGCTATCAGCGCACCGCGTATTGCAGTGCTTTCGCTGAATCCGCATGCAGGAGACGGCGGATTGCTGGGAACTGAAGAGCAGGAGATTATCATTCCGGCCATCAACGAAATGGCTGCTAAGGGTATGCTTTGCTATGGTCCTTATCCGGCAGACGGGTTTATGGGCTCAGATAACTTTACCCATTTTGATGGTATCCTGGCCATGTATCACGACCAGGGGCTGGCACCGTTCAAGGCATTGGCTATGGACGAGGGCGTGAACTATACTGCCGGCTTGCCGGTGATACGCACTTCGCCTGCTCATGGCACGGCCTACGATATTGCCGGGAAAGGAATCGCCTCTGAAGATTCATTTCGGCAGGCTATCTATGTGGCAATAGATGTGTTCCGTAACCGCCAGCGTGAGAAAGAGGCACATGCAAATCCGCTGCGCAAGCAATATTACGAGAAACGTGACGATAGCGACAAACTGAAACTCGATAGTGTAGAAGAAGATTTGTAGAATGACAAAAGCGGAAATACAACAAGTAAAATTACGTTTCGGCATTATCGGCAACAATGAAGCGCTGATGCGTGCCATTGATATCGCTATCCAGGTAGCGCCCACCGACTTGTCTGTACTGATTACCGGAGAGAGTGGTGTGGGAAAGGAGAGCTTTCCGCAGATAATACACCAGTACAGCCGGCGCAAGCATGGACAGTACATTGCCGTGAACTGTGGAGCCATTCCCGAAGGGACGATTGACTCGGAACTGTTCGGTCATGAGAAGGGCGCATTTACCGGGGCTATCGGCGAACGGAAGGGGTATTTCGGTGAGGCCAACGGCGGAACAATCTTCCTTGATGAAGTCGGCGAATTGCCTTTGCCTACCCAGGCACGCTTGTTGCGTGTGCTCGAGAGCGGTGAATTCATCAAAGTAGGTTCTTCTAAGGTGGAAAAGACCGATGTGCGTATTGTTGCCGCTACCAATGTAAACTTGACACAAGCCATTGCTGACGGACGTTTTCGTGAAGACTTGTATTACCGTTTGAACACAGTTCCTATTCAGGTCCCTCCATTGCGCGAACGCGGTGAAGACGTGGTGCTGCTGTTCCGAAAGTTTGCTTCGGACTTTGCAGAAAAGTACCGTATGCCTGCCATTCAGCTGACGGAAGACGGCAAGCAAGTGTTGCTGGGCTACTCATGGCCGGGTAATGTGCGCCAGTTGAAGAATATCACCGAGCAGATATCCATCATTGAGACCAATCGTGAAATCAATGCATCCATACTGAAGGGCTATCTGCCTGAGCAGAACAATATGCAGCGCCTGCCTGCCTTGTTTGGAGTGAAGGAGGACAAGAGCTTTGGGAGTGAACGGGAAATTCTCTACCAGGTTCTGTTTGATATGCGCCAGGATGTAACGGACTTGAAAAAGTTGGTGCATGAGATTATGGCTGAAAGGGGAACGGTAGCCAATCCGGCGGTTGCCACATCGGCCTACTATACGCCGGCTACTCCGGCGGTGGTACCTCCGGTAACATCCAGTGTCCCCACCATTATACATCCTTCGGTAAAGCCGGTTACTCCGGTGGACGATGATTTCCAGGATACGGAAGAATATGTGGAGGAGTCACTCTCCCTGGATGAAGTGGAGAAAGAAATGATACGTAAGGCGCTTGAAAAACATCACGGCAAGCGTAAGAGTGCGGCTCAGGATTTGAATATCTCTGAGCGTACGTTATACAGAAAGATAAAAGAATATGGATTGGATTAAAAAAGCGGCATTTGCTTCCTTGTTGGTAAGCTTGTTATTTCTGGTGAATTCATGTAGTATGAAGTTGGGACTTGCTCCGATAAGCTCTATCGACTATACAAAGGTAAAAACGATTTCCATTGCCGATTTCCAGAACCGGGCAGAGTATGTATATGCACCGCTGGCAACAGAATTTAACCAGAAAATGAAGGATATGTTCATTCAGCAGACTCGCCTGCAACTGGTGAATTCCGGAGGAGACCTGGAAATAGACGGAGAAATAACCGGCTACAATCAATATAATGAATCGGTGGATGCCAGCGGCTACTCTTCGAAGGTGAAGGTGACGCTGACTGTCAACGTGCGCTACACCAATAACACGAACCATGAGGAGGACTTTGAACAGCAGTTCTCGGCTTTCCAGACCTATGATTCCTCAAAATTGCTGACCGAAGTGCAGGACCAGCTGATAACCTTGATGGTGAAAGACATTGCCGAACAGATTTTCAATGCAACTGTAGCTAACTGGTAAACTCATGACGCCTACCCATTTGCAACAATGGATTCAGCATCCCGAGACGCTGAATAGGGATACTTTGTACGAGCTTCGCACATTGGTGGCACGCTATCCTTATTTCCAGTCGCTCCGTTTGCTCTATCTGAAAAACCTCTATCTGCTGCACGACATCAACTTTGGCGCGGAGTTGCGCAAGGCTGTGTTGTATGTGGCAGACCGTCGTGTGCTGTTTTACTTTATAGAGGGTGACCGCTATACTTTGAAATCCCGGAAGGTCTCGTCGCTGTTTTCCGGCGATTTGGAGAAAGAGCCGAGTGTGGACCGTACCCTTTCCTTGATTGACGCATTTCTGGCTACTGTTCCCGAAGAGCATTCACAGCATACGGAGCTGGATTATGCGGTGGATTATACGGCCTATTTAATGCAGGAAGAACCCGGTGTGGATGCAGAAGATGAGTCGGAAGTGCCTAAACTGCGCGGGCATGAATTGATAGATGACTTTATCCAAAAGAGTGAGTCTTCGGATGCCTCGGATACGAGAAGGGAGTTTCTTGTAGAGAAGGAGGAAGAGACTGAAGAAGAGGAAGAACCCTCAGTATCGCCGGTAACGGAAGAGTTGGACGATAGCTGTTTTACGGAAACTTTAGCCAAAATCTATATAAAACAGCACCGATATGACAAGGCGCTTGAAATTATTAAAAAATTAAGTTTGAATTATCCAAAAAAAAATGCTTACTTTGCAGACCAAATCAGATTTTTGGAGAAATTGATTATTAACGCTAAATCAAAATAACAAAATGTATTTATTATTAGTTATCTTAATGCTGATTGCATCTGTGCTGATGTGCTTCATTGTATTGATTCAAAATTCTAAAGGAGGTGGTCTGGCATCAGGCTTTTCATCATCCAACCAAATTATGGGTGTGCGCAAGACTACGGACTTTTTGGAAAAAGCAACCTGGACTCTGGCAGCTGTCATGGTAGTCTTCAGTATTGTTTCTGCTTACACTATTCCTTCTTCCACAGGCAAGGGCGGTGATGTGATTCTGGAACAGGCGCAACAAGAAGAAAAAACTAATCCTTATAACATGCCCGTAGGTACAGAAGCTCCGCAATCGGAGGCCCCTGCAGCTACAACTCCGGCTGAAGCTCCTGCTCCTGCAGCAGAAGCCCCTGCAGCAGAATAAGATAAGGATATTGCGGATGACTCCCGCTTGGAAAAATAAGAGAAAGGTTGATACTGAAAAGGTGTCAGCCTTTTTTCGTTTTGATGAAGTATTTATTTACCTTTGTCAGCAATTTATGCAATCTGATTAATAAATTGAAATCCAAATAGTACAATGACAGAACAACTCAAACTTAAATTGAATGATTCCAAGGCTACCCGTTGGGGGGCATTGGTGATTGTTGCCTTTACGATGATGGCAGCTTATTATGTAAACGACGTGGTAGCACCGTTGAAGACAATGTTGGAAACGGACTTGGCTTGGTCGAGTACCGATTTCGGATTCTTTACCGGTGGTTATAGTTTTCTGAATGTTTTTTTCCTGATGTTGATTTGGGGAGGATTAATCCTCGACCGCTTTGGTATCCGTTTCACCGGAAAGCTGGCAACTATCCTGATGGTAGGTGGTACAGCACTTGAATACTATGCAATGACGGGACTTGCCGGTGCCGACGCGACTTTATTCGGAATCAATGAAATATTTGGCTATAAAACGGGTGTGTTTGTTGCTTTTGCCGGTTATTCCATTTTTGGAGTAGGAGCGGAGGTCGCCGGTATTACAGTTTCCAAAATCATAGCCAAGTGGTTTAAGGGGAAAGAGCTTGCCACGGCTATGGGGGTACAAGTCGCTTTAGCACGTATCGGTTCGCAAGCCGGTTATGCCGTAGCCATTCCTTTGGCCCGCGCTTTCGGTATTTCCACACCGGTGTTGTTGGGTTTGGTTCTGTTGTTGGGCGGTATGATTGCTTTCTTCATCTTTGCAGTGATGGACAAGAAGCTGGACAAACAGATGGAAGCTGCTGCCATTGCTGCCGGTACGGAAGATGAGGAAGAGAAGTTCTCTTTTAAGGATGTGAAGAATATTCTGGTCAATCCCGGTTTCTGGCTGATAGCATTGCTGTGTGTATTGTTCTACTCTTGTGTATTCCCATTCCAGAAGTTTGCTTCCGAGTTGATGATTATCAAATACGGTATCAATGAGAATGTGGCCGGTACATTTGCCGGACTTCCGGCATTGGGAGCGCTGATTCTGACTCCGGTCTTTGGTGGTTTCATTGACAAGCGGGGCAAGTCCGCATCTATCATGCTGCTGGGCTCGGCCATGCTGATATGTGTGCATTTCATTTATGCTATTCCCGATATAAACTATTGGCTGGTAGCTATTGTGCTGATGATAATTTTGGGTATCGCTTTCTCGCTGGTACCTTCTGCCATGTGGCCGGCTGTGGCCAAGATATTCCCGGTAAGCCAGTTGGGTACGGCATACGCATTGATTTTCTTTATCCAGAATATCGGTCTTTGGGGTATTCCTACATTGATAGGGTGGGTGCTTGATGCCTATTGTATATCCGGCAAGAAACCAGATGGAACGAATATGTATGACTATACGGTGCCTATGTGCATTTTTACCGGTATTGCCTGCTTGTCCCTTATAGTGGCTCTACTGCTGAAGAAGGCAGACAAGAAGTATGGTTATAAGCTGGAAGAGCCTAATATTCAGAAATAATAGGAAAAGCGGATACCGTATGATGGAAATACCCGAAGGAAAAGTAAGTCTGTTGGACGCTGTTCCGGTCCGCTGTGGACATATAACAACCGAATGGGAAGGTGAGTGCGCCGTACTCGCCTACCCACGGTTTAAATACGAATGGATGCGTCGTTTTTTATTGCCGAAGGGGATGTCTCCTGACATCCATGTGAGGCTGGAAGAACACGGTACAGCTGTCTGGAATCTGATAGATGGACATCGTACCGTGCGCGAAATCATCTCTCTACTTGCCAGGCACTTTGGGGAGGAAGAGAATTATATTCCCCGGGTCACCGCCTACGTAATGCAGTTGCGTAAGGATGGATTTATCCAGTTGACAATCCGGAATTAGAATTCCTTTATTCCCTATCTACTTTTATCAATCCTCCCGTTGCCGTATCAAACAGCACTTTGATGGTAGAATTCTTGTTGAACAGTACCGGTGCGAGGTATTCTACGGTGCCGAATTGGGTAATGGGAAGTTGGTCGTCAAACAATTTCTTATTGTTATACACCAATGTCACTTGTGCCTTGCCCGGAAGGTTATAGGCTACACCGTCCACTTTCTTTTTGCCTTCCTCGGTGGCAGATACATCGGGACTTTTGAGGTCGGTGACGCTGATATAATACGGTTCACCGGCAAGGTCATTATTGGCCACCACTCCCAGCTTTCGGGAAAAACGGAAAGCCACTTCATCTTTCATCTCTTTAGGCGTCAGCCGGATGGTGAATGTCTTGGGTTCTTTCTTTATTTTGCCCGAGAACATTTCCGTCATAGCCGTTTCCTGCTGGTTCAGATTGTCAAGCATCAGCTTGAGTTGGGCGCCGTCCTTGGGCATATTGTCTGCTTCGCCGCGCAGGAGGGCATTCTTGCTTTCGCGGATGCTGTATATTTCCTTAGCCACCAGCTCGGCCATCTTGGCACTGGAGTTGGACATCAGTATTTCTTCCGTCAGAAAACTGCGTGGGTCAATGCTGCTTTCGGTGGCTTTGGCTTCGGGCGTCTTGGCAGCAGGCTTACCGCTGAACGGAATGTTGATGGAGCGGACAATTCCGTCTTCGGTAAGCTCCATAAGGGGTGCTACGGTCTTGTCTTTCATCTTCACGAAATAGACGTTGTCCTTATCCGGTACACCGGCTATGCGGGTTTCTATCTTATCCAGTGTCCAGAACTCCTCGGGTTCGGCAGACACGTTGTTGAGACGCAGATAGCGGTCGGCATATCTGCAAAATTCTCCGGGAGTGTAGGTATGCTTGGTGGCTTGCAATACGATTTCTATTTCTGTTTTGGGTAACATATAGGTCACTCCGTAGTCTTTGCCACGCATCACACCGGTGGTTACGTCTGTTTGCGCCAGGGCAGTGGTAGACAAGAACAGAGCTGAGAGCATCAATATATTCTTCTTCATAATGTACATTCGTTTAGACTGATTTAGCTAAGGGACAAAGTTAATGAAGTTATCTTTGCTAAATATTGCTTTATAAATTATTAACAGAGCTGACGAACTGTACGCAAACCGGCATGTCGACTACAATGTCCTGATGAGTATCTTCCAAGAGTCCGGTAACTTCGTTTCGTTTGTATACCTGAATGACATTGCTGTCGCGGCAGGCGGCAAGCAAGTATTTACCGTTGGGCGTGATGTTGAAGTTGCGGGGATGGATGCCGGTGGGCTGATAACCTACCTTTGCCAAGGTCCCATTTTCGGGATTCACGGCAAAGATGGCGATGCCGTCTTCTTTCAGACGGTTGCTGGCGTAGAGGTATTTCCCATCCGGACTGAGGTGGATGTCTGCACTTCCACGGGCGGCTACGGTGTCGGCTGTGATAGTCTGTATCTGTTCCAGGCGGCCGTCGTCGTAACTGAAGGCAATGACCTTACCGGACAGTTCGGTGATGAGATAGGCAAACTTCCCGTTAGGGCTGAATGTCAGATGGCGCGGGCCGGAATCTGCCTCAATGCCAACGGCTTCCAGAGAAGCATGAGGAATAGGGTTGTCGGGGTGCATCACAAAGCGCAGGATGCGGTCGGCACTGAAGTCGGTGGCGAAGATATACTTTCCGTCCGGTGAAAAGACCGTGCAATGGATGTGGGGAGTGGCTTGCCGTATGGCGTCGGGACCGGTGGCAGAGCCTTGAAAGAGCGTGTCTGCAGGAGCCAAAGTGCCGTCTTTCTGTAAAGGAAAGACGGACATGGTTCCACCGCTGTAGTTGGCAGTCAACACTTCCCGGCCATTGGTGGCCACGTAGCAGGGGTCGGCGCCGAAGGTGGGAACGGTGTTCAGCAGGCGCAGTTCTCCCGTTTCCCGGTCGAAGGCAAGGGAGCTGAGGGCTGCTGTGCTGTCGTTCATTTCACTGACGGCATAGACAAATTCGCCATCTTCCGAGGGGACGAGGTAGGAGGGATTGGGCAATGCCGCTGAACTGAGCGGAACGGCTGTTCCCGTCTCCTGATTAAAGCGGAAGGTATAGATACCCTTGCTTGAGCCATTCGTGTAAGTACCTATTAGCATGGCGAGTTCGTCCTGGTCACCGTTAGTGCCCTTTGGAGAAGAGCCACATGCTGTCAAACCTAATCCGAGCATACAGAAAAGAAGTGTTTTCATTAATTTAATGTGTTAATGTGCCAATATGCTAATGTGCTAATTGGCTGCGCTGTATATGCTGCATGGTCATTGGTACATTAGCATATTGGCACATTAGCACATTAAAATTTAACTTCGGCAATACTGACGCGGTCATCGTTCAGCACGATGCGGAGGTCGCTGGCGGTAGTGCCTTTGAACGGATAGGAAATCAGTTTGCCGTATTCGCTGACGGTGCCCGAATATACGGTGAGGAACTGTCCGCCACCGCCCGAGAGCTGGATTTCGAAGGTTGCCGGCAGGTTGTTGTCACGTGTAAAGGCAATGGCAACTTTATCTACCTTGGCTCCGTTCTTCAAGGCAAAGGTAATATAATCTCCCTTATTTCCTTGCCATGCGGTATTGATTTTTTCGTCGAGCACGTTTTCGGCATCCTCTGGGTTGGTGCTGGCGCTCACGCGCTTTGCTGTTTTTTGGGCTTCAATGGCTTTGGCACGGGTCTGGTAGGCTTCTACGGTCAGCGTTCCGTTCAAACGGATGTCTTCGGAAGAGGCGCCGGCCATGAGCACGAAGTCGCCGGGTTCCACCACCCATTTCATGTCGGCGTCCAGAAGCTCCAGGTGCTTGCGGTCGATGGTGAAGGACAGCTCCTGGGCTTCGCCCGGTTCGAGGTGGATGCGCTGGAAGCCTGCAAGATTCTTTTCGTAGGTGGTGATGCTGCTCAGTACGTCGCGGATATAGAGCTGCACTACTTCATCTCCGGCACGTTTGCCGGTGTTGGTCACCTTCAGGTGGACGGTGGCAGACTCGTTCGGGGTGATGACTCGGGGAGTGATGTCGAGGTCGGAGTACTCGAAGGTGGTGTAGCTTAAGCCGTAACCGAAGGGGTACAGTGCTCCGTTGATGCGTGACATGTTGCCCGTAGGTCCCGGATTCTTACCGCCGTCTATCTGTGAAGAAGGTTTGCAGGGGAAGTTGAAGGGGATTTGCCCTACGGTCTTGGGGAAGGTCACCGTCAGCTTTCCACCGGGGTTGTAGTCGCCGAAGAGGATGTCGGCCAGGGCTGTTCCGCCTTTGGAGCCGGGATACCAGGCTTCGAGGATAGCGGGGACGAACTTGTCTGCCCAGTTGATGGAGAGCGGGCGTCCGTTGATGAGTATCAGTACGACGGGCTTGCCCGTGGCTTGTATGGCTTGAAGCAGTTGCAACTGCCGGCCGGGCAGGTCGAGGCTGGTGCGCGATTTGTTTTCGCCGCAGGTGCGTTGTCCGCCGCCCAATACTACGACGGCAACATCAGCTTGGCGGGCATTTTCTACGGCTTTGTCTATCTCGGCTTGCTCGTCGTCGGTCAGAGGATAGTCTATGATTTCACTTTCGGGCCAGTGGGCATCCACTAGGTCGCAGCCTTTGGTGTAGAGCACCTCTGCCTTGCCTTTTGTCTTTTCTTGAATGCCTTCCAGTACAGTGGTCACCTCTACGGCAAGTGGGCCGTAATGGGTCAGCGCATAGCCTTCTTCATTGGCATTGGGACCACAGACGGCAATCTTCTTGGTGGAGTTGATGTCTAAGGGCAACAGCTCATCGGCATTCTTCAGCAGAACGACGGACTCGTGGGATGCCTGCAAGGCGATGGCTTCGTTCTCTTCTTTTTCCACTTCACGGTCGGCACCGGCAAGGTCTGTCTGGTAGGGGGCATCGAACAGACCGATGAGGAACTTTACCCGGAGGATGTCGCGCACACGGTCGTTAATGACTTCTTCGCTCAGTCCGCCTTCCTTCACTAGTTCGCGGAGGGGAAGGACGAAGGAGTCGGGCGAGCGGAAGGTGCAGCGTACGTTCAGCCCGGCTTCCACGCTTTGGCGGACGGCTTCTTTCATGTCTTTGGCGGTGCCGTGCTTGGTGTAGAGGTATTCTACGGCGTCACTGTCGGATACGACGTAGCCACGGAATCCCATTTCGCCACGCAGGCGGGTGGTGAGCCAGTAGTAGCTGCCCTGCACGGGGATGCCGTCGTAATCGTTGTACGAACTCATTACGCCCAGCATGCCAGCTTCCCGGATGACGCGTTTGAAGGGGTAGATGTGTATATTTTCCACTTCGCGCGGCGACATTTGCGGGTCCACGCGTGCCATGCCTTCGCGGGCGCCTTTGTTGTTACTGTAAGCGGCAAAGTGCTTGCCGGTGGCGGCCACTTGGTGGTTGTGCTGCAAGCCGCGCACCATTTCGATGCCCAGTTCGGCTACGAGGTAGGGAGATTCGCCGTAAACTTCTTCGTAGCGTCCCCAGCGCTGGTCGCGTCCTACGTCGAGGATGGGGGCGTAGACGTTGGTGTAGCCCAGCATGCGGGCTTCGCGTCCGGTGATGAGTCCTACTTGGCGAATCAGTTCACGGTTCCAGGTATGTCCCAGTCCCAGTTGGGTGGGGAAGTTGGTGGCGCGGTAGCTTTCCACGCCGCGTATGCCTTCGTTGGTAAAGTCTACGGGGATGCCGAGACGGGTATCTTCCACAAAGAACCGTTGCACCTCGTTCAGTGCCCAGGCGTGGCGCGAGGCGGGCCAGACGTAGGCATTGTCCGAGGGAGGCAGCCCCCATTGCTGGAAGCCGTTCAGGTGTTCGTCGATGGCGCCGATACCGTCTTTCCAGAGCAGCTCTTTCCATTCGGGGGTGGGGAGGTCGTCTTTCAGTACGCGTTTGTAGCCGTAGAGGGTGACCATTTGGCAGGTCTTTTCGTCCAGCGTCATCTGTTGCAGCAGGTTTTCGATGCGTGCTTCGAGCGGGGCGGAGGGGTCTTCGTACACGTCTTTCACTCCGTTTTTGTTGAAGTCTATCCAACCTTTGCGGTACATTTCACTTTTCACCGGCTTGTAGGTTGCCGGTGTTTTGGCAGGCTTTTGTGCGCAGAGCAGTGTGCTTCCTCCAAGCAGCAGGGTTAGGGCAATAAGGTTCTTCATGATATGTTCTAAAAATCTCTTGGTTATTATTGTTTCTTTTGTTGACAAAAATACGGCTAATGTGTGAAATAAAGGGATAAAATAGTCCGAAGTATCGGCTTTTATTGTCCGAAGGGTCTTCCTCTTACTAAAAATATCCTCCAAGACGCTACCGGGGAATTCAAATCATTATTAGACGAAACATATCATTCACTTTTAAAAAGAAAGAGAGAACACTATAATAACCTGAAAAGTAGATGCAATCGCGGTGTATACAAGTATTACGGCTACATCTGTTAAACGAGGGTGTATTTATATAATAGGAATCTGTTGGCGGAATTGTTGCTTGTACGGAAGAACTTTCTTTTCAACCTTGGGATGTCTAAACCCAACCTTGGTTTAGACATCCCAAGGTTGGGTATGGAAAAACCAAAGTTTGGGATAGATTGCTTCCTTAATTCTTTCCGGTTTTTCAGTTAACTTCAGAGACTTTTTCCGTTAACTTCCCATCTCTTTTGTGCAAATATCCATTACAGAAGATAGATATTCCCTCTTGCAGGGGGTAATTCCGTCAACGGATACTGGCTTTGGTAGCTGTTTGAACATTGATGACAATGGGGTGCACATATTCTATGTATGGAAGATTATTGTTTTTATCACGAAAAGTCAGTATTAGCTAATATTTGTAAATATATGGTGATTGCTAATAAAAGAATATGTATCTTTGGGCCAAAGAAAGCGGTAGAGGATGAAAAATAAAGTAGCATTTATCCCTTTTTCACCCTCCCTACTTAGCAATGAGTTACGCAATCTTTTAAATTTCAGACCGTTACAAAGTCATGGGGTTGACTGGATTTGACAGCGGGCAGAAATGGTAAGTAAGCATGCAGTGCGTCGTTGATTTGCACTTTAATCTCAGTCCTCAAAATTTTATCTGGCGAAACTCGTTACGCTCTCGCTGCTTAATCGAAGTATAGTAGATTGAAGCTTAATCCCGGCACCAGGTGCTGGGACGTGACATCACTCGGAAGCTGTTGCTCCGAAGCATTCCGATAAAGTGGTGCAGTCAAATCGGGGATAGTTCGTGTCAGCCTCGTGGCGCGGGTGAAAATTTAGAGGATAAGGCAACGGTTGATGGCTTTGGTTCTGCCGCTGCACGAAAATTTAGGCAAAGATAAGCATGTAGAAAGCTTATGATTTCCTCGTTTGGACGAGGGTTCGATTCCCTCCAGCTCCACGGATATAGTAAAAAGAAGTTTGTAAGTCCTTGAATTCCAGTAATTCAGGGGCTTTTTCTTTTCTTCTACTCCCCCTACCTTTTATATTCATTTAGAAAATAGTTGTAGTAAATGTGCTACAATTCAAAATTAATATCTACTTTTGTCTGTTCAAAAACCAATAACTATTAGAAGTGGGGGCAACACTTTAAATTCTGCAACAGATTTATGAAAATTCACGAAGGAAAATGTACAGAGAAGATTTTGAAAGAACGTGAACGGATTGGTAGTCGGTTAGCCATTCTTCGCAAGAAGAGAAATATGACCCAAGAGGAATTGGCTAATCTTTGTGGTGTTAATCGTGTTAATATAGCCAAGATAGAGAAAGGGGCTTATAATGTGAGCATTGATATACTATCTAAGGTAACATCCGCTCTTGGTTTTGTGATAGATATAAAAGTGGATAGCTCTGTTTGTCCGACTCATTTCTCTCAACGTAAACCTGTAAAGCTGGTAATAGGGAAAGACTATTATGTCAGTTTTGGCAATAACGAAGCCCATAGATGTAAGCTGGTTGATATTCCGGAGATGTACCAAGGTCAAAGAATTAAAATCGAAACTCCGACCCCGAGAGGGTCTATCACCCACATATTATTTGCCGATGAAATAGGAACGACACCTGACGAGGCTGTAATGAACCAAGTAACGATGTAAAAACATTAAAAGGGAGGAAGTGCAAGTTCCTCTTTTATTGAAATCCCCCTCGCTACAACCATCTGCAGCGAGGGGGATTTTTTAGTTTATGAGGGTTTCTACACCCACTCTTTCATCAGAGCTATTCAAAAAATTAATGATTTCTTCTGAATATATAATCTTAAATTGATGGTTCGGAATCAATTCTAAAGCTGGGAAATCAGTAGTGATTAACAGTTTTAGTCCCTTTCTTTAATATGTAAAAGCAACTTGTACAAAAGAAGTTTCTTATATACGGGATAGCAGCAATAACTCCGTTGAGCCTTCGTGGGGACAAGCCGAATTTGATTTTATAATGTGGGTTTATAAGGTACAGTCTCCGGTCAATGATTTGATAGTTGGCTTGCCGGACGATGCGATTGAACAGTTCGATGGTGCATCCGGTGCTCTTTATATCCAGTAGCTCCGTAATTGCGTGTTCCTGCTCGCCGCATAGTCTTAATATCCATTTGTATAAAGTGCGGGGAAGGAGGTGGAGAAAAGGGAAATGTGAAACAATGTGGCTGTGTGCTATCTGCTGGTGGCCTCCGAATGGCATTTGCCAGGCGGGAAACCCTACAAATACAGCTCCGTCGGCAGACAAATGTTTTTGTAGGCCGGAGAGGAACCGTTCTTTGTCTCTGATATGCTCTATCACATCGTGTAGAAGAATTAGGGGAAAATTCGTAGCCTTGTCCTCAAGCTGGAAAATGTCGGTGGCAATGAACTGTCCCTGCTGATGCCTTTGGGCGAAGAAGGCCCTGGCTTGCTCTATTCGCATGGCATCAATGTCTACGCCCATCACCCGGCAACCGGCTTTGGCAAAGGGAAGCAGATTGCCTCCCTCTCCACAGCCCACTTCCAGCACTTTATCGGGGATGTGTCCGATGACTTCCTTTATGTAGGGGATATAATAGTTCTTGCTGGTCTGTGACTGTTCATCAAAGTAGCTTTCCCGGTCGGTATGTCGTTTCTGCATGTTCTTTGTTCCTTCTTGAGTTTGATTATCCATATAAATAGATAATCAGTCGGGTAAAAGACTGCGTGGCGCATCGTTTTTTTACCAGGAAATGCGGAGGCCTACCGGGAGGGTGAATGTGAACGGGTGTTCCTTTCGGATGGTGCGCAGTTGGCTGCCGTCGGGGATATAATAGTTTACAGTCGGCTCCAGATAGATGCCTGCCTGGGGTGTGAGGCGATATTGTATGCCTATACTTGTGTTGACCGACCACTGCCAGGGAGCACTTACCGGCTGGCTGTCGAGCTTGTGTGGAATACTGTCTGTGACATGGAAGCTTTGGAGTGTCCCTTTTATGGGGATATCCACCTGCATGCCTGCCGTGGCATAACTGGAGAAACGTTTGTAATGCCAGAAACGGTAGGAAAGCCGGAGAGGAATGCCGATATAATGCAACTTCTGGTTGTCTTGAATGCGGAATGCTTCGCCGGTAGTGAACTCCGACCTGAGAAGCGTATATTGCAATCCGGTTTCCAGACTCCAACGCTCATTCAATTTCTTGCTGAGAGAGAGTCCCACGACGATGGGGGCATGATGTTGCTGGTTCTCAACAATCCTGCCGCTGTTATTCTGGGCAATCTGCATGAGTCCGATGGAATCTTTTCCCAGAGTACCCTGCTGATAGCGGGTGTGCAGATAAGAATAATACTCTTCCCACGTGCTGACTTGTTGAGGGAAGTCACTTGAAATGCCGTCGGTATGTGGAGTGGCAATCAGCTTATATAAGTTCTGTGCCAGTTGCGGTCCGAGTGAACCTGCCAGCATCAACTTCCATTTTCCGGATTTCTTCTTGCGGGTTGGCGGCATCAGGGAAGGGGAGAAGACGAAAGCCATCTGTCGGTTGGTGATGGTCTGTCCGGTGAATGGAGAAGGTATGGGATATTTGTGGATACTATCTTTCATTGTGGGTATGGCAAGAGGCCATTCTGTGGAAACTGGAACGGGAGGGATGATTCGTTCCCTTTTGTTCAGATTTTCTTTGGTATGGCATTGTTCGTCGGTTCGGGGAGTATCGGTTTTCTTTGTTTGTTGCGTACTCCCGGCTTGCCTGGAAGAAACTTTGGACAAACGGTTTTCCCTGATACTCTTTTTCTCTCTGTACAGATAGTCATACAGCGTTGGAAAGAGAAGCAATACTGTCAAAACAATGAATACACGGTATCCTGCCAGCATCTTTTTAAGTAAAATTTTCGCCCGGAACAATTGGGAGGAAGAGGAGTGTGGCGTTATACCCAGTAAATCTCCGATTTCTTTGTGGGACAATCCTTCCAGTACTGCCAGTTTAAATACCTTGCAGTAGCCCTCCGGAAGGCTCTCCACTATATCCAGCATCTTATCGTACGAAATGAAATCCGGACAAAAAGGATTTTCAGCAGGCTCTTCCTCTTCCGGAATATCTGTCAATGGGATGGTGGGGTTGGCATTGGCATGGTTGAGGTATTGCAGTGCCAGGTTTCTCATAATCTTTTTCATCCAGTATTCCAGTTTCTCCGGGTTGCGCAGCGAATGAATGGAAGTGAATATGATGACAAAACCGTCGTGAAGAAGATCTTGGGCTATCGTTGGGTCGGGAATATAGCGTAGGCATACTTTCAGCATTTTCTCTGAATAGTTTTCGTAGAGCAGGCTCAAGGCCTGCCCGTTTCCCTTCTGGCATAAAGTGACAAGAGCTTTTGTATCCATGTGTTTGTCTCAATGTTATTTCTTAAGGATAGAGAAGAACATGAATGACTGCATGGATTTTTATTTTTTAACTAAGCCTCCCGGTTGGCTTCTGCTGCACAGTCCGGACAAATGCCTTTCAGTACATAGTTGATGCTGTTCAGTGTAAATCCTTGAGGCAGCTTCACCACCGGAGTGGGAATGTTGGTGAAGCAGAAGGTCTTGTTGCATTTCTCGCAATGGAAATGGGTGTGCAGGTCGCTTACGTCGCAAGAGCAACTGTCGCTGCACACGGCATACTTGAAGGAACCCGTCCCGTCATCTATACTATGTATCAGATGATGGGAGAGGAATAGGGTAAGGGTACGGAAGATGGTGGATTTGTCCACCGTATCCAGCATGGTTTCAAGGTCGAGCAATGAGACGGAACGGCCTGCCTGCATCATGGTGCGCAATACCAGGATGCGGATGGCAGTGGGCTGTATGTCCCTTTTGGCCAATAGGTCCAAATATTTCTTTTCTTCCATTTTTTCTATTTAATAAGTTTCTGTATGCGTATGGCGTTCACTATCGCAATGAGGGCGACGCCTACGTCGGCAAAGACAGCTTCCCAAAGTGTGGCGATTCCACCGGCACCGAGGATGAGGACAAGCAGCTTCACTCCGAAAGCCAGCGAGATGTTCTGCCAGACAATCCGGCGGGTTTGCCTGCCCGCATGAATGGCGGTGGCCACTCTCGAAGGCTGGTCTGTCTGTATCACTACATCGGCGGTTTCGATGGCGGCATCGCTGCCAAGTCCGCCCATGGCGATGCCCACATGGCTAAGGGCAAGAACCGGGGCATCATTGATGCCGTCGCCCACAAAGGCTATTCGGTTGGCAGGGTTGCTGCGGAGTGCCTCGATGTGCTTCACCTTTCCGTCCGGCAGCAGGTCTCCGTATGCCTGGGTGATGCCTAGCTTTTCTGCAAAGTTAGTAACAATGGCTTGTTTGTCTCCCGATAATATCTGAATATTATTGATATTTAAAGCTTTTAATTCTTTGACGGCGTTGACGGCATCTTCCTTTAATGTGTCTGATAGCAACAGATAACCGGCATATTTTGTTCCGATGGCGCAGGCCACAATCGTATCGACAATTGATGACAATTCATCGGGATATTCTATCCCGAACTTAGTCAGCAGGCGGGTGTTCCCCACCAGGACACGCGTTCCATCCATAGTGGCTTGCAGTCCGTGGCCGGCAATCTCCGTAACGTCCGTTGTGGCAATCAGCTCTATATCCCTTTGTTGGGCATAGCTTACGATGGCTTTGGCTATGGGGTGCGTACTGTTTCGCTCTGCCGAGGCGGCAAACTGTATCAACTTCTCTTCCGTAACTCCCGGTTGTGCCTGGCAGGATTGTACATCGAAGGTGCCTTTGGTCAGCGTACCCGTCTTGTCGAATACCACCGTGTTGACTTGGGTGATGGCATCGAGGTAGTTGCCACCTTTGAAGAGGACACCCAGGCGGGAGGCGGCGCCGATTCCTCCGAAGTAGCCTAACGGAATGCTTACGACGAGGGCGCACGGGCAGGAGATAACCAGAAAGACCAATGCCCTGTATAGCCAGTCATTGAAGATGAACGAAAATTGTGCATCTGCCAGCGAATAGAGGAAGGGGAGCAGTACAATCAATGCCGCCAGTCCGGTGACGGCGGGTGTATAGATACGGGCAAACTTACGGATGAAAAGTTCTGCCGGCGCTTTGCGCTCGGAGGCATTCTGCACCAGTTCCAATATACGGGAAAGAGCACTTTTCTCGAAGGGTTTGGTGACTTGGATGCGTACGACTTTGTCGGTCGCAATCATTCCGGCAAGCACTTCCCCGCCCTGGCGGATGTTGCGGGGAACACTTTCTCCCGTCAGTGCGGAGGTGTTGAAGGCGGCAACTTCGTCCAGCATCGTTCCGTCCAGGGGGACGCGCTCTCCGGCTTTTACTTCGATGGTTTCGCCTACCTGCACACGTTGGGGAGCTTCGACAAGTGTACTGCCGTTTCTGATGACCGTTGCCGTTTCGGGACGTACGTCGAGCAGGGCGCTGATGTTACGCTTGGCTTTGTCTACGGCTTTGTCCTGAAAGAGCTCTCCCAAGGAGTAGAAGAGCATGACGGCAACGCCTTCGGGATATTCGCCTATATAGAAGGCGCCGAGGGTGGCGATGGACATAAGGGTGAATTCGCTGAACACGTCCTTTTGCAGGATGCTTTCCCAGGCTTCCCTCATCACCGGGAGGCCTACGGGGAGATAGGCAAGCAAGTACCATATAAAAGGTACATACTCTCCCTTGAAGAAGGTGGCGTCAGTAGCATTCAGGATGAGCCCTCCGAAGAGCAATAGGGCGGAGAGGATGATTCTCCAATAATCTTTCAGCAGACTGTTTCTTTTTTTTTGTATCGCTGTATGTCCGTGTGTGCAGCAGCATTTGCAACTCATATTGTTTCCTCCTATTTTCTATTTTCTGCTGCAAAGGTAGCGGAAAGGAGATGCAACTTGGTTGCAAAGTGAAAATTCCCGGACTGTCCGGGCTGTCTTAGATTTCCAGCATCCGCTTCTCCCGTTCCAGGTCTTTCTCGTTCAGCAGGGGAGAGGGGACGGAGCAGGTTTTGATGAAGTCGCCCGGCTGGCAGGTGTAGTTGTAGTAGGGGCGTTGCTCGTCGGTCAGCTGGTCTTGGGGGATGAGCTGGCCTTTCAGTTCCAGGAAGTCGTCCATGGAGGTGCTGTCCGAGTGTTTGATGAAGAGGATGCGGCGGGCTATGGGGTTGCGGTTGTAGTCCAGACAGAGGTAGAGCCCTTTGAGCAGGTGGGGAAAGTCGTACATGGGCAGTTGCAGGTAGATGGTGGACAAGGCCAGTTGGGGCGCCTCGCGTTCGTTGAAGAAGATATAGGCATTCTGGTGGTTGTTGAAGACAGCAGTGCCGAAGTGGGTGGTGTTGTAGGCGCTCATGTGCACCACTTTGACGTGGTCGTTGCTGTCGGCAGGGGTTATCAGGTAAGGCTCCACCTTTAAGGCATTGGAGGAGGAAGAGAGGCTGTAACTGATGTAGATGCCGCTGTAATTGTACACTTCCTACGCCGAGTGGAGCATCTCATGAAGTTTATTAATAATGGAAATTCATTTTTGCTGTCAGCACCCGCCTCTATCTTTGCCGCCGAAATCAAGAACGAACTTAAACGACACACTATGTTCAACGGTGAGAAAAAACAGATAATACAGAGCAAGAGACTGGCTGATGCCTTGTTCATCCTTTGGGCGGGTGGAGCGGCTTTGCTCTCCTATTCACTGGTCTATGCGCTGCGCAAGCCGTTTACGGCTGCGGGCTTCGACGGGCTCGACTTCTTCGGGATGGATTACAAGACGGCAACCAGCATCGTGCAGATTTCCGGCTATTTTATTTCCAAGCTGATTGGCATCAAGGTAATTTCGGAACTGAAGAAGGAGAACCGTCTGAAGTTCATCATCCTCTCGGTGGCGGTGGCCGAGCTTTCGCTGGTGCTGTTCGGAGCGTTGCCCCGGCCGCTGAATGTCTTTGCGCTGTTCTTCAACGGGCTTTCGTTGGGATGCATGTGGGGAGTGATTTTCAGTTTCCTCGAGGGGCGGCGGGTGACGGACCTGCTGGCGAGCCTAATGGGGCTGAGCATTGCCATCAGTTCGGGCACGGCAAAGTCCGTCGGGCTGTTTGTGATGGAGCATCTCCACATCAGTGAGTTCTGGATGCCTGCCTTTATCGGTGCCTTTGCCTTCCCGCTGCTGTCGTTGCTGGGCTGGCTGATGACGAGAATGCCGCAACCTACCGCGGCAGACCGGGCACTACGCTCGGAACGGGTGACGCTGGACGGCAGGGCGCGTGCGGACCTCTTCAAGAGCTTCATGCCGGTATTGCTGATGCTGTTTGCGGCAAACTTGTTCATCACCGTCTTGCAGGACATCAAGGAGGACTTCCTGGTGAAGATTCTGGATGTGGAGGCGGCGGAGCTGTCGTCGTGGGCATTTGCCAAGGTAGATGCGGTGGTGACACTGATTATCTTGTTGCTTTTCGGGCTGATGTCCGCGGTGAGGAGTAATATAAAGGTGCTGTGCCTGCTGCTGGTGCTTGTGACGTGCGGCACAGCGACCTTGGGATTCGTGGCCTTCAATTACGATGGGTTGCAACTGCCACCCATGACGTGGCTGTTCCTCCAGAGTTTGTCGCTCTATACTGTTTACCTCAGCTTCCAGACGTTGTTCTTCGAGCGTTTCATCGCCTGCTTCCGCATCAAGGGGAATGTGGGGTTCTTTATTGTCACACTCGATTTTATCGGGTATACCGGTACGGTGGTGGTATTGGTATTCAAGGAATTCTTCAATCCGGACATCAACTGGCTGGATTTCTATAACCTGATGTCGGGCTATGTCGGCATTGTGTGCAGCGTGGCTTTCCTATGCTCGGCTGTCTACCTGGTGCAGCGCTATCGCAAGGAGAATGCTTCGGGACCGTTGGGCTCTTCCCTTTTCCGTTTGCGCCGTTGGTCCCGGCCGGGCAATTCCTTGCTTCTTGAGACTGAATAATAATAATATATCGTATGAAAAGAATTGAATGTATCATTATGGACTGGGCAGGAACTGCCGTCGATTACGGTTGTTTTGCTCCCGTCGCCGCCTTTGTCGAGAGCTTTCGGGCCATCGGCGTTCCCGTCACTGCTGCTGAAACACGTGCGCACATGGGGCTGACCAAAGTAGAAGAAATCCGTGCACTGTTCAATATAGAACGTGTCCGGACGGAATTTGAACGGAAATTCGGCCGTCCCGCCGGTGAGGAAGACGTGCAGGCACGTTATGCCGAATTCCAACGGGTGTTGTTTGCCTCGCTCGAAGATTATACCGACCCTATTCCCGGTGTGGTGGAAACGATTTCCGCACTGCGTGCGCAAGGCATCCGCATTGGCTCCACCACCGGCTATACCCGTTCTATGATGGATGTTGTGCTGCCTGCCGCCACAGCCAAAGGCTATGTGGTAGATAATTGCGTCACTCCCGACGGGTTGCCTGCAGGCCGTCCTGCTCCCTACATGATATATAAGAATATGGCAGACCTCGCCATCCCCTCCGTAGATTGTGTGTTGAAGTATGGCGATACCATCGCCGACATCAAGGAGGGTATCAATGCCAAAGCATGGACCGTCGGCGTAGTCCTCGGCAGTAACGAACTGGGACTGACACAAGAGGAAGTCTCCTCCTTGCCTGCCGATGAGCTCGAAGCCCGTAAGGCCGATGTCCGCCGCCGCATGCTTGCCGCCGGTGCCCACTATGTGGTCGATACCATTGCCGAGCTCCCCGCAGTCATCGCCGAGATAAACCGTAAACTTGAGATTTTGTAACCCTTATAAACGTATAAACTTAAAAACTCAATGCATATGAAACCCTACATTCTCCTTACCCCCGGCCCCCTTACTACCTCACAAACCGTCAAGGAAGCCATGCTGACCGACTGGTGTACCTGGGACGAAGACTACAACCTCCACATTGTGGAAGAAATCCGTAAGTCCCTCGTCTCCCTCGCCACTCAGCATACCGGAGACTATACTTCCATCCTCCTGCAAGGCAGCGGCACGTACTGTGTGGAAGCCGTCATCGGTAGCGTCATCAAGCCTGGCGACAAACTTCTCATACTGAGCAACGGCGCCTACGGCGACCGCATGGGCAACATCGCCGAGTATCACGGCATCTCGTACGACATGCTTGCTTTTGACGAAACGGAGCAAGTCTCCGTCAGCTACGTTGACGACTATCTTTCGCACAATGCCGAAATCACCCACGTTGCCGTGGTGCATTGCGAAACCACTACCGGCGTGCTCAATCCCCTCAAGGAGATAGCCCACCTCGTCAAGATGCACGGCAAGAAACTGATTGTAGACGCCATGAGCAGCTTCGGCGGTGTTCCCCTCGAGGTACACGAACTGGGCATAGACTTCCTCATCAGCAGTGTCAACAAGTGCATCCAGGGCGTTCCGGGGTTTGGCTTCATCATCGCCCGCCGTTCCGAGCTGTTGCACTGCAAGGGCGTCTCCAAGTCACTCTCTCTCGACATTTACGACCAATGGGAAGCCATGGAGAAAGGACATGGCAAATGGCGTTTTACTTCTCCTACACACGTGGTCCGCGCCTTCAAGCAAGCCATGGACGAACTGGCAGAGGAGGGCGGTGTGGAGGCCCGTCACAACAGATATTGCGAGAACCACCGCGTGCTGGTGGACGGCATGCGTTCCCTCGGTTTCCAAACGTTGCTGCCGGACGAGATTCAATCGCCCGTTATTACTTCTTTCCTCTATCCTCATGCCGATTTCAACTTCAAAGCTTTCTACACACAACTGAAAGAGCGTGGATTTGTCATCTATCCGGGAAAGATTTCGCAAGCTGACACTTTCCGTATCGGCAATATCGGAGATGTTCATCCCGAAGATTTCCGGCAGCTGATAGAGATAATTCGCGAGTGTAAATACTAAGCTCCAAATCTGCACAGATTTAATCGTTCCATCGTGGAGGAAAAATCGTTCCACCATGGTGGAACGATTTTTTCCTAGTGGTGGAATAATATTTTCCCCATGATGGAATGATTTGTCCTTCGCCTTCCTTCTTCTTAAGCTTCCCTATTAAATTTGACCTTCGTCAAGTCTGTAAACGCTATCTTTTCGTATTTTTGCACCCAATTTCGGAGGTATCAGATTTATGGCAACATCCAGAGAAATGACGGAAGGACGGGCTCTTCCGTTGATTTTCAACTTTACTTTGCCTTTACTGCTCGGCAATCTGCTGCAACAGACCTATTCATTGGTAGATGCAGCTATCGTGGGGCGCTTTCTGGGTATCAACGCCTTGGCTTCAGTCGGGGCAAGCACTTCGGTCGTTTTTCTTATTCTGGGATTCTGCAATGGCTGTTGCGGAGGTTTCGGCATTCCCGTGGCGCAAAAGTTCGGTGCGCGGGATTATGTCACGATGCGCCGTTATGTGGCTGTCAGCCTGCAGCTGGCTGCGGTGATGTCTGTTGTCATTGCCGTGGTTACCAGCATTTACTGTGCAGATATTCTGCACATGATGAGTACGCCGGAGAACATATTCACGGGAGCCTATTATTACCTGCTTGTCACGTTTATCGGGGTTCCCTTTACTTTCTTCTATAATCTGCTGTCCAGTATTATCCGTGCATTGGGTGACAGCAAGACGCCGTTTTGGTTTCTACTTCTCTCTACGGTACTGAATATCCTGCTCGATTTGTTCTGCATTCTGGTACTGGGTTGGGGAGTGGCAGGAGCTGCCATCGCTACCGTATTTTCACAAGGCGTCTCGGCCATATTGTGCTACATCTATATGATGCGTCGTTTCGACATTCTGAAGACAACGCCAGCCGAGCGGAAATTCGACGGTGCTTTGGCACGCACACTGATGTACATCGGCGTACCCATGGGACTGCAATTTTCCATTACTGCCATTGGCAGCATTATGCTGCAAAGCGCCAATAATGCTTTGGGTACGGCTTGTGTGGCTGCATTCACGGCAGCCATGCGTATCAAGATGTTTTTCATGTGTCCTTTCGAGAGTCTGGGCATGGCAATGGCCACCTATAGCGGGCAAAACTACGGTGCGGGCAAGCCGGAACGTATCTGGATGGGAGTCAAGGCAAGCGCCCTGATGATGATTGTTTATTGGGCGTTCACTTTCTGTGTACTGATGTTCGGTGCCAGGACTTTTGCCCTGCTCTTTGTAGATGCCTCTGAGTTGGAGATTTTAAAGAATACGGAGTTGTTCCTGCACATTTCCGTTTCCTTTTTTCCGGTTTTGGGACTGCTCTGCATCCTGCGATACACTATCCAGGGGGTGGGATATACCAATCTTGCCATGCTTTCCGGTGTCTCGGAGATGATTGCCCGGATACTGGTCAGCCTGCTGGCTGTTCCGGCTTTCGGCTATCTGGCCGTGTGTTTTGGTGACCCTACTGCATGGATTTTTGCAGATGCCTTTTTAATACCAGCCTTCATTTATGTCTATCGGCGGATACTTCGGATGAAGAAAAATTAGTGTAATTCTGGAAAACTTCTGTTAGTACCTTATACAAAGGACTTTGGAAGAATTACCCGATTTTGAGGTAATGACTTGGCAACTGTGCCGTATGCTGCGTTCTGCCTTGAATTGCTTTCAAGTAACTCGTTTCTGTGTACAAAAATAATAGAATAGTCCGATGCACACAAGGTACATCAAAGAAAAAGTTCGACTATTTGTTTAGTTTGTTTAATCGCATTACAATCGAAGTTTGACTTCTACCCATTTTGTTTGCAATATATTTGACACTCTTACCTTCATTGTGCAGTTTCAATAAAAATTGGTCTGCACTTCTTGTCCATCTTTTATTGGCGTTAGGGTGCTTTACATAGCTTTCTTCTGACACCTTTTCGGGGTGCAAGAATTCATCCACAAATACAGACGGGAAACGCTTATCGTATAATACAAGCGTTTTTACCTTAGCCCTTGTTATTGCAACATAGAATAATCTTCTTTCTTCTCCGTATGGGAATTGGTCGCTCTTAGTGAGCACATAGTTAAGCACAGGGTCGTCACTCACCTGTGATGGGAAACCGTATGTATCTTTATTGCATTGTAAGAGTATTACATAATCCGCTTCAAGACCTTTTGCAAAAATGACAGCACACACAAAGCATAGACTGATTGTCTTGCCCTAAAAGATTGATTGGAATTTATTCAGGACTGCCTATCACTTAGATAGAAGTCCAAGGTCTGCTGAAATACATAATTCAAAAATTGAAATTGCTTGACTGCAAATTTAGTAACTTTGCTTGACAAATTAACGAGAAAGAAGAGAAAATGAAAGCCGACCGCATAACATCACCTATACGCAAGCAGGGGGTTCGTGCTTCGTAAGACAGGAAAGTGGTAAATTTAAAGTTCAGTTCATCGTAGGTAGCTTAGTGGTAAAAATCCCTGCCTGCGTATAGCTGCAAACCGTTGTTAGCAATCCGCTGCGCTCCTTGCTAACAATGGCTCGGCGACTTACGTCGCTTGCCGTAAGCCGCCGCTTCGCGGACTGCTTACAACAAGCGACTTGGCTAAATAGCTCCGCTTTTGTATCTTCGATACAGCTTCGCTACTTCGCCAATTCGCCGAGCCATTGTTATGGGCCATTTTTGAATGACAATGCGAATAGATACAGACAAACAAATGAATTTACTTAGTGATAAGAACGTTGCAATAATTGGTGGTGGACCCGTTGGACTGACTATGGCAAAATTATTACAGCAAAACGGCATAGACGTTTCAGTTTACGAAAGAGACAACGACCGAGAGGCAAGAATTTTTGGTGGAACCCTTGACCTACACAAAGGTTCAGGTCAGGAAGCAATGAAAAAAGCGGGATTGTTACAAACTTATTATGACTTAGCCTTACCAATGGGTGTAAATATTGCTGATAAAAAAGGCAATATTTTATCCACAAAAAATGTAAAGCCCGAAAATCGATTTGACAATCCTGAAATAAACAGAAATGACTTAAGGGCTATCTTGTTGAATAGTTTAGAAAACGACACGGTTATTTGGGATAGAAAACTTGTTATGCTTGAACCTGGTAAGAAGAAGTGGACACTAACTTTTGAGAATAAACCGAGTGAAACAGCAGATTTGGTTATTCTTGCCAATGGCGGGATGTCCAAGGTAAGAAAATTTGTTACCGACACGGAAGTTGAAGAAACAGGTACTTTCAATATACAAGCCGATATTCATCAACCAGAGATAAACTGTCCTGGATTTTTTCAGCTATGCAATGGAAACCGGCTAATGGCATCTCACCAAGGTAATTTATTATTTGCTAACCCCAATAATAATGGTGCATTGCATTTTGGAATAAGTTTTAAAACACCTGATGAATGGAAAAACCAAACGCAGGTAGATTTTCAAAACAGAAATAGTGTCGTTGATTTTCTTCTGAAAGAATTTTCCGATTGGGACGAACGCTACAAAGAATTGATTCATACGACGTTGTCATTTGTAGGATTGGCTACACGGATATTTCCTTTAGAAAAGCCTTGGAAAAGCAAGCGCCCATTACCCATAACAATGATTGGGGATGCCGCACATTTGATGCCGCCTTTTGCAGGGCAGGGAGTAAATAGTGGGTTGGTGGATGCCTTGATATTGTCTGATAATCTAGCCGATGGAAAATTTAATAGCATTGAAGAGGCTGTTAAAAATTATGAACAGCAAATGTTTATCTATGGCAAAGAAGCACAAGAAGAATCAACTCAAAACGAAATTGAAATGTTTAAACCCGACTTTACGTTTCAGCAATTGTTAAATGTATAAAATGGAATAAAACGGCACATAACAAACAAATTGGCAATAGAGCCGGTGAAGTACTTCTATTGAACTTTTGTGCAATGTTGAAGATTAGTAATTCTATTCAACATTTGTGCTAAAAGTCGGCTCCATCGCCAATTTGCCAGCCGTTATGCGGCAGCTTAAAAAAAGACGACACCAAACCAAAAAAATCATCTTGACAACCACCCGACTTTGAACTACGAAGGATGAAATTTTTCAGGGACAACTTCCAGCATTTCCAAAAAACAGTTTAACCATTGACTTGGAGACAAACAAACAATTTGAGCATTAAGGTTTAAACCGAATTTTTCCGAAATTGACCTGACCTGACTTTTCCTGAAAATCGACTTTAAAGCTGTTTTTACAGATAAATCAGGTTTCTCTAACAGACAGGAAATAAATGCTAAGTATTTGGCTTTAAACTTAAAATCAAAAAATAAGTGTTTTCTTTTAATGTTTAACAGGGCTGATTTGACAGTTGGCGGTGGCAAGAAACTTTCAGGACCTACCTCATAGACAAGTTTCAAATCAAAAAAAGTATGATAGAAAACGGTATATGGATTGTAAAGCTTCCTCGAAAATAACTTTTGTGTAGGTTCTAATTGAAGGACAATGGAACCTCCCAGAAAATTTCCAAGACTCTCAAACATCAGGATTTTGAAAATATCGGAAGTAATGCCATAAGGAATATTTGACACCACTTTGAAAGGAAATTTCGGAACTGCAAAATTCCTAAAATCACAACCGACAACTTGAACATTTCGGGCATCAGAAAATAATTTTCGTAAATGTTCAACCAAAGCTGTGTCGTTTTCAATAGCAACAACATTGTTGGCGATTTTTAATAAATGAACAGTAAGAAACCCCTTGCCTGCCCCAATATCTAAAACCGTATCCTGATTACTTATATTTGCTTGTCTTATTGCATCTTTTATTAGCACTTTATCAATAGTAAAGTGCTGACCCGTAAAACGAACGGGCAATTTCTTTTTTGTCATTAGTAACTTCTTACAGGTGAATACTTATGTACGGTTAAAAACTCTATTTTTCGTCCTCCTATCACATAGTAGAATCTATTACCCTCTTTAATTGATTGGTACATAAAAGAGAGGTAGTAATCATCAAAAGAGTAACGCCCCAATAGGAATATTGATTTATCCGATGGAATAGAAGCCACAAGTTGCCCTATCGTATTGCAGTAATCTCGTCTATCATAAGCATAGAATTCCAACTCGGTTCTCATTTCTGAGCTGAACGAATGGATATTCTTTTGTATTTGGGCTTTATTGCGTTGTATAAAGTTCGACGATAAAGAAACCAAAGGCTCTCCAAACCTGTATGTAGTTTCAATCTTGTTTATCTCCGTTGCTCCAAAATATTCGGGGAATTGATTGAATAGAGCCATATCACTTCCCGAAAAACGATAAATAGACTGCCAATCATCACCCACACAATACAACTTTGCAGGAGGATTACCCTCTCGCAATACTTTCAAGAAGTTGTAACGGTCAACAGAAATATCTTGAAACTCATCCACTATGATATAATCATATTCAACAGGGTGTGAAGTACGACATATCTCAGTGGCTTGAAGAATAGCATCGGTAAAATCAATTTGGTTACTATCGCTTAACGCATTTATGTAGTGTTCATATACAGGTTGAAATATATTCTTGATGATAAACACACTTCGTTCATCATCTGCATTTTTGGCTTGTTTCAAAACCTCTTTAACTGATTTACAACTTGATTTTACCAATGTAACGAAAGTAACAACAAGTCGTATAAACGCCTTTTCCTGCTTGCTACCTTTGGGTAGTACTAAATCGTATAACTCCTCATCGGTCTTTTCTTGAATTGGTACACCTGCTTCAGCTAATAGTTTACGGAGTTTATCCCTAATATCAGAATAATGGAAATCTGCACTTGATGTCACTAAAAGTTGTGTACCAAATTTCTCGTGAGCCGCTTTTTTCCAAGTTATACCATCATTGTATTTCTGATTGGCTTCTTCGTAGGTTATACCCTTGTCTTTTGCAAACCAAGCAGGAACAAGCCCGTGTTCATCAACTCCGAAATGTTCAAGATAGATGCGTTTGGTTACTCCTCCTTGCTTAAAATATATTGAGAAGTCGGGACGATATTGTGAGTGCATCTCATCTGCTAATTGATGTTCGTATGGTTCTTCATATCTGAATTTCACTCCCAGCGAGGACAAAGCAAAACATATTTTTTGTTCTTGTTCACTTCTCACATATATGGCTCTGCCGTCCATATCGGGGAACATCGCCTTTAGCTGCACATTCTTTAGTCCTGATAATTGCTCCCGTCTTTCATTCTTGCGTTGTTCCCAATCAGCTTCATTCGTTTGGTAATCAATAAAGTATTCCACTATACTTTTCTTGAAAGACGATTTATCTAACAATTTGTGATATATATCTACAAACAATGAATCTGTATTGCCGCAAATAGATGGTTTTGTACCTGTCGTTTTGCCTATAATATCAATGGCTAACTTATGGAATGTGTAACCTTTCAATCCATTGGTCGCCATTCTTTCGGTTAGTTCGGCTGCTGCTTTGTTGGTATAACTGATAAGTAAAATTCTTTCAGGTGCTATACCCTTGATTTCGGTGAGATATTTAACCTTACCGACAATTGAAGAGGTTTTACCACTACCTGCACTGCTGACTACTAAACAATTATCCTCTTCTGAAACAATTGAGCGTCTTTGTTGCTTGTCTAATGGGTATTTTAGGCAATGGTCGAAAAAGTCCCTGTGCGTGTCAAGTAGAAAGGTTATAACACCATCATTATGTTGTTTTACAAGTTTGTTGATTCTTCCAAAGTCGTTAATGAATTTGGATATGGTTTCTGATGGAGTGATGTTAAAGGCTTCAAGTTTCTTCAGAAGTGAATATGCCTCTTGGAAATGTACCTTATAATGATTGATGAAATCTTTTTCTTGCGTTGCGGAGATTACCCTGCCATAAAAGCCATTATTTAAGTCTGAGGGAATATCTATAAACGCCCCCTCCTTAAGAGCCGATAATCTCTCTTTTGCTTGCTCATAATTTGATTTCTCGCTATATGCAGATATATGGTTTAGCTTTTCTGCAAGCTCTTTGGATTTGTTTTTTAGGCGTGTTCGTACCATCGCTATTACAATAACCGAAATAGCAATTATACAAATAACCAAAATAAACGCCCATTGCATATAAAAAAAATAGCAGTTGATAATATTTGCTTTGCATAAAAATTAGCGTACTACGGAAATACGGAATTTATAGCAAAAAATTATTTTCTTTAAAATAATCTATTACATCTTCATCCGAAGTTGCTTCATCTACTGCGTTTAAAATTTTTACGAAGTCCTCAAACTTATCTGTTTCATAACCCCCACAAGTTGTAAATTCTTCATCGCAAAAGAAAATCATTTCTCCCGGAATGGTCATTGAGCCTGCTCCATTAAGACTCCTAAATCTATGGCTTACTGCCCAACCTGTAAATTCTCCTTTGTGATATTTAGCGACATTTTCTTTTAGAAAAGCAAGTTGTTCTGAAAGTTTCTTGGTGTATTTGTTCAAATCAGATTTGGCTTCTTCCTTTTCTTTTTTTGCTCGTGAATACTCTCCACGAGAGTATTGAGAAGAATAACCATTGGGGGCAAAAATATCCATAGAAGATTCTGCTGATTCAATTTTTCTCTCACAGCGATTTATTTTAGATATCAAATTCTTGATTTCATCGCTAATTTCCATAATAGGCTCGATAGTAGTTACATCAATAAACATACTATCAACTCTTGTTGATATTGGCTCATAAGAATCAGGGTGATAGAGATAGTCTTTAAGTGTCTCTTTAACCAATTTCTCAGCTTTTTCCTCGTTAGAGAGTGTACAAGAAGTTATAACTAAAGCGGATAATACTAAAAACTTTTTCATAATCTGTCGTATTATTGGGTTATTTCTCAGGGAATAAACTTGTTAAGGCTCTTCTAATGGCTTGACGGATATCATCAGCTTCTGTTTCGCCTTGTCCTTCTGCTGTACAAGAACATATCATTTCATTAGTTTTTGCAGAGCTAAACTGTATAGTTACTTCTATTGTGTAACCTAAACCTCTATTACGCCTGCCACTCTCACCATAATTGACGATTAGAGTTTCATTAGATAATTCGGGTTTAAGTTCGGGTAATATGATATATCCTTCTTTTATTAGTATTCCTGCTATTACATCACTTGGATTAACACTTTTGGTGGTTGAAGAACCATAGATACCGTATTGCCCACCATATGTACCTCCTGTGCTTGATGTCAATTCCTTTGTTGGGGAAATGTATGCGTATTTATACATTTCAATAGGAGCATTCCTCACTATTACAGGCATTCGAAGTGGTGCACATCCATTCATTAATATAATGGCACAAATAGCTAATAACCATTTTTTTATTACGCTCATACACTACATTTTTTTAATCTCCAGTTCCCAAAGGAATTTAACCTATTAAAGAAGCGTGGAACTGTATGCCACATTCTTTACTTGAAGGTCGTAGGAAACCATAGATGCAGATGTAACAATAGCAGCCCACGCTATATGCGTGAGAACCACTATGCTATCCTTGCATCTAATTGAAAATTTCCTACGTTTTCAAGTACAAGATAAGCATAACGCTTCTTCTTTTTTTCGTATGTCTTGGAAAGAGTTGCCTCAAGCCAATACAAAAGTATGAAAAATCCGTGATATACCATTCTACTATCACGGATTTTTTTGATTTACAGTTTCATACTTCTATTCTGTCTTGGCTTCGGTATTCCGATGGCTTCTCTGAACTCATTCATTTTCTTTCTAAACCAGCTCACGTGTGAAACCCCGTCTATATTGAAATCGAATTTACCGCTTTCATCCTGTTTGATGGAGCAGACAGAGTGTCGAGTATCAAAGCTTCGGTTAAATTCGGAAGAATAGAGTTCACCTTTTATCCCGACCTCCTTGAATTCGCACAGTCTTCTGATTATTCCGTCATTAAACTTCAATCGGTCACGCAGGAAATTTATTATAGGCATCAGCTTCTCCACATATGGAAAGTAGCGTCTGACAAAATCCGCAAACTCCGACAGCTTGCGGTGCTGTTGCTCGTAAGCGTTTCTTATCTCCTGTATCTGTTTGGCTTGTTGCCGTTCCCGTTGTCGGGCTTCGTTTTCAAGTTCAAGGATGCGGTCTTGCAAATCCTCGTTCCTGCGTTCCAACGATTTCATTCTTCCACTTCCGAAAAGAGAACCCACACTGCTTGCAAGGGCGGTTGCCGTATCGGTGGCTACGCTTTTGAGCTTATCGGTGCGGATTTCCGCTTTTACCTGTTTCAGTTCCTCCTGCGCCTCGGCTTTCTTCTCCTGTAATAGTCTGGTTTCGGTTTCAAGGGTTTCATTTTTCTTTTTCAAGTCCCGATAATACTGCATGGTGGTAGTGTGCCGTGCTTCCGAGCCCCGTATCCCACGTTGCAATCCGTATTTCGTCATCACCCTTGCGTAATTGTCGTGGTAGGCAATCAGGGTCTGGCGGTTGAACAGGTCATCGGCACACAAACGGACGGAATTTGTTTTCTTGCGGTACTTGCGCTTACCGTCCGTCTCTTCTTTCTTGGCTTTGCGCCTTTCACCCGTCACGATAGGAACAACGGCTGCGTGGATGTGCGGAGTCTTCTCGTCCATGTGCAGATGGGCGGCAACCACATTGTCTTTGCCGAATGTGGCTTGCAGCCATTGGATACTGTCGTTGCACCATTCGTCGAGTTCGCCTTTTTCCTGTATGTTCATCATGTCCTCGTGCGTACCCGACAAAACCACCCGAACGACACGGACTTGGTCGTGCGTGATTTTCCGTCTGATGCCTGCCGTGTTCAGCCTGTGGGCAATCGCTTCATCCCTGCCGTGAACGCCATCAGGGTATTCGACAAGCACCCTGTTCAGATGTGTTCTTGTCGGGTCTGCGTTTTTAGGTATTATCTTTCTCTCTATATGGTCGGACTGCGTGGTGTCCGATGTACCCTTTGCCTTCTTAATGTCCAATGAAAAATATCCCATATCATTACTGTTTTTGCGGTTATCGTTATGTTTCTTCTCTCTGCCTGTGGCATCGGCTCACAGGGTTTATTATGCAAATGAACCCTTACTGCACTCGGCATAATCCAAACGGGTTTGGCTTCTGCTCTCGTTTGCACAGGGTTTCCAAAGGGATTTCCCTTTGGCTCAATAGGGTGTTTTTAGCGTTACGGAGTAATGCGTGAAGAAAACGCCCTATTGAGCTATGGTATTTCTGTCTAAATACCTTGGGAGAGCGGACGTGCATATTACAGATGAAATCCCCCTTTCTTTTTCGGTGGCTGCATCATCCGCCTTGCGGATTGGACTTGCTTCTTCTCCTTTATCGGCTTTGCCGATTGGGACAAGGGCTTACCGCACAGGTAGTCGTTCAAGTCCTTATACTCTCGATAGTACATTGACTTGTCAAGCAGCCGTTCCCCAAACTTCTCTTTCAGCTTCTTGCAGGTGTTCCGTCCTGCCGTGTCGTTGTCAAGGAAACAGCCGACTTGGGTGTAGGTCTCCAATATGCTTTCCGCTTTTGCAAGATTGGAAACGGAATTCAATATGATATAGTCCTGTGTGTTCAATCGCGGGTGTTGCGGATTGTTTTCTACTCGGATGGTAAGGAATGAAAGGTAATCCATGAACCCCTCGAACAGGTAACACATACATCGTTGTCCGCCCTGCTGTCGGATATGGGTGATGTCTTTCGGGGCGACACATCCCTTGAAGTATCTGTTGCGCACTTCATATCCTCCTGCCATGTTCGGAAAGCCGATGGCAAAATAGGGTTTGTCGGCATTCATAAACCGAAGCTCCCTGCATTCTCTTTTGGCAAGTCCGATGTTTATTCCCCTTTCTTGCAGATAGGCTATAAGAGCAGGAGAGGACAACTCACCAACCCTTAATCCCTGATAAGGCTGATTGTCGGAATGCTGTCTGCCAAAAGAAAACGATGCAGGGCGAATGTATGCTGTCCGCTCCTCTATGCGTTTTAGCAGATAGGCTACATCTTCCGAATGGTAGAGTTCCGCTGCCAATGCGAGGATGTTTCCGCCTTTGCCGATGCCGAAGTCGTACCATTTTTCAAGCTTGGTGTTTACCTTGAACGATGCGTCCGTTTCTTCCCGTAACGGTGATTTGTACCACAGGTTCCTGCCTTGTTGCTTTACAGGCGTATAGCCCAGACTTTGCAGATAGTCTGCCAGTTTGATTTGCTTTACATCTTGGATTGTCATATTACATACGGTTTTGAAGTTGATGAAAATTTGTTGATTTGATGAATTGTCAATGTAATATATTTATATACAGCCTCGTAACCTCTCAACATCTTCTCAACAAACCACTCGCCAAAAGAGAAATTAACAAACGGGGGTCGGTGGTCTCTCAACTTCTCTTTTGGCTTGTTGAGATTTTGTTGAGAATGTATATCGTTTATTGTCAGTGTATTTATACCCATATTCAACAATTCAACAGAAAAATGATAATATTACAAGGATTCAAGTTGCTCCCTTGTGACGGTGTAGAAGCGTCCCACTCTCCTTATCGGCTCATACCGACACTCCCGATTGCAGTTGAACTGGTAGGTGGTATAAGTCAGTCCGTTTGGCGCAGGGGTCAGTTTCCAACATTCCTGCAACACTTTTCGGACTTGGTGTTTCTCCACCTTTACCTGTGAGTGTACCAGCAAAAGAAGAATGTCGCTGTAACAGAAAGAGAATGTATCCGTGCCGACACTGTCCATGATGTCAAGGACAAGTTCGTGCATTTCTATCTCCAACCGGTTGCGGTTGCTGCGGATAATCTTCTGCAAGGCTTCTGTATGCAGCAATGTGGGGTTGAACCACATCCGGCTTTCCTTATCGGTGGATAGCTGTCTGTATTGCAGGAAATGGAGAAAGGCGGGTATCTCCGCTTTCAGCTTTTGCAGGAAGTCGGTGTCATCGGACTGCAAGCGGTCTATCTTGCGCACCCAATAGCGTGTTTCCCCTGCATCTATGATTACGGGCAGATACTCGTTGTTGGAGCACAGCACGAATTTGGCGAAGAATGCAATCTCGTCACGGTCTTTGCCTTTGGCTTCCACCTTGTAGGATAAGGTAGTGCTGAGGTTTTTCAACCGTTCGCTGTCCTCCCTGCGGTTGAGCAACACCTCATCTACCACGATAAGCAACTTGCCAGCCCAGTCGGAATTGAACTGGCTGCGGAAATCCTCGTTGGTGTTGAAAGTCACATTGTTCTGAAAAAGGGCTTTCAGAAAGTTCAGGAAGGTGCTTTTGCCCGTGTTGCGTTCTTCCGACACCAACAGCAGGATAGGCAACTTCTGAATCGGTTGCAGGTAGAGCAGTTGCAGATAGTCCATCCCCAACTCGTATTGTTCCCCGAAGATGTGATGCAGCAATGAACGGATAGAGGGGAAATCCCCTTGTCGGGGTACATGGTCTATCGGTTCGTAGAGGTTAAGGAATTTGCCGACCACGGAACGGTAGCCGATGTGTTCGGGTACGGTGCAGAAGCCGTCATACTTGGGAACGCTGCCGATGTAATCCTTGCCGTAATCCTGTCGCAGGGTCTCGTTGTTCCATGCGATACGTTTCCTCACGTACCCTCCGTTCAGTCTCGGTTGCTCCACAATCTTGTAGAGCGTTGTCCCGACACGGATAAATTCTTCCTTTGCCATGCCGCCATCCGATGGCGGTCTGTGGCTGTCTTGTTGTTCGATAGCTGACATAATCAAATGGTTTTAAGTTTGAAAATTACCAGCTGCAAAAATATAATCAATTATCGGATAGGTTGTTATGCAAAACACAGCAGAATGGTGACAAATAGCCCCCGAAACAAAAACTTTCAATGGTCTGGGACAGGAAACGGGTTGTACAAATGGAAAAACTCCCGAAAAGCGAATGTCGGATTACGCTTTTCGGGAGAAAAAATCGGAGTGTCTGTCGTGCTGACTTAATGAATTACTGACTTACCGAGTGAATAATGTCAGGCATTCAGCTACGAGAAGTATTCGGATTTGGATATACCGTTGGTATTCAGCGAGAAGAATATGCTTGTTTTCTCTTTTCGCAGGTACAGTCTTTCAAGAACGGCATTACGTACCCGTTCCGCTCCGAATGTGCCGATATGGAAAGCAAGGGCAACTATCGCTTCAAGGTTGTAAACCTCCATACTGCAATTATCGGATATCCGTATGCTTCGCCTTATCTCGTATTCCCTTAAAACTCCGCTCTTGCAAAGAGCCTTCAGCCCTGCACGGAATGTCGGGGCGGTTACTCCAAACAGGGCGCAAAGTTCCCATTCGCTCATGGCGGTTGCGCTAATGTCGGTCGGCATGATGATGTTGCCGTTACCATCTGTTGTGATGATGCTTCGTTTCATGGCTATGCTTGATTATGGGGTTACACTTCCGAACGATGCGTTCAGCTTGTTGCCGAACATCGTCAGGTCATTGTCAAGTTTCTGTGTGGTTATCTTCGCATAGATTTGAGTCGTGACAATGTTCGTGTGTCCCAACACACGGCTCACGCTTTCAATGGGCATCCCCTTGCTAAGAGCCAGTGTTCCAAATGTATGACGTGCGCAATGGTAGGAGATTTGCTTCTCTATTCCGCATTCCGCCATTACCTTTTTCAGTTGTTTGCACATCGTCCAATAGTTGATTTTCCCGAAAACCAGCCTGTCTTCCGACAGATACTTGTACCGTTCGATTATCTGCAAGGGAATATCCAGCAGCTTCACTTGGAACGGGACATTTGTCTTATGCCGTTTCGACAATATCCATTTCTCACCGTTCACCTCCACTATTTCGTCCGTTGTGAGTTCTTTCATATCCACGAAAGACAAGGCGGTGAAGCAGGCGAAAGTGAACAGATCCCGCACCAATGCGAGGGTGGGGTTGTCAAACTCGTGCGCCATGATTCTTTTGATTTCGTCCTCTGTCAGATACTCCCGTTCCTTAACATTCGGGCTGATATGGAACTGCGCAAACGGATTTCTCGGTATCAGTCCGTTATAGTGCGCACGCATGACCACGCCTTTCAGCCACATGCAGTTCAGCCAGATGGTGGCGTTTTTCAGTCCCCGTTCAGCCGTAAGATAAGCCGCAAACTCCTTGATGAAGTCGGGTGTAAGTTCCAGCATGGACATGTCTGTCCGTCTGTAGAATGACTTGATAAAGGCTGCGACATAGTTCCTTGCCCTTACCATGACCTTGTACGTACCGATGCTGCGGTCTTTACCGACACGTTTCAGAAAGTTGGCGCAATCCTTGTCAAAAGCCTTTATCAGTGTCTCATACTCGCTTCCTACCCCTTGGTAGGCATTGCGCACCATTTCAGCCGTTACGTATGCCTCTCGGTCGGATATGCGCTGATAGTGCTTGATGATTTGCGCCTTGATGTTGTCCAATGCCAGATTGATGTTCCGTGCTTCGGCACTCTTGCCTTTGGCTCGGTTGCCTTTCGCATCCCAAAGGGTTTTCGGGATGGTCTGCTTGCAACTGAACTGCGCCACAGTACCGTTGATTGTCACTCGTCCCATGATGGGGACAATACCGTCTTTCTCCTTGCTGCCGTTCACGTAGAACAGCACTTTGAATGTACTTCTTGCCATACTCGTTTTTTGTTTGCAAAGTTAAATATCAACGAGTTAGACCTTGATACGCAAATCGGTGACAAACGGTGCAATAGCATCTCTCATATGTTAAATCTTACTCTTTCACGGGTAATGATTTGCAAACCATTCTTCTTCTTAAATCCGCTTTTCTTTGCGTTTTCCGATTTTTCGGCTTGTCATCATTTGACACCGTAACGACTCTGACATTAAGTCATTTAGCGTCATTTCTCCCGTTTTTCGAGGTTATTCCAGAGATTTTGTGTAAGTTTGTACAAGGAACGCTCCATCGCACTAATTGTAAAACGGCAGAAATGTGTAAACTGACAGAAAACTCCTCCCGTGATGTACAGATAGCTTTTGCCAATGAACTCTCTCTGATTTGTGATAAAGCAGGAATCAATGTCTGGGAATTGATTAACTTGGCGAACAAGCATCCCCGTGTGAATATCCTTCAACCTGGTTGTGGTGTTGGAGGACACTGTATAGCGGTTGATCCTTATTTCATTACGGCTGAATTTCCTATGGAATCTAAAATCATATCTACCGCTCGTGAAATCAATAACTATAAAGCATTCTGGTGTGCAGAGAAAGTGCGGAATGCTATGTTGAAGTTTGAATTGGAATATCATCGTAAACCTACTATTGCTATGATGGGGCTGGCTTTTAAACCCGATATTGATGATTTGCGTGAAGCTCCTGCCAAGTATATTACTACTAAAGTGATGCAAAGCTGTAATAATGCAGATATTTTAGTAGTGGAACCTAATGTGCAGGAACACAACGTATTTAAACTTACAGATTATAAAGAAGCCTATGAGAAGGCTGATATCGTCGTTTTTCTGGTTGCTCATTCTGTATTTAAATCCCTGCCATATAATGATCGGAAAGTAATTCTTGACTTTTGCGGAATTTACAAGAAATAATAAATACCTTATAGCATGAAGAAGATTATGTTGGTTTTCGGGACTCGTCCCGAAGCCATAAAGATGGCTCCTCTGGTGAAAGAATTTCAAAAATATCCGGAGGAGTTCAAGACAATCGTATGTGTTACCGGTCAGCATCGCGAAATGCTTGATCAGGTATTGCATATATTTGAAATCATTCCTGATTATGATTTGAATATTATGAAACCAGGACAGGATTTGTATGATGTGACAGCTCGTGTTTTGATAGGTATGCGTGATGTTTTGAAAGAGGTACAGCCAGATGTTGTTTTGGTTCATGGTGATACAACCACTTCTACGGCTTCGGCATTGGCTGCTTTTTATCAGCAGATTCCAGTGGGACATGTAGAGGCGGGACTTCGGACTCATAATATATATAGCCCTTGGCCGGAGGAGATGAATCGAGTGATAACAGGGCGTATTGCCAGTTATCATTTCTCTCCAACTCCTTTGAGTCGTCAGAATCTGTTGGATGAAGGTGTAAAGGAATCAGCTATAATAGTGACAGGTAATACAGTAATAGATGCACTTTACATGGTTGTAGATAAGATAAAGAGTGATAAGAGGTTTGATGAAGAGCTGAAAGGCATTTTGAAAACTGCCGGTTATGACATCAACCGCTTGTTAGATGGAAAAAAATTAGTCTTGATAACAGGTCATCGTCGTGAAAATTTCGGTGACGGATTTGTTTCTATGTGTCGGGCTATTCAGACTCTTACAAAGAAATATCCAAATGTTGATTTTGTCTATCCGATGCATTTAAATCCCAATGTTCGTAAACCAATTCATGAGGTATTTGGCAAAGATTTATCCAATTTAGGGAATATGTTCTTCATAGAGGCTTTAGAGTATCTTTCTTTTGTTTATCTGATGGAGAAATCCGCTATAGTTTTGACAGATAGCGGTGGTATTCAGGAAGAAGCTCCCGGACTTGGGAAGCCAGTACTTGTGATGCGTGATACGACAGAGCGTCCAGAGGCGCTGGAAGCTGGAACTGTGAAATTAGTAGGAACAAATTATGATAAGATTATAGGTGAAGTTGCTGTTTTGTTGGATGATGAAGCATGTTATGAAAGAATGAGTAAGGCGGTGAATCCTTACGGGGATGGGCTGGCGTGTAGTAGAATTGTGTATACGTTGAAATAATGTGAGTAATGCCACTTTTGAAAGATACTTTAAATGCGACATTGTGGTCAGTATTGGCTGAAATTATTGCAAAAATAATTAGCCCTGCTGTTTTCTTAATACTTACTCATATACTGTCACCATCGGATTTTGGAGTTGTTTCAGTTGCTACAACAATTTTAGGACTCATTTATGTTGTGAGTGATATGGGGACAAGTAAAGTTCTTATTCAAGCAGAAGATGATGAGGGTAATATCCAAAAATTATATGATGCTGCTTTTTATCTAAATATATTTGTTGGCATTATATTATTTTTGGTGGTTTTTCTTTTTTCAAAAGAACTCGCATCATTTTATTCTCAGCCTCAATCAGACTCTGTGATAAAAGTCATGTCTGTACAAATATTGTTGTACTCATTGTGTTCTGTTCAAAATGCCATTAGAAAAAGAAATTTAGATTTTAGATTTTTATTTTATATAAGACTTATAACAATATGTTCTCCATTATTGATAGCATTGCCTATCGCTTTTTCAGGTGGTGGCTATTGGGCCATAGTTTTAAGTACTATTGCAGGTTCTTTATTAAATACTGTGGTATTATGGGTTAAAAGTAAATGGAAACCGATATTATACATTAATTGGCATATGATTTATCGTGTTATAGGTAAATCAATATGGAATACGATAGAGCAAATATGTGTTTGGATACCAGTATGCTTTGATACTTTTTTGATATCAAAGTTTTTATCTGTAAATGATTTAGGCTTATATACTACTTCCAAAACCTTGTTTAATACTGCAATCGGATTGTTATTTACTCCTATATTACCTGTGTTATTCAGTGCTTTCTCACGTTACCAGAATAGTGGAAAGCTGTTAAGAGAGGCACTTTTATTTAGTCAAAAGGTTGTATTTTTATTGGGAGCAAGTCTTGGATTATTTGTATATATATTTAATAGTTATATATCAGATTGCTTCTTTTCTAACACATGGAGTGAAATATCATCAATTTTAGGTATTATGTTTCTGATTATGGGACTTGAGTCTTTTTATTCTGCTTTTATCGAGGGGGTTAGGTCTAAGGGATATTTTAAAGAAATTGCGGTTAATACAAGTGTAAGTATTTTGGTGGCAATACCGTTTTTATTGCTTTCTGTTAAATATGGTTTATTTTATTATGTTGTTGTTAGGAGTTTAGCTTTATATATACATTATCCCGGTATTTTTTATCTACTTGATAAAAAAATAGGAATTTCATTTAAGCAATCTGTTTACAATGTTCGTTTCATTTTAATTTCTATAATAATAATGTTACTCTTAAATTATTGTTTGGAGGGGCTTGGTGTTGAATCACGGTTTGGACTTTTTCTATTGAAATTATTTTCTACTGTTTCAGTTTTATTGATTTTCTTATTTGTGGAACGTAAATTCTTGAAGCAAATATTGTCATTGGTAATGAAGAGATAATTTTATGAATGTTTTATTTGTATTAAGAAGTTTCCCATCCTGTGGTGGTGTGCAATCTATTACAAAGATAATAGCGGAATCTTTGTTAGATAGAGGATTAAACGTTACTGTATTATCTTGTATTCAGACATTAAATGAATATGATAATTTGAATTCGTTTCGTTTTCATCATTTATCATTACCATCTTCTGTTTTGATGAGTGATATTAATATTCAATATTTCCATACGATATTGGAAGATGATAAAGTTGATATCATCATTAATCAGGGGGTATATCGCGATGTTACAACATTTTTGTATGTTGCATTAAGGCATAAGAAAAAATATAAGGTACTGTCTGTTATACACAGTGATCCTTTGGGTGAAATTAAGGATTTGAAATATCAGATATCCCAAAAAGGTTTCAAACCATTAATAAAACGTACTTTTTTATCATTGTATAAACAAAGGATTAAGAGCATTTATATTAATAGACTAAAAGCTGCAGAAGCATTTTCTTCTGCATTTGTATTACTCTCTGCATCGCATATTAATGATTTTAAGGCACTTTGTCCCAAAATAGTGAAGCCCATTTATGTTATACCCAACTGTGTAAATTTTGAAGATATAAATATAGATGATGAGTTCCTTGCTAACAAAGAAAAGAAAATTGTCTATGTTGGAAGAATTGTTGAGTCCCATAAACATGTTAGTCGGTTGTTGTATATATGGGATAAAATATGGTATAAACATGCTGATTGGCGGCTAGAATTGATAGGAGATGGGGATGATTTAACATATAATATGGACATTGCTGAGAAATTGCATTTGCAGAATATTTCATTTATAGGGAGGAGAAAAAATGTTGTACCTTACCTCATAAAAGCTAGTATTGTATGTCTCGTTTCAGAATCAGAAGGATTAAGTATGTCATTGTTAGAAGGAATGTATTTCGGTGCAATACCTATTGCTTATGCAAGTTTTTCGTCAATCAATGATTTTATTATTAATAATGTTAATGGGTTTTCTATAACTCCTTATAAACAGGAAGAGTACATATCAAAACTTGAGATGTTGATGATGGATGTTGATTTACGGATTAAGTTGGCAAAGGAAGCAAAAAAAATGACAAAATCTTTTTCCCTTGAGAGTGTAACAGATAAATGGATAGATTTATTCTCAACTTTATGATTTTATATAAAATAAAAAGTTTTTTCATTAAACTATATTGGTTTTTGGCTCATCTTATAGTTGATAGATTACTATTCATTATAGATTATGTTTTTTTCTTTAGGCTGAAGAAAACAAATTTCTTGCCTCTTGATCTTACCTCTCAAAAAGTTTTAGTGATTGCTGCACATAGTGATGATGAGATATTAGGATTAGGAGGAACTCTTTTAAAGCATAGTACATTGAATCATGATATTACTATATTGTATGTAACAGATGGATGTAAAAGTTTCAATCCATCTGTTACTCGTCAAGAAATGGTTGCTATGAGAAGATATGAAGCTCTTAATTTGTCAAATTATTTTTCTAAAATAAAAACAATTTTTCTAAATAAAATAAGCTTTGAATTTACTGTTTCTGAAAGTCTTATATCTGAAATAGCTCATGCTATCCAAAACTCCAATCCTGATATAATTTATGTATTATCTCCTATAGATGTTAATATAGACCATACCAATGCAGCCTTGGCATCATTTGCAGCTATCCAAAATATTCATTATAGAGGTCGAATGTGTTTATATGAAGTACAAACGCCTTTGACTTATTTATATGCTAATAGATATATTGATATTACTGATTTTATTGAAAATAAGAAAAATATATTATTGAGCTATAAATCCCAAAGTGTTATGTTTAATTCGTTCATTAAGATTATTTGTTATAATAAACTTGCTGCTATTCATTTACCTAATACTAATGCTGCTGAATTTGTGAGAGAATTGTCAGAAGAGGATATATTGCAATTAATCAGAAGATCTAATTCTATCAATAAGGATAAAATTCTAATTATGAGAGCAAAACGATTTCTGCGAACTAGTTACAAGTCAATGGAAAAATTCTTTTTAGATTGATTTATGAAATTGTTTCGGATTAATATAATTTCTTTTCGCAATTGGATAATGCACTTATTTCTATGTTTGCTCATTATTTTCGATTTGAGGACTTATTTGGTGACTGGAAGTGGAATATCAATCATAACATCGGGATTAATATTCTTTTATCTTGTGTGTTATTTGTATTTATGTGTGTTATATCCTAAAATTTATATTAGATTCTTCGATGTAATAGTATTTTTGTTTTTATGTATATATGGTGCTAGAGTTTATGTAAATATATATATAGATGGTATTTATAATACAATTTTTGAGAATAATATAACATACATAGTGTATTTCTTTCTGCTTGCAGCTCTTCCTTATCAAGCATGTAGGCGCATTCCTTTTTCCAAGATACATATAGAAACTCTTCTTGTAATATTATTTGTGTTTTATTTTTTAGCTTTAATTTATTCGTTTTCTAATGTAATGACTTCTATTGCGATGAAAACTTATGTTGGCAATGAGGGGCGGTTTGAGGCTAACGCTATGCTAGATACGATTGGCTATGGACATTTAGGACTGACACTGGTTCTCATTTCATTTTCTCTTCTTATTTGTCATCATAAAAAACTGATTATTGGTATATTGGGAGGATTAGGAATATTATGTGGGGCATTGTCTATTATCCTTGCTAATTCAAGAAGTCCAATGTTGGCTTTATTAGTATGCTTAATAATTATCTTCAGTAATCGTATTAGTTTCAGACTATTATTGCTTATTTCTATTTTAGTTTCTTTGTTTGTTATCTATATTGATGAAATTAATATCTTTTTTCAAGAGGTTTTTAAAAGTCAATTTATAGATCGCTTTCTTACAATTTTTAAAGGGGATGGAAATGGTATGTCTGGAAGAAATATTTACTATAACCAAGGTTGGGCAATCTTTTCTGATAATCCCTTATTAGGACAATCTTTTTTGCTCACTTCAGGTGATATAAAGGGGGATTATGTTCATAATTCTTTTTTGGAAAGCTTAATGGCAGGGGGACTTTTGGGAGGAATACTATATATAATAATGACTCTTTGGGGAGTGACTTGTTCTTATAAGCTAATTAATAATCGCAGTAGATATATATTTTTTGCACTCTTTTTTATTCAGATGTTGACTTATTCATTGTTTTCACGTTCATTCATAGCATTACCATTGTATTGGGTTTCTTTGTCATCTGTATTTTCAATTTATCAATTAGAATATGGAAAATCTTAGAATTGTAATTGTAACAGCTTACTATTATCCATTAAACGTACCAAGGGCTTTTCGTGCAACGGAATTGGCTCATGAATTTGCTAGAAGAGGACATCAAGTAACGGTTATAAATGCAATAACAGTATTAAACTCCGATGGGGTATTGTTGTCTATAGATAAAACACCTAATGTTAAACTGATAAATTTGCATGCCTTTAAATGGTGTATTGATAGTTCCAAAAAAGTACAATACAGTAATAGTGGATTCTTTTCAAATATTAAACAATATCTCGGGAAGTTTTTGTTTTATATTTCTACCAATAAATGGTTTTATTTGTACCTAAAAGTTAAGAATTTATTGACTTTTGAACAAAAATACGACTTATTAATCTCAATAGGTCTTCCTTTTGCCATTCATTGGGCAGTAGCACATAAAATTGCAGGTCGGAATATTGCCGATTGTTATGTTGCAGATTATGGTGATCCTTTTTCTAAATTTAATATTGCAACTAAAGTTGCTCCCTATTTCCAGTTCATAGAAAAAAAATGTATAAATCGATTTGATTTTATTTCTATTCCAACAGATATAGCAATCAACTCCTATAGGTGGTTGAAGGATGATGATCATATAAAAGTTATACCTCAAGGATTCAATTTTAACGGAATTAAATTATCGACATATACGCCACATTCTGTACCTACATTTGCTTTTGCTGGCTTATTCTATTCTGATATTCGGAATCCTCAAATATTTTTAGATTTTTTGTCTGACTTTACTTTGGATTTTCGTTTTGTTATTTATACAAATATTAATGTTCAAGATAGTATGAAGTGTCTTAGACCCTATATTGATAAATTGGATGGACGTATGTTGATAATTGATTCTATACCACGTGATAAATTGATTTTGGAACTCAGTAAAATGGATTTTCTGATAAATGTGAAAAATTCCTCAAATAATCAAAGCCCAAGTAAATTAATAGATTACACCTTAGCAAATCGTCCTATTTTTTCTTTTTCATCAAAACTTTATGATTCTGAACGTTTTTTGAGATTCTATAATGGAATATATGATAATTTAGACTCTATAGATTTATCGCAATTCAATATTGTCAATGTGGCAAATCAGTTTTTGAATTTATACTATATAAATCAATAAGTTATTTATGCTATATATTGAAGCATCCCAAATTAATTCTAATGGTGGGATAGTGTTATTGGATTTGTTATTGCGAAGAATTAAAGAAAGAAATATAGATGCAATAATTTATATAGGTTATGGGCATGTTTTGAATAGACTTAAATATTTAGAATCTAAAAATATCAGACTTGTGAGAACTTCTCTATTCAAGACTTTTGTCAGATACGTTAGTCGTAGAAATAAGGTTCTTTTTTTGTGTAACTTGCCTCCATTTCGCCGTAATCTTTCTTCAATCATCTATATCCATAATCTTTTTTTTGCAGAAAGACCTAAATGGACAAATATAGATAGTACCATTGGGTTAAATTTGCGAAAATATTTATATTATATTTTATTAAAATTGTTCATGCGAAAAGTTGATATAGTAGCTTGTCAAACTTCGGAAATGGCAATACGGTTGAAAAATACATTTGGAATATCTCCTTTAGTGCTTCCTTTTTTTGAAGATATAAAGAGAAAAGTTGCTGAAAAGAAATATGATTTTTTTTATCCAGGATCAAGTGCTACTCATAAAAATAACAATGTGTTGTTAGATGCGATTGAAAAGGCATCTCGGCATGCCCATTTTACCATCGCACTAACTATAGGATGTAAAAATACCATTTTACAAAATCGTATAAAGCAAATAAATCAAAGTGCGGGATATGAAATAATACATAATCTCGGAACAATTAGTCACGATGTGGTTTTAGAGGTTTTCTCGCAATCCCGGGCTTTATTATTCCCTTCATTAAAAGAATCGTTTGGACTACCCTTAGTAGAGGCACTCCAACAAGGAATTACAGTAATTGCTTCAAACTTGCCTTATACTTTTGAAGTGGTACATAATCCTATAACTTTCTATCCTTATGATTCTTCTGATATATCGGACTGTATGTTACATTTTTTAAATGGAGAATATATAGATATAGATCAAAGGCTTATGGTGTCTAATAAAATTGATAGGCTTATTGATTTATTGATTGGAAAATTAAGTTAAATATAATATGATACTATTAGTTTCGCTTTTTGGGAGTATTAATACAAATAATTCACGCATATCTAATATATTCCACTACACATCAAATCTAGCAATAAATGTTGTAACCTCTGACTTTAATCATGGAAGTAAAAGATATAAAGAATGTATAGATAATATCAATAATCATTATCTTCATGTTCCTGCATATAAAAAGAATATTTCTATTGAGCGTATATATAGTCATATTGTTTTCGCTTATAGATTAAAAAAGTTTTTGAATTCACTTCAGGAAATTCCAACGGCCATTTATTGTGCCATGCCAACTTCAACTGCTGCTTATGTTTGTGGAAAATATTGCAAGAAACATGGTGTGAAGTTTGTGATAGATGTAATTGACTTATGGCCTGATTCTTTAATGCCAATTGTGGTTGGAATAAAAAATAGGCTTTTGAATCTTTTTATTTTCCCTTGGAAGTATATTACGATACAATCATATAAGATGGCAGATGTGATATTAGGAGAGTCAAAACAATATGCTAACGAAGCTGCTTTTTATAATCATAGGGCTCCTATATATCCTTTATATTTAGGAGTCGATAAGAAGGAAGTGAAGAAACTTGTAGCTGAAAGTAAACTTACTCTAAATAAGCCAAATGAAGAGAGATGGATTGGTTATGCTGGTAGCTTAGGTACGAGTTATGATTTTGAATCATTGATAAAAGGGGTGGCTGTTCTTAATGGAAAATATCAATATAAACTTTTTTTTATAGGAGATGGAGTATGCCGTGCTAAAATAGAAAATCTTATAAGTCAATATTCAGTAAATGCAGAGATTACGGGATTTATGGAATATGGAGACTTGTTGAAATACTTAGCTAATTGCGATATTGCGGTGAATATTTTTCGTGATAAGACGAAAGTTGTTCATAGTTATAAATTCAATGATTATGTAGCAACAAATTGTTTTATTTTAAATTCTTTGCCAGGAGAAACAGCTGATATGATTGACCGATATAAGGTTGGACTCAATTTTGATTTTAAGGACAATACTTTTGATAAGGTGCTTCTACAGTGTTTGGAATTTTGGGATGATTATAGGGAGTGGAAGTTGAATAATGAGAGATTGGTGGATGAACTCCTTGATAAGGAAGCTATATATTCTCAAATAGGAACTATTTTATCAAAATAAATGTTATGTATAAATGTTTCTTTAAACGGTTGATTGATTTCATCATAGCTTTGTGTACACTAGCTTTTATTTGGCCCATTTTATTACTTATTACTATTTGGTTATATTTTGCCAATAAAGGTGCAGGAGCATTCTTTACTCAGGAGCGTCCTGGAAAGGATGGAAAAATATTCCGTGTGATAAAGTTTAAAAGTATGACGGATGAGCGGGATGCAGAAGGCAAATTATTGCCGGATGCTAAACGATTGACTCATGTGGGTAAATTTGTTCGTGCCACTAGTATTGATGAGCTTCCGCAATTAATTAATGTTTTGAAAGGGGATATGGCATTGATTGGTCCAAGACCTTTATTACCGGAATATCTGCCTCTCTATTCAAAAGAGCAGGCTCGTCGTCATGAAGTGCGTCCGGGGATTACTGGCTGGGCGCAGGTAAATGGACGAAATTTTCTCCCTTTTAGTAAAAGATTTGAATTGGATGTATGGTATGTGGATCATTGCTCATTTATGCTTGATTTAAAGATTGTATGTCTATCAATTCATAGAGTCTTATTTAGGAAAGATATCTCTATTGGGAATCATGTTGCTAAAGATTCTGACGATTTAGGTTTTACTAAATATATAAAACAATGAAGAAACTTGTTATAATTGGCGCAGGTGGAATGGGACGTTCAGTCTATTGTATTGCTTTGGGTTGTATTGGTTACGATGAAAATTTTATTATTAAAGGTTTTATAGATGATAATTTAAATTCATTGGATGGATTCAGTAATTATCCTCCCATAATATCTTCAATTGATGATTATGTGATTGAAAAAGATGATGTGTTTGTATGTTCAATTGGTAATTCATCTTTGAAACGTATTTTATGTGAGAAAATTAAAAGTAAAGGTGGACAATTCTTTTCATTAATTCATCGTACTGCCATAATTCGTCAAAATGCAATGATAGATACTGGATGTATTATTGCTGATTATGCCTCAATAGGAGCAGATGCTAGAATTGGATGTAATTCATTAGTTCAATCATATGCTATAGTAGCTCATGATTGTATAATAGGTGATTATGTGAGAATTGATACTCATTGTGTATGTGTAGGAGGAGTGATAGTTGAAACTGGGGCTATGGTGCATACGGGTGCTATTCTTAGTCACAATGTTGTTGTTGAGGAAAATGCACACGTGGGTGCTGCAAGTTTTGTTATAAGGAGAGTTAAGGCAGGGACTACGGTTTTTGGTAGTCCTGCAAAATGTTTAAAATAGAAGTATTATGAATGCATTTATTTTTCCAGGACAAGGCTGTCAAAAAGAGGGTATGGGGAAAGATTTATACACTCTTTCTCCCAAAGCAAAGGAAATATTTGAGAGAGCGAATGACTATCTTGGACGTAAAATTACAGATGTGATGTTTAATGGTTCCGAATTAGAACTAATGGAGACAAAAAACACCCAACCATCTGTATTTTTGTATGAAGTAGCACTGGCATTATGTCAAGAAGAAATAAAACCAGATGTTGTGGCAGGTCATTCTTTGGGTGAATTTGCAGCGTTAGTTGTAAATGGTTGTCTATCTTTTGAAGATGGTCTTAATTTAGTGTTAAATAGAGCTCTTATTGCGCAGAAAGTATGCGAAAAGTATGAAACGGCAATGGGAGCAATTATTGGATTTTCTGATGAATATATCGAAAAGAGACTACAAGAAATATCAGAGGAAGCTAATGAACCTATTTATTTTGCCAACTATAATGGACCTGGTCAGGTTGTAATTACAGGGAGTCGTCAAGGTGTAAAAATAGCATTAAAAACTTTTCGTAATGAGGGTGCTAGAAAAGCGGTATTGTTGCCTATCGGAGGTTCGTTCCATTCTCCATTTATGGAAGAAGCAAGGATTGAGTTAGGAGGGATTATTGAAGATACAGAGTTTAGAACCCCTTCTATTCCAATATATCAATGCGTTGATGCGAAGCCTCATATTAATCCTCGTGAAATAAAGGATAATCTTATTCAACATATCACTCATCCAGTGCTGTGGACACAAATGGTTCACAATATGGTTGGAAATGGAGTGTCTGATTTTTATGAGGTTGGTACAGATGATACGCTTGAAAAAATTGTGGCAAGAATGTATCCTGATAAGCATGTTCAATCACTATTGGATATTAGTGCTTATAAAGGTAAGGTGAAGAATTATAAAACTATAAAATAATGATTTCGGTTATTAACATTTAAACAAATTTGATTATGACATTAGAAGAATTTATTAAATTATTTGCTGCAGAATTTGATAATACTGCAGAAGATGTATTTACGGCTAAAACAAATTATAAATCATTGGATGAGTGGAGTTCATTAGTTGCATTGTCAATTATTTCTATGGTTGACGAAGAGTTTGACAAAAGATTGACCGGGGCTGACTTGAGAAGTATGGATACAATCGAAGATTTGTATAATCTTATTTTGACGAAATAAATATGTCATTCTTAAATATAAAGAATGTGAAAGTGAGAGGGATCGCGGCATGTGTTCCTTCTCGCATAGAAGAAAATCGTGATTATACTAGACTTTCTCATGAAGAAATAGAGAAATATATACAGACCACAGGGGTTGAAAGGAGACACTGTGCTATACATGATGGGTCAATATGCACCTCTGATTTATGCCAGAAAGCAGCAGAAAAATTAATTGATGAATTAGGTTGGTCTAAATCTGATATTGGGCTTTTGTTGTTTGTTTCTCATACTACTGATTATCGTTTACCAGCGACAGCTTGTGTTTTACAAGATAAGATGGGAATAACTAAAGATTGTTTGGCTTTTGATATAACATTGGGTTGTTCCGGATATCTTTTAGGTATGGGAACTGCCGGCAGTCTACTTCAGAATGGTACTATTAAAAAAGCTTTAGTTATGGTTGGTAATACTCAATCTGAATACGCAAGTTATGAAGATCGAAGTATGTATCTTCTATTGGGGGATGCTGGTACTGTTACAGCTTTAGAATATAGTGAGGAGGACTATGATGAAATGAATTTCAATTATTTAACAGATGGTTCGGGCAGAGCTTCTGTTATTGTTCCTGATGGTGGAAGTCGAAATCCTGTTAATGATAAATCTTTTATTTTGGAAGATTACGGTGATGGGATTAAGAGGACTAGATTACAAGAGAAAATGGATGGTGCAGAGGTCTTTTCATTCGCAATTCATTATGTACCTAAAAATTTTAAAGATTTATGTGAGCGAATTAATCTTGATAAAGAGGCTGTAGATTATATGTTAATTCATCAAGCAAATAAATTTTTGTGTGAAAAATTGAGAAAAAAAATAGGTTTTCCCCCGGAAAAGTGTCCATATAATATCCAAGAATTCGGTAATACGAGTGGAGCAACAATTCCTCTGTTGATGGTGACAAATCTAAAGAAAGAATTAGAATCTAGACCCTTAACTCTTTGTATGACTACTATTGGAGTTGGATTTTCTTTGGGGTCAGGCTGTATTAAGACAAATAAAATTGTTTGTCCAGATTTGTTGTATCTATAATTGGGGGATGTTATGTATAATCCATTTTCTCTTGAGCACAAAAAGATATTGGTGACAGGTGCTTCTTCTGGCATTGGAAGGGGGATATCTATTGATACATCTAAAATGGGAGCAAGTTTAATAGTCACTGCTCGTAATGAGGAGAGATTAAAGGATACTATGTCTTTTTTGGAAGGGAAAGACCATAGTTACGTCATCGCAGATTTATCTTTTGAAGATGATATTAATCGAATAGTTGATTCCTTGCCGGTTATAGATGGTATTGTATTGAGTGCAGGGATGATTAAAACAATGCCGGTGAAAAATATTTCCAGTAAAGCCATAGACGAAATATTTGATGTTAATATCATTTCTAATATTAAACTATTGAGTAAGTTGCTTAAACGGAAAAAACTTGCTCATTCGGCTTCAATTGTTTTAATCTCTTCGGTTTCGACTTTTAATGTTAAAGTTGGTAATTCACTTTACTCAAGTACTAAAGGCGCAATGAATTCTTTTGCTAAGGCTATGGCTTTAGAAGTTGCAAAATTAAAAATACGAGTGAATTGTATTCAACCTGGTTTTATTCCTTCTAATATTCTTAATAAGAGTGGTATAGAAGAAGACAGTATGCTTCGCTGGTATGCAGAAAGACATCCGCTTGGTTTTGGCACGCCTACTGATATAGCAAATGCTTGTATTTATTTGTTGTCTGATGCTGCCCAATGGGTGACAGGTAGTATTTTCACAATAGATGGAGGATATACTTTACAGTAAATATGAATGTTAGGCGTTTTATAAATTTTCCAGTCTCTTCTAATTCATATTTAGTCAGTAATGAAGGTTTTAAGGAATGTGTTATAATAGATCCTGGATCTAAAGATGTTACAGAGCTAATATCTTTTTTAGATGAGAATGAATTGAGGCTCATAGGTATTATTTTGACACATGAACATTTTGATCATGTATGGGGAGCTAATGTGTTGAGAGGAAGATATAATGCTCAAATAGCTTGTTCGAAGAGATGTTTGCAAAAGATTTCTATACCTCAGAATTACTTTAATTTATTGTACTACAATGATAGTTCATCATTTCAAATAGATTCTGTTGATATTATAACAGATTATACATCTCATGTAAATTGGGTTGGATTGAATTTTAATTTTATTAATACTCCAGGACATTCTAGTAGTTCGATTTGTATTTCGGTGAATAATGCATTATTTACTGGTGATACAGTAATGAAAGGTTTTCAGCCTATTTTTAAAAAAAGGCATGAGGCTTCTATCGAAGAACTAAGAAATAGTGTGAACTTGATTTTCTGTTTATTTCCACTTGATACAACTGTATATCCGGGACATGGAGATTCTTTTTTATTAGGCGAAGTTGAAGAATTTTATAAGAGTGTTTGATGCCTTATGGATTTTTAGTAGTCGTATGAGTGTAGCCTGATTTTTACACTGATTTGTATAAATGTAGTGTTTCTATATATTGAATAAGAAAAATATTTTATTATTTTGAAGATGATGTTGAGGCTATTATTTATACGCCATTGGAAGAGTATGTGTAAAAACCTTGATTTTTTGCTAATTCCACATTATGTAAAAAGAGATATATCTTCATAATATTCATTGTACTTCTTTGAAAAGAATTCATTTATAATTTTATGGATAAGAGAATATATCTTTGCCTCGCTCACATGAGCGGCAAGGAGATGGGCTTCATACAGGAAGCCTTCGATACCAACTGGGTAGTACCCCTCGGTCCTAATGTGAATGCCTTCGAGCAGGATTTGGAACGCTTCGTGGGACAGGATAAAAAGGTAGTGGCCTTGAGTGCAGGTACAGCAGCGGTACACCTGGCCCTGCTCGCTTGCGGAGTTGGTCAGGGTGACGAAGTGATAGTACAAAGCTTTACCTTTTGTGCCTCTTCCCATCCGGTGACCTACCTCGGTGCTACTCCGGTATTCGTGGATTCTGAGGCTGATACATGGAACATGGACCCGGTTCTTCTGGAGCAGGCTATCAGGGAGCGTATCGACAAGACCGGCCGAAAGCCCAAAGCGATTGTTCCGGTGGCTTTGTATGGGATGCCCTACAAGATAGACCAAATCATGTCGGTGGCAGATAAATATGATATTCCGGTCATAGAGGATGCCGCCGAAGGCTTTGGAAGCAAGTTTGACGGGCAAGTTCTTGGAACTTTTGGCAAATATGGTGTGCTTTCTTTCAATGGCAACAAGATGATAACCACCAGCGGTGGCGGTGCTTTGATTTGCCTTGATGAAGAGTCCAAACGTGAGATAATGTTCTATGCTACCCAGGCCCGTGAGTCCTATCCCTACTACCAGCATGAGCGTATAGGCTATAATTATAGGATGAGTAACATTTGTGCGGGTATCGGCCGCGGCCAGATGACGGTGGTGGATGAGCACATAGCGCACCATAAGTATCTGTGCGGTCTGTATCGTGAGCTGTTGGCTGATGTGGAGGGAATCACGCTTCATGAGAATCCTTCCGGACGCTACGACAGTAACTATTGGCTGAACACGGTACTACTTGACGGGAATCTGCATGTGAGAGGTGAGGAGGATGCCTACCGTGAGACAGTGAAAGGTGCCGTGGGCGGTGCTGCGGGTGTTACGCATGAGTCAATGAGTGCCCATACTTCTTGTGAGCCTAACCGTAATGTAGAGGCTATGCGTGTTTGTTTGGATAAAGCCGGTATCGAGAGCCGTCCCTTATGGAAGCCCATGCATCTCCAGCCGGTTTATGCAGCTAATCCTGCCTATGTGAATGGTGTCAGTGAGGGCTTGTTCAAACGTGGTCTTTGCTTGCCGAGCGGTCCTTATGTGACGGATGAGGACGTGAGATACATAGTGAATGAAATGAAGAAGAGTATACTATGAAACTACATAGTATCAATTTTTTATGAACTAATTTCAGAAAACAGCTTCAGTGGGGCTGTTTTCTTTGTTTATAGGCATATTTAAGATGGTTACCGAGAAGTCTTCCCTGGCTTTGGGGGATGTCCATAATGTGATCCTCTGTGATAGAGAGTCATAGTTGTGTGTTGCCACTCTTACTTGAATAACCGTTCTTTGGTGGTGAATAATAACCAATAAACGTTTATCAATTATGGCAGTAGTAGCTTATTTAAGAGTAAGTACAGAAAAACAGTTTTTAGAGAATCAGCGCGAAGAAATTATACGCTTTGCGGAGAAGAACGGTTTGAGTATCGACAGATGGTACATGGAGACGGTCAGCGGAAAAGTGAGTAGCAAAGAGCGTAAACTGGCGGGCTTGTTGGACCGGATGAAACCGGGAGACTCCTTGATTATAACGGAGATTTCGCGGCTTAGCCGGACACTGCTGGAGATAATGACCATTCTTAACTCCTGCATCAAAAGGGGAGTGGTGCTGTACAGTACCAAAGAGGGGTATGTGTTCCAGAATGACATCAATAGTAAAGTGCTGGGTTTTGCTTTTGGACTGATGGCCGAGATAGAGCGTAATCTGATTTCCATGCGCACCAAAGAAGCACTGGAACGACGGAGGCAGGAGGGAAAACATCTGGGCAGGAAGAAAGGGGACACACCCAAAATGAAGATACTCTATGCGAACAAGAGGAAGCTTGTAAGGGAGCACCAAAGAGGAGAGTCGTGTGCCGAACTTGCCCGGCAGATGGGAGTGTCACGGACTACGATGTTCCGTTTTCTGAGACGTTATTGAGCAATTCGGCTAAACGAAGGTGTCAAAGGTGGGATTCCTTTTGACACGCTTCGTGTGGGCTACTTATTCGGCTGATACTTCTTTCTTTTCCTTCCACTCTTTCCCGCGCTTGTGCAGGTTTTTCAGCTCGAATGACAGCATGATACGGAAGAAGCCTATAATCAGGAATGCAAACGAAATCATGTACACGGCGTAAAGGGCGCCTACTGCCGGTTGCCACAAGATGATGAGCGAGCAGATGACGGCAAGAATACCGAAAGCAACATACCATCCCCAGTCTCTTGTTCCGTATCTTTTGAGGTCCATGGCATAGCCTACGGATGAGAAGCCGCGGAACATCAGCCAGAAGGCGATGATGAACGGAATGACTTCCATGCTGAGCATCGGGTAGGCTATCAGGTAGAATCCCAGAATCATGTCGATGATGCCTCCAGCCAGATACCATCCCCAACTGGATACCCTTCTACGGTTACTTACTGCAAAGGATATTTCCAGCAGACCGCTGAACAACATGGAGACGCTGAACAGAATGCTCAATACCGCATACCCGCTGAGGGGGGAGAACATCAGGCTTATAGCCACTATTACATAAAGAATACCAAGAATGAGTGAAATCCACCAATTCTTTACTTCCTGCTGAAGTTCGTCAAAAATAGTTTTCATGTGAATTTAATTTTTTAAGTGATTATCATTAATTCGTCTGTAGAATAACAGTTTATCGGGAAAAAAGTTTCGGGTGAACTTTTTCTGTATGTAATTTGTTATGTATACATATAATTTGATAAAACTATGGCTACAACAAAATTTAAAGGACAACCGGTAAAGGTTATCGGTGAATTTATAAAGGTGGGCTCTGTTGCCCCCGATTTCGAATTGGTAAAAACAGATTTGTCTTCATTCTCTTTGAAGGAACTGAACGGGAAGAATGTTATTTTGAATATTTTCCCCAGCCTTGACACTGGTGTGTGCGCTACTTCTGTACGTAAGTTCAACAAACTGGCTGCCGGCCTGCCCGATACGGTAGTGTTGGCAATCTCCAAGGATTTACCTTTTGCACATGCACGTTTCTGTACAACGGAGGGTATTGAGAATGTGATTCCTTTGTCTGATTTCCGTTTCTCCGATTTTGATGAAAACTACGGGGTACGCATGGCCGACGGACCGCTTGCAGGTCTATTGGCGCGTTCGGTAGTGGTTATCGGTAAGGATGGTAAGATTGCCTATACGGAATTGGTACCTGAAATTACGCAAGAACCAGATTATGATAAAGCTATTGCAGCTGTAAAGTAGAAAGTTTGGATTTGGGATAAACAATAAAAAGCGGTGGACAGAATTTATCATGCTGTCCACCGCTTTTTTATTATCATGCCGTTTTCTTTTTTATTTCTTCTTCATTCCTTTATAGATGAAGAATGCCACGATGAGTACACCGATGCCGATAAATACATAACCTATCTCATGGCTGTATTCCGTTACTTTGGCAAGCAGCTGTTCCTCGTTCTCGATGCCGGGTACTGTGGACAAGTAATATCCGATGAAAGCCAGGATGGAATTCCAAAGGCCCGCACCCAGGGTAGTGTACAGCAAGAAAGTTCCCAGTTTCATGCGTGCCAGACCGGCAGGGATGGATATCAACTGGCGTACGGCAGGTATCAGGCGGCCGACAAAGGTTGATACGGCTCCATGCTTGTCAAAATATTCTTCCGCATGCTGCACTTTGGCTTCGTCGATGAGGCACATGTGCCCGAAACGGCTGTTGGCAAACTTGTAAATGATGGGGCGTCCCAGCCATTTTGCCAGATAGTAGTTTATCAATGCTCCGATATTTGCCCCTATGGTTGCAAACAATACCACCAGATATATATTCATGTTGTCATTGTTGGCGGCTTTCCAAGCGGCAGGAGGGACTACAACTTCCGAGGGGAAGGGAATAAACGAACTTTCAATGGCCATCAATAAAGTGATGGTCCAGTAATTGAGGTGGTCGAGACACCATTGGATAAAGGCTACTGATTCCATTTGCTAGATTAGTGGTATATAATTACTGTTATTGTAATGCATTGAAAATATTCTTCATCACTAGGGCCAGCTCTTCCTGATTATCTTCTTGTAGTATCTGCTGTAATCTATCCAGCTCTTCCAGCCTGAACGGATGTTCGCACAGCTGGTTGTACTTCATGAAGTTCTCTTTGTCTTTGAGCAGCATATACAGAGAGGTCAGCCTTTCGTTGATACCTTCAAAGTCCGGCTCCATCTCTTTGACATGTTCAAAGGCCAGCTTGGCATAGCTCAGTTGTCCTATTTCCATGCTACACATGCCTATTTCGTGCCAGGTATCCGCATAGGGGGCATACTCTAAGGCTTTGGCCCATCTCTTCACACCTTTCTCATACTCACCTTCTTCCATGTAGATGCGTCCCTCAATCAGGTACGGGTCTATCTCTTCGGGTGCCAGGTCGTATGCTTTTTTACAATACTGGTGGGCTTTGCGCTTTTTTCCCATCTTGTGCAGGCATAGGGCTGCATTGGCATAAAGAGAAGGCAAGGCGAAGTCATGGCTGTCTTCGGCCGTTATGGCTTTTTCCAGATAGTCGTATCCTTCTTTCCATTCTCCTTTGGAGGCTTTGTTCAGACCGATGAAGGTGTTGATGAAACCGTGGGAGACAAGATGGAATTTTTCGGCCTGCAGGTAGTTCTCCATGGCACTTTCCTCATTTCCCAATTGGAAGAAGGAATGTCCTTTCATCAGGTAGGCATCGGCAAACTCGTCATCGGCCACCGTGGCATAGTCGCATGCTTCGATTGCTTTGTCGAACATCTGCTGGTCAAAGTAGCAACGGGCCAGTCCAAACCAGTAAGGAGCCGAATACGGATTCTTGTCAATCAGCTTATTGAAGAAGAAGGTGGCTTTTTCAAACAGTCCCTGGGCATAGTAACAATCGCCGGTGACGGCAAGGTAGGCTTCTTCTTCGGCATATTTTTCGAGTCCGCGCGTCAGCCATGTCAATGCTTTTTCCGGGAATCCCATGTCAATGTACATATAGGATACATCGACGATGTTGGCCAGGTCGTCCTTATCGTCTATGCTGTCGAGTATCGCTTCTGCTTCTGCTTCTTTGCCTTCGCCCAACAGTAGGTTGGCTTTCAGCACTTTCACTTCGGAAGATTCTTCGGCAATCCGTTCCAATATATCCTTGGCTTGCTCTTTATGCTGGGTGTCGAGGAACAAGTATGCCTGTTCTACCAGCAGAGCCGTATTATCCGGATGTATTCCCAAGCCATACTCTACGACCTCGGTAGCCATGGCATATTTATGATGCACGGCATACCAGTCTGCGAGGTCGGCTAAGTCGTCTGCGTCCAGATAGATGGTTCTGTTCTCTGCTTTGGCAGCTTCATATTGTTCTGCCATTTCTTGCAGTTCTTTGTCTCTTCCGGACAGCAGGTTTTTTTTACTCATATTCTTATTTATTGATTTTACCCCAAACGTCTTTCAGACCTACAGTACGGTTGAATACCATTTTTTCTGGCGTAGAATCTTTGTCAACATTAAAATAACCGATACGTTGGAACTGCAGGTAGGAGAGGGGCTGCATGCCGGCAGCGTACTTCTCGATGTAGCAGCAGGGCAGCACATTCAGGGAGTCGGGGTTGATCATTTCTTTCATGGCTGTCAGTGCGTCGCAGTTCTTCGCTTCGCGGATGGCGGCAAGCTCGTCGCGCGGGTTCTCCACTTTCCACAGACGGTCGTAGAGACGCACTTCTGCTTCGAGGCAGTGGGCACAACTTACCCAGTGGATGGTGCCTTTCACCTTACGGTTGGCTCCGGGCAGACCGCTCTTGGTATCGGGGTCGTATTCGCAATATACTTCGGTGATTTCACCGGCGTCGTTCTTCTTGCAGCCGGTGCATTTCACGATGTACGCGTTCTTCAGACGTACCTCTTGTCCCGGTGTCATGCGGAAGTATTTTTTCGGAGCATCTTCCATGAAGTCGTCGCGCTCCATCCAGAGTTCGCGGCTGAATTCGATGACGTGGTTGCCTTCTTCGGGATGTTCGGGGTTGTTGACGGCTTCCATCTCTTCCACTTGCCCTTCGGGATAGTTAGTGATGATAAGCTTCACCGGATTCAGTACGGCGGATACGCGGGTGGCGCGGTCGTTCAAGTCCTCGCGTACGGCGCTTTCCAGCAGGGCAAATTCATTGAGCGCATCGTAGGTTGTATATCCTATTTTGTCGATGAACTTATGGATGGACTCCGGAGAGTAACCGCGACGGCGGAAACCGCAGATAGTCGGCATACGGGGGTCGTCCCAACCGTTCACCAAGCCTTCCTTGACCAGCGTCAGCAGGTTGCGCTTGCTCATCAGCGTATAGCTGAGGTTCAGTTTGTTGAACTCATACTGATGGGGGCGGTTATCGTCGAGGTCTTTGCCTTCCTTCACCCAGTCCACGAAGAGATCGTAGAGTGGACGGTGGGGCACAAACTCCAGTGTGCAGAGCGAGTGTGTCACGCCTTCGAAGAAGTCGCTTTGTCCGTGGGCAAAGTCGTACATCGGATAAGCCTTCCAAGTGGTGCCCGTACGATGGTGCGGATGCTTCACTACACGGTAGATGATAGGGTCGCGGAAGTGCATGTTGGGGCTTGCCATGTCTATCTTGGCACGGAGCACCATGGCGCCTTCCTCAATCTCGCCGCTGTTCATCTTCTGGAACAAGTCCAGTGTTTCTTCGATAGGACGGTTGCGGTAGGGACTTTCCACACCGGGCTGGGTGGGAGTTCCTTTCTGGGCGGCAATCTGCTCGGAAGTCTGTTCGTCGATGTATGCCTTGCCCTCCTTGATGAGGCGGATAGCGAAGTCCCACAATTGCTGGAAATAGTCGGAAGCGTAATATTCGTTACCCCATTTGTAGCCCAGCCATTGGATGTCTTCCTTAATGGCCTCTACGTATTCCACATCTTCTTTGGTGGGATTGGTGTCATCGAAACGCAGGTTGCAGACACCGCCGTGTGCGGCGGCAATACCGAAATCAAGGCAGATGGCCTTGGCGTGTCCGATGTGGAGGTAACCGTTCGGTTCGGGCGGGAAGCGTGTCTGTACTTTTCCCCCGTTTTTACCCTCTTTCAAATCGTTTTCTACTATTTGCTCAATGAAGTTCAAGCTCTTTTTTTCGCTTGTTTCTTCGCTCTTTATTTCTGCCATAATGTTACTATTTTCGTATCGTGGGGACAAAGATAGGGTAAAAAAATGAAGAATGAAGAATGAAGAATGAAGATTTATTCTTTATGTACCGGGATATATCCGCTCTTTTTGATGATTTTCTGTCCTGCGGCAGACAAGATGAAATCGAGCAGAGGGGCTACGATCGAGGCGTTTTTCCGGTTATAATAATAGTATAGCGGGCGTACTATCGGATAAGTCTTATTGATGGCATTCTCCAGCGTGGGAGCGGCATAATGCTGCCCGTCGTATGAAACGGCGAGTGTCTTGATACGCGGTGATACATAGGCTAGACCCACATATCCGATGGCTCCGCGTGTCTGGCTGACGGATTGGATAATGGCTCCCGTGGCAGGCATGGAGAGACTGCTGCTCATGTAGTTCTTGTTTTTCAGTACACTTTCCTTGAAGAACTCGTAGGTACCGGAGGAAGTCTCGCGGGAGTAGACTACGATTTTGCGGTCGTCTCCGCCCACTTGCTGCCAGTTGGTGACTTTGCCCCGGAAGATATCTTCCAGTTGTTGGCGGGTCAGTTGTTTCACTGGGTTGGAGGGGTGGACCACTACGGCAAGGGCATCGTAGGCGATGGGAACTTCTGCCAAGTCTTCTCCGGCGGCTTTGGCCTTCATCTTTTCGCTGAACTTGATGGCGCGGGAAGCCATGGCGATGTCCGTGGTCTGGTCCAGCAGGGCTGAAATACCGACACCGGTTCCGCCGCCGGTCACGGTGACACGGGCAGAGGGGTTTAGGGTCATAAAGCGTTCGGCGGTCTGCTGCGCTATGGGGAGCACGGTGTCGCTGCCTTTGATGCGTTGCGCCTGCATGCCAGTGGTGGCAGCTGCCAGGGCGAGGAGTAGGAGTAATTTTCTTGTCTTCATAAAACACATGGTGCAAATAGGGTAAACACATGATGCAAATTAAGGTAATGGATATTACAAATGTGTTACATGGAATGTGCTTTGAGTCGTTGTAATAGTTTTGTAACACCTTTGAAACATTTCTTTCAAACGTTAGTCACACTGCCTTAACATCCGGCCCGTTCCTTTGCATACAGAAATCAATAGGCAACATGAAAAAGATTTTTGAGAAGATTGTAGAAGGTATACTGGCTTGTAGCGGCTTTGTGACGAGTCTTACCATCGTACTTATCGTCGTGTTCCTCTTTTCCGAAGCGCTGGGCTTGTTCAGCAGCAAGGTGATAGAAGAAGGGTATGTATTGGCCTTGAATAAGGAGAACCGGGTGAGCGAACTGACTCCGGCACAGATAAAGGATGTCTTTGATGAAGAGCTGACAAACTGGAACGAAGTGGGGGGGGAGGACCTTCCTATCCGCCTTTTCCGTTTGGAGGACATCACACAGTATTATACGGAAGAGCAGTTGGGCGCTTCCTATGAAAATGCAGGTGCTTGCATTACGGAGCTGGTGGAGCGTACGCCTGGCATTATAGCCTTCGTACCGCAGCAGTTCGTCGTTCGTCCGGACTCGGTGCATCTGCTGAAAGACAACACCATCTCGGTGAAGGACGTCTTTGCCGGTGCTGAATGGTTTCCCACGGCAACACCTGCTGCGCAGTTCGGCTTTTTGCCGCTCATTACGGGGACGTTGTGGGTCAGTCTGTTTGCCATCCTTTTTGCACTGCCGTTTGGTCTGTCGGTGGCAATCTATATGTCGGAGGTAGCCAATTCCCGGGTAAGGAATCTGCTGAAACCTATCATTGAGTTGCTGAGTGGCATACCGTCGGTGGTTTACGGCTTTTTCGGTTTGATTGTCATTGTACCTTTTTTGCAGCAGGTCTTCGACTTGCCGGTCGGTGAGAGCGGGCTGGCGGGCAGTATTGTGCTTGCCATTATGGCGTTGCCCACCATCATTACGGTGACAGAAGACGCGATGAGGAATTGTCCCCGCGCCATGCGCGAAGCCAGTCTGGCACTGGGAGCATCGCAATGGCAGACTATATATAAGGTGGTGATTCCTTACTCCATTTCGGGCATCACCTCCGGAGTGGTGTTGGGCATCGGCCGTGCGGTGGGCGAGACGATGGCTGTGCTGATGGTGACGGGCAACGCCGCCGTCATTCCCCATACCATCCTGGAACCGCTGCGCACCATTCCGGCAACGATTGCCGCCGAACTAGGCGAAGCGCCTGCCGGCGGAGCTCACTACGAAGCATTGTTCCTGCTGGGTGTCGTGCTGTTCTTCATCAGTTTATTGATAAACTTCACGGTGGAAGCAGTTTCGCCAAGACGAAAATAAAAGAAGGTAGATATGGTCAATAGAAAGCATCTTTCGCAAAACGTGGCATTCGGCTTGTTCCGTCTGTTGAGCCTAAGTGTGGTGGGGATTCTTTTTGCAATCCTCGTCTTCATTATATATAAAGGTATAGGAGTTATCGATTGGGAGTTCCTCACTACGGCTCCTACCAACGGTATGACTGCCGGCGGAATCCTTCCTGCCATTGTAGGTACGTTCTGCTTGATGGCGGGCAGTGCTTTATTTGCCTTTCCGGTGGGAGTGATGAGCGGTATTTATATGAATGAGTATGTGCCGAAAGGCTGGGTGGTACGCTTCATACGGATGATGACGAATAATCTGAGCGGCATCCCTTCCATCGTGTTCGGTCTGTTTGGCATGGCGCTGTTTGTCAACTATATGGATTTTGGAGACAGCATCCTGGCTGGTTCGTTGACGCTGGGTCTGCTAAGTCTGCCTTTGGTTATCCGCACCACGGAAGAAGCGCTGAAAGCCATCCCCGACAGCATGCGTGAGGGAAGCCGCGCGTTGGGAGCTACCAAGCTTCAGACCATCTGGCATGTCATCCTGCCGATGGGGATGCCCAATATCATTACTGGACTGATTCTGGCGCTGGGGCGTGTTTCGGGCGAGACGGCACCCATCCTTTTCACCTGTGCCGCCTACTTCCTGCCACAGCTGCCTACAAGTATCTTCGACCAGTGCATGGCGCTTCCTTATCACCTCTATGTCATCTCTACCAGCGGTACGGATATGGAAGCGCAGCTTCCCATCGCCTACGGCACGGCACTAGTGCTGATACTCATTATCCTCCTGGTGAACCTGCTGGCAAACGCCCTGCGGAAATACTTTGAGAAGAAGATTAAGACGAATTGAAAACATATACAATAGGTATGAAGAACAAGATAGAAACCCGTGACGTGAACTTCTGGTATGGCGATTTCCATGCCCTGAAAGGCATCAGCATGGACATTGAGGAGAAGTCTGTGATAGCCTTCATCGGTCCCTCGGGCTGTGGAAAGTCTACCTTCCTGCGCCTGCTGAACCGCATGAACGATTTGATTCCCGACACCCGTCTGACCGGCGAGATACGCATTGACGGACAAGACATCTATGGAAAAGGAGTGCAAGTGGACGAACTCCGCAAGAACGTGGGCATGGTGTTCCAGCGGCCCAATCCTTTCCCCAAAAGCATCTTCGAGAACGTTGCCTACGGACTCCGTGTGAATGGCATCACCGATAACTCCTTCATCCGTCAGCGGGTGGAAGAAACCCTGAAAGGCGCCGCCCTTTGGGATGAGGTGAAGGACAAGCTGAAAGTCTCTGCCTACGCCCTCTCCGGCGGTCAGCAGCAACGTCTCTGCATAGCCCGTGCCATGGCGGTGTCTCCTTCGGTCCTGCTGATGGACGAGCCGGCATCCGCCCTCGACCCCATCTCCACCGCCAAAGTGGAAGAGCTTATCCACGAGTTGAAGAAGCAGTACACTATCGTCATCGTCACCCACAACATGCAACAGGCAGCGCGTGTCAGTGATAATACGGCTTTCTTCTATATGGGGCAGATGGTGGAGTTTGGAGATACCCGGAAGATATTTACGAATCCCGATAAGGTGGAGACGCAGAACTACATCACGGGACGCTTCGGGTAGCGGATTGTTCCATACAAGCAAAAATAAGTTGTACAAAAGTAATCTTAAAATAGAAACATTATGGTGAAGTTTATCGAATCTGAACTCGTCTTGCTGAAAAAGGAAATAGACGAAATGTGGACCCTGGTATATAATCAGCTCGACCGTGCAGGTGATGCCGTGCTTACGCTGGACCGGGAACTGGCCCAGCAGGTATTGGTGCGCGAACGTCGTGTCAATGCTTTCGAACTGAAAATAGACAGCGACGTGGAAGACATCATTGCCCTTTACAACCCCGTTGCCATCGACCTGCGCTTTGTGCTTGCCATGCTCAAAATCAATACGAACCTGGAGCGTCTGGGCGACTTTGCAGAGGGCATTGCCCGCTTTGCCCTCAACTGCCATGAACCTGCTTTGGATACTGAGCTGGTCAAGCAACTCCGTCTCGAAGAGATGATAGCCCAGGTACTCTCCATGCTCGAACAGGCAAAACAGGCGCTTCAGGAGGAGAGCCAGGAACTGGCTACCGCCGTGTTTGCCAAGGACAATATGCTGGATGAAATCAATGCTGAGGCCACTGCCATTCTTGCCGACTACATCAGCCGGCATCCGGAGAGTGCACTCTCTTGTCTGAACCTGGTGAGCGTGTTCCGCAAATTGGAGCGCTCCGGCGACCACATCACGAATATTGCCGAAGAAATAGTGTTCTTTATCGACGCAAAAGTGTTAAAACATAGCGGGCAGACAGACGAACACTACTTAAATGATAAGAAATAAACAAAATTTTAGGATAATTTCAGTGTTTCATGGAAAATAGCCTTATATTTGTCCATTGAAAACGATTGCAGGTGTAGAAAAATGCTTTGAAATGATAATAAACTTAAATGATTTCTCAAAAAGATGTTATAAGACATGTTTTTTAATTTGGTTAGTATCACGAAAAGCGCCTATATTTGCATCGTTATCCTGAAAACAATCTTTTTACCTTAAAAAAAAACTAATACCTATTGAAAACTGAAAAAGGAGGCTTTGTGAAAAGCTTCCTTTTTTTTGTACCTATACGAAGGGCTTTTTGTATCTTTGCGCATATTAATAATAAATCGTGTATAACCTAAAAGTATATAGAACCATGTTTTCCGGAATAGTAGAAGAATGTGCCACATTGGTGGCGATGGTCAAAGACCAGGAGAATGTACATTTTACTTTCAAGTGTTCATTCGTCAGTGAATTAAAAATAGACCAGAGTGTGTCTCACAACGGTGTTTGCCTTACAGTAGTCAGTCTGACAGATGATACCTATACCGTGACGGCCATGAAGGAAACGCTGGACCGTTCCAATCTTGGCTTGTTGCAGGTGGGAGATGAAGTGAATGTGGAGCGTAGTATGATGATGAACGGCCGGCTGGATGGCCATATCGTTCAAGGACATGTGGACCAGACTGCCACTTGCATCGATATAAAGGATGCGGAAGGAAGCTATTACTTTACTTTCCGGTATGCTTTTGACAAGGAGATGGCAAAGCGCGGCTACATCACGGTAGACAAAGGCTCGGTAACGGTCAATGGTGTCAGCCTGACCGTGTGCAATCCCACCGACGATACTTTCCAGGTGGCCATTATTCCTTACACCTTTGAGCATACCAATTTCCATACTTTCAAAGTGGGCAGTGTGGTGAATCTGGAGTTCGATATCATTGGTAAGTACATCAGCCGCATGATACAATATAAATAAGGTAACGGCACTATGGACGATTTCCTGCAATTAGTGGCATCCCGTCAGAGTGACCGTGCCTATGATATGACTCGTGTCGTGGAGCCTGAGAAATATCGGTGATTTACTTTTTAGACACAGATGACGCAGATGACGCGGATTTTTTTAATATTCCAATCCGCGTCATCCGCGTCTAAAAAATAATCAAAAAGAAAGCAGATACGGAGTTTCCGGAAAGACTTCCGCGTGCTTACAAATCCTTCAGCAGCACCTTGCTTGCATTCTTGTAGTATTCCTCCCGTGCCTTCAGCAATGCTCCCCATTGGTTGTTGAATTCATTTTCCTTATCAATTTTGAAATCTTCTGAGCCGTGCGTGTCCAGCTTGTCTAGTAGGAGGGCCACATTCATTTTGTTGATGTCCATGGAAGGCTGGTAAGCGATGTCTTCACTCTTTTCATCGGTCACCACTTCATGTAGGAGGTTGATTTCCTGCAATTCATAAAGGGTTTCGTGTGTCAGCCGGATGGGAATCTGGCACTCTTCGGATATCTCTTCGGCTGTATAGGGCTGGACGTCTTGTTCAAAGCGCTTGGCTATGAGAGACATTATCAGGATGGAGATAAAATCGCGGTAGCGCCGGCTGATATTGCGCGCATCCTTGTCGAAGCTGAAGTTCCGGATATTCTGTCCGGCGTAGGTCAGTTCGGCACCGAATAGGCAGATGGTCCAGGATACCTGCAACCATAGCAGAAACATCGGAAGGGCGGCAAAACTACCATAGATGGCATTGTAACGGGAAACCCACAACTGGCTGCTGATGTAAAGGAATTGGAATGCCTGGTGTGCCGTACCTGCCAGAATACCGGATATGAGTGCGTGTTTCAGCTTGACCTTTGTATTCGGCATAAAGACGTACAGTGCTGTAAACATGAACCAGGTCAGCACGAAGGGGATGAGGCGCACCATAAACTTGCCGACGGGAGCCAGCAGGGTAAAGTCTTCGAGGTTCTTCACCATCGTACTCATGAAGATGGAAAGACCACCGGACACCACCAGCAGAATGGGCATCAGCAGAAGCATAGAGAAGTAATCCGTTATTTTGCGGTACATGCTGCGCGCCTTTTTCACCTGCCAGATGCGGTTGAAGGTGATTTCCATATTGTTGATTAGATTCAGGACTGTCCACAGCAACATAATCAGACCCACTCCGATGAATATTCCACTCTTGGTCTGAGACAAATACGAATTCACGAATTGCAGGATGACTTCCGTGGTTTCCGTAGGACCGCCGAAACCGTTGACAATCTGGCTTTCCATCAGATTATCGAATCCGAAACCGCGGGCTATGGCAAACAAAATGGCAAGAATAGGCACGATGGCAAGCAGCGTACTGTAAGTCAGCGCCGAGGCTTTGTTTACTATCCGGTCTTTGGTGAAGCGGTTGATGCAAAGATAAATCGTCTTGATGATATTGTATACGGAAAAGGTCGTTCGCGTGACTTCATCTTCCGTAATACGCCAGATGTCGTAGGTGAGGAATTTCCAAAGGGCAGCAATACGCTTGTTCATGCTATTATCTCGATTATCCATTGTCAATAAAAAAGCAGTCAGTCTGTAAGCCGGGTTCTGTTCTTCTGTTTCTGAAAAAGCCTAATTAGGAATTATCCATTCTTCATTATCCATTCTCCATTAAAGAAGTGTCTGTCATTTATCTGAGCCGCATGTCACCATACAAGCTTTAGCGGTCTACCCTCCGACATGGAGCGAGCAACTCTCATAACGTCGGTTTACATGACCTTACAACTCCCAAGACGCACAGCCCTTGTGTCGCCACAAGACTGGTAGGCTCTTACCCCACCTTCTCACCCTTACCGTAGCCCAAGGGCGACGGCGGTTATTTTCTTCTACGTTACTCTACCCTCACGGACAGCTTTCTGTTAGGAAGTGGGACGCTCTGTGTTGCCCGGACTTTCCTCATACGCACGAGGCGCAAGCGACAGACCGACCAACTGCTTTATAGGGTACAAAGATACGGAATATTAATGAAGAATGAAGAATGAAGGATGAAGAATTTGTTGTGCAGTGTGCGGATGCAGTACGGATGAATCCTTCATTCTTCATTCTTTACTCTTAATTATCTTAAAAACATGTATCTATTTCGGAATAAATTCGTAGCTTTGCTATTAGTAATAACCCCCAAATCCTTTTGGCCAATGAAAAAGTTATCCTCTCTTTTTTCTTTATTTCTGTTAATCCCGCTTTTTGCTGTCGCTTCGGAAGTGGGTGACCGTACAATACCTGCAGAAGTGGCGCAACTCGCTGACAGTTTGAAACAAAAGTTTGCACCGGACAAGCGCGTGGCTTTGTTCGATGTGGATTACTCTTTCTCCGGAAAGAATGTGATGTTGCGTGGTGTCACCACTTCGGCAGAGGCAAAGACGGCTTTGCTGGATGGTTTGGCAAAGAAAGGATATGCGGTGATGGATTGTCTGCAAGTGCTTCCGGATGAGGCCGGACTTGAAGGCAAGACGTATGGCATTGTCAATGTGTCTGTGTGCAATCTTCGGGTAGCCCCGGATTTCTCTTCAGAAATGATGACGCAAGGCTTGATGGGTATGCCGGTGCGGGTGTTGCAGCGCGACGGCTGGTACCGTATCCAGACACCGGACAACTACATTGCATGGGTACACCGAGTAGGCATACATCCCGTCACGCGGGAAGAGCTGACCGCTTGGAGCAATGCAGAGAAAATAGTGGTGACTTCGCATTATGGCTTTGTCTACTCACAGCCCAGCCAGGCATCGCAGACCGTCTCTGATGTTGCTGCAGGAAACCGCCTGAAGTGGGAGGGGACAAAAGGTGCCTTTTATAAGGTGGCTTATCCCGACGGCCGTCAGGGATATATCTCCAAATCCATCTCCATGCCTGAGAAGAAATGGCGTGCCACCTTGAAGCAGGATGCCGCCAGCATTATAGCCACGGCGCATAGCATGATGGGCATCCCTTATCTTTGGGCTGGCACTTCCTCCAAAGGGGTGGATTGTAGCGGCTTCATGCGCACCGTTCTTTTCATGCACGACATCATCATTCCGCGGGATGCTTCCCAGCAGGCATACGTGGGCGAGCATATCGATATCACTCCTGATTTCAGTAACCTCCAGCCGGGCGATTTGATTTTCTTCGGGCGCAAGGCGACGCCGGAACGCAAGGAACGTGTGGTACATGTCGGCATGTATATCGGCAACAAGCGTTTCATCCATTCGCAAGGCGATGTGCGCGTCAATAGCTTCAGCCCCGACGACGAGCTGTTCGATGAATACAACCTCGGTAGACTGTTGTTCGCTACGCGCGTGTTACCTTATATAAATAAGGAGGCGTCGCTCAATACAACGGAAACGAATCCATTTTATTCAATGTAATAATGTGCTAATGTGCCAATATGCCAATGACCTGCGGCGTGACGGTGCAAACATAACGTAGCATATACATAGCGCAGCCCATTGGCACATTAGCCCATTAGCATATTGGCACATTTAATACACACACAATTATGTCAAACAGAAGAGATTTCCTGAAAACCGCCGCTTTTGCCGCACTCGGCTCAGGCATGGCAATCAATCATGTATTTGCCGGAGGAAATGACGCTCCTTCCTTGTTCAACGTGAACAGTAGGGCAGGTGTAACCCCCAAAATGAAACTGCGTTTCTTCCCCTATGAACTGAAATTGCGCCATGTCTTTACAGTGGCCACCTACTCGCGTACTACCACTCCCGACGTTCAGGTCGAGATAGAATATGATGGCATTATCGGTTATGGTGAAGCCTCCATGCCCCCGTACCTGCAACACGAACTGGGCACGATGGACAGTGTATTGGCTTTTCTGAAGAAGGTGCAGGATGTCATCGGCCAATTCTCAGACCCCTTTCAGCTGGAAGATATACTGGCTTATATAGACAGCCTCTCGGCAGGGGATTCCGCTGCTAAAACTGCTGTGGACATCGCCTTGCACGACCTTGTGGGCAAACTGTTGCAAGCCCCTTGGTATAAGATATGGGGGTTGGACAAGGAAAAGACTCCCTCTACAACTTTCACCATCGGCATTGATACGGCCGACGTGGTGCGTGAAAAGACGAAAGAGTGTGCCGACCGGTTCAATATCCTTAAAGTGAAGCTGGGGCGGGAGAACGACAAAGAAATGATAGAGACCATCCGTTCGGTGACAGACCTTCCGATTGCCATTGATGCCAACCAGGGCTGGAAAGACAAACATCATGCGCTCGATATGATACATTGGCTGCACGAAAAAGGAATTGTCATGATAGAGCAACCGATGCCCAAGGAACAATTGGACGATATCGCATGGGTCGCCCAGCAAAGCCCGTTACCCATATTTGCCGATGAGTCCATTCAGCGTCTGAAGGATGTGGCAGGCTTGAAGGGCGCCTTTACGGGCATCAACATCAAGCTGATGAAGTGTACCGGCATGCGCGAAGCCTGGAAGATGGTGACTTTGGCACGTGCATTGGACATGAAAGTGATGGTAGGATGTATGACCGAGACCTCTTGTGCCATTACCGCTGCCTCTCAATTCTCTCCGGCAGTGGACTTTGCCGACTTGGACGGTAGTCTGCTGATTGCGAACGACCGTTTCAAGGGTATGGAGGTTGTGAAAGGTAAGATAACGTTGCCCGATTTGCCGGGTATTGGAGTGGTGAAGTTATGAGAAAGCTATTGTATACCGTCGCTCTGTTTGTGATGGCTTCTGCATGCAGCACGAAGCCCGAGAGCAAGCCCTATAATTGGGAGGACGACCTGCACCAACGTCTGCTTACGGATTTCTGTATGACGGAATCCCAGGTGAAGGACTATATCCGCAAGTATATTCCCGACGTGACCGATGAGCAGATGCGCCAGTGGGAAGCCTCCAAAGCTTTGGAGTGCATGATGCTGGATGGAGAGAAACGCTATTTCCGCAATGCCGGACCTAATCTGTTTCGTGTGGACTCCACTTGCTATGACATCAAGATAGCCAAGGAAGGCACTTCGCCGAGTGGCAGCGAGAAAGTGAATATGGAGAACCTGCCCGAAATCATTTCTGCTGTGAAGAAAGAGGGCAAGGCCATTGTTGCGCCGAAGCGCATGCGCGTCACCTACACGTTGACCGTAGATACCAATGCCGTGCCTGCCGGGAAAATCATCCGTTGCTGGTTACCCTATCCCCGTCAGGACCAGGCCCGGCAGCAGGATGTCAAGTTCATTTCGGCCAGCGAACCGCAATACACCTTTTCGTCGCCCGAGTGCCGTCACAGTACATTGTACATGGAGAAACGTGCTGTCGAAGGCGAACCGACCGTATTCTCCGAAACCTTTGAGTTTACCGCCAACGGCGAATGGCATAATCTGAAGCCGGAAGACGTGCAGCCCTATGATACGACGACCGCCCTTTATAAGGAATATACTGCCGAGCGTGAGAAGCATATCGTCTTTTCCCCGCGCTTGCGCGAACTTGCTGCCAAATTGACAGCCGGTGAAACCAACCCCTACCTGAAAGCCAAACGTATCTTCCGTTGGGTGAATGACAACTTCCCGTGGGCTTCTGCACGCGAATATTCCACCATTGAGAATATCCCGGAATATGTGTTGGACAACCGTCACGGAGACTGTGGCCAAGTCAGCCTGCTGTTCATTACGCTTTGCCGCATCAGTGGAATTCCCGCACATTTCCAGAGCGGCTTCATGATGCATCCCCGTGCATGGAATCTGCACGATTGGGCAGAAGTCTACTTCGAGGGTGTGGGTTGGGTGCCTGTCGACCAGTCATTCGGCATTCCTGCCTTTGCCCGCAATGCCGACGAAGAATATTTCTTCCTGGGTGGTATAGACTCTTGGCGCATGATTGTGAACACTGATTACGGCATGCCGCTACAGCCCGAAAAGCAGTATCCCCGCAGCGAGACCGTCGACTTCCAGCGTGGCGAGGTGGAGTGGGAGGGAGGTAACCTCTACTTCCCGCAGTGGGACTACCACATGGACATTGATTACTTGAATTATTAAGGTGCTATCTGCCCTCTAAAAACAGATGATGCGTTCAGCCCGAACACATCATCTGTTTGGTATAAACGCATCATCTGTTTACCCCAAATGCATCATCCGTTTCGGCCGCAACGGGTGATGCGTCTTTTTATGCCCTATCTGTCAGTTCTTTAACAGTCAGCAATCGTACATAAATGCTAATTTGTCAGTCTTTGCCGTTAACCGCTGTTAAGCCCTAAATATCCTCTGTTAAAAGAGAACAAAAAAGAGTGACAAGCGGAATAACTGAACGTTTTTTGTCGTTATTTTAACGTCGTAATGTTAAACGAAACTTGAATATTAACAATTTAAAGAATAGGAAGAATAGTATGAAACAGACAACAAAAAACATCCTTGGAGTTGCGGCTATCGTGCTCCTGAGCTCTGGAGTGGCTGGATTGACCACTTATAAGATGCTGAATAAGGAAAAGCCTGCCGCATTCAGCGAGTTGTTCCAACAGAACCCCAATAATCTGCTACCGGCGGCTTTCCATGCAACGGATGCCCAGCCTGTGGATTTGACACAAGCAGCGGAGAGTTCGCTCCATGCTGTAGTGCATATACGTGCCACTCAGTTGAGCAAGACTCAGACGGTGCAAGAACAGCCGGATATTTTTGACTTCTTCTTTGGAGACGGTCGTGGACGCCAGCGCCAGATACAGACCCAGCCGCGTGTAGGTTTCGGTTCGGGTGTCATCATCTCCAAAGACGGATATATTGTGACGAACAATCACGTGGTGGAAGGTGCTGATGAAATCACTGTGAAACTGAATGACGACCGTGAGCTGAAAGGACGCATCATCGGTACTGACCCCAGCACGGACTTGGCATTGATTAAGATTGAAGGGGATGACTTTCCGACAATTCCGGTTGGTGACTCCGACCAGTTGAAGGTGGGAGAATGGGTATTGGCAGTAGGTAATCCGTTCAACCTGAACTCTACCGTAACAGCTGGTATCGTCAGTGCAAAAGCCCGTTCCATTGGCTCTTCTGCCTCCAATGGACAAGCTGCAAACATCCAGTCTTTCATTCAGACGGATGCTGCCATCAACCAAGGTAACAGTGGTGGTGCGTTGGTGAATGCCAAAGGCGAGCTGGTTGGTATCAATGCCATGCTTTACTCACCCACGGGTGCTTATTCCGGTTATGGTTTTGCCATCCCTACCAGCATTATGACAAAGGTGGTAGCCGACTTGAAACAGTTTGGTACCGTGCAGCGCGCGCTCCTTGGCATCAAGGGTAGTGATTTGAGCACAGACCTGCAGATGGACGAACGCTGGACCGAAGAACTGAAGAAGAAGGCCGACGAACTTGGTGTGAAAGAGGGTATCTATGTGGCCGAAGTTGTTGAAGGTGGTTCCGCTGCCGGCGTCTTGAAGGAAAACGATGTAATCATAGCATTGAACGGCAAGAAGATTCACAAGTTCTCGGATTTGCAGGAAATGCTGGCAAAACACCGTCCGGGCGACAAAGTGAAGGTAACGGTGGTTCGTGACAAGAAGGAAAAGGAATTCGAAATCACGCTGAAGAATGAGCAAGGCACTACGAAGGTAGTGAAGGATGCCGGAATGGAAATCTTGGGTGCAGCCTTCAAGCCCGTATCTTCCGAGCTGAAGAAGCAGTTGAACCTGGGGTACGGTCTGGAAGTTACCGGGGTTACCAATGGTAAGATGGCCGATGCAGGTATTCGCAAGGGCTTCATCATTCTGAAAGCCAACGGAGTGCCGATGAAGACGGTGGACGATTTGGAAAAGGCGATGAAAGAGGCAAGAAAGTCTCCTGAGCAAGGTTTGTTCATCACCGGTATGTTCCCGTCAGGAAAACGTGCAATGTATGCCGTTGATTTGACTCAAGAATAAAAAATAAGGATAGTTAGGTAAGAAGATTGTAATATTAGCTAACAATAGCGAAAAGGGGGTGTCGGTACAATACATACCGGCATCCTTTTTGTTATATAGGATAAGATATAAATAAGGTGAAAAAGTTAGGATGAGATTATTGTAACAAAATAATTTGTCGTACCTTTGCAACCCAAATCTGTATTAGTAAGAATGAGACAACTTAAAATTACAAAAAGTATCACTAACAGAGAGAGCGCTTCTCTTGACAAGTATTTGCAGGAAATCGGTCGCGAAGACCTCATTACTGTTGAAGAGGAAGTGGAGCTCGCTCAGCGCATCCGCAAGGGTGACCGTGTTGCACTGGAGAAATTGACACGTGCCAATCTGCGTTTCGTTGTATCTGTGGCCAAGCAGTACCAAAACCAAGGTTTGAGTTTGCCCGACTTGATTAACGAGGGTAATTTAGGACTGATCAAGGCTGCCGAAAAGTTCGATGAAACACGTGGTTTCAAGTTCATCAGTTATGCAGTATGGTGGATACGTCAGTCCATTCTGCAGGCTTTGGCAGAGCAGTCGCGTATTGTACGTCTTCCGTTGAACCAGGTAGGCTCGCTGAATAAAATCAGCAAGGCCTTCTCCAAGTTCGAGCAGGAAAACGAACGTCGTCCGTCTCCTGAAGAGCTTGCCGATGAACTGGAAATCCCTGTTGACAAAATCTCTGATACGCTGAAGGTGTCCGGCCGTCACATTTCGGTGGACGCACCTTTTGTAGAAGGAGAGGACAACAGCTTGCTCGATGTGCTGGTCAACGACGACTCCCCTATGGCCGACCGCTCTTTGGTGAACGAGTCTCTTGCGAGGGAAATTGATAGAGCTCTTTCTACGTTAACCGATAGGGAAAAAGAAATCATACAGATGTTTTTCGGTATCGGACAGCAGGAAATGACATTAGAGGAAATCGGCGACAAATTCGGCTTGACCCGTGAGCGTGTGCGTCAGATTAAGGAAAAAGCAATCAGAAGATTAAGACAAAGTAATCGTAGTAAATTGCTCAAATCTTATTTGGGATAAATAAGAAATATCAGTTTCCGACAAATAGAAGGAATTAAAAAACCGTACGTCTTTAGTAGGCGTGCGGTTTTTTTTATATCTTTGCCCCCATTGATAATTCATAACTTATAACTCATAACTCAATGAAATACGTTCGTATACTTTGTGCCGTAGCTTTGGTTTTTGCGTTGTGCTCGGCTTTTACAATGAAAGATAAGGAAAAGGCTGTATATGCTTTTGGTGTGGCGGCTTCTTTCAATGACTCCATCGTATATTATACAGACATCCAGGTATTGGACAGCGTAGAGCTGGATAAGAATGGATTCTTGCCCAAGCGTGATTTATACACTTACCAGCTCAAGAACTATCTGGAGTACAATCTGAAGAAGCCGGACTATACTTGTATGATTTATTTCTCTGAAAACAGGAAAAAGTTGGAAAAAGAGGCTGTAAAGGTAAAAGGTAAGTATAAGAAGAGTAAGAATATGGTTTTGCAGGTGGTGAAGCCTGAAGCTTTCACATTTACAAAACCGCAGGAATAAAATTTCAAGTATGAAAACAAAACTATATCTTATTTTTTTCTTCGTTTTCCCCTTGTTCATGTCGGCGTGTCGTGGTGATGATCCGATGCCTGATCCTCCGGTTGATGGGAAACGTACTGTGCTGGTATATATGGCAGCGGATAATAGTATAAATCCATTGGCTAGCTTTACGGATGGGGATTTGGAGGAATTGAAAGCTGGGATGGCTTCAATTGATAATACATCTGATATGCATTTATTGGTGTATATAGATACGGGATCTCCTCGTTTGATTGAAATTGAAAATAAAGGTGGTACTGTTGTTGAAACAATAGTCAAAGAATACGAAGATAGAAATTCATGTGGAGTAGCTGAGACACAAGAGGTATTCAATGATGTGTTTGGGAATTCTTTATATAAAGCGGAAAGTTATGGTTTGATTTATTGGTCGCATGGGGAAGGATGGATACCTACTCCATTGCCTTCTACTCGCTGGATAGGAAATGATAAGACTGGAGGAGGGCATTATATGAATATTGAGGACTTGAAATCGGTATTACAGAATGCCCCTCATTTTGACTTTATTATGTTTGATGCTTGCTTTATGCAGTCGGTGGAAGTCGCGTATGAGTTGCGTGATTGTTGCGATTACTATATTGGTTTCCCTGCTGAGAATCCAGGTCCAGGTGCTGCCTATGATAGAATGTTTCCATTTATATTTCAGAAAGGTGCAGCGGTAGAAATGGCTATTGGGACTTTTGCTGCTTATGATGAAATTTATACTGGAAAAATAGGGAGTAATAGCAATTGGACAATGGGTACTGCTATAGATGTGCTGAAATCTTCTGAGCTTGAGAACTTAGCTGCTGCTACAGCAAATGCTTTGTCGGGAGTGACAGCAGATAGGGAAGTTCTTCGATCATCGGTCTTTGATTATGATCAGCGTAAAGTAGGATCGTCTTATTATGTAGGCTATTATGATTTCGTAGAAATGATGGAAAAACTTGTTGTGGATGAAGTTGTCTTGGATGAATGGAAGCAAGCATATGATGCAGCTTCTGTCTGTTGGAAAAAAACGCCAATGATTTATTCGATGTCTGTTGGTATGTTCTCCATGAAGCGGGCAAATGGGGTTAGCCATTATATACCTTCCACTGCCACTTCTGCTGCTGCTCAAGCTGCTAATGCCGCTTATCGTTCTACTTCATGGTATAGTGCTGTCGGTCTTGCTCGGCTTGGTTGGTAAGCTTATAAAAACTTGCATACTGAACGGATTATTATAGGTGTAAAAACTTGTAATAATCCGTTTTTTTATGCCTATTCTTATTAAAAATGAGTCTTTTAATAATATTTTCCTTTGGAAATTATGTTTTATTGAAAATAATTATTTTCTTTGCATCGTCAAACTTAAAAAACGAAGAATTATGAAATATGTAATCATTGGCGGTGTAGCAGGTGGAGCCACGGCAGCCGCCCGACTGAGAAGAGTGGACGAAATGGCTGAAATTCTCTTATTGGAGAAAGGCCCTTACATCTCGTACGCTAATTGTGGTTTACCTTATTATATAGGCGGAGTGATAGCAGAGCGCGAGAAGCTGCTGGTGCAGACACCCGAATCTTTCGGCAAGCGCTTCCGCATTGATGTGCGTGTGCAGAATGAAGTAATCGCCATCCATCCCAAAAACAAGACCGTTACCATACGCAATGCGGAAGGCAAGGAGTACGATGAAAGCTATGACAAACTTTTGCTTTCTCCCGGTGCTAACCCCGTGAAGCCCCCCTTGGAAGGCATTAATTCCGAAGGCATCTTCACGTTGCGCAATGTAGAAGATACCGACCATATCAAGGCTTATATCTCGGACAAGCAGGTGAAACGCGCCGTGGTGGTAGGTGCCGGTTTCATCGGATTGGAAATGGCGGAGAACCTGCATCATGCCGGTGTTCATGTGTCTGTAGTCGAAATGGGTAATCAGGTGATGGCGCCTATCGACTTCTCTATGGCGGCACCTATTCATCAGCATCTGTTGCAGAAAGGTGTCTCCCTCTATCTGGAAGAAGGCGTAACCCACTTCAAGCGTACGGACAACGGAATCACCGTATTCCTGAAAAGCGGAAAGGCCATTCCTGCCGATATGGTGTTACTCTCCATCGGTGTGCGTCCTGCCACTGCATTGGCGCAACAAGCCGGCTTGAAACTGGGCGAGATGGGCGGTATCTGGGTAGACGAACACTTGGAGACTTCCGAAAAAGACATCTATGCCGTGGGCGATGCCATCGAATATCCTCATCCGCTGACCGGAAAGCCCTGGCTCAATTATCTGGCAAATCCTGCCAACCGCCAGGGACGTATCGTTGCTGATAATATGGTGTTTGGCAATACTGTTTCCTACGAAGGAGCTATCGGCACCTCCATTGCCAAAGTATTCGACATGACGGTAGCCTCTACGGGCCTTGCAGCCAAACGCTTGAAGCAGTGGGGCATGGAATATCAAAGCTCGGTGACTCACTCGGCATCTCATGCCGGTTACTATCCGGATGCCCTACCTTTGACCTTGAAACTGACTTTCCATCCCAAAACCGGTAAACTCTATGGTGCGCAATGTATCGGTTACGAGGGAGTGGACAAGCGAATCGACCAGATTGCCGGACTCATCAAGCGGGGTGGCACAGTCTACGACTTGATGGAGACGGAGCACACGTATGCACCTCCTTTCTCCTCGGCCAAAGACCCCATCGCTATTGGTGGCTATGCAGCATCGAACATTATCAGCGGTGCTATGCCCGTCATCTCTTGGCGCGAGCTGGTAGAAGAGAAGGATAAAGTGATGCTGATAGATACCCGTACGCCCGAGGAGTTCTCTTTCGGCACCATTCCGGGAGCTGTCAATATCCCGTTGGACGAAATGCGCGAGCATCTGGCAGAGATACCTACGGACAAGCCGGTAGTGCTTTTCTGTGCTGTGGGTCTGCGCGGTTATCTGTCCCTGCGCATCCTGATGGGGCGCGGCTATCGCAATGTGCGCAATCTGATAGGTGGTTATAAGACCTACTCCACGGCAACAGCACCTCTGCCGTTTCCATCTGCTCCGGCAGGCGGCGGCTCTTCTTCTTCGGTAGAGGCTGCTACTGATGATGTTCCTGCGGATGCATCAGTGTCCAAGAAGGAAACGTTGAAGATAAATGCTTGCGGTTTGCAATGTCCGGGACCTATCATGCAGGTGAAAAAGGCGATGGATAGCATTGCTGTGGGCGAGCGTGTGGAGATTGTGGCTACCGATGCCGGTTTTGCCCGCGACGCCTCTGCATGGTGCGATACGACGGGAAATAAATTGATAGAGACGCATGACGAGAAGGGACGCTATACGGTAGTCATCGAAAAAGGTGCTCCGGCTTGCGCATCTGCTTCCAATGTTCCTGCAGCTGGGGGTAGGGGAAAGACGCTGATTCTGTTCAGTGACGACCTGGACAAAGCGCTGGCAACCTTCGTACTAGCAAACGGAGCAGCGGCAACGGGACAGAAAGTAACCATTTTCTTCACTTTCTGGGGACTGAACGTCTTGAAGAAAGTGCAGAAACCCAGTGTGCAGAAGGACTTCTTCGGCAAGATGTTCGGCATGATGCTGCCGTCCAGCTCTTTGAAACTGAAGTTGTCGCAGATGAATATGTTTGGCATGGGCAGCCGCATGATGCGCTTTTTGATGAAGCGCAAGGGAGTGGATTCTCTGGAGTCGTTGCGCTCGCAGGCATTGGCGCAGGGAGTGGAATTCATCGCTTGTCAGATGTCTATGGATATGATGGGCATTCGGCACGAAGAACTTCTGGATGAAGTAACCATCGGCGGCGTGGCTACCTATATGGAACGTGCGGACAAGGCAAATGTGAATTTATTTATATAGGAGGACGAGATATGGAGACTTTATGTAAAATCCGTGATGTTTATCGGGCTATTGCCGAGTTCGAGGTACAGTTTACGCAGATGTACGATTTGTCGCTGAATGAAGGAATGCTGTTGTGCACGCTGCTCAATACTCCTAAGCTGACTTCCAGCGAAATAGCCGAGGCACTGGGTTTGTCTGCCTCCAACACTTCAAAGGTCATTCGTTCTGTCGAGGGAAAGAAGCTCATTACCCGTCTGATAGGTAAGGAAGATAAGCGTCAGATGCGTTTTTCTCTTACGACAGAAGGCAAGAACCGGATTTCGGATATTAAGAATGCTACTTTCGAATTGTCGGGGTTGTTGCAGCAGGTAGTTAGCCTCGTATAGTTTTGTGTAAAAGCGAATTAATATCGTGTTTGCAGGAAGTTAATATCCTGCGGACACGATATTTGTTTTTTGTAGGACACGTTGTTAGTATCGTGTATTGCACGTTATTAATTGTTTGTATCTGTTCATGTATACTGTTTTTGTTTTGCTTGAATAAACCTGTAACACAGAAAGATGGAGGAGATGTTGGAGGCGTTTTTTAAACGTTCGTTTAATGAACGTCTATTTTTAAGAAAATAAGTAGAGGCATAAAAGTTAAAAAGGAACAGAACTTTAAGATGTTAAATATCAGACTTATATTATTGTAAATCAATATATTAATATGAAATAAAAATTACTTTGGAAATATTTTTATTAAACATTTTGTTAGTTCAAAAAATACGGCTTATCTTTGCGTTCATTAAACGAACGTCTATTGAACGCTTTTCTACTTCTAATTCGTTCGGTAACAACGTTTTATAAGCGCTTGTCTGCAGATACGGTTCGAAAGAGTAAATGACTCAATCGGACCGCGAAGCGTACCCAAAACAAACTTCCGATTATTTATTAAACTCCTACAAGTGGTTGAAACACAGAAATATTGGTTCGCAGCCCGTACACTAAGCAAACAAGAATTTGCAGTTAAGAAGCGTATCGAAAATCTTAATCTGGAGGAAGGTATTGATGTGGAGTGTTATCTTCCTACTCGAACTGTAATTTCACAGTTGAAGTACCGTCGGAAGCGTAACGTGGTTCCGGTTGCCCGTGGATTGATTTTTATTCATGCCACCAAACAGTCTGCTTGTGACATACATAATGTTTATGGTGTCCAGGTTTTTTATATGAAGGATTTTTCCACTCATTCCATGCTGGTTGTTCCCGATAAACAAATGCAGGATTTCATGTTCGTCATGGATTTGAATCCCGAAGGTGTTTGTTTTGACAATGAACCTCTTACCGTTGGCAAAAAGGTTACAGTTGTCAAAGGGGAGTTTAGCGGCATTGAAGGTGAAATCGCCACAGAAGCCAACAAAACTTATGTTGTTATCCGCATTACGGGTGTTTTAGTAGCAAGCATTAAAGTGCCCAAATCCTATCTGAAGGCAATTAATGACTAAGCGACTCTCTGTCATCCTAATCTTCTTGAAGGATATTTTTTCTTTCCGATAAATAATAAAAAATCAATATAAAGATGAATTCTTTACTTTCCCGTGCTCTTGAGCTTCAACGGATGGCTCATGAACTTATGTATTTGGATACGAATGGTAGTCCTATTTATTCTGATGAATTCTGTCGTTTAAATAAAGAAGTTCTGACCCGTTCCGATTCTTTATTTTCCGAACAAAGCTCTGATATTGAAGAAGAGGGAAATCTGTGTCTTGCTCTGCTGATGGGGTATAATGCCACTATCTATGATAATGGAGATAAGGAGCGGAAAAAACAGGTTATTTTGGATCGTATCTACAATATTATGAGTCAACTTCCGGCATCTTTATTAAAAATGCGTTTACTGACATGGGGATATAGTGAAACGTATGATGAAGAATTGGCTCATGAAGCACATCAACTTATTGAAACGTGGAATATTTCAGACTTAACGGATGAACAGAAGGAAATAATAGAAGAATTGAGAAATTTCGAGGAGAATCAATATCCGTGGGAAGAAGTGCAAGAATAAATTTCCGCAAATCTATCAGGTTCTTAATATTACAATTATAATCAATGAAAAATTTTGCATTAATTGGAGCGGCGGGTTACATTGCTCCCCGTCATCTGCGTGCCATCAAGGACACCGGAAACCGCTTGGTTGCGGCTTATGATAAATTTGACAGTGTTGGGATTATGGATAGTTTTTTTCCGGAAGCATCCTTTTTTGTCGAACATGAATTGTTTGACCGTCACTGTACGAAACTGAAAGGTACTGACAAGCAAGTTGATTATGTCTCTATTTGTACTCCTAATTATCTTCATGATGCACACATGCGTTATGGGTTGCGTTTGGGGACTGATGTGATTTGCGAAAAGCCCTTGGTCTTGAATCCTTGGAATGTGGATGCCTTGGAAGAAGTGGAGAAAGAAACCGGACACCATATTTATACAATACTTCAACTTCGTCTGCACCAGTCTATTATTGATTTGAAGAAGAAAATAGAGAACGGTCCTAAAGATAAAATTTATGATGTGGACTTGACGTATATCACTTCACGTGGCAATTGGTATTATACAAGCTGGAAAGGTGATGTACACAAGAGTGGGGGAATTGCGACCAATATCGGCGTGCATTTTTATGATATGCTTTCATGGGTGTTTGGTCCTGTAAAGAAGAATATTGTTCATGTATATACACATGACCGTGCAGCAGGATATCTGGAGTTGGAAAGAGCGCGTGTCCGTTATTTTTTAAGTATAAACTCAGACAATCTTCCTGAAAATGCAGTACAAGGGGAGAAGCTTACTTATCGTACAATCAATATTGACGGTGAAGAATTTGAATTCAGCAAAGGTTTTACGGAATTGCACACTGAAAGCTATAAGGATATTCTTGCCGGTAAAGGTTTTGGTATTGAGGATGCACGTAATGCAATCAATATCGTGTATGATATTCGTCATGCAGAACCCATCGGTTTGAAAGGTGACTACCATCCTTTGGCAAAACTGCCTTTAGCCAAACATCCATTTGGGTGGTAAATAATTCTTGAGAATGAAATGGTTATGGATATGAAACTTCAAATGGTTGACCTTCATGGTCAATATTTAAAGATAAAAAAGGAAGTGGATACGGGTATTCGGCAAGTCATTGAAACTTCTGCTTTTATTAATGGCCCTCAAGTAAAAGAATTCGCTTCCAATCTGGCAACTTATTCCGGTTGTAAACATGTAATAACTTGTGGTAACGGGACAGATGCTCTTCAGATAGCATTGATGTCTTTAGGCTTGAAACCGGGAGATGAGGTTATAGTGCCTGCATTTACGTATGTTGCTTCTGCAGAGGTGATTGGCCTTTTAGGTTTGATTCCTGTGATGGTGGATGTAGATTATGCCACTTTTAATGTGACAGCTGCCAATTTGGAAAAGGCGCTAAGCCCGAAGACAAAGGCTATTATCCCGGTACATCTTTTCGGTCAGTCTTGTGATATGGAGCCTATCATGCAGTTTGCTGTAAAACATCACTTGTATGTTGTGGAGGACAATGCACAAGCCATCGGTGCTACATATACTTTTTCCGATGGCACTAAGAAACATACCGGTACCATTGGTCATATAGGATGTACTTCATTTTTCCCTTCAAAAAATTTGGGCTGTTATGGTGATGGAGGAGCAATCCTTACCAATGATGATGTATTGGCCGAACAGCTTCGTATGATAGCCAATCATGGTCAGCGGATAAAGTATCACCATGCGGTTATCGGATGCAATTCTCGTCTGGATACTGTTCAAGCTGCGGTTTTGAACGCCAAATTGAAACATTTGGATGAATATTGCCTTGCTCGCCGTGAAGCGGCACAATATTACACTTCACATTTGAAGGATGTGCGAGGCATCATTACGCCGGAAGAGTTGCCTCAAAGTACTCATGTTTATCATCAATATACTTTGAAGGTATTAGATGGTAAACGTGATGCTTTGAAACAGTATTTGGCAGATGCCGGTATTCCTAGTATGATTTATTATCCGTTGCCCTTACAGCAACAAGAGGCATTCCAAAAAATAACACGTGCTGCAGAGTCTTTGGATAATGCTGAAAAATTGGCATATTCCGTTCTTTCCCTTCCTGTTCACACCGAACTGACTACTGAGCAGCAGGATTTGGTTATTGATAGCATAAAAGATTTCTTTAAATAAATACACCTATGCAAGATTTTTTTGCTCATGAAACAGCAACCATCGATGATGGTTGCCGGATTGGTGCGGGTACAAAGATATGGCATTATAGTCATATCATGTCCGGATGTGTGCTTGGAGAAAGATGCAATATCGGTCAGAATGTGGTGATTTCTCCAGATGTGGTATTAGGGAATAATGTAAAGGTTCAGAACAATGTATCAGTCTATACTGGTGTGACGTGTGAAGATGATGTTTTTTTAGGTCCTTCTTGTGTCTTTACCAATGTTACCAATCCTCGTAGTGCTGTCAACCGTAAATCAGAGTACGCCAAAACTCATGTTGGCAAAGGTGCCACTATTGGTGCCAATGCCACCATCGTTTGTGGACACGATATTGGTGAATACGCATTTATCGGTGCTGGTGCGGTAGTTACTAAAACTGTTCCTGCTTATGCTTTATTGGTTGGTAATCCTGCCCGTCAGATGGGTTGGATGAGTGAATACGGTCATAGGCTTGACTTTGATGAAGATGGGGTTGCAGTCTGTCCGGAGAGTAAGGAACGTTATCGGTTGAAAGAAGGTAAGGTTGCTAAACTTTAATTTTTAGTTCTTTAATTTTTAATTTTGTTTGAAGGTTATGTATAATAAGTTAGTAAATAAAGAGGCTAAACTGGCATTGGTCGGTTTAGGTTATGTAGGTTTGCCCATTGCTCTGGAATTTGCAAAGAAGATTTCAGTAATTGGTTTTGATATCAATGAGTCACGTTTGGTAAAGATGCGCGAGGGGATTGATCCTTGTGGGGAACTGGATGGTTCAGCCTTTGAAAATGTAGATATAGAGTTTACTTCCTCTATTGAGAAGCTGAAGGAAGCTTCTTTCTTCATTGTAGCCGTTCCTACTCCAATTGACAAATACAATAAGCCGGATTTGACCCCGTTGTTAGGTGCTTCCCGTTCAGTGGCTAAAGCCTTGAAACCGGGTGATTATGTGGTTTATGAATCTACGGTCTATCCGGGCTGTACGGAAGACGACTGCCTTCCCATTTTGGAAGAGGTAAGCGGATTGAAAGCCGGCATAGATTTTAAATACGGCTATTCTCCGGAGCGTATCAATCCGGGAGAAAAGGTGCATACTCTGCCCAACACGATTAAGATTGTTTCTGGTTGCGATTCAGAAGCTTTGGATGTTGTGGCCAAAGTATATGAGCTTGTAGTAAAACCGGGTGTTCATCGTGCGCCGAATGTAAAAGTGGCTGAAGCGGCAAAGATTATTGAAAATACCCAGCGTGATGTCAATATTGCTTTAATGAACGAGCTTTCCATTATTTTCAGCCGTATAGGTATCAATACTTACGATGTGTTGGAAGCTGCCGGAACCAAATGGAACTTTTTGAAATTCTATCCGGGTTTGGTAGGAGGGCACTGCATCGGCGTTGACCCTTATTATTTGGTTCAGAAAGCCAGCGAGTTGAAATATCATTGCCAGATAATCAGTGCGGGCCGTTATATAAACGACAGTATGGGCGGATATATTGCCAAGAAACTTGTGAAACGTTTGATTTCGTTAGGCAAGGGGGTACTTGGTGCCCGTGTCCTTGTGATGGGGGTTACTTTCAAGGAGAACGTAGCGGATATCCGTAATTCAAAAGTTGTTGATATTATTAATGAACTCAGGGACTTCGGATGCGATGTAGATGTGGTTGATCCACACGCAGACAGTGATGAAGTTCAGAAAGAATACGGTTTCCGATTGGTGGAAAAACCACGGGATAATTATGATGCAGTGGTTGTGGCTGTGGCCCACGATGAATACAAGAATCTGGATGATAAATATTTTAAGGGTATGACGTACGATCATGCGGTGCTTGTGGATATTAAAGGAATATATAGAGACAAGATTCATTCGTTGAAGTATTGGAGTTTGTAGTGAAAAGACTATCTTTGCGGCAGGTATGAATACAAAAAGAGGAATGAACTTTGCTCTTTAGTGAAAAATAGGAGGATATAATGATGACTACGGATGACATGTTGAAGTTAAAAGCTGTTACTCTCTATATTTTAAAGCAATGTGGCGAGTTGGATTTCATCCATTTGTTCAAAATTCTATATTTTGCGGAACGCCAACATTATGCTACTTATGGGAAGCATCTGGTGAAGGATACGTTCTGTGCGTTGGAGCGTGGTCCTGTTCCTTCTTTTTTGTATGATGCCGTGAAGGTTGCAACAAATTCGGCTCATGCTGTAAAAGGGTCTTTGTTACGGCAATTAGCGGATTCATTAAAACCGGGAAATGCAGAATGTTACTATTTTGTAGGAGCTGCCGAAGAACCGGATATGGATGAGTTGAGTAAGGCTGACCTTGCGTGTCTGGATGCTTCCATAAAAGAAAATTTGTCGAAGGATGCCAAGCAATTGTCCAAAGATTCGCATGATGTAGCTTGGCAAACGGCATGGGATGCAAGGAGTGCATCACCTATGAATCCGCTATTGATGGCTCAGGCAGGAGGCGCAACTTCCGGATTTGTAGAATATCTGAAAGAACAATCTGAGATTGACGATTATTTGCAGGGCAGATGAAGAAAGGAACCTTTGAAGACCTTTTACCGCAAGAAACGGTAGAACGCATGTTGCTGTCTAGAGTATCTGTTGGTGAGGTGTTCAGAATGCACTTGGGGAAAGAAGAGAACATCAAGGGTAAGAATCCGGGAGATGATGGCCGCAATAAATATTTTGTTGTCTTGGGACATGACTTGGATGGAAATGCCATAGGAGTTGTTATTATAGACACAGAAATAAATCCTAATTTGCCTCCAAGACGGCAACAGATGCACTACCAATTGTCTGCAAAGAAATATGCTTTTCTAAAAGAGAAAGATCGTTTTGTAGATTGTTCTGATTTGAAAACGATTACCGGTAAACGTTTTAAAGAATTGTTTGGGAACGGTAAAGCTAAAGGTACCATTATGCAAGATGACCTTGAGTTGATTAAAGGTGCTGTGATTAGCTATGAAGATGCTTCGCCTAAAGCATTGAAACGTTTCGGGCTAATACCTTAATATTCTTCTCTTATAGGTCGTGATAATTTACTCAAGTATGCTCAACTTTTATCCGGGAGTCCTGCCTATATCTGTTCACTTTACCCTTCACACTTCGGAAGTTTTTCTTTAATACTTTGAATGTTTTTTGTTAATGATTGAGGCGGTAGCAGTAAATGACAAATACCGCTAATTTACCATTTTACTTGGCAAAATTTGAATTAATTACATATATGAGAGTATTAATAGTCAGTGGAGGGAAACCGACGAAAAAATATCCGTTCATTGGAAATTTTGCATTTGAGCAAGCTGTAGCATTAGCTGATTCAGGTACTGATGTTACATTCTTTGGGATTGATCTTCGCTCCTTTCGGCGTAAGCGCCCTTATGGCATCTCTTATGGTGTCGCAGGGAAAGTTCGCTGGTATGTCATAAGTATTCCTATTGGAGCTGTTCCCCTTTCACTATTATGTTTTATTGGTGCAAAGGCTCTTTCTTATTTATATTCTAAGGTTTATAAAAATAGGAAAAAACCGGATATTGTCCATGCTCATTTCACTGAGATTGGACAAATGGCTGCTTCTTTAGTCAAAAAGATTGATGTTCCCTTAGTAATAACGGAGCATTCAAGTGCCATGAATTGTGAAAATGTTAATGAATCCTTGCAAAAATGCGCCTTGAAAGGTTATAAAATGGCTGCAAGAGTAGTGGCAGTAAGTCATCCTTTATCACAAAATATCAAGCGTTATACCGGTATTGATGCCATAGTCATTCCTAATATGATAAAGCTGGATGTTTTTTGTAAGTGTGAGCACAGAGCACATAAAGGGTATAGATTTGTTACAACGGGGTTACTGATTGAACGTAAAAGAACATTGAATACCATTAAAGCAATAGAGGCGATTCATAGATTAGGTTACAATGTCCATTTGGATGTCATAGGCGATGGTCATCTTCGTAGTGTACTAATGGAGTATGTCTGGAAACATGATTTGCATGACATTGTGATGTTCCATGGTATCTTATCTCCTATGGAAATTGTAAAGGTTTATGAGGAATGTGACTGCTTTGTGCTTCCTTCTGCTGGAGAGACTTTCGGGGTGGTTTATGTGGAAGCAATGGCTGCAGGACTTCCTGTTATTGCTACCCGTTGTGGAGGACCTGAGGATTTCGTCAATGAAGATAATGGTATATTGATAGATGTTGATGACGCTGAACAGTTACAAAACGCTTTTCTGTCATTCATGAATGCGCCAAAGCATTGTTCACCAACTCGTCTGCGTGATTATGCTAAAGAAAATTATGGACCGGAACAGCTTGCTTTGCGCTTAAATAGACTATATAAGGAAATATATGTATAATTCTATTCTTTGTGGAATATCTCAAAGACGTTGGTCGATGATATTTATCATCGGCTATACTTTCATTATGCATATCCTTTATCTCAGATATTATCAGTATACTTTTGAATTTAGTTATGAGGGATTGTTATTTGTTTACAACTTTAATGAGGCAAAATATATTTGGGCTTTGCTGGAGTCTATAGTTATCATATGGATAACACTAAATAACCTTAAGAACATATATTTAACAGAGACTATTATGGTCATGTTGAACTTGCTCTATTTTCTGCCAGGTGTAGCTCAACAAGCAGTGACTAATGAACCATGGTCATATATGTTTTATTTCTTTCTATTCTGGCTGATGATGGAGTGGTGGATGAAAAGGATAAAACCAAAGCAGGGCAGTCCATTCTCGAAATATTTTAGGATGAGAAATATAGATAGTTATTTAAAAATGCTAACGATTATTTCTCTCATTGTTACGGCAATGCTAATGCTCTATCACCATAAGTCCTTCTCAATTGCAAGTTTTCAGGAAACGCTGTTGGATGTGTATGAGGTAAGAGCGGAGGCAACGAATGCTGGCACACACTGGATAATTGTTAACATAAAACTTTGGGCTGCTTATTTGATAGTTCTGTTGACTGCTTACTATTCATATCACCGCAAGTGGGTATTGTCTGCAATTTTAGTGATAGCCGAATTTTCGTTGTTTTTAATTGAAGCTAATCGAATATTCGTATTTCTTGAATTGGGAGCTCTCGTAGTGGGTATCTTTCGTATAGATAGCAATAAGACTCCAATAGCGATGATGCTTATCTCAGTACTCCTTCTGATAGAAGTGAATGTTATTGACGTGGGGTTGTTGTTCAATGATGTATTCCGTCGGTACACCATTGTTCCGAATCGAATAAGTGGGTTCTATTTTGATTATTTTTCAACTCACACCCCTGACTTCCTGCGGTCTATGTATGACAGGACTTCAACTCTTTTAGGATTTCATTCTATTTATGTCGAGAAACCTATTTCTCGGATGATTGGTGAAGTGTATTTAGGGTGGGCTGCAGGATGTAACACGGGGTTGGTCGGTGGCTGTATGTTTTGCTTCGGATATTTAGCGGCCATCATTTCCACTTTCGGTTATATCATGGCATTTAGACTTTATGAGGGAACTATTGCTACATTTCAAAATCCTAGCGTAAAATATGCACTGGCTATTACACTCGTGTCATTGTCAATCAACACTTATGGGTTGTTGGCTAATTTGATAAATACCAATTATTTCTTAATGCTCTATCTGACACTCGCTCCATTTGCTAATAAGAAAATTCAAAATGATATGTGAATATGGAAGAAACATTTGAAATATTCGAAAAATTCGAATTTCAGGTTCGGTCTTATTGTAGAAAAGATTTCTATGGGGATTATAAATGAACTGTTGCGGTTCTACTGGGACGAATGCTATAGAGGTTACATTGAAACTTGCACGCAAGAACTCCCTGCACTTCGGAAGCGATGAGGGAGCGGAAAGTGCCGCCGTGTATCACAGCTTAATCAGCACGGTGAAGTTGCAAGGCAGGTTTGCATGGGATTATCTTGGCAAATTTTTTACCGGAATTTTTAACGGTTGCAGAGATTTTTTGAGTTTGGCACCGCAAAATATGAACTTGGCTGTATGCCAATAGTTAAAAAACAATCGGATTTAATAACATTTTTTTTTGTGAGATATCCATTCTGGTGCCTTATAAAAAGGGTATGCTCTAAATTGAGTATTAACTAATATCTTGGTGGAGGGCTTGAATGTTGTGAAGAATGTTGTAATAAAACCGCTTCAAGTAAGGTCATAAATAAATATGAGAATATTATACATTAATTACGTTGATGATAAGAAACTGCTTTCAGGCTCATCAGTTAGACCAGCAAAAATTCTTAAGGCTTTCAGCGAATCAGGTCATGAAGTGATAGTACTTTCTGGCAATCAGTTTAACTCAGATAGAGTTCGAAAGGTGAAAAATATGCTGAAAGAACTTAAGCATGTAAGGCTAGACTTGTGCTATATAGAGTCGCCAACATATCCAATTGTCCAGCACAGTGACAGGACTTTGATAAAGCGTATTCACCAGATTGGTATTCCTATGGCATATTTTTATCGCGACTTTTACAGGAAATTTCCCGAACAGTTTCCAAGGAAGACAGGAATTGTGGGGCATCTTAAGGACTACGGATTAGATGTGCTTCAATATTTAACCGATAGGGTTATAAAAAACTGCGATATAGTTTATTTCCCATCCATGGAGGCAACTAAGTTATTCGATTACAAAGACAAAAGGGTTTTGCCGCCAGCAGGTGAGAATTGTCTATCTGAAAAAAAAGAGCGTGCCCATGTAGGAATCTACGTGGGGGGAGTTATAGGACACTACGACTCCCCCCTTCTGTTAGATTCGTGCCAACTCTTGCATCGGCAGGACAATTCTTTCCGGCTGATATTGGTATGCAGGGAAGATGAGTGGGCACAAGTAGAGCACCCTTGTAAGAATGCCGAATGGCTGGAAGTACATCATGCCTCAGGAAAAGAACTAGAATCACTATACCGTAGAGCTTCAGTAGCTTTTGTGATGCCCAAGAAAGAAATACCTTATAATGAGTTCGCTGTTTCTGTAAAGGTCTTTGAATATATAAGCTACGGGCTTCCGGTTGTGGCTATCAACAGCAAGGCTTTGAGTGATATTGTTACGAGTGAACAAATAGGGCTGGTAGTTGGGCCAGATGTAGATGAGGTATGTTCAGCTGTTAACGAAATACTGTCATCAGATTCGACATACCAGCAGTATCTAAATGCTGTCAAGAAATCACTGTGGGAACGCAATCTATGGAAGCATCGTGTGAATACAATTATCAGTGATTTAACATCAAAAAAGCAGAAGTAAATATGGATAGCATAAGATATATCCAAGTGATTAAGAATCTTTTAAAGGACGGTTTCGCTCATGTATTCGTTGGTACGTTCTTTAATAAGGCTGTCGCCATGATATCGAGTGTTGTTGTTGCGAGAATAGTTGACAAAACGGACTATGCTTATTTGACATATTCAGAAACACTATATGGTTACCTAACATTATTCCTTGGACTAGGTATGTCAACAGCTTTATTAAAGGTGTGTTCAGGCAAAGAAACAACATCTGAAGACAAGGCATATTTAGCTTTTGCTCTCAAATATGGTGTTGTTTTTGAGATTTTAATTACTACTCTCTTTTGTGTAAGTGTCTGTTTATTGGTGCTTCCCTTTCCACAGTCAAAAACGTATATTGTGGCGACAGTACTTTATCCTACCATCTATTATGGTTATGATTTGCTTACTTCGTTCGTCCGATCCAAACAACAGAATAAAGCTTACGCATGGTATAGTCTGACCTATTCTTTTGTTACATGCGTACTGACGATTGCTTTCGTTTTGCTTTTTAGTGCAATGGGCGTGGTTGTTGCTAGATACATGGCTTTGGTTCTTATGATAGGCTTTTTGTGGCATTTACTTAAAGGAAAGTTAGTTGATTTAAGACAGAGCAAATTAAGTAACAATAACCTGCGACAATTTATGGCAATGTCTGTATCACTCATGGCTGCAAATGCATTGTCTGGCATGATGCCAATTAATGAAAATCTGCTTGTTGGTAATATTATAGCAGACGAAGCAACTACTGCAAACTTTAGGGTTGCGGGCCTTTTTCCTCAAATGGTTATCTTAGTTGCTCAGTCAGTTATGATTTATTATTTTCCAATTATTGCAGAAATGGACAATAAACATCAAAATTCCAGGAGGATGGTGTTAAAGATAGCTTTTCTAAATGCAGGGTTGGTGTTTGGTGCTATTATAATAGGAATGTGTTTGACACCTTGGCTTATTGTAACTTGCTACAGCGAGAAGTATGTGGATGCTGTTCCTATAGCTATGTTATTATGGTTAGTTCATGGCATTAATGCAGCTTTTAGGATTGTTCCAATCAATATGTTAATAGCTATTCGAAAGTATCAATTTAATCTGTATATGAACGCTGTCTCTGTAATTATACAGTTTCTACTAGACTGGTATTTTCTTACAAAGTTCGGAATTTATGGCGTAATGTATGGAACGGCTTTGATCTATGGATTGACCAGTATTTTATATTGGATTTACTATCTAAAATATTCAAAATCAATATAATAATGAGAGAAGAATCGTCGCTAAAGTCTTTTTTAAGATTCGGAGTATATTGCTATAATATGCTTAGGGGCTATTATTGGCAGTTTATGGCAAAACATTTTCCTGCTGTAAATGCCAAAGAAGAAATGAAACGTCAAAAACAAACGGAACTTATTCGCGAAGCCGATATAAGGAATCCTATTTATTTTAACGAAAAGATGCTTTGGCTGAAATACCATCTTTATAATAAGAGTGATATTGTAGCCATGTGCTATAATAAATATATGGTGAGAGAATATGTTGAAAACAAGGGATTGGCTCATATTCTTAATAAATTGTATTTCGTTTCAGAAAGGATCGAAGACATTCCTTGGTCAGGACTTCCCGAGGAGTGTGTGATTAAACTGTCTAATGGTTATTATGGGCATGTTTTCAAGAGAAAGGATGCTCCTTTTGATATTGAAAAGGCGAAGAAGATATTGAGGAATACAAAGAGAAGGTGTAGTTTTGCCTTCCGGATTTCTGGTGACTTATTTGTCTATGGCACTAAACCTGTTTATGTATGTGAGAAATTAATTAAGGCAAAAAAGTCTGGAGCCTTACCTGATGATTATAAAATTCATTGTTTCCATGGGGTACCTCGTTTCTTGGAGTATATTCATGATCGTAACTATGAGAATAAAAGTAATTTTTTTGAGAGTGCATTTATTGATATCGCGAACATGGTTGACCGCTCTGATTTGGAAGGCGAAGCATCACCTATTGATAAGATTGTCCTGCCAAGTAGTTTCGATGAGATGTTGGAATGTGCTAAAAAACTTTCTGCCGACTTCCCTTATGTTCGTGTTGATTTTTATGAAGAGAATGGTCATCCTGTGTTTGGTGAGTTGACTTTCACGCCTTACCACTTGCAGACAAAGACTTCTTTAAAAGAATTGGGTGTTCTTATCCATTTAGAGTATATTGAAAAATACAAAAGAATACTTATTTCGTAATTATGGTTAAAAGAATTTGTCATTTTACAAGTGTCCATTCCGCTACGGATGGACGTATCTTTGAGAAAGAATGCTGTTCATTAGCTAAAGCTGGATATGAGGTCTATTTTGTAGCTCCGAATGCAAAAACAGAAATAAAGAATGGAGTGCATATTGTAGGCGTTCCTATTTCTAATAGAGGACGTTTATATAGAATGCTGTGTGGAGCTAAGATAATTTATAAAGAGGCTCTTTCTTTGAATGCGGATGTTTATCACTTTCATGATCCGGAATTGTTGCGTTTTGCATTGAAATTAAAATCACAAGGAAAAAAAGTGATTTTTGATAGTCATGAATTTTATGGATACCAAATCAAAGAAAAAGAGTATCTTCCTAGATTTTTCAGGTACATTGTAGGGACTGTTTATATGTGGTTTGAAACTTTTGTATGTAAGCGTATAGATGCAGTAATTCAAGTATGTACAGTTTGTGGACAAAATTATTTTGAAGGAAGAAGTAAAAAAAATATTTTTATTGCTAATGTTCCTCATATGAATATATTGTCTTTCTATAAGGAAACTAAAAATATAGATGTAAAAAAAACAGTCGTTTATATAGGTGGTTTAACCTATAATAGGGGAATTAGTTTTTTAATAGAAGCCGTTGATAAGTCAATCGCAAATTTAATTTTGGCCGGGAAAATATCAAATCAATATAAAACTCAGATTAGGGCATTAGAGGGTTTTAAAAAAGTTGATTATAAGGGTTGTATTTCTTCAGAGAGAGTTTATGCTCTTTTAAATTCATCTTCTATAGGTGTATCAACTTTACTTAAAATTGGTCAATACGGGAAATTGGATACTTTGCCGACAAAAATATATGAATATATGGCGATGGGGCTACCTGTTATTATGTCAAATACTGATTATAATATTAAAATGAATGCTACAGAACAATTCGGAATATGTGTTAATCCTTGTGATGTGAATGAAATAGCCAAAGCGATTAACTATCTTTTAGAGAACTCTAATTTGGCGGAGGAGTTGGGGCGTAATGGAAGACGTTTAATTGAGAATAAATATAATTGGGAGATTGAAGAACAAAAATTACTCAATCTATATACTTCATTATAGTTATGAAGATTCTTTTAATTAATCATTATGCTGGCTCTCCTAATTTGGGGATGGAATTTAGACCTTATTATGTGACTAAAGGATGGGTGAAATTAGGGCATGAAGTCCTAATTGTAGGAGGTAGTTATTCACATTTAAGGAAGGTTCAGCCACAATCATGTGAAGAAATGATTGATGATGTGCGCTATCGGTGGGTAAAAGTAAATCCATATAAAGGTAATGGAATAGGACGAATCATATCTATGTTTTCTTTTGTAACTAAACTATATTGTAATTATAGACGTTATTTACGAAACTTTAAACCTGATATTGTTATAGCTTCTTCCACTTATCCTTTAGATATTTATCCTGCTTATAGAATAGCAAGGCATTATCATGCAAAACTTATTTATGAAGTACATGATTTATGGCCGTTATCCCCCATGGAGTTAGGTGGATATTCCAAAAAGCACCCTTTTATCCGAATTATGCAAAAGGCAGAGGATGATTGCTATAGATATGCGGATGCTGTAGTTTCTATGTTGCCTAAGGCTGAGGAGCACATGAGAGAGCACGGATTGACAAGAGATAAGTTTCATTATGTACCTAATGGCATTGTTTTATCTGATTGGAATAATCCCAAAGGAATTCCAGAAGAGCATGGCTTGTTGTTGAGTAAGCTTCGGGCAGAAGGTAAGTTTATAGTCGGTTTTGCCGGTGCTCATGGCATTGCGAATTCATTGTATGCTGTGATTGATGCGGTTTCGTCTCTTACAGAGCAAAATGTGGTACTTGTATTAGTTGGTGGGGGACAGGAAAAAGAAAACTTGATAAAATATGCACATAAGAAAGGAGTTACAAATGTTTATTTCCTTCTACCGATAAATAAATTGGCGATACCTAATTTGCTGAAAGAAATGGATGTGCTTTATATAGGCTTGCAAAAGCAGTCTTTATTTCGCTTTGGCATAAGTCCCAATAAAATGTTTGATTATATGATGGCTGCAAAACCAATTATACAAGCAATAGATGCCGGAAACAATTTGGTGAGAGAGGCTGATTGTGGCATTGATGTAGAACCGGATAACGTCAGTGAAATTAGTAAGGCTATTTTGGCGTTAAAATCCATGTCGGAAGAAGAAAGAAGAAAATTGGGAGAAAATGGTAAAAAATTTGTTCTCTCGAATCATACTTATCAAGTGTTGGGGAAGCGTTTCCTCGATATAATGAATAATCTTATAGAAAAATGAAAATAGTAACAATTATTGGAGCACGTCCTCAGTTTATAAAAGCTGCGGTTGTGAGTCGTGTTTTTGCAACTTCTAAAGACGTAACAGAGATAATAGTACATACAGGTCAGCATTTTGACTCCAACATGAGTGATATCTTTTTTGAAGAGATGTGCATACCTAAGCCACATTATAATTTGAACATAAACGGATTGGGGCATGGTGCTATGACCGGGCAGATGTTGGAGAGGATAGAAGAGGTTCTGATAGAAGAGAAACCGGATTGGGTGCTGGTATATGGAGATACAAACTCTACGCTTGCCGGTGCATTGGCCGCAAAGAAACTTCATATCAAGGTGGCTCATGTAGAAGCGGGGCTACGTTCGTTCAATATGGATATGCCGGAAGAGATAAATCGTATCTTGACAGACCGTATCAGTGATATTCTATTCTGCCCCACTGATAAAGCTACAGAAAATCTAGTCAATGAAGGATATGGTAATATTGGATGTCAAATAGTAAAGAACGGAGATGTAATGCAAGATGCCGCATTATTTTATGCGGATAAATGCAGAAAGCCAAACATAAACTTACCGGAGAAGTTTGTTTTATGTACGGTACATCGTGCTGAAAATACAGATGATTCGGGACGTCTGAAGAATATTTTTATGGCTTTAGAAAATATATCTGATAAATGTAAGGTGGTATTGCCGCTGCATCCCCGTACTAAAGCCAAATTGATAGGAATAGGATATGATTTTTCCTGTTCTAATATATGCTTTATCCAGCCTGTTGGCTATTTGGAGATGGTTTGGCTTTTAAAGAATTGTGAGTTGGTAATGACTGATAGTGGTGGATTGCAAAAGGAAGCCTATTTCTTTGGTAAATATTGTGTGACTATGCGTGATGAAACAGAGTGGGTGGAACTTGTTGACAATGGATTTAACAGATTGGTAGGAAGCAATCAAGCGATGATAGAAGATACGTATGCTCTGTTGGTGGATGCTCCTAAAACGGGGTTTGAAAATAGACTTTATGGAAATGGAGATGCAGGAAATAAAATCTTGGAAAGTTTACAACTTTTATAATTGCTTTTTTAGCTTCTTTATTTGAATGAATTTTAAAGATTTGCATATTCATGGTGAAGTAAGGACAGATTTACTTCATCGCATCCTTTATTCTACCGATGCTTCTGCATATAGGGAGATGCCTCTTGCCGTAGCATTTCCTAAGGACGAAACAGATGTACAGGAGATTGTACGTTACGCTTCCAAAAATCATATTAATTTGATTCCCCGTGCAGGAGGTACATCTCTTGCGGGGCAGGTAGTCGGGAAAGGACTGGTAGTGGATATTTCCAGATATATGAATCATATTTTGGAAATAAATCCGGAGGAACGTTGGGTTAGGGTACAACCCGGAGTGGTATTGGATGAGTTAAATCTTTATTGTAAACCATACGGACTGTTTTTCGGTCCTGAAACCTCCACATCCAATCGTTGTTGTTTGGGAGGAATGGTCGGTAATAATTCATGTGGTTCTCATTCATTGGTATATGGCAGTACACGTGATCATCTGTTGGAGGCAAAAGTCATATTAAGTGATGGCTCTAAGGCTCTTTTGAAAGGGATGTCCCCTAAGGAAGTTGATAGCATACGTGCAGGAGCTTCATTGGAAAGTTCTATTTATGACCGGCTGATAACGTTGCTGTCAAATAAGGAAAATCAGAAAGAAATCGTAGATAACTATCCTGATGCCTCTTTACGCAGAAGGAACTCCGGATATGCCATCGACGAATTGTTGCATTCGGATTATTTTGACTCTAATAGTCAGGAACCGTTCAATTTGTGTAAATTGCTGGCAGGTTCGGAAGGTACATTGGCTTTTGTTACTGAACTAAAATTGCGTTTAGTACCTCTGCCACCAACAGAAAAAGCTGTGGTATGTGTGCATTGTTCAACTTTGGAGGAAGCATTTGTTGCCAATCTTGTGGTATTGAAGCATAATTCTGTAGCCATTGAGTTGATGGATAGCACAATTTTGGAATTAAGTAAACGGAACATATCACAAAACAAGAACAGATTCTTTGTTCAGGGAGATCCGGCTGCCATACTTATTATTGAGTTAGCAGAAAATACCCGTGAAGAGGTAGATAAGAAAGCTGACGAAATAGAGGCTGATTTAAGAGCACATAATTATGGAACTCATTACCCACGTGTCTATGGGAAGGATATCAGTCGTGTTTGGAGCTTGCGAAAAGCCGGGTTGGGCTTACTTTCCGGAATGCCGGGGAGTGCTAAACCTGTATCTGTTATAGAAGATACGGCTGTGGCCCCACAGCGTCTTCCGGCATACATTGCAGATATGAAAAAGATGCTTGACGGTTATGGCTTGAGTTGTGTGTATCATGCCCATATCAGTACCGGAGAGTTACACCTCCGTCCAGTTTTGAATTTAAAGGAAGAAAAAGATAGGAAGTTATTCCGTACGGTAGCTACCAAAACTGCTGAATTGGTAAAGAAACATAGAGGTTCTTTGAGTGGTGAGCATGGGGATGGTCGTTTACGTGGTGAATTCATTCCTTTATTATTGGGAGATAAAGTTTATAGTCTTTTGAAGGAGGTAAAGGAAATATGGGATTCTCCGCATATTTTCAATATGGGCAAAATTGTGGATACTCCTCCGATGGATGCTAATTTACGTTATGAACAGTGGGATTTAGGAATAGATACTTATTTTGATTATTCTCGGCAGAAAGGATGGCTGTGTGCCATCGAACAGTGCAATGGCTCCGGGGATTGTCGTAAATCAAGCTTATTGGGCGGTACGATGTGTCCTACTTATCGCGCTACAAGAGATGAAAGAAATGCTACGCGTGCTCGTGCCAATACACTACGTGAACTTTTGATACATCCGCTCCAGAAGGATATTTTTAATCAGGAAGAAATTCTGACCGCTTTGGATACTTGTGTTTCTTGTAAGGCTTGCAAGTCAGAATGCCCTTCGAATGTGGATATGGCCCGTTTTAAAGCGGAATACCTGCAACATCATTATGACAATGCCCATATTCCATTGCGCTCGCGTTTAATTGCCAATCTGACAAGTATGCAAAAGCTGGGTATGGCAGCGCCATGGCTCTATAATGCAATAATTTCAAATGTATTTACGTCTTCACTCATTAAACGGATATTGAAGTTTGCTCCTCAACGCTCTATTCCGAAGCTTTATAAAATGACTTTGCGGAGCTGGATGATAAAGCATCCGGATAATAAAACCCATGATAAGGGTAAAGTGTATCTGTTTGCAGATGAATTTACCAATTACATGGATGTGGAAATTGGCATAAAGTTCATAAAACTACTGCGGACTTTAGGATATGAGGTGATTATCCCTAAGCATGTGGAGAGTGGACGTACAGAGTTGTCTAAAGGCTTTTTGAAAAAGGCTAAAGGCATAGCTGAGAAAAATATTGTTTTACTTAAAGAGATTATTTCTGAAGAAACTCCTTTAATAGGTATAGAACCTTCATGTATATTGGCTTTTCGGGATGAATATCCGGATTTAGTCAATGAAAATACCCGGGAAGATGCCCGTAGGCTGGCTGCTAATTGTTTATTGTATGATGAATTCATTGTGAAAGAAATCCATAAGGGAAATATAACACAAGAACAATTTACAGATTTTCCTTTACACATAAAATTGCATGGACATTGTCATCAGAAATCACTGGCTTCCATTGAACCTTCCAAGGAGATACTTGCTTTACCTGAAAATTATCAGGTTGATATAATTCCTTCCGGTTGCTGTGGCATGGCCGGAGCTTTCGGTTATGAGAAAGAACATTATGCATTGTCCATGCAGATAGGAGAGCAGTCATTATTTCCTGCTGTTAGGCAAGCTGAAACTGAAATTTGTATCTCTGCTCCTGGTACGAGTTGCAGGCAACAGATAAAGGATGGTACAGGCAGGCAAGCTTATCATCCTATAGAAATCTTATATGATGCCCTTTTGTAGCATTCTTTCCTATTTAAATATACATTAATCATGAAAATTCCATTTTCGCCTCCTTACATTGATGACACTGTCATCAGTGAGGTGGTTGATTCATTACGTTCCGGCTGGATAACTTCCGGTCCGAAAGTAAAAGCATTGGAGGAAGAAATAAAACTTTTCTCCAATGCAAAAGAAGTGCTGTGTGTGAACTCGTGGACATCGGGAGCTATCATGATGCTTCGTTGGCTGGGTGTTCAGCCTGAGGATGAGGTGATTGTGCCGGCCTATACCTATAGTGCTACTGCTCTGGCTGTACTCCACGCTGGTGCAAAACCGGTTATGGTGGACTCTGGAAAAGACTTTAATATTTCGGTAGAGGCTATTCGCAACGTCATTACTTCAAAAACGAAAGCTATAATTCCGGTAGATATTGCCGGATTTCCTTGCGATTATGAGTGCATCATGGAGTTGGTGAATGAACCGGATATACGTGGCATGTTTCAACCGACATCGTCAGTACAAGAACGATTGGGGCGTATCTTGGTTATGAATGATGCTGCACATTCTTTGGGAGCATATTACAGTAGGAATCAAAGAACGGGTTGTGAAACGGATATTGCTATATTTTCACTTCATGCGGTGAAGAATGTTACAACTGCGGAAGGTGGTGCCATTTGCCTTAATTTGCCTGCTCCCTTTGACAATGCGGAACTTTATAAGGAGCTCCATATGATGAGTCTGAATTGCCAGACAAAAGATGCTTTTTCAAAGTCGAAAGCCGGTGGTTGGCGTTATGACATTGTGGGGTTGGGAATGAAAATAAATATGGCTGATGTGAATGCGGCTATCGGACTGGCTCAGATACGAGAGTATCCTGCTCTTCTGAAGGAACGTAGAAGGGTATTCAATACTTATTCCAAAGCTTTTGCAGATTACGATTGGGCTATAATTCCTCCTTCGGTAGATGGTGAAAAGGAAAGCTCCTATCATATCTACGCATTAAGAATCAAGAATTTTACGGAAGAACAGCGTGACCGTATGATTGATGAAATAGCCAAGGCGGAAGTAGCGGTCAATGTGCATTTCATTCCGATGCCGATGCTTTCATTTTTCAAATCCTTGGGATATGACATAAAAAACTATCCTCAAGCTTATGAGAATTTTAAGGGGGAAATTTCTTTGCCTATTTATCCTCAGCTGGATGAGGAACAGCTGAACTTCATTATTAATGTTGTAAAGGCCGCATATATAACAGTTGCAGGTACTGAGTGATGATTCGCTTTCTTGATTTTATCTTTTCTCTTTTGGGGATAATTCTACTTTTCCCCGTATTTCTTGTGTTATATTTCGCCGTCCGATTGGAAAGTAAAGGTGGTGGTTTTTATAAACAACTACGTGTGGGACGTGGAGGGACGGATTTTTACGTCTATAAGTTCCGTTCAATGCGTATAGGAGCTGATAAGCAAGGTTTGATAACTGTAGGTGGACGGGATCCTCGGATTACTCAGGTCGGATATTTTATTCGCAAATATAAATTAGATGAGCTACCTCAGTTATTTAATGTACTGAAAGGTGATATGAGTTTAGTAGGCCCACGTCCGGAAGTCCGAAAGTATGTAGAACTATATACGGATGAACAACGTAAAATACTTTCTGTTCGTCCTGGAATAACAGATTATGCTTCCATAGAATATGTTGATGAGAATACTATACTTGGGCAGGCTGATGATGCGGATAAAGCGTATGTAGAACGGATTTTACCGGATAAGATACAGTATAATATGAAATATATCAATCATCGGTCAGTGAAAGAATATTTCAAAATTATCTTTTTGACCATATGGAGTATCATACATTGAAAAGACGATTGTGCATGGTTATAAACTGGTTATTTATTCCTCATTATGTTCGTAAAACAAAATAAAGGAATTATTTTCGGAAAAAATTGTTAGAACTTATGTCAATTGCTCAATATTGTTTTACTTTGCTGTCAAATAGTAAGCAATACAGCAATTGATATGCAGAAATTATTGTCTTTGCCGCCTAATCTGGTGTCGGCATTCTATGAACTGGAAAATGTAGACCGTACGGAATGGTTTTGTACTTCCGACCCGGTGGGAATGAAACTTGGCTCGGGTGGGGGAACTACCTGGCTCTTGAGAGAATGGCAGAAGGAACGGGATAGGAAGTATTTGGCGGAGGAGCGTATTCCAACAGAAAAGTGCATTCCAACAGAAAAGTGCATTCCAACAGAGAAAAGCCTTCCAGCAGAGAAGCGTATTCTGCTGCATGCCGGAGGACAAAGCCGTCGTTTACCGGGATATGCACCGTCGGGCAAGATATTGACCCCGATTCCGGTGTTTCGCTGGGCGCGTGGACAAAAACTGGGACAGAATTTATTATCCCTTCAGCTCCCACTTTACGAAAAGATAATGGAGCGGGCTCCCGAAAGACTGCGTACGCTGATTGCCAGTGGTGACGTATATATCCGTGCGGAAAAGCCGCTTCAAGAGATTCCCGATGCAGATGTGGTGTGCTATGGACTGTGGGTAGACCCGTTGCTCGCCACACATCATGGTGTGTTTATCTCGGACCGGAATCAACCGGAATCCTTGGATTTCATGCTTCAGAAACCCTCTCTGGAAGAATTGGAAAACCTCTCCAAGACACATCTCTTTTTAATGGATATCGGCATCTGGCTATTGAGCGACCGGGCCGTTGACTTGCTGATGAAACGTTCGCAGAAGGCAGATGGGGCTTTGGACGTGGATACGCCATATTCCGACTTGAAATACTATGACTTGTATGCTGACTTTGGCTTGTCCTTAGGAAATCATCCCCGTATTGAGGATGAAGAGCTGAACAGCCTCTCCGTCGCCATATTGCCTTTGCCCGGAGGCGAATTCTACCATTATGGAACAAGCCGCGAACTGTTGTCTTCAACCGTCACCTTACAGAATAAGGTCTACGACCAGCGCCAGATTATGCACCGGAAGTTGAAGCCCAATCCGGCCATCTTTGTGCAGAATGCAGAAGTGCATCTCCCCCTTACTCCGAAGAACGACAGTCTTTGGATTGAAAATAGCTTTGTTGGGGCTTCTTGGCGGCTGGGGGCACGGCAGATTATCACGGGTGTTCCCAAGAATGACTGGAGGCTGACCATTCCAGACGGTATCTGCATTGATATAGTTCCGCTTGCCGACCAGCGTTGGGCAGTACGCCCCTATGGTTTTGACGATACTTTTAAGGGGGATATTCGGGATGAAAAGACACTGTTCCTTGGAATGTCGTTTTCGGAATGGCTGGCTGAACGGGAATTGTCGGTGGAAGACATCACCGGCAGAAAAGAGGACCTGCAGGCTGCTGCCATCTTCCCGGTTGTGGAAGATAAAGAGCAGATGGGGACAGTGCTTCGATGGATGGTTTCCGAACCGGGCTTGACGGAAGGAAAGGCTGTCTGGCTGGAAAGTCGTCGGTTGTCCGCCGACGAAATTTCAGCACAAGCCGACTTGCGTCTGCTGTATGCACAGCGGGAGAGTTTCTGCAAAGGAAACTGGGAAGTGCTGGCACGCAACCATGCAAAGAGTGTATTCTATCAACTCGACTTGATGGATGTGGCCGGTGAATTCCATAAATTCGGCATTGACAAGCCGGAAGTGTTGCCGACAGATGCCTCGCTGATGCAGCGTATCCATAACCGGATGCTGCGTGCACAGATTGAGAAGCTGGACGGAAGGGACTTCAAGGCAGATGAGCAGGCCGCATTCAACTTGTTGCGCGAAGGATTGCTGACTGATTTGTATGAACGCAAGAGCAGTCCTCGCCTGAATGTGTATAGTGACCAGATTGTATGGGGGCGTAGCCCCGTACGCATAGATATGGCGGGAGGATGGACGGACACTCCGCCTTACTCCTTGTTTGCCGGTGGGAGTGTGGTGAATATTGCCATTGAACTGAATGGGCAGCCGCCTTTACAAGTGTACATCAAACCTTGCGCGGAGCATCGCATCGTGTTGCGCTCCATTGATATGGGAGCCATGGAGGTGGTGAATACTTTTGAGGAATTGCAATCCTATTGCATGATAGGTTCCCCCTTTTCCATTCCCAAAGCAGCATTGGCGCTGGCCGGGTTTGTTCCGGCTTTTTCAGAAACGGCTTATCCTTCGCTGGAAAAACAACTGGAAGCCTTCGGCACAGGTATAGAGATTACATTGCTTTCTGCCATACCTGCAGGTTCCGGTCTGGGCACAAGCTCCATTTTGGCTTCTACTGTCTTGGGTTCATTGAGTGACTTTTGCGGACTGATGTGGGATAAGAACGAAATATGCCGCCGTACGCTTGCCCTGGAACAGTTGCTGACGACCGGTGGCGGTTGGCAAGACCAATACGGTGGGGTACTGCAAGGTATCAAACTGTTGCAGACGGAGGCTGGATTTGCCCAGCAGCCATTGGTACGCTGGTTGCCCGAGCATTTGTTTACCCATCCGGAATACCGCGATTGCCATCTGCTGTATTATACGGGCATTACGCGTACAGCCAAGGGCATCCTTGCAGAAATAGTACGCTCCATGTTCCTCAACTCTTCCCTTCACCTGGGGTTATTAGAAGAGATGAAAGCACATGCCTTGGATATGGCCGAAGCCATTCAACGGAATGACTTCAAGGGTTTCGGAACACTGGTAGGCAAGACATGGATGCAGAAGAAGGCACTGGACAGTGGAACAAATCCTCCTGCCGTAGAGGACATCATCCGTCAGATAAAAGACTATACCTTAGGATATAAACTGCCGGGAGCCGGTGGGGGAGGTTATCTGTATATGGTGGCTAAGGATCCGCAGGCAGCCCTGCGCATCCGTGAGACCTTGACGCTGAATGTACCGAATCCGAGAGCCAGGTTCGTAGAAATGTCACTCTCGGATAAGGGATTCCAGGTGTCGCGGAGCTGAAATTCATCATTCATGATGATACGGCCCCCCGTTCAGTATGGTCATCGCCCGGTAGAGTTGCTCCACAAAGATGAGGCGCACCATCTGATGGGAAAAGGTCATGCGTGAGAGGGACATCTTCTCGTGTGCCGCTTCGTACACTTTGGGGGAGAATCCGTAAGGGCCTCCGATAATAAATACCAGCCGTTTGTTCACGGTATTCATCTTGCGCTTCATATAGTCTGCAAACTCTATGGAGCGCATTTCTTTTCCACCTTCGTCCAGCAGTACGACCACATCTCCCGGCTGGAGAGCTTTCAATATCAGTTCCCCTTCCTTTTCCTTCTGCACTTCCATGGAGAGGCTCTTGGTGTTTTTCAGTTCGGGGATGACTTCCATCTCGAATGAGAGATAACGCTTGGTACGTTGCACATAGTCGTTGATGGCTGTTATAAAGTGTTGTTCTACAGTTCGTCCTACAACGAGCAGAGTAGTTTTCATACTGGTTCTGTTTTGATTAGCGCACAAATTTAGCATTTTTTTATTGTATTTTGAGACAAATGCTTACCTTTGCCTATCATAAATACTTGTGAAAATGAAAAAACGGGTAATCTTTTTGTTGACCGGTCTCTTCATTTGGACGTCTGTGCTGCTGGCTCAGAATGTTCCCGAGGGAGTGATTGGAGCCTTCAAGGAAGGAAACTCTCAGGAGCTCAACAAGTATCTGGGTGACAAGGTCGATTTAATCATTCAGAATAAGTCGACCCACGCCGACAAGCGGACGGCAGAGGGCACAATGGCTGCTTTCTTCTCCAACCACAAGGTCGGCAGTTTTAATGTGAACCATCAGGGGAAGCGCGATGAGTCCGGTTTCGTCATCGGTACCTTGATGACCGCAAATGGAAACTTTCGGGTGAATTGTTTCTTCAGAAAAGTACAGAGCAAATATGTCATACATCAAATAAGGATAGATAAAACAGATGAATAAGGAAGAAGAATTGATTGACAGGCTGATAGACCTGGCTTTCGCCGAAGATATAGGCGATGGAGACCATACAACCCTTTCGTGCATTCCTGCTACGGCAATGGGCAAATCCAAACTGTTGATAAAAGAACCGGGCATCCTGGCCGGTATCGAGATAGCAAAGGAGGTGTTCCGCCGTTTCGATCCTACCATGAAGGTGGAAGTGTTCATTAATGACGGTACAGCCGTAAAGCCTGGTGATGTGGCCATGATTGTGGAAGGCAAGATACAGTCTTTGTTGCAAACGGAGCGTCTGATGCTGAACATCATGCAGCGCATGAGTGGCATTGCCACCATGACACATAAGTATGCCGAGCAACTGAAAGGTACGAATACCCGTGTACTCGATACCCGCAAGACTACTCCGGGCATGCGTATCCTCGAGAAAATGGCAGTGAAAATCGGTGGCGGTGTAAACCACCGTATCGGCTTGTTCGATATGATTTTGCTGAAAGACAACCATGTGGACTTTGCGGGAGGCATCGACAAGGCCATCAACCGTGCGAAGGAATATTGCAAGGGAAAAGGCAAGGACCTCAAGATAGAAATAGAAGTGCGCAACTTCGACGAATTGCAGCAGGTGCTCGACCTGGGCGGTGTAGACCGTATCATGTTCGACAACTTTACGCCGGCAATGACAAAGAAGGCCGTAGAGATGGTAGGCGGCCGCTATGAAACGGAATCTTCCGGCGGCATCACGTTTGATACGCTCCGCGACTATGCCGAATGCGGTGTAGACTTTATCTCAGTCGGTGCGCTGACCCATTCTGTGAAGGGATTGGATATGAGTTTTAAAGCATGTTGACAAAGGCAGAACGCGTTATTGCAGAATAATAAGGAAAGCCTCTCATAAAGAATGCTGCATTAAGGCAGATTTATGAGAGGCTTTCTCTTGATAACCGGTAGAGTAATGGCACCCGGAAAAACAGATGGTGTATTTGGGAGAAACAGATGGTCTGTTTGGGGCAGATAGATGATGCGTTTGGCTGTAACGGATGATGTGTTTCAATGGATAAATAGCGTAGGAAGGTATGAAAAACATAACATGGAATAAAGTAAAAACAACTGTCAAAGGTTGGCAAGTGGGAGACTACATCCGGCAGACTTCCATTGTGGTGATTGGTGTACTGATTACCTTTGCCGGTAGTGAGTTGGTTACTCAAAACTCCGAGAAGAAAGATATTCAAGCCACCATGTCGCTGATTAGGGATGAACTGAAAAGCAACCGGGAGAATTATGAGAGTATCGTTTCAGAGTTTAGAGAGGATGAACGTCTTTCCAGCTTATTGGTGGAGTATGATTTAAAGCATCGGACGATACCGGAAGATTCATTGATACAGTTCCGCTTTCTTATGGGGCATATCCGCAGTTTTTATTATAGTCAGAATGCATTGGATATACTTAAAAACTCCATGTTGATGCAGAAGATTTCAGATAAAGAGCTACTGTTGCAGTTGACCGGAATCTATGAGGTATTGGATGGATTTAGGGCGACTATGAATGGCTATTACGATATGAAGGACGAAATTATGGTTCCTTTCCATTTGGCATTGACTGATGAACAGACGGACCAGATAAATCGTGGAGGATATGAGGCGTGGGATATTTACTTGTCGGACAGGTCGGTACGGAACTTTGTCAGGGTAGCGCGGAACTATTTTACGCCGGACTATGTAGAACGTGTGGGAAAACGTATAGACGAGGCAATACAAGCGCTTGAGAAAAAGTATCATTTAGAATGAAAAGATATGGGAAAGACAAGCTTTAACAGGTTGAACCATAAGATAAAAAGCTGGCGCATAGGTGATTATTTCCGTCAGTTCAGTATTGTGGCTGCGGGCATCATTGTCACTTTCTGGGGAAACGACCGGATTACCGAGAACGCCCGCCAAAAGGAAGTGCGTGCTACGATGCAGCTGATAACGGAAGAGTTGGAATATAATAAGCAGGAGCTCCGTAATATAAAGCACTTGTTGGATATTGACATACACATGAGTCTGCTGTTGAAGGAACATGATATGGATGTATCCAAGATACCGACAGATACTCTGTGGAAGTATGGCAAGCTTTTCAATAATATGGATGAATTCTCTTATAGGACAGATGCGCTGGATGTGCTGAAAGGTTCTTCATTGATGCAGTATATACCGGACAAACGTATGTTGCAGGATGTATTGCAGACTTATTTTGAGTTGGGTAGGAAACAGAGGGATGTCGGTGATTACTATGCAACGAAAACAGATGCTCTTATGAGTGCTGCCATGTCCAGGGAGTTGGCGCATGTTTTTGATGGTGACGACAGTCTTCGGGACCAGGCCTTGTTTCTTGTGCAGTATAAGAAATTTATCAATTACGTCAACATGGTTCCCGGTTTTCTGTATTGGCATGAATTTGATGAATTGGATGAAAGGCTGGCCAAGCAGATTCAAGTATTGAAAGCCAAATATAAGTAATCTCCGTTCTTTAACATCTTTTTATATTTAATTCAGCAGCATTTTCAAAAATGCTGCGTCTAACTAACAAACGACGCGAAGAGGCGTCCGTAAAACGAGCACTGACATTGGAAAATGAGATAGAACTGATTGAGGGCTGCCGGGCAGGAAAGGATTCCGCCCGAAAGGAATTATACACCCTCTACTCCAAGCAGATGCTGGCGGTATGTTACCGCTATACGGGCGATGTCGATGCGGCCCATGACGTATTGCACGATGGCTTCATCAAAATTTTCACCCACTTCACCTTCCGTGGCGAATGTGCATTGAGTACCTGGGTGACAAGGGTAATGGTGACGCAGGCGATAGACTACCTGCGGAAACAGCAACGTTTCAGCCAACTGGTGGTGAATGAGGAACAATTGCCCGACATTCCGGATGAAGCAGGCATTGCCGAAACCGGAGGCCGTATTTCCGAAGAAATGCTGATGGCGTTCGTGGCGGAACTTCCCGATGGATGCCGTACTGTATTCAACTTATACGTCTTTGAGGAGAAATCGCACAAGGAAATAGCCGAAATCCTCCACATCAAAGAGCATTCGTCTACCTCGCAGTTGCATCGTGCTAAGTGTTTGTTGATAAAAAGAATTAAAGAATATACTGAATATGAGAGAAAATGATGAAATAACCGGTTTGTTCCGCAGTCGTCTTGCCGGCGCAGAGATGACAGTGCGGGAGGACTTCTGGGAAGGGTTGCAACGTGACTTGCCGTCACCGGTTGCCGCAAAAGGCAGGAGGCAGCTTTTTCTTTCTCCGAGGTTTCACCGCGTAGCCGCAGCCGCCTCTGTTGTATTTGTACTGGGAGCTGCTTCTGCCGCTTTCTGGTATTTCTCTCCGAAAGAGGAAATCAAGGAGGCCTTTACACAAGTGGCGGCCATGACGCCGGAAGATAACTTGAACGGGGATGTGGTGCAGGAAAGTTTTCCCTCTATCCATCAGGCCAACCCCATGGCACAAAAGCCCGGTACACAGCATCCCGCCAACGGCATTCCGGCAGGATTGACGGCGCAGGCCGATGAGGATGAATCCATGTCTGTCCATGTTTCCATCCGGATTACCCAACGGGTGTACGGAAACCAGCAGCAGCCGGGAAACGGTTATTACAGTAACGGAACTCCGGCCGGAAACGGGAACTACCATTCAAATCCTGGCCATAAGGATGCTGATATAGATAGAATGCTGCCATCTTCTGAGGAAGAACCGGCAAAGTCTGTGGCTGTATCGCCATCTAAGCCCCGTAATTGGGCATTGAAAGCAGGCATCGGCACTTCCCTGCCGAAAGGGAATTTCCATATGCCGTTCACGGCCGGGGTAAGCGTGGAACGTTGTTTGAACAAGCATTTCTCCTTGGAAGCCGGTCTTCAGTATAATTGCTTGGATGGTGACCATACGTTGCATACGCTGGGAATTCCGGTAAGGCTGAACATGATGCTGGCCAGTACGCCGAAAGTGGATTTCTATGCTATGGTAGGTGGAGCAGCCGAGAAATGCATTGCAGGTGCTTCGGACAATGGTTTCGGTGCAGAGCCGGTACAGTTGTCGGTTGCTGCCGGAGTAGGGGTACGCTATAAAATGAACAACCGTTTTGCCTTGTTTGCAGAGCCGTCTGTATCCCATCATTTCGATACGGACTCGCAGACAAGAACCTTGCGTACGGAACGGCCCACCAATCTGAATCTGTTGTGCGGCGTGCGCATGACTTATTAATCTTAAATACCATACAAATATGAAGACTCTATACAATAAATTACATATATTCGGGCAGACTATGCTGCTCGTATTCTTTACTCTTTCTGTTCTCTCTTTGGGCTCTTGCAGCAAAGAAACGTTGGACTACAACCATCCGGATGTAGACTTGTTTGTCAAGCAGTTGAAGGCTGGCAAATATTCTACCCAAAGTCCGGATGGATTGAGTAACATGCCCAAGTTCACTTCCGAAGATATAGAGGAATTGCTGAAGTATGCCGAGGACTTGACGGTCATTCCCTCTTTCCCCCTGGCTCCGGTATCCTATTCGGCAGGTGGCAAGCTGCGTTTGGGCGAATGCATCCTGTGGACGGTAGAGACTATCCGCCTCGGGAACAATGCTTCGATGGGATGCAAGATGGTACATACGGATGCGGAGAATTATGAAGGTATCTATTTCCTTTCGGACGAAGAGGTGCTGGATGCCGCTTCGCGCTACCGCCGCTGGTGGGAAACCCGTAAGTATCCACGGACTATGTGGACGATTGATCCCTGCTATGACGAACCGCTTTGTGGCAGCGGATATATGTGGTGGTGAAATGTTTTTAGGGATTAAGTAATCAAAACTGTCAGGTGAAGATATCTATACTTGTTTGGGGGCTGCTCTGTGCAGTAGCCTTCCCTTGCTATGCCCAAAACTGGACCCCTCAGGACTCGTTGAGGCTGAACCGGTTGCTGAAGGGCGAGGGGGAGGTAAAACTGAATCCGGAGGTATTGCAGGAATTGGAAATGAACAATTCTCTGGGTACTCCGAAAGCGGTGATGGACAAGTCGTGGATGGATTTTGATAATTCATTGCCCGTCATGCCGAAAGCGCCCGAGAAAAAAGTGGTGCTTACCTTACGTCCTTATACAGCCAATACCAAATATAATTGGGACCCCATTTATCAGAAAAAAATCAAGGTAGACAAGGATACTTGGCGAGGAGATGAATTCTATGCACTTAAGATTCTGATGATTCCTACGAACTGGGCTAAACATCCGTTTGATGCCGGTCCGCGTGAGACGGTGGAGCAGATTGAAGCAACCGGTTTGCGTTACCGGGTGACGGAGCGGGCCAATAATATGGCTGTGGGCGGTTGGCAGGGTGCCAGTGGCGGTGGAATTTCCGGTTTAGACCTGATGACACCTTTTACCCGTGAGTTTTGGAATTTCAAAGGCCGCAAGCGCCGTGCCCGTACGCTGGAAGTATTGAAGGCGTATGGAGATTCGATAACTGTTTTGGAACAACAGTAATTTATCACTTTTTGTCAAATTTTGAACTTTCTTTCTCCTCTTCTTGTTTTCATTAGTAAACCTTTAAAAAAAGTAATAATGAACAGAGTGACTTCTCTATTTGGAATAAGATATCCGATAATTCAAGGTGGTATGGTGTGGTGTAGCGGCTGGAGACTTGCTGCTGCTGTAAGCAATGCGGGAGGGCTGGGCTTGCTCGGCGCAGGTTCGATGCATCCCGAAACGTTGCGGGAGCATATCAGGAAATGCCGTGAGGCTACGCATCATGCTTTTGGTGTGAATATTCCCTTGATGTATCCCCAGATAGAAGAGATAATGCAGATTGTGGCCGACGAGGGAGTGAAGATTGTATTTACATCTGCCGGCAGCCCGAAGAAATGGACTGGTTGGTTGCACGAGCGTGGCATCACGGTGGTGCATGTTGTTTCGTCCTCGCGTTTTGCCGTGAAGGCAGAAGAGGCGGGTGTTGATGCAATAGTTGCCGAAGGCTTCGAAGCCGGTGGGCACAATGGGAGGGAGGAGACTACCACCCTGTGCCTGATACCAGCTGTACGTGCAGTTACTACACTTCCGCTGATTGCCGCCGGTGGCATTGCAACGGGTGAGGCCATGCTGGCTGCCCGGGTGCTGGGTGCGGAAGGTGTGCAGATTGGTACACGCTTTGCCTTGACGGCAGAGAGTTCTGCAAACGAGGTATTTAAGGATTACTGCTTGCATTTGGAAGAAGGGGATACCCGTCTGCTTTTGAAGAAATTGGCTCCGGTGCGTCTGGTGCGCAATAACTTTCGCAGCGCCGTAGAGGCTGCTGAGGCTGTGGGAGCTTCAGAGGAAGAACTTCGTATCCTTTTAGGGCGTGGCCGTGCCAAACGTGGTATTTTTGAAGGTGACTTGGAAGAAGGGGAACTGGAAATAGGGCAGGTATCTGCCTTGCTGCATGGAAAGGGAGTGCAGTCTGTGGCGTCGGTCATGCAAGAGTTGGTGGAGGAGAGCAGAAGGGCGTGGGAGAGAATGCAGGAATTGGATTTCTGAATATTCCCTCTTCTGGTATCATATAACAATAAAAAAGGAATATTCCCGGTGATTTCGGGGATATTCCTTTTTTAGTTTCAACTTATAACCTTTTATCCTTTGGGGATATTGGTTGTGTCTTTTGCCGTATTTCCACTTGTGGCGGAATTACTTGTGCCATTGCTGCTGGCAGTGGCGCTACCGGTAGCCATATTTGTTGCACTTTTACCGGCTGTCTGCACAGCAGGTTGCTCTTCCCAATGGAACGGTTCAAAGCTACTGTTCGGGTCAACCCAGGACGGTTTCTTGGAAGCATAAATAATGAATGGGGCAATGACTACAATCAGCGCACCGATGATGAGCACGGAGAACCATACAGTGTTGCTGCCTGTTGAAATCTGGCTGGGTGGGATAAAGCTCAATACGAATGCCAGCAATGACCCGCAGAAACCAAGACCACCGATGAGCCACATCAATCCGTTGCCATTCTTGCCGATACGGAACGGACGGTTCAGCTTCTTCATCTTATAACGCAGCACGATGGCTCCGGAGAACATCAGCATATACATGATAAGATAGAGGACTACGGTCAACTGTGACAGAATCTGGTAGAAACTCTGTACGGAAGGCATGACTACGAACAGAAGGCTCAGTACGGTTACTGCACCGCCTTGTACATAAAGGATGTTCTTCTGTACACCCAGTTTGTTTGTCTTCTGGAAGAACGGAGGCATGTAGCCTGCTTTTCCTACGGCAAAGATACCTTTGGACGGACCGGCAACCCATGTCAATACACCTGCCAGCACCCCGAATGCCAGAGCAATGGCGATGATGGGTGACAGCCAGGAGGCGCGGATGTAATGGAAATAGTTATCGAAGCCTACAAGCAGACTCTGTGTCAGACTGATGTCTTTGGCCGGGATGATGATGCCCAGTGAGAAAGTACCGAGCACGAAGATGATAACCGTAATGGCCGCACCGATGAACACTGCCTTCGGATAATTCTTGGAGGGATTGTTCACGTCTTTTACGTGGATACCGCCCATTTCCATACCGGCATAGAAGAGGAAGATACTGGCAGCAAGCACCACGTTGTCGAAGTTCGTCAAGTCGGGGAAGAAGCTGCTGTGGAAATCCAGGTTGGAGTGTCCGCCGGTGGCAAGGTAGATAATACCCAGGATAATCAGCAGTGCGGCAGGGATAATAGTCCCGACCAGGCCGCCGACCTTTGCCACTTTACCTACCCAGCTCATGCCCTTCATGGAGATGAACGTAGCCAGCCAGTAGATGATGAGGACAACAACGAGCGAGTAATACTTGTTATTGGCCAGTGACATGTCGTGTACGTCGTTCATGCCGATGAAAGCAATGGATACGGCACCGAATGTCAATACGGTAGGATACCAGATTGTACTTTCAATCCATTGTACCCAGATGGCAAGGAAGCCCAGTTTTTTTCCGTAGGCTTCGCCCACCCAGCGGAACACACCGCCTTGCTTGTCTTGAAACATGGCAGCCAGTTCCGCGGCGACAAGTGACGTCGGAATCAGAAAAACAATGGCTGCAAATAAGTAGTAGAAGGCCGAACTCATTCCGTACACGGCCTCGGCAGGAAGTCCACGTAGGGATACTACTGCCGTCACATTCATGATTGCCAGGGTAAATACACCCAGCTTCACTGTTTGTTTAATATTTGCCATAAGTTAAGGTTTTAGATGAAAAATATATTCAAAATCAGCGTCTATAACAACACTTGGGGAGAGTTGTTTCCAACGGATAAGTGAAAGTTCTGGTTTTAACTATTCAGGAAGCGTCGGCTTTGGGCGCGGGCTTCTGTGCAACTTTCTTGTAGAACTCTTCTTTTTCCTTATTGCGCCGTTCGACCAGGCTCGTTACATACACTGTAAAGATAGGGAACATCATCATGCCCAGCGCAGCCAGCAGTACGGACAGTACCCGTCCGGTGGGAGTGACTGCTATGATATTGGAACCCACCGTCGTCACATCCATAAATGCCCACCATAAGGCGTCTCCATATCCTTTAACTAAAGGATTGGGACCATGCTCCATGACATAAAAGGCTAGACTGGAAAAATAGACAGTGGCCAGCAACATGGTAAGGTAGGAAACGAACAGTCCCGATGCGCGGTTGTACGTCAGCCAACCCACCACGATAGCCATGGCGTAACCACCCCGCACCAATGGGATGAAACGCAGCATATAGGTTATCTCGGGTGAGAAAGTCCATCCCATATAGGCAATGATGTTTTGATAGGGTATAGCTACCAGCAGGAAAATGAAATGCGTGGCCACGTAGTGACCCTTCTTCTCTGCCAGGAACCATTCCAATACAAAATCTGCCAGGAACAGGGCGCATATCCACAACTGTACTTTCATGTAGACCGACTGTTCGTAAAAGGGGATCCCCTTGAACGTGTCGACAGAGATGCTGATAACTAAAAATAGCGACAGTATCAATATAATGACATGCAGTATGCCATAGATACCTTTTTCCCGCAATACAAATTCTGATAGAGCCATTTTCATGATGAAGTCCATTATAAAGTCATAAGTTATGAGTTATAAGTCATTTGCTGATTACGGTGCCTACCAACAAATAACTCATAACCTATAACTCATAACTAAAAAGAGAAACTTATTCTGTAATCGTTACGTTATCACCGTTGAATACACCCAGGCCGAGCTTGTTCATGATGAACTTGATTGCCGATTGGGCCTTTACGGAGTTTCCCGCTTCGTCTAGGGGAGGAGCGAAGGCCGATACTCCCATGACACCGGGCAATACGGCCATTACACCACCGCCTACACCGCTTTTGGCCGGTATGCCGGCGGTGTACATCCAGTCGCCCGAATGCTCGTAGAAGCCTACGGTAGAAATCATCGACGTGATTTTCGGTGCCAGGCTGGCTTCGAACACCGTTTGTTTGGTGACGGGGTTCACACCGTTATTGGCGATGGTTCCTGCGGCAATGCCCAGTTGCTGGGCCGTGATGCCGAGAGAACACTGGCGAGTATAGAGGTCGAGAGCCATGTCCGGATTATCGTAGATGCGGTTGTAGTTTTTCAGCAGCCAGGCAATGGAGCGGTTGTTGAAGTTGGTAGCCGTTTCCGATTTGTACAGTTCGTCGATGAGTTGTGGGGCGGAGCCGCACAGCTCAGTGACATTCTGTACAATGGCATCCCATTTCTTGTCGGAGTTTCCCACTGGCTGTACCATGGAACAGGCGGAAATGGCACCGGCATTTACCAATGGAGTGGAAGGGTGGTCGTTTTCCAGCAAGATGGCGATGATGGAGTTGAACGGTAGTCCCGTGGCATCGGCACCTATCATGTCCAGCACTTTCTGCGCACCGTATTGGCGCAGGATAAGGATGGCTGTGTGTACCTTCGAGACGGACTCTATACCGAAACGATAGTCTGTGTCACCTATATTGATGGTCTGCCCGTTCATCAGGCAGATGCTGAGTCCGAATAGTTTGGAGTCTATGTTGGCAAGGTAGGGAATATAATCCGCATTCTTGCCTCCTGTGCTGCCCTTCACCTCATTGTAGGCTTCTTGGGCAACCTCCTTTATTTGTGAAATTGATATTTTCTTTTCCATAAACACGTTGTGATGTACGATTAGACGATGTACGATTTACGATTGAAATTACTCCTTTAAACGTAGTCCGTATCAAGAGAAACTCTAATCGTACATCGTAAATCGTTTAATCGTAAATTAATTTATTTTTTATGAGTACGGCATCCGTGGTTGAATATTTTGGTTTCCACCGGCAGGTTCTTTTCCTGTGCCATACGGGTAGGAGTCGGGTAATCCAGTTTCTCCAGCTCCGTGATGGCATTCTTAATGTCACCCAGCAGCATGTCTGCCATGTCGCGGCTGAATCCTTGGCGAACAACGACGCGCATTACGACGTAGTCTTCCAGCTTTGAAGGCAGTGTATAGGCGGGTACCATCCAACCGTGTTGTGACAGCTTGTCCTGCAGGTCATACAGAGTCCATTTGGCAGCTCTTGCATATTCCGGTTTCAAATACCAGATAAACAGCGGGTTCACAACCTCGTCGGAATAGTTTACGAACGGAGCCATCTTGCCGATTTCGTCATGGATATACTTGGCGATGGTCAGAGAGTTGTACTGTACTTCCTTGTAACCCTGGAATCCCAAACGGATGAACTGGTAATATTGACCCAGAATCTGTGCGGCAGGACGGGAGAAGTTCAGGCCTACCTGAGTAATGTTGGCACCGAGGTAGTTTACGCTGAATGACATTTCTTCGGGCAGATATTCCTTGCCTTTCCAGCAAACCCAGCCCAGACCCGGATAAACTAGACCGAATTTGTGTCCGCTGACGCTGATGGAGAGTACCCACTTCAGACGGAAGTCCCATTTCTTTTCGGGATAGAGGAACGGGAGGATGAAACCGCCGCTGGCGGCATCTACGTGGATAGGAATGTCGTAGCCGGTCTTCGCATTGTAGGCATCGAGGGCTTTGTCGAGGGCTTCGACGTCATCGTTCAGTCCTGTCCATGTAACGCCTTGGATAGGCACGATACAGATGGTGTTCTCATCACACATCTTCAAGGCTTCTTCGGGGTCGAGCGTGGTCTTGTCCAGTGTCAAAGGCACTTCACGCATTTCAATCTGCCACAATTGGGCGAATTTTTCCCATACCACCTGGAAACCGGTTGAAATAACGAAGTTGGGTTTGTCGAACGGTTTGCCTTGTGCCTGACGTTTCTTGCGCCAGCGCAACCAGGCTGCCACACCACCCAGCATACATGCCTCCGAGGAACCGATGGCAAGTGCGCCGGTTTTCCAGGTTTCTTTTTCAGGAGAGTTCCAGAGGTTGGCCACGATGTTGATACATTTACCGTTCATTACGGCGATGCGCGGATATTCGGTCTCGTCAATGTAGTTGATGTTGATGGCTTCGTTCATCAGCTTGGTTGCATATTCGTCCATATAGGTAGTGACGAATGTAGCCAGATTCAAGCGAGGCTGCGTTTGGGCGAAGGTCTCGTCTTTCACCATCTGATAGGCGATTTCCGGGGTAGTAGGTCCGTCGGGAATCTTTTCTACGGGTGAGGGTTGTAACATACGGTTTGAACCGAATACTTCAGTTTTTGCATCTCCTTTTCTGAAATTCAAATCTTCCATATTAATAAGTTTTTTAAAGGTTTAGGCGGCGAGGCTTTTCCCCGTCGAATTTCCCACAACAACGGGGTTTGCGGATGAAAGTTCCTGGGTTTTGCATTATTTGGCGTTTATTAAAGGGCAGCGTAGTAAAATCTTAAAAAACGAACATTCTGAAGGTAAGTTTGTTGTTCCCACATTATTCATTTAATTAATATACTACTATATGAAAATCAATACCGGAAGGGGTACAATCCCCCTTATTACGCTTGTCGGCATTTGGTCTGTCTCTGCATTGACTTCCTTGCCGGGATTGGCCGTGTCACCTATTTTGGGACAGCTTACCACCATTTTTCCACATGCCACGGAACTGGATATACAGATGCTTACCTCCCTGCCTTCACTGCTGATAATTCCTTTTGTGCTGTTGGCGGGCAAGCTGGCAGAGAAACGTGATTTTGTGCGTCTGCTGAAAGCGGGGCTTTGGATGTTTGCCGCCAGTGGGGTACTTTATCTTTTTTCGGACAAAATGTGGCAGTTGATGGTGGTCAGCGCTTTGCTTGGCATCGGTTCGGGGGTGATTATTCCGTTGTCCACCGGTCTGGTTTCACGCTATTTCACGGGGGAATATCGGGTGAAGCAGTTTGGTTACAGTTCTGCCATCACCAATGTGACGCTGGTTGTGGCAACGGCGGTGACTGGGTATCTGGCAGAGGTAAACTGGCACTTGCCTTTCGTGGTATACCTGCTTCCGTTGGTTTCTCTGCTGCTTGTCGGATATTTGAAGGGGGATACCGGTCAGCCGCAGATAGCAGAAGATACAGCTGCCGTTGTTCCGGAGGAATCCAAGCGTGCGGTTCCCGGTAAATACGGCATCCATATCTGCCATCTGCTACAGTTGATGCTGTTTTATGGCGTCACTACGTATGTAGTGCTGGCGGTTACTTTTGACTTGCCTTTTTTGATGGAGGCCCATCACTTCTCCAGCGGAAATTCCGGATTGATGATCTCCTTATTCTTCCTTGCCATTATGGCTCCGGGTTTCTTCCTGGGGCATATCGTGAAGTGGATGGGGAAACACACAAAGTTTTACAGCCTTTTGTCCATTGCAGCGGGTTTGCTCTTGATATGGATTTCGCCTAAAGAATGGCTGATAATACCGGGATGTATGTTGGTTGGTTTGGGATATGGTGTCATTCAACCGCTGATTTATGACGAGACAGTAGATACGGCCATACCGGAAAAAACAACTTTGGCACTGGCCTTTGTAATGGTGATGAATTATCTGGCGATTCTATTGTCCCCGTTCATTACAGACTTCTTTCAGACCTTGTTCCACACTAATTCCAAGGAATTTCCGTTTATTTTCAACCTCTGCATCACACTGCTCGCTATGTGGTGGGAGTATGCGAGGAAGAAGGATTCTTTGTTGGGGGGGAGTTATGAGTGATGAGTGATTTGTTGGTAATTGTGCTGCGCTACCATGCTGAAAGGAAAATACCAACAAATCACTCATCACTTATAACTTATAACTCAATCGCCTCATATTTCAGCCCGAAGACGTCGGCTACAGCTTTGTATGTTACTTTGCCTTCCACTACGTTCAATCCTTGCGCCAGAGCCGGGTCGTCCTTGCAGGCTTGTCTCCAGCCTTTGCATGCCAGGGCAACGGTGTAGGGCAGGGTGGCATTTGTCAGTGCCATGGTGGAGGTGAAGGGTACGGCGCCGGGGATATTGGCAACGGCGTAGTGCACAATTCCATCCACAATGTAGGTAGGATCGCTGTGCGTAGTGGGATGGGAGGTCTCGAAACAACCGCCCTGGTCGATGGCTACGTCCACGAGTACGGTGCCGGGTTTCATCATCTTCAGCATTTCGCGGGTGATGAGATGCGGGGCCTTGTCACCGGGGATGAGGACGGAACCGATTACCAAGTCGATGTTCGGCAATTCCATCTTGATGTTATGGGTGGAAGAATAGAGTGTCTTTACGTTTTTCGGCATCACTTCACTCAGGTAGCGCAGGCGGGGAAGGTTGATGTCGGCAATCAGTACCTCGGCACCCATTCCGGCAGCTATCTGTGCGGCATTGGTGCCCACGATACCACCTCCAAGGATAAGTACGCGTGCGGGACGTACGCCCGTTACTCCGCCCATCAGTTTTCCCTTGCCGCCTTGTGGCTTTTCAAGGAAGCGGGCTCCTACTTGGGTAGCCATGCGTCCTGCCACCTCACTCATAGGAGTAAGTAGCGGAAGTGAGTGGTCTTCTTTTTCCACGGTTTCGTAGGCGATGCAGACGGCACCGCTTTCAATCATGGCTTCGGTCAGTAATTTATCGGCTGCAAAGTGGAAATAGGTGAATACCACTTGTCCCTTTTTAATCAGTTTGTACTCTGGTGCAATAGGTTCCTTTACCTTGACAATCATGTCGGCTGCGGCATACGTGTCTTCAATGGTCGGTAAAGTCTTTGCACCTACGGCGATGTAGTCATCGTCGGAGAAACCGCTGTTTACGCCTGCTGTGGCTTGCACATACACCGTATGACCTTTTTTCACCAATTCGGCTACTCCGGCAGGGGTCATTCCCACGCGGTTCTCGTTGTTCTTGATTTCTTTAGGTACTCCGATAATCATAACCTTAAAGTTTTAATTGGGGGGTTAAACATGGCGCAATATAGCGATTTCCCGGCTTGGATGTTATCGGTGCATCTATGTTCTTCAACAGAATTTTTATGCATGTTTTAATCAATGATAATTGTAGCTTTCTGTAGGTAGAGAGAACTATTCTTTTTATATTTGCATGCATTTAAAATAATATTGACTGTACAAAATATGAAATATTCTATATTTTTCTCTCTTTTGTTCTTTATTGGTAGTGTGCAAAGCGGCTATGCCCAAGAAACCGATACAGACAAGCCCTCCTTCATCCCGCCTTTTGATTTTCCCATCACTTTCTCCGGTAACTTCGGCGAGATACGTGCCAACCATTTTCATGGCGGACTGGATTTCAAGACCGGTGGAACCATAGGCAAGCCGGTACGCGCTCTGGCCGACGGATATATTTCGCGTATCCGCGTTACCCACGGTTCGGGCTATGTGCTCGATGTGGCTTATGACAATGGTTATTCGACGATAAACCGCCATTTGAGTGCCTTTGTGGGCGATGTGGCCCGCCGGGTTGAAGACTTGCAGTACGAGAAAGAAAGTTGGGAGGTGGAAATTACTCCCGAACCCGATGAATATCCCGTGAAGGCCGGTCAGATAATAGCTTTGAGCGGAAACACCGGATACTCTTTCGGTCCGCACCTGCATCTGGATATGATAGAGACGGCTACGGACGAATATATCGACCCGCTGCCTTTCTTCATGAACAAGGTGAAAGACAAGACTGCCCCGCGTGCCGAAGGTATCATGCTGTTTCCACAGTCGGGAAAAGGAGTGGTGGAGGGCAAGCAGACGCGACGGGCTTTTCCGGCACATCCAACGAAACCCATTACCGCCTGGGGACTGATTGGTGCAGGCATCCGTGCCTATGATTATATGGACGGAGTGCAGAATAAATATGGCGTGAAGACGGTGATTCTTGAAGTGGATGGCGAGGAAGTCTTCCGCAGTACGGTAGACCGCTTTGCATACGAGGAGAACCGCTATATCAATTCGTGGACACACGGTCAGTACATGAAGTCTTTTATAGAGCCGGGCAACCGCCTTCGCATGCTGCAGGCATCCAACGGCAATCGCGGACTGGTGGAAATCAACGAAGAACGCCCTTACCGATTTGTCTATACACTGAGCGATGCGCTGGGAAATACCTCTAAAGTCCGCTTTACAGTCCAGGGACAGAAGACGATAATTGCTCCGGTGGAACATCGTGAGAAATATGCCCTCAAATGGGACAAGGTGAACTATCTGCAGGAGCCGGGGCTGGAGTTGGTTATCCCAAAAGGAATGCTCTACGATGACGTCTTGCTGAACTACTCCGTGCGGGCTGATAGTGGCGACATCGCTTTCACCTATCAACTGAACGATACCCGTATTCCTATGCACGATGCCTGCGATTTGCGTATCGGTTTGCGCCGGCGTCCGGTGGAGGATATGGCCAAATATTATGTGGCGGGCGTAACGGCACGCGGTGGAAAATATCGCATTGGCGGTAAGTATGAGGATGGTGTCATGAAAGTGCGTATACGGGATTTGGGGACTTATACCGTGGCGGTGGATACGGTTCCGCCGGTGATAACTCCCGTGAACCAAGCCCAATGGGGACGTACGGGAAAAATCATCTTCAAGGCCAAGGACAAGGAAACTGGCATCAATACCTATCGGGGTACGATTGACGGGAAGTATGCCTTGTTTGGAAAGCCCAATTCCATCAGCGGTAACCTGGTGTGCGAGCTCGACCCGAAACATGTGGAGAAAGGCGGCAAGCATGTGGTGGAGATGACGGTGACGGATGGCTGTGGCAACCGTACTACCGGACAGTTTGAATTTGTATGGTAAAGACTGAAATATTTAGTAACATTATAATTTAGAAGTATGAAAAGTAAAAGACTGACTCTTTCCGTCTTGTTTGTTGTGGCAGCCGTGGCGAATGCGCTGGCCTGCACCAATCTTATCGTGGGCAAGAACGCTTCTGCGGACGGTTCTACCATTGTTTCCTATTCTGCCGATTCTTATGGTTTGTTCGGCGAGTTGTATCATTATCCTGCCGGTATGCACAAGAAAGGTACGCTGATTGACATACACGAGTGGGACACCGGCAAATACCTTGGGCAGATAGAGCAGGCACGTCAGACGTACAATGTCATCGGCAATATGAATGAGTTCCAGCTCACTATCGGTGAAACGACATTCGGCGGACGCCCCGAACTGGTAGACACTACCGGTATTATCGACTACGGTAGCTTGATTTATCTCGGACTGCAACGTTCACGCACTGCTCGCGAGGCTATCAAGGTGATGACGGAATTGGTGCAGGAATATGGCTATTACAGTAGTGGAGAATCCTTCACCATTGCCGACCCCAACGAGATATGGATTATGGAGATGATTGGCAAGGGACCCGGTGTGCGCGGTGCCGTATGGGTAGCTGTCCGCGTGCCCGATGATTGTATCTCCGCACATGCCAACCAGAGCCGCATTCATCAGTTCAATATGAATGACAAGGAAAACTGCATGTACTCTGCCGACGTCATCTCCTTTGCACGTGAGAAGGGTTACTTTGATGGTGTGAACAAGGATTTCAGTTTTGCCGATGCCTATGCTCCGCTCGATTTTGGTGCCCGTCGCTATTGCGAGGCCCGTGTATGGAGCTATTTCAATATGTTTACCGACCGTGGTAACGAGTTCTTACCTTATATATTAGGTGAGACGAACACTCCGATGCCTCTGTTTGTGAAACCCAACCGCAAGGTTTCCGTGCAGGATGTGAAAAATGCCATGCGCGACCATTATGAAGGTACTCCTCTCGACATCAGCAAAGATTTCGGTGCAGGCCCGTATCATACCCCGTACCGCCTTTCTCCACTCTCTTTCAAAGTGGGCGACCGGGAATATTTCAATGAGCGTCCCATCTCCACCCAGCAAAGTGGTTTCGTATTCGTGGCACAGATGCGTTCCGAGTTGCCCGACCCTATCGGTGGAGTACTGTGGTTTGGCACGGATGATGCCAACATGACGGTATTTACGCCCGTATATTGCTGTACGGACAAGGTTCCCGTATGCTATACCCGCGTGGATGGCGCCGATTACATCACTTTCTCCTGGAACTCCGCTTTCTGGATTTTCAATTGGGTGGCCAATATGGTATATCCCCGCTATGACTTGATGATAGACGACGTGCGTGCCACTCAGACAGAGTTGGAGACAACTTTCAATGAAGCGCAGGAGGGCGTTGAGGCTGCTGCTGCCAAACTTTTGGAAAAAGACCCTGCCAAAGCGAAGGCATTCCTAACCAACTATACGAACATGACCGCCCAAAGCACTTTCGATACCTGGAAACGTCTTGGCGAGTTTCTTGTCGTAAAGTACAATGACGGCGTTGTCAAGCGTATGAAAAACGGTCAGTTCGAACGTAATTCCATTGGCCAGCCGGCAGGCGTAATCCGCCCGGGATACCCGAAGGAGTTCCTTGAAGAGTATGTTAAGCAGACGGGAGACAGATATAAAATGCCTGAATAAAATTAGGATATTTGAACTTATTCTTCTACATTTGTGTCTTACAAAAAAGTTTATATTAACTCTTAAAACAATAACAGTCTTATGGAAAATCAGGAACTGATTAAGCAGGTGACTGAGAAAGCCGAAAAATGGCTTACCCCGGCATATGATGCCGAAACTCAGGCAGAAGTGAAACGCATGTTGGAAAACCCAGATAAAACCGAATTGATAGACAGTTTTTACAAAGACCTGGAGTTTGGAACGGGTGGTCTGCGCGGCATCATGGGTGCCGGTACAAACCGCATGAACATTTACACTGTAGGTGCTGCAACACAGGGCTTGTCCAATTATCTGAACAAATGTTTTGCCGGAAAGAAGGATATTTCCGTTGTAGTGGGCTACGACTGCCGCAACAATAGCGACAAGTTCGCAAAGATTTCTGCCGACATCTTCTCTGCAAACGGCATCAAGGTATATCTTTTTGATGACCTTCGTCCTACGCCCGAAGTTTCATTTGCCATTCGCCACTTCGGCTGCCAGAGCGGTATCAACATTACAGCCAGCCACAACCCCAGAGAATACAACGGCTACAAGGCTTATTGGGATGATGGTGCGCAGGTGCTCGCTCCGCACGATACAGCCATCATAGACGAGGTGAATAAGGTGACGGTGGCCGACATCAAGTTCAACGGCAACAAGGACTTGATTCAGATTATCGGCAAGGAAGTGGATAAGGTTTATCTGGACATGGTTCACTCCATTTCCATTGATCCCGAAGTCATCCGTCGCCAGAAAGACCTCAGCATTGTGTATACTCCGCTTCATGGCGCAGGCCGCGTGCTCATTCCGGACTCATTGAAGGAGTGGGGATTTGAGAATATCAACTGCGTGCCCGAACAGATGGTGAAGGACGGCAATTTCCCGACAGTGGTTTCTCCGAACCCCGAAAATGCCGAAGCTCTTTCCATGGCCATTGCGCTCGCCAAGAAGATTGACGCTGACATCGTGATGGCAAGTGACCCGGATGCCGACCGTGTCGGTATGGCCTGCAAGGACAATAAGGGCGAGTGGGTGCTTATTAATGGTAACCAGACTTGTCTCATTTTTTTGTACTACATCATCAAGAACCGTATTGCAATGGGCAAGATGCAGCCGAACGACTTCATCGTGAAGACCATCGTGACCACTGAACTCATCAAGGCTGTGGCAGACAAGAACAAGATTGAAATGCGCGACTGCTACACCGGCTTCAAGTGGATTGCTCGCGAAATCCGTCTGAGCGAAGGCAAGCAGCAGTATATCGGTGGTGGTGAAGAAAGCTATGGCTTCCTGGCCGAAGACTTTGTCCGTGATAAAGATGCGGTTTCTGCCTGCTCCTTGCTGGCCGAAATCTGTGCTTGGGCCAAAGACCAGGGCAAGACACTCTATGACGTATTGATGGAAATCTATGTAGAATACGGATTCTCAAAGGAAACCACCGTGAACGTGGTGAAACCCGGCAAGAGCGGTGCCGAGGAAATCAAGGCGATGATGGATAACTTCCGTGCCAATCCTCCGAAGGAAATCGGTGGTTCGGCTGTCAGCTTGATTAAGGATTACAAGACGCTGGAACTGACTGATGCCCAGGGCAACGTAAGCAAGCTGGATATGCCCGAGACATCCAATGTACTTCAATATTTCACTGTAGACGGCACGAAGATTTCTGTCCGTCCTTCCGGTACGGAACCGAAGATTAAGTTCTATATCGAGGTGAAGGGCGAGATGGGTTGTCCGAAATGCTATGCCAGCGCCGATGCCGAAGCTGAGAAGAAAGTGGAGGCAGTGCGCAAGTCACTCGGCATTTGATAGGAAAGAGGAAAAAATGTGTATATAGTGTTCGGAGAGGCGTAACCCGTGAGGGCTGCGCCTCTTCCTTTTGCTTCTGTGTTGAAAGAAAACTTAAATAAAGACTTAAACCCGATGGTTGATGAACAAAACGTTTGCAGGGAAGTTTAGTATATGCAGATTGCGGTTACACACCGATTGGTTGATGTGAATGAGAGTCGTTTCATTCGTAGTTGTTCGTTTGTGAGTGTGTGTTTTCCGCAATTTGCTTTTTTAAATTTCTTCCCCCCTCTTTTTAATTCTTTAATTTTTAATTGTTCTCCATCCACCAGTCTATCAGCCTTCTTGCGATACTCAGCTTTCGTGGAATTTCGGGCAGGTTGTCTTTGGAATAGAAGGCGGCAGCGGTCAGCTCATCTTCCTGCAGTTTTATCTCCCCGCTTTCGTAGTCGGCAATGAAACCCACCATCAATCCGCTGGGGTAGGGCCAGGGCTGGTTGCTGAAGTAGGTGATGTTCTTTACCTTCAGCCCCGTTTCTTCAAAAACTTCCCGTTCCACACATTCTTCCAGTGTCTCGCCGGCTTCGAGGAAGCCTGCCACCAGTCCGTAGAAGGTTCCTCGGAAGTTCCGGGCATGCACCAGCAGGATTTCGTCTCCTTTGCGTATCAGTACGATGATGGCGGTGGAAACGGGAGGGTACATCTCATTGCCGCAGTTGGGACACTTCTTCATGATGGGGGTCTGGTGCTCCATGGCGGTGCCACACACGGGGCAGAAGTGGCTGTGCTCGTCCCAATAGAGTATCTGGAAGGCCTTTCCTGCAGAACGGTACTCGTCCGGCGAGATGTAGTCGTACGATGCGCGCAGGCCTATCATGACCCATTCATCGGTTTCGGCCACGGGCTGTTCCAAGGCGAATGCACGTACTTGCTTGCCGTTGGGTGGGAACACTTCGTGTATATTACTTCCGGCTTCCGGTGTCAGAGGAGGCTCTATACTGACGGGTACGCTGTATTTTATTTCTCCTTTGTCTGTATATCCTTTTTTCAGCAGCAGTTGGTCTTTGAAGAAGACGAACCACTGCGTGCAGGGTTGGGGTTCTGTTGATTTTTCCATTGTTTGTTGTTTTATTATTTTGGGGGGGATGAACACGAAAATACAAAGGCACAGAGATTCTTTTCAAATTAATTTCTATGTCTCTGTGTCTCTGTGCTTGCCCCCCTAAATTTCGTTTGCTGTGTCTTTTTCTTGTCGTACATAGACCGTTGACCTTCCCATTCCGCGGCGGCGCAGGAACCCTTGCCGGATGAAGTTGTTCAGTTCGTCTATGGCGGCATGTCTGGTTAGTCCGCTTAGCTGGATGTATTCGTTCTTGTTGATACATACATTCTGCTTGAGGAACAGTTCCAGTTCGGCTTTTCTTGTTTCTTCGGTGGTCTCTACTACTTTTTTCGATTTCTTGGTAGTGGAGTGTACACGTTCCAACGTCATTTTCTTCTTGATGTTGTTGCGGAACGTGCTGCTGATGCGCAGGTGTACGTTTTGGAATTGGACGGATTCGGAGCGGATTTTCTTTTTCTCGTCGTCGGTCTCGCGCAGGCATTTCAGTGAAGTGCTGAAGAATCCGAGTTCTCCCAGCTCCACGATGTTTCCGTTGGCCAGCAAATCGCACAACTCGTCAATGCAGGCATCCAATGCTGCCCCTATCACATTCTTGGGCAGATGTTGGAAAGTTGCGATATGTTCCACAAACTCCTTTTGGGTATAAGTCCTTTTCGGGCAGATACGTGCATGGAGTGATTTCTTGTCTTCTTTCCCGTCGGGCGAAGGCGTTTCGTAAAGGTCGTAATACGCGCTCATAAGATATTTATTTTTGTTTATAGCGATAAACAGTTCTCGTCGCTTCGGGGAATTATTTTTGTCGCTAAGCGGATTAATTTTCTTCTTCCTAAAAACTAATCGTCCGACAACTGTTGCATTATCGTCCAACAGTTGTTTAATTATCGTCCGACAGCTGTCGGACGAAACAGAAATGGGTATGGGACGATTATTTCTTAGTGAACAAAGGTATAAAATATTGTGATACGAAGGGTAGTGTTTGGGGAGGAAAGTTTTAGTTTTCGGCAAAAGAGGGGGGATTGTTAAATCCCCAATAATAGGGACTGACCCGATGAAGGACTGGTCACTTACCTGGGGACAATTTGTCTCCAGGTAGAAATGGTAATAGATATAGGAAATGAAAGCAAATCACAACGTGTGTGCGTGTCTGTGTGTATTTGTTTTCCAAAGATAGTGAATCTTAATAAGACTCTCTCTGATTTCCCTACTATTTGGTATCTTTACACACTTTTCTTTATACATGAGTACTGACTATAAATAAATCATATTGTGGAAATGATCCAACGCATCCGCCTCCTCCTTTCCGAAATGAACCGGGGAGTATACGAAAAAGAAACCGAAATAAACCTCTCCCTGCTGGCAGCCCTGGCAGGTGAGAGCATCCTGCTCCTGGGGCCTCCGGGAGTAGCCAAGTCAATGGTAGCCAGGCGGCTAAAGTCTGCTTTTACAGATGCCCGTGCCTTCGAATACCTGATGTCCCGATTCTCTACACCCGACGAGATATTCGGTCCCGTCAGCATCAGCCGGCTGAAAGAATCCGATAAGTACGAACGTGCCATCGACGGCTATCTGCCCACAGCCGATGTCGTGTTTCTGGACGAAATATGGAAAGCAGGCCCTGCCATACAGAACACTCTGCTAACCGTCATCAACGAGAAACTTTTCCGCAACGGCGACAAGGAACTGCATCTCCCCCTCAAACTGCTCGTAGCCGCCAGCAACGAACTGCCCGCTCAAGGCGAGGGACTAGAAGCCCTATGGGACCGTTTCCTTATCCGCATTCTCTGCACCTGCGTCAAGCAGGAAGAATCTTTCTACAAAATGCTGCTGGACGATTCTGCCGACCATCCGGAAACGACTGCTTGCGAATGGCAAATCTCCGACCGCGAGTATGCCGAATGGCAAGCTGAGATACGCCGCGTAACCTTGCCTCTCGATGTTCTTTCCTGCATCACAGCCATTCGCCACGGACTGACAAGCGTAGAGATGCAAGACTCCGACCTGCGCCGCAATGTCTACGTCAGCGACCGCCGCTGGAAGAACATCGTGAAGCTGCTCAAGACCTCCGCCTTCGTCCACGGCCGCACGGAAGTCTCCATGACCGACCTGCTTCCCGTCTACCACTGCCTATGGAGTGAGCCTGATGAGAGCGTTGCCATCCGTGACATCGTTATCCGTGCCTTATTCGTGTCCCACACAAAACAGATTGCCGGTATCGCCTCCTCGCTGAAATCCGATTTGAAAGTCAGCCGTGTGCGCGAAGCCCTCGACAAAGCCCGCCTTGCCGGCGACCGTAGGGACGATGACCTGCTGATAACGGAACACTTCTACTACCAGGTGGAGAAACATGGTACGGGCAACACCTACATCTTTATCGTGGACTACAAAAATCTGAAGGAGTACAGCGCCAAAGATGCCCCCACCTTGGGCGTAATGTATGCCGACCCCATCAATCCCAAGCGTACCATCATCCGCGCCTTTGCCGACACCGGCGCCGTGAAAGAGGAAGGCACCGAACGCGTCACCCTCTACCGCGACGACAAGCATCTCTACATCAACGGTGTGCGCTTCCCCATGCGGCGTCTGCAACGAGGTGAGGAGCAACAACTCTGGCTGGGAAACCTCTCCGTCACCGACCGTGACTACGAGACGGAACTGGACGCCGCCGCCACCAGCATAGACCGCCTGGTAAGAGATTTGTCCGACAACCTTTTCGTCTCCGAAGAAGACAAAAAGAGCGTAGCTCAATACGTCTCCATCGTCCGCAAGGAAATAGCCTGGGCGCGTGTGGACATGCGCAAACTGAGATATGGAGACGAATAATCCTCCAGTAACCAAGAAGAAGATGAACACCACCGTCACCCGATATGACACCGCCTTCTATGTGCAGGCACTGGACCGTTTCGTTGCCACCGGAGAGTGTGCTGAGACGGATACCGAGCCCTTGTATGCCTATCTGCTCTCCGTGATGAACGACTCCATGGTCAAGGTGCAGGTGCTGGGCGATGAGGTCTGTGCACGTATCTTTTACGACACCATGATTCAGTTCATCCAATTGAACTTGGAGAAGGAGAGGTACCACCTCCGGAAAAGCCAGTCGGAACGGACCGGGATGAAACTCGTGCTGGAATGGTCCATGGCAAAGCGGAAAGACGGCTGGCAAGCCTTGCTCCAGCAGATTTCCGACAAATACCGGGAGTACGGCTTCGACTCCCGTTTCTACCGCAGCCACTTCGGTACAGAAGGAGGATATGCGGACGATGAAGTCTGGGAGAAAATGGTGGACGACTGGGAAGACGCCTTCCAACTGAAGATGCACGAAGAAAAGGAGAAAGAGATTGCTTTCCGCAAAGATGCCCTCGAGCGCAGGCTCCGTTCCAATCTGAAAGACATCCCCGAGTACATCCGCCAGAACCGGGTGGATAAGGACGAATTCTTCCAGACCTGGGGCATGATGAGCGGCTTGTGGAATACTGTCGACTTTGAGCGTATACGGAAAATCGTGCGCATCCAGCGCTCTTGCCCCGAGATAGTGAAAGTGGCCCGCAAGATGGGGCGTATGGCAGACGACGAAGGACGTGAGCAAATCCGCGTTGCCGAGGGAAACGTCTACAAAATGGAGCACTCCTCCAAATGTGACATCCTGGGCATCAGTACCGGCAATGACCTCAATACCCTGCTTCCCATTGAGCTTGCCCATTCCGCTGACAGTGAACTGGAAGATTTGTTCGTCTACAAATACCTTACTCGCAAGCTCCAGACCTTCCGTTATAAATCGGAAATCATGCAGCCTGCCCGGCGCATCGAAACCAAGCCCGCCCGTCCCAAAGGTCCGATGATTGTCTGTCTGGACACCTCGGGAAGCATGGCTGGCAAGCCGGAGAAGATTGCCCACTCTCTGCTGATAAAGCTCCTGGAGATAGCCGACCGTCAACGGCGGAACTGCTTTCTGATAGCCTTTTCCGTCTCCATCCATCCGATTGACGTAAGGAAAGAGCGGGCAAGGCTGCTCGAATTCTTCTCAAAGACAGCTTGCGGGGATACAGATGCCACCCGCATGCTGGAAGCCACGTTCCACCTGCTCAAAGAAGGCAAGGAGTATATGAATGCCGATGTGCTTTGGGTCAGCGATTTCAAGATTCCTCACTCTTCACCTGCCTTTATGGAGGAGATTCGTTGCTGTCGGGAAGCCGGTACACACTTCTACGGTCTGCAGATTGGCATCACGGACAATGAGTGGGCACCATTCTTCGACCATATCTATCGAGTAGAATATACTCCTTCGCAACAGTATTAAAAGTTGATATTTACACCTCCCATCACCGTGGCTTTCGGCATGGGGAAGCCTGCATTGATTTCATAGCGTTGTGCCAGCAGGTTTTCACCCTTGACAAAGACGTCGGCAAAACTGCACAGACGGTAGTTGGCACGCAGGTTCCAGAGTACGAAGCTTTCCTGCTTCTCCTTGCCCGGGGTGACTGAGGTATGAAGCCCCTTCACGTATTGTATACCGGTAGACAGACTCCAGCGTCCTTGCGTAAAGTCCGCACCGGCATAAAGTTTGTGCTCGGGAGCCGCCAGTACCGGATTCTCCATGTGCAGCCAGCTATAATTGGCATTCATCTGCCAGTGGCGGTTGATGCGGTATCCGAGGTTGGTTTCCACACCCCAGTTCTCTATCTCGCCGGAGTTGACGTTCTTGCGCAGGGCAGGGTCCGTCATGATGATGTTGTCCCCGTTGATGTAGTAGAGGTTCACCCCATAGGACATGGCCCCTCCCAAAAGCTGCCCCGTAAAGGAGAGTTCATAGTTCATCAGGCTCTCCGCTTTCAAATCGGGGTTCTGTGGAGGGAACATGTACATCTCCCGGATGGTGGGGTTACGGAATCCTTTGCTCACCATTGCTTTCAGTTCTGCCTGCCGCGGCAGATGGAAAGCCAGTCCCCCTTGGGGAATCCATTCCGTGCCTACGTGCGAATGGTGGTCTATGCGGACACCGGCGTCCAGTGAAAGCCAACTGTTGATGTCCTGCCTGAAATCCACATAGCCTGCAAATTCATCCATCTGCTTGTCCACGCCGGGGATGCGGTCACCAATCTGCTGTCCGGGTTTTGCCTCGTCGATGGCGACAACCTTGTTCCAGGACTCTCCGCCGAAGTGCTGGTAATCGAAACCTACGGTCAGGCGGTTGCCGGTGAAGAGCGTGGCGCTTTGATACCACGATATGCCCAGCATCCGGTCCTTGGAGTTGAAGTGCGACTTCTGGGGCTCTCCTCCGGGATGGTAGCCGTCATTAATTCTGTGCCGACCCCAGTTGTAGAAGAAGCTCACGGCGCCGGAAGTGCGGTCGTAACGATTTTCCAGTGCGAAGGAGGTCATGCCGCGTGTGATGCGCGAGTCGTTGTCTATATACGGATTGTCGGCTTCGCCGGGATTGGAGGCGTTGAAACGGGTGAGGTTCACGTCGCCCCACAGCTTCCAGGTGTCGCTGAAGTCGTATCCCAGTTTGGCATAGCCGCCATACTGCTCAAACTCCATGTCGTCACGGTGTCCGTCGGTACGGTTGTACGAGCCGGTCACCACGCTGCTGAAACGCCCTTTCCTCACGCGGTTGGAGACTTCCGTCTGCAGGGTGTTGTAGGAACCGTATCCTATCTGCGCATTGGTTTTCACCCCGTCCTCCTGCATCTTGCGGGTGACGATGTTGATAACCCCGCCCATTGCATTAGACCCGTAGAGGACAGAGGCGGGACCGCGCAGCACTTCCACCCGTTCGGTCATCATGCTCTGATAGGCATCGGCGATGGGGTGCCCCATTAAGCCCATGTATTGCGGGTGTCCGTCTATCAGCACCAGCAGGCCGGTTGTAGGTCCTCCGGCTGCGTTTACTCCGGCGCCTATGCCGCGCAGGCTCATGCCTCCTGCGGCTCCCGTGGATACACCGTAGCCCATGATGCCGCGGCTTGTGGTGAAAAGTCCGGGCACCTGCTCGGTCAGTGCAGGCAGGATGGAGGGCTGGTAGGTCTGCTCCAGTTGCCGGCGGCCCACTACGGAGATGGTCATTGGCAGGTGGCGGATGTCTGTTTCATTTCTCGTCCCGGTCACTACGACTTCATCAAGCTTGTAACTTTTTAGCCGGAGGCTGTCGGCGGGTGCGGACAGCATACTACCCGGAAGGGAGATACTTATTAAAATTGCGGTTAAAATCTTTTTATTCATCATTTATCTATGGTTCTTTTTGTAAAGCTTTACGAAAAGAAGAATCTGTATATGATTGGTAATCCTTAAAATGGACAACCGGGGTTGAAGATAAGTCCGTTAAAAGGTTTCCTGCTTCAGCGCTTCCACGAATCGGTCTATCTCCTGCAGTTTCGCCGGGATGTCGATGCCTTGCGGACAGTGCGGGTTGCATTGGCCGCAACCGGTGCAGCGGTTGGCTTGGCGGAGACGGGGAACACTGCGGTCATAGCCTATCAGGAAGGCGCGGCGTGCCTCGCGGTAATTCTCGTCTTGGCTGTTCTGCGGCACGTTGCCCTCGTTGATGCAGCGGTTGTAGTGCAGCAGGATGGCTGGAATATCCAGCCCATAGGGGCACGGCATACAGTATTTGCAGTCGTTGCACGGCACGGTGGGGTATTGCAGCATTCGCTGGGCGGTATCTTCCAGTAGGGTAAACTCCTCTTCCGTACATGGAACAAGCGGGGAGAAGGTACGCAGGTTGTCTTGCAGATGCTCCATGTACGTCATTCCGCTCAGTACGGTCAGCACATCGGGGAAAGTACCTGCAAATCGGAAGGCCCAGGAAGCCACGCTCTCCTGCGGGCGGCGTTGTTTCAGACGTGCCATCAAGTGGTCGTTTAGGCGGGATAGGCGTCCGCCCAGCAACGGCTCCATGATAACGGCAGGAATGTTGCGCTTCACCAGCTCGGCATATAGGTATTCGGCATCCGTGTTGCGGGTATTCACTTCTTTGGCATGTCGCCAGTCCACGTAGTTCAGTTGGATTTGTACGAAGTCCCATTTCAGTTCGTCGTGGCGGGAGAGCAGGTAGTCAAAGACTTCGATGTCTCCATGATAGGAGAATCCGAGGTTGCGGATGCGTCCGGCTTCACGCTCTTTCAGCAGGAAGTCCAGCATGCCGTTGTCCAGATAGCGGGAGCGGAGGGCTTCCATGCCGCCCATGCCGATGCCGTGCAACAAGAGGTAGTCGATGTAGTCCACTTGCAGGTCGCGGAAGGAGCGGTGATACATGGCAAGGGACTCTTCGCGGCTGTGCGTGCTGGGACTGAAGTTGGACAGCTTTGTGGCAAGGAAGAATTTCTCCCGTGGGTGGCGTTTCAAGGCAATGCCCGTGGCGCGCTCCGACAGACCTTGCACATAGGCGGGGGAGGTGTCGAAATAGTTCACTCCGTGGGCAATGGCATAGTCTATCAGGTCGTTCACGGTTTCCTGGTCTATTTCGTCTCCATTCCCGTCGGCGCGTTTCCGGGTGGGCCATCGCATGCATCCGTATCCCAGCAGGGAAACCCGGTCGCCCGTGTTGGGATTGGTACGGTAGGTCATCTTGTCGGTTGGTATCTCGCCCAGCGCGGCCGATTCGCTCTCCCCGTTGTTCTTGTTGCCCGAACAGCCGTACAGGGCTGCTGCCGAGGCAAGCGTTCCTGCACCGGCGAGTTTGAAGAAATCGCGGCGGTTTATCTTGTTCTTATTGTCTTCTTTCATTGTGATAGGACTGAAATTATAAATGGATATTTGGATGATAAAGCTGCTTCAGACAGTTCTGTGCATCACATGGCCTTCCACATAAATGGCACTGAACGGACGCGACGGACAAAGGTTCTCGCATGCTCCGCATCCGATACAGCGTTCGGCGTTGACTACCGGTATCTTGATGGAGGCTTCGTCTTCCGGGTCTGAAGGAACCATCTGTATGGCACCGGCCGGACAATGGCGGGCACAGTTCCCGCATTCCATCTTGTCTGTGATGCAGATGCAATTCTCCTTAATCCATACGGCATGACCGATTTGGACGGCCGATTTCTCGGCGAGGCTTGTCAGATGGATGGCATCGGTAGGACACACCTCCGCACACTTGGCGCATTCGGGGCGGCAGTAACCGCGTTCGTAGGACATTTCCGGCTGCATCAGTTTTGTCAAGTCCGAAGAAGGACGGAGCACTTGGTTGGGGCATACCGATACGCAGAGCTGGCAGGCTGTGCAGTGTTGTGCAAAGTGGCGGGCGCTCAGTGAGCCCGGAGGAGTGATGGGAGTGGCGCGCTCGGGGATTTTTTTGTCCTCGATGACAGCCAGTCCACCGTCCACTTTCTTCTCCTGCGCCTTGAGGGCTGCCGTAGCAGCAAACACGGCAGTTGTAGAGAGAAATGCGCGGCGGGCGTCGTTTACCTGCTCCGGTGCCACGGAGGTTTCCTGGGAGACAGCAGCGGAGGCCGGCTTGCGGCGTGTGTAAGTGATGGCACCTTTCCTGCACTTGTTGATACAGTCCATACATGCCACGCAACGGCTGTAATCTATTTCGTGTGCCTTGATGTTGATGCACGATGCCTTGCAGTTGCGGGCACAAAGTCCGCAACTGTTGCACTTCTTTGTGTCAATCACCGGTTTCAGCAAGGAATACTTCGAGAGGAAGCCAAGCACTGTACCTACCGGACAGATGGTGTTGCAATAGGTACGTCCACCTCGCCATGTCAGCACGATGAGGACCACCAGAGTGACCGTGGCAATCAGCAGGGTAGGGAGACTCTTCATCCATACATCCGTTTCATAGAAGGCATAGCTGTCAGCACGTTCGGCCAGGTAGGCCAGTCCGTTGTTTGCCCACTGGTAGAGTGGGGAGAAAAGGCTGGAAACGATGCGCCCGTATGAGCTGTAAGGGGCCAGCAGCACGACAAAAGAGTTCAGTCCGCCGATAATGGCAAGTACGAATACTCCCAGCACACCGTAGCGTAGCCATTTCAGTACAGGCGAATAGTGGAAACGGTTCTTCTTCCGTTTGGCGGAGAGCCAGGAAACAATATCCTGGAATACTCCTAACGGGCAGATGACGGAGCAGTAGATGCGTCCGAATACCAAGGTCAGCACTGCAAGAAACAGTACTACACCGATGTTCAGTGCCAGCACGGCCGGCAGGAATTGTATCTTCGCCATCCATCCGAACCAGGCATGCAGTGTTCCCGTGAAGTCGAGGAACAACAGCGTGATGAGTGCGAAGAAGATGACGGCAAGGGTCAGTCTGATGGTACGTAGCATAAATGTATTGTATAGCGATTAGTATTCGTTCTTTATACCTTTTTTCCCATCTCGTAGGCTTCGTGCATGGAAGGCTTGTCGTTTATCTCGCCCACCTTCCAGGCACCCACGCCATAAATGGTGCCGCATTCTTTGGGCTCTTCCAGGCAGTCGAGGAAGCCACGGAAACCATCGATGGTACGCTCCATCATGGGGACACTTTCTTCGGCGGCGGCGATGATGAAGTAGAACTCCTTGTCCTTTATTTCAAGGTAGCGTGCGCAACAACGGTCAATCAGTGTCTTCATCTGTGCGCTCATGGTGTAGAAGTAGACGGGGGTTGCCATGACGATGACGTCGGCGACAATCATCTTTTCCACCACTTCGGCGGCATCGTCCTTTTGTGGGCAGGGTTTGCCGTACATGCTGCATACGCTGCATCCCGTGCAGTAGTTGATGTGCTTGTCTTTCAGGAAAATTTTTTCTACTTGATGTCCGGCTTCTGCGGCACCGCGCATGAATTCGTTGCACAAGAGGTCGGAGTTTCCATTCCTGCGGGGACTGGAGGAGAGGATTAATACTTTTTTGCTCATATTCGTTGTTCGTTAGTTAGTAAATGATTACGTGCTACAAAAATAGGCCGGTTTTATGAGAACGGCAGTATACAAATTACGGTTGTTGTTACCTAAATTACTGATTCATTCCAAAAGTATCTCCCGTTCGATGCCGGTGTCTTTCAGAAACTCCCGGTCGTGGCTGATGGCAATTACGGTGCCGGCGTAGTCGCGTATCGTTGCCGTTATTATTTCTATGCTCTCGATGTCCAGATTGTTGGTGGGTTCGTCCAAAATGAACATGTCCGGGGTATTGTCGGCAATCATCAGGCAGCAGAAGGAAAGACGCATCTTTTCGCCGCCACTCAGTTTGCTGCACGGCTTGTTCCACACGTCGCGGGGAAAGAGATAGCGGTTGAGGATGGTTTTCACTTCATGTTCCGGCAGGTGGCGGTGGTTGAAGGCTTCTGCTTGTTGGAGTACGCTGCGCTCATTACGGACGAGGGAGTATTCCTGGTCCAGATAGACGGAGGTGAAGCCGGCACGCTCCATCACTCCGTCGGTGGGATGCAATTCGCCCATGATGAGTTTCAGCAGGGTTGTTTTTCCACTGCCATTTTTTCCTTTCAGGCTGAGGCGGTCGCCGCTTCTTAGCTGGAAGGTGAGAGGAGAAGCCCAGAGGCTCTTTGCAGCCGTCTCCGTGTGGGGTGTTTCTGCGGGGGAGGCTGTATGGTCGGGATAATGGAAGTTGACGTTCCTTGCCGTAATCAGAATCTTGCCCGTATGCAGATGGGAGGTGTTGAAGTCTGTTTTCAGCTTGTCCGTCTGCGACAGTAAACTTTTGATGCCTGCCATTTCCGTCTGCAGCTTTTCCGCTTTCTCCGCATGTATGCTGCTGAGTCTGCTACTGCTGTTTTCCGCATTGTTTTTCAGTGCTCCCATCATGATGCGGGGAATCCCTTTTTTGATGGAGGCTTTTTCTCCCCGCACATTCTGTTTGGCTTTGCGCTCTTCTACTTCGCGTGCCACTTTGCGGGCAAGGCGCAGGGCTTTCTGTTTCTCTTCCAGTTGTTGGGTAAGGGCGTTCTGTTGCAGGGTCTTTTGTTCTTTGTAGAAGTCGTAGTTTCCGCTGTAATACGTCAAACCCTGGGAGGAGAGTTCGCAGATGGCAGGCAGCAGATTCAACAGCGTACGGTCGTGGCTGATGACGAGTACGGTGGCCGATGTTCGTCGTAGCAGGTTATACAGACGTTCCCGTCCGTCCGCGTCCAGATAGTTGGTCGGTTCGTCCAGCAGGATGGCTGTCGGGTTGTGCAGCTCCATGCCTGCCAGGAAGATGCGGGTCTTTTCGCCGCCGCTTAGTCCTTCCATCGGGCGGGAAAGCGGGATGCCGCCCAGTCCCCAACTGTCGAGGGCGGCTTGGGCGCGTTCTTCCACGTTCCAGTCATCATTGAGCGTATTGAAGTGCTTTTCGGTAGCGTCACCGCTTAGGATGGCATGCAGGGCAGATAGCTTGTGGCTGATTCCCAAAGCTTGTGCTATTGTCTGCCGGTCGTATTGTCCGAAGTGCTGGGGCACGTAGTACAGATGTTCGGGGCGTAGCACCGTTCCCGAACTTGGAGACAAGTCTCCTACCAAAATACGCATGAGGGTAGACTTGCCGCAACCGTTATTTCCGGTCAGGGCTATTTTATCTCCGGAGTTGATACTCAAGTGGAGGTGTGAAAACAAGATTTCCTTATCTGCATGGATATAGCTAAGGTCTTTAATGATAAAGCTCATAAGTTTCTACTGTGTTTTTAGAAGTAAGAATGATAGGGGAGATGCAAGCATTCCCCGAAATTGAAATTCTCGAAGGGGAGGGTACAGACAAACACAGTATTGGCTAAACATCTATATAGGTGATGCTCAGCGTTCAGTCTGAAAAAGCATGTTGATAGTGATGTTTACCGGAATGTGCTGTCTTTAGTCAGATATTCTCATCGGTGGAATTAATTGGTTAATGGGTGCAAAGGTAATGATTTCCACTGAATAACAAAGGTTTTTTGTGATATTAATATCGTGTCGTCAAGAAGTTAATATCGTGTTTGCAAGAAATTAACTTCCTGCAGACACGATGTTAATACTTTATTGGTACTGTTACTTCATGGCCGAAGCATCGAACGAGAGTGGCAGTAATTCTCCCACATTCTTCAGCTCGTAGATTCCCTTTTTGCCATATAGCAACACCCTCATGGGATGCTTGAAGCGCTTTTCCGTTTCGAGCATCACTTGCCGGCAGGCGCCGCAGGGAGGAATGGGAGACTCCAGGAACTCGTTGTGCTCGTTGCGTGCGGCAATGGCGAGGGTGGTCACTGCCTGGTCGGGATGTTGGGAGTTGGCATAGAATAGGGTGGTACGTTCTGCACACAGCCCGGAAGGATAGGCGGCGTTTTCCTGGTTGGTGCCGGTCACTACAATACCGTTTGCCAGTCTGGCCGCAGCTCCTACCGAGAAGTGGGAGTAAGGGGCATAGCTGCGGTTGGTAGCCTCGCGGGCGGCATCCATCAGTTCGCGGTCGGCGGCATCCAGTTCTTCATAGTCGTATATCTTGACGGCGATTTCGATATTTAATTCTTTCATAAGGCAAAGGGTTATATTGTAATTAATGTTACAAAGATAGAAAAGAGATTGGTTATTTCAATTCTTTTACGGACTTTTGTGCAGAACTCAACATTTTAAGCATGAAACGGATTTTCAGACTGACTGCTATCATAGCATTTCTTTTTATTTCCATAACAACAGTGCAGGCACAACGCCGGAATGCCCGCTACAATGAGTATATCAAACAGTATGCTCCCCTTGCCGTGGAGCAGATGCAACGTCATAAGATACCTGCCAGCATCACGCTGGCCCAAGGGCTGTTGGAGAGCGGTGCCGGATACAGTGAGCTGGCGCGCAAGAGCAACAATCACTTCGGCATCAAGTGTGGAGGCAACTGGCGCGGACGGACGGTGAGGCATGATGACGATGCCCGCAATGAATGTTTCCGCGCTTATCGCAATCCGAAAGACTCTTATGAAGACCATTCCGATTTCCTGAAACGGGGAGCACGTTATGCTTTTCTTTTCAAACTGAAGATTACGGACTATAAGGGTTGGGCGCGCGGCTTGAAGAAGGCCGGCTATGCTACCGACCCGTCGTATGCCAACCGCCTGATAACCATTATTGAGGACTATGAACTGTATAAGTACGACAGCCGTGGCATGAGCAAGCGCGATGTCCGCAGTTGGGAGAAGGAACTGAAAAAGAAACCTTGGCTGGCCAATCCGCATCAGGTGTACATTGCCAACGATATAGCTTATGTCGTGGCGCGCAACGGAGACACCTTCCAGGTGTTGGGCAAGGAGTTTGACATCAGCTGGAAGAAGCTGGTGAAATACAACGACCTCCATAAAGAATACACACTGGAGGCGGGAGACATTATTTACTTGAAAGAAAAGCGCAAGAAAGCTGCTAAACCCTATACTGTCTACATTGTGAAGGACGGCGATTCCATGCACTCCATTTCCCAAAAGTACGGTATTCGTCTGAAGAACCTTTATAAGATGAATCGTAAGGATGCGGAATACGTGCCCGAGATTGGCGACAGATTGAGATTAAGATAAAGAAGCTATCCGAAAATGTACAGGGTGTCCGAAAACGGACACCCTTCTTTTTTCTCTTTTCGCTTACTTTCAGGGGTTTATGATTTTGGCATGGATTTAGTATATATTAAGCGTTATGTTCGCAAACGATAAAATTTAAAGATATGGATAGAGAAATTCCGAAAGAAGTGCGTAATAAAGAACGCAATAAGAAAATCATCCGCTACGGTGCTATCGGCGTGGCAGGTATCGTAGTGGTCAGTGTACTCATTTCATTGATGCGTACGGGAGTGAAGGAGAAAGACCTCGTTTTCTCCCAAGTGGGTAAAGGCACGATTGAAGTCAGCGTTAGCGCCTCCGGCAAGGTAGTCCCGGCATTCGAGGAAATTATCAACTCGCCCATCAATACCCGCATTTTGGAAGTGTACAGAAAAGGTGGCGACAGCGTGGATGTAGGTACCCCCATCCTGAAACTGGACTTGCAGAGTGCCGAGACCGACTACAAAAAGATGCTGGATGAAGAGCAGATGCGCAGCTACAAGCTGAAACAGCTGAAACTTGACAACCAGACCAAGCTGACCGACCTTCAGATGAAAATCAAAGTCTCCGCCATGAAGCTGGACCGCATGAAGGTGGAGCTGCGTAACGAGCAGTACCTTGATAGCCTCGGTTCGGGCACCACCGACAAAGTGCGCCAAGCCGAACTGAGCTACAACGTAGCACAACTGGAATACGAGCAATTACAGCAGCAGTATGCCAACGAGAAGGAAGTGCTGGCTGCAGAATACCAAGTACAGGAACTGGATTTCAGCATGTTCCAGAAGACACTGGCCGAAACCAAACGTACGCTCGACGATGCGCAGGTGCGTTCGCCCCGGAAGGCTATCCTTACTTATATCAACAATCAGATTGGTGCCCAAGTGCCCGAAGGCTCACAGATTGCCGTCATCTCCGACTTGAGCCACTTCAAGGTGGAAGGCGAGATTGCCGATACTTACGGTGACCGTGTGGCTGCCGGCGGCAAGGCCATTGTGAAGATTGGCAGCGAAAAGCTGGAAGGTTCCGTAAGCAGTGTTACTCCGCTTTCAAAGAATGGCGTCATCTCCTTTACCGTGCAGTTGAATGAGGACAACAACCGCCGACTGCGTTCCGGTCTGAAAACCGACGTCTATGTGATGAATGCAGTGAAGGAAGACGTGATGCGCATAGCCAATGCCAGCTATTATGTGGGACGTGGGGAGTATGAACTTTTTGTACGCAATTCCGACAAGGAAATTGTAAAGCGCAAGGTGCAGCTGGGCGATTCCAACTTTGAGTTTGTAGAAGTGGTCAGTGGTTTGCAACCGGGTGATGAAGTAGTGGTGAGCGATATGAGTAACTATAAGAACAAGAATAAGTTGAAGCTAAAATGATAAAGGTTTACTTGAAACAAGCATGGGAGCTGTTGAAGCAGAATAAACTGTTCAGCATGCTCTACATTGTGGGTACGGGGCTGGCCATTGCCATGACAATGATTATGGCGGTGGTGTATTATGTGAAGATTGCGCCCGTCTATCCAGAGGCAAACCGCATGAATACGCTTTACCTCAGCAATTCAAAATTCACGCAGGGAAGCGGCAACAATACTAGGACCATGCAATGGGCTGTTTCCTACAAGGCACTGCAAGACTGGTTCTATCCCGTAGAGAATGCTCTTGTCGTTTCGGCCGAGCTGCATAATGACTTGTCGGAAAACAGTTATATACAGCCTGCCGACCGTAGCGGTGATTTTCCGGTTATGGTAAAGTTGACAGACCCTGCTTTTTTCAAGATATATTCTTTCCAATTCCTGGAAGGCAGTCCATTCACGGCATCCGACCTGGCAAGTGGCATTTCCACTGCTGTCGTTACCGATGATTTGGCACGCCGCTTGTTCGGTACGACGGAAGAGGTAGTAGGACGCTCGTTCAGCCTGAACTATATCGACTACCGGGTTTGTGGAGTGGTGCGTAGCGCCAGTTACCTCACCTCCAAATCCTATGCACAGCTTTACGTACCTTATACGGTGTCGCCCGATTACAGCAGTCCTAAATACAACCTTCCCTATCTGGGAGCTTTCAGTGCTACCTTTCTGGTGCAGGACAGTAAGCAGGGAGATGCTCTGCGGGCTGAGATAAAGGAAATCTGCCGCAAGGAGAATCTTATGCATCCCGATGAATGGAAAGTAGATTTCTGGGAGCAGCCCACCTCCCATCTGTTGAGTGTCTTCAAGACTTATGCAAGTATGGAGTTTGACCTTTGGGCCACAGTGCGCCACTTTCTGCTTGTCCTGCTCGTATTGCTGTTGGTGCCTGCCCTGAATCTGAGCGGCATGATATCGAGCCGTATGGAGGGACGTCTGGCAGAGATGGGCGTGCGGAAATCGTTTGGAGCCGGACGTAAGATACTGCTTTCACAAGTGATGTGGGAAAACCTGCTGCTGACCGCACTGGGCGGAGCATTGGGCTTGCTGCTGGCATGGCTGGCACTTTACGTGGGACGCGAGTGGATATTTACGGTATTCGACAGCTGGCCGAATATGGTACCCGAAGGAGTGGAGGTCCGCGTATCGGGTGAAATGCTGTTTGCTCCGCTGGTTTTTCTCGCCGCATTGGCGCTGTGCGTCGTGCTGAATCTGTTGTCGGCCCTTATACCGGCGTGGTATTCCTTGCGGAAACCGATTGTGAACTCACTGAATGAAAAACGATAAGACACGGGAGGTTGGTATGTTTAAGTTAATATGGAAGAATCTTTGGGCGCGCCGCCGCAAGAACGGATGGTTGTTGGCCGAATTGATATTGGTGAGTATCATCAGTTGGGTTGTATTGGACCCGGTGATTGTGGTCACGCACGATCGTAATATCCCGTTGGGCTATGATGCGGAGCGGCTTTGCCTCATTTCATTGGGCGCATTGCAGCCCCAGGCACCGGGATACGATGCCGAAGCGCAGGACTCTGCTACGTTGGTGGACAACTATTATAATTTGGTGCGTTATGTCAAGGACTTTGACGGTGTGGAATCGGCCACTCTCGTGCTGGGATTCTGTTATCCCAATTCTTCGGGAAGTTCGAATAGTCAATTGTTTGCCGAAGGGGATACGATTCCCTTATCTATTATGATGATACAATTTCTGCCTCATACGAACTTTTTCGATACGTATGGTTTCCGTTCCGGTAAGGGGCGGACACCCGGACAGCTGTCCGACTACGCCTATGCCCCGAATGACATTGTACTGACGGAGAATGCTGCCGAACAGTTGTTCCATACCAAAGACGCGCATGGCAAACGCTGTATAAGCAGAGACCATGGAGATACCTTGTACATGCCAGTTGTCGGTACGATAGGAGCCATGAAGATGTATAGCGAGTGGCGTCCCGTCCCCGTTGCATTTATGCCGATGCTTACCATCGATACAAGTTATATCCCTGAAAGTGCCCATATCCTGGTACGTCTCAAAGAGGGTGTCAGCATGGAGCGTTTTCTGCACGATTTCCGTCCTTGGATGGTGAAGGAGATGAGGCGGGGCAATCTGTTTGCTCGCAGTGTCCGTTCCTATGAGCAGATTATAACGGAGAGCGAAGCCAGCAATTCCACACCGATTTACCGCCGTAATCTGGCGATGGCGGCTTTCTTCCTGGTGAATCTTTGCCTGGGTGTCATCGGTACCTTCTGGTTGCAGACACGTACGAGGCGCGAGGAAGTGGGAGTGATGCTGTCGTTCGGAGCTACACGTAGTGACATTGTCCGCCTGCTGATGGGCGAAGGCACGGTATTGACCGTGGTCGCTTCACTGACTGGTTTTCTGCTTTATTTGCAATATGCACTGAAAGAAGGGCTGGCCAAAGGACAGAATTGGGTGGAGAGTACAGAGAGCTATTGGGTGTCGGATTTCACCTCGCATTATCTGCTCGTGTCGCTCGTCATCTTTCTGATACTGCTGGTGGTAGTGTTGGTGGGAATCTATATCCCAGCGCGCAACATCAGCCGCATTCCACCTACGGAAGCTCTGCGTGACGAATAGATGAAAACGGACAAGGTGTTCATTTTCGGACACCTTACTGCATGTATAAATAGCAGATAATCAATAATAAACGGTTTTGGCACAACTTTTGACCTCTTGAAACAGAAATTGTGCGGAATAGAAACGGAACAGAATAATAACAATTAAATACTTACCATTATGATTAAGTTAACTGGCATCAACAAGATTTATCGTACAAACGAGATTGAAACCGTGGCATTGGAAAATGTAAACCTCGAAGTGAACAAGGGAGAATTTCTCAGTATCATGGGACCCTCCGGTTGTGGAAAATCTACGTTGCTGAACATTATGGGTTTACTGGATGCACCTACCAGCGGCACCATCGAAATAGCCGGTACAAAAGTGGACGGCATGAAGGACAAGGAGCTGGCTGCTTTCCGTAACCAGAAGCTGGGTTTTGTGTTCCAGTCTTTCCATCTGATTAATTCGCTGAATGTGCTGGATAATGTGGAGCTGCCTTTGCTGTATAGAAAGGTGTCTGCCAAGGAACGCCGTCATCTGGCGGAAGAGGTATTGAAGAAGGTCGGTTTGAGCCACCGCATGCGTCACATGCCTACACAGCTTTCCGGCGGTCAGTGCCAGCGTGTAGCCATTGCCCGTGCCATTATCGGCAACCCGGAGATAATCCTCGCCGATGAGCCCACCGGTAACCTGGACTCCAAGATGGGTGCCGAAGTCATGGAACTGTTGCATCAACTGAACAAGGAAGACGGACGTACCATCGTGATGGTGACCCACAATGAAGAGCAGGCCAAACAGACCTCACGTACCGTCCGCTTCTTCGACGGACGTCAGGTGGAATAATTACTGCTTAACAGCCAACTGTCAACTATTAATTATCAACTATCAATAAATGAAATGCAAACCGTAAGACAAGCTTTTACAATCTTGAAGCAGAATCCGCTGCTAAGTACGATTTCCATATTGGGTACGGCCTTTGCTATCACCATGATTATGGCTATTGTGATTACTTGGCAGACGAAATATGCTGACTTGGAACCGGAAGTGAACCGCAGTCGGTGTCTTTACTTTTCCGCTATGCACGTATACGACAAGGAAAAGGACGGCAATAATAATTGGAGTAATCCTTCGGCGGCATTTATGAAAGAATGCGTGCAGCCGGTGCCCGAAGTGGAATACTGTACGGCATTTTCCCCAGCCGGTTTGTCGTTGGCTTCGTTGACTGACGGTAACAATCGGGTGAAAGTGGATGCTATGCGGACAGATCCCGACTTCTGGAAAGTGTTCAGCATGCAGTTTCTTGCCGGACGCGGCTTCAGCGAAGCCGACCGTGCTGGAGAAAGCAAGGCTGTAGTAGTCTGTGCGTCTGTAGCGCGGAAACTGTATGGAAGTACAGATGTAGTGGGACAGGAATTCCTGCTGAACCGGGAACTTGCACGTATCGTGGGAGTGGTGAAAGATGTTTCCGTCACTGCTAAGGATGCATACGCACAAGTGTGGGGTATGTACAGTGCCGACGAACTGAAAATTACCGGAGTCCACAGTTATTTGGGAGGCATGCAGATTGCTGTATTGGCACGTACATCTGATGACTTTCCTGCCATCCGGGAGGGCATTGCCAAGCAGGTGGAACGTGTTAATGCCGGATTGGGCAACAAACAGATAGACATCATGGAACAGCCGGACAATATCGTGGCGCACGTCAACCACGTATGGGCTAATGTAGGGCCAGACTTGACAATGCTTTATCTTCAATATGCCGTAGCTTTATTTATCATTTTGTTGGTACCGTCACTCAATTTGTGTGGCTTGAGTAACAGCCGCATGCAGCAACGTATTGCTGAATTAGGTGTACGTAAGGCCTTTGGAGGAACGAAAAGCGTGCTTGTGCGGCAGATACTGAACGAAAATCTGATATTGACATTGCTGGGTGGAGTAGTGGGACTGCTTTTCAGTTATTGGGCAGTATATGCCATGCGTATGTGGCTGTTCACCAATAATCAGAATGTGGGTACGTCGGGCGAGTTCAGCTTGAACATGGAGGCGCTGTTTAGTCCGTGGGTATTCCTGCTGGCATTTGTTTTCTGTGTGGTCATCAATCTGTTGAGTGCGGCACTGCCTGCATGGATAGCGGCACGGCGCACTATTGTAGATTCTTTGAATGATAAATAGAAGGAGGTACTTGATATGAAATTTACGATACATAACTTACGTATGATAAAGGCACGCTTCAGCAGTAACGGCTGGGTATTGGCTGAACTGTTCTTGGTGTTCATCGTGATGTGGTTCCTCTGCGACTCACTGGGATGTATGAAATATACCTTCTACCGTCCGCTGGGTTATAATATTGAGCATGTCTATAAACTGTCCACCATTGTAGGTGGAGAAAGTCGGGATACGAGTCTGACTGATGCCGACAAATATCTGGGTATATTGGCGAAACTGGAGCAAGAGCCTTCCGTGGAGGTAGCTGCCCTTTGTTATTGGAGCCTTCCGATGAGTGGCAGTAATAGTTACAATGCGTTGGTTGTGCAAGATACTTCCTGGGTGCAAGGACGCTGTATTTATACGACTGGAGGATATATGGATGTTTTCCGGATAAGTGAGGACCCGCGTCACCCGTTCCGGGACACTCCCGCAGGATGGAACAATGTGACACTGAGTAATGCCGCTTTTGAACGTTTTCGTAAGAAAATGCCGGAGTTTTCACAGACTACGCCGTTAGGTAATGGTGATTCTGTTACAATCATCAAGCAGATGGGGAAGACCGGTGCTTTCCGTTCCTATCGTTATGGAGTTGAGGAACCTTGGTTCTTTTATCATTTGGGAGAGAATATGATTAAGGCAGAGTTTGCCGACAATTGGTCGCAGATTGTTTTCCGCGTGAAGCCTGCTGCCGACGGACCGGATTATCGGGAGAAGTTTCTGCGCGAAATAGCGCCTAAACTGGACACGGACAATGCGTTTGTGGCAGATGCCGCTCCCTATACTGAACAACAGTTGCAGTTCGAGGTGATGAATGGCGATACGGATAAGGTGAACAGTCAGGCTGTGGTGGTGCTCTTCCTGCTGGTGAATGTATTTTTGGGGTTAATAGGCACCTTCTGGTTCCGTACTCGCCGCCGCCGTTCGGAGATAGCTCTACGGATGGCGATGGGCAGTACGCGTGGCGGTGTGTTTCGTTTACTGATAGGTGAGGGGTTACTGTTATTGGCGTTAGTGACATTGCCTGCCATGGTTGTATGCTACAATGTGGGGATGGCGGAATTTACTATAGGACGTACCTCTCTCATATCCACTTGGCCGATAGAGTGGAGTGTGATACGCTTCCTTGCAGGTTCTCTAGGGGCTTGGTTACTGATAGCTCTGATGGTAGTGATTGGAATATGGTTTCCGGCACGGCAGGCTATGAAGATTGAGCCGGCAGAGGCGTTGCATGAAGAGTAGTATGAAAAACAATAGAGGATTAACAATAAAAAAGAAGAAAAATGAAAACTAATATAGTAGGTATTATCATTGCATTGATATTGACATTTGTAGGTATGCTGAGTGTTTATGCACAAGATACCAAAGTGAGTGAAGTGCGCAAAGTGGATGCCTTTTCGTCCATTGAGATAACGTCTGTGGGAACAATTAATTTTACACAGAGTGACACTTATTCTTTCAAGATTGAAGGTAAGGAGAAGCACGTGAAGAATACAGAAACCACAGTGAAGGACGGCTGTCTGCTGATAGGCTTCAAGGATAGGAAAAACAAGAGCATGAGAAATCAGAAAGATGGCGTGACCATTTGGATTTCGGCTCCTGATTTGAAGAAGGTGGAGTTTACCGGTGTAGGGGAGTTCAATTGTGAGAAGCCCTTGAAACTGGATGAGGTGTCATTTGAGGTAAAGGGAGTGGGTGAAGTGAATGTATCCGATTTGACGTGTGACGAGCTGAAAGTTGCTTTGCGCGGAGTAGGTAGCGCCGATATTCATGTAGTCTGCGATTATTTGACTGCCAGAATGAGTGGTGTGGGTGACGTCACTTTGAGCGGAACTGCCGGGCATGCTGACATTTCTAAAGGAGGCATAGGCGGAGTGAATACATGTAACCTGAAGGTGGGCCGTTGAGTAGCGGTAACACCAATCGTAAATAGTAAATCGTCTAATCGTAAATATCAATATGATAAAGCAATACTTCACACAAGCCTGGGCACAGTTGCGGCAGCAACCGATGATTAGTGCCGTCAGCATAGCCGGTACGGCACTTGCCATCTTCCTCATCATGCTGGTGGTGATGATGCAGCAGGTGAAGGTAGCTCCGTTTGCTCCGGAGAGCAACCGCGACCGCTTTCTACATGTGCATTATATGAGCATTACCAACAAAAGCTGGGGAGAGGGAAACAGTTCCAACGGACCGATGGGGATAAAGACTGCGCTTGAGTGCTTCAAATCGCTGAAGACCCCCGAAGCAGTAACGATTTATACCTGTATGGTCATTTCTACCCCCGTGAATCTGCCGGGACAACCTGCAACGGGTATCGACCTGTTGCAGACAGATGATACTTTCTGGCGTGTGTTTGATTTCTCTTTTGTTGCCGGGAAACCTTATGACCAGGCTACATTCGATGCCGGACTACCCGTAGCGGTAATTACGGAAAGTGTAGCGCGCAGGTTATTCCAGACAACGGAGGCTGTTGGTCGCGAATTCCTTTTGAACCATGCTCCTTATACAGTGTCCGGCGTAGTGAAGGATGTTTCTACTTTGGCCAACACTGCCTATGCGCAGGTATGGGTGCCCTATACTTCTACTGAGGTGACGAAAAACACTTGGAGTGATGAGCATATGGGGATGATGAGCGTTACCATTCTGGCGAAAAGCCGTGATGATTTTCCCGCTATTCGTGAGGAGACGGAACGCCGCCGTCAGGAGTACGACACTGTAATTGGCGAGAATGGTTATTCGTTGATTTACCGTAACCGTCCTTATGACCAGGAGAAAAATGCCGCAGGAATGGCTGCCAACATCGAACCGGACGTAGACCAGGCACGCAGGCAGCGTCTCATTATCTTCATCATCCTACTGATTGTTCCTGCCATCAATCTCAGCTCGATGACGCAGAGCCGTCTGCGCCAGCGTGTGGCGGAGATTGGTGTGCGCCGGGCATTCGGTTCAACGAGACTGGAACTGATGGGGCAAATCATTGCAGAAAATCTGGTGGTGACATTGCTGGCAGGGGTGATGGGATTGTTGCTGAGTGTAGCATTCGCTTATTTGGGAAATACACTGCTGTTTGCGCAGGAATTCAGCCAGACGCTGAGTCCTCCGGCAGTGGATGCGAGCATATTGCTGCATGGCTCCACCTTTGGCTGGGCGTTGTTGTTCTGCTTTGTGCTGAACTTACTAAGTTCCGGTATTCCCGCATGGCGTGCATCAAGAATAGGGATTGTAAATGCATTGGGCGGACGTTTGCATAAATAACTCCATCACAAAACATTAATCATTGAAGAAAATGACTAAGAAACTTCTTACACAGATAAAGAATGAATGGCTCTCAAACCTATGGTTGGTGTTGGAGTTATTGGTAGTGAGTGTAGTGATGTGGTACGTGGTAGACTATCTCTACACGCGCGCCGCCACCTATCTGGAGCCGAGAGGCTTTAATATAGAGCACTGCTACCTTATAGAGTTGGGGGAACTGACACCCAAAAGTCCCGACTACATAGCCGGGCATACCTCTCAGCAGACCCACGATGACATAGCCGAGTTGTTGGAGCGTCTGCGTCGTCGGCCGGAGATAGAAGCGGTCAGCCTTTCGCAGAATTCGTATCCTTACAATGGAAGCAATTCAGGCGCTGAAGTAAGCTATGACACTTTGCGTTCTCCCGGTTGGACTATCCGTAGGTTAGTGACGCCGGACTTTCCCCGTGTATTCCGCTATCGGGGCACGCGTGGCGAGACACCCGAACAATTGGCTGAAATGTTGGAGCGCGGGGAGTTTATGGCTTCGGATAACCTCTACCGGAAATACGACCGCCGGATGACAGATCTCGTAGGCCAGCGGTTCTATCTTTTTGGTGATACTACGAAGACCTACCGGCTGGGTGCTGCACTGCAAAATGTACGCTATCACGATTATGACCAGGCGCGAAGCTCATATTCCATGATGGTGAAGCAGAGTTTCTACTATATCGGTCTCGAACTTTGTGTCCGCGTCCGTGAAGGGCAGGACAATGACTTCATTGAGAGGCTGAAGGCAGACAGTGAGAGCCAGTTCCGCATAGGCAATATCTTCATTTCGGAGATACGTTCTTTCAAGGATATTCGTCGCAACTACCAGCAGGCATGGACCAATGACATCCGTAACTATGTGATGGGTATGGGATTCCTGCTGCTGAACATTTTCCTCGGCTTGCTCGGAACATTCTGGTTCCGTACGCAGCAACGCCGTTCGGAGATAGCACTGCACAAAGCGCATGGAGCGACAGACCGTGCCATCTTCAGCCGGCTGCTTAGTGAAGGGATATTGTTGTTGGCAATTGTCACCCCCGTTGCATTGCTCATCGATTATAATCTTGCACACCTGGAGTTGAATTCCTGGAGGAACGGTACGACGTTGGAGTGGGACCGCCTGCTGCTCTGTGCTGCCATCAGCTTTGTGCTGATTACCCTAATGATTGTCATCGGTATAGGTATTCCCGCCCGCAAGGCGATGAAGGTGCAGCCTGCCGAAGCATTGCACGATGAATAGAAAGCTATGGAACAAATTTTAGCTCTTATCCGCCAGAATCCCTTTTTCAGTGCTGTTTCCGTCATCGGTACGGCAGTGAGTATAACCTTTGTCATGGTCATTTACATGGTGTATGACATCCAGACGGCTGACTTGGCTCCCGAGTCGCACCGCAGTAGCATGGTATATTCTTCTTATGGATACTCTTACCGCAAGTCCGACCACAGCAATTCCAATACGGGCATGTCTTATCGGGCTGTCAACGCTATTTTTAAGGAGCTTCCGGGAGCAGAACTTGTCACCTATTTGGGACCTACCTATCTTAGATACTGTGGGGATTCGCCCGTGCGGGGAATGCGCCGTACGGTTCGTCAGGTGGATTTGAACTATTGGCGTGTCTACGATATCCCTCTTGTGGCGGGCCGTCTTTTCAGTACCGAAGAGTTCGATGCTTGCCGGGATGTCGTGGTTATAGGCGAACAGCTTGCCCGCGAAGCTTTCGGGTCTGCCGAAGCAGCCATTGGCAAAAATTATTTTGTCAACTTTCGCCCTAAGCGCATTGTCGGGGTCACCAAGGATGTGAGCTCTCTGTTCACATTTGCCTATGGAGAGTTGTGGATGCCTTATTCCACCCGGGATTCCGGTCTGGGCAGTGAAGGGCTACGGGGAGATTTCGAGGCTGTGGCCCTTGTCAAGCCCGGTGTCGGCAGAGAGGAACTCAAGCGGCAGATAGAACAGTCGCTTGCCCGCTTCAACGAGATACTGGTCGAATATGAACTGGAGCTTCCCGACCTCAGCACCTATACGGAACGGCAGTTCTTCCGTAATGACACGATGAGTCCTGCCGTAACCTGCATCATCCTGGGTTTGATATTGCTTATTGTGCCCGCTATCAATGTCAGCGGACTTATATCTTCGCAAATGTCCCGTCGCATGGCTGAGCTTGCGGTAAGGAAAGCATACGGCGCCAGCCGTTCTACCTTGATGGTGCAGTTGCTCCGCGAGAACCTGGCCTTGGCATTTGCCGGCGCATTGCTCGGTTTTCTCTTTTCGTGCATATTCCTATGGCTGGGTAAGGACTGGATGCTTGGCGATGGTGCTCCCGGAACGAATTTTGATGTAAGCGTCTGGCTCTTCCTCCGTCCTGCGGTTTTCGTGGCTGTATTGGTGGTGTGTCTGTTGTTCAACCTGCTTTCTGTGTTTATTCCTGCCTGGCATGCCACCCGTCGCCCTATAGCCGAGGTTCTTGGCGGAGAATGAGCGGATAAACGAATCCCAATTAAAACAGTAACGAGTATGATACATTCTATTTTACACCAGATATGGAACCAGCGCCGCAGTAACGGTTGGCTGTTTGCCGAGCTGTTGATTGTATTTACATTGATGTGGTATTGTGTGGATGTACTCTATGGCTTTGCCCATGCAGAACGGCAGCCTAAGGGGTATGATTTGGAGCATGTCTATAAGATAAGGATTTCCTGCAATCCCACACAGATAGTGCCGTGCACGTCGGAAGACAGCCTGCAGACCTTCTGGTTCAAGCCGATGGAGGAAGTGCTCCGGCGTATCAGGCAATATCCTGCAGTGGAAAGTGCTGCCACGTGGCTGGGTACCGATACTTATACCCGCGGGCGTGTTTACCAGGGGTATACGACGGACAGCGTGCATGTTGTCGAGACTACAGTGCGTTATGTGTCTCCCGAATATTTCGACGTCATGCGCATTCCGCTGTTGCAGGGGAATGTCTCGGATTGGAATTCCACTGCCAGTCCTCTGCCTGCCGTGGTGACCCGTGATTTGGCAGACAGTCTTTTTCAGACAAGTGCCAGGGCGGTGGGCCGCGAGTTTCTGGATTATTACAGCGGAGGTCTCCGTTACCGTGTCTCTGCAGTCTGTGCTTTGCAGAAGACGGATGACTATGCCCGTTACGGACCTTTTGTCCTGACTCCTTTCCCCGGTTGGTTCTATGAGGACCAGTACCTCCCGTTCATCTCCCTACGGATACGTCCGGAGGCGGATACGGATAATTTTGCAGCTCGTTTTTATCAGGATATGATGTCGCAGCTGCAGGTCGCTCCATTCTATCTTTTCGACATACAGAGCTATAAGGACCAGAAGATAGAGCGGGATGCTGCCGAAGGAATCACCCCGTATATCCGCAGCGCAAGGCTCATTGTGATATTCTTTGTTTTCAATGTATTCATCGGGCTGATGGGAACTTTTTGGTTCCGTACCCGCCATCGCCGCAGCGAGATTGCTTTGCGCATGGCCATGGGCAGCAGCCGCGGAAGAATACGCTGGCAATTGCTGGGTGAAGGGTTGCTGCTGTTGGCACTTGCTTCCATCCCCGCTTTGATGATATGTAGCAATATGGTTATGGCGGATGTCACTTTTACGGAAGCCACGGATGCCACTTGGGGGAGATTTGTCATATGTGTTTTTATTGTCTGGATATTGATGGCATTGATGGTGATTGCAGGAATCTGGTATCCGGCTTCACGGGCCATGAAGGTGCAGCCTGCCGAAGCATTGCACGATGAGTGAGTTTTTTTTGAGTAATCTGTGCTCATTCTCAATATAACTTGTATATTTGCGTGACGAATAAGAGTTTTGCGTTGAGTATACAAAATCTATATTATGATGAAACGCCTTTTCTTTCCATTGTTTGCAGGCTTGTTGTGGTTGATGTCGGGAACACTTTCGGCTACGGAACGTACGTACAATGTACTTTTCATACAGTCCTATACAAAAAATACTCCTTGGCACAGCCTTCTGACAGAAAATTTGGAGAACGGACTGGACAAGGGGGGAGTTAAAGCCAATATCACTACTGAATATCTGAATGCCGATTACTGGTCTTTCGCTTCCGAGTGCTTCATCATGCGCCGCATCTGCGAGCGTGCCAGGCAACGGAAAACGGACTTGATTGTGACCTCCAGCGATGAGGCTTTCTTCACATTGACCCATTGCGGTGATTCCCTGCCTTATCAGATACCGGTAGTGGTTTCGGGTATCAAATACCCGGATGAGAGAGTCTTTGAAAGAATGCCCAACGTCTCCGGCTATGTTTCGAAAACGGATTTCGATGTCTTGCTGGATGCGGCTGTCCGCATGTTTCCTTCCCGCAGGGAGTTGGTCTGTCTGTCCGACAGCAGTTTCCTGAGCCTTAAAGGGGTTAAGGCTGTGGAGGAATCCTGGGAACGCATAAAGAGCAACTATCCGGAGCATGAGTTGAAAGTGCTGAATGTGCAGGCCAAGTCCTTGAACTCTATCATCACTTCCATTTGCTATGACTACAATGCCTACAAGCATATTGTCATTGCTCCCAAATGGATTCCCTTTCTTTCCTTGAAGTTGAAGGCCCCCGTGTTTACCAGCCAGAACCTGGCTATGACGAACGGTGTTCTGTGTGTGTATGATGCCGTTCCCGGAGAGGATGCTTTTGCCGCCGGCCGGCAGGCTGCAAGTATTTTGAAGGGCAAGTCACCCGCCTCATTGGAAGTAAAGGACTTTGGGGGCAAGTTGCTGTTCGATTACAAACAGTTGCAGTTTTTCCGTGTGGACACGAACCGTGCGGAGAGCAAGGGCATCATTTTGAATATACCGTTGATGGAGCGTTACCGTGTCTGGTTCATTCTGTTCTATTCGCTGATTGTCGGGGCATTGGTGCTGCTGGTTGCCTGGCTTTTCCGTGCCAACCGCAGGGAGTCGCGTAAGCGCATACATGCCCAGACCCGCTTGTTGATACAGCACCGCCTGGTGGAGCAGCGCGACGAGTTCGACAATATCTTCTGTTCCATTCGCGACGGCTTGATTACGTATGATACCGACCTGCGCATCCATTTTGTCAACCGTCCGTTGTTACAGATGTTGGGACTTTCTTCCGAAACCTATACGTCCCGTTTCTATGAAGGGCAGATGGCCGGCTCCATTTTCAGGATTTACATGAATGGAGAAAACATCCTGCAGGACTTGTTGAAGAAAGTACGTACCGGAAAGAGACCTATTTCTATTCCGGAGAAAGCCTTCATGCAGGAAAACCATCAGGGAACGTATTTCCCCGTTTCCGGCGAGGTAGTACCTATCTTTGCCAATGAAAAGATGACGGGAATGGCGATTGTATGCCGCAATATCTCCGAAGAAGAGATGCAGAGACGCTTTTTCAATATGGCGGTGGAGGAAAGCTCCATTTATCCGTGGCAGTACAACATGCATATGAACCGTTTCCATTTCCCGGGTGGATTGCTGCGCCGTTTCGGGTATACCGGTGATACGGACTTGCTGGCACGTGATGAGATGGACACCCTTATACATCCGGAAGACTTGCTGCATACGCGCAGGAATTTTGATGCCATTCTGTTGGGCAATGAAATCAATTCACGGATGAGTTTCCGGTTGAAGAGTGCGGATGGGAGCTATGAATGGTGGGAGTTCCGCAGTACCGCTTATGACGGACTGACGGTTGATACCCCATACATGGTATTGGGAGTATGCCAGAGCATCCAGCGTTACAAGGATACGGAAGAGGCCTTGATTGCCGCACGTGACCGTGCCTTGCAGGCCGACAAGCTCAAATCTGCGTTCCTTGCCAATATGAGCCATGAGATACGTACCCCTCTGAATGCCATTGTCGGTTTCTCGGATTTATTGAAGGACTTGGACGCTTTTTCTCCGGAAGAGGTAAAGCAGTTCGTCGAAACAATCAACATCAACTGTACGTTGCTGCTGGCGTTGATAAACGATATTCTGGACCTCTCGCGCATAGAATCGGGCACGATGGACTTTAAGTTCGGAGCATTCAACCTGGCGTTCATCATGCAGGAGGTCCATGAATCCCAGCGTCTGAGTATGCCTCGGGATGTAGAGCTGCGTATAGAGATTCCGGAAGGGGAAGACAAATTGGTCATCACCGATTCCGTCCGCTTGAAGCAGGTCGTGAACAACTTGATAAACAATGCCAAGAAATTCACGGTAACGGGCAGCATCACCTTCGGCTATGTCACGAACCGGGAAGGATATACCACCATCTTTGTCGAAGACACGGGAAGCGGTATCTCCGAAGACGCCCAGAAACATATCTTCGAACGCTTCTACAAAGAAGACAGCTTTACGCAGGGCGCCGGTTTGGGGCTGAGCATTTGCCAGACCATCGTAGACCGCCTGCATGGTTCTATCTCGGTCTCCTCAGAGTTGGGAAAAGGAACGCGTTTCGAGGTGGTGATACCGGATGCGAACGAGTAATCATTCAATCCGTTTGCAGGCATTGGCTTGCAGGAACTCTTCCAATATATCCTCGTAATTGCCATACAGCATGATGTGGTGGTTGCCCAGCGGTGTCTTGAGGAAATAGTCGGCAGGGGAGTTCATTTTTATCCGCACTTGGGTGCGGCACATATTGATGTAGTTTGTATTCTCAACAAGCGTGCCGGTGCTCAGGTAATATTCGTCCAGGCTTTCGCTTCCGCATTTTACGATGGTTACATCTCCCGTCGGCAGGATTCCCTGAATACCGATGCCGCTTTCCGTCTCAAAATGGTTGCGTATGATGAACTGCTCCGTTTGTGCGATGCCGATGGTGCAGTGTGCCAATATGATTTCATTGGTACGGGCATTTATCATGGAAGGATTGGCCATGAAGGAGTTTTTCCCCGTCAGCACTTTTACGGCCAGCATGGTGAAGACGGATTGCAAATCGCCTTCACATCCGGCAATGATTCCTTCGTCGTTCAGCAAGGCAAGGGCAAGGCAGCCGGTGGTTCCCGTTTGGTCTATCAGGCGGAAGCAGCTGAGGGTAATGGCGCTCAGTCGCTCTTCCTCTACAATCCTCTTGATGGCTCGATACAGCCGCATGGCTTTTATCATGTCTTCGGGGCTTGCCTCTCGGCAGGCAAGCGCTTTTCCTGCCAGTCCGGCGCATGCTTCGCCCACCTCGTCGTCCGTTATCTGTCCGTAGTATTCATAAATGCGGTCCAATGAGACGTCTGTGTACTCGATACCCCAGCGGCGTTTGGCAAGCAGATAATCCACATTGCTGGCAACGAGCCAGCTGGACGGAGTGCCCATTACGCCGATGCGCATGCCGAAAAGGCTGCGTTGTGCCACGAAATTGCTGTGCAGGACAAAAATACGCTTGATGGTCTCGGGGAGCTCTCCGTGAAGAATCTCGCTTTTCATTCCCCGGCCGCGCAGCCAGGAAGATATTTCGAGAGCGGCGGCCAGTGAGTTCTGCATGCCGTCTGCCAAGAGGATGGCGGGGCGGGGAAGGGATTCGAAATGCTGGATTACCAGCCGTTCCACGCCTCCGGTGGCAATGAATATAATACTGAAGTCATCGGGTGATAACTTGTCTATGTCTTTGTAATCAATGAAGTTGACGGTAAAGTATTTTTCCAATTCAGTCAATATCACTTCGTGGGAGCTACGGACTGATGCTTGTTTATGCAGTATGGAAGCAAAAGTTATAAGGTTGATGACCATGGGGTTATTTACTATTTGACGATTTACTATTTACTATTGAGCCTGCTTGGCTCGTTTGCTTTTTCAAAGATACAAGTTTCTGTTTACATATCATAGAGTTTTTACGATAGATAAGTTTTTTAAAGTTTTTATGGTCCTGCCTTCCTTTTGGTTTCAAATAATTCGCTACATTTGCAACTTTAATGATAAAGTGATAGCAATATCACCTATAAATACTCTATTAAATAGTAAATCGTAAATCGTCAAATAGTAAATAACCTCATGCCAACAATATCTATTCGCGGAATGGAGATGCCCGCATCCCCTATCAGAAAACTGGCTCCTCTGGCAGATGCTGCCAAGCAGAGGGGTATACATGTATTTCACCTGAACATCGGTCAACCCGACCTGCCTACTCCGGAAGTCGCGATTGAAGCGATACGGAACATCGACCGGAAAGTTCTGGAATACAGTCCCAGTGCGGGATATCGCAGTTACCGCGAGAAGTTGGTGGGTTACTATGCAAAGTACAATATCAATCTGACTGCAGACGACATCATCATCACTTCCGGCGGCTCGGAGGCGGTGTTGTTCTCTTTCCTGGCTTGCCTCAATCCGGGGGATGAAATCATTGTTCCCGAGCCGGCCTATGCCAATTATATGGCGTTTGCCATCTCTGCCGGAGCCAAGATACGCACCATTGCCACGACCATCGAAGAGGGTTTCTCGTTGCCCAAGGTAGAGAAGTTCGAGGAGTTGATTAACGAGCGCACGCGTGCTATTTTGATTTGCAATCCCAACAATCCTACGGGTTACCTCTATACACGCCGTGAAATGAACCAGATTCGCGACCTTGTGAAGAAGTACGATTTGTTCCTCTTCTCGGACGAGGTGTACCGTGAATTTATTTATACGGGTTCTCCCTATATCTCTGCCTGCCATCTGGAAGGCATTGAGAACAATGTGGTGCTGATTGATTCCGTGTCCAAGCGCTATTCGGAGTGCGGCATCCGCATCGGTGCCCTGATAACGAAGAACAAGGAAATCAGGGATGCTGTCATGAAGTTCTGCCAGGCGCGTCTCAGTCCTCCGTTGATTGGCCAGATTGCCGCAGAAGCATCGCTGGATGCCGGTGAGGATTATCTGCGCGACACATACGATGAATATGTAGAACGCCGTAAATGCCTGATTGACGGATTGAACCGTATACCGGGCGTATATTCGCCCATCCCGATGGGAGCCTTCTATACGGTGGCAAAGCTTCCGGTAGATGATTCGGACAAGTTCTGTGCCTGGTGTCTGTCGGAGTTCGAATACGAGGGACAGACGGTATTCATGGCGCCTGCGTCCGGATTCTATACTACGCCGGGTTCCGGTCGCAACGAAGTGCGTATCGCATACGTACTGAAGAAAGACGACTTGAACCGCGCCTTGTTTGTATTGCAAAAAGCATTGGAAGCCTATCCGGGAAGAGAAATGAAGGATTAGGGATTAATTTATGAACTTATCTCGCTTTATAGCGTTGCGCATTTATCGCAACTCGGAGTCGGGCAAGCAAGTTTCCCGTCCGGCTGTCCTTATTGCCATGGTGGGTATTGCTCTCGGACTGGCGGTGATGATTATTGCCGTGTCCGTCATTGTCGGCTTCAAGAGCGAGGTAAGGGATAAAATCGTGGGTTTCGGTGCCCATATCCAGATAGGCAACCTGGATGCTGCACGCTCTTATGAGACGCGCCCGGTGGTGGTGGGCGACAGCATGATGGCTGCGCTTTCCGATTATCCCGAAGTGAAGCATGTACAACGCTACTCCACCAAGCCGGGGATGATAAAGACCGCCGATGCCTTTCAGGGAATGGTGCTGAAAGGTGTGGGGCAGGAGTATGACAGCACCTTTTTCCACCGCCATCTGCTGGAGGGGGAGTTTCCGCAATTCAGCGATTCCGCTTCGTCCAACCGCGTAGTCATCTCAAAGTCTCTTGCCAACAAGCTGCAATTGAAACTTGGTGACAAGATAGACACCTACTTCATCCAGGACGATGTGCGTGCTCGCCGCCTGAAGATTGTAGGTATCTACCAAACCAACTTCTCCGAATACGACAACCTATTCCTGCTTACCGACCTCTACCTGGTGAATCGCCTGAACAACTGGGAGCCGGACCAGGTGAGCGGTGTGGAGCTGGAAATACGCGATTATGACAAGTTGGAAGAAACCACCTATGAGATAGCTGTCGATACGGACGAGAATCCCGACCGCTATGGTGCTGAGTATTGCGTCCGCAATGTAGAGCAGCTCAATCCCCAAATCTTTGCCTGGCTGGGCATCTTGGATGTCAACATCTGGGTCATTCTCATTCTGATGATTGGAGTGGCGGGGTTCACCATGGTATCCGGCCTGCTGATTATCATCATAGAGCGTACCTCCATGATAGGCGTGCTGAAGTCTTTGGGAGCCAATAACTTTACCATCCGTAAAGTCTTCCTTTGGTTTTCGGTCTTCCTCATTGGGAAAGGCATGCTTTGGGGGAACATAATCGGCCTTGCGTTCTATTTCGTGCAGCGCTGGTTCGGCTTGTTCAAGCTCGACCCTGAAACCTATTACATGGCTACCGTTCCGGTATCTTTCAATATCTGGTTGTTCCTGCTGCTGAATGCCGGCACATTGCTGGCTTCGGTCTTGATGTTGCTGGGCCCTTCATTCTTGATTACACGCATCCATCCGGCAACTTCCATCCGTTACGAATAAGAGAGTTACTTTCTCAGAAAACCGCTTTTCTTGCGGAACAGACAGTACCATTTCCAACGCAAAGACTGTATCGGCTGCAATAGGTCGAAAGCCGGCAGTGTGAAGTAATATCTGCGCTGTTCTTCCAGGTCGCGGGCGGTCTTGTTCACGATGACGGCCTGCATGGTGAAACGGAGCAGGAACAAAAGGAAAGCGACGCCTGCTGCCAGCCAGTGGAAGTGCAGAATGCCGATGACCATAGCGGCTATCCAGGATGCGTGGAATGCCAGGCGGGTCAGGGTCTCAAAACCGGCCAGCCAGCGTTGCATTCCATGATACAGCCGTGCTGTGGAGGCGTAGCCTATTTTCTCTTCTTTCCAGTCCTTGGCACGCAGAAGCGGCTGCATGCGCACAATGGCATTGGCATCCGTTTCCACCCGCGTGTTCTCCGGGGTAGCCACGTGGTTGATGAACAAATCGTCGTCTCCCCGTTGCAGGTTGAGGTGTGCGGAGAATCCTTTCTGTTGGTAGAAGAGTTCCTTCCGGTAGGCCAGGTTACGCCCGATACCCATGTAGGGACTGCCTGCCAGGGCAAATCCCAGATAGCGCATGGAAGTGAACAGATTGTCGAATGCCGCCCGTTTGTGCAGCCAGCCTTTGCCGCGTTCGTAGCCGCTGTATCCCAGCACCACTTGGGTACGTGATGTGAAGTTGCGTGCCATCAGTCGCAGCCATTGGTTGCTTTGGGGCATGCAGTTGGCATTGGTAAACACCAGCCATTCATATTTGCTGGCCTTGATTCCAAGCGTCACGGCCAGCTTCTTGCGGCTGATGTAGCGGGAGGAATCGGGTACGAAGCTGTGGTAGAGATGGGGATATTTCTCCTCGAGGATGGTCAGGTAATCCTCGCTCTCATCGGTGTTGCCGTCGTTAATGACGATGACTTCAAATTGGGGATAGTCCTGCTCCAGCACGGCGCCCAGGTTGCGGCGCAGATTCTCGGATTCCTCGCGGGCGCAGATGATGACGGATATGGGGGGCAGTTCCTGGGTGAAGTGCGTGTCTCCCTGCTTCACGGCACGGCTGCGCGCATGAATACGGTTGTAGAGACAGAGGTAGTAGATAATTTGAATAAGGAACAGACCACCCGCCGCGGCGAGTACGATAATTTCAGTTGAATCTAATGTAAATGCTTCCATGTGCAGTAGGACGTTTATGTGCTGCAAATTTACACAATTTCCGGCACTACCTCAAACTTTGTTCCGGGAAAGTGCTTGGACAAATACTGCTTGATGTATTTCATCGTGTCTTCCTGGATAGTCTTGTCCTCCACCGTGGGATAGAGGTTGTAGAGTACCGTATCGAGCGCGATGCCCCGGTGCTTGATGGCTTCCAGGCTCAGCAGGGTGTGGTTGATGCTGCCCAGCTTTCCGGAGGTGACAAAGATAAGCGGGTACTGCTTCTCCGCAATGTAGTCTATCGTCAGGAAATCTTCGGTGAGGGGTACCATCAGACCTCCGGCACCTTCTACGAGCACGACGTCATAGCGTCGGGAAAGTTCCCTGGTGGCATGCTCTATTTTTTCGAAGTCTATCGGGCGCTTGTCTATGCGGGCGGCGAGGTGGGGGGAGCAGGGGTAGGAGAATATCTCGGGCATGGTCAGCCCCTCTTTGTCTTCCGGCAGGTAGCCAGTTCCGGTGAGGCGGCGGTGCAGGTCGATGTCCTCGGAATGGCCGGTGTTGCCGGTCTGGATGAACTTTTGGGTGATGACGCGCAGGCCGCGTTGTATAAGCTCACGGGCATACCAGGCGGTGCAATAGCTTTTTCCGGCATCTGTATCAATGCCGCTGATGAAGTAGATGTTTTTTGTTTCCATTATTTTGTTTTTTTTCGTGCGATGATATAAATGGGGTGATAGGTCAGGTTTACGTTGCCTGCGGCATCACTGAACCGGGTTGTGTATTCTTTGCAGAAGGATTGCAGGCGGCTGCGCGTCCATATCCTTTTTTCCGTTCCCGTCACTCCGGTTTGCTTCAGATGCTTCAGCACTGCCTGAGGGGTGGGGAAGGGCAGGGTTACTACCTCTTCCTCGGCATGGAGAATATCGAAGTGGGGAGACAGCAGGGCTTGCAGCTCCTCAACGGAGAGATAGTCCAGCCCATGCCCCGTCAGTTGGCGTATTTCGTGCATGTTTGTGGTGCCGAAGGTGCTGAAGGCAAGCAGGCCGTCTGCCACCAGTGCTTGGTGGCAGCGGGTGAGGAAAGCACCTGGGTCGTTGAACCATTGCAGGGTGGAGCACGAGGTTATCAGGTCGGTTTCTCTGGGGAAGTCGAGAGCTTCGGCATCACCCGGCAAGAAGCTGACGCGGGGAGTGCGCGTAGTGCATAGCTCCCTGACGCATTCCTCCATATCCCGGCAGAGGTCGTTCAGCAACAGCGTTTCCGGTTGCAAGGTGTTCAGCAACATGCGCGAGTAGCTGCCCGTTCCGCAACCAAGCTCTACGATGTGGCGGAAGTGTGTAGGAAGTTGCGGACGGGGTATGCCTGCGGAAAGCAGGGCATCGGTCAGTAGGCGCATCATTTTTTCGGCTACTTGCCGTTGCACGCTGGCTTCGCGGTCGTAGGTGCTTCGCGAGTAGGAGAAGCGTTTTGCTACAAGTTCTTTGTCTATGGGGTGTGTAGGGGTATCTGTCATTTTTTTCAATCCTTTTGTTATGTATCCAGTTCTCTCAGATGGCTTAGAAAATCGTCAATGGGCATCGACCACATGTCTTGCAGCAAGAAGCGGAACATTGGTTCGTCATAGTGGGCGCAGTCTGCAACAATCAGTTTGTCGTCATCGAACATGTAATCGAAATTTAGTTTCATATTTTCTAAAGGGAAGATGCGGTCGTTGACGCCTATGAAAGCGTAGTCATAATCGATGTATTGGTATTTATCGTTTACATAGGCATCCATCTCGTCATCATTGGAGTAGATATAATTGCCGTTTTCATCGATGGTTATCCCTCTCATTTGGGTGTATTTTTTCTCAATGAGTTCCAGCTCTTCCTTAATTTCGTTGAAGTCCCGGCGGGGAGTGATGGCAAGGAAGGCTTTGTAGGCATTGCTGTCTTTGCACATGCGGCGCATGAACTTCTGGAGCGAGGCGGGAGTCAGTCCGCTCAAGGTGTCTCGGAAGGTCTTTTCGGGAATTCCATCTGTGTCACCGATAGGGGTAATGGTACCATTGAAAGCTATAAGCAGCAGTTTCTCCTTGGGCACGGAAGCCAGTGCGATGGGAGCTGCCCATACGCCCATGGACCATGCCACTACGTTCACTTGCCGGTATTGCTCCAGGATGGAGGTATCGAAATCGAGCGTGCGGTAGTCATAGCAAATCATGTAGTCCATGCCTTGGGGGCAATATTGTTTAAAGGGTGTTTCGTCGGCTGCCCATCCTGCGAAGAACAGTAGCAGCTTGGGATTATTTTTTTTGATGATGTAAACTTGTTTCATAATAATATATGTGATGAATTTTCTTATACTATATATATTTAATTATTTCTTCTATCTCTTGTTCTGTAATGTCCGCTGTCAGCGAGAAGCGGATACGTGATGTCCCTTCGGGCACCGTGGGCGGGCGTACCGGCAGTGCATAAAAGCCATGCCTCTGCAGCAACTCTGCGCACAGCACGGTGTCGGCACTGGGGCCGATAATCAGTGGGACGATATGGCTTGCGCTGGGGCATCCGTACCCCTTGGCTTGTAATGCTTCGCGCAGTGTCCGGCTGATTCTTGCCAGATGCTCGCGGCGGTCTTGCATTCCGGCAAGTTTCCGCACGATAAACAGTGTCCAGGCAATACTTGTCGGAGGCAATGCCGTGGTGAAGATGAGGGTTCGCATCCGGTTGACGAGATACTCGCGTATCGTCCGGCAGCAGGCGATGTATGCGCCGGCAGATGCCGCTGCCTTGCCGAAGGTGCCCACGAGGAAATCTATATCCCGGATGCATCCGGTTTCTTCGGCGAAGCCCAGGCCGCGCGGTCCCCTTACGCCGAATGCATGGGCTTCGTCCACATAGAGCAGTACGTTGGAGTATCTTTTTTTCAAATGCACCAATGCCGTGAGGTCGGCTTGGTCACCGTCCATGCTGAAGATGCTTTCTGTGACGATAATCAGTTGCCGGTATGTTGCATGATGTTGTTCCAGCAGGCGTTCCAGTTGCACCAGGTCGTTGTGGCGGAAGCGGATGCAGCGTGCGGTGGATAGGCGGATGCCGTCGATGATGCTGGCGTGCACCAGCTTGTCTGCCAGTATCAGGGTTTGTGCATCACTCACGGCGGGCAGAATTCCCATATTGGCATGATATCCGCTATTGAGCACCAGTGCTGTCTCTGTGCCGAAAAGTGTGGCGAGTTCCGTCTCCAGCTCTTCGTAAATCCCGAAGTTCCCCGTCAGCAGGCGGGAGGAGGAGGAAGTCGGCAGGAAGGTGTCCGGTGTCAGTGTCTGCAGGAATTCTTCCTTCAGCTGGCGGTCGGCAGCCAGGCCTAGATAGTCGTTGGACGAAAGGTTCAGCATATGCCGGCCATCGGCTACAACCGTGCGCCCCTCGTGCGTCAGTTGCGGCAGACGGCGCAGGTTGCTGTGTTCTTTCAATGTTTGCAGCTCTTGCTGCATATAGTCAGTTACATTCATAATTTCTTTAATGTATTGATGTGCTAATGTGCCAATGTGCCAATGCCATGCGGTGTGAGGACGTTGCATAAACATAGCGCAGCCAATTAGCACATTGGCATATTAGCACATTCTTATAATTTTCATCAATCCTCCCGTCAGTTTCCTCAGCTGTTCCGGCTCTATAATGAACGGGGGCATCAGGTATACCAATCTTCCGAACGGGCGTACCCAGATTCCCTCCTCAACGAAGCGTTTTTGCATCCACGCCATGTCTACGGGTTCTTTTGTCTCAATCACCCCGATGGCTCCCAGCACACGTACATCCGTCACTTGCGGTAATCGGCGTGCCGGTTCAAGCTCTTCTTGCAGTTGCCGGCTGATGCGAGTCACCTTGCCTTGCCAGTCGTATTCGGGCGAGGTCAGCAGCTTCACCGAAGCACACGCTACGGCGCATGCCAGTGGATTCCCCATAAAGGTGGGTCCGTGCATAAACACCTCCGGTGTATGGTTGGAGATGGTATCCGCCACTTCATTCGTCGTCAGTACGGCAGACAGCGTCATGTATCCGCCCGTTATGGCCTTTCCTATGCACATGATGTCCGGTTCTACACCCGCGTGCTCCCAGGCAAAGAGTTTTCCCGTCCGTCCGAAGCCCGTGGCTATCTCATCGAATATCAGCAGCAGGCCATGTTCCTTGCATATCTGTGCCGCTTCGCGCAGGTACTGGGGGTGGTAGAACCACATGCCGCCAGCGCCCTGCACCACAGGTTCGAGGATAAGCGCTGCCAGTTCCTCGTGATGCTCCTCTACCAGTTTCCGCAGTTCCACCGTATCCCGTTCATCCCATTCGCCATGGAAGCGTGAGCGCGGCTGCGGCACGAAATAGCGCACCGGCAATGATGCCCCGAACAGCGAATGCATGCCCGTCACCGGGTCGCAGACAGACATGGCATTCCATGTATCCCCGTGATAGCCCGAACGGATAGTCACAAAATTGTTCTTCTTCGCCTTTCCCTTGCCATACCAGTACTGCACGGCCATTTTCAAGGCTACCTCTACTGCCACCGAGCCCGAGTCGGCATAGAATATCTTCTGCATGGACGGCGGGACAAGCGGTAGCAGCAACTGGCCCAGTTCAATGGCAGGGTCGTGTGTCAGCCCTCCGAACATCACATGCGACATCTTGCCCAGCTGTTTCTCTGCCGCCCGGTTCAGCGTAGGGTGGTTGTACCCGTGGACGGCGCACCACCACGACGACATTCCCTCTACGAGTGTTTCTCCGCTTTCCAGGGTGATGGTGGCGCCTTCGGCATGCTTCACCTTATACACCGGTAGCGGGTTGGTGGTGGAGGTATAGGGGTGCCATAGGTGCTCTCTGTCGAACTGCGAGCCGCAGAACCGGTATCCGGCATCTTCTATCAGTACCTTGTCTTCCGACACTTTCGAGCCGAGCGTTGTCAGCAGGTCGCCCACGATGGCGGAGTTGATGCCGATGTGTAGCGCTTGCTTTACGGCCTCCTTGCTCAGTTGCGAGCGTCCTCCGGCAAAGCGGAGGAAAGCTGTCGGGTTGATGAAGCGGAAGAGGGCGATGGTGGTCAGTATTTCCTCCTCGCTGAGTGGTGCCTGCCGTTCCAGCGGTGTGCCGGGGATGGGGCTCAGGAGGTTGATGGGGATGGACTGTACTTCCAGCTCGCGCAGTGTGAAGGCGAATTCGATACGTTGCTCCATGCTCTCGCCCATACCGATGATGCCGCCGCTGCAGATGTCCATGCCTACGTTGCGGGCGGCTTGCAGGGTGCGCAGCTTCTCTTCCTGCGTGTGCGTGCTGCACAGTTGGGGAAAGTAGGAGGGGGCTGTCTCCAGGTTGCAGTGATAGCGGGTGATGCCTGCGTCGTGCAGTGCCCGCATTTCGTCTTCGTTGAGCAGTCCCAGTGATGCGCACAACTGGATGGACGAGTGCCGGCGCATGTGCCGGGCGGCTTCGCACAGTTTCTCCATGTTTCTGGAGGAGGGCTTCCGTCCACTGGTCACCAGCGAGAAACGTGCCACGCCCTGGGCTTCATTATGCCGGGCATGCCGCAGGCATTCTTCTTTGTCCACCAGGTCGTACACGTCTGCCTGGGTTTTGTAGTGCGACGACTGTGCACACCACTTGCAGTTTTCCGGGCATCGTCCGGACTTGGCATTAATGATGGAGCACATGTCAAACTCCTCCGAGGCCAGGCCCCGGGTTATCTCGTGGGCAGCTTCGTATAGCGCTTCCTTGTCGGGTTGCACAGCCAGCCATTCGGCTTCTTCCTTACTGATGTGGCTGCCGCGCAGCACTTGTTCCTTTAATTTCTGTAGGGTCATATCTTTCTTGGGTTATGTTCATGGATAAAGACAGAGGTACGGATTGCCGGGGCGGTGCAGCTCGTCATTCTGCTGCATGGCTTCCGGTAATCCGTACCTCTTGTTCTCTTTTGTTTCAGGCTATATGTGTCTTGTCCGCCCGTATTCCCGCAGGGGCGGATGAATTGTGTTTCAAAAAGAATGTGCCGGTTCGTTCCCGGCTCCGTGAGGATACTTGTCAGGGCGCTGCTGCTACCCAGCGGAATGCCGGTGTCGGTTTCCCTTCCTTCCGTTTCTCCTTTCCAGGTACTCTCTTCCCCGCATCCGGCATGTCCGGCGGTTCCCGCAGTCTTCTGTTTGGACAGAGAGCTGTCTGCCACGCTTTTGCGCAGGCAACCGATGGTGACACACCGTCCTATGCTGGCAAATGCAGCGTAGGCTTTTCTGCTCCAGCGGCGGAAGCGGATGGTAGGTGCGGCGGGTGATGTATTCCTCATGTTTTTTTCAGCCTGATGCGGTTTTATTTTCTTTTAGCGGATGCAAATGTAGAAAAAATAATTTCATAACGGTAATGGTCATGTATGAAAAAGCCGCGCAAATGCAACTATTGCGCGGCTCTTCTTTAAAGAATGTCGTAGGATTTCACTCTTTGGACGACTGGTAGTAGAGATACCAGTCATTATTGGTGGCACCATTGGACTCTACCCATTTGGCGAAATCGGGATACTCCAGGTCGATGCGTACGGTTTCCTTTGCCGGAGTGAACCGGATGGGGCCTTCCGTGCCGGTTGTGGCCGGCAGCATGATGGCGAATGGATATTTGCCGTCCTTGTTGATGTAGTAGGCATCGTCTTCGGCTCCGATTTGCTCTGAGTTGGCTTTACCGGTCGCTTTCTTCTTGGGCAGATGCACTTCTGTCCGGTTGTCGGCTCCGGCTGTATACTGGGCAATGATGAACGGATTCAAGTCGGTTTCCAGATTCTTCTTAGGCAATGTGTTGTCTGCAAATGTACGGGTTACGGTAAATTCGTTGCCCTGCACAGACTTTGCATCGGGGAATAGGATGACAGAAGAGGTCTCTGTTTCATCGACTGCTCCGGCAGGCAGTTCTATGCTGCCTCGCTGGCTGGCCACATATTGCACGGCAAATGCGTTGGAGTATGTGGCGGCACCACTTTTCTGTACGGGTACAAAGGTGTCTTCCACCTTCAGCACATAATTGTTGCTGTTGAATGAAATGGCCCGTTTGTGTTCGATAATCACGTCGTTCAAGTCATAGTCACCGCCATTGGGCCAGATGTCTTCGTAGGCATACGTGCGGTAGGTTGTTTCAGAGCTCGTCACCGTAGGCTCTTCCGGGTCTATGACCGGGCGGTCCGGGTCTTGAATGGCTTCATTGGGGTTGGCATCGATACAGAACAGTATGTCTTCATAGCTGGTATCATTGCCATCTTCTACTCCATAGACTACCGTGCCGTTGCTGGTGGAGAGGGAGATAAAGCGAGCTTGTTGGCCTGCATATATCTTGTTCCATTCTTTATTGGAATATATATAATTTATAGAGTAGTCGATACCTTTATTGGGGGTATATCCATTGGGGATGATGAAATATCCTATGGTATATCCTGCCGGGAATTTGGTGGAGACATTACCGTTTTCGTCCTGATACAGAAGTTGTATTTTTGTATTCTTCTGTATGGGAGCGTCATATCGGGAATATTTGTTACCACTTCCAGACCATCCGGTATACGGGTCGTCTCCTGCAATGGATGCATTGGGAATGATAATGAATTTGTCTACCTTGTCAGGGCTGTTGGGAATTTCATTGGTCTTGTAGTAATAATAGCCGATGGAAGTCAGGTAACCGGCACGTTCGGTCAGGAAGGTCAGATACAGTTCTGCATCGGTAATCGTTACGTGTTGTCCCTGGTTGTTGATATATGCTTGGGCAATGGTGGTGTTCACATGCTTTGTATCGCTCACCAAAGCTCTGTTGTCCAGATTGCTGGGTTTGCTGTCATAACCTTTCCACAGTGTGTGTTGTAACTGCTTTAAAGTTCCGTCATTGAAATTTCCCGTAGTTACAATGTCATTATTATCAATAATCTCACCGTGAGATTGTCCCCATCCAACGATGGAGTATACCCGTTCCTTCCTATCCTTTAGGTCGATAGTCAGGTTGGATTTTGCACGTGTCATGGCAGTTGAGCGGGTGTTGGCATTATTTTCGGTCATATCTACCACCACTTTGCCATTTTCCACATCTGCTTCCACATACATGGGGGCTCCCCAACTTTGTGAGATGATATATACCTTTTCTGTCGCTTTGGGCAGTTCTACGTTGCCGGTGAAGCGTCCGTCTGCATCTGCAAAGATTTTAAAAACCGCTTCGCCGTTGATGGAGTAGAGGTTGTTTGTCTGATAGGTGATGGGGGCTTCTGTAAACACCTCTATTAATGCGCCTCCTGCGATTTTTCCATAATTCACGTCAAAAGCTACCTGGGCTGTTGTTGCAAAGTCAAAGTATTCGCTCTCCGGCTTTAGTTCTGTTTTTCCACGTTCGGGATTGTATAGGTCTTTTTCGGTACATCCCGTGAATATGCTGCAGGCAATTGCTGAAATGAGGGTTGCAGCACTAACTTTCGTCATAAGTCTAACTTTCATATTTTTATTGTTGTAGATTGCTTGCTTGTTTGTCTTATGAACGCTGTCTATATCACAACCGCCACCCACTTCACAGACGAGTTGTAGATACTACATTTTCTCGAGCGCTTTTTTCATGTTGCAAATATAAACATAGTATTTATAATCTACAACTTTTGGGGTTTAAAAACACTTTTGGTGGGTTAAAAAGTTGTATAAAGTGAATTGATACTAATTGGATGAATCGAATGGTGCGGGCATAAAAAAAGGCTATCTATCCCAGACAGCCAATCTTTTGTTAACCTTAAATCTAATACTATGAAAAACACATTGCAAAGGTACGGTATTTTCATTGAATTCCAAATTATCGGGTATAGAAGCCGCAACTTATAACATGGTTTAAAAGACCTGTTTATTTTTTCACGCTTTGTATTGTTAATGTAAAAAGAATGAAAATGAATTTTCTTTCTTCCGTTGTAGCAAACCTTATCGATATTCCTTAGTTTTGAGTTTGTACCCCATGTTGGGGTGCAGACTTAAAACAATCACTTATGATTTCAACATTAAAAGAGAAAGAGAGTGGGAGCGGGAATGATGTGGATTCGGCAGAACTGTCGCTCTACATGATGCAGGTAATCAAGGAACTGAATGATGAGCGCAAGCTTCCGGCGGTGCACGTCTACCTTTGTACGCTCCATTCCTTTGTCCGTTTTTCGGGTGGGGGAGAGCTTCTGATGTCGGTGGTGTTCACACCTGGACGGCTAAAGGAGTACGAGACATGGCTTTTGGGGCGCCAGTTGAGCCTCCACACGGTTTCCACCTACTTACGCACGCTTCGTGCCGTCTACAATCGCTGGACTCCCCCTGGCAGCACCAGCCACAATCCCCGGCTTTTCGACGGAGTTTATACCAAGGTGGTTCCCTGCACCAAGCGCGCGCTTACGGCTCGCCAGATGCAGCGTCTGTACGATGCGGACTCGGATGCGGAGCTGACCGTGGCGCAGAAGCGTGTACTGGCCTATTTCCTGCTGATGTTCCTGCTTCGCGGCATGCCCTTCATCGACCTGGCCCATCTGCGCAAGTGCGATGTCCGCGACGGTCGCCTGGTATACTGCCGTCATAAGACCGGTCGCCAGATTACACTCCGTATTCCCCGTGAGGCACTTCGCCTGATTTATGCGTATCGGGACGATAATCCCTCATCTGCCTATTTGTTTCCTATCTTGCATACCGATGCCGGAGGGCGCAGTGGGTACGGAGGGGATTATCGCCTATACCAGCAGGCTCTGCGGCGTTTCAACCGGAGTTTGTGTTTGCTTGCCGGGCGGCTTCTTCCGGGCGTCAAAGTCAGCTCGTACACGGCGCGGCATACCTGGGCCACGCTTGCCTTCCATCGCGGTATGCTCGTCGGTCTTATCAGCCAAGCACTGGGGCACTCCTCCGTGCGGGTGACGGAGACCTATCTGAAACCCTTCGAGTACGGGCGGCTGGACGATGTCAACCGCAAGCTGATTTCTTCTGTGATAAAATGTGATAGGGAGGGATAAAACGATAAGTAGTGCTTTATAATCCAAAGTGTTATCGGTGTAATTACTTACCAAGTAACGGCATCTATTTCTTTGCAAATATGGTGTATTTTCATTAAAAAGGCAAACAATTTTTATAAAAACAACAAGCTGGCAAGTAAAAAATAGAATAGACTCTGAACGACATACTCTATTTCGGTATTTCTATATCCTTAGGCATACAACACCTTATTTCTACTTCCTTTGTCTTGAAAGCAGAAAGCCTCACTATTGTCTCCATTTTTTTTGAGAACTTCGTTGTTGACCCTAAATGACACGTTTTAGAAACGCTTTCCCTTTTCGTGCGGAATATTGCCTGCCGTTACTTGGTAAGTAATTCCACTGGTTGCAGAACAGAATGAAAACACTGTTATTTTTAGCCTCCTTCCATTACGGTGAATCTATTGACAAGAATAATATCCTTTTTAAATATAAATTAGTATGAAAAAGAAAAAAGTTCTTATGTACCTCCTTGCCGTAATTTTCAGTTGGGGGGCTTCCGGATGCAGTGATGATACTGCTTCGGTGGAGATTCCTCCTTCTCCCGGAGAAGGTAAGATTACAGTAACTGCCAGAGCGGAAATGCCTCGTAATGGTATCACTACTAGATTAGGATTCGATGAGGACACAAGTGGTGGTAAACTGAAGATAGTCTGGCGCTCTTTGGATACCGGTGCCGAAACTTTTTCCGTACTTGGCGGAACGGAAAAACTGCCCCCTTCTATGTTTACCTTGACAGAGCTTGCTACCGATGCCCACACGGCTACCTTTACGGGTAAAATAACTCCTGCGGAGGGTATATCCTACTATGGTGTCTATCCGTCTCTGAATGTTTCGGAAGGTAGCGCTTTCGCTGCCACGTCCATCCCATTGGATATGACGGGCCAGAAGGGTGGTGCTCCGGATGAAAATAAGGTCTACATGGCCGCTGTGAGTCCATACAATGCAGACAGTCATACGCTGAACTTTAATTTTTCACATCTTACTTCTATTTTGAAGGTGACTTTACTGTTTCCGTTGGAATCTTCTACCAGTGTCAAGGACATGGATATTGAGGGGCTTCCCACTACCCGGGCTCTTTCCGGCGCATCGGTGAGTAGTGTTATGTTTGCTGCTTCCTCCGGTTTAGTCAGTCGGGCGAACGTTGATATTACACATACTTCGAGTGATGGAGGTGACCTTGTGCCTACATATACGACAGAAACAGAAGGCACCCTTTCTCTGAGTGGTTCTTTTACTCTTTCCTCGGATGACCATCCGTCTGCCACAGTCTACTTGCATGTCCTTCCTGGCACTCTGAGCAATCTGACGGTTGCAGCCGAGGTAGATGGAAAATACTATAAAGCCATTGTTTCACCTTCATGTATCCTTACTGCCGGTAAAATGTATACAGCTGTAGCGGATATGGAAGAATTCACTCCTATTACGGTCAAGACGACTATCAGTGCGTCTACTTATGATTATAACGATTTACCTTTGGAGGTCGGTACCTGGAAAGATGATGCTTCAGGCAGGCAGATAGCTTTGGGAGGTACTGCCATTGCCAACGGTAAGGCCGTTATATTAACTGATTTGAATGCGTATAGTGGCAAACCCATCTGGTTTTGTATTCCCAAAGTTGTGAAATATTTCCATACTCTGACTGCAGAAGAGCTTAACGGTAAGGAACTTGTCCTTCCCGACAAAGACGGTGGCAGTATATTGCCCACTTCTTCTCCCATAACGAGAGTCGATGCTCCGCAAAGTTCTATCGGTATTTATGAAAACGAGTGGATTGTTGCCCTTTATATGGGCATAAATAAGGACGGTAGTATAGAGTCTTCCGCTACTCCTATTTATTGGGCTACCGGTAATCTTATTGCTACGAAAACGGGAGAGGAATCTAGTCAGACTCCTACTACGACTGTTGCTTTTCATATAGCTACGGCTGAAGAGACGGCAGTTGAAGGTACTGTCGATTCTCCTTATGTGGCTCCCACAGGTATCATTGAAAGTGCTACGAATGGTTATTCCGCCTGCTCTATTGGTACCAAGTGGAATGCGTTCGGCTGGGGGGATGCTTCGGGACTGATGACCAGTAAGGCTGATGCTGATTATGTGTTCACTGTTACATCCAGTAATATAAGTGGTACAGAGCATGATATCTGCCATGTGCAGCTTGGAGGCAATTGGCGATTACCGGTGTACAAGAAGGAATTGAAAAACATTACTGCTATGCTGAACTTGGAAAACAGCTGGTTTTCTAACAGTGGTAATAGTGGACGTAAGTGTTCTTATACCCTTCCGGGTACTTCTGTCACCAATACCCTTGTGTTTCCGGCGGCAGGTTATCGTAGAGGTGCAAAAGCAGAGAAAAATGGAATTCGCGGATGCTATTGGAGCGGTAGTATTCTTTCTGGAGAATATTTTTGTTTCTTGGAAGTAGTGGAAAAAGAAGCCGCTGATTTGATTGATTTTGAACGTTTTTGGGGATTTACAATTCGTCCGGTTTCAGAATAGTCATGTGCTTGCTGTGATTGATCGACGCTTGTCGTTTTCAGTTGATATATGCTCAAAAAAAAAGGCTATCTATCCCAGACAGCCAATCTTTTGTTAACCTTAAATCTAATACTATGAAAAACACATTGCAAAGGTACGTGTTTTCTGATAATCTCCAAATTTGCAGTAGATAATATCATGTTTTATAACAAGACTTAATGGTCATTAAGAACTTTATCTGCAATATTCATCGTACATTTGCTCCTGATATATCATCCGTTTGCCCTTTATGCATTATGCATTCGGTGCAGACGGATGATGTGTTTTCGTGAACTTATATACAGACAAACAACTATAAAACAGACGTTTATAATGAAATCAATCCAGAACAAAGGAATAAACCTCACCGCAGAAGACCTCAAAAACCGAATCGCTGACAGAAAAGAACGATATACCAAGCAGCAGGCACGACGCGAGAAATTGGAACAAACCATGGAGAACACCCGCAATGACATCGAGCAACTGGAGTATACCCTTGCACAGATGGAACGTACCGCCAAGCGCTCCCGTAATGCTGCCGTACAGCCTTCCCGTTTTGTTCCCCGCGAGCGTATCGCTAGCTTCTTTGCCCGTGTTTCCCGTTTTTTCGACCACCTTCAGCACCGCTTGCACCGTAGCTTGAACTATACTTGGTTCTGCCTTGTGCTATGCTCCCGATATACTTTTCAGAGCCGCCTGAAAAGCGTAGAACGTTGCTGTCTCACACCGGCCACGGTGCTGGGGTACTTCAAGAGGGAGAGGGAGACGTAACCAGTGACTTCGCTCTTATGGTAGAAGCAGCCTTAGGGATTAGTGCGGAACTCCTCGTTAATAGGCAGGCGAGATATAATATGGCTGTCTCTCTTAAAGAAAAATCGCTGACCGATAAGTTACATGAAATACGCAAAATGTGTGCTTCCCTATTATAGTATGAAAGTGTTGCTTTTATCAATAAGACAGTGAGGGTGTGTCATCAACCGTTTTGACACATTCATTTTTCTTGAGCAAGTTTTCTTATTGCCACTCGAACTTTCCCAGTTTTCCCTCCCATTCTAACTTTGCAACATGTTTTATTAATAAATATATGCAAAATGATAAAAGAACAAAGTTTTGAATGGCTGCTCGGGGGATGCCATCGTATTGCAGATGTGGCAGTGGCCTATTACCCAAACTACGCGTATGCCTGCTCGGCCGTAAAGGCCCTGCGCCGTTCCATTGCGGAACACGCTTGCCTGCTGAAGGATCTGACGGACCAGGGCTATACCGCCAGGACTGCCCACCTCACCCCCGTACAGATAGGCATCCTCCTGAGCTACTGGGGGATGCCCGACCACGTGAAGGATATGGCCGTGAAAAATCCGTATCTTCTGGTCTCTAAAAAATATGCGAAATAGAGAATGTATTTCTAATACATTCTGATTATTTTAGTATATTATTATATAGGGTGGTGGAGGATGAGGTGAAACCCTCTCTCGCCACCTTATGTATTTCATTAATTTTTAGCCGATTCTAACTGCTTATTTGTATCCCCCTGGCTGGTCCCTTACCTTTGTCGCATTATCGAATTAAGAATAGACAAAAATGGAAAAAGAAATGAGACCCATGACAACGGAGATGCTGAAGAAAGGCTATCTCCTCTTCCCCAAAGCCTTGTTTGAGGAACAAATGAATATGAAAACCGGAGAGAAAGCCGCCGATGCCTTCGAAGCCTTTGTCTTTGTGCTGACACACGTCAACTACAGCACGGTGACCTGCAACGTCAGGGGACACCTTTTCGACTGTGTACGTGGCGAGTCCGTACTTTCCCTGGCCCGCTGGATGGAGATATTGGGGTGGCCTCGCAACCGTACGCGCTACTTCTTCAACAAGATGTTCGACGCCGGCATCGTGGAGCGGGTGGCCAACCCCTACGTGATGCACATCCGTATCCCCGATTATGATTTCCTTACTGGCAATGCCCGTCCTAAAGCAGCCCCGCGGAAGAAGAAGGCAGCGCCGGTGGCTGGGGTGGGAGAGGACTTCTGCATCTTCTGGGAAAAGTTTCATGACATCACCGAGCATCCCAAGGTAAACATCGGCCGGGCCCGTCGCGAATGGAAAAAATTGACGGCAGGCGAGAAACAGCGGGCACTGGACAACATCGACGAATATTACGACCATCTGAACAACCAAAAATATTGTAAACAAGCCGCCACCTATCTGGCGGACAAATCTTTTGAAAATGAATATGATGACTGAAACTACTTTTTCCCACGACAGTGACCTCGAAGAAGCTGTCATCGGTGCCTGCATGATAGAGCGCGCTGCCATGCCTCTGGTGGCGGACAAACTTCGTCCCGAGATGTTCTACGAGGAGAAGAATCTGGAAATTTTTGCCGCCCTGCAATCGATGTATCGCAGCGCGAAGTCCATAGACACCATCACGCTGAAGAACGAACTGGCTGCCCGTGGCAAACTCGATGCCGTGGGCGGGCCTTACGAACTGCTACGCATCAGCTCGAAGGTCAGCTCCAGCGCTCATCTGGAGTATCATGCGCTCATCCTTAGGCAATTGCACACGCGGCGTATCATGCGTACGGGATTCCAGCAACTGCTGGCGTTCAGTGCCGACGAGTCGATGGATATTGACGACATCCTGGTGGAAGCCCATCGACTGCTGGAGGGGCTGGAGGACGAGAGCGGCGTAGCCGACCACCTTCGCTCCATAGACCGGCTGATGGACGACACGCTGGCCGAGGTGGAGCAGCGTATGGAGCACGGATGCAACGGCATTACGGGTATCCCTACGGGTTTTGACGCTCTGGACCATGTTACGGCGGGCTGGCAGCGCGGCGACTTGAACATCCTTGCTGCCCGTCCGTCGGTGGGGAAGACCGCCTTTGCCCTCCACCTGGCCCGTGCCGCTGCCATGGCGGGGCGTCATGTGGTAGTCTTCAGCCTCGAAATGCAAGGCGAGCGCCTGGGTGACCGCTGGCTGCTTGCAGCTACGGAGGGGGTAGACCCGCAACACCTGCGCAGCGGCCAGCTCACACCCGGCGAGGTGAGGCAGGTGCATGAGGCGTCTGCCGAGTTGTCGCGGTTGCCCATACTGATAGACGACCATCCGATGACGAGCATGGACCGCGTGCGTTCTTCCGCCCGCCTGCTGAAGAGCAAGAATCGCTGTGACATGGTGATTGTGGACTATCTGCAACTATGTGACATGAGGAGTGACCAGAAAAACCGCAACCGCGAGCAGGAAGTGGCGCAGGCAAGCCGCAAGGCAAAGCTGCTGGCCAAGGAGCTGGATATCCCCGTACTGCTGCTGAGCCAGCTGAACCGGGCGAGCGACGGTAGCATAGACCATCGCCCCACCCTGAGCAACCTACGCGAGAGCGGCGCCATAGAGCAGGATGCGGATATGGTAATGCTGCTTTGCCGCCCTGCCCTCTACGGCAAGACCGTCGATAAGAAGAGTACTTATCCCACCGATGGCCTGGGTATCGTCATCATAGCCAAGCACCGTAATGGCAAAACCGGTGAAGTCTATTTCCATCATAACCAAAGCATGACAAAACTGGTGGACTACATACCACCATTGGAGTGGCTGACGAGGAATGCAAAGTGATGGATGGAAATTTATAGAATACAGAGACACAAAGACACGGAGATTTTTCTTATTGCTTGAAAAACTCTGTGTCTCCGTGTTTTTTTGTAGTAAAAAAAATGGCAAAACACTTGACTTCCGCTTCTTAATGTTGTATCTTTGTAATGTGCTTAAGAAAAGGAATAATCATTGATTCGGGCGCCCTATCCCTTCCCTTACCCACTTCTCTCTTATAACTCATTTTTCTTAACTTAAACCTTAACTTTTCAAATTTATGGATGTAATTGTAGAGCGCTTCCAGCGCCGTAAAATCGTGAGCAACCCGGCTTCGCCCATGTTGTACTATCTCCGTCAGAAACCCAAGACCTGCGGCACCGTGGACATCGATGTCCTTGCCGCCTCCATTCAGAAAAACTGTGCCATGACGAAGGGCGACGTGAAGCACGTCATCGAAGCCCTGGTGGAGGAGATTCAAGGCAACCTTGCCAACGGCGACAAGGTGAAGCTGAACCAGCTGGGCACTTTCCACATGACGTTCCGCTGTCCCGGCATGGAGGCCTCGGACAAATGTACGGTGCGCAATATCTCGAAGGTGAATATCCGCTTTATCCCCGACAAGGAGCTGAAGCTGGTGAACGGCAGTACCGCCGTGACCCGCAGCCCGGCGAATGTGGGCTTTGTGCTCGACAAGCCCGAGGAGGGCGGCTCCGGCGGCGGCAATCAAGGCGGTGGTTCCGGAGGCGGCTCCGGCGACGACGGCGACCAGGGCGAAAATCCGCTGGGATAAAGAAGGAATGATTAAGGGTTAGTGATTAATGGTTAATGAACACAAGCAAATCGCTTATCGCTAATCAATCCCTAATGATTAACCATTAATCATTAGCCCTTAATCCTTAATCACTAATCCTTAACCATTAATTCTTAACCATTAATCCTTAATTTTATGAGTACAAAATCATCTGTTTGGGATAAGATTCTGAAAGTGATAATCGCTGTAGCCTCCGCGCTTATTGGTGCCCTGAGCGCCCATGCCATGACAGTGTAGCGGGTTTCCTTCACTTTTAATTTTTAATTTCTAATTTTTAATTCTCATGAGATTCATCAATCTTATCGTCGTCCATTGTTCCGCCACCCGCTGCGACCGCTGCTATACGGAGCACGACTTGACGACAGACCACCTGCGCCGGGGCTTCTCCGGCGCAGGCTATCATTTTTATATCCGCAAGAACGGTGACATCAAGTCCCTCCGTCCCTTGGCCCTGCCCGGTGCCCATGCCCGCGGTTGGAACGACAAGAGCATCGGGGTCTGTTACGAAGGCGGTCTTGACGAGTGTGGTCGCCCTACCGATACACGCACCCCTTTCCAAAGGCACTCCCTGCGTGTGCTTGTGTTGCTGTTGCTGAAGGATTATCCCGGTTCCCGGCTGTGCGGTCACCGCGACCTGAGCCCCGACCTGAACCATAACGGGGAGATAGAGCCGGAAGAGTGGGTGAAACAATGTCCCTGCTTTGATGCGGCGACTATACTGACAGAACCGCCACCACCCAATCCGGCATGCTTATAAAATGTTTTTATTCTCTTTCTTCGTGCTCTTCGCGCGCACGTATATATATAATGTATAGTTATTTTCTCTCTTTTTCCTTTCTTCAAAATTGTTCATGCGAAATGCATTTATGAATCAGTAAGTTACAAAAAAGTTTCATTTTTATTAAAAAAAATGATAGATATGTTTGGCTTGTATTGTTAAATCCTATACCTTTGCACCCGCTTTCCAAGAGAAGGAAAGTGGTAAGATTGAAATACTGAAACAGAAGTGTGGAAGGTGACACAGAGAAATAAAAAGAGATAAAAATATTTTTCGAAAAACATTTGGAACTTATTAATAATTCTCCTTATCTTTGCAGTCCGACTCGCAAAGAAAAAGAACTTTTCTTGTTTTGCTTTTCTTATCCTTGTTTAAAGGATTTGAAAATACAGGAAAAAGAAAAATAAAAAAAACTTCCGAAAATATTTGGAAGATATGCTTTAAAGTTCTTACCTTTGCATCCGCTTTCTGAAAAGAATAGCAATCGTGAAACGAGCGATCTTTGAACAGATTTACATAAACAATACAAGTAGTACAAGAGCAGGTGCTTCGCAAATTAATAATTGGAAACTAATGATTAAGGCGCGTCGTACCTGGGTAAAACAAAAGAACCGTCAATACCTGTTTTATATAAATAGGTAAAGATAAACTTTTTGAATTCGAGCGTCCTGGACAGATAATTAAGCTGCCGCACTTTAATTTTTTTTAATTTGCGCAGTCACGATACTTTTACAATGAAGAGTTTGATCCTGGCTCAGGATGAACGCTAGCTACAGGCTTAACACATGCAAGTCGAGGGGCAGCATGAACTTAGCTTGCTAAGTTTGATGGCGACCGGCGCACGGGTGAGTAACACGTATCCAACCTGCCGATGACTCGGGGATAGCCTTTCGAAAGAAAGATTAATACCCGATGGCATAGTTCTTCCGCATGGTAGAACTATTAAAGAATTTCGGTCATCGATGGGGATGCGTTCCATTAGGTTGTTGGCGGGGTAACGGCCCACCAAGCCTTCGATGGATAGGGGTTCTGAGAGGAAGGTCCCCCACATTGGAACTGAGACACGGTCCAAACTCCTACGGGAGGCAGCAGTGAGGAATATTGGTCAATGGACGAGAGTCTGAACCAGCCAAGTAGCGTGAAGGATGACTGCCCTATGGGTTGTAAACTTCTTTTATACGGGAATAAAGTGAGGCACGTGTGCCTTTTTGTATGTACCGTATGAATAAGGATCGGCTAACTCCGTGCCAGCAGCCGCGGTAATACGGAGGATCCGAGCGTTATCCGGATTTATTGGGTTTAAAGGGAGCGTAGGCGGACGCTTAAGTCAGTTGTGAAAGTTTGCGGCTCAACCGTAAAATTGCAGTTGATACTGGGTGTCTTGAGTACAGTAGAGGCAGGCGGAATTCGTGGTGTAGCGGTGAAATGCTTAGATATCACGAAGAACTCCGATTGCGAAGGCAGCCTGCTGGACTGTAACTGACGCTGATGCTCGAAAGTGTGGGTATCAAACAGGATTAGATACCCTGGTAGTCCACACAGTAAACGATGAATACTCGCTGTTTGCGATATACAGTAAGCGGCCAAGCGAAAGCGTTAAGTATTCCACCTGGGGAGTACGCCGGCAACGGTGAAACTCAAAGGAATTGACGGGGGCCCGCACAAGCGGAGGAACATGTGGTTTAATTCGATGATACGCGAGGAACCTTACCCGGGCTTGAATTGCAACTGAATGATGTGGAGACATGTCAGCCGCAAGGCAGTTGTGAAGGTGCTGCATGGTTGTCGTCAGCTCGTGCCGTGAGGTGTCGGCTTAAGTGCCATAACGAGCGCAACCCTTATCGATAGTTACCATCAGGTGATGCTGGGGACTCTGTCGAGACTGCCGTCGTAAGATGTGAGGAAGGTGGGGATGACGTCAAATCAGCACGGCCCTTACGTCCGGGGCTACACACGTGTTACAATGGGGGGTACAGAAGGCAGCTACACGGCGACGTGATGCTAATCCCGAAAGCCTCTCTCAGTTCGGATTGGAGTCTGCAACCCGACTCCATGAAGCTGGATTCGCTAGTAATCGCGCATCAGCCACGGCGCGGTGAATACGTTCCCGGGCCTTGTACACACCGCCCGTCAAGCCATGAAAGCCGGGGGTACCTGAAGTGCGTAACCGCAAGGAGCGCCCTAGGGTAAAACTGGTGATTGGGGCTAAGTCGTAACAAGGTAGCCGTACCGGAAGGTGCGGCTGGAACACCTCCTTTCTGGAGTGACGTCTCGACTCGATCGTTGGTTCTTGAAGTGATGCTTCCATAAGAACCTCTTGTACTGCGCGTACTTGTTTATTAAAATATACGAGAAAAGTAGAAGCCGAGCCGTAAGGCGAGGGTTTGACTGACAGTCCTATAGCTCAGTTGGTTAGAGCGCTACACTGATAATGTAGAGGTCGGCAGTTCAACTCTGCCTGGGACTACTTCAAAGTTGAAAGCTGAAAATTGAAAACTGAAAATCGGGAACTCTCCGGATTTTCCACTTTCCACTTTCCGTTTTCCACTTATAAGAAGGGGGATTAGCTCAGCTGGCTAGAGCACCTGCTTTGCACGCAGGGGGTCAACGGTTCGAATCCGTTATTCTCCACTCCGTTTTGATTATTGTTTTATAATTGAAACACCGTTCTTTGACATGATGTGACCAAAAAAAAGTAAAGTTAAAAGCTGAAAGTATATATCGACCATACGTGATCGGTAAGACAAAAAGTAAGTAAGGGCACATGGCGGATGCCTTGGCTCTCGGAGGCGATGAAGGACGTGATAAGCTGCGATAAGCTGCGGGTAGGTGCAAATGACCTTTGATCCGCGGATTTCCGAATGGGACAACCCGGTACTTTGAAGAAGTATCATCCTGCATTGCAGGAGGCTAACGCAGGGAACTGAAACATCTTAGTACCTGCAGGAAAAGAAAATAAACAATGATTCCCCCAGTAGTGGCGAGCGAACGGGGAATAGCCCAAACCATCCATGTTACGGCATGGGTGGGGTTGTAGGACCACGCCGTGGCAAGAAAGTTGGTGAGCAGAATGTTCTGGAAAGTACAGCCATAGAGCATGAGAGCTGCGTATGCGAAGCCAACCGAAGCCTAGTGGTATCCTGAGTAGCGCGGAGCACGAGGAATTCTGCGTGAATCTGCCGGGACCATCCGGTAAGGCTAAATACTCCCGAGAGACCGATAGTGAACCAGTACTGTGAAGGAAAGGTGAAAAGCACTTCGAACAGAAGAGTGAAATAGTTCCTGAAACCATGTGCCTACAAGCGGTCGGAGCACCTTTTGGTGTGACGGCGTGCCTTTTGCATAATGAACCTACGAGTTACTTTTTCCGGCGAGGTTAAGGATTTCAGATCTGCAGCCGAAGCGAAAGCGAGTCTGAACAGGGCGTATAGTCGGAAGGAGTAGACGCGAAACCAAGTGATCTACCCTTGGGCAGGTTGAAGGATGGGTAACACCATCTGGAGGACCGAACCAATAAGCGTTGAAAAGCTTCTGGATGACCTGAGGGTGGGGGTGAAAGGCTAATCAAACTTGGAGATAGCTCGTACTCCCCGAAATGCATTTAGGTGCAGCCTTGACTTATACTGGCATGAGGTAGAGCGACTGATAAGATGCGAGGGCTTCACCGCCTATCAAGTCTTGACAAACTCCGAATGCGTGTCAGTTCTATGTCAGGAGTGAGGGCATGGGTGCTAAGGTCCATGTCCTAAAGGAGAACAATCCGGACCAACAGCTAAGGTCCCGAAATGAATACTAAGTTGAACTAACGAAGTCAGATTGCTAAGACAGCTAGGATGTTGGCTTGGAAGCAGCCATTCATTTAAAGAGTGCGTAACAGCTCACTAGTCGAGGAGTTTGGCGTGGATAATAATCGGGCATAAGTATTCTACCGAAGCTTTGGGATGAGAAATCATCGGTAGGGGAGCATTCCACTCTGCGTCGAAGGTGAAGCGCGAGCTTTGCTGGAGCGTGTGGAAAAGCAAATGTAGGTATAAGTAACGATAAAGGGGGTGGGAAACCCCCTCGCCGAAAGACTAAGGTTTCCTGATCAACGCTAATCGGATCAGGGTAAGTCGGGTCCTAAGGCTCAGCCGAACGGCGAGGCCGATGGCAGAACCGGTTAATATTCCGGTACTACCTGTGGGAGTGACGTGGAGACGGAGTCGTGACAGCGCCGCGGACTGACGGAATAGTCCGTTGAAGGGTGTAGATGCTGATTGTTCCAGGCAAATCCGGAGCAAGAGTCGAACCTGACAGTATGGAGCGTTCTTAGAACAATCCAATAGTGCGTGTAATCATACTTCCAAGAAAATCCGCTAAACTTAATCCTGCAGGTACCCGTACCGCAAACGGACACACGTAGTCGGGTTGAATATACTAAGGCGCTTGAGTGATTCACGGTTAAGGAACTAGGCAAATTGACCCTGTAACTTCGGGATAAAGGGTCCCAACGAGAGTTGGGCGCAGAGAATAGGTCCAGGCAACTGTTTAACAAAAACACAGGGCTGTGCAAAATTGAAAGATTACGTATACAGCCTGACACCTGCCCGGTGCTGGAAGGTTAAGAGGAGATGTCATCGCAAGAGAAGCATTGAATTGAAGCCCCAGTAAACGGCGGCCGTAACTATAACGGTCCTAAGGTAGCGAAATTCCTTGTCGGGTAAGTTCCGACCTGCACGAATGGTGTAATGATCTGGACGCTGTCTCAACCGTGAGCTCAGTGAAATTGTAGTATCGGTGAAGATGCCGATTACCCGCGATGGGACGAAAAGACCCCGTGAACCTTTACTATAGCTTAACATTGAATTTGGGTAATTGATGTGTAGGATAGGCCGGAGGCTTCGAAGCAGGTACGCCAGTATTTGTGGAGCCGCTGTTGAAATACGGCCCTTTGATTATTTGAGTTCTAACCCGTTGATGCGGGGACACTGTTTGGTGGGTAGTTTGACTGGGGTGGTCGCCTCCAAAAGTGTAACGGAGGCTTCTAAAGGTGCCCTCACGACGATTGGTAACCGTCGGCAGAGTGTAATGGCATAAGGGCGCTTGACTGGGAGACTTACAAGTCGATCAGGTAGGAAACTAGAGCATAGTGATCCGGTGTTTCTGTATGGAAAGGACATCGCTCAAAGGATAAAAGGTACTCCGGGGATAACAGGCTGATCCCTCCCAAGAGCTCATATCGACGGAGGGGTTTGGCACCTCGATGTCGGCTCGTCACATCCTGGGGCTGGAGAAGGTCCCAAGGGTTGGGCTGTTCGCCCATTAAAGTGGCACGCGAGCTGGGTTCAGAACGTCGTGAGACAGTTCGGTCTCTATCTATCGTGGGCGCATGAAATTTGCGTGGCTCTGACACTAGTACGAGAGGACCGTGTTGGACTGACCTCTGGTTTACCGGTTGTGCCGCCAGGTGCATTGCCGGGTATCTAAGTCGGGATTGGATAAGTGCTGAAAGCATCTAAGTACGAAGCCAGCCACAAGATTAGATTTCTCAGGGTCGTTGTAGACTACAACGTTGATAGGATGCAGGTGTACAGGCAGCGATGTCATAGCCGAGCATTACTAATTGCCCGTCCACTTTTTGCCTTCCGTGTATGGAGGTATATACGTTCAGTAATATATGGACACTTTACTTTTTTCTCATCATGTCTGCCTTATTCAGGTGACTACAGCACCGGGGTTCCACCTCTTCCCATTCCGAACAGAGAAGTTAAGCCCGGTCACGCCGATGGTACTGCGTCATTTGTCAATTGTCCATTGTCAATTGAAGAAATTCAGGTGGTTATAGCACGAGGGTTCCACCTCTTCCCATTCCGAACAGAGAAGTTAAGCCTCGTCACGCCGATGGTACTGCGTAACAGTGGGAGAGTAGGTAGCCGCCATTTTTAGAGAAGCCCTTCCGGTAGAAATACCAGAAGGGCTTTATTGTTTTGGATACTTTCGGAATTTAAGACTGGAGAGGATTTATTGATTATACATATTTCTCTCAATTATTAAACTTGGCGGACTTCTTTAAAACGTATGTATGCCTAACTACTTTTAACACATAAAATCACAAACTGCGAGAACAAAACACTTTGTACGTTGTTTCAATAATAGAGTTAAACTTTTATGCTTAAATGATGTGAATAACGACAAACGGATATATTTAATTGCTACATTTGTCGCCGAAATACGAGAATTCGATATAAACAACTAAAATAAATATCATGAAAGGTTCTGTGAGATTCATATTAGCGATTGTTCTGCTGATGCTATCATATAGCATAGGTGGAAATGCTATGAATATCACTTCATGTATTTCTCAGAACGAATGCTCTTGTCAGTTGTCTGAATCAACTTCCGATACGAATTCTAATTCTTCATTTAAGACTCGTTCGCTGGGGTATGACAGATCATCCCAGTCTTTGTCTATTTCTGACGTAGAATTAGGCTTTAAATCAGTAACAGAAACATCTTCTAATAATTATCGTCTGCGTAGAATCATTGAATCCAATGATTTCTTTAAAGACGTTATGTATAAGTTCTTCTTGTTAAGAGAAAACTCACTTGTATTAGATCAAAGTAAATCCTATTATTCGGATAAGGATCCACATTACTCCATTATCTGTAGCGACTACTACGTGTTCGCTCTAAGACGTATCCTTATTTAATTACTTATCCCATCTTATTTACTTTTTCGTACCCTGTATGAAGCTGTGTGACTTTCATTCTTGAAAAGTCACAGGGTCTATAGCGCAGTGTATCTAATCATTTGAAAATTTTCTAAATAACTAAAATTAATATCTTAACAAAAAAACTTATTATGGAAACTACTAAAAAGTCTCAGATTGTAGGTATAAAGAATGCCGGTATCGTAATCATCTGCTGTTTCATTGTAGCAGTGTGTATTTTTCAGTTCCTGTTGGGAAATCCGTCTAACTTTATGAACAATGATCCTAACAACCATCCATTGAACATGTTGGGTACCATTTACAAAGGTGGTGTGATTGTGCCTGTTATTCAGACACTGTTGTTAACTGTACTCGCTTTGAGTATTGAACGCTTTTTTGCTCTTCGTTCTGCTTTCGGTAAAGGCTCGTTGGCTAAATTTGTAGCTAACATCAAAGAAGCTCTGGCTGCCGGTGACCTTAAGAAAGCACAAGAGATTTGTGACAAACAACGCGGTTCTGTTGCCAATGTAGTTACTGCTACTTTGCGCAAGTATGAAGAAATGGAAAAGAACACTGCTTTGCCTAAAGAACAAAAGCTGCTGGCTATCCAGAAAGAACTGGAAGAAGCAACTGCTCTGGAAATGCCTATGATGCAGCAGAATCTTCCGATTATCGCTACAATTACGACTTTGGGTACATTGATGGGATTGCTCGGTACTGTAATCGGTATGATCCGTTCATTTGCCGCATTGTCCGCCGGTGGTGGTGCCGACTCTATGGCTTTGTCACAAGGTATCTCTGAAGCCTTGATCAATACGGCTTTCGGTATCTTGACAGGTGCGCTGGCTGTTATTTCTTACAACTACTTCACTAACAAAATTGACAAATTGACTTACGGACTCGATGAAGTCGGATTCTCTATCGTGCAGACTTTTGCAGCTACTCATTAATTTGGCGAACCCTTTAAAATCTATTAATCATGGGTAGAGCGAAAATTAAAAAGAAAGATACGTTCATAGATATGACCGCTATGAGTGACGTAACTGTATTGCTTCTGACTTTCTTTATGTTGACATCAACATTTGTGAAGAAGGAGCCGGTGCAGGTTACCACTCCAGCCTCCGTATCGGAAATCAAGATTCCGGAGACAGATGTACTCCAGATTCTGGTTGACCAGGAAGGAAAAATATTTATGAGCCTCGACAAGCAGCAGGATATGCAGGCTGTCTTGGAGAGTATGGGTGAAGAGTATGGCATCAAGTTCACTCCGGAACAGGCAAAGAGGTTCACAGTGGCTTCTACGTTTGGAGTGCCTATCAGAAGTATGCAGAAATTCCTTGACCTCCCGGAAGATCAACGGGACAAAATTCTGAAGAATGAAGGAATTCCTTGTGATAGTACCGATAATCAGTTCAAGTCGTGGGTGCGTAATGCACGTGCCGCCAATGCTGATCTGCGAATTGCTATTAAAGCGGACGCTTCAACTCCATACTCAGTGATAAAGAACGTAATGAACTCACTTCAGGATTTGCGGGAAAATCGGTATAATCTGATTACTTCTCTCAAAGCAGAATCTGAAAATTAAAAGGGAGGAATGACAATGAGTGCTGAAGTACAAGAGAGCAGCGGAAAAAGAGGAAAAGGCAAGCAGAAGAAAATGACTGTCCGGGTAGACTTTACCCCGATGGTGGATATGAACATGTTGCTGATTACTTTCTTTATGCTTTGTACCACGCTGAGCAAGCCTCAGACGATGGAAATAAGCATGCCGAGTAATGACAAGGATATAACTGAACAACAAAAGAGTATGGTGAAAGCCTCTCAGGCAATTACATTATTGCTGGGAGCCGATAACAAGCTCTATTACTATGAGGGGGAGCCTAACTACAAGGATTACACCTCATTGAAAGAGACTAGTTACGGGGCAAGCGGGTTACGTGCCGTACTTCTTCAGAAAAATGCTGCAGCTGTCAATCAGGTAAGAGCTTTGAAACAACAGAAGCTCGATCTGAAGATAACAGATGACGAATACAAAAAGAAGGTTTCCGAAATAAAAAGCGGAAAAAATACGCCGACCGTCATTATCAAGGCGACGGATGATGCTTCTTATATGAATCTGATTGATGCATTGGACGAGATGCAGATATGTAATATAGGTAAATATGTGATAACGGATATTGCCGAAGCTGATGAGTTCCTGATTAAGAATTATGATGCTAAGGGAGAACTGTCACAGAACTTGGCCGATAAATGATGTAACACCTAAAAAAAGAAAGTAAAATGGCAAAATTAGATTTAGCTTCTTCGGAATGGTGTCAGCTGATTTTTGAAGGCAAGAATCAAGCGTACGGCGCATATAGAATGCGTGCCAATTCACCCAGACGGCATACTATTGCAATGCTGATTGTGGTGGCGATAGCAATCGTTGGATTTACTATCCCTACGCTGCTTAAGTTGGCAACCCCGGAGCAAAAGGAAGTAATGACAGAGGTAACAACTTTGTCGAAATTGGCAGAACCGGAAATCAAACAGGAAGAGATGAAACGGGTAGAACCGGTTGCACCTCCCCCTCCTGCATTGAAGAGTTCTATTAAGTTTACTGCCCCTGTCATCAAGAAAGATGAAGAGGTGCACGAAGACGATGAGATCAAGAGTCAGGAAGAATTGACTTCTACCAAAGTGGCAATCTCCATTGCCGACGTAAAAGGTAATGACGAAGCCAACGGAGCCGATATTGCTGACCTGAAGCAAGTGGTGACACAGGCTGTAGAACCGGAAAAAGTATTTGATATGGTAGAGCAGATGCCGACCTTCCCCGGTGGACAGCAGGAACTGATGTCATACCTTGGAAAAAATATCAAGTATCCGACAATTGCACAGGAGAATGGAACACAAGGTCGCGTTATTATCCAGTTTGTGGTAGAGCGTGACGGTACTATCACCGATGTGCACGTAGCTCGTGGTGTAGACCCTTACTTGGATAAAGAAGCCGTGCGTGTGGTACAAAGTATGCCGAAATGGATTCCTGGTAAACAAAATGGTAAAGCGGTACGTGTGAAATTCACCGTTCCGGTAATGTTTAGATTACAGTAAGATGATGAAGAGACAATTTTGGCTGGTAGGAATCGTTTTGTTGGCGGTGTTGAGTGCTTGCCGTTCCAAATCGGATGGACCGACGGATACGTATTCGTCTGGGGTGATATCTATTGCGGCGGATGAAAGTTTTGAGCCTATTATACAGGAAGAGATAGATGTGTTTGAAAGTCTGTATCCTTTGGCCGGAATTGTTCCTCGCTACACGACGGAAGTCGAGGCTATTAATTTACTTCTGAAAGACAGTGTCCGGTTGGCTATTGCAACCCGGACATTGACTGAGGAAGAAATGAATTCCTTTCACAGCCGCAAGTTCTTTCCCCGCGAGATTAAGCTGGCTACAGATGGTCTGGCATTAATCGTCAACCGGGACAATCCGGATTCTTTGTTGACCGTACGGGATTTCAGCCGCATCCTCACTGGTGAGGCGAAAGACTGGAAGGATATAAATCCGAACTCCCGCCTGAAGAGTATTCAGGTGGTGTTCGATAATAAAAACTCCAGCACCGTACGCTATACAATGGATTCTATCTGTGGTGGAAAACCACTGGCTACTGACAATGTCAGTGCCTTGAAGACCAATCAGCAGGTGATAAAGTATGTAGCAGAGAACCCCGGAGCAATGGGAGTCATTGGTGTGAACTGGCTGGGCAACCGCAGCGACACCACCAACCTTTCTTTCACCGAGGAAATCAGAGTAATGGCAGTGAGTGCGGAGGATGTAGCTACTCCTGCTAACAGTTATAAGCCTTATCAGGCTTACCTGTATTATGGTAACTATCCATTGGCACGACCCATTTACGCATTACTGAATGATCCTCGCAGTGCGCTGCCTTGGGGATTCGCTTCTTTTATGACATCCGACAAAGGGCAGCGGATTATATTAAAATCTGGACTTGTTCCGGCTACTCAGCCAGTGCGTATTGTCCATGTGAAAGACGAATAATAACTAAAATTAGAGACTATCATGAAAAGAGTACAAATGTTTTTAGCTGGAGCGTTTATAGCAGTTGGGTCGCTCTATGCGCAATCATCTGATGCCGAATGGCAGGCAGGAGTTGCAAAATTGAAAGAAACCATTCAGACGAATCCGGCTCAGGCCAATGAGGAAGCTGAACAGTTGATAAAAGGAAAGAATAAAAAGAATGTGGAACTTCTGGTGGCTATCGGCGAGGTATATCTGAAAGCCGGAAAACTTCCGGAAGCACAGGAGTATGCTGCTCTTGCCAAAAAAGTGAATGGCAAATCGGCTCTTGCCTCCGTACTGGAGGGAGACATCGCCTTTGAGCAGAAAAACGCCGGTCTGGCATCTCAGAAATATGAAGAAGCTATCTATTTCGATCCGAGTTGCACAGAAGCATATCTGAGATATGCGGATATTTATAAATCAGCCAATGCTGCTCTGGCCATTGAAAAACTGGAACAACTGAAAGCCCAGGAACCGTCCAACACAGCCGTAGATAAGAAACTTGCCGAAATCTATTATTTGAAGAATGATTTTAGTAAAGCCGCCGAAGCTTATTCGCGTTTTGCGATGGGACCGACAGCGACAGAAGAGGATTTAGTGAAATATGCATTTGCCCTCTTCCTGAACCATGACTTCGAGAAGTCACTTGAAGTGGCGAATATGGGATTGAAAAAGAATGCGCGTCACGCGGCGTTCAATCGTCTGGCAATGTATAATTATACAGACCTGAAGCGCTTTGATGAAGCAATAAAAGCGGCGGATGCTTTTTTTACCGAATCGGACAAGGCTGATTATTCATATCTTGACTATATGTATTACGGGCATTTGCTCGAAGCTCTGAAGAAATATGATGAAGCTGTAGGACAATATGAGAAAGCCATACAATTAGATCCGACAAAGACGGACTTATACAAAAATATCTCTTCTGCTTATGAACAGAAGAATGATTATAAAAAAGCAATCAGTGCTTACCAGAAATATTATACATCCCTTGATAAGGAACACCAGACTCCGGATTTACAATTCCAGTTTGGCAGACTTTATTATGGTGCAGGTACGCAGACTGATTCGCTGACAATCAATGCTGAAGAGCGCAAGCAGGCTTTGATGGCTGCTGATTCTGTTTTCCATTCCATCGCAGAAGCAGCACCGGACAGCTACCTGGGTAATTTTTGGAGGGCACGTGCCAATTCCGCACTTGACCCTGAAACGACTCTTGGACTGGCGAAGCCTTTCTATGAGGAGGTAGCCACCCTGCTGGAAAGCAAGAATGATCCTCATTATAATTCAGCTTTGATTGAGTGCTACAGTTATCTTGGATATTACTACTTGTTGGCTATTGAAAATCCGGCACTGAAAGCGGAAGCAATGGCGAATAAAGAAAAATCGAAGGAGTATTGGAGCAAAATTCTGGCTATAGACTCCACTAATGCTACTGCTAAAAGGGCATTGGATGGCATCAAATAGTGAATAATTTTAGTTGTTTGTCGTGACAGGAGGAGTGGAGAGTGATCTTAGCTCCTCCTTTTTTATTGTCACGTTTAGCTGTTTTTCAGTCTGTTACATTCCTTTGGTAAGCGTAAAGCAGTCGATGTCCGGTGCCCAGTTGTAGCTGTTGCCCATACGGATATGATTGTAACCGGCTTTCAGATCAACGGGGATTGTGACTTGATTGTGCTTGTCATCTTCTCCCAGTGAATCGATTTTGGTTACGATGCCGTTGACATCTATCTCCAGTTGTCTTCCTTTGCCGAATGAATAATGAACCGTCATTTGGTAACGTCCGCCGTCTGCGCTGTATACTTCCGGCCATTCTGCGTAATTCTCCGGTTGTCCGCCCAAGAAACCTACTTTCATTTTTCCGGAAGCTTCCTGATCGGCGGCATATATGATGCCTTTCGGATTTTTGCCGAGATCATTGAACATTGGCAGGTATGCCCATTCTGCTTCATATAATGTCGGTTCCAGACGTGTTTCGCCTTCCATGCGGAGGAACATAGCGCTGTGTGCAGGAAGCGTTTGCTCAAAGACATCAGAGAAATTTCCTAAATCACTGCGTTTTGCCAAGTCACGTACTTTTACGTTCCCGCCAAACTCCAGTGCCGAGAAAGGTACGGAGAAGCTGCAAACAGTATCCGATGGATTGTAGAGAGCCACAGCACGTACGTTTCCACGTTTCTGCTCAATATCTTTCACAAGTACATAACCTTCATTTTCATGTTGCGCTACGTATGCCTGCAAACCTAGCGGGTCTTGGTTGAGGGCAATCAATTCTTTGTTTTTCAGCAGCTCGAGAGAAGACTCCGGTATGTTTTCCAGGTTACATCCGATAAGCAAAGGAGAGCTCATGATACACCATAAACCGAAATGAGCTTCTTCTTCTGTCGGGGTAAGACCTTGGCCGCCCACTTTGCTGTCGTTACGGAATCCGATAACCATCATATCCATGTCATTGTAATGTCCGTTGCCGGCATAGGCAGACAGGTAAAGATTCTTGCCGACTACATATCTTAATGAGCCCCAATGTGCGTTAATATCACCGCTGATACGCCAGGAGGTTGCTGCGTCTTTGGCCCAAGTACCCGGGAAGGCCCATCGGCAGATATTGATGGAAGCATCTTTGTTCACTTTGTCTATACTGTTCCGGATTGAAGTGTAGCGTTCCTTTTCATTAAGTCCCAGCGCATCTCCTCCGCAATAGTCAATTTTGATAAAGTCGAAACCCCAGTCGCCAAAGTATAATTGGGCGTCTTGTGGTTCATGCCCGTAGATACCTGCTCCTATACCTGCAGTGTCATTGTCCCACATGGAACCACACGTACTATTACCCGCATCGGTATAAAGGCCGGCTTTCATTCCCAGGCTGTGAATATGATCTGCCACCGGTTTCATGCCGTTCGGGAAGCGTTTTTCATTTGCAAGCATTATTCCGTTGTCGTCACGTTTTCCGAAATAGCCATCATCAACATTGACATAATGATATCCGACATCTTTCAGGCCTTTTTCCACCATCAGGTCAGCCTGGTGTTTGATAATGTCTTCACTGATGTCTACACGAAACGCATTCCATGAACTCCATCCCATAATAGGAGGATTGACTGCCTTTTCATTTTCCGAAAGAGTGGTTTGAGTCTTTGTACAACTGATGCACATAAAAGAAGCTACTGCTACTGTAAAGAGATAAATCCTGTTTCTCATGATATAATGGGTTGGTGTTTTTTTTGCATAGCCGTCCCGATTTCGTCCCGGCGACTAAATAAAATTAAAGGGTAACTTACTGTAATCCAGAAAGCTACCCTTTATCTTGTCGGAATGAGGCGACTCGAACGCCCGACCCCTACGTCCCGAACGTAGTGCGCTACCAACTGCGCTACATTCCGATTGCTTAAGAAGTGGTGCCACCAGGAATCGAACCGGGGACACAAGGATTTTCAGTCCTTTGCTCTACCAACTGAGCTATGGCACCTTTCTCGTTTGCGGGTGCAAAGATAAGTATATTTTTTAATACCGCAATAACTTCGCGGGAAAATTTCGCCAAATTCTGACCGATGAAAATATTAATGTATTTGTGTTAGAATAAATATGTAGATAACTCACTATTTATGCAGCATATTTTATAAATTTACGCACTGAAACTATCAAAACATTATAAACACTCTAATCCTATGTCATCACTGGCAATTATCATTATAATAGTTCTATCAGCTACCCTCATTTATGTGTGGGCAAAGTGCCAGTCACTTCAAAAAGAGGTACATTCGAAAGAAAATAAAGAGAATGAACTTAAGAAGTTGGCTTTGGTTTTGCAGAACATCAATGCCTACTTCTTATTGATTGACAAGGATTTTGTAGTCTGTGACACCAATTATTATTCTTTGAACCGTCTGCCTGTTCAGGTAGGTGGAGTTACAAAAAGAGTGGGGGATTTGTTGCATTGTAGAAACGCGATTGCAGCTGGTGAATGTGGTCAGCACGAACAGTGTAGACTATGTTGTATTCGTGCGTCTATCGGTAGGGCTTTTTATAAGAAAGCAAGTTTTAAGAATCTGGAAGCCTCGATGAAGTTGTTGAGTGAGGATGAAATGACAGTGACTCCTTGCGATGTATCAGTATCGGGTACTTATTTGAATATTCATGGCAAAGATTATATGGTGTTGACTGTTTATGATGTGACAGAACTGAAAAATGCGCAAAGGTTACTGGCCATTGAAAAAGAACATTCCATCTCTGCCGAGAAATTGAAATCTGCCTTCATTGCTAATATGAGTCACGAAGTTCGTACGCCGCTCAATGCTATTGTCGGGTTTTCCGGTTTGATGGTATCGGCTTCCGGCGAAGAGGAAAGAAAAATGTATGCTGATATTATCGCAGAGAATAATGAACGATTGTTGCGCCTGGTGAATGATATTTTCGATCTTTCTCAAATAGAATCCGGGACGGTAGATTTTGTATATAAGGAGTTTGATGCCAATGATTTGTTGAGAGAATTGGATGGAATATTTAAGGCGAAATTGAATAACTCGCCGGTGGAATTGATTTGTGAGGCGCATGTACAACCTATTATGATGTATTCGGAACGAGAACGCATCATTCAGGTATTGTCTAACCTCTTACATAATGCGATGAAATTTACTGCGTCGGGTGAAATCCGTTTCGGGTGCCGTTTGGAAGGAATGGAAGAAGTTTACTTTTTTGTGTCCGACACAGGCATTGGTATACCGGAAGAAGACCAGAAAAAGATATTCTCACGTTTCATAAAACTCGACCGTGAAATGCAGGGAACGGGACTTGGGCTGACTCTTTCGCAAACGATTATCCAAAATCTGGGTGGAAACCTCGAACTCGATTCGAAGGTCAACCGGGGATCTACTTTCAGCTTTGTGTTGCCGAGGGTGATTAAGCCGGAATTGATTAAGCCACAGCCATAAAGTAAATCGCCCTTACTACAGTTGTAAAGTGTATCTCAAAAGTGTTAAATCTGACTTTTGGAGATGCTTCACTTGACTGTAGTGAGGGTGATTTTATAAATTCAAGGCTTTTCGAATTGTCTTGAACTTCTTGATGAACAGGATGAATGTTTAGTCTTTACGACTTAGGTGCATCCTTATCTTTGTCTCCGGTTCCCGGAGATGCTTTGCTGGCAGAGGAACTTCCGAAGGAAGCTGAACCGGAGGATGCTGTGCCTGAAGTTGCTGCATTAGAAGCGGTTGCCCCGGGGGTAGCTGTGCTTGTCCCAGTTGTTCCTCCTGTGTGTGCAGAAGTTGCATTAGCAGGACGCGGAGCATTAACGCTACTTGCACTAACATTTGCAGTGGCAGGTTGAGCCTGAACTTCCCAATGGAACGGTTCGAAATTGGAATTAGGATCTACCCAAGACGGTTTCTTGGAAGCGTAGATAATAAACGGAGCAACGACAACGATAATTGCACCGATAATTAGTACGGAGAACCAAACGGTGTTGCTACCGGTAGAAATCTGGCTGGGCGGGATGAAGCTAAGAATGAAGGCAAGTAATGATCCGCAAAAGCCAAGACCGCCAACAAACCACATCAAACCGTTACCTGACTTACCGATACGGAACGGACGGTTGAGTTTCTTCATCTTATAACGCAATGCGATAGCTCCGGAGAACATCAACAAGTACATAATCAGATAAAGAATAACTGTCAGCTGTGACAGAATTTGATAGAAACTCTGTACGGAAGGCATAACAACAAACAACAAACTTAATACGGTTACAGCGATACCCTGTACGAACAAGATATTCTTCTGTACACCCAGCTTGTTTGTTTTCTGGAAGAACGGAGGCATATAACCGGCTTTACCTACGGCAAATATACCTTTGGACGGACCGGCAACCCATGTCAATACACCAGCCAATACACCGAAAGCAAGAGCGACCGCAATGATTGGTGACAACCAGGAAGCATGAATATATTTGAAATAGTTGTCGAAGCCGACGAGTAGACTTTGAGTCAGGTTGATATCTTTTGCAGGGATAATCACACCTAATGCAAAAGTACCCAAAACGAAGATCAACACTGTGATAAGTGCACCGATGAATACGGCTTTCGGATAGTTTTTGGAAGGGTTCTCTACGTCTTTTACGTGGATACCACCCATTTCCATACCGGCATAAAACAAGAAGATACTGGCAGCAAGAACAACATTATCAAAGTTGGTAAAGTCGGGGAAGAAGCTGCTGTTGAAATCCATATTGGAATGTCCGCCGCTTGCCAGATAAATGATTCCCAAGATAATCAACAGGGCAGCCGGGATAATTGTACCGACCATACCACCGATTTTAGCAACCTTACCTACCCAGCTCATACCTTTCAGGGAAATGAAAGTAGCCAGCCAGTAGATGATAAGCACTACGACGAGCGTATAATACTTATTGTTTGCCAGTGACATGTCATGTACGTCATTCATTCCGATGAAAGCGATAGATACGGCACCAAACGTTAACACTGTCGGATACCAGATCGTACTTTCGATCCATTGTACCCAAATGGCGAGGAATCCCAGTTTTTTGCCGTAGGCTTCGCCTACCCACCGGAACACACCACCCTGCTTATCCTGAAACATCGCCGCCAACTCTGCTGCAACGAGCGATGTAGGGATTAGAAAGACAATAGCTGCAAAAAGATAATAGAAGGCCGAACTCATTCCATATACGGCCTCGGCTGGTAGTCCACGCAAGGATACTACTGCCGTAACATTCATGATAGCCAGGGTAAACACACCCAGCTTCACTGCATTTTTAATATTCGCCATAAGTTAAGGTTTTAAGTGAAAAATATTTTAAAGTCAGTGTTATAACAACATTTTGCGTGAGATGTTTCCGCAATCTCTTTCAAAGTTCGTTAATTAACATCCCCGAAATGGGAGATTGTAACCCCGGATTTACTTCTTCCGAAACAATCGCTTTCTCCAATTGTTTTTAAGCAATCTAAATTATAAATGAATCATTTTATTATAAACTAAGTAGTTATGAAATCAGCGCTTTCAGATTTTATTTCCGGGAAAAAGGGAATCTATGGTATTCTTCACATTATTATATTAGTAATGTCCCTATTCCTGGTTATTAGTATCTCGGTAGATACTTTTAAGGGAATTCCTTTCTATACACAGTCTTCGTATATGAAAGTACAGCTATGTATCTGTCTTTGGTTTCTTTTTGATTTTGTATTGGAGTTCTTTCTGGCAAAACATAAGGGACGTTATTTGCGGACGCATTTTATCTTTTTATTGGTGGCGATTCCTTATCAGAATATTATCGCCTATTATGGGTGGACATTTTCGGATGAGATCACCTATCTTCTCCGTTTCATACCTTTATTGAGAGGAGGATATGCGCTTGCCATTGTGGTCGGCTGGTTGACCTACAATCGTGCTTCGAGTTTGTTTGTCTCTTATCTGACGATGTTGTTGGCAACGGTCTATTTTTCCAGTCTGGCATTTTTTGTGCTTGAGCATCGGGTGAATCCCTTGGTGAATGGTTATGGAGATGCTTTGTGGTGGGCTTTTATGGATGTCACTACCGTCGGTTCGAATATCATAGCGCAGACGGTGACCGGACGTGTACTTTCCGTTTTGTTGGCTGCCCTGGGTATGATGATGTTCCCTATCTTTACAGTTTATATCACAAATCTGATTCAGCAATCTAACAAACGTAGAAAACAATATTACGAAGAGGAGGAACTAGAGAAAAAGGCTTCCGAGAAAAAAGAATTGGCAGAAAAAGCAGCCGTACAGAAAGCAAGCACATCATAATGTGCTTGCGGATAAGATGAAAAAACAGATGAAGTGATGATGACGGTAAAGTGTTGAAAACCAAAGATGAATTACTTTTCTTTATAAGCGGCGAAGGAAAAGGGGTGGAAAAGAGGTATTACTTTCTATCTTTGTTGAGAAGAGATAAGACACGACGCTGTTATAACCGTAATTGAATGAATCAAACTTTACCTTATCCGGGTTAATAACAGCTATCTCATTTTAATAACTAGAGTTGTTCAGGGGTAAGTTCAATTTGTAGCATTTGAAAAATGATGCCGTTTGTATTGAAACATTGGCGGGAAATCAAGAGGGTAAGGGGAATAGAAAAAGGTTACTATCAATAGATAGTAACCTTTACCTTTCTTATAAAAGAGATTGAGAGAATTTTAGTCAACAACGGTGATATGGTTGTTGCTAAATACATTCAATTCCAGCTTGTTCATGATGTATTGAATAGCTAGCTGCGCTTTCACGGAGTTGCCCGAACCATCCAAAGGAGGAGCAAATGCGGCAATACCGAACTGTCCGGGCAGTACGCCCATCACACCGCCACCTACACCTGTTTTTGCAGGAATACCGGAAGTGTACATCCAGTCGCCGGTATGTTCGTAGAAACCTACGGCGGCAATCATGGCAGTGATTTTAGGAGCCAGGACGGCATCAAAAACTTCTTTTTTAGTCACAGGGTTCACACCACCGTTGGCGATTGTACCGGCTGCGATGGAAAGCTGCAATGCGGTAACTCCCAATGAACACTGGCGGGTGTAAAGGTCTAATGACATATCCGGGTCATCATAAATCCGGTTGTAATTCTTCAATAGCCATGCGATAGAACGGTTGTTGAAGTTGGTGTCCGATTCCGACTTGTACAATTCATCAATCAGTTGCGGGGCACTGCCGCATAGGTCTGTCACATTTCCTACGATGGCATCCCATTTCTTGGCAGAGTCACCAATGGGCTGCACCATACTGCAGGCAGAGATGGCTCCGGCATTTACCAGTGGGGTAGACGGATGATCGTTCTCCAACAAGATAGCGATGATTGAATTGAAGGGCAAGCCTGTTGCGTCGGCTCCAATCTTGTCCAGAATCTCTTTAGCACCGTATTGACGCAGTGCCAGGATAGCCGTATGTACTTTGGATACGGATTCTATACCGAAGCGATAGTCAGTATCTCCCACATGGATGGTCTGCCCGTTGAGCAGGCAGACACTGATTCCAAAGAGATCCTTGTTGACATTTGCCAGATAAGGAATATAGTCGGCATTCTTGCCGCCGGTATTGGCCTTTACCTGATCGTATGCCTCCTGTACCACTTCTTTCAATTGAGCGAGTGTTACTTTTTTATCCATAGATCATTTTATTTTTTTACGGTTTTACGACGACCACCGTGGTTGAACATCTTGGCTTCTACCGGAAGATTCTTTTCTTGAGCCATACGGGTAGGAGTTGGATATTCCAGTTTTTCCAGTTCGGCGATGGCATTGTTGATGTCGCCCAGAAGCATATCTGCCATGTCACGGCTGAATCCCTGACGAACAACGACACGCATCACTACATAATCTTCCAGTTTAGAAGGCAATGTATAAGCAGGAACCATCCAACCATGTTGAGATAGTTTGTCTTGCAAATCATACAAAGTCCATTTGGCGCTCTTTGCATATTCCGGTTTCAGATACCAGATGAATAGCGGGTTCACAACATCTTCTGAGTAGTTAACGAACGGAACCATCTTGGCTATTTCACTATGGATATATTTGGCAATTTGCAGGGAGTTGTACTGCACTTCTTTGTAACCCTGGAATCCTAAGCGGATGAATTGATAATATTGTCCCAGAATTTGTGCGGCCGGACGAGAGAAGTTCAAACCTACCTGTGTAATGTTGGCGCCCAGATAGTTGACGCTGAATGACATTTCTTCGGGCAGATATTCTTTGCCTTTCCAACAAACCCATCCGAGTCCCGGATATACCAAACCAAACTTGTGGCCGGATACGCTGATAGAAAGTACCCATTTCAAACGGAAGTCCCATTTCTTTTCCGGATACAGGAACGGAAGGATGAAACCACCACTGGCGGCATCTACGTGGATAGGAATGTCATAACCGGTCTTGGCATTGTAAGCATCCAGAGCTTTATCCAATGCTTCGACATCATCATTCAGTCCAGTCCATGTAACACCTTGAATCGGTACGATACAGATGGTGTTTTCATCACACATTTTCAAAGCTTCTTCGGGGTCAAGAGTGGTTTTTTCAAGCGTCAAAGGCACTTCACGCATTTCAATCTGCCACAACTGTGCAAACTTTTCCCAAACAACCTGGAAACCTGTAGAAATAACAAAGTTTGGTTTATCAAATGGTTTGCCCTGTGCTTGTCTTTTCTTACGCCAACGCAACCAGGCAGCTACACCACCCAACATACATGCTTCTGAAGAACCGATAGCCAAAGCACCTGTTTTCCAGGTATCTTTTTCAGGAGAGTTCCACAAGTTGGCAACGATGTTGATACATTTACCGTTCATCACAGCGATACGCGGATATTCTGTTTCATCAATGTAGTTGATGTTGATGGCCTCATTCATCAGCTTGGTTGCATATTCGTCCATATAAGTGGTAACGAAAGTAGCCAGATTCAAACGGGGCTGAGTTTGAGCAAATGTTTCATCTTTCACCATTTGATAGGCGACTTCAGGAGTAGTAGGTCCATCAGGTATTTTCTCTACCGGAGAGGGTTGTAACATTCTGTCTGAACCAAATACATCGGTTTTTGCATCACCTTTTCTGAAATTTAAATCTTCCATACTAATTTGTTTTTTTAAAGGTTTAGGGCGATGGGGATTTTCCCCGTCGAATTTCCCACAACAACAGCAGATAGGTTTGAAAGTTTCCCGGTTTTACATTATTTGGCGTTTATTAAGGAGGAGGACGCCCTTATTGAAGCGGAGCTTTTGTGATTTAGTGGAAAAGCTTATGATCGTACTAGTTTTGAACTAATTTCGAGCTTGTGCAGATTTATTTTTGATGCCTAATGGGTTTATGGCTAATGATACATAATTTTATTCGTCTGGCAGTTGTTTCTTTTTCGTCTGACAGTTGTCAGACGAAAGAATAACAGCTGTCAGACGAAAGTTCAACAACTGTCAGACGAATAAATTTATGTATGATGAATATTAAATCATCGCATATTACCAATTAAATTTTAGAAGAACTAAGATTAGTTCATTCCCACACGGTTATGAATCAATTGATATTTTAGCAAATAAGTATTGAAACGCAGATTAACGCAGATTTTCGCAAAGAATAAAAAAGTTCTCAAACATGGCGCAGCCTTCTAATAATCTGCGAAAATCTGCGTTAATCTGCGTTTCAATAAATGTTCATTTGGCTCATTTCGGTGCATATTTGAACTTTATAAAGCAACTATTGTTTTCTTCAAACCTAAACTTTTAACGAATAAGCATTATGAAGATACAGACGGGACGGGGAACAATTCCTCTTATTACTTTAATTGCCATCTGGTCTATTTCGGCATTGACTTCATTGCCGGGACTGGCTGTTTCACCTATATTGGGTGATCTTACGAAGATATTTCCAAAAGCTACGGATCTGGACATACAGATGTTGACTTCGCTGCCATCACTGCTCATTATTCCTTTTATATTGCTGGGTGGTAAACTGACAGAGAAAGTCGATTATGTCCGTGTATTAAAGGTCGGACTCTGGCTTTTTGCCGCGAGCGGTATTTTGTATCTGATTTCCAATCGAATGTGGCAATTAATTGTGGTAAGTGCTTTGCTCGGTATCGGTTCCGGTCTGATTATCCCTTTATCTACCGGGTTGGTTTCCAGATACTTTGTAGGAACCTATCGGGTGAAACAGTTCGGATTAAGCTCCGCTATTACTAATTTCACATTAGTGATAGCAACTGCCGTAACGGGCTATCTTGCAGAAGTCAGCTGGCATCTGCCTTTCCTGGTCTATCTCCTCCCATTGATTTCCATTCTGCTGGTAGGACATTTAAAAGAAGACCGGACGGGAGAAGTCGCTTTTACACCTTCTTCTTCTGCAGATACTACAAAAGACAACGAATCCTCCGAACAATCTACTTCCATAGATATAGGAGGCAGCAAGTACGGTATTCACATCAAACATCTGATAGAGTTGATGCTCTTCTATGGCGTGATAACATATATCGTGGTAGTGGTGATCTTCAATCTACCTTTCTTAATGGAAAAGCATCACTTCTCCAGTGGCAATTCCGGATTGATGATTTCGCTTTTCTTTCTGGCCATCACTGCTCCGGGTTTTTGCCTGGACAAGATTGTAGCCCTGCTGAAAGGACGTACAAAAGCATACAGCCTGCTGTCGATGGCATTGGGATTGTTATTAATCTGGATAGCTCCGATCGAATGGCTGATTATTCCCGGATGTATCCTGGTTGGTTTGGGATATGGCATTATTCAACCTATGCTTTATGATAAGACCACCCAGACCGCACTGCCGCAAAAGACCACATTGGCTTTGGCGTTTGTGATGATGATGAATTATCTGGCTATCTTGCTTTATCCCTTTATTGTCGATTTTTTCCAGTGGATATTCCATACCCAATCACAGGAGTTTCCTTTTATCTTTAATCTTCTGATAACTATTGTTACTCTTTTCTGGGCATATCGGCGCCGTAATACCTTTTTGTTTAACGACCAATTAAAATAGAAAATGAAGAATAAGAAACTGGAAGCCAATCTTAGTATGGCTGTCTCGAAAGTATTTAGCGGTTTAAATATGAATGCCTTAAAGTATCTTCTGCCTTTGTGGATGAGTCCATTGACAGGAGCCACGCTTCGTTGCACATTTGCAGCAGCTGCTTTTTGGGTGATCGGGTGGTTTATGCCTCCGGAGAAATCGTCAACCAGAGATAAATGGCTCCTCTTTCTGTTGGGGGCTTTGGGACTTTACGGTTTTATGTTTCTCTATCTGGCCGGATTGAGTAAAACAACTCCTGTCTCCAGTTCCATATTTACCAGTCTCCAGCCTATTTGGGTTTTTCTTATCATGATATTCTTTTATAAGGAGAAGGCGGGCGCTAAAAAAATAATAGGAATTTCTATCGGTCTGATAGGAGCGTTGGTTTGCATCCTAACCCAGCAAAGCGATGATTTGGCCTCTGATGCTTTTACGGGGAATATGCTTTGTCTTCTAAGTTCTGTGGTGTATGCTGTCTATCTGATTCTTAGTCAGCGCATCCTCACGGCCATTGGAGCGATAACGATGTTGCGATATACCTTTTCCGGTGCTGCCGTGTCTGCCATTATAGTCACGTTTATTACAGGATTTGATGCCCCGGTATTCTCCATGCCGTTCCATTGGACGCCTTTCCTTATTCTGATGTTCGTATTGATTTTCCCGACCACTATCAGTTATATGCTGCTGCCTGTCGGTTTGAAATATCTGAAGACGACGGTAGTCGCTATCTATGGTTATTTGATTCTGATTGTGGCGACCATTGCTTCCCTTGCTCTAGGACAAGATCGTTTTAGCTGGACGCAGACATTTGCAATCATTTTTATCTGTATTGGAGTTTACCTGGTTGAAGTGGCCGAAAGTAAAGAAAAGTAAAGAAAAAAGGCATTCCATCACGGAATGCCTTTCATTATTTCATCATCATGTTTTATAGAGAGGAGTTGATTGCTTGCGCTATGGACTTGAATTCTTCATCCGACAATTTCAGTTTCGGATTCGAAAACAACATATCCGATTCCTTTTGAATAGGAATTAAATGAATATGTGCATGGGGTACTTCCAGTCCGATAACAGCTTCGCCTACCTTTTGGCAAGGGAATGCTTTTTTCAATGGCACGGGCCACTTTCTTTGCAAATACATGCATAGCAGCCAGGTCCTCATCGCTCAAATCGAAAATATAGTCTACTTCCTGTTTGGGCACCACCAATGTGTGTCCCTTTACCAACGGATTGATATCGAGAAACGCAAAAAACTTTTCGTTTTCCGCCACCTTGTAGCAGGGGATTTCGCCTGCGATGATTCTACTGAATATTGTTGCCATAACTTTTATTGATAAATGAAGGCAAGTCCCACAAGGAGACCTGCCTTTACGTTAAATTGATATGTTTACTACTTCCAATGCAATTTTGCCTTGTGGAACAGTGATTTCGGCTACATCACCCACCTTCTTGCCAAGCAGACCTTGTGCAATCGGGGTGTTAACGGAAATCTTTCCTTCCTTCAGGTTAGCTTCACTTTCGGAAACGATGGTATAAGTCATCTTCATACCGTTCTTTACATTCTTCAGTTCCACTTTATTTAAAATCTGTACAGAATCTGTTTTCAGTTTAGATTCATCAATGATTTTTGCGTCTGCAATGGTAGCTTTCAATTTGTTGATGCGCATTTCAAGCATACCCTGCGCCTCTTTGGCGGCATCGTATTCTGCATTTTCCGACAAGTCTCCTTTATCTCTGGCTTCGGCTATTGCCGCAGAGATCTTCGGGCGTTCCACTGTTTCCAGTTCCTTCAGTTCCGCCATCAGTTTCTTGTAACCTTCTTCTGACATATAAGCCATGATGTTTTCCTCCTTTAATTGTTTTAAATGGTCATATAAACAAAAAAGAATTCCAACATGAGCCATGTTGGAACCCTCTTATCATTATTTCTTTGCAAAGATAGACTTTTAAGTGATACGTGTCAAGTGAAAAAAGATGCTATGTAACATATTTAAATGAAATATGCTAAATTATAACAACTTAGAGCAATGACTTGACAGCTGCTTCCAAATCCTTGATATCTTCGCCACGAAGCTTCAATTCGTTGTTACGGTTAATCAAAAAGATAGATGGAACTTGACGAACATTATATACAGCTACGTTGGTAGAATACACTCCGTTTCCATCGCGTACACAAACCCAAGGGAGGTTGTCTGCCGCAGTTTTCCAGTAGTGTTCGTCCGCATCGAGAGATACCTGGTATATTTCCAATCCTTGTTTTGCGTATTCATTATATAGTTCGCGAAGCATCAGGTTGTGAGGAGATCCGGCAGGCGACTGGAATACAGAGAAATCGAGCAATACGACTTTTCCTTTCAGGTCGGTCAGTTTGCGCACATTTCCTTTCACGTCACGCAGGGCGATGTCGATAATTCCGGTTTCCACTATTTTCTCTTGAGGAATCTCTAATGCTTTCGCCTGTGGCTGGCGTGTGTTCTTCATCCCCTTAATTACAATATTATAAAGGTTCTTGGAACGTACGGCATGAGGGAACGCATTGTTGAGGCTCGTAGCAACAGCAGCGAAGCATTTCACATCATCTTTATTGTTCAATGGATCGAATATCAGGTAATTATTGAGTTTTTGGAACAGGGCAAAGTAAGCGGCTGCCGTGTTGGGAGCAGCGAAAATATAGTTCACTTTGACATCTTCCTTATAATTGTTGAGCAACGTTGCCAGACTGTCTTCAAATACATCATGCCCCATTCTGTTACTGCGTAAAGCTGCCAGCAAGTCGTCCACCTCTTTTTGCAGGCGGATCTGCTTCAGCGTCAGCTCTTTTATCTTGTTGCTGTTTTCCGAACCTTCCACCGTGTAAGTAGTGGAGAAATCCACATACGGAGCTTTGATCTGAATCGTTTCGATAGAATCTACAGAAAAATTGATGATTTTGTCGTCAATCCGCAAACGATAAAATTCGGGTGATTCGGGACGAGGCTGCTTGAAACTGAATGTACCTTCCCCCTTCAGCTTCACTGAATCGAGCGGAACAATACCTTCCAGACCGGAAGCTTCGAGATAAAGCATTTTACCATCGGCTCCTGATACATCCCCGTTCACCTGGAATTTAGGACCGGAACTACAAGCAGTAATAGTAAGTGCGGCGAGCGCTGCAAAAGTAACCTTTTTCATATAGTGTGTGTTATTAACGAGATGCAAATATACTTCTTTTCGAGATTAGTCAAAGCATTTTGCCGGGTTCTTCATCCTAATTTTGAAAAAAAATCAGTTCACCACTAACTTTTTACCTCATTTCCACCTGATTACCACGATAAATGTATATCTTTGCAGGAATTTTGAAAGAAAAAGTATAGATAAAACAATTTTTATGATTAACCCAATTGTTAAGACAATCGAGTTACCTGATGGAAGAACCATCACACTCGAGACGGGAAAGTTGGCAAAACAGGCAGACGGTTCTGTAATGCTTCGCATGGGCAACACCATGTTGTTAGCTACTGTTTGTGCCGCTAAAGATGCAGTTCCCGGAACAGATTTTATGCCTTTACAGGTAGAGTACAAAGAAAAATTTGCGGCATTCGGCCGTTTCCCTGGTGGTTTCACCAAGCGAGAAGGTAGAGCTTCTGATTATGAGATTCTGACTTGCCGTCTTGTAGACCGTGCTCTCCGTCCTTTATTCCCCGATAATTATCACGCAGAGGTATATGTGAACATCATCCTCTTTTCTGCTGATGGTGTGGATATGCCGGATGCATTGGCAGGACTTGCCGCTTCTGCAGCACTTGCCGTTTCAGATATTCCTTTCAACGGACCGATCTCTGAAGTGCGTGTAGCACGTATCGACGGTCAGTTCGTAATCAATCCTACTTTTGAACAACTGGAAAAAGCTGACATGGACTTGATGGTAGCCGCTACTTATGAGAACATCATGATGGTAGAAGGTGAAATGCATGAAGTATCCGAAGCTGAACTGCTGGAAGCAATGAAAGTAGCTCACGAAGCTATCAAGATTCATTGCAAAGCGCAGATGGAGTTGACTGAAGAGGTTGGAAAAACTGTAAAACGCGAATACAACCACGAAGTAAACGACGAAGACTTGCGCAAGGCTGTTCGCGAAGCATGTTACGACAAGGCTTACGCAGTTGCCGCTTCCGGAAACAACAACAAACACGAACGTTTTGCTGCTTTCGAAGCGATCCGCGAAGAATTCAAAGCTCAATTCTCTGAAGAAGAGTTGGACGAAAAGGCTGCATTGATCGACCGTTACTACCACGATGTAGAAAAAGAAGCCATGCGCCGTTCTATTTTGGACGAAGGTAAGCGTCTGGATGGTCGTAAGACTACTGAAATCCGTCCGATCTGGTGTGAGGTTGGTCCTCTGCCTGGTCCTCACGGATCTGCTATCTTTACTCGTGGTGAAACACAGTCATTGACTTCTGTTACTCTGGGTACAAAACTGGATGAGAAAATTATCGATGATGTTTTGGAACACGGAAAAGAACGTTTCTTGTTACATTATAACTTCCCTCCTTTCTCTACAGGCGAAGCAAAAGCACAACGTGGTGTAGGTCGTCGTGAAATCGGTCACGGTCACTTGGCTTGGCGTGCTTTGAAAGGACAGATTCCTGCTGACTATCCGTATGTAGTACGTGTGGTTTCAGATATCCTCGAATCTAACGGTTCTTCTTCTATGGCTACCGTATGTGCCGGCACATTGGCATTGATGGATGCAGGTGTGAAGATCAAGAAACCGGTATCGGGTATCGCTATGGGATTGATTAAGAATCCGGGCGAAGAAAAATATGCTGTATTGTCTGATATTCTGGGTGATGAAGACCACTTGGGAGATATGGACTTCAAGGTGACCGGAACAAAAGACGGTATCACTGCTACACAGATGGATATCAAGGTAGACGGTCTGTCTTACGATATTCTGGAACGTGCTTTGAACCAGGCTAAAGAAGGACGTATGCATATCCTTAATAAGATTACTGAAACAATTGCTGAACCACGTGCCGACCTGAAAGAACATGCTCCACGTATCGAAACGATGACAATTCCTAAAGAATTCATCGGTGCTGTGATCGGCCCTGGTGGAAAGATCATCCAAGGTATGCAGGAAGAAACTGGTGCTGTGATTACTATCGAAGAAATTGATGGTATGGGACGCATCGAAGTTTCCGGAACAAACAAGAAATGTATTGATGATGCAATGCGCATGATTAAAGCAATCGTTGCTGTTCCTGAAGTAGGCGAAGTTTATAAAGGTAAAGTTCGTTCTATTATGCCTTATGGTGCATTTATCGAATTCTTGCCGGGCAAGGATGGTTTGCTGCACATCTCCGAAATTGACTGGAAACGTCTGGAAACAGTAGAAGAAGCCGGAATCAAAGAAGGTGATGAAATCGAGGTAAAACTGATTGATATCGATCCGAAAACTGGCAAATTCAAACTTTCAAGAAAGGTTTTGTTGCCAAGACCGGAAAAGAAGTAAGAAAGCGATAGCTTCTATATATAATGAAGGCTGTTTCAAATTTAATTTTGAAACAGCCTTCTTTTTTATTAGTATCCTCCGGAGTTGAACTGTTTTATATATAGAGTTAGTATATATTAGATTTATCCAGTTTATTAAAACCTTTAAAAAGATGAAAGACACCTTATTATATCCTCCCCAAAAAAGAATCGGAAAGTACCCCCATACTTCCCGATTCGAAACAGTCAAAAATCGACCTTAATCAATTTATTAACTTAACACGTCGCAAAGATATGAGAAAAATTTCTTTGAAAGAGCTTTTTTATTTAAAAAGTTTATGATACAGGCAAATATACCTGTTAATAAGGTCGTTTTTCTTGCTTTAAAACCAAAGCTTCACTCCTTTTAAAGGAACGACCCCTTCCTTTAAAAGGAAGAGGCCGTTGGTTCTAAAGAAATCTGGTGGGGTGTTTATATAGAAATTTGGATTAATGATTTTTCAATTATATAAATCCGTTTACAAGTTTGTTTTATACTCCTCTTTTATTCGTATTATGTGTGCGAAGTTCTTTTCCAGTAATTCATTTAACTCATAATCTGAAAAACAAGCTCCTAAATAGATCGTGCTTTCTGCTTCAAAATCAAATGATTCGTTGTCTTCATTCACCACAATCTCAATTTTTCCTTGTGCATCTGTAGAGATCACTGCATTGTATTTAGTCATCAATTCTTTGAGCTCTTTTATGAACCTGTATTCTTTATTTGTCAATATTCTTTTCATGTTCGTAAGCTCTTTTGTTTTGTTGTCCTTTTGTGCGGTAAAGTTCGTGATAATTTAACACATTATACGCTGTTTGAAGTATTCATTTTATTCTATTTGTCAGGTTGTAATATTCATTTTATCCATATTATCACATCTATTCGTTTTTTTCGTATATTTGCTTCGAGCGAAACTTTTCATTTGTATATTTGTTGGATTTTAAAAAGAAAGAAAATAAAAATGGAAACAGAAGAATTGACAATTGGGAGAGTCCATCACGGACGCAATATACGTCGTACCCGTATTGAAAAGAATATGAACCAGGAGGGTTTGAGTGAATTAGTACATCTCTCACAACCTGCTGTTTCTAAATATGAGAAGATGAAGGTGATTGATGATGAGATGTTGCAACGCTTTGCACGTGCATTGAATGTCCCTTTCGATTATCTCAAGACTTTGGAGGAGGATGCACAGACGGTGGTGTTTGAAAATAATACGGTGAATAATTCAGAACAAAGTGCAGGTGGGGCAAACATCAGCATGGGTATAGTTAAGTCTGATACCGAAGATAGTATTAATGATAGTCGAGTTAACAACTTCAATCCTATCGACAAAATCACTGAACTCTACGAGCGTCTTTTAAAAGAAAAGGATGAAAAGTATGCAGCATTAGAACGCCGTTTGCAGAATATTGAAAAAAGTCTGCAGAAATAAGAGACAGATAAATTGAAAGGAATCGCAATATGATGAAACAAATACCTTACGGAATAACTGATTTTAGCCGAATTCAGAAAGAGAATTATTATTATGTAGATAAGACAATGTTCATTGAAAAAATAGAGATGCAACCGCCTTATCTGTTTCTGATACGTCCTCGTAGATTTGGGAAGAGTCTGACTTTGGCTATGTTAGAGGCCTATTATGACGTAAATCATGCTGAACAGTTTGACGAGTTGTTTGGTCAGCTATACATAGGTCAGCATCCGACGAAGCTTCACAATCAGTTTCTCATCATGCGATTTAATTTTTCGGAAGTGAGTTCCAATGTCAACGAAGTAGAACTATCGTTTAAGCTACATTGTTGTAGCAAACTTAAAGATTTTGTCTTTAAGTATGAAGATTTGTTAGGAAAAGAAATTTGGGATGTTCTTGATGAGAAAATACAAGAAGAACCCGGTGCTTTTCTGTCTGCGGTTAATTCCTATGCTACCCGTAAGAAAAATATTCGTATTTATTTACTTATTGATGAATACGATAATTTCACCAATACCATTCTTTCAACTTACGGTACGGAGTTTTACAGGAAAGCAACGCATGGCGAAGGTTTTATTCGTGGCTTCTTTAACGTGATAAAATCTGCCACTACCGGAACCGGAGCTGCTCTTGAACGGTTGTTTATTACCGGAGTGAGTCCGGTGACGATGGATGATGTAACTAGTGGCTTTAACATCGGAACCAATATCACAAATGATTCATGGTTTAATGATTTGGTTGGATTCAGTGAGAATGAGTTGCGTGAGATGCTGGAATATTATAAAGAGCAGGGAGTACTTCAAGAATCTATAGATGAAATAGTTGCCATGATGAAACCCAATTATGACAATTATTGCTTTAGTGAAGATACATTGGAACAGTGTATGTTTAATTCTGACATGGCACTTTATTTTCTGAAATCTTTTGTACTTCATCATAAAAAGCCTAAAGAAATTGTAGACCCTAACATTCGCACTGACTTTAACAAGTTGGCATACTTGATAAAATTAGATCATGGATTGGGAGAGAATTTTTCTGTTATAAAGGAAATAGCCGAGCAAGGAGAGATTATTACTGACATTGTTACTCATTTTTCTGCATTGGAGATGACGGACCCCAGTAATTTCAAGTCTTTATTATTCTATTTCGGACTTCTTTCCATCAAAGGTGTAGATATGGTGGGAAGACCCATCCTGCATGTACCGAATTTAGTTGTAAGAGAACAGCTTTTTAACTTCTTGATACAAGGCTACATCAAGCATGATATCTTTAAAATAGACATGAACAAGATGAGTGCTTTATTTGAGAATATGGCTTTCAGAGGAGATTGGAAACCTTTGTTCGATTTTATCGCCAACGCTGTTCGTGAGCAAAGCCGTATTCGTGAATATATTGAAGGTGAAGCGCACATTAAAGGCTTCTTGCTTGCTTATTTAGGAATGTATCGTTATTATCAACTTTATCCGGAATACGAATTGAATAAAGGCTTTGCAGATTTCTTCTTCAAACCTAGTCTGTCGGTTCCCGTACTTCCTCCTTTCACCTATCTGCTTGAGGTGAAATATGCAAAAGCCGGTGCTTCGGAAAAAGAAATACGTGCCCTTGCTGATGAGGCGCGCGAACAGTTACTTCGTTATAGTGAAGATGAGCTGGTGGCAGAAGCCAAGGCGAAAGGTGAACTGAAGTTAATTACTATTGTTTGGCGTAGCTGGGAGCTTGTTTTATTGGAGGAGGTAACTCTTTCTTAAGAAATAAGTACCATAAATGTTATTGTAAGGTTTGCGGTTCATCCATTTTACCTAATTCTTGAAATGCTGATAAATAAGGAGATAACAGATAAAAGTATAAAGTAAAATAAGGTGAAACCGATAAATCAATAGTTTATGTTACTTATAAACTTGTATCGGCAATTCTCCTTTCAATGCTCCTATGGCATTAAAAGCTAACGACTCCATTTCATTCTCTCCCGGATAAACATAGATGGGAGCCAGGAAAGAGATTCTTTTTTTCAGCCTTGAAACCACATAGTCCGAATAAGCGATTCCTCCTGTCAGGAGGATAGCATCTACTTTCCCGCAAAGTACAGTAGCACTGGCGCCTATCGCTTTTGCAACATTATAAATCATGGCGTCCAGTATTAATTCCGCCTTTTTATCTCCTTCTTCTATCGATTGGATGATGGCAGGCACATCGGTCGTACCTAAATGAGCAGTCAATCCGGCACGTCCGGAAATACGTTTCTTCAATTCGTCTTTGGTATGCTGACCGCTAAAACAAAGGTCGATCAGTTGACCGGCAGGAAGTGTGCCGGCGCGTTCCGGTGAGAAAGGGCCTTCGCCGTCCAACGCATTGTTGGCGTCGATGGCTCTTCCATGGTGATGGACTGCGACAGAAATACCTCCTCCTAAATGGCAGATGATTAAATCCAACTCTTCGTATTGCGTCCCTTGTTCTTTGGCGAAACGCCGCGCGATTGCTTTTTGGTTCAAGGCGTGCCAGATGGTAATTTTCGGCATTAACGGAGAACCTGTAATGCGGGCTATATCTTCCAGTTCATCCACCACTCCCGGATCAGCGATGAAAGCCGGGCAATCGGGTAGGGTGGCGGCCAGTTCACTGGCAATCAGTCCTCCTAAGTTGCAGGCATGGGTACGCATGGCATGCACTGTATCACGTTTCATGGCATCGTTCACCTCATACACTCCGCCCGGTATCGGTTTCACCAAACCTCCGCGTCCGATGATTGCGTCAAAAGAAAAAGGAATCTTGTTATTCTCCAATTCTTGTAATACCAGATTTTTGCGGAATTCAAACTGATCTATTACCTCGGGAAAAGCAGACAGCTCTTCTACGGAATGTTTTATATTGCTGATAAATAACGGAGTCTCGTTTTCGTAAACCGCAATCTTTGTAGAAGTTGAGCCGGGGTTGATAACCAGTATTTTCATGAATGGTGAGTTTTAAATGGTGAATTTAGAATGATGAGTTGGTGACCTGACTGGCCTGTTTTCTGCACTCGCAATCTCCTGACACTTGTAAGCATGCCATCGCAATGCTATAATATTTGGACAAGCCGGAATCGCTACGCGACGGAAGTACTACAGGACAAATAGGACCTTGCAGTAATCCTGCCATCTCTGCTTTTGCAAACAGGGAGACAGATTTGTAGAATGCATTGCCCGATTCGATGTTCGGGAATATCAGTACGTCTGCCTGTCCGTTGATAGGAGATACAATCCCTTTTATATCACCACTTGCCTGTTCGCACGCAGTACGTACATCCAGCGGGCCGTCAATAATCACATTTCCGAATTCTCCTGCTTCGGCAAGCTCTACGATATTCACATAATCTAATGAATGAGGGAACTTGGCACTCACTTTTTCCGTACAGTGAATCAAGGCGACACGCGGCTGCTCGATGCCAAAGTGGCGGCAGGTACAGATAGCATACCAAATCATCTCTATGCGTTGTTGTAGCGTGGGACGCGGAATGACCGCAGCATCCGAAAAGAAAAGCAGTTTATGATAAGTAGGAATTTCCATCACTGCCAGATGCGTGAGGATTTTTCCTTTCGGCAACAACCCTTTTTCTTTGTCGAGTATGGCATGCAATAAGTTGTCTGTATTGATAATCCCTTTCATCAAAATATCGGCTCCCCCTTCGCGAACGATACGGACAGCCTCGCGTGCCGCTTCGTCCGGATTTTCGATATGGATAGTTTTTACATATTCGGGATATTGTTTGAGCGTGGGATATTTCTTCAGAATTGTAGAATCTCCAATCATAAGAAATTCTGCAATTCCCTCTTCCAGCGCACGAGAGATGGCATACTCTGTGTTAGGATCGTTGGCACAGACCACGGCAATTCGTTTTCTATGGTTTAGCTTTTTGAGATGGGCCGTTAGCTGGGCAAAATTTAGAATAGGTTCCATAACGTTAGATTTTTAGCAAATATCAGAAAAATGATTGAAAAAATAACGATTATAATCCGAAAAAATGCATCCATTATGTAACATTTTGCTATATTTCATTTGTTTTGACTGTTGGATGTGCATGGAACCGTTTTTTCCTGTATTTTTGCAGATGAAAACAAATGCATCCGGGCAGTCTGGTATTTTATCAACGAAAGTCAATTAAATAAGAATATATATGGATATTCAATTTCCTCCCTTTTTGCAGAAAGGTGATAAAGTGGTTATTGTATCACCTTCGAGTAAGATAGACCAACAATTTCTGAAAGGCGCCAAGAAACGGATAGAATCATGGGGCTTGAAAGTGGCTATGGGAAAATATGCCGGAAGTTCATCCGGGAGATATGCCGGAACAATCAGGCAACGGCTGAAAGATTTGCAGGACGCGATGGACGACCCTAAGGTGAAAGCTATTCTGTGTAGTCGCGGAGGGTACGGGGCGGTACATTTGATTGATAAAATTGATTTTACGGCTTTTCATGAACATCCGAAATGGTTACTGGGTTTTAGCGATATAACGGCGTTGCACAATCTGTTTCAGAAAAATGGATATGCTTCCCTACATTCGTTGATGGCCCGTCATCTTACGGTAGAACCGGAAGATGATCTTTGTACGAACTATCTGAAGGATATCTTATTTGGAAATATCCCTTCTTATACGTGCGAGAAGCACAAACTGAATAAGCAGGGGACTGCGCAAGGCGTTTTGCATGGTGGCAATATGGCGGTAGCATACGGTTTGCGGGGAACTCCTTATGATATTCCGGCAGAAGGGACGATATTGTTTATTGAAGATGTCAGCGAACGTCCGCATGCCATCGAGCGTATGATGTATAATTTGAAATTGGGAGGCGTACTTGAAAAACTGTCCGGACTGATTATCGGCCAATTTACGGAATATGAAGAAGACTGTTCGTTGGGTAAGGAATTGTATGCAGCTTTGGCGGATTTAGTAAAAGAGTATGATTATCCGGTCTGCTTTAATTTTCCGGTAGGACACGTGACTTATAATCTTCCGCTTATAAACGGCGCAAAAGTAGAACTTGTGGTCGGAAAGAAAAATGTGGAACTGAAGTTTATATGTTAATAAACCATTCCATCTGAACGATGCTGTGATGAAAATAACTAATTTTGAAGCCCTAATAGATGAAAGGACGATGAAAAAGAAAACTATGATAGTATTAATGAGTGCCTTTTTGTTATTATCAGCATTCTCTTGCGGAGGAGGTAATAAGGCAAATAGTACGAGTGAACAAAGCGAAGAGACAGCAGTGAATGTACCTCAATTTGATGCGGATAGTGCTTATTTGTATGTAAAGAATCAGGTGGATTTCGGACCTCGTGTTCCTAATACAAAAGAACATGTTGCCTGTGGCAATTACCTTGCCGGTCAGTTGGAGGCTTTCGGTGCTCAAGTGACTAATCAATATGCAGATTTAATTGCTTATGACGGAACTCTGTTGAAAGCGAGAAACATTATCGGTTCTTATAAGCCGGAAAGCAAAAAACGAATCGCTCTGTTTGCGCACTGGGATACACGTCCATGGGCTGATAACGATCCTGACGAGAAGAATCATAATACTCCGATTTTGGGTGCCAATGATGGTGCCAGTGGTGTAGGGGCTTTATTGGAAATAGCTCGCTTGGTCAATCAGCAACAACCGGAGTTAGGTATCGATATTATTTTGCTGGATGCAGAGGATTATGGTGCGCCGCAGTTCTATACGGGGCAGCATAAAGAGGAATTCTGGTGTCTCGGATCACAGTATTGGGCACGCAATCCTCATGTGCAGGGATACAATGCACGTTTTGGCATCCTGCTCGATATGGTGGGCGGTGAAGGTAGCGTGTTTATGAAAGAGGGATATTCTGAAGAATTTGCTCCCGATATAAATAAGAAAGTCTGGAAAGCGGCGAAGAAGATTGGCAACGGGAAGACGTTCATGGATGGTAACGGAGGATTTGTTACCGATGACCATCTGTTCATTAATCGCTTGGCACGTATTAAAACAATCGATATTATTCCATATAATCAGGAGGGTGACTTTACTCCGACATGGCATACCGTCAATGACAATATGGAGCATATAGATAAGAATACGTTGAAAGCAGTAGGCCAGACGGTATTGGAAGTGATCTATAATGAGAAATAACAGGATTAAATAATTATTTATAATGTCAATTAATGAATTACAGGACGAAGTGATTGCAGAATTCAGTGACTTCGACGATTGGATGGACCGTTATCAACTACTTATTGACTTAGGAAATGAGCAGGAACCACTTGAAGAAAAATATAAGACGGAACAAAATCTGATTGAAGGATGCCAAAGTAGGGTGTGGCTTCAAGCGGATGATGTAGATGGTAAAATCGTTTTTAAAGCGGAAAGTGATGCTTTGATAGTCAAAGGAATTATTGCCTTATTGATTAAAGTCCTTTCAGGACATACTCCTGATGAAATCTTGAATACAGATCTTTATTTTATAGACAAGATTGGGCTGAAAGAGCATCTGTCGCCAACGCGTAGCAATGGTTTGCTGTCGATGGTGAAACAAATACGAATGTATGCACTAGCATTCAAAGCAAAAGAGGGGAAGTGAAAAACTTCCCTTTTTTTATGGTTGCTTTCTGGAAGTCAGATTGTTCATGGTCAGTATGGTGCAGATAAGTAGCAGGATTGAACCGACCAGAGTGACGAGATACGGGCTACCGTTAATCAGGTCATCCATATTCTCGGCTTCGGGATATTTGATGCTAAGATATACGGATAGCGAGTTGTTGAGCACGTGCATGAGTATACAAGGTATCAGGCTGCCTGTTTTGTAATAAGTCCATGCCAGCAGGATACCGATCAGAAATGCGGGAAGGATCTGGGCTGGATTTATATGAAAGACGCCGAACAGAAGCGCGGAAATCAGAATGGCTTTAGTCGGATTATATTGTTGAAGTAAAGCTCGGGTGATTGCTCCGCGAAACAAGATTTCTTCAAGTACAGGACCGATGATAGCTATTGCAAGAATACCGCCCCAACCGGATTGGAGAATGTCGAAAGATTGCTCCATGATGTTGGGTATCCAGTCTAGCAGTCCCATAAGTGCAGATACCAGAAAGCCAGCGGTGAGAATAGCCAGCCCGCTACAAATTAGGAATGGCACTGATACAGGCGACCATGTCGCTTTCTTTTTACTGATATAGCCGGCTTTCCATAGATAAATACCCATCATAATCTGACCGGCTAATTGGGCCGGAATCATAATCATTTGCGTCAGGGCAACCTTATCCAAATCTCCTGTGGTGACTAACAAATAGATCGTACAGGGAATCATAATCAGGATAGGGGCGACAATCTGTGCAATGAGAAGGTCTATTAATATCAGTTTGATAGCCGTTTTCATTGGTCTTTAGTTAGTTGTAAAGAAACTATAGATAAACATAGCTAACATCGAAATAGCTATTACCACCAAAGAGATGCTCATAAATGACTTTTGCATAAGAATCTATTTTTAAATTATTATTGTTCGGTTATTGTATTATTTATTTTGTTTCTCTGCTGTTACTGCCTGCCTTGCTGGCAAGAAGAATAGCTTCCGTCTCTTCTGCATCTTTATGGAGTTGCACTATTAACTCGTCGATACTGGAGAATTTCAGTTCGGGACGCGTCCGTTTTACAAAAGTAAGCCGGATGAATTTATCGTATATGTCCGAATGGAAGTGAAGGATATTCACCTCAATGGTCCGGTTAGGGCCATTATCAATCGTCGGGCGGACACCTATGTTCAGCATCCCCATATATGTCTTTTTATCAAATGTCACCCATACGGCATATACACCGTCCGCGGGGATCAGTTTATCAGGATCATCCACGCTTAAATTGGCCGTTGGAAAACCAATTTTGCGGCCTACCTGATAGCCGCCTACTACTATTCCGTCCAGGAAGTATTCATATTTCAGGCAATCGGCAGCCAAGTCCACTTCTCCTTGATGAAGAAGTTTGCGGATCAGGGAAGAGCTTACCGGAACGTTGGGTATGTTCTCTATTTCTATATTGCTGGTATATGCTTTGGCGCGGATCACTTCTATGCCAATTTCTTTCCCATAGCGTACATAATCCTCGAAACCTTCGCTGCGGTTGTGCCCAAAACGATGGTCATAGCCGATAACCAGGTATTTTACCTGGTAACGTTCTTTTAACAGCTGCGTCATGAACTCTCGGGCAGTAAGCCGGGAAATTTCTGGAGTGAAATCAAGCATCAGACAGTAATCTACCCCGATGTTTGCCAGCAGCCTTATTTTTTCTTCCGGGGTAGTCAGAAGTTCCGGACGATAATTCGTGTTCATCACTTTGCGGGGATGAACGGGGAAAGTAACCAATGCAGAGCGTAGACCTTTGGCGGCGGCTATCTCTTTCACTTGCTGAATCAGATAGCGATGTCCTGCATGTACTCCATCAAAAAAACCGATGGTAGCTACACTGGGTTCCGGGTTAATAGCCGATGTGTCACGTATAATCTGCATATCTCTAAAATTATTTGCTGTTGAAAAGATGGCTCCAGTTTTCGCCTGCTTTTGCTGTATAAGTGATAATTCCTAAATTTTGCGCTGCCTTACAGTTCATCTCGGAATCATCGATGAAGAGTGTTTCTTGCGGCTCGATACCGGCATCCTCTATGATTGCCTTGAAGATCTCCGGTTCGGGCTTGGCCATTTTCATTTCAAAAGAGAGATATGTTTTCTCAAAATAGTCTTCCACCCTAAATGTGCGGTAGGGAAACAGATGAATACATGTCCAGTCCCAGTGGATTTGGTTAGTATTGCTCAATAAATAGACGACATATTTCTCACGTAATTTTAATAATAAATCAAGTTTGTGTGTCGGTATGTCTACTAAAAAACTATTCCAGGCTGCATCTATTTGTGTGTCGCTCACTGCTTTGCCTATCATTTTACGAACTCCGTCACGGAATTCGGCGGGTGTAATCAGTCCTTTTTCCTGTTGCATCAGGAGTCCGTTCGGATTATGGATATCCAGTAGGTCCTCCACGTTCCGGAGCCCTAATTTCTGAAAGTTCTCAATGCAACGTTGGCGGTCGAGATTGATAAGTACACCACCCAAATCAATAAGAAGGTTTTTTATTCCTTTACTTTTCATTTCTGTTTTTTTTGTGAATAATACGTTGAACAAGGCGAATAAGTTCTCCAACCCATAACACCGTGGACGAAACGCCTATAATAAGAAGCCAGGTTTGCCAGTTGAGCGGCTCCGTACGGAATACAGCTCCACCGAACTGTACGATCAGGAATTGTCCGGCAAGAATAGCCAATACAATAAGTTCCATACCATACGATTTGGAAAGTCCCTTGAATGCCGAATCGGTAGTGCCGAATACACGGGCATTGAACAGATTCCAGAATTGCAGCATGACAAAGAAGGTGAAGAAAATGGTCAGGTTGTGTATATCCATACCTTCCGTGCTGTGGTCGAAATAATAAATCATTCCGAGCAGTACGATGAGGAAGATGGAGCCTACACCTAATATATTAGACTGCATTGCCTTACTGATAATAAAATCAGTGCTTCGACGGGGTTTCTCAAGCATCACGGTTTCGCTGGGCGGAATGGAAGCAAGTGCCAAAGCGGCAAAAGTGTCCATAATCAGGTTCACCCATAACATTTGTGTTACAGTCAGCGGAAGTTCCGTACCGATCACAGAACCTAACAAGACAATGAGCAGTGCTACGAAGTTGATCGTCAGCTGGAAAACAATGAAACGCTGGATATTCTTATACAGGGAGCGTCCCCACATAACGGCAGTTCCGATACTGTTGAAGGAGTCGTCGAGCAGGGTAATATCGCTGGCCTCTTTGGCTACAGAAGTACCTGTACCCATTGATAAACCTACTTGGGCATGATTCAAAGCCGGAGCGTCGTTGGTTCCGTCTCCGGTTACGGCTACGACTGCTCCTTTTTGCTGAAGCAGCTGTACCAGACGTTGCTTGTCAGTCGGGCGGGCGCGGGACATGATTTTTAAATCCATCACTCTATCCGATGCTTCTTCATCGCTCAATTCAGCAAATGCAACACCAGTGATTCGATTTCGTTCGGTATCTGTTTCGGGGTTCCAAAGACCTATCTGACGTGCGATTTCCGTTGCAGTTCCCGGAGTATCACCGGTCACGATCTTGATGCCGATACCTGCGGACTGGCATTTAGCAACCGCAGCAGGTACGTCCGGACGAATCGGGTCGGAGATGGCAACTACTCCCAAGAAATTCAGGTCGTTGGCTGAAACCAGTTCCGTACAATCGTTTGGCTCATTTTCTCCGACAATCTTGAATGCAAATCCAAGTGTGCGCATAGCCATATTCTGATAGCCCAACAGTTGTGCTTCTACTGTGGAACGATATTCTACGGCGTCCACTCGTCGTCCGTCCAAGACAACTTCTTTACACTTGCCCAAAACAATTTCCGGGGCTCCTTTTATATAGAGTATTTTTTTCCCGATCAGTGGCGAGTCAACAAGGGTTGCCATGAATTTCCGTTCGGTAGAGAAAGTGAGTTGGTCGAGGATCTGTGCTTTCTCGCGAAGTTCCAGATAATTTTTTCCCTGCTTGTTAAGCCAGAGTAATAAAGCTACTTCGGTGGGATTTCCTACTCCTTTCGGCTTCTCACCGGTCGTTGACTCTTCGAGGAAAGCGGTTGAGTTAGCGCTGATTCCTTCTGCAATGAGTGTGCTGATATCATCGTCGGACAAAACACTGCCATTTTTGATGCCGTAAAAATTAGGCTCGTGCACTTGCATGAGGTTTTGAGTCAGTGTACCGGTTTTATCCGTACAAATCACGGTGATGGCTCCCATTGTTTCGCAAGCGTGCATTTTCCGCACCAGGTTGTTGGTAGAAAGCATGCGGCGCATATTCAATGCCAGACTAAGCGTAACACTCATTGGCAATCCTTCGGGCACAGCTACCACAATCAGCGTAACTGCCATCATAAAATATTTCAGTGTCCGTTCGAAAACAGGAAGCCACTCGTGCCATCCGTTCAGTGAACCGAAATCAAAGAATAACAATACGTCTTTGACAAAGAAAATAAGGAAAGCGAGACCGGCAACGGTAAAACCAATCTTTCCGATGAGGTTTGCGAGTTTGGTCAATTGTATGTTCAGCGGAGTAGGTTCGAGATTGTCTTCCGTGCTTTGTCGGGCTACTTTCCCGATTTCAGTAGCATCTCCCACATGCAGCACGCGCATGGTGCCATGACCGTCCACCACTGTCGTTCCACGCATCACCAGATTGGAAGCATAAGTTGCCTCTTCATCAAAGTCAGCTTCTACAGTTGTTTTATTAATAACGGGTTCGCCTGTCAGATTAGATTCGTTTACTTGCAAAGAGATGGCTTCCAGCAGTTCTCCGTCGGCAGGAATTTCTTCACCGGTTTCCAGAATTACAATATCACCTACCACTATGTCTTTGCGGGGAATTTCTTGTACACGTCCGTTTCGGATCACTTTTACTAATGTTTCTTCATTGACTGCATTCAGCAGATCAAACTTTTTGCTGGCATCATACTCGAAAAAGAAACCGATTCCGGTGGCCAGTAAGATAGCTGCTATAATTCCGATTGTTTCAGCGTATTCGTTCTCGATGATGGAAATGATTAACGAGAAAACGGCTGCTACTAACAGTACGCGTACAACCGGGTCTTCAAATTTTTCCAGATAAAGTTTCCAGAGGGAAGGACGCTTGGGAGGTGTTAACAGGTTAATACCATTTTTCTCCCTGCTTTGTAGGACTTCGTCATCCGTAAGTCCTAAATGATAATAGTCATTTTTATTTGTACTCATGCAGATACATGCGTTTAGTTTGAACCGCAAAAATACAACATAAAATTGTGATAAATTGTTTAATTAAAACTTTTTATGAAGTCGAATTTGTTATCGTGGTTTACCACATGTGCGATAAGGAATTGTAAACCAGAATGTAGAACCTTCACCTTCTACGGAATCTGCACCGATCTGACCGCCTAGTTTGGCGACAATGGTTTGAGAAATAGAAAGTCCCAGGCCGGCTCCTTTCTTATCTTTGTTCAGTTTCACAAAGCGCTCGAAGACATCCGGTAGTTTTTCTGCCGGAATTCCGGCTCCGGTATCTTTTACATAAAAGTAAAGTTCAGTATCTCTTGCCTCATATCCGATGCGGATACTACCTTCATGGGTGAATTTAATGGCATTACCGGCAAAGTTGGAAAGCACCTGTGCCACCCGGTTGCGATCCGTTTGGATCATGCATGATGAACGAGACGGTTCTGCTATAATTTGTATATTTTCTCCGGCTTCATTGACTCTCATCTGGAAAAGTTGTTGTAAATCTGAAAGCAATAGATTGACGTCCACCGTTGTCTGTACAAATTCCAAGGTTCCGGCTTCGATTTTAGACATATCCAGAATGTCGTTGACCAACTGCATCAGAAGATCAGCATTCATTTTTATGATTTCCTGGTATTGAGCCTTTTCCTCTTCGGTATTTGCGCTGCCTAACACTTCTGCAAATCCGGTAATAGCGTTGAGAGGAGTACGGATCTCATGGCTCATATTAGCTAAAAAGGCCGATTTTGAAATATCCGCTTTTTCAGCTTTTTCTTTGGCTAGTCTCAATTCATTTTCGGCCTGTTTCCGTCGGGTGACGTCATGTACGGTGATAACCATATTCTCTTCTTCATTGAGAAGGAAGTAGGAGCCGGATATTACTGCGTCACATTCCACAGTTGTATTATCCGATGTGACTACGGATAAAGTTGCTTCGAGGTCCGTGAAGTTCCGTCTCTGTTCGAAGGCCTGACGTATGGCGGTACGTATCGGACAGGAACCGCAGAAACTATGTGTGCCGCAACCTCCTTCGGCAGCCAATGCATTACGGCATTGCAGCAGGTCGCCCACTCTTTTTTCTTCTGTTCCTTTTCTAGTTCCGGTTTTTTGGTAATAGTTGGTCTTTAGTACTTTAAAATCGTTGTTTATGAGGAGAATAAAGGCATGTACATTCTTTAAAACGGCACCGGCGATATGGCTGGTACGTTCCAACTTTCTGGATTCACGGAACAATCGTTGTTGCATCCGTAGGCATTTCCTGCGTTCCCATAAAAAACTGATTAGTAGGACTGCGCATAAAACTATTAAAGTTGACAATAGTGCTATAAGCATAGTATAATATTGTTGTTTTAGCTTGATAATATGACTACAAAGATAGCTTTTTTCTTTAGTTTGGAAAATAGTGTTGAACAAATATCCAGCTATTTGTGTTATATTATTCAGAAAACCATTTAAAAATACGAACGTTATGAAAAAGTACATTTGCACGGTCTGTGAATATATTTACGACCCCGAACAAGGAGATCCGGAAAGCGGAATTGAACCAGGAACAGCCTTTGAAGACATTCCAGATGATTGGACTTGTCCGTTATGCGGAGTCGGCAAAGAAGATTTTGAACCGTACGAAGGATAAAACCAAGAGAGAGAGAATTATTTAAGAGGAGAATGGCCGGGTGTATAGATATATGCCCGGTCTTTTTTGTTTTTCTGGAGGATGATTTAAATTAAAAAGGAGAATCAGTAATGCTATGATAGACTGATTCTCCTTTTTTATCATTCAATTAAGCTCTATCAAGAAGCTTTTTTCTCTTTTACATCACTACTGGCTTCTACTACATTCACCACATAGTCACCTAGTTTTTCACATTCGGCGATAATATCCATGTAATAAACTCCCATCTGATAATCGTATTCTTTGTTGTTTACGTCCAGAATGTTCTGATTCTTCAGTTGGTTACGGTAGTTATTAATTTCATTCTCGATGTTGAAGGACTTATTGATGTCAATGTTCTGATGTTCCGGTTTTTCTACAACCACAATCATTTGAGCAAGTGCGTCGTTGGTCAGCTTCATCATGAGGTGAATATGCTCATATTGTTTCTCGGTAAAATCTTGGTTGGTCTGACGTTTCCGGTTGATGGTACGTGCCAGGTTATAACAGCTGTCGCCGATACTTTCAATTTCCGTCACTTCACGCAACATGGCACGTATCTGTAGTTTACTTTCAGAGCTTAACCGACCTTCAGATACTTGATTCAGGTAGTTGGCTATTTCAAGTTCCATGTTGTCGCTGATATTCTCATACTTCTCGATCCGGCTGAACAGCTTGTTGAAATCGTCATCCTTTTCTGTGTGTAGCAAATCCTGCACCATGCCGAACATCCGGTGTGTACGTTCTGCAAAAAGATGGATTTCTTTGCGTGCCTGAAGGATAGAGAGTTCTGCGGTAGAAAGCATACCACCGGTGATAAACCGCAAACGGGGCTCTTCGTCCTCTTCTTTGGGGTGGATAAGAGCACATACGGTACGTTCAATCAGTTTAACCGCCCATATCAGAATACATACATTACAGATATTGAAAATCGAGTGGAAAGCCGATAACTTGTAGGAGATGGCAACTTCCGGATTGTTACTTTGGAAAAAGGTATCTACTACCCAGTTTACCAGTTCCATGAAAGGATGGAAGACAATCAAGACCCAGATAACGCCGAACACGTTAAAAACAAAATGAGCCAATGCTGCCCGCTTAGCCTGTGTATTGGCTGTAAGTGCGGCAAGATTGGCCGTGATAGTGGTTCCGATGTTTTCTCCCAAAACAAGTGCTGCTCCCAGTTCCAGACTGATCCATCCGTTGGCGCACATAATCAATGTAATTGCCATGGTGGCGGCGGAGGCCTGTACAATCATCGTCAATATAGTACCGATGAGTAAGAACAGAATGATGGAGAAGAATCCCATGTCCGTGTAGTTCTGTACGAAGGCAAGCATTTCCGGGTTGGCGTTCAGGTCGGGCGCGTTTGCTTTCAGATAAGAAAGCCCCATGAAAAGGAAAGAAAAACCGAAAATGAATTCACCGATGGACTTGCGGTTGCTTTTGCCGGAGAAGATGAGCGGGAGGGCGATGGCTAAGAGCGGAAGAGCGAAGGCAGCCATATCAACCTTAAATCCGAAAATTGAAATGATCCAGGCAGTCACGGTAGTACCGATATTAGCACCCATAATAACGCTGATGGATTCGGCAAGTGTGAGCAATCCGGCGTTTACGAAACTTACGACCATCACTGTCGTTGCTGAAGAAGACTGGATAAGAGCTGTTATCAACACTCCTGTTAAAACTCCCGTTACCCGATTGGTAGTCATTGCCGTTAGAATACTTCGCAATCTGTCACCCGCGACCTTTTGTAAGCCCTCGCTCATAATCTTCATTCCGTAAAGGAAGAGTCCTAATGAGCCTATGAGCTTTAAAAAATCATAAAAAGAATATTCCATCTATAATATTTTTAATGGTTATTTGTTCTCTATCTGATTATAAGTATATTAGTCCCAAATTATTCACCTTTTAACGAACTCGATGAAACAGATGTTACAAATATGTTGCAAAAATAACAATATTTCCAAAGAATTCCCTATCGGAAGCTCACTTTTGGATATTTATTACGGTTTTAATCTTAATTTTCCTTATCAAGTAGTAAGTGCCAAGGTCAATAATCGCTCCGAGGGACTGAACTTCAGAGTTTATAATAATAAGGATGTAGAGTTTTTGGATGTGAGAGATCAGTCCGGTATGCGTACGTATGTCCGTTCGCTTTGTTTTGTCTTGTTTAAGGCTGTCACGGAACTGTTTCCCGACGGAAAATTGTTTGTAGAACATCCTGTTTCAAAAGGCTATTTCTGCAATTTACGGATTGGCCGTCCCATCGAACTGGAAGATGTGACACGCATCAAGCAACGGATGCAGGAGATTATCGCGGAGAATATTTCCTATCATCGCATCGAATGTCATACGGCTGAAGCTGTGCGTGTTTTCAGCGAACGGGGAATGAATGATAAAGTGAGATTACTGGAAACTTCCGGTTCGCTCTATACCTATTATTATACATTGGGTGATACCATTGATTATTATTATGGGAATCTGCTACCCAGTACCGGATATCTTAAATTATTCGATATCGTGAAATATTACGATGGATTGCTCCTTCGGATTCCGAGCCGGGAAAACCCGAATGTGCTTGAAGATGTGGTGAAGCAGGAAAAAATGCTGGATGTCTTTAAAGAATATCTGAACTGGAGTTATATCATGGGGCTTAACAATGCCGGAGATTTTAACCTGGCCTGTGAAGAGGGGCATGCAACCGATCTGATAAATGTTGCAGAAGCACTGCAGGAGAAGAAAATAGCCCAGATAGCCGATACCATATTCCATCGTGGTGAAAACGGTAACCGGGTAAAACTGGTATTGATTGCCGGACCATCCTCTTCGGGAAAGACAACTTTCAGCAAACGGCTTTCTATACAGCTAATGACCAATGGACTGAAACCATTCCCGATCTCTTTAGATAATTACTTTGTGGATCGTGAAGAGACTCCTCTGGATGAAAACGGAAATTATGATTATGAATCACTGTATGCACTTGATTTGGAACTGTTCAACCAACAGTTGCAGGCACTCCTGCGCGGTGAAGAGGTCGAACTGCCTCGTTTTAATTTCTCCCTTGGCAAGAAGGAGTATAAAGGTGATAAACTGAAAATAGAAGATAATACAATTCTGATTCTGGAAGGTATTCATGCCCTGAACCCGGAACTGACGCCGCATATACCGGCTGAACGGAAATTCAAGATTTATGTTTCGGCATTGACCACCATCTCTTTGGATGACCATAACTGGATTCCGACAACTGACAACCGTCTGTTGCGTCGTATTATCCGTGACTTCAATTATCGGGGATATTCGGCACGTGAAACGATATCACGCTGGCCGAGTGTACGTGCCGGTGAAGATAAATGGATTTTTCCCTATCAGGAGAATGCCGACGTAATGTTTAATTCAGCGTTGCTTTTTGAGTTTGCAGTACTCCGTTTGCATGCCGAACCTATTCTGATGGGTGTACCGCGCAACTGTCCTGAATATTGCGAAGCATACCGGTTACTTAAGTTTATCAAATATTTTGTTCCTGTACAGGATAAGGAGATTCCGCCTACGTCTTTACTGCGCGAATTTTTGGGAGGTAGTAGCTTTAAATATTAAGTAGAAAAATTAGGATATATTCGTTATTTGTACTTTCTTTGCAGAAAATATGAATTACCTTTTGTTGTAGTAAGGCAAGAGAACACAAAATAAACAATATTTGAATAGGATTCTTTAGGGGAGAATACTGTATAATGACTGTTATACTAAACTATAATATTGAACCTTTGGTTACTTTTGCTGTTATAAAAGGACTACATGCAACAAAAAAAATGTGAATATGATTTTTTATAATAGTCTTTTAGCAAAGTGGTTCTTGGGAAAAGGAAAGAAACACTATTTTATGTTAGGCTGGTTTTTCTTTACCCGGTATAAATATCTGGAAGTTTGGGAAGATATGGAGTTACGGATACATGCAAAGCAATATTGGGAATGCTTTTCTCTGACTCTGATACCAGCGTTGATTTTGTCATTACTGTTTTCATGGTGGTGTATGATACTACCATTCATAACTTATGACCTCCTTTATTGGTTTGAAAAGATCATCTACCACCATTCAATATTTAATTGGGAGGCGATAAAGCATAGCGGCGATACGCTTTATCTCCGAAAGAGAAAAGCGTATGCCTGGAAGAAAGGTTACGGGAAAAAAGAGTTGCCCGTATCCAGATGGAATGATTGATTCTTTATTTCAAATGCTTCTTTATCCAAAGCAGATGTCCATATTCTGTATCGTTGGAGGTCCAATGCTCATTAATAGGAGTAATCAGGGCTTCTTTCGGACAGTTTAGTACATTGTATACTATATAGCTGGTAGTCGGAGGACATACATCGTCATTGAATCCCCATGTTATATAGGTGTCTGCTTTTATCAATTTAGCAAAGTTCACTACATCATAATAGGCCATTGTCTTTATTTTTTCGGGGGTATCCATATCCACCGAATTTCTAAAGAAATGAGGATAGCCACCGGCACGTCCGGCTTTATAGCCTGCCATATCGCTTAATGCAGGATGATTGGCGACACAAACTGTCACCCGTTCATCCAGTCCGGCAGCGATTAATGCCAGGGCGCCTCCCTGACTACCTCCTTGTGCGATTACATTTTTGCCATCCCATTCCGGCAGGGAAGTCAGAAAGTCGATACCGCGTACACAGGCCAGATATACCCGTTTCATATAATAATTATCACGACTGTCGAGCCCGTTGGTCAGATAGCCGTTTTCTCTGCCATTGAAAGCGTTGCTGATTTCTTTAAATTCTTCATCAGTCATTTCCGGATTCAGGCCGTGTATCTCGAATTCAAAACGGATGCATCCTTGCTCCGCATAATATTTATGGCGTAGAGGTTCTTTGATGGTTTTGATGCCTGCTCCCGGAGGGCACAAGACAACCGGAAACTTTCCTTCTTTTTTCGGATAGAATAAATATCCGTAGACGCATTGCCCACGTTTGTTCAGTTGCAATTTTACGAGATAACAGTCTATTTTATCAGTGGAATATTTTTCGACATGTTCTTTGGTATACGTTAGGGGAAATTCCTTTTGTTCCGCTTTTGCCTTTTCCCAAAATTCCTTGAAATCGGAAGGCATGGTGGTATACGGACGAAGTTTTTCCGGTGAAAATCCTACTTTGATATGATGTGAATAGGTCTTTCCATCTACGGTTGCTTTCAGGCGACAGTCGCGGAATCCCGGCTCTTTCATTGTGCCCACAGGAATCACTCCCCTGCCATTCTTTAAAGTTACACTTCCTTTGGTATCGGCAACAGGCATCATATCACCACCTATTTCATAAGTGACGGTTACGTTATCTCTGGGGATACCGTATTTATAGAATTGTACCTCCACAGTTGCTTTTTCTCCTGTTTTATAAAGCCAGTCGGCATGATTGGGTACGGTGACCCAAAGCACATCGCTTTTATAAGGATAGTTTTCAGCTACGGCGGATAGCAAGGTAAGTGACAATAGCCATACAGATAAAAGTAGTCTTTTCATGGTGTTATTCATTGGTTTTATATCATTAAAAAGTGAGTTGTTTTAATTCTGTTGCAATATTACGCAAGATTTGGGAAAAGGAGGGTAGAAAAAATGTGCTTTTAGATGGACTATTTGGTACTTTGACAAAAATAGCGGAAGTTTTTCACCCGGATGAAAAACTTCTGCTATTGATTTTGAATAGAAGAAAGGTTCTTCTTTTATTTTGATGAGGCTTTTATTTTTATTTTGATGAAGCTTTTTATCTTAACGCTTCCACCTCTTCCGGTGTCAAAGGAATCTTTTTACCTAATCGGCGGGCGCCGGTTTCTGTAATCAGATAATCTTCCTCATTGCGGATACCACCGAAGTCCTTATAAGTTTCCACTACATCATAATTGATGAAATCGGTAAATTTCTTTTCTCCTTTCCACATGTCGATCAGTTCCGGAATAAAATAAATACCCGGTTCTACCGTGTGTACAAATCCCGGTTCCAACGGAATGGCGAGACGTTGCGATTTGCGACCGAACTGTGTGCTCTTCGGCTGGCCGTTATATCCTACCCATATCTCTCCCAGATTTTCCATATCGTGTACATCCAATCCCATCATGTGTCCTAATCCGTGAGGATAAAATAACGCATGAGCACCTTCGCGGACTGCATCTTCCGCATTTCCTTTCATCAATCCGAGTGCCTTCATACCGTCTACCATGACACGGGCAGACAGTTCGTATACCTCCATATAAGGAATACCCGGACAGAGGGCTTTTACAGATTCCAGATGCATCGCATTCTGAATCTCGTATACTTCGCGCTGGCGGGCTGTAAACTTTTTGTCGGCAGGAATAGTAGACGACATATCGCCTGCATAGCCTGATTCTACTTCTGCGCCTGCATCGATTAGGAACAGATCACCCGGTTTTACTTTATTTCCATGATAGTGGTTGTGTAAAGTCTGTCCGTTGATAGTGGCAATGGTGGCAAAAGAAAGCTGGCAGTTGTTAGATTCGGCCACCCGGTTCATTTCCGCTACCACTTCATACTCATACATGCCCGGACGGAGCACTTTCATGGCGGTGATGTGCATATCGGCAGTTACATCGCAAGCCTTCTCTATTTCTACAATTTCTTCGGCAGATTTGTAATTACGTTGGGCGATAACGGCACGGATGAATGGAACAGAACCTTCCTGACGTGTAGGGGGAATACCCAACCAATCCATCAGTTTCAATTTATGCTCGGGACGGTAAGGCGGCAGATAATGAACCGCTTTCCCTTTCTGGACGCACTTGTGGAGATAGCTTGTAATTTCTGCGGACGGCATCAGATTTTTTACGCCCACACATTCGCATTTTTCGTGTAGTGTAGGTTGCGATCCCATCCATACGATTGCGTCGATAGACAGTTCATCTCCAAAAATGATTTCTTTGTCTTCATCAATATCGATAATAGCCGAAAGGCCGGCGCATGAAAGTCCGAAATAATAAAGGAAAGTAGAATCCTGACGATAACGGAAGGTGTTATCCTCGTAGTTCAGTCCGCACTCGTCATTTCCGAGAAATAACAATACCCCGGAGCCTAAATTCTTTTTTAGCAGGGCTCTTCGCTGCATATACGTTTCTTTGGCAAACATATTGTCCTAATTTTTAAGTTCGTGCAACAAAGATAACGAATTTTGTGTTATAGGATTAAAAATTATCTCCCTAATCTGTGTAATCTCTCGTTAAAAAGTTACTTTTGTAGCGAGAAACAGTAGAAAGCAAAAACGAATATGGCACAAGGTTCCCGTCAAATACAATCTCAGGCGCAACAGCAGGTACAGACGCTCTCGCCCCAGCAGATTCTGGTCGTGAAACTGTTGGAGCTTCCCGCAGTAGAGTTGGAAGACCGTATCCATGCTGAACTGCTTGAAAATCCGGCACTTGAAGAAGGTAAAGAAGAGAATGCTACGGATAATGAATATTCCGATACCGAGAATGCAGAGGATGGCATGGATAGCGATGCCAATGACTATGATTCTTTGAGTGACTATCTGACAGAAGACGATATTCCCGATTATAAATTGCAAGAGAACAACCGTTCGAAAGATGAACAAGCGGAGGATATTCCATTTTCCGACTCCACCTCTTTTTATGAAATCCTGAAAGAACAGTTGCGTGAACGCAACCTGACAGAGCACCAGTGTGACTTGGTGGAATACCTGATCGGTTCATTGGATGATGACGGATTGCTTCGCAAATCTTTGGAAAGTATCTGCGACGAACTGGCGATTTATGCCGGTATCGAATCGACCGAAGAAGAACTGGAAGAAGCATTGAACATCTTACAGGACTTCGATCCGGCAGGTATCGGTGCGCGTAGTCTTCAGGAATGTCTGTTGATACAGATTCGCCGGAAAAAAGAAGAAGAGAAAACTCCCAGTCCTATCTTGAATCTGGAAGAAAGGATTATCAGAGAATGTTACGAAGAATTCACCCGTAAACATTGGGAGAAGATTATAAAGAAACTGGATATTGATGAAGAGACTTTCCAGGAAACCATTACTGAAATAACCAAACTGAATCCACGTCCGGGTGCTTCTTTAGGAGAAGCAATTGGCAGAAATCTCCAACAAATAGTTCCTGACTTTATTGTGGAAACGTATGATGACGGAACCATCAATGTAAGTCTCAATAACCGCAATGTTCCCGAACTCCGTATGAGTCGTGACTTCACGGAAATGGTGGAGGAGCATACAAAAAACAGGGCTAACCAGTCTAAGGAATCTAAAGAAGCGATGATGTTTCTGAAACAGAAAATGGATGCGGCACAAGGATTTATCGATGCTGTCCGTCAGCGTCAGAATACCTTGATGGTTACCATGCAGGCGATTATCGACCTGCAACGTCCTTTCTTCTTGGAAGGAGATGAATCGCTATTGAAACCGATGATTCTGAAAGACGTGGCGGAACGTACGGGATTGGATATTTCGACAATCTCCCGTGTGAGTAACAGTAAATATGTACAGACGAATTACGGTATCTATCCGCTCAAATACTTTTTCAGTGACGGATATACCACAGAAGATGGCGAAGAGATGTCTGTCCGTGAGATTCGTAAGATCCTGAAAGAGTGTATTGAAGGCGAGGACAAGAAGAAACCCCTGACCGATGATGAATTGGCGGATATATTAAAGGAGAAAGGTTATCCCATTGCCCGCAGGACAGTAGCCAAATACCGTCAACAACTGAATATTCCCGTGGCGAGACTGCGGAAATAATGGATAATTGACAATGAAGAATGAGAATTGTAATTTATAATTAGTAACTAGTAATCAAAGAAGAGTGGACAGAGAGAGAGAACATATCATAGCGGATAAGACGATGTTGCAGGTGGCGAGAGTCACTTCGATGGTCTTTACTCCATTTTCTATTCCGTTTTTATCGTTTCTGGTGTTATTCCTGTTTTCTTATCTTCGTATCATGCCGATACAATATAAGTTGATAGTGTTGGGAATCGTTTACTGCTTCACCATACTGACACCTACTATTACAATTTTCTTGTTTCGTAAAATCAATGGGTTTGCCCGTCAGGAGTTGAGTGAACGTAAGAAGCGTTATGTACCTATTCTACTGACCATTATCTCGTATGTGTTCTGCCTGCTGATGATGCGTAGGCTGAATATCCCGTGGTATATGACTGGTATCATTCTTGCTTCCCTGGTAGTGTCTATCATTTGCATTGCAGTAAACCTGAAATGGAAGTTGAGCGAACACATGGCAGGAATGGGCGGGGTGATCGGAGGCTTGATTTCTTTCAGTGCCTTGTTCGGTTACAATCCGGTCGGATGGCTATGCCTGTTTATTTTGATTGCCGGTATATTGGGTTCTGCACGCATTGTTCTGGGACATCACACACTGGGTGAGGTGCTTTCCGGTTTTGCTGTCGGTCTGATATGTGCCCTTTTGGTACTTCATCCGGTGAGTAACATCTTATTTCGAGTATTTTTATTTTAAAACAGTATAAATCCTAAAAACTAATCATTATGAACTTTCCACAGAATTTGAAGTACACGAACGAACACGAATGGATTCGCGTTGACGGAGACATTGCATACGTTGGTATCACCGATTATGCACAGGAACAATTGGGCGATATTGTGTTCGTAGATATCCCGACTGTTGGTGAAACGTTGGAAGCCGGTGAAACTTTCGGAACGATTGAAGTAGTGAAAACTATTTCCGACCTTTTCCTGCCGATAGCAGGTGAGGTGCTCGAACAAAATGAAGCATTGGAAGAAAACCCGGAACTGGTAAATAAAGATCCCTATGGCGAAGGTTGGTTGATTAAAGTGAAACCGGCTGATTTAAAAGCTGTAGAAGATCTGCTGGATGCCGAAGCCTATAAAGCCGTGATAAACGGATAACCTTTACTGTACACTTTAAATCGTAAATTGTAAATCGTAAAATCGTAAATTAAAATGACTCCAATTGTAAGTATTATCATGGGCAGCACGTCTGACCTTCCTGTTATGGAGAAGGCTGCACAGCTACTGAATGATATGCATGTACCATTCGAAATGAACGCTCTTTCTGCTCACCGCACGCCCGAAGCTGTGGAAGAGTTTGCGAAGAATGCCCGCAACCGTGGCATTAAAGTAATTATCGCTGCTGCTGGAATGGCTGCCGCCCTTCCCGGTGTAATTGCGGCTAACACTACATTGCCGGTGATCGGAGTACCTGTAAAAGGTTCCGTGCTCGATGGTGTGGATGCACTTTATTCTATCATTCAGATGCCTCCGGGCATTCCTGTAGCAACGGTTGCCATCAATGGAGCGATGAATGCCGCTATCCTTGCCATCCAGATGCTGGCATTGAGCGATGAGAAACTGGCAGAAGCTTTTGCTGCTTACAAGGAAGGACTGAAAAAGAAAATCGTAAAAGCAAACGAAGAACTGAAAGAAGTGAAGTTTGAATATAAAACGAACTAATGGATCTATTCAATTATTTTCGAAGAGAAACCACAGAAGTAAATATTGGGGCTGTGCCGTTGGGCGGCCCCAATTCTATTCGTGTCCAGTCGATGACAAACACGTCTACACAGGATACACAGGCTTGTGTGGAACAGGCGAAACGTATTGTTGATGCAGGTGGAGAGTATGTACGCCTCACAACCCAGGGCATCAAAGAAGCCGAAAATCTGATGAACATTAATATCGGACTGCGTAGCCAGGGATATATGGTTCCGTTGGTTGCTGATGTGCATTTCAATCCGAAAGTGGCAGACGTGGCTGCTCAATATGCGGAAAAGGTGCGAATCAATCCGGGAAATTATGTAGATGCTGCTCGTACTTTTAAGAAACTGGAATATACAGACGAGGAGTATGCGCAGGAAATACAGAAAATCCATGACCGGTTTGTCCCGTTCCTGAATATCTGTAAAGAGAATCACACGGCTATCCGGATCGGAGTAAATCATGGCTCTCTGTCCGATCGTATCATGTCCCGTTATGGCGATACTCCCGAAGGAATGGTGGAATCCTGTATGGAATTCCTTCGTATCTGTGTAGTGGAGGACTTCACAGATGTAGTGATTTCCATCAAAGCCTCCAATACAGTGGTAATGGTGAAGACTGTTCGTCTGTTGGTGGACGTCATGGAAAAAGAGGGGATGACTTTCCCGCTCCACCTCGGGGTGACAGAAGCCGGAGATGGAGAAGACGGACGTATCAAGTCCGCCCTTGGCATCGGTGCGCTGTTGAGTGACGGATTGGGAGATACCATTCGGGTCTCTTTGAGCGAAGCTCCTGAAGCTGAAATCCCGGTGGCCCGTAAACTGGTGGATTATGTTCTGTTGAGGCAGGATCATCCTTATATCCCGGGATTGGAAGCACCGGAATTCAATTATCTGTCTCCCGAACGTCGCAAGACAAAAGCCGTCCGTAATATCGGAGGTGAACATGTACCTGTGGTTATTGCCGACCGTATGGATGGGAAGACAGAGATAAACCCGCAATTCACACCGGACTATATTTATGCCGGAAGAACCTTGCCTGATCAACGGGAAGACGGAGTAGAATATATTCTTGATGCGGATGTATGGCAGGGAGAAGACGGAACCTGGCCTGCATTCAATCATGCACAGCTGCCGTTAATGGGAGAATGCAATACAGAGCTTAAATTCCTGTTTATGCCCTACATGGCACAAACGGACGAAGTGATAGCCTGCCTGAAACATCATCCGGAAGTAGTGATTGTTTCCCAAAGCAATCATCCGAACCGTTTGGGCGAGCACCGTGCACTGGTACATCAACTAATGACGGAAGGTTTGCAAAATCCGGTTGTCTTCTTCCAGCATTATTCGGAAGATGATGCGGAGAATTTGCAGATAAAGTCCGCAGTCGATATGGGAGCCTTGATTTTTGACGGTCTTTGTGATGGCATCTTCCTGTTCAATCAGGGTAACTTGAGCCATGCCGTCGTTGATGCTACTGCTTTCGGAATCTTGCAGGCCGGACGTACCCGTACCTCCAAAACAGAATATATATCTTGTCCCGGTTGCGGCCGTACACTTTACGACTTGGAAAAGACTATTGCCCGTATTAAGGCAGCCACTTCACATTTGAAAGGGCTGAAGATTGGCATCATGGGGTGTATCGTGAATGGTCCCGGTGAGATGGCAGATGCAGACTACGGCTATGTAGGAGCAGGACGGGGGAAAATCAGTCTCTATAAAGGCAAGGTGTGTGTGGAGAAAAATATTCCTGAAGAAGAAGCGGTAGAACGACTTCTGGAGTTTATTCGGATAGACCGAGAAGAAAACCAACAATGATATTGATTAGATATGGATTACACGGATGAATACGGATTTAGTTAAAATCAGGAGTAGGAATCCGCATAGTCCATATCTAAATAAAAGCCATTTTAGAAGGTAATATTTATATCTTTCCCATTCTCTGTGTGATATGTTTTCACGGGCTTTCCATTACGTAGCACATAGGTCTTTATTTTATTTCCTTGTCGTTCAACGATTATATCAAACGGCGAAAATGCAAATGCCGAAACATAATTCAATCTCATCGAATTCCATTTATCAGGTAGTTGTGGACAGAGTGAGAATGAATTAAATCCTGTCGGACGAATACCAAAAAGACCTTCGGTTACTATACGGCAATACAAAGCACTTTCGGCTGACAAATGCCGTTGGTTTCCTTCGGGCCAGGCCTCGATAGGATATGGAACATGTTCCCCAAGCAGGCGTTGCTGTGAGTAATATGCCATGTGTTCCATTGCCCTCTCTCTTGCTCCTGCGCTATACACTCCTCGTAGAGCGTAAAGAGTAGATCTGTCCCAGAAAGTATCTGTTCCGGCTTGTGTCAATAAGCCGTCTTTGCTCCACAAACGGGGAGAGAATAATGCTTCGACGGTTCCTGTCTTCTTTTCAAAGATCCCGACTGTCAGAGGGATAGCTATCCATGAACGTAAAATATCATTGCCTTCATAATAGCGGTAACTGTCGAACCCTTCTATACGGCTACCAAAATAATTGTTTATATTATTTTTTAATACTTTCGCCTGCCGGGCATATTCTTTTGAAACAGAAGACTGCTTGCCAAGTTCTTTGGCAAGATAGCTTGCCGATACCAGAGCGTCATAATACAAACTTGATGTACAAAGGTTTGCGTTACCTACTGGAAAGCGTCCTTCAAGCTCATCAGCATCTGAAGTCACAATTCCGGAAGCATTTATTTTTCTTTTGCAGTATTCCAGACACCACTCAATCAAGGGCCATAACTCTTGTGCTTCCTTTTTATCTGCTTTGGCTAGTGCATAACGGGCGGCCCCATAAGCTATCATCGCTGCATCGCCACGATCGCCAGCCCCGTTCCAGGTATCCTTCCCCTCGGCAATGATAGAGCTGGGTATGGGTTTGTAATCAGAATTCATGAAGCGGGCAAAAAGCCTGAATGAGTTTAATGCGGACGCGTTTCCGATATCATAACCCAAAAAGGGAAAGAAAGGATTGGCATACTCCGCTTGGTCATTCGCCCAAACAGCTGCATAATATGATTCTCCTCCAGGACTGTGCATGAATCCTCCTCCGGTAGCAAAGATACTCTCTGCTGCTCTTACTTTAGCAAAAGCAAATGCTGTATTTACTACCGGATCAGGGGAGACAAAGCTAAGATTGTTCCATATCTTGTCGACAAAGGCCATTCGTTTATGTTCCTCGTCTGCTATATCGACTATCAATTCTTTCTCTCCTTTTTTATAAGCCTGAACAGAAGCGTCGAAAGTCAATGATTCTTTAGGAGCAATAGTGTATAAACAGTCTTCCTTATTTTGTATAGAGGTAACTATAGTGTATGATCCATCCACTCCTTTTACAGGATCGGTTTTGTAAACGGCTTTTTGAAAAGGTACAATAACAGAAATAGGTTTTGATGAGATATTCTTGACCGTATAACGTTCACAAAGCATCGGTTTGTCTGTTGAAGGAAAGAATGATCTCGTAAGTTCGACTACAGGTACTGGCTCTCTATTGCGTGCCGTACCTGTATTCTGGTATCCAATAGCAAAAAGGCTTACTACCGTGAGTCGTCCGTCGATACATATCGATTTCACTTTTTCATTGTTGAGAGCCATACCATTAACTAACAACAAAGAAGCGTAATCAATTGCAAATCGTTGCATCAGGCTTGCATGTGTATTGTTGGGTATCGTCCGCAACATAGGCCATATCATTGAACGTTCCATCACAAATTGCCCATCGCCGTTTACGCCATAACGTAATACCGCTGAAACCTTTAAACCGCTCATTTCAATATGGTCATAATGGGGGAGCCGACCGTCTATCTGCCATTCTATCGCTCCACTATCCAGGATACGCCAGCGAGGTGTAGCATTAGCATTATCTGCAAGGCAGAACAATACAAAAAGCAATAAAACGATTTTCATCTTTCTGGTAAACATACTATTAGTCTATTTCTATGTAATCGAGATAAAACTGTCCGTTATCACCAGCGTCCCGTTGAAAGGCTATTTGATTTATGCCGGCTGCCAACGATACCTGAACTACTTTTTCGCTCCAGTTGGATTGTTCCTGAAATCCAAGTTGCGATTGTTTTTGACCGTTGACATATAAGCTACACGTAGCTGTCCCTTTGGAATAGTTGTAGCCCATGACATGCAATGTATATATACCGGCGGCATCAACCTCTACATCAAACTCAACACGTGCATTTACGTTTTCAAGCCCTTTGACATAAAAGCCTTCGACTTTAACATGCTGGTTGTTATCGTCTTCTGTCTCACCCTCATTGCTACAACCTGTGCAAACCAGTAATAGGGCGAGAACTACAAACCATAAATATTGAGGGTATCCTTTCATAATCATTATCTATTTATAACTGCACCATTTTTGAGTGAGGCAACAGCCGCTTTGTATCTCTTTGAATTGGGTTTGATACGTAAAACCTTACATGAATGTGGTTCAAGTCGCACCGAGTATCGGCCCGACATTGCGCCTAAATCCTGATGCAGCCACAAATCACGTACATTCTTCACCTTTCCACCTTTAATTCCCAGTTCCTTTTCAAAATCAATACCATATTCAAGCACTGTCGATTCTCTATTGAACAGCCCGACAATCCAATCTCCATCAGGAAGTTGTCCTATCCATCTCGAACTGTTTTGTTTATCCCATATACTGGTACTAAGTGGCTTACCTACAAAACCGAGTTTATTCAATTCCAGTATCTCTGTGTTTTTGTAGAATTTGGCGCAATCACCAATCGTATTATACTGATCGGTGATACCAATTGGAGAACCGCTAACCAGCAACATTGAGATATGAAACTCTCTTTCGGCATCGCTTGCCAATGTGTTGAGTTGAACAAAATCGGGATCCATTATAGTTTGTCCTTTCACCCCGATAATATCAGCCCATCCGATTAATCCATCAAAAGCACTTCGGTATTTATCACCTTGTCCGCTTTCGTTAATCTGTCCGCGCTCTTTGTCGCTGATAAACCACCATCCTCCACCGTCACAGTCACTACTTATGCGAATCATATCCGCATAAATAATCTCGTTGCGGGCATCGTTGCGACAATTAGGAACAGAGTAACTAAGCAACATTTCATCTCCGGCTTCTTCAGCCATCCATTTCAATGCCTTGATGTATCTATTGGTTCCGTAATCCCGTTCATAGTAACCAAGAAAGTCTATCTTCAGCAACTCTATTCCCTGATCTATCATTGTTCTGATACAGCCTTTCACCCACTGTTCCGCTCCTGGTTTGTCAGTATCTATCCAGTACAGATGATCTTCAAACTTTGTAGTGCCCACCACATCAGTTATCGGAATGGAGGTTCCTTTGATATTATTATTCTGCACATAGGCAGCTTTAGGTATCCATAACGGGTTGAAATAGAATCCGAATCTCATGCCTTTACTTTTGAGATAATCGCCCCAATACTTCAGCCCGTATGTCCACGAACTGTCATATTTGGTCAGATAACCATATTGATCTATAGAATTGAGGTTAAATAACCAACCGTCAGTAGCTGCCATATCATATCCATAAGGTAAAAACTCCTCGGCAAGCCAGTCGATATTCTTTTTCCAAACATCTTCAGGCATCGATGTTCCATACCGGAAATTGTATTGGTACATATTCCAAAACAATGGTCCGCTGCCTCGCTTCGTAAATTTGCTTTCTCTGGCAAAGATACCTGCTGGTATTGTAAGCAATACCAGCAAAAGTGTTAAAAATTTAAATCTGTGTTTCATCTTATTGAATTATTTTTCCAATCATTGTAGAAAGTTGTTTTACTTGCAATTCGGCCATACCGACAACGATGTAATCCACACCGTTGAGGCCATAGGGAGCGTTGTATGCACTGGAAATTACAATTTTCAGGAATCGTCCCTTTTGTGGCGTTATCGTCTCACTGTCACCGAACCAGATGGTTTCATTCTGTCGTGGAGTGTTCTCTTTAGAAAAGAGAAGCGTCCAGTTATTCAGTGCCACAGCCGAGTAATCAGCAGATGTTCCTCCATCGGCAATCGTTTTGAATAAAAATTGAGGATCGTCCGAAACATAGAAATCTATCTTCTTAATGTTCGCGTTATCTCTTCGTTGAGTCAGTCCGATATCGCTTACTTCTATTGAATTCTTCATATCTATGACAATTGTGATAGGTGTTCTCATTCCATCAAAACAATGATAATCAGTGAAGCCATAGTGATAGTCGTCTTTATTATTGAATCCATTGACATCTTTTCCCCAATAACTCGAATGCCAGTGATTGTCGAAAATTCCATCTATGATGGCTCCGGCTCCGATATTATCCCCATCCGTTGATGATGGGTTCTCCATCTTTTGGTCGCTGTTGCATAGCAATATTTTCCATTCCCTGTTGTCGGGAATGACTTGCGGATCAGCAGGTACCACAACAGTCAGGTAATAAATCTCGTCTGATACCTCTATTTGTGGGGACGAGGGGGATGCAAACTTCAACGGAAGAAGATAGTGCTTATCTTTTTGCAATGTTGAACTTGCTACTGTCAATGTCGTTGTAGCATCATCATTGCCATTTGCAAAAGAAAAATCATTCACATGGTAGGCTCCTGCGGGAAGCGTTTCATAATTGGTTGAATGAAAATCATTATATGCAGACACCAGTTGCGCGTTTTGTGAGAAATCGAGTCCGCAAGAGAAATTGGATATATTATCTGCAATTTCGGCTTTGAGTTTTACACTCATTGAACTATATGTCGCACTTTCAATCTGTATATCTTTTTTTCCCCATTCCACTTGCTGCCCGTTTATATCAAAAACATATAAGACCTGGTTCATTTCAACATTCACAATACCCTCTTCTGTACTTTCCAATTGGAGTGCCAAAACAAGTTTGGATTCAGGTGCCGATTTGATTAACTGATATATTCTAGCTACATCAAAATTCAGATAAAGATATTTCGACGTCTCGTTAGTTGCAAACGTTAGTTCGTGAACTCTGTCTTTAAATGAATATGCATCAGGCGTTATTGTCTTGTAACTTTGATTTTCGGGCTGGCTATAATTTTCATCGATTTCCTGTTGTGTCAATGCACGCACGTTAACCGTTGCAGTCAAAGACGGGTCACTTCCTGCCTTAATAACCAGAAGAGGCTCTTCGACTGTATTTTCAGAAGCCTGCCAACTAAATATATGCTTGCCCTCGTTCTTGAAATACAATATTTTGTGATATTCTTCAGGGAATAACTTATCATTCGAATATTCGTTGCTACATGAATATACAATCTGGCATACACCAAGTATTAAAATTAATTTCAATAATATCGTTTTCATAATTCTGGTAATTCTAAATTAATATTCGGGCGACTGTACTAGTTGGGGATTGCTGTATATCTCCGAGTCATTGATCGGAAGAAGATACATTTTGTTGGTCCACATAAAAGGTTGGTCCACCTTTACTCTTTGGTTAAACTCACGGAACGATGGATCTTTTTTTGCGATGGCATTAAGACCTTCACGGACACCGGCTTTGAATACCTCCGGAGCAATTGTCCAACGCCGGGCATCAAAATAACGGTGTCCTTCAAACCATAGTTCGGCATAACGTTCACTGCGCACCCAATCCATTAAACTCATATCAGAGTTTATGTCAGATAATTCTAAATCGGGAATACCTGCACGATTACGGACAATGTTCAGGTTGTCCAAGACATCTTGTTTGTTGTTCAATGCAGCATGACATTCCGCCAGATTGAGGTATAATTCCGCCAAACGTATGACTGCCAGTGGAGTATGAGCGTAATTATTGCCATTATCTTGAGAACGCCATTGGAAGTTAGGTTGTATTCTCTTTTTGGAGAAATATCCGGTTGCATTATTATCTCTATTATATCTGTCAGGGTTGTACCCATGTTTTTGCGAGTTACGCGCTTCAAGTATCAGTGGTGAGCCATCGGCTATGAACGAACTATATTCACCTCCATCGTAACAAACCCATGCATAAAAACGCGGTTCACGATTGACATTGAGTTTTATGATATCCGGATTGGACAAACCAGCCGATTCAAACCAGTCCGATTTATCGGGAAAAGAATGATCGTATTGGGGCAATTTTCCATTCTTTGTATAAAATCTTTCAACAGAGTTCAAGAAAACAGCAATACCTCCCCATCCTCCTACAGGAGAGCCGTTGTAAGTGGTGACGCCATGAGGTATTTGTGAATAGATGCCATAGTTGTCACCGCTTCCGATGGCAAAGATTACTTCTTTATTGCCATCAGTCTCACGTGTCGTATTGAGGTAACGCATGAGCATTACCGACTCTTTAAACTGGTCATCAACCCCCTCTATATTAGGCAATGGAACTCCTTGGTTTATTCTGATACTGGTGGAAGTGGCAAGGTCGAACAGTTTGCGGTTACCTTGAGTCAGTGCCCAATCAAGAGCCTCGTTGCAAGCTGTCAGGGCGCGTTTCCATTTGTTTTCATCGTATGTTCTGCTGACTAACTCCTTTCCATATCCCGGAGTTTCAAAGTTAGTGTTCTTCCAGTTTGAATAAGGGAATGAGCCATTCCACAGGGGGGAGGCGGCATAAACCAACAATCGCGCTTTTAAGGCTTTGCAAGCTGTTGAAGTAGCACGTCCCAGTTCGCTGTTCTGTACTGTTGGCGGCAATTCGAAGGCAGCCCGGTCAAACCATTCAGCTATGGAGTCTACACATACATCGAAATGCGATCTGCCCGGAAAATCCTTTTTGTCAAGGTTTTGATTGTAATGTTCAGTCACTAATGGTATAGGTCCGTATGACTCTAGTAACATAAAATGATAGAGTGCCCGACAAAACAAAGCTTCGGCTTTCCAACGTCTTTTATCGCTCTCGGTTACTCCCGTCGGATTGCTCTTGTCAAGCTGATCCATGAATAGATGACATCGTCCTATTCCATCGTAACAACTATTCCACGGGGCGGTTTGACTGGAAGGAGAAAGCTGGTTCCATGCCGCTTTCTGTCCGTCGTCAGCCCATAGTAAGGGGCGGGCATATTCATCGGTCGAGTTGATGAATGAGTTTTCGACTGTGTAAAACCACTCGAAATAAGTATAGCATGAATGAAGGAAACCCAATGTGGAAGCTCTGTCTTTCATTGCGTCGGGCAAGTCGGCTGTTTCATCCGGGACAACGTCCAGATAGTTGCAAGAAGCCATGCAACATGCGGCAGTTACACTTAGTATGAATTGTGATATGATCTTAATGGTTTTCATATTTTATATTTTGGTTATATAGAACTTAGAATTTTAGCTGCACTCCAATATTGATAGTCCGTTGAAGAGGATACGCATTCCATGACAATTCCGGATCCCACTCTTTAAAAGGACTCCACACAGCCAGATTATCCCCATTGATATAAACACGGCAGTACGGAAAACTATATCCGAGTTCAAGGGTTTTAAAGCGGATAAAACGTCCGTTGTGCATCCAGTAGGTGCTGTTGACAGAGTTGTTTGCCACTTGACTGTCAGTAATACCTAATCGTGGAAATCTCGCATCCGGATTCGGATTAGCTTCGCTCCAGTAGTCGTTGGCGATAAACTGCATCACGTTTCGATCACCGGTTGAAGCATCACCGCGAAATGGCATAATGCCTGATACCATGATTGTCCGTTGGGCAGAACCATTGAAAAACATTCCAAAATCGAAAGATTTATATGTCATGTCTAGCCCAATTCCATACTGAATGCGCGGCACATTGCCATATTGCGAAATCATAACCTGATCTTTTGAATTTATTTTGCCATCACCGTTTACATCGCGATATTTGATATCACCTGGCATTACCGTACTTCCCAATTCATCCTGCGAAGGGCTCATTTCTATATCCGCCTGGTCTTTGAATAACCCTTCGGCAATGTATCCTATCGTGTTACTCAAGGGTTTACCAGTTTCCGACTGCCACACGTAAGGGTAATCCGGTTCATCTTTGTAGATGTATTTATTCTTATTATATGTCAAATTGAAACGCAGGTCCATATTTAAATCATTGGTGATTTTCTTTCGCCAATTGACAGCCAGCTCGATACCTCGATTGTCTACTTTACCAATGTTACTCCATGGCACAGCATTAGCGTATCCTAATAGTCTAGGAAAAGAACCTCGTTTGAGAAGGATGCGATCTCGTTTGTCATGAAAATAGTCGAAAACAATATTGAGCTGGTTGAATAGATTCATGTCTATACCGATATCGAACTTTTTCACTCTTTCCCAATGTGCATTTCTGACAGCATAATATGAAACGCTGGGTCCTTTGGCGACAACACTTCCATCAGGTCCGGTTCCATAACCCAAATCGTCGAGCTTTATATCATTTATATAGAGAAAGTGGGCAGCTCCCGCACTTTTTCCCGTATCATCGCTGCCTACCAGTCCATAAGATCCCCGGAGCTTGAGGAAAGACACAATTGAACGCAGTGGAGTCCAGAAATCCTCGTTACTGATAACCCAGCCTAAAGATATGGCAGGAAATAACTCGAATCGTTCTCCTTCTGCCAGACGTTCCGTTCCGTTATAACCGCAATTTATTTCGGCCAGATATTTCTGGTTGTAATCGTAGGTGATACGGGCAGATAATCCTTGGTTGCGGTTGGGTAATACGCTGGATCTGTATTCACGCATCATATACATCAACATTCCCGATACGGCATGTCGGCCGAACTGCCTGCTGTAATTGATGCGTCCGTCCATATAAAAGGTATTGTCCTGGTAGCGCTCTATATCCGACTGGGATATATATTCAGATCCCGAAGTCAGTTGCTCCAATGCATAAAGGTCGGGCGAATCGACATTCCAACTGCCATCCTGTACGCGATAGTAATAGGGGGCAAGTGATTTGGTATAAGATGAGTTTGAATAGTTTTTCCAGTTAACCAGAATAGAGGCGGAAAGTCCCTTTGTCACAAAATCAAAGTTCTGATTAATACGAACAGAGGTGTTGATGGTATTATGATTGGATCCTCTGAAATTATTTATCATATATGCATAAGGGTTGTTATACATCGAATTTCCACTAAGCATTGCCCCTCCGAAACGTATATGCTTGTCACCTTCTTCTGCCGGAAAAGATGCCGGAAATGCCACCGGATTGGTATTGTAGGTAAGATAGAACAGGTCGGAAGTTGAAAAAGACGGTCCTTTGGCATATCCTATCTGGTCGTTCATGCGTAGCTCGACAGTGGTTGTCGGAGTCATCTTATAGGATATGTTACTTTGGAAAATGTACTCCCATCTGTTGATGTTCGTGTCAAAAGAGTAACGCTTGGGGGAGTTGAGCATACCGCTATCATGATTTGCTTGCAAACTCATGTAATAGGTAACCTTCGAACTACCTCCCTGTACATTAATGTTTGCCCGTTGGTTCATGGTAGAATTTTTGAAAAGCAGGTCATACCAATCCACGTTCGGATAAACATACGGATTGATTCCGCTCCTTGTATATTCTATGACGTCATCCGAATATTTGGGTGTTGCGCTTGGAGTACGAGTCACCAAGGCTTCATTGTACATATTCATAAACGTAGGGCCATTGACGAACTTCAGCGTGTTTGCCGGTCTTAGAAATGAATTTTCGAACGTGATATTTATCTGTGCCCGCGTGTTTTCCATACCGTCTTTCGTTTTGATAAGCAGCACTCCATTAGCACCGCGAGCGCCATAAATAGCAGTTGCCGATGCATCCTTCAAGATTGAAAAGCTGGCGATCGATTCGGTAGGGATATTATTAAGGTCGCCACTCGAAATTTCGATATCGTCCATCAGAATTAAAGGTGTTGCACGTCCCCCGAATGTTCCGATTCCCCTGATATAGAAATCGGATACGGAACCCGGTTCTCCACTGGTTGTCATCGATACCACACCTGCCAGCTTTCCTGTAAGATTATTGGTCAGTGAAGAACTCGGTGCACGCAATTCTACACCTTTTACAGTAGAAATAGCACCGGTTACGGATACTTTTTTCTGTGTGCCGGCTCCTACCACCACCACTTCATCCAGCACCTCGTTGTCCGATTGCATTTTCACTTTCAAAACTCCCAAATCGCCTACACTCAATACCTGCTGCTTGTATCCGATATAAGAAAATGTTAACTCTGTATTATTTGAAACCTCTATTGAAAACTTACCATCCAAGTCTGTAATTGTCCCTGTTCCCGGGGAATCTTTTACGGAAATACTGACCCCCACCAAAGGATCGCTGGAAAAGGCATCCGTAACGGTTCCTACCAATTTGCGCTTTTGTTGTTTCGAATCCTGCGGACGTTGCTGTGTAGGCAACTCTTCTCTTTTCAGAGAAATCTGCCGGTCTTTAATTTCATACCGGACATCTGTATTCTTAAATAACTGATCGAGAATAACGGTTATCGGTTGGTCCTTTACAGACAAACTAACGATACGTTTCGTGTCAATGGCTTTGTTATAGTAGAAAAAGATAAATTCGCTGTTCTTCTCTATGTAATCAAGAACTTCTTTGACGGTTTTATTCCGCGTCTCAATCGTTAAATTTTTCTCTTGAGCATACGCTCCTATGTTCGCTGCATAAGAGTGTAAAGAAAGAAAACAAACACTAAAAAGAAATAATATGCGAGCCATTCTCACCCTTGTAAGAAATGTGCTACTGGTATTTTTCATATATTTACAACGTTTTTAAGAAATTAAACAATTAAATGTTGTTTGATTTTTCGGCTGGATGATACTGCAATTATCATTCAGCCTTCTTTTTAAGGACTTTTGTTTCTCATAATATTACGTATAAAGGTTTAACAATAAATGATCTATACTTATTTCTTCCTCACATATATTTTATCACCCACTTCTTTATATTCTATGGGTGCAGAATAAGATATAGTATGTAAGACGTCTTCAAGTTTATCTTTTAAATCCAGCTTTCCGGAAACCTGCATGCTTTCAACTTCCGGATCTAACACGAATTCTTTGCCGTAGTATAAATTTAATTTTCTAAACACCTTATCCAAAGGATCATCCGTGTACATTAAAATATTCTTTATCCAACAGATGTAAGGCTCAACATCTACATTTTGAGGAGCATCCAGTTGATTGCTATGAATATTAACCAGTTGTCCCGGAGTGAGTTTTACCTGTTGACGATTGTGATTTTTTATATTCACGCTTCCTTTAACCAGCACCACCGACGACGTTTTCTCCAATGAATATGCCGATACGTTGAATGAAGTTCCTAATACCTGCACCTGAAAGTCTTTCGTTCTCACTATAAAGGGGGCTTTTTCATTGCGGTATACATCCAGGAAAACTTCTCCCTCAACATAGATTTCACGATGCTCTTTTTCAAAATGAGTGGGATAGATAACACGTGTTCCTGAATTTACCCATAGATGAGTTCCGTCTGATAGGGTCAATTGAGTTCTTTTTCCTTTAGGAGTTATCAGTTGGTTGAACTCGGGCTTTTTCTTTTGTGCCTGAATCTGATTGACTGTATCGGAGTTGACCACCACTATGCCATTTTGAGAATAAATGATATTTGCATCCGTATCACTTACTTCTATGTTCTTTTCGCCCGGTATCAATAATAGAATATCTTCTTGTAATGGGGCTGCCTGCATTTTCAATGCGAAATCGACTAATGCGCTGTCATCTGCATGGTAATAAGAGATGAACTGTTTACCCAGCCAAAACATACATAGCAGGATTGCGGCAGCTGATGAATAAGTTGCCGCATAAAGTAATCGTTGATGCAACTTTTTCTTTTTGGTTGCATGGATTTGTTTTTCGATAAGTCTCCATGATTCATCCAGCTCGGTCGTTGAGACATTTCTCTCCTGTTTCCGAACATGTAGAATTACTTTGCGTATCACCTGATGTATATTTGCTTTCTTGCCTTCCATTTTTTGCTTTTATATTTAAAACGGGAGAAAAGAAAAAGTCTACTCACTTTTCTTTCATTATTTTGCAGAAAAAGATTTCTTCAGCAAATTGGGTGAACCGGACAAAGGAAATAGTAGCATTTAAGAAAGAAAAAAAGGAAGGAAAAAGAGATATTCTTTCAAGGTCATTTTAGAGCGAAGGCTCGTCAGTGTGCGGGATACTAAATTCATGGCAGATTGAGGATTAATCTCCAGGACAGCTGCAACTTCTCTATAGGATAAGCCTTTAATGTAACGAAGATAAATCGCCATCCGTTGATTCTCGGACAGTTGTTTATAAGCCTCTTGCAGATTTTTAATCATTTGTATATCCTCATCATTATCCTTAAATAAGACTTCCAGTGAGGTGTCTTCTATCGTTAAGTCGAAGGGAAGCGCATTGATATCTTCGGTGGATTTTAAAGATGAAAGTTTATCGAATATAAGGTTTTTCAAAGAAGTCAGCAGATAGGAACGCACATAATCGGTGGGAGACAAACGGGTGCTGCTGCAAAGTTTCACGAAAAGATCCTGAATGCAATCTTTAACAAATTCTTCATCTGAAACATATTTGAGTCCAAAATTCAATAGAAGCTCGTAATGTCTCTTATACAATACCTCTAATGGCTTTGTGTCACCTTTCAACATGATGTTCCATAAGGTGATGTCTTTCATATTATAATAAGATTCCCGTTGCACTGAAATATATTAGTTTGCGGCAAAAGTAACAAAAAAACTTCTCGAAACAAGGTTTATCCGGAGATTTTCCCGTAACCTAACTCTATGATAGTAAAAGAATTGTAAAAGGCTTTTATTGCAGTATGTTTTCTTTGTTACGGTCATGTTTGTTCTGTGAAAAATGATAAAACTTAATCTTTTCTTTTTTATCCTGTCATTAAATTACTTTTATACGTTGCAGATTTATATTGTATATGAAAGATTATTTTGATATATTGTCTTGGGTGGAATATACTCTATTAATATAAATATTTGAATATTAGATGAATATATGTATGTTGTAAGCTATAGGATGCTTTTGTGTTATTCGGTTCTTCGTTAAATTTGATGGAAAGAGCTTTAGATCGCTGGGTAAATATATTAGTGAGAGGAATAAAACTGTAAGGAGAAGGTCTTTTTTCATTTTAGCTCTTTCAGTTTTTTCAGTTCTTCCTCTCTATTATAAAACCTCATAGTCAGTGAATTATATTAGTAACTGAGGTTACTGTAACCACGGTTACAAAGATGTTTATTCTGAAGGGAACAGCAAACTTTTTCTTTCTTTTTATAAATTCTTTGCCTTTCCCAATTAAAAACTTTATGATCGTTTCTATTGATTTGTACCTGTTTTATTGTCAAACTGTCAGAATAGTATTTAAGTATATGAATATCAATGCTATATCACCTGACAATAGATGCTGATAATAGGCTGATAATAAAATATATCTACTTTTACTGTCAGCCTTATTTTTATCTCTTATGATCCTTTTAATAACCTGATAAACAATAGCTTTATGAACATGTTTCGAAGTAATGCCGCATTTTTATAACAGCTTTCCAAAGTGATATCTTTTCATTAATATACCTATATAGTTCCGTTAACACGCCAGTATAGTTCCTCTAGGGTATCAGTATTGTTCCACTAAAGCACTGGTATCTTTAGTTCTCCACGGCCGTGGTGACTTCTTCCCACAGCCGTGATGAATTCCTACCACAGCCGTGGGAAGATCTCGTCACGGCCGTGGGGAGTTAACAACACCGACACTTTAATGGAACAATACCTGCTTGGTAAGTGAAAGATACCGGTTATGTAGCATTCATTTAACAGGGGCATACTCATTTTATAAAGCGTATGTGTTTTTTATGTCGATGGTATTGTTACTGTAGACAATGATAGTCTTCAGTAGTTTATAACATGGATCAAGCTGGGAATTAAGTTAGAGTATATCGACATATTGGAATGAATCCCATAACCTTGCCCCAAAGGGATCAAAGAACAGGCTGACAATAAAAGTTCTAATTTTTTTATTGTCAGGCTATTGCCATGGCTTATTGTCAGCATGTAAACCGATGATAATCATTATATTATTTGGGAAAAGCTTTGGTTGACAATAAGAATCATCAAATTTATATGTAGACCTAATATCTGTCTTTCCAATAGTACACATCTTCACAAAAATAGAGGGGAACTCCTGGATGAATCCATTTGTTCCCCTTGCAGGTGTAGCTAGCCTCTGTCTCTTATATTTTCAAAGGCAAGTAGTAACATCTAAATGTTACGTTTTCGACTCTGTAGTCGTTCGGGTGCCGCTCCACCCGAATTGACTTGCCTTTGTGATTATTACTAATTTGTCGTTTGTATCTATTGCAAATTTATAGGCACAAAAAAAGCGGAGAGCATTTGCCTATCCGCCAGAGAGGGAGTCGAAGCCCTAAACACACAAACAGGAAACACTCCCCGCATATTGCAAGGAGCATCTATCTGCTTCTCTGTGTGTTTGGAATTTTCGACTTTTCTCTGGCACAGAAATCAGCTAAACGCTTTTTTTCTTAAAACAAACAATACAGTCGCGCTACGACTGATTGTGCAAAGATAACAATTAATTAAGTTATACAGTCTTTCATTCTTTGTTTTTTCTCTGTACAGAGTGTTTTTGTTCTATATCTCGTAAAATCGTTTGAAATAGTCCGGTTCTCTTGCTATGACTATACCTCATAAGATTCATATCGTTTATTTTTTATATTTTTACTAAATCTCTCGGAGTTATGCGAATTATTGTTATTTTTGCCTCACATAATTTCTAAACAATAATTAAATTATTTATTCGTATGAAAAAGGCCTTATTATTATTCGCTTTAGTAGCGATAAGTGCGGTGAGTATCAATGCTCAAGACAATCTGAAATGGGGTGTGATGGCAGGTATGAATGTTAGTAAATACACCATTACAGGTTTTGATAGCAGGATAGGTTTTCACGCAGGTGTTAAAGCAGAGTTGGGATTGTCGCAGGATGCGAATGGTAGTGGTGCCTATATGGACTTCGCTGCATTGTTTACATTGAAAGGTGCTAAAATTGATGGAGGATCACTTGCGAGCATAAAATTTAATCCATACTATCTGGAAGTGCCGGTACGTGTCGGGTATAAATATGCCGTCAATGATGATTTTTCATTATTTGGTAGTGTAGGTCCTTATATGGCTGTTGGGCTGTTTGGAAAAGCAAAATTGAAAGTGGACGGTGATATTGCAGATATTGCGGAATTAGGAGGTAACTCGATGTCCGAAGATATATTTGGAGACGATGGTCTAAAACGATTCGACTTCGGTCTTGGACTAAAAGCCGGGGTTGAGTTCAGTAAGAAATATCAAGTTGCCATAAGCTATGATTTCGGACTTATTGAGGTAATCAAAGAAGTAGGAATGAAGAACAGAAACCTGATGATCTCGTTGGGATATATGTTCTAAAACCGATTTTGCAACTTTGTTGCATAAATCATTTGCTACCTTTGCATCAACTAAATAATGAAAGTTATGGGACATTGTAGTTGTGGCGCTCATTCATGCGCAGCAGAAAAAAAGGTTGATGCAAAGGTTTCGGTATTCCATGAATATGGGAAAGTGATATTCTCTCTCCTGCTTCTGACAAGTGGAATAATTATGAATGCTCTCGATTTAGCATTCTTCCGTGAAGGATCTGTTGCCTTGATATGGTATATCGTGGCCTATCTTCCGGTAGGAATTCCAGTGATGAAAGAAGCCTGGGAAAGTATCAGGGAAAAAGACTATTTCAGTGAGTTCACTCTAATGATTATAGCTACTTTGGGAGCTTTCTATATTGGTGAATATCCGGAAGGAGTAGCCGTGATGTTATTCTATACAGTAGGAGAACTGTTTCAGGATAAAGCGGTAGATAAAGCCAAACGTAATATTGGAGCCTTATTGGATGTAAGACCCGAGAAAGCATTAGTGCTCCGGGAAGGCAATCTTGTTATTGAAAGCCCTAAAAAGATAAAAGTCGGTGAAATCATAGAAATAAAGGCAGGCGAACGGGTGCCATTGGATGGAACTATGCAGAATGAAGTGGCTGCCTTCAATACAGCCGCATTAACAGGTGAAAGCGTTCCTCGTAATATTCGGAAAGGTGAAGAAGTACTTGCCGGAATGATTGTAACCGATAAGGTTATCCGGCTCGAGGTAACGAGACCTTTTGATAAGAGTGCACTTGCCCGAATATTGGAGCTTGTTCAGAATGCTTCCGAACGTAAGGCTCCGGCTGAATTGTTTATTCGTAAGTTTGCGCGCATTTATACACCTATTGTTATAGCGCTTGCAGTGTTAATTGTTTTGTGTCCATTTGTTTATTCACTTATTAATCCTCCATTTGTATTTGCATTTAATGATTGGCTATACAGAGCTTTGGTCTTTCTGGTGATTTCGTGTCCCTGTGCGTTGGTGGTTAGTATTCCGTTGGGCTACTTTGGGGGAATTGGAGCGGCATCCCGGTTGGGAATTTTATTCAAGGGTGGTAATTATCTGGATGCTATCACTAAGATCAATACAGTGGTATTCGATAAAACTGGAACCTTGACAAAAGGAACCTTTGAAGTACAGGCCTGTAAAAGTGCAGGCGAGGTTTCGGAAGAAGAATTAGTGAAACTGGTTGCTTCGGTAGAAAGTGATAGTACTCATCCGATTGCCAAGGCTGTTGTGAATTATGCGAAAGAACAAAACATTGAATGTGTAGCTGTTACCGGTACAAAAGAATTTGCCGGCTATGGTTTGGAAGCAACGATAGACGGGGCTATGGTTCTGGTCGGTAATTGCCGGTTACTGTCTAAGTTTGATATATCCTATCCAAAAGAACTGCTGGAAATAACGGATACCATCGTGGTCTGTGCTGTTGGAAACCGTTATGCAGGTTATCTGCTGCTGGCTGATGCCCTGAAAGAGGACGCAAAGGTAGCTATTGACAATTTAAAAGCTTTAAATATTGAAAACATCCAGATACTATCCGGTGATAAACAGAGTATTGTTACTAACTTTGCAGAAAAGCTCGGTATATCGAAAGCTTATGGTGACCTGTTGCCGGAAGGAAAAGTGAATCATCTGGAAGAGCTGCGGCAGGATGAGGCAAACCGGATCGCGTTTGTCGGTGATGGAATGAACGATGCACCGGTGCTCGCTCTAAGTCATGTTGGCATTGCTATGGGAGGACTGGGTAGTGATGCGGCTATTGAAACAGCCGATGTCGTGATACAGACAGACCAGCCGTCGAAGGTAGCCGAAGCTATCAAAGTAGGAAAACTGACACGAAGAATTATTTGGCAGAATGTATCACTGGCATTTGGAGTGAAATTACTTGTATTGATTTTGGGAGCCGGTGGAATTGCTACTCTTTGGGAAGCTGTCTTTGCAGATGTGGGTGTTGCGCTACTTGCCATTATGAATGCTGTCAGAATACAGAAAATGATAAAATAGGAGAAAGATGGAAGAAGATATTTATTTGGATAAGTTGGATAGAAGAGGTATCAAGCCAACTGCCATAAGGCTTCTGGTGATAAAAGCGATGATGCAGGCAGAGCGTGCGGTGTCATTGCTCGATTTGGAAACACTGCTTGATACAGTCGATAAATCGACTATATCCCGAACAATCGCTCTTTTCTTGTCTCATCACCTCATACATAGCATAGACGATGGGAGCGGCTCGTTGAAGTATGCCGTTTGCGACAACTCCTGCAATTGTGTGGTACAGGATTTACATTCGCATTTTTATTGTGAGAAATGTCATCGTACATTCTGCCTGGAAGGTACACATATCCCGGTGATTGATTTGCCTAAAGGATTTACTTTGCATAGTATAAACTATGTACTAAAAGGAGTTTGTTCCGAATGTACTTCTCAAAAATGACAGATATTTTATAAACTTCGATGCGCAGTTTTATTCCATTTACTAATTTGGATAGGATAATCACTATATTTCGCACTTTGAGTACCTGTAACTTCAGTTTAGGTACTTTCCCCATCTTGTCTATTTTTTTAATTGACGAATTATCCCCAACTTTGCATAGTCATTTGAATTGGAGTCTTGAAAGATTTATAGACTAAGTGGGGGGGATATGTGATATGTAAGTAATTGGAATAAAAGCCGAAAAAGAGAAAATACATCTCTTTTTCGGCTTTTTGCTAATATTGTTTGATTAGTCAATATTGGGATTCAATGCGTGCCAGTCTTTAATAGCTGGGATGATCCCCATTTCAATCACTTCATCACGAAGTTTGCATAAATGCTCGTAGCTTTTTTCCAATTCTTCCTGTTCGGCAGGAGTTCCGGCTACTTCTTTATAAGTGACGCCGTCTTTAGTTATTGAAGTTTCCATCGCCATCATGATATGGTCGAACTTACTGTTAGAAACATACGTTCCGGCAGGCCAGCGGAAAGGTTGTCCACCCATAGCAGCGGCAATCATTTCGATAGAAAGATAAGCCGGGCTTTGGAAAGAAGAACGACCGCGCAGGTCGATAATATGCTTACCACCCTGGATGACACGTACTTTCAGTGCTTCCCAATCTGCCAATGGAAGACGGGTAGTGCCGATGAAATCGGTCAAAGGCTCTCCTTTTATTTTGGTTGTAGATGCGAATACAGCCATTTGTTCGCCATGACCACCATACGTACGGCAATTCTGAATGTCGGAAGCCGGGATATGGAAGAATTTCACCAGTTCGTTTTGCAGACGGGTGCTGTCCAAGGCAGCCAGTGTAGAAACTTGAGAGGGTTTCAAACCTGAATACAACAAAGTAATCAATCCGGTGATGTCTGCAGGATTAAAGATCACAACGATATGTTTTACGTTCGGGCAATATTGATGAACATCTTTACCGAATTGAGCGGCAATTTCTGCATTTCCCTTCAGCAAATCTTCGCGGGTCATACCTGCTTTACGGGCAGCTCCACCGGAAGAGACAATGTAAGAAGCTCCTGTCAGCGCTTCTTTGATATCGGAAGTAAATGTAAGGTTGACACCTTCAAAACCGCAGTGATACAATTCTTCAGCTACTCCTTCCAGAGCCGGGGCAAATGGATCATACAGGCAAATATTCGGAGTGAGTCTCATCATCATGGCTGTTTGTGCCATATTGGAGCCGATCATTCCGGCAGCTCCTACAATCGTAAGTTTCTCGTTGGTTAGAAATTCCATAAGTTTATATGTTTAAAGGTGAATAATTTACTTTTTCTTTTTGTCGCTACAAAGTTAACATATTAGAAAGCAGATTGTTCATTGCAAATAGTTTTGCCCGATAACGAAAAGTTATGGCTGACTGTTTGAGAGATCTATTCAAAATAGATTATCTTTGTGTCTTATTACAATAAATAGATAAGAATATGAGCATCGAATTAGGAAAGTTCAATCAGCTTGAAGTCGTGAAAGAAGTAGATTTCGGCGTATATCTCGATGGTGGGGAAGAAGGTGAGATTTTGTTGCCTACCCGCTATGTGCCCGAAGACTGTAAGATAGGAGATTTTTTGAACGTGTTTCTTTATCTGGATATGGATGAAAGACTGATTGCTACGACGCTGACTCCGTTGGTGCAGGTAGGTCAGTTTGCCTGTCTGGAAGTCTCCTGGGTGAATCAATACGGAGCTTTCCTGAACTGGGGATTGATGAAAGACCTGTTCGTTCCGTTCAGTGAGCAGAAGATGAAAATGCAGGTTGGGCGGAAATATGTGGTCCATGCGCATTTGGATGAAGAGAGTTATCGTATTGTGGCTTCAGCAAAGGTGGAACGTTATCTGTCGAAAGAAAAGCCGGAATATACTCCGGAAGCAGAAGTGAATATCCTTATCTGGCAGAAGACGGATTTGGGCTTTAAAGCGATTATAGATAATAAGTATAGCGGTTTGCTGTATGAAAATGAAATATTCTGTCCGTTGGAAACAGGAATGGAGATGAAAGCTTTTGTGAAACAGGTGCGTGAAGATGGTAAGGTAGACCTGATTCTTCAGAAACCCGGTTTTGAAAAGATTGACGATTTTTCGAAAACGCTGCTCGACTATATCAAAGCGCATGGAGGACGGATCAACTTGAATGATAAAAGTCCTGCGGAAGATATTTATGACACGTTTGGTGTTAGCAAGAAAACCTTTAAGAAAGGAGTGGGCGACTTGTATAAGAAACGTCTGATTACCTTGCATGAGGATGGCATTGCTTTGGCGGATTCCTAAACAGAATAGGGATTTCCCTACATACGAATAGAGAGAATCATTGGGGTAGGGAGTTTCCTCACCCTATTTTTGTGCTATCAGATTAAAGATATAAATAATTAAAAACTAGATAAGCTATGCGTAAGATTATAATAAGTTTCTGTATCCTGTTCGCTGCCCTCTCCTTACAAGCGCAGTCTGTTAACGGAATCCGTATCGATGGCGGGAATACTCCGATTCTTGTTTACCTGGGAGGGAACCAGATATGTTTACCTACTACTACCTGCTTTATAGCCAATTTAAATCCCGGACATTATACTGTTGAAGTGTTTGCCACCCGCTTTACCCGTGCGGGAGAGCGAGTATGGAAAGGAGAAAAATTATATAAAGATCTCGTTTATTTTGATGGGAGAGGAGTGACAGAAATATGGGTAGACGGACGTGATAACATGCGCCCGGAAAGACCCGGCCGTCCCGAACAGGGAGAACATCGTCCGGGATATGGTTACAACAGGGTGATGAACGATCAGCTCTTCCAAACGTTTTATAAAGAGATGAAGAATGAGCCTTTTAAAGATGACCGTATGAAGTTGCTCAATGCTGCATTGGCTGGTTCTGATTTCACATCTGCCCAATGTCTCCAACTGACCAAACTATATACATTCGATGATGACCGGATGGAGATTATGAAGATCATGTATCCCCGGATTGTAGATAAGGAAGCTTTCTTTACGGTGATTAATACCCTGACATTTAGCTCCAGCAAGGAAAAGATGAAGGATTTTATCATAGGGTACGGTAAACGTTGATACTATTAACTAAAAACGATACGGTTATGAAAAAGATACATATTATGCTGTGTTTGGCGTTGGGAATATTGGTCAGTGGCTGTTTTACCAGCTATGTATCTACCAAACAGATGATGGGTATATATCAGGGAATGACTCAATCTCAGGTAGAGTCCGTTTTAGGAAAACCTGATTTCCGGCGTTTTGACGGTGATATGGAAGAATGGGAATTCCATCGTGATAACGGTACGCCTGTACTTACTTCGGAACCTGTGACGATAATCGTTCAGTTTGTAAATAGAGAGGTGGTTAGTATGGATACGTTCAAAGGTTATGGCAGACCTGCACCAATGCATTCCGTTGTAGTACCGCCTGCTGTGAACACTACCGTTGAAGTCTTTCCTAATCATGAACAAGTGGAAGAAGCTCGTTTGATGACTGATCCGGAGTTTGATGAATTTATCAATAAGCTTAAAATAACGGTTATGAATGAAGACCAGAAGAAGCTTGTCGATCGGATGTTGAGAACGTATGATGTCACTTCAAATCAATGTGTGAAAATAGTGAAGGAGATTTCGTATACTCCTGACCAGGTGGAGATGATGAAGAAGCTGTATCCTTATGTAAGGGATAAAAGAAATTTTAATAAGGTGATCGATATTTTATTTTCTAATGCATATAAAGATGAGATGCGTAAGTTTATTGAGGAATATCATCAGAATAATAAATGATAGGAGATTGAATTATGAAACGAATACTGTTTTTACTCTTTGCTGTCGGTCTGACTGCCAATATGACCGTAATGGCTGGAATGAGCACTAGCAAGGTACGTAAGGAGACGCGTTTTCTTACCGATAAGATGGCATATGAATTGAGCTTGAGTACACAGCAATATAATGATGCGTATGAAATTAATTACGACTTTATTTATTCTGTCCGTAATATCATGGATTACGTAGCACGTGGTTACGAATGGGCATTGGATGATTATTATGAAGCGTTGGATATCCGTAATGACGATCTTCGCTGGGTATTGAGTGATGCACAGTATCGCCGGTTCCTCGGTGCCGAGTATTTCTATCGACCAATCTATGTAACCGGAGGGAAATGGAGTTTCAGGGTTTATGTTAATTACCCGAATCGCAGTTTGTTTTATTTTGGTGTGCCTTACCATTACCGTACTTATTGTGGAGCACATTATCGTCCACACTTTCACCATGTGAGTTATTATCGGGGCAGATATACTAATTTCAACCATTATTCTGCACCGCATCGGGTGAGAGATCAGCGAGTATTCCACTCTTATCGTCGTTCGGATTTCGGTTCTGTCCGGTTCCGTCCGAATACTTCCACTCGTCCGCATAATGCACCGACACGTCCGGGTAATTCTTCCCGTCCGGGTTCATCGACAACGCGTCATGGTACGTCTCGCCCAAGTACCTCTACTCGTCCTGATACTTCTACTCGTCCCGGAACGACAACAAGACCTGGTACGTCAACACGTCCCCGTCCGGAATCTGGAGGAGATCGCCCTTCGACTTCTGTCAGACCATCTACACCATCCGGAAGTGGAAGACCTGGTAACAATGTTGCTCCTGATAAAAATGGGAATACGAATAGAGTAGAAAGTGATCGTAATTCTGGTCGTCGTCCGGAAACAGGTTCCGCTTCTTCAAGCTCTAATCGCAGACCAACAAGCGGAAGTTCAACTGGTTCCAGTTCCTCCAATCGTGAAAGTGGAAAAACAAGTAGCAGTTCGAGAGAAAGTTCAAGTAAACGAAACGATAGTAGTTCCTATAATAGAAATAACAGTTCCGAGAGAAATAACAGCTCTTCCAGTTCCAGTCGTAGTAGCTCCAGTCGCAGTGATTCTGGTCGCAGTAGCGGTAGTACTACCAGTCGTAGCAGCAGTACCACTTCTAACCGGAGTAGCGGTAACTCGAGTTCTACTCGAAGCAGCAGTAGCTCTACCCGGAGCAATGTCTCTAGTGGACAAACAGAAAGACGCTCTTCTTCCGGAAGTACGAGAAGCAATAGCACTCAAAGTTCTTCCCGTTCCTCTGAAAGAAACAGCAGCAGTTCAAGAAGATAACCTATTCCTTTATTATTTATATCAATCTCATTACTCCTCAGCGGCAGGAGAACTAGACTCCGGGTTTTCACCGGCTAGACTATTCCGGGCAGCGCCCGTAACTTGGATATCGGGGCGGATACTATCCGCCTCGATTTCACTTATTACTCCTTTCTGTGCAAGCCGCTTGGCTATCAACTTATAATAGCCTTCCATATTCTCTTTTAACTGTCCGCCTTCAGCAAAAGAGCTGCGGAAATGCTTGGGCTTCGGGATAATGGAAGCCAGGAAAATACTTTCTTCCGTGTTCAGTTGTGAAGGGCGTTTATTGAAATAATAAGCAGAAGCTTCCTGAATGCCATAAACGAGCGGTCCCCATTCAACAATGTTCAGGTATACTTCGTACATGCGTTCTTTAGAAGTTAATCTTTCATTTTCTATTAGCCATACAATCAATGCCTCTTCCAATTTACGTGCAAAGTTCTTATTACGGTTCAGGAATACATTCTTTACGAGTTGCATGGTGATCGTGCTTCCTCCACGTGCAAAGCGTTTCACTTGCAGGTCGTAAATCAATGCTTCCCGTAGGGCATCGGGCAGGAAACCACGATGGTAAAAGAATGCTCCATCTTCACTTTGCATAACGGACATTCTTAGGATGGGTGAAATGCTATCCAATGGTGTAAAGTGTTTGCACGAGGGACCAATAGGAAAAGTCCGCACCGGTATTCCATTCTCATAAGCTGTATAAATGAACTCGCCGGACATTTTGGAGAGTGAAGTGGCTCCATAGCTTGTGATGCGGAAGTCTTTCTCTTTCAGTTCGGATTCCAGTTTGAGACTATCTAGTTGTGCAAAATCAATATCTAATAGAAAATGATAGGCCAACTCGCCACTTGTTTTTATGCCTTCCAGATTGCTGAATAATCCTTTGGGGAGAGAGCTGAACAGATCATCTGCCGGAAACCAGGATTTGTTGACCGCAGCAGTGAAATGCCAGTTTCCTTTCTCTTTCTCGGCTCGCAAATAAGGATGAAACTGGAGTTTGTTGAAATCAACGATGGTCGTGCTATCCAGTTCGAGTGAGTGCCCGCTAATGTTCATCTCGTAACAGAGTTGTCCACGATCGAGATGAATTACTTCAGGAGAGAGGGCTTTATGAAATACGTCAAGTCCGTTCACTCTCGCTTTTCCTTTGAGGAGCAGTTGATTGGATGCACGCTTATCTTTAGTCATATTATAAGATAGGGTGTCGAAAGTGACTTCTGCTCCAAAACGGCGGGTAATATAAGGTAGTGAGATTTTTCTTTTTTCCGGGGCAAAGACAGATGCTTTTAATGTATAGTCTCTTCTGTTTAGTTCGCCGGTGGCTTCCCATAGTTGTTGAGGCAGTGTATCTTCTTTTATCTGAATGGTTGATTGGAAATGATTGTTCTCAATAATAAAAGAAGGAATGTTGACTGCAACGAAATTACTATCTTTACGTTCGGTTATATTGATTTGACTGAGTTGCCCGTTTTCAGGCAGGAAACCGTAAATGAGGTTTAATATCCGGTCAATACGGTTGGCATAGTCACTTTCTATGACAGGTTGGGGTTCTGCTTCTTGTTGCCGTTTAAAGAACAGGAAATCGTAGTTAGCTATGCTATCATGCTTGATGAAGTTGATTGCAAGGCCATTCATAAGCACATTCCGTACTTCGATTTCTCCTTTTAGCAATTCCCAAAAACTTAGTTTTACATTGACGGATTGTAATGTCAGGAGGGTATCCCGTTGGTTGGGAACAATAGAAAGTCCTTGTAAAGCCACTTCATTGCAGCCTTTCATTCGTAACTCCTGATAATGAATTTGTAGACCGTATGTTTGTTCGGCACGTGTAGTTCGTTTGTCAACGATATGGCATAAAATGACATTGCGGAATGCAAAGAGACAAATAAGGCTGGTAAGCAAGATACCGATAGCCGATAGAATGATAATTCTTTTTTTGCTGGACGTTTCCATCTTCTTTTTCTTGATATGATAATCGCTGCAAAGGTAGATAATAATTCGGGCAACAAGCGGAGTATTTTCCCATTTTTAGAGTTATATTCATCAGTAGAAAGAAGAAAATGCGAAAAAAATGGTTAGTTGTTCGCTTTTAAGCGTACAACTGTTCGTTTTCGTACACCGTTCTGTTTTATGATTTCCTTGATTATTAGTTAGTTATCGTTTTGGCACGCTCGTTGCATCTCTATAGTCGCAAGCGGACAACGAAGAAAAATGAAAAAAACTTCAGAATGTTGCAACCGTTTGAGACGCTTAATCCGTCTAATAAACAGAAGAACAAAAACAGAATGTTGAACAAATAAAAAATATACAATTATGAAGACTACAGTATTATTCAGAATGATCGTTTTAGTTGCTATGGTATTTGCAGGAATCGCTAATACAACAGTGAAGGCACAGGGTAATAACTTCATTACTAATGAAGAAAAAGTAGATGATCTTGTAGTATCGAAAGTGATTTACAGACTCGATGGTTCTCTCTATCGCCACATGAAATATGATTTTACCTATGACGATCAGAAGAGAATGTCTTCCAAAGAAGCTTTCAAATGGGATGCTTCTACTGAAAAATGGATACCGTATTTCAAAATTGATTATACTTATTCATCTAATGAAATCACTTTGGTATATGCACGCTGGAATGACTCTCACAGGGCTTACGACGCATCTGTTGAAAAGAGCGTTTATGAACTGAACGACGCTAATATGCCGGTTGCTTATATGAACTATAAGTGGAATGATAAATGGATTGAAGAATCCGCTGCTAGCTGGGCTATGAATGTATCTACTCCGGCAACTAATGAAGCAACTCTGCTGACTGCCAGCAGATAAAAATAAATCGGAGTTGTGAAACTCCTTCTCTCTCTTTTAATTTAACTACATTAAAAACGGTGGATTTCCTTATGGGATAATCCACCGTTCTGTTTTTCTAATGAACAGTTACGATCAGCTTTTGTAACTCTTCAATATCTATTTAACGAGTGGTAGATATTCTCCATAACCTTCCTCTTTCATTTTATCTTTCGGGATAAAACGAAGTGAAGCGCTATTGATGCAATAGCGTAATCCACCTTTCTCTTTCGGCCCATCTGTGAATACGTGTCCCAAATGAGCATCTCCGGTTTTACTGCGTACTTCCGTACGTATCATGCCGTGCGAAGTATCTTTCTTTTCTGCGATTAGACCTTTTTGAATCGGTTGGGAAAAGCTTGGCCACCCGCAACCTGAATCAAACTTGTCGGTAGAGACAAACAGAGGTTCTCCGGTAGTAATATCCACATAAATGCCGGGACGATGCTCATTCCAGTATTCATTATGGAAAGCTGGTTCAGTGGCATTCTTTTGGGTTACGGCATATTGTTCCGCCGACAATTCCTTACGAAGGGTTGCATCATCCGCTTTTTGATACGCTTTAGCTTTCGGCGCATTCGCTTTGCGTGCCATTTCGAATAAAGCAGGATTGATATGGCAGTATCCACCCGGATTTTTATCCAGATAGTCCTGGTGGTAAGTCTCTGCCGGATAGAAATTTGTCAATGGCTTTACTTCTAGGACGATAGGAGTTTTATATTGTGCGGATAATAATTGAATTGCCTGCTTGATGACAGGGAGATCTTCTTTATCTACATAATAAATTCCGGTTCTATACTGCGTTCCCCGGTCATTACCTTGCCGGTTGAGGCTGGTAGGATCGATTGTCTTGAAATATAGATCGAGCAGTAAATTCAAATCTACCGTTTTCGGATCATAAACCACCTTTACTGTTTCGGCAGCATTGGTTTTTCCTGAACAGACCTGTTCATAACTCGGATTGGCAACATTACTGTTGGCATATCCTACCTGAGTACTTTCTACTCCTCGAATTTGTTTCAGGAAATGTTCTGTTCCCCAGAAACATCCTCCCGCAAAATAGATTTCTGCTTGACTTTTCATTGGTTTAGCAACTCCTAAAAATGTATTACTAATCATTACAATTACTATAGCGATAAAATACTTCATATCCGTTAGTTCTTTCTATAATAACGAATGAACCAACGGATATGTTTTAAGGAACTACTATACTAAACTCAACTTTATTTCTTTTTTATTCAATGACCTGTCCTTTGTAGAAATCCAGAATTTTAGTCCGGAACAGGTAGTCATATTTTGCCTGCAACTTATCCGAAAGAGCTTTCGTCAGATTAAGTTTGGCTTCATTGTATTCCACAAAGGTAGCCTTGCCGTTATTGAACTTCTCACTCATCAGGCGGAAAGACTCTTCGTTGGCTTTTACTGCCACTTCACTGGAGTTGTATTTACTCTCTGCTGCCAGAGCATTGTACCAGGCTTGCTGAATTTCTTTATAGAGAACTTTTTTACTGTTATCCAACTTCAAGGATAAATCTATTTGTTGCAAACGAGCCGTGCGTACCCGGTTTCTTGTGGCAAAACGGTTGAAGATTGGCACGCTCAAATTAAATCCTATATATTTATTCAGATTGTTTTTCATCTGACTGCCGAAGCTGCTCTCTGATCTTCCGCTAACCGTATAATAATTACTTCCCAGACCGGCACTGAAAGAGAGTTGTGGATAAAATGCACTTTGGGCAATACGAATACTATTAAGACTACCTTGCAAACGATATTCTGCAGCCTTAATGCTTGGTTTGTAAGTAAGTGCCTGTGTATATATGTCATCCGGCGGAGTGAGAGATTCGAACTCTAATTCTTCCTTAGGGTTTTCGAGTACAAATCCTTCAGGCGTGGGTAATTCCAAAAGTTGGGTGAGATCCAGTAAGGATAGTTTGTACGTATTGTCTGATTGTACAGCAGTCATTTCATCCTGTGCGACACGGGCTTGTGCTTCGGCCACTTCAGAAGAGGATGCCTTACCCACTCCTTGAAGACCTTGAATACGTTTTAACTGGTCTTTGCTTAAATCGACCTGATTATGAGCAATCTTACTTAATTCTTGATTGAATAAAACCTGTAAATAAGCAGAAGTGACATTGATTGCAATATCTTCTCTGGCTTTATTCAAATCTTCTATGACAGCTTTTAAATCTAGTTTGGCAAGTGAATATTGGTTGGACAATTGCAAACCGGTAAATATAGGTACGTTTGTTCCCAAGCTGAAACTGGTATTGGCGCTGTTAATGTCACTATACGAGTTGTCTATCGGAGAAGCAGTACGGCCCCAACTCCAGTTTTGGCTGGCACTACCGCTCAAATTCGGAAGGCGTGCCCATTTAGTGGTGTTTACACTCACTTTGCCTGCTTCGACATTATTGGCCGATTGACGGATTTCTATATTATGCTCAATGGCATAGTCGATACATTGCCGCAGCGTCCATGCTTGCGAAGAGTTGTTCTGTGCCTGGATGGAGGTGATTCCGACTCCGGCAAGCAGAAGGGCTGATATGGTTTTACGAATTATTTTCATCGGATTCAATTATTTATCTTTTTTCTCTGCACCACGTATTTTGTCCTGAACGGTTACCCCTTTCTTGATTTCTATCTTGATTCCATCACTCATACCGGCAGTCACCTGTGTACGCTGGAACTTTTGTTCGGGCACTGAATCTGTCATGATGTACACAAATGTAGAGTCACCATTAAATTCAACAGTGCTTTCGGGCACTGCCAATACCTGATTGGCTTTTTGTAATACGATTTCCGCATTAGCCGAATATCCGGAACGAATCTGAACAGAATCCGGAATGGTAATCGCAGCCTTGATTTCAAACTGGTTGGCTCCATTGGTTTCTACCCCTTTCGGAGAGATATATTCCAGAATGGCATTGAAAGTCAGATTTTGTAAAGCTCCGATGGTCAGCTTGATTGGCATTTGTTCGTGGATACGTCCCACTTCTGTTTCATCAATATTACCGCGGAAAATCATATCGTTCATGTTGGCTACCGTAGCAATCGTGGTTCCATCATTGAATGTGTTACTCATAATCACCGAATTACCAGCTTTTACAGGTACGTCCAGAATTAACCCGTCAATGGTAGAGCGAATCATCGTGCTACTGAAAGAGGCACTGTTTTTGGTAATTCCTTCTTTTACGATTTCCAGATTGTCTTTGGCCGTCTGTCTCTCTTCGCGAGCCTGTTTCAAAGCCACTTCACTTTTCTCGTATTCCTCCCGGCTAATTAACTGACCGTCATACAACTTCTTCACACGGGCGAAATCCGTTTCTGCCTGGGTTGCATTAATTTCTGCCAGGCGCACACGGCTTTCTGCAGAATTCAGTTGTCCGAGTTCAGGGATTACTTTTACTTTGGCAATAACTTCCCCTTTTCTTACAGCTTGTCCGGCTTCTTTATATACTTCGTCGATAATACCCGAAATTTGCGGTTTGATTAAAATTTCGTCTCTCGGTTCCACCTTTCCGGTAGCTACTGTAGTTTTTTGGAGGTCAGTCATTTCCGGTCTAACTGTTTCGTAAGTGATTACCTTAGGCTTGGATTTCTGATAAAGGAATACGAATGTTCCGACAAGAATGATAGCAATGACTACCAATAATGTGATTTTCAGATACTTTTTCATGATTTTATTTATAATTTTATTATTTACGATTGATGATTGAAACTAAACTCCTCACATATCCAGATAACTGTTCCACTTCCTTATTCATCCCGAATCGCCTCAATCGGTTTGATAGCCATGGCCCGGTAAGCAGGTGCCAGACCTGCCAACATTCCCAGTGCGATTAGAAGGGCACAAGTACCGATTGCCAGTCCGAAAGTAACTTGAAAACGGGTGTCCCCTCCGTCAGCGTTGGCTCCCATTTCTACAAGTTGCAACACCATGACGGCAAAGGATATTCCACACATTCCTGCAATGGTGGTAAGTACCATACTCTCTGATAGAATTTGTTGCAGAATATCTTTCGGCCGTGCACCGATCGCCCGGCGGATACCGATTTCTGTGGTACGTTCTTTAACGGTCACCATCATAATATTGGATACTCCGATGGCACCTGCCAGCAAAGTTCCCAATCCTACCATCCAAACAAGTATGTTGATACCGGTAAACAGGTTATCGACCATAGAGAACATAGCTTCGGCATTCAGGCACATAACAGCCTGTTTGTCATCCGGGGAGATATAATGTGCGGCTTTAATGACCTGTTCCATTTTGGGTTGTATTTCAGACACTTTGACTCCATGCTTCGCAGTGAAACAGATCACATCAATTCGTCCTCCCAGATTATATGTTTGCTGCATCGTAGTAAAAGGAAGAGTGACGGCCTCCGAAGCCCGTCCCTGTATATTCATGTCCCCTTCGGAAGAAGACATGCCAATCACTTGATAATAAATGCCATCTACTCTTACATATTTGCCACACGGGTCTTCTCCCGGTTTGAAAAGACTTTCATAAATTCGTTTTCCGATGACACATACTTTGCGTGCTTCCTTTATATCCACCTCATTGATGAACCTGCCGTATGCCATTTCCTGTGATTCAATGTGGAGATAATCCGGATACAATCCTTTCACGCTACAATCATATTTCTTATCTTCGTATACGGCTTTGGAACCCCAACGGGCTACGGACGGAGTAATGATCTCCACCTCTTTCACTTGGGAGCGAAGACGTTCAATGTCGGTAGATTCCAGATTCCACCATCTCCCTTTGCGGAAGCCTTTGTAAGCCTCGCCCGTTCTTTGCGAGACAAGGAAACCGGAATTGGTGGCAAATCCTTCAAAGTTCTTTTTCATCATGTCCTCCAATCCTTGCCCGCCGCCGATAAGGGCAACGAGCATAAAGATTCCCCAGAAAACACCGAATGCAGTCAGCAGGCTTCTCGTTTTATTTCTTGTAATGGTAATGAGGATTTCCTCACAGGTATCCATGTCTATTCTCATAGTCTTAATCTGCTCTAAGTGCTTCGATCGGTCGGATGCTGACTGCTTTTCGGGCAGGGAATAATCCGGCTAACGTACCAGCTATTATTAATGTGAGTGTAGCCTGTATGGCGATTCTTATATCTACTGTCGGATTCAGGAAAACGGTTTCCGTCCACATTCCGGTGTCCATGGTCTGATTGCCGAAAGCGCTGTTCATCCATTCGGTCACTCCGATACCGGCTACCATGCCGATATATCCGAATATGGTGGTGATGGTGACACTCTCTACAATAATCAACCAGAGAATGGAAAGCGGTTTGGCTCCCAAAGCCTTACGAATACCAAACTCGCGGGTACGTTCTTTGACGGTAATCAGCATGATGTTGGAAACTCCAACGATTCCGCTAAGTAACGTAAAGATGCCGATTACCCAGATGGCGATACGCAGCATGCCCGAACCTTTTTGCTGTTGCAGATAGTTGGTAAACCGGTTCCATATCCAGATAGCACTGTGGTCCGTTGGGTCAAACCGATGGTTGGCTCCCAATACTTTACGGTAATGGGCTTCAAAAGCCTCATTAGCCTCTACTGTTTCCAGATTTTTGGTAGTCATGACCAGGTTATTCAGTTTGTCTCCTTTATTATAAATCGTTTGTAGAGTGGTAAAAGGAATGTAGGCATCGCTGTCTCCGCTATCTCCTTTATCATTATAAAGACCTACTACCTGATAAACCACATTTCCGGCGTTGACAAACTGTCCGATTGGCTCGGTATGAGTCTTGTTAAAAAGGATTTCTGCTGTTTTCTTATGGAGTACAATTACTTTCCGGCGTTCCTTGATATCGATTTCATTGATAAAACGTCCTTCGAAAAGCTTCACGACTTCTACCTCTGTATGATTGGGATATACGCCGGAAAGGTTCAGGCTGACGTATTCTTGCCCGAAACTAAGATTTACGCCTCCCTGCCACACGGTTGCTCCGGCCTTGATGACATGATTCGGGAAATAATGACTGGTAGCATCCATGTCTTTATTGTCCAGTTGCACCCGTCTTCCTTCTTTCAGTCCGTCGTATGATTTACTGGTCCATCCCGGAAAAATCTTGATGGAGTTCATGGCACGTTCGGAAGCCGATTGCTCGAATGCGTGGATCAGTCCGTTACCTGCACCTAGTAGGACGATAAGCATAAAGATTCCCCATGCCACGGCAAATCCTGTGAGAAAAGTCCTTAGCTTGTTGCGTTTGATGGTACTATATATTTCTTGCCAGATGTCAATCATGATAATGTTTGTATAGTGGTGGATTTTAGATTATTTCATGATACCGTCTTTTCCGAAAGGAGAAGCGTCATGGTCGATATTATCTTCAATACGTTCGATGATTCCATCTTTGATATGTATAATCTTGTCTGTCTGGTTGGCGACTCCACTTTCGTGGGTGACAACGACAATCGTCATTCCCAGTTTATGAAGATCTTTCAGAATCTGCATCACTTCTACGGAAGTTTTGCTGTCCAAAGCTCCTGTTGGTTCATCTGCCAGAATGATTTGTGGTTGGGTGATTAAAGCTCGTGCAATGGCTACACGTTGTTTCTGACCGCCACTCATTTCGTTCGGCATGTGATGTGCCCAGTCTTTTAAACCCAGGCGGTCGAGATATTCCAAGGCAAGCGCATTTCGTTTTTTGCGACTTATACCCTGGTAAAATAAAGGAAGTGCTACATTCTCTACGGCATCTTTAAAGGAAATCAGATTGAATGACTGGAAGATAAATCCGATCATACGGTTCCGGTATTCGGCAGCTTTGGTTTCGCTCAAGTTCTTGATAAGTACGTTGTTCAGGTAATAATCTCCGGTATCGTAGTTGTCGAGGATTCCCAATATGTTGAGTAAAGTTGATTTCCCAGACCCGGATGCTCCCATGATAGAAACAAATTCTCCCTGTTCAATGTTGAGATTGATACCTTTAAGTACATGGAGAGGCGCTCCGTTGTTGTAGGTCTTGTTGATATTCGTTAGTTGTATCACAATTTTCTTTATTTAGTTTCTGTTTTCTGATAATTTTCTACTATTAGACGTGCGAAAGATACGAAAAGTTGCAAACAGGTTGAACTTTTTTCAAAAAACATTTTGTAGACTCAATCTTCTTTACGTAATTTGTGTGCAGTAAACTTAATGATTAACTAACCCTTTTAAATAAAAGTATCATGAATTCAAACATGGAAAAACCCTACGTAGTAGGTATTGACATAGGCGGAACGAATACCGTCTTTGGAATTGTAGACGCACGCGGAACTATTATTGCCAGCAGTTCAATCAAAACATCTGGTTACCCTACAGTAGAAGAATACGCTGATGAAGTGTGTAAAAGTCTGCTTCCATTGATTATTGCTAATGGTGGTGTTGATAAAATCAGAGGTATTGGTATCGGTGCTCCGAATGGCAACTACTACACGGGAACGATTGAATTTGCTCCGAACCTGCCTTGGAAGGGAATTCTTCCGTTGGCTGCCATGTTTGAAGAAAGACTGGGTATCCCCACTGCTTTGACAAACGACGCAAACGCTGCTGCTATCGGTGAAATGACTTACGGTGCTGCCCGTGGTATGAAAGACTTTATCATGATTACACTGGGTACTGGTGTGGGTAGCGGTATCGTTATCAACGGTCAGATGGTGTATGGTCATGACGGTTTTGCAGGTGAATTGGGACACGTTATCGCCCGTCGCGATGGTCGTCTTTGCGGTTGTGGCCGTAAGGGATGTCTGGAAACTTACTGTTCGGCTACCGGTGTAGCTCGCACAGCCCGCGAATTCCTTGCTGCCCGTACGGATGCTAGCTTGCTTCGTAACATTCCTGCAGAAAACATCACTTCAAAAGATGTGTATGATGCAGCTGTACAAGGTGATAAACTGGCACAGGAAATCTTTAACTTTACAGGTAACATCTTGGGTGAAGCACTGGCAGATGCTATTGCATTCTCCAGCCCTGAAGCAATTGTATTGTTTGGTGGTTTGGCTAAGTCCGGTGACTATATCATGAAACCAATTCAGAAATCAATTGATGATAATATCCTGAATATCTATAAAGGCAAGACTAAACTGCTCGTTTCCGAATTGAAGGATTCTGATGCTGCTGTACTGGGCGCCAGTGCGTTGGCTTGGGAACTGAAAGATTTGAAAGAATAACATTTCATTATTATAATAAAGGTAATGAAGCCTCGGGAGTTTATGACTTTCGGGGCTTTGTTTTATTTAGTCCTTTCTGACGTGTACGGCTTATTCAGACAAAGGGTTATTCTCACCGGAGTGAGAAAATATTCTCATACCTTTGAGGAATTATTCTCATTGCAATGAGAATTTTTTCTCATAGGCATGAGAATGTTTGAGAAAATATACAATAAAAAAGGGAACCTCATAATGAAGTTCCCTTTTTTATTTCGAATCGAAAAGTTCGGCTTATTAGTTAGCTCTTTTTTCTTTGATTCTAGCTTTCTTACCAGTAAGAGCGCGCAGGTAGTACAATTTAGCGCGACGAACTTTACCTACCTTGTTCACTTCGATGCTATCGATAGCCGGTGATTCGATTGGGAAAATTCTTTCTACGCCTATAGTTCCTGACATTTTACGTACAGTAAAACGTTTCTTGTCTCCGTGACCGGCGATTTTGATAACAACACCACGGTACAACTGTACACGTTCTTTGTTACCCTCGATAATACGATATGCTACTGTTACAGTGTCTCCTGCTTTGAAGCTCGGGTGCTGTTTTCCGGTAGCAAATGCTTCTTCTGCAATTTTAATTAAATCCATTGTTGTTATTATTAAATTGTTTCATCGTTACAACGCAACATACCAAGTATCTCTTCTCTTGACAGCGATTGCGCGAAAGCGGTGCAAAGTAACGAATTATTTGCCAGATAGCCAAATGTTTTTGTATATTTGTGGCATATCTAAAAATAGCGAACATGAAACAGACTTATGTAAAGTATCTGATGGTGGCGACGTTTGCAGGAGGCTTCCTGTTTACTTCCTGCCGGACCGCACGCGAGACTACGGCACAGTACGAAGTAACCAAAGTAGAGGGTAGCATGATAACGATTGATTCTGTTTGGGACACCATTCCCAACGCGAAAGCTGCCGAAATCTTAAAGCCTTATAAGGAAAAGGTGGATGCGATGATGTATGAAGTCATCGGCACCAGTGCGATGAAAATGGACAAAGGAGGTCCCGAAAGTTTGCTTTCCAACCTTGTTGCAGGTGTTTTGCAGCAGGCGGCTGTTCAGGTGTTGGGGAAACCTGCTGATATGGGATTGGTAAATATGGGCGGCTTGCGTAATATCTTGCCCGAAGGAGATATCACGGTAGGCGATGTGTTTGAAATTCTTCCTTTTGAGAATTCTCTTTGCGTACTGACTATGAAAGGAACAGACTTGAGACGTCTTTTTGAAGCGATTGCATCTCTGCACGGAGAAGGAGTGAGCGGTATCCGTCTTGAAATCACCAAAGATGGAAAGTTGCTGAACGCCTTTGTCGGTGAAAAACCACTAAAGGATGACCAGCTTTACACGGTGGCCACTATCGACTATCTGGCAGATGGAAATGGACGGATGGATGCTTTCCTGCAGGCGGAAAAGAGAGTATGCCCCGAAGACGCAACCTTACGCGGACTATTTCTTGATTATGTACGCAAACAGACTGCCGAAGGCAAAGCGATTACCTCCAAACTGGATGGACGTATTACCATAAAATAAAAAGGAGAATCTAAAAATATTGAATATGAAAAGAATTCAGATATTATTCCTGTTATGTCTTGCATTGAGCTTTACTTTCTCAATTTTTGCGCAGGATAAGGATACCAAAGAAGTGATTATTTTACAAACAAGCGATGTGCATAGCCGTATCGAACCTGTCAATCAGAAGGGGGACGAATACTATAACAAAGGCGGTTTTCTTCGCCGGGCTGCTTTTCTCGAACAGTTTCGCAAGGAGCATAAGAATGTGCTGCTTTTCGACTGCGGAGATATTTCTCAGGGAACACCTTATTATAATATGTTCCGCGGAGAAGTGGAAGTTAAACTAATGAATGAAATGGGTTACGATGCTATGACTATCGGTAACCATGAGTTTGATTTCGATGTGGATAATATGGAACGTATTTTCAAGATGGCTAATTTCCCGGTTGTTTGTGCCAACTATAATCTGGATGCTACGGTATTGAAAGATATAGTTAAACCCTACGTCGTTCTTGAGAAATATGGTTTGAGAATTGGTGTGTTTGGCCTTGGAACCCAACCCGAAGGGATGATTCAGGCTAATAAATGCGAAGGAGTCGTTTATGAAGATCCTATCCGCGTATCCAACGAAATAGCTGCTTTGTTGAAAGACGAAGAAGGTTGTGATTTGGTAGTATGCCTGTCTCATCTGGGCATTCAAATGGATGAACATCTGGTTGCCGGAACACGCAATATCGACGTGATTCTGGGCGGGCACTCTCATACATTTATGAAAGGCCCCAAAACATACTTGAATATGGACGGAAAAGAGGTGCCTGTTATGCACACGGGAAAAAATGGTGTTCGTGTAGGCCGTCTCGATTTGACTTTGAAACATAAATGAAGATAATCCCCTCAATAGTAACGCTTTTATTCCTTATTGCGGCCGGTACGGTTTCAAGTCCGGCGCAGAATGCTACAACCGTTGAACCTCTGCTGGTGTATAAAGCCCTTCAGGACAAAGACTGCCGGCACTGGGTTGATTCGGTTATGGATAAGCTTTCCTTTAAAGAAAAGGTAGGGCAGTTGTTCATCTATACCATTGCCCCGGTAGATACCAAACGAAACCTGGAACTGTTGCGCGAAGTAATCGACACCTATAAAGTGGGCGGACTTCTCTTTTCCGGTGGGAAGATGCAAAATCAGGTTGAACTGACAAACCGGGCGCAACGGCAGGCAAAAGTCCCTTTGATGATTACCTTTGATGGAGAATGGGGGCTGGCCATGCGTTTGCGTGGTATGCCTGTTTTTCCACGGAATATGGTATTGGGATGTATCCGTGACAACAAGCTGCTCTATGAATACGGGCGTGAAGTTGCTCGTCAATGCCGACAGATTGGAGTACAGGTCAACTTTGCTCCGGTGGCGGACGTGAATATAAATCCTGAAAATCCCGTAATCAATACCCGTTCTTTTGGAGAAGATCCGATACAGGTGGCTGATAAGGTTATCGCTTATGCTTCCGGTTTGGAAAGCGGAGGGGTTTTATCTGTGTGCAAACATTTTCCCGGACATGGAGATACCGATGTTGATTCGCATAAGGCGCTTCCGGTACTTCCTTTCACTCGTGAGCGTCTGGACAGTGTGGAACTTTATCCTTTTAAAGAAGCCATCCGTGCCGGATTGGGCGGTATGATGGTAGGACATTTGCAAGTTCCGGTGATAGAACCGATTGGTGGACTTCCGTCTTCCTTGTCCCGCAATGTCGTATATGATTTGCTGACAGATGAGTTGGCGTTCAAAGGACTCATATTTACGGATGCGCTTGCCATGAAAGGAGTGGCGGGAAATGGAAATGTCAGTTTGCAGGCTTTGAAAGCTGGTAATGACATGGTATTGTCTCCCCGAAACTTGAAGGAAGAGATACCGGCCGTACTGGAAGCCATTGAAAAAGGAGAGTTGACCCGCGAAGATATTGAAAGCAAATGTCGTAAGGTCTTGACTTATAAATATGTGTTGGGACTGAAGAAAAAGTCGTATGTACAATTATCCGGTCTGGAACAACGGATTAACAGTCCGCAAACGCGTGATTTGGTTCGCCGGTTGAATTTAGCGGCAATAACAGTTCTGAACAACAAGAATCATATTCTCCCCTTGCATACAGACAAAGAGCAGACGATTGCATTGCTCGAGGTAGGAGATCCCGGAGAAACTGATGCGTTGGCGAAACAACTTTCCCGCTATACGTCTTTGGCTCGTTTTTCCCTTCGTGCCAATCAGACGAAAGAGGAAAATCAGCGGTTGCGTGATTCTTTGTCTACCTATAAACGGATTATTGTAGCCGTCAGTGAACAGCGGCTGGCTCCTTATCAGCCTTTCTTTGCTAAGTTTGTTCCCGAAAGCCCGGCCATTTATCTGTTTTTTACTCCCGGGAAGATGATGTTGCAGATTCAGCGTGCGGTGGCTCATGCTTCGGCGGTGGTGCTGGGACATAGCTATAGTAGTGACGTGCAGCGCCAGGTGGCAGATGTGCTATTTGCCAAGGCATCTGCAGACGGACAGTTGTCGGCAAGTCTGGGAGAACTGTTCCCAACGGGAGCAGGAGTGACTATTACCCCTAAAACGCCGTTGCATTTCGTTCCGGAAGAATACGGGCTTTCCTCTGCTCATCTAAAACGGATTGATTCCATTGCATTGGATGGTATTCGTCAGGGAGCCTATCCCGGTTGCCAGGTGGTGGTGCTGAAAAACGGTCATATTATGTTCGACAAGGCTTTCGGTACTTATACGGGTAAAGGAAGTCCTCGTGTCGAATCGACGAATATCTACGATCTGGCTTCCCTTTCAAAAACGACGGGTACCTTGCTTGCCATTATGAAACTCTACGATAAGGGACGTTTTAATCTGACAGATAAAATTTCGGATCATTTGCCGTTTTTGCAACGTACTGATAAGAAAGATATAACGATTCAGGAAATTCTGTATCATCAGTCCGGTTTACCTTCCTGGATTCCTTTTTATCAGGAAGCTATTGACAAGGATAGCTATGATGGAAGATTGTTCAGCGCACGTAAAGATGTCCACCATCCGGTACAGATTGGTACGACTACGTGGGCGAATCCGAAATTCAAATTCAAGAGTGAATATATTTCTCCGGTCAAGACCGGTGATTATACTGTTCAGATCTGTGACAGTTTGTGGTTAAACCGTTCTTTCCGAAAGGTGATAGAAGAGAAAATTGCAGAAGCTCCGTTAAAGCAGAAGCGCTATGTATATAGTGATGTCGGATTTATACTCTTGGGAATGTTGGTGGAACAACTGGCCGGTATGCCTATGGAAGCCTATTTGCAACGTGAGTTTTATGAGCCGATGGGGTTGGAACATACAGGTTACCTGCCTTTACGCCGCTTTGCCAAATCGGAAATTGTCCCTTCCAACAAAGACCGTTTCTTGCGTAAAGAGACTTTGCAGGGATTTGTACATGATGAGGCTTCCGCTTTCTTTGGCGGATTGGCCGGAAATGCCGGACTTTTCTCTACTGCCCGTGATGTAGCCCGCGTTTATCAGATGTTGCTGAATGGAGGAGAAATAGATGGACAACGTTATCTTAGCAAAGAAACTTGCCAGCTGTTTACTACTGAAATCTCGAAGATCAGCCGGTGTGGTTTAGGTTTTGACAAGCCCGATGCAGATGATCCGAAGAAAGGAAATTGTGCGCCTGCTGCACCTGCCGAAGTATATGGTCATACCGGATTTACCGGTACATGTGCATGGGTGGACCCAATGAATGAACTGGTTTATGTATTTCTTAGCAACCGGATTTATCCGGACGTAACGAACCGCAAATTGAACCAGCTGCACATTCGTGAGCGAATACAGGGAGCTATTTATGATGCGATGAAGAAAAAATAAAAAAAGAAAGGTAAAAGGTAGCTTTTAATATAGATACCTTTTACCTTTTTTATTATTAACGTAATATTCTGATAGTTGCAGTTCTTTTTAGAACGATACACCCAGGCGGAAACCGAAGTTGCTCAATCCATCTACACTGTAATGCAGTACATCAGCTTTGTTGGTACCATAGCTGTAGTACAAAGCAAAGTGCAAGCCCGGTCCGTAAACCCATGGGAATACATTGATACCTACTTCAGGAGAAGCATAGAATCCCCAACTGTTTTCTCTTGCTTCCAACATATTGAAGTTAGAGCGGACTTTTGCATATTCAGCACCTAATTTAGCACTGACATAAGGTTGGAAAGATCCACCGCGATTCCACTGGTAACGTGCAGCGGCACCGAAAGGCAATTGGAAAATGGTATGTTGCTGATCGGTAGTCACTTCACCGGCACCCATCTGGAAGGTTTCGCGACCTACATATTCGTGGTTGCTGTGATAGTTGAGGAAAAGACCCAAGCCAATGTTAGGAGTCACAAAATAACCACCTTCAAAGTTCATACCCCAACCGCTTGCTTTATCTGCAAAGTGATTACTTAGCGGAGCATTGAACTGCCAGTCGATATTCGCATATCCATTGTCTGATAGCTGTGCCTTAGCCGGCATGGCGAAGGCGATGGCAATAGCCGCCAAGGCTACTACCTTGAAGTATATATTTTTTCTTGTTTTCATAACAGTTGTAGTTGTTTATTTGTTAGTAAGATAAGGTGACTGTGTAAATGACTGGTTGACAGCTTCTACTGCAAGAGTACGGTTGATAGCTTTGGAACCAGTTTCAAATCCGGTCAGATAACTTGTCCATACAACAGGCAGTTTTTTACTGTCTCCCTGTTCGGCTTTCAAGTTCACCATTTCTGTCAGGAAGGAGTTGGTGCTATAACTATAAGTTACAGCGTACGGGTAGTACCATCCACCACCCCAGTTGCCACCCCAGTAGCCAGGTCCCCAGTATCCGGGATAACCCCACCACCATTCAGGTTGTGTGTAGCTGGTGAAATAATAAGTACTTGCGATGTAGCTCACTTGGATACCAAGATCTGCACTTTCTTGGTCTGCTGCTGCTTCGTAGCCTCTGGCTACCATATTGTCTGTATAAGCAGCCAGAATTTGTTCTGCGCCTTCACCTTCGAGATATTCCGGTTCTTTACTGTCACTAATCACCAGAATCTGGGGTGCCAGATAGAATGTAGGAACTTTGAAATCGGCTTTCTTGTCATAGTTAGTGTATACCAGATAATTGTCATCCAGTTTACCCATGTCCGGGTCTTTTTCACATGAAGCGAGTGCAAAGACCGCCAATAAAATAGGAATTAATTTCTTCATATCTTTTATAATGTTTAGGTTATATAAAAATCGCGCCCAGGTACCTTGGGCTTTTGATAGAAACAACAAGAAAGGTGGAAAAAGGTTCAGATGGAAATTTCTTTTGCCGGAAAATTAACATATATCTTTTGCCCTGTTTAAAGAAAAACGGTGAGCACTCTGCCCCATTATCAGGGAGTTTGCTCACCGTTCATTATTTACAGATAATTGTTTGAAAATCCGTTTATTTAAACAGGGGTTTAAGTAGATCGGGTATCTCTACTTTATCAAGTTCCAGTTCATTTACTCGCTGCTTGCCCGTATGGGTCAGGTGGAAGTACATCTGTCTCCGGTCTTCGCTTCCGAGCGACCGGACGATCAGTCCTTTTTCCTCCAGTATTCGCAGCATTTTAGATGTGTGTGAGGGGCTTAGCTCGGTTTGCTTGGACAGGTTGGTAGCCGTCACTTTGTCCGAAGCCTCTTTAAGGGCACACAATATCATTGCTTCATTAAGCGTTATCTGGTACATTTTTTCAAATGCTGTTTCAAAGTTTCCCATTGCTTTGAATACATCACGCATTGCACATATTGTTTTCATACCTTATTTAAATATTTCATTTGTTCATTTTTTAAATAAATAGATTAACGTTTGCGTTATCCGCCCGTTCCATATACGTTGCTACGCCGCCAATGGTCACCTCGTCCAGGAGTTCTTCTTGCTTGACTCCCATCACGTCCATTGACATCTGGCAAGCGATAAATTCCACACCATTCTCCAGCGCTTGCTGGCGCAGGGATTCCAGTGAATCAATCCCTTTTTTGTTCATGATATACCGCATCATTTTTCCGCCTATTCCGCCCATACTCATCTTAGAAAGTTTCAGCTTTTTGGAGCTGGAAGGCAGCATCATGCCAAACATTTTTCCGAAAATATCCTTTTCGGTTTCCGGTTTGTGCAACTTCTTGATGACGTTCAGTCCCCAGAAAGTAAAGAAGATGGTGACTTTTTGTCCTGTAGCTGCTGCGCCGTTTGCCAGTACAAAAGTAGCCAAGGCTTTATCCAAATCATCACTAAACATGATGAAGGTTTTTCCTTTGCCCTCACATGAAGTAACAATATTGCATGATTTTGGTTCTCCTTTTTCTATGACAACAACAGATTTTCCTCCGGAGCTGTCTTTCGAAATCAGTTGATTGCCCGTTGAACTGCACCATGCAGCAGCGTCACGCGGAAATCCCGGATCGGTTGAGGTGATTTCTACCCGTTCGCCTGAAGCCAGTGTATCCATTGTTTTCTTCATTTTCAAAATCGGGCCGGGACATTGTAATCCGCAGGCGTCTACCCGAACTGTTTTAGCGGGGTTTGCCTGGGCATCGGCGGTGACGGCAGCCGTGGCAGTAACCGTGGTATCCGAAACCTTAGCAACCGCAGGTTGCCCAACTTGGGGACTACCTCCCTGTTGTTCGGGTGATTCGTCTATTTCATTTCCATTTTCTTCGCGTATGATAATCGGAGCAGTGGCAGCCCGATAAGTCTTCAGTCCTCCCGAGAGATTACGCACCTTGTCAAATCCATGTTGAGTCAATATCCGGTAGGCAAGATACCCCCGTAGTCCGACAGCGCAGAAGGTATAAATCATTTTATCTTTCGGCAGTTCGGCCAGCCGGTCACGAAGCTCATCCAGCGGAATATTTACGGCACCCGGTAGGCTGCCTAAAGAATATTCGTCCGGGGTGCGGACATCCAGCAGGAACTTATTTTCCATTTCAATGTCTCGCAATTCTCTCCAATACACAGGATTAGTTTTGCCTGTGATGATATCTTCAGCTACATATCCTGCCAGTGCTACCGGATCTTTGGCCGAAGAGAACGGAGGAGCGTACGCTTGTTCCACTTTCATCAGGTCGTCGATCGTTCCCTCGTGTTTGATGACAAGGGCGAGTTCGTCAATCCGTTTGTCCACTCCGTCGTAACCGACGATTTGCCCGCCGTACAATCTTCCCGTCTCTTTGTCGAAAGTGATTTTGATACTCATCGGCATGGCATCCGGATAGTAGCCGGCATGAGAGGCGGGATGGATGGTAGATGACATATAATCTATCTCTTCCTGGCGGAGGCGCTTGCCGGGTAAACCGGTTGAAGCAACGGTCATGTCGAAAACTTTGGCGATTGAAGTGCCGATAGAACCCTCGTAAGGTATTTTTGCCCCGAGAACGTTGTCTGCAACGATGCGTCCCTGACGGTTGGCAGGTCCGGCAAGATAGTTGAGCCAGGGTTTTCCGGTGATCGGATGGCGGAACTCGATTGCGTCACCGATGGCATAAATCGATTCATCAGACGTTTGCAGGTAATCATTCACGGCAATACCTCCTGCAGGGCCGATAGTCAGTTCGGCAGCTCGTGCCAGACTGGTTTCCGGGCGTACTCCGATCGACAGGATAACGATATCGGCAGAAATGGACTGACCATTTTTGAACGTTACTTTCAACCCTTTTCCCTCCCGGCTAAAAGAGGCGACGGCTTGTTCCAGATAAAGATTGACTCCTTTATCCATCAAGTGCTGGTGGACGAGCGATGCCATCGAGAAGTCGATAGGAGCCATCACTTGATTGCCCATTTCAACAATCGACACTTTCGCTCCCTGTGTATGTAAGTTTTCTGCCATTTCCAGACCGATAAATCCGGCTCCTACGATAACGGCTTTTCGCGGAGCGTGGCTCTTGATATATTCTTTGATCCGATCCGTGTCGGTGACATTCCTTAACGTGAAGATTCCGCTAAGGTCGATTCCCGGAAGAGGAGGACGCACCGGGGAAGCTCCGGTGGAGATAACTAATTTATCGTAGCTCTCCTCATAAGTGTCTTCACTGCTTTGCCGGATGGTCACTGTCTTTCTTTTCCGGTCAATGAAAATCGCTTCGTTTTCTGTACGTACATCCACGCGGAAGCGTGTAGAGAAGGCTTCGGGCGTTTGCACGAACAATTTATCCCGTTCCTCTATCACTCCTCCTATATAATAAGGAAGGCCGCAATTGGCGTATGATATATACTTTCCTTTTTCCAAAAGGATAATTTCTGCTGTTTCATCTACTCGTCTGATTCGGGCAGCAGTGGTAGCTCCTCCTGCAACTCCCCCAATAATAATTATTTTCATCTGTTTATAGTGTAAATAGTTTCCTGTGGAAAAAACAAACTGTATTGAAGAAATGTTCATGGATTCAGATAAAAAAACTATATTTGCGCACCCTGTTTTTCATTCTTCTATTTAATGTAGACAAATTGTATGAATAAAATTCTTATTATTGACGATGAAGTCCAGATTCGCAGCCTTTTAGATCGTATGCTGGAACTTGAGGGCTATGAAGTGTGTCAGGCAGGTGATTGCAAAGCTGCCCTCAAACAACTGGAAATTCAATCGCCCGACGTAGCTTTATGCGATGTTTTTCTTCCTGATGGAAACGGAGTAGATCTGGTGTTGAATATCAAGAAAATAGCTCCCAATGTAGAGGTGATTCTTCTTACTGCTCACGGCAATATTCCCGACGGGGTGCAGGCTATTAAAAACGGTGCATTTGATTATATAACGAAAGGAGATGATAATAACAAGATTATTCCTTTAATCAGCCGTGCCGTGGAGAAAGCAAAGATGAATGTCCGTTTGGAAAAACTGGAAAAGAAAGTCGGGCAGATGTACTCGTTCGATTCTATTCTGGGTGAGTCAAAGGTGTTGAAAGAGGCTGTATCTCTGGCGCAGAAAGTGTCTGTGACAGATGTTCCCGTATTACTGACGGGGGAAACAGGAACAGGAAAGGAAGTCTTTGCGCAAGCTATACATTATAGTAGTAAACGGAGCAAACAGAATTTTGTGGCGGTCAACTGTTCGTCTTTCAGTAAAGAACTGCTCGAAAGCGAGATGTTCGGACATAAGGCTGGCTCGTTTACCGGTGCGCTGAAGGATAAGAAAGGACTTTTTGAAGAAGCTAATAACGGAACGATCTTTCTGGATGAAATCGGAGAGATGGCTTTCGAATTGCAGGCAAAGTTACTGCGTATCCTTGAAACAGGAGAATATATAAAGATCGGTGATACCAAGCCGACAAGAGTCAATGTGCGTATCATTGCTGCTACCAACCGCAACCTGCAGGAGGAGATCAAAGCAGGACATTTCCGTGAAGACTTGTTTTATCGTCTTTCGGTTTTTCAGGTGCATCTTCCTTCGCTTCGTGAACGTACCGGTGATATCAGAATTCTTGCAACTGCTTTTGCCAAAAGTTTCTCCGAAAAACTTTCGTATGCCATCAATGAGATGACTCCCGCTTTTCTGGAAGCGCTGGAACAACAGCCGTGGAAAGGGAACATCCGTGAATTGAGAAATGTGATTGAGCGTAGCCTGATTGTGTGTGAAGGGGGGCGACTGGATATTTGTGATCTTCCTTTGGAAATCCAAAACACTCATTATGAATGTTCGGATGATAGTGTAGGCAGTTTTGAGTTGGCCGCAATGGAACGCAGACATATTGCACGTGTTTTGGAATATACAAAGGGGAATAAAACGGAAGCTGCCCGTTTGTTGAAAATCGGACTTACCACCCTGTACCGGAAGATAGAGGAATATAAAATCTAAGCATACATTTTCTTAAGTCCTTTTATGCTGGCTTTGGGATATATAGCATTTCAAAATAGGCAAAAAGGACTTGAGAAACCATACCATAAGGACTATCGGAAATTTTTTGCATCTTCTTCCTCTTTGTCAATCAAAGTTGTGGCACTGCTTTTGATGGCTTGAATAATAGAAGAAGTGAAGCCTTTGTGCTCCAGTTCGTTCAATCCTTTTATAGTGGTTCCGCCCGGAGTGGTTACTTTCTCTATTTCCAGCAATGGATGAGTGTTATGATTCAGAATCAGTTCTGTCGCTCCTTCCATGCTATACGCTGCCATTTGCATGGCATCCTTGCCGGGAATTCCTAGCTCAATCCCTGCCTGCATAACCGCTTGCATATATTTTAAGGCGAAAGCTATTCCGCTGGAGGTTAATGCGGAAGTGGTATCTAGTTGTTTCTCTTGCAGGAACAGGCATTTTCCTCCTTCTTCAAATATCTGTTTTATTAATTGCTGATATTCTTTATCGGTTCCGCGGGAAGCTATCAAAGTGAGGCTGGAACGTTCTGTAATGGCCATATTGGGAACTGCCCGAAAGATAGGCATCTCGGCTTCTGTCAAATGAGCCAGGTGGGAGATACATACTCCGGACACAAGAGATACGAGGATTTGTGTACGCGAGAAACGTAGAGGGGACAATACTTCATCTACTTTCCAGGGATTGATGGCGAGGACGATTACTTCGGCTTCCGATATGGCTTGTTGGTTATCGGTCGTTATGTGTATTGCAGGGAAATGTTCTTGCAGTCTCTCCAGTTTATCAATGTTTGGATTGGAGACAATAATGTCTTTCTCATTGTAAAGATGTCCTTGCGCCAGACAAGTGACGATTGCACTCCCTATGTGTCCGGCTCCTATAATAGCTATTTTCATCTCTTTATTTTTTTATTTGGCTTTCAGATGTCTCTTTTTATCCGGCTTTGAATCAGGCTGCGCACTGACTCTCGAAAAATTGTCTGGATAGCGAACTAATCAGTCTGTTTTTATCTGTGGTATGTACAGATAGTGTGAAACAATGATCGCTTCCTCCATAAGAAATGAGAGATACGGGGATATCTTTGATAGTATCCATAATATGACTTTCTACTTGTGTGCGTTCCCAATGAAGGGAGCCGATGATATGTATTACAGACATATTTTCGTCCATAACCATTTCGGCATATTTATGTAGTTCCCTTTGAATGATTCGCAGGGTGTCCCGGCTGGCTGTCAGCATCATCGAGATGGATACATTGGATGAGGCCATTGAGATGACATTGATTTGATATTTGTTGATAACTTCCAATATCTTACCCATAAACAAATATCCGGGCAATACATTTAATGAGGTAAAACGTACAAAGGTAGCCGAATCCTGTGAGAGGATGGCCTTGACACTGTTGCCTGTGTCATGGGAAGATATATAGAGTCGTTCTGTTGACAGATCGTGTATATCGGTTAGGCGGATAACTATATTGGAGCGTGCCGCAAGGGTGATACAATCTGCGTAGAGCAGGTGTACTCCGCTGTTAATCAGTTGTTCGGCTTCTATGTAAGTTAGTGAATGTTGTTCTCGCAGGCAATTCCGGTTTGCGTAGATATGGTTGATAGGGGTGGATAACAGTATTTCGTCCGCTTTGAATAGGGTGGCAAGCACTGTTGCATAGTAATCATTGCGTTGTTCGCTCATAAAGTCTATTTCACCATACACATTCCTGCAAATGGAAAGTGGGGCGATAAAAATATCCACATTCCGGTTCTCGTCAATGTATTGTTGGATAGATTCCTGAATATATGGGATATCCGGCTTTCTTTCCAGGTTGATCTGTATAAGTTTGCCGGTATCTAATGTTTGGGCACGAAGACCCTGTTGACGTAAGCAATAAGTGAATAAATCACTGGATAATCCGTATACTTCCGCTTTTATCATTTTATCAATCAGTAAATCTGCTTTGTCTTCTACAAGTATATGTATTTTCTTTATACACTCCAGAATCCGGTTTTTAATTTCCTGATTTAAGTGCGAATCTGTAACGAGATGATTGGCAAGGGTATAGCAATATGCTTCGATGGCATTGACTGTGGCATGAGAAGCTTCATCTTCTTCGTGAAACCAACTGATGGAAATAGCCTGTAGCCACTCCTGTAATTGTGCCAATATAGGGACTACAGCTACATAAGGATGTTCTTTCTGAATACAATTGATTACTTGCTTCATTTCATCCTCATCTTTAATTTTCTCGAATTTACAAACTTTCATTGTTATCTGGTTATTTATTGGTTACTACTCTTTTCAAAATGATATGCCTTTTTTCAAAAGAGAAAGATATTTAAGAATCATTCCTTAGCTTTAGAATATGGTATATCTGTATAAATCAATCTGTTAATGTTGCAATCAATGTTTTTAATACATTTCTTTACTATAAGTAATCTGCTAATACCATACCACATTGGGATATGAAAATAAGATTTCTTATCTTTGTTGCGTAATTGATTGATAAACCAGCAATATTCATCCATTTATGAAACTCTGCATATAGCTACGCTCAACGAATAGCATCATTTCTAACAGGGCTATTCAGCTATCCGACAGGCAACTACTCGCCTGCCAAAGAGTTTTATATCCATTTTTATAAATTTACGGAACTGTGTGCTGCTATGATGTGGTATACCGTATCGTGTTATTTTTAAGTTGAGCAATGAATTATACATATAAGCAAATATGGCTCATCAACTTTCCTGTGATGATGAGCATTCTGATGGAACAATTAATCAATATTACCGACGCTATTTTCCTGGGGCATGTGGGAGAAGTCGAACTGGGAGCTTCTGCGCTTGCCGGAATCTATTATTTAGCTGTTTATATGCTGGGCTTCGGATTTAGCATCGGGCTGCAGGTGATGATTGCCCGGAGAAATGGGGAACAACATTATAAAGAGACGGGACGTACATTTTTTCAGGGAGTATATTTCCTGTCGGGGATGGCAGTCATTCTTTGCCTATTGCTCCATTTGGCTTCTCCCTTGATCCTGTGCCGGTTGATAACTTCGGATGAAATTTATCAGGCAGTGATTCATTATCTGGATTGGCGTAGCTTCGGTTTGTTATTCTCATTTCCTTTTTTAGCTTTCCGGTCTTTTCTGGTAGGGATAACAACGACCAAAGCATTGTCCGTGGCAGCTATCATGGCTATCTGTATCAATATTCCTTTTAACTATCTGCTGATATTCAAACTGAATCTGGGTATATCCGGGGCGGCGATGGCTTCTTCTTTGGCAGAGTTCGGAGCTTTTATCGTACTCCTATTATATATGTGGGTGAGGGTAGATAAAGTGAAATATGGGCTGAAGGTCGTTTATGATGGGAAAGTGTTAATAAAGTTGTTGAGGATATCTGTATGGAGTATGCTTCACTCTTTTGTCAGCGTTGCTCCCTGGTTTCTGTTCTTCGTTGCTATTGAGCATCTGGGAAGGACAGAGCTTGCTATTTCCAATATTACTCGTAGTGTTTCTACCGTCTTTTTTGTGATTGTCAACTCTTTTGCATCCACTACTGGTTCATTAGTCAGCAATCTAATTGGGGCGGGGCAGGGGAAGGAACTTTTTCCCGTTTGCCATAAAGTTCTTAGGTTGGGTTATGCCGTGGGGGGGCCATTGATAGTTATGGCTCTTTGGGGTAACCAATGGGTTATCGGATTTTATACGAATAACGATAATCTGGTGAGACTAGCTTTCTATCCTTTTATAGTTATGCTGTTGAATTATGCTTTTGCACTGCCCGGATATGTTTATATCAATGCTGTTACCGGTACAGGAAAGACGAAGCTCGCCTTTATCTTCCAGTTAATCACCATTCTTGTATATTTGATTTATCTGTATCTGTTAAGTGAATGTTTTCATGCTTCTCTGACTGTGTATATGACGGCAGAATATTTGTTTGTTATTTTATTAGGGATACAATCTATCATTTACTTAAAGAGGAAATCCAACTAGAATATGTATTTTTGTACTTTCAATACTTGATACTTTCTCGAAATGACTGAAGATATAAAGAATAAACTTTTAATGTGTGCGGAGATGTATCATCGCGCAGACTTTATACAAAGCGATCCGGTGCAGTTTCCCCATCGTTATACGCTGAAACAGGATATCGAAGTCAGCGGTTTGCTGACGGCGATTATGAGTTTTGGCAATCGCAAACAGATCTTGAAGAAAGCGGACGAATTGCACGGGCTAATGGGAGATTCGCCTTATCAGTATGTATTGTCCTGCCAGTGGGAGAAGGATTTTCCTTCAGGAGCAACCAATAGCTTTTATCGGATGTTGTCGTATGCTGATTTTTATGGATACTTTCGGCGATTATATATAGCTTATACACAGTTTGAAAGTCTGGAGGAAGCTTTGATGTTATATCCCGGAATACCAATGGAAAAGTTATGTGCATTTCTTGAAGTTTCTGCCAAAAGTCCTCAAAAGAAACTGAATATGTTTTTGCGTTGGATGATTCGTCGGGATTCGGAGGTCGATTTGGGGATTTGGGAAAGTTTTGATCGCAGAGATTTGATTGTTCCTTTAGATACACATGTATGCCGGGTAGCACATTATTTCAAGTTGACGGATACGGAAACTTTTTCTTTGAAAAATGCCCGTCAGATAACGGCAGCATTGGCTACAGTCTTTCCGGATGATCCTTGTCTGGGCGATTTTGCTCTGTTCGGCTTGGGGGTGAATGGGGAGATTTAAATAGATAAACTAATAGTACTGATTTTTCCGGCTATTATCGAAAATATAGTGTTTTCTTAAGTTATTTCGATTATAACCGGAAAAGTCGATATTAAACCAACTTTATTCGATTATAATCGAAAAACTGGAGAACTGTTAGAACGTTGTTATCTTGTTTGTGAAATCCCTCCAACCATTTGCGTTCTTATATTTTTCCACAGATTCGGCAGGAACACGAATGACGGTAATATCATCCGGAAATCCGTACCATACTTTTTCAAATACCTGCGGAGGTGTTGTCCCTTCTACCTTTACTTCTTTAATACCTGTATTATTGAAAGCCGAAAAATTAATCTGTGTGACGTTTGCCGGAATGGTTAATTGGGTCACTTTCCTATTACCACCCAGTAATCCCTGTCCCAATATCCGAATACTTTCAGGTATTTCGAAGCGAGCCAATTTCGGACATCCTTCAAGACAATAGGGGTGGATCATAGCTTCGGGGTCATCATTGAAAGTACTCCCGTAGGTGGTCACTTCCGCCAATTCCGGGCAGTAATAAAAGGCTCTTTGCGCCATGGTTGTAACGCCGTTCGGTAACTTCACGGTTGTAACGCTACTTTCCCGGAATGCTTCCAATCCGATTGTTTTTACATTTTCCGGAATCTCAATCGTTTTCAGTTGAGATGTCTTAAGGAATGCCTGTGCTCCGATTTCTTTCAGTGTCGCAGGCAGCAGCACTTCTTCAACGCCCGCATATACAAAAGTGCTGGCGGGAAGTTTGGTGAGTTTCGTTTGGCTTAAATCTGCTTTTTTCAAATTCCGGCAATAGTAGAAAATGTTTTCCTCCATCTGTTCCAGGCTTGATGGAAATACTATTTCCTGAATGGCCGAATTGAAGAAAGCCATATCTCCAATCGATTTTAGTCCTTCATTGAGTACTACCTTTGCTGTTTGGCTGTTGCTGAAGGCAGCTTTCGGGATTGATCTCACGCTATTGGGAAGTATGATTTCATTGTATCCTTTCAATATTTCCGTCAATACTCCGTTTTCTATACGGACGGGTGAAACCTGAACAGAAAAGCTTTTCTGTTTTCCTTCCAGTGTGATGGTTACTTCTTGTTTTTCGACAGGCGTGGATGAAGAGAAACCGCTGATCTGTTCCGGGGTAACCTTTACGGGGCGTTGTTTCCCGTCATCATACTTGCCTGTCACGTTAAGGCCGGTTAAGTCTATATTCTCTCCTAATGCATAAATTGTTTTTGCGGGCAATTGTTCTATGGAGAAATCTTCAAGTGAAGCCCCTATGGGTTCAACAGGATTTGCTGCCGAAGGTGAATCTTTCCTGTATTCGTCATTTTCGGTGCTGCAACTTAGTAATATTGTTCCCAAAAACATTTGCAGGCAAAGTGCTGTAATTATATAAAGTCTAGTTTGCTTCATGTGATAAAGGCTTAGTTAGGGAATTGGGTTAAACGTATTTCTACTTTTACGGCTTTTCCGGCTTCTACGGTTTTGCCGGAAGACCATATCTGATAGTTGTTAGGGCCGCCCCCTTCTTGTACCACGAATGTCAGGAACCGTTGCGACTGCGTTGCAAACCATTCCTCTCGTGGCAGTACAAAGGTGGCCATACCACTTTCATTTGTCTGTATGATTGCAGTTGGCAAAGTTAAATTATCTTTTTCAAAAACCTTATAATCCTTTTCATTATACATTTTTACGGGAACGCCCGTTGCAATTTTTCCATTCTCATCATAAACGGATACCACTACTTTTGCTTCTTTCATTTCTTCGTTTCCTTTTTCGCATGCTACCATGAAAAGCATGGCGCTTAATAGAATAACAATCTTCTTCATAATCTTTTCTTTTTTCTAATTTTTCGAATGCAAAAGTAATAAGATTGCATCAAATTCGGGTTGTGATGCAATCTCGCAAATCTAACACTTTGATTTAAAGTATATTGATATTCAATGGATTATGAAAGATGTATTCTAAGATTTCTAACACAGGTCTAACACCTATCCGAAAAGTGCTAAAAACAACTCTTTATTGGCCGTTTCTGCCGATTTGATACGTGATTTGAGCCGTGACTTGCGAGCATATACATTAGCTACCGTATCTTTCATAAACAAACTGATTACTTGTGGAGAGAAACCTACAAAAATATAACAAAGCAGTCGTATGTCAGCTTCTTTCATTGACGAAAATTCATTCCGCAACTTCTCCATTGCATTATCATGGCAGGTATTTACGATAAGTTCCAGTTCTTGCAACATTGCATTGTTCTCTGCAAAATCGGTGATAATCTGTTTCACTTCGTGGAACATGGCTGCTTGTTGCGATGCGGTATTCTCACGTTCATAGTAAGTCTTTCCCAGTTTGTCAATGATGTCGAATCGTGAAGCTATCAAACCTTTTAAATGGCTTTCTGCATTGCGCTGTCCTTCCATATGTTCTGTCAGAGTTTTGTATTGGGCGTTGGCTTCTTCCGCCAATAGCAGGTAGCGGTCGGTACGTTCGCGTTGCAGGCGCAGACGTTGACGGATGATGTAGTATGCTACCCCTATTATTAGAAAAATTACGCTTGCTATGGTAATCTCCCAGGTAGTACGGTTCTTCATCCGGTATTCGGCAAATTTGGAGCGTTCCTTGAAATAGTCACGTTCCACCATACCGGCGGAGAATTGCATATTTGAACGTGTCAGCGAGTCAGTCAGATAGATATAATGGTGTATCTTCTCTGTCGCTTTCTCGAAGTTTCTGGCCTGCGCTTCAATCCGATAAGCGGTGTATTGCAGGTCTGCCATGTCACGTATATCGGTGGAATGTGTTTCTGCAAGTGCCAGATAGTAGCGTGCGCTGTCTATACGGTTTTTTAGTAGATTCACATCTACTAATGTATGGTATCCGTATAACGTATCTTGCCGGGCAGAGAGTTCGATGCGTTGCAGTAGGTCATGAGGAATTTGTTTCTTGCCTGACACCACATAGAGAGAAGTAAGATTGGTGAGACTGGCTTTGGCTAACTTATTGTACTTGTGCTCATCAGCCAAATCGAGTGCGGCAGAATAGAGTCGCATGGCTTTCTCCATATCTTTTGAATTGAAAGTTGCGGCTGCCATATCGAGAGTTGCCTCTGTTTCTTCACGAGTGTTATCAGTCTGCCGGAAGTTATTGCGAGCTTCACGAAAATAATGATAAGCCCGGCTATAGTTCATTTGGTCATAATACACTTCACCGATTTGACTGTATAAAAGTCCTGCATAATAAGGCTCATTGGTATCTTTCAGTTTCTCTTCAATTTCTAGGAAAAGACGTAACGCTCCCGGTTTGTCTCCTGCGCGCAGTTTAACCCGTCCCCAATAATAGAGAGTTTTGCATTGGCGGCGTAAATCTTTGGGATGATGTTTATAATGGCTCCAAGCCTGGCGAATGAGCGAATCATTGGTTACTTTGATGTGATTTTTGTCTAAAGCCTCTGAATAAAGCAACGCATACCTGGCTTGTTCAGCCTGGCCGCCTTCCGATTTGAGTTGTTGTAATATTGTTAAGGCACTATCCGGCTTATTTTGTAACAGTGCTTCCGCCTCATCAAGCCGGGAAATCTGTTCTCTGTTATAACATCCTGTAAAAAAGAGAATTGCTAATAGTTTGAGTATAATTCTGCATTTCATGCTGTGAATGTAGTGAAAATATCGCGAATTTAGTTAAAGGCGTCCATAAATATTTCGGTGCTTGTTTTGAGAGTATGGGGATTGAAGAGATAATGAGTGCATTCTTTGTGTTTAATATTATAATTCATGGATGATAATTTTTATCTTTGCATTAGGAATCATTTATCTTTTGCATTTAAATTTTATTGAGGTATGGTAGATGTTTTAACAAAAGAGCAACGGCGGAAGTGTATGTCGAATATTCGTAGTAAAAATACGAAGCCGGAGATTCTTGTGCGGAAATATCTATTTTCCCAAGGTATTCGTTTTCGTGTTAATGTGAAAAAGTTGCCAGGAACTCCTGATATTGTGTTAAGAAAGTATAGAACAGTGATCTTTGTAAATGGCTGTTTCTGGCATGGACATGAAGGGTGTAAATATTATGTTTTGCCGAAGACCAATACAGAATTCTGGAAAGAAAAAATAGAAAGGAATAAAGAACGAGATTTGAAAGAACGAATGCAACTCCGAAATATGGGATGGCATGTTATCTTGTTATGGGAATGTCAATTGAAAAGTAAAGTCCGGGAACAAAATTTGAAAGGGTTAGTATATACTTTGAATAAGATAGTATTAGAAAACTATAATGCAAATTATACTTGTCTAGAAACTTTTCTTTGAATGACTATTAGGGGAAGAAAAAGGATATAGTGAAGAGTAAATGCTCTGCGCGAATATAAACTCTTCATTGCAAATTCTTCTCATAGTTTTCTATTTACACAAGATTGTGGACAGTGTCTGAAAAATTATTCTTCTGTGAAACCGTGTTGTTTTAATGTTTTGAGATTTTGTTTACATCCCCATGCTAGACGATCATTTAAAGTTTTTTTTCCTGAAATAATTTCATTCATAACATTCCATTGCCAATCTTTAAGAATACGGCGATGTTTATCCCAAGCAACCATTTTTTGTATTAACTCAATGGTTATTCCGTGGTCTGCACTTGTACTGTCTTTTACAGTTGTTGACAGGTCTGTTTTTTGCTCCTCTGTGAGTTCATCAGCTTCTGCAAGCAGCTCAATATTATTCGTACAAACAATTTCGTAAATAGTCATAGCTTTCTTACGATTATTATCTGTAATTTTTCTATTGAATTTTATAGTATTTGCCATATCAAAACCCGCGAAAGATTGTTGACTCGTGGTTAGATAGCCTGTATCTTTTCCCCATTCTTCAATTTTTTTCCAGAGAGCGTATGGAATTGAACGCAATAATGCAGTTTCATATTCTTTTTGAATTGAATCAATATCTAAATTGTCAGCGGCTGACTTACGTTTTTTTAGTTGTTCATCTGTTGCAAAATCAGCCTTAATACTATTAATATCAATATTCCATTGTTGTTGTTTTATAGTTTCCCAACAATCTTCTTTTTTTGCCCATTCAATATAATGGGAACTTGGTGAGTTATGCAAAATGAATTCATTAAGTTGTTTCATTAATGAATAGAGTGCTGCTGACAACTCATCAGAGATCTTTTGATTTTTCCATATTTTTTCTAAATTAAGCTTATAATCAGTGAGGTAACCAAACAGTGAAATAGCATATGGTACAACTGCATTACGCATTTCACCAATGTTATTGGGTTTGATGCCATACAGTTTCTCTGCTTCCCGAAATAATATAAATTTGGCAATGACATCTTCAAAATATATTCCTGTAACTTTTTTAGGCAAGTTGTAGTTTATGAATTGGGCATAATTCTTTTCATTTCCGCGAACAACAATATGTGGACCGATAGTTAGTTTTTTGCCTTCTTGAATTTCCCCATAAGAATTGACGAATTTTGCTAAATCTGTCTTTTTGAACATCTGCTTCTTGGGATATTTTAAATCAAATTGTTTAGCTCGGGAAGGGGTAAATCCATCACGTAAGCGCATGTTTTTATATTGTCCATTAGCTCGTTCAAAAAACCAGATTGTTGGAATATTACGTTGTGGAGTAATGGGCGAGAATGAACGGCGTGATATTTTTTCCAATTCAATAAGTATTGGATTATTGGCCGAAAAATCTGCATTATTAACTTTGTTTTGAGTATTGGCATATTGGGAAATACGCGATACAATCTCACTGTAAGAATCAGCTTTTTTGATGACAGATATTTTCATTTGTACGAAAATATTTGAAATGTCAGCTTTGTCTTTATCCCAAGTATGATAAATGGAGGCGGTTGTTTGCCCACCATTTACAATTTGTAAGTTGCTGATTCTTTTTACATAATGCCCAGTCTCGTCAAGTTCTATGTTGTCAGCTGTTGCAGAGATTCCATTATTATAAGCTAAGAACATATGTGATTCTTCGTTAATGGTTTTTCGTATTCCTCTGTTTATTTTTCCAGTGAATTGTAGAAAGGAACGTACATTTTGTTCTAATAATCGAGCACCAAATTGTTTGTATAGCATTGCTAATCCTTGTCCTGGCATTATAGCAATGTATGATTCATAATCACTATTATCAATAGGAGCTTTCAAACAAGGAATTTTGATTTGCTGTTCATCAAAATCCAGTTCAATAGATATATGAGATTTTTCAGATATCGCGTATAAGCGGTTAATATCAAAGATATTGTAATAAATGTCTTGTCCGGCAACCTTTTCTTGTTTAGGGATATCGCCGTTGTAGGTACCGTTGGTGAGAATTATTGCATTGACCCGTACAAGTGTTTCTCTTATTTCTGGAAGTTTAGCTAAATCATATGCAAATTGAAAAATAGGTGATGATTCATCAATATCTTTAGCATATTCATTGTAAAATGCTTTTCGGAAAAAGTTTGTAATGCGTTTGGCCGCTCTATCTATTTCTTCTTTTGTAATTTTTTGTGGTACTTCTGTATTCTGAAAAATAGAAATAAATAAATCTATCGTTTCATAATTGTCAGACATTGCATAACCATTAATTTTGTGTTGCCCTTTAGTTCCTAGTTCTTTCTCATCATATGCAAATGTGGCATTTTCGGTTTCACCAGCTTCTGCAAGCATTTCTAATGCAATCTGTGTAAATAGCTGCTCTTGGCTTGCTCCATTTTCAGCAGTGTCTTGCATTGTTCGAATCTCTTGTAATAAGGATAAGTAGTATTTATTTATTTCGCTCATAAGATACTTATTTTGTCAAATACAGTATTTTCAGAAATTAAATAATCCATGCATTGTGAAAGTATAATTGAATACTTGATATCACCTATGCCATTACGGATCTCTTGTTCTTTGATACGTGGAAAATCTCCGTCTATTTTGTAGTAGTTTTCATTGCGAATTTGATAACATTTTTCTTCATATAGGTACTTATGTCTATCAAAGTATCCTGCTTCTAGAAGTTTATTGTTAAATAAGTTTTGGGCAGAAATATTGTCTTGCAACACCTTTCTAATAGTATCGATTTTACTATTTAGACTTTCACCGTTCTTTTTGGCTACTTCAACTGATAAGTGAAATAGAAATAAATTTCTTAATAATGTCTCGTCTAATTGTCTTTCATTGCTAATATTAACTTTCTGATGATTGTTGCCAGATGTGGTTTTTACTTCAATCGCCCAGTCATTGTACTGAAAGTCGCGTATTTCCTTATCTGTTCCTACCCAAGCGTTGAGAGCTGCAATAGCGTTTTGCCTGATGATAATCTTTTGTAAAAAATGTAATTCACCATAAAGCCCTTGTTGCTCTGATGATGTTAAACCTTCACCTTTCAACTTTTCGAAAAGTGCTTGCCATTTTTCTAATTGATTAATGATCGTTTTTGCGATTTGTTTTTCAGAATGTAATGATAAAACTGATTGTATCATATTTTCACACATGACTGCGAAAATATCGCGGCTTTGGTAATGTAATAACTTTATGATAAGTAGCTTGTTGCATGGGAATGATTTATCATGCATTAAGACAATTTGTAGATCACGCAAATTAGAGAAAGAGGAAATATCAATATGTGTATGTTCATTGAATGATAAAGCAATTCCACAATGTCTTTCTGGATTTTGAAAAATAGCATAAATAAATAATTCAGAATCATTTGTATATAATCGCTTTAACAATCCGATTTCGTTGGATTGTTCAATATTCTCCCATATTTCCAATATATTATTCATTGTCTTCTAAGTTATCATTGTTATCATCAAAATCAATTTCAGATTGATAATATTCATTTGCTAAAGAGGTATTTATCGCAAATTCTACAGTATGCTGTGTATTACTTTTGGGAAAAACAATAGCAAAACCAATTATTACATCATCGTTTTCCTGAAAAATAGTTATACTATTTTCATCTTTTGGATTTGCACCTAAAGGATCAAGCGGATAGATAATCAATAATGGATTATTTACATCACGGGATAATTCTCGAACAAGTTTAGGTTTTGGATAGTTCTTTTTCCAGTCTTTGTCTTGTTTTGATGCGAGCCAGGCATCAGATAAATCGGCATTATCCAAATCAATGAATTCATCTGTTTGCTTTCCGATAATATGATTCTTCTTAATTATATAAGTCTCGGTGTCTCCTGCTGTGTTTCGAATAAAACAACCTGCACTGACTTTATTTGATACTGTAAAATGTTTTGATGCGTTGGCCTTGTTCATTAAAGCAACACTCCATGCTCCGAGTTCCCCAGCTTGATTGAGTTTGCGAATAAAATTGCTGATTAATGTTAAATCTACTTTAGTAAGTTGTGGGGGGACTGTAAACTCTGAAAAGAATTTTAGAACATCTATGGGAGAGACTTTTAACCAGAGATAGTCATTGCTGCCTTTTATAAGAGGAATTCCCAACTTTGAAAGGAAATCTTGTGTTGCGACTAGGTTCTTGTGGATTACCCCTTTGTCGGTTGGAAGTTGATAAGTTTCAACTAAACGGCCAGACCATGATACTTGTATTCTATCTACATTGCGCATTTTTGTGATTGCTGTAATTTGTAATTGGCCTGGATGAGTACGTACTTTCAAAGCATATTTTTCTGGTGTAGCTTTTGCATTCCACATTGCGTCAAATTCCTCTCGTAAATCTTCACTTGCCATTGTAATGTGTCTGAACCATTCGTTGAGCTCACTGCTTGTGAATAAACGGCATAAATCAACATATCCGGGACGATAGCCAAACCAACGTCCCATTTGCATGAGAGTGTCGTACATTTTTGAGGCGCGTAAAAAGTAGCTTACTGATAGTCCTTCCAAAGTTAATCCTCGAGAAAGTTTGTCACCACCAATGGCTATTACTGAAATTCCTGTTTTTTCATTTTCGTAATACTCCAAGGTGTCAGCAGATTGACCGTTGATTGACATTATTTTGATTTTCTGTACAGCTTTATACAAGTTAGGTTTTATATCTTCCCAACTATGTATTTTTATTTTGCTGTCAATGTCTTTAAACGAAGAGTTTAGTATATTCTGTGTTGTAGTACAATATGAAATATAGTTTTCCGTATCAACTTCAAAAATATCTCGAAATTGTTTTAGGACGCCTTTGTCCTCTTGTTCAATACCTCGTTTGTAGTATAGAAATAAATTATTAATAATTTCTTTAAGTGAATTTTGCCAATTTAAATAACGGGAAACATGAATGAGCATTGAATTGTGTTTGTCTGCTTGTCCTCGTGCAATGCGAATGGCGCAAGTTACAATAAAACACTTTATAGCTGTTTGTAATGATATAGGTAGTGATGTTGGTGGTTCATCATCTTTCTTATGACTATCGGGAAAAAAGCTTTGATAATCATTTATTTTACGAACAATAGGTAATAAATCGTCGTTTGTATCATTTACTTCTAATGAGGTTCCAAAAATCTTTTCAGCGCCTATATAATTACTTGGTGCAGGTAGATTTATAATAAAATCCCGCGGGAATAGGTCATCTTTGTCAAGTGGAATAAAGATGTTGGCAAATGGGGTGGCTGTGTAGCCAACATATCCAAAGCGATAGAAATGTCCGGCGATTTTTCGTATCCATCCATTGATTGCTGTTGGTGCTTCATCTGCTTTTTTGGTGTTGATTGAGGCGTTATCGGCCTCGTCATCGATTATAAGTAAAGATTTATTTGTGATTCTTTTTTCACCGTTAATTTCTTGCGTTTGTGAAAGCAACCAAGTATTAAGACGTTTTAGTACAGTTGTATTTTTCTTTACAACAAGTAACAATGGAGTTTGAATATCAAAACTAATTCCCAAACTGTCAGCCAATGACTTTTTAAAATCAGATTTTATTGTGGTTATGGAAATGGCTGTATTATTATTGTCTAATACACCAACACCAATTCTGTTTGTACCGTTTGTTTGCCATGCTCTTTCGTGTGCTGTATCAAATCCTAAAAAGTCTTCATCTAATCGGTGTTGTGTTTGGCTGCGTAGATTGTTGTGCATACCTGCTAAAACGATGATAAGATTAAAACCTGCATCAGCTGCTTTGCATATCAGTCCTGTGTAATTAGCAGTTTTGCCAGATTGTACTTGTCCGACTACAAGTCCTTTTTGTCTATACCTTTTACATTATGAATCGTTGGATCGTAAAGCTTGTCCAAAATGTCATCGGTAAGACGATCTATTTCATTAATAACTTTAGGAGCAAAATTTTTACTATTTTGTAGATAGGTAATATATCTGTTCCAAAATTTCCAATCACTATTTTGATGATTTGCTTTAAAATCTAGTAGCCATGGGGTATTTCGTTCATTGTCAAAAAGCATTTTGTATTCTTCTTGTCTGACATTATACAACTTCAATAATTCAATATGCAGTTGCTTTTTATCTATTGTCGGATAACACATAGCACTTCTTTCTATGGCAATGTTAATTTCTTCATCAGTTGCACTTGACTTTTCGCCAATGTTAGCACGGGAGTTTTTAAATGCTTTTTCTTGGCAATATTGATACAAATACTCTTTTAATTGTTGTGTATTTGTTGAAGGGAATTCAATTAAGCACTGTTCGATAATTTTGTTTATTGTTTCTGCATGGATAATAATCTGTTTGCTTAAACAATTCTCACAATATTTTTTTGCACTTTCATTCATATGAGTCTACAATTTCTATGAGTTCAGGAAAATTATTAAATGGTTCCATGCTGGCAAGTATAAGTTTAACTTGCTCAACATTCTTGCCTGTGGCTATTTGAGTTTTATAAATTTGTTTAATCATGAGTTTTACGACTTCTAAATTTGTTTCCTCAAATGGCTCTGTATTTACGCCTTGTTCCGATTCACGAATGAAGACAGATTTGGTCGGTATGGTTTCTTCCACAAAACGTAAAAGATATTCTATAGCTTTATCTGGTTCTATTTTTGCTAATCGTTTGAATTCGGCAATCATTAGATGATCTCGATTGATAATGAATGAGTATTTCTTTCCTTGCTTTTTTTCGAGCCAAAGTGGTTGAAATTCTTGCTGTTTCCTTATTGTAAGAATTTTACCTCTATGCCGAAAAACTTCTACACCACGATTACGGACTTCAAGAGCGTATTTTTTTATTTGTTCTCGGCATGTAAATGGTGGACGCGCTGTCGATTTTTTTATGTCAATTTGCCAATCTGTGTCTAATTTGTTGGGCAGGTCAATTTGAATACGTACTAATTTGTAATGTTCTTCTTTACGGAAAAGTCCTAACCAATCCCCTGCTAATATGAGTCGCTTGCCACGATATACATAAAATCCTTGTTGGTTAGTCCATCCGTTTATACCTTCGGCTGTTTTGTATATTTCTTCTGTAAGGTGACATTTATGTGGTAGAACATATCCTTTCATTTTGGCTTCATTGAAATGCTCTTCAGGAAATGCTTGCGTAGCTTTTTCTGTTAATAGAAAAGGATTCCATGGCTTAATCTCATGCCCCCAACAAAAGAGTTTTATATTCTTTTCTTCTATGAATCTATGAAAAGTCATAGACAAGTGCTGTCTGACTTTTTCCATCTGCTCTAAAAACTTGCCTTTTGCAATTTCATTAGAATTTAATGTGTTTGTAGGAATGATACGGTCTAAATCTGTCCATATGACAAGGGTGCCGGATTTTAATTCATCAAGTGCGTGTAAAAATATGTCTGGAATTGGATAACGAATAAGTTCCCATTTATTCGTTTGATTTACATAATTCAAATCCCAAATCCAATAAATAGGAGCAAAACCTGCTTTTTTGCTAAGAACAATTAATTTTTGGCATTGTGAAAATGAAGCTGTTTTCAATCCCAGACCGAAACGTCCTAAGTCTTTTTCTGATCGTTCATCCATTGGATTTTTTGCACCAGGCTTCATTGCTTGTACAAGTTCTTCATGATTCATTCCACAACCATCATCTAATATTGTAATGAAAGAATTACCACCTTGCCATTCGGAATTAAACCATATGTTTTTGGCATTTGCTGAAATGGAATTGTCTATAATATCAGCAACTGCTGCTTCCAAATTGTAGCCGATTGCCCGAAAGGTAAGTATCATTGAGGAGGCACATGGCTCTGCTATTGTAGTATCTGTAATATTATAGTTCATAAGTAAATTGCTCTTTAATTTTATTAGCAATTTTTTCTGCTAAAATTACTGGGACTGCATTGCCTATTTGTTTGAAAGCAGCTGTTCTACTCCCCTCAAAATAATAATCATCAGGAAACGATTGTATTCGTGCAGCTTCCCGAACGGTAATTGAACGTATTTGTTTTAGTGACGGATAAATGTAATAATGTCCGTCCATTGCAATATGTGCAACAACGGTATGGCAACACCCCTCATGGTTAACTACTTGAAAGCGATTAAGAAAGGCTTGTTTATTATTATGCTTTTGTAATTCAGGAGGTAAATCAGCATAATTAAGTCGTGCTTTTTTTTCTAACCATAATTTTATTGCTCGTTTGTAAATTTCCAGATCAATAAGATTATGGGGCCTGGCAATATGCTGCGTAGTGAAATCTAAGCTATTACGGACTTTAGATTGTTGTAAATATCCTGTGGCCGGAGCTACATATTGAACGATATCTGTTAAACTACCTTCTCCTTGCTGTCTTTCGGGTAAATCAGAAAATAAATCGGGTAAAATCTTATATGGATTTTCTTCTTTTTCTAATTCTGGATATTTTAAATTTAATTCTTTTCTCCATCCTACAATAATAACTCTTTCACGATTCTGGAGAACTCCGTAATCGGATGCCTTCAATTTTTTCAGTTCTATTTTATATCCTGCTTTGTCTATTCCTTTCAAGATGTTTTCTAAATGAATTCCATTTTGTGCAGATAAAATGCCTGGAACATTTTCGAATACAAACATTTTAGGTTCATATCGTTTTAGAAATTGTAAATAGTATTTATATAAGAAGTTTCGTGGATCTTTTTTCATGTTTTTAGGATCACGGGCGCGTCCAACAATTGAATAGGCTTGACAAGGAGGCCCACCAATGATAAAATCTACTTGCTTATTACCTTTTAATTTATCAACCTTTATGAAAATGTCGGCTAATGTTTCGTCCGATATTTCTTTATTGATAACCGAGTCGATAACTTCGTCGGGAACTTTTTCCCAGAGCTTTTGTCCGCTTTCTCCTTCTTGTTTTTCTTTTAGATACTTAATATATTCTTCAAGTCTGTTATGCTGTTTTAGGTAATGGTAAGCCATTCTTGAACGTAGAGTATCACAAGCATATTTATTCATTTCGATATGGGCAATAGGAGTAAACCCGGCCCGGATAAATCCTTCAGACAAGCCACCTGCGCCAGCAAACAAATCTATAAAATTAAAAGTATATGCCATATCTATTTTTTCTAAGTATAATATTCTATATGCATTTATATTACCTTCTGTATCATATCATATTTGTAGTGATATATAAGGTTGATGATGCGATTTTATAGCATTAGTCATTTAATATTGCAAAGTTATAAGATAATCTTCAAACATGCGAATAAATTCGTCTAAAATGCATAGATGAATTGTTTATCTTAATGAGAGTGTTTTTTATTATAGAGTTGATGATAGGTTTCGAGTATAGAAGCATGAACTCACTATATGAAGTCATTCATGATAAGGTGGGCTTACGATGATATGTAGTCTGCTGCCATCTGACCTTCGCCGATAATTCTTATAAGTAGCTCCTGTTTTGTTATAGCGCCATTCGTTCTTTGACAAGATTGGGTATATATCTATTTTTTTCATATATATCACCTAATCCGAGTTTGGGGTATATCATTCCACCAACTCCGGGTAATACACTTCCTTGCGCATCTTTGGATGTATCGATAGCAAATGTCAGAAATTCGAATTTATTGCTTATAGATTCAGGAAACTCTTTTTGCAAGTTCTTTTGAGCATCCTTATACATTACTGGAGATAATATATAAATATTAAGCGGGTTCATTTTTTCCACCAATCTGGTTAGTTGTGTTTTTACCACACAGGAACTGCTTATAATTGATTTTACAACAATTAGAGTTTGACACTCTTCAATCGGCTCTATATAAGATTTTACAATCGGACTATATTCCAATTTTGTTGTTTCATCCAAAGTGATTCTCTGATTCCAAAAAACGGCTAATGCAACATTTTTCTGTGAAATAGAGCTTAAAACACCTTGTGCCAACCAGTCAGCATCTTCTGATGCACATGCCAGCATGGTATTTCCATACCTGCTATGTTTCTTTTCATCCAGCAAAGCTCCTAGTGCTTTGCCTAGTTTGTAGAAGGTATTACGATAAATTTCAATTGAGGTATTGGGATTGGATAAGATATGCATCAATTGAATAATATCTCTGTTCTTTTCGTATGTTATATTGGTATAAGTTCTCATATTCATTCTATTTCAACTTAATAATTCCATTAAATCCCAAATATTTGCAGGATTGGCTTTCTGTAACTTTTGTTCAATTTCGCTTGTCCAGACAACCTCTCCATTCATGTTGTGATAGTTCCAGTATACAGTAGTCCCTTTTTCAAGAAAACTGATTCCAAACTGATTTAAGAGAATCTTGCATTTTTCTGATATTTCAACGTTTGGATATGTTTTTATGTTCACATACCCTTTACCTATTGAATGTACAATATCCAAAATCTGTTGTAGAGATACACTTTCTTGTTCAACAGAATTCCATGCTCCTAAAATAGCAGCTGCAATTCCAAATAATTCATCATTTTCAGCTTGTTGTGATACTGTTATTTGCTGGATTGCTTCCTTAAATATAGGATGTGATAGAATTAATTGGTTGATACTAGAACAAGAAGGAAAATATTCTGATGTTGTATACGAACTAATTTCAGAAGGAACAGTAGATACTGAACTATTAGGATTTGAATAAATTAGTTTCAGTTTGAACTTCTCGTTTCTTTCTGACGAAATCTCTGTTTGTCTTTTAAAATCATATTTTAACTTACTAGTTTCCCATGTTAAATCTTTCACATCTTTTAGTTGATGATAGGTTTTATGAGCATTAGGTTCTTCAATAAAAAGATCATCAACAAAGGCGTCATGTAGTTGTGTCGTTAGGTGGATGTTACTTAATTGGGTAATATATTGATTCATAAATGAAACAATTTGGTAAGTTGCGTAGTAGCTTTCATAGATAGCTCCTTTGCTATTATTTTTCCCACCTTTGTGTTTATTCTTCAGATATTTCTTTTCTTTCTGGGTAATAGGCATATATTTCTTTTTCTGTTATTTCTTTAAAACGATCTATTTTAATACCATTTCGTACTATCTTATCAAAAAACATAGTTTTAGGACGGACCCATATTTCATGCTTACCATACAATGCTTGATAAACAACCATCTCCTCAAGTGTCTCACTATGCTGGGCAATACCCAACATTTTATACAGTCCACCTTTAAAATGAATGAAATATCGTTCTTTTTCCATAATACTACCATTATTCTTATGCAGGTATAAAAGTAGTAAATTCTTAGATAATAAGAGCCGGTTGTTTCTGATATTTTTTTTTTTAACGTTGTATAACCTGTCGTTGTTAAATGATATCGCTACTAAATAAGGTATGATTTCTTCGTAGCGTCATTTTTTCATTTTCTTTCTCCACCTCTGAAACCCTCTCATCAAACTTTCCTCTTCCACCGACTCCACCATATCATACTTTACCACAAACTCATGCATTGACTTTATATACATCACTCCATTTTTGAACTTATTTTCCAATAGGAACGAATAAAGCTCCGCTTTCATTTCCGCCTCAATTTCCTTTTCGATAATAAAGATACTGTCCTGACCGAAATAATTATAAACTTCCGGATTCTTCCCTTGCCTTGGGCTGGGAAGAACAAAAGTGATATTTCCAGTCTCTTTCCAGGAGACGCCTTGCGGATGAGGAACAGATAATTGATGCAGGAAGTGATAAATGGGAGTGAGGTGGGAGAGGTGGATTGGAATGGGGAGCCTTGAAGGTGGATTGTTGTGCGATAGAAGTTCTAAACTTTGTCCGTACCGGACATGCATATACCTCGCCAGATATGGCTTGATGGCAAACGTGACTGTAACCATGGGATTTGAATTTTGAATTGTTGAAATTTGTTGTATACTGATTGCCGCTTCGTGCGGCAGATTCCGTCGTGTTTGTTGGAAAAAATCCAATGGGTTACGGGGACGGAATTCTAATTCGGTAAGAAGTTGAAATTCAAATGGTTACAAATGCCGGTTTTTCCTTTAAAACCAACGGGCCGTTCCTTTAAAAGGAACGACCCGTTGCACACCGAGGAAGGATCTCTTCCTTTTAAAGGAACGGACGGCTCCCTAAAATCCATAGTGCAAAGCTATGCCTAATATTCTAATTTTTCAAAAGGAATAATAGCGGAAATATTTATATTATGTAATGAAATATCATAAATAGTATACATCTCTAATTTATGCGTATGCATATTGGGAATATGTAATAAAAATATACTAATTACTAGAGCGTGTATTTTAACTATATTTATCAGATAACTATTCTTAAAGTGGAAAAACTTTTTATTCCATTTCTTGTTTCTTGCGTAACAGGCGGAAAAATAGTTCTGATAAGTAAGGTGAACTTCGTACTTTTACGTCTCAAACAAAAAAAGCAAGATATGATAACATCTGTGAAACTTATGCTGAACAAGAGCAGGATATTGAATAATGGCAGTTACCCTTTAGTATTTCAGGTGATACACAATCGGAGAAAAAAATTACTGTATACAGGTTACCGGATGAAAGAAGAGGTGTTTGACGAGTCGGAAGGGAAGATTATGAATGGCGTAGGTTCTACTTTTACGGCTACAGAGGTCGTGAAAATGAACCGCGAGCTGCGGAAGATGCGGAATCGGATTGATACACGGATCAGGCAGCTTGAGCGGACAAGGGAAGAATTTACAGTGGAGGATATTCTGGCTCAAAGTGCTTTTGGTACAGGAAAACCACAGTTTTATTTATTGCGATATATCAATGCGCAGATTGAGCGTAAGCAGGAACTGAAGAAAGTGGGGATGGCTGCGGCCTACAAGAGCACCCGCTCGTCGTTGGCAAAATTTATAAGCCGCCCCGATGTCCGGATGTCGGAGGTCGATTCGGCGTTCGTCAGGAGATACGAGGATTTCCTGTATAGTAACGGCTCTTCCGGAAATACGGTAAGCTATTATCTGCGCAACTTGCGTTCCCTGTACAACCAGGCGGTAGCGGACGGTTATCATCCTCGTGGCGAATATCCGTTTGCGAAGGCACAGACCCGCTCGGCGAAAACGGTGAAACGTGCTTTGTCACGGACGGATATGCAGAATCTGGCGGACTTGAATTTGGAGAATGAACCTGAACTGGAGTTTGCCCGCGATTTGTATCTGTTCAGCTTTTATGCGCAGGGAATGGCTTTTGTCGATATTGTCCTTTTGAGGAAGAGCGATATTTGCAATGGTGTGCTGACTTATTCCCGTCATAAGTCGAAACAGTTGATTCGCATAGCGGTGACTCCGCAGATGCAGGGCTTGATGGATAAATACAAGACGGAAAATGAGTATCTCTTTCCGATAATCAGCGGTGAATACGCTTCGGGATACAAACAATACCGCCTGGCGTTAGGGCGTATCAACCGCCATTTGAAGAAAATCGCTGTTGCAGCTGATATAAAAGTTGCGTTGACGACGTACACCGCCCGCCATACCTGGGCTACCCTTGCCCGTGACTATGGAGCACCAATTTCTGTGATTAGTGCCGGACTAGGGCACACTTCGGAAGAAATGACACGCGTCTATTTGAAAGATTTCGATGTATCCATGCTTAATCAGGTGAACAGCATGGTTACAAATTTATCCAAGTGAAATGAAAATTTGTAATATAATCCGTTGAAAATTAGAAGATATAATATTTTTATTTATCTTTGCGATATTGTAATCTATTCTGTAATAGAGATTATATTAAAATCTCTTTGTTATTTTGAACTATTTCACGCTGCAAAGTAAGCTTATTTTTTTATAATATAAATTGTCATAAAGTACATTTTTTTATTCATTTTGTACACGTTGCGTGGTTATCCTCATTAATAGGGCTGTTTTCAGTCTGGCAGCGTTCCATTAACTGTTTGGCGGTACATCCGAAATATAGTTTGCAGTGACGGTTAAAGTTACTCTGCGAATCAAATCCCAATTCTTCAACGGCGTCTTTTATACATACTCCCGGTTCGGTCATTTTTTCGAGTATCCTTTGGTTCTTTTGTTTCAGCATCCATTGTTTGGCAGTCATTCCGAACACCTCGTTGAATTTGGAAAAGAAGCGGCTTCTTCCCAGGTTCGATAGTGAGATGAGCTGTTCTATATTATCCACTTTGGTATGGTTACGCATGACAAAATCCTTGAAGTCTATTTCTTTTCCGATGATAGGGTGAAGCAGGGTTGCAATCTCCCGCTTCTCATAAAATCCGCGCAGGAGAAAGAAGAATTCCCGTTGCATCAGGGTGTGCAGGTGTGCACAACTCATCCCGTTCTTGATACAGTGGGTTAACACTTCGAGGAATGGTGTCAGTGGGTAGTGTATTCTAATCGGTGAGAAGTCATATTCAATGTTGTTGCATAGCTCTGATAAAGATTGCAATATGAGCTTGTCACAGTTTCCTTCGGGCATATCGAAAAACATGGAGAGCAGGCTTGAACCGTTTTCTCCAATTCCCTTCAGCCGGGAAGAACGGGGGATGAGTATCATCTCTCCGGCATGAAACGATCTGTTGTGGAACTGGTTGCAAGTTATGGTGAAATCACCTTTCAGGAAGAATAGAAGATAATTCTTACTTGTAGTGTCTTCCTCAAATTCTGTGTTCTTATCGAACTCCAAATACTTGAATCCGGTTTCAATCGTTGTCATGTAGTTTTGGCATGACAGGTGTTCTTCGATGTACAGCAATTCGCTTTTCATAAGTTTTGTTTCCATGGCAATAACTGTTTTGATTGTTTGGTCTGTTACCTATCTGTTTGTTTCACAATTGTTTCAGTATCTGTATTTTTAATGAATTATATATCAGAATATTATTTTCTGTTTTGTTTGCTATGATTCATTTTATCATGATACTGAAACGTTATATGGGTGCTTTATGTGATATAAATCATTGGTAATTAGGTTTTTATTGTTTGTATTCTTTTGTTTTATCTCTATTACAGAATAGAGATGAAACAAAAGCAATAATAAATAATAAGATGACATGAAGAAATATCTATGTTTAATCGGAGTCTTGGGAATACTACTTTGTAATACGGGCAACTCTTACGCCCAAAAGGTTGCAGTAAAGACTAATTTGCTTTATGACGCTACTACTACAATGAACTTGGGGCTGGAAATAGGTTTGGGCAAGAAATGGTCTCTCGATTTATCCGGAAATTATAACCCCTGGAAGTTTGATGATGAAACGCGCCTTCGCCACTGGGGCGTACAGCCGGAACTTCGCTACTGGCTTTGTGAGAAATTCAACGGTCATTTTCTGGGTTTGCACGGACACTACGCCAAATACAATGTGGGCGGAATGTCATTTTTGAGTGATAACATGGAACGTCACCGTTATCAGGGACATTTGTGGGGCGGTGGAATATCCTACGGTTATCAGTGGTTGCTCGGCAACCGCTGGAGTATGGAGGCTGTACTTGGAGTCGGATATGCGCGGTTGGATCATTCCAAATATCCTTGTGCCACATGTGGAACCATTCAGAAAAGTGAGAAGAAAAACTACTTCGGCCCAACAAAAGCTGCCGTGAGTATCATATACATTATAAAATAGGCTAATGATGAAAAGAATCTGTATATACGTGACCTTGGGACTGCTAGGCGCAGTTTCCGCCCATGCCCAGGAGATAAATATCGGACAAGCCGTTGCCCGGAAAATAAGCGATGACAAAGTGGAAGTCTCATTTAATATGGATTGCAGTACACTGCGGCTTCCTTCACGCCGACAGATGATAATCACTCCTTTGATAATCAGCCGGTCGGAAAACGATACGCTCGCCCTGCCTTCAGTCTGCATTGCAGGCAGAAACCGTTATCGCATGAACAAGCGGAAAGAAAGTCTGTATGGCAAAGAACCGGCTGCGGGAGAGAGACAGGAAATGATTCGTTTTAACAGGAAACGGGATATGTTGTTAGAATATAACGAAACAGTCCCGGCACAGGAGTGGATGTCCGGAGCACGTGTCGAGATATTCCGTGAATTACAGGGATGCGCAGGTTGCGGAGAAGCACTGGGTAATGATCCCGTTGCGGAGCTTCCTTTATTCAAAGAGGTAGTGGAACGCCCGAATCTGGAAATAATGGTGGCACAGGCAGAGGAGAAACGCCGTTCTTTCACCCGCAGTGCATATCTTAATTTTAAAGTGAACCAGTCGGCATTGCTTGCCGATTATATGAATAATCCTGCCGAACTGGCTAAAATCCATTCGTCCATTGATTCTATCCGTGAGGATGATAACTATCGTATTGCCCGGATTAAGATAGTGGGCTACTCATCGCCGGAAGGCAATTATGACGGCAATGCCCGCCTTTCCGAACAACGTGCGAAAGCGTTGGTACAAAACCTGAAACATGCCTATAAGCTGGACGGCAGTATGATAGAATGCCGTTCGGTGCCGGAAAACTGGGAGGGACTAGCTGCATGGTTGCGCGAATACCGTCCTTCCTATATGCAGAAAGTACTCGATATTATCGGGCAGACTCCCGAACCGGATGCACGCGACGCGAAGATAAAAGCTATCGATGGCGGAAAAATCTATAATGCCTTACTACAAGAGGTATATCCGAAGCTGCGCCTGGTGGAATATACAGTCAGCTATACGGTGGTTCCGTTCTCCGTGGAGCAAGGGCGGGAAATAATCAAGACGCGCCCCGACAAAATGAACCATAACGAAATGTATCAGGTCGCAGTCAGCTACGGCAAAGGTTCGGACGAATACAACAGGATTATCCGGATGATTGCCGACCGTTTTCCGAGTGACAGGATAGCTAACAATAACGCCGCTATCGTGGCTTGGGAAATGGGAGATTACGACGCGATGCGGGTGTACCTGAAACGTTTGGAAGGTATAAAAGCTGAATAATATAATCTGAAACTTATACTTAGTAATTAACATTTTAGTATTCATTAAATTTTAAAACAATGAAATTGGACAAATCTTTTTTAACGCTGTTTGTCGGACTGGCGATGGCAGCATGTAGTAATGATGAAGAGCTGGCAACCGGAGGACAAGACTTGTTGCCGATAGACGGCAGGGAGGCTTATATGTCCGTAGTTGTAGATATGCCTAAAAGTACGGGAACACGCGCTCCTGGAGAAAATCACGGGACAGCGGACGAACAGAATGTAAACGAAGTACTCCTTGCGTTGTTTGATGCATCAGACGTTTGTTTGGAGACAAAGACATTGGCTTCGACCGAGTATATTTTGAATGTAGGCGGTAATCCTGCAGCAGGGACCGGAAATGCATTCAAAGTTCCTTCTACTACCGCCAAAGTACTGACAGTAGTTAATCCGAGCGACAAGTTCAAGGCTGCCTGTGTAGCTTCAGCTTCCTGGTCTGCCATCAACGGTGCGGTAGACCAAACGCTTGACGAAGTGATTGGAACGTCAAAGAACAACTTTATGATGATTAATGCCGGCGACAATGCGAACCCGGCCAACGGGGCATTGGTGACAGCCAATGTAAAGGTGGTTGACGGAACGACTATCCCTGACGTTGATGCTGCGATAGCCGCAGCCCAAGCTGACCGTTCAATGATTTATGTAGACCGTGTCGTTGCTAAAGTTTCTTTAGGAACAAATCCGGACGGCGTCAAGGTTCCTGCCGGAGTGACCTGTACATTCGGTGACTGGGCATTGAATATCACCAACAAGAGCATGTTCCCGTATTCTGAAATCGTAATGCCTGCCGGAGGTTCTGCAGGTGCGGATTACAGAATAGACCCGAACTACGAACTTGCAGGATTCGATGTGTCGCAGTTCAACTACCTGAAAGTAGCTGATGACGGTACTTTGCCTGCTGATTTTTCGGCTATGGCAGACAGCAAATACTGTCTTGAGAACACAATGGCTGCCGACGCGCAAACCCAGGCACAGACTACGTCTGCCGTAGCAAGTGCGGTTTACACTCCTGGCTCATTTACTGTGGGCGAAAGCTGGTTCCGCCTTTTGGGTACCACTTACAAGACATTGGCAGATTTGCAGGCAGTATATAACGCTGCAAAGGCAGCTGGTACACCGGATGCGGCACAAACACAGGTAATCACTCTTTGTGACCAGTTCCATGCACGTATAGCCAAAGCCGCCACTGCACAAGGCAAGACTGTCGGTGGTGATTTCGCCTCTATTACTATCACTGAACTGGACGGCCTTAAGAGCGGTGGCGAATACTCCAAACCTGATGCAACAGCCGGTGAAACCGTAGGTGTGGAATACTTCCAGAAAGGCGTATGCTACTATAACATCCTCATTCGTCATGACGAGGCTATCACCGCAACCATGGCGCATGGCAAATACGGTGTCGTACGCAACAACTGGTACACACTGACTATCAACAGCGTGAAGCAACCGGGTAGTCCCTGGCTTCCTGACACCACAAATCCTACTGACCCGAAAGACCCGGGTGAGGACAATGATGACAAAGAAGCATATCTCTCTGTAGAAATTACGGTAAATCCATGGACTACCTGGAGCCAGGGAGTGGATTTGTAATGACTGATATATCGGGCTAAAATAACAATTAAAATTATAAGAAGGCGTTATGATATGGCGCAGCTTGTCTTGTGGCGCCTTCTTTTTTCTTTCTTTTCGTTTTTATCCAGCCGGCGGAGGCTTATTTCCGTGAAATCAAGACCTTGATTTTAAAAGAAACAGATAAAAAACAGGTCTTGCCATACAGACAAGTTTTGCGGCTTGTCCACCAAAGCAGATTATTCCGAGAAAAGCGCGCGAAGCCGCTTTTCCACACTATATATAGAAATTAGAAAAAATAAATAGAACCATAGATTATGAGAAAAATAATGAAAACAGAGGGTGCCGTCCGTCGGATGGGTTATGGAAGTTGCCTGTTGTTATTGCTTGTACTCTTTTCTTGCACATCCATAGATGAGACACTACCGGAATGTCAGTTATATGTTAGTTTCCGGTATGACTATAACATGGAGTTCACCGATGCTTTTGCGACTCATGTGAATCGTGTCGATGTGTTTGTATTCGACAAGGATGGCACGTTTATAATGAAGAAGAGTGAACAAGGGAAAACTCTGGGCAGTGGCAGCTACCGTATGCATTTACAACTGCCAATTGGGGAATACCGGATAGCTACGTGGGCGGGAATGAGCGATGCCTTTGAAATGCCGGAACCGGTTGCCGGAAAAACGACACTGGAAGATTTGACGGTAAGAATGAAACGGGAAGAGTCACTGGTGCACAATAAAGCCCTGAACCCGCTTTGGTATGGTGGGGTACAGGCCGTCAGCTTTACCGGCAGACAGGAACAGACGGAAACGGTCTCCCTGATAAAGGATACCAATAAGTTCCGCTTCATCCTGCAAAAGTCCGGACCGGGGGAAGAACTGGATATTAATGACTGCCTGTTCGAAATCCGTGCGGACAACGGATATTACGACTGGAACAATGACCTGCTGGATGACGACATGATTAGTTACCGGCCGTATTATCTGGAAAAAGTGGAAGATGTGGGCATTGTGGTGGAAATGAACACCATGCGCCTGCTCGAACATAAAAAGGTGTATCTGACGCTTAAGCGCAAGTCGGACGGCAAGGAACTGATGAAGATTGACCTGATACCTTACCTGCTGCTTACAAAAATGGAAGGGCACAATATTCCGGCGCAGGAGTACCTCGACCGTCAGAGCGAGTATGCGATTGTCTTTTTCTATAATCCGGAATTATTGAATTTCCTTTCCACTAAGATTGTGATTAACGGCTGGACTATCTGGTTGAAAGGTGAAGACCTTTAGTAAACGTGAACTATAACAGCAAATGGATATGAGATATACAAAATATAAATGGATGATGTGGCTTGTGCTGCTTTGTTTCTCATGTGTGAATGATGAACAACGTGCAGTTCTGTCGGATGAACCGGGTAAGGTGCGAATGAATATGAGTATCAGTACACGTGCTGCATATGATCCTGAAGTATTGAATGAAAATGAAACGCGTATCAACCGGTTACGTCTTTACGTTTTTGATGGTTCTACTTTAGATAAGATGTATTATTGGTCGGATTTGAATATAAATAATGGAGTATACGTTACTCCGACATTTCTAGTAAAGACTGCTACTGGTAAAACGTTTTATGCCATTGTAAATGAGCCAACGGATATGGATACCCGTGCTTTATTGGAAACTGTGGATCATCCGGGTGATTTGGCTGAAATACAATACAGGAGACGTGATATAATGGATTATTGGAATCCTAATATAATGGGCTACTATAATGATTATTGTCTGCCGATGTATGGAGAATTGACAGGAGTGGACGCATTGGAAGGGACGACACAAACAATCAATCTGCAAGTAGACCGGGCTGTTGCGAGGGTAGATGTTTATATGAGGAGGGAAATAGGACAGGATGAAAACTACTGGGAAAACAGGCTTTATATTGAAGAGTTAGGAGTGGATCGTATATCAGATATTGGATTTATATCGCCTGTCCGAGTGCCGGATAACCGTTACGATAATATCTATTTTATGGACAGAAAAGAAATCAGAGAAGAAGTATATTCTGATGATAAAGGAGAATTATTATATTCTTTTTATGTTCCGGAAATGGAGTGTATATATGATAAATTATCCTTAGATTTCCATTATAGATATGAAACGGGATATGATGGTCGTGCTTGGGTCGAGTTGGGTGGATATGATCCTTATACCGGTTATCCCTATGGAGAAATTCTAGAAAAAATAGAACGTAACCATGTATATCAACTTTTTTGCCGTTTTACTCAAAAAACAGCTAAGTTTGAACTAAATCTGACAGTATGTCCATGGGAATATCTTCCGCCACAGGCAGAAGAGGTGAAGGGGGAAGTTAAGATGACGAATTGTTATATGGTAGCTCCGGGCGGAAGGGTGGATATTCCTACTGAAAACGTATATAAGATATGGGCTCAACAAGCAGAGTTTGGCAATATTCCAATTCCGGATGGAGACGTAACGGCAGAACTCGTATGGCAAGATGAACAAGGAGTTATTGCGGACGGAGGAATCACGGTGATCAATGCTTCGGAACGCGAGAAGGCTTATCTGCAGATAAGGACGGCAAAAGAAGGAAATGCGGTTGTAGCGATGAAAGTAAACGGCGAAATTTATTGGAGTTGGCATATTTGGTGTACAGATTATGAACCAAATGTAACAGAAGGACAGAAGTTTTTTAATAATTTGGTTTGGATGGATAGAAATCTGGGAGCTATGACTAATGAATATACAATTGACGGTGGAGTAAAAGGTTTATTTTATCAATGGGGGCGTAAAGATCCTTTTCCTGCATCAGAAGGTTGGACGGATCAAGAAAAAATGTTATATACCCTGACGGGTACTACAAGTTTGAGTTATAAGGAAGTTGATACGTCTGAAAATTTAGTTGCAGCTATTCGCCAGCCTGCTCGTTTTTTTATTGCTATTACTTCACCTGGTGATTGGTATACGAATTCTATGTCGTTGTTAAATCGAACTTTGTGGCTACCAAATACAAAAACGATTTTTGATCCTTGTCCTGTAGGATGGCGTGTGCCCGGTAATCAGCCATGGACAGGATTATTGCAAGAAGGGCTATTTAATTCGTATTTAAATGGATTGGTTCATCCTGATGCTGGCTATTTTCCATGTACAGGTTATCGTAGACCACAAACTGGTAGATTTGATAGTTTAGGTAATATAGTTGAGTGGTTTGCGGTAGCCAGTGCATCTAATGAATGTTATGGGCTGATATTTCAATCTGTGGGTTCGTTAAGGAAGGAATGGTCGACTTATTGGCGAGCAGACGGACGTTCTGTACGTTGTGTTAAAGAATAAACTAAGAATAACAGAATAAATATATTGTATGAAAAAGTACATTGTATATCTAATATTATGCTCTGTAAGCTGTTTTATATTCTCATGTACGTCAGTGTATGAGAATGGAGACACCTCATGCATACCGGAAGGAATGGAGAGGCTTACTTTTAAAGTCATAGTGCCTTCTTCTAAAGTTGTAGGCTCTAATACACGCAGCACTGCTTTAGAAAAAGAAAATGAGATAAAAGACTTGTTTGTAAAAATAGGAAATTATGATAGTGATCATTATAGAAATTTCTATTCTACGCGGAATGGAGCAATATATCTTGATTCCTATGTTTATGAGGATAGTATATATAGGGCAAGTATTGAAGTGCCTGTTGGTACATTTAGAGATGGAGATAATATTTATGTGTGGGCAAATCAAGAATATCCGATTGATGTCACTTCAGAGGAGGAATTGACAACTCCGTTATATATGTCCGGGATAGGGACAATAAGAGATGGGTGGGGCGGTGGTCGTGAGTTTGAGGCTGATGTACATTTACTTCGTGGAGTCGCTAAGTTACGAACCGTGGTTCGTACTACAAAACGCTCCGTTCTAGGGGCATGGAATATTAATCAGGTAGAGACTCAAATACTTCATATGCCTTCGTGTATTCGTCCATTTGCACCTTTTGAGACTCACCGTAATCCTGCTGCAAATGGTTGGTGGAATGACGTATATCACAAATATATAGATTGTACTTTAAAAAATGTTGATTGGTGGTTTCGCTGGGAAAATTCTCATTTATTATCATCCGTTGAGTTACCGATAGATGACGGGGTAAATGTTGATAAAGTAGCGGAGACGTCTTATGACCGCTATATTTATGAGAACTGGTTAGAGAATGAATCAGACTATGATGAAAATACGAATGTTACAGCTTTGAAAGTCAGGATTCCTTTGTGGAATAATGAAACTGGAGAAAATCGTATTATTGAACGTGTAATTCCTATTAAAACAAATGATAGTTATCGAATATTGAGGAATCATATTTATACAGTGGACGTGAGGGTGCTAAGTCTTGATGAAGTGAAAATATTCACGAATATGCTCGATTGGGAAGATGTAGGCGTTACAGGTGATATTGTAGGAGGCGTTGACTTTGATATAGACAGGACAAAAATAACTTTGATTAAAGATATTGTCGACCCGGTGAAACTGCTGAAAGTGGACTGTCATGCTCCGGGACGCTTACAAATCAGAGCTTTGAAGCCTAATAAGACAGATTTAATATCAACAACAGATTTACAGTTATATTGCAATGGAATAACGGAAACGGATAAACTGGCGGATAACAGTGGCATTTATGACCTCACTGCCGCACAAGTAATGAATTTCTATTGTACCACCGGTAGTGTTCCCGCCAATTATGAAGGTGGTTTTATAGAAATTTCTTCCGACAATGTGCATGTGGAATATATTCCTGTCAGTTCATTGGATACTTTTACTCCGTTAGACACGGAAGGGACTGCCAATAGTTATATAGCAGATAGAGGTGCAGGTTCTTATTCTTTCACTGCTACCATAATGGGAAACGGAGTGGACGGTATTATTGACGAAGGGAAGTTTGAAGACGCAAGTGGCAATATCTTGACAAAAGCCGGTGGTGCCAATATTCATCCTTTATCGGCCAAATTGCTTTGGCAGGACACGGATGAACTGGTGGAACAAGTTGCTTTAGTCAATGGCAGGGTTCAGGTGAAAATGGGACGAAGCCGGGGAAATGCAGTGATAGCTGTTTATGATAAGACTAATCCTAATGCGGAGGATGCGAAAGTGTTGTGGAGTTGGCACCTTTGGTGTACGGCTACCCCAAAGATACTGGAATTCGTCACTTCGATATACACGGGCAATAACTATAAAGTGATGGACCGTAATCTTGGTGCGACTGCTACTAAAGCGTATTTAGGCACTGTTCAAGGATTGCATTATCAATGGGGGCGTAAAGACCCGTTTTCGGGTTCATTGACTTATGATGGCATACGTACTATTTTATATGACGTAAGAAGTGGTCAGGTCGTATATAAATATTCCGATGAACGAGTGACTGCCGGTCAAGCTATAAGTACTCCGAGTTCCTTGTATAGTCCAAGGAGAGGATTGGGGAGTGAATCTTGGTGTACGAAAACAACAGAACTGAAATATCTGTGGGGAAATCCGGACGGAGAACAGGATGTTTTCCCTAAAGAAACATTAAAATCGTTGTATGACCCTTGTCCGTATGGTTATAAAGTTGCACCGCATGACGTTTTTAAAATCTTGAGTAAAGGTGAGATCGCCATATTCCCCCCGGCCGGAGCGTCACTTGGGGATATGTATTTCATAAAAAGTTATTTTGCGAATGGATCAACCTTTTATTATGATAATGCAGGGATTGATGAAACGAAGCTAATTTATTTGCCGGAGACTTATAGACCTAATGGTGATGGTATAAAGTTAGGAAAACGGGGAGTTTACTGGTGTTCTTCACCTCATCCTGCTGACAAAGAACATAGTGGGCTCATGTTTAACTTTCATCCATATACTGCTATGGACTTTGAATATAATATATATAATCCGGTGGTTACTTCAACGCCTGCTTCGATACGCTGTGTAAAGGAATAATTCATTAGAAATCTAAAAAGTATGAATGAAATGAAAATAACAATACAACAATACTTGTTCGGGATATGTCTGTTGGTTTTCTTCGCTTTTAATATGTTGTTGTTAGGTGGTTGTAACGATGACACTGAAATGGAAATGATTGATTCCTCTCAAAAAAATGTCATCAGCTTGTCTATCCCGGATGCGGAATTGGTACAGGTACGTAGCGTGGCGAATGAATCGGAATGTAAGATTAGTGGCATACAGGTGTTTGTATATAATGATTCTCACGCCTCATCCCCTGTATATTATCAGGAGGGTAAAGCTGATTTGTCTTTTTTGTTCGGTAATGGCACTGCATCGCCGACTGTGACATTGAAAGAATACATTCCCGCTGACAAAGAACGAATTTATGTAGTTTGTAACCTGACTAATCGTTCTTCTGCATCAGGAGCAGGTGATTTTCTTATAAATAAAATGGCTAGTGAAGAGCAGTTGAGGAATTATACTAGTCAAGGAATGATGAAGGGCTTTTCCGCTCTGCAAAGTGAAGGGCGGACTATTCCGATGTACGGTTGGATGGAATGGAATGAGAACGCTACCTCTGACATTTGTCTGTTGACCCGTTGTTTGGCAAAAGTTACGGTTGATGCAAAGGCGGATTTGTTTTCCGGTAAACAAGTCTATTGGGAATGGAGAAATCTTAATTATTCGGATTTTACATTAGATAGCGAGTATAAGGGGGAAATCTATCAGGGCAGTATTAACGAAAGCGGCGTTTCGGAAAAACATGATTTACTTTCCGCTACAGTTCCTTTGGATGTAACGAAAGGACTGGTGACAAGTTACTATCCTTTGGAATATGAACACTCCGTTTACGCTTTAGGAAATAAGATTGATAAGAAAACATTCTCCAAAGATCGTGCAATGCTGCTTCTTGTAGTCCAGAATCTGGACGGTTCGAATAAAGAGTATTATCGTCTGGATTTCCTGGATAAGGAAACCGGCGAGTATCTAGATATAATACGTAATCATTCTTATCGTTTTACTATTGCCAAGTTAAAGAATAAAGGATATGATACGGAACTGGAAGCCATTCAAAATCCGGGGAGTAATATCGAGTATACGATAACAGTTACTGATCAATGGTCGCGGGGATATGCTTCTAACGGCCAGTACTTGGTAAAAACGGACAGGGAAGACCTTAAGTTGATAGAGAATGGCATCACAGATCCGGTAACAATGGTAAAATTTGAATTGCAGGCTGATGATACGGGTAATGTCGATTTTAGTGGTGTTACCACTCGTAATGTTCGCGTTTTAAATTCGGATAAGAAAACTTTGGTACCCTCATCTGACTTATGCCTGTTTTATAGCATAGATAATAATAATTTGGTACAGGTGAAGGGAACAGGAGGACTTTCGGTGAATGAAGTGAACCTTCCGCAAGATAGCGATGTGTATTGGATTTATTGCAATGTACCAGGAGATTCTTCACTAAAGGAAGGATATTTGGAGATAACCATAGGTAATATTGTGAAGTATATCCCTTTTAGTATCATACCTCATTCTGAAGCGATTGCTGTGGATGAAGACGGTCCGGCAAATTGCTTTATTACTCCGGTGACTTATGGCCTTTATTCGTTTGATGCTACGGTGATAGGAAACGGGACGGATGGCATAGTGGCGGAAACGAGAGGCAGAGGTGCATGGCGGGAAGAATTAGGTGAAGATATAGAACAATATCATTTTAAAAATGCTTCAGGTGAAGATATATCAGTTTCTAAAAATGTTGAGATAGTTCCTTATTCTGCAAAACTAATTTGGCAGGACAAGCAAAATCTTATATCACAAGTTGCATTTAATTCTACTACTAATCGAGTTGAATTTTTGAGTAGTGGTACGGGAAATGGAGTTATTGCAGTTTATGATAAACAAGATCCAAATGCGGAGGATGCTACAGTACTATGGAGTTGGCATGTTTGGTGTACAGAGCACCCCACTATAATAGAATTAGGCCTACCAACCAATGGAGAAACTTATAGTGGGAAGAATTATAGAATAATGGATCGAGATTTAGGAGCAACAACTAATACTCCTGATGAGTTAACAACACGTGGTTTGGGTTACCAATGGGGGCGTAAAGATCCTTTTTGTATTTCAGCTTCCTTTGAAAGTACGGACGATTTTATGCATAATGTACGTGGAAGTAAACTAAAGCACAAAGAGGAGGAAAAAAATGAAAGTATAGGAACAATTGAGTATGCGATAAATCATCCTGCCGTATTTATCATAAGTGATGATGCCTATAGTGTTCATGATTGGTTGTATTATACTTCTGAATCCGGTAATAATGGTTTGACTGGAAATCAATATTTATGGGGAAATAACCCTTATTCGCAATATAAAATGATTAATGTAGAGACAATGAAGACCCTTTATGATCCATGTCCTGCTGGTTACAAAGTATCTCCGCCGGATGTATATGGTGCATTCTTAAAATATCCAATAATAGATTCCCCTATTGGCGAAAGCGGAACCGAATTTTTGGGACATATGGAGAAGGCGGATTTTTATACTCCTTTATTTACTAAGTATGGGGCATATTTCTATTGTGGTAGAGAAAATAGTACACGGGAAGTCTATTTTATTTCTACTTCGATTCGCAATGGAAGAACTTATGATAAAGGGGTAGTGAATGGTCCTTTTTATAATGCTCATCTTTGTGGGACAATGAAACATAATGATGGCAATGGTATGAATGTAGTAATGGCGTTTGGATTTAATTTTAAAAATGGTAATGTTGGTTGTGGCTTCGGTGGGGGTAATAATTACTGGTTAGATCGTTCTACGGCAGCACCTATCCGCTGTGTCCGTGATGAATAAACATATAAATCATTCTTAATATAAACTTATGAACAAATCAGAATTAATCAAAGAAGTAGCCCTCAAAGGCCAGTTGAGTTTCAGGGAAGCTGCCGACGCAGTACATGCAATAATTGAAACCATTGCAGAAACAATGCATAAAGGAGAGAGTATCACCTTAGTCGGCTTCGGAAGTTTTGTCATTCAAGAACGGAAAGCACGCAACGGGCATAATCCTGCTACAGGCGGCTCAATGCTGATTCCAGCCAAACGACAAGTGAAATTCCGTCCCGGAAGTAAAATGAAATTAGAGTAAAGAAACAGGTTGAACTAAATGTTGAACATAAAAATTGAAACATGAAAAAGAAAATTATTACAGTTGCATTGGTATTATCATCAGTCTGTGCCATGGCACAGCAAAAGGAAAATCGTGACACGGACGGAAGTATTCTCCGTGGCCCGTATGAAACGAATAGTTTCTGGAGTAACTGGTATATCGGTGTAGGCGGTGGAATCAATATCTATGAAGGTGAACTTGATAACAAGACATCGGTGGGCAACCGTATTGCTCCTGCACTGGATGTGTCGTTGGGCAAGTGGATTACTCCTTCTTACGGAGTCCGCCTACAATATTCGGGTCTGAAAGCCAAGGGGCTGACGGATGCAAGCGGGATGTATGCCAAAGGGGCGCATCGCGGTTATTATAAGGAAGAGTTTAATGTTTCCAATCTCCATGCGGACTTTATGTGGAACTGGTCGAACGGTTTCCTCGGATTCAATGAGAAACGTGTGTGGAATGTGATTCCGTTTGTCGGTTTCGGTTGGGCACGTTCGTGGGGAAACAGCACGTATGATAATGAAATTGCCGCCAACATCGGTATTTTGAATACGTTCCGTCTGGGCAAGCGTCTGGACTTGACTTTGGAAGGACGGCAGATGCTAGTGAAAGAGTGTTTTGACGGAACGGTAGGCGGCAGCAAAGGTGAAGGAATGAGTTCTGTGACACTGGGGCTAAGCGTGAAGTTGGGCAAGACTCGTTTCGACCGCGTTGAGAAAGTGGATCCGGCAGATTATTCATCTTATAATGAACGTATCAACGCGCTTCGTGCCAAGAATCATGATTTGAGCACCGAAGCACAGCGCCTTGCCGCCGAACTGGAAGCTGCCAGAAATCGGAAACCGGAAGTGGTGAATGAATCGAAAGTGACTGCTTCGCCGGTAGCCCTGTTCTTCCCTATCGGCAAGGCTACTTTGGATAAGAAGGAACTTACCAATCTTGAGTTTTATGTGAACAACGCTATCAAGGCGGATAAGAACAAGACTTTCATGCTGATTGGTTCGGCGGACAGCGCTACGGGCAGCAAGGAACTGAACCAACGTTTGAGTGAACAACGTATGGAGTATGTGTACAATTTATTAGTCGAAAAGTATAAAATTTCCCCTGAACGTCTCGTGAAGAAAGCGGAGGGCGATACGAATAACCGTTTCAGTGAACCTGAATTGAACCGCGTCGTAATCGTCGAATAATAGTTTTATTTCATTTCAAGGTATTTCAGGCAACATTGCGGGGCTGTCTCGTTTTCTTCTATGTCGGGACTGAAAGCGCTTTGTCGTTACAAGGTGGGCTTGTTGGCCGGTAGTTGGATGGTCTTTTGCAATGTTGCTTTTTTGAATGAAGAGGAGGATATGATAATATATAATAGTCTGTTGGCGAAAACTTTTCTGAACAGGAAGAAAAGGCATTATTTTATGATTTTCGGTTGTTGTTTCACCCGGTTCAAATATTTGGAAGGGTGGGAGGAGATGGAACTTCAGATTCATGCGCGGCAGTATACGGAATGTTTCTTCTTGGCATTATTGCCTGCATTGGTGCTATCCGTCTGGCTTTCGTGGTGGTGGATGTTGCTTGCGTTCATGAGTTATCATCTGCTTTACTGGCTGGAGAGGTGGTTCGGACACCATTCTTCATTTGACTGGGAAGCGTTGGAGCATTGTAGCGATGCGCTTTATTTGAGAAAGCGGAAATCTCGTGCTTGGATGAAATGGTATGGGAAGAAGTCGTTGCCGCCTTCGGAATGGGAGGATGATTAGAGAGAATAGTATATCTTATACGAGTAGAAAAAGTAGATTATGAAAACGAAATTTATAGCTGAAATGGTGGGCACTATGGTGCTTGTCTTAATGGGATGCGGCGCTGCTGTATTGAATGGCGGCGCGACATCGGTAGCCGCGGTGTTGACGATTGCTTTCGCGTTCGGTTTGTCGGTGGTGGCAATGGCGTACACAATCGGTCCTGTTTCGGGCTGTCATATCAATCCGGCCATCACCATCGGCGTTTGGCTGAATGGCGGACTGTCGGTAATGGAAGCCGGTGTGTATATCGTAGCGCAAGTGACGGGCGGAATACTTGGCTCTGCATTGCTGTGGTTGATTACCGGCACAATGGGGATAGAAGGTACGGGAGCCAACGGTTTTGAAGAACCGTATCTGCTGGCTGCATTTGTGGCCGAGGCGGTGTTTACGTTCATCTTCGTGCTGACTGTATTGGGCACTACCGACCGGGATAATAGTAGTCCTCATTTTGCCGGGTTGGCTATCGGATTGACTCTGGTACTGGTGCATATTGTATGTATTCCCGTTACGGGGACATCGGTTAATCCTGCCCGTAGCATTGGTCCGGCATTGTTTGCCGGAGTGGAGGCTATCAGCCAGCTTTGGTTGTTTATTGTGGCTCCGATTGTCGGTGCGGTGGTAGCAGTGCCAGTCTGGAAAACAATAAAAGGAAATTAATTGTTTCATTTCATGTTTTTGTGAGAATAGAAAAAGATGTAGGTTTTCCCCATATAGTATAATAAATGAGTTTAATGGCCTATATCCTTTATGTCGCTGTGAAGCGCCTCATTTCCCCAAGGGAATCCGTGCCCCTGCCATTTTTCTTTTTATAATAGTAGCATAGGAAAAATGGAATCATGGGTTCTACGCTGCCTGTGAAGGTCGCTCTATTGTTTGTTTTGTTTGTGTGGTGCATCTTTTTCCCGGTGGGGAAGAAGGTGCACTCTTTTTGTATAATGTATTAATGGTCGGAAGTATTACATACGTCCATAGGCTTCCCAATATGGCATTAAAGCCTCTTGCAGCCAATGTGCCACCTCGGAGAATGAAAGGCTATTTTTGATAGTTGCCTTTTTTAGAAATGTTGACCATCGTAACTGCATCTGCGTATGGTTGGGAAAGTCTTTCCTGAAGAACATCGTATCTGCATTATAAAGAGTATGACGATTCTCGAAAGTGCGGTTGATAGCATCCTGTAATATGGTATTGTCATATTTGAATGATGTGAGCAGGTGGTAGATGTCATAATAGTCTTTCATCCGGCTGCTTTGGTCAGCTAAGTCTATGATGGCGTGCATCTTCTCCGCAATTACGGTTTCAGTGGAATAGGCAAGAATGTTTGCTTCTGGCAGTTCTTCCAATAACAATGGGTAATCTAATGATACAGGATGTGGTGTTACCACATCTCCAAAACCAATGTCCATTGTCAGCACTTGGGCAATGGTGTCCATTGTCGCCGGAATACTTAGACGGATACCGTGGTAGTCTTTGAACTCGGTGATGTTCTGTGCTGCAAGCTTGTCGGCAGCAAACCTTACTCCGTCTTCCTCACACTCTACAGCGCATATTTCACGGAACGCCTCGGCGATGCGTTCGCCATCATTGCTGATATGCGTGCCAAGAAAATCAATATCCAATGTCGGACGTGCAGCAAAGCGTTCGTATGCATACATCAGTGCTCCACCTTTCAGGTAGAAGTTCTCACGGTAATGAGTCTGTGAGATACGGTACAATAGGCGTTCCTGAAAATATCTGGTCAGAATGGTCTGGTAGAACACATCCTTCTGCTTGGCTACATTGAGCAGCTTTGCCCGGATGGACTTTCCAGGATTTTTGATTTCACTCATAGTTTTATTGCAATATACTGTTCAAGGATTCGTCTTACTCTTAGTTTGTCGGCATAATCCATCAGCAGGGATAGATTTCTGTCTGGCTGGGAAATGTAGTTATTCACCACTTCGGAACAAACATCCATGCCTATCTTGTTGCGGTACTTCACCGCATCGCACACGCATCGCTCTTTATTATATATATGTATGTGGTAACCGCTTACAACCAGTTCCTCGACACCTATGTCAAACATCGTGTCTGTGATATGATGGAGCTCTATCTTGGGAAATGTTGGAAGCGTGATTTTGCGACCTCTTTTTACCGCCACATGGTATGCCTGAGGCAATGAGGTGGTGAGCCCATGCACATTCCATGCGGAGAAAAGGCATAGCACTCCGCCTGGAACGATGGCTTCCACATCTATCATCGTGTCCGCCAACTGCTCGGCTGTGGCATATACGCCCCGTTTGATGCGTACCGCGTCTCCGTCACGCACACTGTCCAGCAGCTTGTAATAGGCTGTCCGACCTTCTTCCTTTACCATACTAGAGGAGGTAAAACTGTTATTATATCTCTTGCTTTTCATGCCTGTACTCTTTATTTTAGGACAAATCTACTACATTTATTTGTGATTGTAGTGCGTTTGTACTGGGAAATGCTTATTTGCCATGAAATATTAACATATATCAGACAATCTTGCCCGAATCATCTCGCAACAATTTCAGTAATTCTTGGTTTTCATTGCTTTCGATATACTGGCATAATTGCAGTTTGCTCTCTTTCAATATGCGGTATCTGGCTATTGACAGCCTTGAGCGCCTAAAACTTTCCATGCTTTTTAGTATGGTATTTATTAGTTTGAATATATTTGTTTGTTTATTATTCTCCCCAGGCTATCGGTTTTGTCGCTTTTTCCTTGCTTTTTGTCGTTATCTTGTCGTTTATTTGGTTCCTCTATGTCGGTTGTATATGTCTGAAATGCTTTTTGGTACTTTTCTGATGAGGCTATTTGGTGTCGTTTCATCTCCGTGGAAGATGCTGCATCTTTGCATCGTTAACGTTAGCGAAGTGATAATTAAAACAGTATTTATTAAAAAAAGAAAGTAGTATGGCTATTAGATTTAGAAGGGTGTCTCGCCTGTGTGACCCTACAAATAAAGAAGCAGGAAAGAAAGTGTATCCGGTGATTTCTTATCAGTATGATACGAGTGCAACGTTGGATGAGTTTGCAAAGGAGATTGCGTCTGCTTCCGGTGTCAGCGAGGGTGAAACGATTAGTGTATTGAAAGATTTCCGTACGTTATTGAGAAAGACATTGCTGGGTGGCCGTTCGGTGAATATCGCCGGTCTGGGATATTTTTACCTTTCTGCCCAAAGCAAAGGGACGGAGAAGGCGGAAGATTTTACGATCGCTAATATTTCAGGGCTTCGTATCTGTTTTCGTGCTAACTCGGACATTCGTCTGTTTACCGGGACGACTACCCGTTCGGATGGATTGAAGTTCAAGGATTTGGATCATATTAATGATTTGGGTAGTGTTGGTGACGGTTCGGATGATGGGGGTGAAACTCCGGATCCGGATGGTGGTTCGGGTGGTAATGGTGAAGCACCGGATCCGGCTGCTTGATTCATGAGCCGTTGAGAACTGTCTGGTTTGTATGGAATGGGGCTTCGGCCTCATTCTTTCTTTATAACTACGTAAAAATATAAATATGCAAATAACTACAATCCTTGCTTTTATTACTGCTATGGGTGGTTTGGAAGCAGTGAAATGGTTAGTGAGGTATCTCACTTGTCGTAAGACGGATGCACGGAAAGAGGAAGCGTCCGTGAACAGTATGGAAGAAGAAAATCGCCGTAAAAAGGTGGACTGGCTGGAAGAACGGCTGACTCAACGTGACGAGAAGATAGACGGGCTTTATATTGAACTTCGCAAGGAGCAGGAAGAGAAGATTGACTGGATACATAAATGTCATGAAGTGGAGTTGATACAGAAGGAGTCGGAAGTGAAGAAGTGTGAGATTAGAGGGTGTGTGAAGCGTATGCCACCTTCGGATTATTAACTGGTGCGTTTGAACTAATAATGAATTATCATGAGAAATATAGATTCTATCATAGTACATTGTTCGGCTACGAAAGCCGGGCAGGATTTTACTGCCACAGATATTGACCGTTGGCACCGGGAACGTGGGTTCAACGGTATCGGGTATCACTATGTGATCCGTTTGGATGGGAAATTGGAAAAGGGGCGGGATGTGGCTTTGCCCGGTGCTCATTGTAAAGGTTGGAATGAGCAGAGTATCGCGATATGTTATATCGGTGGATTGGATGGGAACGGGCGTCCGGCAGATACCCGGACGAATGCTCAAAAACGGGTGCTTTATCAGATTATTATGGATTTGCAGCGGGAATATAATATTCTCCAAGTGTTGGGACATCGGGATACTTCACCGGATTTGAATGGTGACGGAGTGATTGAACCTTATGAATATGTGAAGGCTTGTCCCTGTTTTGATGTGAAGGAGTTTTTGAGGAGTGGGAGGGAGTTACTGTTTGTGTTGTTGGTGGCTTTGGTTGTGCCTGTATTGCTGTCGGGATGTAGGAGTAAGAAAGAGGTGATAAACAGGGAGAGTGAAGTTAGGGTTGATTCAAGTTTAAATAGTAGCTCCGGGAAAAGTCTAGTTAAAAATAAGGTTGCTTTAGAAAAGGATTCGGAGGTGGTGGAGGAGCATATTGACCAGGTGTTGTTTGTATTTCCTGTGGATACGCTTGGATTGAAGGCTGGGATGGTGGTGAAGACTGTGGTGGATAGGAAAAACGTTAATGAGAAACAACTTCTTCAAGAAGTGAATTCACAGTCTGTGAGCTTATCGGATATGAGCGCTAAGACAGAGATTCATAAAACGGGAGTTGAGAAAACTACTAATAGGACAACCGGAAGTGGGTATTGGTACGGAATTATTTTGCTGGTTCTGGTTCTTGTGTGTTGGATTTGCAAAGTGAAGAGGAAGTGAGATGTTGTTTGTCTGGTACAAAGTTAGTTTTGATGAAAAATGGAGTCATGGTAGTGCTGTCTGTGAAACTGTGTACTTTTTTGTGGAGTTTGTATGTGTATTCCCATGGAAATGCGTATCTTTGAATAATCAAAATAGAGAAAAAATCATGGACGGGATATTACGTAAACTTCCTATTGGAATACAGACTTTTGCAGAGATTCGTGAAGAAAATTATCTCTATGTAGATAAGACTGTTTTTGTGTGGCGAATAGCTAACACAGGTAAACCTTATTTCTTGAGCCGCCCTCGCCGTTTCGGCAAGAGTCTTCTTCTTTCTACTTTTGAAGCTTATTTCGAAGGTAAGAAAGAATTATTTGAAGGGTTGGCCATAGCTGATATGGAAAAGGAATGGAAGACATATCCGGTATTTCATTTGGATTTAAACGCGGAAAAATATGATTCTCCCCAGGCTTTAGTCGAAATTCTTAGCAGGCAGTTGACGCAATGGGAACTGAAATATGGCAAAGGGGAGGATGAGGAAACTCTCTCCGGACGTTTTGCGGGTGTAATTCGCCGAGCCTGTGAACAGTCTGGTCGTGGAGTCGTAGTCTTGGTGGATGAATATGATAAACCTTTGTTGCAGGCATTGGGTGATGACGCTTTGCTTGATGACTATCGTAAGACATTGAAGGCCTTCTATGGTGTACTGAAAAGTTCTGACCGTTATCTTCGTTTTGTTTTCCTTACCGGTGTGACTAAGTTTGCGCAAGTCAGTGTGTTCAGTGATTTGAATCAACTGAATGATATCAGTATGAAGCCGCAGTATGCCACGATTTGTGGTATTACACGACAAGAATTGGAGGATACTTTTATTCCTGAACTGAATCGATTGGCAGAAACAAATGAACTGACTTATGAAGAAACATTAAATAAGATGACGGCTTTATATGACGGTTATCATTTTTGTGAGTTTGCGGAAGGAGTATTCAATCCATTCAGTGTGCTTAACGTTTTTGACGGGTATAAGTTTAGTAATTATTGGTTCCAAACCGGTACTCCTACTTTTTTAGTCGAACTGCTTAAAAAGAGTGAGTATGATTTGCGTACGTTGATTGATGGGGTAGAAGCCAATGCTTCTTCGTTTATGGAATATAGGGTAGATGCTAATAATCCGATTCCGTTGATTTATCAGAGTGGCTATTTGACTATAAAGGGGTATGACAAGCGTTTTGGAAACTACCTGCTGAAATTTCCCAATGATGAAGTACGATATGGATTTATGGATTTTTTGGTTCCTTATTACACATCAGTGGTAGATGATGAACGGGGCTTTTATCTAGGTAAATTTGTACGTGAATTGGAGAGTGGTGATGTTGACGCTTTTCTTACCCGCTTACAAGCTTTCTTCGCAGATTTCCCTTATGAACTGAATGAAAAGACCGAACGACATTATCAAGTTGTATTTTACTTAGTATTCAAATTGATGGGACAATTTACCGGAGCAGAGGTTCGTAGTGCCCGCGGACGGGCGGATGCAGTGGTGAAAACTCCGAAGTATATTTATGTATTTGAATTTAAACTGAATGGTACTGCCGAACAGGCTTTGCAGCAGATTGATGAAAAAGGCTATCTGATACCTTATCAGGTAGACGGGCGTGAGTTGGTTAAAGTTGGAGTGGAGTTCAGTGCAGAAAAAAGGAATATAGACCGGTGGTTGTATTAGCTCGATAACCATGTTGTTAAAGGAGTTACGGAGCCGTTTGAGATTGTTCAAGCGGCTCTTGTTTTGCGGGTAGTTCTTTTAATTTTCGATGTTATATTCTATTACAGGAATCGACAACTGGGTGAAGAAACAGAATAAGTCAAAGTTAGCTTGTGCATAGCCCTTGTGGCTGCCACATAAAGCATACTTTTATCAATATTGGAATGATAGTTCTTATCATCTGTTTGCGGAATGATTACTTCGTCAAATTCCAGTCCTTTCGCCATATGGGCGGAAGTGATGATAATCCCTTTTACATAAGCAGAACTTTGATTGGACAAAAGTGAGATGTCGTTTGCATATATCTGGAGCTTTTGAACAAGTTCTTTTGCTTGGGATTCTGTTTTGCAGATAATCCCTAATGAGGTATAATGGGAGTTCCTGAAGGAGTTTACTAAATCCGCAATACCTTGGATCTCTTCTTCTGTATTTTTGAATGGAAGAATCTTGGGGTGTTCCCCATGTCTCATAATCGGTTCTAATTCATTGTTCGGTTGAATTTTTTGTGCAAAACTGGTGATCTCAAAAGTAGAACGATAGCTTTTGCAAAGTTTCATTATTTCTCCTGTTGCAAATGCTTTCTGAATCATATCGGCAGTGGAAGAACCATAAGGATTGACGGATTGGGAAGTGTCTCCAAGAATTGTTTTTCGACACGGATAAAGTTTTTGAATCACTTTGTATTGTATGGGAGAATAGTCTTGCATTTCGTCTATCAGAAGGTGTTTGACGTAAGATTGGGCGTTGTTCCCATTTAATGCGATATGCAGATAAGCCAAAGGGGCTAAATCCGCATATTCCAGTATGCGGTTTTTGCGTGTCTTGAACATCTCCGGTTTTCCGATCCACTCAAAAAAGTCTTTATAGATTTGGAGATCGTTATTGCCCGCGAACATCTTTTTTATCTCTTTCTTTAGTTGGTTTTTCTCCGGAGTGCTAACTGTGAGATTATATTGTAGTTGCATCATTTCCAGAATGTAATCTGTCATAGTCTCAAATCGTTGACGTATGGGATAGCGGTGGAATCGTTTGAACTGTTCGTTAATAAATTCAGCAGGAATGGTGATGTATTTGGTGAGTTTTACGTCTGTTGCTTTGAAATAGTTGTTTTCCATGTAAAGGATGAATTTGTCAAGTAGTGATATAAACTCGAAGGAGGCTTTGTATTGAATCCGTTCGATAAAGTCGGGTGTCGGGTTTTCTAATAGTTCCGTCACTTGTTCGAAGAAATTCTGGTGTTTATATTTGTTGTCAATTACATCCGACAGAATTTGCTCCATGCTGGTTTCGGGAACGGTCTCTTCGCCAAGTTCCGGAAGTACATTAGAAATGTAATCGGCAAATACTTTATTGGGGGAGATGATTAATATGTCTTTGGAAGAAATCTGTCCTTTCTGTGTATAAAGCAGGTAGGCAATACGATGGAGGGCGATAGAGGTTTTTCCTGAACCGGCAACACCTTGTATAA